>JGI12316J15310_10000005_pt10 | contig 752766 bp, 594 predicted proteins | sample MarCyaLeptolynsp_FD_15310 | JGI IMG/M metagenome (IMG submission 15310) | reverse complement strand
GCCGGGGCCGGGGCCGGGGCCGGAGCCGGGGCCGGGGCCGGGGCCGCTGCTGGAGCCGGGGCCGGGGCCGGGGCCGGAGCCGGGGCCGGGGCCGCTGCTGGAGCCGGGGCCGGGGCTGAGGCCGCTGCCGGGGCCTTCGCGTCCGGTGACCTCGAGTCAGCCGCTAGCGGCTCAGGCTCGTCCGCGCACGCCCCGCTGAGCAGGGTCAGAAGCACCAGAAGTGATGACAGGAACGCTCGCATTCAGCCGAGGGTAGCGCCGCCGGGGGAGTGGGCACAGGAAAACGAACCCTCGTCCACGCTCTAGCCAGAACGAATCGCAAAGAACGCGGAGACGCAAAGAACGCAGAGACGATCAGGCAGAACTCCTCTGCGTCCTTTGCGTCCTCTGCGATGCCGAGGCCAGCAGCCAGCGGCAGCTCCGGCTGTCGCGGGTGGCTGCTAGATCCAGCCGTCCAACAGCTTCCGAACCCGCTCGTCGGCTACGGCGCTGACCCGCACCACCCCCTCGGGAATCGGCTGGTTGGGGTCCGGCGCCTCGTCGATGCCGATCTCCTCACTCACCCGCTCGCTGATGTCGTCGATTTCGCTGGGGATGAACTGGGTGAACGCCCGCCGAAGGTCCGGCAACAGCAACTTGAACGTCTGCCAGTCGAGCTGGCTCAGCACGTTGTTGATGGCCCGCAGCAGCCGGGGGCTGCCCATGAAGATGTTCTTGGACGTGCTCAGCAGCCCGTCCAGGAAGGCCCCCGCCTCCAGCACCCGCTCCGCCGTCCCCAGCGCATAGCCATCCAGCTCGTTGGCGACCACCTTCTCGCGGGTCGACCCGAAGGCGTACAGGATGCCGTAGCCCGCGCCCCGGATGGCGGGTGCACCGTCGAGGTCGGCGACCATTTCCCGAATCTTCTCCACCAGCAGCTGCCGGTCCAGCGGCGTGGCCTCGAAGGTCAGCGCAATCCGCGTCAGCGTCTGCAGCCGCTGCAGCCGGTCCTGGATGTGGTCATCGTCGCTGTTGGCGAGTTGCGGAATGACCAGACAGGCCTTGCCGAACACGCTGGTGATGGTCCCCAGCAGCCGCTCCACCCCCTGCGTGGCCACCGCATCCCGGTAACTGTGCAGCACCACGAAGTCGCCCAGCGCCTCCACCAGGCTGATGAAGTGGTGGTCGGCGTCGATCGCGTCCTCGACCGCCGTCAACACGTCGTCGAACGCGTCCACCAGCATCATCTGGGCGCAACGCAGCAGCAGCTTCGTCGTATCCGCGGCGCTGCCCTTGGCCTGGGTCACCTCTTCGCCCAGCACCTGCCCAGCCGCCGCCGCGATACTGGCCCCCCGGTCGGCCAGCTCCAGGAGCTTGTCGTCGACGATTTCCCGCCACTGCACCCCCCACGTCTCCGTGATGAGGTGCATGTTCTCGCCGCTGACCAGGTCCGGACCTTTGTAGTGGTTGGTCACCCTTGCCGCGCTCGTCCGTCGCCGCCAGCTCGAGCCGCCGTCGTCCAGCCGCCCGAACAGGGGGATGTCGAGAAAGTCGGCCCGATGCAGGAACGCCGACTTGAGCCGATGCTTTTCCTGCTTGTGCACGTCGCATCGGACGACCTTCTTCACCCCGCTGATGTCCAGCTTGTGGGTGCGGCATTGGTCGTAGAAGTCCCGGAACAGCGGTGCCTGACCCGCGGCGCTGGTGACCCGTCCGAGGCGGTGGCCGATGAGGGTCTCCCGCAGCGCCTTTTCGATCGGCGGTCCCTGCCGGCCGATGTCTCCCTTGACGTAGGCCATCTGGGTCGCGTCCACCAGGTCGTCCAGGGTGACCTCGTGGTTGCCACGCAGCACCGCCAGGTTGCGGGCAACCTTGTAGCAGCCGATGGCATCGGCGGTGCTCACCCCGACGTCGTAGCGGCGCGCCTCCCGCATGATCTCCAGGCTCAGCGCCATGGCCGTCGCGTTGAAGGGATCATCGACGTCCTCTTCGACGGCCTCCCACAGGCGCTGCCCGTACATGGGCAGGCTGTTCATGCTGTAGAGGTTCGCCAACGCCCGAAACGAGTGCGGCGTCAGCAGCGTCTCCGAGTTCCGGTCGGCCTTGGCCTTGGCGCGCTTTGGTTTGCAGGTCTTGAAGGGCAGCGCCACGGAGTGAAACGCACCCGTCACGACCACGATGAGCTTGGGGTCCACCTCCAAAATCTCGGTCGGCTCCTCCCCCTCCCCCTCCACGCCGGACGCCTCGGGCGCCTCGGGCGGATCGGGTAGCTCCTCGACCGGATGCCGCTTCAGCGCCTCCCGCACATGCCACTTCATGTGGGCCTCACGGAGCAGCGTGCCATCGGCCTCCAGGGCAACAGCGTTGGCCTCCTCGTCGCCGGTGACGTTCCGCGCACACCAGGCAAAGAGCAGGACCGCCTCCATGAAACGGCGCGTGTCGGCGCCGAAGCCACCCACCTCGAAGTTGGCCTGCCAGAACTCCTCGAACGACCGGCGCCGCTGCCGCTGGCCCAGGGCCTCGAAGTAAGCGTTCTCGGCGAGGTGCCGGTCGTTGACCACCTGCTGCTCGGAGCGGCGACGCACGTGATGGTAGGGAATCGTCGCCTTGAGCGGCGCGTCGCAGAACACCAGCTCCGCGCCCACCTCGGCGCCCGCGACCAGGGCCTGGTACTCCGGGGCGTACTCGACCAACGGCCACCACCCACGGAACCGCGCCGGGATGTCCGATGACGGGCTGAGGACCCCGTTGAGCTGAAACTCGTTCTTCTTGTCGACGTGGGTCGAAAGGATCGTCAACGGCGGCCGCGTGTCGACATCGACGATGTGCTGCACGGCCTCGGTGGCGTCATCGGGCCCCTCGACCAGCACGGCTGCGGGCTTCAACTCCCGAATGAGCTTGCCCACGTGATAGGCGCACGCGGGGCTGTAGTGCTTTACCGGAAACCACACCACCCGGCTGAACTTCCTGTCCGCCGTGCGATCGAGGATGGACGCCACAATCTCCCGAGGCGTCTTCTCCTTCTTCTTTCGCTTCGCCGCCACTACCTCACCCCATTCGCTACGCCTTCAGGTACTTGCGGGCGGTGTAGTAGGGCTTCCACTTGCCCAGCTGCTTGCTGGCCCGGGGCTTGGCCGCGACCTCGAAGTAGTTTCGCAGGATCTTGATGTCGTCGGGGTTCTCTTTGACCACGGCGCCGGCCATGTTGATGACCACGTGCTCGGGCTTGAGCTCCCGATCGCCGAAGAAGCCCGCGTAGAGCGCCGAGTTGAAGCCCACGGACACGGCCTCGGCGGTCGACATCACCGACGACGCCTTGTCCACCTTCACCCCATCCTGGGTGCGGCCCTCGCGGATCTCGTGGAAGGTCGTTACCAGCAGCTCCAGAACGTCGTCGCCCAGCTTCACGCCTTCCGCCGTGCCGCCCTGAAGCAGCCCGGTGACCTGCTCTCTGACGATGCGCATCTCATCCTGCATGTCGGCGATGGGGTGCACCGTCTCGAAGTTGAAGCGTCGCTTCAGCGCGCTGGACATCTCGTTGACGCCCCGGTCGCGGGTGTTGGCGGTCCCGATGATGTTGAACCCGCGTTGGGCCAGTACAACACCGTCGTCGCCCGGCAGCTCGGGGACCACCAGGACCTTGTCGGACATCGCCGACAGCAGGGTGTCCTGGACCTCGTGCGGGGCGCGCGTGATCTCCTCGAACCGAACCAGCTTCCCTTCCTTCATCCCGATGTACATCGGCGCCGGGACAAGGGCCTTCAGCGACGGCCCTTCGGCGAGCAGCAGCGCGTAGTTCCAGGAGTACTTGATCTGGTCCTCGGTGAGGCCCGCGGAGCCCTGGATGGCCAGGAGGCTGTTGCCGCAGACGGCGGCCGCGAGGTGCTCCGACAGCCACGACTTGGCGGTACCCGGCTCGCCGACCAGCAGGAGCCCTCGGTCTGACGCCAGCGTGACGATGCAGCGCTGCACCAGAATGTCGTTGCCGAAGAACTTCTTGGAGATGGTCGTCGACTTGACCTCGCCGCCCTCCTCGTACTCCAGCTCCTTGTCCTGGCTGCCCAGGATGAAGGTCTCCACGGCGCGCGGGGACATGAACCAGCCGGGCGGAATGGGGTCCTTGTCGTTGGCCTTCAGCGCCGCAAACTCGTGCGGGTAGCGGCGTTCGGCGGGGAGTCTGAGAGCGTCGGCCATGACCATCTCCGGGCCGGGTTGGAAGGCTCGGGTTCTAGCAGATTTTGCCGCTGGACGCCGCCCAACAGCGCATCAGGACGTCAGTCCGCTCCCCAGTTTGATGCTCAGGCGCCGGTCCAGGTCGACGTCGTCCCAGAAGCGGAAACTCATCGCCGACAGGGCCTGGGTGAGGACGTGGTCGTCGAGGTGTTCGATGAGGGGCCAGGTCCGCTCGCCGTGGCCGCGGCGGACGAGCTCGTCGTGGCACCGCCGAAGCCCGTCGGCGTGTCCCTCTTCAGCGGCCGTCACCACGAGCGCCTCCAGCTCGCGCTGCTCCATGCGTCGCAGCTGACGAGGCCCAACGCTGTTGTCACCGATACGGGTAGCCCGCTGGGCCGCCCACCACATCCCCCAATCCATGGGGCCGTGTCGGCGACGCCGGAGCCACCAGCCTGCGACAAGAAACGGGGCGGCCAGCAATGTCAGGCCCAGCGCGACTCCTACGCTGTCGGTCAGGCGCGTCCAGGCCCAGACCAGGCCGTGGAGTCGCTGCCGCTTGTCGTTGCCGTCACGGTCCACCACCGACAGGTAGATGCCTGTGGTGGCGTAGTCGTCGCCGGCCCCGGTCCGGATGCGGTTCATGTAGACGCCGCGGTCGTTTGTGAAGACGCTCCTGCACTCCCGGGCGGGGAGACCGTAACGCCACTGGATGCACAGCTCGCCGCCCCGAACGGACCAACGGCCGGTCCGGGCCGACTTCTGGACGCGGTTGGCGGCCTGGGTCAGGGACCCGTCCGGGCTGTAGACCCGTTGAAAGGGTCCGTCGTCATAGCTCAGCCCTGTGACGGAGCTGCCGTTGAACAGCGCCAGCGTCTCGGCGTCGTCAAGGGCACGTGGCGCACAGGCGCCTAGACAGGCGAGACACAGAAACAGGACGAGATGGCGCGTCAGAAGCATCGGGTCTCTCGATGCGCCGGACGCCCGTCAGGCTCCCTATCAGGCTGCCACTGGAGTTTCGGCTCCTCGGCCAATCTTGAACCACGGAGCGTTGGGGTGGCCTTCGAACCTCGCCGCGAGGGGTCAAAATTCTTGCGATAATGTGGCCCGCAGCGCTTCATCATGCTCCGGCGCGGGGTCATGCGCGCCAAATGGAGCATCGCGTTTCGGTTTCAGCGGCCTGCGAGAGCTTGAGCATTGTCGTGAGCACGGGACCGCCTCCGGGGATTCCTGAACCAGCACACACGGCCAATGTACCGGGCCGTGTGTCCCCCCACATGCCCGAGTTTCAGACCGAGCACGGATGGTCATCGGTGCGCTGGTGCCCAGCGGCGGCAGCCAGCCAGGGGCTCGCCGAGGGCCTGCTGAAAGAGGCCGAGGCCGTCCCGGCGGGTAACGGGTACCGCTTGTGGTGGTCAGAGGAGCTGTATAGCCTCGTGCCATGCTCTCCACCCGACGGTTTGCTCCCCTCCTCATCCTCGTCGCTGCTCTGGGAACCGCCTGCGTTTCGGGAACCGACGCCGAACCCGACGCACAGACCGACACAGGCGTCACTGACGCTGTGGCCGATACGGTCGCTGACGCTGTGGCCGATGCAGTCGCCGACGCTGTCCCCGACACGGCGGCCGATGCCGTGCCTGACGCGGTGGCCGATACCGTCCCTGACGCGGCGGCCGATGCCGTGCCTGACGCGGCGGCCGATACCATGCCTGACGCCGTCGTGGATGTCGTGCCTGACGCTGTCGCGGACGCAACTGCCGATGCCGACGCTTCCTCGGCTGACGCGGACGCCGAGCCGACGGTGTTCGACCTCTACAACATCGCCTTCGTGTCCTCCCAGACCGTCATCCCCGGGCAGCTGGAGGGCATCGACGCCGCTCACACCCACTGCCAGACCCTCGCGGAGCTGGCGGGGCTTCCCCGGGTCGACTCCTACCGAGCCCTACTGTCCACCCCAGACACGCCAGCGTCGTCGCTCCTCGCCGGTAGCCGGGGCTTTGTGCGTACCGACGGACTCCCCGTGGCTGACCAGCCGGCCGACCTCGCCGCAGGAAAGATGTTCTACCCGGTCGCCCTGACCGAAAACGAGGCCCCTCCCGCCGAACCGCGGGTCATCACCGGAACCGGTATCGATCTCTCATCTGGTGTCACCTGCGGCAACTGGACGGATTCGACACCAAACGCCCAGGTCGGCAACTCCTACGACGGTCCGCCGTTCTGGCTCAACCGCAGGTTTGGGTTCGAGCCGGCACAGCACATCAAGTGTGGCGTGCCCCTGGCCGTCTACTGCTTCGGAACGGGCCTCGACAACGCACTGGAGCCCGAGCCAGCCCCCGCGGACGCAGGTCTCATCTTCGTGTCACTGAACGCGGTGGGCACTGGCACGGATGGCTTCGCGCCATTCGAGGCCGCCTGCAATCCTCTGGGGGGTGACGACTTCGTGCCCTTCCTCCCATCGACCGGAGCATCGAGCCCTCTGGCTCAGCTTGGCGGATTCCAGGGACCCTGGGCCAGGCCTGACGGTGTCATCGTCGCCGACACGATCAGCCAGCTCGTCAACGAAGAACTCCTGGCGCCTCCGTCTCAGACGTATTTCGACGAGTACGTGTTGGACGGGCGGATCTGGTCGACGAACCAATCGCCAGGACTGACGGGCAATGCCTGGTGCAACAACTGGACGAACGACCCCGCGGCGAGCACCGCTCGCGCCAGCTACGTCGGGCGCGCGCACAACTTCTACTCGACGTCGTTCTTCCGCACCTGCGGAAACACGAACGAGCGAGTCTTGTGCATCTCGACGGGCCCGGCTCCCTGAATCAGCCAGCTACTGGCCGCCGCCCTCTACCTTCTTGGGCGCGGTCTTGGCCAGTGGCTTGCCATGCCCCGGGACCATGAGCTTGGCCTTGTAGGTCCGGAAGTCGAAGTTCGGCGAGTGGTGCTTGTTGTGGCAGGTGGTGCACACCTTCGCCGTGGGCGCCCGCACGATGGTCGTCTTGGCGTCCGCCTCGTCCGCTTCGGCATGGATGGAGCCTGGGCCGTGGCAGGCCTCGCATTGCACGTCCTCACGCCCCTTGGTCTTGCCCAGAATCGAGCCGCCGGCTTTGCCATAACCAGTGACGTGGCAGCTGACGCACTCGGCATCGAAGGTCTTCTTGTTGGCCTCGAGAGTCTCCCAGGCCTTCTTGTGACGGTCGTTGTCCCAGTAATGCTGGGTGTCCTCGTGGCACTCCAGGCAGGTGTCGACGCCCACATAGACCGCCTCGCCTGGCTTGGCCTTGGGCAGCGTCCCCACCTGGGCCAGGTTGATCTTCTTGAGCTCCTCGTCGAACGCGTCCATCAGCTTGAGGATGTCCGGGTCCTGCGGCAGGTCCCAGGGCAGGTCGGTGGCCACGAACGAGAACCAGCTCTTGTCCGCCGGCGGCTCGGGGCGAGGCTTGGCCAGCTTGTCCCGCTGCGTCTTGAGCGACGCCAGGTGGTGACGGGCCGAACGAACCGCGTGGTCCTTGGCGTCCTTTTTGGTCGCCTCCCACTTCTTCAACGAGTCCTCCAGCTGCTTAATGCGCGTGTCGACGGCGGCCAGCTCGGCTTTGGACGGCGCGCTGGCATCCACGAAGTTCAACGCGCCTCCGACCATGTTCAGGGTCAGCCGACCGATAAAGCGGCCCTCGCGGTGGAACTGCATGACTCGGGTCTTGCCGACCAGCTCCGCCTCGTCGCTGGCGACCGGATGCTCGCCCAGACCGCCCGCGACCGCGAAGTGGATACCCTCGACCGCACGCACCAGGCGCTTGGTGTTGCGGAGGCCCAGGGAGCTGAGCAACACGATGACGTCCGCCTTGCCCGACAGCGACTTCACGACGTCGGCAGCCACCACCTTGGGATCTTTGACGGCCAGGCCAGAGGCCTCACCCTCGGGCTTGGCGGCCAGGGCGAAGATGCCGACCTTGAGGTCGCCGATTTTGCGGACCACGTAGGGCGGAACCTGCTTGTTGGCCAGCGTCATGTTGGCCACGGTGATGTCCAGCTTCGCCCGCTTCACCAGCGCGTCGTAGCGTCCCTTGCTGGCGATGACGTCCACCTCGGTCGCGCCGGCTACGGCGAAACCGACCTTGGCGACGAGGTCCGCCGCCACCTCCGACTGGCGCTCGCGCTGCGCCACCTTCTTCTTCTCGGTCTTGGCCTTCTCGAAAAAGAGCGGCCCGGCGTGGATCAGCTGAGCATCCGGATGGGCCTTGCGCTCGGCGGCGATGTGGGGAGCGAGGCGGTCGAAGCCGCCCTTCTGCAGGTCCAGCGTGCATCCGCAGGGGCGCAGCACCCCACGGATGTCCGCCATGAGCAGCAGCGTCGCTTTGCCGTTGGCCGGTTTAGCGCTGTCCACCTTCCCCGAAGGCTTGACTTCGTGCGGTTCCGTGGTCTTGCTGGGGCAGGCGGTGAGGCTGGCGGCCATGAAGGCTACCGTGGCGAACCCCGCCAAAGACATCAGAGATGAGCGCATAGATGGTCACTCCGTCCCGAAAAACCAGCGTGAGCTATAGCCTCCGGGGCCGACGGGGGTCAATGAATGGTCTCCCTGGTTATCGGTGGGTCATCGCGATAGCGACCCTGGGGCTGCTGGTCGGCTGCACCAAGCAAGCGCCGGAGTCCACGGCGACTGGGAGCGGGGACGCCGCTGCCGCCGCCTCGGCAAAGCCCGTAGAACCTGCTTCAGACCTCACCCTCATCGAGCTCAAGGCCATCGACGGTACGCCGCCCGACTCGCGGCCCGAAGGCTTCACGGTGAAGGTGGACGCTCTTCTGCAGCGAGCGGCCTACGCCAAGGGCGGCTTCACCAAAGGGAAGGCCGACGCAAAGGACGGCTGTGGCCTCACGGCGAACCTCATCTATGTGCTGACAGCCAACCGCAAGGCGGTACAGAAGACCGATGTCGGCGAGGCTCGGGCGGGTCTGCTCGGCGAGCTCCACTGCGAACGGGGTGACAAGGTCATCTCCTTTCGCGCCGACGTGGAGCACCTGGAGTCCTTCGACGTCACCAAGGGCTCGACCGGGAAGGCCGCGCTTGAGCGTGTCGTCGACCGGGTTGCTGACACGCTCATCCAGCAGCTCGCCGGGCAGGTCATGATGCGCGGGGCCGACGACGCTCTGGTGCTCAAAACGCTGGCGAGCGACGACCACGTAGGCAAGCTCATGGAGGCGGCGCTGGAGGCCGGGGAGCGCAAGCTCGCGACGGCCCAGAAGGACCTCATCAAGCACACGGCCCACCCCCACCCCACGGTGAGCATGCGGTCGGCCGCAGCGCTCGGGATGCTCAAGGCCAGGGATGACGACGTGGTGCGCGCGCTGGTGGCCATGACCCGCGGGCCCGACCTGGAGAAGCATCTGGTCGCGGTGAACACCCTGGGCGACATCGGGACCAAGCTTGCGCTGCGGTATCTGGGCTCCATCGCGGACGGCCATCCCGAGGAAGCCATCCGGATGATCGCCCGCGAAGCGCTGGAACGCAGCGAGAAGACTGAAGGCGACGCTACAGAAGTTGCGCCCTGATCCACCTGCCCCGACACTGTGCGGCGTCTGGGAGGTAGGTAGTGATGCATACACCGCAACCGCAAGCGTCGTCGTCAACGTCCATGCCGGCCACCGTTCTCGACGGTGCACGCAGGATTCATCTCATCGGCATCGGCGGCATTGGCGTGTCGGGCGTGGCGCGGGCCCTGGTCGCCCTGGGCTTCGAGGTCACCGGGTCCGACGTCCGGGAATCGCAGCTGACGACCGCGGTGAGAAACCTCGGCGCCACCGTGCACATCGGGCATGACGCCAAGTACGTCGACGGCGTGGACGTCGTCGTGCACAGCACCGCCATCCCCGAGACCAACCCTGAGCTGGTCGCTGCCCGCGAAAGCGGCGTGACCATCGTTCACCGGGCACAGGTGCTGGGGGCCATCCTGGACCGCCACGAGATGGCCATCGGCGTCGTGGGCACCCACGGCAAGGGCACCACCTCCAGCGCCATCACGTGGATCCTCGAGCAGGCGGGGCGCCGCCCAGGGTTCATCATCGGCGGGCTGCTGGAGAACTTCGAGCCCCCCATCAACGCGCGCCTGGAGCCCGAGCCCAAGCTCGTCGTCGCCGAAGTCGACGAGTCCGACGGGTCGCTGCGCTGGGTCCACCCCACTGTGATGGTCATCAACAACCTCGAGGCCGACCACCTCAACTACTACGACAGCCTCGAGCACATCCAGGAGACCGTCCTGGCGTCCATCGAGGCCAACGCGCGGCTCAAGCACGTCATCATCAATGGCGATGACCCCGGAGCGCGCGCCCTCGAGGAGCGTGTCCGCGCCACCGGCGTGAAGGTCTCTCTGTTCGGCCGCAAGTCCGACGATCTCGACGTCCGCGCCGAGGCGACGGGACTGTCGGCGACCGGTGGCAGCTTCGTCCTGCACCACGGCGATGCCAAGCTTGGGACGGTCGAGCTGGCGGTGCCTGGTCTCTACAACATGGAGAACGCCACCGCGGCCGCCGCCGTGGCCGACGTACTGGGCATCGAGTTCGACGCCATCAAGACCGCGCTGGGCACTTTCCTGGGCCTCGAGAACCGCTTCACCGTGGTGGACGTGGACGAGCGCCGGATCATCAAGGATTACATCAGCCACCCGACGGGAATTCGCCGGGTGTTGGAAGCGGCGACGGCCGACGGCCGGGAAATCTGGGCGGTGTTCAAGCCCTACCGCTTCACGATGATCAACTACCTGCAGGACGACTACGCCGAAGCGTTCCACGACGCCCACCACACGGTCATCACCGAGCTCTACACCGCCGGCGAGGTCCCCATCGCGGGCATCGACACCGAGTTCCTTTGCGACAAGATCCGCAGCCGCGGGCCCGAGGTCACCTTCGTCCCGGAGATGGAGAGCATCGACACCTGGCTGCTGGAGCACGTGCCGGCGAAGGCACAGGTCATCTTCTTTGGGGGCGATGACCTCTTCCAGGTGGCCGACCGCTACGCCGATGGCCTCCGCGCGTGAGGATCGAAGGCGTCCGCTTCACCGTCGTCGGCGCAGGCAGGAGCGGTCTCGCGGCCGCCAACGCCCTGGCCCGGCGCCACGCTGACGTCCGACTGGTCGATGGCAACCCGCAGCGGCTCCGGCCCGACGGTCTCGAGGCCAGTGTGGTCTTCGAGGCGGGCACGAACCTGCCTCGGCCCGGCGACGTCGCGGTCCTGAGCCCAGGCATCAAAGAGGTCTCGCCGGTTCGAGGCGAGATCGCTGCCGTCGCGTCCGAGGTTATCGGCGAGGTGGAGCTGTTCTACCGCCTTTGCCCGGCGCCAATCCTGGCCATCACGGGCACCGACGGGAAGTCGACCGTAACCACGATGCTGGGCGACATCGTCGCGGCCAGCGGGGTCCACACATTTGTCGGCGGCAACCTGGGCAATCCGCTGTGCGAAGAGGTCGACACCCTGACGCCCGAGAGCGTCGTGGTCGCCGAGGTCAGCGCCTTCCAGCTGACCACCAACGTCGACTTCCGACCGCAGGTGGCGGTGGTGACCAACATCGCCGAGGACCACATCGACTACCACGGCTCGTTCGAGGCGTATCAGGCCGCCAAGCGGCGCATCTGGGACCGGATGACCGACGAGGGCACGCTCGTCATCAACGGCGACGACGCGTGCATCGCGGATTGGACCCTGCCCGAGGCCCCACAGCTCAAGCGGTTCAGCCTGGGCGACTCCGCTGATGCGGCCCAGGTCGACGGAATCCTGATGGTGGATGGCGTCGCGGTCATGCGCGCCGATGAGCTTCAGCTCCTGGGTCGGCACAACATCGCCAACGCGCTGGCCGCAGCGGCGGCGGCGCTGAGCTTCGGCATCTCCCCCGAGGTCGCCCGGAAAGCGCTGATGGCCTACCAGCCCCTGCCCCATCGGCTGGCGACAGTAGCGACCGTCGACGGCACCCGCTGGATCAACGACAGCAAGGCCACCAACGCCAATGCCGCATCCGCAGGCCTCGCCGCCGTCCCGGGACCGCTGGTGTTGCTGGCCGGCGGTAGCGACAAGAACGCCGACTTCGCCGAGTTCGGCGCCCTGGTTCGCGAGAAGGCCGACGTGGCCATCCTGTTCGGGCAGACCCGCGACCAGCTGGCCGCGGCCATCGGTGACCACCCGATGCACATCGTGGAGACCATGGACGAGGCGGTCGCCCTGGCGCGACAGTTGACCGAGGGCAAAGACGGCTGGAACGTCCTGCTGAGCCCCGCCTGCGCCTCCTACGACCAGTTCCGCTCGTACGCCCACCGGGGCGAGACGTTCGAGGCCCTAGTCCGCGCGCTCTCCTGAGGACCGACCCACGCAGGCGAAAGAGCGCTTGTGAGCAGACTCAAGCGCTGAACCCGGCCCGCGGCGGAAGGCCCCCGTGAAGGTGGAGAACGCGCCGCGTGTTCAATCCGCATCCGACTCCGTCGGACGGCCCGGAGCGACGGGGCGACGTTGCGAGCTTGCGAGCGGAGGAGCAGAGGAGCGCAGCGGCCGCCCCGAAGGGCTCAACGCTCAACACATCTCGGGAAACCGTTGGAACGTGGGGCCGTCAAGCCATCGTCGCGAGCAAGGAGCATCCGACGAAGTCGGACGCCCGCCAGCTCCGGACGTATGGAGCGAGCCATCATTGGGAGTAAGCCCGGAGCTGGAGTGGCGCCCCGGAGGGGTGCGGAGCCCCCCCAGCGGGGGTTGGGGGGCGAATCAGATCGTCCCGCCATCCAACTTCCACCAGGAAATCAACTAGATCCAGAGATGTGATCAACCATGAGATCAACCATGAGCCCAGCGGGGGGGTTGGGGGGCGACTGAGATCATCCAACGATGCGACGGACCAGCACTGCCCTCCCATCGAAGCCCGGCCACGGATCTGCACGGTCCGCTTCCCCCACAGGTGCGGGTCGGTGGGCCATGAGGTGGTGGAAACACCTTTCCTATTGCATTCGCAACACCAGCATTCGAACCGCGCTCCGTCCCAGGCTCACCGAGGTCTCCAGGGGTGCTCCAACAAGTGAGCTGGGCTCTGTCTAGTTGAGCGGTCCGAACGCTGCGCGTTGCTGGGGAGCTGCGGGCGACAGCGCCACTGGACGGCTGCGCCGCCCAGTCGCGCTGCCGTCCTCGCGGGTGCGGGTCGGTGGAGCATCAGGTGGCGGAGGCTTCGGGCTCAAGCTTGGCCATGTTTCAGACTACATAATGGTCGACGGTGCCCGGCGCCGGGTTTATGGTCCGCAGCCGCGGGCCGCGGCCTGCGCTTCGTTTTTACGGCTACCGGCGGAGTGAGCGCATGCTCGACCAGTTGGTTCAACAACTCGACGAACTCGGACAAGAGGCCGGCGACGCGGTCGGCGCGGCGGGCGACGAAGACGCTCTGCGGCAGCTGGAGATTCGCTTCCTCGGCAAGAAGGGCGCGGTCACCGCGGCCATGAAGGCCATGGGCAAGCTCGCCCCAGCGGAGCGCCCGGTGGCTGGCAAGAAGGCCAACGCGGTCCGAAACCTCATCACCTCGGCCATCGAGACCCGCCGGTCGGCACTCGAGACCGAGCGCATCGAGCAGCTGTGCCGCGACCCCTACTTCGACGCGACCCTTCCCGTTGAACGGCGCGGTGTCGGGGCCCTGCACCCAGTGACGCTCATCACCTACCACATCGAGGATGTGTTCCGGGCGATGGGCTTCTACCTGCTGGACTACCCCGAGGTGGAGACGGAGTTCTTCAATTTCGACGGACTCAACATCCCCGCCAGCCACCCGGCGCGGGACATGCAGGACACCTTCTGGCTCAAGAACGGGACCCTGCTGCGGACCCACACGTCGCCCGGTCAGGTGCGCGCCATGCGCGAGTACGACGCGCCGTTCCGGGCCATCTTCCCGGGCCGCGTCTTCCGGTTCGAGGAGGTCGACGCCTCCCACGAACACACGTTCCATCAGGTCGAAGGCCTGATGATCGAGCGTGAAATCTCCGTGGCGAACCTCATCGACTCGATGAAGATCCTGCTGTCGGAGATCCTCGAGCGCGAGGTCGTCATCCGCCTGCGACCGGGCTACTTCCCCTTCGTCGAGCCGGGCTTCGAGCTGGATATCCAGTGCCAGGTCTGCGGCGGCTCGGGCTGCGCGGTTTGCAAGCACTCCGGCTGGGTCGAGCTGCTCCCCTGCGGCCTGGTGCACCCCAACGTGCTTCGCCACGGGGGCCTGGACCCGGACGAGTGGTCGGGCTGGGCGTTCGGCCTCGGGCTGAGCCGACTGGTGATGATGAAGTACCAGATCGAGGACATTCGGCATTTGCTGAGCGGCGACCTTCGGTTCCTTTCCCAGTTCCGGCAGGGGTGATGACATGCTGATTTCGTGCAATTGGCTGAGCCGTCACGTGGACCTCGACGGGGTCGACCTTCACGACCTCGGGCGCCGCTTCACCCTCGCCGTGGCGGAGCTGGAAGAGGTCATCGAAGTGGGCCATGGCCTCGACCCGGTGGTCGTGGGCAAGGTCCTCGAGGTGCACCCCATCGAGGGCGCCAAGATCCGGCGCACGCTGGTGGACGTCGGGCTGGGCGAGCCCCAGCAGATCGTCTGCGGCGCTCCCAACGTCGCTGAGGGGCAGCTCGTCGTTGTGGCGCTTCCGGGCGCCAAGGTCGGCGACCTGGAGATCCGCAAGGCGGCCATCCGAGGGGTCGAGTCGTCCGGGATGATCTGCTCCGAGAAGGAGCTGGGCATATCCGATAGCCACGACGGCATCATGGTGTTGAACGAGGGCGTGGTCGGCGAGTCGTTCGCTGCCCAGTTCGGCGTCGCCGACACCCTCTTCGAGATCGACAACAAGTCGCTGACGCACCGGCCGGACCTGTGGGGACATCGCGGTATCGCGCGCGAGATCGCGGCCCTTCTGGACCGTCCGCTCAAGCCGATGGACCTGGACGTTGCCTTCACCGACGCCCGCCCGTTGAGCATCGACGTCCAGGACCTGGACCGGTGCCCTCGGTACAGCGCCGTCACCATGGACAACATCACGGTGAAGCCGTCGCCGCTGTGGCTGCGCATGCTGCTTCACCGCGTGGGGACCCGCCCCATCAGCAACATCGTCGACGCCACCAACTTCGTGATGCTCGACCTGGGCAACCCGCTGCACGCCTTCGACCGGCGGCAGATCGCGGGCGACAGCATCGTCGTGCGGCGGGCGCAGGCCGGCGAGACCTTCGTGACGCTGGACGGCCAGGAGCGAAAGCTGTCTGAGGACGACCTGCTCATCGGCGACGCCGAGCGCGGGGTCGCCCTGGCCGGCGTCATGGGCGGCGAGAACTCGGAGATCCGCGACGACAGCAGCTCCATTGTGCTGGAGGCGGCAGCCTTCGACGCCGCCGCTGTGCGGCTGACCTCGCAGCGGCTGGGCCTGCGGACCGAGTCGTCGGCGCGGTTCGAGAAGAGCCTGGACCCCAAGCTGCCCGAGGCCGCCTCGCGGGCCTTCTGCAAGCTGGTCGCCGAGCTGGTGCCGGAGGCTACGGTCACGTCCGCGTTCATGGACGTGGCGGCGCCCTACCCGGAGCCGCTTCACATCACGCTTCGTCCGTCCATCGTGCGCAGCAAGCTGGGCGTGGCCGACCTGGCCACCGAGCGCATCGAGCGCATCCTCAAGGGCCTCGAGTTCGGCGTGACGCCGCAAGGCGACGACGCCCTGGACATCCTGGTTCCCACGTTCCGGGCGACCAAGGACATCGGGCTGGAGATCGACCTGGTCGAGGAAATCGGCCGCGTCTATGGCTACGACAACATCGTGCCGCAGAGCGCCCAGGTTCAGCTGCGGCGGCCCCACAAGAACGCCCAGAAGAACTTCGAGCGCCGCGTCCGGCAGCATCTGTCGCGAGCCTGCGGCTTCGACGAGGTGCTGACCTACCCGTTCGACTTCGACCCGCATCTGGAGCGCATCAAGGCGGTCGACGCGCGCCGGCTGTTGATGGCCAACCCCATCTCCCAGGAGATGAAGGGCCTCAAGCGCCACCTGGCGCCCAACCTGCTCCTGGCACTGGAGCGCAACGACCGGGACTGGTCGCAGGTCGACATCTTCGAGATTGGGCGAGTCTTTCAGACCGACACGCCCACCGAGAAGGAACTGCCGGCCCAGCCCACGACCCTCGGCGTCCTCACCTCGGTCGATAACGCCGACGCCTCCACTGCCCTGACCTTCAGGGTCTTGAAGGGGCTCATCTCCGGCCTGGCGCTGGCGGTCGAGCGCGGCGCCATCCGCTTGGAGCAGGGCGGCGTGGACCATGTGTGGTGCCACCCGGTACGTCAGGCCCGCATCTTCGCCGGTGATGTGGTCATCGGCTACATGGCTCAGCTCCACCCCGCCACGGCCCACACGCTGGACCTGCGCAAGGGGGAGGCTGCGGTGATGGAGATCGACCTGGACGCGTGGAGGAACACACCCAAGGCGGCCGCCGGGTACACTCCCCTGCCCCGGTTCCCCGCTGTCTTCCGAGACTTCGCGGTGGTGGTCGACGAGAGTGTGCGCGCCTCGGCGATCCAGGAAGCCATCGCCTCGGTCCACCTCGTGAGCGACGTGACGTTCCAGTCGGTGTACCGCGGCAAGGGCGTCGACGAGGGCAAGAAGAGCATGGCCTGGTCGGTGACGGCCCGCCACGCCGACCACACCCTGGGCGACGAAGACGTTAAGCGCCTCGAAGACGGCGTCTGGAAGGTCCTCGCCGAGCGGGTCGGAGGAGTGCCGCGCGCGTGAGCAGCAGCCTTCCCAGCGTCCGACTGCCCCAGGTCCTCTTGGTCTCCCCGGCGGTTACCCCGCCGTGGCTCAACGGCACCGTGCTGATGGCCCGCGACCTGGCCACTGGCGGGAGCCGGTTCGAGTACCGCGTGATGGGGACCGACGGTCAGTCGCGCGAGCTCGGGGCGGCGCGGGTGGAGCCCATCTACCCACGTCGCCACAGCCGGTTGGCCTTCACGGGCCGCATCCGGGTCCTGCTGCGGCTGCTGCGCCGCGACCATTGCGTTCTGCACCACTTCTTCTTCTCGCCGCACCGCACCGTGGCGCGCGTGACGAAGGCGGTTCTGGCGGTATCGCGCAAGCCGAGCATCCACACGGTGCCCAGCCAGCCCTCCGGGGACGATCTGAAACAGCTGATGTTCGCTGACCGGGTCGTTGCCTGCTCGGAAGCCACGGCCATCCTGCTGCGCAGCGCGGGGGTCTCCGATGTGCGGGTCATTCGCCCGTCGGTGGACGTGCCCGAGCTGGTCGACAAGTCTGAGTACCGCGCGCGGCTGAAGTCACAGCGGGTCGACGTCCCGTGGGAGGACCGCCCGGTCTTCGTGTATGCGGGCGACCTCGAGTTCTCCAATGGCGCCGACGTCTTTGTGAAGGCTGCGCGGGCGGCGGCCGACCGGATGCCCGACGCTCGGTTCGTGCTGGCCTGCCGGGCCAAGACGCCAGCCAGCCACGTGGCGCTCGAGTCCCTCAAGCGCCTGGTGATGATGCACGGTCTCCAGGACCGGGTGCATTTCGCCGGGGTCGTCCCCGACATCAAAGCGCTGCTTGGCGGCGCGACTGCCGTCGTCATGCCGGTGGACACGCTCTACGCAAAGGTCGACACACCTTACGTTCTGCTCGAGGCGATGGCTCTGGGTGTGCCCGTCATCGTCAGCAATATCCCCGCCCTGGGCGAGCTCGCAGGGCTCGGCACGGGCGCTACCGTCGTCCCCGTCAACGAGGCCGACGCCACCGCCGAGGCGATGGTGGCCCTGGCCGAGGACCCAGCGCGCGCGACGCGACAGGGTCGGGCGGCGCGGCGGACGGTAGCCGACTACTTCAATCACAAGCACATGGTCGAGGCCTACGAGGCGCTCTATCAGGAGGTCCTCCATGGACAATCGTAGCTACTACGACACCTTCGCGAACACGTACGAGGACAAGCGCCACGAGGGCTACCACGTCTTCCTGGACGAGGCTGAGATGGCGGTCATCGGGCCGCACATCGCCGGCAAAGAGGTGCTCGAGGTGGGCTGCGGTACCGGGCTGATCCTGAACCGGATCGCCAAGACCGCGCGCCGCGCAGTGGGTATCGACCTGTCCCCTGGAATGCTCGAGCACGCCAGGCGCCGCGGACTGGAGGTCCATGAGGCCAGCGCCACCGAGCTGCCCTTCGACGACAACACCTTCGACGTCGCCGTCAGCTTCAAGGTCTTGGCCCACGTCGAGAACATCGGCAAGGCCATGGCCGAGATGGCCCGCGTGGTGCGTCCCGGCGGCCGCATCATCGCCGAGTTCTACAACAGCCAGTCGGTGCGCACGCTGGTCAAGCGGCTCAAGCCCGACAGCAAGATCGGCGGCAACGGCGTCGTCGACACCGACGTCTACACCCGCTACGACAGCCTCGACGATGTGAAGGGCTACCTTCCCGGCAACCTCGAGCTGGTGCACGTGGACGGGATCCGCATCGCGGCGCCCATGGCGCTGCCCTTCAACCTGCCGGTGGTGGGCCCGCTGGTGGCCAAGTCCGAGCGCCTGCTGATGAAGACACCACTGCGCCGCTTCGGTGGGTTCATGGTGGTCCACGCCGTCCGCCGCTGAAGCCAACGCTTCAGGGGCCGGCCTCAGTGCCGGTCCGTAGCAGGGCTTCGATGAGGCTTCAGCGGCGGTCCGTAGCAGGGCTTCGATGGGGCTGCATGGGAGAACCGTCGCATCGTAGGACGATCTCATTCGCCCCCCAACCCCCCCGCTGGGCTCAACGTTCAACACATCTCAGTAGACAGCTGAGATCATTCGTGATCTACGCTCTAAATGAGCGACAACAAACCAGTAGCGGTAAACGCCGAGGCCCTCCTTCGCAGTGGGAGCCTCAGTGACGAGTTCAAGTGTGATTTGGGGGACAAGCGGCGGACGGCCCGTCTAGTGCGGTTGGCCATGGCGATGGCCAAAGAGCCGGCCAAGTCGTTCCCGAGCCTTTCGAACAGCCCCGCAGAGCAGGAGGCGGTCTACCGCTTTCTCAGCAATGACTCGGTGACGTTTGAGGCCATCTTTGACGCACATCGTACTGCGACTGCTGAGCGGGCTCGGGAGTTGGGTGAGGTTCTCGTCGTACACGACACGACGGCGTTTATGTTTCCCCGACACGACGGGCATACCCGGCGCTGGCTAGAGGCCAAGAGCAAGGGCCGGCAAGGCTACTACGGGCACTTTGGAATTGTGGCGACCTCTGATGGCCACCGCGCTCCTCTGGGGGCGGTCTCGTTTGAAGGCTACGTCCATGACAGCCAGGTCGACGAGGAGACACGCCACTTCTGGGCTGAGCGTTTTCCTGTTCGCGAGAGTGAGGGCGAGCGCTGGCTTGCGGGCATGAAGGCCGCTGAGAAAGCCCTTGAGGGATGTCGCGTGATACACGTCGCGGACCGTGAGGGTGACCGCAACGACGTACTCAGGTGGGGGACGGAAATGCGGGATGAACGAGGCTTCGTTGTGCGGGCCACCCGAGTCGCCAGGGATGCTAGCGGAGCCACCGTTGACGACCTTCTGAAGGGCTGCCCAACCATGGGCACTCGAACCGTGACCCTCAATTCCCGCAGCCTTCAGGGGGTTCCAGCGCGAAGCAAGACACAGCCCGAGCGACCTCGGCGCCAGGCCAAATTGTCGTTTCGAGCATGCACCGTGCAACTCAAGCCCAAGGACGGAGCGCCGATTACCTTGAACGTCGTTGAAGCGGTGGAGCTGAAAGCACCAAAGGGACAAGAGCCCATCCGCTGGGTCCTTTTCACCGGTGAACCCATCGAAACCCTGCAGGACGTCTTGAGGATCGTCGATATCTACCGCAGTCGTTGGCTCATCGAGGAGTTCTTCAAGGCCATCAAGACGGGCTGTGACTACTCAAGCCGACAGCTCGACTCCGCCAAAACCCTCCTGATTGCTCTAGCTCTGGCACTGCCCATGGCCTGGCAGCTCCTGGCTGTGCGCCATCTGAGCCGCCACGACACCGATGTCCCTGCCAGAACGATTCTGACCCCGCTTCAGCTCCAACTCCTCAAGCTGCAGTTCCCCAAGCTGAAATGGTCACGCAACCCGACCGTATCTCAAGCGACCAAGGCGATAGGCCACCTCGGCGGCCACCACCGCTCCAAGGGCCATCCAGGCTGGCAAACTTTGGGCCATGGAACAAGGAGCCTACCTCATGCTCCAAGCCGCCATGGCTGCGGCCGAGGACGAGATGTGATCAACCATGAGCCCGCTGGGGGGCTTCCGCCCCCCTTCGGGGCGCCCACTCCGCTCCTCCGTTCCTACGGTCGCAAGCTCCCTCCGTCACTACGTCGCTCCGGGCCGTCCGACGGAGTCGGATGCGGATTGAACACGCGCCGGGGTTTCGCTTCTAACCGTGGCCTGGCCGCCACGCACGCGGGCTCTGCTGCGGACCGGCACGGGGGTCCAGACCGGCAACGAGGTCCCATCGACGCGGTGCTGCAGACGGCACTGAGCCTCGCTGCGGACCGCCGCTGAAGCCCCATCGAAGCCCGGCGACGGACCAGCACTGCGCTCCATCGAAGCCCGGCGAAGGACCAGCACTGCGCTCCATCGAAGCCCGGCTACGGACCGCCGCTGAAGGCCCATCGAAGCCAGGGCTCCGAACCGCGGCCTAGGCAATCGGCTTCAGGCCAGGCGGCGCTTCTTCGGAGCAGGCTGTGACCTCGCGATATCCGGCAGGTCCGGCATCACGCGCCGCATCAGGTCCGACGACAGTACGCCGCGCCCATCGAGGCGACGCTTCAGCGCCTTGAAGGCCACCAGCGACTCGCCAAAGGCCGCCTCCACCTGGTCGGGCCGCACAACCGCGTCCTTGGCGAAGTAGAAGTGGCCCCCGGCGTCGACGACCATGTCGCCGATGAGCTGGCCCAGCTCCCACACCGCCTGGCGGTTCTTGCGCGTGACCCGGAAGTCCATGGCCAGCGAGAACCCGTCCAGCGCGTGGGAGATGAGAAAGTCGTCGGGACGGTGCCGCTTGAAGACGACGAGGTAAGGCACCACCCCGCGGTCCTGGCAAGCCTTCAGAATCCGCCCGAAGGTCTCCTCAGCGGCCTCCTTGGGAACGAACGGCTGCACCTGGATGAACCCGCCCAGACCGTAGGCGTCGCGCCAACGAGGGATGTAGTCGAGAAGGAACTGGAACGACACCAGGCCCTGGTCGTAGGTGTTGCCGCGGTCGAGGACCAGGGACGAGGCGAACTTGCCGAAGTTGACCCAGGGCATCACCAGGTCGTTGACCATCGGGCGGGTCAGCCGCCACATGATGCTCTTGGGGATCACCCCGAAGAAGCGGTCCGGCGTGCCGTGGAAGTCCAGCGAGAAGGTCTCGGCGGCGTCACCCTTGTAGTCTGCGGCGGCCACGTAGTTGGCCTGGTGGATGACCGAGCGCCCAAGACGCTTGCCCGTCGCGAAGCCGTCCGTCCACCCCACGAGGTAGTCCGACTGCGGAATGCGCTCGTCATATGCGGCGAACAGCTCCCGCAGGTTGGGCACGTTCCACGCCTCGACCCGCACGATGCCAGTCTCGAGCTTCTTCAGCTTGAGCCGGATGCGGGTGGTGATGCCCAGCGCCCCGAACCCGCCGATGACCGCGTGAAACACGTCGGCGTTGGAGGTCCGGCTGCAGTGGAGCACGCCCTCGTCGGGGGTCCACAGGTCGAGCTCCAGGACGTGGTCGCCGATGGGCCCCACGGCGAAGTTGTTCTTGCCGTGCACATTGGCCGCCACGCAGCCGCCGATGGTGGGGCGCATGGTCCCCGGGACCACCGCCGGCCAGAACCCATGGGGCAACACCGTGCGCCAGAGGTCCTCGACGGTGACGCCGGGCTCGACGTCGATGATGCCGGCCTCGGCGTCGAACGACAGCACCCGGTTGAGGTTGGCCGTACCGATGACCACGCGGTTTTCATTGAGCGCGGCGTCGCCGTACGAGCGCCCCGCGCCCCGAAGGCCCACGCTCGTGTGTCGCTCCGCCGCGTCGGTCACAGCGGTCAGGGTCTCCGCGATGGTCTGCGGCTCGAGGTAGTGCGCGGCGGAACCCACCGCCTGTCCGAATCCGTGGAGTGCTCGCCGGGAAGTCATCAGATGTTCAGGTGCCTGAAGATAGGGGAGGGAATGTTCCGGATAACGGCCAGGGCCGCGCCCCAGCGACGTGGAAGGAAGACCTCGGGGGATCCACCGCCAGCAGCCAGCTCGACCGTCTCGCGGGCGATCTCAGTGGGCTCGACCATCCACAGCAGGTCGCCCCGGCCCTCGGTCATGGCGGTGGCCACGAAGCCTGGCTTGACCGTGACCACGTCCACGCCATAGCGCGCCACCCGGTTGCGCAGCGACTCGAGGTAGATGGTCATCGCGCCCTTAGAGGTGCAGTACGCGGGGTTCTGTCGCCGCCCCCGCTCGCCAGCGATGGACGAGATACCGACGATGGTTCCGCGTCGCTGGCCCTCGAAGTAGGCCGCAGACGGGTTGCACCAGGCCATGGCGCCCAGGAGGTTGACCTCAACCATGAACCGGTCTTTGGCGAAGTCGTACTCGTGCTCTTCGAGCTCGGGCATCACGCCCGCGGCGTACACCACGAGATCCAGCCCGCCAAGCTGCTCCACGACGGCGTCGAAGGTCGCGGGGACGCTATCGAAGTCGGTGACATCATGCTCGACAGCGAACGCCATGCCGCCGCTTTCGACGATGGAGGACGTCAGCTCATCGAGCAGCGATTTGCGCCGCGCCAACAGAGCGACTCGGGTCCCGCGGGACGCCAACTCACGCGCCAGCGCCGCCCCGATTCCGGAGGATGCGCCCACGATGATTGCTGTTTCGAAGGTCTTCTTGGCCATAGCCGACGAAAGCTACAGCAACCCCCGACTCGAGGCAGCTAAAATCGAATGACCGCGCCGGCGCTGGCGCCGGACTCATCGATGGATAGCGTGGGCAGAACGCCGGGCAGGTCGAGCGCCGCCGTGTCGTCCCCCTCCGACTCCGAGGAGATGATGAGGTAGATGCCGACACCCACGGCCGCCAATCCTACGCCCACCAGCACCCAGCCGGCCGCGTTCAGCCCCTGGACCTCCGCGTCCTGGGCATCGCCCTCGGGCGTCCGCGGGATGGGCTCGTACTGCGCCTTCTTGGCATACGCCACGCCAACCAGGATGCCGCCCACCAGGGTCAGCGCCGAGCCCGAGCCGACGGTGATGTAGCCCAGCATCGGGTCCCCTCCCTCCGAGTCGGTCGACCCTGAGCCGATGAGCTCCATCCGGGCGACCAGCCGCTCGGTGGCGTCCGGCTCGACCACGACGACCTTCTTGAAGGTCTTGTACTTGGGCGCCCGCACCTCGACGCTGTACGACCCCGAGGTCACCAGGTGGTTCTTCAGCGGCGCCGGTCCGATCTTCTTGCCGTTGATGTAGACCACCGCGTTGGGAGCATCCGCCAACACCTGCAGGTAGCCCTCTACAGGCTCGGGCTCCAGGCGAAGCTTCACCGTCTTTTCCTGACCGGCCTCGATGACCACGTCCTGAGCACCATCCAGATAGCCCTTCTGGCGCCCCTTCACGGTCACGGTGCCCGCTGGGACCCACCGCTCGAAGGGCGTCTTCACAAGATTCTCGGACTTGCCGTCCGGCGTCGTGATGCTGCAGGTCACCTCGCGTGGCGTGCTCTGCACCCGCAGCTGACCGTGTGTCTTCTTCAGCTTCTTGGAGATGGTCTTGAGGTGCTTGCGCGCGTCCGCGGCGAATTTGTACTCGCTGTCGGTGCGCAGCGCCTGCGAGAACCACCGGAACGCCTGCGGAAGCTCGCCCAGCTTCTGCAGCGCGCGCGCCAGGTTGTGCATGTAGACCGGGCTGGGATCGAGCTTCACCGCTTCCTCGAACTTCGTCCGAGCCGCGTTGAACTTCCCTTTGCGCGCGTCCTTGAGCCCGGCCCGCACCAACGCTTCGGCGCGCTCCGACGACGACTGGGCCCATGCGCTTGCGGCTGTCCCCAGGCTGAAGGACGCCGACACCGCACCGACCAAAACCATTGTCGCTAGACGACCCAAGCTCACTTCCTCACGCGTTGCTGGCTGGCTACTGGCCCCAAGAATGCCCCGCTATTCCAGCGGTTGGCAAATGAGCTTGATGGAGTCGATATACAGACCAGCGCCGCCGGTCAGCCCCGTCACGACGTGCCCCTTGGGACACATCAAGCTGTACTCCACGCCGCGCTCGCCGCCCACCAGCTTGGTGTAGCGCTTCTTCGTGCCGAGCGAGGCGCCCCCCTTGAACTTCTTGAGCTTCTTGACGGCATCTTCGATGTCCTTGGCCTTCAGTGATCCGATCCGCTCGGCCACCTTGGCCTGCCCAGCCACGTAGGCTTCACCAGCCTCTTCGGCGTAATCGACCATCGTCCGTCCGTTCTTCGTCTTCACCGCACCGGTCGCCGCCGAGGGCTGAACCGGCGCCACCGCAGGTGTCGCTGGACCGGTCACCGGAGCGGGCGCGGGAGCAGGAGCCGCTGCAGTGTCCTTGACGATGGCCTGGTCGAGTTTCTCTCGGAACAACTCCGCCTTGCCCATGCTGACGCCCAGGTAGACCCGTGACAGGTCGATGGAGCCTTTGATCCGCGCCACGCGACCCAGTTCGACCGTGTAGGCGCCGGCGTCGACCGCGACAAAGTGCTTCTCCTTCCAGACCGAGCGCCCGCCACGCGCACGACGATGCAGCTCGAAGGTGAGCGGGAAGATCCCCGAGATGGCGCGCCCCTCTGAGTTCTGCAGCTTGCCCTCATAGACCATGATCTTGACGCCACCGCTGGCGGAGCGCTTGCCCTTGCGGGCGGACGCGGTGTCGGGCATCAGCAACCCGAACACGAGAAGGGCGACTGGCAGCCAGGGGCCAAACGAACGCTGAATCATGAACTTTCCTTTCTCATCCGCAATGCCAGCAGACAGTCCGAACGCGATGCCTGTCAGGGGACCGTCGGCGTCGGCCACGAGAAGACCAAATAGCCTTCCAGCCGGCTGATGTCGACGTTAGTTTGTGCCACGGGGAGGTCCGGCAGCTGCCAGACCGGGGAGTGATTCAATACAGCCACCGCCAGAGGCTCCCCAAGGGTGGCAGCGATGTTGGCTGGCGGCGCGAGGATGCCCTCACCGACTTCGGTCGCACTGGTCACCGATATGGCGGTGGAATCCAGCCAGACTTCCCCGGTGTCGGAGACCTGCAGGGGACCCGACACCGTCATTCCCAGGGTGAACGCCGTCACCAGGACGCGAGCATCATCGACCGATGCGTAGACCTCCACGCGCACTGCGGCGGTGGAGACCGTCAGCTCGGGATCTCCCTCGGCGCTTTCGTCGATGGCGGCTTCGAAGGCTGCCTGGGGCCAGGCCCGAGCACTCAACGTGGTCTCGCCCAGGGCCCCCAGCTCGGGCCAGGCCGCCACCGCCTCCTCCAACGGGAGCTCGACCTCCGCCGTAGCCCGATCGCCGCACAGGCGGCCGGCCAACCAGGTCAGATGAAGGCTGCGCAGCAGCGCGGCCTCACTGAGCATGAGCGTCGTCGTCTGTCCCGCATTGACCTGGGGGACCGGGAGACTGGGAGCCGTCGGCGGGTTGTTGTCGTCGGCCGGAACGCAGGGGTGTCTCGCGCCTCCGGTCCCCGCCGTGAAGAACAGATACAGCTGGCCCTCCGAAAAGCTCCAGGGCTTGTCGCCCACACCCTCCGGAGCGATCAGCTCGAAGACGGCGCTGCCCTCCCCGAGGCCGGGATCGGCCATGACCATCTCGACGCGCGTGCCGAGCCCGACTCCCAGGGCGCTGGGGAGAGCGGTCTCCAGGCCGGGCGCGAGGGCCGCCAGCACATCGGCGGCGATCGCCGTCGCCAGCCCCGCCAAGAGCTCGTCGAGCTGCGTCGGATCCCCGCCGACGCCGTCGAGGCAGGTGCCAAAGTCGACCACCGGGCCGGCGTCCCACTGGGCCTCATCCAGCAGCGAAACCTCCAGCTGGCCGGACTTGGTCCCCTTCAGCACGAGCCGTGTCGTGAGCTTCAGGCTGCTGCCGGAGACGGTGCCATTGCACGTGATCGCGCCAGGCTGCTCCAGCGTGGCGTCCAGGCTCAAGGTCTCCAGCTCCACGCTGAGCGTCGGGCCGGCCACAGAGGCGTCCACGCTGATAGAAGCGGGCAACGTGTCCCCCAGCCAGGACGCGACCCAATCCGGAAAACCGGTAGAGATGGGCAGCTGCGTGCCCGGCCGCACGCCATCAAGGGCCACTGCACCGGGGTACTCCTCGGAGAGCACCCCGGTGAGCCGCGCTCCCGCGACCGTGAAGCCATCGTCGCCGAGCACCACCACCACCGCATTGGTGGTCGTGGGCAGCTCGCTGGGCTGCTCACCCAGCCCCGTTCCCCAGGTGCCGGCGCAGCCGCCCAGGATGACGGCCATCACCCCCATGATGCGCCACATCAGGGCGCCTCCGACTGGCCAACGATGGTGAAGAGCTCCAGCCGTGTCCGAGGCGCTTGGCCCTGGAGCCAGGCGCCATAGGCTCCCAGCAGCGTTCCCTGGGAACCCTCCCGAGCGAGCCCGATGTGCCCGCCGGCCGGCAGGGTCAGCGACCGCAGCTCGGCGACCTGATCGCCAGCCACACGCGCCAGCTTCAGATGCAGGCCGGTGGCGTCGAGATACACGATGACGGCGTTGTCCTTGTCGTCGATGACGATGGACGGATGCTGCCCCACCAGCGCCTTGCGAGCAGTCCCCGAGTTGGGCTCGCCCTGCCAGTAGGCCCCATCGTCGACCACCACCGGGAACGTGCCCTGGTCCGAGTCGCGATAAAGCCTCAGCGCGCCGCGATTGCCGTCGAAATAGGCCACCGCGAGGCGCTCGTTGGAGTCCACCGCCACTGCCGCGAACCGCCCTACATCGCTCTGGGTCGCACCGTCGCCATCCAGCACCGAGACGGCCCACTCACCCGCCACCTGTTCAGCAAGCTTGAGGGTGCCGTTGGCCCGGTCGAAGAACACGATCCTCGGCTTGTCGTTGATGACGACCAGCCGCGCGTACTCACCATAGTCGGCGGCAACTTCGCTGTCGCAGCCGTCGCCGGTGCATGCCGGAACCAGCTCGGTCGTCCATGCTCCAGCGGCGTCGCGGGCCGCGTAGCGGAGGGTACGCTCGGTGCGGTCCCGATAAGCCACCGACGGCAGGCGATCGCTGGACAAGGCCAGGGAGGTGTAGGCACCACGGTCGACCGCCCCACCATCGACCGTCTCGGCCACGAACCGGGGGCTCTCCAAAGGGCTCGAGGCGTATCTGAGCTGACCGCTGGAGGCGTCGTACCAGGTCAGGTGCAGGGTGTTGAGCTCGTCCAGCGCCAAGCTGGGCCACTTTCCGGCGTCCCTGTCCACGACCTTCCGGTCCTGCACCGTGAACCCATCGACGATGCGCTTGTCGAGCGCACCGTCCGAACGTTCGATGGCCAGGACCAGGTTGGTGTGCGTAGCGTCGTAGGTGGCGATGACCCGCCGCCCCTCGGCCGTCAGCGTCACGGACGTGAAGCGCCCCAGGTCTCCCGTGGCGCTGGGGGGAGCAAGCGGCTCGCAACCGCCAGCGCCGCACACCTGGCCCGATGGACACGTGTCGTCGGAGCAGGTCCGCGTCTCGGGGCACCCGGTCAACAGCACGAGGAGCGCTGCCATGAGGCACGCCCAAGCTGTTCTCCCTGGCCAGCAAGGATTGGTCATGGCGAGTAGCTAAGCGCGCCCGATGCTCCAACGCAAGATTCAGCAGCCTTGGCGACGTGACCGAACGGAGTGAGCCGTCGCAAGATTGACCGCATGGCGGCGGCCCCATAGCCTGCGTCTGAATGGCGTGAGCACGGCTACACACGCGCCAATGATGCAGCGAGATGGCGATGAACGAAGGCGAAGACGGCAAACGTCTGGGGTTGGACCAAACCATGGCGGACGGGCACCAGACGAAGCCCGAGACGCGCGAGAAGACGACGCTCAACGACGACAGCCGCGGTACCGACAAGACGCTGGCGCCGGGCGCCGGCCCCATCGCCAACACCAACCGGCTCAAGCCCGCGCATGACGACGATGACGACCACAGCGAGCGGCTGAGGCAGCGCATCCTCGCTCGGATGGAGGCCGAGGAGGAGGAAAAGGGTCCCGATCCCCTCCTTGGCCAGGAGGTCGGCGGGCGATTCACCGTGACCAACAAGATCGGTGAGGGCGGCATGGGCGCCGTCTACAAGGCGCGCCAGAAGGGCATGGACCGCGACGTCGCGATCAAGGTGCTCCTCAAGCAGATGACCGAGAACCAGACGGTCAAACGCCGGTTCAGCCTCGAAGCGCTCGCGGTATCCAAGCTCAAACACCCCAACACGATTCAGATCTTCGACTTCGGGGATACACCTGCGGGCGAGCTCTACATCGCCATGGAGTTCCTCGACGGCGAGTCCCTGCAGGACCGGCTCCATGACCGAGGGGCCCTGCCGGTCAAGAGCGCCGTCAAGATCGCCGTGCAGATGACCAAGAGCCTCCGAGAGGCGCACGGTAAGGGCATCGTCCACCGCGACCTGAAGCCCGACAACATCTTTTTGACCAACGTCGGTGAGGAAACCGACTTCGTCAAAGTGCTCGACTTCGGCGTCGCGAAGCTGCGGGAGGGTGACGAGAACGCCAAGACGCTGACCAAGGCCGGGGCGGTATTCGGCACGCCGCGTTATATGTCGCCCGAACAGGGCACCGCCTCGGGCTCGGTCGACCACCGATCGGACTTGTACGCCATCGGCGTGATCCTTTTCGAGATGTGCACCGGGCGGGCCCCGTTCGACGCTGAAAACGCTCTGGGCATCCTGATTCAGCACCTGCAGGAAGAGGTGCCCCTGTTCCAGCAGGTCCGTCCCGATCTGGTCGTGCCCGAAGAGGTCGAGAGCTTCGTCCGACGCCTCCTGGAGAAGCGCCCGGAGGACCGACCCCAAAGCGCCGAAGCGGTGATTCGCGAGCTGGAGAAGCTGCAGGCTCAGCTCGACGATGTCTATCGGCGCGTGGTCACGAGCGAATACGCCACGGCCGTCGGCATCGAGTTCAATCGCGCGCGGCCCACCCAGGCAGACACCCGATTGAACACGGGGGCGGGGCAGGCGCTGCTGACGACCGGGATTGACCAGGACGTCACCATCTACAACCAGGACGGGCTCAAGGAGGAGCCCCGACGCGGCGGAAAGCTCAAGTGGATCGTGGCCGCGGCGTTAGTGCTGGTGGTCTCCGGAGCCGGCGGTGTCTACGCGATGCTGGAGCCACTTCCGGACATGTATCGGGACGGAGCTGGCGAGGTCGGCCTGCTGGGTAGCGAGAGGTCGCCCGACGACCTCCCTCAGGTCAACGAAGTGCCACAGCTGGAGCTGGTGACCATCCGCATCGACAGTTCGCCGCGTGGCGCGGACGTGTTTCGGGGTAGCGACAAGGTCGGCACCACGCCTTACACCGCAGCTCGCCTCAAAGATGACCAGGCTCAGCTCAAGTTCCGACTGCTCAAGGCCGGCTTCATGGAAGCGTCGCTGACGACTGGCCTGACCGCCAACGTGGACAAGCTGATTACGTTGAAAGCCAATGAAGTCAAGGTCGTTGCTCCGGTCGAGACGCCCGTGAAGACCCCGGTCGCCAAGACGGTCAAGAAGGTCGTCAAGAAGAAGAAGACGACCAAGAAGCCCGCTGCGGCGGTCGTGAAGAAGAAAGACCCTGTCACCCCCCCGCCGGTCGTGAAAAAGAAGAAGAAGAAAGGGAACCCCTTCGGGGCCTCGGTCGACGACGTAAAGAACTAGGGCGGCAAGAGCCTCGGCGGCGGCTCAGAGTCGTTTGAAGAGCTCGCGCACAAACCGGTCGAAGGCGGCCCGGTAGGCAGCCGTCCGCTTCGGAGTCCCTTTGTTGACCATCAACGACACCGCCAGCACCGTGCCGCGCTTGGTCGTCAGGTAGCCCGACAGGCTGACCACCTCGTCCAGCGTCCCGGTCTTGCCCACAAAACGCCCTTTCATAGGCCCACCCAACCGCCCCTTGAGCGTGCCGCTGGTCCCCGACACCGCCAGGCTGGACAGGAAGGGGGCGCCAAGGCGTTTGTGCTTGCGCATCGCGACCAGCAGCCGAGTCATCGCCGCCGCGCTGATGTAGGTGGCGCGGTAGAGGCCCGAGCCGTTCACGACACGGTAGCTGCCGTCGGCCAGTCCCAACGTCTTGAGCACCGCCCCCGTGTTCATCTGGCTGGTTCGCCAGTCCGTCGAGGCGATGGGATTGGTGGCGCGCGATAGCTGAGCGAACAGCGACTCCGCCATGTAGTTGTTGGACCAGACGTTGACGTCTTTGAGGAGTCCCAGCACAGACAAGCTCTTGTGCTCGACGACGATCGTGCCGGTGGGCTTGGGATCCTTCGCTCCGAGCAGGCGGACCTTGGCTTCCCGGGCCCCGGCAACCTTCTGCCGACGCAACGCATACCTCAGCAGGTATCCCGTCAGGACATTGGGGTCCGTCAGTCGGCGCCGCTCCTTCCAGCGCTTGGTGCTCGCGCTCAACTCACCGGACACCACCATGCGCGTGCGGCCGTCCTTCATTCGGTGCACCGACGTGGCGATGGTGGACTTCTTGCCCTTTGCCATCTTGACGGTGGTGACCCGATTGACCAGCTCAACGGCCCCGACGGCGGGTGACACCGAAGCCTTTGCGGGGGCCCCTACCTTGCCGGGCTTCAACCCCAACCACACTGCCCCGAAGTGACTGCCCGCACCGCCGACCGACGCTCGATACCCCGCTGCGGTGGGCTTCTGGTCATAGGCCGGTGGCACGCCGTCGCCGCCAAACACCCTCCCGTCCACGACGATTTCCGAAACCTCGCGAAGGCCGTGCTCCTTGACCAGCTTCTGAGCGATGGCCTTGATGTGCTCGGGCATCAATTTGGGGTCACCGTCGCCAACCACCGCCACGGGCCCAACCGCACGGCCCTGCTCGTCGAGCGTGAGGAGCACGCGGGTGATGAAGCGCCGCTTGGCGCCCAGAAAGTGCAGCGCCGCGGCGGTCGTGAGGAGCTTGGTGCCGCTGGCCGGGTTCGACACCGCGTCACCCCGATGCGTCAGCACCACTTCCCCCGAGGCCTTGCGCACGCTCACCGACACATCGACCGTCTTCAGTGCCGGACTCCGCAACATGCGCTTGAGCGCCTGGTGGATGGGGGCGTCGGCGACCTTCTTGGCGTGAGCCGGGTTGGGCGCGACCATGGTTAGCGTGGCCGCAACGAGCAGCACGAGGAGTCGAGAAGATGCGGGTGTCACTGGTCTCCTGGCGGGACGTGGGTAACCTCACCGGGTGCAACGCCGTAACGTGGTGTGGCGTTCCGAAACCGTCCAGAACAGACTGACATGACCACCGACACCCAGCAAAAACCGCCGTCACGCGGCCGATGGCGCTCGTGGACCAAGGAGCTCGCCGTGGCAGCGGCGGTGTTCGGGGCGGTCTTCTTCATCGGTCAGGAGATGCGGCTGTCCAAGCAACGCGGCGGTGGCGGAGTCATGCCGGTAGCGTCGGTGGCCCCCGACTTTCGCCTCTATGACATGCGGAACAAGAAACCCTCGGCGCTGAACGAGTACCGCGGCAAGCCCGTCATCCTGTCGTTTTGGGGGACCTGGTGCGGCACGTGTCGCAAGGAGCTGCCAGACCTCGAAAAGCTTCATCGCGAGTCGGACGGGCGCTTCCACGTGGTGACCATCGCCCACGACCCGCCGCGACGGCTAGCCAACTACCTACAGCAGCACTCGGACTACACCATGCCCTTCCTGGTGGACCCTCCGGGGCGTGTCCACCGCGCCTATCGCGTCAAGGCGGTGCCCATGACGGTCATCGTCGACCCGGACGGAAAGGTCGTCCATGACTTCACAGGAGCGCCCGACATGGACGTTCTTCGCGACCACATGAGCGATCTTCTCTGAGCGCTAGCGGTTCTTCGGCTTGGGGCAGCGCAGCTGGCGGCTCATGATGCTGACGACGTCGATCCGCATCGGGTCCGCCCCGGACACCAAGCGCACGAAGTGCCCGAAGTGGTTGCACGCCAGTGACCGCATACCCTTGTCCTTGTAGAGGTAGCCAAGGATGCGGTGGGCATGGGGGTAGGCGTCGTGGGCCGCGTTGACGGTCTTGATGAAGTGGCGCTCGGCCTCGACACGGCTCTTCTTGCGTAGGGCGATGGTGCCGAGGACGAAGTGGGCGCCCGGATGCTCCGGGTTGCGCTGCAACACCGCGTTGAGAAGGGCGTTGGCCTCGCGGTAGTTCTTCGTGGTCTGCAGCACGTCGGCGTACTCGATGACGATGTCGTCACGCTCGGGGCTCAGCTTGAGCGCCTCGTTGAGGTCCGAGATGGCCTTTTTGTAGTCGGCCTTCTTGGCGTAGATCCGCCCGCGACCCAGGTAGACATCCGCGTTGATCGTCTTCTTTTCGATGGGCGAGGTGAACTTCTCGTACTTGCCGATGATGTAGCTGTACTGCCGTTCCGCCGCCGAGCGGTTGTCGACCCCACCCACCGAGGTCAGCACCTTGGCCAACTCGAAGCGAATCGTGAGATTACCCGGGTCGAGCTCGGTCGCTTTGAAGAGGTTCTGAGAGGCATCTTGAAGCTTCTTGGTCAGCTCCGCCCCTGCGGGGAGCCCCTCGGCCTCGGCGACCTCGTTGCGGCCGAGGTAGTAGTAAGCGCGCGAGCTCTCCCGGTAGATCTTGAGTGCATCGCGCAGAATCTGGTCGGCCTCCAGGAAGTTCCGCTGCCGCGTCAGGATGCCGCCCTTGATGATCTTGGCCTCGATGTGCCCCTTGGACTCCGCCATGACGGCGTCGACGATCTTGGTCGCCGCGTCGAGCTTGCCCAGGTTGAAGAGGACGTCGGCGTATTCGACCCGTGCGTTCACGTCCAGGGCCTTCAGCTTGGCCAGCTGCTCGTAGTAGGGCAGCGCATCCTTGTACATGCCCAGCTTCTTGTAGAGCAGACGTGCGAACCTCAGCCGGACGTCGGTTCGCTCGGGAGCGATCTCCAGCAGGCGGGTCATCGTCTCCCGCGCCTTGAAGGTCTGGTTTGAGGCGCTGTAGAGCCCGGCCAGCTTCTCGAGCAGCGGGACCTTGTTCTTGGCCACCTTGACCCCTTTCTCGAGGGTCTGCAGGGCCAGCTGCGGTCGCGACTCCTCGGCCTGAAGGTGCGCCAACGCCACATAGGCAGGTCCAAACGTGGCGTCGTTGGTGATGACCGTCTGGAAGATGCCCTTGGCGGTATTGACCCGCTTGCCCTCCAGTTCGAACTGCGCCTGCAGCATCAGCAGCCCGGTGTCCTTCGGGTGTTCCTCCAGGCCCTTCTTGAGGGCCAGTCGCGCGGTCTCGCTGCGCTGATTGGTGAGATAGCTTCTCACCAGAGCCCGCACGAAGGCCGCCGTGCGGCACCCGGCCTTCTGGCACTTCTCGAGATACTGCAGGGCCTCCGGCGCCTGGCCTTGCTTGGTCAGCAGCTCCGACAGCTCGACGGCGGTCGGCTCATCCCGCGGCAGCACCTCGAGGGCACGCTTGAGAGCCAACACATGCTCCTTGGAGCGTCCCTCGAGCTTGTTGAGGGTCGCCATCAGCCGGTGGGCCTCGAACTGAGCCTGTCGGTTCTTCTCCCCCTTGGCCTTCACCAACCCATCGCCCACGAGTTTGCGGGCTTCTTTGAGCTTCTTGTTGTCGATCGCGAGGGCCCCCAACTGGATGAGCCCCAGGGAGTGTTTGGGATTGAGCTTCAGCAGGGCCTGGAACTTCTTCTTCGCTTCGGCCTTGTTGTCGGACTGAAGGTGAATCAGGCCGAGGTCATACAGGGCCGACTGCATCTTGGGCGCCCGGGCCAGGGCCTTGTCGTAGAACTCGCGGGCGTCCAGCGGCTTGCCCGCGACGAACAGGGTCCGCGCCCGGAGGTAGAAATGATCGGCGGTCGGCTTTTTGGCCTTCTTGAGCAGCTCGTGGGCTGCCTTCACCGCGCCTTCCTTCACCTTGGCCTTGGTGGCGGTCAGCTTGGTCAGCACCCCGAGATGGGGGTCCGCTTTGATCACCGTCGGCGATAGTAGCTTGCGCGTCTGCGAGTTGTTCTTGGGACCGGCGTGGAACACGGACGGGTGGCGGTCCTTGAGATGCAGCAGCGTCGAGGCAAGCTGCGTCTTGAGCCCGGTGTCCGTCTTTCGTTTGGCCAGCTCTTTGTTGAGCAGACCAATCCGCTTGTTGAGTTCCGTCGGACCGTCTTCGGCGAAGGCCACCGCGGGCTTGACGACCTTGGGCTTGGCCGGCTTCTTGTTGGGCTTGTTGGTAATGCGGGCGCCGGTGTCGGCGTCGCCCAGGATTGCGTTGATGCCGAAGGGCCCCAGGTCGGTGAAGCTCAGCGCCAGGCCCCCGGCCAGCACCGCGCCTCCGAGCACCATCAGCCGAACCTTGCGCTTGTTGGCCTTTTTGCGCCCGCTGCGACGCCGCGCCCTGCGCCGAGCTCCCGGCGCCTGCTGCTTGTCGGCAGCAACCGGGCCAGGTGAGGCCGGTCCCGCGGAGCCGGGCGCGTCGGGGACGTCGAGCTCGAAGAGATGCGCGTCCGGGTCGTCGGCCATGGGCCCGGCCGAGGCGGCCCCCGTCGTCACCTTGAAGGTGGACTGTGCGCCCAGGTCCGGGGCCTGCTCGATCGGCATGATCGGGTCGGCGGCCTGCTGAGACGCTCCGTCGGGCTGGTTGAAGTCGGCTGCTCCAAACGGGTTGCCGGCACCGCCCGAGGCACCGCCGCCACCGAACGGGTCATCCCACTGCCCGGCGCCCGAAGGCGGCGCGCCAAACGGGTCGGAGGCACCGAAGGGATCCGACGCCGGTGCACCGCCAAAGGGACTCGCGGATGTGGCGAAAGGATCACCGCCGCCACCGCCGCCGCCCGGCTGGCCGAAGGGGTCACTGGCGCCGAAGGGGTCGCTGGCGCCAGTGGCGGGAGCCGCGCTCGTGGCAAAGGGATCGTTGCCCCCGCCAGCCGGCATGCCGAAGGGATCGCCTCCGCCCGCCGCGGGAGGGGCGCCGAAGGGGTCCGCTGCAGGGGCACCGAAGGGGTCGGCCGAAGGCGGGGCTCCAAAGGGATCCGCTGGCGCGGCCGCAGGAGCTCCGAAGGGATCTGCCGGCGCGGCCGATGTGGCAAAGGGGTCGGCCGCAGGAGGTGCACCGAAGGGATCGGCCGCAGGTGCCCCAAACGGGTCCGCGGCGGGAGGCGCCCCAAACGGATCGGCGGCAGCAGGCGCTCCAAACGGATCCGCAGCGGGAGGCGCGCCGAACGGATCTGCTGCGCCTGGCACACTGGTGGCTGTCTGAGCGAAGCCGGGACTACCGGGTGCCGCGCCAAACGGGTCCGCAGCGGGCGGGCCGCCAAAGGGATCGGCGCCCGAAGCTGGTGCGCCGCCCGAGGCCCCGAAGGGATCGGCAGGGGCCGCAGGGGCGCCAAAGGGATCGGGTGCCGCGGCGGGGGCGCCAAACGGATCGGCTGGTGCGCCGCCCGAGGCCGCGAAGGGATCCGGGGGAGGAGGAGCCGCCTGTGTGCCGAACGGATCGGCCGTCGCGCCGCCTGAGGCGCCAAACGGGTCGGGTGGTGCTCCCCCACCGCCAAACGGGTCGGGTGGTGCTCCCCCACCGCCAAACGGGTCGGGCGCCGGGCTGGCCCCGAAGGGGTCCGCTGGGGCGCCGCCACCGCCGAACGGATCCGGCGCGGCGCCGGACGGGGCCCCGAACGGATCCGGTGCCGGAGGGGCGCCAAACGGATCGGCCGTCGGTCCGCTGCCAGCTGGTGCAGGTGCCCCGAACGGATCCGCGGGGCTCGCCGAGGCGCCGAAGGGGTCTGCGGGAGGAGCAGATGCGCCAAAGGGATCCGCCGCCGGGGCGGATGAGGCACCAAAGGGATCCGCCGTCGGGGCCTCGCGTGAGGCTCCGAATGGGTCGGTCCCAGGCCCCGGGGCATCGATCGGCGCACCAGAAGGTGTGCCATAGGGGTCCGCAGCGTCTTGACCCGCAAACGGGTCCGCGGACGGTGCACCCGCGAAGGGGTCTGCGGCAGGGCCCGCGGAAAAGGGATCGGGCCCCACACCGGTGGGGGCCACAGGCACCGGCGGAGGCGGCGGTGGCGGGGCCGGAGCGGGCTCAGGCGCTGCCGTCGCCGCCGGGGGCGGCGGAGGTGATGGGACGGGCGGGGAAGGTGCCTTGGGAGGAACCGCGGGATGAGCCCCGGTCCCCGACTTCGCGCCGGACCACAGCTGAGTGCCGCCGGTCTTGAGGCGAACGTTCTTGTTCTGCTTCGGGCTCCGGGGTTTGGGGATCGGAGGACCCGAGCCGGGACGAGGTGCCGGCGGGGGCCTCTTCTTGCCGCGGGCGGCTGCGGCACCCGAGGGCTTGGCGCTGGGACCCCACACGTTGTCGGTCGAGTTGTTGGGCGAACGTCGGTAGGTCCCGATGACGTTCATCTCCGACTCGGTGAACAAATTGGGCTTGTCCCCGCCCTCAACGGGTGGCCCTGGGGCAGGTGGCGGCGGGGGTGCGGGTGCCGCCGACTCCAACGGGATGCCGAAATCGGAGGTCGCAGGTTTGGCCGCACCGCCTGCAGGCTGGTCCCAGATGTGGAAGCAGACGCTGCAGACGACCTGGGTCCCGCTCGCAGGGGCTTTGTTTTCAGCCCCACAACTGGGACACGTCACGTTCATCGTCCGCCCCTTCCCGACCGGTCGCGGAGGCAAGAAGGCTGCGTTATAAGAAGCCTATCGAGGTGGCTGTTGCGCACGTCGAGCGATGCTAAGGCTGCTTGGAAAAAGGGTCAAGACAGTGACACACCGGACAACGGCGCCGATTGGCGGTCAAGAGAGCTGCTCCGGGTCGCAACATGGGTGACACGGCGTCCATTCGCGCCGTCGTCGGCACGGCGGGCCACGTCGACCACGGCAAGACGACGCTCATCGCACACCTGACCGGCATCGACACGGACCGACTGTCGGAGGAAAAGCGACGGGGCATCAGCATCGAGCTCGGCTTTGCCTGGCTCGACCTCGGCGACGACCAGCGGCTGGCCATCATCGACGTCCCAGGCCACGAGCGCTTCGTACGTCAGATGATCGCCGGCGCAGCGGGCATCGACCTGGTGATGCTGGTGGTCGCCAGCGACGAGGGGGTCATGCCCCAGACCCTGGAGCACCTGGACATCTGCCAACTGCTGGGGGTGCGCACTGGCGCGATCGTGCTGACCAAGACCGACCTGGTCGACGAGGAGTGGTTGGAGCTGGCGGCCGAAGATGTCGCCGAGACCGTGCAGGGCACGTTCCTGGAGGGGGCGCCCATCTGGCACTACTCGGCGGGCGACGAGGCGGCCCGCAGCGCGATTGCATCAGCGCTGGCGGACATGGCGGCGACCGCGAGGGACAGCGGGGGGCTCGCAGCGCGCAGCGAGGATCGGCCATTCAAGCTCTCCATCGACCGAATCTTCACCATGCGCGGTTTTGGGACGGTGGTCACTGGGACGACCGCCAGCGGCACCATTAGTGTCGGCGACAGCGTCGTGGCGCTCCCGCAGGGGCAGATGGGCCGGGTTCGCGGTCTGCAGCTGCACGGCAAGCAGGTCGACCAGATCGGACCGGGGGTGCGCGCGGCCATCAATATCCAGGGCGTCGAGCACGACCAATTGCATCGCGGGGCGGTCCTGGCGAGGGCCGACGAAGCGCTGCCGGCCACCTCCATGGTGGATGGCCAGGTGCGCGCCCTTCACCGCCTCAACGAGCCCATCAAGGACCGGGCAAAGGTCCTGGTCCACGTCGGAACCGCACAGGTTCAGGCGACGTTGGCGCTGATCGGGCGTGAGTGGCTGGAGCCTGGGGAGCAGAGCCCATGCCAGCTGCGCTTCGACCATCCGGTGGCCGTATTGCCCGGCGAGCCGTTCGTCATTCGGGGCTTCAAGGTGCTGGAGCGATACGGCAAGACGCTTGGTGGTGGGACGATGTTGGCGCCTCAGAAACGTCGCCATCGCCGCTCGAACCAGCAAGCCGCCGACCTCATCGCGGCGTTGGGGAGTGGGGACCCCGGCCAGGCGATCGCCGCATGGGTCACATTCCACGGCGAGTCGGGGGTTCCCAATGATGGCGACCTCGGCCAGGTGCTGCCCTTCGAGCGCGCCGCCATCGCCGCGGCAATCGGCCGTGCGCTCGAGGACGACCAATTGCGGGAGGCAGGTGGGCTTCTGTTTGCGCGGTCTACGGTTAGCCACCTCAGCGGCCTCGCCCGAGACGCCGTCGCGGCCTTTCACGACGCACAGCCGGCGCGCTACGGGATGCCCGTACCGGAGCTCAAGACCCGCCTGCGGGACAACCTCACGGCGGAGCTGTTCAGCTTGATCCTCGACGATCTCCTGGCGAGCCGAGATACGGTCCGTCGTGGTGAGGTCCTGGCCCTGGAGGGCTTCGAGCCACGACTTACCAAGGCCCAGCAGAAGGCCATCGACGCGGTGCTCGAGGCCCTGGAGGCCGGCGGCCTGACCCCACCACGAGTCCAGGACCTGCCCGAAGAGCTCGGCCTGAAGACGGCTGAGATCAGCGAGGCCCTGGATCTGCTCAGGCAATCGCAGAAGGTCATCCGAGTCAGCAACGACCTATGCTTCCTCGCCTCGAAGTTGGAGGCGCTGCAGCGCGAGGTGACCGACTACCTGACCGCCCATGACAGCATGGACACCGCGGCGTTCAAGGCCATGACCGGCGCCAGTCGCAAGTGGACCATCCCGCTGGGCGAGTACCTCGATGGGATACGGCTGACCATTCGGGTCGGGGATACGCGTCGGCTCCGCGAGCACGGGTAGACGAGCAGACGACCTACTTGTGGTACGGGGTCCCGTCGCGGATAGCGCGTGCCCGGAACAGTTGCTCCCAGAACACCACCCGAGCGAGGTCGTGGGGCAGTGTCAGAGGGCCAAAGCTGAGCCGCTCCTGCGCGCGAGTGACCACTGCTTCTGCCAGTCCGTGTGAACTTCCGAGCAGGAACGTTACCCCCCGGTGACCCTGTATCTCCCAGCGCTCCAACAGCTTTGCCAGCTCGGGGCTGGAGCGTGGCTTTCCGCTGCGGTCCAGCGCCACCACAAAGTCCGACGGCTCCAGCTTCGCTAGTAGCCGCTCTCCTTCGGTCGCCAGCGCCCGCGCGACCTCCGCCGGCGACTCTCGCCTGAGCTTGACCGGCTTGACGAAGACCTCCGCGGCCTTGACCTGCGGGTGGCGGTCCAGGCGCTTGCGGTAGTCCTCGGCCGCCTCGGCCAGTGCCCCTCTCCCTGGGCCACCGGCATGCAGCAAGCGAATCCTCAGGCCGGCGTCTCTGGCAGGTCGACCTCGATCTCCGGCGCGTCCGACCACAGGGCCTCGAGCTGATAGAACTCGCGCACCGGCTCGTAGAACACGTGAACCACCACTTCCCCGAAGTCGATCACCGCCCACTGGTGGGTGTCGGTCCCTTCGACCGACAGAGGACGCAGCCCACGCTCGGCCTTCATCGTCGCCTGAACGTGTTCGCGCACTGCGGCGACCTGGCGGTCGGAGCGAGCGCTGCAGACGACGAAGTAATCGGTGTACTGAACCAGCTCACGCACCCTGAGCACGCGGATATCCGTGGCTTTGCGCTCTGCTGCGAGTAGCGCGATGCGCTCTGCATCTGCGCGCGACTCGAGCGTCACGAGTTCCTCTGCCTTCGCGTCGGGTTCAGTGGCTTGTGCGTGCTTCAAACTTCTTCGACTCCTCGGATTGCGTGACTGGCGGATCGGTGCTTCGACCGACCCCTCAGCGGTACGATACAAGCGCCAGCAGCGTTGGGCTCCAGGTTCTTCCCGTCAACGGCAACGACCATGGTGCTCACGTGCGGATCTGACCTCCACCGAAGACCACGAACTTGCGCGCCGTAAGCTCCTCCAACCCCATAGGGCCATACGCGTGCATCTTCGTAGTACTGATTCCGATCTCGGCCCCCAGACCCAACTCGAAGCCATCGTTGAAACGAGTTGAGGCATTCACCAGCACACAGCTGGAGTTGACCTCACGCATGAAGCGTTGGCTCGCCGCGTAGTTATTCGTCACGATCGCTTCGGTATGTCCTGATCCGTAAGTCCCAATATGCGCGATCGCGGCGTCGATGTCATCGACCACCGCAACGGACAGGACCAAATCCAGGTACTCCGTACCCCAGTCCTCATCGGTCGCGGGCTCGGCGGACGGCCACAGCTCGACGATGGCGCGATCGCCGCGAAGCCGTACGCCCGCCTCCTCGAATCGCGGAAACAGCTGGGGCACCAGCGTCTGGGCTACGGGCCGCGCTATCAGCAGTGTCTCCATGGCGTTGCACACGCCGGGGCGCTGGACCTTGGCGTTGAAGGCGATGTCGCTGGCCGTAGCCAGGTCAGCGTCGGCGTCCACGTACACATGGCAGACGCCCTTGTAATGCTGGATCACCGGCACGGTGGCGGTGGCGGTGATGTGCCGGATGAGTCCTTCGCCACCGCGGGGAATCACCAGGTCCACCTTTCCTTCGAGCTGAACCAGCTCATCGGTGACCGCGCGGTCGGACGTGGCGACGGCTTGAATACCATCGGCAGGCAACCCCACCTCCGCCAGCGACTCGCGCATCAGCTCCACGAGCACACCGTTGCTGTGGAAGGCTTCCTTGCCCCCTTTGAGAAGGGGCACGTTGCCGCTCTTGAGGCACAGCGCGCCGGCGTCGACGGTCACATTGGGGCGCGACTCGTAGATGATGCAGATGACCCCCAGCGGGATCCGCATACGGCCAACCTGCAACCCGTTGGGCCGACGCACCAGGCTGTCGACCGCGCCAATGGGGTCTGGCAGCGCGATGATCTGGCGCACACCCTCGGCCATGGCGTTGATGCGCCGGTCGTCGAGCTTCAGCCGATCCATCAACGCTTTGGACAAACCGCTGGCCTGCCCCGCATCCAGATCCTTGGCGTTGGCCTCCAGGATCCGCCCGCGCTCCTCCACAAGCCGGCGGCTCAGAGCCAGCAGGGCCGCGTTCTTTTCTTCGGTCGTGGCCGCCGCCAGGCGCGCTCGGCACGCAGCGGCGGTGGAGGCCAGCCCATCCGCGACCTGCGCGGCGGTAGCACTCATGTTCGTCTCCAATCCCTGATCAGGATGACACGAGCGCTTGCTCGGCTGGCGCCGATCAAGCGCTCTATCATCCTCCAACTATTACATGTATCGCCCTTCGGGCTCCTAAAGCGTGCTCATCAGCGCCACTTCGTGTCACTGATGATCCCAGTCGTCTCTCAGTCGACGCCGTGGCACACGACGGTGATCCACGTGGTCACTTCGTTCCAATTCTTAGGATCCCCGGACGGATTGTGAAGCCAGATTGTGACGTTCGACGAACCGGCGTTGACGCGCTTGAGCACGGCAATGTCAGTGAACTCTGCAGAACAGAAGGGCTTTCCCTTGTAGGTATTCTGGAACCCAATCGTCAGACCGTTGCCCACGGCGCGCGACCGGGACAGGGCGATCTCGAAGTTGGCCGAGCCGCCCCAGGCGTGTCCCGAGGAGCATTGGGTGAACCGGCCGGTGGGCCCGTTCCAGCGGCAGTGCATGGCGCTGAGCATGTAGGCCTCCTCCACGTCCGGGCGGGGCACCCGCACGATCGTGCCCGACTTGAGCTTGGCCCCGGAACCACTGGGGCTCGTCGTCGTGCCCGTGGGCGGCGGGGTGCCCACCGTCTTCGTAGTGGTCGTCGTCGTGGTCTTGGTGGCGCCCGTCGGCGACGTCGTGGTGGTCGTCGTCGTGTTCCCACTGCCCCCGGTCGAAGTCGTGGGGAACGGCTCGAACGTCTTGCCCTTCTTGCGGAGCTTGCCCTCGAGGCGCGCGATGTTGAGCTGGGCGCTTCGCTTCTGCTCGGGCGTGACTTTGGTGTGATTGAGCGCCTGCCAGTAGAGCATGCGCGCTCGGGCGTCGTTCAGGTCGGCCTCATGGGCCTGAGCAGCGTTCATCAGCAGGCTGGGCGCCGGGTCGAAGGCGTAGGCCTTCTCGAATAGGCGCGCGGCCTTGCCATACTCCTTGGCCGCGGCCGCCGCCGAAGCCATCTGGAACAGCCGGGCCGCCTCTGCTTCGTTCGTGCCTGCCTGACTCGGCGGGGCTCCCAGCTGCGTCGCCAGGAAGAGACCCACGACGAGACCCATAACTGCGGTGGCCAATGGCTTCATATCAATCTCCAACTGCATCGATGCGAGCGCAACGAGCCTAGCGCCTGTTGCCGCCCGCGTCGATGCAGGGGTTGGAGACCGCGGTATCAGCGCCGCAACGTGCGCGCCTTCGTCACCAGGGACAGGAACTCCTTGCGGTGCCCGTTGGGGTCCTGGCCGACGGCCGGCATGGCCATCTCCTTGACCGCGTCGAAGCCCAGGTTGCCGATGTAGGCGCTGTTGCGCAGCACCATCCCGAAGGCGGCCACTGCAGCGGCGAACTGGAAGTCGCGGTCCGCCGCAGAGAGCCGCTTGCCGGCGTCCTGAACCGCCTTCTCCATCAGAACGCTCTTGCTGCCCTCGGGCGACTTGTACCGAATCTTCACCGTCAGCAGCTCCTTGCTGCCTTGCTCGGCACCCGTCTTCTGGGCGTACTTGAGCTTGATGCCGTCGGGGGACACCCCGGCCGGAACCACCTCGTAGAGCGCAGTCACCGTGTGCCCGGCCCCAATCTCACCGGCGTCCTTGGTGTCGTCGGCGAAGTCGCGCGCCTTCAGCTTGCGGTTCTCGTAGCCGATCAGTCGGTAGGCGCTGGCCACGGCCGGGTTGAACTCCACCTGGAACTTCACGTCCTTGGCGATGGTGACCAGGGTGCCGAGCAGCTGGTCCACCAGAACCTTGCGGACCTCTTTGCGGTTGTCGAGGTAGGCGTAGTTGCCGTTGCCCTTGTCGGCCAGCATCTCGAGCATGCCGTCCTTGAAGTTGCCCATGCCCATACCGAGGACCGTCAGGAAGACGCCTGAGCGGGCCTTGGCCGTGATGAGGCCCTCGAGCTGGCGACGGTTGGTGATGCCCACGTTGAAGTCGCCGTCGCTGGCCAGAACGACCCTGTTGATGCCGCCCTTGGCGTAGCCGAGGACCGCCTGTTCGTAGGCGAGCCGCAGCCCGTCGGAGCCGTTGGTGGAGCCGTTGGCGACCAGCCCATCGATGACCTTGTCGATCTTGCGCCGGCCGGTGCCGTCCACCAGCGTGCTCTTGAGCGCAACCCCGGACTCTCCGGCGTAGGTGACGATGGCCACCCGGTCATCGGGTCCCAGCTGGTCGACGACCAATCGCATGCCGTGCTTGAGCAGCGGCAGCTTGTTGGCGCTGGACATGGACCCGCTGACATCGACCAGGAAGACGAGGTTGGTGGAGGGACGGTTTTTACGGCTGATCTCGCGCCCCTTGATGCCAATCCGAACCAAACGATGCTTGGTGTTCCACGGCGCTTGAGCGACGTCGACGTGGGCGGCGAAGGGATGGTCCCCATCGGCCGACGGGGGCGGGTAGTTGTAGTTGAAGTAGTTGACCAGCTCCTCGATGCGCACCTGGTGCGGCGACGGAAGGATGTTGCGCTGGATCAGCTGGCGCACGTTGCTGTAGCTGGCGGTGTCGACGTCTGCGGCGAAGGTCGACAGGGGCGCCGCAGCGACCGCCTTGAAGGGGTTTTCCCGGACGGGGCGACGCTTGTCCGCGTCATCGCGCTTGATGTTGAGCTTGAGCTTTGGCTCGGCACCTTGCCCCTCGCCCTTGGCGAGCCCACGAAAGTTGGCGTCAGCGGGCTTCTCCGACTTCTTCTCCTCGGCTTCCTTCTTGGCGGTGTCCACCGTCGTGGTGATACGACCGCCCTTCTTGCCCGCCGGCTTGGCCTCCAGCTTTGCCGTCTCGTCCGCGTTCTTCCCGTCGAGCAAGGTGTCCATGACAACAGGAACTCCTTCCGCGGGACGCGCCGTCAGCTTCTTCTTCGCCGGCGACGACGGTCGCGCCCGCCTCGGTTCGGGCGGCGCGGGAGCAGGCGCTCCTGCGGCACCGCCGATCGCGGGCGTGGTGGTCGACGTGCCCGGCGCCACGACGTTGGGAGCCTCCGGCGTCAGCTGCGGCTTGGTCGTAGCGACGGCCTTGTCATCGCCGTCACCGCCATCGTCCTGCTCGTCCTCCCCGGCGGCAGGTGTCTCAGCTTCGTCCATGGCTGGCTCGGTCGCCGCCACTGCCAGGTCTTTGGACCCTCCGGCGGGCGCCTCCGCTTCGGTCTTCTCGACCGTACGCTCCAGCGCGACGTTCTGTCGTCGAGCCGGGCTCTGCCTGGCGCTGTCCGCCTTCTTGTCCGCTTTGTCCGCCCTTCCCTCCTTGGCGGCGGAAGCGGCCTCGGCCTGAGACATCCTGTGACTTGGAAGGTCGCCACCGGGGTTGATGACGAGGGTCACCGCCGCGGCCAGCGCCATGATGCTCCCGGCCGCCAGCCACGGTCCCTGGATGAGCTTGCCCTTCTTCTTCGTCTTGGCCGCCTTGGCATCCGCCAGGCTGGCCACGGGGGCGGCCTCGACCTTGGCCTCGGCCGCCTCGGGCAGCCACTCCGCCTCCAGGGCAGCCCGCTGCTCGTCGCTCAGGGTGGGACCGTCCTCGGCAGCGAACTGCTGCGCGAGCAGGTCGGCAATGGCGCTGATGTCGGCGATGGCGTCGCTGGCGTCCTTGTCCTCGGCCACAAGGGCCTCGAACTCGGCCCGCTCGGCCTCGCTCATCTCGTCCAGCGCATAGGCTGTCAGGCGCTGATCGTCGTTGTTGATGGTCATCGTGTCCTCCCCTATCCGGCCTGGCTACGGGCGATGAGCGCCGCGTGCCGGGGGGCAACGGTTTTGCGAAGCTTCTCGATGGCGGTGTGGAGCAGGTAGCCCACGTTGGTCACCGAGTAGCCGGTCACACGCGCGATCTCGCGGTAGCTGAGACCCGCCTGGAACTTGAGCCGAATCACTTCCTGCTGCTTGTCGCTCAGCGACGTCAGCGCCTCGGCCACGCTCTTCTTCTGTCGGTTCTGTTCCGCCTGCACGTCCTGCAGCGGGGCCGTCGCGGTGTTGGCCGCCTCCGCTCCGCTGTCTGGCGCCAGGTCCGGTACCACGGTCATCCGACTCTCCTTGCGCTTGATGTCGATCGCTCGATTCCGGCACACGGTGTAGAGCCACTCGGCGGTGTGGTCCTGGACCTTGTTCCAGTCGGCCTTCCACAGCCTCAGGAAACAGTCCTGGACGACATCCTGCGCCCTCTCCACGTCGCCGTGGCAGAGCTTGGTGGCGTACTTCATGAGTGGACGCTCGTACTTAGCGAGCACGGATCGCATCCACTCGACCTTTTCTGGGTTCGACGGTGGTTTTTGGCTAGCCATGTGCCGGAGGGCCTCCCATGTCGGCTTCCGAACTGCACCACGCAGCAGCGCGCGTTTTCTTAGGAAGTTTTTCGTCGCAGCCTGTCGGTTTCGCCCAACACCCTGACACTACGAGGGAAATTGTCGACAAAATGAACAGCCGACGAGACGAGGCGACCAGGCGCCGAGTGTTCTTTCCGAAGCGGATCGGTTGGGTTACCGTCGTCGTTCCATGAGCGACCACCCGCAAAACGCGACCAAGCTGCGCGCCGACATCGAGGACCTCCTCTCCCGTGAGGCCTGGATGGATGCCGCCGACGGGCTCATCGACCTGGCCGAACTGGTGGACGACGCCGAGGAGCGCTACGAACTCTACGCTCAGGCAGCGGACCTGTTCGACTCGAATCTTGGCGACACCGACTCGGCCAACGCAGTCCGGGTCACAGCCGCCGAGGTCCTGGCCGACGAGCTGGGGCGACTGGAAGACGCCATCATCGTCTATCAGATCGTCCTGGCAGCGGACGCGCGCAACGAAGACGCGCTGGAGGGTCTCGAGGCACTGTACGGCGAGACCGAGGACTGGCACGAGCTGCTGGCCCTGTTCGAGCGACGCGCCGAGGTGGCTCGGGACGACGACGAGCGCGTCGAGATGTACCGCAAGCAGGCGCTCATCCTGCAGGAGGTGGTGCGCGACGCCAACGGCGCCGCCGGCGCCTGGAACGCGCTGCTGGCGGTGCGACCCAACGACCAGGAGGCGGCCGCCGCTCTGGAGCGCCTGTATATGGATGGCGGCCGCTGGGCGCCCCTGGTGGCGTTCTACCTGGCCCAGTCCGAGCGCGTGTCGGACGCGGATGCGGTGGACTACCTCATCCGCGCAGCGCAAGTTCAGCAGGAGCAGCTGGAGTCCAACGCCGACGCCATCGACACCTGGCAGCTGGTGCTCAAGCGCGAGCCGGGCAATGAGCGGGCCCTGGCTGCGCTGGAGCGGCTGTATGTCGACGCCGACGACACCGCGCGTGTCATCGACGTCCTGGAAAAGAAGATCAGCAGCGAGCCGGACGAGGAGACGCGGCTACAGCTCCTGGTCCGGCTCGGCGACCTCCACTGGCACGAAAACCAGGACAAGACGGGGGCCATCAGCGGCTACGAGCGCGCGCTCGGGATCCGGAAGCACTATGTACCCGCTATCGACGCGCTCATCGGGATGTTCGTCGACCTCCACGACTGGGAGATGGCGGGCAACACGCTGCAGCTGAAACTGCACGCGGTCCATACGCCCAGCATGCGGGCAGAGGTCCACCTCGAGCTGGCCAAGATGATGACGGCGCAGACCGGGTCGGCCGACTTCGGCGTCGGTCACCTCGAGGCCGCCGTCGAGCTTGCCCCCGAGAACGGGGACGCATTGCTGGCGCTGGGCAACTACTACTTCAGCTGCGAGCAGTGGGCCAAGACACTGCCGCTGATGAACGCAGCGGCGCCTCTGCTGCACAAGATCCGAGACCGCGAGGCGTTGGCGGACCTGCACGCCAAGGCTGGACGGTGTTCCGAGGAGCTGCTGGACCCCGAGCACGCCATCGAGTCCTACGAGGCGAGCGTGCGGCTGGTGAAGCCCACCGTCGACATGCTGTGGCGGCTGGCGATGCTCTGCCACGAGGAGGAGATGTTCCAGGAGTCGCAGAAGTACCTGCAGCGCCTGGACGCCTACTACAAGGAGGAGCTGTCGGCGGAGCAGAAGAGCAGCCTGACGGTGATGCTCTCAGAGGCCGCCAAGGAGCTCGGCAAGATGACTTTGGCGGTGAACATCGCGGCAGCCGCCGAGATGCTCGCCCCGACCGACGCTGAGGGGTTCCGACGCCTCATCCCGATTCTAGAGGCGCGCGGAAAGATCGACCAGGTGCTCGACTTCAAAGAGCGCCTCTACGCCCTCGTCGACAGCGACAAGGAGCGGGCAGGGATCGCGATCGAGATCGCCGAGGCCTACACCAAGCACCGTGGCGACCTGATGAGCGCCATGGACTGGTACCGCAACGCCATCTCGCTGCAGCCGGGCAACAAGTCCGCGGCCTTTGCGCTGCTCGAGATGCTCATCAAGCGTGGCGAGTTCGAGGAGGCCATCAAGCAGCTGGAGGGACTGGCCGCCATCGAGACGGCGCCCAAGAAGAAGTCCCGCTGGCTGATGTCGATCGCGGCGATCTATGCCGATGAGCTCCGCGACCACCGCAAGGCGCGGGACTATTACGAACGGGTCCTCGACGCCGACCCCAGCAACCTGGAGGCGTTCCAGGGGCTGGACGCGATGCTTGGCAACGCCGGCCAGTGGAAGGAGCTGGAGCGCAGTTACCGGCGCATGATCCAGCGCATCACGAAACGGCTCGAGGAGAACGCCTCAGACAAGCGGTCTCGCAAGCTCCTGTTCATGCTCTACCGCAACCTTGGTGAGATCTACCGCACCAAGATGGAGCGTGCCGAGTACGCCATCTCCTCGTACGAGATGGCGCTGAAGTACTCCCCCGCCGACGTCAAGACGCGGTACATGCTGGCCAAGCTGTGCGTCCGGACGCCGAACCACACCGACAAGGCCATCGAGAACTACCGCTTCCTGGTCCGAGCCTATCCGGACCAGTTCGAGCACTACCACAAGCTCTCGGCGCTCTACACGACCACCGGCCAGATGGACCGGGCCTGGTCCACTGCGGGTCTGCTTCGGATCCTGGGCAAGGCCCACGAGGCCGAAGACCGGATGTACGACAAGTTCGCGCCCGGGCAGCTGGCTCAGCCGCGCCGAGCCTTCGACGAGGACATCTGGTTCCGATACGTGATGACCCAGAAGGAAGACCCGGCCATGGGCCAGCTCTTCCAGTTCCTGTACGCGCTTCTGGGCCCGGCGCTCATCTTCAAGCCGCACAAGGCGATCGGCCTGGGCAAGGCCGACCGGGTCTCGCTCAAGAAGAGGACGGCCTTCGCGGTGGCCCTGCAGCACTCTTCGGCAGTGCTCGGCATCCCCGCCCCCGAGGTCTTCACGACGCCCAAGACAGCGGGGCTCAAGCTGCTCAAGACACAGCCCATGGGGTTGGCGGTCAGCCCCAAGATTCTGGCATCCAAGTCGGTGCAGGGGCTTGGCTTCCACGTCGCCAAGCGCATCGTCTACTGCAGCCCGTGGCACGTCATGGCGGGCATCTACGACGCCAACATGCTGCACGCGTTCTTCATGGCCGCGGCGACCCTGGTCAACCCCAAGTTCCCGGTCCTGATGCCGGCCAACCAGCTGCCCACCGAGAAGGCGCGGCACGTCCAGGTCATCACCGAGATCCGCACCAAGCTGAGCGAAGCGCTGACGCCCAAAACGGCCAAGCAGCTCACCGAGCTCCTCAAGGCCGTACGCAACCCGGACAACCCCAACGTCATTCAGGAATGGCATCGGGCCATCGAGCTCACGGCCAATCGCGCGGCGCTGGTGGTGGCCAACGACGTCGACCTGGTGGGTCGCATCGTCAAGGGTGAGACCGTGGGCATGTCCAGCTTGACGCCGCAGGAGAAGCTCAAGGACCTGTTCACCTACGTGCTGGGTGACCGGTTCGCCGGTGTCAGGCGGCACCTCGGCATCGCGCTGAACGACCGCTAAGTTCGACCTGTGCCCGTGCCGTGCACGAGCGGGCCCTAGCGCCACTCGAAGCGGAGGGGTGCCGCGAAGTCTTCGGGCGGGCTGCGGTCGGCGGCCACCGACTCCAGCGGGAACCCCTTGGTGCTGCTGCTGGAGTGGGGCACACAGCTGGCCTCCACGCCGACGTCGATGCTGGCTTTGTTGGGGATGACCGAGTAGGTCACGCCCTCCACGACCCGATACCAGGCCCCGTTGTGCCGCAAGCCGAGACCGTACCCGGAGCGGCAGGCCTGGCAGCTTCCCACCGCCACGCCGACAGGCTCGGTGCAGCTGGAGAAGTTGAAATAGACCTTGGCCGGAAAGCGGACCTCGGCATCCTGCATGGTGACGTCGAAGAACAGACCGCTGTCGGGGTCGAAGACCTGCACCCGGTCATACAGCGCGCTTTCGGCCATCTTGTCGTCGCTGCCTCGGCGCATGAGCACGCCGACGCTATGGCCATTGGCATCGACCACCCAGAGCCCGGAACCACCGACGCCCTGACCCGGCGGGCGGGTGGCGTCCAGGGGCTGCGCCTCCAGTCCGTCGACGGGCACTTCGACCGGAACACCATCGGCGTCTGGTTTCGAGCAGGCCGCGAGCACCAGGAGAGCCCCCATGGCCGGCGCGATGAACCTCCGCCCCCCCATCAGCGGTGCTGCTGCTGGAAGTGGGCAATCAGCCGACTGAACTCGGAGGGCAAGGCGCCCTTGAAGCGATCGATCTGGATCTCGACGCTGACGCGCGCGCCTTCGACACCTTCCTTGCGGGGCGCTGGAGTCACATGGGCGACCTTGCCGGGGACCCAGGTGAGGCCGTCGTCCAGGGGGTCCATGGGGACGCCCAGCCGCAGCTCCACGCCCAGAGCCGGAGCCGACCATTCGGGCGCCTCGAACACGCACTGCGCCGACCCTACGGCAGTCACCATCACCATGTGGAAGTCCTCCTCGCCGGTGGCGTAGTAGCCACGGCTGGGAGGACGCTCGTAAAGGGGGTGCAGCCCCTTCACCTTCCTCTTGGCCTCCTCCACATCCAGGATCGGAGGGTGGTCGCCGGTGACCCGGATACGCATCTGCTCCAGATCCCGGCGAGAGGCGTAATAGCCCTCCTCCTTGCTACGTCCGGCGCCCCCCATGTTGGTGGCGGCGGCGCTCCCGCCCGCCACGCGGCGGACCTGCTGCCGCTGGGCGTCCCAAACGACCTCACTCCCCGGGGGCAGGACGCCAGCCCCCACCGCCACCCGCTGCCGCAGCTGCAGGATGTGGGTGAGCACCTGAGGCAGGTACTCGGCCCGATGACTGGCGCTGATAGTGTTCCAGCGAATGATCACACGGTGGCTGTCGACGACCTGCTCGACGGTCAGCTGTATGCGCACTGCCTTGAGCCATCCCTCACGGCCCACCAGGATCAGCCGGTGACCCGCGGGAGGCGGCCGCATCCAGGGCGCACACTCGAGCAGGGCGCCGGTCTCATTGGCCCCGACGATGGCGAAACGGGCCACTCCATCGATGGAATCGAAGGAAAGAGGCCGTGGCAGGGCCGTCAGCATGGCGATGGTGATGGGCTGAAGCGTCACGTCAATGAGTGTAAAGGTCCTTGCCTATCGTTGCACTTTTGGTAGGTTGCGCGCCCTCATCCAGTCCCGTGGCGCGAGATGACCGAGCATCCGTCGCCCGCACGCACTCAACCCTCGGAGATAGTTCGACATGGAACCCATCCTCATCTGGCAGATCGCCACGGCCGCGTTCGTTGGGATCGCGATCTTCATCTGGTTTCAGAAGGCGGAGGTGATCACGACCTCGGCCAAGCAGAAGGACGACCTGACCCGTCTGGAACGCGACAACAAGAAGCTCACCCAGCAGTTGGAGTCCCAGAGCCAGAAGCTGTCGGTGCAGGAGGGCAAGAAGTCGCGCAAGAAGTCCAAGGAGAAGAAGAAGCAGTCGCGCGTCGAGCAGCAGCAGACGGAGCTGCAGCGGCTGCGTTCGGATCTCAAGTCCTCCGAGGAGAAGCTTCAGAAGGCCACCCGCGACCTCAACCGCGTCCGCATCGACCGCGAAGAGATGCGCCAGAAGCTGGTCAAGCTGAGCGACGAGGCTCCAGCCGCCAACAGCGAGCCCGCCGAGGCGGCGCCCGCCGACGCTCCGGCCACGGAGGCCGTCGCGGAGCCGAAGAGCAAGCCGAAGACCGAGCCGAAGACCGACGAGGCCCCGCGCAAGTCGCTGGGCAAGATGGAGCGCGAGCTGGCCGACGCCGAGACAGCGGTCGAGAAAATGCGCAGCAAGGTCAAGAGCTACAAGGACTCGCTGGTCAAGCGCGAGTCTGAGCTGCGCAAGCTGCGCCGCCGCAACGAGCACAACCGTCGGGCTTACATCATCACCCAGCTGCAGCTGGACCTGGCCAACGACGAGATCTACGTCCTCAAGCATGGCGAGCTTCCCCCGATCAAGCAGGCTGACAAGCAAGCCAAGCGGTCGGCCCTGAGGGGTGAGACGGCGGACACCACCGAGCAGATCGAGATCCTCAACCGGGACAACCCCATCGACCTGACCGCCGTGGGCCAGCCCGACGCCGAAGAGCTGGAGGCCGCCGCCTCCGAGGCCGAAGCGGCGGCCAAGGCCGCTCCCGCAAAGGAGGCCGCCAAGCCCGCCGAGCCCAAGCCCGCCGAGGTGGCCGAGGCCAAGCCGGCCGACGAGGAGGAAGGGTTCTCGCTGGGCGACCTGGCGGCTCCCGAGGAGCCCAAAGCGGCCGAGCCCAAAGCCGAGGCTGACAAGGCGTCCAAGCCGCTGCTCAAGCCCAAGGCTTCCGGATCACTGCTCGAGCAGCTCAAGGGGCGCTCGGTGCTCCGCAAGAAGAAGCCGACCGGCAGCAACCGCGCCGTGGCGCCTCCGCGCCCGACGTCCCCGCCTCGACCCGGCGGCGACTGATCAGGATGACACGAGCGCTTGCTCGGCTAGCGCCGACCAAGCGCTCTATCATCCTTCGACTATTCGATGTATCGCCCTTCGGGCTCCTAAAGGGCGATCATCAGCTCCACGCCAGTGCCGCCGATGAGCAGTCCTCAGGGGCGATGCGATAGAGCGCTTGGTCGGCTCTCGGGGGCTAGCTGGCCTTTGCCTTCAGGGTGTCCAGCTGTCCCCGTCGATGAAGCGCGCTCAGCTCTGTGAAGCCGCCGACGAGTTCGTCATCGATGAAGATGACGGGTACGGTGCGCCAGCCACTGGTCCGCCGAATGGCGTCGCGGCCCGCGGGATCGTTGGTCACGTCGAACTCGTCGTAGGGAATCCCTTCGCGGTCAAGGAGCGATTTGGCCGCGCGGCAATAGCCGCACCAGCGAGTGACGTGCATCCGCACGCGCGTTTCAGAACCCTCTGCCATGGGTGTAGTTTAGCCGCGAACCCCTGGAACGAAAGAACTCCGATGCAAACAGTCCGTTGCAATTCAAGCGTCCAAACGCTCCTTACATTGACCCTGTTGGCAGCGCTGGCGGGCACGCCCAGCGAGGCTCGGCCCTGTGGCGCCCTGCTTCATGCCGAGACGGCTGACGCCGCGATCGATGGACAGCGGGCGCTGGTCGTGTGGCGACAGGACACGGTGGACGTGCATGTCCAGCTCAAGGTCACGGGCAGCGCAGACGCCGCCATGTGGCTGCTCCCGGTGCCCACCACGCCGGAGATGTCGGTCAGCTCTGTCGAGATCTTCGACGCTCTCGACCAGCTGAGCACCCCGATCATCGAGCTGGAGAGCCCATCCGCTGGCGATAGCGGCGGAGGCTGCCTCGGTTCCAGCGATGCAGCGGGGGGCGTCAACCAATCAGGAGGTGCGGACGGGGTCGTCTTCTCCGAGGGCGGCACTGTCGGCAGCTACGACTACGAGATCGTCCTGGCCCCCACTGCAGCGGTGGTCATAGAGCACCTCAACGGCAAGGGGTTCGACGTTCCTGCAGCATGGGAGACCGAGATCGGCTCCTACGTCGACCAGGACATGCTGTTTGTGGCCGCTCGACTGACCGACCCGGTCAACACGTCCACCGACGCGCTCGAGCCGCTGGTCATGACGATGCCGCGACCCGCGTCGTCTCAGATGGTCTATCCGCTGGGCATCGGTCGTCTGTCCTCCAGCGACGTCATGCCCGTACGGCTGTATCAGCTCTCTGACCGGCGGTACCGCATCGTCAACTACGGCAGCGTCAGCCTCGACATGCTGGCCGACAGGGTCCGCGAGAACTGGGCCAACGATGGTGACCCGACCGTGGCCACCGCCTTTGACCAGCTCACCGCGACGAGCGGTGGGCGACTCGTCGTCACCGAGTACGCCGCTGACATCACTCGTCTGGAGCTGCCAACGGTGTTGGCAGACCTCGTCGACGACTCGGCCTTCTACCTGACCCGCAGCTATGCCAGGCCGACACGCGACGCTCTCGAGGACATGCTTCTGAGCTTCGCGTCAGACGCTCCGGACGAAGATGGCTACGCCGAAGCTCCTGCGACCTCGACGTCGAGTCTGCCGATGCTGCTGCTGGCTGTGTTGGGCTGGCTCGGCCTAGTAGCGCGTCGGCGCCATCGGCATGACCTGGAACGACCCTGACAGACGCGACACCTGGGGCGCGTAGTTGGGCGAGGTCCAGTTGTCACGTGCGAACGTCGCGGTGAAGTGGACGGTGCGGAGACCGTCCTGGCTGACCGTCGGGTCTACATTCACCTCGATGGTCTCGGCGATCTCGTCGTACTCCCACATCCCAGGGTCGAACCCGCTGCACCCGGTGGCGACGATGAACACGCCGGCCCCGTCGTCCTCGATGTGATAGGTGTGCCGGGTCCCCGGCTCCAGCTCGTCGGCGCCGAGCCCCCCGTAGACCTCGAGCAGGGCCATCGAGAACCAACCGTCAGTGTCGGCGGCCTGAACCTCGATGGTGGAGACATCCATGCCCCAGAAGCCAGCCGCATGCCAGCCGGCCACTTCTGCGGGGGTGTCCTCGTTCAGCTCGGAAAGACCGAAGTCGCCCTTGATGGCGGCCTCACCGACAAGAAGCGGCTCGCCCAGCAGGGACGGGTCCCAGTCACCGAAGTAGCCCCACTCGTCATAGGACACGTACTCGGTGGTGTAGCCGTCGCAGGCGCTTGCTGCGAAGGCCGTGGTCATCGCCACGGCAGCCAGGGAAACGACGACTCGATTGTAGCTACGGAACATCATCAGCGACCTCTGGGCATCCTCCGCCGCCATTGATGTTCACTGATCGTTCGTCCTGATGCAAGGACGAGGCCTGCTTCGCCGAAGCGCCAGCATCGCCACCACCAGGAACACGGCCATGGGCGCCACAGGCCCCTGGGAGCCGCCCTCGCATCCCGACGGACCTCCGCCGGTCGACGGGGGATTGCCAATCACCGGCGGCTCCACCGTCGTCTCGGCTCCGCCGGTGACGTCTGGCGTCGGGGTCCCCGTATCGACCGCCGCGTCCGGCGTCGTGGCGTCGGGTTGCGGCCCAGCGTCCGGCGTCGGCATCGTCTCCGGTCCTCCCACATCGGCGGGACCGGCGTCAGGCGTACCCGCGTCTGGAGCGCCATCGGGCACTGGCTCAGGGCCGGTATCCGGCTGGATCGGTGGGATGCCGAACTTGTTGACGCAGATACCCCGCTGGGGGTCGTTGGGGTCGCCGATCAGATCGTCGCACGTCTCGGTGCCGGTGCTGCAGCCCTGGCTGCCCGAGTTGAGCTTGCAGTCCTTGTGGCACGTCGGGATGGTGCCGATACCCAGGTTGCAAACCAGGTCCGCGCGGCAGGGCGTGGTGGCGCAGGACTCGTCCACGCCGGCGCCGCCAGTGTTCGCCACGCAGCGGCCTGCCACCGTGGAGTTCCAACTCTGCCAGAACCAGTCGCATATGTAGCCATCCGGGCAGCCGGTGAGCCCGTCGCCGGCCAGGGGCTGACAGTCGTACCCGCAGGAGCCGAAGTCGGCCCCCGCGCTGCTGTACTGGCACACCAGCGGGGACCCGCAGTCGGCGTTGCTCTCGCACTGCCCACCCAGCGCGCTTCCATCGCAGAAGCCGCCGCTACAGGTCGTGCCCTCGGGACACACCGCAAAGCCACCGCCACAGGGCTGGGTGCAGCTGCCGCTCTGGCAATAGGAGCTGAGGCACTCGGTCGGGTACAGGCAGGAAGCGCCGTTGGGCTTGCCGCCTGGGGGAACGCAGATGATGTCCTGCAAGCACTGACTCCCCGGTGGGCAGCTGCCGCCGTTGTTGCCGCAGGGCTGCGAACAGACCCCCGTGCCCAGCGCCAGGTTTTCGACGCAGAAGGCGCTCTGGCACTCGTTGTCCTCGGTGCAGGTGGCGCCGAAGGGCTTGGTACCGGCCACAAAGCAGTAGCCCGAGTTGCAGATGAGACCGCTGCCGCACTGGGCGTCGTTGGTGCATTGCTGGGAGCAGAATGCGGCCTCGCCCGTCACCAGGCACAGCGAACTCTGACAGGTCTCGTGGCCGTAGCAGGGCTGGCCCAGGGCGATGTTGGAGCCCGCCTGGGTGCAGAACTCGTTGTCGGGGTAGCACTGTGGGACCGCCGGGTTGCCGATGTTGACGCAGGTGAAGCCGGTCGGGCAGTCGTTGCTGCTGCTGCAGTTGTCCATGCAATAGGCGTAACCGTCGAACTGGCCGCCCCAGTTCCAGCAGTTCCCGTTGGTGCAGTCGTCACCGGTGTTGCAGGCGTCGCAGGAAACGCCGCCCGGGTAGGAGCCGGACGGGTAAAGGAAGCACGCCCCTTTTTCGTCGTCAGCGCTCAGGGTGCGCAGCTCGACACCACCACCGCTGAAAAACATGGTCGCGTCCGGGTGGCGGCTATGATCCATGCCGATCGAGTGACCGATCTCGTGCGTGGCCACGCCCTGAACATCGCTATACCCGGACAGGTCGATGTTGGCGGTGCTCCAATTGATGTCCACGGCGTTGAACACGATGATGTTGGAGTCGATGTCTCCATTGAACGACGTGTCGGACTGCGAGAACGCCGCGGCGTCACCCACGCTGGGGTCCCACTGCCCCTCCTGGACGTAGACGTAGATGCCCGTCTGGGGATTGAACGCCGCGTAACCCTGGTAGTTGAAGCTGATAGCCGAGCAGCTGACGTCTTCCCAGGCCTGGAACGCCGCCTGCAGCGCCGCCAGATAGTCGTTGGGGTCCATACCCGGCATCGTGCTGGTGGACACCCGCCAGTTGACGCTGTTGGACGGCCAGGTCGTCGTGTTGGCGCTGTTCCAATGCTTGAGCACGTCGAACGCGGCGGCTGGCGCCGAGAGCACCACAAGGGTCGCCAACGCAGTGAATACAGTAGAGATGCGCCGAATCACGGGAGCCTCCCCTGGGCGGCCAGGGATGCCTGCACCCGAGCGCGCAGCTGGTCCAGCCCCATCCGGTGGGGCGCCACCGGACGAACCGGGCCCGCGGGCGCCACCAGCTTGAGACCCGAGACGCCGCGAGCGACGCGAGGCGTGGCGGCGTCGGCACGGTCCACCTGATACAGCCCTTGAGCCATGCCCACCAGGAAGTGCAGTCCTTCCTGGACACGCGCGAAGGTGACGACTTCATCACCCAGGCGCACCGGGGCGGTCCCTACGACCATCGACAGGACGCCGTCGAGCTCGCCGCCGATCTGCCGCACCACCACGAAGTCACCGGGCCGGTCGGTGCCCCACAGCACCTCCTCGACCTCGATCAGGGAATGGGTGTAGACGCGGCCCCAGCGGGCGTCGTACACGACCTCCTGGTCGACGACCGTGCCGCGCACGATGCTCTGCGCCTCGGCGGAGAGCGCCCCCAGGCTGAACGCCCGGACGATCGTCGCCCGCGCAGTGTCGACCACTCCGGTGGCCGCCAGCAGCATCCCGCAGGCGAGTGCCATGGCCGTGAGCTTCCTCATCGTTACCTCTCGAGACATCAACCCAATCGCCGCGTGGGAGTCCGCGGGCGGGAAACTATAGGGCTGCCGGGGCTCGGATGCCAACGACGATTGAACCAGCGGACACCGGGGCTCACCTGCTGTATCGACCGACCCTCCACAGGGGCGTGCTGATCGAGCGGTACAAGCGTTTCCTGGCGGACGTGCGGCTGGTGGAAAGCGGGCAGGTCGTCACGGCGCACTGCATGAACACCGGCGCGATGACCGGGTGCGCAGAACCCGGCAGCGAGGTGTGGCTGTCCGAGCAGAATGCCCCCCACCGCAAGCTCAAGTGGACCTGGGAGATCGCCAGCTACGGCGGCGACTTCATCGGCATCAACACGCAGCTCCCCAACGCGCTGGTCAGCCTGGCGGTCGAGCGCGGCGTCGTACCGGAGCTCGCCGGCTACGGAACGGTGCAGCGAGAGGTGACGGGCCAGGGGCGCGGAGGACGAAGCGCACGCTTCGACATCCAGGCGACGGGCCACCCCGACGATCCCCGTGTCTGTTGGATCGAGGTCAAGAACGTCACGCTGGACGACGGCGGCTGGGCGCGCTTCCCCGACGCACCGACAGAACGTGGCCGGCGCCACCTGCAGGTGTTGGCGGACCGCGCCGCGGCGGGCGACCGGGCCGTGGCGTTCTATCTCGTACAACGCCCCGCCAAGCTGTTCGCGCCGGCCCGTGATGTCGACCCGGCGTACACGCGGGCGTTGCAGAGCGCGGCTCGACGGGGGGTAGAGGTGCTCGCCTACCAGGCCGAGGTGGCGCCGGAAGGTGTCCGTCTCTTGAATCCCCTCCCGGTCGCGCTAACGTTGCGCGACGAGAGGACTGCACGAAGAGGGGCCCGCCAGGCTGGCGGGCCAGGGAGCGAGGATCGATGAAGGGCATCCAGCACGCCGTGCGTGCGATTGGCGCGATGGCGCTGTGCGGCCTGGTCGCCGCGCCGGCCATGGCGCAGGCCAAGCCGCTGACCAAACACTGGGGCACCATCTACGCCGTGGCCTTCAGCCCCGACGGGCGCCGCGTGGCGAGCGCCAGCGCCAAGCACCTCGAGGTCCACGACGCCGCCACCGGACGCCGGCTCTCCCGGGTTGGCCTCAGCCACGGGCCGCGCTGCCTGGCCTTTGCCGCCGACGGGGAGCGCGTCGTGGTGGACGCCAACCTGGTCGATGTCTCCTCCGAGCAGGTGGTCCAGACCTTCGCCCGCGGCGGTCAACGTGTCCTGAACGCGGTCGCGGTTGCGCCCGATGGGAAGACCGTGGCAGTCGCCCCGCAGAAGGGACCGGCCTTGCTGCTAGCGACCGCGGACGGCCAGCTCCTACACCGTCTGGAAGTCGCAGAAGGAACCTCCGTGACGTCCCTGTCCTTCTCGCCCGACAGCACGACGCTAGCCACGGCGAGCGGCTCGAAGGTGAGGCTGTGGAGCACGCGCTGGGGGCGCTCTGTGGGCGAGATGAACAGTGCGCTGTCGCTCGTGAGAGCCATGGCCTTTTCGCCGGACGGCGCCCACGTGGCGGTCGCCGGCACGGGGCATGAGGTGGAGCTCTGGGACGCGACCCACGCCAAGCGTCTGCGGACGGCCAAAACCAACGAGAAGATCTCAATCGTCGCCCTGGCCTTCACTCGAGACGGCAAGACGCTGATCGGCGGAGGCAGCGGCTCCAGGCTCCGGCGCTGGCACGGGACCACGCTGGCCTCGCGAGATGCGATCGCCTGGGGCGGCCGTGGCACAGTGACGGCGCTGGCCATCGCGCCCGATGGACGCTCAGCGGCGATCGGGGATAGCCGCGGCACGGTCAGGGTCATCGGGGTCCCACGCTAGAGACGCGCCTGCCCGTGCCCGATTCTGGCTTTGATGGGGGGCCAGCGAAGGTCCGTAGCAGGGCTTCGATGGGAGATCTGTGGAGGTCCGTCGCGGGGCTTCGATGGGAAGCCGGTAGAGATCCGTCGCATCGTAGGACGATCTCATTCGCCCCCCAAACCCCCCGCTGGGGGGCTTCCGCCCCCCTTCGGGGCGCCCACTTCGCTCCTCTGCTCCTCCGGTCGCAAGCTCCCTCCGTCGCGCCGTCGCTACGGGCCGTCCGACGGAGTCGGATGCGGACAGAACACGCGGTGTTGACTCTTGGTTTCGCGAGGGTCTGTCCCCGCGGGCGGAGGCTTGCGTTTGAGCTTTCATGAGCGATTGCGCGCCAGCGGGGACTTGTCTGAGGATCCGCGGGGCCCTTGCCTGCGCTGGCACGAGAGCATCTGTGAGACTGCGCAGAACGCCGAGCTACGGCCGCGGCAGCACAACATCACCATGCACAAGGCTGTCGTCGCGCGTTCAATCCGCATCCGACTCCGTCGGACGGCCCGGAGCGACGGCGCGACGGAGCGAGCTTGCGAGCGTAGGAGCAGAGGAGCGCAGGTGCCGCCCCGAAGGGGGGCGGAAGCCCCCCAGCGGGGGGTTTGGGGGGCGAATGAGATCGTCCTACGATGCGACGGACCGCCGCCGCACTCTATCGAAGCCCTGCGACGGACCTCCACATACCTCCCATCGAAGCCCTGCGACGGACCTCCGCCGCACGCTCATCGAAGCCCTGCGACCTGCCTCCACCGCCCTCTCATCGAAGCCCTGCGACGGACCTCCACCGCCCTCTCATCGAAGCCAGAGTCGACCCGAGCTGGGGCTCGGTTCGAGGTTTTAGTTCAGCGCTCGGAAAGGACGCCTTTGTCTTGAACCCTTCGGGCCCAAGACAAAGCGCAACGATAGATGTTCCGGCTTGGTCATCAACCTCGACCCGAGCTGGCGCTCGGTTCGAGGTTTTAGTTCAGCGCTCGGAAAGGAGGCGTTTGTCTTGAACCCTTCGGGCCCAAGACAAAGCGCAACGATAGATGTTCCGGCTTGGTCATCAACCTCGACCCGAGCTGGCGCTCGGTTCGAGGTTTTAGTTGCCCTTTCTAGAAGCTCGTTCTACTTGATCCGGTCATGGGCATTAGAAGACAGCTTGGCAGGCAACTGAAACGTGTTCACCCGAAGGTCGTTCAGGCCTCGGAGCGGCAGATGCATCGCGCATTGCTGTGGCGGACCCGGGGCAAAAGCCTCTTCTTCCACACCCGCGTAGGCCGGCTGCACTACTACGACATCCCCGGCTCGGGCCCGCTGGGCACCGTGGTGATGCTCCACGGCGCGTCCCAGGGCGCCGTCCACTACGCGCGCGTGATCCTGCCGCTGACCAAGACCTACTCCCGCATCGTGGCCGTCGACGCCCCCGCCCACGGACTCAGCGCGGCCCCGCCGAGCATGGATTCAGACGTGCTCGCCGCCGGAGTCACCGAACTGTTGGACGCCGTCATCGGCGATCACCCTGCGGTCGTCTTCGGGACCTCCCTGGGTGGCGCGATGGCCCTGAAGTACGGGCTGAGCAGCCCCGAGCGGGTGTCCAAGCTGTGCCTGCTGTCCCCTGCCGGCGCCCCGCTCAGCGAAGGCGAGCGCGAGGGACTCATGCAGATGTTCGCGATGGAGCGCCACCGCGACTCCCGCGAGTTCATGCGGCTGGTGGCCCACCGACCGTCTCTTTTCGCCAACGTCATCGCCGTAGAAACCCGCCGCCGGTTTCGAACGGGGCCGATGCGGCAGCTTTTCGACTCGTTCGCGTCGGGCGAGTCCGAGTTCCAACCCGACGAGATGCGGTCGCTACAGCCTCCAGTTCGCCTCATCTGGGGCCGCCGGGAGCGGGTCCTTCCACCATCGAACCTTCGCTTCTTCGAGGAGCACCTGCCCGTGGGACGCCGGGTCATCGTCGAGCCGCCCCACTTCGCTCACGCCGCTTTCCTCGAGTATCCGAAGGAAGTCGCCGAGCACATCAACCTCAGCGGCAAACACGCCCGGCGTGTTCTACAGCGACAGCGACAGGTCAATCATCAGCTCGACCCCTTCCTGCAGGACAGTGACGTCCTCGACATCCCCTCCCACCGGGTGTCGAATCGACCAGTCCAGCAGGTTTCGGGCGCCAATCGCGTATCGCAGGCCGGCCACCGGTAGCTCTCCCGACAGCGTCAGGTCCCACTTGACGACAGGTTCGGTCCGACCGCCATCCCGGTTCAGGCGACCCGTTTGAACCCCCAGACGGGTCGCGAGCCGCATCGAGCGCCGAATGATGGGCACAACGGCCCGCGCGCCGACGATATGCTCGGGGGAGTTGACGATCTCGGTGCCGGTGACTGGCGAGCCTGCGCGGGTGTTCTGGTAGGTGTAGAACACGTTGAACTGGATCCCGCGCCGCAGGGTCTTACCGACCTCGAGCTCGGCGCCCAGCGTCCACAGCTCCTCGCCCCGATTGAGGAACTTCAGCAGGGACTCGTCGGGGGCCGGACCGTCCACCTCTTCCAGCTCGATCAGGCTGCTGACGACGTTGAGGAAGGCGGACGCACTGACCCACATGTCGGCGGGCAGCTGGTGCCGATACTCCAACTCGCCGGAGTAAATCTCCTCGGGCGTGAGGCCAAAGCTGGGGATCTGCGTGGTACCGCCGTCGTTGTAGGCGAACTCGTAGGCCGATGGAGCCCGGAAACCGCGACCGAAGAAGAGCTTGAGCGTGCCGTCCTGCCAGGGTCTCGCGATAAGCGACAGGTTGGGATTGATGGTCCAGAAGAAGCGATCGGCGACGACGCTGCCATCGGCGCTCTGAGGCAAGTTCTGATACAGGAAGCCGTCGAAGCGAACCCCCGCGAACAGGCCGAACTCGCGGATGGGCTCGAGGCGGGCCAGCACGTAGGCCGAAATCTCGTGATGCTGGAACAGCAGGTCGGCGTACGTACCTTCGTCATCCCTGCCGAACAGCTTGGAGTCAAAGTGGTATTTGTAGTCGAGGCCTGCGTCGACCTGTGCCCATGACTGCGGGTTGAAGCGCCCGGCCACCTCCAGACCCACCCAGTGCCCATCATAGGTCTCCTGGGCTTCGCCGCCATCCTCGTCGGTGTAGGGGAAGACCCCCTCGTAGCCGTAGTAGTCATAGTGAAGCCGAAGCCGTAGCTGGGCGTTGGAGCCGACCTTCGGCTCATACTTCACCTGGGCAAACGCCCGTCGGTCGAAACTGAGGGCGCGGTCGTCACCGAAGATCGTGTCGAAGGATCCGGTCGGGATCTTTCGTGCGCGCTCGTTGTAGTAGGCACTCACGGTCAGGTCTCGCCAGACGCCTTTGGCGAGGGCGGAGCCTCCTCGCATGCCCGTCACGCCCAAGGCTGTCTGGCCTCGACTCGGCGAGAAGTAGTTGCCTGGCTGGGTCCCGACGCCCCCACCGTAGACCCACACACCTCCGCGGTCTTCCTCGTCACCGACCGGGACCGCCACCCGGGCGTAGGCCTTGAACGTGTTGAACCCTGCCATGGCGGTACCTGCGGTGAGCTCCAGCTCCTCCACCACGCTCGGCGTAACGAGGTTGACCACACCAAAGAACGCCCCCGTCCCATAGAGTGCCGACAAGGGTCCTCGCACCAGCTCGACGCGGTCCAGCGCGTGCATGCCGACCATCAGGTCGTGCTCGATGTAGCTCCCCGACAGCCAATTGTCGTTGAGTGTGTGACCATCTAACTGCACCATCAGCCGTTGGCCGTAGGATCCAGGCCGCGACAGCCCGCGCAGCCCCGCGAATCTGTAGGTGTTGTCGTCGGTCTGGAAGACCCCGCGCAGACCACTGAGCGTCTCGGCAAGAGTCTGGTCGCCCTGGGCGGCGATTTCGCTGGCGTAGACCACCGACACCGAGGCGGGCGCATCGTCCACCCGCTCCTTGCGTCCGGAGGCGGCGCTGATGGCGTCTTCGGCCCGCAGAATCGCCTTGATGCTGGTCTTGATGCCCGACTGGACCGAGACCTTCCCCCGAAATGGCGCGTAGCCTTTGAGCCTCACCTCCAGCCGCCGGGTGCCCGTGGGCGTCGTGAGCACCGCAGGCGTGAACCCTCGCACCATGCCATCGATAAGGATGAGCGCACCGGCCTCATCGGCTTCCACCAGCAAGGTTCCCTGGGAGCGCTTGAGTGCGACCTCCTCGACGCGCCTGACGTCGGGGAGCACGGTCACCTTGCGCTCGACGCCATCATGCTGTGGATGCTCCACCTTCAGGGTGTAGACGTCGGCCGGCAGCTTCTTGTTGAACGGTAGCTCACCGGAGAACGAGCGGGTCGCGCTAGAGACCGTGACCCTCGAGTCGGCGGGCTTTCCGCGCACCTCCAGGTGTCCCTCCAAGCGCCTCAGCTCAAGCCGAGCGGGGATCGTCTGACCTGCCACACCCGTGACCTTTGCGCGCTTGGCTATTCGATACCCGGGGCGCTCGAGGATAATGGTGTAGGTCCCAGGCTCGACCGGAAGCAGCCTGGGCGTCGTGCCGTAGCTACCGAGATCCTTGCGGTTGAGATAGATGGTCGCCCCAGGCGGGTTGGACTGGATGGCCAGCACAGCAACCTTTGGGGAGATGCGCTTGAGAGCCTGGTCGAGGGCGGCGTTCTCCGCAGGCGGCAGCTTCGCGCCCCGGCGATAGTCCAGGTAGTAGCGATACGCCTCCACGTAGCGCTTCAGCGACTCGTAGCAGCGGGCGACGTTGAACAGCACGTTGCGGTTCGGCGCCAGTCTCAGCGACGCGAAGTAGTGCCCCAGGGCCTTGTCGTACTTCTTGGCCAGAAAGGCCTCGTTGCCCAGGCGGAACCGAACGTCCGCCTCGTCCGCCTTGGACGCCCTGACCTCTGGAACCACCGCACCGACGACACAGATCGCAGTCAGGAGCCCAACAACCGTGCCCTGCCGGGTGCTCACCGCACCAACTTGATTCCGGCGCCGCCACCCGACTTCTTCTTCTTCTTCTTCTTCTTCTTCTTTGGCGTCGCCGGCTCCGGGTCCGGAGTCGCCACCGCCGGCGATGCGTCGGGACCGGGTGAAGCCGCAGCGTCGGGAACCGCCGGCTTGTCCTGAAGCTTCTCGAGGCCCAGCTTGACCGTCAGCGTGGCTTTGTCGCCAACCATGTCGGGGGTGATGCGCTTCTCTGCATCCGCGTACCCGGGCCGCTTGCACCGCAAGGTCTTGGGGAGTTCGCTCTTCTTGTACGCGATGGGGCGCGGCGTCTCGCCCAGGTGCTTGCCCATCAGGTCAACAACCATGGCAGGAGGCTGACAATCGACCGTGACGATCACGGAGGCATCGGCAAACAACGAGCCGGTGGCCGCGTCCTTGGCCGAGGCGGGAGGTGTCGTGGCGTCGGCTTTGGCGGCAGGGGCAGGTGTGCTGGTCGCCGCGTCCTCCGTCTTGCGAGGCGTGGGCTTGGGCGTAGGCTTCGCGCTCGCTTCCGAGGCCTTGACCGTCGCGCCCGCCTCCCCGGTCGCCCCGTCCTTGGCCCAGGGAGCCCAGGCGACGACGCCCACCACCAGGAGCACGACCAACGCCGCGACCGCCCAGACGGGCTTGAATCCACCGTCTGACTCTTCCTTTGGCGCTGCTGACACTGCGGATGCCGCCGTTGCTGGCTGGCCCAGGGGCAGCACCGAGTCGGCGCCGAGCGGAGAGGTCGCTGCAGGCTGAACCTCGGAAGGACGGGACTCGAGGGTCGGTGCTTTGTTCGAGGCCGACGACTGCGGTCCCGGCAGCAGGTCGTCGCGACTGAAGTCCATGGTCTCCAGCTCGCCTGACTGAGCGAGCTGCTCCATCTTCGCCTTCAGCTCCAGACCTGCCTTCCAGTCGAGCGTTGCCTCCGCCCGTTGCCGAGCCGTGTCGGTCAGACTGACCGTGGCGTCCAGGAGCTGGTCGGCGAGCACCCGGGCCGTCGGCAACCGATCTTCCGCCTTCTTTTCCAGACACTTGCGAATGACGGTCTCGACCTTCGGGTCCACCGTCAGGCCGGGGCAGGCCTCACCGAACGGCGGAGGGCGTAGCGACGTATGCCCCACGATGATCTGATGCAGCCCACCGCTGCCCGCTTTGATGAAGGGCGGCCGACCGCAGATGGCCTCGTACAGAACGACGCCCAGCGCGTAGATGTCGGTCCGCTGGTCGACGGCTCCGGCGAAGATCTGCTCGGGAGCCATGTACAGCGGCGAGCCGATGATGATGCCTTCCTCAGTCTCCTCGCCGCTTCGCTCCTCATCCGGGGCGACCATCTTCACGAGGCCAAAGTCGACGACCTTGACGTAGTAGGGATCCCCAGCGCGGTCCACCAGCATGATGTTCTGCGGCTTGAGGTCTCGGTGGACGACCTCGGCGGCGTGCGCCTCGCTGAGCGCCCCGCAGACCTGGGTGGCGATGTGCACCACCCGGTCGAGCGGCATCGGCCCCTCGGCGATGACGTCGGCGAGCGTCTTACCGTCGAGGTACTCCATGACCAGGTAGTACCCAGGACGCTCCTCGAGGGTACCGTAGTCGTGGATGACGACGGTGTTCGGGTGGGTCAGGCGGCTGGCGACGCTGGCCTCGCGGAAGAAACGCTCCCGGTCGATCCCCCGAACGTCGACGCCCCCCTCGCCCGGCACCAGGATCTTGACCGCCACGGTCCGCCCGAGGGGCTCCTGGGTAGCCTTGTAGATGGCCCCCATGCCACCTCGGGCGACGAGCTCGTCGAGCCGGTACTTTCCGGCGATGAGGGTTCCTAGGAGCTCGGCTGGTGCGGGTGCAGGCAAATCAGCAGGAGTCTACCCCAGCCGGGGAAAGCACCCAAGCCGTGCGGAGCCATGGATCGATACCCCGATGCACCCAGTGCCAGGCCACGGGGGCTAACCCCCGGACCTCGCTGACTTCAGGCGGTGTCGGCTAGAACAGGCAGACGCCGAAGCAGGCGCCAAACTCGAGGCAGCAGCAGATGCACAGGAAGCAGCCCGAACCGCAGTCCGCGTTGCATGATGGGCTGGAGTTCTGAACGCAGTCGCCGCTGCCCGTGCAGACGCCCGTCTCAGCGCCGCCGCCACAGAAGCCGCCACCAGCATCACAGACAAGGTTGGGGGTCGGCTGGGCCGTACAGTTGCCGTTGTTGCAGGTGGGGGTGGTGCACTCGGGAATACTGCCCTGCCACTGACCCAGGCACGACTGCCCGTTGGTGTTGGACTGGCACTGGCCGTTGTTGCAGGTACCCGAAGAACACGTGTTCGCCACGCCACACGACGTTCCGCTGGTCGGGTACAGCTGGCACTGTCCCGTCGAGTTGCAGCGGGCTTCGTTGCAGTCCGGGATGGAGCCGTTCTGCTGCTGATACTCAAAGGAGCAGTCGGAGTTGGGCGCCACCGGCGCGTGGATGCAGGAACCCGCCTGGCAGAAGTCGTTGGTGCAGGCGTTGCCGTCGTCGCAGACCGAAGCGTCGAAGGTGCCGTTGCAGATGCCGTTCTGGCAGGTGTCGTTGACGGTGCACTCGGACCCGTCGTTGCAGGCTTGGCCGTTCAGCGGCGGGCTCAGGTTGGAGCACTCGCCGTTGCCCGGGTTGCACAGGTCCTCGGTGCAGACGTTGCCGTCGTCGCAATTGACGGGGTTGCCGGTGCAGACGCCGTTGAGGCAGATGTCGCTGACGGTGCAGAGGCCCTCGCCGTCTTCGCAAGGCTGCCCGTTGACGGGCGCGTGGGCGCAGGTGCCGTCGCCGTTGCAGCTGTCCTCGGTGCAGGGCTCGCCGTCGTCGCACAGCTGGTCGTCGGTGAGGCCGTTGCAGTTGTTGTCGAGGCCGTCGCAGAGCTCGACCGCGTTCTGGCTCACCGTGCCATCCAGGGGCGCGCAGTCCTCGGAGTCCGGAACGGAGTCGTTGTCGTCGTCCTCGTCACAGGCGTCGCCCTGCTGGTCGCCGTCGTTGTTGAGCTGGTCGGGGTTGGCGTCGGTCACGCAGTTGTCGGTGACGTCCGGGATGCCGTCGTTGTCATCGTCCTCGTCGATGCAGTCGGCCTTCGTATCGCCGTCGGTATCGGGGAAGCCGTCGTCGACGGTGCCGTTGCAGTCGTTGTCGAGGCCGTCGCAGACCTCGGGGGCAGCTTGAGGTGCGTCACACAGCTCGGTGCCACCGACGCAGGTGCCAGCGCCCAGGCAGGTGCCGTACTGGTTGGTCTTGGTGCACTGGTAGTCCGGGGGGAGGTTGTCGTAGGCGCCGTCGCAGTTGTCGTCGAGGCCGTTGCAGGTTTCCTCCTCGGGAACCCGCGAGTCACAGTCGGATAGCCCGTTGGGCCCGCACTGGCGGGTGCCGGAGCAGGAGCCGAACTCGTTGGTCAGTACGCAGGTCGTCTTCTTCTGGAGCTGGATGGCCAGCGGCGAACAGCTGCAGGTGTTGCCGGCGGCCGGCACGCACTGGGATTTGATCTGCCCACCACCGACAGGCACCTGCCGGCAATCGTAGCCGCAGGGGCACTCGCCCGTGGCCGAGCAGTCGCCGCCGCAGAACTTGCCCTCGGCACCCAGGTCGAGGCAGTAGTGCTCGCCATCGGCCTCGCTGAGGCGGCAGTCGCTGGTCTCTTCGCAGGGCGAACACAGGTGCAGAAACTCGGGCAGGCACAGGAAGACCGGGTCACCCAGGCTCAGCTGACGGCAGGCGAAGCCGTCCGGGCACTCCTCGATGCAGGTCTTGGTGCAGATGTTGCCGTTGGGCGACGGCACGCACCAACCCGAGTTGCACTCGCTGTTGGAGTTGCAGGGGTAGCCGAACTCTCCTGCCGTCGGCGGAGGGCCTTCCTCTTCGTCGCAGTCCGGCGCGGTCGTCGTGTCGGCGCCCACATCCGGGCCCGAGGTGTCCGGGTTCGTACCGTTGTCACCCGTCGTCGAATCGCCGGTCGCGCCATCGATGCCCTGGCCATCGATGGTGCCGGTGGGCGTCGTATTGACGTCCCCCGTCGTGCACGCCCCGAATCCAAGGGTGGCGATGAGTCCGGTGATGGACAGAAGCGCGGTGACCGTGTTGGAACGCCTCATTCCTGAGCCTCTCGTGTCGTCGTATCCCGTGGCCGTGAGGCCAGCCGCGGCATCCTAGCATAAGCGAGTACTCGGATCCCGTTCTAGCGGAGGGTTATGTCCAGAACGACAAAAGCCGCTTCCGCGCAGGCGGAAACGGCCTTCGTGGCGGCGCGTAGAGCCTAGCCGCGGATGTCGATCGCCGTGGCGGTCAGCAGGAACTCCTTGCGCGTCCCCTTCACCTTGGCGGGATCGCGGCCGGCGTCCTCCTCGAGGTGCTTGACCATCTTCTCGCCCCACACCTTCACGGTGACGGTGCCTTCGACCACGGCTTCCTTACCCTTGGAGTTGATGGGCACGGTGAAGCCGTAATCCTTCATCTTGATGCGGGCCTTCATGGCGCCGTCGGTGACCACCAGCCAGCAGCCCTTCTTCTGGCAGACCGCGTCGATCTTGCCCTTCACGCGCACCAGCGTGTCGCTGGTTTTCTCGGCCTTGGCCAGCACCGTCGCAAGCGGCTGGGTATCGGTCACGGTGAAGGCCGCGCCGAAGTGGGCCACCTTGGCGGCATCCGCCTTGGCCACGCCGGTCGCGCCGCCACCGCAGCCGCCACAGCCACCAGCCTCACCGCCACAACCGGCAGCCTCACCGCCACCGCCGCAGCCTCCGCAACCACCGGCGGCCGCAGGCTCGGAGCTCGAGGCTGCAACCGTCGCGGGCTTAGCGGCCTTGGCCATGCCGCCGCACTCGGTGGCGGCCGGCATCTCGGACGAGGACGCCGTGGTCTTGTCATCCGCCTTCACGGCGGCGCCCGTTCCGCCCGCAGGCTTGGCCGCTGCCTTCTTGGCCGCTGGGGCGTCCTTCTTGGCGGCAGCAGCCGGCGCCTTGTTCTCCGCCTTGGCGGTGGGAGCCGGGGGTGCGCCCTTCTTGTCGCCCTCCTTCACGGCGGCCGGCTTGGCGTCGCCGGACTTCTTGTCACAAGCAGGGGTCGCGACCAGCGCGAGGCAGCCGACCAACATTCCGATACGCGCGATACGCATGACTTCTTCCCTCCGACACCGCGGACTTACGAGCGGCCGACACCATGCGCACTCGCCTTTGCAGTGTCAATGAAGGAACATCCTGGCGGTGGAGAACGCTGCAACCATCCGAGACCTGCTGGCCGCCTGGTACCATCTGAGGCGCCGCCGCCTGCCCTGGCGCGAGGAGCCAACCCCTTACAGGGTCTGGATTTCCGAGATCATGCTGCAGCAGACGCAGGTGGCCACGGTCATCCCCTACTTCGACCGGTTCATACAGGCATTCCCAACGGTTCAGGCGCTCGCCGAGGCCCAGGAGCAAGAGGTCCTCTCGCTGTGGGCTGGGCTGGGCTACTACCGGCGGGCGCGGTTTCTGCACAAAGCGGCCAAGACCGTGGTCGCCGACTACGACGGAGAACTTCCCACCACGCCCGAAGGTCTGCGCGAGCTGCCGGGCATCGGCGCCTACACCTCCAACGCGATCGCCTCGGTTTCCCACGGCTATCCGGCCGCGGTCGTGGACGGCAACGTGAACCGGGTGATCGCACGGCTGGTGGCGTTGGAGACCGAAGTGAACACGACGGCCGGCGTCCGGGAGGTGCAGGCCATCGCCGACACGCTGCTGGATCGCGAGGATCCCTCGTCCCACAACCAGGCCATGATGGAGCTCGGAGCGCTGGTCTGCTCGCCGCGCAACCCACAGTGTGAGACCTGCCCCGTCCGCACCGAGTGTGCCGCCAACGCGCTGGGGACCTGGAGCCGGTATCCGCTCAAGCGCAAGAAGGCCAAACCGCAGAAGGCCCACGAAGTCGCCGGCCTCTACACCCGCAACGACGGCGCCATCCTGCTGGCCCGCCGCCCCAACGACGCGCTCCTCGGTGGGCTGTGGGAGCTTCCCGGCGGGGTCGTGCCCAAGGGCGGCTCCAGGAAGACGGCCCTCGAGAAAGCCTGGCGAGAGCGCCTCGACGTCCGCACCGACGTGGGCACCCATCGCGCCAGCGTGGAACACGTCTTCAGCCATCGGCGGCTGACTCTCGAGATCTACGAGGTCCGGCACGTGGTCGGCGACCCCAGTCCCTCCTGGTACCCGGAAGTGACATGGCGTCACCCTGACGCCGGCGACGGCAGTCGCATCGCCGACCTGCCGCTGTCCAAGCTGACCCGCAAGGTCTTCGACGCCCTGGGGATTCGCCTGTGACGACCCCACCGCGTCCTATCAAGAGCCTGCCCTGGGAGCTGGGCGAGTCCATCGTGGCCCTCCGCCGGAGGGCCGCCGAGAGCCTCGGCGTCTCCCCAGACGACGTGGCGGAGCTGAGGATTCGGCGTCTATCCCTGGACGCCCGGCGCAACACGGTGCGGCGCATCGTCCGAGCCGACGTGTGGCTGGTGGGCGACGACATCCCGCCTGAGGAATTGCCGATCCGACGCCCGCCCGCCGGCATGCAGCCGCTGGTGGCCGGGCAGGCGCCCATCGTCGTTGGGACCGGCCCAGCGGGGCTGTGGGCAGCGCTGCGGTTCGTCGAGGAAGGTCAACCGTGCGTCCTGCTCGAGCGTGGCGAACAGCTCAAACAGCGTCACCGGGACGTGGTGGACTTACGCCGCAAGGGGCAGCTGCATCCCGAGAGCAACCTCTGCTACGGCGAGGGCGGTGCCGGCACCTACAGCGACGGCAAGCTCTACACGCGCAAGCGGGACCCGCTGGTGCGACGGGTCTATGAGGACCTGGTCGCCTTCGGTGCGGACCCCGCCATCCTTTACGAGGCCCACCCGCACATTGGGACCAACCGGCTGATCCGCGTGCTCGACGCGCTCCGCTCCTACCTGCTGGAAGCCGGGTGCGTCTTCCGCTTCGGCTCCCGGGCCGACGGGCTGCTCATGGATGGGCGTGGCCGCGTGGCGGGCGTGACGCTGTCGGACGGGGCGGAGCTGACGGGGTCCGGCGTCATCCTGGCCACCGGCCACAGCGCGCGGGACGTCTACCGTTGGCTGCATGAGGCTGGCGTTCCGATGGAGCGCAAGCCGTTCGCCATCGGGGCTCGTTGCGAGCACCCGCAAGCGCTCATCGACCAGATCCAGTTCGGCGCAAACTACACGCACCCCGACCTCGAAGCGGCTGCCTACGCCATCAAGGCACAGGTGGGGGGCCGCGGGGTCTACTCGTTCTGCATGTGTCCCGGCGGCTTCGTCATCCCGACGCCGACCGAGACCGGCCACCTCAACGTCAACGGTATGTCTGCGTCGACCCGGGGCTCGGCATACGCCAACGCTGCGTTGGTGGTCACCCTGGAGCCCGGTGACTTCTGGTTGCAGAAGCCAGGAGACCTCGACGACCACGGGCCGCTGGCCGGGCTCGAGCTGCAGCGCGCCCTGGAGAGTGCGGCGTTCGTCGCCGGTGGTGGCGGCTACCAGGCCCCGGCGCAGCGCCTGACCGACTTTGTCGACAACCGCGACGGCTCGCTGCCGGAACGCACCAGTTATCGACCGGACATCGCCGCCGCCAACCTCCGCGACGTGCTGCCACGCCGGGTCACCGACGCCATCGGGCGGGCGCTGTTCCGCTTCGACAAGCAGCTCAAGGGCTACCTGACGCGCGAAGCCATCCTCATCGGCGTCGAGACCACGACGTCCAGCCCGATTCGTATTGGGCGGGACGAAGCCACCCTACAAGCGCCGGGGTTCGAAGGTCTGTATCCCTGCGGCGAGGGCGCGGGTCGGGCCGGCGGCATCGTCTCGAGCGCCATCGAGGGATGGCGCGTAGCGGACGCGGCGCTCGCTCGGTGAGTGGGTGCCTTGCTGTGCCAACGCATGGTGGTCGTGGAATCGCAGAGGACGCTGAGAACGCAAAGGCCGCAAAGAAGGCGCCAAACAGCGCTGGCTAGGCGGGAGCCGGACCCTTGTCGTCACTGGAGCTGGCGATGGCCTCGAGGGCCTTCTTGCGACGCCGCAGCGAGCGGAACAGGAGGAATAGCGGGATGATCGGCGCGATCACCGCGAAGCCCCAGAAGTAGGCGTACTTGGCGTACTTATCGGGGGTCTCGCCGTCCATCAGGATGAGCGTCCGCTCGCGGTCGACGCTGACCCGCAGCTGCTGCAGATACCAGCGTTCGACAATGGTGCGGGCCCAACTGGGTGCCTCGGACAGCTTGAACAGTCGCCCTTCGGCGTCGGCTGTCACCGTCAGATCCTGCGGGAACGCACGGCGTCGGTTGATGAGGTCGACGTAGGCCCCATCGATCTCGACGTTCCGACTCCACGCTTTCTCAGGCAACGGGCGTGTGGTCTGCACGACGATGTCGAACAGCGGGCAGATGAAGTACTTGCGGCTGGAGTTGTCGGCCGCGTCTACCTCATCACCCTTGTCGTCCTTGCCCACCGCCTGCAGCTCGTGGGTCATGAACATCCCACGTACCTTGACGTAGCTGTTCGACGTCACCTCCAGCGACTTCTTGCCGTCGCGATAGTGCTGGCTGACGTCGCCCAGGTCCTGGGGCTGTTCCGGCGCCCCGAGCCAATAGCTGAAGTCGTCGTACGTGAAATACATCAAGCCGGCGCTCATCAGCAGGATCAGCGCCGAGAACGCTCCGCGCCACACCACAGGGTCGCGACTGCGCCTGGGTCCATCGGAGCCCTCGGGCGCTGGCTTGAGCGTCAGCTCGTCTTCACGTCGCTTGGCCCAGTCGTCAAAGAGCGCTTCGAGTTCGACGCGGCGCTGCTCCCGCGACGCATCGCCCCCCTCGCTCGCCGTCGCGGGGGCGTCGTTGGGCTCGGCTGGTGCTGTATCCTTGTCCGTCACGGGCTCTTCGAATGGCTTCACGGGACGTTGGACGTGGAGCGGGCCCATGTGTTACCGGCCCGCAGGGGAAACGAAACAGTGGTGCCTAATAGCACGGGCCGGGGCGACCCGGAAGCGTGATGCCCGACGACACACTCGACACCGGCTTTGCGATGAGTGACGCCCCTGCGTCGGAGGACCCGTCGAGCGCGGACGAGTCTGAGCTGCTGGGGCCGTTCCTCGGCCCTGACGGGCTGATGGCGCAACGGTTGGGAGGCTACGAGCATCGGCCCGGGCAGGAGGCCATGATGCACGCCGTGATGCGTGCGGTGGAGGAGCGCGCCGTGCTGCTGGTGGAGGCCGGCACCGGCACGGGCAAGTCGTTGGCCTACCTCATCCCAGCGGCCCTGGCGGCCGAGCCGGTGATCGTGTCGACGGGGTCCAAGACCCTGCAGGATCAGTTGTTTCACAAGGACATTCCGTTTGTTCGCGACGCCCTGGGGGTTCCCTTCAAGGCGGCGTTGTTGAAGGGGCGGACCAACTACCTGTGCCTGCTGAAGCTCGAGCAGAGCCGACACGACGCCCACCTGTTCAAGGAACACGGTGGGTGGCTCGATATATTCGACGAGTGGTCCGGCCAGACCGACACCGGCGACCGCGCCGAACTGGCGCGTCTGCCCGATGACGCGCCGGTGTGGCGGGAGGTGTCGACGGGCGCCGAGGAGTGCCTTGGCCAGGGCTGCGAGTTCTTCGACGACTGCTTCGTCATGCGGGCCCGCCGTCGCGCGCTGGCAGCCGATGTAGTGGTGGTCAACCATCACCTCTTCTTCGCAGACCTGTCGCTGCGTGAGAGCGCCGGGTTCTCCCTGCTGCCTCCCAGCGACGTGGTCGTGTTCGACGAGGCCCACAACCTCGAAGACGTCGCCGCGATGTATTTCGGGCTGCGTTGCTCCAACTACCGCATCCGGGATCTCACGTACGACGCGCAGCGCGCCATGTCCCAGGCCCGGCTGGGGACCACCGACTTCCTCGACGTATGCGACCGGATCCGGGGCGACACTGATTTGCTCTTTGACGCCTACGAGCCCCTGTTTCCGAGGGGCCGGGTGGCTCCGGACAATCTCCCGGCGGGGGTCGTCGAGCGCTGGCACACCCTGGACAATCGCCTGGCGCAGCTTGCCCACCGTTTGCGCGAAGCGGCGCGTGAGGACGACACGGAGGTCCTGGCTCGCCTGGTGGTGCGCACCCACGAGCTCCGGTCCGACATGGACGCGCTGGTGAAGGCCCAGGACCGTGGGCTGGTGGTGTGGGTCGAGAAGGCCTCCAAGGCGGTGTTCCTCAGGGCCGCCCCCATCGACGTAGGCTCTGTGCTGCAGGAGATCCTCTTCGGGCGTATCGAGGCGTTGGTGTTCACTTCCGCCACGCTCACCACCAGTGGGACCTTCGACCACATCCGTCAGCGTTTCGGTATCGACTACTCCTGCCGGGAGTTGGTCGTCCCGTCGCCTTTTGATTACCCCAATCAGACCCTGCTCTACCTGCCGCCGCACCTCCCGCCGCCGCGCAGCTCGGACTTCGTGGAGCGGGCAGCCGACGAGATCGAGGCGCTTCTCGATGTCACCCGCGGCCGGGCCTTCGTCCTCTTTACGTCCTTTGCCAACATGCATCGGGTTCACGACCTCCTGAACGCGAGCCTCCCCTATCCGACCTTTGTTCAGGGCGAAGGTTCCAAAGATGCGCTGCTTGAGGCCTTTCGGACGACCGAGCACGCGGTTCTGTTTGGAACCAGCTCCTTCTGGGAAGGCGTGGACGTGGCTGGGGATGCGCTGTCTCAGGTCATCATCGACAAGCTGCCGTTTGCCCCCCCGGACGACCCGCTCACCGCCGCCCGGATCGACTGGATGGGCGCCTCGGGGCACAACCCCTTCATGCGGTACCAGGTGCCCGTAGCGATCATCACGCTCAAACAGGGGTTCGGCCGACTGATCCGGCATCGCACCGATCGTGGGATCGTCACGGTGCTGGACCATCGCATCTCGCGGGCGCGCTACGGCACGGCGTTTCTCGAAAGCCTGCCTCCGGCGCGGCGGGTCTTCTCGTTGGACCATGTCCGGGACTGCTGGAAAGACATCAAGCAATCATAGGCACTTGCGACTTCCTTGAGACGGTTCGCGGTGCCCACGCCACTACATAGGGTGACAACACGGTCCTGCACCGCCTACCCCGCCCTGGAGTGGCCATGTACCCACACCCCCGTCGTGCTCGGCGACGCCTGCTGCAACCGACGCCGAGTCTCTTCTCGACTGACAGCTCCCCGGCTATCGGCCGTGGCAGCTCCGCCTCACCAGCCCCTCCCCGGCTGGTTCTGGCGGTGGCCGGGCAGGTGCTGACCCCAGCCGGACCTTTGGTGCTGGGCGCCGCCCCCGGGTGTGATGTGGTGGTCGAGCACCCCCATGTGTCAGCACGTCACGTCGTGGTTCAGCCCTGCGACCCGGAGGCCGTCCTGGTCAAGGACCTGGGCAGCACCAATGGGACCTGGTGGAGAGGGCGGCGCTTGAAGCCTGGCGCGCCCCAGCGGGTACCCACGAGCGACTGCATCCTGCTGGGCCGTTCGCCCGTGCTGGTCGGGCGCGGAGTTCCTCGCTACCCCGCGGCGATGCTGTGGCAAGGCATGATGATGCGCGACCGCCGCTCGCTGTCGGTCCTGGCAGAGCTGGCCCGGATGGCATCGTTCGACGCGCCGGTCTGGGTCCGCGGGGAATCAGGGACCGGCAAAGAGGGTGCCTGCCGAGCGCTCCATGCCGCCAGCCCCCGGCAGGCGGGCCCCTTCGTCGCGCTGAACTGCGCTGCGCTGCCAGAGTCCCTCGCGGAAACCGAGCTCTTCGGGAGCGAGCGAGGTGCCTTTACCGGCGCGCAGAAGCGGTCGGGAGCCTTCGTTCGGGCCGACGGTGGCACGCTCCTGCTGGACGAGGTGGGCGAGCTGCCGGGCGGTGTGCAGGCCAAACTCCTGCGTGTCCTGGAGACCGGAGAGGTACGCCCCGTCGGAGGCAGCGGCACGCGCCGGGTCGATGTACGGGTGGTCTGCTCGACGTGGCGGGATCTGAACGCCGACGCCGACAACGGCAGGTTTCGGTTCGATCTCTTGCAGCGCCTGTCGGTGCTACAGGCGACGCTACCACCGCTGAGAGACCGGCCCGGCGACATCCCGGCGTTGACGGATCACCTGCTCGCCGAACAGGGCGCTGCCGCAATGCGTCCGGATCCCGCTGCGAAGCGATGGCTCGTCAACCACCGTTGGCCTGGCAACATTCGCGAGCTACGCAACACGATCAGACGCGTAGTCGTTGCTGGTGGCTGGTCGGAGGCCCTTCCAGAGCTCGAACCGCGGTCTGGACCGGGGGGACTCGACCCGCGAATGGATGCCCGCGACACCACATACGCATCCGACCGACGAAATACGCTCGCCCATCTGGCAGTGCGTCAGTCCTCCGGTAATCGGGCCCGAGCGGCCCGTTCCCTGGGAGTCAGCCGGTCCACTCTCTACCGTTGGCTGGCCCGGACGGGTTGACAGCGGGAAAGCGACGTCTATCCTAGGTGGGCGCTAGGCAAACGAGTGCTTTTTTTCGCTTTAGAAACAGCGAGTTACCCCGTTGGGCGCCATTAGGCTTTTCAACCGCTTCCAATTGGAAGCCTCCAAGCTCGGACGGTCCGTCGTCTTTCAGGTGACGGTCTTCGAGAAAAAGGAGCGTAGCAAGACGCGTCTCTACGCGGAGACGCAGTGCTACGACCCGTTGCAGTACATCATCCAGTTTGTGATCCGAGACGCGCCGGACCTCGATTCGGTCATCGATCGGTTCACCAAACAGCTGGAGCACCGGGGCTTCACCCCGCTGCAGTACCGCGTGAAGTCCGAGAATGGCGCCTGGGGCGGCTGGAACCGGATCGAGTAGACCGGGCATCCCCTCGTTCGCGTAGCCCCTCCTGCAATCCACAGGAGGTTCGACATGGCGTTTTTGGCGAATAGCCAAGACATGGCTGCATGGCCACGTTTGGCGATCGACGGGCTGATGCAGTGGGTCTGGCCACGGCGATGCATCGGGTGCGGGGAGCCGTTCAGCGAACGAAACGGCGACGATGATCCCACGCTGTGCGGCTATCTCTGCGCGGCCTGCAGCCCGTCGGTCATGAGCGGCACCGAGCACTGCTGTCCGACGTGCGGGCTGGTATGGCTCGACCCACCGCCGGCGGATGGGCTCGCCGAGTGCGGTCCGTGCCTGCAGCGCCCTCCACGCTTCGCGCGGGCCCGGGCACGTTTCGCATACGGAGGAGCGATTCAACACGCGATCCAGCGTTGGAAGAACGCCGGCGAAGAGAGCCTGGGCCCAGCGCTCGCCCGATTGCTGGTGGCGGACGTGCCCAGCCTGGGGGCGCGACGCTGGCCGGCAGATACAGTCGTCGTCCCCATGCCATCCCCATGGCGGCGTGTTTGGTCCCGCGGTTTCAACCCGGCTGGCGTCCTGGCGAGGCAGCTGGCCCGTCAGGTGGACCTTCCGCTGGTCCTCGGGCTGCGTTTGAAACGAACGATCCCGAAGGCACGCGGCATGGACCGACGGGCGCGGGCGCGACGGGTGCGGGGGGTATTTGCCGCCCGCCCGGTCCTCGTCAGGGGACGGCCCATTGTGCTGGTGGACGACGTCATGACCACGGGGGCCACCGCCGAAGCCGCAGCCGGCGTCCTGAGGCGCGCTGGAGCCCGCTTTGTGGACGTGGTCGCCCTCGCCCGGGTAGCGTGGTAGGGCGCATGACGCGCATGTGGACCTTGCTGAGTGGAGATATCTTGCGAGCAGTTGCCACTACAGCCGTTGCCGCGCTGCTGGCCTGCAGTTGGACCCTGACGACGGTCGCTGAGGCGCGCGCCCACCCGGCGCCCTTCGCCCACCGCCATACCTTTCGTCCCGCCCCAGAGCGGGTGGCTGGCGTTCGGCACCCGCGCAAAGGCCCGGAGCGACGCGGTCGCCTCGTCACACGGTGGTATATGGGTTTGAGCGGGCGGCTCACGGGCCTGGTGCCGACAGGCGCCACTCCGCTGGTCATCGACCGCTACGGCGGTGGCGGCGCACGTCTGTATTTCGGGGTTCGCTTCACGCCATCGCTGTCGCTCGAGTTCGGCACGCACGGCGACTTTTTCGGCGATGACGCCATGATCGGTGCCGCCACGCTGGACCTTCGCTGGGTGCTGGCCCATCCGGCCTCTCGGCTCCTCCCCTATGTCAGCGTCGGCATCGGAGGCTATGGGGTGAACGCTCCCAACGACCGTCCCCCCTGGGAAGTGCAATCGGACGCGGGGGTCGGCGGTCAGCTGGCCGGCGGGGTGAAGTTTCGCTTCGGTCGGATGCACATCGTCGTGGGCGCACACCTGCACATCGTCCACATGGAGGAAGTGGGGGCCACGATGGGCGGACTGTCTGCCAACGCCGGCGTCGAGGTCGATCTTTAGCCCGGTTTGTAGCGCCTGACGGGTAGCTCTCGTAGGTTGGCCACGTGATTGTGGATGTCCTGGTCGCGGTGGTGCTCTTCTTTGGCCTGCTTGGGGGCTGGCTTCGAGGGATGCTGTATCAGCTGGGCCAGGTGGCCGTCGTGGTCGTGGCGTTCATCATCGGTCGCGGGCTGGGAAGCGCACTCGAGACGCCCTTGCTGGACATGGGGCTGAGCCAGTCGATCGCAGGGCTGGTGGGCTTTGGCGTCGTGTTCATGCTGATCTTCGGCACGGGCAGCTGGCTCCTGTGGCGCTTCACCAAGATGATGCGGCAGGCGGCAAAGGGCCTCTCGCGGATAGACCGACTCTTTGGCGTCGCCATTGGGGGGGCCAAATCACTGCTGTACTGCTACATCGCGATCGTGGCCGTCATCATGATGAACCGCATGGGCGGCGCGCTGCCGATCCATTACGCCGACAGCCTCTCGGGCCGCTGGGTGGCGCAGCACAACTTCCTCGACGGCGATGAGTTCCCGCGCGCCAAGGCGCTGGTGAAGCTGGGCATGGTGCTGAGCCGCAAAGAGGCCACAGAACTGGCCATGGATCCCAGGTTCCAGGCCATCATCATGCACCCCAAGGCGGAGCCCCTGCGGACCCCCGAGGTGATTACGGCGCTGGCCAACAAGGACTGGCTCTATCTGGTGGAACAGGAAGCTTTCTGGGACCTCCTGGACGAACCGGAGATCCAGGAACATCTCAACGCACTGGAGGCCGACTCGTCGCCAGTCCTGCCGACGCCTGCCAAGCAGTCGCCGCCGAAAGCCAGTTGACTAGGGCAGCGCCGTCTTGGGCGCCCAGCTCCGGTGTTCCTCGACGTCCACCGTGCCGGCCAGCAGGTCGAGCGTCATCCCTTCCCGGGCGACCAGGCTCCCGGGAGCGACCGCCTTCATGTCGCGAGCAACGCGGTCCATGAACTCGTCATCGTGCGACGGATCGTGGTGGAAAGCGATGAACGTCTCCACGTTGGCGGCCTGCGCGGTGCGCACACCGTGCTGCCAGGTGCTGTGGCCCCAGCCCTTGTGTTTGTCGTACTCGTCGCCCTCGAGATAGGTCGAATCGTAGCTCAAGTACTGAGCGTCTTTGGCCAGCGCCACAAGGTCTTCGGGCAGCGCGTCGCCCTCGTGCTCCAGGTCACTGGCATGCACGAAGGCCTTACCTCGGTGGTTGACCCGGATCGCCTGGGCGCCGCCAGGGTGATTGATGGCGCACGTGTCGACGCGAACTCCGCCGACAGTGACGCTGGATCCAGGGACGATGTCCTCGAACTGGATCGACGACTCCAGGTGCTTGAGATCGACGGGGAACCACGGGAAGGCCATGTGCCAGGCCAGGAAGTCGCGGGAGGTGGCGTTCGACGGCTGCGGGCTGATGATGCGCATCTTGGTGGATGGCACGTAGATCGGAGCGAAGAACGGGAACCCCTGGATGTGGTCCATGTGGAGGTGGCTGTAGATGATGGTGATGCTCAGCGGCAACGACTCTTCAGCCATCAACCGGTTGCCCAGCTCGCGAGCCCCCGTGCCCGTGTCGATGATGATGATCTCGTCGTCGCAGCGGATCTCGATGCAGGTCGTATTGCCACCGTACCGAACCGTCTCCGGACCCGGCGTGGGGATGCTGGCGCGAACGCCCCAGTACCGCACGATGAATCGCTCTGTTGGTTCGGGCATTACCGTCCTTTTGGTCCCGCTGACATTGGAAGTATAGCGGGGTCCCTCTAGAATGAAAGGACATGACGAGGCCCGCCAAGATTGGACGTTTCCGCGGTTTGCTGGGGTCTTTCGGCTCCCCATGGGCACCTGTGGCGCTCAGCGCACTTGCGCTGATTCTGGCCGTGGGGGCGAGCGCATGCAGCAAGAAGCCGGCCCCGGAGGCCCCTGCAACGACCGCCCCCAAGCCCACCGCAAAAGGCGGCCCGTCGGCTGCCTCCACTTCAAAGACCGGTGGCCCTCCCTGGCGCAAGGGCTACACCCGACCTCCGGTCATCGACTTCCATGGGCACATCATGCCCAGCGGGCTCGGCAAGCTGACCCGCATCATGAAGGACAACGGCCTGCGTCAGATGATCAACCTCTCGGGTCGCTCGCAGGGGCGAGGGCTCGAGGTGTCGGTCAAGATGAAGGCCTACTTCAAGGAGCTCGACAACTTCTACACCCCCGCGTGGCGCGAAGGGCTGGGGCCTGGTTTCGGCGCCCAGGAGGCCAAGAAGCTCGAGGACGCGGTGGTCAACCACGGCTTCAGAGGGCTGAAGATTTCCAAGGCCCTCGGGCTGTTCCTGACCGACGCCCAGAACCAGCGGATCAAGGTGGACTGGCCCGAGCTCGATCCGCTCTGGGCCAAAGCTGGAGAGCTCGGCATCCCGGTGATGATCCACACCGGCGATCCCAAGGCGTTCTGGCTTCCCGTCGATGAGCACAACGAGCGCTATGACGAGCTCAAATCGCACCCGTCATGGTCGTTCCACGGCCCCCAACACCCCAAGCGCGAAGCCCTGCTGGCGGAGCGCAACCGGGTCATCGCCAAGCACCCGAAGACGACCTTCGTGTGCGTCCACTTCGGCGGCAACCCCGAGGACCTGGGCGATGTCGACAAGCTCCTGACGACCTACCCCAACGCCATGGTCGACACCGCGGCGCGACTGGGTGAGATCGGGCGCCACCCGCCGGACCAGGTCCGGAAGTTCTTCATCAAGCACAAGACGCGGATCGTGTTCGGCACCGACATCGGGATGTCGCGCCGCGGACTGATGCTTGGCTCGTCCGGCGACGATCCCCCCGGGATGGCCGACGTCAAACCCTTCTACGACGCGCACTGGCGCTTCTTCGAGGGGTCCGAGAAGGGCATCGCCCACCCGACGCCGATCCAGGGCAACTGGACCATCGACGCCATCCATCTCCCCGACGACGTCCTCGATCATCTCTACTTCAAGAACGCCGAGCGACTCCTGGCCGCGCGCAAACTCCCCACGAAGCCTACGACGCCGCATCCCGCTTCACCCTGACTCGCGCAGATACCGCCCGGTCGCTGACCTCTGCACCTCGCGCAGCCCTTCGAACGGCCCCTGGTAGACCACCTCGCCACCGGCGATGCCCGGCCCTGGCCCCATATCGATGAGCCAATCGGCCTCCCGCGCCACGTCGAGGTTGTGCTCGATGACGACCACCGTGGCGCCCGAGTCCACCAGCCGGTGGAACACGCTCAGCAACTTGGGAACGTCCGCCATGTGCAGCCCGATGGTGGGCTCGTCGAGAACCACCAGCGAGTCGGAGCGGCCCCGCCCCAGTAGCTCACCCACCAGCTTGACCCGCTGCGCTTCGCCACCGGACAGCGTCGGCGATGGTTGGCCCAGCTGCAGATAGCCCAGGCCTACCTCGTTGAGCAGGCTCAGCGCGCGTTTGACCTTGGGCACGGCGTCGAACACCTCGACCGCGTCGCGCACCGACAGGTCCAGCACGTCTGCGATGGAGTGGCCCTGCCAGTTCACCCGCAGGGTCTGCCGGTTGAACCGCGCGCCACCACACGTCTGGCATTCGACGTAGGCGTTGGGCAGAAAGCTCATCTCCAACTTCACCTGCCCCTGGCCGGCGCAGTCGTCGCAGCGGCCACCCTTGACGTTGAAGCTGAAGCGCGACTTCGTGAAGCCGCGCACCTTGGCCTCAGGCAACTTCGCAAAGAGAGTGCGGATGTGGTCCCACACCCCCACGTAAGTGGCGGGGGTCGATCGCGGATTCTTGCCGATGGGCTTGTCGTCCACCAGCACGAAACGCTCCAACCCCTCGGTACCCGCCGCCTTGTCGAACAGCGACCAACGCCCGCCCTTGACGGCGTTGCGGAGCACGTCGATGGCCAGCGACGACTTGCCCGACCCGCTGACCCCGGTCACCACCGTGAGCCGGCCCCGAGGCACCCGAACGTCGGCACCGCGGATGTTGTGGTGTCGCACCCCGGCCAGCTCCAGGAAGGTCGCGTCGTCCAGACTTCGAGAATCCTGCCGAACCCTCGGGCGGTCCTGGGTGAGGCAACGCCCGGTCACCGAGTTGACGTCGGCGAGCACCTCCTGGATGGCGCCGGCGGCGATGATTTCGCCGCCCTCCCGGCCTGCGCCTGGCCCGACGTCCACGAGGACGTCAGCGGTACGCAGAGTGCGCTCGTCGTGCTCCACCATGAGCACGCCGTTACCGCGCTCCTGAAGCTCGTCGAGGGTCTCCAAGAGCATGTCGACATCCGTCGGGTGCAGACCGATGGTCGGCTCGTCGAGCACGTACAGGACGCCGGAGAGGTGGGCGCCGAGCTGGGCAGCCAGGCGGATCCGCTGCCCCTCGCCCCCCGACAGTGTCGGCACACGTCGGTCCAGCGTCAGGTAGTCGAGCCCCACGTCGGTGAGAAACTGCAGCCGCTCGGCGATGGCCTTCAGTGGTCCTTCGGCGATGGCCCTCTCACGCTCCCCGAGGTGCACCGAGTGGATCCACTCCAACACCCCAGACGGCGTGCGCGTCAGGAGTTCGGGGAGCACCATGCCGCGAATGTCGGTCTCACGCCCCATCGGCCCCAGCCGCTCTCCGGCGCACTCGGGGCAACGCGGTTGCTCGAGGCCGTCCTCGGTCTCCACATCGAGATAGCCCTTCCCCTCGCAGCCAGGGCATCGCCCGACCTCGGTGCGGGGCGAGAACAGCCGTGGATCCAGCGGGCGTCGGGGCTGGTCCGGGTCGCGCATCGAGAAGCTCCAGGGCTTGACCCTGGGGTGATCGGGCAGCCCCACCAGCACCCGGTCGCCCACAGAAGCCGCGGCATCGAGCAGATGTGTGAATCCCGATGTGTCGTCCGCGGCGACCTCTCCGATGTCGAAGATAATCTCGTGGAGCTTGGTGACCCTCAACTCGGGCCGCGCGCCCACCGGGTGTCGCTCGCCGTTGACGATGGTGGCGTAGCCGCGCTGAGCGGCCAGCTCGAAGACGTCTCGGTGCAGCCCCTTGCGCCGATACACCGCGCGCGACTGAACCGCGACTGTCGTCCGCGGCTCCACGTTCGCATCGGCCAGGACCAGCCCGATCACGTCATCAGCGGTCCTGTCGTAGGCATCCGGAGCCCGACCGATGCGCGCCCAGAGGATGCGAAGGAAGGGCTCGATCTCTGTGACGTTGGCGACGGTGGACCAACGCCCGCCCCGGGTGGTCCGCTGCTCGATGGCGACCGTGGGCGGGATGCCGTAGACCCGGTCGGCGTCGGGTCGGCCCAACTGCGCAATGTACTGCCGCGCATAGGGGGACAGGCAGTCGAGGAACCGCCGCTGTCCCTCGGCGAAGATGAGGTCGAACGCCAGCGATGACTTGCCCGATCCGCTCACCCCCGAGATGACGGTCCGACCCGCGCGTGGCACCTGCACCGACACGTTCTTGAGGTTGTTGACCCGCGCGCCCTCGACCACGATCTGGCCATCCCCGGCTGGAGGCGCGTTCGCGGCCGCCGCGGCGAACAACGCCGCGGCCGGGTCCTCCGACAGCCACCGCTTCAGCTGCCGCCCAGTCTCGGTGCTGGCCTTCACCAACTTGGCCGGTGGCCCCTGGAACACGAGCTCGCCGCCGGCGTCGCCACCGTCCGGACCGAGGTCCACGATGTGGTCGGCCGCCGCGATGACGTCGAGATGATGCTCGATCACCACCACGGTGTTGCCCGCGTCGACCAGGGCGCGGAGGTTCGCGACGAGATTTCGGACGTCCTCGAGGTGCTGGCCAGTCGTAGGCTCATCCAGCAACAGCAGGGCACCTTTCGTCCCAACGACGCTGGCGTGATAGGCCAGCTTCAGCCGTTGCGCCTCGCCGCCAGACAGCGTCGCCAGGGGTTGGCCCAGCCGCAGGTAGCCCAGCCCCGCATCCGCAAGCGCCCGAAGCTTCTTGGACACCCGGTGTTGGGCGTAGACCTCGAGGGCCTCGTCGATGGTCAGCTCCAGGATGTCGGCGGCGTTGCGACCGTTCCACCGGACCTCCAGCACGTCTTCTTTGAAGCGACGCCCCTCGCACGCCTCACAGGTCAGGAACACGTCGCTGAGGAACTGCATCTCGACGCGTTCGACCCCAGCGCCTTCGCAGGCCGGGCAGCGCCCCTTGCCGGAGTTGAAGGAGAAGGTGCCCGGCTTGTAGCCCCGCTCCATGGCCAGGGGCTGCTTGGCGAGCTGGCCCCGGAATACCTGCCAGGCCTTCACGTACGTCGCCGGGTTGGCTCTCGGGTTCGACGCCGGTGGCGCCGCGTCGACCCAGATCACGTCGCCCAGATCGTCGATGCCGTTCAGCGCCTCGCAAGCGCCCGGCCGGTCCGTGATGATGCCCCGCGCCCGCTTGATGCCGCGGTGCAGCACCTGCTCGATGAGCGTAGATTTCCCGGAACCGCTGACCCCGGTGACGACGGTCAGAGCGTTGCCAGGGAACGTCGCGCTCACCCCGTTCAGGTTCTGCGCCGTCGCGCCCACCACGCGGAGGCCGGCGTCCTCGGTGCGATCGCGACGAGCCAGGCCCCTGGTAGAGCGCTCAGCCTGCAGTGCCTTGCCGGTCGCGGTGGCATCGTTGCCCACGAGGCCCGTGGGATGCCCCTCGTAGACGATCTGGCCGCCATGAACGCCTGGACCCGGACCGACCTCGACCACGTGATCGGCATACCGGAGGATGTCGGGGTCGTGCTCGACCACCACGACGGTGTTCTCGCGGGTCGTGAGCTCGCGGAGCAGCCTCGCCACCCGGTCGGCGTCCCGGGCGTGGAGCCCGACCGAGGGCTCGTCAAACACGAACAGGGTGTTCACCAACCCCGAGCCCACGGCGGTGGTCAGGTTGGCACGCTGGACCTCACCGCCGGACAGCGTTCGCGCCTGCCGGTCCAGGGTGAGGTAGCCCAATCCGACGTCGTCCAGGAAGCCGAGCCGGCTGCCCAGCTGCTCGACGACGGGAAGGAGCTCCTCGTCGATGCTCGAACGGTCCGCGCCCACCTCAGAGTCGAGCCACGCGCGAGCATCGCTGACAGACATCGCCAGCACATCGGAGACCCGAGCGTCACCCACACGGTAGAGCAGTGACAGCGGTTTGAGCCGCGTCCCGTCACAGTCGGGACACGTCGTGTAGCTGCGGTATCGCGCCAGGAGAATGCGGACGTGCATCCGATAGACCTTGCGCTCGAGCTTCTTGAACCAGGCGCGCACGCCGGGCCATCCGCTGCGCCAGCTCTGACGTCCGGGACCGCCCTCGAAGACCCAGGTTTTCTCGGCGTCGGTGAGCGATGACCAGGGCGCATAGGCGTCGACGCCGGCTTCCTGGCAGGCCCGCAGCAACGCCCGCCGCTCGCGACTCCGCTTGGGGCTCTGCCACGGCTTGATGGCGCCGCCGGCCAGGGGCAGACGCCCGTCCGGGACCACCCGGTCCATGTCGACGCCCATGACACGGCCGAAGCCGTTGCACGTCTCGCAGGCGCCCAGTGGACTCCCAAAGGAGAACATGCCGGGGCGCGGTGCGGGGTAGCTCACGTCACAGCAGCGGCGGCCCCGACTCAACTCCTGGCGCTCGAGCCCGTCGTCGCCCTCGAGGTGCACGGTCGCGTCGTCTTCGCCCATGCGATAGGCGAGCTCCAACGCCTCCACAATGCGGGCCCGGTCCTTGGACCGCAGGCTGAGCCGGTCGGCGATCACGTCCAGCTTGCCGAGCTTCTTCGTGGTGCCCAGCGTCTCAAGGCGTGCAGGCTTGCCGTCGCGCCCCAGGATCCGGGTGAAGCCCTCGCTGGCGAGGTAGGCCAGGGCAACCTCGGCGTCGGTGCCCTTCCCGGCGCGGAACGGGAACGTGATGATCGCGCGGGCGTCGGCGTGGTCGGCGAGCAGGCGGTCGGCCACGGCCCCGGGCGTGTCGGGAAGCACCGGCTTGCCGCACTTGGGGCAGTAGAGGACCGCCCGAGCGGCGAAGAGCAGCTTGAGGTACTCGGTCAGCTCGGTCAGCGTCGCCAGCGTCGCCCGCGCCGACCGAATGGTGTTGCGCTGCTCCAGCGCAATGGCGGGCATGAGCCCGTCGATCCGCTCCATATCGGGGCGGTCCATACGCTCGAGGAATTGCCGGGCGTAGGTCGAGAAGCTCTCGACATAGCGGCGCTGTCCCTCCGCGTAGAGCGTGTCGAAGACCAACGACGACTTGCCGCTGCCACTCACCCCGGTGACCGCGGTCAGCTGCCCCTTGGGGAAGACCACGTCCACGTCGCGGAGGTTGTTCTGCCGCGCACCCACGATGTGGATGGCGGCGGCATCGTTCGGCCGGCTGGGGTTCGACGGTCGGTTCACGCCGCCGTCTGTCCGTCCTCGACCCGACGCACGGCGCCACGGTCAAACCGCAACACGTAGGGACACAGCGGGTACGACGACGCCTCGTACCGCTCACGAATGGCTGGAGCCTGTGCCGTCTCCGGCCCAATGAACAGCTGGTCACGGTCAGGCACCGCGCACACAATCCCGTCCCGTTCGGCGCGGTGAAAGTAACGGTCGCCCAGAATGGTCACCCGTGCGGCGTCGAAGTAGTCCCCGACGTTCACCACCGTATCGTCGTCGTAGAGATCGGCGCGGGCGTAGAGGTGCGACCGCGCGGCCGAGTCGACCGTGCCCAGGGACACATCCCAGCCCTGACGAACCGCCTCATTGACGTACAGCACGCGCCAGCCCTCGTCCTGGACGTAACAGGTCACCAGGTCGGCCCCGAACTCGGTGAACAGCAGCATCTCGCCCTGTCCGCCGCCGCGTCCCGTGACCACGGCGTTGTAGGCATCGACAAAACGCCGCCGCTCCAGCTTTGGAAACAGGCTCGGAGCTCCAGCCCGGAAGGTCTCACCCGGCGTGGGCTCGGCCGGGGACTTGATGGCCGCGTCGAACCCTGCCGCCACCGCCAGCAGCTCGGCCCGCCTGGCCTCGAGGTCAAGACCCGAGAGCGGGAGCGCAGCGACGGGATGGCGCTCCTTGTCGTAGGTGACGACGTAGCCTTCGCCGGCCGCCTCGAGCCCCAATCGGACCGACTCGAGCAAGGAAGCCAGCTCCTGTACCAGCTCGTCCATCAATTCCCCGCGTTCTTGTTGCCGGCGGCGACCTTCTTCTTGGCCCCCTGGCGAGTGGCTGCGAAGTGAATCAGCCCCGGCGCGTGCTTGCCCAGAAAGGCCGCGACCTTCCCGTGGCCGGTGAAGACGTACTCACGCTTGCGGTCGGCGATGGCCTTGGCCATGACCCTGGCCGCCTTGTCAGCGGGCCACATGAACTGCTGTGGGCGGCGGTCCTTGCGTTCTGGCCGGAACCGTCCCTGGTTGTCGACCTGGGCAATCTCGCTCTCGACAAAGCCGGGCGAGATGGTCGTGCAGCTGACTCCGGAGCCGTGCAGCTCCTGCGACAGCGTCAGGCCCATGGCACGCACCGCAAATTTGCTCGCCGCGTAGGCCCCCTGCCCGGACATGGTCAGAAAGCCCATCACGCTGGAGATGAACACCGCCCGGCCCTGAGTCTTGTGCAGCTCGGGAAGGGCCGTTCGGATGGTGGTCGCCGCCCCGATCACATTGACGTCGAACTGCCGGCGCCAGTCGTCGGCAGTCAGAGTCTCGAACCGCCCCGCCAGACCCCAGCCCGCGTTGGCGACCGCCACGTCGAGCTTGCCGAACTCGGCCACCACCGCGTCGACCGCCGCGGCTACACTGGCTTCGTCGGCGACGTCGCAGGTCACCGCCAGGCCTCGCCGGCCAAGGGCTTCGATTTCTCCAACGACCGCCTCGAGCCGCTCCTGCCTGCGCCCGGACACGGCCACATCCGCCCCCTGCCGAGCCAGCTCCAGGGCAAGCGCATGCCCGATACCGCTACCACCGCCCGTGATCCAGGCCACTGATCCGTCGAACCGACTCACGTGTGTCTCCTTGTGGCTGAGTGCAACGTCGGGCTACCTCACCTGACCGATGATGGATAGTGGAAACCGATGCGGCCCCACGCGCCTTGACGCAGACATCGAGTGTCGGCTAGCCGGAAATGTATGACACCGTTGGATCTCAGCAGTAATGGTCACGCGCTGGTGTGCGGCGCAAGCCAGGGCATCGGGAACGCGGCTGCCCTGGCGCTGGCCGAACTTGGCTTGCACGTGACAGTCCTGGCGCGAAACGCCGCCAAACTGCAGACATTGCTTCCTCGCCTGCAACGCAATGGTGCCCGGTCGGTGGGCTACCTGGTGGCCGACCTGGACGACCGCGACGACCTCATCGCCAGGGTCGGCGAGCTCGTTGGCACGGTCGGCCCGGTCCACATCCTGGTCAACAACACTGGAGGCCCTGCTCCCGGGCCGCTGATGCACGCCACCGAGGCGCAGTTCATGCAGGCCTTTGGTCGCCATGTGATGGCCGCTCATCGGCTGGTGAACCTGGTGCTACCGGGGATGCGGGAGGCCCACTACGGCCGCATCATCAATGTCATCTCCACGTCCGTGCGGGAGCCACTGCCCAACCTCGGCGTGTCCAACACCATCCGCGGCGCCATGGCCTCATGGGCCAAATCGCTGGCCAACGAGCTGCCTCCCGGCATCACGGTCAACAACCTGTTGCCGGGCTTCACGCGTACCGAGCGCCTCGACGCGATCGCCGAAGACATCGCCCGCGCCGAAGGTGTGAGTGCCGACGAGATTCGGCGGCGCTGGCTGACGATGATCCCCGAGGGTCGCCTCGGCACCACCGAGGAGCAGGCCAACGTCATCAAGTTCCTGGCCTCACCGCAGTCGAGCTACATGCGAGGCGTCAGCATTCACGTGGACGGCGGCCGGATGCACAGCATCTGAGCGGAGTCTGCGGCACGGGCGCGGGCATTTAGAACATCGGCTGGCGGCCGGGAATCCAATCGCCGGGGGGGTCATCGCCCCGGGACGTGAGAATCAGCGGACCGTCTGCGGTGATGGCGATGCTGTGCTCGAAGTGAGCGCTGATGCTGCCGTCAGCGGTGACGACGGTCCAGCGGTCGTCGAGCTCCACCGTCTCATGGGTCCCGATGTTGACCATGGGCTCGATGGCTATGCACCACCCCGCCTTCAGCCGACGTCCGGTACCCGGCAGGCCGTAGTTGGGGACCTGGGGCTCCTCGTGCAGCCGGCGTCCGACGCCGTGGCCACAATAATCCTCGACAATTCCGTAGCCGTGGGGGCGGAGGAAAGCCTCGACGGCATGCCCGATGTCGCCGATCCGGTTGCCCGGGACAGAGGCGCGGATGCCTTCGTAGAGGCTCGCGCGGGTGTGCTCCAGCAGGGTGTCGATCTGCTCGCCGCAGTTGCCCACCGCGATGGTGATGGCGCTGTCACCCACGTACCCGTCCAGGGTGGCGCCGCAGTCGACGCTGATGACGTCGCCGTCTTCGATGACACGGTTGTCCGACGGGATGCCGTGCACCACCTCGTCGTTGAGGGAGATGCAGAGGGTGGCCGGGAAGATCCGGTCGCCGACCCGGTAACCCTTGAACGTCGGCGTCGCGCCAGCCTGGCGGATGCGGGTCTCCGCCAATTTGTCGAGATCGAGCGTGGTCATGCCCGGTTTCACGGTGTCGAGGAGTTCGCGATGGACATCGGCCACCACCTGGCCGGCTCGCCGCATCTTCTCGATCTCCGCCTTGGACTTACGCACGATCATACTTCTATTCATCGCCCTTTCGCTGGGTGTGATGGGGTTGGGTAGCACTTCCATGCAGGCGACTCAACGACATTCCAGCCGCCAGAACCACAATGATGTCCGGTATCGGGCACGATTCCGTTTGATGAAAGTGTGCACCAAAGCCACGCAAGGGTAGGGTGGCCGCCATGTGGGCGGCCAGCGGCTTGTTCTTCCTGCTGTTTGTGTACGTGGGAGGACACGGTAACTACTTCGGCATCTGGCTGCGCGACCACGCCGGCTGGAGCGAGGCCGCCGTGGGCTGGCAGGGAGGCATCCACTACGCCTGCCTGATCGCCTTCCCACTGCTGTGGGGCTACCTCATCGACCGCAGCGGCGACCCCGGTCGCGTCGTCCGTTTCATCGCCATCGCCAGCGCGGTGACCTTTCTGCCCTTCGCCATGACCACGGCCGTGGTGCCCCTTGTCGGCGTGACTCTGGTGTTCGGCGCCTTTCGCGTGGGCATGGTCACATCCACCGATGCCCTGACCCTGGCGGTGGTCGCGCGCGACGGAGGGGACTATGGACGGGCGCGAATCTGGGGCTCTGCTGGATTCATCGCCGGCGGGTTCATCCTGGCCGGCGTGGTCAGCGCGATGGGGCGCTCGGCGGTGCCTGGAGCGCTGCTTGTCATCCTGGTGCTGACCGCGGCACTGGCGGCGACTCTGCCCGGCCGCTTCACCACACCCCCACAGCGCAGCGAGTCGCTGACAGCGGGGGTGCGACGCCTCCTACGACGCAGCCAGCTCCGGCACTTCCTGAGCATCAGCTTCGGCGCCCGTCTCTTCGCCCAGGGGCTGTACATCTTCCTCCCTCTCCATCTGAAGGACCTGGGCGTTGCCGAGGCCGAGGTGCCGGCCTATTGGGCCGTCGGCGTGTTTAGCGAGATCCTGTTGATGGGGAACGCACAACGCCTGTTCGGTCGCTTCACGACGCGGCGCCTGATCAGCCTGTGCCTGGCGCTGGCTGGACTGCAGTACGGACTCATCGGGGTCGTGACGACGTCTGGTTGGCTCTACCTGGTCATGCTGCTCCACGGCATGAGCTTTGGCATCTGGTACTACGCCTGCGTGACCTGGCTGGGCAGCAACGTGGAGCCTAGCGACCGGGCGCGGGCGCAGGGCCTGTTTCAGAGCCTGAGCTTCGGCATCGGGGGTACATTGAGCGCTGTGGGCTGTGGCTATCTGTACGACCACATGGGAGGGCCGATGATGTTCGGCGTCGCCGCCGCCGGCACGCTGGTCGTCGCCATCGCTGCGGCACGGGCCCTGCCTTGACCATGGGTCAGCGCGAATGCAGGCTGTTGGGCGATGTCTGACTACAGAAACCCCGTCCCTACCGTCGACATTCTGATCGAGACGGCGCCGGACAGCGTGGTGCTCATCAAGCGTCGCAACCCACCCCACGGCTGGGCGATCCCTGGCGGCTTCGTAGACTACGGCGAATCCCTCGAGACGGCGGCGGTGCGCGAGGCGCTCGAGGAGACGTCGCTGGCGGTCGAGCTGCTACGGCAGATGCACAGCTACTCCGACCCTTCCCGGGACGATCGACTGCATACCATCAGCACGGTGTTCGTGGCCCGGGCCGAGGGTGAGCCCACGGCCGCGGACGATGCCCTGGAAGCCCGCGTCTTCCATCGCGACGCGTTGCCAGCGCCGTTGTGCTTCGACCACGCCCAGATCCTCGAGGACTACTTCAGTGGCCGATACTGATCGACTGACACGGATTCAGCAGCGAACCCTGCTGGACCTCGCCCGGGACGCGATCCTGGCGCGCCTCAGCCGAGGCAGCGGAGCCCAGCCGCGCCTCCTCGAGGAGACGAAGGACCCCACTTTCGATGAGGACTGCGGTGCGTTTGTGAGCCTGCACGTGGACGGCCAGCTCCGCGGTTGCATCGGTAGCATCCACGCGATGAACCCGCTGAAGAAGACTGTCGCCGACATGGCGGTCGCTGCAGCCACCCAGGACACCCGGTTCGCTCCCATCACCAGCGCCGACATGCGCTACGCCGACATCGAGGTCAGCGTCCTGAGCGATCTGACGCCCGCGCGACCCGAGGACGTCGAGGTGGGTGTGCACGGCCTGCTCATCGCCCGCAAGTCCAAGCGGGGCGTGTTGCTGCCTCAGGTCCCGACCCAGTATGGCTGGGACCGAGAGGTCTTCCTGAACGAAGCCTGCCGCAAGGCGGGGTTGTCCACGGACGCCTGGCAGACCGACCGGGACGTGCACATCATGACGTTCACCGCCCAGGTCTTCAGCGAGTCGGAGCTGGAAGACGACTTCGACGCCTGACCGTCGCCGTGGTCAGCCTTCAGTCATTGGCGCAAAGCGAGCCCTGGAGCGAGGAGCAGCTCGCGGAGCTGAAGACCCGGATCCGTGGGGCAGCCCTGAAGGATTGGGGCGCTCACGTGCGTCGGCGCAGGGGGCACGCGGCGGTGCCGCGCATTCGCGAGCTCACCGGCATCACGCCCGCCATGCTTCCGGACGAGCCCGACGTTCAGGGGTGGTACCCGTCGTGGTTTCAGGTCGCGTTGACCGACGCCATCGTCCAGGAGTACCTGGGGGGTGACTACCTCGCGCTGGAAGATCTGCTGTTCGAAGACGCGACACGCCGACGTCAGAAGGTCGTTCGCTGGGTCGCCGGTAAGATCGGTCCCGCGGTGGTGTTCAAGAAAGCCCCCCAAGGCCATCGCGACATGTACTCGCAGGGTGCTGTGCACACGACGGTGGGTCGCCGCGACGCCACGGTGACCTGGACCGGGGCGCGGCTCTACGCCAACCCGACCTGGCGCATGCTGCAGATGATGGCCGTGCGCCTGATGATGCGAGTCATGAAGCGCTCGGTAAGCGTCCTGGAGGGCAGCGAGCTCAGTACCGGCCAGGACGGGTTCAGGCTGCGGATCGAGTGGCGCTGACCTGAAGTCGACTCGGACCGCGTCAACACTCGGGGAAACGTTGGTATGCGGGGACGAGCCTGGCCTGAAGCCCCTGTCCCGAAGGGCCCGAAGGGCTCATGGTTGATCACATCTCCGGATCTAGTTGATTTCCTGGTGGAAGTTGGATGGCGGGACGATCTGATTCGCCCCCCAACCCCCGCTGGGGGGGCTCCGCACCCCTTCGGGGCGGCCGTACTCGGCTCCTCTGCGCCTCCGCTCGCAAGCTCGCGGGGGCGCGCCGTCGCCAAAGGCCGTCCGACTGCGTCGGATGCGGAACACGCGCCGAGACTGGGCTTCAGGCCACGCTCGTCCCCACGTATCAACGGTTTCCCGAGATGTGTTGAACGTTGAGCCCGAAGGGGGGTGCGGGAGCCCCCAGCGTGCCCAGCGGTGAGCAGCCTAGTCCATCGTCACCTGACGGCTCAGCGCGTCCAGCAGACTCATGACCTCCTTGGGCGGCGCGAGCACGCCACGAAGGACGTCGCTGCTGAGCACGAAGTCCTCGTCGATCATCATTGATGCAAACGGCGTGTCGTGGCGGAACCGTTCGCGGATCTGCTCTCGGATGAGACCGACCGTCGAGATGGCATCGCCTTCGGGGCGGATGAGCGCAAACCAGAAGATCTGCCCCACCTCAAAAGAGATCGCCTCGGGCCCCACGACGCTGGCGAGGAACTCGAGAATGTCCTTGCGAATCAGGTCTCTGGCCGACAACGCTACGCCGACCAGCGCCGCACCCCGGTACTCCATCGGAGCCCCACCGGCACGTGCAATCCCTGGCTGGTGGTGGCTCGAGCGGACCTGGAGTCGATTGGAGCCCCGGCGTCGCGCCTGGGGCTGCTGCTGGCTGATCTCACCTGGCGACAGCGGGTTGCCGATGGTGACGCCCTCCCGGTCGCAGGTCCGGACAAGGACATTGAGAAAGGCCGAGGCGCTTGGTGGACGCTTGGCGGGACTGGGCTCCAGCGCCGACATCACCAGCTCCACCACCCCCGGCGGGATCGGCGGCTTGTCGTCCGGCGCCACGGGCGGCGGAGGCACCGTGCTGACGCGTTTGACCAGATGCTTGAGGTCCAGCTGAGCGTCGGGGAGCCGACCTGCCATCATCTCGTAGCCAATAAGGGCTACCGAGTACAGGTCGCTGGTGAGGTCGATCTCCTTGCCCAGCAGCTGCTCGGGCGCCACGTACGCCGGGACGCCTACCGAGTCGCCATCCGCCGTGATCCGACGGTAGTCGGTGTTGGCGCGCAGCGACTTGGCCAACGTCATCCCCCCGAGCCGCACGACCTCGCCGCCACCGCTGCACAGCAAGACCGTCTCGGGCGTGACGTTACGGTGCACGATGCTTTGCGCGTGAATCGCGTGGAGCGCTCGCAGCACGCCGTCCATCACCCGAGCCGCCAGGGTCCAGGGCAAGGCTTTGGCGCGCGACAGATAGCGAGCCAGGGACTCGCCCCCGGTGAACTCACTGACGAAGACCGGGTGACCCTCTTCGGTGATCCAATGGTCCAACACGGGCACCACGTTGGGGTGCCGAATCCGCTCTAGCAAGCGGATCGAGCGTTCGGCGCGAGGCAGCAGACCATCGGCCACTTCGGCCGTCTCTACCCGGATCGAGACGGCCAGATTCAGCCGGACATGGTGCGCCCAGTACAGCTGACTGGTCTCAGTGGCGAGGACCATCTTCTCGACGCGGTAGGTGTCGACGAGGATGGTCCCGTCTTCATACGGCTCGTTCAACTACGGCCTCGGCTGGCTGGCGTGTGTGGATGGGCGAGCAGGTGCTGCTGAACCTACCGCTTCCCCGTATTCTGGCTCTGGAGCTGCTGGGCCAGCAAGCGGAGGCGCTTGGCCTCCTCCTCGAGCTTGGTGACGGGACGCAGCATCTGCTTGAGCCGAGTTTCGCCGCTGCGGATGGTGGCGTTGACCTGCCGCAGATCCTTGGAGGCGTTGGCGACGGCCTTCTTGGTCGCCGCCGGCATGGCGCCGCCGAACACCACGTTGGGGTTCTGCTGCGTAGGGATGCCGAGCAGGAACAGGTCCGAGGCCAGGAAGTCGCCGTTGGCGCGAATGGATCCCGCCTTGGGGGTCTGTACGAAGAACCGCGTGGCCGTGGTACGAGTCCCCGGCTCGGACGGCGCGGGCTTGGTGGCGATGGCCAGACCGTTGACCCAAGCGCCCTCCTTGAGCTTCTGGACCACCTTGCCCACGACGATGTAGCGGGTGCTCTTGAGGCTGACGATCTGCTGCAGGAAGTCCTTCTTGGCCATCGCGGCCACCTTCCAGTCGTTGCTGCCCCCGGTGATCTTCATGTACGCCGGGCTGGAGGTGATCCGCTGCCGCTCGGACGCGGCCCGGGCTTCCATGCTATCGGCCGACGCCAGCAGAGACTTGATGCGGGCTTTGCGCTTTGCGATGCGCGGGTCTTCCTTGGGGCGGTTGGCAGCCTTCCAGCTCTCGAGCTTCTGCAGCCACTGCGGCTTGGGCCAGCCGGGGCACGCCTGGGCAAACCCGGCCCAGATGGCGTTCCACTCCTTGGGTGACTCGTCAAGCTCGTAACCCTTGAAGATGTAGAGCAACGGAAACTCCAACGTGGTGCCGTTGCGCAGCGGGATTTTGAGCTTGGCCAGGGGATTGGCCGCCAGCGCCTTCTCGTCGTCAGGGAACAACCCCGCGCTTCCCCAGTAGGTGCAGTAGTGCTGCGCCTTCTGGTTCCAGGTGGCGTGTGCGTCCGAGGGAACCAACAACAGGCCCATCATCAGCAGGGCGGTCAAAGTCACCGTGATTCGCATCGTCGGAGCTATCCTCAAAAAGCCATTCAAGGTCTCACCTGAGGCGGTCGTACCGCCCGGCGGGGCGGCACCCTAGCATGGCCCGGCGCATGGATGAAGCCTTGGTCGACCCGGGTATAGTGAGAGCATGCAAACCCACGCTCCCAGACGCCTGTCGGACCTCCATCGCCACCTCGACGGATCCATGCGCGCGTCGACCCTGGCCGAATTGGCCCAAGCCCACGGCAAGACCGTGCCCGACGACCTCCCGTTTGCGCCCGGAATGGGGCTGGACGCGGCGCTGGCCAAGTTCTCGTTCACCCTGTCGCTCATGCAGGAGCCCCAGACGGTGGCGCGGATCGCAGCCGAGATCTGCGAGGACGCTGTTGCCGAGGGGGTGGGCACCCTCGAGATACGGTTCGCACCTCAGCTGCACAGCGGGGCGGCTGCCGACGCGATCGTGGACGCCGCGCTGGACGGGATCGCTGGGCGAGCCGGACTGATCTTGTGTGGGCTCTATGGCGAGCCGCCCGCGGTCCTGGCGGGACACGTGGCGATCGCTGCAACCCGCTCGGGCGTGGTGGGTATCGACCTGGCGGGGGGGCCCGGGGGCGCCGACCAGTTCCGCCTCGAAGACTACGCCGGCCCCTTTGAACGGGCCCGCAAGCTGGGCATCGGCCGAACCGTTCACGCCGGAGAAGGCCGCCCGGCGACCGAGATACGCACAGCCGTCGAGCTGCTTCATGCCACCCGCATCGGCCATGGCGTCAGCCTGCTTGACGACCCCGCGCTGGTGAACGACGTGATCGCCAGGGGTGTCACCTTGGAGGCTTGCCCGACCTCCAATATGCAGACCGGGGTCATCAACGCGGTCGCCGAACACCCCCTGCCCCGCTGGCTGAAGCGCGGCGTCCGTGCGTGCATCAATACCGACAACACCTACCTGTCGCAGGTCGATGCGCCCGAGGAGTATCGGCGCGCCGGCGCGATCCCCGGCATGACGCCAGAGCTACTGGCGCTTGCCATGGAGCATGGTCACGCCGCGGCATTCACGCGCTGATCAGTGCGGCGCTAGCCGCACTGATCAGACGCAACATGACCAAGAGGTCGGCATTCGCCGCCCCCTTGGTCAAAGCGTCTGGAATCGTTCAGATGTATCGCCCTTCGGGCTCCGGCCGATCAGCACGGCTATCGCCGCACTGATCAGACGCAACATGACCAAGAGGTCGGCATTCGCCGCCCCCTTGGTCAAAGCGTCTGGAATCGTTCAGATGTATCGCCCTTCGGGCTCCGGCCGATCAGCACGGCTATCGCCGCACTGATCAGACGCAACATAACCAAGAGGTCGGCATTCGCCGCCCCCTTGGCCAAAGCGCCTGGAATCGTTCAGATGTATCGCCCTTCGGGCTCCGGCAGCTCAGCACGGCTATCGGCACTGATCATCAGTGACACGCAGTGGCGCTGATGAGCTGCCTTTAGGAGCCCGAAGGGCGATACATGTAATAGTTGAAGGATGATAGAGCGCTTGGTCGGCGCCAGCCGACCAAGCGCTCGTGTCATCCTGACAGCCGACACTAGACCGCGGCGGGCACCCAGTTGCCGTGAAACGACGGCGGAAGATGGTGATCGAACAGCACCGTCCCGACCGGCCCGTCCGCGATGCGGCGAGCGTCGTGGATCGCGATGCCCGAGCAGCCCCGCCCGCCGAAGTAGACCTGGGTGAGTATGTAGCCATCGTCCTCGGTGTCGGGTGCCGCGCCGATGCGCGGGGCGAACACCGGCTCGCTGACGTAGTCGTGCTGACCGTCAAAGGCGATCACCTCGCGCTTGCCGGTCGCCAGCTCCACTTTGCTGACCTCGTCCCAGGCTGCGTTGACCGCACAGGACGACGTCGCCATGTAGCTGTACGTCGCCGCCTGCCCTTCTCGCCGAGGGTCGATGCGGGGAAACTCGGCCGGCACGTCATCCATCCGGGCGACCTCCATGCGCCGCAGATGCGGCTCGAGGACCACACGCGTCAGGCGTCCGGTGGCGATCTTCTCGAACGGACGCTGCTGAAGACTGTCTAGCAGCAAGCTGTTCTCCCAGTCCGGATACCGGATGACGTCGGCAACAATGCTGCCGTCGGCCCCGTCGAACGCGTTGGCGAAGTGCCACTGATAGAAGGCGGGCACACGGTAGCGGATGACCGCATCGGGGTCGTCGATGGGGACCACGATGATCTCGGTGCCCAGGCTCCGCTCCCAGGTCAGGTTCTCGGCCAGGCTCCCGCTGCCCAGCAGGGTCGGCAGGATCTTCAGCCGCACGGGAGGCACGAAGAAGACCAGATGCCGCTCGGTGGCGATGAAGTCGTGGATCATCGCGTTCCACGACAGCCGTATGCGCTTGAGATGGCGGATGGGGCCCTGGTCGGGAAGCTCGTACAGGTCCAGTACCGGGAATCGGCCGAACCGCATGCCGAAGTTGTAGCTGGCCTTGCGGCGGTCCACGCGATGGGGATGGGCGGAGAACGACGTCCGGATCGTCCCGTGGAAGTCGCGCTCCCCCATCGTGTCGAGGGTCTCGGGGTGCAGCTCCACCGGCAGCGCTGCCTCCATGAGAGCGAACAACCGCCCCTGCCAGGCGATGACGTTGGTGTTGGCCACGTTCTTGATGTCGCGGTTCATCACCCAGCGGAGTCGACTGGGCGCAGGGGTCCCGAACCCGGGGTAGAGCGGCTTGCCGGCGCGACGCTCGGCGATGAGCCCATCGCTCTGAACGAGACGTACGGCCCCTTTGGCCTTGGCACCGTCCAGGCGCACGGCCATCACCCCCCCATCCCCGTCGAACAGGTGCTGATAGGCCATCCCCTGCGCCTGATACATCGCCGGGCCGTTGCGATACAACGTCCCGACCAGGTCACCGGGCACCACGCCCTCGACGTGCAGCGGTTCGAACCCATGCTCCCGTGGCAAATCGGCGAACGCCGCCTGCCAGGCGCGGGCAGGTGGAGGCGGTGCGTTGTACTGGGCACGGCGGGCGGTGGCGACCATCAGGCGGGCTCCGTCAGATGTTAACATCGATAACATCATCCTCGACACCGATGTTAATGGTGTCAACATCAATGTGACGGGGGCGACCCTTCGATGATAGCGTGGCCACCATGAGTGCGGCCAAGCGCAGGTACCATCACGGTGATCTTCGGCGGGCGCTGTTGGACGCGACCCGCTCCGCCATCGCCGAGCGTGGCTTCGACAGCGTGACCCTGCGCGACGTCGCGCGCCGTGCGGGCGTCTCCGTGGCGGCCCCCTATCGGCACTTCGCGGACAAAGCAGAGCTCCTGGCGGCGGTCGCCGCAGAGGGCTTTGAGGCGCTGCACCGAGCAATCATGGAGGCCGTCGCCCAGACGCCACCCGGGGCGACGGCCAGAGACCGCCTGCAAACTGCCGCGTCCGCGTACGTCCGCTTCGCCCTCGACCACCCCACCTGGTTCGACGCGATGTTCCGTCCGGAGGGCCAGAGTGCTCCGACCCCGGCCCTCGACGCGTCAGGCTCCAAGGCGTTCGCGGTGCTGGCCAACGGCGTCGCCGCGTGCCAGGCCGAGCGCTCGATTCGGCCCGGGGACCCCCTGGATCTGGCGCTGGCCGCCTGGTCGCTGATCCACGGCCTGGCCACGCTGTTGCGCGCCCGCGACGTTCCCGGGCAGCGGTCGCCCGAAGCGTTGGTCGAACGCGTTGGCGTGCTGCTTTTTGAGGGCATCGGCTTCCAGAGTCCACGCGACGGGTCCTCGGAGACCTCTCGGCCTGTCGCAGCGTTGGCGGTGGTGCGGCGGGCCGACGGCAAGGTGCTGCTGGTGCGGCGATCCATGGCGATCCCAGGCGCGGGGCACTGGGTACCGCCAGGCGGTAAGCCCGAACCGGGAGAGTCGCTGGCCGCCGCTGCCGGCCGGGAGACTGAGGAGGAGACAGGCCTTTCGGTGACTGTCGGGGACGAGCTGCATCGCTGTCCCAGCTCCGACGACCGCTACGAGCTCGTCTGGTTCGACGCTCGGCCCGTCGACCCGGCGGCCGCGCACGCGCCGCTCGAGCCTCAAGCCGAAGAGGTGGCGAGCGCTGCGTGGTTCGACCTGGACCAGCTGCGCACGCTGGAACCCATGTTTACCGCCACGCGACTGTTCTTTGCAGGCCTTACGCGCGCAGCTGCTGACTGAGCGCCTCGGCCTGCTCCTCGAGGATCCCTTCGGCAGCGTCGAGCGCCTGACTTCCGACCTCCAACGCGTTCTGTAGAGGTTCCAGCAAGCTGTAGATGTTGTCGGGGCCCGACTGCAGCTTCGGGTACTTCTGGGCGAGCCCCAGCAGACTCTGGATGAGCTTGCCAATATCGGCCTTGCTGCCGCGCCAGCGCAGCACCTCTTTCTCCAGCTCGTTTCGTTGGTTGTCCACCAGCTCGGTCATCCACTGCAGCGCTTGCGCCGCTCCCGTGCCCGAGCTGCTGGTCCCACCCACGCTGACACTGGCGGCAACACTCTCGAGCCGAGCGATGTTCTGCCGCAGCACGTCGATCTCCGCCTGCGCCTGATAAAAACTGGTCTTCCACCGCTCGCCCTGGGCAGCGAGTTCGCGGAGATCTCCGCCTCCTTCGGCGTCCTCCACGATCATGTCGGCGTCCACGATCTCCGCGGCGTTCAACTCGGCGATGTCCATCCGCAAGGACGCCGCCAGCTCGTTGAGCTGATCGCGCTCGGTGGACAGCTCCGTGACCCGGGACTCCAGCTGGTCGTTCATGGTCTGTAGCAGCGCCAGGCGCCCCTCGGCTTTCTGAGCTCGCTCCTCGGCCTCCGCAGCGCCTGCCGTGGCCGCCTGGCCGCCTTCGCTGAGGGCCTGCTCCAGCTGTTGCTGGAGCTTCTCACCGGCCGCCACGAGGCGCTCCTGGGTCTGCTCCAGCTCGGCGTTACGTACCTCCAGGGCCGTGAGCCGCACATCCGAGGCGATGACCGCCCGCTCAGCCTCAGCAAGCTTGGCCTCCTTGGCCTCCAGCTCACTCTTCATGAAGGCCACCTCGGCCTCCCAGGCCGAGCCCGCCGCGTTTGCCTCACCCAGCTGACGCCTCATGCCGTTGAGCGCTTCTTGATGCTCCGTCTCCAAGGCCCCACGCTGTCGGTCGGCGTCCTCGAGCGCCTGCTGAGCCTTGGCGAGGGCCTCCTCCAGACCGTCGATCTGGGTGACCTGCTCCTCGAGCATGGCCTGAAGCTCGCCCATGCCCCTCCGTAGAGCGGTCAGCTCGGTGTTGAGTTTTTGCTCCGCGGCGACGGCGGTGCTCAGCGTGGCGGCCTCCTCCTCGAGCTTCTGCTGCAGGGTCTTGGCCTCCCCCTCTGCTGCTTCGGCCCGCGCAAGCGCCGCCTTGACCTGCTCCTCCAGCGCCCCGACCTGCTCCCCCGCGCTCTCGGCCGCCTTCGCCGCATGCGCCGCGGCGTTGGCCGCGGCGTGGCTACGCTCGTTGGCCTCCGCCACCTCCGCCTGCGCGTCCGCTGCCTGCTTGTTGGCCTCAGCCACCCGAGCCTCGGCTGCGGCCACCTTTGCCTCCGCCTCGGCCACCGACGCCTCCGCGGTCTCTACCGCCGTGGCAGCGTCTCGCGCTTTCTTTTCTGCCGCAGCCGCCCGAGCACGCATGGAGCGCTCGGTCTTGACCGCCTCGTCGGCCACCGACTTCGTCTTGGCGGCCTGCTCGCGGGCGTCGGAAGCCTGCTGCTCAGCCTCCGCGCGCGCCTCCTTGGCCGTCTTCAGCTCGGCTTCGAGGGTGGGCACCCACGCCGCCCGAGGCTCGAGTTCCTCCACCTTGGCCGCCAGCGCCTGCTTCTCTTCAGTCACCGACGCAAGCGCCTTCTCCGCAGCCTCCAGCTTCTCGGTCTTCCCCTCCAGCGCCTTCTCCAACTTGGTCCGCTGCTGCGCGAACATGCCTTGCTGGCGCTCGAGCTGGTTCTTGGTCCTGCGGAGCTCCGTGTTGTGCTCCTTGGCGGCCTCTCGTTGCGCCTTGTGGGCCTCGCTCAGCTGCCCTTCCAGCTCCGCCTTGCTCGCCTCGAGTTCGGTCACCCGCTGCCGCAGCGGCTCCGCCTCGGCCGCAGCGCTTTCGGCCCCCGCCAGTTTCTCTTCCAGGGCCGCCTGGGCGGTCTCCACCTCCGCAACCCGCTGCTTCAGGGGCGCCACTCCGGCCGCTGCAGCTTCTGCTTCAGCGAGCTTGACCTGCAACGCCTCGGCCGCCTCACCAGACTCGGTGAGTGCCTTCTGCAGCTCCGCCTCGGTGCCCTCAAGCGCCTCGATACGCTGCTTGGCGGTGTCCAACTCGGTCGCCGCTGTCGCCGCCGCGGCGAGCTTATCCTCGAGCGCTTTGTATGCCGTCTCCAGAGCATCCCGGCTCTGAGTCACCTCTTCCAGTGTGCTCCGAAGGCCACCCAGCTCGCTCTCGGTCGCCGCATGCCCAGCCTTGGACCGAGTCACCTCGAGCTCCAGGCTCTCTACCCTGGATGCTTTCTCTGTGGCCTGAGCCAGCTCCTCTTTGAGGGTGGCCACTTCGGCCTGCCGCTGTGAGGCATTCTCCTGCGCCTCCTTCAGCGCACCTTCGAGGTCGGCGACCCTGGATGCCTCGGTCCGCGCCTTGTTGAGCTCGAGTTTGAGGGACTCCAGCCGGTGCTGGAGCTGTTCCGACTCATCCCACCGCTGGCTGAGCGCGCCCGCCACGTTCTTCAGCTCGCCGCCTAACTTCTCGGCCTGATCCTCTGCCGCGTGCCGCGCATCGATCGCCTCATCGCGGGCCGTCGCCAGCCGCTCGTGCTCAGCTTTGGCGGCCTCGAGCGCGGCCTTGAGGGAGGCGACCTCCGCCGTCGCCGCAGACAACGCGCTGATGGTCTCTTTCCCGGCCGAACGCGCCGCCTCGAGCTCCTCGGCGAGGCCCTCCCGTTCTGACGTAGAGGCCGATTGCGCCTCCGTTGCCGCCCTGACCTGCTGCTCCAGCTCCCCCACCCGCTCGGCCAGGGCCGCGCGCGCCTTCTGCTCCAGCTCCAGTGACCCCTGGGCCTGCTCCAGGGCGCTCAGTCTTGCCGCGTCGGCCTCGAGCGCCGACGCGAGCTGGCCTTCCAGCTCCTCTACCGTCTTCGCGGCGGCCTCTTGGGCCAGCCGCGCAGCCTCCAGCTCTTTCTGCGCTGCGGACTTCGCTGTTGCGTGCTCCTCCCCCTCTGCGCGCGCCTTGTCCAACTGGCGCTTGAGCCCGGCGACCTCCCCTTCGAGGACCTTCACCTCGAGCCGTGCCGCCTTCAGATCCACCTGTAGGGACTGCATCATCATGGCGTCCTCCCCCCCAGGTGTCTCTGGATCCGTCCGTGCTGCAGGGCGAGGGACGGCAGGCGTTGCGCGCCTCGGGTCGCTGAAGTCGACCATGGGGCCCGGGTCGGGCGCCTTGTCCCAGCTCGCCGTGAGCATCGCGGCGGGAACGGCCTGCATCTCCATGACCGTCTCGCCGGCAGAGACGCGTCCGGCGTCAGGCTCGAACAAGGCGCCGGCCGAGATGGCCATGTCCTGGTCGGTAGCGTCGGCGGGCGGCGCGACGCTCGGTGATGCTGGGGCTGGATCGGGGTCGTCCCGGGCGCGGGGCAGAAGGTCGTCTTCCTCCTCCGTTGCACTGGCGGGACCAAGAGGCACCCCCTCGAATTGAGCGGTTCGTCGTAGTTTCTGTTTGGTGGAGAGCTTCTTTCTCTTCGCCGCGGGGACGGGTTGGCTTCCGTCCACCGCGTCGTCGGACGCACCCACAGCGTCGGTGTCGCTGGCATCGTCGGTGCCTTCTGCATCGTCGGTGCCTTCGACGGCGTCGGCGTCCTCGTCGAAGTCAACCACTACCTCGATCTCCGAGACCTCGACCTGCTCGGAGACAAGGGGTTCTTCCTCGGCCGAAGGCTCCTCCGCTTCGGCGAAGTCGTCCTCCTCGAAGGCGGACTCGTTCCACAGCGCAGCCTCCGCCGGCGTCGCACCCGGCGGCGGGCTGGGCGGCGCTGCGCCTCGGGGCGGCACCCAGGACTCTCCCAACGCCATCCCCAGCGGAGCGTGCACCGATGCCGCATCCAGCGGTTTGGTGAGCCACACGTCGGCCTTGGCTTCCGACGGCGTCGGCGCAGCATCACTGCTCCGCAGCATCACCAGCACCATGTCGGCGCCGAGGTTGGACTTCAGGTGGCGCGCCACAGCGATGGCGTCGGGCAGCTCCGAGTTCAAGAACATCAAGGCAAGACGCCGCCCTCCAGCGATCTCGACCCCTTCGAGCACACTGGTGACGGAGAGGATGCTGAAGCCTGTCAGGCCAAGCTGCTCCTCTACGATCCGTGCGGTCGTTGGGTCGTCATCGACGACGAGGATCGGATCTGCCAAGTTCCCCCTCGTACGCTGGTCGGGATACGGGACGAGACGGCCAGTGTCTCAAATACGCAAAGGTTCGCCAACCGGCGCTGCGGCATTTGGCGCTATGGGCTAGTCATCTCCGAACTCCGCCCAGAGCTTGTCGAACTCCTCGACGAAGGGGCTGACCAATCGCGGGTCGTCCACCACCACCACGTTCTCCTCGTTCTCCTTGAACGCGCTGCGGGTCCAGTTGTAGGAGCCGGTCAGCAGCCGCGTGTGGTCGAACACGGCGAACTTGTGGTGCATGTGTTTGTCGGTCTCGTCGACGCGGACGTTGACCCCCGACTTGCGTAGGCGATGCACGTCCGAGCCCTTGTCGTGGGCCTTGTCGTCGTCGCTGATGATGCGAACCTTCACGCCCCGTCGATGGGCCGCCAGGATCGCCTCCGACAGGCGGTTGTCGGTGATGGTGAAGACGCAGATGTCGGCGCTTTGCCGCGCGTTCTTCAGCAGACTCTCGATGAGGTCGGGGCACTCGTTGCCCGGCGAGAACCGCGCCTGCGCCGTCGTCGCCACAGGCTCGTCCTCGGGACTGGGGATGAACAGCTTGACGATGTCCTCCAGCCACTCCACCACCTCACGCCCGTCGGCAGCGTTCTTGATGGCCTCACGCCCCACCGCGAAGGCGCGGTGGCGCAGAAACGCCAGCTGATTGGGGTCCGGATCCAGCTCCTCGAGGATCTCCTTGAGCGCACGTCGTTCCGTGCGGGAGAGCTTCCGGTCGGCCAGGGTCGCGTGGAGGATTCGATCGACTTCTTTCTGACTCTTCATGGCGGGGATGCTACATCGGAACGCGTGACCTGGCTGGAAACCGTTCGGACCCTGGTCAGCAACCGTCGCGTGGCGGCGATGCTGGTGTTGGGGTTCGCCTCCGGCCTCCCGTTCGCCCTGGCGGGTGCCGCCCTTCAGGCGTGGATGGCGACCTCCCAGGTGGATATCAAGACCCTGGGTGTCTACACGCTGGTGACGGTGCCCTATGGCTTCAAGTTCGTGTGGGCACCCACCATCGACCGCTACGCGCTGCCGCTCATCGGGCGACGACGCGGCTGGATGCTCGTGGCCCAATTGCTGCTCATCGGCTGCTGCCTGGCGTTCACCGCGCTGGAGCCCCCGGGGGACGTGGAGATGATGGCCTGGGTGGCGCTCGCGCTGGCCTTCTTCTCGGCCACCTATGACATCGCCTTCGACGCCTATCGGACCGAAGTGCTCGAGGAGCACGAGCGCGGCATCGGTGTGGCGGCGTCTATCGGCGGCTGGCGGCTGGGCAACCTGATGTCGGCGGGCCTGGCGTTCGTCATCGCCGACCAGGTGGGCTGGCACTGGACCTACGCGACCATGGGCATCTCGGCGCTGGCGGGCATCGGTATCGGGCTGTGGCTCGCGCCGCCTCCCGCTCACATCTCCCCGCCGCCGGCCAGCCTCGGCAGGGCCATCATCGACCCTTTCGTGGCCTTCGTCCGCGAGTACAAACGCCTCACCTGGGCGCTGCTGCTCCTCATTGTGCTGTACCGCCTGGGCGACGCCTTCGCCTCCTCGCTGACCACGGCGTTCCTGGTGATGCCCCCGGAGTGGTTGGCGGAACCGTTCGGACTTCAGTCCGGGGTGGGCTTCAGCCTCAGCGAGGTCGGGGTCGTCAACAAGGGCTTCGCGTTCGCCTCGATCCTGGCCGGCACCGCCATCGGCGGGGTGCTCATGGCGCGCTGGACGCTGTTCAAGTGCCTCCTCGTATTTGGCGTCCTGCAGTGCGTCAGCAATCTCGCCTTCGTCACCCTGTCCATGGTGGGGCCGGCGGTGGAGATGCTCGCGGTGGTCGTGATCGTGGAGAACCTCGCCGGTGGGCTGGGCACAGCGGCCCTGGTGGCCTTGATCATGGCCCTGTGTGACCAGCGATACACCGCCACCCAGTTCGCCCTGCTGACCGCGTTGGCCAGCCTGGGGCGATACGCCGCCGCCAGCTCGGGGTTCATCCAGGCCAGCCTCGGATGGCCGGGCTTCTTCATCGTCACGACCATCGTCGCGATTCCCGGCGTGGTGCTCGTACTGTGGCTTCGAAAACCGCTGCTGGCGTTGGAGCAGCGGGCGAAGGAAGATGGCGCCGAGCCATCTTCATGACCGACGCACCGACCGACCAGCCCCTGGTGCTCCTGGACGCCACGTCCATGCTGTTCCGGGCCTTCTACGCCGCACCGCCGCACCAGACCCCGGCGGGGGTGGAGGTGGGCGCGCTGCATGCCTTCACCCAGATGGTGCTCAAGCTGGTGCGCAAGGCCAGCACCCGAACCTTCGGCGTGGTGTTCGACCCGGGCGGCCCCACCTTTCGGCACGAACTGTCGAGCGACTACAAGGCCAAGCGGAAGGCGCAACCGCCTGAGTTCACGAGTCAGGCGGACAATGCTGTCGCGGTGTGTCGCGCGTTGGGCCTGATGACGTGGCGGGTGGATGGGTTCGAGGCCGACGACGTCATCGCCACGCTGACGCGCCAGGCGCGCACCGAAGGACTTCGGGTGTGGGTCGTCAGTCCCGACAAGGACCTGTTCCAGCTGGTCGACGACGCACCGCCGCAGGTCTGCATCTGGCGGATGGCAAAGCGTGAAATCGTCGATGGCGCGAAGGTCGAAGAGCTGTTGGGCGTCCCTCCGAGCCGCGCCCTGACCTACTTCTCGCTGGTGGGCGACACCTCCGACAACGTCGAGGGCGTTCGCGGCGTGGGTCCCAAAGCCGCGGTCAGTATCGTCAAACGCTTTGCCACCCTGGACGACATCTACGCCAACCTGGTGCGCATGTGGGCGCTGCCGGTGCGCGGGGCGAGCACCCTGGGCGACAAGCTCAAGGCGGCGAGGGAGGCGGCCTACCTCGCCGAGTCGCTGATCCGACTGAGGGATGATGTTCCGCTGCCGCTGGATGCACCGCTGAGCGTCTCAGCGCGGTGGCGGGGTCCCCGGGCGGACGCCGAGGAGACCCTGTATCCTTTGGCGATGGGCAACCTTCTGACGCACGCGCGACGGCTTCCCGTTTAGCGTCAGGCGGCCCCCGAAACGCCAACACCCCCACCGGTTGCCCGGCGGGGGTGTTGGGTTGAGCGGACGATACCGGACTAGCGGTTGATCGTCGGCGGGTGGGTCGGGGGCGTCTTGCGGTGGACCTTGTGGGTCAGGCCCCAGATGGTGACCTTGGTGCCGCTACCGCTGGGCCAGACCTCAGCGATCGAGTAGTAGCCACCGCGGTCGAAGGTGAAGCTCCAGCTGCCGCGACGGTCGAGCTTGGCCAGACCGACGAGCTGGTACTTGCCGGGAAGCTTCTTGCCCGTGCGGTACGCCTGCTTGGCGTTCTGAACGAGCTTCTGAAGACTGATGTTGGACGAGTAGGCGAGATCCACGCGGCCATTGTGGTTCTTCGTGGTGCGAACCGCGCTGGTGGCGCTCGCTCCGATCCCGGTCAGGGCCGACTGCAGGTCAGCCCGACCCTTGAAACTGTTGGAAGCAAAGGCGCCTCCGGCCATGACCGCGGAAACAAGGAACACAACGCCAGCGGTGAAAGCCCTCTTCATAACTAACCAACCTCCATTGAGCGGACGTGCTTGAAAGCACCGTCCCGTGCAAAAACGAACAAAAGCACCCTGTGCATAGCCCGAATCAACTCCGGGTGTTTGCTGGACGCGGGGGTCTCGGGAACATTCAAAAAAAGCGCCCGACATATTCCCGACGACGTGGCCCGTGGTAGGACGACGGCCCAGTCCCGCACCCCGGAGCGTCCATGTCCCGCCCAGTCGTCCTGGCCGCCGCGGCCCTCGCAGTGGCCCTCCTGGTCCCGGCTTCAACAACCGCGAAATCCGAACGGGACAAGACCAAGTCCAAGCTGCGACGCGGGGAAGTCATCGTGAAGACCAGCGCGATGAAGGGCTCCAAGTACCCCAAGGTGCTCGCCATGGGCCTCATTGACGTGCCGCCGTCGAAGCTGTGGGACGTCATCGGCGACTGCAACAAGTACAAGGGCAACCTGCCCAACATCGTCGAAGCCAAGCTGCTCAAACGGAGTAAGGGAAAGGAGCGCTGCAAGGTCGTGGTCAGCATCCCCCTGCTGCCCAACCTGACGGCGGTTACCGACGCGGTGGAGACGGTGGTCCCCGACCAGAAGTACGTCCGAGAGTGGAAGCTGGTGAAGGGCGACTACAAGGCCAACGTCGGCAAGTGGACGCTGATGCCCTTCGAGGGCCCCAACAAGACGCTGGCGGTGTACGAGACCCACGTGGCGCCCAAAATGGAGGTACCACCAAACATCCAGCGTATGGCGATCCGCAACTCGCTGCCGGGCATGTACAAGCTGTTGCGGCGCAAGATGGCTGAAAAGAAGGACTGAGCGGCTACTTCTTGGGGAACTTCTCCGCCATCTTGCGGCGGAGCTTCTTGAAGAGCTGGGGCAGCGAGTTTCGGATGGCCATCTTCTGGATTTTGGGCGGCACATCCATCTTCGGCTCGACGTGAGCCTTGTAGACGACCAGCGTGCGGTCGGGCCCCTCGAACGGCATCAGCGTCCACGACCCCGCGTTCTTCTTGTAGTCGCCTTTCAACAGCTTCCAGGCGCGGACGTACTTCTTGTCGGGCTCGACCGACATGACGGAGTCGGTCACCGCGGTCAGATTCGGCAGCAGCGGCACGCTGATGACGATCTTGCACCGCTCCTTCTTGTCGCCCCACCGCTTGAGCCGGTCCGACGACACCGTGCTGGGCAGGTTGTCCTTGTAGGTCCGGCAATCACTGATGACCGACCACAGCTGCGAAGGCTTCACGTCAATGAGCGCCATCGCCAGGATCGTAGGGTACTTCGAGCCCTTCTTCTCGCCCGTCTTCACCACGATCTCACCACGCCGAAGCTTGGACTTGGTCTTGTCCCGCTCGGACTTGGCCAGGGCACTCGGGGCGAGAAAGGACAGACACACGATGGCGGCGGCAAGACGCAAAGGAAAGCTCCTGGATGCGGGGTTACGCGGCGGGGCCTGGAACACGTTCATTGTGGCGCACCAGGCCGTCCGAAGCCAGGACCGAACACCTTTTGACACCCAGTGCCACTTTTTGCTAAGCAGCCGCCATGACTGCCACCGCCGAAGCCACCGGGCTCAGAGAACGCAAGAAGGCCAGAACCCGTGAAGCGCTGATCGACGCGGCGATGACGCTGTTCGAAGAGCAGGGCTACGAGGCCACCACGGTCGACGCCATCGCGGCTGCAGCCGAGGTGTCGCGCCGAACCTTCTTCCGGTACTTCGAGTCCAAGGAGTCCATCGTCTTCCCGCGCTATGCCGATCAGATCGCCGACTTCCTGGCCGTCGCGCGGCAGCGTGCGCCCGAGGAGACAGGGCTGGAGGCGATTCGGCGCGGCTGCATGGCGCTGGGCGACAGGATGCAGCGCAACGCCCGAGAGATGCTGCTGCTGCAGAACCTCATCCTGGCCAACCCGCCGCTGCTGTCCCGGGAGCGACTGGTGGACCTGCAGTGGGAAGAAGCGTTCGAGCAGATCCTGCGCGAGAGCGTCGACGACCCCGAGCTCGAGGTGCGCACGCCATACGTCGCAGCCGCCCTGATCGGCGTTCTGAGGGCCGCGTTCCGAGAGTGGTATGCGGGAGAATGCCGAGAGGACTTGATCGCCCTGGGCGGACGGGCGATCGATCTGGTCATCGACGGCATGGACCCGGTCCTCCGGAAGGCTGGCAAAGACGCATGAGCGCGCCCACGGTATCCCGCAGCGGAGACGTCATCGCGACCACCCTGAACCCGGCCACGGGCGAAGCGCTGGTCGAGTACCAGGGCCACACCGAGGGTGAGGTCGAGCGCCTGCTGAGTCGCGCCGCAGCCGCCCAGCGCGCCTGGCAGGAGGCGCCAATGGACGTCCGGTCCGCGCATCTGATGGCTATCGGGGACCTGCTGGAGGAGCGCGCGCCCGAGCTTGGACAGCTCATCACCGCCGAGATGGGCAAACCCATCAGCGAGGCTGTGGGCGAAGTCCGGAAGTGCGCCTGGGTGTGTCGCCACTATGCCGAGCATGCCACCTCGATGCTGCGCCCCGAGGCCGTGGCGACCCACGCACAGGACAGCTACGTCCGGTTCGACCCGTACGGCGTCATCCTGGCGATCATGCCATGGAACTTCCCGTTCTGGCAGGTGTTCCGCTTCGCCGCGCCGGCGCTGGCCGCGGGGAACGCGCTCCTGATCAAGCACGCGCCTTCGACGTTTGGCTGCGCCTTGGCCATCGAAGCGCTCGTGCTCGAAGCGGGACTACCCGCCGGGTTGGTGTCCAACGCCGTGGTCGACGTGCCCGTTGTGGAAGGCCTCATCCACGACCCACGCATCGCCGCGGTGACCCTGACCGGCAGCGACCGCGCCGGACGGGCCGTCGCCTCGGCAGCAGGCGCTGCGCTGAAGAAGTCGGTGCTCGAGCTGGGCGGCTCGGACCCGTTCATCGTGCTCGACGACGCCGACATCGACAAAGCCGTAACGGGCGCCATCGCGGGCCGGTGCATGAACTCGGGCCAGAGTTGCTGCGCGTCGAAGCGCTTCATCGTGCACGAAGCCGTCGCCGAAACCTTCGAGGCCCGCTTCTCCGCGGCCCTCGAGGCATTGGTCGTTGGCGACCCGGTCCAGGAGGAGACGCAGGTGGGACCGTTGGCCCGCGACGACCTGCGCGCGACGCTGGATCACCAGGTCCGGGCGAGCCTGGCGGCGGGAGCGCGGCTGGTGACCGGTGGCTACATCAAGCCGGGTCCGGGCTACTTCTACGTCCCCACGTTGTTGGCTGACCTCGACGAGGGCATGCCTGCGTGGCGTGAAGAGACGTTTGGCCCTGTCGCCGCGATGCGAACCTTCTCGAGCGACGAGGAAGCCTTGGCGCTGGCCAATGACTCCGACTTCGGGCTGTGCGCGACCGTGTGGACCGAAGACCGCGACCGCGCGCGAACGCTGGCAGCTGGCCTCGAAACCGGCGGCGTCTTCGTCAACCGCATCGCCGGCTCCGATCCGCGGGTGCCCTTTGGGGGCATCAAGCAGTCAGGTTACGGGCGTGAACTCGGCGTCTTCGGGCTGCGTGAGTTCGTCAACGTCAAGACGGTGTGGGTGGAATAGAAGCTCCAGTGCTGGGTTGATCGGGATGAGACGGGCGCATGCCCGGCTGGCGCCGACCATGCGCCCTACCATCCCTCAACGAATACACGTATCGCCCTGCGGGCTCCTAAAGGCGCCCATCAGCGCCACTGCGTGTCACTGATGCGCGATAGCGTGGCCTGCCCCCCCGGCCCGCTCTCTCAGTTCCGTCGCCCTGCGGAACGCCCCAGAGGAGCACATCCCTGTGAAGACCCAACGCTTCATGTTCCTGGAGTCCGCCTGGCCCGGACACGACGCCAAGAGCGCTGAGCCTGGCCCCATGGCCCTGCGCGTGGAAGTGGCCGAGCTGGCCGAGACCGACGTCCATGTCCACTGGCCGAACCGCGCCCACCCCAACCGCATCTGGGCCCGCGCGTTGGCGCAGCCCGCTGCCGTCGAGGCTTTGGAGGCACTCCCTGAGGCCGCCGAAGTCCTGGTGCGACCGGGTCGCCTCCGTATCCAGGTCCCCGAGACGGAGAACACGCCAAGTGTGATCGGGCGGCTGGTCAAGAGCGGCCAGATTCTGGCCGAGGCCCTCGCGCAGGCTGTCTCTGAACCGCTGAGAATCAAAGGTCCTGAGCTGACCCGCCAACTGGCACTCAATAACATTTGACACCGAGTGCCACTTTTGGATAGAGCGTCTCCATCACACGACGATGGAGGCCACCGATGCCGCTCCGAAATGAAGGACTGGACCGCGACGACATCTTCAGCACGCTGGAGACCTACCGCGCTGATGATCTGAACACCAAGACGGGCCGTCTGTTCGCCCGGGTCTATCCGGCCGGAGAGCGCGTCGAGCAGCTCGCCCTGGATGCCTACCGCAAGTACCAGGGCCTCAACGGCCTGGATCCGGTGGCGTTCCCCAGCCTCCTTCGCATCGAAGCGGACATCATCGACGCCGCCCTGAGCCACCTCGGCGCCGACCTGGACAAGGCCGCCGGCAGCTTCACCAGCGGCGGTACCGAAAGCATCCTGTGCGCGGTAAAGGCCGCTCGGGATTTGGCGCGGGCCACCCGCCCCGAGGTCACCACACCCCAGGTGGTCATGCCGACCACGGCCCACGCCGCCTTCCACAAGGCCTGCGCCTACTTCGGGCTGGAGGCGGTGACCGTCGCGGTGGATCCGGAGACCTTCAAGGCCGACCCCAAACGGATGGCCGAGGCCGTCACCGACCAGACGGTCCTCCTGGTGGGCTCCGCGCCCGCGTACCCGCACGGCACCATCGACCCCATCGAGGCCATCGGCGCCATCGCCAAGGCTCGCAACATTCCGTTCCACGTGGACGCCTGCGTCGGCGGTTGGCTGCTGCCGCTGTTCGAGGAGTTGGGCCAGGACATCCCGTCGTTCGACTTCCGCGTCGAGGGGGTGACGTCGATCTCCATGGACCTGCACAAGTACGCGCTATGCCCCAAAGGCGCCTCGGTGGTCCTCTACGCCGACAAGAACCTGCGCCGTTACCAGTACTTCGCCTGCACCGAGTGGTCGGGATACACCATCATCAACCCAACCGTGCAGAGCACCAAGTCCGGCGGACCGCTGGCCGGCGCCTGGGCCACGCTCAACGCCTTTGGCCGCAAGGGCTACCTGGAGATCGCCCAGCGGACCATCGACGCCTTCGCCGAGCTGAAGAAGGGTATCGATAACGTCGACGGGCTCGAGATTCTGGGCGACCCCGGCTTCTGCATGATGGGCGTCAAGTGTACGGACGTAAACGTCTTTCACGTGCTCGACGAGGTCATGTCCCGGGGCTGGTTCATGGAGGTCCAGCTGGCCTTCGGCAACTCCCCGGCCAACCTCCACATCTCCCTAAACCCCGGGAATCTCGACAACGTGGGGCCGATGCTGGAGGATTTGGAGGCATCCGTCGTCGCAGCGCGTGCGATGGGCACGGAGACCAAGCTGGCCGACCAGGTCAAAATGGTCTTCTCGAAGATGGACCCCAAGGATTTCAACGAGGAAGTCTTCGAGCGTCTGCTAAAGTTTGCCGGAATGAGCGGTGTCGGCCTTCCCGAGAAGATGGCCGAGGTCAATCAGGTCCTCAATGCGCTCCCGCGAGCGCTCACCAAGGCGCTCCTGTTGGAGTTTGCCAACCAGCTGTGGAGCTCCGAAGCGCTGAAACAGTAGCGCTCGGGCACGGGGGCGTCCCGAATGAACATCCAGACAACGGCTTTGGCGACGACCGCGGCAGGACACGCCGCGGCGGCGATCACCAACGACTACGGCTGGCCGGACACCCCATGGCTGGAGTGGAAGCTCCTGACCGGCGAGCAGATCGATGCGCTCGACCGTGAGACCACGGTCGTGCTTGTCAGCTGTTCGCCGATCGAGGTCCACGGACCGCACCTGCCCACGTGCTCGGACTTCGTGGAGGCCGACGGGATCACCTTCCGCTCGGCGCAGCTGCTCAAGAAGAAGCACCCCGAGCTCACCTTCGTCCATTTACCGCCCATCTGGGTGGGCGCCCAGTGCATCCCCCATGTGGGCTCGCTGGAGTTCTGCCCCAAGACCATCATCAAGGTCCTCACCGACCTGGGCCGAACCCTGTGCAAACAGGGCTTCAAGAACATCTGGGTGGGCAGCTTCCATGGAGGGCCCCGCCATTTCGTGGCCATCGAGGCCGCCGCCCACAAGGTGAACAAGAAGTACGGCGGGAACATGCTCTCGATGTTCAGCCTGCTGATGAACCAGCTGACCGGGGGCTCGACGGAGCTGGCTGACCTGCTCGGCGGCAAGACCGACCGAACGCGCGAGCAGCTGGCGGGCGATACCCACGGCGGGACCGTGGAGACCAGCCTGCTGCTGCATCTCACCGGCAAGCACGTCCACCCGGTCTACAAGGACCTCGAACGAAACACGGTGACCAAGGAGCTGGCGCGGGTCGGCGAGGAGCCGGTCACCATGAACGCCAACGCCGGGCTCTTCGAGTCCCTGCGGAGCTTCAAGTGGCGCCTGCGGTTCTTCGAGGACTACACCTACGCCGGCGACCCCGCCATCAGCGATGCGGACTACGGCGAGGAGATCCTCGACGTCCTGGCGGGCCTGTCGGTCGAGCCGCTCTCTCAGGTCTACAAGCAGACCCTGCCAAAGAAGAAGTGGCACTCGCCGCTGTGGAAGGTCCGCTTCATGTTCCTGTGGAACTGGCTGAACTGGCTCTTCGAGAGGATCGCGGGGCGCAAAGACAACCCCACCTGGTAAGCCCAGGCCAACCACTACCAGAGCATTTCACGTCCACCAGCTAGCACAACACCACGTTCGTGGCGGGGTCGGGGAACTGCCAGTATAGTCGTCCCTCGATGCGTACCCCGGAGCAGTCATGCTTGCGTTGAGCCCGGATCCCAAGCTCGCTGAGCAGCAGATGATTGGCCTCATCTACACGCTCACGACCTTTGGCTATATCGACGGCGACTTCGATGAGCGCGAGCGCGAGTACGTGCGCTCCTACATCGGACGCGTCATCGAAAACCACGCCTCGACGACGCTCAAGGACGAGCCCGAGGCCATTCGCGCCGACGCCGTCTCGAAGTATCAGGAGCACTTCCACAAGGTCTTCGAGCGCATGGATCGCCAGATCCAGAACCTGTGGAACGAAGAGGTGCCGGAGGGCGAGACCCACGCCGACTTCGTCCGCAACCGGCTCGAGCTGCGCTGCTACGAAATCTTCAAGTGCTTCAACACCGACGAGCAGCAGGGTCTGCTGGAGACCGTCGACGAGCTGTTGATGGCCGACGGGGTGGCGCACCCCGAAGAGAAGCGGTTCCGCCGCGAGCTCGAAGAGATCCTGTCGATCACCGTCGACGTCGACGCCGAGCCCTGGTCCGAGGCCCCCAACGTGGTGGTGGGGCCACTGGTGGAGATGCCGGCCAACGACCGCAACCACCGGTTTTTCGAGTCCATCGAGGTGGACTACCCGGGGCCGGGAGACGCGCGCAACACCATGCTCCAGCAGGACTGCAACCTGCTGCGCCGCGCGATGGAGATTCTCGACGAGCAGCGCACGGCTGGCGCCGGACGCCTGTCCGGTCGGAAGTCGCTGGCCGAGTACCGGGGCCAGGAGCCCTTCCTCGACGGTCACGTCTACGTCGTACCGCCGGCCCGGGACCAGGGCTACGAGCTGACCGTCGTGGGCGACCTTCACGGCTGCTACAGCTGTCTGAAGGGCGCGGTCATCCAGTCCAACTTCTTCGAACGGATCGCCTCCTACAAGGCCGACCCCGTCCACTACCCCAAGCCGCTGCTGGTCTTCCTCGGCGACTACGTGGACCGCGGGTCGTACAGCTTCTCCGGGGTCGTGCGGGGCATCATGAAGCTCTTCACGATGTACCCCGAACACGTGTTCCTACTGCGCGGCAACCACGAGTTCTACCTCGAGGGGGATGGCACCATCATCCCAGCCGTTCAGCCCGCCGATGGTCTTGCCGCCCTGCAACGGGTCGCGCCCTTCGAGGTCCAGCGCTACTACAAGCTGCTGTTCGACTCGTTGGCCGGTGCCCTGGCCTTCGAGCAGCTCTTCTTCGTGCACGGCGGCATCCCCAAGGACGCCACCATCGAAGAGCGCTTCGAAGACCTGTCGGCGCTCAACGACGCCCACATCCGGCTGCAGATGATGTGGGGCGACCCCTCCAGCGCGGACGCCGTGCCCCGCCAGCTGCAGGACCAGGCCTCACGCTTCCCGTTCGGGCGGCTGCAGGCCCAGTCGTTCCTGCATCGGATCGGCTGCCACACCATGTTCCGGGGCCACCAGAAGGTGGAGCCGGGCTTCGCGCGGGTCTACGACGACGACCAGGTGAAGCTGTTCACCATCTTCAGCTCGGGCGGCGAGACCAACGACGACCTGCCGGTGTTCTCGAACTACCGGTATGTCCAGCCCAAGGCGCTGACGGTGCGCTACCGCAACGGCGAGGTGCACATCGAGCCGTGGGACATCGACTACGAGACGTACAACCGTCCGGAGTTGAACCGGTTCTACAAGGGCACCTGAGTCTGGGGTCTTCCTGATTGGACCAGGTGCTGTGCCCTGGGACTCACCCCGTGGTGCATCGAGGGTTGGCGGGGAGGCTCTCGCAGAGCCCGCAAAGCTCGCAGAGGGGTCCACTGCTCCACTGAACCCCTCTGTGGGCTCTGCGAGAGCCCTGATGGGTATCGCCAACCCAGAAGAAGCTCACGTGGTCAGCCGAATCGCTCCGAGCGGCATGTTCCTGCTAGCTGCCGGGCTGACTCAGCTGTCCCGCCATCTCACAAGTTTCGAGAGACACCTGACCGACTTTGTGGCGGCGGCTCCGGAAAGCCCCTGGCGTCAGCCTCGCTTGTCTATTCAGCTCCGCGGTCGCGGGGTCGATGACTCGGTGGACCCGATCCAGAAGAGACACGGGAAGAAAAGACATCCAGATGAACACCATCAGAACGGGCAAACCCAACACGACGTAGAGAGCTATCACTAACAGGACAGCATACCAGGGCAGCGCCGAGGCAACGAGGACGCCGCCGAACCCAACGATCAGCCAGATGAGCGTGGTCGCGATGGCCGCACGCGTCAGCCACACAAGAGCTCTTCGGACTCGGAGAATGGGTGTCACGCCGAGTAGGTAGACACAGCGCCTGCTCCCAGCCACCAGGATAGCTCCAACCGATGGCAGACGAGCCTACCCGAATACCTGCCCAGATGGTGGCAGGGAGACTCTCGCAGAGCCCGCAAAGCCCGCAGAGGGTTCCACTGCTCTACTGACCCCCTCTGCGAGCTCTGTGGGCTCTGCGAGAGCCCTGATGGGTATCGCCAACCCCGAAGAACTCGTAGCGCAGCCGAATCCCCCGAGCGGGCATGTTCCTGCTAGCTGCCGGGCTGACTCAGCTGCCCGGGACAATCTGCCGGCGCCTCCACGATTAGCGCACACGGGCTCACCCGCTGACGGTCGTCACGTCCTACGTTGGGCCAGCAGGTGCGCGCGCATTTCCTGGCGCGACATGCCCGTCTCGCAGCCGTCTGCCTGCGCCAGGCCTTCGTCAATCGAGGCAATCAGCGCCGCCCGCTCCTGGGATGGGAGTTGCTCCGCCGACCAATCCACGCTGAGGTCGACCTTGGTGCCTTCCGGCAACTCCGTGCTGGGTTCGTCGAGCACCAGCTTTCCGTCGATCACTGTGGCTGTGTACTTGGCAGCCATGTTGTAGATCGTAGCCGCTGCCGCCGACGGGTCAACGCCCATTGTTCATTCCAGCGCCGTTAGCGCCGCCTTCATCTTCTCGACTGCGCCGTCGACTCCAAAGTAGTTCGTGTCACCCCTCGCGGCCTCGCCTGGATTGAAGTGGTCAAGAACGTAGGCGAGCTCGGCTACTGCGTCCTGACTGCTTGGGCTCAAGAGGCCATCGCGGTCACTCCATGCCGCGTCCTGCGTTGCCTGCATCACGGTCCAAACGGCCTGGATACTCGGAGCTCGAATCGTCTCTGCGAGCAAGCGCCTGAGACCTGATTCGGTGAGAATCGCGCCCTTGTCGGTGTGTCGGGACGCCATGCTAAGCCAACGCCTCGGCGATCCGCTCCGCCAGCGCCGCGCTCACCCCGGGACAATCCGCCAGCGCCTCCACCGGCGCCGACTTGATGGCTTTCACGCTGCCGAAGTGCTTCAACAACGCCTGACGCCGCTTCGGCCCCACGCCTGGGATGCCGTCCAGCTCGCTCGTCAGCGTCCGCTTGCTGCGCTGCTTCTTGTGGAACGTGATGGCGAACCGGTGCGCCTCATCACGCAGCCGCTGCAGCAGGTACAGCGCGTTCGAGTTGGCCTTCATCGCCACCGGAGTGCGCTGGCCCGGGCGAAACACCCGCTCGTCCGTACGCACCACGTCCCGGCTCGAAGGCCTCGCGTGGGACGATCGCTTCACGTGGCCCACCTCGTCCAGGACCCGTCCCTTGGCCAACGACGCCACGTCCACATCGACGATACCCAGCTCGCCCAGAACCTCGACGGCAATCTTCAGCTGCCCCTTGCCGCCATCGATGACCACCAGGTCGGGCAGGCTGCCCTCTGCGACACCGCGCGAGAAGCGCCGCGTCAGCATCTCCTTCATCATCTGGTAGTCGTTCGGCGTCGACAGCCCGCGGATCTTGTAGTGCCGGTACTCCTTCTTGGCGATCTGGCCGTCCACCGCGACCACCATCGAGCCCACAGGGTTGGTGCCCTGGATGTTGGAGATGTCGTAGCACTCGATGCGCTTGGGGAAGTTCTTCAGCGTCAGCGCTTCCTGCAGCCTCACCAGCGTGGCCAGAGCGTCCTCCCGCGCCTGCTTGCGCGTCCGCAGGGCCTCCTTGGCATTGTCGTCCGCCATCTCCAGCAGGCGCCGCTTGTCCCCGCGCTGCGGGTGCCGGACCTCGACCTTCTTGCCCCGCGCCTCGGTGAACACCTCGCTCCAGGTCTCTCCGTCGGCCAGCTCCATCGGGGTCAGCACGAGGTCGGGGAGCGCCCGCGTGCCGTTGTAGAACGCCACCAGGAAGTTCTCCATGATGTCGGCGTCATCCAGCTCGCTGGTCATCGGGTAGCCCTGCGCCGAGGTCACCACCCCGGAGCGCAGCTTGAGCACCTCTACGATGACTCGCGACGCCTCGCGGGCGATCGCGAAGGCGTCGATGTCCTCCGCCCGATGGAACCGCACGGCCTGCGGCACCAACGCCCGCTCGATGGCGGTGATCTGGTCGCGGTAGTGAGCCGCCAGCTCGAACTCCAGCCCCTCCGCGGCCCCCTTCATCTTTCCCTTGAGCCGTTTCAGCAACGCCCCTGAGCGCCCCTGCAGGAACAGCCGCACGTCCTGCACGTTGTCGGCGTAGGCCTCCTCCGGCACCTCGAGCACGCAGGGCGCCGGGCAGCGGCCAATCTGATGCTCGAGACACGGCCGTGAGCGATTGCGAAACTCCCCATCGCGACAGGTCCGCATGCGGAAGTGGCGGTTGACGACCCGCAACGTGTTCCGAATCGCCGTCGCCGACTCGTAGGGCCCAAAGTAGTCCGCCCCGTCACGCTTCTGCCGCCGCACCACCTCCAAACGCGGGAACGGGTGGTTCTTTGCGATGCGGATGTTGAGGAAGTTCTTGTCGTCCTTGAGCTTGACGTTGAACCGCGGCTGCAGCTCCTTGACCAGGTCGTTCTCCATGATCAGGGCTTCTTTGGTGGTCCGCGTGACGATGACCTCGATGCTTCCGAGGACGTCGTCGAGCAACCGCACGAAGAACCGCGTATCGCCGGGATTCGGCGCGAAGTACTGGTTGAGGCGCGCCTTCAGATCCTTGGCCTTACCGACGTAGACGACCTCACCGGGCGCGTCCCCGACCGCCTTCGCTCGCATCAGGTAGCAGCCTGGGGACCGCGGCGCCGACCGCAGCCGCTCCTTGAGCCATTCTGGGAGGGTTTCCCGCATCCGCTCCTGTGCTCGATGCCTAGAGGTAGCCCCAGCGGCGTCGAATCCACCACTCGACGCCAAACAGAGCGGCGAGCATAAGCACGGCGAAGGGCGTGTTCCACAGCTCCTTGTACCGGCGGTGGGTCACCTTGCTGACGCGCGGCGGCCGCACCTCGACCTGGGCGCCCACCTTCTCGATATCGTGCACGGCCCCGCCCGACGCTTTGGTGAGGGCGTCGATCCAGCGGCCGTCGGTCACGACCCGGTCGAACTCCACCTTGCGGCTGCTGCCCACGAACAGGTCCACCCCGCGCGTCGCGCGCCCGGCCACGAGCTTGGCGCTGGCCTCCACCTCGAAGACCCCGGCCTTGTCGACCGGTACCGTCACCGTGAGCCGCCCGTCGCCGTCGGTTTTCATCGTCGCACGGCTGACGAGGTCGCCTTCACCCGGTCCATCGGCGGGTCGCCGCCGCCGCACCACGACCTCGATGTCCTTGCCGGCCGCCGGGCGATAGTCCGGCTGGAAGACCTCGACCCGGACGGTCGCCGTGTCCCCCAGCCGCACGGTCTCCTGCCGCGCACGCACCCGAATCAGATCCAGCTCGGGGTCTTTCACCAGCCACCGGATGGCGTTGGACCAGAACGTGTCGTACAGCCGCGGGTCACGCCCCTCGTTGCCAGCCTTGAAGCCCCAGTGCCAGGTGCTGTCCGTCAGCACCGCCATGGTTCGCCCCTTGTCCACCTCGCGCACGGCCACCAGCGGCGCGGACCGACCGTCGCGGTCCTTCAGCTCCGGGTGATCGACCAGAACGATGGCGTCCTTCTTGGGCCGCGTGACCTTATTGATGCCCTCGAGCTCGTCCAGATTGGCCCATCGGGCCACATTGACCCGGGGCTCCAGGGCCAGCCGCGTCACCGGATGGTACTTGCCGGCATCCGTCAGCCGCGCGCGGTAGGTCGACGTATCCACCGACTGGGCAAACACACTCTCTTCGCCCGTCCCGCCGTAACGGAACCCTCCGCTGAAGTCTTGTGGCAGCTCGACCGGAAGGATCTGGGTCACCGGCGTGCCGTAATACCCGCCGGCCGAGAACGACAGCGGCCCCCCGACCATCACGAACGCCCCGCCTTCCCGCACGAAGGGCGGAATGCGGGGCAGGTACTGGCGGGTCCGGAAGGGCCCGTAGTTGAAGTTCTGGAAGATGACCAGGTCAAAGCCGCCCAGCTCCTCCTCGAACAGCTCCCGGGCCGGGAACGGTATCAGCGCCGTCTCCCCGGGGCTGGCGTTCATGCCGTAGGGATTCACCAGGATGAAGAAGCTGATGAGGTCGACGTTGGGATCCTGCTTCAGGTGGTTGCGCAGGAACCGCTCGTCCCAGCTGGGCTGGCCGACGATCTGGAGCACCCGGATCTTGTCGCGCAGCACGTTGACCAGGAACTCCCGCCGGTTGTTGTCGCCGTAGACCTCGTCCTCGAGGTGCTCGACCTCCATGGCGAAGACCCGCTTGCCGAGTTTTTTGGGGACCCAGTCGAAGGTGACGTCGTAGCGCCGCTGGTTGGGCGTGACGGCGATGGTCTTGCGGTCAATCTCCCGCCCGTCGCGCCGCAGCGTCACCGCCAGTCGGCCGTACCCGTAGCCGTGAACCCGCACAGTGGCGTCCATCGAAGTGGCGTTCATCGCGAAGGCGAAGTTGTTGTAGGCCACTCGCTCGATGGCCACGTCCTTGAGCCGGTCAGCGCCCTGCGGGACGAACGCGTGGATGGGAACGCCCAGCGCGGCCACAAGGTCCTTGGCCTCGGTGCCCAGGCCGCTGCGATCACCGACGCCGGTGTCGATGCCGTCGGTGACGACAATCACGCCCCCGAGGTCCCGCACATCGGCCCGCATCTCCAGGCTACGCAGCGTGCCCAGGATGTCGGTCTTGGCGTCCGACGTCTTGAGCGTCTCGGGCTCCTCTCGAATCCCTTCGGCGTCCCGGACGCGCTCGCCGAACAGGTGGAACGACAGGGTGTTGTCCACCTCGAGGGTGGTGAACATGGCCCCGTTGTTGGTGATGAAGTTGCGCACCAGCTCCATGCGCGACTTTTCGCCGTGGGGCAGGTCCATCGACTCGGAGGCGTCCAGAAACACCGCCACGTGGTTCTTGCTGCGGGCCACCGTCTCTTCGAGGAACGCCGGCTGATAGAACACCGCCACGATGCCGACAATGATGAGCCCACGCAGCCCCAGCAGCAGCGCGCGTCGCCAGAGTGGTAGGAGGTGGCGGTAGTTGTAGAGCGTCAGGGCGATGGTGAGGGCCACCAGCACCCAGATCATCACCTGCAACCAGGGGTCCCAGCCGCCCAGCCACTGAAGCTCGCGCGACGAGTAGGGACGGTCTTCGCCGAAGAGAAACTCGTCCATCCAGGCTCAGCGGCCTCCGGGCGGACGTCGGATCTTCCACTTGCGTTTGTGCAGCAGGAAATCCAGGTGCACCTGGTCGTCCTTGTAGTGCAGGCACAGCGCATACATCAGCAGGTTGACGCCGAACCGGAAGGCCATCTCGCGCTGGTTCTCGCCGCCTGGCGTCGGGATGTGGGCGTAGCCACCACCCTGGGCGCGCTCGAAGGCGCCAAAGAGGTCGTTGTGGCTGACCACGACGGCGAGTCGCCGACCCAGCGTCAATCCTTCGATGTAGGGCTTACGGATGGCTCGTCCGGCCGGGTAGTCGAGGCGATAGAAGGACCGATAGACGACGTGCTCGGGCGACACGCGCTCGAGCTTGCGGTTGGGGAACATCGCCGCCAGCTCTTTGCGCACCGAAGTGTCGAAGGCCTTGGACGGCTCCTTGAAGCCGGAGTTGTCGATGACCAGGAAACCGCCCAGGCTCAGCCAGCGCTTCAGCTGCTTGCGCTCTACATCGCTGAACCGAAACGCATCGTCGCCGGTGAGCAACGCGAGCGGGTGACGCCCGAAGGCCCCAGCGGTCACCCGCAACGCCAGCGGGACCGGGGCCGCGTCGATGCTGGTGCGCTGGCGCACCTCGTAGATGAATGCCGCCGGAGCGGTCTTATAGCGATCCCAGTGGCCCGAATGCCGGATGCGCGCCACGCGGATGCGTTGATCGGGGCCTATGGCCTGCGCCAACGGCGACTCGAGCAGGCCTGCGGCCAGCAGCCCGGCACCTCCGACTTCCAGGAACTTGCGACGGTCCATGACGCTCCAAACACAGGACCCCGGGAGCCTATGCCAAGGCGGCCTAATCCACCAGAACGGCCAGGTCGTACGGCAGCGCCGCCTCCACGTCGAAAGGTTTGACGTGGAGCCGATAGGTGCCCGGCAGCTCCGCCAGAATGCTGGCGTCCGCGCCCGAACCCAGGTCCAGGACGTCGGCGATGACTTCGCCGTTGGGGTTGGTCACGACGATGTCCGTATATCCGCCCGTAAAGGCATGGGACGTCAGGATCTCGAGAGTCGCAAAGGGCGGCACGTCCAGCACCCGGAAGTGGTCGTCGTCCTCCATGTCGCAGAGTCTCAGCCAGGTGTGAATGCCAGGCTCCAGCACCGGCGCCTCTTCAGGCGTGTCGTTCGGCTCGTAGCGGTCATCCAGACACGCGCCCGCGGGGTCCTCGAGATCCTGGAGCAGGTTGTAGTCCACGGGCAGGCCGCCGAGGGACTCGACCTCGTAGAACACGGGGCCCGGGGTGTCGATGACGACACTGGCGAGCACCAGCCCCGCAGCGTCTGGCGTCGCGGTGGTCAGCGCCGAGTCGGTGGGGTCGTCGTAGATGCGGACCCGGACATCGTCTCCCGCCGACGCCTCGACGAGCACGCTGACCGTCTCCCCGCCGTTGACCTCCAGACGGAACCAGTCGGGGGCCCCAGGACACGCGGTCAGGTTCTGGTACACCCCCTGGAACAACGCGGCCGCGCTGCCCCACGAGAGGTTGCCCTCCAGGAGGTCTTCGTCGCAGGTGACGCCCGCCTGCTCGCGCGTGACCGACAGGGTGTAGCCATTACCCACGCCCTCGTGGCCGAACACGCGGACGTAGAACGTCCCTGCCCCACTGACGTTGGCGTCGTAGGCAACGGTTTCGCTCGATGTCTGGCCGCTACTCGCCGCAATGACCGTGGTCCCATCACTGGCGAGCAGCTCCAGGTCCAGGTCGCCGTATGCGTGTTCGAACGCAGCGACGACGGTCACGACTTCACCTGCAGCCGCGTTCAGGCGGAACCAGTCGACGTCTCCAGGGCAAATCAGCGGACCGGTCAGGACGCCGTCGCCGACATCGGTGGTGGCCTCTGCGACGCCGTCGTTCGGTTCCCACAGGTCGGCCTCGCAGGCCGCCTCCTCCGCGGTCAGCAGCAGCATGTAGCTGAGCTGCGGCTTGGGGCCAGTGCCCTCCACCTCCACGGTATAGGGACCGGCGCCACCGGCGGTCACCGTCAGCGAGGGTGCGGCGGCATCATCGGCCGTGTCGACGGCCGTGCCCTGGGCATCCAGAAGGCGCACGATGACCTGTCCGTGCTCCGGCTGACGCAGCACCGAGGCGGTGACAAAGGCCACGGGCGAGGCTTCGATGCGTGCGTAGTCCTTGTCCTGGCCGCAGATCCGGCGCCCGGGGTAGAGGCCTGGGGCCAACCCGGGCGCGGTGCCACGGGTCGAATCGGGCTCGCCGGCGTCGTCCACGCAGGCCCCGGCCGGTCCGGTGTCGGGGTAGACCGCCACGGTATGCCAACCGCTCTTGGGGGAACGGGTCTCCCGGTCGCAACCGCTGCCCGTGGCGTCGTCGTTGTCGCGGGCGATGATGGCGTAGTGAAGGAGGGCCCCTCCGTCGGGGAGCGTCCCCAGATCGAGACTGGCTTCGAACGCCGCCCCGCCATCAGGCACGGCCATCGTCGTCACTGAGGGTTCCTGAGCGCTGTCCACCGTGTCCAGCTGCCATTCGACCCGGACCGAGCTGATGGCGGACTCGCCGTCCACCACCTCGGCCGCCAGGTCCAGTACCGCAGGCGCAGCCAGCACACTGTCGCCGGCGACCAGGTGCTTCACCGTGGGGGGCGTTCCATCGCAGCCGGCAGCATCCTCGGCGTTGAGCAGAACGATGGTCAGCTCATGGGTGACGGCACCGTGGATCTCGTCCTGGGCCGCAAACACGGCGCGATGGACGACGATCTTGCGCTGCTCCTCGGTGGGCTGCCAGTGGAAGTAGGCGCTCTTGGGACCCGCCGACTGGAGTTTGGCACCGTCGGGCCCTTCGACCAGTGCGACGGCGACGTCCACCGAGTCGACGTCTTTGACGCCGACGATGAGCGCGAGATCATCATCTGTAGCAAGATTCACCACTATGCCCGCCGGGAGGTCGAAGGTCGGCTCCCCCGACTCGGCGTAAACGGTCAAGGCGAACTGGGCGCTGGATGAACCGCCCCGGCCATCGTCGACGGTGATGGTGACGTCATAGGTCTTTCCGCCCGGCTCGGTGTCACTGGCCAGGGGATTCCAATACAGCAACGCCTCGGAGGCCGTTGAGGGGACCACCTCAGCGGAGTCGGGGAGCCCGGACACGGTGAACGTGAGGACGTCGCCATCGGGATCGCTGCCGGTCAGTGGCAACCTCAGGCCATCGCTGACCTGAATGCTCTGATTGCCCAGAAAGTCGAGCGTGGGCGCACGGTTGTCGGCTTCGGCGCAGCCCACCGGCCAGAGCAGGCTGACGGCCAGCCCAAGCTGGCACGCGACTTGCTCAAATCTTGGCAGCACCGGTCGACCCATGGCCAAGGAGCATACGATGGTCGCACTTCGCGTTGCCAGCGCCGTCATCCTCGTTACCGTCACAGCGACGACGAATGTCGCCGGAGCGCGAGGTCTGGCCTGCACCGAGACCGCCGAATGCGCTCCCGGGGACAGCTGTGTGGAAGGGCAATGCTGGCCCCTGACGGGCGGCGTGCCCGAACGATGCGCCGGTTTTGTCGACGGCGACGCCAGCAGCATATGTAAGACCACTTCGCATCTGGAGGACTCAGCGCAAGCGGTCTGTACATCCGCGGGGGGCCGGCTGGAGGATCAACTGCACGGCGAAAGCTGCGGCGACGGGACCTTCCGAAGCAGCCTGAACCTTTGCTGCCTGCCACCGGACAATGGCGGCGACATCATCCAGGGCACCAACGTGGAGGCGCTACGCGAGCGGATCCGACAGCAACTGATGGAAGAGCACCTCGGTTGCGCTGGCGGGAGCGGACGAGGCGGTCTACCGGGTGTGCTGCTGGGCCTCGGTCTGGTGCTCGCGGGGCTGCGCCGGGCACGCTGACCCTCACTTGCCAAACCTGTTCGCTGACCCTCCAATAGGAGCGGCCTTCAGACAGGAGCGGCTCGATGCAGCCACACAGAACACACATGTCTCTTCCCATCGCCTTGCTGCTGGGCGTCGCGCTGGTCGTGACCCCGGCCTGCGGCGACAAGAAATCTGACGCCGCCGCGACTGAAAAAGTCGAGCCTGGCGCCGACAAGGGCCAGGAAGCCCAGAAGTCGGACAAAGAAGACAAGGCCGGGGAAGGCGAACAGACGGCCAAGACTGCCGCTGCCACCGGAGACGGCGAAGGCGAACAGACGGCCAAGCCCGTTGAGGCGGGGCTCTCCCAGGAGGCCATGGCCAAGCTGGTGGTGGTCGCCGGCAAGATGGCCTGCGCCCGCAAGCAGCACAGCGACGCAGAAGCTCTCAAAGCGGCGGAGGACGCCATTCTCTCCGAGGCGGGTCTGGATCGCGCCACCTTCGCCGAGCAGGACAAGCAGGCGGCCGACAACGCCATGTATCAGGCCAGCGTGAAGCAGGCGGTGACGATGTGCACCACCGCCAACGCCAAGGCGGCCTCGGAGATGCGCAACAAGCTCAAGGCCCTGGCGGTTGCCTCTCAGTGCCTGGCCAAGCAGGGCAAGAGCGGCGACGAGATGAGCCAGATCATGCTGGCACAGTACAAGGCCTACGGGATCAGCGTCTCCGACTACGCCAAGGAGATGGCGAAGCTGACCAACGACCGGGCGTTCCAGGACGAGATTCGCACGGCTGTCGACAAGTGCCCGGCGGCACCGCCCGCTGCGGCGGCGGCCGACGCTGGAGCGGCACCCGATGCGGCCGCGGCCGCAGCAGACGCCGGAGCAGCTCCGGCAGGTGGACCCGATGCCCAGGTCGCGATGGCTCCCAAACCGGACGCGGGCTCCGCTCAGCCAGGAGCACAGCCGGCTCAGCCCGACGGGGCCGGAGACCTGCCGGGCAGTCAGCCCCCTCAGCCTGGCGCGCAGCCCGGACAGCCGGGCGCCCAGCCGGGACAGCCTGGGCAGCCGGGCGCCCAACCCGGTCAGCCTGGACAGCCAGGCGCCCAACCCGGTCAGCCGGGCGCTCAGCCTGGTCAGCCCGGCGCCCAACCCGGTCAGCCCGGCGCCCAGCCCGGTCAGCCCACCACGCCGCCGCCCGGACCGCCAGCTGGCGGCAACCCCACAGGCCCTCCGCCGCCGAACCCTCCGCCGGTCGAGCCCGCCAAGACGGGCCCCAATTACAGCGGCACCTGGTCCGGCCAGTTCGGGGGCAAGAAGCGTGGCCGTCTGACCATTCGCGTGCGCGGCAAGAAGGTGACTGCGACGGCGGTGCTGGGCTCGTCCCGCGTGTCTGCCAAGGGACGCATCACCGGAAACAGCATTCGGTTCTCGGGCCGCCGCGCGCGGACGTTCGTCCGGTTCAACGGCAAGATCAAAGGTCGCAAGATGTCCGGCAAGGCCATGGCCACGATGCAGATCGGGGGCCGGTACGAGGGTGTCCGCGGCAGCTGGTCGGCGCGCAAGAAGTGACGCGCCGCGCCCAGGACGTAGCTCGGCTGCGAGAGCTGGAGGCCAACGGGGCGTCCTTCTCCCGAAACCGGGACTTCGCGTTCTACAGCCAGCCGCAGAACCGCCGCGCTCGAAACCTGCGCCGCTACCTGCGAACGCTGGCCGCCGAGGTCCAACAGGCCGCGAGGCGCTGCGAGGTCCGCCTGGCCCCCCTATCGGCTGATGGCTTCGAGCTCGTCATCCACGATCCGGACCTGGGCTACCGACGTCGTGTGCGCATGAGCCGGGCCGAGGCGCGGTACATCGCCGAGTTGGTGGGAAGTGACGTGGGACCGCTGTTCAGGGCCCTCGACGACTGAACGCGATGAGGAGCTCATCAGCACCACTGGCGTGGCACTGATGATCGTCACTGGGCGCCTAGTGCCCCAGCCGCTCACGAAAGCGCCTGTGTTTGCCCTTGTTCTGGTCGAACAGGGCGACGCCCGCCGCAGCTGCAGCCGCCTCGACGACCGCCCGCGCCCCGTCGATGTCGCGGGTCTCCACCTCGACCTCGGCGTCGACGCTGCCGTCGGGGAACCCGGTCCGGTCGACCTCCAGCACGAACCCCTCGTGGTGGACGACATGACGCTTGTTCTCTACGACTCCGAGCACGGCAAGAGTGGTCAGCTCGCCGAGCTCGCCCCGTACCCAGTCGACAACGGGGCTGTCCAAGGCGGCTAGATTGGTCGTGCCCTCGACCACCGCCTGCCAGATCTTCGGGGACAGGACGTGCTCGATCTCCTCGGCCTCATGACGGGCCTTTGCCGTGCGACTCTTTCGCCGCTTGGCCGCAGCCACCGCCTGCACGCCAGGCTTGTCGCTCCGGCGCTCCTCCCTGACCCGCAACATGATCCGCGCGGCGCTGAGGCGCCCGTCGGGGGTGTCGAAGTAGTGGTTGGCCTGTTCGATGACGTATGACGGCGACGGCAGGTGGTCCAGGAGCGTTTCCAGCTCTTCTGGCGATCTCAAGCCCAGCTTGATTTCCACCTCTACGCCTGCTTCCGCCCCGGCCATAGCTTCCCCGCTCTGTCTACTTCCGCTTGTACGCTTTGAAGGTGAGCCCGCCCGCCCGACCATGATGAAGGGCGTCGCCCTTGGGCAGGATTTCGACCACTTTCGGGTTCACCATCTTCATCACACCCGGCTCCTCGATCACCAACAGCCAGTCCGCGTCCTTGGCGGCCGTGGCTTTGAGGGGAAAGCCGCCGTACCGGGCCAGGACCTCGATCCCCCGGCGCCAAGATCGGGCGCCGCCGACGACCGCGACGGCGCTCTGCGGATGTTCCGCGGCGAGATGCTCGAGCAGCCCGATCGGCAGCGGCTGACGAATTTCGGCCCCGTTCGAGCCCCCCAGCGGATAGCCGCCGGCCAGCGTGAACACCAGGGTCAGCGCGACCACCGCAACGCCTGTTCCCGCCCGGGCGACCACCGCCGACCACTGGGGTCGCCAGCCACCGAGCCATGTCGCCACCGCCTCGATGCCGATGACCGCCGTGACCAGGGTCGGCGCCCAGATGAACGGCAGCAGGGACATGCGACCGGTGAACAGGCCACCGGCCGATGCGCCCACGATGAGAGTGGTCACGGTGAGCAACAGCGGCGCCCACGCGGCTCCCGGGCCCGAACGGATGGTGGCGACGACGCCTGCGAGCCAGGCCAGCAGCATCGGCAGCGGCACCCAGCCGACGAACTGCAGCAGACTCGCCCAGCCACCTGGCGCCTTGTTGAGGTGTTGGCCGAACATCCCGCCCGCCACGGCGTGCTCGGGATCGACGACCTTGTAGGCGTCGGTAAACCACACCGCCAAGCCGCGGCTGGTTTCGTTCCACAGCGACGGCCACAGGAGCACCAGGGTGATGGCCCCGAAGACGGGAACCGCCAGCGCGCTCAGGGCCACATTGGGAAGGGGAAGGTGGCCGGCTTCCCGAGGCATCTGCGTCGGGGGCTCACCGGCGTAGCGCCCAATCGCGATCGCCGCGAGCGTGGGTACGAGAAGGAACAGGGCCGCAGGGTGACACGCCAGACACAGGCCCCAGGCCATTCCGGCCCAGACGCCAGAGCCCCCACGGGCCGTGTGCAGGGTCCCGACCACCAGCGCTGCGGAGGCCATCATCAAGGTGGCGGCGTATCCGACCGATGTCCCGGCCTCGATGACACCCGGCAGAGCCAGCGCCCCGACGACCGCCAGGGCGGGCCAGAGTAGGGTTCCCTCGTACAGCAGGGCGAGGGTCACGAAGAGCAACGCGAGCGCCAGCCCGAGCGCAAAGGAAGCGGCGAAACGGCTTCGGTCGAGGGGGCTCCAGTCAGCAGCGTCATCGCCCCGGCCGACGTTGGCGATGGCCAGGCCCGACACCCAACGGGGCAGCGGGGCTTCCACGTAGCCCGCCATCCACGTTTGTCGTTTGATGCTCTTGACCCGTGGGTTCTTGGGTACGCCTGAAAAGCCTTGCTTGAGGCGCTTCGAGGCGGCCCCCTCCTGAGCTAGCGCCCCCGCCAGCTGGGTGCCTGCTGCCAGGGTATCCGCCTCCGGCATGCTCAGGCTGAGCGTTGGGAGCGTCGCGGGCAGCACCAGACCGACGAGGAGCACCAGTCCTGCTGCGCCCGCCGCGATCTGCCATCGGGTTCGCATGGCGGGCGGTTATAGCGGATCTCCAAACAGATTGACACGAGCAGGTGGTTCTCCTAGGGTTCCGCTCGGTTGCGGCTCAGGGCCCCTGGCCCCGAGACCGTTGAGCAGACCTTGGACCCTGGAACGTTGTTGCGACCTTCCCTTGTTGGACTTGCCTCGAGCCCCCGGCTCGCGGTCGTCAGCCTGGCGGTTGTACTGTCGTGCCAGATCCTCGGAGTCTCCGGCTGCGGCGCCGAGCCGGTGTGCCCCCTGGGCACCAGCGGTTCACCCTGCATGCAGACCGGCGATGTCGGGTCCCAACCCGACGTTCCGCAACTCAAAGACGTGCCTTTCACGACCGCCGACGCGGTCGTCAGTGACTCTTTCGATGCCGGACTCAACGACGTCGCCGACGTCACCGGTGAAACCACCAACGATACCGACACAACCGCGACGCCCGACACGGGCATCGACGCGGTTGCGGACGCGGACGCCGATGGCGTGGCCGATACGGTCGCCGACATCGTCGCCGATGCCGCTCCCGACGCCGATGCAGTGGTCGATGTGGACGCCCTCGAGGTCACCGACGCCGCCACGGACGGCGACGGCGATACCCAGGACGCCACGGACACCACGGACGCTGGGGACGGCGACGCGACTCAACCAGACATTCAGCAAGACGCGGACACACAGAGTGACGTGGCTGGCAGCGATGCCGGCCCGGACGTAGGACAATCGACGCCTGTCGCAGCCCCGCACGCGCCCCATCGAGGCGTGCTCGACGGCAACGGCATCGGGGGTGACCACCCCGCGGCGCGCGACATGCGTGGCTGAACGTCGGTAGGGCTTCCGCTGAGGTCCACGCCGACATCGCCCCCTGTCCACATCCAGGTCATTCGTGGCTCAACCGCGCCGGAGCGCAAGCGCCATGACCGAAAAGCTGCTCATCAACGTTTCTGTAGAAGAGACGCGGGTGGCACTCGTCGAATCCGGACGACTCGAGAACCTCGAGATCGATTCCCGGCAGCTCGAAGAGGCCAAAGGCAACATCTACAAAGCGCGGGTTCACCGTGTGAACGCCAGTCTCCAGGCGGCGTTCGTGGACTACGGGGCGGAGAAGCAGGGTTTCCTGCCGCTGGCCGAAATTCACGATCGGTACTTCCCGAACGGTCAGCGCGACAAGAAGCTGTCCATCACCGAGGTCCTCAAGAACGGCCAGGAGCTGATGGTCCAGGTCGTCAAGGACGAGATCGGCAACAAGGGCGCCAGCCTGTCGACGTTCGTCTCACTGCCGGGCCGCTACCTGGTGCTGATGGCCCAGACCGACAAGACCGGTATCTCGCGGCGCCTGCCGGGCGACGAGCGGTCGCGGCTCAAGCGCATCATCGACAACCTCGATGTGCCAGAAGGCTTCGGCGTCATCATCCGCACCGCCGGTGTGGGGCGTGACGAGGACGAGCTGAAGGCCGACCTGGACTACCTCAAGCGCCTCTGGGAAGCCCTCGAGCAGCGCTACAAGGAGCTGCGCCGACCCGACGTCATCCACCAAGAGCGCTCCATCGCGATGCGCTTCCTGCGGGACTATGCGACCAGCTCGCTGGACGAGATCATCGTCGACGACATCGACGCCACCGAGGAGATCCGCGACTTCTGCACCATCCTGGTGCCGGAGCTGCGCAAGAAGGTGACGTTCTACGACGACCCGACTCCGCTGTTCTCGCGGTATCAGATCGAGGACCAGATCGACGACGTGTTCGCGCGTCGCATCGACCTGCCCTCGGGCGGCTACATCATCATCGACCAGACCGAGGCGATGGTGTCGGTGGACGTCAACTCGGGTCGCGTGAAAACCGATGACATCGAGAAGACGGCGCTGAAGACCAACCTCGAATCCGCCGCCGAGGTGGCGCGGCAGCTGAAGATCCGCGACCTGGGCGGGCTCGTGGTGGTCGACTTCATCGACATGCGCGAGCGGTCCAACATCAAGAAGGTCGAGCAGGAGGCCAAGGACGCCTTCGCCAACGACAAAGCCAAGGTGAAGTTCACCCGCATCAGCGACTTCGGGCTGATGGAGATCAGCCGGCAGCGGCTTAAGACGGCCATCACCAAGGGTAGCTTCAGCAAGTGCAACCACTGTGGCGGCACCGGCATGCTGCGGTCGGTGGAGTCGTCCTCGCTGTACTTGCTGCGGCGCATGAAGGAGACCGTCATCCGCGGCAACTACCTGCACGCGGTGGGGCGGGCGCCGGTAGAGATCGCCAACTACCTGGCGAACCGCAAGCGGCGCGAGCTGATGGAGCTGGAGTACCAGACCAAGACGACCATCGAGATCCGAGGCCTCAAGGAGTGCCCGCCCACGATGGCCTACGTCGAGCTGCTGACGCGGCCGCAGCGAGGCAAGAAGCCCAAGCGCTTCATCCAGGAGTACGACCTGGTCCGCAGCGACGTGAACAAGGAAGAGCTGGCTCCCGACGACGACTTCCTGGTGGAGGCCGCCCACGCTCGGGGCGTGCACCTGAGCGACGACGACTGGAAGGACCTGTATCGGCGCATCGAGAAACAGCTGGCCACCGAGGCCGACAAGAGGCTGGAGCGCAAGGAGAAGGAGGCCGCGGAGGCCGAGCGCAAGGCCCAGGAGGCCGAGAAGCGTGCGGCCGAAGCGGCGGAGCAGGTCGTCGAAGCCCAGGAGACCATCGCCGAGCTGGAGAAGAAGCGCGGCCTGATGGGGTGGCTCAAGCGCATGCTGGTGGGCGGAAGCAACGCCGGCGCAGCGCCTGCGCCAGTGGCCGAAGCGCCAAAGGTCATCGAGGACAAGAGCTCCTCCGACGGCGACAGGCGGTCAGGCGGCGGTGGACGCGGCGGGCGCGGTGGCCGCGGCGGCAAGCCAGCCTCGGAGCGCATCCGTTCGCGCAACCACGGTCCCCGGTCCCGGCCGCTGAAGGCCAAAGAGGTCGGCGACGACGACAAGGGCTCGAGCAACCAGCGGTCTGAAGGTGGCGGCGGCAACAAGCGCAAGCGCCGTGGTGGCCGCGGTGGCCGCGGCGGAGGCGGTGGCGGTCAGGACGACCGGCAGCAGCAGCAGCAAAACAGGCCCCCGAAGTCCCAGGGCGGACAGGGTGGACAGGGCGGCGGCGAGCAGGGCGACGGTGACAAGCCGAAGCGTCGGCGGCGCCGGCGGCGGAAGCGCAACGACGGCGAGGGCCTGGCCGGTCCGGGCAGTGAGGGTGGCGCCCCCCAGGAGCAGTCCAAGGGCGGTGGCGAAGGCGAGGCCAAGAAGGGCTCTGAAGGCGACACCCCCAAGGGTGAAGCCCCCAAGAAGAAAACGCCGGCCAAGAAGGCGGACGGCGACGCCAGGGCCGAAAAGCCGGCGGCCAAGAAGAAGGCTGAGGGTGAGCCCAAGGGAGACAAGCCGGCGGCCAAGAAGAAGGCCGAGGGCGACGCAAAGGCGGACAAGCCAGCGGACAAGAAGAAGGCCGAGGGCGACGCAAAGGCGGACAAGCCAGCGGACAAGAAGAAGGCCGAGGGCGACGCAAAGGCGGAAAAACCGGCCAACAAGCAGGCCGCCAAGAAGCCCGCTGCCAAGCAAGGCGCCGACGACACGAGCGACAAGCCCGCCAAGAAGCCCGCTGCCAGGAAGAAGCCGGCGGCGCCCAAGCGTCCGGCGGCTCCGAAGAAGCCGGCAACCGCAGGCCAAAAGAAGAGTGACACGCCCAAGGCAAAAGCCGGCGACGCAAAACCCAAAGCGAGCAAGCCCGCGGCCAAGACTGACGGCGGTGAGAAGGCCCCCAAGGCCGTGCCGAAGAAGGGCGGCGTGATCGACCTGCGAGGGGGCTCCCCCGCAGCGAAGACCGCTGCAAAGGACTGATCGACCATGCTGGACATCAAGCGTCTGTTGCAAGATCCCGAGGCCGCGAAGGCGGGCCTCTTGTCACGTGAACCAGGTCTCGACGTGGATGGGCTGTTCCAGCTCGCCGCCGACCGTAAGGCAGCGTCGCAGCGGTTCGACGAGCTTCGGGCTCAGCAGAAGCAGCTGTCTCAGGCCTTCGGCAAAGGCAGTACGCTGGCGCCCGAAGAGATGGCTGCCAAGCGCGCCGAACTCAAGGAGCTCTCGACAGAGGTCAAGGGCCTGGAGCAGACCCGCAAAGAGCTGGAGGAGAAGCTCCAATACGCGCTCCTGACGACGCCCAATCTGCCGGCCGAGGGCGTCCCGGTGGGTCGGAGCGAAGAAGACAACAAGGTCGTGCGCACCTGGGGCGAACCCAAGACGTTCGATTTCGAGCCCAGGGAGCACCACGATCTCGGCGAGTCGTTGGGTATCCTCGACTTTGACGGGGCCTCGAAGATCAGTGGGCACGGGTTCGCGGTGTACCGGAATCTGGGCGCTCGGCTCGAGCGGGCGTTGTGGAACTTCTTCCTCGACACCCACACGGAGCAGAACGGCTACTCCGAGATCCTGCCGCCTTTTCTGGTGCGCCGCGAGGCCATGGTGGGCACCAGCCAGCTGCCGAAGTTCGAGGAGGACGCGTTCAAGACCCAGGACGACCTGTTCCTCATCCCAACGGCCGAGGTGCCGCTGACGAACCTGCACGGCGGCGCGATGATGACCCCCGAGCAGCTGCCCATCCGCTATGCGGGCTTCAGCGCCTGCTTCCGCCGCGAGGCGGGCAGCTACGGTCGATTGACCAAGGGCCTGACCCGCGTCCATCAGTTCCACAAGGTGGAGCTGGTACAGCTGACCACGCCGGAGCATTCGGCGGAGGCGCACGAGCAGCTGACCGGGCACGCAGAGGGGATACTTCAGGCGCTTGGGCTGAGCTATCGCACGGTCGAGCTGTGCACCGGCGACCTCGGCTTCGGCGCGGCCAAGTGTTACGACCTCGAGGTCTGGCTGCCGGGCCAGAAGACGTGGCGCGAGATCTCGAGCTGCTCCAACTTCCACGACTTCCAGGCGCGCCGGGCGAACATCCGGTACCGCCCGGAGAAGGGCGCCAAGCCGCGCTTCGTGCATACGCTCAACGGAAGTGGCGTGGCCGTGGGGCGGTGCATCATCGCGCTGCTGGAGACCTACCAGCGGGCCGATGGGGGCATCGACCTGCCCGAGGTGCTGTGGCCCTACATGCGGACGAAGTCCATCGAGCCCTAGCCCCGTGCCCGTGCCCGTGCCCGTGCCCGTAAGATAAGCAGCAGAAGCAGCGCCCACGCCCACGTCAGTGGTCTCTCGCTGGAAGAGCAGCCTGATTCCGGCATCGTCCCCGGATTTCCTGCTCCTGCGTCCGCCGGCAGCGGTTCCACCTGCTCGGTCGCCCCGTCGGCCCCGGGCTCCGGAGCTTCGACAGCCTCCGCCATCTCCACGGCTTCAGCGCCTTCCACGACCTCCACCGCGTCAGGCTCTTCCGGCGGTCTCAAGCACGCCTTGATGGCCTGACCGGGCACCTCCTGACATGTGTAGCCGGGCTGACACTCGTACTCGTCCCCCCCCTCGTTCAGGCACAGCCGGGCGCAGTACCCATCGCTGTAGTCGGTCTCGGTGAAGGCGCAGATCCCGGAACAATCGAAGAAGGTGATGAAGCACATATCTTCACAGTTGAGGTAGTCCTTGGAGCAGTGAGAGCCGACCGGGTCACGCCGCTCACCACACACCCGGAGCCCCTCGTACCCTCGGCACTCCCAGCCCTGTGGGCAGTCGGTATCCTCAGAGCACTCATTCTGGCCACTTGGGTAGAGAGAACAGACTCCAAACTTGTCGTCGCTATCCAAGGACGCCTGCATCGTCCCGATGAGTTTGGCCAGATACATGGTCGCGAATTGGTCGGGGGAGTGTGACAGGCCGAGCCAGTGGCCGAGCTCGTGGGTGAGCACGCTCTCAGCGTCGACAACGGAGGTCTGAAAGGCGTCACCACCTCCGACGGTCCAGCTGTAGTTCTCGCCATTTAGAGCGAGATCGACCTCTCGCGCTTCTCCGTCCGATTGCGGAATATGAAGCGTGGCACCTGCAGCACTGGAGCCGAAACCCCAGGGACTCATCCAGTAGATGACGTTGTCCCCATCATCGGCCCACTCGGCATCGGAGGTCCCTTCATATTCGAAGCTGACGTCCGCACACGCAACATCCGCCCAGTTCTGGGCGGCCAACGTAATGAGCTCTTCCCAGCTTGTGCCGGGTGGGGGCGGTGGCTCGTTGGCGGGGTTGTACCACCAGCGAACCGGCATGTTCTCAAACCGAAAGCTATTGGTGACGAACGCTGTCACGGGAACGGGCGCCCCAACGGCAAGCAGGATCGTTGCCATACCGCAAGCCGCCGCGCATGACCGCGGCCTCACCGATCCTGGCGACGGCGGATGCGCCGTAGCTTCGGCTCGCGCCGACCCCGCATCGCCACCAGCGCCATGAGCGCCAAGAAAGCGGCCAGTCCGCCCACGGGCATCTGGTTGCCCGACTCGCAGCTGCAGCCACCCGCGTCACCCGACGAAGGGGCGCAGTCGAACGGGCAGGTGGCCGTGTTCTCGCCCAGGTTAAGCTCGCAGAACGTGTTGCCGCAGGTGTCGGCCGGCGCAGGTAGTGCGGTGTAGGCCTCGGTCAATGTGGCGGTCTTGGTGTCCGGGTTGGCCACAATGACCGTGTGGGTGCCCTCAGGGATGTCGGGTGGGATCTGTGCCTGGATCAGCGACGCGCTGGTGACCTTGATACCCGCCAGAGACTTGCCGCCAACCAAGACGTCCAAGCCCTGCTGGAAACCTGCGCCCGTGATGGCGACGTCGACGTATTCCCCCACCTGACCGCTTGTCGGCGAGATCTCGATGATGGCGAGGTCGCCTGGGGTTCCGCCCGAGCAGATATTGCCGACGCAGGTCTGCCCCCCGCTGCAAGTGCCGCAGCTTCCGCCACAGCCGTCGTCACCACAGTTTCCGCCGTTGCAGTTGGGCGTGCACCCACCCTCACAGACCCCGTTGTTGCACGTCTGGCCTGCCTGACACGGAGGGTTGCAAGCCCCGGCGCCAGTGCACACGCCGTTGGTGCAGGTTTGGCTACCGGCGCAGGTGCCACAAACTCCGCCACAGCCATCGTCCCCGCAGTTCTTGCCCGCACAGTCGGCCAGACAGAAGGACTCGCAGACGCCGTTGTTGCAGACTTGATCTGCGCCGCAGGAGCCACAGCTCCCCTCACAACCATCATCGCCGCACGCCTTGCCATCGCAACTGGGAACGCATTCAGTGCCGCTGACGTCAGCCCGGAGTCGAACAAGGAAGTCACCCGAAACACCGACGTCTGTAGCCCACATCCAGTCGAGCGAGCCCGAGCACTGACCAAGCGGACTGACGACGTGCATGACGTTAGCCTGAGGTGTTGCTCCGATGTCGTCGAACGGAGCGACAACCTGGCACCCGCAAGTCAGACCGGGCGATTGGAGGCACTGAATTGTCGGCCAGTAGCTGTTGGTCGGATCCAGGATGTCGTACAGGTCCTCCGCAGCGCTGGTGTAGCGGATCATGACCCAGATGTTGCCCTCAGTGATCAAGTCGGGGTGGCCGTCCGGGTCTTCATAATCAAAGTCGATCTTCAGACCAACATTGCCCGTGAGAGGGACACCGAACTCGCCGGCATCAATGTTGAACAGGTCAGTGGTGCTGATCTGAAACAGGGGCGTGACCGTCCCCGGGTCTGGCCCTGCTGAGGTCGAGTTCCAGATTTCGATCTGGGCGTGGCGTGTCTGGGGCGACTGATTGGGTGAAGCCGCCAGGATGAGGTCGATACCTTCAATCTTGAGCGGGTAGTGGGCTGGGTCGGGCTTGTACAGCTGGCCAAAGGCCTCGGTCTGGACGAAACCAGGGTGCACCGGCAACGACTGTCCATTCACCTCGTTGGCAGCAGCACTCAAGTCCTCGCTGAACTTGTCATGTTTGAACACCTTGGGGATCGCGAGCGCGTTGCTCGCGATCAGCACCAGTCCCAATGCAATCGTTGCGGCCTTCACGTCGTCCACCACCCCATGAATCCTCTACTCATAGAAGGTGACGATACACGGCCCAAGGCCTCGTCTCAAACCGGGCGCAGCCCTATTGGGGAGTGCACGCTACCGCTCCAGAGGAGTCGGTCTTGGTCAGATAACCAGATCCATCCTTGGACCCCGCAAGGATCAGCCCACCACCGATAGAGGTGATGACGTCCGTGTACGAGCTCGCGGTCGGCGCATCGGAGCTATCAACCAGGCCACCGTCCGAGCCGAGGAACCGAACGGCTGGAGCTTCGAACGGAGAGACCGCCGCAAATCCCGACACCGGAAGGGCTGTCACGTACTGCCCGACCGGAAGCGCGTCGTCGATCACAGCACCTGACGGGGACATCAGAAGCATAGGGTCCGGGTCTCCCACTGTAGGCTTCTCTACTCCAATCAGGATGTTGCCGCCCGCTCCTCGTGCCGCGCTTAGAAGTGCGGTTGGCGTAAGGATGTCCCCCCACACTTCAGCACCGTCTTGATTGACGAAAGATGAGCGCCCACCGGCAAAGGGCGTGCCCCCGGTCTCCCCCGAGGCAAAACCAAAGACATACACCCCTCCGCTCGTGTCGCTAAGGAGCGCGTTGATGGTGCTCGTGGTGGCGTCGCTGACGTAGTCGTCACGGGACCAGACCTCGACACCATTGGGCTGGGCCCGAACAAGAAGCTCGTTGTCGCAGTTGGGGAAAGAGAAGAGCGACGATCCCGAGCACCCGCCGAGAAACAGGGATGCATCGGTCGCTGCGACGGCATAGAACCAGGCGTCAGCATTCCCTACAAAGAACGAAGTCTGCCCCTGCAGGTGTCCATCCTCGTCGAGGAAGCCAACCCAAGCGCCGGCGTTCGTGGTCGTCGGAGGCTGAGCAGCCTTGACTCCCACAACAATGAACCCTCCTCCCGGTCGCGCGGTAACCGCGGAAACGAGCCCTGGAAGATCGATGGCCGGTCCAACCTGATCGCCATCGCCCGTTACTGAGAGGGCTTTGTTCAGCCCAATGGCAAGGATGTGTCCCTCGGGCGATTCAGCGACAGATTCGATGTAGGAGACAGCAGGGTAGGTGTTCTCCCAAGCGACCAGAGGACCTGGCTGGCACACTCCGAGAGCACAGCGGTCACTCGCGGTGCATGAGTTCCCGTCCTCGCAAGGCGTCCCATCGGACAGTGGCTCGGCGACGCACATGGCTCCGTTCCACACCCCCACGTTGCACTGATCATCGAGGGTGCTGCAGTCGGCAGCGTCGGGTCCTGTATCTTGGGTATCCGAGACCTCGGGCATGGCGACGTCAGTGCCGGTGTCCTGAATCTCGCCATCATCATGTCCATCCACCTGAGCGTCCTGAACCACCTCCACTGTGGCGTCCGCATCGGCGACCCCGTCTGCCTGGGCATCCGGCGACGTCTCCGTCTCGGCCGAGGCATCCGCGGCCGTCGCCGCATCCGCATCCGGGCCGACCGAGTCCGTGGCCTCGGCCGTCACGTCCGCGTCGGCGTCGGGACTCGCCGTCACATCCGCATCAGCGCCGCAGCTCGCGGGCACTGTCTCGCCGGGCCCATACGACGCGCACACCGTCGGCGTGCATACGAAGTCCGCCCCCAACGAGCACCGCTCCTTGTCGGTCAGCTTCTCGTCGAACTCGATGCAGCCGCCGGCCCCCAGGGCTCCCATCGCCATCATCATCATCAGTGCGCGCTGAACCATCATGACTAGAACCTCCCCATCAGCCCGGACAGTAGGCCGCCGCGCACCGGCGACAGCGTCGGCATCGCCACTGAGTCCCCCTGGTCGCTGTCCGCCGACAACGTGAGACCCAGCAGCACCGCCCCCGTGACCAATGCCGCCCCCCCGACACCGACCATCACCCAGCCCGCCGTCTGCTTGGTCTGCCCGCTCCCGGTCAGGTCGTCGTAGCGGTTCCCGTAGTCCATCGACACCGGGTCCAGCTTCGAGACCTCGGAGGCATCGGACGCCGCCAGGCCAAGCAGCAGCCCGCCCACGCCCGCGACGACCAGGCCGCCGCCGAGCAGTCCCCAGCCCACCTGCGCCGGCAGTCCCTCGAGCTCCGTGAGGCCCAGGGTAACCTCCTGCAACGCTCCCACCTCAACGGTCACGGAGCGCTGAGCCGCTGCGAACCCGGCCTTGCGCGCCGCGACCTGATGCTCGCCTTTCGACGCGCCGACGTACACGCCCGAAGGTGCCGTAGTCGCTCCGTCGAACGTCACGGTCGCGCCATCGGGGCTGGTCACCACTCGCAGCACGCCGAGACCAAGCTTGGCCCCGTGCTTCTTCAGCGCGGCATCGATGGTCGCCGCCATGGACTCGCTCGGCTTGTGGTTGCGCGCCTTGAGGCACCATTCAAAGGCCTTCTCCGGCGCGCCCATTTCGCCGTGAACAGTCGCCACGAGCAGAGCCGTCGAGGCGTTGGGGTAACCGGTGTACGCCGTCTCCGCGTGTGCCAGCGCCCCAGCGTTGTCGCCCTCGGAGAAGGCCTTGTTGGCGTCGACCGAGCTCGCCTTGGCGCGCTGGAACGCGGCCTCGTCGCCCAAGTTCGGCAGCGTCTCCACCACGACGACGCGGGCGGCGACGGGAGCTGATAGAAGTAGAAGCCCGGTCAACACGACCGGGACCGACCAACGCATGGGGGCCTCCAAGATGTCTGGTGTCGCTCCAGGCAGAGCAAGACGCATGCCATCAGCGCCGGAGGTTAACACCGCGCATGGGAGGCTGCAGGTGCACTGGGCTCACCAGGTTTCGCTGGTGTCTGATGACCCCAACAGGGCCGATTTTGGGGTCTCCAGACCCCAGCGCCCGCCTACAACGCCTTGTCCATCCAGTAGTGCTCGATGCCGGCGTCCATAAACATGTCCCCGAAGGCCCGGTACCCCAGGCGCTCGTAGAAGCCTACCGCGCTGGCCTGACTCGCCAGCAACACCCGGCTATGACCCGCGTCCCGACCTCGCGCCTCGAGCGCGTCCATCACCGCGCGGCCGACGCCCTTTCCCCGGCAGTCACCGTCGACCGCGACCCGCTGCACCTTCACCGTGGTGGGGTCTTCAGCCTTCTTCATCAGCCGACCGGTCCCCACACAGCGCGCCCCATCGAACACCACCACGTGCATGGCCTGGTCGTCGAGCCCATCCTGCTCGAGGTCCAGCGGTACGTTTTGCTCGTTCACGAAGACCTGGTAGCGCAACGCCATCGCCGCCTTCAGCTGCTCAGCCGAAGGTGCGCTCACCACGGTCAACCCGTCCGTCGTCGTCGTCATAGGGACGACGTCATACCACGACTGGACGCCTAAATGCCGACGCTCACCGGCTCGATGGTTCGCAACAACACGAACAGGCGGTCACCGCCACGCGTCAGCCGCAGCTCGGTGTGCCCAATGACCTCGACGAACACGCCGGAAGTATCCAGCGCGCTCTGGGCCTCAGGAGTCAGCTCGACGCGCGCAGCTCGTAGCACCGCCAACGCGGAGCCGATGGTGCTCCCAGGGTCGCAGTCAGCAAAGCTGGCCTGCTTCACGCCATCCCCCGAGTTGGGTGCGATGAACGTGCCCGGCAAGGCCTCGAAGGTCATCAGCGCGCCGGCCTGAATCAAGTCGTCGAGCGCGATGTGGCCAAGCTTGCCCTGATGGACGTCCACCAACCGGTGCATGGTCGGCGCGCTGAGCACCACCTGGGGCGCCTCGGCGGCCTGTACCGCCAGCGGGCTCGGGGCGTGATGCGACGACGGCACCGATAGGGACAGCACCCCGATGACCACAGCCGCCGCAGCAGCCAGGGGCATCTTCCAGGACCTGGCGGCCCTGCGGTCCTCCGCACGTACAGCGATGGCCCGCGCCCAGCGCTCGCGATCCAGGTCCGGAGCCTGCACCTCGCGTCCAGCCACATGCACCCGCAGCTTGAGCTGCTCGATGCTCATCAACTCCATGCGACAGGCCGCACACCGCTCCACGTGGCGCCGCACCCCGATGGACTCCACCGGGGTCAGCTCGCCATCCACCAGCGCCGACATGAACGGTCGGACGTTGGCACAGCTCGGTTGCTGAGTGTCATTGCGATGGGTCATCAGCCGACCCTCCCGACCAGCCCACGCTTCTGCGCGTAGCCGCTACTCGCCAGGGTGTCGCGGATCTTCTTGCGGGCGTGATGAATCCGGCTGCGGACGGTGCCCAATGGGCACTCCATGATGCCGGCGATTTCTTCGTAACTGAGGCCTTCGATGTCGCACAGCACCACTGCCGTGCGCTGCGGCTCGCTCAGCTCCTCCAACGCGCCCAGCACGTCGTCGTCGAACGCGTGCCGATAGCCGTCGCTGGGCCGCGCCATGCGGCTCAACGGGTCGGGCTCGTCGCCGGGGAGCAGGTTGGGGTCCTCCAGCTCCTGCTCCCGCCCCGACTTGCGATGACGGCTGATGAAGGTGTTTCGCGCAATGGTGTAGACCCAGGCGCGGTGATTGGCGTCCGGCGAGAGACGCTCGAAGGCATCGAACGCCTTGGTCAGTGCGTCTTGGACCAGGTCAGAGGCGGCGTGCTCGTCGGCGGTGAGCCTGAGCGCGTACCGATACAGCCCGTCGGAGTGCACGAACACGGCGTCCATGAACTCCTGCTGAAGATCCCGTTTGTTGCGCTGTCCGCGCCTTTTGCGTCCGAAAAGGAATGCCAAAAGCAAAGGGTGCCTCTCCTGTCAGCGTCTGACCGGGCGGTGGCCTACCTGGACTGTAACGTCGCCGCTCGGCGAATCGTTCACCTTTTGCCGGATTTACTTGAAAAACCCTCGCCAGGTGGGGACTCATGCCCTGGTGAGTAGTCACAAGGGCAAGCGGCGCCAAGGCGCTTCGAAGCGGCTGCCGCGGGGCGCACGCAAGCTTCAGCGAGAGCAGCGGCGCGGATGGGACCCGCACGCCCGGCGTAAGGAATTGCTGGCCGAAGAGACCGGAACCATCGTCCGGACGGCCCAGACCTCCATAGCGCTGTGCTACCCCAACCCGTACCACACCGCGATGAGCTCGCTGGGGTACCAGGTCATCTACCGGATGATGAACGAGCGTCCCAGCATCGCCGCCGAACGCGTGGTGCTGCCGGACGACGTCGACGAGTACCGCCGACGGCGCCAGGCCCCGTTGGCCATCGAGAGCGGCCGGCCTTTGTCCGACTTCGACCTGCTGGCCTTTTCTGTGGCCTACGACCTCGACATACCGGGTTTCTTCGACCTTCTCGACCTCGCCAACATCCCCATCTTGCGGTCCGAACGCCAGGCCTACCACCCGCCCGTGTTGCTGGGCGGCCCGCTCACCGCCTCCAACGCGCTGCCCTTCGGACCGTTCATCGACCTCGCTGTCATCGGCGACGGAGAGCTCGCTGTGGCCGCGCTCCTCGACGCACTCGAGAAGGCCACCAGCCGCGAAGACTTCCTTGCCAGGGCCGACGGCATCCCCGGTGTCTGGATCCCCGAGCTTCACGGCGACCGCGTCCCACCCGTCCAGAAGGTCACCGTCGGCGCCCTTCCGGCGGTCGGCCAGATCGTCACGCGCCACACCGAGCTGTCCAACATGTTCCTGGTGGAGGCGAGCCGTGGCTGCCCACGCTTCTGCAAGTTCTGCCTCGTGCGGAACAAAGAAAGCCCCATGCGGGAGCCCGAGCTCGAGGCGGTGCTGCGGCACATCCCCGAGTGGGCGCCCCGAGTCGGGTTCGTCGGAGCCGCTGTCAGTGAGTGGTCGGGGATTCGCGAGGCGCTCCGACGTGTCATCGCCATGGGTAAGGGTGTTGGCGTCTCCAGCCTGCGGGCCGACCGCCTGGATGAGGAGTTCGTCGACCTGTTGGCACGTGGTGGCTACAAGACCATGACGGTCGCCAGCGATGCGCCCAGCCAGCGTCTGCGCAACCAGATGGCCAAGGCCATCAAGACGAGGCACTTGCTCAACGCGGCACGGCTGGCCAAGGCGGCCGGCATGAAGAAGCTGAAACTGTACGTCATCATCGGGATTCCGGGTGAGACCGACGATGACATCAGCGAGCTCATCGAATTCACCAAGGAGTGCTCGGCGCTGATGCCGACGGCACTTGGCTTGAGCCCCCTGGTGCCCAAGCTGCACACACCGCTGGGCGATGCGCCGTTCGCAGGGGTCTCTACCGTCGACCGTACCCTCAAGCGGCTCCGCAAGGAGCTGGGCGGGGTGGCTGAGATCCGGTCGACGTCGGCCAAGTGGGCCTGGGTCGAGTACCGCATGAGCCAGGGCGGCCAGGACGCCGGCCTGGCCGCACTTCAAGCCTGGAAGAACGGCGGCGGCTACCGAGCCTGGGCCGACGCCATGGCCTCGGTCGAAGAACGCGCAGCGCTCGAGAAGGCCAACCAGTTCGCCCTGTGGCCCGCCGCAGGCATGCGCTGACTTACCCTCCTCGGGGGGGCCGAACCTGAAGAGCTCCACCCGCGGCAGCCAAGTGCCGTCTGGCCGTGATCTCCACCGCGCGTTCAGTCCGCATCCGGAGTAGCGGAGTGGTCGCCCCACCAGCACTGACGAGACGGACCTCCATAAGTACGGCTATCAGCCGACCTCCGGCCGCGGGGACAGGCCATCAGACCACCGCAAGACGGCGCCGCGTGTTCAGTCCGCATCCGACTCCGTCGGACGGCCCGGAGCGACGGCGCGACGGAGCGAGCTTGCGAGCGGAGGAGCAGAGGAGCGCAGTGGCCGCCCCGAAGGGGGGCGGAAGCCCCCCAGCGGGGGGTTTGGGGGGCGAATGAGATCGTCCTACAATGCGACGGACCTGCACTGGCCCCTCATCGAAGAGCGCGACGGACCTGCACTGGCCCTCATCGAAGAGCGCTACGGACCTGCACTGGCCCTTATCGAAGAGCGCTACGGACCTACACCGGCCCCCCTCGAAGCCCTACGGACCTGCACTGGCCCTCATCGAAAAGCGCGACGAACCTGCACCGGCCCCCATCGAAGCCCTTCGGGCCTGCACTGGCCCTTATCGAAGAGCTTCTAATCAGGCACGAAGGCCAGCAGCACGCTGTTCATGAAGCGGAGCCCCTTCTCGGTCAGCCGGACCACGGTGTGCTCTTGCTCGAGAAAACCGCCGGCGACCTGCTCGGCGACGACCTCTTCGTACAGCGGCCAGTCCGGAGCCAGGTCGACGCCGTCCACGAGCTGCCGCAGGCCGGTCATCACGCGCTCGAAGGCCAGCGTCTCGGGGTCGATGACCTCGCTGTCGGCAGTGGGCACGCCGTGTTCCATGCAAGCCGTGACGTATGGCCCCACGCGCCGCAGATTGGTCCAGCGCTGCCCCCCGGCAAACCCGTGGGCGCCGGCCCCGAGACCCAGGTACGGCCGCAGCTCCCAGTACCCGCTGTTGTGCACCGCGCGGTGACCTGGGCGAGCGTAGCTGGACACCTCGTAGTGCTCGTAGCCCGCGTCGGTCAGTACTTCGCGGGTAAGGAACATCATGTCCGCCTGCGCTCCATCATCCGGCAAGCGGATGCGGTCGTCGCGGACCAGCCGGGCCAGCGGGGTGCGGGGCTCGACGGTCAGCGCATAGATCGACAGGTGCGGCACGTCCCAAGCGAGGATCTCCTCAAGGGTCCCCCGCCACTGGTCGAGGTCCTGAGTGGGCAAACCGAAGATGAGATCCAGCGTCACGCTGCGGAATCCCGCCTCGAGCGCCAGGGACACGGCCCTATGAGCGGTTCGCGCATCGTGGCGCCGATCAGCAGCCTTCAAGATGGCGTCATGGGTGGCCTGCACACCGATGGAGACACGATTGATGCCAGCCCGTCGGTAGTCGGCCATCCGTTCCGCGGTCACGTCGGCGGGGTTTGCCTCGAGCGTGACCTCAGCGTCCGACCGCAAGCCAGGATGGGCGGCCACAGCGTCCACCAGACGGGCCAGCTGCGCGGGGTCCCAGAGACTCGGCGTTCCGCCACCGATGTAGAGCGACCGGGCAGGACCGTCCAGGAGCTCGGCGCGCGCCGCAAGCTCAGCGAGCAGCGCGTCCGTGTAGGGGACCTGCGGCACCCGGGGCGGGGTGAAGACGTTGAAGTCGCAGTAGAAGCACCGGTGAACGCAGAAGGGGAAGTGGACGTAGATGCCGCCTTCCGTCGGCGCTCCGCGAACCGGGGAGTCAGCGACCAAGCGAGTACATTCCTACCGTTTTGGGTAGCAACGTCTCATCCGCCGTGCGGTCGAACTCCGGGCCTTCCACCGCAAAGGTCTGCTTGGGCGCGCCCTTGACGACATCGACGGCGACGAACGACGCCGGCTGTTGGAAGTCGGTGCCCAGCAGACGCCCACCGGGCCCGGCCAAACTGCCCACGCTAACCACATCCAGAGCGCCATAGGTGCCCTTGTAGAACACGCGATAGGCACCACTGAAGAATGCGGTGACGCGGCCCCGCAGGAACAGCTCGTAGAGCCGAAAGTTCTTGTCGAGGGTGCCCACGTGCTGCTCGGCGTACTTGCGGATCGGTAGATAGGACACCACGTAGCGCGCCTCGTAGATGCGCGCTTTGCCCAGTTGCTTGCGCATCCACTTCATCGTCTCCTCGCTGACCGACTCCCCGCCCTGCGCAGCGTCGGTAGAGATCACCATGAAGAAGACGCCTTTGTGGGTGAACGTATAGCGTCGGGGGTAGTCCGACCCCTCCAACAGCTGGATGCCGGGCGCCTTGAGACCTGCTGAGGCGTCGCGGTCGGAGGGGCCCTGTCCAAACGCCACCTTGGCGCCGGCGGAGGTGAGCCCGCGAGCGATGATGCTGGAATCACCGATGCCGCCGGCGTGGATGACCAACTCTGGCTTCACCTTCGTCTTCAGGGCGTCGACCGCCTTCACCACCGATTGTGGGACACCCCCCGACGCTGCTGTGTCAGCGACCACTGCGAACCGGAACGTACGGTCGGCGGGTGTGGGTCGCTCCGGGATGCCTCGCGCTGAGGCCAGGGGATCTTTGCCATCGAGCAGGCCGGGGACGACCTCGAGGCGCTCCAGCGGGACGCTGCGCTGGGAACGGTACTCCCAGTCCCCATCGGTCAGCGTCAGCGTGACCAGCTCATCGGCCAACCCGCCTTTGAAGGTGTGGGTGACGTTACAGCCTTCAGCGGTCCGGCCATCGCCGAAGTTCCAGGAGCAGCTGGCGGCCTCATGGCCACGCGGCGCCTGGTCGAGTCGGAAGGCCACCTGGGTGGCTCGGTAGACCCTGAGCTGGGGTGGCGAGAAGGTCCACCGCAGCCCAATCTTGGCGTCCTTGTCGCTGACCTTTGGTGCGACAGCCGCCTCTCCCGGCCCGTTGTCCAGCTGCGCTGTCGCTGTCGACAGGTAGCGCGGAGCGCTGGCGTCGGCCGCCACCGGGTCCAGCGGAGACACGCCAGAGGCCTTGGGTGTCAGGCCATCGACGTCACCTTCGTTCTCGCAGCCGCCGCAGCCCAGGCCAGCAACGGCCAAGAGCGCGACGAGCGCGGAAACCCTCGAAATTACGCGAGCGTACATGATGGCAGAGGGTAGGGTCAGGCCTTCAGCCCCGCAAGAAAAGCGCCTGTTCTGCTCGTCAGCTGTCGTTGTCGGCATCGTCGTTGTCGGCATCCGTGAAGTGGTGGAACGGAGCCTCTTCGATCGCCTCTACCTGAACCCCGGAACGCATCAATCGGACGTGCGATTCCCCGGTGGCCACCGCTACTTCACCGATGTGGGTGCACCCCAGGGCGGTCAGCGCTTCCGAGGCCACCTCCGGGGCCGTCAGGAGCAACGCATAGTCCTCGCCCCCAAGCAGGCGTTGGGCCTCGGGCATGTCCACGAGATGCTCGTCGATCGGGAGCTTGTCGAGATGCACGACGAGGTCCACGCCCGAAGCGCGCGCCAACCGCTGCGCGTCGAGCCACAGCCCATCGCTGACGTCCATGCCGGCGAGCGCACCGGCCTTGAGCGCCGCCGGCCCCACGGCGAGCGGCGGATCAGGGCGAAGATGCTCCAGCAGGAGTGCATCCTCGGCCCAGAGCCCGGGGCACGGCTGAATGGCCCACTCGGTTCGGGTGTGGGTCAGCGCGAGCCACCGTTGAAGCCCCATTCGGGAACGGCCCAAGTGGCCAGCCACCCAGATGTTGTGCCCAGCGGTTGCAGCTGACCTCTCCAGCGCCTTGCGGGCCTCCAGGTGGCCCCAACAGGTGATGGTCAACATGACTGGCCCAGGGCTGGCCACCACGTCCCCCCCGACCAGAGCCACGCCGGCCTTGTTGGCGTACTCCGCCATCCCCTGCGCGAACAGCTCCCACCACTCGTCGGGCATGTCGTTGGGCAGGGCAGCCGCCAACGTAAACGCCTCCGGCACCGCCCCCATGCCGGCGATGTCCGACAGGTTGCTGGCAAGCGCCTTCCAGCCCAGCCACTCCGGAGGATGGGCGCGCATGAAGTGAACGTCCTCGACCAGGGCGTCGGTACTGAGCACCCGGTGCGGTCCCACCCTCAGCAGCGCGGCGTCATCGCCGGGCCCCTCGGGCAGCTCGGGGGTCGGAACGTGCTCGGTGAGCACCTTGATGAGGCGGCCTTCGCGGCCGCTCAAGGAAAGGCTCGGGTCGGACATGGTGTGGCGACTACTTGGCGGTCGGATCGATCTTGCGGCGCGCGGCCCTCCACTTGAGCTCCTCTTCGAGGGTGCCGCGCTTGCGGAGGGTATCGAGATCGACCGTCAGAACATGGGGCGCGCGGACCAGGGAGTTGTCGCCAATGACCACGATGGGTCCAGTGGCGCCAGCAAAATCGGTGGTTGTGCGGAGGCCGGTGAGGACCTCGCTCCGGCCTGCGTGGGTCGGGGTGGTGGCCTTGACCACCGAGCGGGCGAGGAAGCTGGTGGCGTCGAAGACCTCCGCATGGAAGGCCAGGGGTGCCTTGGAGTAGCGCTGCTTGAAGGCGATGGCGAACGCATCGGCACGGGCGTCGGAGGCGTCATGAAAGAACGGTGCGACGAAGACAGCGTTGTCGGTCAGGTGTTCGCCGGGGTCGACCAGGGTCGAGTGATTCCATCCGTCACTGCCCAGCAGCTGGACGGCAGGCCGCTTCTTCGTGCCGACGGTCCCAGGAGTGGTTCTGAGACGAACGCCCCAGTATTTGAGGAACGGGACGATCCGACGCACCGCCATAGCGCGGTCAGGGATGAAGAGCCCCTCGAAGTCGACACGCGCCGAGGCCCGCTTCTTGGCGCCCACGAGGCGCTGGACGACGGGGTTGAACGCGGTGGTGCCGGGTTCGTACGTGTCCACGGCGCGCACCTCGCCTCCGAGCCTCACCATCTCGTCCCAGAAACTCGCCATGTGCCGGAACCCGCTGGCGTTGTTGGGATAGAGAATGGCGACCTTCTTCACCTTCAGGGTCTTGAACGCGTACTGCGCCAGGCTCTGGCCCAGCTCCACCCGACTGAGTCGCATCCGGAAGACGGTGGACCAGTTAGCGCCGATGGCGTGATGCCGGCTCAGCGCCAGATGGGGCACACCGAAGGGGCCGCTGACAGCAACGGCAGCCGCTGTCTCCTTCTCGCCGATAGGTCCGAGGAGACTGGCCACGCTCTTGTCGAGGATGAGCTCGCGCGCGACCTTGGCGGCGATCGTCGCATCTCCCTTGGTGTCACGGACCACCAACGTGATGCCGCTGCCCCTGCCGAGCGCCAACTGGATGGCCTCCAGGGCGGCCTGTCCCAGGCCCTGGTAGGGGCCACTGAGAGGCAACATCACACCGACGCTCTTGGGCTTGACGGTGTTCCAGGCGGCCACCACGCGGATGACCTCGGCGGCCTCCTGTTTGAGGTTGGGGTCGCCACGCTCGAAGGCCTGTCCGGCGACCTCCCCGGCTTCCCTGATCGCGCCACGCTGAAGCTTCTCACGGGCCAGCTGCAGGGCCACCCAGGCGCTCCATGGGCTGGACGAGGGGACCCGTCCGTAGAGCCGCTCCAGGGCTTCTGAAGAGGTGAGTCGAGGCTTCACCAACTGTCGCAACATGTCCGACGCTGCTGTCTTGTCGGGTGCTGCCTTGCCGTCGACGAGCACCTCCGCCGCTGCGGAGGGATCGCCCCCCAGGAACGTCGCTCGGGCACGACCCTCGGTCGCCTCCGCCTTCTTGGTCGGTTCGTCGCCTGACGCTACCGCGGCCCGTCCGTAGGCCTCGGCGGCATCGTCGAATCGCCCCAGGCCCTCCAAGGCCTTCCCGCGCAACGACCAGCCCACGAAGGCCAGCGCAGGCGCGACCTCAGGCCTCAGGGTCCGCCGCGTCAAGGCCTCCGCCCGCCCAAAATGGCCTCGTTTGAGTGCGGAGCGAGCAAGTTGGTGGCGAGCCTGGTAGCCCTCTGCAGAGTCGGGGTAGCTGCGAGCCAGGACCTGGAGCACGCGACGCGATTCGGTAGCGTCGCCCACCGCCGCCAGCTTGGCCGCCTTGGTCAGCTCGGCGGCACCGTCTGGTGAGCTCGACGGAGCCTTTGCCTCGGGAGGCTTCTCGGGTGCGACTGGGGTCGGGGGCTTGACCTCGCCGGAGCCCAGGGTGGGCCCACTCACGGCGGTTGCCCCGCCGCTACTGGTGGCGCATGCGCTCGAGCCGACAGCGAGCAAGAGGCTCAAGACACTAGCGACCCGCTTCACCATCAGCTCCTTGACCATCATTCATGTTGCTCGGTGCATCCATCATGCGCTCGAACGCCTGGGTGTCGGGAAACACTCCCGAGCCCAACGCCGCCACTGCCTGCTGAAGGGCCTGGCGCTGCGCATCGTCGAGCGACGAAGGCATCTCGTGGCGTATCGTGATCCTCTGATCGCCCGTCTGTCCCGTTTTTGGATCCACAATCCCGAAGCCCTTCAGCCTTAGGACCAGGCCGTCAGAAGCCCCCGCTGGGATGCGGATGCTGGTGGGCCCCCCAGCGGTGGGCACCTGAATCAACCCGCCAAGGATGGCCGTCGTGATCGGCAAAGGCCGCTCCAGTCTGACGTCGAGGCCATCCCGCTGCAGCAAGGCGTGCGCCTCGACAGCAACGTGGACGAACAGATCGCCGTCGCGCCCACCGTGCTTGCCCAGCTCGCCGAGGCCCCTGAGGACGAGGACTTTGCCGTCCTTGATGTTGGACGGGACGGTCAACGTCACACGTTGGGGGACCTCGACCTCGCCGCTGCCCGCGCACGCCGAACATGGAACGGGGCAGGTGTAGCCTCGTCCCAGACATGGCTCGCACGGCTCGACCGAACTGCGCAGAGCACGGCGGACAACAACCGCTCCAGCCCCCACGCAGCGGTCGCAGATGACGGGAACGGCGCCCGTTTCGAAGCCGCGGCCCGAACAGGTCGGGCACGTCGCCTGACGTGGCAGGGTGAGGGTCCTCTTGGTGCCAGCCGCCATCTCCCCAAACGTGATGCTCAGGGTGTACTTGCGGTCGCGGCCTCGAGTCGGGCGTCGGTCCTTGACGCCGAACAGTCCGTCTAGCAGGCCCCCGAGCGAGTCCGCCACCTGGGGCGAGCCAGGTAGGACGATGGGCGCGTCGGGGCTGGCCAGGCTGGCATCGTATCGGGCGCGAGTTTCGGCCTCTCCGAGGACAGCATGCGCAGCAGCCAGGGCCGCGAAGCGCGCCGGTGCGTCGGCGTCGCCAGGCCGGACGTCTGGATGATGCTCCAGGGCCAGCCGCCGGTAGGCCCTCTTGATCTCGGCCTCCGTGGCGTCCCGCGGCACTCCCAGCACGGCGTAGTGGTCCGGCCGTGCTCCGCCCGCGTCTATCAGGTCACCTCGCTGTACATGACGTCAGCGATACGCGCCGAGGAGCGCTCGAGGTTCTGAAGCGCCAGCGTGATGGTCTCCAGCTCATCGGTCTCCAAGGCGCGCCGACAGCGGTCCACGTCCCGGCGAATCTGCTGTACCTCGTCGTCGGTCAGGTAGCTGGAGAACTCCATGAGGCTGCGCTCGGTCGTGTAGATGAGGCTGTCGGCTTTGTTGCGCAGCGCCCCAATCTCTTTTCGCCGTGCGTCCATCTCACGGTTGTGCTCGGACTCGCCGATAAGGCGCTCGATCTCGCCCTCGGTGAGTCCACTGGTGGCGCGCACGCGGACGGTTTTTTCGTTGTTGCTGCCGAGATCGCGCGCGGTCACCGAGAGGATGCCGTTGGCGTCCACCTCGAAGTTGACCTCGATCTTGGGCACACCACGTCGCGCCGGCGGGATGTCGAGCAGCTCGAAACGGGCCAACGACTTGCAGTCCTTGGCCATGGGACGCTCGCCCTGAAGCACATGGACGTTCACCAGCGGCTGATAATCCTCGGCGGTGGTGAAGACCTCGGCGTGGGACGTCGGGATGGTGGTGTTCCGGTCGATGAGCGCTGTGAACATGCCACCCTGGGTCTCGATGCCCAGCGAGATCGGAATGACGTCGAGAAGCAGCACCTCATTGACGTCGCCACGGATGATGCCGCCCTGAATGGACGCACCGATGGCAACCGCCTCGTCGGGACTGACGCCACGGTTCGGGGCACGCTGGAAGTACTCGTAGACCCGCTTCTGGACGATGGGCATCTTGCTCATGCCGCCGACCAGGATGACCTCGGCCACGGCGTCCACGCCAAGGCCTGCGTCGGTAAGCGCCTGCTCACAGTGGTAGAGCGTTCGCTCGATGAGGTCCTCGACCAGCTCCTCGAGTTCGTAGCGCGTCAGCGTCATCTGAAGGTGCTTGGGACCGGACTCATCCGCCGAGATGAACGGCAGGTTGATCTCCGTCTGCTCCAGCGTCGAAAGCTCGATCTTGGCCTTCTCGGCGGCCTCCTTGAGGCGCTGCAAGGCGATGGGATCGGCCCGCAGATCAACACCGTTGGTCTCCATGAAGAGGTCGGCGATGCGCTGGATGATGCGGATGTCCACGTCCTCGCCACCGAGGAAGGTGTCACCGTTGGTCGCCTTCACTTGGAAGACGCCGTCACCGACCTCGAGGATCGAGATATCGAAAGTGCCGCCGCCAAGGTCGTAGACGGCCACGATACCGCGGCTGTTGCGGTTGAGGCCGTAGGCGAGGGCCGCCGCGGTCGGCTCGTTGATGATCCGGAGGACGTTCAATCCAGCGATGCGGCCCGCGTCCCGCGTGGCCTGTCGCTGGCTGTCGTCGAAGTAGGCCGGAACCGTGATCACTGCGTCTTCGACCGGCTCGCCGAGGTAGTCCTCAGCGTAGATCTTCACCTGCTCGAGGATGAAGGATGACAGCTCCGAGGGGCTGTAGAGTCGGTCGAACATCCGCACAGCGGCGTCCCCATTGGGTGCGCGGGCAACCTCATAGGGGAAGCTCTCCAGGATGCGCTGCACCTCGGGCGAGTCGAACTTACGGCCCATCAGCCGCTTGGCGGCGAAGACCGTGTTCATCGGGTTCGTGATCGCCTGGCGCTTGGCGATGTGCCCCACCAGTCGCTCGCCATCTTCGGTGAACGCGATCACCGACGGGGTGGTCCGCGATCCTTCCGAGTTGGGGATCACGACCGGGTTTCCCGCTTCCATGATGACGACGCAGGAGTTGGTGGTTCCCAGGTCGATGCCGATGACTTTGCTCATGGTATCGCCGTCTCCTCAGCGGCCTTCAGGGCGAAAGTATGTCAAGTGCCCCAAAGTTGTGCAAATCGGCATAAAGCCTCGCGCAAGAATCCATAATGCGCGACTTTTTGGTCCCTTGCCAGGGCACGTCGGCAACATGAGCGCGTTGGCCGCTCATAGCAGTCGGTCCGGCACGAACACAATGTCGCCCGCGTGCAGGATGAAGTTGGGCGCTTCGCCTTCCTGGATCGCCGCAACGTTGACCGGGTAGCGCACATCCTTGCCGTTCTGGCGGCGCGTCACCACGACGTAGTTGGCGTTGGCAGCGCCGGAGAACCCCTGGGCCAGGGTCACCACTTCGACGATGTTCAAGCCGGTGCGGTACTTGAAGGTGCCGGGCTTCTTTACCTGGCCCACGACGTAGACCCGCTTGGAGCTGTGCTCCTTGACGAACACGCTGACGTGAGCGGTCTTAAGAAACCCGTTCTCGAGCCGCTGGCTGATCAGGTCCGCGATTTGTCCAGCCGTCAGCCCGTCGACGCTGACCTTTCCGATAAGCGGGAAGTTGATGCTGCCCTGGGGAGAGACCCGGTGGGCACCGCTGAGCTGCTTTTCGTTGTAGACGCGGATGTCGACGACGTCGCCTTCGCCGAGGCCCACCATCTTCATCTGCTCGGCGATGTCGAGCTCAGGTACCTCGGGGTGGGTCTCGGCGATCTTGCAACCGCTGACGGCGAGGACAAACGCCCCCACCAAGATCATCAGTGACACGAAGTGGCGCTGATGGGCAGCACGCGCTCGAGTCATCCTGATCGCGATGACGGGTGTGCGGGTCAGCATGGCTGTCGTGCGGTTCAGTACCGGAGGTTGAGCGACAGGAAGACGCGGTGCTGCGTGTAGTCGAAGAACCGCACTCCCCCGCTCTGACTGCGGACGGCGTAGTCGGCGAGGATCATGTCCAGGCGGTATCCGACGGAAACACCGAACCAACGGATGATGTTGAAGTCCACCAACAAGCCAGCCTGGACCCGCATGTCGGAGCGCTCGGACTCCGTGATGCTCAGCAGGTCCGTCGACCCAGCTCCGGGATACGGCTGCCACTCGCCGTATTGGCGGTAATCGAACGCACCATCGATGTGCAGCTGAGCGATCTTGCCGAGCCTCTGCGCGAACGAGAGGTAGCCGCGGCCGAACCACCGGAAACCGCCGAAGGCCTGCCGCTCAAAGTCATAGGCACCACCCACCGTGAGCGCGGACGACCCGGTGAACCGGAAGGTGGCCTGCAACATCCCGATGGGGTTTTCGAAGTTGATCGACGTCGGGTTGTCCTCGAGGAACGAGTTGCCGTAGCCGATACGCGCCAGCAGCGCCACACGCTCGGTGATGTAGCCGCTGAGCCCCAGGAAGACGCGGAACGGCATCCCGTTGAGGTAGTTGCCGTTGAATCCGTCGGCCGCCGTCGGAGGGCTCACATAGTCGCTGACGTTGAGCGTACTCTCCAAGAACACGTGGGTCAGCGGATAGAAGCGCCAAGAGGCGAGCAGCCGCACATCATGGCTCATGCGATCGAGCTCCGGGAGCCCATCGTAGAAGCGCATGTTCCAGCGGTATCCGGCGGTAATGTCGATGGCACCGCCGCCGGGGTGAAACGAGAGGTCCGCGCCCAGGGAGTTGTCGTTGCGGTTGGCGTTACCGAGAGGGTCCGACGACCGACGCCACAGCTCGCGCCGGAACCGCTCGGCGATGGTGAAGGTCAGGACGCCCTTGGGGAAAAATGAGATGCGGGCGTTGGCCGTGCCGCCGACGTTGAACTGATCAAAGACGTCGAACACGCTGTCCTGGACGTCGATGGGCAGCATGATGTCGGCGTCCAGCGTTAGCTCGACGGCGACGATATTGAACTTGGGATTGAAGATGCCGACGCCAGGTCGGAGGTGGGTAATGAGAGCCCCTTCCTCGATGTCGGTCGCCAACAACACCGATCGCGTACTGGACCGGAAGAAGTTGGAGTTGTAGCTGAGCTCGGCGAAGAAGCGGGGCTGGATGACGAAGTCGCCGGCTTTGACGCCGTACTTGGGGTCCTTCTCCACCAACCCCACGCCAGCGCCGGTGTACCCCGTGTACCGGGGGCCAAGCCCCGCTGGCGATACCAGCGTCGTCCCACGGCCCGAGCCGGGCGCCACGGCCTGCGCCACGGCTGGCCACAGCACAAGCGCGGCGAGCACGACGATCAGCAGGTTTGGACGGTCACGCATGGTGGGGGTCAGCCTCTATCTCCAAACAAGGTGCCGGGCGGGACGTATCTGGGGACGTAGCAGACCCAGATGCCCGGAGCGTGTACGTCGGGTTCAGTCGTAAGTCGAGACGAAATCTTCGGGTACGGGCGCACCGGCCTCTTCGCCAAGGGTCTCCATGAAGCTCTGGGCGAGCTGCTGGGCCACCGGCAAACCGGGCTTGTGTTCCATGGTGCGCTCCACCTCGGTCATGAGCACGTCCACGACGCCACCGGCGGATTTCACCTGGTTGAACAGCTCATTGACCTTGCTCGAGGCAAGGCAGATCTTGACCAGCTGGTGAGCGGCTTCGTCCTTGTTCTTCTTGGCAGAAGCCTCTTTGAGACGAATGTTGTCCTGCTCGGCCAGCTTCACCAGGGCCTTCATGTTGGTGATGGCTTCGTTCTGGGCCTGAATCTCAGACTGCTTGCCCTTGGAGATGGACTTCTCGAGCTCTTTGAAGGAGTCGCCGAGCTGGGCTCGCATCTTCACGAGGTAGCCGTCAGCCGACTTGGAAATCTCCACAAAGGTCATCTTCATGCCATCGGGGCACTTACCACCGCCCTTCGCCGGCGCCTCGGCGCCCATGGCCTGCATGAAGACGATGCCGGTACCTGCAACCACGAACGTGGCCAGCAAAGGTACTATCAACAAGCGTCGGAGGGGGGTCATTGTGAGCCTTGAACCTTGGCGGAGGTGCAATGATAGGAACGGGGCGAATTGAGTGTCAACCGAGGCCCGATGTCCCGGTTGAATGCACCTTTGTTGTCCCGACTCCACAACATGATCAAAGTTGAGGAACGGGTTTAGTCGCACGCCGCTTAAGGGTCAAGCACACGTCAGGCGCGGCCCGGTTTTGCGGGGGTGAGCGCAGTTCGGCGCGCCACCCGCCACCCGACAAACGAGCGCGGGGGGCGGGGCTCAGGAGCTGGACAGCACGAAGGTGTGGGAGAAGGTCACGGACCCACCCTCGGCCGGCGGGAACCGCCAGCTCTTCACCTTGCTCTTGATGCAGCTTCCGACGCTGGAGTCACCGGTCGTGTTGGAGGTCACCGAGATGGAGGTGACACGTCCAGCGGTACCGATCTTGAAGCGGATACCGACCTTGCCCTTGACGCGAGAGTTGGTCTTCAGCGCCTTCTCGTAGCAGTACTTGATGGCACCCTTTCGCCGGCGGAACACACGGGCGACACTCGCCTTGTCGATCTTGCCGGTGCCCGATTGTCCGCTCAGCCGGCCTGACCCCACACGGATACGTACCTTCCGTTCGCTCTTGGAGTCCTTCTTGGCCGTCTTCACCTTCTTGGTGACGATGCGTTTGCCGCCGACATCCTTGCCGGAAAGGCCCTTATAGCTGGCAGTGCCGCCACCCTTGACCTCGGGCGCGAGCTCTGGGCCGCGACTGCTGCTATCGCCATCTGCGAAGCCAACCCCAGCCTTGCCGTCCATTCCGTCGAATGCCTTGGCGATCTTGTCGCTCGACAGCCCCCCCTTGAGGGTGTTGGCCAGCATCCCGCCCTTGCCATCAGACCCGAGCACGTGGAGGAAGGTCTTCTTTCGAGCACGCGCGGTGGCGGTGCCCTTCATCGTCTTTGTCTTTCGCTTGGTGGACCCGGTCCTCTTGCGACGCTTCTTGGTGGCCTTCTCCACCGGCTCTTCCTTGGCCTCCTCTTCGGAGGTGTCCACCGGCTCGGCGTCGTCCTTCTCTTCCTCTTCCTTCTTCTCTTCCTCTTCCTTCTTCTTCTGCTCCTGCTGGAGCAACGTCTCGGCCTTCAGCACCTCATAGATGCGGGAGCGACGAGACTCGTATTGCACCTCTAGGTACTGGCCCGTCTGCCGCCACCAGATGTCGGAGCCGACGCCGCCACCACCCATGAGGATCGCGCAGAGAACGAGGATGTAGGTGAAGGTCCAGTCAATGCGGGAGGCCAGACCCGCGCGCGCGGCTGCTGGGAGCTGCGCCTTGGGCAGAATCTGGGGCGCATCGACGAACTGGAAGAGGACGGTGACGTCGCCGATGACGACCTTGCCGCGCGACTCCTCGGACAGGTCCAGGAAGAAGTGGTTGCCCTTCCGCTCGACCGTCTTGGTCTTGGACAGCGCCTTGAGGTCGACGATGTCGTCGCCGGTGGAGATCCGCCCGTCCATCCGCTTCTCGAACACCAGGCGGTAGGCGCCGCCCTTGTACTCGAAGAGGGTGTAGGTCTTTGGGATCTTGGCCTCAGGAACGATGAAAGTGTTCCGCGGCCCTTGACCGATGGAGACGTCCTCGCGTTTTCGGAGGAGGCGTTCTTCAACGATCTTACCATTTTGAATGATCCCCAACCGGAGGATCCGCTGGGCTGACTCATTGGCCATCAAGCTTCCCCTGAGCTGCACGGCATAGTGTGCAGCGTTTCGATGCGGGCCTCAAATCCAGGGTGCGAAGTGAACGGGATCGACATCATCACATCAACGAACACGTCAGCTGATGGCTTGATTCGAATCGTTTTCTCCACTCGTCTGAAGATAAGGCGCATGTCCTGTCGAACCGGTCTGGGTCTGGTTCGTTGGACGTTGCGGGGAGGGGGATCCTTACCGAAAAAACGGAGTGCGCGTCAGATGCGCGAGCCCGCCTTGATGATCGCGAAGCGCAGGTCACTCAATCCGGCCATACCGGCAGAGTGGACGACCTCGGCGATGATCCGGAAGGGGATGTAGCTGTCGCACACGATAGTGACGACGCCCTTGAACTTCCGGTTGAGGACCTTGGCGTCCTCCTTGGCGTTCTTAACCATCTCCTCGAGCTTCTTGAAAAGCGGCTCGACGAGGAAGCTGGTCTCGGAGCCATCTTCCTTATAGGCCTTGTCGATCAGGTAGCTGTTCGTCTTGGCCGGGCAGGTGCCCTTGTCGCACTTGTAGTCGTTGGGACCCGTGTCGCTCTTGCTGTGCTGACACTGCTGGCCGCTCTCGGTCTGGCACTCGACCGGGACAATGCGCTTGTTGTCGACCACGATGGCGCGCTTGGTGATGGTCACCGGGATGGAGTCTTCAGGATTGAAGTTTGCCGTCGTGCGCGCCAGCGACAGGAAGTCGTCCTGCTTGATGCTGAGCGGGTCGCTGGTAATCGAGACGAGGAGGAACACCAAGAGGATGGTCATGATGTCCATCATCGAGTTGATGTTCAGGCCGCCCTCGTCACCATCGTTGCGGGGCTCTTTCCGTTCTTTTTTGACGTAGTCGTCGATTTGCTCGTCAGCCACCTGCGACTCCTCGCACTTTCAAGCGTTCTGAACGCAAGACGGGCCCGAAGCGAGTATCTTACGCCCGGGCCCGACCTCGATGGTTATTCTGCTACCACGAAAACGACAGCGGGGAAGAGAGGCACGTTCACCTTCCTGCCCTTCTCGTTCTTGATTCTCTTGGGCTTCGCCGTGCCGTACTCCTTGAGGTCGGTGTACGTGTCCTTTTCGAGGCGAACCCGGGCAGCGTCGATGGTCTTGGCCAGGATGTGCCAAGGGATGTTCATCTCAGCGCCGATATTGATGGTCTTCTCGTCCTTGTACTCGTTCTTGATGGCGGTGAGCCGTGAGTACAGAGCGGCGAAGTCGTACATCTCTTCGCCGTCGACGGTCTTCTTGAGGATGGGCGGCTCGGGCTCGGTGGTCCGCTCCGTCTGCATCTTCAGGGAGAACCCGTCCTTCTTGATGAAGACCGTGAGATTCAGCGGCTTCTTCTTGTCGTCCTTCTTCTTGGCCTGACCAGAACCCATCTTGGGCGCCTGGACAGCCTGAATCTTCACTTCGAAGAAGGTGAAGGCGAACAAGAGCACCGGAATCAGCACAACCAGGAGCGCCATGATGGGCGCCAGGTTGAGCTCCATATCCGGATCAGCGGCACGTTTTCCGCGAGGCATGAGACCTCCAAAACGGTCCTACCCGCGCCGTCCGGCGGACCGGCTGGCGCGGGTGGAGCGTCGGGGATTAGCGATCCGAGCCCGCGTTGCGCGAGATCAGCAGGTTCTCGAGCTTGACCGAGTACAGGTCGATCTCGTCGATGATCTTCTTGGTCACACCCGACAGCATCAGGTGGAAGATCATGCACGGGATGGCGACGATGAGGCCGAACGCGGTGGTGTTCATCGCGAGCGCGATTTCCTTACCGAGAGCCTCCTGCCGCTTGTCCGGAGCAACCGTGGCCAAAGCCTTGAATGCACCGATCATTCCGATGATGGTTCCGAGCAGACCCATCAGCGTCGCGATGTTGGCGATGGCCAGCAGCGAGTTGGTGCGCTTCTGGATGTACGGAATGACCTCCAGAGTCGCCTCCTCGACCGCGTTCTGAATCTCCTCCGGGCCCTTGTTGGCACGGGTCAGACCAGCCTTGATCACGCGAGCCAGCGCAGCCGACGGGGCGGCATTGCAAAGCTTGATCGCCTTATCGATCGAGTTGGCCATCACGAGCTTCTGAATCTGCGCCATGAACGCCGTAGCGTTGATGTTGTACTTGAAGAACAGAAAGATGAAGCGCTCGATGATGACGCCGATGGCCACGATTGAGGCGGCGAGGATGATGTACATCCAGAATCCGCCATCGCTCATCGCCTGTGCGATCGCATCCATGTGTGTGCTACCTCCGGTGATCCTGCGGGCTGGGATGGTGTCCAGCCGAACTTGCCTAGTTCTATCGGTCGCGCCCCGCTGGAATCCCCTGGGGCTTGAAAACGCTTACCCGGCATCGCCGAGACCGTCAAGCCCACAACAATTGCGGACCTGCTGACTTCCGGACACCGTCCACCATTGGACGCGTTCGGAGGCGGCATCTTACACACATTTGGCCGCGTGGAATACGTCGCACTCAATTTTGTGCGAAGCGCCTGATCCTAAAAGGGATTTTTCCGCGTCGACTGCAGGATTCTGTAGATGAAGCTGCGCCTCAACTTCAGTCCCTGGTAGCGAAACTGCGAACGTCCCAAGACGTAGAAGACCTGCGGTTTCTGGACCTTTCCTTCGACCGTGATCTCGCCCAGGTCGATGATGCCATCCTTGGCACCCTTCTTCTCGGCGCTGAACCCGGCGCTGGGGGTGGCCAGCAGGGCTATGACCAGGAGCGTGGAAAACAGGCGTTTCATGTGGCTCCTCCGTCTCCCCCATCGGCGGGGGGATCGCTGGCGTCATCGGGCTTGGCCTCACCACCGCCTTCGGGCTTGGCCTCACCGCCGTCCCCCCCGTCCTTGGATGGGTCACCGTCAGCAGGCTTGTCGTCGGCCTTCTTCTTGGCCTCTTCAGCCTTCTTCTTGGCCTCTTCAGCCTTTCTCTTGTCTTCTTCGGCCTTCGCCTTCTTGTCCTCTTCGACCTGTTTGAGCTCTTCTTTGCGGCGCTGTTGCTCCTGCTTGATGAGGAGCTTTGCCTCGCCCAGGTACTTGTCCACGTTCTTGTCCGTGGCCGCAGCCGACGACGACTGCTTGTAGGTCGTAAACTGCTTGATCGCTTCGGTCAGCTGCTTGATCCGGTCCCGACCGGGAAGCTTGTTCTCCAGATACAGGATCCCAAGATTGTAGTGCGCGTCAGCCATTTGCGGCTTGATCTTCAGCACCCTCAGCCAGCTCTTCTCGGCAGCCTCGAAACGCTTGGAGCCGCGTTGCGCAGCGCCCAGGTTTAGGAACGCCTCGGCGAACGCGGGCGCCATGGCGATAGCCTTGGTGATCGCGTCCTCGGCGGCGCCATAATTTCGCACCTTGATGTAGACCATTCCGAGGTTGTTGAGCGCCTCGACGTAGTCGGGCTTGATCTTGACCGCCTCTTCAAGGAGGTCGCGCGCCGAGATCATCCGCTTCTGCTGCATCCGAATGCGCGCGAGGATAAAGCTGGCTTCAGCGTCGGGGCGTATGTCGCGGGTACGCCGGATGATGGCCTCCGCAGCGGCCACGCGTTTGGACGCGAAATAGGCGCGTGCCAGCAGTTTCATGGCGCCGACCGACGTCTCCGCCTTCTTGAGCACCTTTCGCGCTTCCTTGATGGCCTGATTCGGCTGGTTGGTGGCGAGGTAGCCCTCGGCGAGCGCCATTTTCAGCAGCAGGTCGTCGGGGTTGTTGGCAACCACGCGATCGAGCGCCTGGACTTCCGCCGTCGGCGTCTGGCCCCCCATCAGGCTGACCCGCATCAGCAGCATGTGCGACGGAGCATGCGTCGCCTGCTTGCTCACCGCCTGTTTGAGTTGCTGGTAGGCCTCGATGATGCGCCCTTCTCGCACGCGGATTCGGGCGAGCTGATAGCGACCGGCAGCGGCGTTGCCGTCCACCGAAATAGCGAGGTTCGCCTTGGCTTCGGCGGCCTTCAAGGCGCCTTCGTCGACGAGTTTCCCCGCCTCCCAGGCGACCACCTCGGCCTTCGAAGCCCCCTTGGGGGGACCGGTCTCCACGGGTGGGGGCGGAGGCTTGGGCTTTTCTTCCGGCTCTGGTGGAGGCGTCTCTGAGCCGCCCTCGGCCCCGGAGTTGCCGTCGCCTTCTCCGGCAGGCGCAGCGCCACCGCCGTCCGCCGGAGGATCGGGCTCGGCCGCCAGACCCGGTCCCGAAAGCGCCAGCACCGCCGCCAGCGACACCACGAGACACCACACTCCACGCCGACCGGAACGGGCCATCAGCGGACCTCCGGCTTCTTCGTGTCGAGCGTATAGGTAGGCTTCCACTTGACCCGCAGCTTCTCTTCCTTGAACAGCGGGAAGTCGTCGGGCTTGTACTTGTTGATCGCCTCCAGCGCGTCCCGGGTGCATTTGTTGGTCACCTTGAGCTCGCGCGCCTTCTGAACGGTTGTCGTGAACCGCTTGATGGCGACGTTTTCGAACTTCAGCCCCTCGTCCTCGATCATCGTGATGTAGGCGTCCAGCTCCTCATCGCTGAGGCCCTTGGGCTCGGGCGCCTTGTAGAGGGTCGTCGCCATATCCCGCATCATGTCGCCGAGGCGGTAGTAGCCGCAGATGGTCCAATCCAGGGCCTTGTACGGGAAGATATCGGCGTACCGATCCTGCAGCGCCTGAAGCTGCTCGATCTTCTTCTTCAGCGTCGCCGACTGCCGCTTCTGGCTTCCCTTCAGCCGCAGCTTCTTGAAGTCCTTGAAGTCGAGCTCGATGAGTTTGAAGGTCGACTCGGCCGCCGCCTTGGCCGAGGGGGAACCCGGCTGACGCCCACGCGCCGCGTATTCGCGGACCACGTCCTGCCACATGCGCTTGGCTTTGGTGATGCGTCCGATCTTCTCGGCGTACTGAGCGATCTTGAGCTTGGCCTCGATGATGAGCTTGTCCATGCCCGGGCGCGTGCGGAACCGGTCGATGAACTGCAGCCAGATGCGCTCGGCCTCGCGCGTGTCGCCGCGCTGCTCGGCCAGCCGACCGGCGCGGAACAAGGCCCCTGCCGAGTCGTCACGGGACTTGTACTGTTTGGCATAGCGCTCGAAGTTCGCTGAGGCCTGGGCGAAGTCCCCGTTGAACTCCTGCATCTCCGCGGCCTGGAACAACATGTAGTTGCGCTTGTCGTTGTTCGGGTAGCGGTTGTAGTGGGCCATGTAGGCCGCGATGGCCTTCTCGAAGTAGAAGAACGCCTTGTAGTTCTCCGCCAGCTGAAACAGCGACTCTTCGGCAAACGAGCTCTTGCTGTAGCGCGGGTCGTTGACCAGCTTCTCGAAGATGCGAACGGCGGAGTCGTAGTACTTCTCCTCCTTGTAGGCGAGCGCGGCGTTGAAGTAGGCCTTGTCGGCAAACTTGGCGTTGGGGTTCTGGTTGGCGAGTCGCTCGAACTCACGCGCTGCTGGTAGCCAGTTCTTCTCCCGAAAGTACTTCTCGGCCCGTTTGAACTGCGCTCCGAGCTTGAAGAGCTTGATCTGCTTTTGGATCTTCTTGGCCATCTCGGGATCGCCGAGCCGCAGCTTCTGCGACAGATCCGCCCACCGGGCCATCTGCTCGAAGTCGTTTTCTTCGTTGTAGCTGTTGATGATGTTGGCGATGGCGTTGGCAGCCACGTCATACTCGGAGAAGCACGACAGGATCTTCTTGAACCGCGCCCGAGCCTCGTCGTAGTCGCGGTAGCGGTAGTACATCTCCGCGGCCTGATAAGCGATTTGCGCCTGGGCCTTGCGGGAGCCCTCCTGCTTGAGGTCGTTGTCGAAGTAGAAATCGACAGCATTCAGCCAGGAGCGAACCTTGGGAGGGATCGCCTCGGCGGCGACACGCTTGACCTCGCGGGTCTCCCCCTCCTTCAGCTGGGCTGCCTCCGGCGGCTCCCAATCGGCGTTGGGGTCGGACTTGGTGGGCAGCACGCCCCCCTTGATGGCGATGGCCAACACCTTCTCGTGGGACTTGATGGCCGACCACGCCGCCGGCTCGCGGTACTGACGCTTCTTGTCGTAGGAAGCGACCGCCGTGTAGGCGTCCGCGGCCGGCTCCCACTGGCCGGAGTAGTACAGCGTCTCCGCCTTGTAGAACATGATCTCGTAGGACGACGGCTGCGAGGGGTACTGCTTGAGATAGGCGGTGTAGCCGGCAGCAGCCTTGGCGTACTGCTCTCGGGACTTCACGAGCAGGTCTGGGTTGCCCTCCAGCTTGGCCTGCGTCTTAAGCTCCTGCGCCCTCTGGTGGTGCCACAGAGCCCGCTCACGCATGGCGACCTCGACCTCGCGCTCGGCGGCCGCGATGGCGCGTGGGTTGTTCTTGTTGGCCTCGTACCAGGGGCTGCCCTTCTTGAACATCTGGGCCAGCCGCTCACGCTCACGGGTAGCCGCATCGATGTTTCGCAGCACGTCGTAAATCTTGATGATCTGACGCTGATGCTCGGCCGCCGCGACGTCCAGGGGAGCCCGTTTGATGAGCTCCTGGTACACCGTGATCGCCTCCTTGTACTTCACCGAGTCGTGGAGGTTGTACAGCGACAGCGCGTACTTGCTGATGATGTCCAGCTCGTACTTGGCGCCGTCACTCAAGTAGGCCAGCGCTCGGGCCACACCGGCGTTGTCATCCTTGAGGCCGTCGTTGTCCCAGTCGTCCTCGGCGAGGCTCTTGGCCAGGTAGTCCACCGCTTCGTCACGCAGGGCGCTACCGGTGCCTTCCTCGCTGTCGCCGTAGTAGGCAATGAGCTGCTTGAAGGTCTTGATGGCAGCGTCGTAGTCGTAGAGCTGAAAGTAGGTCCACGCCAGCTTGTACAGCGCTTTGTCGTAGTACTTCGACTTGGTGTACGACAACGCCCGGACGTACTGCTTCTTGGCCTGCTCGAACTCGCCGTAGTCGAAGTAGATCTCGCCGATGCGGAGAATGACCTCGGGGGCGTATTGGCTCTTGGGGAAGTTCTTGACCAGCGCCTCCCACGTCTGGCGCGCTTCGACGTCCTGGGTCTCTTCATTGAGCACGTAGCCCAGCAGGTAGTAGACCGCGTCGGCGTAGCGATAGCGCTTACCGAACCGAGCCAGCAGCTCTCGGTAGATCCGGGAGGAGTCGGCGTAGGAGCGCTGCGGTTGCTGCGGCTCGGCGGGGATCTTGCCCCGGTTGTAGAGGTCCATCTGCGTGTCATGGTCCTCGAGCGCGTCGGCGAAGGCGATGGCGCTGCGCTCGTAATAGAGCTCGGCCAGGCGGAACATGGCGTCCGGGGTGTACTTGAGGTCGTTGGGGTACTTCTTGATAAAGGCCTCGAAGCGGGCAATGGCGTCCGCGCGCGCCTGCCGCTCGGCCTTCTCGACGTCGCCGACTCGCTTGTCGTAGCGCTTCCCCAGGAGGTCACGACGCGTCTTCATCGCCTGCTCGAGGACGTTCTTGACCTCGCCGCGATAGCGAAGCGCGCTCTTGACCCAGCGCTCCACCGAGCGCTCGTAGGCCAGCCGCTCACGCTCCATCTCGATGTCGTTGACGACCGCCTTCTTGCCCGTGTCGGTGGTCTTGGTGACCTTCTTGTCTTTGTCCTTCCGCTCACAGCGCGGCAGGTCCCCAGCACGAATGGCGTCGGCCTGCGGCCCGTCGCCGAGCCCGTCGTCCTTCTTTCCGTCGGCAGACTTGGCCCCGTCTGCAGCCTTCGCGCCATCAGCAGGTTTGGCACCGTCTGCAGGCTTCTCGCCATCAGCAGGTTTGGCACCGTCTGCAGGCTTCTCGCCATCAGCAGGTTTGGCACCGTCTGCAGGCTTCGCGCCGTCAGCGGGTTTCGCATCAGCAGGCTTCGCGCCATCGGCCGGCTTGGCACCATCAGCAGGCTTCGCGCCATCGGCCGGCTTGGCCCCGTCAGCCGGTTTGGCCCCGTCAGCGGGTTTCGCGCCATCGACCGGCTTTTTGTCATCGGCCGGCTTCTTGTCATCAGCCGGCTTCTTGTCGTCGCCAGGCTTGGCCCCATCGGCAGGCTTGTCGGCGTCGCCCGGCTTCGCCGTTTCCGCCGGCGGTTCGGGTTCTGCATTCCTCGGGTCAGGCTGCTGCGCCAGCGCAATCTCCGGCAGCGCCAGGGCCATCAGCGCGCCGATGACACCAACGCGTCGAACGAACCGCGTGTTCACGGCTTGTCCTCCCCGGCACCGGCCTCTTTGAGCAGACGATCGGCACTCTCGTTCATCTTCTGGAGCCGCTTCGCACGCTCCTGCTGGATGTCGCGAATTTCTGCCGTCTTACGTTGCTTCTTCTCCCAGGCCACGTCGATGAGCCCGACGTCCGCCTCCAGGACGACGGTCTGCATCCGTTTGCGAGCATCCTCGAAGAGCTTCTCACCCACGGCCCGGGCGATAATGCGACCCGAATTCTCGTGGGCTGCCATCTCGACGCTGTACTGATCCAGCTTCGCCTTCTCGCGCGCGATAATTCGCACGAGTGTGTTGACCTTGGTGGCCACCTTCTTGTCGATCTCGACGATCGTCTTGCCCAGGGACTCGATCCCGCCGGCGATGCGACGAAGCATATCGTCGATGCGCTGGTTGCGGGCCGCTGCAGCGGAACCGCCCAAGCGGGTGTACGCCTGTCCCTCACGCCGGTGCGCCGCAATGAGATTGACCCGCAGCTGAGCCTCGCCCTGCGAAACGGCGTCACCAGTGCCCACGGTCTTGGACTCTAGCGAGATCTCCTTTTTGATCCTCACCAGGTCGTCGTAGATTTTCGTGAGCTGAGTCTTCTCGCCTTCGACGGCTTGCCGCAGCTCAGCCTCACGCTCGGCGGTCAGCTTCTGCCCGCGGTCGGCAAACTGCTTCTTGTTGAGGAAGACCTCCAGCGCCATCAGCTGCTCTTTGACCTGCTTGAGGCTTGTCTCGATCAGGAAGGCTTTGCGGTCGAGCTCGCTGTACTCGGCTCCGACGGCCGTCGTGCGTTGGCGGTAGGCCTCGATGGTCTTGGGAACTCGGCGCCACTGCGCCTCCAGCTGTTTGCGATAGCTCCGCATCTCGTCGATGGACTTCCGCGAATCCGGGCTCATCCCAGCCGCGAGCCGCTTGTGCTGAAGCTCGAGCAGTGCCGTGGACAAGGTCAGCATCCCATCCTGCAACGCCAGGGCCCGTGTCCAACCGTCCTTGAGGGCCGGAAACCGCTCGACGCGGTTGCTGGCGGAGACGATCTTCTCCAGCTCGTTGGCAAGCTCTCGGGTCTCGCGGATCTCCCCGGCCTCGATGGACAGCTGGTTGAAGACCTTGACGATGCGCCCGAAGCTGTCGGCGCTAGCCACCCAACGCGACGTTTTCTTGCTCAAGGGCCCCCCAAGCTCGACCCGGTTGCGGTGCCGTTTGAGCAACCACTCGAAATAGGCGTCGATGTTGGCCGGGTCCTGGGTGAAGCGCTGGAGCTCGTTCCGGATGGGTGCAAAGCGCGTCAGGATACGCTCGTAGCTGTCCACCGCCGCGTCGTAGTCGTCCAGCATGATGCTCAGACGCCCTCGCAACACATACGCTTCGACGGCCAGCTGCTCGTCCTGGACCACCAGCAGCAAGATGTCGGCCGCCCGCATAGCGCGCTTGTACTTGTCGCTCTTGATGTACGCCCAAGCCATCTCGTAAAGGGCCAGGTCGTAGGATGGGCTGTACCGGCCGATGCGCTGGTAGGAAACCACCGCGTTCGTGGTGTCGGCCTTCTCCATGTGAAGGCGGCCTGCAGCGAGGTTGGCGAGGTCGCGTGCGGTCTCCTCTTCGGGCGTCTTGGCGCTGATCTTGCCCAGCTTGGTGAACAGCGCCAACGCGGAGTCGTACTGCTTCTTGGCTGTCAGCGCGACGCCCAGATAGTACTGCGCCAGGAAGTGCTTGGCGTTGGCGGGGCCGATGCCCTGGAAGACGGTGATGGCCTTGTCAAAGTCCTTCAGGCGGATGTGGGCCTTGCCGAGGGCGTAGCGCGTGTTGCCCTGAACTGCGCCGGAACTCATCTGACTCACCAGCAAGCGGAGACGCTTGAGGTTGTCGGCGTTCAGAGCCATGTCGATGAGATAACTGCGCGCCCGGTCGGCCAGCTTGGCGTCCGGCGCCCGGGCCACGATCTCGAAGTAGCTCGCCGCCCCCTGGACATTGCCCAGCTTGAACAACGACTCGGCCAGCACCATGGTCGTCGGGAAGTAGTCCCGGTGACGGTCGAACCGGTACTCGCTCACGGCGTCGAACGCGAGGATGGCGGCGGTCTGATAGTTGCCCATCTCGAAGGCGATGCGCAGATCGATGAGTCGCCGCTGCAGGGAACGCTTTTCGAGGGTGGCGCTGGCGTTGGAGTACTCGCGGGCGAGTAGCGTCACCGCACGCTCCAGGTTGGTGAGCTTGACCTCGTACCCGGGGAGCGGGTCCGGCTGCTGGGCGCTGGCGCCCAACCCGATCAAACTCGTCGCCGCGGCGACCAGCGCCGCGGTCCACCTTGCGCCAGGCCGCACTACTTCTTCTCCCCCTTGGCGTTCTTGTCCTGCTTGCCCTTGGTGTAGGACTCCTGACTGGTCTCGAACTTGATGTACGGGCGCTGGGTCAGGTCGTAGGTGACGTCACCCCGCAGGAATCCGACGGCCTTCACCTTCGTGACCTTTCCCTTGGTCGCATAGAACGTGAAGTTGGCCCGGAGCCTGAAGACGTAGTCGTTGAGGTAGCCGAACACAGTGGAGTCGCCGCGGTAACGCATCTCCACACTCAAGACGTGGTTGCCGGGCAGAACATTACCGGCAAACAGCTCGATTTTTTCGGCCTTGTTCAACTGACCATCGGCATTGTCCTGGTAGTAAATCTTCTCGCCATCCAGCTGGTAGAAGACCTGCTCGAGCTTGAAGTCGCTGCCCATGTCGTTGACGTGGTGGATGACCGCCTTGGCCTCGGCGATAACGTCGTTGAGCACCTGCTCGCGCAGCAGCAGCAGTCGTGTCTTGGTGCGGAAGATCTTCTCTTTGAGACCGGTGACCTTCTCTTCCAGCTGGCGCACCTTGATGTCGTACTCTTCCTCGCTCAACCCACCACGGGGCGCGTCGATCTTGGGCCCCTCGGCGGCCGGCGGGGGCGCGGCGGCTGGCTTGCCCCCGACATCAGGGCGGCGGATAAGCGGCTTATTGCCCGCGGGGGCCCCGTCGGCGGGCTTCTTCGTGCCGTCGGCGGGCTTCTTCGCGCCGTCGGCGGGTTTCTTGTCCGTGTCGCCTGCGGCAGCCGGCTTCTTGTCCGGCTCCGCGGCGGAAGCCACGGGCGACGCGATGACCACTCCAAAGAACAATGCTGCCACTGCGGCGGCGGAACCTCGGGCTCCGAGCCGTGCACGACGTGTCATGTGGTTTGTCCTGGACGTTGATTGGGGTGGCGGCGCAACGGGACGAGTGTGCATAGCGCCATTTGGAAGGTCAACAGTCGGGCTCCCGGGTTCATGCCGAGACACGAACCGCGTGATGACAGAAGCCTCGTGGCAGGCCAGCCTGCCCGCCACTGAGGGGGAACGCAACTATAACGTCGCCAAGCCCCCGAAGCGTCACCCCGATCGTCGACTTTCCCGGTTCCCTAAATCGGGCTCCAGGGTTTGGGCTCCTCATCGTCCTCTTCGACGCCCCAGAGTCCCTCGGCCTCCAGCATCGCAACCACCCGCCGCAACACCTTCGTCATGTTCTCCCGGGTCAGGGCGCTGAGGAAGACAATCTCGACACCACGCGCCTCGAAGGCCTCGGTCCAGAGCTCCAGCTCGTAGCGGTCGTCCACCAGGTCGATCTTGTTGAGCACCACCAGGACCGGCCGCGCAGCCAGCTCGGGGGAGTGCTTGGCCAGTTCGCCCACGATGACGTCGTACGCCTTTAGCGGGTCCATCGAGTCCGGCCCCATGCTGATGAGGTGGACCAGGACCCGGGTGCGCTCCAGGTGCTTGAGGAAGCGGTCGCCCAAGCCCAGGCCGTCGGAAGCGCCCTCGATGAGTCCAGGCACGTCTGCCAGCACGAAGTCCCGCTCGTCGACCCGAACGACCCCCAGGTTGGGTGTCAGGGTGGTGAACGGATAGTCGGCCACCTCGGCCTTGCTCTTGCTCACCGAGCGAATGAACGTGCTCTTGCCGGCGTTGGGCAATCCCACCAGCCCCACATCCGCCATCAGCTTGAGGCTGAGCTTGAGGATGCGGTGCTCTCCCGACTCGCCCTCCTGGGCGATGCGCGGCGCACGACGCGTCGACGTGGCGAAGGAGGCGTTACCCCGTCCCCCACGCCCGCCCTGGGCAACCACCACCTGCTGACCGGGCTCGGTCAGGTCCGCCACCACCTCGCCCGTGGCCTCGTCGGTGACGATGGTGCCCACCGGCAGTGGAACGACCATGGGATCGGAGCTCTTCCCGGTGCGACGCTGGGGTCCACCTGAGGCTCCGTGCTGGGCCTTGTACCACCGCCGATAGCGATGATCGAGCAGGGTGGCCACCCGCTCGTCCGCCTCGACGACGACATCACCACCCCGGCCGCCGTTGCCCCCATCGGGGCCGCCCAGCGGGACGTGGGCCTCTCGCCTGAAACTGATGAGACCGCGTCCGCCATCGCCGGCGACCACCTCGATGGTGGCTTCGTCAACGAACTGCATGACGCGGTCTCGAAAAGCGCGGTGCTCCGAGGCGCTGGAGCACGCCCAGCGCGTCAGAGGAGCCCGTCGCTCTTAGTTGGCGACGACGTGGACCTTCTTGCGGTCCTTGCCGTAGCGGGTGTACTTCACCGTGCCGTCGACGGTGGCGAAGATGGTGTAGTCGCGGCCCATGCCCACGCCGTTGCCGGGGTGGATCCGGGTGCCCAGCTGGCGAACGATGATGTTGCCGGCCGTGACGGGCTCGCCGCCGAACTTCTTGATGCCGCGGCGCTGAGCGTTGGAGTCGCGCCCGTTCCGGGTAGAACCCTGTCCCTTCTTATGAGCCATGAGTCTCTCCTGCTCTAGCTGGCGATCGAGTCGATGCGAACGCTGGTGAAGTGCTGGCGGTGTCCGTTCTTGCGGATGTAGTTCTTACGCCGCTTGAACTTGAACACGATGACCTTGCGGTGCCGCCCCTGCTCCAGGATGGTGCCGCCGACGCTGGCGCCCTCCACCCGGGGGGTGCCGACCTTGGTCTCCTCGTCGGAACCGACGAGCAGCACGTCCTCGAAGGTCACGTTGGCGCCTGCGTCGCCAGCCAGCTTTTCGATCTGGATGACATCGCCTTCGGCGACCCGATACTGCTTTCCACCAGTCTTGATGACTGCGTACATGGCCTGGACCTCCGTCCGTGATTCGTTGCTCTGACGCCATAACCGCGGGGCGGCTGGCGGAGCGGGGCCGGAAGGTAGGGGCACTCCTATGCGATGTCAAGCACTAGATCGGGAGTCCTTCATCATAGCCGCGAGCGACTCTGTGTAAGGCGGACGGGCCACCCCCACCTCGGTGATGATTCCGGCGATAAGCTCGGCCGGTGTCACGTCGAAGGCAGGGTTGGAGACCGCGACGTCCGTGGGCGCCACGGGGTGTCCAAAGACGCCCCGAACCTCTTCGGGAGAGCGTTCCTCGATCGGGATCTGGGAGCCGTCGGCCAGCGACAGATCGACCGTCGTCATGGGCGCGGCGACGTAAAAAGGGATCCCGTGGCGGTGACACATGACGGCGACCTGGTAGGTCCCGATCTTGTTGGCCGCGTCACCGTTGGCGACGATCCGGTCGGCGCCGACGATCGCGCATTGGACCTGTCCTCGCGAGATCAGATGACCGGCCGCGGAGTCGGCGATCACCCGCACGTCGATGCCCTCCTTGAGGCACTCCCAGGCGGTCAGACGGCTGCCCTGCAGGTAGGGGCGCGTCTCGTCGGCAATCACGTTGATGCTCTTGCCAGCCCGGTGGGCGGAGCGGATGACCCCCAGTGCGGTGCCATAGCCCGCCGTGGCCAGCGACCCCGTGTTGCAGTGGGTCAGCACCGTGGCTCCCTGGGGAATCAGGGGCTCGCCGTTGGCGCCGATCGCTTTGTTGGTCGCGATGTCATCCCGAAGGATGCGGTCCGCCTCGGCGTCGAGCGCGTCGAGCAGAGCCGCACGGTCGGCCTCCGCGTCGTACTGCGCCACGATGCCCTTCATGCGATCGATGCCCCAGAAGAGGTTCACCGCCGTGGGCCGAGTCCCGGCCATCAGCTCGCAAAGCGCGTCGAACGCATCTCCGAAAGCGTCGCCCGAAGGGATCTGACGCGCGCCAAGGGCCAGTCCCATGGAGGCTGCGACCCCGATGGCCGGCGCGCCTCGGATGATCATGTCACGGATCCCGGTGGCGACCCCTTCAGCGTCGGTGTACCGCTGGTGCACCTCTTCGTGCGGCAGCCGCGTTTGATCCAGCATGATCACGGCGCCCTCGGCGTCGCGGAAGATGGGGCGAATGGGCTCCAGCTCGGTATCGGTCACGGTCGTAGCTCCTGCTATCCGCCAAGCAGTCGGCGGACGATGGTGTTCACGGCTTGGGGATTGGCCTTGCCGCGGGTGGCCTTCATGACCTGCCCAACGAAGAAGCCCATCAGCTTGGTCTTGCCGCCCCGGTAGGCCTCCACCTGCCCCGGGTTCGCGTCGAGGACCTTCTGAACCTCGGCCTCGATGGCCGACTCATCGGTGATCTGGCCGCCATGCTCGGCGACCCAGGCTGACGGACTCACCCCGTCGCGATACATGGCGGCGAAGCACTTCTTGGCCATCTTGCCGCTGATGGTGCCCTTGACCACCAACCCCAACATCTCCGCGAGCCCGTCCGGCCCCACGGCGGCAGGAGCCTCTTCGAGCTCCACGCCGTCCTTGTTGAGGGCTCCGAGAAGCTCGCCGGTGATCCAGTTGGCCGCCAGCTTGGCGTCGCCGGTGGCACGCGCCACGGTCTCGAAGTAGTCCGCCCGGTAGACCGACTGGGTCAGCACCTCGGCGTCGTAGGCGCTCAGCCCGAACTCCGACTCGAAGCGCTTGCGCCGCTCCCGCGGGAGCTCCGGCAGGTCCTGCAGCACCCGCTCCACCCACTCGCGGGAAACCTCGAGGACCATCAAGTCGGGGTCGGGGAAGTAGCGGTAGTCGTGCGCCTCCTCCTTGGAGCGCATGCTTCGCGTCTTCCCAGCGGCCTCGTCCCACAGACGCGTCTCCTGCACGACCTCGCCGCCGCTCTCGATGACATTGATCTGGCGGCTGATCTCGTACTCGATGGCGCGCCCGACGAACCGGAACGAGTTGACGTTCTTGATCTCCGTGCGCGTTCCGAAGGCTTCCTGCCCTTTGGGTCGTACCGACACGTTGGCGTCGCACCGGAAGTTGCCCTTCTCCAGGTTGCCGTCGCTGGCCCCCACGGCCACCACCACCTGGTGCAGCGCCTTCATGTAGGCCACCGCCTCCGTGGCGGTCCGCATGCAGGGCTCGCTGACGATCTCCACCAGGGGCACGCCGGCCCGGTTGAAGTCGACGTAGCTCTTTGATGCGCTCGACGAGTGAACCGTCTTTCCGGCGTCTTCCTCCATGTGGATTCGGGTCAGTTCGAAGAAACGCTCCTCGGCGGCCTCTCCATCACCCACCGTCGCCCAGACGCCCCCGCCCGACATGATGGGCTGGTCATACTGGCTGACCTGATACCCCTTGGGCAGATCCGGATAGAAGTAGTGCTTGCGCGCGAACCGACTCCGCTCCGCGATGTCACATCCCAGCGCGAGTCCCACCCGCAGGGCCAACTCGACCGCCTCGCGGTTGAGGACCGGAAGCACTCCGGGCATCCCCAGAGTCACCGCGTCCACGTTCTGATTGGGCTCGCTGGCTCCGCCGGCGCGCGCACCGCAGAAGATCTTCGAGTCGGTGGCCAGCTGAGCGTGGACCTCCAGGCCAATGACGGCTTCCCACTCAGGCATCCGGCACCTCCGCTTCGTAAGCCGCGGCAGCAGCCACCATCGCCGCCTCTTGTAGCGGCGGTGCGATGAGCTGAAGCCCGATCGGCAGACCGGTTGGATCCCGATCGGCGCAGGGCAGCGACATGCAGGGCAGCCCGGCCAGAGAGGCCGGGATGGTGAACACGTCCAGGAGGTACATCTGCAGCGGGTCGGACACCCGCTCGCCGAGACCGATGGCGGTCACCGGCGACGCAGGACCCGCGATGACGTCGCAGCTTTCGAAGGCCTTGGTGAAGTCACGGGCGATCAACGTCCGCACCTTCTGGGCCTTGAGGTAGTAGGCGTCGTAGTAGCCGGCGGACAACCCGTAGGTGCCCAGCATGATCCGCCGCTTCACCTCGTCGCCAAAGCCCTCGGCGCGGCTGCGCGCGTACATGTCGCGGAGCCCGGAGACATTCTCGGCTCGGCGGCCGTAACGGACCCCGTCATAGCGCGCGAGGTTGCTCGACGCCTCGGCGGTCGCGATGAGGTAGTAGGTCGCCACCGCGTATTGGGTATGCGGAAGGCTCACGTCGACCAGGGTCGCGCCCATCTTCTCGTAGGTCGCCAGCGCGTTGCGCACGGCATCGGCCACCGGAGCGTCGCATCCCTTGGTGAAATACTCCGCCGGGATCCCGATCCGGAGTCCCTCGACACCCCGCCCCAGGGCAGCGGCCACGGGCTCGGGGGCCTGAGGGATCGACGTCGAGTCGAGCGGGTCGGGGCCCATGAGCACGTCCAGCCCCAGCGCGGCGTCCGCCACCGTGGGCGCCAGTGGCCCCACCTGGTCCAGGCTGGAGGCGAAGGCGATGACCCCCCAGCGGCTGATGCGGCCGTAGGTCGGTTTGATGCCGACCACCCCACAGAAGCTCGCCGGCTGGCGGATGGAGCCGCCGGTGTCGGTGCCCAGGGTCAACGCGCAGTGCCGGGCCGCGACGGCCGCTGCAGAGCCCCCCGAGGACCCGCCGGGAGAGCGGGTTGTGTCTACCGGGTTGCGCACCGGGCCAAAGGCGGAGTTCTCGTTGGACGAGCCCATGGCGAACTCGTCCTGGTTGAGCTTGCCGACGATGACCCCATCCGCCTCGCGAATGCGCCGGGTCACGGTGGCGTCGTAGGGCGGGACGAAGTTCTCCAGGATCCGTGACGCCGCCGTGGTGGCGACCCCGCGGGTGCAGATCATGTCCTTGAGGCCCACCGGAACACCACCAAGGTCGCCGACGGACTCTCCCGCGGCACGCTTGGCGTCCACTGCGCGAGCGGCATCGAGCGCACCGTCCCGGTCGACGGCGAGCCACGCGTTGAGCGTCGGGTTGTCACGCTCGATGCGCGCCAGCGACGCCTCGGCGAGCGCGACGCTGGTCACCTCACCCGCGTCCAGCGCGGCCTTCTGGTCGTGAAGGGACTGGTCGAGCAGAGCATCGGCCATCAGACGACCCTCGGTACGACGAAGCTCTCGCCGTCGGTAGCCGGAGCGTTGGCGAGCGCCGCGTCACGGGTCAGGCTCACGTTCGCCTCGTCGTCCCGAAACGGCGTGGTCAGCGGGATCGGGTGGCTGGTCGGCTCCACGCCTTCCGTGTCCACCTGGTCGAGGACCGCCACATACTCCAAGACGGCGTCCAGCTCCTTGGCGAACCGGGCCTCCTCGGTCTCGCTGCACGTCAGGCGCGCCAGCTCGGCGACGCGGTGAACGTCGATGTGGACCTCGCTCACGCGCTCGCTCCTGCCAGGAAGGCTTCGAGCCGCTCCCGAATGGCGTCGCGGCGTGCTTCCGTGGTCGCCTCCGCGCGCAGTACCAGCACAGGTTGGGTGTTGGAGGCGCGGATCAGGCCCCAGCCGTCCTCGAACTCGACCCGGGCACCGTCGATATCGACGACGTTCTGAACATCCGGCTCGGCTTTGAAGTGGGCCAGCGCCTTATCGACCAGGGCGAACTTGGCGTCCTCGTCCACGTCCAGCCGAATCTCGGGCGTCACGCTGGTCTCGGGAACCCCCGCCAGTAGCGACGATAGGGGGCCATCATGGCGACTGAGGATCTCGAGCAGCCGCATCGCGGCGTACACGGCGTCGTCAAACCCGTACCAGTTCTGGGCGTAGAAGATGTGGCCGCTCATCTCTCCGGCCAGGAGCGCCCCTTCCTTCTTCATCCTCGTCTTGATGATGGAGTGCCCGACCTTGCTCATGATCGGCTTGCCGCCGGCTTCGGCGATCGCGTCGTAGAGCGTCTTGCTGCACTTCACCTCGCCCACCACGGACGCGCCCGGATGGTCTTTCAGCAGCGCCCGCGCCAACACGATGAGGAGCTTGTCGCCCCACATCACCTCACCGCGCTCATCGATCACCCCGATGCGGTCGGCGTCGCCGTCGAAGGCCACTCCGAGGTCGGCGCCATCGGCCACGACCCGGGTCTTCAGCTCGGCGATGTTGGCCTCGACGGTGGGATCCGGGTGGTGGTTGGGGAAGTGCCCGTCCATCGGGATGTAAAGCCCGGTCGCCTCGATGCCGAGACGCTCGAGAAGCCGCATGCAGCCCGGTCCGCCCGTGCCGTTGCCCCCGTCGACGACCACCTTGAGTCGCCGCTCGCCCAGGGAGATACGGCCAGCAACGTCATCGACGTAGGCGTCCTCGATGGCGTGGTCGACCAGCGCACCGCCTTCATCGGTAACGAAGTCGTCAGCCTCGATGAGGTCGGCGAGGACCTGGATGTCGGGACCCCACAGGGAGCCCTTCCCCTTCATCATCTTGAAGCCGTTGTACTCCGGCGGGTTGTGGCTGCCGGTGATCTGCACACCCCCGTCGAGGTCGAGATGGTGCACGGAGAAATACAGCAGCGGGGAGGGCACGACGCCAACCCTGACCACCTCCAGCCCCGTCGAGGCCACGCCGTCGGCAAAGGCTGTCGCAAGCCGCTCGGAGTGCAGGCGGCAATCGCGACCAAGGGCGACCGTGCTGGCTCCCTCGCGGACCATGAAGGTGCCGTAGGCTCGCCCCAGCAGGTTCGCGAAGGGCTCGGTGAGATCCTTGTCGACGATGCCGCGGACATCGTACTGCCGGAAGATCCTGCGGTTGATGGTGCTCACAGGAGCTCTCCACGATCGCCCGTCTTCAGGGCATCCACCACCTCGCGCAGGCGCTGGGCTTCGTCGCGCTTGCAGACCAGGGTGGCATCGTTGGTGTGCACGACCACCAGGTCTTTGACGCCGACGGTGGCTACGGTGGCCCCCTCGTCGGCGAAGAGCACGTTGCCGCTGCCATCGAGCTCGAGGACATCGCCCCGCTTGAACGACGACTGTCCGTCGTCGCGAAAGTCGTAGAGGCTGCGCCACGAGCCGACGTCGCTCCAACCGAACTCGCCCGGCACCACCACGACCTTGTCGGTGCGCTCCATGACCGCGTAGTCGATGCTGATGGACTTCAGCGTCGGGTAGACCTCTGCAACCGTCTCGGCGGTCACAGCCGGGTCTGCCAGCGGAGCGATCTGCGCCATCAGCTCGGGCTCGAAGCGCTCGAGCTCTGCGAGGATGAGCTCGCAGGGCATGAAGAACATGCCGGCGTTCCAGACGAAGTTGCCGGCCGCCAGGTACTGGGTCGCCGTTCCCGCGTCGGGCTTCTCCTTGAAGGCCCCCACGGTGTACGCCCCGCCCTGACCGATAGACTCGCCGATCTGAATGTAGCCATAGCCCGTCTCGGGACGCGTCGGCGGAATCCCAAGGGTCACGATACGCCCGGTAGCGGCGACCTTGCATGCCTCGGCGCACAGGGTCTGGTAGCGCTCGATGTTGGCGACGTAGTGGTCCGAGGGGAGCACCATCAAGATCCCGTTCGGATCCCGCTGCTTGACCCACAGCGCCGCCCAGGCGATGGCAGCGGCGGTGTTGCGGCCCTCTGGCTCGCGCAGGATGTTCTCGCTGGGCAGGTTGGGCAGCTCCTCGGAGACCGAGTCACCCAGGACCGTACCGGTCACTACGAGCTGGCGTTCCGAAGGGGCCAGCGAGGCGACGCGGTCAGCGGTGACGCGGAGCATGGCGCCGTCGCCGAAGAGATCGAGCATCTGCTTGGGCCGCGCCCGGCGAGAGAGGGGCCAGAAACGGCTACCGACGCCGCCGGCCATGATCACGGCCCAGATGTTGGAGTTGGAACTCACGGTGTCCTCGTCATGTCGTCGAGTGTGGTGCGGGGCAATGGAGTCGCTCTCTCATCAGAGAAGGTCCAGCGTGATAGCAACGACGCCGAGCGGGAAGCAATACCACGCGAACAGATGCAGCTTGCCGACATCCATCAGGTGTTTGAGGTAGATCAGCGCGACGGTCCCCACCACAGCGCTGGTGGCCGCTCCGGCGAGATACAGACCGAGTGTGCCGTCGGTCGCCAACGCGGAAGCATCAAATTTGAGCACCAGCGCACCAAGAATGGCGGGGATGGCCAGCACGAAGGAAAAGGCCGTCGCGGCATCCTGCCGAAGGCCAGTAAGCAAGCCAGCCGTGATGGTCGAGCCCGACCGGGAGATGCCGCGGAAGATGCCCATACCCTGGACCGTGCCGACGATGAGGGCATCCCGCAGCGTCATCTCCTCGATCGTCCGTCCCGGGTTGCTCGCGTTGGCCCGGATGGCGTAGACGCGGCCCAGCAACAGCAGGATGAACCCATTGACCACCAACGCCGCCCCTACGACCCAGGTGGCCGCGGCCGCAGACTCCATGGTGTCACCGGCCAGCACCGCGATGATGCCCGTGGGGATCGTGCCGACGATGCCGTACAGGACCACCTTGGCGTATGGCTCATCAGCCAGCGAACCCGGCCTTCGCACCACCCTGAACGTCGCCAGAAGCATGTCGAGCAGCAGTCGTCGGTAGACGATGAAGACCGCCACGAGCGTGCCGACGTGCATCAGGATGTCGAACAGCAGTTGGGGGTCCTGGACCCCGAACCAGGCCGCAAAAAGGCGTAGGTGACCGCTGGACGAGACCGGCAGGAACTCGGTCAGGCCCTGCAGGACTCCCAGTCCCAGGACGAGCCACAGACCCAAGGAGGGCTACTCGACGATCCCGGGCAGGCCCATCCGCTCGCGCACCTCGGCCATCACCTCGCGGGCGATGGCGCGTGCCTTGCGGCCTCCCTCAGCCAGCAACTCCCAGACCTCGTCGGGCCGGGCGCGCCAGTATTCCAACCGCTCGCGGACGGGACCCAGTTCGGTCTCCATCTGCTCGTTGAGCAGCTTCTTGCAGGCGAAGCACCCGATCTCGGCGGACCGGCACTCCTTGTCGACCCTGTCGATGGTCTCCTGGTTGGAGAAGAAGCCGTGCCACGCGAACATGTTGCAGACCTCGGGGCGCCCCGGGTCCTTGAGCCGCAGCCGCTGCGGATCGGTGAACGCGTTGCGGAGCTTCTCCCAGCGTTCCTCGGGCGTCTCGTCGATCCCGACGTGGTTCCCCTTGGACTTGGACATCTTGGTCTTGCCGTCCAGGCCCATGATCCGCTTGGCCTCGGTGAGGTGGGGCTTGGGCTCGGGGAAGAACTCCTCGCCGAACCGCCGCGACCAGCGACGACCGATGTCGCGGGCAAGCTCCAGGTGCTGTACCTGGTCTTCGCCAACAGGAACCGCTTCAGCCTTGTAGAGCAGGATGTCGGCGGCCTGCAGCACGGGGTACGTGAACAATCCCACGTTGACGTTGTGCTGCTGCTGCGCCGACTTGTCCTTGAACTGGGTCATTCGGCCAAGGTCGCCGTACATGGTGACCGTGTTGAACACCCAGGCCAGCTCGGTGTGCTCGGGCACCATCGACTGGACGTACAACAGCGCCTTTTTGGGGTCGACCCCCGACGCCAGCACCGCCGTGGCCATGTTCAGGATCCCGGCGCGGAACTCCTCGGGGTCGTACTCCACCGTGGTCGCGTGATGGTCCACGATGCAGAAGATGCTCTCGTACTCATCCTGCAGCCGGGCCCAGTTCTTGATGGCACCCAGGTAGTTGCCGATGTGCAACGAGCCCGTGGGCTGAATCCCACTGAATAGTCGCGTCATGCTTGGTTTTGCTCCACCGCCACGAAAGTCTCGAGGGTCCGGCCGCGTGCCGACCGGTGCCCCTTTTACTGCTTCGTGATGTGGAACTCCACCCGGCGATTCTTCTTACGCCCTGACTTGCGCTTGTTGGAGAAGCGCGGCTTCTCCTCACCCCAGCCCACCGACTCCATGCGGTTGGGGGCGATACCGGCCTCGATCAGGTACGTCCGCACGGCCTTGGCGCGGCGCTGGCTGAGGCGCTTGTTGTAGCCGGCCTTGCCGCGAGAGTCGGTGTGACCCTCGATACGGACCTCCATGGTCTGGCGGTCCAGCAGCACCTTGCTGACCTCATTGAGCAGCGGGAAGCTCTTCGGCTTGATCTTGGACTTGTTGTAGTAGAACAGGATCCGCTGCTTGAGCTCGATGCGGGTGCCGGTGATCTTGATGAACTTGTACTTGGGCTTCTTGGGCTTGGGCGGCGGCTCTTTCTTGGGCCCTTCCTCGGGGCAACCGTCGAGATCCTCGAAGCCGTCCATGTCCTCGGGCTTGTTCGGGCACTTGTCGGTGGCGTCGGGGATGCCGTCCTTGTCATTGTCGGGGTCAGGGCAACCGTTGAGGTCTTCGAACCCGTCGATGTCTTCGGGGTCGTTGGGACACTGGTCGATGTTGTCCTTGATGCCGTCCTTGTCGTTGTCGAGCTCGGGGCAACCGTCCTCGTCCTCGAAGTTGTCCTTGTCCTCGGGGTCGTCCGGGCACTTGTCGACGTCATCACCGATGCCGTCCCCGTCGCGATCGAGATCGGGGCAACCGTCGGTGTCCTTGTCGCCGTCGTAGTCCTCCGGCTCGTCGGGACAGGCGTCCTTGGAGTCGCGGATGCCATCGAGATCGCGATCGCTCTCGCACTCAGGTCCCTTCGACTTTTCCCACGCCTCACGCGCGCGGTCCTCGGCCGTGTTCAGGTGGAGCCGGGCGCGCAGCGTCTGGCCGACGCCGGCCTCGTACTCGGCGAACTCGAGGTTCGCACGGGCCTCCGCGAGCTGGCGCGGGGCGCAGATCATGGCCGGCTTCTCGATCTTCTTGAGGAAGCCGCCGACCTCCTTCTGCTTGTCCTCCACCTGTCCGGTGGTAGCACAGCCACTGGTGGCGACCATGGAAGCGGCGGCGAACAGGGCCAGGATGGGGAGAAGACGCGTCATCACTTGCCTCCCTTGCCCTTGGTGCGCTGCTGCAGGATTTTGAGCTTCATCACGTTTTCACGCGACTGCGCCACCGACTTGGTGAACAGCTCACGAGCCCGGTTGCCGTAGACCTCGGCGATGTTGAACTCGGAGTACCCGTCCGCCTTCTTGGCTTTGATGAGATAGGACCGGGCCATGTAGTACTCGTAGGGCGCGTTCTGGTGCGCGCGCGCAATCTTGGCCTGCTCCTCGGCCGATTCCGCCTCGCTGATGGCGGTCGCCGCATTCAGGGGGGCACAGCCGGGGGTCGCCAGGAGGGACAGCCCCAACAGAGTGAAGAGCACGACGGCAGCACGGGTAGCCATAGGTTTCGACTACACGCGGCCCCCGATCGTGTCAATCAGGAGGACTGCTGTGCCGCCGCGCCCCCGACGTCGCCGGACGCCTTCTTGCCCTTGCCCTTCGGCTTCTTGGCGTCCTTGCCCGCGGACTCCTCTTCCACCTTCACCAGCGGACTGTTCTTGTTGAACAGCATGTCGCCGAGCAGAAGCCCCACGCCGACCGCGATGGCGATATCGGCGATGTTGTAGGTGGGCCAGTGCATGAAGCCCAGGTGCATGTCGATGAAGTCGATGACGTAGCCGTAGCGCAGACGGTCGACGAAGTTCCCCGCCGCCCCCGCCAGGATGCTGCCGAGGGCGAGATACAACCACCAGGCCTCGGCGGGGAGCTTGTAGGCGATGCCGAGGATCACGATGAAGGCAGCGATCGTGAGCAGAATGAAGAGCAGCTGACGAGGCCCCTCGGGCACGCCGCGCATGAACCCGAAGGCCGCGCCAGGATTCTCGGCGTACAGGAACTGGAACCACGGTGCGGCCTTGCGCCCGGTGTCTCCGGCCTTGTCCGTCCAGGTGCCCATCACGTCCACCCGGCGGTGTTCCACCAGGTAGATCTCGCCCTCGGCCACCTTGGTGTCCATCGTGGGCCGCACGGGGCGTCGCTCCACCGGGAAGATGAACCCCTGCCCCAGCTCAGCGACGTCGTCGGCGCTGACCTTGGGAATCCGCCGCTCCAGCCATTGGCCGAAGGTCACCTTGTCCAGGTGCTCTCGGACGATATCCTGGACTTCCTTGGCGGACTTCTCCGGAAGGGCCCAGCGCAGCCAGCGGCGCACCAGGATCATCTCGACCTTGTCCACGCGCCGCGGCGGGCTGTCCAGACCGCGCCAGAACACGTACAGGCCGTAGCTCTCAGACCCCGGACCGCCGGCGCGAAACGCCGGGTCGGCGGCCGTCAGGCTCAGCGGCTTGCCCAGCTTCCGGGTGTACGGCAGGACCTTGTCGGCCAGCTCGGCCGCCTCCATACCGGTCCTCGCCGTCAGCACCTCGGACAGGGGCTTGCCAGCGTCGGCGCCGTCGACGGCGACCAGCAGCGGGTGGAACGCATCCCCCAGTGCCACGTCGGCCCAGTGTTTGGACCACAGGTCACCGACGAGCCACAGGGCGAAGGCGCCGAAGAAGATGACGTACTTGTTTTTCAAGTCGGCCTTGGCTCAGAGAGCGGGGTCAGCTTCTAGCGGAAGGCGCCGATGAGCTGAACGACGGTCGCCAGCGGAAGATCCAGCGTGAACACCATCTGGCCGCTCTCTTCCTTGCCCGTCATGACGACGGGCTGGGCCTTGGTGAGCTTGGCAATGGCGTCAGCCTTGTCGGACAGACCCGGCGAGATCTTTTCGAACGCTTGAATCAGTTGACCAACCTTCACCACCACCGCCATGGCGTTGCCGGTGTTGGCCTTGACGAGCTCTGGGCTTCCCCCGTCGAACTTGCCGGAAGCCAGCTTGGGCGCAATGGTCTTGCCATTGGGGCCAATGGCCATGGCCATGTTCTTGCCGGCGTAGGCAAAGGCGAACTGCAGCTTGGAGCCCAGCACCGCCTTGACCATCTTGATGTTGTCCTGCTGTGCCATGGCAGGCGGCAGCTTGGCCCAGTCGACCTCCAGCTCCATGACGTCGAGGTTGGCGCCACCGGCGGGGCCCGAGCTGGCTGCCAGCTTGACGCCCATCTGACCGGTCATCTTGCCCATGGCCTGGATGATGTTGACCAGGCCCATGTCCTTCTTGATGGGCAGCTTCTGACCCGCGGCGGCGGCCTGCTCGAGCAGGATCTCGATGACCATGCCGGTGAGCTCGTGATACGCGGCCTGGGCCTTCTTGGCGTCGGTCATGGTGGCGACGTACTGGAACGCCATCGGGAAGGTCCCGTCCATGCCGATGCTGGCGGCGCCGTCGCCCTCGGTCAGCTGCCAGAGCTTCTCGAGCACCGCATCGATCTTCTTCACCTTGCCTTCGTCCTTGATGTTCAGCATCTGGACGTAGCTGCGGATGGCGATGCCTTGCAGCTCCTTGAGGGCGGGGATCTTGCGGCCGTCGATGTTGCTGGCCATGGAGAACCAGGCGCCCTTGGGGACCGACGCCACCAGGGACGAGGTCTGTCCCTTCATCGCGTTGGCGAACTGCTCGATGCCGGTGCCCGACTTGCCCTTCACCACCAGGTCGGTGAGCAGGTGGCCGTTCTTGGCGTCCAGCCGCATGCCGATCATGCTGGCGGACTCGACGAAGCCAAACAACATGTCGAGGTTGGCCCCGGCCAGGTCACCCAGGTTGCCCTGCCCCTGGATCTTGGCCATCTGACCGTAGAGTTCTTTGGCCATCGCCTGGGCACGCTTGAGGTCCTGGGCGTACAGCGTGTTGACCGCGTTCATGTCGAGCTGCACCTCCAGCGGCTTGGTGGGCGTCCACTTGACCAGCTTGTCGGTGATGGCGGCCTTGGCGCGACCGAACACCTCGGCGTTGGACGTCATCACCACGTGCCCGTCGACAAAGTCGAGGTACGTCGGCATGCCCCGGAGTTCGAAGTAGGCGGCGTGCCCCTCATGGCCCTTCTTGGCATCCGCCTTCAGGGAGGCCAGGACCTTGTCCTTGGCGGTGATGGGCAAGACGACCGCGGCACCGTTCTGACCGTAGCGCTTGGGGTCCATGACGGCCAGGCGAATGGGCTTGGCGGTGTCGAGCCAGCTGGCGTCGGTCACCTCCATGGCCATCTTGAGCCCATCGAGGGCCCGCTTCTTGGTATCACCGGCGACCATGGCGCCGGCGCCCGCGGTCTCGGCCAGAGCCTTCACCGTGTTAAGCACGGCGTCCAGGGATGGCGTACCTGCCATGACGAGAGCGGCTGCAGGACCCGTGGCCGGGGCGGCTGCAGGTGCCGGCGGCGTCGCCCCCTTCACGGCAGGTTCCGTGGCGGCAGCCTTCTTGGCGGCGGGAGGATCCGTCGCGGCCGCCTTCTTGTCCGAAGCCTTCGCCTCGGCCGCAGCAGGAGCGCCCGCCTTTGCCTCAGCAGGCTTCTTGGCCTCGTCCTTGTTGGCTTCAGCGGGCTTCTTGGCGGCCTCGCCCGTCTTGGCCTCGTCCTTGTTACCGTCGGACTTCTCGGCAGCCTTCTTGTCGCCAGCAGCCGGCTTTTCGCCGCTCTTGGCGGCCTTGTCATCTTTGCCACAGGCCGTGGCGGAGAGCGCGAGGGCCGCAATGGCCACGGTGATGAAGCGCTGGATACGCATGCCTCAATGCTCCTGGAAAGGGCGAATCGATCGGGCCGCTCTTCTATGGTCTGATCACGCGTGGTGTCAATGCTCGTGTGCCCGCTGCATGGACCAACGCGGCAGGCACGCAACACGTTCAAATCAGAACTGGTTGCCGATCCCCAGCGAGATGGAGAGGGGGAAGTTCAGCTGCTTCACCAGCTCGGTGTCAGCAACGTAGAGGCTGGCATCGATGGACGCCCGCATGTGCCATGACTGGATCAACCGCCAGCGTAGCCCGGCCCCCACAGCGAAGCCGAACCACACCCCGGGCGCTTGGAACGTCGACACGCTGGTGCACCGGGGGTGCTGAGCGCCGAAGTGTTTGCAGTCCACGTCGCGGCTGAGCTGGATGTCGTTGAAGGCGAACCCAGCCTCCACCCCAGCCTCGAGGAACCCGCGGATGTTTCGTGACCCGCCGGTCAGCCCGACCCCGATGGCCAGTCGGCTGGTCATGAAGGACTCGAGCAGGTCGGTGTTGGCGTCGGGAAGGCTGACCATCTGGATGGTCCTGCCGAAGACCACGAAGTTCTCGCTCGGCTCCCAGGTCACACTGATGTAGGCGCCGGGCGAGTGGAACATGGCCCGCGTCTGGTGCTTGAGCATCAGCGTGTGCGCATACCCCACCTCCACGAACACCCCGAGCCGACGGCGCGGGATGACGAAGCTGCTCTTGACGCGGGCCTCCACGTGGCAGGTGTGCCAGCCGGTCAGAACCCGGTCGAGCCGGTCGTTCGGCTCGACCGCCGTGGCTCCCACGGGGACTCGCTCAGAGAGCAGGATGCCGCGGCTGCGTACGTCAAAGAGCGTGAGCTGCAACACCGGCGACCTGGCCGAACCGACCACGCTGGCCAGCACGAGCACGGCAACGCGAGCCCGCTGCGCCAAGCCCACGAGGCGCTCGATGTCATACAGGAGCCGCGCCGGATCGGGCTGCGACGCGATGTCGGTCAGAGCGCGCCGCAGCGCCGCCTCGACGTTTTTGCCGTAGTAGCCGGGCTTGAAGGAACGCTTTGGGTCCAGCAGGAACATCGTTCGCAGGGCAACATGAGCCGCGTCGGTCTTTCCCGCTTCGAGCAGCGCCAGCCCGCGGTAGAAGTACACGTCGGCGGCGCGGGCCGGCTTCACCGTGTCGGCATGAACCGCCAAATAGGCCTCGGAGGCCCGGCCAAGGAGTTCGAGGGCTCTGGCTTGCTGCACGGCCTCGAAGGACTCCCGGCCGAGCTTCTGGTAGGTGGCGCCGAGTCGGTCCCGCTCCTTATAGTCCGGTCGCGAGGCGAGCCGTCCAAGCAGCTCCGCGGAGGGCACCAGCTTCACTTCGTCCAGTCGCCGGAGGAGCCGCTCCAGGCTTCCGACCCAACGAGCGGTGACGTCCGGGTTCGAGGTCCTGAAGAGGCCCGCAGCGTCCCGCGTGTAGTCGCGCACCGGGAGCACACCGACGGTCAGCCGGGACCACCCCTGGTCAGGCAGCTCCTCGGCGCGCGCCTGGGTCTGCAGCGCTGCGACGATCAGGCACAGAGTCGCCAGGCGCTTACAGCAGCGGACCGCCGCTCGTGATGCGTCACGCTTCATGGCTACTCGGGCGGACACGCTCGTTGCGCGTCGCTCACCACATCCTCCACCTTCCGGAACGTGATCGTGTCGGTCACCGAGAGCCCGTCGGCCTGACGCACGTCCGCCTGCAACACGGTCTCCCCGGTCAGCGGGTCGTCGGTCAACTCCAGGTTCCACAAGACCGCCACGGGCTGCCCGTCGCAGACGCTCTCGAACTCCAAGGTCGACTCATCAGCGTTGTAACGAAGGTGGTCGACGAACGCGCAGGCGCACGGCTGGCGAAACAGCGAGCCTCCCGGGACGTTGAAGTAGACCACCCCCGCCACTTCGCGCCCGAAATGCCCCAGTGCCAGGGTCGGCACTCCATCGATCACGATGTATTCCCCATCCTCCACCGGCTGCCAGACGCCGCTGAAGACCTCATTGGGGTTGCTGCACCCCGCGATGAACAACGCCAACGCGACACCCACGAGCAGTCCATCAAGGCGCGGCCGGCGCTGGCTCGTCACGGAGCGACGTAGTAACGCAGCGACTCCACGGCCTCAGACGGGGTGTCCGCGAACGTAACCATGGCCCGCGTCCGGGCGTCCAGACCTGCCGCGTCCGCGAGGGTCTTGATCGTGACCCGCCACGCGTCGCCGACGAGGATGACCTGCCGATAGGGTGCGTCCGGAGTGGAACCAAACGCCCAGATCTGGAGCACCAGCGCCAGTGTCTCCACGTCCGGCTCCAAGACGATGGCCGCGTCAGCGCGCTCCAGGATGACCTGCATGGCCGCCAGAGGCCCCTGCGCCTCGACCACCTCAGCACCGGCGGGCACTCTGTCGCCGGGCGCTTCGCCGCCCGACGTCACCGCGACAACGACGCCCTTTTGACCCAGCGTTTCCTTCATGACCGCGGTCGAAACCCCCGGTCCAGCTCGGGTGATGACGGCGTACCCACCCTGTGTCAGCTCGCGGGCCGCGATCACGGACGTGGTCAGAGCATCGTCTGGGAGGTCCTTGCGATCGGCTCCGAGGACCGCAATCACTGGCTTACCGTCTATCATCCGTGCCACGAATTCGTGCTGTGGGGCAGCCCGAGGGGCGATGCATGCGTTGAGGTCAAAACCGACCAGGATCGGGGTGGAATCACAGTCGACCCACAGTGGCGAGGTGGCGATCCCTTGTCAAGACGGGTGCCGTCGACGCCACGCAGCGTGGACGCTCAGGGCGCCTTCTTCTTGGTGGGCTTGGGCGGTTCCTTCTTCTTGGCCATGTTCTGCGCCTTGACCGTCGCTTCCTTCTTGGAGTCCTTCTTGTCCTTGGCCGGGTCGTCCCCCAGCCCCTTGGGCAGCGGCTTGGACTTCTTGCCCGCGGGCGCGAGCAGCAGCCACCAGGCAACCCGGTCGTGGAGTTCGTGGTGACGCTTGCGAATCTTGGTGTAGAGGTCGTCGAGGATCGCCAGGATCTGCTGCAGCATGGCCACCAGCTGGGCGGCCTGCATGTCGTCGCTGGCGGAGGCCTGCTTCTGCTCCAGAAGCATCTGGACCCGGTCCCTGTCGCGCCGCAGATCCTTGACCCAACGGTCGAGCTGACCAAGGTCCTCACTCTGCTGGGCGTCTCGCTCGACCGTCTGCCAGTAAGTCAGGAACCCATGGTGGTCCGCGAACTCCGCCTTGGCCGTGTCCAGGGAGTCCAGGAACCGGTTGCGCGCGCCGGTGTGTTTGTTCGGCAGAAGACTCGGGTCCATCCCGGGGTTCCTACTTGTTGATGCGGACGGTGACGCTGGCCGCGTGAGCGTCCAGCCCCTCGAGCTCGGCGAAGTGGGCCGTCAGTGCGGCCACCTCGTCGAGTCCCGACTCGGTGAACTCTAGCAGATTCACACGCTTGACGAAGTCGTCCACGCCCAACCCGGAAAAGAACCGCGCCGTGCCGCCGGTCGGCAGGACGTGGTTGGGGCCAGCCAGGTAGTCGCCCACGGCCTCCGGCGTCCAGGGACCGATGAATACCGCTCCGGCGTGCCGAATGTGTTTGGAGGCTTCGGCCGGGTCGGCAACCAGGAGCTCGAGATGCTCGGAGGCCACGACGTTGGCCAGCTCCAGTGCAGAGGCCCGGTCGGGCGCGACCATGGCGAACCCGCGCTGCTGCAGGGAGGTCCGTGCGATCGCGCGGCGCGAGAGGACCTCCAACTGCTTGGCCAACTCCGCCTCCACTCGGGCGATGAGGGAGGCATCGGTGGTGATCAGCCCTGAGGATGCCAGCTCGTCATGCTCCGCCTGCGCCAGCATGTCCGCGGCGACCAGTCGGGGGTCGGCCGTTTCATCGGCCACGATCAGCACCTCTGATGGCCCTGCGATGGAATCGATGTCTACCGCGCCGAAGACCTGCCGCTTGGCGGTGGCGACCCAGATGTTACCCGGCCCGACGATCTTGTCGACGCGCGGCACGGTCTGTGTGCCGTACGCGAGGGCGGCCACAGCCTGGGCTCCTCCAACCTTGAAGATACGCTCCACGCCGGCTTCGACGGCTGCGGCGACGACCACCGGCGACAGCTGGCCATCGGGCGTGGGGGTGACCATGACGATCTCGCCGACCCCTGCGACCTGGGCCGGGATCGCGTTCATCAGGACGCTCGACGGGTAGGCTGCGGTTCCGCCCGGCACGTATAGGCCGGCGCGATCCATGGGGACGATGCGCTGCGACAACTTCACGCCGTGAGGCTCGTCGAGGGTGAACCCGGTGTGTCGCTGAGGCTCGTGGAACCGTCGGATCCGCTGCGCCGCCTGGCTCAGAAGGGTGCGAACCGATTCAGGCACCTGCTCCAGCAGCGCGTCTCGCTCCACGGTGGAGAGTTCGAGGGCCTCGGCGCCCGAGGGCGGCCAGCGATCGAACCGGGTCGTGAACTCGACGAGGGCGTCGTCACCCCGGGTGCGAACAGCCTCCAAAATGGCGCTGACGGTGGCCTCGACCTCGGCGTCCGCCCGGCTTCCATCGCCGGTGCGGCCGGGCAGGGCCGGTGCCATGTCGAACGGGAGAACGGTGAGTAGCGACATGCGGGCTTTTCTGACGCGCTGTGGCGGACGTGGGGAGGCCGAAATCCCGGTGCAGTGAGGCCAAAACGTGATCCCAGTTGTCGAGCATACGCGTGCGCCGCCCGGAACTCGCGAGGTATAGACAGCCCTGCGTCGTCGTGGCCTGGAACCTGGGGCCGAACGTATGTGGTTCCCAACGCACATTCGGAGGGGAACCGACGCCGACACCGCGAAGGTGTGCCAGGGGCGGACAACACTGTGAAGACGGTCTACCGCGCGCGCCCTGCGAACGGTGTCACTGATGCCAGATGCGACTGAGCGCCTGGTTCTGTCCGGCCGGGATTCGGCCGGTCCGTCGATGTGACGAACGGGCCGAACTTAAGGCTTCGGCCCCCGGAGGTCCAGGGGAGAACCGCGTTGCCTCAGGACACCAACTGTCGCCGGAGGCGCTCGATGCGGTTGCGCAGCTCGGGATCGGCGTTGCGCAGTGAGTCGATGCGCTTGAGGGCGTTGATCACGGTCGTGTGGTCACGTCCGCCAAAAGCCGCTCCGATCTGGGGCAGCGACGAGTCCGTCAGCTCCCGCATCAGGTGCATCGCGATCTGGCGCGGTACGACGATGTTGCGCTGCCGACGGGGGCCCTTCAGGTCCGCCACGGAGACACGGTACTCGTGGGCCACGGTCTTCAAGATGGTGTCGGCCGACACCCGGCGGACGTCGTCGCTGACGAGGTCACCGAGGACCTCTCGGGTCATGCCGATGGTGATCGGCGACTCGAAGATCCGGGCGTTGGCTACCAGCCGCATCAGCGCGCCCTCGAGCTCGCGCACGTTGCGGTTGATGTGACGGGCCAGCAGCATGGCCACATCATCGGGCAGGTCCACGCGGTCGGCCTCGGCTTTGCGCTTGAGGATTGCCACGCGCGTCTCGAAGCTCGGCGGCTTGATGTCGGCGATCAGCCCCCATTCCAGCCGCGACTTGAGTCGATCCTCCATGTCCGGGATGGAGCGGGGGATCTGATCGCAGGTCATGACGATCTGCTTGTGCGACGAGTGCAGCGTGTTGAAGAGATGGAAGAACTCTTCCTGGGTGCGGTCCTTGCCGGCGATGAACTGGATGTCATCGATCAGCAGGACGTCGCAGGCGTCGCGGTACTTCGTCCGGAACTGATGCATCTTGTCCTTGCGGATCGCGGCGATCAGGTCGTTGACGAAGGTCTCGGAGGTCACATAGACGATGCGCGCCGCCGGGTTGGCCTCCAGCACATGGTGGCCCACGGCGTGCAGCAGGTGGGTCTTGCCGAGCCCCACGCCACCGTAAAGGAAGAGCGGATTGTACTGACGACCGGGGCGCTCCGAAGCGGCCTTGGCCGCCGTGAACGCGAACTGGTTGTTGGGACCGTCCACGAACCGGTCGAAACGGTACCGTGCCACCAGCTCCGGCGGAGCCACGGCAGGGATCGGCGCTGGCGTAGGGGTCGCCATGGTATGCACCGCGGCCATCCCACCGCCGCCGCCGCCGGCGACCTGCATGGCACCACCCGAGGCACCCGCCATCGAGGCTCCCGCCATCGAAGCACCGGCATGCGCATTGCCCGCGACGAGTCGAACCTCCACAGGCGACTCGGCGAAAAGCGCCAGGGTCGCTTCGATCTGCGCCATGAAGTTCTCTTCGAGCCACTTGGCATGCGAGGCGTCGGGAACGCGCAGCAACAGCTCACCGCGGCCGGTGTCGACCTTGTCGCACTGGATCGGACGGATCCAGTGGACGAAGTCGTACGGCTCCACGGTTGCTTGGAGAGCAGCGACGGTCTTCTCCCACACGTTCAGCACTTTGGCCTCTTCCAGTGGCTCGCGGGCAGGACCCACCATCCCTCGGCGGACGGCAGCAGCCGGCGATACCACGCCATTGCACCGAGGAAGCGCGGCTCCCCCTGTGCGTTCTGTCCTCGAAATTGCGTACGAGTGCACCTCGAGGCTCACGGGTGAGCTGAGCCCACTTCGCCCCTACGATGCGTGTCTTTCCCGCGCCAGCGGCCGTCGCGAATCGGTACGCGACGACGTCGCCAGCAACGGAGAACAGGGTTACCGAAGGCCTTCAAGCTCCGCAAGCGGTTGGTTGGGGTCGGTCACGGGGTTCGTGGCAAGTGCGCGGATTTCGGTCCGAAATATTTTCACAGCCCGCTCAGCCGCACCCCTGGCGGCTTTGCGGGATTTGAGGGGGTCAAGATCGCCTTGTAATTACGTCCGGTTAACCAGCGCCCGCGGGGTTATGGCGGCCGCCAGTGGTGCGGGATTGCGGGCACTTGGCCGGCTATATAAGGATACAGGGGCGCTCAGCTCCACCGATCAGCGGACCGGCTCCCCCAGACCTCGACGGATCGTGAAGTCAGCCGTGATCTGCGCGGGACCAGGGACGGTCTCGGAGCCCTGGTGGCGCCAGCGGTGGAGGTGCTCCAATGGCCAGCGCGATCTTCCTTGACACTCAAAGAACGCTCATGGTTAGTGTCCCGGCCGTTTCCCGCGTGCTTACGCGATCCCCGGAGCCCCTCTTCAGGCAGCCTCCGGCACACCAGACACAGCTCCGGCGCCAAGATCGCCAGACATCCCAAGGGAGAACCCCGTGAAGCGCACGTACCAGCCCAGCAACCGCAAACGCCTCAACAAGCACGGCTTCCGCAGCCGCTCCGCCAGCCCGGGCGGTAAGAACGTCCTGGCCGCCCGCCGGCGCAAGGGCCGCAAGAGCCTGGCCGTCTCGATTCCCAAGAAGTAGCGACCTGCCGCTCGGTGGCCGAACACGCCCGTGATTTCCCGCCGTCGCACCGCATCAAGAAGCGGCGCGACTTCTTGAGAATCGGCGAGCGGGGGCGACGCCTTTACGGGCGTCGCCTCATTGTCGGCTTCCGACCTGGCGCAACGGCTCACAGCCGCCTGGGGATCACGGTCTCCAAGAAGGTCGGCAACGCCGTCGTCAGAAATCGCGTCAAACGCTGGGTCCGAGAGGCCTGGCGTCAGCATCCCGAGCGATTGCAGAGGCCCATTGATGTCGTCATCACCGCGAAGCGGGGCATCTCAGACTTCAGCTACACCGTCATCGACGAGGAGCTCGCACAGCTCCTCGCACGGTGCTTCGATGAGCTGCGTCACGGAGGTGGAGAACGCCGCCGCGGAGACCGACGACGATCCGGGCGAGGCAAGAAGAAGGGTGGTCGCGGCGCTGACGCTACCGGTTCGCGCTCCGGTCATCGTCGTGGATCGCCTCCTGGGGGCGGCGGCGGTGGTCCTGATCGGGATCTATAAGAAAGGTATCTCGCCCTTCTTGACTCCCAGCTGTCGGTTCGCCCCCTCCTGTAGCCAATACACGCGAAAGGCCATCCTGCGGTTCGGCTTCTTCCGCGGGGGCATGCTCGGCGCCGTCCGGATCGCTCGGTGCCACCCCTTCCATCCCGGCGGCTTCGACCCGGTTCCCCGCCGCTTCACACTACGACGTCGGGTGGACAGCGGCCACGCCCACCTGACCACCGAGGAGTGCTGTTCATGAGCGCCAGAACGGTGACCCTGGCCGCTTTCGTTAGCGGAATCGCCGCGCTCGCGTTGCTGAGCACGACGGCCTGGGGGCAAGAGAACACCGGCGGAGCAAACAGCCCGAACGCCGCGGCCGACGGCAGCGCCGCGGCCGCGGCGGAGGACGGCGAGAAGATCGATGGCAAGGTGAAGGTCGTCGAGGTCGCCGGCCGCGGCGGCGTGCCCGTCCGTGACGAGCGGCTGATCGTCTCGGTCCCCAAGACCGACGGCCGCGTGCGCTACGAGTTCTCGTCCCGAGGCGGCACCATCCGCAGCGCTGTCATGCTCCACGAGCGCTACACGCGGGACAAAGACCTCGCCCCCCTGCAGGGCGTCCCCGAGGAGAAACTCAAGGCTGGACCGATCGACCTGGTGACCAGCTGGGACCCCGGGTTCCTGCCGTTCCGCGCGGTCTTTCGCGAGCTGACCTACCAGGGCTCGATCACCCGTGTCCGGCGCCAGACCGCCGAGGGCCGGGTCAGCGAGGGACGCCTGGAGGCGCCGAAGAGCGAGGACAAGCTCGAGGTGGATCGGGCGCTTCGTCCTGGGGACTCGCTGGAAGTGACCGCTCCCGAGGCCCTGAAGGGAACCTACGCCATCACCAAGGTTCATCCTTCCGGCGCCGCCAGCGTCGAGCCACAGCTGGCCAAGGGGACCTTCGACAAGGTGGCCCTCAAGATCACCCGCAAGGGGGATCTCAAGGAGCTGTTCCTGGCCGAGCCGACCTTCGTTCGAGTGGGTGAGGCGGGTACCGATGGCGCCGAAGGGCTGCCCGTCCGGTACGTGTGGCCGGACCCTCGCACCGACACGTCGGACGTGTTCATCGAGAAGCGCTGGTCGGTGGGCAAGCACCCCTACGAGCTCGACCTGTCGATCATCATCCACAACGTCGGCAAGTACGACCTCAAGGAAGGCTTCGGACTGCGCGTGGGTGGCTGGCAGCACCCTGCAGACCACGACGGATCGATGTTCCGGCCACCGACCTCGGTATACGCCGGCAGCTGCTACACCGACGACACGCTGGAGCGTTACCTGTTCCCGCAATTGGGCGAAGAGCAGCACGAGGAGCGGGGTGGTCAGCCGCTCCAGTTTGCCAAGCAGACCACCTGGGTCGGGCTGGACACGACCTATTTCCTGACAGCGGCCATCGCCCGCTCCATGGCCGATGGCCAGTGTCAGCTCGAGGCCTACCCACGCAACGGTGTCATTGCTGCCACCTTGTGGTCGTCATCGATTCAGACGCTTCGTGCCCCCGAGCGCACCTGCACCCCAGGCTGGATGCCCCCGCGTGAGGGTGTCACGAGCTGCGCCGATGCGGCGCGCCTCATCGGCGCCGATCCGAGCTCCAGCACCAACAAGCTCAAGGCCGCCTGGATCAAGGCCAAGGCCGGCGCGGACGATGCCAAGCTGGTCACCCTGAACAAGGCCTGGGACGCACTGCGCGGCCGCCAGCGCCACATCTACCGGTTCAACGTCTACACCGGGCCCAAGGACGTCGACATCCTCAAGGCCTATGACGCCGGCGACGGTGGCAACAAGACCAACCTCGTGGCCGCCATGGACTACGGCATGCTGGGTTTCATCGCCGAGACCATGCACGGCCTGATGAAGTGGTTCCACTCCTGGGCGGCCCACTGGGGCCTGGCCATCATCCTGCTGACCATCCTGGTCAAGTCACTGCTGCTCCCGCTGACCAACAAAAGCTTCAAGAACATGCAGATGATGAAGAAGCTTCAGCCGGAGATGACCAAGATCAAAGAGAAGCACAAGGGCGACCAACAGGCGCAGAACCAGGAGATGATGGCGCTGTACAAGCGTCATGGGTTCAACCCCTTGATGGGCTGCTTCCCCATGCTGCTCCAGATGCCCATCTGGATCGCGCTCTACCAGACCATCGGCAACGCGGTCGAGCTGTACCACGCCCCCCTGGGCCTGTGGATCAACGACCTCTCCGCCGGCGACCCCTACTACATCATGCCCATCGCGCTCGGTGGTCTGATGCTTGCCCAGTCTGCACTCACCACCAGCACCGGTGGTGATGGCCTCCAGCAGAAAATGCTCAAGTACGGCATGCCTCTCATGTTCGCCGTCTTCATGCTGTTCCTGCCGTCGGGCCTGGTGCTCTACATCCTCGTCAACACGATCCTCACCATCGTGCAGAACATCGTCATCCGGAAACGCATGGGAATCACCGCATGAGCAAAAACACCTTTAGCGGCCGCAACCTCGAAGTCGCCAAGAAGAAAGCCTCCAAGCAGCTTGGCAAGGACATCAACGATCTGCAGTTCGAGATCCTTGCCGGCGAGATGGGGGGCATGGCCCTGATCCGCGTCGTCGAGGCCGCCGCCTCTGCACCCGCTGAAGCGCTCACCGAGTCGCTCAGCGGAGACGCCATCAGAGAAGACGGTAGCGTCGAGACCATGAGCGAGGAGGAGGCTGCAGCCGCCGCCGCGGAGGACGAGCGCCGCCGTGAACGCCGTGGCCGTGACCGCGATGACCGCGGTGGCCGTGGACGTGGCCGTGGACGCGATCGTGATCGTGACGGGCGTGGCCGTGGACGCGGCCGGGGTCGTGACCGTGACCGTGACCGCGGTGGTCGCGATGACCGCGGCGGTCGCCGCCGTCGTCGGGCCGAGCCGCGCCTGCCGGACATCCCCAGTGACGGCCCCGCCGAGGTCACCATGCAGGTCGCCGACGGTGCGGAGCTGAGCGAGCTGGCCGAGGACGCCCACGAGGTGATGCGCGACATCCTGACGGGCATGGGCTTTGGCATGTCCGTCAAGATGACCGAGGACGATGCCACGGTGCACTTCGACCTCGACAGCGGCGTGTACCACCCGGCGCTGGTGGCCAACAACATGGAGCTGCTGGAGGCCGTCCAGCACCTCGTCGACAAGATCGTCAACTTCGACGCCGACAACCGCAAGCGCATCGTCGTCGACAGCCAGGGCGCCAAGGCCGAGAGCGACGCTCATCTGGGCGAGTCGGCCCGTCAGCTGGCCGACAAGGTCAAAAACGAGGGGCAGCCGGTCAAGATCGGCCCGCTGGACCCGCGCAGCCGCCGTATCGTGCACATGGCCCTGCGGGACATCGAGGGCGTGACCACCAAGAGCGAGGGCGAGGGCGCCTTCCGCCGGGTGTGTATCCTCCCCGCAAGCTAAGGGCTTACTGCCTCAGGCAGGCTCATGAACCCCAACCGGGCACCGCTCGGTTGGGTTTTTTCGTTTCTTCGGTACCAGCTGCATCCCTATCGTTTGCAGGCGCGAACCCACCCCGGCGGGACTCTCGGCGACGCCACGCGCTCGATGGGGACCAGCTGGATCTCCTCGCCATGCTTGGCCACAAAGGCCTTCAACGCCCGGGCGGTCTCCGCGTAGGCGTGTCCGATGGCGACCGCCTTACCCCGCGTTCGAGCCACGTACAGCGCCTTGTTGAGCTGGATGCGAATCTTGTCCACGTCACGCTCGTTGTCGATGAACAGGTGGCGACGCGCAGCCGGGCGTCCGTGGGCGCGAGCGGACGCTTCGAGCGCCGTCTGGACAGAGGTCCGCGAGTCCAGCACCACCTCATCGGTACGGGTCGCGGCGACGAGCGCATCGACCGCGTTCCGATTCGACGTGAGCCGGCTGCCCATGTGATTGTTCCAACCCACCGCGCCGGGCAGTGACCGGAGATGCTGGCGCAGCAAGCTGACCCGCTGGGCGTCCGACATGTCGGCCCGCAAAAACCCAGGCAGGGTCATGTGGCCCGAGGCTTCGGGCTCCATGGGGATGTGGGCGAGTACGGATGCGCCGCGAGCCTGGAGCCACCGCGCGTAGCCCTCGCTGTAGGTCTGACCTGGCAGAATTGCGTAGGTGAACGGCTCCGCCAGCGCCCAGACACGCTTGAGCTGGTCGTCGTGAAGGCCGAAGTCATCGAGGACGATAGCCAGCTTGGGGCGTGGTTTGACGACGGTGACCCCGGCGACACCCGGCGGCGGGCCAGCCGGCCACAGGGCGTTGAGGCGACGCGTCGCGGAGATGGGGTCCGGGTGGGTGATCCGGAGCGCCGTGCTGTCGGTGCCCGCGGGGACCATGTCGACGACCGCGAAATGGTCGCTGAGCTGGCAGGCCGCCGCGCGACTGGACGCCAACTGGGCGTCCTGGGATGGCGGGGCGACCGTGGCTGTGGCGCAGCCTGCACCGAGCACGGCCAGACACGCCGCCAGAACTCGTCGTGCCGGCGTAGGAGACCTCAGGGGAACCAGGGTGCCGGGTTGATGGCCTCCCCGTCCTCGCGCACCTGGACATGCAGCCTCTTGCCGAAGAGCGAGCCGCTGTCCCCCATGGTCCCGATCACCTCGCCCGTCTTGAGCATCTGCCCTTCCTTCACCCGGACCTCGTCCAGATGCCCGTAAAGGGTCATGTATCCCCGGGTGTGGTCGATGATGACCGTATTTCCGAATCCTCTGAGCCACTTCGCGTAGACGACCTTGCCGTAGTACATGGCCATGATCTCAACAGGATCGCGTCCGTTCCACTTTTCTGGTGGAACCATGTCCACGCCGGGATGGAACGTCTTGGTCTTGTGCTTGCGGTGGATGCGGGTGCCAAAGCGACGAACGATACGTCCGGCGCGGATGGGACGCCGTATCAGCCGGCCCTTGCTCTCCTCGAACCACAGGCGCTTCTGGCTCCGGTCGCGGAGCTTGTCGACCTGGGCGATGAGCTGCTTGTCGATGTCTTTGATCTCGGCCCCGACCTGGCCGTAGTAGCTGGCCTTTTCGCGGACGGCCTTGAGCAGCGCCTTCTTCTCCTGCTCGTCCCAGCGGAGCTGCTGAATCAGGAAGCCAATCTTCTTCTCGGTGCGCAGCAGGTTGGTGCGCCGCCGGATGAGGGCCGCCCGCTTCTTCTTCCAGTCCTCGAGCCGCACCTTGTAGGCCGAGATGCGCTCCTTGTCGGCCTCGACCAGCCGCTTGATGGCCCGAATCTGACGCTCCACCTTGGCGTACGACGTGCCCGAGAACAGCAGCTGATAGCTCTTGACCTTCTGCAACCGGACCAGCGTCCTCAGCCGCCGCCGGGTCAGGGCGCGGGCCGACTCGAGCGCCTGGGTCTTGGTCTTGAACATCTTCTCGAAGGCCGCCAGGTCCTTGTCGATGATGCCCCGCTGCTTCTCCAGCTTCTTCAGGTCGGCGTTGCGCCTCGCCAGGTTGATGTCTAGCTCTTCGGCCTTCTCGAGGATGGACCGCTCGGTCCTCAGCAACTGCCGAATCTCTTTGAGCGGGTCTCGCGGCGCCGGAGCGACCGGCGGCTGGACCACCAGCTTGGCCGGATCCAACGGTGGTTCACCCGCCTGAGCAGCGCCGGTGACACCCACCAGGGTCGCCAGGACTGCTGTGATGAAGCGCTTCTGGCTCATCGCCGCAGATACCGCTGAACGCTGAGCCGCGCGCCGACCCAGCCCAGGACCACCCCACCAAGAAGTAGCCACAGGACCATCCCCGCGGGCATCAGATGGAGGTCCACGTCGATGAACACCTGCTCGTCGACGTAACTGGAGAGGCGTCCATGAATGACCGCGACGATGATGAGCGCGGTTGCCGAGCCGAAGGCGCCGGCGAACACGCCTTCGAGGTAGAACGGCATGCGGATGAAACGATCGGTAGCCCCCACCAGGCGGAGCACCTCGATCTCTTCCTGACGCGCGTATACCGCCAGCTTGATGGTGCTGACGGTGAAGAAGACAGCCGCCGCCAGCAGGATTCCACAGACGATGAAGCCCATCAGGCGAATGATGTCGATGACCGCAAAGATGACGCGGACCTTGTGGGCGTCGAAGTGAAGACGCTGGACCGATGCGGTTCCTTCCAGCGTCTCCAGCCAGTCCGGCAGCAGCTCGAAGTCGTCCTTGCGGCGGCCGTCGGCGCGGAAGCGCACCTCGATCATGGGACGCCCCGGGATGGCTTCTTCGTCGAGGCCTTCCAGCACCTCGTTGGGGAGCGCCTCCATCGTGCGCTGTCGGTCTTGAATGGCGTCCAGCACCTCGATGCTGGCGACCTCATCGCGTGCCTTGATGGCGTTGACCATCTCGGTGACGGTCTGGGGGGTGACGTCTTCCTTGAGCTCGACCGCCACGGTCAGGTCGCTCTCGATGGCGTCGAGCAGCTGGTCGGCGTTGACCAGGACGAACCCGAACAGGCCCACCAGCACCAGGCTCACCGCGATGGTGAGCACCGCTACCAGTGTCAGCAGAGGCGCGGCCCGGATGTTCTTGGACGCTTCGCGGACGAACAGGGTCAGCGGCGTCCGGCCGCCCATGACCCTGGCTTCCACCAGGGTCGCGCCTCCCTGAGGCTGGTCGTCGGCCCCACCGCTCATGCGGAGAATCCGTCCACCGGGTCGCCGGTCAACGCGCCCGCCAGGGGGTCGCCGGGCGCTGCAGCGTCCACCGCCAAACCCTCGGGCAGAACATCCTCGGGGGCTCCGTCCTCGATGAGGAACCCCTTGTTCAGGAGGATGACGCGGTGACCGAAGCGCCGCATCAGTGACCTGTCGTGGGTCGCGACGATGACCGTCATACCGCTGGCGTTGGCGTCGATGAGCATCTTCATGATGTCGACGCTCAGGTCGGGATCCAGATTTCCGGTGGGCTCATCGGCCAACAGAATCGGGGGGTCGTTCACCAGCGCCCGGGCAATGGCGACGCGCTGCTGCTCGCCGCCGGACAACCAGGAAGGCATCGAGCGCGCGTAACGCTCCAGCCCGACCCGTTCTAGCACCTCGTCGACGCGCCGCTTCACCTCACGCGCAGGCGTCCCGAGAACTTCGAGGGACACGGCGATGTTGTCGAACACGTTGCGGTTGGGGAGCAGCTTGAAGTCCTGCCACACCACGCCGATGTTGCGGCGCAGGTAGGGGATGGAACTCCGCTTGAGCACGCCAAGGTTGCGGCCCGCCACCAGAATCTGGCCTTCGGAGGCCCGCTCGAGGGCCATCACCAGCCGGACGAAGGTCGTCTTGCCAGCACCCGACGGCCCCGACAGGAAGACCATCTCGCCTTCCATGATGCGCAGGGTCACGTCGCGCAAAGCCTCGATACCGTTGGGATATCGCTTGGTGACGTTGTACAGCTGGATCACGGAAGGGACCGTAACATGGCCGGATCTACTGGTCGATCTTTCCCCCCCAAACCCGTGCCCGTGCCCGTGCCCGTGCCCGTGCCCGTCTTTCGACACGTACGCCCACCGCCCAAAGATCCCAGTCCCCCCTAGGCTGAAATGGCGTTCCACCCCGAGAATGCTGGTAGCCGCGAAGCACCCAACAAACACCCGATTGACACCGTTCGCGCGCGCGTGATAGCCGACGGTGTCGCCGAGCGAGTTGGCACCACACCCATCTCGCGGGCCCGTCCATCGACCAGGAAGCTCCTCGCTTCCGGATGGGCCCATACACATAAGGGACCAAGGAGAACCCCACCATGTTCCGCACGCACGCACTGGCGAGACTCGGGACTCTGGCCGCCATCACGGCCACTATCGGACTGGCTGCGCCTCAGGCGTTGGCCACCGGCACCCGCATCGACTCCATGGGTGGCGAGGCCAAGTATTGGACGGTCGAAGATGAGGTAAACATCTTCGATTTCCCGTCGCTGCTGGTCCGCTACGGCAACATGACGTACGCCGACAACATCAACGCGGCGTTCGCCAACACCCGCTTCGGATTCCACCTGGGCATCGGGGACGATTTCGTGCTGGCCGCCTTCGGTGGTCGCATCAACTCGACCACCCGGACCACGGGCACCGGCTTCGACGTGGCTGGCAACTCGTTCACCGGCGCCAGCGGTGTCGGCGTCGGCCAGCAGGCCGGTCTCGCCGGCGCTGCCCTGGGCGGTCCGCAGGGCGAGGGCATGAACAGCTTCACGGCGACCAACCCCTTCGCCGGCCCGACGGCCCAGAACATCACCGACGTGGACCTCAAGTTCGGCCTCATCGCGGCCCTGAACATCGGCGAGACCATGCGTCTGGGCCTGATGATCAACGCGCTGGGCGACGACGGCGACACGGAGCAGCCCGAGAACGGTGCGCAGCACGACCGTGGCGCGCTGCTCATGGACATCGCCCTGGGCTTCGGCCTGGACCTGGTGAACGCCGAACTGGAGCTGACCCTTGGCGTCGAGTTTGGCTTCCTCGAGGACTTCCGTGACGCGGGCAACGCGGTCACTGGCGCCCAGGAGGACCTGCTGCAGCACTGGACGGCGAGCCACTTCGGCCTCCGATTCAACGCCCGGTTCCGCTACGACTTCGACGAGCAGTACAAGCTCATCGCCTACCTGGGCTTCAACTACGGCTCCCAGAGCGTCGAGCAGCTCAACGTCAACCCCGCGGTCCCGCCCGGATTTGTTGGCGGCGAGTGGGGCGGACTGGACCTCAAGCTGGGTGCCGACCTGCGCATGGAGCTGTTCGAGGACGTCTTCGTCGTGCCGGGCATCGGCATGCGTTGGGCCCAGATCTCGCTGTCCGGCGGCGGGTTCACCGACCGCGACGTGGACCGCCTGCTGAGCCTGCCGTACTACAGCGTCGGCGTGGACCTGAAGGTGTTCGACTGGCTCGACCTGCGCTTCGGCGCGGTGCAGTCCATCGACTTCATCCGCAACTCCACGACCGGTGCTGCGGCTCCGGGCGCGCCGACCTCCACCACCGAGAACCGTGCCAGCGACGTGCGCACCACGCTCAACACCGGCGTCGGCATCCACGTGCCGATCAACGAGTCGATGCTGAGCCTCGACGTGAACGTCAACCCGCTGTTCTGGGTCACCGGCCCCGACTTCATCTCGGGCACCGGCCCGGGTTTCGGCGTCAGCGGAGCCATCAAGTACGACTGGTAACGCGCGCCACATAGCGGAGGACACACCGTCTTCCGCAACAAAAGCCCGGCCATCAGGTCGGGCTTTTTGGTATAAGCAGACGATTAAAGAACCAGTTTGACCTGACCCCGCCCAGATAGGATCATCCTTGCCTCGCCGCAAAACCGCCCCGGAGCCCCTGCCTTGAGGTTAGTTCGCACCCTGACCATCGCGTTCGCGCTGATGACCATTACCCTTGGCTCTACGGGCTGTCCCAAGGAAGACGGGCCCGCCCCGGATACCACCGGAGGCGACGCGGGTGACGTCACCCAGGACGTCGGGCCAGATCTTCAGCCGGGTCAGATCTGCATCCCGGGCAGCGTCGACCAGTGCATCAACGAAGGCGGCACCCTCGCCCGACTTTGCAACGCCTCGGGCACCGGCTACCTGGAGCAGGAGTGCCCCTCGGGCGGTGTGTGCATCGAAGGCGACTGCACCGAGTGTTTCCCTGGCACGAAGGCCTGCCAGGGTGACGATATCGTGCTGCTGTGCCGTCAGGACGGCAGCGGCTACGACCCGTATCAGAACTGCGTCACGGAGACCGGCGGCGACGTCTGCGACCCGGTCACCAACGAGTGCGTGAGCCTGTGTGAGCTGAACTTCAAGTTCAACAGCTACATCGGCTGCGACTACTGGGGCGTCGACCTCGACAACGCGTTCGTGCCCGGCGGCTCTCGCGGCTACTACGACGCACTCAACGCTCAGTACGCCATCGTCGTGGCCAATCCGCCGGATTCGCCGCGCGAGTCCGTGGTGGAGATCTTCCAGTACGAGGCGGGCGCCAAGGTGAAGGTGCCCTTCGACGTGGACGGCGTTCCCCTGCCGACCGAGCCGCTCCAGCCCGGCGAGCTGAGGACCTACCGGCTGCCGGCGCGCAACGTCAACGGCACGGTGCTGGCGCCGCTGGCGTACCAGGTCATCAGCAACGTCCCGATCATCGCCTACCAGTTCAATCCGCTGGAAAACGAAAACGTCTTCTCCAACGACGCCAGCCTTCTGCTGCCGTCCAACCTTCTGGGTCGCGAGTACATCGTGATGACTCGTGAGCAGACCTTTGACGTGCTCCGAGGCTACCTCACCGTGGTGGCCATCAGCGCAGGCGAGACCAAGGTCTCCATCGACCTCACGGCCCCCACCGAGGCTGGACTCATCAACCCCGGCGCCCCGGACGAGGCACCCATCCGCCACTACGAGGCGGGCGAGTCGGCGTTCTTCACACTCAAGCAGTTCGACGTGCTCAACATCGAGACCGACCGGCCGGGCGCGGACCTGACCGGGTCGCTGATCCGCTCGGACCGGCGCATCGCGGTCTTCGGCGGCTCGGAGGCGGCCAACGCGCCGAACACCGCACGCTGCATCAACGTCGACCCGAACACGGGTGAGGGCGTGTGCGAGTGGGACGAGAGCAAGTCCTGTCAGGACCTGATGGACTGCGTCGCGGCGGGCTTCAACACCTGCTGCGCCGACCACCTGGAGCAGCAGCTGTTCCCCATCTCGACCTGGGGCACCCAGTATGTTGCGGCCAAGAGCTTCGACCGCGGCGGTGAGCGCGACATCTGGCGCATCGTCGCCGCCCAGGACAACACCCAGGTGGTGCTCATCCCGCAGCAGGCGGGCATCAGCATCCCGGTGCTCAACCGCGGCGAGTGGTTCGAGTTCGAATCGCACAACAACTTCGAGATCCACAGCTCGGAGAACAAGCCCATCATGGTCGGCCAGTTCCTGGCGGCCCAGGACGCCCCCGACCCCAACGTCGGCGGCATCGCTCAACCCGACGACGCGGGCATCGGCGACCCCGCGTTCATGCTGGCCATCCCGGTGGAGCAGTACCGCGAGAGCTTCGTGGTGTTGGTGCCCGGCGAGTACGACCTGAACTACTGCAACGTCGTGGCACCGACCGGCGCGACCGTCGAGGTCGACGGTGTACTGGTGGACCCGGCGTACTTCGACCCCATCGGCAGCGGCACCTACAGCGTCTATCGCGAGCTGCTGGACCCCGGCACCCACACCATCACCTCTTCGGAGCCGGCGGGTGTCATCGTCTACGGATGGGACGACTACGTGTCGTATGGCTACACAGGTGGGCTCTCCCTGCAGGAGCTCAACAAGGGATCGATTCTGCCGCCCGTGGGCGGGGAGTAATCGCATGACGACGAAGCTGGCCACAGCCTTTCGTACTTCCACTCTGGCTCTGACCGTCGCGCTGATGGCGTTCGGCGTGCCCACCGGCTGCACCGACACCGGCGATGGTCTGACGCTGCCGCCGGGTGTCGACCAGTCGCCGGTCGACCCCACCGCCCAGGGTGGGACGACAGAGCCGCTGGACCTCCCGTGGACGCCTCCGGGTGCCATCGTGGACCCGGGTGGCGAAGGGGTCGTGTCGCCGCTGAGCATCACCGAGGTGACGCCCAACCGCGGCAAGTCCTCGGGCTTCGAGCAGATCGAGATCTTCGGCACCGGCTTCGACGACGGCGCTGTGGTCTTCTTCGGTGAGAGCCAGGCCCAGGAGACCTTCGTCCTGGACGAGACCCGCATCGCGGTGCTCACGCCGCCGCGGATCCCCGGGCTGGTGGACATCCGCGTGTTCGATCCGGGCAAGGACCGGACCGCGACCCTCGAGGACGCGTTCCTGTTCTACAACCCGGTTAGCATCATCGCCGTGGACCCGCCCAGCGGCCACGTGCTTGGTGGCGACGCGGTCACCATCTACGGCAGCGGCTTCCGCCCTGGCAGCAACGTCCTGATCGGCGGCAAGGCCACCATCAACGTCGAGATCATCGACGACGGCACCATCCTGGCCATCACGCCCGACGCGTCCCAGAGCGGACCGGTCAACCTCCACGTCTCCAACGACATCGGCATCGGCACCCTGGCCGAGGGCTACCTCTACTACGACAGCCCGGCGATCACCTCGGTCTCGCCTCCGGTCGGCCCCGTTGCCGGTGGCAACACCGTCGAGATTCGTGGCACTGGCTTCGTCGAGCCCCTGGCGGTGAGCCTCGGCGGCGTGGCGCTCGAGAACCTGCAGGTGGCCGGACCGGACCGCATGACGGCAACCGTGCCGCCTGGTGCCGCCGGCACCGTGGATGCGCTGGTGTCGACCACCTTTGGCGCCGGCGTTCTCAGCAACGCCTACACCTATCTGGAGGACATGACCCCGGGCGACGTGGTCGAGATCCTCGCCGTCACGCCCGCCTCGGGCCCGACCAGCGGCGGCAATCTGGTGACGGTCGTGGCCAAGGGCCTGACCTTCCTGGGCGACACCACGGTGCGCTTCGGCGACCAGGTGGCCCCCACCAAGCTGGTGGACGCCGCCAGCCATTCTGTCCAGGTCGAGGCCCCGCCGGGAGCGCTCGGCACGGTCGACGTCTCGCTGGCCAACAGCAACGGCCAGGACATCGCCACCGGCGCCTACAGCTACGAGTCCTATGTGGCCGTCTACGAGGTGCTCCCCAACTTCGGCCCGGTCGAAGGCGGCACGTCGGTCACCATCAGCGGCGAAGGATTCATGACCGGCGCCCAGGTCCGCATCGGCGCGCTACCGGCCGCCGAGGTCGTCGTCATCGACGGTCAGACCATCACCGCCACGACGCCGCCGGGTAGCCCCGGTCTGGCCAACGTGACGGTCCAGCAGGGCAACTCCAGCGACACCCTGTTCGGGGGCTTCAGCTACCAGGCCGACATGGAGCTGTGGGTCGTGGACCCGCCGCAGGGCAGCATGGCGGGCGGGACGCTGGTCAAGTTCTTCGGAAGCGGATTCCCCAGTGATTCCAAATGCTTCTTCGGCGACAAGCCAGGTACCCACCTGAAGGTCCTGTCGTCCACGACCGTGCAGTGCAAGACGCCGCCGAACCCCGTGGGCAGCGTCGACGTCCGCATCGAGAGCGCCACCCAGGGCACCGTCGAACTGCCGTTCGCCTACACCTACTACGACCCTGTCGCGCTGTACGGCGGGACCTGGGGCCAGGAGGTCGATGGCGACGTCAACGTGTCGGTCAAGAACGCCACGAATGGCGAGGGCATCCCGGACGCCTTCGTGATGCTTTGGACCAACCCCGACACGCCGTATCAAGGCTTCACCAACGCCAACGGTCAGATCACCTTCAGCGGCGACGACCTCGCCGGCGAGCAGATGGTGTCGGCCTCCAAGGAAGGCTTCGCGAGCCAGTCGGTGGTCGAGTACAACGCCACCAACGTCACGGTGTACATGACGCCGACCTCGCCGCCGTCGCCGGGCGGCCCGCCTCCGGGCATCACCTCGCCCGTCTTCAAGGGTCAGGTCGTCAACCTGACCAAGTACGTGCCCATCCCCTGGGGCAAGTGTGCGGACAAGCCGGGCGCCCCGGGCACCCTGTGCGACCCCTGCACCACCGACGCCGACTGCGGCAGCGCCTCGTTCTCCTGCAACGAGATCCCCAACGAGGGCAGCTTCTGCACCTCGCACTGCACCCAGACCTCGGACTGCCCCTCAGGCTTCGTCTGCTACCCGCTCAATGGCGTGCCGGAGAACCAGTGCGTGCCTCAGGCGGGCGTGGTCACCGCGTACTGCGACACCACCAAGCCCACCATCTTCAGCGCCGACCGCGAGTGGCCGCCCAACGGCGAGCCGCGGCCGGGTCTGCAGGTCAACGAGGACTTCACCTTCGAGATGGCCCTGCCCATCGGCGAGCTGGCGGTCTTCTGCTGGGGCGGCATTTTGGCCGACACCGGGACCTTCACGCCGTACGCCCTGGGCGTGAAACGGAACGTCCTCGCGCTTCCCGGTGAGGTCTACGAACACGACATCATCCTCAACCACAAACTGGACGCCGAGCTGGTCGTCCGGCTCGACGACCCGCCCTCGCAGGAGACCGGCCCGCCGGACTTCAACTACATGTTCGTCCACCTGGACCTGGGCAGCGACGGCACCATCCTGTTCCTCGACGACGCCTTCGAGTACGGCAGCCCGACGCTGGTGAAGACCAACGTACCGCGGGAGCTTACCGGCGACCTCTACGACGCCTCCTACACCTTGTTCGCTGGCGCCTTCTCCTTCACCGAGGACAACCAGCCCTACTCGGTGGTGCTGCGTCAGGGCATCAAGGACCCCAGTGACGACACCATCTACGAGTGGGAGGGTGACGGCTGGAAGCCTTACGCCTCGGGTGTGACCCAGAACCTCAACGACATGTGGGCGAAGCCCAACGGGGACATCATCGCGGTGGGCTCGGACGGCCTCATCGCCACCTCGATCGGCAGCTCCTGGGCCGGGGCGCCGTCCGACGTGGACGCCCACCTCAAGGGCGTGTCCGGCGTCGACACTGGGGAGGCCATCGCCGTCGGTGAAGACGGGGCCGCCAGCTACTTCGACGGCACCACCTGGACCGAGATGATCACCCCGACCACCTCGGACCTCGAGGACGTGTGGATGGCCAGCAACAACGAGGCCTTCGCCGTGGGTTGGTACACGGTGCTGCATTGGACGGGCGGCAGCTGGGTCACGATGACCGGCAACACCACCAAGAACCTGCGCGGTGTCCACGGGTTCGCCCCGGACGACGTGTGGGCCGTGGGCTTCTACGGTCAGATCATCCGCTACGACGGGACGGCCTGGAACAACGTCATCAGCGGCACCACGCAGAGCCTGCGCGCCGTGTGGGGCGCCACCCCGGACGACGTGTTCATGGTCGGCGAGGGCGGCACCATCCTCCACTGGAACGGCACCGAACTGCTGCCGATGACCAGCGGGACGGTGGAGACCCTCGAAGCCGTCTGGGGCACCGCCGGCGACGACGTCTACGCGGTTGGCGCCAACGGAACCATCCTGCGCTACGACGGCACCCAGTGGATGAACGAGTCGCCGCCGGACTACAACTCCACGTTCCTGACCGTTTCCGGTGCGGGCGGCCGCGTGGTGGCCAGCGGCATGCACGAGCTCTTGCTGTCGCCGCTGCTCGCCATCCCGGAGAACATCTCGCCGTCCGACGGCGGCACCATGGGCGAGGAGTACGAGATCTCCTGGACTACCAAGGACGGCTACCCGGATCCCCACTTCAGCTACGTGCAGGTGGCGGTGCCCGGCTTGTTCGGGCCGGTGCCCGAGTGGACCATCGTCAACGACTGGAACGTCGACACGGTGCTGCTCCCCGATTTCCCCAACATCGAGGGCACGCCGGGAATCGAGCCCGGGTCCAAGATCCTCTACATCATGCGGGTCTACAAAGAAGGGTTCGACATCGACAACTACTCGAACCTCGACTTCAACCAGCTGAACTGGAACGCGTGGGCCCAGGACACCACGACGTTCACCAAACAGTAGAGCTGGCCACACGCGGTGACCTGGGACCGAGGGACCTGGGTCACCCGCGCACCTTCGTCCCAGTACCAGGACCACTCCGTTGAGAGCGTTGAGATTCCTTGAACCGACGGCGGTTCACACCGCCGCGGCCCTTCTACTGCTCGTGCTCGCCGCAGGCTGCACGGGCAGCGTCATTTCGGGCGAGTCCGTTGGTACGCCGGTGAACCCCGATGCCACGGTCAGCGACGCCGATGGCACCACGACGCCCGACGGGACCGCAGATGCCGATCCCGATGGCCAGGTGGATGCGGACGTCAACGGGGCTGACGGCGACGTCGGTCCGGACGTGCCCGTGGTGGTGCCCGACTGGTCGTTGGGCTCGCTGGGTGACCTCGGTGTGCTCGACAACGTCTACGCCGTCTCCCCCAAGCAGGCCTACGCCGCCGGCGGCAGCCGCGTGCTGCGCTACAACGGCCGTACCTGGGCCAGCTATGGCGAGCCGCTGGGCACGGACAGTCAGGCGCAGATGCATGGCGTGTGGTCGGACGGCGCAACGACCATCGTCGTTGGCGATCTCGGCACCATCGCCCGACGCGGCGTGGAGGAGCTCAGCTGGAGCCTGGACACCGTCCCCACCGACGCCGACCTGCACGCCGTGTACGGGCGTGCCGCCGACGACATCTGGGCCGTCGGAGACCGCACGACCATCCTTCACTACGACGGTACGGAATGGACCGAGGTGCACTCGGGTGAAGGCCTGACTCTGCACGCCGTCTGGGCCCCTGAGGGAACCACCGGCCCGGATGATGTGCTGGCGGCCGGCACCAAGGGGCGGATCATGCGGTACAAGGACGGTGGCTTCCAGCCGCAGCAGATCGCGGCCGGCTCGGTCACCCTGTACGGCGTGACGGGAGCTGGCGAGGCGCGCTTCGCCGTGGGCACCGAAGCGACCATCACGATGCGCGCCAACGCCAACGCCAACTGGCAGGGCCAGGCCAGCAACGACACCCAGGACCGAGACCTCTTCGGCATCGTCGCCGCCTCTGACGACAACGTTGTGGCCGTGGGTGCTGCGGGCGCCATCATCCGGTTTGACGGCGACAAGTGGAACGTTGAGCCGAGCCAGTCGCCCACCTTCGGCACCGCCGACTACCGCAGCATCACCTACGCTGGCGCCGGGCAGTCGGCCTGGCTGGTGGTCGCGGCCACCGGCGGCGGTGTCAGCTACGACTCTCAGGAAGAAGCGTGGGTCGACATGGCCACCCGACCCGAGTCCGAGTTGCGGCACATCGCCGGCTCCGACCAGCTCTGGGCCGCAGGCCGTACGGGCTTGCTGATGACCGAGACGGCCAGCGGCTGGACCGCCGTCAAGAGCGGCCTGGAGTTGGATCTCAACGACATCGAGGTGGCCACCGATGGGACCGTTTGGGCCGTCGGAGACAGTGGCACCGTCTTGCGGCGACTATCCGACGGCACCATCAGCGTCCACGAACTGGCGGTACCAGTGGCGCTGTACGGCGTGGCCGTGGATGGCACCGACGTGGTGGTCGCAGGCAAGGGCGGGACCTTGCTGAGCGCCGCCTCTGCTGCGGCCGATCCCAGTTTCACCCCGCGCGCCAGCGGAACGCCGTCGGACCTGCGCGCGGTGACCTTCGGAGGCGATGGCGCGCTGTGGTTGGCGGGGGCCTTCGGCACACTGCTGCGAAGCGATGCTGGTGGAACCCCCATCCCGGTCGTCACTGGCGTCGGAGGTAGCCTCAACAGCATGGCCGCCACCAGCGACGGGGTCGTCGTCGCCGGCGACAACGGCGTGCTCATCAAGGCGACCTCGGCGGGCGCCGACCTGCTCTACGAGCAACCTGGGCTGTTCCTTTACGGCGTCAGCTATGCCAGCGACGTTGGATTCGCGGTGGGCTGGAACGGTACCGTGCTGCGTCTTGATGGAACGACGGTCACCACCGAGGTCAGCGGCACCAGCGCCGTGCTCGAGGCGGTCTGGCACAACGGCAGCCGCGCGATCGCCACGGGCCGTCAGGGGGTGTTGCTCACCCGTGTGGAGGCGCCCTGAATGAGGACGATGGACATGACACTCCGGACTCTGGGTCGGTTCACAGGGTTCGCAGGCCTTGCGCTGCTGATGATGGGCTGTCCCGGAGAGGACCCCAAACCCGGTGATGCCGACGGCGCGATCGAGGCTGGCCCGACGGACGAAGGTCAGGCCGAGGTCACCCCGGACGTCCCCGTAGAGGACGCCACCCCCGACCCGGGTCCTCCGGATGCCATGCCCGATGCGGGAGGCGACGGTGGGGCCGATAGCGGGCCCAGCGGGTCGTACCAGGTCGTTCAACTCGACACGGGATTGCCGTTCGAGTTCGTGTTCAAGGACCTGTGGGCCTCGGTGGCCGGCCAGGCTATGGCGGTCGGCAACGACGGCGTGGTGGCCACCTATGACGGCCAGGCGTGGAACGGCGTCGTCACTGGCGGGGCGGAACTTCTCAATGGTGTGCACGCCATCGGCCCCGGCGACGTATGGGCGGTGGGCAAAGACGGCGTCGTCATGCGCAGCAACACCGGCGGCTCTCCGCTGGCGCCGTTCCAGGCGCCGGGAGTGCAGCTGCCGACCTTGTGGGGCGTCTCGGCCTTGGCTCAGAACAACGTGGTCGCCGTCGGCCTGGGCGGAACCATCGCCCGCTTCGACGGTACCAAGTGGAACCAGCTGAGCGGCCCAGGTCAGGCTGGCATCAACTGGAACGCCATGGCGGGCGGCAACGGCAAGGTCGTCATGGTGGGCGCCAACGGGTCCATCGGCGTGCTGGGCGGTGCTGGACTGGAGCTGCCGACGTCACCGACGACGGTCACCCTCCGCGACATCCACACGGCCGACGGCCTGACCTACTTCGCCGTGGGCGATTCGGGAACCGTGCTCAGTGGCGACGGTACCAACTGGACGCCGCTGGCCGGTGTACCCACGTTCCAGGGCCTCTATGGCGTGTGGGCCGAAGCCAGCAACAGCGTCTACGTCGTTGGCAACGGCGGCACCTTCCTGCACTTCAACGGTGTCAGCTGGACGACCCTGGACGCCAAGACCGCGCTCAACCTGCGGGCGGTCTACGTGTCCCCCTCAGGCAGCGTCACCGTCACGGGCGATGAAGGCGCGCTGGTCGAAGGCTCCCTGGCGGGGGGCTTCAACTATGTGGTCGCGCTCGACAACGGCGGCGAGCTCAACGGCGCATGGGGTACGGGTGAGAGCGTGTTCCTGGTGGGCAACGGCGCAGCGGCGTTCCACAAGAACCCGACCTGGGACGAGGAGCAGACGCCCATCACCCAGAACCTGCGCGACGTCTGGGGCACAGCTCCCAACAACGTGTGGGCGGTGGGCCTCATCGGCAAGATCATGCGCTGGGACGGCGTCACCTGGGAGGAGTTCCCTTCGCCCACATTCGAAGCGCTCGAGACCATCTGGGGCACCGGACCCAACGACATCTTCGCGGCGGGCTCCGGCGGAACCCTCATCCATTTCGACGGCGTCGAGTGGTCCCTCATCGCCTCGAACACGACGGAGAACCTCAAGGACGTCTTTGCGCTGGACGCTAGCCACATCTGGGCCGTGGGCGCCCAGGGCACGATCATGTTCTTCGACGGCCTGGGGTGGAACCAGCAGGTCATCACTCCGAAGGTCGATGCCGAGGGCAACGAGACACCCTGGCTCGACGAGCTGCACGGCGTGTGGGCTGCCGCTCCGGACGATGCCTGGGCCGTTGGCGCCAATGGCCAGGTGGCTCACTGGGACGGCACCGAATGGATCGCCCAGGAGCTGAACTACACCACCACGCTTCGCGGCATCTACGGCCAAAGCGCCACCAACATCTGGGCGGTGGGCAACGAGGGCCACATCCTGCGCTACGACGGCGAGGAGTGGTCCCCGGTCTTCTCAGGCTCCATCGCCACGCTCTATGCGGTGGACGGCGACGGCGGCAACCAGATGTTCATGGTGGGCGACATCGGAACCATCCTGTCGCTGGAGTTCGTGCCCGACGAGCAGTAGGTCAGCAGCGGCGCCTAGTGGCCAAGGCCAGCAGCAGCACGCTGGCCCAGAGCCAACCGCCCTGGCCCGAGCCTGACTGGCAGTCGCCACCACCACCGCCACCCACGAATCCGCCACCGGGCTCGACGCCAGGCTTGGGCCCGCCGGCGGTGAGTTCGCCCGGCGTGGGGAGCTCTGGGGCCGCCTCGGGTTGCGGTTCGGGCCCCGCCTCGGACGCCTCGGGCGCTTCGTCGCCGGTAGGGATGGCGCCCTTGGCCACGCAATCGTGCTCCTGGTCGGTGCCGTCCCAGCCGCACTCGGTGTCGCCCTCGCAGGACTTGCTCTCCACGCGACCGGCGTTGCACCAGACCAGGACCTCGGGTGAGGCGCACTTGCCCTCGTCGGGCACGTCAGCGCATTCGGTGGCGAGCCGGTCGATACAGGTGAATCCCTGGATCTCACCGCGGGCGTCCACGCCCTCGGCGCAGATGTCGCCGCTAACACAATGCAGCAGGCGGTACTCGCCGTCGTCGGTGCACCACTCGACGGCGTTCGACGCGGGCACGCACCGACCAGCAGCGTCGAGACCGGTGCTGTCGCACTCGGGGTCAGCCGCCATGGCGGTGCCGCTGATTAGGCCGACGCCGGCCATCAACAGGATCAGCGAGAGGGTGCGGAGGAGGTTCACGCCCCCAATGTAGTGAGGCGCTGCTTGCGAAGCAAAAGACAGAGACCGTTTGCTACAGCGAGACGGCGCAGAACTCTTCGTAGTCGACCAGCTCGGTGATGGTCGGAGACTCCGAGCACACGGGGCAGTTCGGGTCCCGCCGAATCTTCAGCTGCCGGAACTCCATGTTCAGCACATCGCAGCTCAGCAAGCGTCCGACCAACGGCTCACCGGCGTTGACGATGAGCTTGAGCACCTCGATGGCCTGCATCGTGCCGATCACACCACACACCGCGCCCAGAACACCCGCTTCGGCACAGCTCGGGGCGAGCTCCGGCGGCGGTGGCTCCGGGTAGAGGCAGCGATAGCAGGGGCCATCGCCGTGGTTGAAGATGGTCGTCTGCCCGTCGAAGTAGAAAATCGAGCCGTGGACGTTGGGCTTGCCCAGGAACACGCAAGCGTCGTTGATGAGGTAGCGCGTGGGGAAATTGTCGGTCCCGTCGCAGATGATGTCGTAATCCTTGAAGATCTCGAGGACGTTCTTGGACGACAGACGCTCATCGTAGGTGTTGATGGTGATGCCGCTGTTGAGACGCTCGAGCGTGGCTCGCGCCGACTCCACCTTGAGGTGCCCGACCGTCCCCTCATGGTGCAGAATCTGCCGCTGCAGATTGGAGGCGTCGGCGACGTCGTTGTCGATGATACCCAGCGTGCCCACGCCGGCCGCGGCCAGGTAGAGCGCCAGAGGCGACCCGAGGCCACCGGCTCCGACACAGAGCACCTTGGCGTCGAGGATCTTCTGCTGGCCCTCTTCGCCCACCTGGGGGAGGCGAATCTGTCGAGTGTAGCGCGCCTTTTGATCGTTGGTCAGCACCCTGGGAACAACGATGTCGAAGCCGGCTCGGCTCCACGCGCCCATCCCACCGGAGACGCTGACCACGTCTTGGTACCCCAGCCGCCCCACGCTTGCAGCGCCCAGAGCGCTGCGCGTGCCGCCGGCGCAGATGATTGCCAGCGGCTTCTTCCGATCGGGCTGCAGCGACTCCACCTTGAGTTCGAGGAATCCGCGAGGCACCAACTTGGCCCCTCCGATCACGCCATTGGCGTGCTCGTCCGGCTCGCGGATGTCGATCACGGTCAAGTCGGGGTTGTCGAGCTGCTCATGCAGCTCATGGACCGAGATCTCCCGGATGCTGCGCTTGGTCTCGGCCAGGTAGTCAGAGAAGCTGGTCATCGGCGGGCCTTCGCGTATTGGTGAGTGAAGGGGTCAACAATAAGCCCGGGCAGCGTAAGGACCCGGGATTTGGAAAGCAACGGGATTCAACGGTGCGTGGATTCAGGCGGACCGCGCCTTGTGGCGACGTCGACAGCGACGTAAACCTGAGCGAACCATGTCCGAGCACACCTTCGGCCCCGATCAGCATCGCTACCTCCCGGCCGCACCACCTGCCGATGAAGGCACCCTGAAGGTGCGCCGACAGCTCGCCAAGCGCGCGCACACCACGGACGACTGCGTATACGTTGGCCATGATGGCGACGCAGTGCTGGGCAGGATACTGCAGGCCCTGATTCGCCCGGGAGATCGCGTGGCACTGGCGCTGCCAACCGCCGCCGAACACACGCGTCAAAGTCTGGCCGTTGGGGCGGCGTATGTGGATGTAGGCTGCGATCAGCGCTTCGTCCCTCGGTCGGACCGCCTTGCACGCCTGACCTCAGACGGCGCAGTCGCCGTGGTCCTGGCGACCCGGCCCAACCCGCTTTCCGGGGTGGAATGGCTGCCCGACGTGCCCGGGGACGTCTGGCTCGTCGATGATCAGCGTGCTGCCACCACTCCAACCTTCGAGCCTTTGCTGCCGGGCTCGCGCCGCGTCTCGGTCCACCGGTCGGGCGCTGTCACGTGGGTCATCGCTGCACCCGAGGTGGTGGAGCGCCTGCGCCGACTCGCGCCCGAGCCGCCATCGAGTCTCGACCAGCTGGATACGGCGAGCGAGGCCGGGCCCAAATCAGCGCGTCCCGGTCCCGACTGGTCGCTCCTGGACGCGCTGGGCCTGGTAACGTCTGCGTCGACCTCGGAGTGGGCGCTGGTTCGGCGTCAGGGGCACCCCGCGAGCGACCTGATGGCGAGCTGCGCGGCGGCAGAGCTGAAGACCTCTCCGCCCTCCGACCACCACACCTGGCGGGACGCGGTCCACCTTCGATGGCCAGGCCAGGCGGGGCTGTCACGGCTGGCCACGGTCCTGGCCACCTCGGCGTTGCTGCTCGGGGCGGCCTGTGGCGACAAATCGGCCGCTTCGGCGGAGCAGAAGAAGGCTCCCGCCCAAACGACGCCAGCACCCGCCGCAAAACGGCCCGCACCCGCAAAGGCATCGTCAGACCCGCCACCACCTGTCGCCAAGAAGAACCTCCATCGGACGCCGGTCGTGGGTGGGTGCGGAACCCTTTGCACCGACGCTCGAAGCGCGGTCACCGGGTTCGCCGCTGCGCTGGTCGCCTCCGATCGCTCCACACGGCTGCCGCTCTACATCGACAGCTCGCAGCTGGTGCTCGACGGTGACAACGTCGGCGAGCGGCTGGGTCAGATGTGGCTCAAGGGGCAGCACAGCCCGCGGCTTCAGGCCCTGGGCCAGATCGTGGACGACCTCGGTGCCCAGACGAAGGGGGCCGACGAGGCCGCGCTCCTCGCTGCCGCGGAGCAGGCCGCGTTCAAGGAGCAACTGCCACGCCGCGCGGTCATGGAGCTGGCGTTGCCCCCCAAGAACGTCACCTGGACCATCACGGTCGGGCGCCGCGGCCTCGAGTGGCTGGTCACGGGCATACGTACCCGCTGAGCCCTGGCGCTACTCCGACTGGGGCGGCAACGGGCTGCCCACCGGCAGCACCAGCGTCCCACCGTTGATGATGGTGTCGTGGGCGATGGTCGGCCCCTCGATGGGCTGGCCGTTGAAGGTCGGCGTCGCCATCGGGTCGGGGTCGGACAGCACCTCCAGCTCGCCGCCAGGGAGCGACAGCACGATGCGGTCGAACAACGGCGCACCGAGCACGTACTCGCCGGTGCACGGAAGGGGATAGAAGCCGGCGGCGGCGAAGACATACCAGGACGACAGCGTCCCTCCGTCATCGTTGCCGGCCAGCCCACCCTGTTCGAGCGTATAATTGTTGTCTGCGATCCAGGCCACCCAGGAGGCCGTCAGGTCGCGTCGACCCCCGAAGCTGAACATCCATGGCGACACCAGGTCGGGCTCATTGCCGTGGAAGTAGTAGCCGTTGGGCAGCCACAGCTCGAAGTTGTCGCGCATCCCCTCCATCTTCAGAGTGAGCCGCTCGACGATCGCCTCCTGGCCACCGTAGAGCTCGACCAGCCCCGCCGCGTCGTGGGGCACCATCATCGAGTAGTGCCAGGGGCTGCCCTCGATGTAGTGCTCGGTCGCCGTGATCGTCGAGTACTCGAGGAACTCGCCGGTGGACGCCCGGGGCGCAAAGAAGCCGCCCTTGGCGGGGTCGAACAGCTCCTTGTAGATGGGCCATCGGGCATCGAAGAAGGCCGCCTCGTCGGGCTTTCCGAGGTAATCGGCCAGCCGTGCCAGGCAGTAGTCGTTGGTCGAGTGCTCCAGGGTCTTGGAGACCGAGCCACCGACCAGATCGGCCGGACAGTAGCCATACTGGGTGCACATTTCGTAGTCGTCACGGCCCGGCTTGCCGGAGGGCGCTGGCCCCGTCGCCAGGTCATACATGTAGCCCCAGGCCCCCTCGATGTCCCAGTCGACCTGCCCCTTGTCTACGGCGTCGGCGATGATGACATCCGCGGATGTGCCGATCATCGAGCCGGTGTAGCCAGTGGCCAGCGGCCAGGTGGGCATGGTGCCACCATCCCGCGCCATGGCGCCCAGGGACTTGAGGAAGTCGAGGTTGTCGTCGGGCCAGAGCAGCACACCCAGGGGATGAAAGGTCCGATAGGTGTCCCACATGCTCAGGTCGCTGTAATAGAGCCACCCGTCCGTGCTGTGGACCTCCTTGTCCAGGCCCCGGTACTGGCCATCCACGTCGGTCAGCAGGTTGGGCATCAGCTGCGCGTGGTAGAGCCGGGTGTAGAGCAGGCCGAGACGCGTCTCGGTGCCTCCCTCGACGCCGTGCACGACGCCCAACGCCTCGCGCCACGCGTTGGCCGCTGCCTCGCGCACCTCGTCAAACGTCTTGCCAGTCGCCTCCGCCTCGAGATTGGCCCGAGCGCCTTCGATGGAGACAAACGAGATCCCGACCTGCAGCTCGACCACGGGGTCCACGGTCGTGTCATAGGTCCAGACCACGCCGGTTCGGGGGCCCACCGCGTGGGTGCCGCCTGCTTGCAGGCCGTCGCCATCGAACACCCCGATGGCCTCGGGTGTTCGAACCGGGCGGGCCACGAAGTACAGCTCGAACCCGTCGAAGCGGACCGTGAAGTCACCGACGTTGTGCAGGTATCCGCTGGCTTCGCCGGTCACCGGATCCACCGTCACCTCGCTGGCGATGACCTCGCCTTCGCCCAGCGCTGCCGAAAGGTCCAGGATGAGCTGAGCCTCCGTGGACGGTCCGTAGGTGTAGCGATGATGACCGGTCCGCGCTGTGGCGGTCAGTTCGGCCGTCAGCTCCGGTTCGAGGCAACGGATGCGATAGTAGCCGGGCTCGGCGAACTCCAGCTTGTGGTCCAGCGGCAGGTTGGCGACCCGCGGAGCCGCCGTGAGCGTCCCGGCGTCGCCGATCTGCGGAAGCACCAGCAGATTGCCGTAGTCAGCGACTCCCACACCGGCCAGGTGAGTGTGAGAGAACCCCATGATCTCAGTGTCTTGGTAGAAGTAGCCGCCGGTGTGAACGACGCCGACCTCTTTCGGCAGGAGGCCCTCCGTGTCCGGCGAGAGGGCAACCATGCCGAAGGGAACTGCCGGTCCGGGATACAAAGCGCCTACGTTGCCACCATCCGCGCCGGTACCGGCGAAGACGTTGACCAACGGCAATGGATCGAACGCGGGCGGCTCGACCACGTCGGACCCCGCGTCGCCGCCCACATCGGACGTCACGTCTGTCTCAGCGTCGCCCGAAGGTCCAGCCGGCTGCGGTGAATCGGAAGGGCAGGCAGCCAGCAACAGAACCGCCAAACCAAGCATCAGGGTCGTCCAACGTGAGTCCATCATGACGACATAGCAGATGACACTATTAAATAAGAGCGCATTAAATTCTTGCCGTGGCGCGGCGCCCTACTTGCCGATGCAGAACCCCGAGAAAAGCCGGTCGAGGACGTCCTCGATCGTGGTGATGCCGACAAGCTCGGCCAACGCGTCGGTCGCTTCCTGGACATCGACCGCTGCGAGCTCCCAGGGGGCATCGTCCAGCAGCAACGAAGCCGCCAACCGGAGCGACTCGCTCGCTCTCAAGAGCGCCTGTTGGTGGCGCTCTCGGGCGATGACCAGGCCGCCGCCGCCGTCGATGCCTGCTCCCAGCCGGCCCACCACCGTCTCCACCAGCTGGTCCACACCGGTTCCGTCCGTCGCGCTCACCGACAACTCCTGAGCGCCCGCGGACGTCGGTGGCGTCGCAAGATCGCGCTTGGACCACACCTTGATCATGGGAGCCCCCTGAACCTCGGGTGCGTCGCCATGAGCGGAGGGGTCCTGCGGATCCACGACCCACAGCACCAGATCGGCCTGACTTGCACGCTCGCGCGCGCGCCGGACACCGATCTGCTCCACCTCGTCAGCCGTGTCTCGCAACCCCGCCGTGTCCACCAGCACCACAGGGACCCCCAACAGGTCCACGCGTTCCTCCAGAACATCCCGCGTGGTGCCCGGTACCGCCGTCACAATCGCCCGTTCGTCCCGACACAGGCGGTTGAACAGACTGGATTTCCCTGCGTTCGGGGCTCCCGCGAGGACGACGCGCGCGCCGTCACGCCACAGGCGCCCGCGGTCATAGGTCGCCGCCAGCGCGCCGAGGGACTGGGCAATCGTCTGGGCCTCGGTGGCCAGCTCAGTGGGGTCGATGACAGGGACATCTTCCTCCACGAAGTCAATGGTCACCTCGAGCCGAGCCCGCAGCTGAAGGATGGCCTCGCGAGCCTCCATCGAAACCCGGAAGAGGTCGCCTTGAAGCAAGGTCCGCGCCTGCTCGAGCGCGCGGTCGGTCTGGGCGGCGATGATGTCGGCCACCGCCTCCGCCCGGGTCAGGTCCATTCGACCGTTCAGGAAGGCCCGCCGCGTGAACTCGCCGGGTTCTGCGGGACGGGCTCCCGCGGCGAAACACACCTCCAGACAGCGCCGCAGGTTCAGGGCACCGCCGTGAACACCAAGCTCGACAGAGTCCTCCCCGGTGTAGGACCGAGGCGCCTGGAAGTAGGTGAGGATGCCTTCATCGAGGCGCTGGCCCCCACCGTCGTGCCACCAACCCCAGTAGGCGTGGCGTGGCACCACCTCTTCGGGGAGGCGCTCGAAGTGGCCCTTCGCGATGGCCAACGCATCGGGCCCCGACAGACGAATGACCCCGATACCGCCGCCGGCGGCGGTCGATATGGCAGCAATGGTGGGATTCATGGCGCCCCTGCCGATCCCGCGCTAGGATCGTGTCGATGACGGAATCGATGATGCGCGACACCGCCAGCCTGTTCAACGCGGCCGCGGATGCGCTTGCCAGAGATGACACCGAGGCGGCCAAGGGACTGCTGCGCGAGCTGCTCGATGTGGACCCCACCGATGTGGAGGCCATCCGTCAGTTGGGCCGCATTCTCCGTGATACCGGCAGCAGCAATGCTGCGGAAATCCTGCTGACCTCTTCGGTCGAGGACAACCCTGCGAGCGTGGAGCTCATGCTCGAGCTGGCGGACGTCCGCCTTGCCCTGGGTGACCCTCACGGCGCCTCGGGACCCATCAAACGCGCGCTGAGCCTCCAGCCCAACAACGCCGAGACCCTCTACCTGTTGGGCAACGCGTTCCTGGACCTGAAGCACCACGACGAGGCCATCCGGGCCTACAAGGCCAGCCTCGACACCGACCCGTTCTCGGCGGCCACCTGGTACAACCTGGCCATGGCGCACCACGCACTGGGCGACCGCGATGGGGAGGCCCAGGCGTTGGAGGCGTATCTGCGTTGCGACCCCGCTGCCATCGACCGCTCCGAGGTGGAGGCCACGCTCAAGCAGCTGGCCAACTGAACACGGCCGGTCGGCCTACTGGTCCAACCACTCCTGGAGTGCTCCCACCAGCTCGGTGGCCTGCTTCTCCGACGAGATGTTGAATTTGGACTGCTGGCGGTAGACCCCGTTCTTCTTCTGATAGCGACGGATGGTGAACTTCACCTTGCCCAGCTCGCCGGTCGAGCGGTTGGCGTCGCGGTACTTGAAGATCACTGTCGCCCACGCGCCCTTGGAGAGGATCTTCTTGTCCATCTCCTCGACGAGGACCTGGCCGCCTTCTTCGTACTGAACGGTGAGGTCGTCGACGTTCTCCACCATGATCGTTCTTCCTTGTGTCTTCGGGCCGGGCCTGGGGGACCCTGAACCCAAGGTTGGGCTCCTGACCAGCGGGTCAGGATGAGATTAGAGGATGCCTTGCCAGATCAGCACGCCGACGGTGCCGCCACCGAGCAGCAGCAACACCAGCAGGATCATCACTGACTTGGGCATCCCAGACGGCTCCGGAGCGGTACGGAACTGGAGCCGTTGGTTGTACATGTTGGAAGCCTTGAACTGCCGGTCAGCAGCGGCGGCGGCGGCCACAGCCGCAGGATCGGGGACGTAGTCGTGGTCGTCGGCCGGACCGAAGTCGTCCGAAACAGGTCCAGCATCATCGAAGCCGGCCGAGGCGGGCGCCACCATGTCTGGAATGAGCGGGGCGGCTGGGGCAGTGGGCAACTTCGCGGCGGACATCCCTGGACTGGTGGCCTTGCCGCGTCCAAAGAAGGCTTCCACCGGATGGCCCATGATCTCGTAGCGATCCTGGAAGAGGCCATAGGGCTGGAACTCCTCCTTGCCGTAGGAGATCTCCACCGAATCGGCGTCCTTGTCCTTGGCCCAGGCCGTCACCATGTCGATGGTCGGGAAGCTGAGCACCAGCCCCGACGCCAACTTGATGCGCCACCCGAGCTCTTCGTCGATCGGCTCTGGCTCATCAGCTTCGGGCTCACGGCCCGCCCGGTCCAGCGTGCCGATAGCGCTCGATGACGCCTCGGTGCCTGCGGCCTCGGGTGGCAACGCCCAGCCATGGGTGGCCTGGTCCGAGCTGTCCGCGGCCGGCGGCCAGACCTCAGCGAACCCTCCGCCAGAACCTGCGGTAGCGCCGGTCGCCGCCATGAACGACACGGTCTTGCGGACGGGCGGCCCCATCGGCGCGTCACTGCTGGGCCGCGGCGGGACATCGCCGAGCATGCCCAGGATGGCCGCGCTGTCGACGTCATCGTCGACCAGCGTGTCGTCAGCACCGATGACCGAGGACGCCACAGCGGTCGTGCTGGTTGGCTGCACCGCGTTGCACTTGGGGCAGGTAACGTTGGACTGTTGCTGCAAGGTCGCATCGTCGACCTGGAAGCTGGTCCAACAGCTGACGCAAATGAAGTCTTTCAACAGCCTACCAACACCGATTCACCCCCTCGCGGGCGAGGGCTACCTTGCGCCAGCCCCCGCTGCGGCGCAACCCCGAGGGCCCGATTTTGGCTGGCCGCGGGCTGCGTGTCTACAATGCATCGCATGAGCGCCTGCGACTATGACCTTGAACGGAGCGGCGATGCGATCGCGTTTGACCTTTGACGAGCTGCTGAGCGCCCTGGTTCGCCGCAGTATCATTGGAGCTGCGGACGCGACCGAGTTCAGCCAGCGAGAAGGCGGCCAGCGTTACAAGCTGGAGCGTAAGCGCGGTATCACGCCCGGAAGCCGGACCACCGAGGAGGTGTCTCCGGCAGAGGTATTGGCGAGCTTCGAGATTGGACTGCCGGACGGGTCGGTCCTGACCGAGGACCGCATCATGGCCATCGTGGCGGCTGAGGCTGGTCTGCCGTTCCACAAGATCGACCCTCTGAAGCTACAGCCCGAGCTCATTACGGGAGCACTGCCGCGCGCCTTTGCGGCGCGCAATCGGCTGTTGGTCATCGACAAGCGGGAGGGGGTCCTGCGGGTCGCCACCGACAACCCGCGCAACCTCGACGCTTTCGAGTCCATTCGGCAGCGATTCGGCGGTCCCGTCGAAGTGCTCGTCAGCTCCAAGAGCGACATCCTGCGCTGCATCCGAGAGGTCTACGGCTTCCGCAGCACGTTGAAGGCGGCCGAGCAGGACCTCAACGCCGGCCGGGACATCAACAACCTCGAGCAGCTGTTCAAGCTCAAGTCGTTCGATGAGATCGAGTCGACCGACCAGCACATCGTCAACGCGGTGGATTACCTGCTCCACTACGCGCTGGACCAGCGGGCCAGTGACATCCATATCGAGCCCAAGCGCGAGCAGGCCCGCATCCGCATCCGCATCGACGGGGTTCTGCACACCATCAACCGAATGCCGATGGTGGTTCACCGCGCCATGGTGAGCCGCATCAAGACGATGTCACGCCTGGACATCGCCGAGAAGCGGAGGCCCCAGGACGGCCGTCTCAAGATGACGCGGGGCGATGTCGAGGTGGAGCTCCGTGTGAGCACCATGCCGGTCGCGTTCGGCGAGAAGTGCGTCATTCGGATCTTCGACCCGATGGTGTTGCTGCAGGATCTGGAGGGTCTCGGCGTCGGCGGGCGGGACCTCGATCTGGTCAAGGGCTTCATCGGGCGGCCCAACGGTCTGGTCCTGGTGACGGGCCCAACGGGCAGCGGCAAGACGACGACGCTGTACTCGGCACTGCAGGTGTTGGCCACCGACCAGGTGAACGTGGCCACCATCGAAGACCCGATCGAGATGGTCGTCGAGGAGTTCAACCAGACCTCCGTTCACCCCAAGGCTGGGATCACCTTCGCTGCGGCGCTTCGAACGCTGCTGCGACAGGACCCGGACGTCATCATGGTGGGCGAGATCCGGGACGCCGAGACCGCCGAACAGGCGATTCAAGCGGCGCTGACCGGGCACCTGGTGCTGGCCACGCTGCACACCAACGATAGCTCGTCGGCGGTGACGCGCCTCATCGACCTCGGCGTCGAGCCCTTCCTGGTGGCCTCGACGCTGAGCGGCGTCATCGCGCAGCGACTGGTTCGTAAGGTGTGCGAGGACTGCCGCACCCCGTCAATGCTGACCAGTGAGCAGATGATGGCGTTGGGGATCCCGGTGCCCGACGACGGCCCCACCCCGGAGCTGCCGGTGTTCTACGGCAAGGGCTGCGTGAACTGCCGCGGCACCGGCCTACGAGGCCGCGTCGGGGTGTTCGAGGTGCTCGAAGTGGACCCGCGGCTGCAGAAGCTCGTCGTCGGACGAGCAAGCGCCCAGGAGCTCCTGAAGCAAGCGCGCCAGGACGGTCTGGTGACCCTACGCGAGGCGGCCATCGAGAAGCTGGCCGGCGGCATCACCTCCTTCGAGGAAGTTCTCCGGGTGACGGCAGACTCGTTCTGAGACTTCGCGAGCTGAGGTGGCACTTGAACAAAGCTCGTCAGGTCGACCCACCTCGAGCACTAGACCACTTCATGAACGACCAGCACCCTCGTCCAAACTCGACAGGCACCCTCCAGGTCGATAGGTTCGCGCCCCGTCATTCAGGCATGCGGTGGAGGGCGCGGGACATGAGCGATACTCCATGAAGGTGCGACGCTGTCTCTGTGTGCTGCTTTTTGCGGCGTTGGCCAGCGCTTGCTCCAAGAAGGGTGACGCCGACACGGCCGCTGCTGCCAAGCCTGTCGCAGCAGCGGCAGCAGCGACGGCTCGGACGGTGTCCTGGAGTGGCTGCTCGGCCTGGGTCGACGCCGGGGTTTGCGAGCTTCATCACGGCGACGTCAGCGTGCGTGCCTTCGTCCCGGAGGCGACTGCCAAGGACGTCATCTCACTCGAACTCGACGGTCGGGCGATCGACGCCACACCCGTGCAGGTCGACGCAGGCCGCCGCCTCGACGTCAAGCTCCCCCACGCCGACGGCGTCCTGAGGGTGATGGTCGGGGGTGTCGAAGCCGCACGACTCAAGCTCGCCAAGCAGGTTCGTCCAGAAGCGCTCGCCGCCGCCAGCGCGCTGAAGAAGAAGCGCAAGACGGCGGAGGCCCTCAAAGCACTCGGCGACCCCGCTCTACTTCCGCCCGCATGGCGGGATCGGGGGGCGAGTTTGAAGGCTCGCCTCCTGCGCAAGAAGGGCCAGAACGAGGCCGTCGTGCCGTTGCTTCATGCATCGAGTGTCGCGCACGCCAAGAACAAGCGCTGGTCCGACGCTCTGTCGGACGGGTTCGTCAGCCTGTTCATCGACACCACCGCGACGGGCGATCTCGGCAACGCCCGCCGAACCCTGGAGCGGCTGCGGCCGATCGTCCACCGATGGCCGGAGGGTGCCGTCCGACTGGCGTACTATGAGGGGCTGCTTCGGCGCGATTCGGGCGATCGCCGCGGGGCACTCCGGCTGCTTACGCGCGCCGCCGACGGCGCGGAGCAGTTGGGCATCGCCAGCGTCCGCTCGGCGGCGCATTGGGCCCGGGGGTTTCTCCTCGCTGCCCAGGATCGCAAGGCGTTCGACGTCTGGCTCCAGAGTGAGCTGGAGCAGACCCCCGCCAAGGACTATCCCTGCGACCACGAGCAGTTGCTGTCGGCCCGAGCGTGGAACGTCCTGATGTGGCGCGAGTCCAACGATGGCGCGGCACCACCCTGGGCTCCCGAGCCGCGGGCGCTGCTATCGCGTGGGCTCGCGCTGGCCAAGGGCAAGTGCAACAAGCCACAGCGGGTCCTGTCGAACCACTCCGACCTCGCCCTCGAGGCGGTGCAACGCGGGGATGTCACGGCCGCCAGAGCATCACTGGACGATGCAGAAGCGCTCACCGTAACGCCCGATCTGTACACCGCCGTGTGGCTTGACGACGTTCGCGCCCGGGTGCTCCTGGCGACCAACGACACAAAGGGGGCGCGGGGTCAGTATGCGCGATTGGAAGCGCGGGCGGCCGCCCTGGGCTCCCCGGCCATCGCCTGGCGCGCCGCGACTGGAGCAGGTCGCGCCGCCGAGGCGGCGGGTGACGCGACGGCCGCCATCGACGCCTTTCGTCGGGCGGAGGGCGCTCTGGACCGCGAGCTGCGGGGCCTCCCTGTGACCAGCGACTCGAGCGCCTTGCTGGCGGGCCGCCATCGCAGCGCCCGAGCGCTCGCCAACCTGCTGTTGCAGGTGGATCGGGTCGACGACGCCTTCGATGTACTCCGCCGGGCTCGGGCGCGAAGCCTCATCACCCGCCAACGCGCCGACCGGCTCGAGCACCTGCCGGCGACGGCGAAGACCACCTGGTCGGAGTCGATTGCCCGGTATCTGAAGCTGCGCAGCGCCCTCGACCGGAGCGCCGCGGACGATTGGCGCCTGAGCGCCGAGCAGCTCACGGCTGTCAAGCGCCAGCGCGCCGAGAGCCTGAGCGAGCTGCAACGCCTGATGGAGCGTGCCTATGCTGCGATTGGCGTACCCGCGGTGGTACGCCAACCCCAGCCGGCCGCGAAGGGCGAGGCTGTGGTGGGTGTCTTCTCGTCCGGCAGGCAGTGGCGCGTGTTTGTTCAGACCACGGACCACACCAGGTCCCACGTCACCGCAGCGACGTCGAGCGCTCTACAGGGGTCGCTCGAGGCTGCTGATGCGCTCAGCCAGAAGGCGATGGGACGCGTCCGACTCATCCTCGGCGGCGCGATCAGCGAGGTGGACGTTCACGCCCTCACCTGGCGCGGCAAGCCGCTGGTTGCGAGCGTTCCTATCGTCTACGCGCTCGACATCCGAACCTCGAGCGCCCCCGCCGGAGCTCCGGGCGCGGCGCTGGTGGTGGCCGATCCCGACGGGGACCTCCCGCTCGCTCGCAAGGAGGGCCAACGCGTCGTCTCGGCCTTCGGGACGAAGGGGCGTCTGTTGCAGGGCGAGGCCGCCACGTTCGACGCTCTCGTCGACGGTCTGGGTGCTGCTCAGCTCCTTCACTTCGCGGGGCACGGACGGTTCGATGGCTTCGACAGTGGCCTGACCCTTGCCCGCGGCCAACGGCTCAGCGTGGGGGATATCCTGGCTCTGCCCGTGGTTCCCTCGCGGGTCGTGCTCAGCGGGTGCGAGACCGCGAGGACAGCCAGCTCAAACCCCATCGCAACGATTGGTCTGGCCCAGGCGTTCGTGGCCTCGGGCGCTTCGCAGGTCGTGGCGACGACGCGCCCGGTCGCGGACCGTGAGGCACGTCGATTCAGCGAGCTCCTCTACGAGGCGGCCCCTGCATCCCGCTGGGACCTTCCTTCGGCGGTCGCCGCTGCCCAGCTCGCGCTAAAGCGCGCCGATCCCAAGGCCGACTGGGCCGCTTACAGGGTGCTCGAAAACTGAGAATCTCACGCGGCCGTGTCAGAATTTCTGATGTATCGTCATAGGCCGTGACAGCGGTGGCGCAGCACGCACCGCCAATCATTGCGGTGGGCTGTTAGGCGATGTTAGTTGTCGCGGTACTCGACGTTGCGACATCTCGTACTGCCCCCGACAAACAACGAGAGAGGAAACTCATGATGCGAGGCTGGTCCATTTTGATTGCGCTGCCGTTGGTGCTCCTCGGCACCGACGCATTCGCCCAGTATCCGACCCCCTCGCCACCGTCCTACGGTGAAGTCTGCGACAGCTCACGACGCGTCGGCCGGACGGTGGGCCTCAACTGCCCCGCAACCACCCCCGGCTCTGGCTGGGCTGCCTCCTACCTGTTTGGGCCCCTCGAGCCACCGCCCTTCGACCGCTACTGCCTCTACACCTGGGTGCTGCCGGGCGCCCCCACTCCTTCCGACGTCGCAGCGCTGCCCAACGACTACGATGGCCGCTCCCCGGTGCAGTGGACCGACCCTGACTGCCTCGCGGTGGCGCCGCAGTCGAGCTGCCCTTCGGGGAGCCTTCCCGAAGCCACGCAGATGGCCGAAATTGGATACCCCTCGCTACGCGCCGAGTACGCTCAGCAGCTCGATCAACCCGGGCCCAGCTACACCCCCGCTGGGCAAAGCTGGGTCGCCATCTTCGACAGCCGCCCCAGAATGGTCTCCTGGGCCGCGGGTAAGAACCGGCACGGGCTGGCCATGGAGGGGCTGATCCAGGACCGCGCCTGCGACAGCGTCGCTGGCCCCTGCCCGCTGCACGTCGAGCATTATCTGGCGCTGGACTACAGCTACGACGGTGGCCTCGTGCCGCCTCGGTCGCAGGACCTGATGGAAGGGGGCGACTACGGGTACATCGCTGCGCTGGCGCCGCTCATCAGGCAGGCCGTGAAGGACTACCTCTCCGCCGGAGCCCACACCGGCTACAAGCTCATCATCAACCTCTCGGTGGGGTGGGATCCGCTCTTCAACGCCGGTGACTCGGGGAACCCGCAGTCGGAGGCCTCGGAGGCGGTCAAGGCCGCACTCGAAGAGGCGCGCTGTGCCGGCGCCCTCATCATTGCGGCCGCGGGCAACCGCGGCTGGGGCCCTGCTCCCAGCTCCGGCCCGGTCTTCCCTGCAGCCTGGGAGACGCACCCGGCGCCGGCCTGTGTGGGCACCGGCTATCCCCTGGTCTACGCCGTTGGCGGAGTCGACGGCGCGGACGCCCCACTGCTCGTCACGCGAGATGGTGGTCAGCCCCAACTGGTCGCCCCCGCGCACGAAGCGCTCACCCAGATCAGCCCCACGGGCGGAGCACCCAGCACTCTGAGCGGGATCACCGGCACTTCTGTTTCAGCGGGTGTAACCAGCGGGACGGCGGCCCTGCTCTGGTCCCTCGCGCCCGGGCTTTCGGCCGATGACATCTACGATGCCATGTTCTCGAGCGGGGAGGCGTTGACCTCCAGTGCCGCGGATTTCTGCCTCGGAGGCAGCTGTGGTGTTCAGAGTCGACTGAGCGTGTGCAACGCCGTGGACCACGTCCTGGGGACGTCGCTGTGCTCCTCGGCGATTCCAGCCTATACCGGCGCTCGTACGCGTTGGACCAGCAGCATGCTGGCCGATGTGGACGCCTGCATGCCGTCGCTGAAGACGTGGACCGCAACCTATCCGAGCGCCCCCTACACCAGCGGCCTGCCCTGCGGCAACGGCATCTACCTGGACACCGCGACCAGCTCGCCCATTCATCCGTATCCGTGCGCATCCGAGGTGCTGGTGACGCCTGAGGCCGGTGGCATCCTCGACCCTCAGCCTCCGCCGGACAAGTGCCCTGACTGTGCGCTGAACGCGGCCACGTCGATGCTCTACATGCCGATCAACCCGGCGCTCACCGGGTACCACTACCCGTCTACGCTGGTGTTCCGCGATTACCGCGGCAACGTCGTCAGCTCCGGGACCTACGACCTCGCATCGGCCCGGGACTCCTCCGGCACCATCCTTTCGTCTGGCCTTGGCGCCGGCCGCACCTATCGGGTGAGCCTGTCGGGCATTCCACTGTCGGGCAGCTACTCCACCGTGACCATCGAGTGGGTCGACAGCACCTACCGGCGGACAGTGTCCGTCTCGGACGTCACGTTCTAGAGACAGGCCACAGGCCCCATACGAGTGGGGCCTGCGTCACCGAAAGACTGCGCGGGTGCTGGTTCAGTGCCGGCGCAGTCCTACTTGTACTTCTTCATCTCGCCGGCGCCGAGGCGGCTGAAGTAGTCCTTCACCAGCTCCCGGAGCTTGGGGGCTAGCAGAAGGATTGCGATGCAGTTGGGCACGATGAGGAGGCCCAGCATGGCGTCAGAGAAGTCCAGCACCGGTCCCAGCTTCCACACGGCGCCCACAAAGATGAGCGCGATGAAGACGATGCGATAGGGCATCACGGCGCGCCGGCCGAGGAAGAACTCGACGCCCTTTTCACCGTAGTACGACCATGAAATCATGGTAGAAACGGCGAAAAGAAAGACGGCGATGCCGACCATCCAGGTGCCGAAGCCCTCGAACACGCTGTCGAAGCTACGAGCGGTCAGGTTGACGCCGCTGAGGCCCTGCTGGGTCCACTCACCACTGATGAGGATGACCAGCGCGGTCATCGTGCAGATGACGATCGTGTCGATGAACGGCTCCAGCAGCGCCACGACGCCCTCGCGCACCGGCTCGTCCGTCTTCACAGCCGCGTGGGCGATGGCGGCCGAACCGAAGCCAGCCTCGTTGGAGAACGCTGCGCGCCGCACGCCCTGGCGGATGACGTCCATCAGGACGATCCCCAGCACGCCGCCGACGCCGGCAGACACACTGAAGGCCTCCGAGAAGATCATGCCGAAGATGGGACCGACCTGGTCCAGGTTCACGAAGATGACCGCGAGGGCGCCCGCCACGTACACCGCGCACATGCCAGGGACGAGCTTGTCGGTGACGCGTCCGATGCGCTTGATGCCGCCGACGATGACCAGGCCGACGATGGCCACCAGGATCAGGCCCGTCGCCCACTGCGGAATGCCGAACGACTGATGCCAGATGGCGGCGGCCTGGTTCGATTGGAACATGTTGCCGCCGCCGAAGCTCGCCAGCACGACCAGCGGCGCGTAGATGTACGCCATGAACTTCAGCGAGCCGAGCTGCTTCTTCATGTAGTACATCGGACCGCCCGCCACCGTACCGTCCTCGCGCACCTCGCGGTACGCGGTGGCCAGGGTGCACTCGGCGAACTTGGTCGCCATGCCGAAGAAGCCACAGACCCACATCCAGAACACCGCGCCCGGACCGCCGTAGGTCAACGCCACCGCGACGCCCGCGATGTTGCCCAGGCCGACGGTGGCTGACAGGGCCGCCGTGAGGGCCTGGAAGTGCGTAATCTCGCCTTCCTCACCAGGCTTGTCGTACGTGCCCCGAACCACCTGGATGGCGTGCCAGAACCCCCGAAACTGTGGGAACCCGTTGAGGATCGTCATCAGCAGTCCAACGCTGACGAGCAGAATCACGAGCCACATGCCCCAGATGGCGCCGGTCATGGACCCGATGGCATCACCGATGCGGTGCACCGTTCCCTCGACGGCGACGGCCAGCGCAGGTCCAGCCACCTCCTTGCCGTCCTTGTTCAGCACGAGCGTCAGCCCATCGGAGTCGCCCTCGCTCTTGATGGCGGCGACCACCAGGCGAGGCGTGGCGCTGATGGCGTCTGCCGAGGAGCCCACGTCGTCCTTGACGGCTTTGACGCTCGACAGACCGGCGCCGATGAAGGTGACGCTGTCGCCCGGCTTGTAACGCTTCTTGTCCTCGGGAGCGGGGGTCTCACTGGTGGACGGAGGCCTCACACCAACCACCACCGTCTCGCCGACGGGTGCAAGGCCCACCTTGACGCCGCCACCCTTGATCAACGTACCGACGTAGGTGTCCATGACCGGCGCCATGGCGCAGCCTCCGCCGGCGGTGTCCGCCTCGACGTGGAGTGCGAAATCGCTCGGGCCCGAAGGCAGCGTGAAGCGGTAGACGCCTGCGTCGGACAACGCCCGGGGCGCCTTGCCGCCGAACCCGCCGCCGTTGACGTAGACGCTCACCGGGTCCACGGCCTCGTTCGCCGCGTTCTTGAGCCCTTTGACCTTGGTGCTGTTGGGCGTTCGATAGCGATGCTCGAGTCGCTTCGAGCCGGCGCTGCGGGCCCAATAGGCGATGACCGGGCAATCCGGACGCGCCTGGGGCAAACCGGCGAGCTCGACCAGGACCTTCTTGCCATCAAATGCGATGCGAGCCGTCGCGCCTCCCTCGGCGGCCTTCAGCAGGGCAACCTCATCGGGCCCGGCCTTGGCCAATGAAACCTCGAGCGGAGTCGCCATTGCCGCGATGGGCTTGGCCTGGGCCACCGTGGCTTCCGGCTGGGTGTAGGACGGGGTGACCGGCTTGTTGCAACCCACGAGGGCAAACAACAACGCGGCTGCGACCATAACGGTCGAACCGACATGGCGGCGCGGGGCCATGGGCTTCTCCTCTCCAAGAACTCGACGCGAAGGGCGCGGAGTATGGGACGGACGCCTCTATGACCGCAATGACTCTCTCACGCCACCCGTCTACTTACCGGTGGAGCGCTCCATCACCGGCGAAAGCGTCGCGGTCTGATCCTTCTCGATGGTCACGTAGCGCTGCCACATGTCGTAGCCGGGCTTGGTGAACTTCACCAGGTACTTGCGCGTCTCCAGCTTGATCGGATCCTTCAGCGGCGTCACGCCGACGTTCTTGTCGTCGATGGTCACAGTCACGCCGTCGGCCGGCTCGGTCTTGATGAGCAGCTTTCCGAAGAAGATCTTCTTGGTCATCGCCAGCTTGACGATCTGGGTGCCCGCGCCGTTTACCACCGTGATCTTCTTCTCGAACGGCTCATGGTCATCGCGGAAGGCCCTCACCGTGTAGGTCCCGATAGGAAGTAGGAACTCCTGCCCCTGAGCCCGGCCCACCGGCACGTGGTTGACCTTCACCTCAACACCCTTGGGCGTCATGTCGAACTTGACCGGGCGTGGCCGCACCGTCATCAGTCCGGCCGCCTTCGTGACCTTTCGGGCAATCTCTTTGCTGTCGGCGGACTGACCCCCGTCGATGAACAGGAAGCCCCGGCCGTAAAGCACGATCTTGTCCCACTTCTTGATGGGGGCGGCGACCATGCAAAGGTTGAAGAAGATGTTGCTGTCGGAGTTCTTGTACGGCAGCGCCTGCTCGAACAACTGCAAGGCCTTCTCGTACTTGCCCCGCTTGGCATAGCGAATGCCTCGCTGGTACAGCCGCTCACCCGCTTGCTGGTCCTTGTCCTCGACCGTGGGACCCCCGGACGCCTGCGCCATCGTCGGAGTCGCCGGTATCCCGAGGGCCGCGACCAATGCCGCGACCACCAGGCCTCGCCTGTTCCGCTCGCTCATCTCTACCCCTTCAACTGCAAACCAACATCACCACTATTTGCGGAACACGATCACCTTGTGACGCGTCGCATCCCCGTCGCCCTCACGGGCCACCACGGTCAGGGTGTTCGATCCCTTCTCCAGGGGAACCTTGGCGACGAAGTCCAGGACATCGTCGTTGCCAGCCGACGGCATCGACTTGAAGAAGACCTTGTCCCCGCCGCGGAACACATACACGTAACGACGGCCGGCGCCGCTTCCCTCACCAAAGTGGGCGTTCCCCACCAACGAGAAGGTCGCGCTGTCGACCACCAGCTTGGGCGGCGTGGCGCCCTTGGACAGCCGCGCCAGACTCAACTTGGGTGGCGCATGGTGCACCCTCGGGGTGACCTTGTCCAAGACGGCGCTGACGCTCTCACCCGCCACTTCCTTGACCCGCTGCTTGGCCACCCAGCCCAGGGCGGGGGCCGCATCACCGGAGGGTGCGGTCCAGGCGACCTTGTACCAATCGCCCGCCTTGGCATGGACCGTCATGGTCGAACCGGCAGCCGCTTTTGCCACCGCCGGGACGTCGGTGTGGGCTCCTGCACGCACCAGCGCTCCTGACGCCCCAACCTCGACGAACCCGGTGGCCTTGGCGGCCGCAGGAAGCTCCGCTGGGAACACCTTCAGGTTGAGCTCGTGGTTGCTCCAGCTCCGCAGCCGCTGGTCGTAGATGGTCACGCGGAAGCTCACGTTCCGGGGCTTCAAGCTGCTCTTCACCTTCAAGTCGAACGAAGCGGACACGGTTTCGCCCACGCCGAGGTTGCCCAGCCGCTGACGCCCCGTCTCGATGAAGACGTCTTCTCCGCTCTCGTTCTTGATGGTGGCCAGAGTCTTGGCGGACGGTCCTTCCCCCACATTGGTGATGTCCAGCACCAGCCGGAACTTCTCGCCACGCTGGATGAGGCCGTCGCCGTTGCCCTTGGCGGAATCATCGATGCGCGCCCGGTATGCAAACCGCGAGCGGGGTTTTGCGGCGACCTGGACCGAGGCGGGTTTGACGGACCCCAGCGACACCTTGTCCGCGAGCAGTTTGACCTCGAGGAGGTCACCCGTGGTCCAGGTGCTTCGCCCAAGGGTCACCTTGGTGCTGAAGGTCTGGCTCTGGCCTGGAGCCAGCTTGCCAAACACCAGCTCGGTGTCGTCGAGAGCCCCGATGGCCGATTTCACCACACCCAACACCCGATGCAGTGGCTTGGCGCCCGTGTTGGTAGCAGTCGCCGTAATCTTCAACGCCTCCCCGGCGCCCACCGAGGTTACGGGTGATCCATCCGGCTTGGTGATCGTCAGGTCGAGCTTCACCTTGGCGCGCTTGTTCGCCGGTGGCCCCGCGGTCCAGTCGATGCCGAGGGTCTGGAGCTTCTTGGCCAGCACCCCCTCCTCGGCGACCTGGCGCGTCTTGATGAATCCGTGCGCCTGGACCAGGGCCTGCTTGCGATTGGTGGCCGGTGCGCTCTTGAGCAGGTCGCGGGCGAGGCTGGTGAGCGCATCGGGGACCCACGCATCGCCCTTCTTGGCCGGCTTGGACTCGAGCATCTCGAGCCGAATGGAAGGCCGATCGGTGCGCGTCCGGCGGCTCGAGAGCGACTTCTTCAGCTTGGCCTCGCCATAGATCTCGGCCGCGTCGCTGTAGAGGTCGAGCGAGTCGACGTTGTTGGCCCGGAGCTCGATGATCTCGATGTCGGGCACGATGCCGGTTCCCTGAATAGAAATGTCTCCAGGCGTCAGGTACTGGGCCACGGTCAGCTTCAGCGCCGCCTCACCCAGCTTGTAGATGACCTGCACCGACCCCTTGCCAAAGCTGGTGCCACCCACGATGAGCGCCCGGTTGTTGTTCTTCAGCGCGCCGGCCACGATCTCACTGGCCGACGCCGAGCCCCGGTCGATCAGCACCACGATGGGGATGTCCGACATCGTGCCCCGATTGGTCGCGTGCCGCGCCTCACGCTCCTGCCCCTTCGAACCACCGCGAACCGTGGTCACCACGGTGCCATTGGCGATGAAGCGGTCACTGATGGAGATGGCCTGCTCCAGGAGTCCGCCGGGGTTGTCCCGAAGGTCCAGCACCAGACCCTTGAGCCCGCCGGGGCGGCGACTCAGCTTCTGAAGACTGTCCTGCAGGTCTTCGAACGTATTTCCCTGGAACGTCCGGATCTTCACGTAGCCGACGTTTCCACCAAGTTCGTGGTGCTGCACCGAGCGAACCCGGATCTCCTCGCGAGTGACCGTGAACCCCTTGGGCGCCGTCCAGCCCTCGCGCTTGATCCAGATGGTGATGCTGGTGCCGGGTTCGCCGCGCAAACGATTGACCGCGTCGTTGAGCGGCATGTTGACCGTCGACTCTTCACCGATCTGGACGATCATGTCGCCAGACTTGAGCCCGGAGCGCTTGGCCGGGGTCTCGTCCATCACGCTCATCACAGTGATGTAGCCATCCTTCTGGGAGATGACGATGCCCAGCCCACCGAACTTGCCCTGGGTACCCACCTGCATGTCGCGGTAGATGCGCGGCGTCAGCAGGATGCTATGGGGATCGAGGGTCTCCAGCATGCCGTTGACCGCGGCGTACTCGAGCTCTTCCAGGTTGACCGAGGGCGGCAGATGACGCTCCAGGAAGTCGAAGACGTCCATGAGCTTCCAGGTCAGGGTGTACAGGTCCGTCACCTTGCCGAGCGCGAAGTCCTTGGACTTGGTGTCGACTTTGACGGTCACTGACGTGGGACGGCCCCGCTTGTCGGCACTGACCTCGACCATGACTTCGGGCACCGAGTCCTGCACGGCCCGCAGCCCCGCCACCACCATCTCCCGGGGTGCCACTCGCGTCATGTCCACGTAGTTGGTGCGAACGTGGCCAAACACCTTGTTCAGCATTCGTGCTTTGGAGAGGTCGTACGTGCCGCTGCGATCGGCTTTGCCGACGGCCTCTTTGACCACGAAGTGACGCCCACGGTCATCGAAGCCGATGACCACGAGCAAGAGCACGGCGACGAAGAAACAGGCGCCGCTGACGAGGTGGCGAATGGGGACCTTTGTCATCATCGGCTGTCGACTATCGCATGCGGGTACACTCAACGCGAGGCGTCGGGCGGTGGCATCGATGAACCACCCGCCCAGTGTTACCCTAACGCGGGCGCGGCAGCGGATGTTCCGTCCCAACCAGGAGTGATGCATGGCGGCCAAAGCCAAGGCCAAGAAGGGTAAGGGCAAAGTGGGAGCGACCGGCTACGACGGTGAACTGGAGTATCTGGGAGACGCTCTGTCCGAGCTGCGCCTACGGTGCCAGACCGTCATCGCCGGCCTCGAAGCCCGCGGCCTCATCAGCCGGGATCCGGTCGCCGCCATCAGCGGTGTCGAGCTCGACATCGAGGAGTTGGAGGCGGAACGTGCCGCCCTGGCCGAGACCCTCGGCGCCCGGCTGGAAGCCACCGATGACGCGCCGGCTCTGGAGAAGTTGGCCAGCACCTTCGACCTGGACCATTTCGAGCGCGATGTCCTGCTGCTGGCGCTGGCGCCCGCGTTGGACGCGACCTTTGGCTCGCTGTACGGGCGGCTGAAAGGACTGACGTACCGGCATCATCTGGACATCGACATCGCCCTTACGGTGCTGTGCACGTCCTTTGACGAGCGCATCGCCAAGCGACGGGCGTTCTCGATGAGCGGTCGGTTGCTGGAGAACAATCTTCTTATGGTGGGGCGAGGATCGAGCCCTGCTGACGGTGACGAGTTCCTCAACCTTCAGCTGCGGCTGCCTGCGCGACTCGTGACGCTGCTGCTGGGACAAGAGGGCCAGGACGAGACGCTGCAGAGCTTCTCACGCCTGATTGAACCCACCGAAACCCTGGACCGGGTGATCCTGCCGCCAGCGGAGAAACAGCGCATCGTCGAGCTGGTGGCGCTGCATGGCGCTTACATGCAGGCGCTCGACCACTGGGGACTGTCACAAGCGATTCCATACGGTCGTGGCGTGGTCATGCTCTTCAGCGGGCCCTCGGGCACCGGCAAGACCCTGACGGCGCGAGCCATTGCAAACCACCTCGGCCGGCGGCTGCTGCTGGTGGACACATCGAGAATCACCGACACCCGGTCGGGCATCGAGGGCAATCTCGACAACCTCCTGCGCGAGGCGCGTCTCCAGAGCGCCGTGCTGTTCTTCGACGAGTGCGAGGCCCTGTTCACCTCAGCGCAGCGCATGACCGGGCATCTGAGCGCCTTGTTGACCGCGCTCGAGCGGTTCGACGGGGTGGTGATCCTGGCCACGAACGTGCCGGGCATGCTCGATCCCGCCCTGGAGCGGCGGATCTTGTATCGGGTGAACTTCGAGACCCCGTCGCCGTCCATGCGCGAGGCCATATGGGACGTGCACCTGCCCGAAGACCTTCCTCTCGCCGAGGACGTCGACACCAACTACCTGGGACGCCGCTTCGAGTTCACCGGCGGCTACATCAAGAACGCCGTGCTGCTGGCAGCGGGCGCGGCGGCAGCACGAACCGCCAGCCAGGGCGGAACTGTCTCGCCAGTGAGTCAGATGGACTTGATGCAGGCGGCGTATAGTCAGCTGCGCAGCCGGCTCAACAAGTTCGCCGACCGCGAAGTCGCCGACCTGCGACTCGATGACCTCATCCTTCCCGACGACGTCAAGGACCAGGTCCGCGAGGTCATCGAGGCCGTCAGCGCCCAGCAGATCGTCTTTCGCGAGTGGGGGTTCGGGCGCAAGTTCAACAAAGGCAAGGGCCTCAGCGCTCTGTTCGACGGTGAGCCAGGCACCGGCAAGACCCTGTCGGCTGAAATCATCGCCGCCGAGCTGGGCATGACCCTGTTCCGCGTCAACGTGGCCAACGTGGTTTCCAAATACATTGGCGAGACCGAGAAGAACCTCACCAAGGTGTTCGCCGAAGCTCGGAGCGCTCAGAGCGTGCTGCTGTTCGACGAGGCTGATTCGCTGTTCTCCAAACGCGTCGAGGTGAAGGGGTCCAACGACCGCTTCGCCAACATGGAGATCAATGTCCTGCTCCAGCTCATCGAGCGGTACGACGGACTCGTCATCCTCACGACCAACCTCAAGAAGAGCATCGACTCGGCCTTCGAGCGACGGCTCAGCTTCAAGGTCAACTTCCCGTTCCCCGAGCCCGACATTCGAGCTTCCATCTGGGAGCGTCTGGTTCCACCGGAAGCACCGATCGAAGACGAGGTCGACTACGACATGCTGGGCAAGTACTTCGAGCTCAGCGGCGGCTCCATCAAGAACGCGGTGCTACGGGCTGCTTACCGCGCGGTGGCTACGGGCAACAAACTGAGCATGGACCTGTTCGCCGACGCCGCCAAACGCGAATGCCAGGCCGCCGGCAAGCTCTACCGCGTGATGCCCACCGATGACGGTTGGTGAGACTATGGTGATGCTCTGAGGACAACCCTGTTGGTGGCTCAAAAATCGCCATACGTTTGCGGCGATCTCCGACCCTGTTCACACCCTCTCGTGGATCCACAGCGAACAAATCGTGGATCCACCTGTGCATCACCTGTGTGAATCTTTCCTTCGCGAGACCGGCGAGGGTTACCCACATCGGATCACCGCATCGATACACACCCTTGTCCCTCTGGATCCCCCCAGGAAAAGGAATGAGGATCCAGTGAGTTCCAGACTAAGTCACGGTGTCCACAGGCCCTACTTTATCGTCTCTCTTTCCTTTGTTATTTAGGCCTACCTTTTGTTGACGTAGAGGACGTACCCCATGGCTGCTTCGATGGAGCTGAAACTGGATCGCTCGGCGTTCGTGAGCGCGCTGCACAAAGCTCAGGGCGTGGTGGACAAGAAGAGCACCGTGAGCGTGCTCAGCCATGTCCTGCTTCGAGCCGATGCCGAAGGAACGGTGCGCCTCACCGGAACGGACTTCGACGTCATCCTCGACGCCGAGGTTCCTGCCGAGGTGCTGTCGGGTGGTTCCGCCTGCGTCAACGGCAAGAGTCTGTTCGACGTCGTGAAGAACGCCGGTGATTCAGCCGTTCATCTCAACGTGTTGGACAACCACTGGGTCGAGGTGACCGCGGGTCGAAGCCGCTTCAAGCTCGCCGGGATCCCGTCGGACGATTTCCCCGAGATCAGCCGTCCCGCCGAGGTGGAGTGGCTCACGTTCGATGCCGCCATCCTCAAGGATTGTGTGGAGAAGACCGCGTTCTCGGTGTCCGACGACGAGACCCGCATGAACCTCAATGGGGTGTTCTTCAAGGTCGACAAGGGGACCGACTCTGGGGGTGACGACAGCGACAAGCTGGCGCGCGTGCAGATGGTGTCCACCGACGGTCATCGCCTCAGCAAGGTCGAGGTGGAAACCGAAGCCGAGGGCTATAAGGGCGGAAGCTTCGAAGCCATCGTCCACAAGAAGGGCATTGGGGAGCTCAAGCGCCTGCTGGACGCCAACGTCGAGTCAGTCGACGTGGGGTTTGGCAAGGGTGTGGTGCTGTTCCGTTCAGGCGGAACGACCTTCACCGTTCGCCAGATTGAGGACACCTACCCGGATTACCAACGTGTTATCCCTCCGTCGGCACCGGTGAAGATTCAGGTCGATCGCAAGCGCATGATCGAAGCGGTTCGCCGAATCGCTATCCTGACCTCGAGCAAGACCTACATCATCAAGGTCGAGCTTTCACCGGGCCAGATGGCCTTCACGTCGTCCAACCCCGACTACGGGGAGGGGCGTGACGAGTTTGATGTCGAGTACGACGGCGAAGGTCTGGTCATCGGGTTCAACTACCAGTACCTGCTGGAAGTCTTGAACGTGTTGAGAGGTGAGCACGCGGTCATGGAGTTCACCGACGAGTACGGTGCTTCGGTGGTCACCTCGCCGGCCGAGCCCGGTGCCTTGTTCGTCGTCATGCCGATGCGCATCTGAGGGACATCCGTCCCGTCACGTCCACGTGCCGTTTCTCAAGGTCGCCTGTCAGGACTTTCGCAATCTGAGCGAGGTCCAGCTCGAGCCGCATCCGCGGTTCAACATCATCGAAGGCAACAACGGCCAGGGTAAGACCAACCTGCTCGAGGCCGTCGCGATGCTGGCGACGCTCAAGAGTTTCCGAGGGGCCCGCGCTCGAGAGATGGTGCGGTTTGGGTGTGATCAGGCGCTGCTGCACGCCCAGGTGGAGCGTCGCGGGATCACGCGGGACATCGGGCTGGCCATCACGTCCAAGGGGACCAAGGCCGAGCTCGACGGCAAGCCGCTGCGGCGCCTATCGGCCACTGCCGGTCACATCAACGTCGTCGTCTTTGGCCCCGACCACCTCAAGCTGACCAAGGAGAGCCCGGACATCCGTCGGCAGTGGATGGACCGGTCCATTTTCAACGTCTGGCCGTCGTTCCTCGACGAAGCGCGGGCCTATGTTTCGGCGTTGAAGTCGCGCAACAAGCTGTTGCGGATGGGCTCGGCGCCGGGGGCGCCACCGCCGGACCCACAGATGCTCGCCGCGTTCGACGAGGAGTGGGTACGGCGGGCCGCCCGGGTGGTGTGGCGTCGTCTGTCGTTTCTGGCGACGTTCCGGCCCTTGTTCGAGCAGGTCTTGCTCGACATGACGGACGGTCAGCTCAGCGGCGCGATCGCGTATCACGGGCTGGGCAAGGTCGACGAGAGCGTGTCGGAGGACGAGCTGGGCGAGCGGCTCGCTCAGGGCCTGGAAGACAAGCGTGAGACCGACCTTTCCAGGGGCTATACCGGCAGCGGTCCCCACACGCACGACCTGGCGTTCAGCCTCGACGGTCGGTCGGTCCGACGCTTCGCCAGCCAGGGTCAGCACCGCGCGTTCGTGCTGGCGCTCAAGATTGCCGAGATGGCCCGCATCGAGCAGGCCACGGGCGTGTTTCCGGTCATGCTGCTGGACGACATCTCGAGCGAGCTGGACGAGTCGCGTAACGCCCACCTGATGCGTTACCTCGACACCGCCGGTGGGCAGGTGTTCATCACCACGACCGACCGCCGCTGGATCAAGGTCGACCAGGGCACCGGTAACAGCCAGACCTACACCGTGTCCGACGGCGTAGTCAGCGGCTGAACTCGCGACTGCCGGGAGAGCGCTTCGTTGTTGGTGCAGTGGAGAACCGCATCGGCGGTAGCTCGTAGTTTGACCGAACCCTCAACGCGGGAGCGAACCAGCGGCAACCTGCAGGTCTGGGCGCGTGTTCAACCGCAGTCCGACCCCGTCGGACGCCCCGGAGCGACGAAGTGACGGAGGGAGCTTGCGACCGTAGGAACGGAGGAGCGGAGTGGGCGCCGCGAAGCGGCAAGGAGCCCCCCCGGCGGGGGGTTTGGGGGGCGAATGAGATCGTCCTACGATGCGACGGACCTCCACTGAGGTAACAACGAAGCGGTTCTCGCGGTCATCGCTGGACCGGCTGGTCATGGCGGTTTGTTCAAACCGTGTGATCCGGTCACCGAACTGTCACGCCACCTCGGTTCCCCCGCGATCCAACATGCGCTAGCCTCCCAGCCATGGAACGGTTCGTCATCGAAGGTGGGAAGTCGCTCAAGGGCACCGTGAGGCCCAGCGGCTCTAAGAATGAGGCTCTTCCCTGTCTGGCAGCGTGTCTGCTGACGCCAGAGCCCGTCATCCTCAAAAACCTCCCCAACATCGCCGATGTACGGGTCATGCTCGAGGTTCTCGAGGCCATGGGCTGCACCGTCGAGCATCTGGCCGAGGGGACCGTGCGCATCTGCGCCGAGGGGGTCACCGAGACCGAGCTCGACGCCAAGCAGTGCGCCCGCATCCGCGCGTCCATCCTGTTCGCGGGGCCGATGGTAGGTCGCTTCGGCAAGGTGTTTCTGCCGCCGCCGGGTGGCGACGTCATTGGGCGACGCCGCATCGACACCCACGTCCTGGGCATCACTGCGCTCGGCAGCACCTTCGAGATTGAAAGCGGCGGCTACCGCTTCGAGTCGAAGGACAAAGATGGCCTCAAAGCTGCGTCGATCTTCTTCGACGAGCAGTCGGTCACCGCGACCGAGAACGTCATCATGGCGGCGTCCCTCGCCCGAGGCACGACCACCTTGGAGCATGCGGCCTGCGAGCCGCACGTTCAGGGTCTGTCGCGGATGCTCATCTCCATGGGCGCCGAAATCAGCGGCATCGGCACCAACATCCTGCGCATCACCGGTGCCAAGCGCCTTCATGGCACGACCCACAGCATTGGTCCGGACGTGCTGGAAATCGGCAGCTTCATGGGGCTGGCAGCGGTCACCAACTCCGACATCACCATCGAAGGTGTCCGCCCCGAAGAGCTCCGAATGGTGCTCAACGTCTTCGGACGCCTCGGCATCGTGCCGGAGCTGGATGGCGACAAGCTACGCGTCGCCCCCGACCAGCCCATGGAGGTCCGCACCGACCTGGGCGGCTCGGTGCCCCGCATCGGCGACGCACCCTGGCCCGCGTTCCCGACCGACCTGATGTCCATCGCGATCACCGTGGCCACGCAGTGCAAAGGCACCGTGCTGTTCCACGAGAAGATGTTCGAAGGACGAATGTTCTTCACCGACTCGCTGATCTCGATGGGGGCCAGCATCATCCTGTGCGACCCCCATCGCGTGGTGGTCGTCGGTCCGTCGCAACTCTACGGCGCTCAGCTCGAGAGCCCCGACGTGCGTGCCGGTATGTCGCTGCTCATCGCGGCCCTGGCCGCCAAGGGTAAGAGCCGCATTTACAACATCCGCCAGATCGACCGCGGGTACGAAGCCGTCGACGAGAAGCTCCGGGCCCTGGGCGCGTCCATCACCCGGGACAACGCCTGAACCCGCGAGGCGTCTGGTGAAAGGCATCGAAGTGGATGCGGCCGCTCAGCGACCGGGATGGTCCCGCAGCGTCAAACGCGTCGTGGTCAAACTTGGCTCGTCCACCGTGCTGCATGCAGATCTCGATGTGCTGGCAGCCTGTATCGCCCGCATGAAGGCCAATGGCGTGGAGACAGCGATCGTCAGCAGCGGCGCGGTGGCCATGGGGATGCGACGGCTGGGCATCCAGGAGCGACCTGGCGAGATGCCGCGGATCCAGGCCCTGGCCGCCGTGGGTCAGGGCGCCCTCATGGCCGCCTACCAGAACGCATTCGAGGCGCATGGCCTGGCATGCGCCCAGGTTCTGCTGACGCACGAGGCCCTCAGCTCTCGGGTTCACTTCATGAACGTTCGGCACACGCTGAACGAGGCCTTCGCCCTGCCGGTGGTGCCCATCGCCAACGAGAATGACACGGTCGCCATCGAGGAGCTGCGTTTCGGTGACAATGACCGACTTGCGGCGGCGCTGGCGACGGTGGCGGATGCCGACCTGGTCATCCTGCTATCGGACGTCGACGCGCTGTACGACGCCGACCCGCGCCGCAACCCTGACGCCAAACCGGTGTCTTACGTCGACGGCGTGGACGCCTTGAAGAAGGCGCGGACCGGAGTCGACGCAGTGGCGGGCTCTGCGGTGGGTACCGGCGGGATGTGGTCCAAGCTGGACGCCGCCGAGCTGGCAATGTCCGCGGGGATACCACTGGTGGTCGCCAGCGGGGATGACCTGTCGGTGCTGCCGGCGATCGCGGCTGGCGCCGAGATCGGGACGCTGTTCACGGCCGACAAACAGAAGCGGCGCAAGCGTCACTGGATCGCCTGGTTGAGCAAGGTGAAGGGGCGCGTGGTGGTGGATGCCGGCGCAGTCCGGGCCCTTGTGGAGGGCGGTTCCAGCCTCCTGGCGGCAGGGGTCGTCGGTGTAGACGGTGCGTTCGAGCGTGGCGACGCTGTGGCGGTCATTGGGCCCGATGGCAGCGAGATCGCCCGCGGGCTGGTGGGCTACCGGGCCGAAGCGGTGCATCAGATTCTGGGCTGCCGAACCGCGGAGGTCAGGCAGCGGTTGGGGCTGGGTGCCGCAGATCCGGTGATTCACCGCAATGATCTGCATCTGCACTGAACCATTCCGACCGCTCGTCGGTTCTAGGGAAGTTGGCGGCGGTCCTCGGCGGTACAAGTCGTTGACACCGCGTTGCCGATGCCTAAGATGCGTCGGCGGCATCGCCAAGACCCATCTCGGAGAGTACCAAACATGAACGGACGTCTGATTCCTGCCCTGCTGGTCGCGCTCGCAGCGACCGCGCTGCTCGCCAGCGGCTGCAAGAAGTCCCAGCCGAAGAACACGGCTCCTCAGACCAACAACGCCCCCACCGCGCAGAAGGTCGGTCAGCCCAACGCGGCCCAGCCGGGCGCCAAGCCTGCTGCCGGTGCTGCTGCTCAGCCCGCCGCTGGCACGGCGGCCAAGCCCGGCGCGACGGCGGCCAAGCCTGCTGACAAGAAGCCGGCGGCTCCGCGCAAGCGCATCGAGGGTCCGGTGGCCAAGGTCAATGGCAAGGTCATCGACAGCAAGACCTTCTATGCCGAGCTCGACAAAATCACGGCCCGCAACGCCAAGATTCCGCCGGACCGCCTGGCCCGCATCGAGCAGAACATCCTCAAGCGCCTCGTCGAAAAAGAGCTCATCAACCAGTCCATCGTCAAGGGTGGCATCAAGGTTGAGGACAAAGACATCGACGCCGCCTTCACCGAGTACAAGAAGCGGTTCCAGTCCGAGGAGCAGTTCCAGAACTACCTCAAGCACGGTCGCGTGACCGTCGACTCCATCAAGACCCGTCTCAAGGAGAAGGCGTCCCTGGAGAAGCTCATCGAGTCCAAGGGCAACCTCAAGGTCACCGACGACGAGGTGAAGGCCTTCTACGAGAAGAACCAGCGCTTCTACGTGGAGAAGGCCGGCGTCCGCGCCCGCCACGTCCTGGTCAAGGTGTCCGAGAAGGCCACGCCGGCCCAGGAGAAGGCGGCCAAGGCCAAGATTGCCGAGGTCCAGAAGGCCCTGAAGAAGGGCAAGTTCGAGGACGTCGCCAAGAAGATGAGCGAGGGTCCGTCGGCGCCCAAGGGCGGCGACCTGGGCTTCTTCGGCAAGGGCCAGATGGTCAAGCCGTTCGAGGAGGCCGCCTTCAAGATGAAGAAGGGCGACGTCAGTGGCCCGGTGCGCACCCGCTTTGGCTTCCACATCATCAAGGTGGAGGACAAGCGCGAGGAGCGTAAGAAGCCGCTGAAAGAGGTGAAGGACCAGATCCTGAAGAGCCTGAAGAACAAGAAGTTCTTCCAGGAGCGGCGCAAGCTTCTCCAGACCCTGCAGAAGGAGGCCAAGGTCGAGAAGTTCCTTCCCGATCCCCCGCCGCGCGCCAAGCGTCCGCGCCCCAACCGCCCAATGCGTAACCCGCACGGCGGCATCAAGAAGCTCTCGCCGCACTCCCGTCCGGCCGGTGGTGCCCGTCCGGCGCCGCGCATGATGCCCAAGCCCGCCATTGCCCCCGGTGGCCGTGCGGCGCCCAAGAAGGCGGCTCCGGCCCCGAAGGCCGCGCCGGCCAAGAAGGCGGCTCCGGCGCCCAAGCCCACCAAGTAGGCTTGCTTCGATTTCAAACGAGCGGCGCTCAGGCCTCCGGGTCTGGGCGCCGTTTGTCGTTTTCCAGACGGCAGGGCTGAAGGCGTGAAGCTCTCCATCGCGACCAAGATCTTCCTGGGTTTCGCGATCGTCATCCTGGCGTTCAGCGGCGCTGCGGCGTTGACCATCTTCCAGATGCAGTCGCTGCGTGCGTCGGTGACCGTCATCTGGCGCGACGTGGTGCCCATCACGCTCAACCTGCGGTCGTTGTCGCGGCGCATCAAAGCCCCCGAGCGGTTTCTATCGATGGAGCGACCGACCCATCAGCAGTCGCTCAAGCACGCGCTGCTCGGTATGGACCCCTTCGGCGACCTCCGACACATCGAAGAGCGTCTCGAGACGCTTGACCAGACCGGATCCCTGGCATCTCAAGACGCCGACGTCGTGCGGGGCGTGCGAGGCGCCCTGGAGCGGTTTCGAACCAGCGGGGATCTTCAGGGTTCGGTTGCTGGAGCTACCATCGAGGGGCTTGAAGTCGACCCATCGACTCCCTCTGAGGAGGTGTATCGGCGGATCGTTCGGCTGACCGTCAAGCGGGTCAACGAAGGGGGCCTGACCAAGAGGTCCCCGGAGGTGCGAGCTACCAAGCGGGTGCTTCGGCGGATCAACCGGGTGGTGGTGGAGGCGCTACGTGACCTTGGACGGCCCGTCGAGGGTCTCCACATGCGCGCCGAGTCGGATGAGAGGGACGCCACGCTGACGGTGGTCGTGGTGGCCACGGTGGCGCTTCTGATCTCACTGATCATGCTGTTCGTGTCGCAGCTGACGCTCAAGCCGTTGCGACAGCTCCGCGAGGCGGTCAAGCGGGTAGCGGCTGGCGACCTTCGCAAGCCCGTCGAAGTGCGGAGCGCCGATGAGGTGGGGCAGCTGGCCGAGGAGTTCAACCGGATGGCGGATGCGCTGCGGGCCCGGGACGCGGCGTTGGCTCGGCAGCGGGAGGAGTTGCTGCGGGCCGAGCGGCTCGCCACCATCGGCAAGCTGGCGGCGCAGATCACCCACGAGGTACGAAACCCGTTGTCCAGCATCGGTTTGAACGCGGAGCTATTGGAGGAGGAGCTGGCCAGTTCCGACGACGAAGCCCGCGAGTTGCTCGAAGCGATTCAGGCTGAGGTGCAGCGAGTCAAGAGCATCACTGAGGAGTACCTGCGGTTCGCGCGCATGCCACGTCCCGAGATGGGAGAGGTGGAGTTGGGGCCACTTCTCACGACGATCACCGGGTTCCTGTCCCATCAGATGGATCAGAGAGGGGTAGCGACGCGCTATCTGGGTTTTGACGCAGACATCGCTCCGATCAGGGCGGACCCGGATCAGCTGCGGCAGGTGGTCATCAACATCGTCAACAACGCGCTCGATGCCCTCCGACCCGAAGGCGGGGAGCCGACCGATGGGCCTGAGATCGGCTTCGAGCTCAGTGAAATTGACCCCGCAGCGTCCCCACAGGGTGGTGGGGTGAGGCTTGATATCGTGGACAATGGGCCAGGGATCGATGCCGAGGTCGCCGACACCCTGTTCGAGCCGTTCGTTACCGGCAAGTCCGGGGGTACGGGCCTTGGGCTGGCGCTGTCTCAGAAAATCATGACCGAGCACGGAGGCACCATTGCGGCGCTCAGCCCGGTATCAGACGGCCGTGGGACTCGCTTCAGGATCGAGCTTCCCCGGCATGCGTTTACAGAACGCGTTACGGCGGGTATCAAGGTGAGCGGCCATTAGCAGGGTGCTCCAAGGTGCACCCGCAATTGGAGTGACCATGGAATTCTCGGTGATGACCTACAATATCCGCCTCGGGCTCGACAGCGATCTCGAGACGATCGCCAGTATCGTGGGCGAAGCGGACGTCGTTGCGCTCCAGGAAGTCGGCAACGATTGGGTCGAGGGCGAGAAGGGCAACCAGGCGATGAAGCTGGCGCGCGCTAGCGGACTTACCCACTACCGCTTCGCAGCCGCTCTGACGGTGCGTCCCAACACGGATCCCCCCGAGACGTGTCCCGCGCCTACCGAAGAAGCGCGTCCGGGGTTTGGTGTCGCCCTGCTGTCACGCTTTCCGCTGGGGCCCTGGACACGCCATCGCCTCCCCAAGCGTGAGGACGAGCAGCGCTGCATCCTGTCGGGCACGGTGGTGACGCCGAAGGGCGCGGTCAGCGTTCTGGTCACCCATTTGTCCCACAACGCTCTGGATCGGTCCCGGCAGATTCCGGCGCTGCTCCGTCACGCCCAGACCCAGGCCACGCCGCTGATGGTGTTGGGCGACCTGAATGCGACCGTGGACGACGAGACCCTCGAGCCGCTCAACCAGTGGTTGTCCAACGCGGCCGGCGACGATCCCATGCCGACCTACCCGACGAGTGCGCCCGACGTGGCCATCGACCACATCTACATCTCCAAGGAGATCGAAGTGGCGACGCCAGCGATGCCGGTTCCGCTGACGGGAAGCGACCACCTGCCGGTGATGGCCAAGCTGACCATCGGAAGCTGACACTCCAGCCTCTCGTCAGCCGAAGAACGCCACGCCCAGAAGCATGATGACGACGGCTCCCGTCAGGTTGAGCCACAGGCCTGTCCGCGCCATCTGACGGATGGTGACCATGTCGGTCCCGTACACGATGGCATTGGGAGCTGTCGCCACGGGGAGCATGAAGGCGAAGCTGCATGACAGCACGGCGGGCACCATGATCATCAAGGGATGGATGGTCTCGGAATCCGAGGCCATCCCAGCCAGAACGGGCATCAGCACCGTCGCGGTGGCGGTGTTGCTGGTGACCTCTGTCAGAAAGGTCACCACCAGGGCGATGGACAGGATGATGACAGGCGCCGGGTAGCTCAGCAGGACGCCGAGCTCGTCGGCGATGGTCTGAGACAACCCCGTCGTCTTGAATGCCCCAGCGATGGCGATGCCGCCCCCAAACAGCAACACAACCTCCCATGGGATGCGTAGCGCGGTGGGCCAGTCGAGGAGGCGTTCTCCAGGCCGGCTGGTGGACGGCCAGGCGAACAGCACCAGCGCCCCGAAGACGGCAACGGTACTGTCGTGGACTTTGCCGGTGAGCCCGAGCAGCGGCGCCCAGCCGTAGATCTCCTCCTTGGAGACCTTGATCTCGCGCGTGACCCAGAGCAGCGCCATGAGCCCAAAGACCAGGGCCACCGAGATCTCATCGCCGCTCCAGCGGCCCTGCTGTTCGCGCTCGCGCGCCAAAATGGTGGCCCCTCCCACGTTGAGGTCGTCAGGCACCTTGTGCAGCACCCGAGTCAACGCCACCCATAGGATCGGTATCATCACGATCACCGTTGGGATGCCGAACTCCATCCACTCGAGGAAGCTGATCGGCTCGCCGAACTCCTCCTGATAGGCGCCCATCGCGATGAGGTTGGGCGGCGTGCCGATCGGAGTCCCGAGGCCACCCACGCTGGCTGCGTAGGCCAGCCCCAGGAGAAGCGCCACGCCAAAACGTTGGACCTCCGCCGAGCGGTCGGGCTCGGTCTCGTGACCCCAGCTGACCAGCGCCATGGCGATGGGCAGCATTACCAGCGTTGTAGCGGTGTTGCTGATCCACATCGACATGACCGCGGCGGCGATCATCATGCCCAGGATGAGGCGTCTGGGTGAGGAGCCGACGCGGGCCAGGATGGCCAACGCCACCCGACGGTGTACGCCCCAGCGCTCCAGCGCCAAGGCGGCCATGAACCCGGCCATCAGCAGCACGATGAACGGGTTGAAGTAGCTCGCTGCGACGGTCTTCGCCGTTCCTACGCTCAGCAGCGGGAACGCCAACAGCGGAATCATGGAGGTGGCGCCGACCGGCACCACCTCGGTGATCCACCAGATGGCCATCCAGGCAGTCACCGCAAGGGTGGCCACCTCGGGTTCGCTCACACCACCAAGTCCACCCTGGCCCAGCAGGATCAGCGCCACGGCGCCCGCCGGAGCAGCCCAGGTCAGCCAGTTCCAGCCTCGCGTGCCGCCGTCATCCATCGGTCACCGGCGTTGTGGGCTCACGTGGCGATGCGAGCCAGCGCCACTTCACGATGCTGGAGGTTCAGAGGCCGCTCCGACCCTGCCATGGCCGCAGCCACCGCCTCTGCCATGGCCACCGAACGATGTTGACCGCCGGTACAGCCGATAGCCACCGTCACCGTCGCCTTGCCCTCCTTGTCGCACCACGGGAGGACGTCGGTGAGCAGCTGGGTGATGTGGTTGAGAACGGTCTGGGCCTCGGGCTGAGTCAACACGTAGCTGGCCACCGCCGCGTCTTGGCCGGTCTTGCCGCGCAGCGTCGCGTCAAAGTAGGGGTTCTTCAGGTAACGCACGTCAAAGACGAAGTCCGCCTCGCGCGGCGGCCCGTAGCGGAACCCGAAGCTCATGATGGTCAGCGCCGCGGAGCGCTGGCCGGGTTCGCCGAAGTGGTCCTGAATCTGGCGTTTGAGGTCGTGGACCGTCAGGCCCGTGGTGTCGATGACCCAGTTCGCCATGTGGCGCAGCGGCTCGAGCCACCGGCGCTCCTGGATGATGGCCTGCCGCAGACTCTGGGCCTCGCCGGCAGTCATCAGGGGGTGTCGCCTTCGTGTCTCGGAGAAGCGTGCGATGACCTTGTCGTCCGATGCCGTCAGGAAGACGATCTGAACCGGCGTGTCGCCACTGTCGATGAACTCACGCAGGCGGGGCGCCAACTCATCGCCAAGTCCGGCGTGTCGGACATCCATGGCCAGAGCGACGCGCTGGATGCTGGGGGAGTCCGCTGCCAATCTTGCGACATCGCCCAGCAGGTCGGACGGCAGATTGTCGACGCAGTAAAACCCAAGGTCTTCGAGCGCACGCAACGCCGTCGACTTGCCCGAGCCACTGAGGCCGGTGAGCACGACGAGATCCACGCCGGCCAATTCCGGACCTGGCTGAGGCCCGGAGTTGGGAGACGGGGTCTCGTCGCTGGACTGATCCGACGTATCGCTCACCGACCGTCCTGTGATGCGCCCTAACGCGGGGTCGCGGCCTGCAGCCCCTTGTGGTGCTTGCGCTTGTCCTTGTCTCGGGCCAGCTGCCGGTCGACCTTGTCGATGGCGAGGTCGATGGCCTCGAACATATCGTCGCGAGTCTCGCTCGAGACGAACGTACCGTTGTTGCCGTTGACCTGAAACTCAACGAAATTGTTGTGCTTTTCCTTGCCAAAGGTGACGTGGACGCTCATCTCCCGATCCTCGAAGCGCGCCAAGCGCGTCAACTTATCCGAGGTGTGAGCCTTCAGCTTCTCGCTAGAGTTCATCTGGCGAAAGGTGAAGTCGATCTTCATGACAAGCCCTCCTGGAACGTCGTTAACCGCGGTGCCGTGACGGGCCCCGCGTATGTGTTGCGCGTGCGGTGCGCGCTAGAAAAGCTTCTTCCGCTTCGACGATGGCGGTATGTGCATCGCCTCGCGGTACTTGGCTACGGTGCGTCGGGCAATCTTCATGCCGTCGGCGGCCAACAGGTCGCAGATCTTCTGATCGCTCAAGGGCTTCTTCTTGGGCTCCTTGGCGATCATCTGCTTGATCTTCTGCTTCACCGACTCGCTGGCGACGTCGAGGCCGTCGGTCGACTCGATGCGGCTATTGAAGAAGTATTTGAGTTCGAAGATGCCCTGGGGCGTGTGCACGTACTTGTTGGTCGTCACACGGCTGATCGTCGACTCGTGCATCCCCACGTCGTCAGCGACGTCGCGCAGGATCAGAGGTCGGAGGAACTCCACGCCCTTGTCGAGGAACTCGCGCTGGAAGCGGACGATGGACTCGGTCACCTTCCGGATGGTGTTCTGACGCTGGTGGATGGATCGAATGAGCCACACCGCGCTCTTGAACTTGTCCTGGATGAAGTTCTTCTCGTCGCCCGAGGCCTTCTTCGCCTTGATGCGGTTCTCGTAGAAGTTCGAGATGCGCAGCTTGGGCATGCCGTCTTCGTTGAGGACGACGACGTACTCATCACCCATCTTGTGCACGTACACGTCAGGGGTGATGTAGTGAGTGTCGTCACCTGCAAACCCGCGCCCGGGACGGGGCTCGAGGGTGTTGATGATCTGCGCGGCCGAGCCCAGGTCGACGATGTCGATGTCGAGGTCCTTGAGGACGGCCTGGACGTTGCGCTTCTCGAGGTTCTCGAGGTGGTCGGCGATGATCGCGTGGACCACGTCGTCCCGTGGGTAGAAGTGCTTGGCCTGCACCAGGAGACACTCGCGTAGGTCCCGCGCGCCGACACCTACGGGGTCGAACAGCTGGATGACCTCGAGGACCGCCTCGAGCTCGTCCACCTCCATCCCCATGTCTTCGGCGATGGCGGGGATCACGTCACCGTTGAGATACCCATCATCGCTGATGTTGCCGATAATGCGCTCGGCGGCGATGCGCTCCTGATCGGTAAACTGGGTGACGCCCAGCTGCCAGTCCAGATGGTCCTGAAGGCTCTCGTGCGACGCCAGCGTCTGCTCGAGCGTCGGCATGTCGTCATCGTTGTACCGAACGGAGCCCGAGCCAGGGGAGTAGCTGTACTGGTTGTAGTTCTCGACGAACTGTTCCCAGTCCATCTGGTTGTCGTCGACCGCTCGGACGTCTTCGACCGGCGCTTCCTTGGCGTTGTCGATGCTCTTCTCGACGTCGGCCGCGTCACGGGCCTCCGGCAGGTCATTGGTTTCGAGAACGGGGTTCTCGAGGAGCTCCTGGCCAATCGTTTCCTGAAGTTCGACGCGCGACAGCTGGAGCAGCTTGATGGCCTGCTGAAGCTGGGGTGTCATCACCAGCTGCTGGCTCATCTTGAGGTACTGCTTTAGCTCCATCGACCCTCCGGCTTGGTCCCGGTCTTCCTTGCGAGCACGTCACGCTCACTTTTCGGATAGTAGCACCGGTTGAGGGGCCAAACAAGGCCACCTGTTCCTCGTTGGTACAGAATTTGCTAGCAATTACGGAGGTTTTGGTTGAAGCCGCAAAAAGGTGCTGCTACCATACCGCCCCTCGATGGGAACTGGCCAACGACCTTGGAGGCAACCATGTTCCGCGCGACCACCCGATTTTGTCTGCTCATGGGGGCGCTGTTGTCGCTCGCTGGATGTCCGGGCGATGACGCTCCGACGTGTCAGGACTGCACGCCTGGCGCCGCCACCTGCGAAGGCAACTACACCGTCATCTGTAACGGCGACGGTAAGGGCTTCCGGTACAACGCGTGCGGCAGTGCGCAGTACTGCCTCAACGGCGCCTGCCAGACCCGGGCGTGCTCGAACCTGGGTGGCGGCAGCTGTGTCGACACCAGCACCCTGACCCAATGCGACAACAACGGCACCGCTCAGACGACGGTAACCTGCGGTGCTTCCGAGGTGTGCGCGGGTGGAGCCTGCGTCGCGGCGGCGTGCACCGACGGTGATGTTCGCTGCGGCGACCCGTACAGCGTCATCACCTGCACCGGCGGCGCTTGGACCGAGGAGGTCTGCAGCGGGGGGCAGATCTGTGGGGACGACCCCAGCGGCGCCAAAGCCTGTGTGGCCGCCACCTGCACCGCCAACAGCGCGCGCTGTGACGGCAACGTCAGCGTCGTTTGCGACCACACTGGCGCCACCGAGTCCCGCACGACCTGCGGTGGCAACGAGGTCTGCGACAGCGGGTTCTGCCGGACCAAGATCTGCGGAGAGGTCCTGACCACCCCGGACGCCAGCGCCGACCAGACGTCCACGCCGGACACGACCGGTGATGTTCCGGGCCCCGAGCCGGACATCTTCCGGCCGCCGCTGGAGCCGAACCCCGTGCTGAAGTTCACCCTCAACAACGTGGCCAAGGACTACAACCTCAACGTTCGCGCCGACTACATCACCACCGAGAAGACGCTCAAGATCCAGGGTGCCCGCAGCGGTGAGAAGATCGAGATCAACCTGACCCAGATCGAGCCTCGCTCGCTGGGCATGTACACCGACACCGACAGCACCGAGGTGGTCGTCCAGATCTGCTACTTCGACGGCATCAACGGCGACGAGGTGGCGCCCTGCGCCGTCGGGTTCAGCCACGCCAGCATCGGCTACACCGTGGACGTGACTGACAACAACGGTCCCGGAAGTCGTGTGAAGGGCACCTTCTCCGCGGTCCTGAAGGACATCAACGAGCAGAACGTCACCATCGAAGCGGGTGAGTTCGACGTGAAGCACTTCTAGCCGCTGGGCCACGCCACATAGAAAAGCCCCGACCGGCGCCGGTCGGGGCTTTTCACTGTTTGGGGATGTGTGGGCTACAACGACTTGAGGCAGTCGTCGATGATCTCCACGGCCACGTCGATGTGTCCTGGCTGGATGATGAGCGGCGGCACCATGCGCAGCGTGTGGCCAGCGATGGTGTTCAGCAGCATGCCCCGATCGCGGGCCATGCCCACCACCTCCTTGGCCAGGTCGCCCTCCAGCTGCAAACCGCGCAGAAGCCCCACGCCGCGTTGCTCGACGCACTTGTCACTGTGCGTCTTGATGAGGCTGCGCAGCTGCTTTTCGAGGTACTGGCCGGTCTCGTAGATGTGGTCGAGGAGGTTGTCGTCCTCGATGGTCCGCAGCACCTCGTAGCCTGCCCGGGTCGCCAGAGGGTTGCCTCCGAACGTGGACGCGTGGGTGCCCGGCTGAAACGCCTGGGCCACCTCTTCGCGTGCGAGCATGGCCCCAAGCGGCACACCGCCACCAATACCCTTGGCCAGGCTCATGATGTCGGGCGTCACGTCATAGTGCTCGTAGCAGAACCACTCGCCGGTACGCGCCACGCCTGTCTGCACCTCGTCGAAGATGAGCACCATGTCGCGCTCGTCGCAGAGCTTGCGCAAGCCACGCAAGAACGCGTCCGGCGGCATGTTGAGCCCACCTTCGCACTGAATGGGCTCGATGATGAGGGTGGCGATCTTGCCTTCGGCCCTATCCAGCGTCGCCGTGACGCCCTCGAGATCCCCGAAGTCGGCGAAGTGGATGCCGGGTACCAGGGGCTCGAAACCCTTGTGGTACTTCGGCTGTCCAGTGACACTGATGGTCGCCAGCGTGCGACCGTGGAAGCTCTTGTTGAACGCCAGGACGTGGTTGCGCTCTGGCTGCCCCTTCACGACCGAGCGGTAGCGCTTGGCCAGCTTCAGCGCGGCCTCGTTGGCCTCCGCCCCGCTGTTGGCGAAGAACACACGGTCGGCGAAGGACACGCGCGTCAGCTCATCCATCAGCGCCACTGCGGGCTCGTTGTGGAACAGCCCCGAGGTGTGGATCAGCGTGTTGGCCTGGTCGGCCACCGCCCGGCTCAGCCTCGGGTGGCTGTAGCCGAGGGAGCACACCGCGATGCCCGCGACCATATCGAGGTAGCGCTTGCCGTCCCGGTCCCACAACCACACGCCTTCGCCGCGGGTGAGCACCACGGGCGCCTGGCGATAGTTGGGCGTGTAGTGCGCCTTTCCGCGCACCATGACGTCGTGGGTCGTCAGCTCGGGAAACAGCGTAGGAGCGTACTGGGCCGGGCTCTCGGAGCCGTTGCCGTCGGTGGTGGACGCCGTCATAGGATGTAGTTCTCCAGCCGCGGGTCTTCGACGATGTCCGCCAGCGCCTTGGATACGTACGCCTCGTTGATCGTCACGTTCTTGTCCTCGAGATCCGGCCCTTCGAAGCTGACTTCGTCAAGCAGGCGCTCCATGACCGTGTGAAGCCGTCGCGCTCCGATGTTCTCCTGCCGCTCGTTGACCTCGAAGGCCAGCCGCGCGATGCGGGCGATGCCGTCGGGCGTGAACGTCAGCGTTACCCCCTCGGTCTCCATCAGCGCCACGTACTGCTTGGTGAGCGAGGTCTCGGGCTCGTTGACGATGCGCACGAAGTCCGCCTCGGTCAGGTTGTCCAGCTCCACCCGGATGGGGAAGCGGCCCTGAAGCTCGGGGATCATGTCGCTGACCTTGGAGACGTGGAAGGCGCCCGCGGCGATGAAGAGGATGTGGTCAGTCTTCACCATGCCGTGCTTGGTGTTGACCGTGGAGCCCTCGACGATGGGCAACAGATCCCGCTGAACGCCCTCGCGGCTCACGTCGGGCCCATGGTTACCGCTCTGTCGGCCGGCCACCTTGTCGATCTCGTCGAGAAAGACGATCCCGTTCTCCTGCGCGCGGCGCACGGCCTCGGCGGTGACCTTGTCCTTGTCGACCAGCTTGTTCTGCTCTTCCTCGACGAGGATCGCCCGCGCCTGCTTGACCGGCAGCCGTCGGCGCTTGGTCTTTTTGGGCATGAAACTATCGAAGGCCTTCAGGTTGATGCCCATGTCCTCCATGCCCGCGCCGCCGAACAAGTTCATGATGGGGACTGCGCTCTCGCTGGTCTCGACCTCCACGTCCTTGTCATCCATGTGCCCCTCGCGGAGCAGCCGGCGCAGCTTCTCGCGGGTGCGTTGGTCTGGCGGCACCTCGGCGGCGCGCTCTTCGTAGGCGGGCTTGCTTCGGCGCGGCAGCAGCAGGTCGAGCAGTCGCTCTTCGGCGTTCTTCTCGGCCTGTTCGCGGACCCGCTCGAACTCCTCCTCGCTGACCAGTTTGATGGAGGTCTCCACCAGGTCGCGCACCATCGACTCGACGTCGCGTCCGACGTAGCCGACCTCGGTGAACTTGGACGCCTCCACTTTGATGAAGGGTGCCCGCGCCAGCTTGGCCAGGCGCCGCGCGATCTCGGTCTTACCCACGCCGGTCGGACCGATCATGATGATGTTCTTGGGCGAGATCTCGTCGCGCAGGTCGTCGCCTACCTGCTGGCGCCGCCAGCGGTTTCTGAGCGCGATGGCGACGGCTCGTTTGGCCTTGCCCTGGCCCACGATGTAGCGGTCGAGCTCGGCGACCAGCTGCCGCGGGGTCATGACCTCGATGCCTGCTGCGTAGTCGGTGCTGCTCATGCGGAGCCTCCCTCGGGGATCATGATCTTTTCGAGCGTCAGGGAGTGGTTGGTGTAGATGCAGATGTCGCCGGCGATCTTCATCGCAGCGCGCGCGATCTCTTCGGCGCTCAGGTCGCTATGACGCAGTAGCGCCAGGGCGGCCGACTCGGCGTACTTGCCGCCGGAGCCCACCGCCGACACGCCCTCGTCGGGGGTGATGACGTCGCCACTGCCACTGAGCAGCAGGGTCTCGGTAGCGTCCGCCGCGATCAGCAGGGCCTCCAGCTTGCGCAGGGCGCGGTCGGTGCGCCAGAGCTTGGCCAGCTCGACGGCGGCGCGGCGCAGGTTGCCGCTGTACTCCTTGAGCTTGCCCTCGAAGCGCTCGAACAAGGTGAACGCGTCGGCCGTGGAGCCTGCGAAGCCGACGACGACGTTGCCGTCGAACAGCCGTCGGACCTTGCGGGCTCCGCCCTTCATGACGGTGTCGCCGAGGGTGACCTGACCGTCACCCACGACCACCACCGAGTCGCCCTTCCGCACCGACAGGATCGTGGTGCCTTTCATCGTGATGGCCATAGAGAAGGGATCCTCCGAATTCGTTGTCTATTCGTCAGTGGTGGTCAGTTGGAAGTGTCGCGGTCGGCCGAGGCCCGGGGATGGGCGCTGTCGTACACCCGCACCAGGTGGTCGACCCCGACATGGGTGTAGATCTGCGTGGTCGATAAGCTCGAGTGGCCCAGGAGCTCCTGGATGTGTCGCAGATCGACGCCGCTGTCCAGCAGGTGCGTCGCGAAGCTGTGACGCAGCTGGTGGGGGTGGAGGCTCTGGCCCGCGGCGCAGCTGAGCACCGCCTTGTCCAGGATGCGCCGCACGCTGCGGCTGGTCAGCCGGCCGCCCCGCTGGTTGAGGAAGAGGGCGCCGTGGTCCTCGGTGAAGCCGCCATTGCCAAGAAACACACCGCGGTCGGGCAGGTAAGCCTCCAGCGCGTCGACGCAGCGCTGGTGGATGGGCACCAGGCGCGTCTTGCGTCCCTTGCCGGTGGCTCGGACCTGGCGATCGATGCGGTCCACGTCGGCGAGGTCGAGGTTGGTCAGTTCGCTGACGCGGAGACCGGCGGCATACAGCAGCTCGAGAATGGCCCGGTCGCGTCGGCCCGCCGGTTTGTCGAGCGGCGGTGTGTCCAGCAGCGCCAGCAGGGTGTCGACGCTGACAGGCTCGGGGAGTGGGCGGCCTTGTTTCGGGTTCTGGATCCCGTCCAGCGGCGAGTCGGTGCGGGTGTCGCGTTGGATGAGCCATCGGTAGAAGCCACGCAGCGAGGCGAGCTTGCGCTGGATGGTGCGGGCGCTGTTCCGGTCGGCCAGGTCACGGAGGTAGTGGCGGACCGAGAGGCGATCGGCGTGCTCGATGCGGGCGTCGGGATCCCGATCCACCAGGACGCGCTCGAAGTCGGAGAGGTCCGCCCGCGCTGCGCGGAGCGTGTGCGGTGACACGTCACGCAGGGTGCGGAGGTGCTCCAGGTAGAGCGTCAGGAGGTCCTTGGTCGGGTCGCCGGTCACGAGAAGGGGAGTATGGGCGCGCCGGCGCGTACTTCAAGGGCCAAAGCTGTGCTAAGGTCCTGCTCATCATGAGCATCTTCGACCGCATGGCCCGCATCGCCAAAGCCGAGTTCAACGACCTCAAGCGTCGGATCTCCGGGGACGACGACGACGACGACAGCGTCAAGCCCGACGGGAAGGCCAAGGCCCGCTCCGGGGAGACGGTGGAGATCGACGACGAGGGTTCTGCGTCCGCGTCCAAGAGCGAGGGCGACACCGTGGGAGAGGCCAGCTGGCCGGCCCAGAAGTGGCCCCGCGAGGTCCGGGAGGGCTACGCGGCGCTGGAGTTGCCGCTGGGCGCCGATGAGGACGAGGTCGGCAAGGCCTATCGCTCGCTGCTGAAGCGCTACCACCCGGACAAGCACGCCACCGACCCCGAGTCCGAGAAGGCCGCGGCCGAGTTGGTCAAGGCGCTGGGCAACCACAAAGACGTGGTCCTCGATCACCTCGCGCGGATGAAGGGCTGAGATCAACCCTAAGCGGGCCCCGAACTCCGTCTGTACGGCCCGGAACGACCTAGCCCGCGGGCAGGAGATGTTCCGCTTGGGCGACCCGAAGCCTTGATCTTCGGCCGCGGCAGCAGAGCACGACCAACCCTAGAGCTTCGCCGCGTGTTCAATCCGCATCCGACTCCGTCGGACGGCCCGGAGCGACGTAGTGACGGAGGGAGCTTGCGACCGGAGGAACGCAGGAGCGGAGTGGGCGCCCCGAAGGGGGGCGGAAGCCCCCCAGCGGGGGGTTTGGGGGGCGAATGAGATCGTCCTACAATGCGACGGCGCTGCACTGGCCTGCCATCGAAGCCCTGCGACGGCGCTGCACCGGCCTCCCATCGAAGCCCTGTGACGGCCCTGCACTGGCCTCCCATCGAAGCCCTGTGACGGCCCTGCACTGGCCTCTCATCGAAGCCCTGTCACGGCCCTGCACTGCCCTGCCATCGAAGCCCTGTCACGGCTCTGCACTGGCCTCCATCGAAGGCAAAACTCGGGCACGGGCACGGGCACGCGAGCGTTTCAGCTCACCCGGCGAAGCGCTCGTCGTAGGCCTGGGCGACCTTGTCCGCTTGGGCGAGCAGCTCCTGGAGTCCGCCGTTGTTGTCGATGACGACGTCCGCCGCCTCGCGCCGCTGGTCATTGGTGGCCTGCGAGCGGATGCGGTTCCAGGCCTGTTCGGGATCCAGGTTGTTGCGCGCCATCAGACGTCGGTGCTGAACGTCGGGATCGCACATGACCACGACCAGCTCGCTGAGTCCTGGGGCCAGCTGGTTCTCGACGATGAGCGCCGCCTCATAGGCGACCCAGGCGTGGCCTTCGGACCGTAGCCGCAGCAGACTCTCGCCGACGCGCCTGAGAATGGCCGGATGGGTGATGCGGTTGAGGACCGCCAGCTGGGCCTTGTCGGCGAAGACGATCCCGCCCAGTCTGGGCCGATCGAGGCGTCCGTCGGAGGTCAGGATGTCTGCCCCGAAGTGAGCCACAATGGCTTCAAGCGTCGGTTCACCAGGCTCGACCACGTCACGAGCGACCTGGTCGGCATCGATCACCGCCACGCCGCGCTCGCGCCAGTGCTGGGCGACGGTGCTCTTACCGCTGGCGATCCCGCCGGTCAGCCCGATGACCCTCAGCGCTTCAACCTCAGATCTTGACCAGCGCGCTGCGACGCAGCTGATTGAGGATGCAGCAGGTCTGAAGCGCGTTGAACGGCGACGCCTTGATGACGTCTGCGATGGAGCGCTTGCCGTTGACCAGCTCGATGACCTTGGCGATCTTGTCGTTGTCTTTGTAGCTCTGCGGCATGTCCATGCCGACCTCGAGCTTCTGGAGCTTGGGCTTCTTGGTGAACGGGCCGATGAAGCCTTCGTAGAGGCTCAGCAGCTTCTTCTTGTTCACCTCCAGAAACTCTCCCACGTCGCCCGAGGCCTCCGCCATGACGATGAGGCGTTCCAGCGAGATGAGCGCGCCCTGGCCATCGTTGATCGCCAACAGCCAGATGACGTCTTCGTACAGCAGGTTGGACTGATGCGCCTGCAGCTGAGCCGTGTTTCGACGCTGCCGCTTGGGACGCTCGGGCGGAGGTAGGCTCGGAGGCTGCAGCTGTGGAACCGCAGGCCCCACGTCCGCAGCGGCGCCGGCCTGCTGGCCCCTGTTCTCTTCGACCTCGACCACGTCGACGTCGTTGACCTCTTCCGCCGGAAGAGCGTCGATGGGCATCGGCGGCGCCGACTCGATCACCAGCAGCTCGTCGAGTCGTCCATACAGCTGGTCGATGAGCGCGTCGAGTTCGGCGAACCCCTGGGTGATGTCCTCCAGCGGCCGCTCGTCCTTGGCGAGCATACTGATGCGTCGTTCACCAGCGGTCGCGTCGCGGAACGGGACCTCGAGGATCGCGGTGAGTGGGTCCTCGCCCTTGGCGCGAGGTCTGGCGGGTGCGGCTTCGGCTTCAGCCATGACCAGAAGATTGCCCTACCCCGTCAGATGCGTAAAGCCGCGCCTGTTGCCACCAAATATGTTAGGTAGGCCGCCGTGAAATTGTCCGAAAATGCCAGCCCTACGACCTCTCCAACGGTCTCGACGCCGGAAGAGGCAGGCCTCGTCAACGCCTCGGTGCAACTTGGCTGGGCGGTGCTGACGTCGGGCTGGACCGCCTTGCTGGTCGGCGGTCTGATTGCGGCCCTGTTCACGGTCGGTGGGCACGTCGACCCCATCGGGTCGAGCTTCAAGGAATTGCTTGCCACCCATGATTTCGCCACCGCCCGTACGCTGCGCGGGCTCGGGCTCGATGACGCACCGACCGGGTGGCTTACGCTGCTGCTGTACGTGGTCGCGGGACTCAACGCGATTGGGTTGTTCCTCCGCTACGGTCTGGCCATGGGTGGGCCACAGCGGCCGCTCGACGGTCGCACCGGTCCCTGGGTGAGCCAGGTGTCGGCCACCGTGGACGCGTCCGTGCCCGAGGTCGTCAAGGCGTTGCCGGAGGCTTTTTCGCGGACACGCCGTCGTCGTGGTTCAGACCTCGTCACCTCCCAACGTGGCCTCTGGGAGGGTGCGTGGGTCCTGGTTATCGCCGCCGCGATCACCATCCTGGCGTCCATGGCCGTCGATCGCGGCAGCGCCTTCGACGGTCGGGTGAGCCTCGTGCCAAGCTCACGGCAGGCCGCGGTGACCGAGTTCCGCTCGGACCGGGGCGACTGGATCAAGCGGCCCGCGCTGGGTCTGGTCTGCTTGCCGGCGGACCCCAGTGATCCCACTCGCACGCGCAGCTGCCGTCTCCCCGGACGCAGCGATGGGGGCGTGTCCGAGGCGACCCTGGCGGCCGGCGAGGCCGCACAGCTTGGCAACCTCACCCTCCGTCAGACCGAAGAGCTGGCGCTGCCGGCGCTCATCAACGAGGGCAGTGGCCCATCGCTGCTGCTACGAGATGGTGGGCGCGACGGTGCGGCCCAGCGGCTGCAGGTAACCGCCAACGGTGCCACCTATCGGGTGAACTCGGGCGGCGCAGCGGTCGAGTTGAGTTCCTTCTTCGGCCCCGATGGTCCGTTCGTGGTGGCGCGCATGCCCGGCAAGCCGCCGGTTCTCATGACACCTGCGCTGGCCAAGGCCTCCGAGCCGGTCCCCGGGACCAAGCTTCACCTCGCCGGAATTCCCTGGTGGCGCGTGGAGTTCCGGTTGAGCACCGACCCCGGACGCTATCTGCGCTACACGGCGATTGGCCTCCTCCTGGTGGCGCTGCTGGTGATGCTCCTGCTGGCCGACGTGCGGGTCATCATCGAGCCCAACCCCGACGGCTCGGGAAGCGTCATCGCCGTGCGCTCCGCCAACCGTCGAGGTCTCCCCGCGGAGCATCTGGAGCAGGTGGTGAAGGCGCTCAAGGACGGGGTGCTGGCGCCAGGGGGTGGAAAGTGACCACACTTCTCCCTCTGTTGCTCGGTGCATTGGCCATCGCCATGCCTCTTGTTCTCGGCCAGGGCGCGGCGATCCTGGGGCTCGGCACGGTGCTGGGCGGCGGGGCGCTGCTCGCCTCTGGGACGCGCGCTGGAGTGGTGGCTGGGCTCGTCGCGATCCTGGCGGCACTCACGCTGCCGGCAGGGGCGTACGCTACCGTCCCGATGGTGATCGGCGTGGCTGCTGGCGCTCTCGGGGTGGGCTTGTTGTGGCGCGTGCTGGACGAGGCGCTGCCGCATCTGTTGACGGAAGGGTCTGGCTTTGCGGCCTTCTGGCTGATTGCCCTGGGGGCCATTGCCATGGCGCTGCCCGACGGGTGGGTCCGCGCGTACGCCAGCGACGGTGCTCCATTGGCACTGGAGGCCGTGGCCAAAGATGCGGCCACGGGGTTGCGGACCCCGATGAGCTTTCCCGGCTTCCTGCCCCACGAGTCGCCCGCGGCGCCGCTGACGGCAGTCTTCCCCTACCTCGCGGCCCTGGTCGCCTTCGGGGTGCTTGCGCCGCTGCGCGAGCAGCGCTGGCGCCAGCTGGCCTGGTGGGCAGCACTCGGGTTGGGAGCGGTACTCGCGTTTGTGGGGCTGGCCGGCCTCCTGGAGCAGCTGATGGGCGAGGCCATTGTGGTGGGTTCTGCCGAAGAGTTGTCGTCTGCGCTCAACCGCGCGAGCGGGGGGACCGTTGCGGTGGAGCTCGCGACAGTCCCGCGCGACGCGTTCCTGGGGCTCGACTCACGACCCGCTGTGGACACCATGCGTCTCATACCCGGGGGCCTCCTCGTATTGCTGGCGACCTTGCAACTCCGTGGTCGTCGGGTTGGCGAAGGGGTCGCCCTTGCTGCCTCCAGCCAGCCTCTGGTGCTCGTGGCGGCGATGGCGGCCATCGGAGCCGCCACCATGACTGAACAGGGCCAGCAGCTGGTGCTCGCAGGTGTGGTGGTGCTCTTGCTGGGAAGTCTGTTGGCCGCCCAGTTCGGGCACGTCTCACGGCGCGCGCCGTACGCGGCCGTCCTGGTGGCCTTGTCGCTCAGCATCTATGCGTGGGCAGGTCCAGTGGCGGGCTGGCTGACCGGGTAGGCCATGGCAGACCCGGTGATCACCATCAACCCGGTGCGCAAGCGCCGCCGGCGCAAGGTCTCTCCGGCGCTGCTGGTGGTGCTCGTGGCGGGGCTGGGGTTCGCCCTGGGATGGCTTTGGTATTGGGTGTTTGCACCGCTGTTCGTGGACGCCGACGAGTACATCGCCAAGGAGCGGAAGTTTCGACGGACCATCCGGCACGTTCTGGTGGGCCGACCTGACGGCCTGCCCGACGTGCCCGACCTGCCTGAGTGGCCCGATCCGATGAACGACGCCCAGGTGCGGATCCTGGCGTGCGCCGAGGAGCAGGTGGCGTACCACGTGCGCTACACGCCGAGCTACTTCAAGCTCGATTACCCGTGGGGCGACCTGCCCAAGCACCTTTCCACGGCACCGGACCTCATCATTCGCTGCCTTCGGGCCACGGGTCTGGACCTGCAACAGCTCGTGCACATCGACCGCTCCGCGTTCCCAGAGCGGTACCCTCTGCGTATCTGGGCCAACAAGAAGCCCGACCGCTCCATCGATCACCGTCGGTTGCCCAACCTCTATACGTTCCTGAAGACCTACGCCGGACCGGAGCTGCCGGTGCTGACGGATTCGGCCGAGAAGCTCTCCAGGTTCCAGCCCGGAGACATCGTGTTCTGGGTGGCCGATGGCGGCGGCGAGTTCCCGGGCAAGGTCGGCATCGTGACCGACCGTCGAGGCAGTGATGGAACTCCGCGGGTGATCACGATCATCGACAACGAGCGACGGATCTCGAGCCATCACCGGCTCGACAAGTGGACAGTGACGGGTCACTTCAGGCTCAACCCCGACACCCTTCTGGACCTGTTTCTGCAACAGAATCCGGACGCGCGGCTGGCGCCTCGGGTGGGGCTCGAGTGAGCCCTGTCTCAGAAAAAGGGAAACTCGACACTTGAAATGCGACAGCGTGGTGTCATGTTTAGTCCACGATGCCGGACAATGACACTCCTCAAGGCGCTACTTACTCCATCGGCGAGCTCGCCGAGCTGGGTGGCGTCTCGCGCCGCACGGTGCGCTACTACGTTCAGCGAGGACTGATCCCAGCGCCGTCGGGTGCCGGTAGAGGGAGTCGCTATCCGGCGCATGCACTGAACCGTCTTCTGGAGGTGAAACGCCTGCAGGAGCGCGGGGTGTCGTTGGCAGGCATCGAGGCGCATTTGACGCAGCCTCAGACGCCCAACGCGCCACCGCCCACCCAAAAGACGACAGTCACCACTGTCACCATCGAACCCACGCTGGCTCCGGTGCAGGAGCTCTGGACCCGCGTGACCCTCGAGGAAGGCGTCGAGTTGCATCTGAGGCAGCGCCGGCTGTCTTCGGACCAGCTGGAGCAACTTCAGGCTGCAGTCAGCGCCATCCTCTCCCCTGACGGCAGCGCCACACGCCGTCCGCACGCGTCTCGTGAAGGAGGCTCCTCATGATGCCCATGCCCGTGTCCCACGCTGGTCTCTTCGTCAGCAACGCCGCCACCCCAGTCCCGCTTCGAGGCGTGGAGGTGCGGGGCAAGCTGGTCGGCCCCGCCGCCGAGATCACTGTTATCCAGACGTATACCAACACCGAGCAGCGGCCCATCGAAGCGGTCTATGTGTTTCCCCTCGATGCCGACGCGGCTTTGTGTGGGTTTGTGGCGACAGTGGCCGATCGCCGGGTCGAAGGCCGCATCGAGGAGCGTGAGCGCGCCTTCGAAATCTACGATGACGCGATGGCCGACGGGGATGGCGCCTTCCTGGTGGACCAGGAGCGGCCGAATATCTTCACGGCCTCGGTGGGCAACCTTCCGCCGGGCGCGATAGCGACCATCGAGCTCCGGTACGTGACGTTCGTGGCCGATGAAGGGGACGCTCGACGGTTCGTTCTACCGACCACGGTGTCACCGCGCTATGTCGCCGATCAGGGACCGGAGGTGGGGCAGCCTGACGGCGAGCGCATCAATCCCGAGCGTCAACTGACGACTGACTATGGTCTGACGCTGTCGTTGGAGCTGGAGGTGCCTGAGGGTTTGGCCGAGGTGGCTTCTCCGACGCATCCGATCCGTACCCGACTGACGCCCGGCGGCGCCGTCGTCGAGCTGGCGCAGGAGGCGACTCGCCTGGACCGGGACTTTGTCCTGCAGGTGAGCACGCAGATGCCTCGCGAGCCCTTTGCGGCGGTGGCGGCTGAGGAGGACGGGACGCGTGTGGCGATGGTGAGCTTCCGGCCGGATGTGGCGGCGCTGTTGGGCGATGCCTATGCGGGCAGCGAGGTGATCTTCCTGCTGGACTGCTCTGGCTCGATGCAGGGGACCTCCATCGACCAGGCCAAGCGCGCCCTCAGCCTTTGTTTGCGGACGCTGGACCAGGCCGACTGTTTCAACATCGTCCGCTTCGGCTCCCATCACGAGATGCTGTGGCCCCAGTCGCGGCGCTTTGACGAGGGCTCGCTGCAGGAGGCTACCCGATACCTTGAGCGGTCGGGAGCGGACCTGGGAGGCACCGAGATCATGGCGCCGCTGCAGGACATCTATCAGATGCCGCTGGACCGTGAACGTCCTCGCCAGGTGTTGTTGCTGACCGACGGGCAGGTGTCCAACGAGGCCCAGATCATCGACCTCGCGCGGCAGCATCAGAGCAAGGCGCGGGTGTTCACGTTTGGGATAGGCGCTGGGGCGTCGGACCACCTGGTCAAAGGGGTCGCCCGCGCTAGCCGTGGTGCGTCCGAGTTCATCGCGCCAGGCGAGCGCATCGAGGCCAAGGTGCTTCGCATGTTCAACCGGGTGCGGACGCCGGCGCTGAACGATGCTCGAGTCGACTTTGGTTCGCTGCAGGTCGAGATGGCGCCGCGTTCGTTGCCGCCCATCTTTGCCGGCGATCGGCTCAACATCTTGGCCCGCATTCGCTCGGGACATGCGGAGTCTGTGGCGTTGCACGCCGGCGGCCGTACCTGGCGATTGCCGCTGAACCTGGAGCGTCCCGACGGAGGCCAGGCCATCGTGACCCTGTGGGCTCGCGAGCGCATCAAGGAGCTGGATGCGGGTGCCCCTGCACGCATGGGTTCGGCCCAGAGCCGGGGGCGCAGTGAAGCCCGCAAGGAGAAGGCGCGGCAGGAATTGATCGCCCTCTCCAAGCGCTACGGCATCGTGTGCAGCGCCACCAGCTTCGTGGCGGTCGACGTGCGCTCGGCGGCGGACAAGACCACCGAGCAGGCGGAGCTGCGGCACGTGCCGGTGAACCTGACCGACGGTTGGGGCGGCGCGGGCAGGAGTGGGACCCAGTGGATGGGCGGGGGCGGCGCGCCGACCATGACCCGAGCAGGATCCTTGGGCGGTGCGGTGCGGGCCCGGATGGCGACCGGCGCTCCGCCGCCGGCTCCGTTGGCCGCAGCACCGGCGGCGGCACCTTCACCGGCACCGATGATGCCTGGAGGACCCCCGCGCTCCGAGGCCAAGGAAGGAGGCCTGGCCGCGGCCGCCTCCAACCTGTTCGGCTCCATCTTCGACCGCAAGAAGCGGAAGGCGAAAGCCGAGGTGGTCATGGAGGAAGCCGAGGCGTTCAGCAACTTCGGCGACAAGACCCAGTTCATCCAGGTCGCCTCAGAGTCACGCAAGCCCTCCGTCGACCATGTAGAGCCCGATCTCTACGACCTGCTGCTGACCCAGCGAGCCGATGGCGCGTTCCCTTGGTCGATGGACCTCGCCGCGTGCCTGGGCGACCGGGTCTCGGACGCACGACGGGCTATGAAAACGGCTGCCGATGCGGACGTGGTTGTGACCGCCATCGTCCTGGCGGTGCTCGAGCGGGACTTCGGGGCTGACGAAGAGCAGTGGCGGGGCGCGGCGGACAAGGCCCGTCGCTGGCTATCGGCTCAGGCCACCTCGTTCGACGCGGCGGCCTTCCTCGCTTCGTCCTGAGCCGTCGCCCAGCCCTGCTGCTGGGCGATCTCAGCGCCTCTGGCCTGGTCGGGGAGCTCCCCCGGCCAGGGCCTGGCCGCGTGGTCCCCGGCACGGCTTCTGAGCGCCTCGAGACGTGCTTGTGAGCGCCTGAGCCTCTCATCGGGCCACTCGGCGATGGCATCGCGGATGGCGCGCGCGTAGTCCAGACGGTGGCAGACCAGGAACAGGTCGACGTCGGCCGCCGCGCCGCCCGAGGCGATGGCCGGTGGTTCGAAGTTGTTGGCGATGGCCGCCATTTCCAGGTCGTCGGTCACCACAACGCCGTCGTAACCCATGCGGCGCCGCAACAGCTCGGGCAACACATGGGGGGACAACGTGGCGGGAGTGGTGGCGTCCAACGCTTCGAACACGATGTGTGCGGTCATCATGCAGTGAAAGTCGCCGCTGGTGACGGCGCGTTCGAACGGCACGAGCTCGACGGTGTCGAGCCGTTCCCGGGTGTGGCTGAGTCGTGGAAGGGTGAGGTGACTGTCGGTGTCGGTGTCTCCGTGTCCCGGGAAGTGCTTGCCACAGGCCAACACATCCGCGGCTTGTAGTCCCCGGGCGAAGGCCAGGGCCATGGTCGCCACGGTGTCCGGGTCGGAACCAAAGGCGCGGCCCCCGATGACCGGATTGTCCGGGTTGGAGTCGACGTCCAGCACCGGGGCGAAGTCGAGGTTGAACCCCAGCGATGCGAGCTGAGCTCCCATGACTTGCCCAACGGCGGCCGCCAGGTCCGGATCGGTCGTGTCTCCGACCGCGCGCATCGGAGGCCACGGTGACACGTCGGGCGTTGCGGGCGCACGCAGGCGGCGAACCCGGCCTCCCTCTTGATCGATCGCGATGAGCGGCGTCGGTGCGTCGGAAGGCCAGAGGGATCTCAATTCTCTATTGAGATCAGACACTTGTGTCGCGTCTTCGATGTTGCGTGCGAAGAGGATCACTCCGGCGGGAGGGCCTTCCTCAAAAAAAGAGCGCAGCTCCGGCCCCACGGTGTGGCCATGAAGGCCCACCATGAGGAGCGAAGCTGCGCGTCGTCTCGCCGTATCGGTCGTCAGCGCCGCCTCAGCCGCCCAGGCGGATGATGGTGGCCTTGATGGCCTCAGCGTCCGAAGCGCCCGGTCGCAGTCGCAGGTACTTCTTGTACATGCTCTTGGCTTTGCCGGTCTGACCCTTCTGCAGGTAGATGTTGCCCATCAGCTTGTAGGCCTTGCTGTAGCCCTTGCTGGCGGCCTTCTGGAACATCTTGAGGGCGCCGTCCTTGTTGCCCGACGAAAGGAGCTTTCGACCCTCGCGGTAGAGGTCCTTGGCCGACATGGCGCCCGTGTCGCCGCCTCCGGAGGCAGCTGGGGGCTTCTTCTTGTCGTCCTTCTTCTTGTCGTCCTTCTTCTTGTCGTCTTTCTTCTTGGTGTCGTTCTTCTTGGCGTCTTTCTTTCGCTTGGCCTCGGCGACGCGCCGCTCCTCGGCGTCCTTCTTGATGCCCTTGGCGGCCTTGCCTTTGATCTTCTTGGCCTTGGAGTTCTTGTCATCCACGGCGAGAACGGCGTTGGCGGCGTTCAGGGCCTCCTGCCACTGCTTGGAACGCAGTGACTTGTTGCCAGCGTCCAGCTGTCCCTTGATGTAGCTCGTGCGGGCGCCCTTGGCGAGGCCGGCGTAGCGGTTGTGGTAGACGCTTTCCTCACCCGGCGGCGGGGTCTTGGCGACGATGTCCACGGCCTTCTTGAGGTCCCCGGAGTCCACCGCGGACTTCAAGCCCTTGTAGGCTTCGGCGACAGCCTTCTCGCTGCGCGCCGTGGCCAGCCCGTCCTTGGCCTCCTTGGACGCGGGGTCCTTCTGGATGGCGGCGTTGAACTGCACGATGGCGTCGTCCCAGTTCTCCTTCTTGATGAGCTTGTTGCCCTTGTCGAGGAGGTCCTGGAGTGCGTTCTCCGCGGCAGCCTTGGCCGCTGCAGCCTGCTGCGCCTCGAGTTTGGCCTTGGCCTCGGCGTCTGCTTTGGCCTTGGCCGCGTCGTCGCCCTTGTCATCCCCCGCCTTGGCGGCGTCGTCGCCACCGGCCTTGACGCCGGGCTTCACCTCTTCCGCTTTGGCACCGTCGTCGGGCTTCTTGTCGTCGGGCTTCTTGTCATCGGTCTTCTGGGCGGTTGCGGCGCCCTTCTTACCGGCCGCGACATCGGTCGTCAGCGGCGTGTCCTTGCCGAAGTAGAGGAAGTAGGCCGCGGCCAGACCACCCGCCACGAGCACCAGCAGCACCAGCCAGATGAGGCCCTTGCCGCCGCCCTTCTTCTCGTCGAAGTCATCGCCTGCGGCGCCGTCTTCGTAGTCGTCGGGGTTATAGACAAAGACTTCGCCCGGCTCGATGAAGCGCATCCGGACGTGGCCGAGCTCTACGATGTCGCCGCGCCGAAGCACCGAGCGCTCGTAGTACTCGCCGTTGATCTTCATCCCGTTGGAGCTGCCCAGGTCCTCGATGCGGTACTTGCCCCCATCGTTGGTCAGCGAGGCGTGGACCGCGCTGATGGACGTGTGGTTGACGACGATGTCGGCGCCGGACTCGCGGCCGATGGTGACGTCGTCACCCCGGATCGAGAGCTCTTTGCCCTTCATGTCGGTGTTCAAGATGAACAACGTCGCCACGTCCGCGTCGACACGCCGCCGCCCAGCCGCGCGCTCGCGCTTGGCCAGCTCGTCGAGGCTGATCATGGCGGTGTCGCCCGAGGGGCCGCCCTGACGTTTGGACTTCTTGGGCTTCGGCGCCGGGGCTGCTTCGGCCTTGGGCTTTGGCTTTGGCTTTGGCTTTGCTGCCGCCTTGGTCTTGCCCTCGACGCTGAGCTCGTAGTCGCCGATCAGGACCACGTCGCCGGGCTCGACCTTCTTCTTCTCGCCCTTGATGCGTGAGCCATTGATGCACGTGCCGTAGCGGCTCGTATCTTCAACATAGATGTCGCCATCTTCGTTGCTGATACGGGCGTGCTCTCGGGACACGTTCTTCTCCGTCAGCCGGATGGTCATGCCCTCCTGGCGTCCGACGGTGATCATGTCTCGGTTCATGGGGACGACGGTGGATTTCCCATCCTCGTCCTTGATGCGCAGCTTGTATGTCATATGCCGAAAGTTCTTCTCGACCGACCCGTTCACGATTTTAGCGCGGGGCCTCACCGTGGCAAGGATGAGGTGCGTTCATGTGAGCGGGGCCGGAGCGTTGCCCGAGGGTGACGGTATGAAGGAACTCGAGATCGTTTCCCGCGTTGGTCCGTAGTCCAAGGCGTAATGGAGCATATTCAACCATCATTGCCTTCGTCCTTCCAGTCCACGCCGACGTCGTCGCTCGAGTCCACATCGAGCCTGACGTCCGAAGACGCGACGCGTAACACCGTTTTGGCGTCTGTGACAATGTGTCCCGATGTTCCCGACGCGTGTGTCGGAAACGACACGATGTCACCCAAGGGTCCCTCCCCGGATCGGGCTGAACCCCGAATTTCCGGGGCCGAAGAGGGTTCCGAGCGTCCTGGCACGAAACTTGATCCTCCTCTGTTCGTCCGCCGGCAGTTCGGCGACCTACCTGAGGAGATAGCCATGACGACCCCTGCCCACTTCGCCCGCGCCGCCGCGTCCTCCCGTAAGAACACAGCCCGCGCCCGCACCGAGGAAGAGCGTCAGTTTCAGGCCCAGGCGATGGGCCATCTGGACGAGCTCTACGGCGCCGCCCTACGCATGACGCGGAACCCAACGCAGGCGGAAGATCTGGTTCAGGAGGCGGTGCTCCGCGCCTGGAAGAACTGGGATCGGTTCCGCCAGGGGACAAATTGTCGCGCGTGGATGTTCCGCATCCTGGTCAACACGTTCATCAACGGCTACCGCCGCAAGCGGACCGAACGTGAGTTCCAGGAGTCCAAGAGCCGCGGCACCGTGGCGGACAAGCATCAGCTGCGCTGGAACAACGAGGTCTGGTCCGATCCCGAGACCAGCTACATGCACCGCAGCCTGTCGCCGACCGTTCAGGACGCGCTGGACAAGCTCAAGCCGGACTTCCGGACGGTGGTCGTTCTCGCGGACCTGCAGGACTTTGCCTACAAGGAGATCGCCGAGATCATCGGTTGCCCGATCGGCACGGTGATGAGTCGGCTCTTCCGGGCCCGTCGTGCCCTGCGCGAGATGCTGGAGGACCATGCCCGGGCGAGTGGGTTGGCGCTGGCGAGCTAGGCAATCGACGTCTGACGAGGACGCCTGACGAGGACGAGACTTGCCTGGCTTCGATGCAGGGCGTTGCAGGTCCGCAGCCGGGCTTCGATGGGAGGGCGGTGCAGGTCCGTCGCATCGTAGGACGATCTCATTCGCCCCCCAAACCCCCCGCTGGGGGGCTTCCGCCCCCCTTCGGGGCGGCCACTCCGCTCCTCCGCTCCTCCGGTCGCAAGCTCCCTCCGTCGCTACGTCGCTCCGGGCCGTCCGACGGAGTCGGATGCGGATTGAACACGCGCCAGGGTTTCGCTCCTGACCATGGCCTGGCCGCCACGGTCGGGGCAAGCGTTTGTCCGGAGAGCTCGTGACGCGGGGGCGTTGCAGATTCGTCGCATCGGACGATCTCATTCGTCTCCCAGTTCGCTCCTGACCATGGAGTCCGCTACGGTCGGGGCCATGCGCTGGTTCGTTCCGCTGCTCTTCGCGACGTTGGTTGGCTGTCCTGGCGACCCGCTCTCCACAGCGACGCCGGACGCTTCCGCCGACGCTGCTGTGGTCGAGGTCTCCACCGTGGTGGATGCTGACGAGGACGCGCCGCTCGCCGATGTCCCCGAACCCATGCCGGATGTCGTGGACATCTCTGTCTCGGACGCTGCTACACCCGACGCGCTTCCCGATCCCGGCCCCGATGACCAGGGTCTCCCCGAGACGGGACCCGCCGACTCCAGCCTCCCCGATGCGGGGCCAGACACTGTAGACGTGCCGCCGCCGGAGCTTCTCGCCATTAGCTCGCCTGGCCCTCAAACCGTCGCCGAACGCGAGACGCTGACGGTCACCGTCGACGTCACCGATCCCACGGGAGCCACGCGGGTCTTTGCCGAGGGGTTGCCGCCAGGGGCGACCTGGGACGAGGACTCCCGCACGCTGCATTTCCGCCCTGACTTCATCCAGGGCGGGCAGACCTGGTCGGTGACGCTGACGGCCGAGGACGCGACCAACACGGAGACCGCAACCTTCGACGTCCAGGCCCAGGACACCATCCAGCCCCCCTGGCCGACCGTCGTGTCCACCCAGGACCAGGGCAGCTACTCGCTCCTGGAGCTCAGCCAGACCACCGACGCCTTCCTCGACAGTCCCGGGCACGCCGGTCGTTCCTTCCAGGCTCGGGTGGCCGTGCCCAGCGGCGCTTCCGCGGCGTCACCGGTCCCCGTTGCCATCGAGCTCCACGGGTTCGGCGGCGCGCCGTCGACCTCGGGATCCCCGGACGAGATCGTCATTCGACCGCATGATCCAGCCAACACGTATTGGTACGGCTACGCCGAAGCGCTTCCCGGCGGGAGCCCGACCCAGGGCATGTCGCGCCCCTACACCGCGCGCCGCGTCGTGCATCTGCTGGAATGGGTCCTGAAGAACCAGCCCGCGGCCGATCCCGAGCGCGTCTACATCCGCGGCGGCTCCATGGGCGGCGCCGGCGCGGCGACCATCGGCCTGCTCCGGGCCCGGCACTTCTGCTACGTAGAGGCGACGATTGGGCAAATGGTCCCGCGCAATCACCGGCCGGCGCGTGTGAGCCAGCTGTCGGGGCTATGGGGCAGCCCCGAGGCCAACCTTTCCGCCGACGAGGCCGATGGTCTGGGGGCCTGGGACCATCAGGATCTTACGCGGGCACTGGCCGAGTCGCCCGAGGCACGCGACCAGTTCGTGTTCACCTATCACGGCAAGGACGACCCCATCATCCACTTCGGGGCCGTGGTCCTGGCGAGCCCGCTGACCGCCCAGAGCTGGTATTCGGCGGTTCAGGCCGAGCGCGTTGGCCACTATGCGGTGTGGGACGAAGGCGGCCATGGCGGCGGCGACCCGCTGCTGCCGTCGTTCTGGTCGGACTGGGGCTGGAACCGCGTCACCGACCAGGTGACCTTCATGCGGCGCGACCTGCCGATCCCCGCGTTCTCGAACAGTACGGCCGATCAGGACCCGGGCGATGGGAGCGGCAACGGGATGCAGACCTGGAGCGACGAGTCGGGGTTTGCGGGCACGGTGTCGGTCGTTGGAGACACCGGCTGGTCCGGAGAGCGGGCTGGTGCCATCAACCGGTTCTTGCGCTGGGACGCCAGCCTGACCCAGGAGACGCTGTGGACGCTGCAGATGCCGCTGGCCCACATCGACGGTGACGGCGCGGACCCGCCGCAATCGGGTGACCCCAGCATCGGCAACCAATACGATGGCCCCACACCCCTGGTCGCCGACGTAACGGTGCGGCGCGCCCGGCACTTCCGCTGCCATCCGGGCGAGGTCATCAGCTGGGAGTTTGGTGGGCTGGCCGGAGAGGTGGTTGCAGGGGCCGATGGCGCCGTGACCGTGCCTCAGCTGCCCATGACCACCACCTGGACGACGCTTGTTCTGAGCCGCTGACAGAGCTGGTGGTCCCTCCGGAGCGAAGGTCGAGTCTACGGCCGCGGCAACTAGGCTTCGTTTAGCAGCAGGCTCCACCGCGTGTTCAATCCGCATCCGACTCCGTCGGACGGCCCGGAGCGACGTAGTGACGGAGGGAGCTTGCGACCGGAGGAACGGAGGAGCGGAGTGGCCGCCCCGAAGGGGGGCGGAAGCCCCCCAGCGGGGGGTTTGGGGGGCGAATGCGATCGTCCTACGATGCGACGGACCTCAACTGACCCCACAACGAAGCGCTCTTCCGGTAATAGTTGGATCGGCTCAGCGCCAGCAGACCTCGGCCTTCGTTGGGCTCGGACCTCCACCCGCTTCTGGCGCCGAGAGGTGGGAGACGCGCCTCTGGCTACGTTCGCTCCAGGTCGGCTGCTGCGCGGACCTGCCACTCGTAGACGGACAGGCCATCCCGAGTCAGGTTGGGCAGCAGGTCGCCGAACGCGTTGCCCTCGATGAGGCGGTGGCCCCGGAAACCAGGCTCGAACATGACGTCCAGGCCCAGCTGGAGGCAGTCGTACATCGCCGCGACCCGCCGGCAGCTGTCCAGGGCCTCGCTCCAGGCCTCTCCGGCAGCGGCGATCATGCGATCGGAATCCCCGCGCCAGCCCCCGAGGTGAAGGTTGGTGATGATGTGGCGGGCCTGACGCGTCACCCAGAAGGTCGGCTCCCCGGCGATGCACAGCACCCGGACGTCCATGAACGCTCCATCCAGGCGGGCCTTCGGGACGTTGCGTTCCACCTGGGCGCCCTCGTTCAGCAGGAACGTGAGGATCTCCTGGACGCCCTCGGGATCGTCGACGCGATGAACCCGCAGGGAGTTGAACCAGCCCTCGGATGTTCGCCGGATGGTCGTTTGCAGCGACAGCCGGTCGTTGCGGCGGCGCACGACCGCCAGACAGGAGGCCGACGATGCCGACGACACCTTCACGAACGCTGAGGTCCAGCCCCGCTTGGTCATGACCGCCAGCAGCGCCTCCGTGTCGGCCACACCGGGAGCCGCTTCGGGAACGGGGATGCCTGCGTCCTGCCAGCGGCTCGAGGTCACCCGCTTGTCGAAGAGCTCCGTGATCGCCAGCACGCTGCTCGTCAGTCGCCATGCCGGCCGCCGCGCCAGGACGGCTTCGAGCCGCGCCAGGTACCGAAGGAAACCGCGGTGGCGCTGACGCGGGGCCAGGATCGCCCCTCGCTGATCAGGCTGCACCTGGAGGTGCGACGGGCTGAGCGAGCGCGCCAGGCCTTCATACTCTGGGTCGTACCCCAGCAGCAGCAGAGCGCGCTCGACAGCCTCGTCTTCTCCCGTCGCGTCGATGCGAACGGTCCGCGGCCGCTCGTCCAGGGCCAGGAGCCGCTCCGGGTCTTTCAACAGCACCGCGTGGCTGAAGACGGCCGGCTCTGGGTCGCCCTGTTGCACAAGCGCATCGACGAAGCCGGTAACCCGCCGATTGGCAGGGTTGCCGATCAGAACGTGAGGAACGCGGCCGATGGCTGCCCTCCGGGACCCAGGTCGCGCTGTGAGTGGAGCGTGATCGTTCGGCCGAACGCCTCACGCAGCTCGTCGACCCGTTCGTCCAGCATGTTGCCGGCCAGGTCGATGGACTCCAGGTGGGCGAACCGGCCGCGATACTCCAGCAGCCACTCGGCGCCGGCGTCCGTCAGCCCTCCCATCGACAGGTCCAGCGAGGTGACCTGCCGCAGCAGCGGGGAGGCGACCAGGTGGGCGATGAGGGCGTCATTGCCCGCGTAGTTCGGCAGGCCCAGGTGCTCCAACGCGGACAGCCCGTCGGTTTGACACAGCCGCGCCAGGTCGCGGTCGTCGATGCCCGGAACGCCACGTCGCTGGCCCTCGCTGCTACCCAGGTAGACCGTCAGCTCGCGCAGTCGAGGCAGCTGCGCATCTGCCACGGAGCGCAGCGACGCTCCCGAAAGCGCCGGCGTTTCCACCACCAGCTGCTCCAGGCATGGGTGTTCGAGCACGCCCAGGTCGATGCCGTTGCCGCGCACGGAAAGGGACTTCAGGTTGGGCGCCGCGACGTAAAGCGGTGTAAGCAGCCCGATGGTTCCATGGGGCCGGGCCAGCTCGATGTGGAGCCGCTGCAGGGCTCGGTGGGGCCCGGACTTCACCAGCCGCTTCAACGCCCGCCCCATGGCGTTGCGTGACAACTTGGCGCCTTCGTGAAAGCCCAGATGCAGTTCCCGCAGGAACTCGATCCCCGGCGAGTTGCACACCACGTCCACCAGGCTGAACAAGCCGGGCGCATGATCGCCGACCCCCTGGACCAGCTGCGCGCGGACCAGGAAACCGCTCCAGACGTCTACCTTCACCGTCCGGCATCGGCGCAGCACGTCGTTGAGTGCTTCGGTGTAGACGTCGAGGAAGTGCTCCATCAACAACGTGTCGCGTCGCGTCGCCAGGTTCAGCCGCTCGCGGCCGTCGCGGCGGCCGTCGAGCAGCGCACACTCGACGGCGATGAGCTCACCTCGAGGGTCGCCGCGGGTCTGAAGCCAGTCCCCGTAGACCCGCCACGCCTCCAGGTTGTCCGGGGCGGCGTGAAGGGCTGCCCGCAGCTCGTCGCCCCGGCTCGCGCTCATCAACTACTCGCCGACGGAGACGTAGATCCAGTCAGGATCGTCGACGTCCTGATCGCTGACGTCGATGCGGCTTCCGAACGCCGCCGACAGCTGGGCGCAGTGCTCGGGCTGGATGGCGTTTTCGCTGACGTCGATCGACGTGAGTTGGCTTAGCTTCTCGGCTGCAGCCAGCAGCGCCGCCACGCCCGGCTCGGTCATGGTGCCCATCGACAGGTCAAGCTCCTCAACGTGGGCCAACAGCGGCGAGGCCACCACGCGCTCGGTGATCGCGTTCTGGTGTTCGGCGTTCTTCAGCGCCAGCTTCTTGAGCTTGGGGAAGCGATCGCCCTGGAGGAGGCCATCGATGTCGGTGGGTTGAGAGGTCCCGCCGTACTCGTCGGTGCCAAACCAGATGTCCAGCTCCTCCAGCTCGGGGAGCTTGGCAGCGCTCAAGGAGCGGGCAGCCTCGCGGGGCAGGCCTCCTGTTTCAATCCAAAGCTTCTTGAGCTTGGCGTGGGCCAACGTGCCCAACTGGATGCTGCCTCCGGTGACGTGCAGGTCCTCGAGGTTGGGAAACACAGGGTAGAGCTTGCTGACGTCGCCGACGCTGGTCCACGAGATCTCGGTCTCGTCCGGGTACTCGAAGTTGCCCACGTGGAGCTTTCTCAGCGAGTGGTTCTTGCCGAGCCGCGTCACCGCCAGGATCGACTTGCCGAAGTCCGCCTCCCCGTCCTCCATGCTGCTGTCGAGGCCGATACTCAGGCTGCGGATGAAGCGCGCCGCCGGTGAGCTCATCACGATGCGGGCCTGGGCCGGCGTGTCGGCAACATCCTCGTCCCAGCTGACCCCCACCGTTGCGCCGATGATGAAGCCGCACCACCAATCGAGGCTGAACACCTCGGCCTCCGCCGCCGCGAGCTTGGCCAGCTCCTTGCCCATCCAGCTGTCGCTGTGGGCGTCGAAGACCTCCTTGGCCCGGGCGTTTATGGCTTTGGCGTCGCCGGCCCCGTCTTGCGCCGCGTAGTGCAACAGGATGAGCTCGCCGCGAGGATCACCCTGGGTGCTGAGGAAGTCGGCATACACCTCCCAGGCCTGGCGGCTGTCAGGGGCGGCGTGGATCGCGGCTTCGAGGTCGGCGCCCGGCCCCGCGGCAGCGGCAGGCGCTGTCGCGGCCGACGCGACGAGCACATAGCCCTTCTTGGTCTTCTTCTTCACCGCCTTGTCGTGCTCTTTCTGGGCGGTGGCTTCGTCGCTGAAGACCTTGCTCTGGACGGTGCCGTCGGTGCCGATCTTGCCGAAGCGGACCGTGTAGGTGTCGCCGTCGAGGGTGATCTCCCAGAACTTCGAGGACTTGGCGTCCTTGTACTCGTATCGCGCCATGGGGCCTCCTGGGTGCGTGCGGTGGTCGGGGGGCGCCCGACGATACCACCCCGAATGTCGTCAGACGATCTCCAGCAGCATCCGACGCAGGCCCTCCACCACGCTGTGCCAGACCGGCTGCTCCGGCGTCGCGTCGCGGCTCTCCCAGCGTTCTCCGTCGGGCGTTGCAAAGCTCACTCGGGGCCCCCCCAGCTGGACGCTGTGGCTCGGCCCGTGGGCGTCGTCGTGCGGGGCTCCGGTGAGCCACAGGCGGGCGTCTGGCAGGTCCTCCTCACGCAGCTCCGCGCGCCGCTCGAGCACCACGACCCCGGCCTCGACCCACTCGGCCAGCGCCAGCTCCAGCAGCGCCAGCTCCTTGCTCAACGGCTGCTCGTCCTCGCTGAATACCACGATGCGAATGGTCAGCTCGGTGGTGTCCAGCCATGCCGCCAGGCGGCGCACCGCGGCCACGGCGAAGCCCAGTGCGATCACCATACGCTGCCAGCCAGGGCCAGGGTCCTTGAATCGGCAGCTCTCCAGGTCGGCGCCGAGCAGCAACGTCGGTGTCCGCGCGCCCCGCACGAAGATGCCCTCGTCGCGCGTGTATCGGAGCAGCTCGCCCGAAGCCCATCGCACGTCGAACGGGTCCACCGTCTTACCGTCCTCGATGTACGCCAGCTCCGAGCTGACCATGTTCTCGATGGAGCCCCACGTCGCGATCGAGGCATAGCCACCCACTGGATACGTGCTCTCTTCCTCCAGCCTGGTCGCCACGTTGGCCGCCCGCTTGAAGCGGCTCTTCACCTTCCGCGGCAGCCCGTCCTCGATGGCTTCGGCAGCGGCCATGATCTGCTGCAGCGCCATTCGGTCGCCACGGTGCCGCAGCGCCTCGAAGTGCCGCGCCAGGGTGGCGTCTGCGGCCGCCAGCAGGTCTCCGCACCGACGCGCGCCAGCGGCCAGCGCCTCGTACATCACGGCCAGCGCCTCGGCCACCTCGGGCGTGTCCTGAAGCGCGGTAACGCCGTCGCTCAAGAGCTCCTCGCGCGGCAGGGCGACCACCCGGCGGGCCACCGCGGAGGGCATGCCGTCGGAGAACCCCAGCCGTGCCAGCAGCTCGTCGCAGACGACCGCCAGGGTCTCGGCCACCGTGCGGCTGTCGAGAGTGGCGACGACATCGCGGAGGTCTTCCAGGTGCGGGTCCCCCGCGAGGCGGCCCAGGACGTGCTCGGTGTAGCCATCCACCGCGGCTCGCAGCCGCGGGTTCTCGATGGCCCAGCCCGCCCGAGCGTCGAAGTCGGGACGGGTCAGCAGCATCCCGACGTCCACCACAACGCCGAAGGGCGGCGCCGTCGGCAGCTCACCCACGGCGGCATGGACCCACTCCGAGCCAGGCCCTTCCCCGTCGGGACGAGCCAGTCGCTGCAAACACCAGCTGGCGGCGCAGCAGGCGCGGGTGAGCTCGGCGTCCATGCGAGGCTAGTTCTCGCCCAGCAGCTTGGGGACCTTCTCCGACAGCAGGGCCAGCTCTTCGACCGTCTCGCCCAGATACGACAGCAGGTGCAGGTCGGCCCGCTCGACGACGCCGCCGCCCAGCAGCCACGCTCGCGTTCGCAGCAGGCGATAGAGCTTCACCACCTTGCGGTCGCTGATGATGATGTTGTCCTCGCGCGCCAGGGTCCGGATGAGGCGTCGCAGGGTCGGCAGCGCGTCCTCGGCGAAGTAGCGGTGCCGGTCGCGGAGCTCGCCGCCATCGTCGTCGACCCCGCGCTCCATCATCTGCAGGGCCAGGTAACGGTTGGCCCACAGGATGTCGTCCAGGGAGGCCAGCCCTTCGACCCAGGGCTTCTGATTCAGCTCCCGCGTCAGCTGTGCGTCGAGCCCGGCGTCCAGCAGCTCGTAGAAGTAATCCTCCTGCACCGGCATGCACAGGACCTTCAGGCAGAACCGGTCCTTGAGCGCGCCCAGCTCGGCTTGCTCGGGGATCTCGTTGGTGGCGGCCACCAGGACCTTCAGCGGCACGGCCTGGGGAACGCCATCCTGATAGAACTTGCGCTCGTTGATGACGGTCAGCAGCGAGTTCAGGATCGCCGAGTTGCTTTTGAAGATCTCGTCGAGGAAGACCATCTTGGCCGTCGGCAGCTTGCCCTCCACGCGCCGGACATAACGGCCGCCCTTGAGCAGCTCGATGTCGATGGGCCCCATCACCTCGTTGGGCTCGGTGAATCGGGTGAGCATGTACTCGAAGTAGTCCTTCTCGGACACACCGAGCGCGTCACGGAACTTCGTGACCAGCTCGGACTTGGCGGTCCCGGGTGGTCCCACCAGCAGCAGCGGTTCCTGGGCGACGGCGCATACGGTCATCAGGTCGATGGCGTCCTGCCGCTTGACCAGGAACCGACCCAACGCAGTGCGGAACCGGTTGAGCCGGTCGCGCACCTCGGGGGCCCGGGCGGCGAGCTCGTCGTAGGAGAGATCGTCGATGTTCGTCGGTTCAGACATTCACGGTTCTCTTCGTTGGAAGTCGGCCAGGTCGCGGTGCATACGCTGGCGCAGGGCGTGCTCGCTGTCCTCGACGAAGCGGCGCGCCCAGGGGTCCAGGCACAGCTCGTCGCCGGTCAGAGCCAGCACCAGGGCTTCCATGTATTGGATGACGGTCAGGCAGAAGTGGCTGTTGGTGTTGAAGCTGTCGGTGACGTTGGCCGCCAGCGGCAGCAGCTGGTCGACCCCGGCGATGGCGGTGGCCGGGTCGGTCAGCCCCAAGGCCAGTGCGATGGCGCGGACCAGCTTGATCTCGCGGGCGATGCTGTCGGGCTTGAGGTGCCCCAGAGCGTGGTCGATGGCGCGCTTGAGCTCGTCGCCAACCTGCCCGGTGGCGCGCCGAGCCGTCGCCAGACGAAGCCGCGATACCGCTCGTACCGACGGCTCCAGGTCCGCCGCGGCGACGCTGGCCTCCAGGGCGCTGACGGTCTGGATCAGGCGCGTCTCGATGCCCGCTCGGCGGGCCGCCGGCGCCACCGACGCCAGCCCCGCAGCCACCGCCGGGGCGTCGACGCTGGACAGTCCCAACGCCACGGCCTGCAGCAGGGTGACCGACTGGTGGACCAGGTCGCGGAGCTCGAGGGTGTCCGCCAGCCGCGCGATATCGACCAGCAGCGGAAGCTGTTGATTCTGGTCCAGCTTGGCCGCGGCCTGAAGGACCCGCTCCAGAACGGGGGCGGCGTATCGGGTGGCCAGGGACCCGGCCCGGTCGATGATGGTACGGAGCCGGGCGGGCTCGATGCCCGGGGTCTCCTCGACCAGCCGAACCAGGCGTCGCGACAACTCGTCCCCAGGCAGGCCGACCAGCTCGGCCATGACCGACTCCCCCTCGGCGATGGCCGCCGAGAAGTCCTCGAAGGGGTCGATGTCGGTCGCCGGCTGCAGCATCAGCGACTCGTCCTGGAGACGGTTGAACTTGTACCGCTCGAAGGTGCCGAGCGCCTCGCGTGCGTCCATGAACGTCGCACTCAGGCCTGACACGCTACCCAGCAACGCCTGATCGATGCGCTCGCGGAACAGCGCGGCGGCCAGAGCGTGAACCTTGTCGGCCTCGGGCAACGCGGCCAACGACTGGTCCCGTAGCGCCTCCGAGCGGTCGGCAATACCGAGCCGGGCAAGGCCCCAGCTGAAGCCCAGCCCGACATAGGCGTCGGTGAGCTCTGCAGGGGCTTCCAGCATCGCGCGCTTGCGCTCGAGCTGCTGATACCGCTCCCACAACGCCCACAAATAGTCCGCGACCCGGCCGACGCTGCGGTCGACGTTTCCGCTGCTGCTTCCGTGGCGACGGATGAAGGCGGGGACGTTGGCGGCCAGGGGGAGGCCGCTGCGAAGCGCGCCCATGATGGCGTCCCGCTCCCGGGTCAGCCGCAGCTCGTCTCCCGTGGGTGCGGCCAAGGCCACCGCCACGAGCCAGCGGCTTCGAAGACCTGACAGGTCCCGCAGCCGCTCTGACCAGGTGCGCTGGTCCTCTGGAGACTCGGGGGCGTGGTCGTCGCGCGTCTCTCGGCGCACCAACTCGCTGGCCATGGCCACGGCGCTGTCGCGGGTGCGAGGAGCATCGGACCAGCCGCTGGGCGGTCGTCCGTGCACCCCCAGGGCCTCTGACCAAGCCGCGGCCAGCGCGGTGCGGTCCTCCGCTTCGGACTGCCACAGCGCGTGGGCGAAGCACAGCGACGCCTCACCGACCCGGCCCAACGCCGCCTCCAGCTGACCCAGCTGCGCCCAGTCCTGGGCCGCCGCAGCCGTCAGCAGGTCACTTCGCTCCCGCAGCGCTTCTTCCGCCGCCAAAGCCTTCTCCTCCAGCTCGCTGGGTGGGATGGTCTCGACGTCCAGGGTGATGGGGGCGGGCCGCGGAGCGCGGCGTCGGGTCGGCGTGGTGGGCGACGTTGCTGGTACGGCCGGCGGTGGTGCTGCCGCCGGGTTCGACGCCGCGCGGGCGGGTTGGGGAGTCGCGGCAGGGGCCGCTCGGCGCTGCGCCCGCACCGCGACGAAGGGTTCGAAGGCAAACGCCATCGACTCCTTCCACGGCCGCAGCGCCTCGTGATGAGCCCCGATGAGGTACTCGACCCACTCGGTCAGCGGCTCGAAGGCGTGCTCGGCGATGCGATGGACATCGAAGGTGCGCCCATTGTCGGCATCGGGCTCGGCCCAGACCACCTCGTGGTCGTCCACGTCGAACAGCTTTCGCAGCCGAACAGCGTTGACCTGCGGGTGAAGCGTGAAGCCCACCGGGACCATCACCTGCGCGAGGCCGGCGAAGGGCGCAAAGCCGACACCGTCGATCTCGAGGGGAAGCGCGTGCCGCTCGGCGCGCCGCATGCGGAGGATGACCACCGGATCGTTGGGAGGCCCCGACGCCGCGAAGCGAAGCCGCTCCACGTCGCGCGAGGGCAGCTGCTGGATGAGGCGCTGCACCTGGTCGATGGCCTTGCGCCGCAGCACCCAGAAGGAAGCCGGTGGCGTCTGGCCTGCGCGGGACAGACGCAGCTGAACCTGCAGCTTGCGGGGGGGCTCGATGGCCGTGTGCTCGGTCTCGGGGGCCGGAAGGACGTCCACGGCCGCCCACAGGTCGCGCCAAGGCCCGTCCGGAAGGCGGCGCCAGGGCCCCTCGGCCGGAATCAGCAGGAGCTGACCCTGAGGCGCTCGAAGGCGCGCCAGCCTGGGGTGGGTGTGGCCAAACTCGACCCAGACCCGGGCGGGGCCCGCGGCGACGAAGACGCGACCCGTGCCCTGGGCCGACAGGAGCGCGTAGTACGGGGCGCCGGAGACCCGGCTGACGGCCTGCTGGCCCTCGTCGCCCTCGAAGAAGGCGACCTCGTGAGCGCGGGTCCCCAACCGCAGCAGCTGCGCGGCGGTCTCCAGAAAGCCTTTGCTTGCGTCGCTCAGCAGCAGCGCCCGATCCACCCGCTGCTCCTCGGCCGCGCCTCGCTCGAGCCGTCGAGTCGGGAGCGCCTCGGCCCAGCAGCTGACCGTCGTTTCGGTCTCCTCGGCGACGGTCTTCTCACTGGCCGGGACCTTCTCGAAGCCTGCCGCTACCAGCTTGCGCCGCACGTCCGCGTGGGAGGGCACATCCACCATGACGCGGCCCTCGGCATCAACCCGGCGGCGCAGCGCTTCGGCCACCACCGTGTCGGGCACCAACCCGGCGTCCAGCGCCGTCTCGAACAGCGCCTCGCTGGCTCTGAGCCAGGTGACGCTCACCCTTCGCCGCCCTCCGAGATGGCGTCACGCTGCGCCACCCGCTGAGACGGCGCCACCTTGCCGTGGGACCCCTCCGGCGCGCGCGTCACGACGGCGCCCTCCGCGTGCTCGAGCAGCTGGTCGACGATGTCGCGATGGTCGTCCTCGTGTTCCATGGGCAGCGCGTCGCGGTCGCTCTGGTAGTCCACCACGACGCGTTTTTCGCCGGTCTCGGGGTCGGTCTCGAGGCGTAGGATGACTTCGGGCATGGGTCCTCTCTCAGGCCTTCGGCGTCACGGTGATGTCCTGGGGCAGCAGGACCTGTTTCTCCAACAGCAGGGCGTTGAGCGCATCCAATTCGCCGCGGTGCTCGGTGATGATGGTCCGGGCCCGCTGCCGCTGCTCCGCCAGCAGGGCCTCGACGGCGTCGTCGATGCGGCCGCGGCTGGCCTCACTGAGGTGGTCGACCGCGAAGTCCTGCACCGGAAAGTCGGTGGGGCCCATGCCGTACTGGGTGATGGCTGCCCGCGCCAGCATCGTCGCCCGCTGCAGATCGTTCTGGGCCCCGGCGCTGAGCGCGCCGAGGACCTCTGCTTCGGCCTCGCGGCCTCCGAAGAGGACGCAGATCATGTCGCGCAGCTGACCTTCGGTGAAGACATAGCGGTTAGCAGGGTCGACGTGCTCCACGAAGCCCAGCGCGCCGGCCAGATCGCCGCGGATGGAGATGCGTCGGATGGGCGGCACGTTGTCGCAGTGGAGCGCGACGATGGCGTGGCCGCACTCATGGGTGGCGATGACCTTCAGCTCGGCCTTGGTCAGCTCGGGTCGTTCGCGGTCGGCGTCAATCACAGCGTCGACGTCCAGCGGGGTGAGGGCGTCCTTCACCTCTCCGCGAAGCTTTCGGCGGGCCAGTCCGCGGCACAGTGCACGGATGTGGTCGCCGGACCAGCGCACCCCGTCTTCGGTCGGGTAGCCGCTCTGTCGGACCATGTGCTCGCGGGTCTCGGGCGTCAGCTCCAGCTTCAGCCGGGCGTCGTAGACGTCGATGATGGCGCCCCGGTCGTCTTCGTCGGGGTACGGGATGTGGATCTTGAACTCGAACCGGCCCGGTCTCAGCAGCGCGGGGTCGAGGCTTTCGGGGAAGTTGGTCGTTCCCACCACGAACACCATCTCGTTGGACCGGAAGCCGTCCATCTCGGTCAGCAGCTGGTTGACCATGGAGTGCTCGACGCCGCTGCCGGTGTAGGTGCCGCGGGCCGCTGCGAAGGAGTCCAGCTCGTCGAAGATGATCAGCGACGGGGCGCTCTGCCGGGCCTGCATGAAGACCCGGCGCAGGTTCTCTTCGCTCTGGCCGACCCAGCGACTCTTCAGCTCCGGGCCGCTCACCACCTGCACGGCTGCGCCCAGAGCGCTGGCCAGGGCCTTGGCGAAGAGCGTCTTGCCGGTGCCGGGCGGCCCCCAGAAGATCATGCCCCGGGGCAGGAGGCTCTCGATGCGCTCGACGTCTGAAGCCTCGGTGAGCGTCTCGAGGTGCTTGATGATCGTGATGATTTCGTCGCGGATCCGGGTCTTCACCGGGACGTAGCCGCCGATGTCGGCGTCCAGGTCGAGCGTTGGGATGTCCATCCCGCTGGCCACGGTGGCCGCGCGGATCTGGTCCCAGGCAGGCTGCTCGTTGACCGGGAAGTCCTCGCCCTCGATCGACGTGAGGATGCGCCGCAGCCGCACGGCGTGGGCCCCGGAGACCGATCGATACAGGCGGTACACGTCGAGGCCGTCGCGGCCCAGTTTACGGGCCTCGCGCTTGGTCACCAGGTGCTGAAGGCGCCCGCGGGCCACGCCAACGATGGGGACCTTGTAGGGAAACAGGTCGGCGATGACCCGTGGGAGGCGAAACGACGGGTCCCGGAACCCGAGCCAGCGAAGCGTCGGGTTTTCGTACATGAGCGAGATGACCTCGCGGGCCTCGCCGGTCAGGCCACCGTCCGAGGTGGTCAGCAGGTCCAGGTGGGGCAACACCGCGACCTGGGGCTCCTGGGACCCCCGGACTACATCGCGCACCTGGTTGATCATGGTGGTCATGATGGTCTGGGGCATGCCCGGGCCGGCGGCGTCCGGGGGGACCCGTCCGTCCAGATACACGCAGCCGAGGTCGCGGGCCCGCAGCCGCTCGCGCACGGAGCGGTAGAACAGGGGCGCGAGGCCCTTGGAGCACTCCACCAGTACCGGCAGGCCGCGTACGAGGGCGTCGGCCGCGCGCTGCAGCTCTTCGGGGTAGGCGGCGTCCACCGCCGCCGTCACCCGGATGCGGTCCGGGAGTTCATCGAACGGGATGAGCTGGTGGTCGTCCTGGTCGCTCATACCTTCACCCGGATCGTCAGCGCGCCGGACTCGGGGTCCTCGGAGACTTCTTTGATCTCTCCCATCTGTCCCGCACGTTCCTTCAACGCCGCGACCATCGTGCGGTTGGAGACCTTGTCCAGCTCGGCGTGCAGGTCGCGCAGCCGCTTTGAGAGCCGGTCGGTCAGCTCGCCCTGCAGTGCTTCCTGAACCTTGTCCGCCTCGGCCTCGAGCTGCTTCTTGGCCTGCTTTGCGAGCCGCTGCTTGCCGCGCTCCATCACCTCCTCTTCGACCCGCCCTTCGAGCGTGAGGTCCTTTTCGAAGTCCACCTCGGCTTCAGCGGACACGCGAACCGTGGCCGTCTCCGTATCGATGACGACCCGGGTGCCGTCTTCTTCCACGCGGAGCCAGCTCCCGTCGTCCTGCTCCTCGAACCCCTCCTTGGCCAGCTCGGCGGCCAACAGCTGGGCCATCCGAGCCGCCGGCAGGACGTTGAGCAGCTGCAGTTTGGTGTGCACCGCGTCGCCGACGCGGATGTGCTTGCGGACGGTCTCGGAGACCTTGATGCGGTAGGAGCGGCTCATGGCGATTCCGTGTCGGGCGCGGCGGTGATGGCGCCCCAGCTTTCGAGGCTGTGGCGGAGCCCGGTGGCGCGGGCGAAGACGTCCTCGTAGGGACGCCATTGGCTCAGCAGGTGCTGAGCATCTTCATAGTCGTCTTCGAAGTAGCGCACCACCCCCAGGCGCCGTCGGACGGCGTCGAGACGCTCCAGGGGCACCAGCAGCTCGGCGGCATGGTTGGCGACGCGCTGGCGGGCGGTCAGGGGGAGGCTTCGGGGCAGCCCGCGCAGCCACCACTGAGCCGGGGTCGTGGCGTCGACGACGTCGGTGGTCCCTTCCAGGATGGGCGTCGCAAGGTCCCAGCGAGCAGCGGCCTCGAGCGCGTCGACAAAGGTGTTGGTGACCCGGGTCACCCCTTCGGCGAGGCGCTCCATGCCGGCTTCGGTGGCGGTCTGGCCGGCGGTCCGGTGAGCTTGCGCCGCGGCGGCGGCGAGCCGGTCGCACAGGGCTTCGATGACCAGGGCGCCGGTTCCCGAGGTCCACGGGGCGAAGTCGAGCTTGGCGGGGATGCGGTTGGCGGCGGCCAACCAATCGGGGTGGAGCAGCGCGGGCAGGGCGGTACCACGAAGCTCCGTCTTGGTCGGGGGCTTCTCGCCGCGCGCCCGCAGCACGTCGCAGGCCAGCGCCAGCACGAGCTGATCACCAAGGGTCAACTGAGCCCGATCGAGGGCCAGCTTCTCCTCGCGCCGCCCCACCAACCAGCGAAGGATGAGGAAGCTGTTGCCGCTCAGCCTCAGTCCGAAGTCGGCGGCGGAGTGGCGTTGCCAAAGGAACTGCGGTCGGGGCTCGTCGAGGCTGGCCATCCGGCGCCAACCGCCGGACTGCATCAGGACGCGGACGATGCCGCGGCGGAACATCTCCTCGAGGTGGGCCATTTCCTCGGGCGACAGCGTCTGCGCGACCTGGGACATGGGCGTGGGACGCAGGGCCTCGGCGCGCCGGTAGCCCAGGAGCGTGGCCGCGGCGTTGAGGACCGGATAGGCCTTGGGGTGGACCTCGAGCACTATTGGATGACCCGCCCTTGCTGCCCTGCGAGCGGCCAGCCATTCAGGAGCAGTTCGCCGTCCTGCCATCGGAGCTCGATGGTCTCGGCGTCGCTGAAGCACGGGTCGGTTGGCGTGTAGGCGTCCGTCAGGAAGTGCAGGCCTTGATTGGTGGACCCGATCCAGCGTCGGGTGGTGTCGGGCAGGTCGCGCTCGTAGCGACCGTCCACGAGCAGGTCGCAAAGGCTGAGAAGCTCCTGGGCCGCGGGGCCTTGCTCGCCGAGCTCGGCGAGCGTGAAGCCCGAGTAGATCATGACCGTGAGCCCCGCATCGCGGGCGGCACGGCACACTAAAGCGAGGGCTTCTGCATGGGCGAAGGGCTCGCCACCCAACAGGCTGATCCCTTCCAGGTCGTGGCGTCTGGTGGCTTCGAGAATGCGCTGGGTCAGGGCGTCGGTGCTCACGCTGTCGCCGCCCTCGAAGGGGAGCAGCTTCGGGTTGCAGCATCCCTTGCAGCGCATGGGGCATCCTTGCACCCAGATGGCATAACGGCGCCCGGGCCCTTCGGCGTCGGTGTCGGGGACTTCCATGCCCAGGCGGAGGTTCAAAGCCACGCTTTCCTTCCGGGGTTCGCTCGACAATGTCGGCGCTTACGCGACGGCCTAGAAGCCGTCGGGAGGGATCCCATAGGCCGGCTGCGGGCCTATGTCCTGGGAGGTGTCGGCGGAGGCGTCGGACGGGCTGACGTCGGGATCGGGCGGGATGCCGTATGGCGGGAGGATCACGACATCGGTCTCCGTCCCGGCGTCGGTCCCGGCGTCCAAGACGGCGTCGCTGCTGGTGCCATTGTCGAGGGTGATGACGGCGTCACCGCTGGGCGGGTTGTCGCCCGGCGAATCGCATGCTGCAAGTCCACCCAGACCGAACAACGAAGCCGCGATGAGTCCACTCCGGCCGCGGTTGACCAGGTCGCGCACCCGACTACCGCCGGCATTCAGCGCGGCGCCGCAGAAGACACAGGCGGCGTCCTCGGCAGAGTTCTTGGTGAAGGCGTTGCACGCAGGACAGCGCGAGAGTCCGTGACGCGATGTGGTCTTCTTGCTCATGAAGGCAGTCTACTCCGGGTCTGGAAAGAACGCTCGCGGCTCGACTCCAGCGCTTTCTCCGGGATGCGCTCGAGAATACTGGCGCCGTAGACCTCTTCGAGCGCCAGCCGGTCCATGTGGATGTACCCGATGTAGCATCCGCAGGTCGCGTTTGGGCAGGTGCGGGTCGCGAGGTGTTCGCCGATATCGCCATCGTGGATGTTGCCGAGCACATCGCCAACGAAGTGGCAGCGGCGGACGTCGCCCTCCCCATCCACGGTGAACGCGGTGTGGCCGGCGGCGCAGGCGGTCCCGGCGCTGGGGTGGCGCTGATTGTTGAGGCCAAACAACGGGTCGACGGCTGTCAGGCGGGAGATGTCCGCGTCGCCGTAGTAGTCGGCCACCCGTTTGTAGGCGTTGATCCAGACGTACACATCGTTTGGGAGCCGCGAGCGAAGGGTCTCGATGCCGTCCATCTGGTCCACGAGCCCGACGACGCCGACGCTGAACCGGATCCCCAGGCTCAGCAGCTTGTCGCAGCGCGCCACGAAGCTGTCGAGGCCGACCTGGCTGGGATGCCACGTCGCCCACAGCGCGAGCGCCTGGCGATCGGCGTCTTCGAGCCAGTCGAAGGCGAAGCTCAGATTGGTCTGGGCCACGACGCGTTCGACCTGCGGCATGTGGCTGAGCGCCACGATGGCTTCCTGATAGTGGCTGCGGATGAGTGCCTCGCCCCAGGGCGTGAACAGGATGCCCAGCCGTTCGGCGCGACCTGCCGCCCAACCCACGAAACGCTCCAGGCAGGCGGCGTCGTGGTCCAGCTCGGCTCGGGTGTTCTTCGTCTTGGCGAAGGGGCAGTAGTCGCAGCTGTAGTTGCAGCTGGAGAGGGGCCCTCGGTACTGGATGTTCCAGCGCGTCACCGGAGCTCGTACTCCTGGATGAGCGACCGGACACCGGCGCTGTAAAGCCACGGGCCGATGACGTCGGATCGGGTGATGCCCGCGGGCGTCAGGCGCCAGCGCACGTCGTCCACCTTCGCGAGGTCATGGTCGAGGAGGCTCTCGAGCTGCGGAAAGTGGGCCTGCGGCCGGGCTCCGAAGCGGGCCATGTAGGCGTCGCCGTCGAGTCCTTCGTCCGACAGCAGCCCCAGGATCGCCGTGCGGCGCCGCTTCTCGTCGGCGTCGAGCCGAAAGCCGTAGTCGATGGTGGCAAACGCGTCGTCGGAGCGGCCCAGGAAGTCCTCCAGGATGGCCTTCACGCCGCTTCGTCCAACAGCGTACTCCGAGGAGTAGTGGAGGTCCGAGGTGTAGGACCGCGCGCCGGCGCCCAGGCCCACCATGCCGTCGGCGGTGCACCGGTAGACCGGGGCGTCGGGGGCGATCGCCTGGTGGTCGTGCCGCCGGAACATGCGCATGGAGAGCTGCCGGTAGCCCCGACTGAGCAGCAGGTCGCGGCCGAGGGTGTAGCGCCGCAGCCGCTCGTCGTCCCACGCCTTCGACGAGCGACCGAGGCCCGTCAGGGCTCGCACGTAGAGCGGATAGAGGAACAGCTCCTCGATCGCCAGGTCGGCCGCCACGTTCAGCGACTCGAGCCAGCTGGCGTCGGTCTGGCCACGGCCGCCGTAAATGAAGTCGAGGTTCACCGTGGGGAAGCCGACCCTGCGCATGGTGGCGATGGCGGCGCGTACCTCGTCGGCCGATTGGGCGCGGCCGAGGGCGCGATTCTCGGCCTCGCTGAAGCTCTGCACGCCCATGCTGATGCGGTTCACCCCCACGTCGCGGAGTACCTGCAGGCGCTCGAGGGTGGCGGTCTCGGGCGATGTCTCCACGGACGTTGGGAGGCTGCTGGGCCGCGCGCCGAGCTCCTGGTCCAGGAGACCGAACAGTCGCTGGAGCTGTGTCGGGTCGAGATAGGTCGGGGTGCCGCCACCGATGGCGATGCGGGCGAACGCAGCGTCACCGAGTCCCTCGCGGACGACCCGCACCTGGCGCTCCAGGGCATTCAGGTAGGCTTTGGGCGCGCCGGCGTCCGGCTTGGACAGGGTGAAGAGGTTGCAGAAGCCGCAGCGTTGTCCGCAGTAGGGGATGTGGACGTAGAGGAACAGGGCGTTCTTGGGTTCGTCAGCCCAGACGTCCCGCAGCCGCAGTGGGGTCTGAAGCGGTCGATACGCGTGCTTGTGCGGGTAGGAGTAGGTGTAGCCGTCGAACCGCGGGGTCTCGAGGGTGGTCGGAAGGCGCCGGTCGTTCATGCGGCCTCCTGGGCGCCGATGCGAAAGGCCGCAAAGGGGACCGTCCAGACGGTGGGATGGGCCAGGCGGTGTCCGGTGTAGCCGTCTTCGCCGTAGGTGGTGCCGTGGTCCGAGGTGGCGATCACGAACCAGGGGCGGCGCCGGCGTCGGAGGGCGGCGTTGAGGATCGGGAGCTGACTGTCGACGTACGCCAGCGCGTCGCCGTGGGTGGCCACCGTGTCGTCGGGAGGCGGCTCTGGCGCGTAGTGGCGATTGGGCTGGTGCAGCGCCGAGACGTTGATGAACAGCAGGGCGGGCTCGTCGCCGGCGGCCGAGAGTGCGTCGAGGCGCTCCGCGGCCAGCTCGAACTGGCGCTGCGTCGAGTCCGGCGCGGTCACGCCCATGGCTCGGGACCAGTGGAATTCCGCGAACAAGGACGGGAGCACGCGCCCCAGTGGGGAGGCCGGATTGAAGAAGCCGACGCCCCCGATACCCACGGTGTGGTAGCCGTGGTCTGCCAGGCCCGTGACGATGTCCGGCGCGTCCACGACGAAGGTCGACGCTGTGCTGGTCTCGCTGCCGGGGAAGCGTGTCGCGAACAGGCGCGGATGAGGACCCGGGGTCGGTGGCGTCGGAAGGAACCCCGCGAAGAAGGCCTGGTGGGCGGCGTACGTAAAGCTGCCGGGGGTGTGTCGGGCCTCCCAGCCTTCGGGTGGCAGCCAGGCCGCGAAGTGGGGCGTGCGGCCGGCCGCGAACAGGTCGGTGGCGACGTCGTAGCGCAGGGTGTCCAGCGTCAGCAGCAGGAGGTCGTGGCTGCCGACGATGCGGTTCATGTCCCACATGATCGCAGCTCCTGGGTCATCAGCGGCGCCAGCTCGGCGGTGGTCTGGACGGTGAAGTCGGGCTTGCGAAGGTCCGCCGGCCAGGGACGCCCACCTGCGACCCAGCAGTTCCGCAGGCCTGCCATGGTGCTCCCGTGGATGTCGGCCACCGGAGTGTCGCCGACGTAGAGCGTGGTTTCGCGGTCGAACCCGAGGCGGTCGCAGGCGATGTGGAAGGCGCGGGGGGCGGGTTTGTCGACGCCCAGTTCCTGAGAGACGACCACCGCGCTGGCCGGAAAATGCGCGTCGAGTCCGGCAGCCCGGAGCTTGGCGCGCTGCAAGCGGGCGCCGCCGTTGGTCAGCACGCCCAGCCGTAGCCCCTGCCGACGCAGCAGGTTCAGCAGATCGTGGACGCCGCCAAAGGGCTGGACGAACTCGGGCAGCTCCTGGCGAAAGCGGTCCCAAAGGGTCTCGTCGCCCAGCCATCGAAAGAACGCTCGTCGGGGCGAGTGGCCTCGGGCGTCCCGGCGTCGAGCTTCGACCAGGCGCGCGCAGTCCAATCCCAGACGCGTCTGGAACCAGCGGGTGGCGGCGGCCTCGCGGTCGATGAGCGTGTTGTCGAGGTCGAAGAGGACCGCGTGGGCGCGTGGATGCATGACGTGGCGGGGGGGCTACGAGAGGCTTGCTGGTGTAGCAGAGAACCGGTACGACCTCCAGACCGTGCCACGCTTCGAGTTCATCGCAGGAACGTCCGCCAAGTTCTGGGAAATCCAGCGCGAGGGTGCGTCCACCACGATCCGCTACGGTCGGATCGGGACCAACGGGCGGACGCTCACCAAGCAATACCCCGACGAGGTCGAGGCCATGCTGGCGTACGACAAGGCTGTCGCCGGGAAGCTGGCAAAGGGCTACCAGCGGGTAGGCGACGACGCCCCGTCCGATGGGGGTGGTCAAGCTTCGACGCCCACACCAACTCCGGAAGCGGCCGTTCCGACCCTGCCCGAGGGGTACGACCGGGTCGTTCAGCGCTGGTTCTGCGATGCTTTCGGGGCAGACGCGGTGGCCGGGGCCAACACGCGGCGCATCATGTTGGTGCAGCTGGGCAACCGGATCGACAAGCGCACCACCTACCTGGGCGCCCGAACGGACAAGAGCAGCTGGTCGACCAGGCGCTATCCCACCGTCGAGGCGGCGACCCGGTCGCTCGAGGCGGCGGTGAAGCGGCGAAAGTCCGCCGACGACCGGGTGAAACCAGCACCGATCGATGGCTGGCGCGACTACTCGGCGTCGGAACAGGCCCAGCTCGACAAGCTCATCGATGCCGTGCGGGCCCAGCCCGACGACGAGATGGCGTATCTGGTGCTGGGCGACTGGCTGATGATGCAGGGCGACGCCTGGGGGCGCTTGATCACCGCCCAGCACCACCTGTTGGAGTTCAAGCAGCGCCCCATCGGTATGAACGACCCCGACCGGGACGTGCGGTTCGCCCGGATGAGCCAGCTCCGCAACGCCGAGGACGACGTCCTGAAGAACTATCGCCTACCGGTGCTGCGAAGCCTTCACGCTGCGCTGCCGGCGCCCTGGGCGGAGTCCTCCTCGGCGCGTCGGCACGGGCTCATGCACGCGTACTGGCACCTGGGCTTCATCCATTCCGTGACGGTGCTGGTGACGGCGGCGTCGGACATCGAGCTGGTGGAGCTGCTCACGCATCGCGCCGGCGCCGTGCTGCAGACGCTGACCCTGGCCGATTCGGACCCCGCCGTGTCGGGCGTCATTCCTGGCGTCGAGGCGGGTCTCGGCGGAGGTCACTCCCGCTCGGGCGGGAAATGGCTCCCCCATGTCGCCGGGATCCTGGAGGCCCATGCGCCGCCATCGCTTAGCCGGCTGGTCGTCCGAACGGATCTCAAGCGGGCGACGCAGGTGTACCTCGCCTTGCTGGACGCGGCGCGCGCCGGTCACGTCTGGGCCGGTCGGCTGCGGGAGGTCGTCGGGCCCGTGCCACGGACGCCGGGCTTGTGGGACGAGCTGGGCGACGCGCTGACTCGCTGCCAGTTCACGGTCATGCGAAGGGGCCTCCGCTAGCGACGTAAGCCGACTGGACGACTCGCCAACGCAGATGCGAAGGTGGGCCCACCCCACGCATCTGACGATGTTTCGGCCTCGGCCATTGCAGCAACGCCGTGCACGTCGGCGCGTCTACCACAGGAAAGAACGTGAAGAGAATCGGTAGCATGCTGGTCTTGTGTGTCGCCCTGACGGGGTGTGAGAAGGCCCCAACCCTGGCCGACAAGTTCGCGCCCATGAAGGGTGGCTTGGAGACCTTGGTGGCGAAGATCAAAGACGTCCAAGCGCAGCTGAAGTCGGCGCCCGCAGTGACCGGGAAGTTCACTCTGCCAGCGGACATCGAGCTCAGGGCGTACCCGTCTGACAAAGGCCCAGCGAACACCGTCATCGTCGCCGAAGACGATGTCACCAACTGGGAGGGAGACGTGAGGGCCATAAGCCCACACACTGTTCGCGCAACATCGACCGTCTCTTTCGTGCATGTGCGCGACCTGCTCGAGGGGGGCGTCAACCTGCAACTCAAGGTCGAGGAAGAACCACGGAAGGCGAAGTCTCTCGACCGTCTCGCAGAGTGGAGCAAGGGGATACGTTTCGTGGCGATGGTCCGCGACGCCGGTACGAAGCAGCCCCTGGTGGATGCCAAGGCGAGCCGTTTCGAACCCGGTACCTGGCGTGGCGAGGTATGCCTCTGGGATCTCGATGCCAAAGCGTGGCTCGGGACAGTCAAAGTGACCGTCGGTGACCGCCGCAAGGGCGTCGCTGCATCCGGGTATGCAAGGAGCGCGGTCGTGAGCGGGCACGTGTCGGCCATCGGGAAGTACGTGAGTCGGGCCATCAGTGAAGGGCGGAACGTGGTTGGTTATGCCAAATAGCGTCCGTTGCTGAGTGCCGTCAGGAGCCGGTCGTGAGTCACCCGCTCGTCCAGAACTTCGTCGCCGCGGTCGTCCGGGACTCGACGAACCCTCTGGAGACTGTCGAAGCGCGGGCCATTCTCGACAGCTCAGCGGCCATGCGCGAGCACCTGCTGGTCGACGTCCTTGCTGAGAGCGACAAGGCCGGGCAACCGCAGACGCTGCTGGGGTTCTTCGGTCTCCAGAAGAACCGCGATCCGGCCGTGCAGGAGGCCCTGCTCGAGCTGGCGACCGCGCTGCACGCCGCCCGCGAGGATGGATTGGTGGGCGCTGCGACCAACGGATTCGGCGAGCAGCAGGCGATTCCCTGGATGGTCGTCTTCGAGTCCCGCCTGAAGAGTCTGGAGCCCGAAGCTGCCGCTGCCTGGCGGGGGCTGGCCGATCTCGCCGAGAAGGCTGCGTCCCGCTCACGTCCATCGAACAAGTGGTTGCGGCAAGCCGAAGCCTTCGTCGTAGCGATTGGCCGAAAGGCCTATGCCGCCGAGCTGGACCGGTGGGCCGAAGGCATGACCTTTGGGCGGTATGGGCTGGAGCGTCGGGCCGAGGACATCCTGCGTGGGATCGTATGGGCGAGCATCCACGTTGCGGACACGTCCGTGGCGCACCGGGTGGGGCTGCTGGCCGAGCGCTGCTTCACCAAGATCCCGGACCACGGGCCCGCGTCCAAGCGGCTGGGGAATGCCTGTCTGCTCACGCTTGGAGCCATGCCCGACACCGTCGGTGTGGCGGCCTTGAGTCGTGCCGGTGGCAAGATTCGTTACGCCTCGGCTCAGTCCGAGGCGTTTCGTGCATTGGACTATCTCGCCGACCGGAACGGGCTCACAAGAGACGCCGTCGCAGAGTTGGGCGTCCCCGATGGCGGGCTTGGAGCGGACAACCGCTACGTCGAGCCCGTTGGCGACTTCCGGGCGGTGGTTCGGTTGATGGGGAACAAGGCGGTTCTTCACTGGATCAAGCCCAGCGGTAAGCTGCAGAAGTCCATCCCAAAGGCGTTGAAGACCCCCGAAAACGAGGCCGTCCTGGCGGCCCTGGAGCAGCGCCGCAAAGCGCTCAAGGAGCTGTACGAGGGGCAGGTCCAGCGCCTGGAGGCTCTGTGGCTGCGGGGGCATACCTTGACGCTCGAGCGTCTGCGTACCCTCTACCTGACTCATCCGGTGGTCGGCCACGCATCCAGACGACTGGTGTGGCTGGTTGGAGAGGTCCCCGTCATCTGGCGGCGCGATGCGCTCCGTGGCCTGGGTGATGCCCAGGTCCCGCTCGAGGACGAGGCCACCGTCCGGTTGTGGCATCCCACCGACGCGGCCGTCGAGGAGCTGCTTGTCTGGCGCGACTGGCTGGCCTCCGAGCAACTGGAGCAGCCCTTCCCCCAGGTCTGGCGTGAGGTGTTTCGTCCCGAAGCGCCTGATGCGACCCAAGACCAGCGCTTCAGGGGCTGCGTCGTCCGGCAGTCCGTGGTTCGTAACCTGCTCCAGCAGCGGAGCTGGATCTATATGCTTCAGGGCTACTGGGATTCCCATAATGCCCCAGCACGCCAGCTCGATGTGTTCAAGCTCACGGCTGAGTTCGACGCCGACCCGCTACGCCACCGGATTGACGCTTCCTACATCTACAACTACCTCGCGCTCGACGGGGTGCGATTCTACCCGCACGGCCAAGAGCCGACTCGCCTGGGCGACGTGCCTCCCATGGTGTTCTCGGAGGTCCTGCGCGACGTCGACCTCTTCGTCTCGGTGGCGGGCTTGAGCCCCAAGAACACGCCCGACCTGGCGGGTTTCGCCAACCACACCCCAGCTGCTCGAATCGCCCAGCTCTACCCCGTTTCCGACGCGCGCAAAGGCGTTCTGGCCGTAGCCATCCACAACACCTCGCTGCGCGGACACGCGGCCGTTCTCGACGACGCGCTCGAGGTCCTTGGCGCCGACGGCGTCAGCTACCGCATCCACATAGGAAGCGCCGCCGTCAGCACAGTCAGCGGCGATGCCGTGAAGGTGAAGGTTCGCGCGAAGGTCAAGAAAGCCGCGACCCAGGCGATTCCGCCGTATCAGGGGGATTGCCTTACGGCCACGGTACTGGCGAGGGCGCTGGCCCTTCGGAGCGGAAGCTGAGTTTGCAGTCCTCATTCTCGTGAAAACAGGTGGTTAGCAGTGTATTGGAGTTGGCGTATCGCCGGTCACCATGTCGAACTGGAGCGGAGCCTGATGACGGGTCGACACACGTTGCGTGTCGACCACGAGGAGGTGGCCAATCGTGTCGTGGTCGTGCGGTTCGAAGAGCGCCTCTCCCTGGGGGGCAAGAACGCCAGAGTCCGGAGTTGGTATCGCTACCACTTTCTCCCGACCGCCACGCTCGAGGTGTCGGGCACGCCAGAGAGTATCCCGCCAGAACAGGGCCCAGCCCGTCTGCCCTGGTGGACCTGGGTCTTTGTCCTGGGGGCACTCGCGGCGTTGCCCGTGGCCGTGGTCTCGAACTCGCCAGCATCTTCGGGCTCAGCGATGCTCATCGGCAGTCTCGTCGGTGCGTGGACTGCCACGGCTGCTTTCGCCTGCATACTGGTCGGGGTGCAGCATTGGAGCCCAACAAGGTCGGTGCTCATGATGGCCCTGGCCACAGCCTTGGCCTGGGCTTCTCTTCTCGTTGTGACGTAGAGAAATGCCTGCTCAGGGGCCCTTGAGCTGGAAGTACAGGTAGTCCGCCCCAGCGACCCCACTGAGGCTGGTTCCACCGACCTCCACCGACGTTTCGAAGTAGCCTGTGCCGAAGACGCTGGTGCCGTCAGTGCCAACGGCGTAGACACCGGCGAAGCCTGGCGACTCGACGCGAGTGACCCAATCGAGGGCCCCCGTGGAGGCATCGCGAACCGCCACAAAGCCGTCGCCCCCGCCGCCCACGCCATCGAAGAGGCCGGTCTGGCTCCCGAAGACAGCCCCGCTGTCCACATAGCCCCCCCAAACGACGTGTTGGTCTGACGCTGCGACACCCAGCGCGATGTCGAACCCTGGTCCACCGCCCGTTTCGACCCACTGAAGGATGCCCGACCCACTGAAGGCAGCCAGGAACGCGTCCCGGCCCGTCGTGGTGACGGTCGTTTCGTTGCCCTCGCCTGCACCGAAGACGGCTCCATTGTCGACACTACCGACCACGAAGATGGTGGTTGCTGTGGCCAAGACTCGGTTGGGTTGGTCCTCACCGCTTCCACCGAACCCTTTGGCCCAGAGGATGCCGCTCGTGGGGTTCACTGCCACGAGAGCACCATCCGTGGCCGTCGGTGCTGCAACTCCCGGCAGAGTAGTCCCAGCCGTGTTGAGGCCGGTGACAAGTCCAGTGCCGTTCGGCCGCACGGAGACACCCCCGCAATAGTCCTGACCCGTGCCGCCCCAGAACACTGCGCTACCAGTGATGTAGTCGCCTGTGGCCGCGTCGAACCAGGCGGCGTAGGTATCGGCCAGGCCGCTGACATTGGTCAGTGTCTGGGCGCCCGCCTCTCCGGGGCCAAATTCGATTGGGTTGCCGGCTTCGTGGTGGCCGCACACCAGTAGGGAGGCTTCGTCCGCCGTGAGCGCCACCCCGCGGCTGACCTCCAGGCCGTCGCCGACCTGGGCCTTGGCCCAAACGACGCTGCCGTCGAGGTAGTTGAGGCGCGCGATGAAGCCGTTGCGAGCCACGCCGGATATCAGCTGGGTCGCGCCGAATGTCGGACCACCCGAATACGCACCCGTGAGGAAGATGGCGCCATCCGCCGCTACAGCAAGGTCTGAGGCCTCGTCGACCCCGGTGTCACCGAACTCGACCACCCAGACGAGGTCACCGGTTGGCCCGTATCGGGCCACAAAGATGTCACTGTCGCCAATGCCGTTGAGGGTCAGCGTGGGCGTGACATCCATCGGGCCACGGAAGGTGCCCGCAACAATGGCGCCCCCATCCGGCGCGGGTTCGACTGCGAGTCCGATGTCGAAGTCCGCACCTCCGAACGCATCAGCAGCGACGAAGTCTCCGGGGCAGTCCGTGACACCATCACAGTCGTTGTCGGCGCCGTCGCCGCAGACCTCACTCAGGTCGGTCATCGTCTCGTTGCTTGCCAGACACTCCACGTCCGTTCCATCGGTCGTGCACGTGGTAACGCCATTGGCGCAGAGATCCGTGTCGTTGGAATCGCAGGCCTGCCCGACATCGAAACCTTCGTCGGTCTCCCCGTCGCAATCGTTGTCCACCGTGTCACAGACCTCAGTGATGTCGCTTTGTGTCTCGTTGCTGGCCAGGCACTCGACCCCCATCCCGTCCTGGGTGCAGGTCGTCGATCCGTTGGGGCAAAGGTCCGAGTCGTCGGAGTCGCAGGCCTCGCCGACCCCAAAGTCCTCGTCCGTGGCCCCGTCACAGTCGTTGTCGGCTCCGTCGCAGACCTCGACGATGTCGCTGAGCGACTCGTTGACGCACTCGAGTGCGGTCCCATCCCCGTTGCAGGTCCAGGTTCCATTGGTGCATTGGTCGCTGTCGGGTCCATCACACGGCTGTCCGAGATTTGGCTCACCCTCGCACGGGGTGGCGTCGGGGACCGCGTCCACGGGACCGGTCTCACCATCCTCGGGAGCGTCCGCGCTCACTTCAGCGACGTCCGGCTGAGGCTCGGCGACGTCCGGCTGAGGCTCGGCCGCATCGGGCGCCGGTTCTACGACGTCCGGTTGTGGCTCGGCGACGTCCGGTTGCGGCTCGACGGCGTCCGGTTGTGGTTCAGCGACGTCGGGCTGCGGCTCGACGGCGTCGGGCTGCGGTTCAGCCACATCCGGTTGTGGCTCGACCACATCGGGCTGCGGCCCTACGTCGGAGTCAGAGCCCACGCACTCGCATGCCTGGCAGATCTGACCCGAGGGGCAGCTCTTGGCTACCAGCGCCGAGGTCGTTTGCGAGGGATCGCAGATCTTGCAGGGGTCATTGGGCAGACTTGCGCCGGGGGCGACGCATGTCTCGAACTCGAAGTCGTAGCATGAGCCTGAGTTCGTTCATTCGGATGGAGACAGCGCGACCTCGGGGCAACTCGAAAGAAGCACTGCGGCGACAATGGCAGCCGTCTTGGCCAAGGTATTCCGCATGGGTGGAGAATGCCCACCCCCCGAGTTTCCCGCAAGCCAGCCCGCTCGCCGCCCAGCGCAGCGCGCAGCCCGACTTGGCTACGCGCTGTGTCGAAGGTTCAGACCAGGCGCCGGCGGACCACTACGGCCACCATCAGGACCAGCAGGGCCAGAGGCGCCGTGGGCAGGCCGTTGTTGCCGCTGGCGCAGCCGTCCTCGTCCTTGGGCTCACCCGGCGTTGTGCCGGTGTCGGTCTCCGGAGCCGTGCCGGTGTCCTCGCTGGCCTCGACCGTCTGCTCCGGGCCCGCGTCGGGCTCGGGGTCGGGCTGGGTGACGACCTTGTCCTCCCAGGTCTGGTAGGGGGTCGGGTCGTCCTCGTAGTTGTTGGTGTTGTGCGGGTTGGCGCCAAAGCCGTTCCACTCGAACAGGTTCTGCACGTCGCCCTGGGTCTTCCATACGTACAGCCAGCCGTTGCGGGTCGAGATGGCCACGTCGAAGAGGCCGTCGCCGTCGATGTCGCCCACCGCCGCCGAGGCGATGATCCAGCCACCGGTCTGCTTGGGCCAGCCTGCGGGCTCCTCGCCCTTGTAGTTGAAGGCGTGGACCAGGTAGCCGCCGCTGCCGATGACCACTTCCGGGTCGGCGTCGTTGTCGAGGTCGACGATGGCCGGCGTGTTGAAGAACTGCCAGTCGTCCATGACCCGCGGGAAGCCCTGCAGCGGCTCGCCGGTGTCGGTATCCCAGCCCGAGATGTGGTGGTCGAAGACGTTGCCGTTGGGCTGGCGCTTGTCCGGCAGGATGCCGCCGCCGGCGAAGGCCAGCGCGAAGTCGAAGCCCGCGGTGCCCTTCACGAAGTCGATGCCGCCCTCGGGGTCGATGTAGCCCATGGCGCCGTTGTTCATCAGCACGTAGGCCGGCAGGTCCGCCGTGTCGGAGCCGGCGCCCGCCTCGAGGTTGTTCATCCGGCGGTACTCGCTGCCGTCGTGGTTGAAGATGATGCCCGGCGTCGAGATGGTGTCGAAGCTGATCTCCAGCGTCCCGTCGAAGTCGAGGTCGGCCATCAGCGGGTTGGTCACCACGCCGCGACCCACGATGGGCAGCACGTCGACCATCAGGCCGTAGACCGACTGGGGCCAGTCGGGGGCGACGATCATGCCGGTCTGGGCGTCGACCACGTAGACGATGGCCTCGTTGGTACCGCCCGAGGGCCCGAAGACCTCGCTGGTGCCGATGGCGATCTCCATGTCGCCGTCACCGTCGATGTCGCCCACCGCGGGGGTGGTGATGATGCGGTCGGAGTCGCTGAGCATCGGGTCGTTGGTGCAGTCGAGGCCGCCGAGGCACTCGAAGTCCACCGTCACCGGGTACGGCGCCATGATCGTGCCGTCGTTGTGCCAGACGTGCAGCTTGCCGTCCTGACCGGCGGCGAGAATCTCGAGCCCCGGCTGACCGTCCAGGTCCACCAGGGTCGGCGCTGCGAAGAAGCCGTCGTCGACGACGTAGTCACGCTCGAGGATGAAGGCCGGGTCGTTGAGCCCCTGGCGCTGGATGGTGACCGGGAAGCCGGCGCGGCGCGAGCCGTCGTTGTTCCAGACGTAGACCGAGCCGTCCCAGGTCGCCAGGACGATCTCCAGGGTTCCGTCGCCGTCGAGGTCGCCCACGGCGGGTGCCATCATCATGGTCTCGTGCACGTCCGGATTGATGGAGCCGATCTTGTGGTCGCAGTTCGCCTTGTCGGTGATGAAGGCGCAGGAGTTGCGGTTGTGCGCCGGGAAGGTCGACCTGTTGCCGCGGCGGACATCGGCCCACACCGGGAACCCGGCGACCTCGGTACCGTCAGCCTGGAAGGCGTGGACGCTACCGTCGGCCAGCGCCACGACCAGCTCCTCGTCGTTGTCGGCGCCGTCGATGTTGGCGAAGACCGGCGAGGACTCGCCCGAGCCGCCCAGGTTGATGGGGAAGGCCGCGTGCAGGTCGGGGTCGCGGTCGAAGATGAAGCCCTTGCGGTGGTCGCCGGTGACCGTGGTGGTGCCGTCCGGCAGCGTCGCGGTGGCGCTCAGGCGCACGGTGACCGCGGTCTGGTGCGGGTCGGAGCGGGTCGCGTCGAGGTCGACCGGGACCGAGGAGACGTCCCAGTTGGCCAGGACGCCTTCGACGCCCTCGCCGCTGCCGCTGGCGATCTCGACCCAGTCGCTGGGCTGCGGGACCGTGCCCACGGCGTACTCGATCTTCCAGTCCACGCTGGTGTAGCGGGCGGGGAGCCCGTCGCGGCGCTTGTTGATGCGGCCGGTCAGCTCGATGGACGGCGTGCGGTCGGGGTAGATGACCTGGAACCACAGCGGCGAGACGATGTCGACCTCCGGCGGGATCCGGCCTTCCATGATCATGTCGACCGACGTGCGGGCGTTGTTACGGCCGTAGCCGAAGTGGAAGTCCCAGCCGGGGCCGCTGGGGAACTTGGTCAGGTCGGTGGACGACTCGGGGACGTTGATGTCGTCGGCGCTGTGGACGAAGACCTGCTTGGCCTCCTCAGCGCTCAGCGGCGGGTCCAGGGGGCCGCCGTTGTTGGCGATGAGCGCGGCCGAGTAGATGAGGCCAGCGTGGCCGGCGGAGATGCCGACGGCCTCCGAGGAGCAGCCGGTGCCCGGCGTCGACAGCAGCAGCTGCATGCCGAAGTTGGTGCAGTTGTTGAAGTTCAGGAAGGTCGTCGCCTGGGTGGCGTTGGCCGTGTCGAACTGGATGGCGTGCACGTACAGCGTGTGGTTGTTCGTGCCCGGCATGTTGTGGTGGAAGCTGAGCTCGTCGGCAGCCGAGGCGATGATGATGGAGTTGTTGTCGTAGGCGTAGTTGATGGCGTCCTGGGAGAACGGCGTGTTGTTGACCGTCCCGAGGGCCTCCTGGATGACGGCGGCGCCCGAGTCGACGCCGAAGACCACGCCCTGGGCGAAGTCGTTGGCGTCGGCCACGAAGCTGTCGCCGACGCGCACCATCAGGGCGGTGCAGCCGGGGCAGACGCCGATGTCGCCGATGCCGTTGTTGCCCTCGGCGGCGGAGTCGCGCGCCTCACCGTTGCCGTGGCCGAAGCGGTTGTCGTCGTAGGCGTCGTTGTCGTCGCGGAAGAAGTCCCAGCCGGAGATGTCGTCGAGGTAGCCATTGGCGTCGTCGTCGACCCCGTCGGAGCACTTCAGGATGAGGTCCTGCGGGTCGAGCATGCCGTTGCCGTTCTCGTCCCAGTTGGCCAGCTCGGCGTTCTCGTCGCCCGAAGCCGCGTAGTAGTCGCGGATGTCGAACCAGCCGGAGCCATCGACGTCGAAGTCATCAGCACCCGCGGGAGGGGTGGCAAGCGCCGTGGGCTTGCAGTTGGCCAGCTCATCCCGGTTCAAATAGTACTTGTTCACCAGGTCGCGGTTGTCCCAGTACACGCCGGAGTCGAGCACGGCGATGATGACGCTGCGGTCGCCGGGGGTCACCTGCCAGGCGCGGTCGGCGTGGATGCCGGTACCGATGATGCCGTCGGCGCCCGTCGCTTCCGTCGTCCGGAAGCCCGGGTTCTGGGCCCACTCCTCGGGAACGTAGGACCAGAGGTTCCACTGCCCGCCGAAGCCGGGGTCGTTGGGCGGGTCCAGCCGCGGGTCTTCGTCCGGGCCATTGGGCCAGGCCAATGCGGCCACAGGCAGCAACAAGAGCGCGATGATCGCACTTCCACTCAACGTAAATCGATGCATTTCGGGCCCTCCTCAAGACTGCCAGGCGCCAGTACATGACAAAAATCTCGGTGCGGACGCAACCGTCCTGGGTTTCTTTCCTTCGTCGGTCCGTTGCCAGCGCAGTCATTGACGGGCCGCCCGGGGCCGACTAGAAAACGCTCCCGCGCACCATTCGCGCAGTCCATACAGCCACCAGACAGGCGAGACCGATGAGCCTCAAAGACATCACGCCGCGCGAGACGGCCGACACCATCCACGCCACGTTCAAGACCAACAACGGCGACTTCAAGATCCAGCTTTTCCACAAGCGCGCCCCGAAGACGGTCCAGAACTTCATCGACCTGGCCGAGGGCACGCAGGAGTGGCAGCACCCGCGTACCGGCGCCACCAAGAAGAACGCGCCGTACTACAACGGCCTGTCGTTTCACCGGATCATCGACGGCTTCATGATTCAGGGCGGTTGCCCCGCCGGCAACGGCCGTGGCGGCCCGGGCTACCGGTTCGCTGACGAGTTCCACCCGGAGCTGCGTCACGACGACTTCGGCGTCCTGTCGATGGCCAACGCCGGCCCCAGCACCAACGGGTCGCAGTTCTTCATCACGTTGGGGCCGACCCCGCACCTGGACGACCGCCACGCGGTCTTCGGCAAGGTGGTCGAGGGTGTCGACGTGGTCGGAGCCATCGGCTCGGTGGCCACCGGCCCCGGCGACAAGCCGCTGCAGCCGGTGAAGATCGAGACCGTCACCATCGAGCGCAGCTGAGCTCGATGCGTCTCCGGATGTTTAGCGCCGCGACCTCCGTCACTCTGGTGGCGGTCGCGGCGTTGTTCGTTGTGGCGGTTCCGGCTTGCAAAGAAAAGGGCCCGCCGCTGCCCAAGGGGGCCTCGGCCAAGGCGGACCCCGCAGGTGCGGCCCCGAAGATGGGAGACACGAAGCTCCCCGGTCGGGTCCTCATGGGCGACAAGCAGTGGCCGGCGTCGCAGTTCATCGGCCATGACGCCCGGATGGACCTGCGGACGCACTGCCTGTCCGCTCGAGACGCCGCGATCAAGCAGGCGAAGACGAAGCCTGACCAGAAGGTCGCCCAACTGTGCTTTGACCAGTCTGGCAAGCGCGAGCGCGTCAAGGCCATTCGGGTCGACTTTGCCAAGGGCGGTCGCATCGGCACCATGATGGCGCATCTGCGCGCCAACAACGAAGCGGCCCACTTCATGGTGGAAGGCTCCGGCAGCGTCTACCAGGTGCTGGACCTGAGTCTGGCGGCGCGTCGGGATGGCAGCTACCAGGCCGACGAGGTGCGTGTCCTGAGCGCCAACGAGACGGGACACAAAGCGTTGATTGGGGCGTTGACCGAACTTTTCGGTAAGCTCCCCGTCACCACGCTTCCGCTGAAGCTGGCCCAACCGCAACCGCCCAAGCCTCCCCAGGCCCCAAAGAAGACCCCGGCCGCGACCAAAGAGACGAAACCATGAATGCTGCGCTGACTCTGCCCCGCTTGCTGCTCCCTCTGCTCGTTCTGGTGCTGGGCCTCGTCGCCTGTGATGACGGCGGCAACACCACCACCACGCCGGTGGACCTGGGACCGTTCCCGCAGAGTTCGGTGAAGGACTGCGCCAACAACGACGTGGATCTGTCGGCCGTCTTCGCGGCCAACGACATCACCTACGTCACCATGGGGGCCAAGTGGTGCACCGCCTGCCGCGAGGAGGTGGTCATCATCAACAACGACATCCTGCCCAACATCCCCGCCGCGCGGACCAAGGTCGTGCAGCTTCTGCTGGAGGACAACCCCGGCCAGGCCCCGCCGTCCACCCTCTGCGACGCCTGGGTCACCGATCTGAGCCCGCAGTTCGACATCTACGCCGACGTTGACCAGTCGGTGGTCAGCGCGTTCTACAACGGGGCGGTGCCGCCGAGCCTGCCGGAGCACATCCTGGTCAACCGGGAGGGCACGATCGTCTTCCAGGAGCTGGGGGCGCTGCCCAAGGACTTCGACGTCATCATCAACGACTTCCTCCAGTAGGAAAGGAAGCGCAGAAGACCGTGTCCGAGCCTCGGTTCTCCACGGACGAAGCCGTCTGTATCGTCGGTTGTGGCTACACCGGCGCCGTTGTCGCCCAGCGTCTGGCGTTCGACGGCCGCCCGGTCGTTGGGACCACCCGCAGTCAGCAACAAGCCAACGTGATCCGGACCCGTGGGGCCGATCCGGTGGTGCTGGACCTGGCGGACCTCGAGCCGCTCAAGCGCCACGCCGGCGCCATCGCCGGGGTCATCACGATGGTGCCGCCGGCCATGGAGGGACGTGGCGAGGCGTACACCGATTGGACCGGCAAGCTGCTGGAATTCTTCGCCCGCAACAGCGACCTGAAGGCCTTCGTGTACGTGTCGTCGACGTCGGTCTATGGGGACTATGACGGTGCGGTTGTGGACGAGCGTACCGAGTGCCGGCCCGACAGCCCACGCGGGAAGGCGCGCCGCGCCATCGAGCAGCAGGTGCTGGACAGTGGGTTGCCGGGGATGGTGGTCCGACCGTCCGGCATCTACGGCCCGGGCCGCAGCCAGGCCCACCGTCTGGCCAAGAGGGCCTATCGTCTGGTGGGTGAGGGGGAAGCCCTGACCAATCGGATTCACGTGCGCGACCTGGCGGCCATCTGCATCGCGGCGGTCGACCGGGGCGAGCCCGGGGACATCTACCTGGCCAGCGACGCGAGCCCGGCGTCGCAGCACGAGGTGGTCCAGTTCTGCGTGGACACGTATGGGCTGCCGGAGCCGAACCGGCTCAGCCTGGCCGAGGCGAAGATTCGCATGACGCCCAACGTGTTCAGGATGATCACCGGATCCAAGCGGCTGGACGCGTCGTGGACCCTGGAGAAGCTGGGCGTGAGCCTGCGGTTCCCGACCTATCGCGAGGGTCTGGCGGCGGTCTGGCACCAGGAAGGCGACGCGATTCGAGCCCTCGTGAGCTGAGTTGCCTCAACCCATCCGTTGGGCCTCAACATCTGCAAGGAAACCCACATGCGTCGGATGATCGTCACTCTCGTTGTTCTGCTTGGGGGATGCGACGTGGCTGGGCCCGAGGAGGAGCCTACGTCGACGGGTTCGGTCGTGTGTCCTGGCTTGGGGGCTGAAGCACCGCCGTCCGTAACTCTGGTGGTCACGCTTCCCGACGGCACCCCGGTCGAGGGCGCCCAGGTGTTGGCGTCCAATTCAGACTGCGTTCCGGGCACTACGGACGCGCAGGGGCGAGGGACCGTCAGCAACGTCGCTTCCGGCGCGTCGGTGCGCGTCGACGGGCGGTTCGCCAATGCTACGTCCTCCGCCCTGGCCTCGGGCTGTTGGCCAGAAGATCAGAGCGAGTTTCCGATCGGGTTGGCGCTCTTACAGACCGGGGGCGAGGTGGCATTCGCTGGTGGAACCGCGACCCTCAACGCCGACCCGACCGCAGCGACACAGCTGGCTTCCCTCTCGCTGCAGGACCTTGCGCCACTTCAAAACACCTTCCTCTACGCCTTCATGGCGTCCAACAACTCGAAGCTCTATGCGAAGACGGACTACATCTACTCTCGGGTTGGAGGGGGGCTTCAAGGACAGGTGGTGGTGGATGCCCCGGGCTACGGTGATGTCACTCACGTTGTGAAGGTGGATTCGGAAACGGGGGATGCGGAGTGGGTCGACTTCACCGCGACGGGACCCAACTCAGGAACGTTCAACATTCGTACTGGGGCCCTTGGAGCCATGTTTTTCCTCACGAGCGAAGAACCCTAGCCAGGCGCGGTCAGGTCGAACGCCAGAATCTATCGTTTGGCCGAGCACCGCAGCCTTTCCTTTCCGGGCGGCGTGTGGCAACCCTTGGTCGAATGACCGCGCACGTGAACACGTCAAACACACTGGGCACGCACTGGGTCGTCGACTACCGAGGGTGCGACGCCGAGCTGTTGCGGGATGCCACCCGCATCGAGGCGTTGCTGGTGAAGGCGGTCGTAGCCGCCGGCGCGACGCCGCTGGAGCGGTCGTTTCACCGGTTCGAGCCGGACGGTGTCAGCGGGGCGGTGCTGCTGGCCGAGAGCCACATCACGATTCACACGTGGCCCGACAAGCGGTTTGCCGCCGTCGACTTCTACACGTGCGGCGACACCCAGCCGGCCAGGGCACACGACGAACTCATCGCGGGACTGGCCTGCGAGGACGCGTCGGTGGTGGTGATTCGCCGGGGGCTCCACGCCGAGCCGGGCGAGCAATCATCGGTGTTGGTCGAGGAAACCGGGCGCCACACTTAGCGAGACTCTGTCTTAATCGCAGAGGACGCAAAGAACGCTAAGAACGCAAAGAGATTGAGGAGTGTCTGCTCCTCCTCTCTGCGGTCTTTGCGTCCTCTGCGTCCTTTGCGATTGGAAGGCAGCGTCAGGAGCCAGGTCTCGCCCTGCTAGATATCGTGCCCGAACACCGAGCCCAGGCGCGTTCGGACGAGGATGACGTCCGTGCGGTAGCGCGAGTCGGTGATGTTGTTGAGCAGTGCGGCCGTCTCGTTGTCGTTGAAGAACGCCTTGCCGTTGAGCTGGCTCCGGGAGACGGCGGTCTTCACGAGGGTTTCGGCGACGCCGCGGTCGAGGCCATCGGCGAACATGTCGATGAGCTGCTCCAGCCCGATGACGCCCACGCGCATGGTCGTCGACGACCCGGCATCTCGGCCCATGGTCGGCCAGGCACCGGACGGGCGCCGCTCCTTGGGAGGACGCGACAGCCCGATCGAGGGACGCCGTGTCGGCTCACTCGTGCTGCTGTCGGTGAACATGAAAGGCACGCGGGCCTTGGCGAACCGGGCCACGACGCCGACGAGGCCCGACTGGCCTCCGAGGTCGTCGAGGATCTGCTCGCAGTCACGCTGCGATAGCGCCTGGCCGCGCAGTCGATGCCGGTTGACGGCGTCCGACACGGCCCGCGCTGCCTGGTCCTGGCCCAGGCTGGACGCGAGCATGTCGCACAGCGCGTTGCTAGTGATGGTCTGGCTCATGAGCACCTGTCAAGGCTCGGAGACGGCGGGGTCTCAAGCAACAACGGTCGTAACCGGCATTGTAACCGGCGTGAACGACCGAAGAGCGGTTGGGGCGCGCGGCTTGGGCCGTCAGGCCTGGGGGAAGGCCAGTACCACCGTGGTGGTGTTGTGGAACCCACTCATGTCGCCCACGTCCAGGGCGATCTCGCCGTAGGTCTCGAAACCCGCCAGCGGCACCCCGCCCAGCGCGTCGCTCATGCCGGTCACCGCGTCAGCGAACTGGTCGCTCAAAATGAGGTTGCGGCAAATGCAGTCGAACACGATGGCGCCGGCCACGTCTCCACCGCCCATGGCGCTCTTGGCCCGCTTGGCCGCCTCGACGGCGCTCTCGACCTGACGCACCGGAACGCTTTCGGTGAACTCGAACTGGGCACCCTGGGGGATGCCGCAGGCGAAGCTGATAGACCCGTCCTCGCCCTTGGTCAGCGGCGCCCGGATCTTGTAGTCGCCGTCACCCACCGCCAGTCCGGCTTCGAAGCGCAGCAGGTAGGCGCCGATCTCGTCGGCCTCGGTGAGCTGGTCCACGTCGATGCCCGCCTTGGCAGCGGCCTCGCGGGTTCGCTCGGTCCACACGTCCCAGGCGGGGCGGTTGTCCACTTCGTAGACCGTCGCTCCTTCGGCCTTGGTGACGGTGCCGGTGGAGGCGCCGATGGGGGTGTGGCCGTGGCAGATGCCCACGCCCAGCTTGCTCTTGGAGAAGATCAGGCCGACCACGGCGGAGTCGTTGGCGACGTCGCCGCCCAGCCCCACGACAGCCTTGGCAAAGTTCAGGTCGTCTCCCGCCGCGCCGCCCGCCAGGGGCACCGTGAAGCCAAGCTTCTGCGCAGCCAGCAGCGTCGCCATCTCGCCCGTGCCCGACAGCGGGTCGAGCAGCAGCAGGGCGGTGCAGTGGTCGTAGCCGTCGACCTGGCGGGGCAGCCCCGCCAGCGCGGCGTCGAGGCAGCCGTCGGGGTTGTCTTTGAGACCGCCGGCCATCCCTGCGTGCACCACGAAGTCACCCGCAACGGCGACGGCCGAGACGGTGCTCTTGGTGTCGCCGACCTCGGTGAACTCACCTGCGGTGGTGCAGCCCATGACCTTGGCGCCGTCGAACGCGCTTCCAAGAGCGGTCAGAACCCCGCCGAGGTCCTGTTTGGTGGAGGAGAAGGCCATCACCAGGGCCGGCGAGTTTCCGCCGAGGCCCTCGCGGAGTCCCGCTACCAGATCTGCAGCAGCATTGTCGGAGCCTGAACTCGCAGTTGCGACGGTCGTACCCATGATCTTCTCCCCACTCCCCACCCGGAGCGTACATGATTGTGACCCGGTTTGGTTCGTGCCTTCCCTTGCACGTGCCGCGTCCCATCAAGTGTCGAAGATCCTCAAAGCACCGTCAATACGGGGTTTCCGCGGTTGTAACAGCGAATCGTGCTCGCGATTAGCCCCGGACCTCGTCCCACCGGATGCTGGTGCGGCCGTAGAAGCGGATGCGGCGTAGCAGCAGGTCCAGCAGCAGCAGGCCCAGCGCGAAGTAGAGCGGGAACGCCCACATCCGAACGCGCTTTTCCTTCTTCGCGTCGCCCGGGTCGAACAGAGCCTCGATCTTGGGCGCCTTCACGCCGCCGGTAGCCGCCGCCAGCTCCTCGACCGGAGTCAGGTCCGGGTCGCCCACCAGGTGCTCACTGGGGAACGGCCAGGCCAGCGCGGCATAGCTCACGTGGCGCTTGTCGGGCGCGGCCTTGGGCGTGTGCGTGCCCTTGATGGTGTAGGGGCCGAAGTGGTCCACCTCGAGCTTGCCCTCGTAGCGCCCGGCCGCGGTCTGCACCAGCTCGAGCGGCCGCTCCTTGCCGGTCGGGTCGATGACCGTGACGTCGCTGTCGAGGCCGTCGATGAACTTGTCTTCGTCGTCCACCGCATCCACGCCGACGCTCAACACGCCGTCGGCAATGTCGGCCACCATTTCGAACTTCGGGTCTTCCTTCTCGACCCGCATCGTGTCCCGGATGATCTGGCGCCAGAACTTGGCGTAGCCGCCCCATTTCAGCCAGTAGTGGGCCCAGCGGTTCTTCACGTCACTGGTCCAGACCACGACTTTGCCCATGCCCAGGCGCCAACGGGCCAGGATGGGTTCGCGGAGGTGCGAGGTCATCAGCACCTCGGCGCGACGCTTGGCGCGCGTCGACACGTAGCCGAGCAGCGGGGGGACCTTGCGGACGTCGATGCCCTTGAACATCTGCAGGCGGCGGAAACGCTTGGCTGTGCGCGGCCGGAAACGGTCCTCGACGAGCGCGCGCCGCATCACCTCGCTGGTCTCCTTGAGGAACAGCTTGGGGATGTTGTCGGGGCGGTCGGTGAAGTAGTAGCGGCCGCCGCCCAGCTCGGCGATCTTCATCAGCAGCGAGGAGTCCGAGCCTCGGCCCACCGCCACCGACGAGATGGTGATCTTGTCCTCCAGCGATTGCTGGACGAGCTCCAGGATGCCGCTTCGGTTCGACTGGCCGTCGGTCAGCAGGATGATGTGCTTGCGCTTGGCCTGTACCGCCGACAGTTGCTGGTAGGCCTGGTCCAGGGCCGGGAAGATGTCGGTGCCGCCGCCCGACCGCAGCCGCCGCAGGCTGTCGGTGATCTTCAGCCGGTTCGAGGCCCGTTGCAGCCGCACGATGGGGATGGGCTGGCTGTCGAAGGCGATGACGCCCAGCTTGTCCGAGGGCTGCAGGACCTCCATGGTGGCCCGGGCCGCTTCCTTGGCCAGCTCGATCTTCGGCCCACTCATGGACCCACTCCGATCGATGACGAGCATCAGCGCCAGGCCGACGATGTCTTCCTTCTTCTGCACATCCAGCCGGACCGGCAGGACCTTCCGTTCCAGGTAGGTGCCCGTGTAGCCGCCGGGACCGAAGGAGTTCTCGCCGCCGGCGAAGATGAGGCCGCCGCCGCTGCGCGAGTACTTGTGCAGCACCTTCATCTGCTTGGTGGTCATGTTGGCGTAGCGCATGCGGCCCTGACGGGGCACGTCGCTGATGAAGATGAGGTCGTACTGCTTGGCGTCGGACATCGAAGAGGGGACGCCCCGGGCACCACGCAGCTCCACCTTGAAGTCTCGGTTCAGGGCCGCCAGGAGGTTTCGCCGGTAGCGCTTCTCGCCCTCGATGTAGAGCAGCTTCGGGCGGTCCGGGACCTTGATGGGGACCTCGAAGATGTTGTTGGAGGCAAACCGGTCGAGCTCCTTACGGTCGGCCTTGCAGGACACCGCGACCTTCTTGTCGCCGCCCTCTTTGACCTTGGTCTCGAACTCGATGGGGTTGTCGCCGGTCTTGAGCACGACCTCCTGGACCTCTTCGACCAGGCCGTCGAGGCGCAGCTCGCACTTGGCCTCCATCGTCTGGGTGGCCTTGACGCTGCTCTTCACCTTGAAGGGGATGCGGGCCTTGATGTTGTCGGGCACCTCGACGCCCATGACCATCATCTCGCCGGGTCGCGGGATGTTGGTGAAGTCGAGGTAGTGCACCGGAACGTCGAAGCGCTTGGCGGTGGCCAGCTCGGACTGCACGGTGCCCTGAGTCTCGAGGCCGTCGGTGACCAGCACCAGGCGCTTGAGCGCGTCATCGGGGAACAGCGAGAAGGCCAGGCGCAGACCCTTCTGGATGTCGGTGGCCTTGTTCGGGTCGGCGTCGAAGCGCGCTGCGGAGGCCGCCGCCGCTGGCGCTTGGGGCTCTTCATCAGCCTTCTTGTCGCCGTCCTCGGGCTTCTTGTCGCCGTCTTCGGCTTTCTTGTCGCCTTCCTCGGTCTTCTTCTCGTCGACCTTCTTGGCGGCGGTCTCGGCCTTTGGCGTGTCCGCCTTCGGGCGCGGAAGGCGTGGGATCTTTGGCAGCTTGGGCTGGCCCACGGGCAGCGGGATTTCCTTGGCCTCGCCGGCAAAGACCACCAGCCGGATCTCGTTGGCGGCCTTCTTGTCCCAGGCCTTCTGCATCTCCTCGCGCGTGCGCTCGAGCACCTTGTCCGGCACCGACTCGCTGACGTCCACCACGTAGACGGTCGAGGTCGTCTTGGGCTCCTTCTCGATCTTCTGCACGTCGATGAGGGCGCCCACGATGGCGATGATGAGCGCCGACCGGACGATGATGCTCAGGCCCTGCTGGACCTTGGGAAGGTCGCTGAGGGTGTGGGCCCGGATGATGATGAGCAGCGGGATGAGCCCCAGCACCCACAGGAACTGCGGGGCCTCGATGACGTACTCGTGGGACTTGGCCCACTCGACCACCTCGGGGCCGAATTCCCCCACGGCCCAGTAGCCGACACCGGCCAGGGCGAGCGCGAACGCGTATTGGAGAAGCTTCGAAATCAAGGTGTCGTCACACGGTGAGGCGGCGGTTGTAGGTCAGCCACTCGAGGGCGAACAGAGCGAGCGCCCCTAGCAAGAACGCGCGCCAGAGGTTTTCCATCCAGGGATCATCGGGTTTTTCCCACTTGGGGGGCTCTTTGAACGCGGCGTACTCGCCCTGCGGGACCACGCTGGATTCCCGCTCGTTCATCAGGTTGATGGCGACCGCCATGGGCAGTTCGGTGGCCGGCGTCGAGAACTCGTAGATGCCGATGCGGTCGGTGCTGAAAAGGAGCCGGTCGTCCACGCGCCGGGCCATGACCTCGTCGTCGTCTCCCTTGGGGCCCTTCACGGTGATGGGCGCGTCCTTGGGGCCGGGCATCTCGAACGCCACGTTGACGGCGTCCCCGGCGCGGTTGGGCTTCAGCAGCGCGTCGTCTTCGGCGTAGAACCAGTTCAACACGTTCACGACCAGCAGTGGGAAGGCGTAGTTGAGCGGCAGCAGGCTGTTGCGGATGTCGAAGCCGAGCACCACGAACTTGCGCTGCCCGGCGCTGTCCACTCGCGTCATCAACAGCGGGGCGCCGTTCTGCGCCGCAGCGACCAGCTTGTCGCCCCGCTTCTTCTTCACCACCCGCATGCCGGCGATGTTCAAGTCCACCAGCTTCAGGTTCCGGGCGATGGGGTGGCGCTTGTACATGCGCTTGATGTCGGGCTCCTCGAGGATGCCGTCGGACAGCGCGAACTCGCCGTTGTCGGGCTGCGGGTCGAGCACGAAGTAGGCGCCGGGCCGGGTCATGTCGACGTTGACGCTGTCGACGATGGTGACGTCGTAGCCCTCGGGGCCCTTGTAGGCCTCCGGCGCGACGATTTCGAAGTCCACGTTCTCCCGGACGAAGAGCGTCGCGTGCAGGAAGCTGTTGCCCCGGGTCACCAGCTGGATTTTCAGCTTCTTGCGCTCGGGCACGATGGCGAAGGCCACGTCGTCTCGCGGCAGCAGGTCACGCACCGGCTCTTCCGCCGCGATCTCGACCTTTGCCATGATGCGGGCGCCGGCGAAGCTGACGTTGTCGATGACGTCGCTGAGCACCCCGCCGTTCTTGCTCTTCGGCGGCAGCGTCAGGGAGTAGCTGGCCACGATCGAGCCGCGGTCGGTGAAGTCCGTGATGCTGTTGCCGGTCTCGTTGGCATACAGGAACAGGGTCGCCTTCACCGGGCGGTCCACCTCGTTCTTGATGGCGTAGAAGATGGCGTAGCTGAGACTGTCGTCCAGGTAGGGCCGCACGTTGAAGGCCTGCAGGGCCACGTTGGCGCCGGGCTTGCCGAGGGCTTCGACCTTGAGATCCAGGCTCTTGACGACGTCCTTATCGAGCTCCGGGAAGCCGCGGTCGCTGAGCACCACGACCTCCGCCTCGTCGCGGCCGCGGATGGCGGTGGTCGCGAACTTCAGTGCCTCGTCCATGTTGGTGGCGGTGTCCAGCGCGCCCGTGGGGGCGAACCGGTCCACGGCGGCGTGCAGCGCCTTGCGGTCCGCCGTCCACAGGCTCAGCGGCCGGACCTTGGCGTCGAACTGCAGCACCATGGCGCGGTGGTTGGGGTTGTCGCCGAGCTTGTCGATGAGCTCGTGGGCCCGCTTGCGCGCCCGCTTCACCCGGGACTCGCCGCCCTCGATGGCCGACATGGAGGCCGAGGCGTCCAGCAGCAGCAGCGTGTGACGCGTGGGCGGCGGCTTGGGCGCCTCGTAGTTGCAGCCCGCCATTCCGCTGACCTTGGGGTCGCCCAGGGCCATGACGATGGCCGCCAGGATGCACAGCTGCACCAAGAGGCTGAAGATGCGCTTGAGGACCTTGAACAGCGAGGTGCTCTGGCGCTCCTCGGCGACGCGCGCCCACAACGGCGAGAACGGGACCTCGATGCGCTTGCGCCGCAGCTTCAGGATGTAGAGCAGCACCATGGCGCCGCCCAACGCCCCGAAGAGGGTGAGCAGCTGGCTGCCTGTGAGGCCGGCGAAGGTCATGCTTGGCCTCCGGTAAGGCAGGCCAGTGCGGAGCCGTCGCATCGCAGGACGATCTCATTCGCCCCCCAAACCCCCCAAGGCCATGAGAGAGTTGGGGCTTCCGCCCCCCTTCGGAGCGGCCGCTGCGCTCCTCTGCTCCTCCGCTCGCAAGCTCGCTTCGTCGCGCCGTCGCTACGGGCCGTCCGACGGAGTCGGATGCGGATTGAACACGCGCCGACGTCTCGCTGAGAGTGCTTGATCTGCGCCGCGTCTGGGAGTCGGCTGAAGCTCCACTCTGTCATCGGAGGAAGCCTCCGGCGCGGAAGATTCGGAGCATCAGGTCATCGAACGGGACCTGGATGGGTGTGCGGAAGTAGCTGAGCGCCCGCTTCTTGCAGAAGGTCTCCAGCTCTTCGCACCAGGCCTCGTAGGCCTTGCGGTATTTGGCCAGGACCCGCGGCGTCAGGGTGACTTCGCGCTGGGCACCCGTTTCACAGTCCACCACCAGGACGTCGCCGCGCATGCTCGGGTTGAGCTCGCGCTCGTCGGTCAGGTGAATCACGAATGGCTCGAAGCGATGGTACCGCAGCAGGTTCAGACCATCTTCGTAGCCATCGGGGTCGTAGAAGTCGCTGATGACGACCACCAGCCCGCGGCGCTTGGTCTGGTGCACGAAGGACTTGAGCGTCTCGTGCAGGTTCGTCTTCCCGTCCGCCTCGAGCTTGGTGAGCATGTCGAACATGCGGAAGATCTGGGCCTTTCCGCGGCTCGGCCGCATGCCCTCTTCGGTGTTCAGCTTCTCGGTGAACGGCAGGATGCTCGCCCGGTCCATGTTGGACAGCGTGATGTAGGACAGGGCCGCCGCCATCTTGCGGGCGTAGTTGAACTTCTGGCGGTCGCCCAGGGCCATCGACTTGCTGGTGTCGATGATGACGTAGACGTAGAGGTCTTCCTCCTCCTCGTACATGCGGATGAGGAGGCGGCCCATGCGGGCGTAGACGTTCCAGTCGATGTTCTTGAAGTCGTCGCCCGGGGAGTAGCGGCGGTGGTCGGCGAACTCGAGGCCGGCGCCCAGCTTCTTGGACCGGCGCTCGCCACGCATGGAGCCGAGGAAGGCCTTCTTGGCGACGATGTCGAGGTACTCCAACTTGGCCATGAAGGCCTCGTCGAAGAGGTCGTCGTTGCGCGCCTTCTGCCGGCGCTCCTTGAACCGCCGGAGGACCATTACGCCCGGGTCTCCTTGGTGTTCTTGAGAATCGCCGCGAGGATCTCGTCGGTGCTGACGCCCTCGGCCTCACCCTCGAAGTTGCGGATAATGCGGTGGCGCAAGGCGGGCACCGCGACGCCGCGGATATCCTCGGCGCTGACCGCAAAACGGGCGTCCAGCACGGCGCGGACCTTGGCCGCGATGATCAGCGACTGGGCACCACGCGGGCTGGCGCCGTAGCGGATGTAGCGCTGGGCGACGTCGGGGGCGCTCGGCCGCTCGGGGTGCGTGGCCTCGATGATGCGGATGGCGTAGTCCTGCACGTGCCGGGCGACCGGCACGTCCATCGCCAGGTGGCGCAGCTCCAGGACCGACTTCTTGTCCAGGACGGCTTTCACCTCAGGGCTGTGCGTCTGCGTCGTCCGGTCCAGAATCGCGTGCAGGTCCTCGTGGGTGGGGAACGGCACGTGCAGCTTGAACAGGAAGCGGTCGAGCTGAGCCTCCGGCAGCGGATAGGTACCGTCCATCTCCAGCGGGTTCTGCGTCGCCAGGACGAAGAACGGCTCCTCCAATCGGAAGGACTGACGGCCGATGGTGACCGATCGCTCCTGCATCGACTCGAGCATGGCCGACTGGGTTCGCGGGGTCGCGCGGTTGATTTCGTCGGCCAGGACGACGTTGGCGAAGATGGGGCCCTTCTGAAAGTCGAGTACGGTGCGCCCGCCCTCGTCCTGCATCGCCACGCGGGTGCCGGTGATGTCCGAGGGCATCAGGTCGGGCGTGAACTGGATGCGCGAGAACTCGAGATCCAGCGCGTCGGCGAGGGTCCGTACCAGGCGGGTCTTCCCCAGCCCGGGGACGCCCTCGAGCAGGGCATGGCCGCCAGCGATCATCGCAATGATGACGCTATCGACGATCTCCTGCTGACCGACGATGACCTTACCGATCTCCTGGCGGAGCTTGTCGGTGGCCTTCTTGAAGCCCTGTACGCGTTCGCGGACGGCCTCTGACATGGGTCTACTCCTGTCGGGTGGGGAGGACGCGGTCGGGCCGCGCGCCGGTGGTCAAGTGGGTGGAGTCTGGTCCGTCTGCGCTCAGCGCGGCCGGATGAGGTCGAAGTAACGTCGCACGTACCGCCGCTGTCCGGCGGGGATTTCCTGGCGGTCGAGGGTCTCCTCGACGACTTTGGAGTAGTCCTGGTGGACCTTGCGGTACTGGCGTGTGGCGAAGCCCTTTCGGGCGGCCGCCATCACCACGCGGGACTGGTTCTGGCCGTTGGCCTCGCGGCCCTTGACCGAGGACTCTTTGTAGCGGGCGCTCAGGTTGGTGGCGCGGCCCATGACCCGGCCATCGTGACCGTCACCGGCCCCTTCGCCCATGCCCTGCCCCTGGCCCATGCCCTTGCCTTTGCCCTTCATTCCCGTGGGCTGGCCGCCCTTGCCGCCGAGCATGACCATCTCGCCGTTCTTGCCGAGCTTGAAGATCTTGCCGCCCTGGCCCTGGCCTTGACCCGGCTTGCCGCCCTGACCGTCCTTGCCCTGACCGTCTTTGCCCTGGCCATTCTGGTCCTGCTGACCCTTCTGGCCCTGGCCCTGCTGGCCTTTGGCGATGCGGATGAAGCGGTCCATCTTGGAGCCCTGGCCGTTCTTGCCGCCCTGCTGCCCCTGGCCCTGCTGCTGGCCGGCGCGTCGCATCAGCTCCTTCAGATCGATGACCTTGCCCTCGGCGACCCGCATGGTCTTGCCGTTTTTGCCCTGCTGGGCCATGCGCCGCATCATTTCGGCGGCCTTGCGCATCTGCTGCGCCGTCATCTTCTGCTGCGACCCGCCCTGCTGGCGGCGCTGCTGGTTGGCGGCGCTGTTCTGATCCATCTGCCGCTGAAGTCGCTCGAGCTGGCGTCGCGCCTCGCTCATCTGCTCGCGCTCACGTCGCAGCTGCTCGAGCTGGCGCTCACGCTTTTTGAGGCGGTCGCGATCGCGCTTGTTGAGGCGGTCCTTCTTCTTCTTCTGAGCCAGCCGGTCCTTCTTTTTCTTGAGGCGATCGCGCTCTTTGCGGGCCTTCTCGGCGCGCTTTTGGCGCTCGGTCTTCAAGGCGTCGGCCAGTTTCTGCATGTCCTTGCGAATGGACTTCTGATCGCGCTTTTTGATCTCGCCCTTCTCCATCTTCTTGGCGAGCTTCTCCATCTCCCGGGCGGCCTGCTTGAGGTCGTTCTTCTTGATCGCCTCGAGCATCGGTTTGAGCGCCTTGTTGGGGCGCTTGAGCGAGTCTGCGGCCTTCTTGACCTTCTTGGCCACGTCCTTGAGCCCTTCGCCCTGCTCCTTCTTCCACTGGGCCTTGAGCTTGTCGAGCTCGGCCATGCGCTTGAAGGCCTCCTTGAGGGTTAGCTTGCCCTCCTGCAGGTCCCGGATGAGCTTGTTGAGCTTGGCCAGCATCTGCTTGACGCGGGGGTCCTGCACCTTCTTGAGGCGGTCCTCCAGCTCCTTCTGCTCCTCGGCGAGGCGGGACTTGAGGTCGGCACCCAGGGGGGGCTTGCTGAAGTGCGGAGGGTCGCGTGGAACCTCCAGCCGGGCGAGGCTGTCGCTGTCGATGGTGTCTACCGAGAAGTGGTAGTACACCGCGCCACCCGTGACGAAGAAGCTCGCCACGGCAGCGAGGACGAGCGCCGCGGGGAGGGCCATCGGGGCAGCCATCTTGGGCTTGACCAGGGTCACCGCCTGGGCAGCGTCCTCGATGGCCAGGTCCATCAGCGGGGTGCGCTCCTTTTCGTGCAGGAACGACAGTGCTGTGCCCAGCCGGCTGTGGGTACCGCCCTGGGCGTCGAGCATGGCGGCTGCGTCTACGTCGGAGATGCGCTTGAACGCGCCGACCAGGGCGGCGATCACGTTGATGCCGACACAGGCGCCGATCCCCCACCACAGGACGTCGGCCTCGATGAGGAGCGTCTTGTAGAGGATCACGAAGATCGCAGCCAGACACACGGTGACGTAGCCGCTGCGCGCCAGGTAGTGCATCACCTGCTGCAGCTTGATGCGCCAGCGGACGCGGCGCACCAGGCGTTGAATCGTGTTGATGTGCTCCATTCGGAGTGAGGCCTCGTGCACCGGGGTGGCGCGTGATGTGTGGGAGGTAGCTACGAAGAGAACGAACAGGACCGCGATTCGATCCATTTCCACTTATCTGACCACCAAGCATATCGCGTCGAGACGCTCGCGCCGAGTGACCGGGTCACCAAGTCAGACGCACGGACCCCCGCCAATGTTCCGAATGAAGTTGCGGTGGCTCAAAGATGGGGGGCGATTGGACCGCTGTGGAGCCCCGCGCTACAGTGGCGCCTTCTGCGCACCGCTTCCGACAGCGGATGCACGGAAGTCCAAGGAGTGCACTTGGCTGGACGCCGCCAGACGGTACCGATCCCAACGCTAGTTCATCACCGACTGACGACGATGCTCGTCCTCGTCGCAGTGATGTGCTTTAGCGCCGGGCCGACGTCAGCACAGCTCCCGACCACGACGAGGGGCGAGGCGAACGCCGTCCAGATCACCAAGGTGGCCAGCCGGTCCTCTGTGGTCCGCGGCGACATCGTCACCTACACGGTCTCCGCCACCAACAACTCGGGCCGCGACTTTCCCGCGGGGGGGCCAGGTGGAGGCGTTCTCTTCCAGGACACCCCGCCAGCCGGGTTCCGATATGTCCGGGGCAGCGCGCGTCTGGAGACACCGGGTGGCCTGATCACGGTGGCCCAGCCGCCGAACCTTCGTGCCAGCAGCAACGCGCTGGTGTTTGGCGTCGAAGTGGGCCTGGCGCAACCCGCGGGCGTGCCGTTCCTCAATGGGCAGACGCTGCGGTTGACCTATCAGTTGCGGGTCGGGACCCGGGTCAAAAGCGAGCAGGCCTACACCAACAAGGTCTACCTGCGAACGCCCGGTGGTGAGGCGCTGACGCCCGACACCGCGGTCAGTGTCCGGGTGGTGGCCGACCCCGAGTTCGACATGGGGGCCGTGCTCGGGCGCGTCTTCTGCGACAAGGATGGCGACGGGGTGCTCGATCCTGACGAGCAAGGGGTCGGTGGTGTCCGGATCTACGGTGACCACGGCTGGAAATCGGTCAGCGACCGGTTCGGCAAGTGGCACCTGCGGCGCATGCGGCCCGGCAACCACCTGGTCAAGCTGGACGAGAACTCGCTGCCGCCGGGCTCCAAGATTGTCGGGCCGGTCAAGCACATCATTTATGTGACGCCAGGGCTCGTGGTGAAGCGGGACTTCGGGGTGACCTGCAACTTCCAGGAGGTTTCGCCGCAGCGCATCGTGAGGCCGCGAAAGTCCCTGGGGAAGGGCGGCGACGAGGTGGTGGTACCCACTGAGCCGCTGGCAGACATCGTCACGGTCGGCGGTGAGCTGGACACCCTCAGCATCGCCGTGGACGGCCAGCGATTGGCGCCGTTTGCGGTGGATATGACCCTGAGCGGCCCGACCGGCTCTGGCGAGAACAACTTCCGCAACGGCACGCGCAACATCGCCTGGGCACCCGAGGCGCTGAGCGACCCGTTGGTATTCGGGATCCGTACCCGCGGGGGGCCGCTGGCCAAGAGCTGGCGCCTCCAGGTGTTCAGGGTCGACGGGGGCCGCGAGCAGCTGGTGCGCGAGAAGGTTGGCCGCGGACAGCCGCCCAAGAGCCTGAAGTGGGACGGTACCGACGCCACTGGCGTCCTCAGCGTGTTGGTTCGTGGCGCCCTTTATCACGCACGGCTCGCCATGGCGGACGGCAGCGGCAACGTCGCGATCAGTCAACCGGCCGTCTTCGGCGTGTCCCACGGCAGCAGCGTCCAGCCCGTGGTCATCAAGGTGCTGCGTGGGCGCGGGCTGTTCAGCAAGACGATGGCGCCCGGGCGCTCGCTCAGCAAAGAGCTGCGCAAGCTACGCAAGGCGTTCAAGCAGTACCCGGGGGCGCGCCTGCTCATCGGTGTACACAGCGGCGACTCGGGGATGCCCGACGTGGACATGGGCCGCAGCCGCCGTGGCGCGTTTCAGGCCAAGATGCTGGCGCAGAAGGTCCTGGGTGTACTGCCCAACCAGGTGCTGAGCATCGGCTACGGGTCGACGCAGCCGTTGCGCCCGGTCATCAGCAAGCGCGACAACGAATTCAACCGCCGTGTCGAGCTCACCGTGTTGCCTCGCGAACGGCCGCAGCAGCTGCAAGCGCCACCGGTTCGGGACGCCAAGCCGCAGGTGTTGGTGCAGGGCTTGCCGACGGAGTTGGGGACGCTGGCCAGCTACGCACGCTCGGTGACCCGGCCGCAGAACGGCCGGCTGGCGGTGGCGCTGACCAACGCCAAGGGGCAGCGGCGGCTGGCCGTAGTCGTGGTGGACGCCTCGGCGGTGGCGCCGGGGTCGAAGAAGAAGACGGCGCCGAAGACCACGCCGAAGCCGAAGCCCAAAAAGGACCCCAAGATCATCACCGACCCGTTGAAGACGGGTGATGGCAAAGGGAAGAAGGCCGAAGATCGGGGAGAGCTGAAGGTCGACGCGACCATGCGCAAGCCCGAGCCGAAGACGCCGCCCAAGAAGGCGAAAGCTCCTGCGGTGGGCGCGGCGCGCGCGAGTAAGCCCAAGCTCAGCCTGAAGAAGGCGCCCAAGAAAGACGGCACGTCCAAGAAGAAGAAGGCCAGCACCATGGCCACCGATCCACTGCGGCGGTTCGGCGGTGACGCGCTGCGAAAGGCCATCGGTGCCAAGTCGGTGCTGCTCGACGAGTTGAACCGGGGGATGCCCGTCACTGCTGGCAAGCTGAAGGTGAAGCTCCCGCCCAAGGGTCTCAAGATCAACACCAAGCGGTTGTTCCTTCCGGGGACGACGCACCCCGACAACCGCATCACCGTCAATGGCCAGAAGGTCCACGTCGGACCCTCGGGGGCCTTCTCGACCACAGTGCCGCTGCCCATCGGAAAGAGCACCTTGCTCATCGAGAGCATCGACAAGGCGGGGAACAAGGCCAAGATCGAGTGGCCGGTGGAGGTCTCCAAGAGCGAGTTCTTCCTGATGGCCATCGCCGACGGCGTTCTGGGCCACAAGGGCGCCAAACTGGCGGAGCGGGAGCAGTTCCACCAGTTCGAGACGGGCGACATCTTCCTGGCCGGGCGCGGGGCGCTGTATCTCAAAGGTCGGGTCAGCGGGCTGGGGATCGCCAAGGACCTGTTCATTACCGCCCACGTCGACAGCACCAAAAACGAGGCGTTCAACGCGTTCTACGAGCAGGTCATCGACCCGGCGCGTGACTATTACGTCTTCGGCGACGCCTCCCAGGAGGACCAGGACGTCCGGGCCCGCGGGCCGCTGTACCTGCTCGTGGAGCTCGACAAGTCCAAGCTCACCGTCGGCAACGTGAAGACCGACTTCCAGGGCGTGTCACTGTTCCGCTACAACCGTAGCTTCTACGGCATCCACCTGGACTTCAACGAAGCCTTCGCCGAGGGCTGGGACACCCGGGTCAAAGCCTTCGTCACCGACGACCAGTCGCGCATGGCCCGCGGTCACGACGAGATGCGGGGCACGGGCGGCAGCCTCTATTACCTGTCCAAGAAGGACATCGTGAAGGGGTCGGAGACGCTCAACGTCGTCGTCCGCGAAATGCAGACAGGCATGGAGCTGGCGCGCCATACGCTCAAGCGCGACCAGCACTACCGCATCGACTACCTGGACGGCCGCGTCTTCATGCGGGCCCCGTTGCCGGCGACCTTCGACGCGCTCTTCTCGCTGTCTGGGTTCCAGCCCTTCAACGGACGCGACCTGCTGGACGGCCACGAGATCTGGATCGTCGCCGAGTACGAGTCCCGCGACCGGAGCGTCGGCGACAACGTCAGCTGGGGCGTCCAGGCGAGCCAGCGCATCTTCAAATACGTCGAGGTCGGCGGCGGCTATCTGCGCGAGGGGCGCGCCGGCGGCGACGACTACGAGCACATGGGCGCCCACCTCAAGGTCGTTATCAACCCGACCAGCAAGGCGTACCTCGAGTTCGCGCAATCGCTGAACGCCGATGGGGCCTCCAAGCTCACCCGCGACGGCGGCTTCACCTACCGGGACGTGAACCGGACCGGCGGCGAGGACTACGGCTGGGCGTTGAAGACGGGGCTCAGCACGCACATCGGTGACCTCGCCGGGATGGGCAAGGACCTCGATCTCACCGTGAAGGGCTGGTACCAGCTGATGCAGCCGGGGTTCCAGTCGCTGGGCAATCGGCAGGAGACAGGGACCGAGAAGTGGGGCGGTCAGGTGCTGTACCGGCCGACCGATAAAGACCTGGCCGTGGTGCGGCTGGACTGGACCACGGCGTTGGTTCCCGACGACCAGTTCTCCACCGGCTTCCGTGCGGTGAAGCGCAACCGCTATCAGCTGCTGTACCGGCACACCGAGAAGGACTGGCGCATCGGGCTCGAGGCCGGCTACGGCCAGCATCGAGATGACCAGGACGGCGAGGTGTTCGACACCGGCGCGGTCTCGGTCATGGGCGGCTACAAGATCATCCCCGAGCTGGAGCTGACCCTGAGCCAGGAGATCTTGATCGGCGGTGACGACAAGGAGCTCGGTCCGGACTACTTCTCCAGAACCGCGACGACCATCGGAGCAACCTGGCAGCTGGATGAGGACATCGCCCTGATGTTGGCGCAGGAGCTGCGCTGGAACGGCGACAACCACACCCGGCTGGGGCTGCGTACGAAGCTGTCGCCGACCGCGAACCTTTACATCGAGGAGCGGATCCGCACCGACGACGAGACGGGGCGGATGATCGGAGCCACGGTGATGGGTGCCGAGCAGCTGCTGCCGGGCGGCGGACGGATGTACGGCGAATACCGTCTCGACGGTGGCATCAGCGGCCGCGCGAACCAGGCAGTCTTCGGCATCGCCAAGAGGTTCGAGCTGGCCGAGGGCGTGCGGCTGACGGCAGCCTACGAGCGCACTCAGACGCTGGGCGCCTGGGAAGGCGTGGGGGCGCGGGACGTGGTCAGCGCCGGCCTGGAAGTCCTGATGGCCGACTTCATCAAGTACGGCGGGCGCTACGAGCTGCGTTTCGACCGAGCCCCGGGTCTCAACCAGATGCAGAGCCTGCTGCGCAACGGTCTGAACCTGAAGATCGGTGACGCGGTGACCGTGTTCGGGACGGCCAACTACACGCTGACCCAGGACCTGACGACGCGGAAGGTGAAGGCGGAGCACCTGGACAGTTCGCTGGCCGTGGTCATCCGGCCGCTGGAGCTGGACTGGTTCACCATGGGGACCACCTGGAAGCGGACCATCCGGCGCAACGCGCTGCAGCTCGAGGCGTTCGACAAGTTGGGCAATGTCGACCGGGACGAGCGGACCATCACTGACCTTCTGAGTTTCACGAGCATCTTCGAGATGCCGGCCCGGCTACAGCTGGCGCTTCGACTGGCGTATCGCCACACCGAGGAGCGGGTCACGGGGCTGCCGGAGAGCAGCACCGACTATCTCATCAGCGTGCTGCGGCTGGGCTTCCATCTCATCGAGAACTTCGACGTCGCGGCGGAGTATCGGCTGCTCTACACGGTGGACACCGACGAGATTCAGCATGGCGCGCTGCTGGAGGTCAGCTACAACATCATGAGCTACGCGCGCATTGGTGTGGGCTTCAACTTCTCGAGCTTCAGCGACAACCTGATGGCGGACCTGGACGAGGACGCCAGCGGGTTCTTCGTCAGGCTGACCGGAACGTACTGAGCCGCTGATTCGGCGCCCGCGGGGCGTCTGACGGTGCCGGACGTGGTCACGATGCCCTTTGGGCGACGGGCTGCGTAGGCTAGGCTGCCGTCATGGCAGAGACACGCTTTGGAACCTTCGACGAGCTCCTCGAGTTCACCGAGCCTGCGCTGAAGCCCCTGGTCGAGAAGCTGAAGGCCGTCATCCTCGACATCCATCCCGAGGCGGTCGAGGTGGTGCGTTTGGGTGATCGCGCGGCCACCTACGGGGTCGGGCCGAAGAAGATGAAAGAAGGCTACGCCTACATCCTGCCCTACAAGAAGCATGTGAACCTTGGCTTTTACCAGGGCGCGCTGCTCGATGACCCCGAAGGACTACTCCAGGGAACCGGCGCCAAGATGCGGCACATCAAGGTGAAGAACGAGGACGCGGCGGATACGCCCGCCATCCGAGCGCTCATCGCGGCTGCACTGGCGGAGCGGAAAGCTGCGACCGGTACCTAGGCGGGACGACTACTGGCAGCCCTGGGTGCGCTGCTCGGTGTTGCCGCCGCAGGTGAAGGTCGACGGGCAGCCTGTGTAGAAGGTGGCGGTGGCCCCGCAGGCCGCCACGTTGCCGTCCCAACCGTTGCTGCCGTTGCAGATCCACAGGAACCCGTTGCAGTTGCCGGTGGAGCCCCACTGCGGCCCGTCGGAGCCGTCGCAGTTGTAATCGTAGCTGCCATCAGCCCGCGGCGTCGTGAAGAAGGCGATCTGACCTGGGAAGGCTGCGCCATTGTCATCGTCGCAGTCGGTCGCATCGACCACATAGCCGTCAGGTGCGGCGCAGGCCGTGATCGGGGTGTTCACGTCACCGAAGCCGTCATCGTCGGCGTCGGCGTGGTACGTGTTGGCGTCCAGCCCCTCGTCGGCGACGCCATCGCAGGTGTTGTCCTGGCCGTCGCACAACTCGGCGTTGCCTGGGAAGTTGGCCCCGTCGCCGTCGTCACAGTCGGCACACTCGGGGCTTCCGTCGCCGTCGCCGTCGACGGTCTCGCCGGCGAAGTCGGCGGCCCCGCTGCAGTCGTTGTCCAGCCCGTCGCAGACCTCAGGGTTGCCCGGGAAGTTGGCGCCATCGGCGTCGTCGCAGTCGGCGCACTCGGGGCTTCCGTCCCCGTCGCCATCGGTGGTCTCGCCGGGGAAGTCGGCCGCCCCGTTGCAGTCGTTGTCGAGGCCGTCGCAGGCTTCAGTGTTGCCCGGAAAGTTGGCGCCGTCGGCATCGTCGCAGTCGGCGCATTCGAGGCTCCCGTCCCCGTCGGCGTCGGTGGTCTCTCCCGGGAAGTCGGCGGTGCCGCTGCAGTCGTTGTCCTGACCGTCACAGACCTCGGCGTTGCCCGGGTAGTTGTCGGGATCGCTGTCGTCACAGTCGGTGCAGGCCAGGCTCAGGTCGCCGTCGGCGTCGGTGGTCTCTCCCGGGAAGTCCGCCTCGTCATTGCAATCGTTGTCCTGGCCGTCGCAGACCTCTTCGTTGCCCGGGTAGTTCGCCGGGTTGTCGTCGTCGCAGTCCCCTTCCGCAGCGACGAATCCGTCGGGCTGGTCGCAGGCCCACTGGGTGACGTCGCTGTTGCCGACGCCGTCGTCGTCGAGGTCCTCGAACCAAAGCGTGGCGCACTCTTCGAGGGCGTCGGTGGCGTCTGCGTCTGCGTCTGCGTCTGCCGTGCTTGCGTCAGCGTCGGCCGGACCTGCATCGCCATCGGCCGTGACGTCGAGCAGCGCGTCCTCCTCGCCGTCGGCGACCGGGGTATCCGCGGGTTGGCTATCGACATTGGCGTCGGTGGACGCATCCTCGATGGGGACATCAGGATCGGCGTCGACCAGGACATCAACGGCCCCATCGACCGCGGCGTCTGGGGTAGGAGCGTCGGCCGTCCCTGGATCGCCGACGATATCGACGGTGCCCTGGTCGGGCGCCGCGTCGACGATGGCAGTGTCGGTCGTCGGGGCGTCTCCGGCGCCCGTGGCCTCCAGCGCTGTATCCACGCCAATGACGTCACCCGCGGCAATCTGCTGGGTGTTCTCCCAGCAGCCCGACATCGCGACGGCCAATCCCACTGCCAGCGCACAAAGTGTTCTCATATTGGAAGGTTACCGAGGGTGGGCCGGTGAGGCCACTTTTGCGGCGCCTAGGGGGTCCAGTCCATCCCTGGCGGACGACCGGTGGGCGAATAGGCCGTGAACGCGAGCGTCGTAGGCTGCTCCACTCCCTGCGCGCCGATCTCCAGCTCGAAGGAACCCACGAAGCCCTCCGCAGCCTGGAAGATGAGCCGCCGGCTGTGCCCCGCCTCTTCGTAGAGGAGCGAGGCCGACCCGGCTTCCGGGGGCGTCACGGATACCGAGATGGGCGTCTGGCCGAAGAGGGTCAGGGACGCTCCGTCATGTTCGGCCAGGAGCTTCACGTCGAGAAGCACGGAGCGCTCCCGGGTGACCTGTTGCTGCTGGACAGGGTCGAAAAAGGACACCTGGCCAAGCTCGCTCTCGAGGTCCACAAGCTCGAGCCGCGTGGGCTGCAGCACCCGAAAGGTGTGCGTGTCGAGCAGGGAGCCGTCGGGCGCGTTGGCCGTGACCTGGAGTGTGCCCTCACGGGTCGGGATGACCGTGGCCTGAGTGGCTTGAAGGCTGATGACATCAGGTGTGGCGGTTCCCGAGACCAGGAGGCTCCCAACGACAGGTCTCGGAGGCGCGGGTTCGTTCTGGAACAGGCCCGGGTGTCCCGGTGTGGGTGCGCGGGTCGAGATGGTCAGGGTCGTGCCCACAGCGATGGCTTCCTGCGTGGGGTCCAGGACCAGGCGGTCACGCAGCTGAAACACCAGGACGCCGAGGTCACCGTTGGCCGACTCGGGCGGGCCGCAGCTGGTCAGGACAAGGGCACACAGCACGGTAGTGCCGAGTCGTGAAGCGGGTGTGTGGCGACGCATGGGGCGAACCTAGCGGCGGCCAACGGCCGATTCAAACGAACGTTATAACCACAGCCCGGGATGGTAGCTCTGCTTGGTCGTGTCAAAGTTCAGCCGCTCGCTTGGCGTTGCGGACGGCTTCTCGTGACCTGGTCGGATCGAGCGTCGCCAACGCAGCAAACGCCTTTGCGGCCCGTTGGCATGCGTAGAAGTAGAAGTCATCGCCGGCGGCCTTGCGCTGCTCGCAGCGCTTCAGGCTGTACTCGGCGACACGAGCGGCCTGTGGAGCGAGGGTGGCGGGCGGAACCGGCTTGCCAGAGGGCTTCACCCTCCAGAACATGAGCACTGGGGAGTGCATTGTGGCTTTCATGCTATCGGCAGTGACCTTGTTGCCGTGGATGGCCACCAGCTTCCCGTTGGGGTGCCACGCCACCTCCAGATATCCGGCCTGACTCGTCACCAGCGTCTTCTTGGGGCGCCATGTCTTGGTGCGCATCTGTTTGGCGCCCACGAACAGGCTGGCACGGAACTCCCGGTCATGCGCGGTAATGAGCACCTGGGCCGGTTGGTTCAGAGGAAACGGCTCGCTGCTCCTGGGGGGGACGTTCGACTCCGGACGCGTGGGGCGCACATCGAGGCCGTACTTCTTCACCAGCTGATGAACCACGGGTTGGGTCGTGTCCAGCACCTCCAATTGCGAGTCGGTGGGGTGCAGGTTGCAGAGGTCATGTCGACCATTCAGCGCGACCCTCGCGACTTCGCGTTTGGACCGGGTTTGCAGCACCGAAACGACCCCATCGCTGCCACTGACGGTGCAATGCGCGACCAACGCCAGGGTCCCTGCGGCGTTGAAGCTCACCACCTCGAACGTGTGACCAAGAGGAGCCTGGGCCAACACGGATGGGGCAAGCAAGACAAGGCTTACCAGGGTGCTACTGGCGACTTTCTGAGCGGTCATCGGTCCTCGCGTGTGAATGGTGTTCACACGAGGCCTGATAGAGCAATGGTGACCGTGTGGTCAAGCTATTGCTCGAGCCTTGCTCAAGGCACGCCCAGGGCCTTCTTGATCTTCTTCTCGATCTTCGGGAACTGGGAGCTCGTCGGGTACTTGTCGAGCACGATCTGCCACTTGGAGATGGCGTCGGTCTTGCGCTTGAGCTGCATCAGGCAGTCGCCGTACTCGTCGAGCGCCCGGATGTGCTCGCGCTCCTTGTACATCTTCTCGTTGGCCAGGATGTCGGCGATGGCCCACTCGTAGAGCGCGATGGCGTAGGTCCCGTAGCCCGGGTTCATCTCTGCCGGGCTCGGGGACATGCCGAAGCTCACCGAGCTGAAGAACGCCGGTCGGCCCAGGCACAGGAACTTGGCATGGCCGCGAGCGCCGCCGTCGGGGCTCAGGAAGGCGATGCGTGCAGGGGAGTTGCCGGCCCCCAGCTCTTTGGCCAGCTTCTCGTGCTCCTCTTTGGCGCGGATGAAGCCGTTGTAGGAGCGCGACATCTTGCGGCTACGCGCCTCGATCATCTCGGCGATGAGCGCGCCCTGGTTGTTGCTCCAGCCCTTGACCAGCCGTTCCACGCGGGGACGCATGGCCTGGGTGACGGTCGCCTTACGCCAGTTGCTGTCGGCGGCGCCGGTGACCTTTTTGATCTGGGCCAGGATCATGTGGCCCCGCAAGATGCGGTAGGCGAAGTGCTCGCTCAGCGCTTTCTTCTTCTTACCCTTGGCCGGCTGGCCGAGGATGGCGTCGGCGGCGTCCAGCAGCGCCTGCGCCCCCGTCCCCATGTCGGTCTTGCGCTTTGCCTTGGCCGCGTAGAGCTTCTTGAGGAACTCCTGGTACCGGGTCTTGGCCAGCTGGAACTGGGGCGCCGAGCTCATGAGGCTGGCCAGCTTCTGGCTGGCGGCCTTGTAGTCGCCCTTGTCGGCCAGGTCGAGGCCGTTGGAGTAGTCCAGCACGGTGCCCAGGCTGTCGGCCTTCTGCAGCGCCTTGGGCATCTCCTTGTTGAGGCCCTTCACAAAGCGTTCGATGAGGGTCTTTTCGAGCTCGAAGAACTTGGCCGAGTCGCCGACCACCTTGTCCGCGACCACGATGGCCGAGGTCTGGACGTCGATGAGCCGGATGTCCATGCGCATCTTCGGCTCTACCGCGGCGACAGCGCCTGTCACAGCGTAACGCGCGCCCAGCAGCTTGCCGACTTTGACCGAGGTCTTCTGGTCAAACAGCTTGGACTTCTGCAGCTTCTGCTCGGCGAGGATGTCCTCGAGCCGGCTCCGCTCGACCAAGGTCAGTCCGGGGACCGCCGCCAGGTCGGTGATGATCATGTCGGCCAGGCCCTTGTTGAGGACGTCGTACTTGGCCATGCCGCTGTTGTTGTCGAAGTAGAGCACCGCGACGTTGACGGCCTGGGCGCTACTCGTGGCAGCCAGCAACACGGCCAGGGAAAACAGCAGGGCGCGGGTGGCCCGGAGAAGGACGACGGGGGGCGTGGTGTTCATCGCGAACTAAGCTACCAGCTGTTCGTTGAGGCCAAAACCCCCTCGACCCCTCGGAGATCGAACACCGGCGTGAACGCGGCTTGGCATGGGTGTTGCTCTGGAGCTGGGTGCGGCCGAGAGGTCGAAACGCGGATCGCAGATATGAGACTCGAGAGAGAAGGAGTTCGACGATGAAGAACTGGAACGCCATTGCTGCTGGGCTGATCGTACTGATGGTGCCGATGTTCATGGCCGCCGAGGGCGATGGCTGTGCCGCCGCACTCTCCGAAAGCGACGCGCCCGATGTCTCCGGCGTCTGGGACATAGTCTATGACGACAAGCTCGACGTGACCGTGACCATCGGCGGTGCCACCTACACCGCCGAGCTGGGACCCCAGGGCGGCAGCTTCACCATCGAGCACGACGGCAACCCCTTCGAGTTCAACCTCGACTGCAGTCGGCCCGAGGTCGTGTGCCCGTCGGAGGTCTGGCCCCAGGCTGTCTCCATCACCCACAAGAACCCAACCTATCAGCACCAGATGCACGTGATGCTGCCGACGCTGACCTGCGACGGCACCATGAAGAAGGCCGACCCGGCGACCTGCGGCGAAGGCACCGACAACCCCGAGTGCAAGGACATCTGCGACGGCACGCTGTCTGTGAAGGAGCAGGAGGTCTTTGGCGTTATTGGTGAAACGGGCGAGACGTTCCGAGTGTTTCTCGGTGCCAGCATCGCCACCAACGGCGTGAACTGCGCCCTGCTGGGAACCTCCGTCGCAGACGCCGAGCTCGTCACCACGAGCCGCCGGACCACCGCCTGGGCCGCCACCGCCATCGAGAATGGGACCATCGAGACGGTGTACTCAGGGGCCTGCCTGTGGGCCGATGACGTGACCGGCGACGGCAACCTGGAGGCGCTTGTTCTGGGTGCCCAGATCAAGTTCCAGACCGGCTTCACAGGAACACCGACCCGCCGCTAGCCCTCACAGGAACGCCCGGGGGATGGGCGATATCCCCCGGGCGCAGTGGCACGGCGCACCGACCCACTCTCCCGGGGCGGTGCGCCTCTTTTTTGTCGTGGAGCTACTTGCCGTACTCGTCCCACATCTTCTTGGAGGGGCTGAGGATCTTGTGGAAGTACCAGTTGTCGCCAATCTTCTTCAGCGAGACAACGGCCACCTCATCGGCGCTCATGTCGTGGAACTTCACGCGGGCGCGGTCACCCTTGGTCTTCACCTCGAGGTCGCCACCCTTGTAGGCCTCGGCGGCCTTCTGGCGCCAGCCCGAGAAGACCTTGTCCTTGCGCTTCTCCAGCGCCTCTCCGGCCTTGGCCCGCTGATCCTCGGGGATGAGCTTCAACAGGGTCGCGATGTCCTTTTTGGCCCAGGCTTCGATGCCGGCCTTGGCGACGGACTTCGGGTCCTTCAGGTCGACGCTGCCGCCACAGGCGGTGGCGAAAGCCGCCAGGAGCAGGACGGCAAGGATGCGAGTGACGCGGAATGCTTTGATGTTCATTGAGTTTCTCTTCCTTGTGGCGTTGTTTCAGCGGCGGCATTGTGGCCGCGCCGAAGCGGAAAGGGAAGCCAACGAACGAGACGCCCTTTGGGCCTAATTAAATGCAGTTTCATTTGTTTGCGGCGCTCGATATAGCCCCCGGATGATTCGTGAAATGGCCCTTTTGATGCTCGTTGCCATGGCGTTGGCGCTGGCAGGTTGCCCGGAGGACTCTCCATCACCCTCACCCACCGGGAATGTCGGCACTGACGCGACTTTTGCCGACGCCGGGGGTGACGCCACCACGGCGGATACCGAGTCCGACGCGACTTCCGATGTGGGCCCGGAGACGGGCACGCCGGACGTTCAGGCCGACACAGCGCCTCCCGCCCCGGCCCCGGCCCTGGCGGACCCGGTGACGTTCGCGCCGTTTCCCGAGTACGGCAACGTTGTCATCCAGCCCGGCGGCGTCTGGAATCGCGCCGGAACGGCCCTTGGCGTGGCGTTCGCCGGTCGCCCGGGGACCGAGGGCGAGGTGGAGATCTGGTTCGGGACCGCCGCCGCGGACGGCCAGACCCTGGCCGCTCCGGTCTCGGTGAGTGACGTCGGCGGCCTCCAGAACGAGCCCTCGGTGTGCGCCCTCGCAGGTGGCGGATACGTGGTCGTCTGGTCGCGGGACACCCAGGGCGTTGGTCCGGACGGTGAGAACCTCGAGGTTCGGTTCCGTTTCGTCGACGATGCGGGCGTCCCCCAGGGCTCGGGCTCGACCCGCGTCCTCACCGACCGACCCGGCAACCACTGGCTGGCCGAAGTGGCCTGCGACGACAGCGGTGGTTTCGCCGTCGCCGGCGTCCGCCCGGACGACACCACGTCGGCGTTCAGCGTGTTCACTCAGCGCTTCGACTCCGCCGGCCAGGCCCTGGGCCAGCCGGTGGACCTGCTGGACGACTCCGATGGCGGCCAGGTCTATCCCGACGTGGACTGGACCGCCGACGGGACGACGGTCACCGCCTGGGAGGACACCAGCAACTTCAACACCCCTGACGAGCAGACCGTCATCGCGATGCGCGCCCAGTTCGCTGATGGCACGCTCGGGCCCCTGGTGGTGCCCTTCACCGCGCCGGTCCCTCTGTCGAACGCGCAGATAGCCACCCACCGGGCATCCGGTGCCAGCATTGTGGCTGGCGCGCGCGAGGGGACCGGGGTGCAGGTCGCGCTTTGGGCCAGCCCCGATGCCACCTCGGTGACGCCCATCACCCTGCCCTCGGGGGGCGCCGCGCCGCGGTACGCCCCGCTGCTGCAGGCCACGCCCCACGCCGACGCCGCCTATCTGCTCTACTTCGCCGGTACCGGTGACGCCGTCACGCCCACCCTGGTGCGGCTGTCGTCCGTCGACGGGTCGGTGGTCGAGGGCCCCATCGAGCTGACGACCGCCAAGATTCCGCCGTATCCGCCGGCCATGACGTACGCCAACGGCACCCTGACGGTCATGTGGACCGAGAGCCTCGGCAACAGCGAGTTCGCCGTGGAGACCGCGACGTTCGGGGGGGCGCCCCAGTAGGACGGTGTCCTAGAGGCCCCAGATGCCTGGGGCCTCGACTACGATGGCCGTTTCGCCGGTGTCGACAGGCTTCACGTTGGGGTCGTCCTCACCGATGCCGGGGGCGCTGGCGACCATGGTCATGCCGATGATGATCAACGCGGCGACCGCCGCCACGCCGAAGATCATCGGCCCCAGGGCCCGCCGGTGTTCGCGTTCGAGGGCTTTGACCTCGTCGCTGATGTCCACATGGTCCTCGAACCAACCGTCACGAAGCTCCTCGTTCCGGCTCGGGAGGCGGTCGGTGAAGGCCCAGACGAGGAAACGCCAGGTGGCGCGGGCGGACAGCTTCAGCGTGACCGCGAGGACGTGCAGGACGCTCCAGGTGACGTCGAAGAGGATCTCACTCTTGCTACGGGCGGCGTGGGTGGCGGACGTCATGGGCTGTTCTTCTCCTTGGCTTCGGCCTCGAAGGCCTCGTCCGCCCACGAGGGGAGTCGGACGGCGGGGTTGAGAGCGCGCGCCTTGCGAGCGCTCGCCAGCGCGTCGGGGGCGTCACCGGCCATCAGCGCGGCTCGGGCGCGGGTGATCCAAGCGCGCACCTGTTTGGGGGCTTCCTTCGTCCGGCTGGTGGCCAGGGCATGGAGTTCCTTGAAGCGCATGGCGCCTGCGAGGGCGTTGGCGACCGTTTCGCCGTCGCCGCTTTTCACCGCCTCGTCCACCGCTGCGTCGGCTTTCTGGTAGTGCGCCTTGTCGAACCGCGTGATGTCGAGCTTGAACCGGTGGGACAGGAGCCAGAAGCGGTTGCTGACGATCTTCCAGCCCGCCTGGGTCTTCTTCAGCCGATAGACCTCGGCGACCTGCTCCTCAGTGTTCTCACCCGACACGACTGTGGTGGTCCGCAGCGTCGCGTTGTCATCCCCGTCGAAGGTCAAGACGGGCTCTACGAACGCCATGTTCATGTCGGGCTGTTTCCGTAGCCGAAGACGCTTGGTGGCTTGGATGGCGGCGCGGTCGAGCACGATGTCGGTTTTTGGGTCGGGCGTCTCGAATCGGCCGTGGGTGAGTGTCGCTTCGGGTGCCCACATGCTCATGTAGGCGTCTAGGTCTCCCTTCTCGAAGGCCGCCTTCTGAGAGGCCTCGACTGCAGCGATGATGGGCTTGGGGTCGGGCTGTCCACAGCCAGAAAACACAAAGGCCGCCAGCATCGGGACCGCTCGCGAGAGAAACGGTGTTCTACTCGGCGGACCCGGAACGACTCGGAGATGAAACATGCTTGGTGTGATTGGACGTTTGGTGCTGATTGGTGGGGTGGCTTTGGCGGTGTCGGGGTGCCCGGAGGAGCCGGTGGCCCACAGCGAGACCGTGTCGCTGAAATTGAGCGGCATGAAGGAAGGGGACGTCAAAAATAACGAGTTCTCGGAGGAGAAGAACGTCAACTCGGAGAGCGGCAACCCCTACGGCGAGTTCACCAAGGCAGCCGAAAACGCCCTCGGGAAGGCTCCGAGTCGGATCGCGCCTCAGTCGGCCTTCCTCCGTATCCACTCCGACAGCGAAGGAGTGACGAGCTTTGGGGAGGTCTTCGCCTCGATGGAGCTCTTCTTCGCCAATAGCGCGACCACCATTCCGGTCGGGACGGTGGCATCACCGCAGGGAAGCTCCGTCGAGGTCGCACTCGATGAGAACGTGGACCTGGAGCCCCTGATGGCCTCGATGATTGGAGGCGACTTCAAGGTCGGCGTCCGCGGTGCCGCTGCGGCGAGCTTGCCTGCGGGCAAGTTTGACCTGCGCATCACCATCGATATCAAGTTCGAAGCCTACGAGTAGCTGCGACGCGTCAGCGGCCTTCTACGGCCGCTGACCGCGCGTGGAGCCACTCCTCGAGGTCGGTGTAGCCGTCGCCGTCGGTGTCCGCGGCGGGGTCTGTGGGCAGGTCGAGGGTGGTCGACGAGGGCGACGGTCGAGGGAAGCCGACCTCCGAGACCGTGTCGATGATGCGACCGGTGCGCGACGTGATGGTCTCGATGATGCGTGTGTCGGTAGCGTCGCGGTCTGCCGGGCGGCTGCCGGCCGTGGGTATCAGCATCGTTTCCAGCGTGTCCGATGCCAACCGGGTCAGCGGCTTCACCGTCACTGGCGGCTCATTCACGACCCGGGCGTCGCCTCGGTTGTCGACGAGTTCCGAGTGGGGGCCCTGGTTCCCGGCGTGGTGGAGCTGCGAGCCGGGCTCGAGGTTGCCGTCGAGGATGACGGCGCGGTGCTCGTCCTGGCTGGAAGGTCCGTAGATGTAGTGGTTGTCCCACAGCGTCGACAGGAACGGCCCTGCACCCTCAGGGTCGAAGTAGCCGACGGGCCAGCGCCCTGGGTTGTAGACGAGGTTGTTGACGATGAGCGTCGTCGTGTCGCCCTTCACTGTCGGGTTGCGATCATCGGAGTGGGCCAGCACGTTGCGGATGAGGCTGACCCGCCGACTGTGGTCGCCCACCAGCAGCGCCTTGGAGTGCTGGCCCTCCGGATGCAGCGAGTCATCCAGCTGCTCGGCGATGATGCAGTGGCTGACGGTGACGTCGCGGACGCCCTTGTACCAGGTGGAGAGGCCCTCATCGATGGCCCAGCTCATGCTCACGTGGTCGATGACGACGTTGAAAACCGGATTCGAGCCGTCCTCGGCGCCCACGATCTGGATGGCGTCACGGTCTTCGGGGTCGTGGCCCGGCCCGTCCCCGACACGAATGGCCAGGTGCTGCACCAGTACGTCGTGGGTGCGGATGGACAGCCCGGCGCCGGACAGCGTGATGCCAGGCGAAGGCGCGCTCTGTCCAGCCACCGTGACAAAGGGCTCGGTGACCTCGAAGTTACGCCGGGTCTCGATGACGCCGCTGACGCTGAAGACGATCGTCCTCGGACCCTTCTGGGTGAGGGCCGCTCGGAGCGAGCCGGGACCGTCGTCAGCGAGGCTGTCCACCACCAGCACGGCCCCACCCCGGCCAGCTACCGTGTTTGTCCCAAACCCCTCGGCCCCAGGAAAGACAGGCAGTTCGCCGGTGAGGTCGCGGTGGGCGTCGGAAAGGTTGGGAAGCGACTCGACGCTACAGCCTGCGCAGGCCGCCAGACTGCCGAGGACGAGCAATAGCGCGACACGGAGCATACCGACGGGTATCACTCACGGTCCCTTCGTCTCAAGGACGTCGGTCGAGGTATCCTGGCCGCCGTGGAGCTAGCGGCGTCGCGGAATCGTTACCGATGCCTGGAATTGCAGGCCGAACTCGAACGCTGCATGAGGGCACACAGGAGAGAGCATGCGAAACCTCGTTGGCATCATGGTGATTATGGCGGTGCAACCCGCCTTTGCGGCGCCCTCACCCCCACTTGCGCCCAAGTTGCCCGAAGGGGTCGCCGCGACCGTTCAGGGCGTGCCCGCCCTGGTCTTCAAGACCGTCCCCCCAAAGGCCTGGGAGCAGGCCTGGAAGCGCTTCAAGCGTGGGCGCTACCTGAAGAATCGGAAGAAGCGCGCCAAAGCCGAGGCTGCGTTCATCGATGTGCTGAAGGCTCAGCCCGGCTTCATGCGGGCGCGCTATCAGCTGGCAGCGTTGCGCATGGCTTCGGGAAAGCCTGAGGATGCCCTCGCACTGCTGGCCCAGCTGGCCACGTCGCCGTACGTGGGTGCCCGCCGCGTGGCCGTGAAGGCCGCCAAGGACTGGACCTTTCGCAAGCTTCGTAAAGACAAGCGGTTCAAGGCGCTGATGGCCGTGCCGACGGGGCTACCGAAGGGGATCGACTTCAAGAAGGAAGCCGTCGCGGTCGCGGGTGAGATGTTCAAGGGCAGCGCCAATCGGGTGCTCGCTGACCAGGCCAAGGGCGTTCGCAACGTCCACTTCGTCTGGACGGAGGGCGATGGCCCGGACAATTGGAAAGCCGAGGAGACCAACGTGGTCTACGACCCCACCAAGATCCCCAAACTGGCTTTCTGGACCCAACGCAAGACCGAGTGGATGACGCTCAAGAAGGCCTGGTGTCCCGGGCGGTGCTGCTCCTTCCGTTACGACGGCGCCTGCAGCAACCCCAAGTATGGCTACGACCTTCGCGTGCGCCAGGTGTGCTTCTGGCCGAGCGCGGACGGGAAGACAGCAACGCTGGACAAGGTCGTCGTTCACCAGTCCAGCTGCTATCCCTAGCAGGGCCCGACGACCACCTGGTGAGGGCCCGCGCTCGACGTTCACGCGGCCTCGCGTGGAGGAAGGCACGCTGCTGGAAGAGAGCGTGTGAAGCAGGCGTTGACCCGCGAGAATCCACCCACAATCACGCAAGGAGCACCATGAGACCCATCACCATGGTCATCGCGACGCTGTGCCTTCTTCTGCTCTCGACGAACGCCCTGGCCAAGCTCCCCTCACAGGCGGACGTAACCCGAGCGCTGGCGGGGTTGTCCGACTGCGATGAGGAACCGGATATGGATGACGACGAGGACGAGGACGAGGGCGGCGGCGGAATGGTCGATCCCTGCGAGGAGGCGATGGAGGCCTGGAGCAAGTTCGACGACGCGAGCATCGAAAGCGCCGAGCTTCGCGTCCTGGTGGAACGTGCCGCCAAGTCGCTGCTCTCCGACCCGTCGCTGGCCGTGCGTCAGACCGCGCTCGAGCTGGTCATCGAGGGACTCACGGTGGACAAGCTGATGAAACTGATGCGTGCCGAGACCGAGGCCGATATCATCGGCGACATCGTGTTCGAGCTCGGAAGCCGGGCCGATGAGGATGCCATCGCCTACAAGGCCGCGATGCGAGCGACTCGCGCCCCGGCGGCTCCAAAGACCCGTCGCAGGGCGCTTCGTGGTCTGCTGGTCGGCATCGCCCGCCATCCCCACAAGGCCGCGATTCGCAAGCGCATCGAAGAGATGGTGACCACCGAACCAGGCCCCGTGGGTGCGGTGGCGTGTGCGCAGCTGTACCGCTTCGGAGAGTCCGCGATTGCGACGATGGCCGCTCTATTCACCACCGATGCGGTGAAGACGAAGCGCGGCGCGATGGTGGCCTCGGGATGCCTGGAGGGGCTCGTTCCGATGTGGGCGCGGGGACCCCGCATCGGCCCCAAGGCGGCCTACGACCTGACGCTCAAGGCGCTGAAACTCAAGCCGCGCAGCGAGCACTACCCGAAGATTCCCTATGCGCTCTATTCACCTCTGGACAAGACCATGATGACGGCACCCTATGTGACGCGCGGCGCGCTGGTGGATGCCCTGATCGCCGTGTGGACCGACCGCGCCGTCTCCTCCCGCAACCGCATCAGCGGGCTGGCGAGGCTCACGTCGACGCTGAAGGGCCAGCCGGGCCTCCTCAAGAAGGTGTCGCGGGCGGCGCTGGCGACCCTGAAGGGCCCCTTTGAGGGGACGTTCTACGAGGCACAGCGTCTCATCAAAGCCCGCAAGGCGCTGGGGTGGGGGCCCAAACAGCTCAAGGCGCTTCACACGACCTACAGCAAGCGTGTCTCCAAGCCCAAAGACAGCAAGCACGTCAAACGCAACACCCGCATCCTGAAGCTGCTGGAAGAGGCACTGGCCAAACAGAAGTAGACTCACCCATCCTCCGTTCGCCCAAGCTTCGACAGAGGCGGTTGGCACGCTCTAAGCTTGGGCCATGAACTCGCGTGTGCCGCTTGGGTTTGTCCTGCTTTGCGTTCCGCTCGGATGTTCCGCCGAGACCCCGACGGGCGCCGCCGACGTGTCGACGGAGCTGGCCGATGTCTCCACGGGTGACGCGGACGCAGGTCCTGCCACCAGCGGCAGCCTCAACGTGTTGACCTACAACGTCGCAGGACTGCTGGAAGGCCTCTCGAAGTCCGATCCCGAGGCCAACCATCCGCAGATAAGCCCCAAGCTCAACGCCTACGACCTGGTCCTGGCGCAGGAGGACTTCTGCTACCACCCGCTGCTCGCCGCGAATGTTTCACTACCCCATCAGAGCCCGCCCGAGTACGACCCTGGCTGCGCCGCCATCGACGCGTTCGGCGATGGGCTGAATCGTTTCAGCGCGACACCATTCGATGCCTTCGAACGTGGGGATTGGGAGACCTGCCACGGCGACGCATCGAGCTGTGCCAGCGACTGCCTCACCAACAAAGGCTTCTCCTTTGCCCGCCATACGCTGGTGTCCGGCGTCGAGCTCGACGTGTACAACTTCCACCTGGAGGCGGGCAGTTGTCCCGAGGACCTGGTCGCCAAACAGGCTCAGGTCGACCAGCTCATCGCCCTGGTGAGCGCGCGTTCGGGCGACCGGGCCATCCTCATTGGCGGCGACTCCAACCTTCACTGGGACCGTCCCTCGCATGCCCCCATCTACAACGCCCTGTTGGCCGGGCTGGGCGCCGAGGACAGCTGCCGCATGGTGGTTTGCGGCGACGAAGACCGCATCGACCGCTTCATCGTCCGCAGCTCGCAGGAGCTCCAGCTGACGGTGGAACAATGGTGGATCCCAGAGGAGTTCGTGGATAGCGCCGGCGAAGACCTCTCCGACCACGTGCCGGTCGCGATTCGCCTCGCCTGGCAGGCCACGCGGTGAGCAGCGCGCCGCGCGATCGAGGACGACCCCCGCTGACCGGCAGCGGCGCCCTCGTCGGCTACCACGGCTATCTGACCGTCCTTATCGTCTGCATGTTGGGCGGCTGGTGGGCGCTCGAAGCAGGCATGAAGCCGACCACGGTCACGCTGGTGTTCGTCGTCGGCACTGGCTTGCTGTGCTTTGGCCTCGAGCGCGTGATTCCGTACACCCGCGCCTGGCGTCACACCAAGACCAGCGTCGGGGTCGACGTCGTCCACGTCGCCCTGTCGGCGCTCGCCTATGCCCCGGTCATCCGCGCCGGAGCATTGGCCCTGGTGGTCGCACTCGGTGCGGCGGTGCACGACGGGATGTCCGAGACGCTGTGGCCCCACCACTGGCCGTTCGGTCTTCAGGTACTCATGGCCGTCGTCCTCGCCGACTTCGGCGCGTACTCGGCCCATCGCTTCATGCACATCGCCTACGTCGGCTGGCGCTTGCACGCCGTCCACCACTCGCCGACGTCGCTGAACTTCCTCGCCTCGGCCCGCACCCACCCCTTCAACGCGGTGCTCACCCTCGGCGCCGAGTCGCTTCCTGTGTTCGCGCTTGGTGCCAGCCCCGAAATTCTGGCCATGATGACGGTCTTCAAGGGCGCCAACGGCCTCCTCCAGCACAGCAACATCGACCTGCGCCCGGGCTGGCTCAGCGGGGTGGTCGCTACCAACGAGGCCCACTGGTGGCACCACTCGGTGGTCCTCGAGGAGTCCAACCGCAACTTCGGCAACTCCACGATGGTCTGGGACCGCCTCTTCGGCACCTGGTTCGTGCCCAAGGACCGGGCTCCGCGAGAGCAGGTCGGCGTGGAGGACGCCGCCATTCCGGAGAACGTGCTCTGGCACCTGGCCACGCCGTTCCTGCTCCGGAAATTCGAGCGCAATGCGGCGGACCGGCCCGCTGACGCCTGACCGCTTCGCCCCGTCGCCTGGCGGGCCACCCGCAAGTAGGCCAAGTGGCCGCCTTGCACACTCGCAACCCACTGCTAGAGTGCGCCGCGAACCCACCGAAACTGCTCAGGAGCACTCTCCATGGCCGAGTACACGTTTATCTCGTCCCGAGATCCCGTCGGCGGCGACCAGCTCGTACACGAACTGGCGCGCGACCTGTCGACTGCGGGGCACGACGTCCGCCTCTTCCTCGTCGAAAACGGCGTCTTCCTCGCGCGCACCAACGCCTGCGGCGACCTGCTGGCCACGCTCACAGGCGCTGGCGTCAGCGTCCAGGCCGACGACTTTGCGCTCAAGGAGCGCGGTATCACTGGCGACAAACTGGCCTCGGGTGTCACCGCCACCGGTTTGGACGCTCTCGTCGACGACCTCGCAGCTGGCCGCAAGGTCGCGTGGCACTAAGGGAGTAGGACCATGTCTGACAAGAAAAGCCTGACCTTCATGCTCATGGACCCGCCGTTCGAGGCCACGCGCTCGACGACCGCGATGCGCCTCATGCAGATCTGCGCCGAGCGGGGCTATGACATCAACGTCCTCGCCTACGAAGGCGCTGTGTACCTGCCGCTGGACATCCAGAGCGGTCACCCCAACCCCATCCATGGCAACGACGTCTCCGAGGAGAACCACCCACTGCCCAAGGAGTGGGTGAAGATCATCGGCGACACCGCCGAGGCCAACGGCGGCACCCTCGATTGGGTGAACTGCGGCATGTGCGCCGACGAGCGCGGCGCCCACGAGGTCGTCGGCCGTGTACGTCGCGGCGGGCCGCCGGCGCTCGCGGCCTGGCTGAACGAGACTGACAACACCCTCATCATCCCCACCCGCGGCTAAGGAGGCACCCATGGCTTCGCTACTGTGTATCTGTGATCAGGGCTACCGCGCCTCCATCGAGGAGCAGGATGACACGGTCGTCTGGATGGCCCACATGCTCCAACGCAACGAGGGAACCACGACCGCGCTGCTGCTTCGTGGCAGCGCCGTCAACTATGCCAACAAGGCGCAGCAGTCCGTCCCGGTGACGTTTGGCGGCTGGACCCAGGGACACCCTGCGGACTTCCCTCGCGACCTCGAGCGCTTCCGGGCCGACGGCGGCACCGTCTACGTCCTGGACGAGGACCTGAAGTCGCGCGGCCTCACCGCCGATGACCTCGTCGATGGCGTCCACACGGTGCAGAACGCCGGCCTCGCGGGCCTGGTGGCCGAGTACGACCACGTCTCCTTCTGGTAGCTGACACGACGAAGAGCCCTCGACCAGCGGCGCCGGTCGAGGGCTCTTTGCATGCATCTGTTGCGAGCTACAAAGCGGAACAGGGCGCGTGATGGGTTGATTCGGGGGGCCCGGGCGGCCACGCTCGCCGGTTACGACCCGCAAAAGGGCGGCCACCCACGCCACCAGCCCTTTGGTACACTCGCTGTGAGACGTGGGTGAGGGAGTAAGCATGAAGGCCAGCTGGGCATTGGTGATATCGGTGTCGCTGATGATGGGCTGTGCGTCGACCGCACCGCCCCCGAAGGCGGAGCCCGCGCCGGCGCCCGTGGCCAAGCCCGCGCCTCCTCCCCCCAGCGAACGCGGCCTCATCCTCAGCGGCGCCGGGGCCTACGAGGTCCTCATCAACGGAAAGTCCCACGGCAAGCTCCCCGCCACGGGCAAGCTCAAGGTCGACCTCCCGCTGGGCGTCTACCAGATCACGTTCGTGGACCGGACTGGCGCGGTCGCGCTCACGACCAGCTATGAAGCGGAGCTGTCGGGGGACGGCTACCTCAGCCTCCACCACGCGCCCCGCTAGCCGTCCCACACGCGGACGACTGGCATCGCCCCAGCGGCCATCTGAGTGGCGCCTGTCGCCGGCCCGCAAGTTCACCTGGAGGTTCGGCGCCACGACCGATCTGACCTGGTTCGCCGAGCAGCTCGGGCTTTGAATCACCCGACACGGATTGGGTCAGAACGGGGCGTTGGCCTTGCGCTGGCTTTGGAGCGGTCCACGTGGCTACCCTGCGGGGCGACCACACGGGAAGGACCACACCATGCGCTCAGCCTTCGTCGCCGCCGCTTTCGGCGCCTCATTCGTTTGGGGATGCCCGTCAAACTCCACAGGGACCGTCGTCGGCTCCACAGCTGACACGGTCGGTGATGCTTCGAGCGAGGTCGCGGTAGCTGCTGATGCTGCCGCCGACAGCGCCACCCTGCCCGACAGCGCCACGCTGCCCGACAGCGTGGAGCCCGACGTCACGGTCGACACCGAGCCCGATGTGCCGCCGGCGCCGGATGCCTCACCGGACATCGTGCCTGATGTTCCAGACGTCTCGGGCTGCCAGCCGCTGGATTGCGACGATGGCGATGTCTGCAATGGCGTCGAGTTCTGCAGCGTGTTGGGAGCTTGCGAGGCTGGCACCACGCCCGCCTGCGGTGGCCAGTGCAGCCGCGGGACCTGCACACCCGACCAGGGATGCGGCGTGGACTTCAGCGGAACCTGCGTCGACGTGTTCGACTGGGGGCTGGCGCTGCTCCGCTGGGACGGAGAGCTGACGCCGCTGCGCGACGCGTTCCAGTGGGAGTTTGCCAAGCACGGATGCGGTTTCCAGTGCTCCCAGAGCCCGGACGGGGACCCGGCGTGTGTCTCGAGTGATCCCATCGGCAGTCAGTCCTGCAGCGCCCCGGCTCAGTGCGCTTTCGGCAGCGTCGTCGGCCAGCTGGATTGGCTGGAGCACGCCGACAACCTGTGCGCCGAGTTCTCCGACGTAACCGCCCAGTCCCTCACCGCCAGTCAGTTCTATCTCAAGCAGTCCAAGCAGGGCAGCGCCGACATTGTCGCGGCCGACGCGGACTGGCGCGTCTTCCACTACTACGGTGCGCCCACGGTCTACTGGTCGACAGTGGCCGACTTCGCGGTCTACGTGGGACCTGGAATCTACCCGGCCTGGGCGCCCTCCGGCGCGGCCACGACCATCTCCGCGACGGGCAACCGCGTGGGCTACTCGAGCGACGAGCTCTGGGCCCTGCTGGGCAACGTTCCGGGGCATTCCACCGCTGGGTCGGCGACCACAGAGCTTCAGGGGCAGGTCCTGACCGCTCTATGGGAGGTCCAGTGGCAGGCCTACTATGACGGGGGAACCGACGCGCTTCCTTCGGGCTGCGACCTGGAGCCTGTCAGCGGGAGCATGACGCTCACGTCCGAGGCCGCCGATGGCTCGGGCGACGTGACCACGCACGTGGTGACTTTCGACGGCGCCACGACCTGTGACGGGTGCGGTCAGCTGGAGACCGACGGAGTAGCCACAGGCGACCACTGGTGCGGCGAGCTCCCGTCGGTCGAGACGATTCCCGCGCCCTGACGACGTCTGCGGCGGTTGTCAGCGAAGCAGCGGCTCGACCTGGAGCTGGATGGGAGCTGCAGCTCAGTTCTTGCCGCCCCACTTCTCGATCGCGGTGCCGTAAGACACCATCGCTTGGTCGCAGTACTTGATGTCGTTGGTGCCGACGAACTTGGCGCGCTCCGCCTCACCCTGCTTCCACATGCTCTCGCCGGGCTCAGACCGGCCGACCTTGTTGCGGAGCTTTTCGGCCTTCGCGCGAATGTTCCACAGCGACTCACGCCCAATCTTCAGCTCGCGAGGCGTCGGCTTGTAGTCGTCGTCTTCCTCTTCTTCGGTGGTCTTGCGATCCGTGCCTTCCAGCGTCGGATTGCGCATCTCCTCGTCGCAGAGGTTGGCGATGCTCTTCTTGGCGCTCTCGTCGAGCACGTGGCCAGGGTGGGCCTCCTCATAGGCCATGACGACGGCTCCCTCCATGAACTTCCCGGTGCGCCGGATGTAGGCACGGCACCAGTTGATCATCTCCATGTTCAGACCGCTGATGGTCTTGGTGCCGTCCTTGTTGGCCTTCTTGGGTTTTGGTTTGCGGCCTGCGGGCTTCTTGGTCCACGGCTTCATGTACAGGGTGCCCTTCATGGTCTTGCGGACCCGCTCGTAGGTCGCTTGCGGCACGGTCCAGGGCTTCTGCGCGCCTTCCGGGTACAGCTGCTTGAAGACGTTGAAGCACAGCCCCGGCTTGGCCAGCCACTCGTCGCCATGGTCGTCGAGGTACTTCTCCAACATGACCCGTCGCAGCCCGCTGTCGAACGACGCCGTGGCCTTCTGGACGATGGCGTTGGCGGCCTTCTTGACGGCGGCGTCGTACTTCGCCTGCACCATCCCGTCGATGGTTCCCTGGTCTTTGCCTTCCGACTTGAGCGCCGCCATCCACTTGGCCACGGTCGGGTGCTTCTTGTACGCCTCCAGGCCCGCCTGGCGGCGTTTCGCACCCTCCTGGTGGGGCCGACCCTTGCCCTCGGCGCCCAGCAGGCCCGCGCGGAAGCCGGTCTTGAACGTCTGCATCCGGGCGTTGAACAGGGTGCCCAGGTTGTTCTTGCGGTCGATGGCGTCCGTCAGGTCGGAAATCGCCCACGCGCTCACTGCGGCGAACACGATGGGGGCTGCGATGGCGCCGACCTCGAGGGCACCGATGCCCTCGACCGCGACGGTCAACTCTGCCGCCGTGGTGGCGTTTGCTCCAGCGCCCGCAGCTGCGGCACCTTCAGCCGCCGCACCCCCACCCGCGGTTCCGGCGCTCGCGGCGTTGGCCGTTCGCTTCGCTGCCTGCTCCGCCACCCAGGCGGCGATCTTCTTGCGATTGGGCGTGGCGGTCACCTTCGGAGAGACGGAGAACTCGCCGGACGCCTCACCCTTCGGCGACTTGGTGGCGTAGGGACCGAACTGCCACTTCTTTCCGCCCGACAGCTCGATTGCTGCAATGTCGAAGTCCCATTCGCCTTCCGGGGTCTTCTTCAGCTCGAACACGGTCAGCGCCGCTTTCAGGTTGAACCCGTTGGAGAAGCCGAACTCGACCTCACCGCCGACCTTGGCGACCGACGTATCCTCCGTCTTGGGCCCGTCGAGGGCGTCGTCGATGGTGCTGTCGCCGATCTTGTCCGTGAGGCTGGGGAAGCTCACGGAGAACGCGGGCGTGACTGTCTCCAACTTGAATCCGGCCAGGCTGTAGCCTTCCTTGACCGAGATCTCCTTGGCAACCTCCACCAGTTTGACGCCATCGCCGTCACCGCCTTCGACGGCGTGGCCAACCTTCGCGTCGTCACCGCCACCGGCCGGCGTCCACTCGCCTTTGATGCCCACGCCGATGGCACCTTCGACCTTGAGGTAGTTGAACTCCTTCTCCCCGAGCGGGATGTCCTTGGCATAGGCAAGTGCGAGCGCGTTCGTTACACCGCTCTTCGGCTTGAGCTGTACCGCGCCGCCAGAGGAGGCGCCTCCACTGGGCGCGGCGTCCAGGAGAGCCTCGGCGCTCCGGCCGGCGACCACCGCATCGGCCACCGCGTCAGCGTGTTGCTCGTAGGCATCTCCGGCGGACGACACGTTACCCTTCAGGCTGACGCCCCCCCGCTGCTGGACCACGTGTGCGGCTTCGTGCGCAGCGGTATGGAGGTCCAACGACCCGGCCGACGCGATCGCACCGTCGGCGGCATAGGCTTTGGCTCCGAGTTGGTCGGCGGCGGCTCGGGCGGGCGCGTCCGAGTGCACTCTGACGCCGGAGACGTCGTGGCGACCGAAGGCGCCCTGGATGCGGTCCAGGTGGGGCAACGGTCCACCGGAACCGCCGAGACCGGCGCGCGCGACCGCGTGCGGATCCGAGCCCTCGGCGTGGCCACCGGACAGCTGAACCGGACCCAGCGGGCTGAGCGCCTGGCTTTGAGCGGCGTAGCCCATGGATCGGAATCCGTCGGGAAGTCTGCTGGACCCGACTTGTGATGTCGCATCCGAGGTCTTCGTTGATGGGGCGGGGGCTCGCGCGGTCTTCGTTGCGTCCATGGGCGGCAACGACAGCAACAAACGTTCCAACGCACGAGGGCGCTAACTGACTGTAATCAGGTGGCACGCATGCTGGCTCGCGGGGCTGACACGTGTCGGGGCGGCGCTGGGCGAGCCCGGCCGCCGGGACGTGTGTCACGTGACGCATGACACACGTTTCCGCGTGCTTCTGCGGGCGAGTTGGACGTTCGCAAACCGTCCTCCGCCATTGGCCGCTCGACATTTGGTCCATTCACATTCTTGCCTGCTGTTCTCGGTCCACAAAGGGGGACGCGCGCCGAGCAAGGTTGCCGAGCGTCCCTTGGACTGTTCGCCATCCATTGATTAGGTTCGGACGCATGCAGGTCACAACTCGTCTCATCCCGGTCCTTTGCGGCCTTGCCGCCCTCGTGTCGCTCTCCGCATGTCCGGAGATCACGCCCGTGGTTGGCGAGTGCGCCGAAGCCTCGAACTGCCCGCAGCCCTCACAGGAATGCCAGGAAGCGGTCTGCACCGACAAAACGTGCAGCATCGCCGTCAAGGCCGGCTTCTGCTTCGATCTGGCGTCCAGCACGTGCGTCGCCGAGGGCGCAAGCCTTCCCGCCGACCCGTGCAAGGTTTGCGACCCGAGCATCACCCAGGACTCGCTGGTGAGCCCCTGTGGCGCCGGAGCGACCTGTCAGGCGGGCCAATGCGTCGAGGCCGACGCCAGCGCCGATGCGGACGTCGGGGCCGATGCCGTTGTGGACGTCGGACCGGACGTATCCGACGACACCGTCGTCACGCCCGATGCGGAACCTGATGGCACTCTGGACGTGACGCTCGACGCCCAACCGGATGCAGCCCCTGATGTGACGCCGGACGTCGATCCCGACGTGAGTCAACCGGACGCCGACGTCGTCAATACCAATCCGCCGCCGGTCTTCGACCCGATGGCCGACGAGGACGTGGTGGAGGGGTACGAAGTGTCGTTCGCCGTGTCAGCGGTCGACCCGGATGGCGGCTCGGTGATCTATGCCGCGACCAGCCTCCCGCCGGGCGCCACGTTCGACGACGCCACGGGGCTGTTCAGCTGGACCCCGGGATTCGACGTCTCCGACTACGTCAGCGGCTCGACACCCGTGACGGCAACGTTCACCGCCACCGATGACGGCGTGCCCGCGTCGGTCGGCACTCTCGACGTGACCATCAACGTGCACAACGACGAGGACCAGGACGGCCTCGCCGACGGCGCGGACGGCTGCCCCTGGCACTACGACCCGTCCCAGCTCGACTTCGACGGTGACGGGGTGGGCCTCGCCTGTGACGCTGCGATCGCGATCCCGGCAGGGGTCTGGACGCCCCAGAATCCCGCGGTCAACCTCGCGCTGGTCGGACACCGGGGCGACGCGGTCGCGTTCCGAACCTTCCCGGAGGACGAGTGGTGCAGCAGCTGCCCCGAGTCCGCTGGCCTGTTCATCCAGCCGCCGGATGTCGCGATGGAGATGGGGCCCTATGCGATGCCGACCTTCCCGTTCGACTACCAGACCACGCAGCAGCCCATCGTCGCCGGTGACGGCGCCATCTGGGTCAGCTGGGCCCAGCAGGACACTCAGCTGTGGGTCGACGGCGTCATGTCCTCGCCCTACCCCGGCATGACGGGCGTGACGCCCATTCCAGTGGGGGGCGGTCAGGTCGCCGTGGTCCTCGCTGGCGACCTGGATGTCTGGTCCGGTGATGTCATGACGAGCGTTGCCAGCGGCGTGACCTCCGTGACGGCGACCTCTACTGACGACTGGTTCTACGCGATCACGAGCGACGGCGGGACCGCCACGCTACATGCCATCGGGCCCGACGGGACGGTCCAGACCGTGACCAGCGGCGAGGCCATCGAGTTCGAGGAATCGGCGCCGAGCGAGGACGGCGACGTCTGGGTGTGCGTGCGGCCGCCGGGTGCGACGCCGTCCATGCGGCTGTTCAACGGAGCCACCGAGGTTGCCGACCACGCGTTCACGCTGCCCGGCGCTACGGGCTGCAACGGCAACTTCATCGAAATCACGCTGCCCGATGAGTCGACCAGCCTCCATGACCAGGCGGGTGCCCGCTGGATTCGGATGGAGCAGAGCGGCTCGGCCTACGGCTACTACCGGTGGACGGGGCCCGGCGTTGCCAGCGCCGACGAGATGCTCGCGTCGGATCGGACCTTCCGCGGGATGTGGGCCGGCGGTGACCACCGCTACATGATGCTGGCCTGCCCCGGGAACTCGAACTGCTCGGAGTTGTACGCCCACGCCGGCAACGCCATGCAGTGGGTTGCGTCCGGGACCGTGCTCGAGGCGTTCCAAAGCGGCGCCGGCGCGCACCATCACGTCGGGCGCGGCGGTCACTTTGTCAACATCCACCAGGCTGCCAACTTCGGAAGCGGCGCCAACCCGACGGAGATTCGGGTGTGGACCTACCTGGGCACCTCGACTTTGGCCACGAACACGTTGGTTCCTACCGGCAATACCTACATCAGCTTCACCACCTGGCACGACGTGGACGGCAACGGTACGGCGTGGATTCGGGTCAACCACGGTCCCACCACCGGCAATACCCAGACCAACGTCTGGTGGGTCAACGGGGGCAACGCCGGGACCACCGGTATCGATGTTGCGCCATTCAACAGCACCGGGCTGGTCGAGGACGCGCCCCCGAGCGGCGACCGGCTCCTGCTGACCGACGGCGGCACGTATCGCATCACGGGGACCAGCACGACGCAGGTAGAGCTCACCCACACGGGTATGGCGACGCTGCTGATGGGCGCCGAGAAGGCGACCGTGGATGGGCACGTCTGGCTGGCCTACGAGACCGCCGGCGGATGGAACGTGGCGTCGTGGTCCAACGGAGTCATGACCGTGAGCGGTTTGACCGGTTTGTCACAGGAGCCGGAGGGCTTCCTCGATGCGGATGGGTACGGTTACCTCAGCAGCTCCGAGCCCGGTGCGTTCCAGGCGGTGGCGTTGACGAACGGGATTGCCACGAACTTCGTCAGCGCCACTTCGGGCAGCGTCTTCGCGGGCCCCAAGGGCTCGATAAACGCGCAGTGGTCGGGAGGCGGCTTCAGTTACCTCGGGAGGCTGGCCAACGGCGGGCTCGTGAACACGTTCGCGGGGGGCGATGCGGTGACATTGGCTGGTCCGTATGCGGTGGTGAGCATGACGTCGGCGGACCCGACGGTGTACGCCGTGTGCGCGCTGGACGGGAGTGGCGCGTGTTTCGACCTGCCGATCAACGACGACGCTGTGTCGGGCGTGACCATGGCCCAGGCGTCGGATGGGAGCGGCGCGGGCGTGGTTCTGTCGTCGGCCAATGAGGCCTACCTGTGGCGGGGGCTCGACCTGCCGACGCCAGCAAGCTGCTGCTCGGCCCAGTCTGGGCCGGGGTGTGACTCCGGTGCTGTCAGCGCGTGTGTTTGCGGTGCGGATTCAGTGTGCTGTACGGACGCTTGGAGCGCGGACTGCGTGGATCTGGTCGAGTCGCTTGGATGCGGGGTCTGCGGGCAGTAGAGACGGCTCCCCGCTAACCCTCAGTCTCGGCGTCCATGGCTGCCAGGCGCTTCTCGAGGGCCTCGAACAGGGCGAACGTTTCTTCTGCGGTGGGTGGCGGAGCATCTGGATCGATGACGTCGCCGTTCCGAATGGCGGCAAGGGCCCAAGCGTCGCCGTAGTCGGCGAGGAAAGCCTCGGCCAGGGCGGGTTGTCCGGCGAGCCCCGAGTGGTCCAGCGCGACGCTCAGGGTTCCCTTCTCGAACAGGACTTCGCGGATGACCTTGTGGGCATGAGGAGGCCGCATCAGGTCGGGGGTCATAGGCTCGGCGACTGCAATAATGCCGCCCGTGAAGTTCACCGGCTCGGGCGGAGCGTTGTAGAAGACCCAAGGGCGTTGGCCGAGGGTGGGCCTGGCGCCGAGAAGCGGCGTTCCCTCACCCCGACCCACTCGCTCCCTTAGCGACGGCGTCGCGTTGAGAGCCAGTTTGGCCACGTACAGCTCCTGGTCCCGCACCGCGTAGTGACAATAGAATCCGCGGGCGTTGGCCGTGCTCCAGGACAAAGGCCCCAGGCGCAATGCGCATGGATCCACGGGATACGTCCCGGTGGCCGCAACGACGACCATGTCCCTGCCGTCGATGTGGAGGCGGTCGCTGATCTGGGTCGTCATGAGCCATCGTCTCCGTCCCGAGCCGACCTGACGGTACCAAAGCAAGCAGGAAGAATAAGTCCGGGTGGCGTTCCTCGTACGAATTTCGGACCAAGTGGCTTGACCGAATGCCTCTCGTACAAATGGTCCTGATTCAGACTATCCAATCAGGGACTATAGGGCGGAACCGGAATGGCAAAGCAACTCACGATCATCGGCGGCACGGGTCACCTCTCCACACGCGTCGTTGGCAAGCTCATCGCGCGCGGTGCGGAACTCACGCTGGTGGCGCGAAATCCGCAGAAGGCCCGGGACCTCTTTGGAGATGCCGTGACGGTGGTCCGGGGCGACGTTTCGGAACCCGAGTCGTTGCGGGCCGCGCTCGAGGGGGCTGGGGCGATCTATATCCACCTCAACACGGAGAGCGTGGACGCAAGCCAGAGCTTCTACACGGAGCGCGAGGGTGTCCGGAACATCGTTGCGGCGGCCGAGGCTGTGGGCGCCAAGCAGTTGATACAGATCGCGGGGATTGAGGCGCTGCGGCCGGACTTCTTCAACAACGGTGTCATCGCGACCGCGCAGATTCGAAGCGAGGGCATGGCAGCGATTCGGGAAAGCTCGATACCGCATACGTTTCTGACCTGCTCGTTCTTTTTGGACAGCCTCCCGCGCTTCGTGGCGGATGGGGCGTTGGCTGTGTTCGCAGACGGAACCAACCGGATTCACTTCACGAGCTCCAACCAGCTGGCGGACCACCTGTTCCACGTGGCCGACAACCCTGACGCTTACGGCAAGACGTTGCCGGTTCAGGGTGTCGAAGGCCTCGAGTTTGGGGCGGCGGCTGAGCGGTTCTTCAGCGGCTTTGCTCCCGAGGTGCAGGTGGCGCGGATGCCGCTGGAGGCGATCGGCCAGTTCGGGCTACCGGAGGAGACCGCGGCCTTTTTGCAGCACGTGTGGGACGTCACGGCAGGTCTTCGGGAAGAGTTCATCGCGGCGGACGTTCACGCCAGCTTCGGCGCGCCGCAGCAGTCGCTCGAGGCGTTTGCCGCTGAGCTTCGGGCGGAAGCGGTGTAGAACGGGGCATGGACGAAGGCACCTTGAAGACCGTGCGGCAGCTGACCCCCGAGGCGAGCGACTTTGGCGACGAGGTCCTGGGCGAGCTCTTCGACCTGTCGGACCACGTGGAGGCGATTCAGCGGCGCATCCGCGAGCTGGCCGAGCGGACGGGCATGCCTTCGCTTCACTTCTTCCTGTTGGAGCAGGTGGCGCTCAGCGGGGGGGCAGCCCCGCTGAGCGAGTTGCTTCGTGTCCTCAATGTTCCAAAGCAGAGCGCGACCTATCTCGTGGACACGCTGGAGAAGCAGGGACTGGTCGAGCGGCGGCGGGATTCCCGGGACCGGCGTCGGTATGAAATTGCGCTCACGCCGCGGGGGAATGAGCGGGTCGTGAACAACCTGGGCGCCTTCTACAGCGCGATGTTGCGCGCTTTGGAGACGGTCCCGCGGGAAGACCGGGTGGTGTTGGTTCGCGGGCTGCGCGCGTTTCGTGAAGCTCTCGACGAGCCGAGCTAGAGCACCGCCGCTGCCACCTGCCGATTTCGCCCTGACGGCCGACCCGGTAGGGTGATCGCAATGCTCAAGCTGATAGTCCTCGTCCTGACATCCGTCCTCGCTGTCGGGTGCCCGGCCTCCCAGACCCCTGACGTGCCGTTCGGCGATACGCGCGATGCGCCAGAAGTCGCCGCCGATAGCGGCAGCGAGGTTTCTGCTGACGTTGGTGCTGATGTGGATCTGGCCCTCGATCCCAACGCCGACGAGGACGGCGATGGCCGCACCAATGGCGAGGAATTGGCGGGCTACACGATCGTCGTGGATGTCGCCGGTTTCGGCCTGGACCAGGTCGGATTTCTCCAGACGAGGATCGTCGTGACCGACCCCCTCGTCGCCGACACCGACGGCGACGGTCTGGACGACGGCGAGGAGTACTACCTCCGCTCCGACGGCACCGCGCGCGACACCGACACCGACGGCCTCGACGACGGCGCCGAGGTGCAACGCTGGAAGACCAGCCCCGTGAGCTGCGACACCGACGGTGACAGTCGCGGCTCCGACCCGGACAACCCACAGCCCCCCTTGTCCGACCTGTTCGACAAGGCCGAGCTCAGCCTTTTGCTCGCCGACGGCGTCCTCGTCCCTGGTCCAGGCGCGACCTCGCCCACGCTGGCCGACTCCGACGGGGATGGCGCGTCCGACTTCGACGAGCGCCGCAGCGCGACCCGGTCCCCCACCGTGGCCGAAATGCCAGTGGTCGCCTTCGAGGTCGTCGACGCCATCGACATCCGCCTGAACCTGCAGTTCGAGGACACCCGTCAGCAGGCTCAGTCGTTTAGCGCCAACAGCGCCGCCGGCGGCCAGGTTTCCAGCAAGGCCACCGAGTCGGGCAGTACCACCGAGTCCACCAAGCTCGCCAGCCAGCTGACCGTCGAGCTCGGCGTCGGGCTCAGCCTCACGGGCGGTGTCACCATGGGCTACAGCGGTTCCATGAAGGCCACCCTTACGCAAGGCTGGGAGGACACCGACTCCGTCGTGATGACCTCCGGCTGGGCCTCCCACGCCAAACAGGCCTTCTCTGGCGCAACGATTGCCGCCTCCGAAAGCAGCGTGTCAGCCACCAGCGGCACCTTGTCGCTCGGAGCCAGACTGAAGAATGCCGGCGACATCGCCTTCACCGTCGACGGTCTGGGCGTGGTCGTCCGCCAGTACGACCCGCACGATGGCGAGTACCGCACCCTGACCGTCCTTCAGCCTCCCGCCGGGTTCGACAGCTTCGCCCTCGGGCCCGACGACGTCTCCCCCGTCATCCAGTTCCTCGACGGCGACGTGGCCCCCAATCTGGTGGAGTCCTTTCTGCGCAACCCGTCCACGCTGGTGCTCGAGCCGGTCGGCTTCGAGCTCGCCGACGCCGACGGCACCAACATCATCTTCGTGACCGAGGCCTCCTACGCGAATACGGCACTGGTCGTCGTCGACTTCGGGGACGGCCGTATCGTCAAACGCCGTGTGTCGACGGTCGTGTCCCGCGACGCCGACGGCGCGCTGACCGGCACCTCGATGGCCTGGGCCCTCGACGAGTTGGGGCTCCCCTTCGAGACCGCCTTCAACCAAGCCCGCGGCTACAACGTTCTGGTCGGCGTCGACGACATCGCCGCTGTACTGCGAGACGGAGCGCCCCCCACGCTGCCCGATCCCCCGTTGCCTCCCGACATCCTCCAGGGGGACCGCGTGGTCGCGGGCGCCTGGATCGTCCTCGCGTCCTCGCACCCCGACAACCCCGAGGTCGACGTCGCCCGGGACTTCGAGTCCATCACGCTCCACAGCCGCGACCAGATTCGGCTGGTCTATGTGCGCGACGCCGACGGCGACGGCGCCTTCGACCGCGAGGAGCTCACCCACGGCTCCAGCGACAACGACGTCGACAGCGACGGTGACGGGCTCAGCGACTTCTTCGAGATTCGCGTGGGCTGGCTGGTTACACCGCCGACCGGCGAGCCGTACACCGTCTTCTCCAGTCCGGTGGTCGCCGACGCGGACGAGGACGGCATCAACGACCTGGACGAGTACCTCTCCGGTACCGACCCCAACGCCACCACAGGGGGCACCACGCCTTGACGACCCTGATGCGCAGTCCCCTCCTCACAATGATCGCCGCCGTCGCGCTGACGGCGTGCCCCTCTGATGGCCCAACACCGGCCGCCGACAGTGGGTCCGACAGTTCGGCGGTCGCCGAAGACATCGCTCCCGACGTCCCAACGGAGGCCGAGCTCGACGTGGCGCCCCCATTGGACCCGGCCGGGGACGAGGATGGCGACGGGGTGACCAACGGGCTCGAGACCACCGGCTACCTCATCTTCATCGACGACAGCGGCTTCGGGCTGAGTCGCCCAGAATTCCTGACCCGGCGCAGGGTGACGAGCGACCCTTTGCTCGCCGACACCGATGGCGATGGCCTCGACGACGCGGCCGAACGCCTGCACAAGACCGACCCTTCGCAGGTCGACACCGATGGCGATGGTCTCAGCGACCGCGACGAGGTGGTCCGCTGGAAGACGGTGCCCGTCAGCGTCGACACCGATGGCGATTCGCGTAACGCCGAGCCGGGCGTCGTCAGCCCGCCCAACGCCGAGCTCTTCGACGGCGCCGAACTGGCGCTGGACGACGACGGGAACCCCGCCGCCACGGCCACCTCTCCCTCGTCCGCCGACAGCGACGGCGACGGCGTGCTCGACGGCACCGAGGTCCGCAACGCCATTCGATCCCCGCTCGTCGCCGACCTCCCATCGGTCGCCATCACCATCGTCGACCCGGTCGATATCCGCCTCATCCAGACCTACGTGGAGACTGGCACCACCGAGTCCGAGTACGGTTTCTCCATGGGGACCGGGAAGGGCACCGGGCTGAGCATCTCCGATGGCGACAGCACCACACTGACGATCGAGGGCGCAGTGACAGGCTCGGCTGGGTTCAGCGGCATCCAAGGCACCGTGGGCGTGGGCGGGACGGCGAGCGTCGGCTACTCGGAGACCGAGACCACCGAGATCACCCAGGAGTCCAGCTTCAACGCCTCCCAGGCCAACCACCAGCAGCAGACCGACGCGACGAATCTGACCGTCACCACCGCACGAGGGGCCATGAGCCTGGGGCTGAAGGTCGTGAACACCGGTGAGATCGCCTACATCATCGGCGATCTGGGGATCACGGTACGGCAGTACCTGCCCGATGAGCAGCGGTTTCGCACGGTCACCACACTGCAGCCGCCCGCTGGGTTCGACAGCTTCGGCCTCCCTGTCGGAGCGTCCAGCCCGGTGATTCCGTTCCTCGACAACCACGTCGGCGTCGGCCTCATCGAGAGCCTGTTGGCGCACCCCTCGAGTCTGATTCTGGAGCCTGCGGGGTACGAGCTCGAAGGACAGGGCGCCGCCAACTTCGTGTTCACCACCGAGGGCATCTTTGCCAAGACCGCCCTCATCGTGATCGACGACGGCGTCGGCCGACCGCAACGCGTGCGCGTGGCGACCAACGTGGAGCGGGATGCATTCGGAGAGCTGCTGGGACGCTCGGTCGCGTCGGCGCTGTCGCTGCTGGATGTGGACTACTCGACCACCCAGGGACCCGACGGGGTGGAAGCGCTGACGCGAATGGGTGAGCTCGAGCGCGCGGTCGCCACCACGCCGGCTCCCGACCTCGGCGATCCGGCGTACCCCGCCGGGCTCGAGCCTGGCACGCGTGAGGTAACGTCGGGCTGGGTCGCCCTGCTGTCTCGGGCCGGTCAGAGCGAGCCCACGCCCGTCGACGAGCATTTCGACGACATTCGCCTGTTTCCGGGCGACGAGCTGCGGTTGGTGTACCTGCGCGACCTCGACCGCGACGGCATCAACGACCGGGAAGAGCAGCTGCGCGGAGCGTCGGATACGTCGCTGCATTCGGACGCCGACCCGGCGATGGGCGGCACCGGCGACGGGCTGAGCGACTACTTCGAGCAGCGCGTGGGCTGGTGGGTCACGACCAACGTGGCCGCGCCGTATCGGGTCTACTCGAGCCCAGCACTCGTCGACACCGATGGCGATGGCGTGAACGACGACGCGGAGCTGGCGGCCGGTACCGACCCGACCCGCATCGACACCGACGGGGACGGGGAGACCGACGATGTCGACGTGGAGCCGTTGCACGCCAATCAGCCGCCGATGGTCCTCGGATACACCATCGGTTCAGCGGCGGGGCTGATCACGCTGGAGGTCGACTGCTTCGACCCGGATGGCAACCTGTCGCGCGTCACTGGCATCGCGCTGGCTGATGGGGTGCCGTTCCCCCCGGTCGACGTACCCGCGTTGGGCGACACCACCAACGCGACCCTGGCCGTCACCCTTCCGTGGCTCCCGGGCACCGTGGTGATGCACTACAATGTGTGGTGTGAGGACGCCAACGTGCCGGTGGGGGCGAGCGAGTCGCTCATCTTCAACTGGGAGGTGCAGTGATGACGCGCCTCCTCATGCTGTCCCTCGCCGTCGCGAGCATGGGCTCGTCCTCGCTGGGCTGTCCCGCCAGCGGCACCGGTAGTGAGCCTGCCGCCCAAGACACTCAGAGCGGTTCTGACGACGGCGCCACGACCGACTCGCTCGATGTGGAGGCCGAGAGCCAGGTGGACGCGGCACCAGCGCTGGACCCCTCCGGCGACGAGGATGGCGACGGGCGCACCAATGGCGAGGAGATGGCCGGCTACGAGGTGCTCATCGATTTCTCGGGGTTCGGACTCGGGTTCGCCGATTTCCTCGAGCGGCGGCAGGTCACCAGCGACCCGCTGGTCGCCGACACCGACGGCGACGGGCTCGACGACGCGGCCGAGTTCAAGGTCAAGTCGGACCCGCGCGATGCCGATACCGACGGCGATGGCCTGGGCGACGCTGCCGAGGTGCAGCGTTGGCTGACCAGCCCGGTCAGCGTCGACACCGACGGGGACAGTCGTGGTGATCCTGCCGATCCGCAGGCGCCCTGGTCGGCCATGTTCGACGGCGCGGAGTTGGCGCTGGTGGCGGGTGACGACGGCTCCTTGGTACCCGGCCTCGGCGCCACGTCGCCGACGACGGTCGACACGGACGGCGACGGCGTCAGCGACTACGCCGAACGCCGGAACCCCAAGCGGAGCCCCACCGTCGCGGACATGCCGCACGCCGAAATCACGGTCGAGGACGGGCTGGACATCCGCCTGAGCGTCACGTTCAGCGAAAGCGGCGGGGTGAGCGAGTCCTTCGGGACGGCTACGTCGAAGAGTCAGGATGTGGGGATCTCGTCCACCGACAGCACCAGCGGTACGTGGTCGGTGGGTGGGTCTGCATCGCTCAACGGTGGCGTGACCGCGGGCACATCGGCCGCGGCGCTGTCCGGCGGCATCGGCCTGTCGGGCACCGGCGGCTTCTCCAACACCGACAGCTACACGTTCTCGACCAGCAGCGCGACCGCTCTGACCGAGGAGTACAACTACCTGCAGGTGCAATCCGCCGGGAAGACCGTGGTGACCCAAGGGGGCTCGCTGAACATGGGCGTCCGTATCGCGAACACCGGTAAGATAGCTTACAAAATCAGCGATTTCGGCATCGTTGCGCGGCAATACGTGGCAAGCGAGGGGCAATTCCGCACGCTCGCCGTGATGCAGCCGGCGGCCGGCTTCGACAGTTTCGTCCTCGGCCCGGGCGCCAGCACGCCGGTAGTCGCGTTCTCCGCGAGCGACCTGGACGCCTCGCTCATCCGCGAGCTGCTGGCCAATCCGGCGAGTCTGTCGCTCGAGCCGGCCGGCTATGAGCTGGCCAATCGGGACGGAACCAACTTCATCTTCGTCACCGAAGCCACCTTCGCCAACACGGCCATGGTCATGGTGGACGACGGCGCGGTGACGGCCACGCATCGCATCGCGACCAACGTGGCCCGGGATGCTGGTGGCGACTTGATGGGCATCGGTCTGGCATCGACGATGGCGCAGTTGGGCTACGAGTGGGAAGCGGCGCCGGGGCCTGATGGCTTCCAGGTCCTCGTCCGCGTTGGGGACGTGGCCTTCGCGCAATACACCGCCCCCGCACCAGCGCTCGGTGACCCGGCGTATCCCGCAGGGATCGACCCCGGGGACCGCATGGTCAAAGGGATCTGGGCGGTGCTCGGCGCCGGGGGCTGGGCTCCGCTGGCTCTGAACATGGATTTCGGCGCGATCGTGCTGCACAACCGCGACGAGCTGCGCCTGGTCTACCTCCAGGACCGCGACCGTGACGGCTTGTACGACCACGAGGAGGCCGCGTTGGGGTCGAGCGACCTGACGATCCACTCGGACGCGGACGCGCTGAACCCCACCGGCGACGGGCTGAGCGACTTCTTCGAGGTACGGGTCGGCTGGGAGGTCGACGTCAACGGGCCGGCGGACCCACCCCCCTACATGGTGCGTGGCAATCCGCGCTTGAGGGATTCGGACGGGGACTTCTGGGACGACCACCAGGAGTACCTGGCCGGCACGGACCCGCACCTGGCGGACACCGACGGTGATGGCTTCTGGGACTCGACCGACCCGACCCCGCTGGGGGAGGCTCCGTGAGGCGTCTCGCCACGATCGCGTGCCTGCTCGCGCTGAGCGGGTGCGGTACCGACCCGGCACCCGCGCCGCCAGGGAGCGACGCCGACGCAGCGGGTGATTCGGGTGATGTCGCGACCGACGCGCCGGGAGGCGTCGACGTGTCCATCGTCATCAGCAACCCCCACGGGGACGAGGACGGCGACGGCCGAACCAACGCCGAAGAGCTGCGGGGCTGGGAAATCTTCATCGATTTCTCGGGCTTCGGACTCAAAGACCCGGCCTTTCTGACGCGGCGCACAGTGACCAGCGACCCTTACGTCGCCGACACCGACGGCGACGGGCTCAGCGACGGCGAGGAGTTCGAGCGAAACAGCGACCCGAGGGTGCGCGACACCGACGGGGATGGGCTCGGCGACGCCGAGGAGGTGCGTCGCTGGAAGACCAGTCCCGTAAGCGTCGACAGCGACACCGACAGTCGGGGCGACGACCCGTCCATCCCGCAACCGCCCAGCGGCGTCATGTTCGACGGTGCCGAGCTGAACCTGGTGCCAGACCCCCTCGACCCGACGGGCGAGCGGCTGATTCCCGGGCCGAATGCAACCTCGCCAACCAGCGCCGACACCGACGGTGATGGCGTGGGAGACGGCGCCGAGCGCCAGCATCCGGTGCGAAGCCCGGTTCTGGCCGAGCTGCCGAAGGTCGGGTTCGAGATCGTCGACCAGATCGACCTGCGCCTCGAGGTCGAATTCAGCAGCTCGACGCTCGGGTCCAAGTCCTATGGGCACACGTTCTCGGCGTCGGCGACCGCGGGTATTGCGACATCGGATACAGAGGCGTCCAAGCACACCAGCGAGAAGGCCCTCAAGATCTCGGGCGAGGCCACCATCGGCCTGCCCCCCGGCGTGAAGGTCACCATCGAGACGACCACCAAGGACGGTGTTGCCGCGACCTTCGGGCAGAGCCTCAGCGCGTCCAGCAGCGAGTCCTTCTCGGAGGCTCACTCGGCGGCGGTGTCCGAGACGACGGGGGCGTCGATCGCCACCGAAGGGGGCCTCTTGACGATGGGGCTGCGAATCCACAACGCGGGAAAGGTGGCGTTCGCTGTGTCCGACCTGGGCATCGGCGTGCGCATGTGGGACTCGCGGGTTCGACGCTTCCGCACGCTGGGCACGCTGCAGCCCATCACGGGCTTCGACAGCTTCAGCCTGGGCGTCGGGGAGGGCACGGCCGTGGTGCCGTTCACCGCGGAGATGGACGCGGAGCTGACGCGGCGCTTCATGGCGAACGCGTCGTCGCTGGTGTTCGAACCTGCGGGCTACGAGCTGACGGATGCCTCGGGAACCAGCTTCGTGTTCACGGCAGCCTCCGCGCTCGCGAACACGGCTCTGGTGACTCTGGACTTCGGCGGCGGCGAGACGTTCACCTACCGCGTCGCGACCAACATCGACCGCACTGCGACGGGCGATTTTGCCGGAGTCCGATTGGCGCGGGTCCTGGAGTGGCTGGGCCACACGGTCGACATCGGGGTCAACTCGGAGACCGGCGAGCGCGTGCTGACGGGCATCGACGGTCGCGGGCTGGTGGCCTTCCCGTCCGAGCTGCCTGCGCCGGATCTGAACGACCCGCCGTACCCCGACGGCGTCGATCCGGGTCCGCGGCTGTTCAAGAAGTTCTGGGCCATGTTCGCCTCGCGGGTGCACGGGGACGTCGACCTCAGCCGCGACTTCGAGGCCATCACGCTCCAGGCGCGCGACGCCGTGACGCTGGCCTACGTGACCGACGCGGACCGGGACGGGGTCTTTGCGCGGCAGGAGGGGGCGCAGGGGGGCTCGGACCAGATCATCCACTCCGACGCCGGCCCGGGCCTGCCGACGGGTGATGGGTTGAGCGATTTCTTCGAGATGTCGGTGGGGTGGCTCGTCGACATCAATGGGGATGACGCCCCGGCGCCGTACCAGGTCTATCCCAATCCGCGGCTGGTCGACAGCGACGCTGACGGCTGGACCGACGCCGAAGAGCTGGCCCTGGGGACCGACCCGACGTCGCCGGACACGGACCGGGATGGGCTGTCGGACATGGAGGACGATGACCCGCTGGTCTTTGTGAACACGCCGCCCGTGGTGTCGCTGACGCCGTTGACCACCTACGACTCGGTCACCCTGGAGGGCACCGTCACCGACGCGGAGGACAACGTGGCGCAGATTCGGGTGTTCTGGGGGGACCAGAGCGAGCCCACGACGGTGTATGCCGATGACGCGCAGATCGACTTGAACAGCCTGTCGTTCAGCTACACCTACGGAACGTCCGCGACCTTCACCATCACCGTGGAGGCCACCGACTTCTACGGCGCCGTGGGGACCCAGGTCATCGACCTGAACGTGGTGGCGTTCCCTGTGGACGCCGTGATCTACGACACCTTCAACGGCGACCTGAGCGCGACGCTGTGCGCCACCGACCCCGGGCTCGACGACTTCGACAACAGCGACCGGCGCGGGCCCGGACAGGGGCAGAGCTGCCAGATGCTGCAGCAATCGAACGACACGCCCGACACCTTGGCGTGGCCGGACGTGAGCCTCGAGATGGACATGACCATCGCCGTGTGGCTGCGGTTCGACGGCACGCCGAGCAACGCGGGCTTCATCGTGGGGCAGAGTGGCTTTCCGGCGCTGGTGCTGGATGGCAATCAAGTGACTCTGGTGGTGAAGACCGGCTTCGACCCGGTCGCGGACAAAGTGACCCTGCCCGCTCCGGAGCAACCGTATGGTTCGTGGGCCTTCTACGTGGCGACGATGGCGTTCGATACGGCGAGCTTCAGCACCGTCGTGACCCTTTACAAGGATGGGGTGCAGGTGGGGCAGCAGACCATCGAGGACTGGCTTCAGTTCCCGTTCGCGTGCGGCGGCTTCAGCATGGGCGGGGTCTTCGAGAACCCCGCGTTCGAGTGCAGCATGGCCATCGGCGACAGGTATCGGGGGGCGTTCGACGACCTGCGCGTCTTCTCGCGGGCCCTGACGCCGGCCGAGATAACGACCCTCTATCAGGAACCGTAGGGCGGGCTATTCGGCGTACAGCGCAGCGACCTCGCCGGCGGTAAGCGCTCGGTCGTACACACGAATGTCGTCGTAGGACACATTCAACTCGTCGTTGCCGTACGGCGGGCAATAGCACGGGACGCAGACGCTGTTGCCCTGAACGAAGTCGAGCCAGTTGTAGTCGAAGCCAGCGAAGTACAGGTTGCACTGGATCGGATTGTGGATGAATCCGTCGAAGCTCACGGGAGCCTCTCCGATCCCGTCGATGTAAAGGGTGTATTGGGTCGTCAGGGGGGCCGGGTACTCCATCACCAGCACGACGTGGTGCCACCCTGGCGCCCCGGAACCGAAAGGCACGACCGGAAGGGTGTTCTGGCTGACCTGCTCCCAGATACTGAGCCCTTCGATAGCGGTGGAGTCGTAGAAATAATCGACGTTGGAGAACGCCAGGTTGAGCTTGCCCGCGTTGGGACCTGACGAGATCCGCGACAGGACCGGGTAGTTGGCCAGGGCGGCAAGAATCGGTTTGCCGCCGCCGACGTACTCGATGCGCACCCACATGGACCATGTGAAGGCGGTCGCGTCGACGGCCGGGTTGGCCGTCCCGAGAAAGGGATCCCCTTGGCCGGTGGCGCCGGTCTTGAAACACACTCCGAACTCGTCGTGCCTGTCGACCAGGGCCGCAGGGGAATCCCAGGCGGTTGTTCCGTTGTGGCATCCGTAGGCGTCGGGGTCGTCGAAATCCCAATGGAAGACGGCGCCTTCGGGGACGGCGAGGATCGTCACCTCGACCGACTCGCTGACGCTGAGTCCGAAGACGTCGACGACGGTGACGCTGACGGTGAAGTCTCCGTCGACGGCGTAGGTGTGGTCAGCGTCGAAGAGCAGGTCGCTGCGGACGTCTTGGGCGCGGTACTCGAAGCGGTCAACGGGGGTGTTGTCGCCCCAATCGACGATGATGACGTCGATGTTGTTCTGGTCGTCATCGGCGGCGATGGTGAGCGTCAGGAGGCGGTACAGGTCGGTCGGGGTGACGGTCAAGGTCGGCGCGTCGTTGAAGAACTTCAGCGGCTCGGGGTCGGTCGGGTCGGGCATGCTGTCGCCGTCGGTGTCCGCCAGGTTCGGGTCGGTCCCGCCCTGGTACTCGGCGTGGTCGTCCCAGCCGTCGCCGTCGCTGTCGATGCGGGCGGGATGCGGGTAAACGCGGTAAGGGGCGGGGGCCTCCTCGAGGGGGTCGCTGGCCTGCACCTGAACATCCCAACCCACCAGCATCTCGAAGAAGTCGCTCAGTCCATCGCCCTCGGGTGCCTCGTCTGTGGCGTCGGAGTTTGTCGAGGACGCCGAAGACCCGCGGAGGGTCTCGATCTGGTCGATGACGCCGTCCCGGTCCAGGTCGGACACATAGGCGAGCACCAGCTCCTGACCGGGGAGGATGCCCAGGGTCTCGAAGTCACGCTCCAGGTCGACCGGCTGGTTGCGCGACGCGCCGAGGACCGACCAGAAACGTAGCGCGGAACGGCTTCCTGGCGAGATGCCATCGGGGTACGGCGGGTCGTTCAGGTCGGGGGCCTCACTGTCGGCGGCTTCAAAGCTCAGGTCGTCGATGCGGGCCAGGACGGAGCGCCCGGTCACGGTGTTCACGCCGGTCTCCCAGTCGCGACCGAGCAGTTCCAGGGCGTGCGTCAGACGGTAACCTGCGGGGGCACCGTCGTCGGTTCGGTCGACAGCAGCCGCCACTCTCATGGCATCGGGTAGGCCTGTGCCGTCGTCGATGAGCAGGCCTCCGGTCACGGCGGCGACCTCCTCGGTGACGAACACGAAGTCGGCGTCCTCGGCGTTGCGGAGCTGGAACCCGACCGGCTCGACGATCAGGCTGTCGGCCGACCCCATGAGGTCGATGATGGTCTGGGCGTCGAATGTGGCGAAGAACGGGATGGCGGGCGATTCGGAGTGAGGCGCCATGCCAAAGCCGTCGAACCCCGCTTGTGGGAGGAGCACGCCGAGGGTTCTGGGGGCGCCGCCTGGGCGGGCAGCCTGGCGCAGCGTCAGTCCCAGCCCGTCGATGACGTAGGCGATCGGTGTCGGGTTGCTCACGCGGATGCTGGCGGTCACGTGCCCTCCGCTGGTCGACAGGGTGCGGCCCACGCTCTCTTTGAAGAACGCCGATTGGCTCTGCGACAGCGTTGTCGTCGACTGCTCGTCGAACGTGACGCTCTTGGCTTGGGACATGCCGGTGGTGGTCGTTTCGCCGCCCGAGACGACGACGCCCAGCGGGATGCCGATGGAGGCGCTGGCAGCGGCCTCGACGGTGGCGGACGCCCAGGAGGTATTGGTGTAGGTGACGGTCTCGGTGCTGGTGGTGGTGTCGGTCGTAGCCATGCTGGCGCCGTAGCTGTAGGTCACGCCTTCGGTGTCGGCGTATTGCACATCGAGGCGGATGTCGACGGCGTCGACGGTCTCGACGTGCACCGAGGGCAGCTCGGCGATGGCGGGGTTGCGGAACGCGTGGCGGCGCTCGATGCGGTCGTCGACACCGTCCCCGTCGGAGTCTCTGAAAATGGGAGAAGTGGCCCAGGGGCCTGGAATCATTCGGTCGGCGTCGAGCGGGTCGACCACGAGCTGGAGCTCGGCGCCGTCGAACAGGGCGGGGTCTGGCGGTTGGCTCGTCGGGGCGGCGGCGTCGCGGCTGTCGGCGTCGGAGTCGACGCTGACGGGGCTCGTTTGCCAACGGCGCACCTCGTCGAAGTCGGAGAGCCCGTCGCCGTCGGTGTCGACCGCCCGGGGGTTGGTCTTGAGCAGGAACTCCTCGCCGTCGAGCAGCCCGTCCCCATCGGTGTCGGCGACGGTCGGGTCGCTCGTCACCTGTGAGCGCGTCAGGAACCCGGCCACTTGGAGTCCGAAGCCACTGAAGTCGACGAAGATCTCCCAACCCGCCTGCTCTTCGATGCGGGTCAGCGCGTCGCCGTCTTCATCCTCGTAGGGGTCCGGGTTCGGCGGTGTTCCGGTGTCGTCCTGGGGGGCTGGAACGTCCTCGGCGGGTTGGACCGTGTCGGATGGCGCGTTCGGGTCAACACACGCAACGGAGACGAGTGCGACACTGGCGAGAGCAATGAGCGCCGGGAATCGTTGGGCCATGCCGCCAGATGATAGCAGTTGGCACCCACCACCACACCATTCGATAGACGCGGAGACCGAACGCGTTACCCTCGCGGCTGTGATGACCCACCGAACGGGAGCTGGCGATGTGTGACGATTCGACCGAAGCAGACAACAAGGCGTTCCTGGACCGGGTCCGCCTGAGTCGGCGGCAGCTCGGTATCGAGGCAGGTGCCGCTGTTGCCGTGTTCATGACCGGGTGCGCTACGGCGAGCGGAGCTGGGACCAAGTCGCCCGTGACCAACGGCGGTTCCGACGCTGTGCTGAAGACGACGAGCCGCCGGGTCACTGTGAAGACTCCCGACGGAGAGGCCGAGGCGTTCTTCGTTGCGCCGGCGAGCGGGAAGCATCCTGCGGTGCTGATGTGGCCCGACGTCGCAGGGCTGCGCGCCGCCTACGAGACCATGGCGACCCGACTGGCGTCGTCGGGATACGCGGTGCTGGCCGTCAACCCGTACTACCGGTCTGCCAAGCTGCCGATCCTGACGAAGTTCTCCGAGTGGCGAACGCCGGAGGGGAAGGCGAAGATCGCGCCGATGCGAAAGAGGCTGAACCACGAGGCAATCACCCGCGATGGCATGGCGTATGTGAGCTGGCTCGACGCCCAACCCGAGGTCGACAAGGCCGCTCGGGTCGGCACCTGCGGCTACTGCATGGGGGGACCGTTTACGTTCTGGACCGCGGCGGCGGTCCCGACCCGGGTCGGTGCCATTGCGTCGTTTCACGGAGGTGGCCTGGCCACGGACAAGCCGACCAGTCCACACCGACTGCTTGCGGGAACAAAGGTGGCGGCGCTGATCTGCATCGCCAAGAACGACGACGCCAAGGACCCCGCGGCCAAGGCCACGCTGAAGAAGGCGGCGGCCACCGCCGGCCTGGCGGCAGAGATCGAGGTCTATCCGGCGCTTCATGGCTGGTGCACGATCGACTCGCCAGTGTTCGACAAGGCCGTGGCCGACCGTGCATGGAGCCGGATGCTGGTGATGTATGGGCGCCATCTGGGAGCCACCCCACAGACGGCGTGAACTGGTGCCGTCGACCCGAACAGCTATGCTGAGCCGGCCGACATGAGTGACGACCGTCGCAAGACCTGCTCCTATCTGGTTCGGCGGTGCCCTGCGTATTGAGCCGGGGCGTGTAGGCTGAGTCCGTGTAACGGGCCAAGCGAGCCGCGATTCTTTCCGCTTGCCCTTGCTAGGCAGCGCGCTTGTGACCGAGCGTGGCAGGATGGATGCACAGACCATCGTCAAGCTCTTCATCCCCTTCACCATCGGCGTCATCATGGTCGCCATGGGGCTGGGCCTCACGCTGGCCGACTTCAAGCGCGTCCTGATTCACCCCAAGGCCGTCCTGATCGGCTCGATCAATCAGCTGATCGTGCTCCCGGCGGTCGGGTTCGGGGTCGCCTTCATGTTCGGACTGTCCGCGGAATTCGCGGTTGGACTCGTCCTCATCACCGCATGCCCTGGTGGCCCATCGTCCAACCTCTACAGCAACCTTGCCCGCGGGGACACGGCGCTCAGCGTCACGCTCACGGCGGTCAGCGGCGTTGCCACTATCATCACCATCCCGCTCATCACAGGCTTGGCGCTCGACGTCTTCATGGAGGCCGACAGCACCATCTCGATGCCGGTCGGCGACACGATGCTGAACATCCTGCTGGTCGTCGGTGTGCCCCTGACCCTGGGCATGCTCATCCGCGCGAAGTGGTCCGACAAGGCGCTGAAGGCCGAGCCCTTCGTGAAGGGCTTCGCCGCACTTCTGCTGCTCGTCCTCATTGTGGGCGCCATCCTGAAGCGCAAGGAAGATGTCGCCGCCAACTTCGCCGAGCTGGGCATCCCGGTGCTGTTGCTCTCGTTGAGCACGATCGCCATCGGAGCGTACTCTGGAATCGCGTTCAAGCTGCCCAAGCAACAGGCGGTCACCATCGGCATCGAGGTCGGCATGCAGAACGCCGCGCTGGCCATCGGCTTGTCACTCACGGCGCTTCAGAGCGAGACCATCGCCTTCCCCGGCGTCATCTACGGGATCCTCGCCTACTTCACCTGCGCAGTCCCGCTGGTCATCGGACGGAAGATCATCCCAGCGGCTGGCGCCGGTTGACAGCCCCATACATCGTCCGGCTCTTACGCTGCCTCCGAGTGCTCGGCGATCGAATGCTAGCGCGGTCGCACGCCTGCGCCGCGCGACCGCGCTAGCATTCGAAAACGATTACATGTACGCCCTTCGGGCTGCTCCCGACGCCGCACTGATCATCAGCGTTTGCACGCCTTCGCGTAGCCGTAGTCGCAGGCCGTCTTGAAAAAGCGTCCTGCAGCCACGGGGTCCTTGGCGAGACCCATTCCATCTTCGTGGGCTTGCGCGAGGCGATAACAGCCCTTGCCGCTCAACCCTTCACACGCACGCTTGTTGAGGGCGTTTGCCCGTGCCTGGTTCTTCACCAGACCCCCGAGCCCCCGTGCATAGATCCAGGCGAGCTCGGTACATCCTTCCATGTCATTGCCATCACAGGCTTTACGGTAGAGATGGGTCGCCTGAATCTGGTCTTTCGCTACGCCCTGTCCGGCCCAAGTGACATCAGCCAGGTTCTTGCAACCGCGCGGGAGTCCGTCGACGCAGGCACCACGGTAGAGCCTTGCCGCTTCGGCGTAATTGCGCTTGATGCCTCGCCCATACCAGTGCGCATCACCCAGCAGGTTGCAGGCGTAGGCATTCTTCTTGCGGCAAGCGCCCCCGACAAGCCCGAGCCCCCTCGCCAGGTCTTTCGCCACGCCTGCGCCATACAGATACATCCAGCCCAGATCGGCGCAGCCTCTGACGCTCCCCATGTCACATCCCTGGCGGTAGGCCGCCACCGCAAGTCTGTCGTTCTTCGGGACGCCTCTGCCTTGCCAATGCATGTCGCCCAGGTTGGAGCAGCCGGCTCGATGACCACCATCGCAAGCCCGTTTGTAAGCCCGGAAGGCGGCCTTGAAGTCCCGCTGACCCTGCTTTCCGCTGTACCATCGATTCCCGAGGTGGTTGCAGGTTGCCGCGTCACCGTAGCGGCAGGCCGCCTCAAGAAGTTCCAGGACCTTTTGAGGATTGCGCGGGGCGCCCCGCCCGGCCTCATACAGATCCGCCAGCGCCCGGCATGCCTTCGGATCACGGCCCGTGCACGCCATGTCGTAGAACCTGGCCGCTGCGGCCGGGTCGTTCTGCCCCAGAGCACGTTTGCCCAGCACGAGGCAGGCCGCAGCGTTCTTCCGGGCGCAGCGATCGCCCACTGTTTCGGCGCGACAGAAGCCATCTTGGCACTGAGCGCCCTTGTTGCAGGTGCGGTTGCCGTAGCATCGACCTCCGATGACACCGTCGGCCAGGGAGGCGCAGCGGCCGGATTGGCAGGCCAGCCCCCGGTTGCAGGTTCCGTCGCTGCGACATCGTTGGGTCGCACCACCGACTGGCCAACACCGTTGGTCGACGCAGGCCAGGCCCGCCCCGCACGTGTTGTTGCCATGGCAGCGGCCGCCGGCCGTACCGTCGGCGACGATCGCGCACAAGCCCGAACGGCATGCCAACCCAAGGTCGCACAGTCCGTCGGACCGACAACGCTGGCCCCGTGCCCCAACCGCTCGGCACCGCCCGTGGATACAGGCCAAGCGGTCGTTGCAGGAGCCGTCTTTCCTGCATGCCCCACCCTTGCCTCCCCGCTTGAGCTGCTTGGGAACGGTGTACACGCACTTGCCCCTGTGGAGCTTCTTGGGGGGCTTGCATTTCGCGGAAGCCGATGCGGGCAGCAGGAGCTGCATGAGACCTGCCGCGACGAGGAGAAGGGCTGGGACGCGTTGCATGGGCTAAAGGTAGCACGCGCCGAAGAGTAGCCTGTCGCGCCCTCCATCCGGTTGGGCTCTGTATCTCGCGTGCGCGCCGAGGTGGTGGGGCTGCTCAGCCGCTCCAGGTAGAGCCGGCCAGCTCCAGATGCAAAAAGGGCGTCCCGTGTGACTGGGACGCCCTCTTCAGGCCCTTTTGAGGCCCATGGTAGCTGCTGCGTCCTCTAGACGCGCTCGAACAGCCCCGCGGCACCCATACCACCACCAATACACATGGTGACGATGCCGTACTTGCTACCGCGCCGCTTCATCTCGTGGAGCAGCGTGGCCGTCAGCTTGGCGCCGGTGCAGCCCAGGGGGTGACCCAGGGCGATGGCGCCGCCATTCACATTGACCTTCTCGGGGTCCATCCCGACCTTCTCCATGCAGTAGATACCCTGCGAGGCGAAGGCTTCGTTGAGCTCGATGAGGTCGATGTCGTCGATGGTGAGGTTGTTCCGCTCGAGGAGCTTGGGCACGGCGTAGGCCGGGCCAACGCCCATCTCGTCGGGCTCCACGCCCACGACCACGAAGTCCTTGACCACGGCCAGCACTTCGGCGCCGAGCTCGGCGGCCTTGTCGCTGCCCATGACGACCACGGCGGCGCCGCCGTCGCTCATCTGGGAGCTGGTGCCGGCGGTGACCGAGCCACCCATCTTGAAGGGCGTCTTCAGCTTGCCGAGCTTCTCCAGCGTGGTGTCGGGACGCGGACCCTCGTCGTTGTCCAGACCGCCGAAGGGCACGATCTCGTCCTTGAACTTGCCGGCCTCGATGGCCGCGATGGCGCGCTGGTGGCTCTGCAGGCCAAAGGCGTCCTGCTTTTCGCGGCTCACCTCGTAGCGCTCGGCCACGATCTCGGCGGTGTTGCCCATCGGGGTGAACAGCGCCGGGTTGTCGTTGACGATGCCCGGGTGCGGACGCGGGGTGTGACCCGACATCGGCACCGCCGACATGCTCTCTACGCCACCGGCCACGATGACGTCGGCCCAGCCGGACTTCACCCGGGCGGCCGCATCCGCGATGGTCTGCAGACCCGACGAGCAGAAGCGGTTGATGGTCGCCCCCGGCACGCTGGTGGGCAGGCCCGCCAGCAGCGCGATGGTGCGGCCCATGTTCAGGCCCTGCTCGCCCTCGGGCATGGCGCAGCCGATGAGCACGTCGTCGACGTCCTCCGGCTTGAGCCCGTTGACGCGCTCGACCGCGCCTTTGACCGCCACAGCACCCAGGTCCTCGGGACGGGTCTTGGCGTAGGTTCCTCTGTTGGCCCGCCCGACAGGCGTGCGAACCGCGCTTACGATGACTGCTTCACGCATGGGTTGTTCTCCTACGCCCGTATTAGTTACGGAGCGGCTTGTTCTTCATGAGCATGTGCTGGATGCGGTCGATGGTCTTCTGCTCGCCACACAGGCTGAGGAAGGCCTCGCGCTCCAGCTCGTTGATCTGGTTTTCCGTGATGGCCTTCTTGCCGTCGGCCAGGGTGCCGCCGGTCAGGATGTGGGCGATCTTCCCGCCGATGAGGCGGTCGTGCTCGCTCACATAACCACCGAGCTGCATGCCGTAGACGGCAAGCTTGATGGCTGCGGCGCCATCGGGTCCGGGGAGCACCAGGTTGTGCGCCGGAATCGGCGGCGTGTAGCCCATGTCCGCCAGGAAGCGCGCCGTCCGCTTGGCGTCGTTGATGCGCGTGTCCTGGTTGATGGCGATGCGGTCGCCCTGGCGCCCGAAGCCAAACTCGAAGGCCTCGCCGCCGCCGGTGGCGACCTTGGCCATGCCGATGTTCTCGAAGGCGCGCTGGATCAGCGGCAGCCGATCGATCATCGGAGCCTTCTTCGGGATGCCCTGGAGCACGCGCTTGAGCAGGTTCAGGTGGCCACAGCCACCGGGGACCAGGCCCACGCCCACTTCGACCAGACCGATGTAGGTCTCCTTGGCGAACAGCGTCACGTCGCTGGCCATGGCGACCTCGCAACCGCCGCCCAGGGTCATGCCGTGGGGGTTGGTCACGACGGGCTTGGACAGGTAGGTCAGCCGCTGAACGGTGTCCTGCATGTCCTTGATGCCGGCGTCCAGCTGGTCCCACTTCTTCTGGTTGGCCGCCATCACCACCATCATGATGTTGGCACCGACCGAGAAGTTGTCGCCTTCGTTGGCGATGACCAGTCCATCGAAGTCCCGCTCCACCACGTCACACGCGGTGTTGAGCATGGTCGTGATGTCCTGGTCGAGGGCGTTCATCTTCGAGTGGAACTCGACGCAGGCGATGCCGTCGCCCAGGTCGATGAGCGTCGCGCTGCGGTTCTTCTCGATGACGCCGCCGGACTTCTTGAGCGCGCCGAGGCGCAGGCTGCCGGGAATCTGCGGGACGGCCGCGAGCTCACCACTCTTGGCGTAGTACTGCTCGTCAGCGCCTTCCTCGACGTAGAAGCCACCCTTGGCAGCCGCCTCGTCGACCCAGGCCGGCACCTCGAGGCCGTCGGCGCGCATGCGGTCGGCGGTCTCCTTGACCCCGAGCGCCTGCCACGTCTCGAATGGCCCTTGCTCCCAGTTGAAGCCCCAACGCATGGCGCGGTCGATGTTGACCACGTCATCGGCGATCTCCCAGGCGATATTGGCGGCGTAGGCCAGCGTGCGGCTGGTCACGTGCCAGGCGAACTTGGCGGCGCGGCCGTCGCCCTCGACGAGCGCTTTGACGCGCTTGCCGACGTCGTCGATCTTCTTGAGCTTCTTCATCTCCGGGAGGTCGACCTTGGCCTTGTCCCGGTACTCGAGGGTGTCCAGATCGATGGTCTGGATGTTCTTGCCGACCTTCTTGTAGAAGCCGGCCTTGGTCTTCTGACCCTTGAGCCCCTTCTCGATCATCCCGTGCAGGTAATCCGGCACCTTGAAGGTGTCGCGCTGCGGGTCCTCGGTCAGGGTGTCGTAGCAGTTCTTGGCCACGTGGATGAACGTGTCCAGACCGACGATGTCGGCGGTGCGGAAGGCGGCCGACTTGGGGCGCCCCATGGGCTTGCCGACGATCTTGTCGACCTCCTCGATGGAGTAGCCCAGCTCACGCATCGCGTGAATCGTCGACATCATCCCATACACGCCGATGCGGTTGGCGATGAAGTTGGTGGTGTCCTTGGCGAACACGACACCCTTGCCCAGGTAGGCCCGGACGAAGTGGGTGATGTCCTCGACGATCTGCGCGTCCGTGGACGGCCCCTCGATGATCTCGAGGAGGTGCATGTAGCGGACCGGGTTGAAGAAGTGGGTGCCCAGGAAGTGCTTCTTGAAGTCGTCGCCGCGGCCCTCGAGCATGCCCTCGATGGACAGGCCCGACGTGTTGGAGCTGACGATGGTGCCCGGGGTCCAGTGCTTCTCGACCTTCGCGAACAGGCTGCGCTTGATGTCCATGCGCTCGACGACGACCTCGACGACCCAGTCGCAGTCCGCGATGAGGTCCATGTTGTCGTCGAAGTTGCCGACCGTGATCAGGCCAGCGCCTTCCTTGCGAAGGAACGCCGCAGGTCGGGCCTTCAGCGCGCCAGCCACGCCATTTGCCGCAAACGCGTTCCGTTTGGCGGGGTCGTCGCTGGTTTCTCCGGGGGGGACGATGTCGAGCAAGACGGTCGGGATGCCGTTGCTGGCCAGGTGAGCGGCGATGCCGCTACCCATGACGCCAGCGCCGAGCACCGCGACCTTCTTGATGCGCGTCGTGGTGGTCATTGCTTGAGCAGCTCCTGTTTGACGCGACCGACGGTGCGACCGCGTGTTCTCGATGAGAGCGAGTGCGATGTGATGCGATGCGGAGGGCCGACCGGTGGGAATCGACGAAAACGTGTGAGACGTCAGTTGCGACCCTTAGGCATGACTCCATATGGTGAGGCACCCTTCGGGGTCAAGACAATGAGTGAACGGTCATTCATTTTTGAAAAGCACCGTTCACGTTCCCGAAACAGGCGGCTGAGATGGCGCTCCCCCCGTGCGGAATCTACAAGACGACCCTGGCTCTTCCCGGACGTGAAGAAGAGGTGCCGGCCCAGCGGTTGGTCTACTTCCACAACCATTCCGAGCAAGGGCCGCCGATGGTGCTGCTGCCCAAGAGCAACAGCCACAACCGCTGGACGTTTCACGACCGGGGATACCTCATCGAGGGGGACGCGGCGCCCCTGTTCATCACGACGATGGTGTCGCTGCCCGAAGAGGGCTTGTACGTCGTGCAGCGGACCATCCAGACCGGTGACGGGGGGATTCCGGCGCGCACCCTGGTCCAGGTGGGCTACAACCCCAGCGGTCACGCCATCCTGTTCCCGGCTCAAGCGCGGGACAACGGCCTGACGTTCCCTGACCGCGGGACCCGTTTCGAGGCGCTCAAGGTCTTCGATAAGCTGGCCCGAGCGCCGTTCGAGGCACCTTTGGTGGAAGGGGAGTCGGACGACGAGGAGCACCCCGAACCCCGGATCCTGCACTGAGCTTCACCGGCTTCAGGCCAGAAAGATGAGAGGGTTTTGGCGGTAGGCGGCCATTAGGAAGGGTGAACCCTTGCAGATGAGGTCGACCATGGCCCTTGCTGTCCCTGCCCTGAAACGCGCAGCCCTTCTCCGCCGTCTGCACGCGCCCGACAAGGTGCGCCGCGCCCTGGACGCCGACGCCACCGTCACCGACGAGGAGCTCGACGCCACCTGTGCCTGCCTGGAGCTCCGACAGCTTCGTCCCTGGGTCCCGGAACTGGGGTGGGACGATCCACAGCTTCCCCCCGTTCTCCTGGTGCGCGGCCACGCTCCGGACCTGTGGGCGCCGCGCGTCGCCATCGTGGGCGCCCGCGCCGTGGACGACTACGGCCACAGCGTCACCGGCCGGGTCGCCAAGGACGCCGTGGCGTTGGGGGCGCACGTGGTCAGCGGCGGTGCGGAGGGGGTGGACGCCGTCGCCCACCAGGTCGCCCTGCAGGAGGGCGGTCTCACGTCGGTGGTGCTCGCCGGCGGTCACGACCACCCGTACCCCGCAATGCACCGGACCCTGTTCGACCGGGTCGTGGCCAGCGGTGGCGCCGTGATGAGCGCCTACTGGCCCACCATGAAGCCCGCCAAGTACCGCTTCTTGCGTCGAAACCGGGTCATCGCCGCGCTGAGCCGGGCGGTGGTCGTGACCCGGGCGCGCGGTCGCTCGGGCTCCCTGTCCACCGCGCGGCACGCCTTCGAGCTGGGGCGGAGCGTCCTCGCCGTTCCCGGCAACGTCGGCGAGGGGCTCAGCGCCGGTCCGCATGCCCTGCTGGCCAGCGGGGCGGCCAACGCTCTGACCGGACCTCGGGATCTGGCGTTGGCGCTGGGAGTCGACGCCAGCGACGAACGGTTTGCATCTGGCTGGCCGACGGCTCATCGGGGAGATCCGGACCCGTTTTCGGGGTTCAGCTTCGCTGAGGTTTCTGGCCAGCAGCTGAAGCTTGACCTTCACCCTTCGGCGCAGACAGTAAAAGACGCTCTCGACAGCGACACGGGTCTTGACCTCGACACTCTCGTCATGAGAACGGGGTTGCCCGCATCTGATGTGGTCTCAGCGCTGACGCTGCTTCAGCTCGTCGGCGACGTGCAGTCCCTCCCCGGACAGCTCTACAGGGCCCATCGATGAAGCAGACGTTGACGTAGAGCACACCGACACCACCGGCAACCACCAGCCACAGAGGCCTCGAGCGCGAATGTCTCCTCGCAAAAGCACCGCATCGTCCGGCAAGTCTCTCGTCGTGGTCGAGAGCCCCTCGAAGGCGAAGACCATCAAGAAGTACCTGGGTGCGGCCTTCGACGTGAAGGCCAGCGTGGGCCACGTCAAGGACCTGCCCAAGAACAAGATGGGCATCGATCTGGACAGCGGTGACTTCGACCCGTTGTACGAGACGATTCGGGGCAAGGGGAAGGTGCTCCAGGACATCCGCAAGGCGGCCAAGAACGCCGAGATGGTCTACCTGGCTCCCGACCCCGACCGCGAGGGAGAAGCGATCGCGTGGCATATCGCCAGCGAGCTGAAGATACCGCCGGATCGGGTCAAGCGGGTCCTCTTCAACGAGATCACCAAGAACGCCATCAAGGCGGCGCTGAAGAACCCGCTCGAGCTCAACGAGCCGCGCTACAACAGCCAGCAGGCGCGACGCATCCTGGACCGGCTGGTGGGCTACCAGATCAGCCCGCTGCTGTGGGACAAGGTCCGCCGGGGCCTGTCAGCGGGGCGCGTGCAGTCCGTGGCGGTTCGCATCGTGGTCGAGCGCGAGCGCGAGATCGACGCCTTCAACCCCGAGGAGTACTGGAACGTCGACGCCATGTTCGAGGGGGCGACCCCGCCGAAGTTCAAGGCGCGCCTGGCCAAGATCGGCAAGAAGAAGGCGGCGCTGAAGAACGGCGACGACGCCAAGAAGGTCGTCGACACGATCAAGAACGGCCCGTTCACGGTCGCTGAGGTCAAGACCAGCGACCGCAAGACCAACCCGCCGGCGCCGTTCACTACCTCGCGACTGCAGCAGGACGCGGCGCGGGCCTTCCGTTTCACCGCCAAGCGGACCATGCGGGTGGCCCAGAGCCTGTACGAAGGTATCGATCTGGGAGCCGACGGTGCCGTGGGTCTCATCACCTACATGCGTACCGACTCGACCCGCATCAGCGACGAGGCGCTCAACAACGTCCGGGCCTTCATCGGCGAGGTCTACGGTCAGCCGTACCTTCCGGCCAAGCCCAACGTCTACAAGACCAAGGGCCGCGCCCAGGACGCCCACGAGGCGATCCGGCCGACGGACATGGCCAACACGCCCGAGAAGGTGAAGGCGTTCCTGACGCCCGAGCAGCTCAAGCTCTACACCCTCATCTGGAACCGCTTTGTCGGCTGCCAGATGATGCCGGCCATCCACGCCCACACCGGCATCGACATCGCGGCGCCTGGCGATCACATCTTCCGGGCCACTGGAAAGGTGCTGAAGTTCGACGGCTTCACGGTGGTCTACCAGAAGAGCAAGGACGTGGATGACGAGGCCGAGAGCGCCTCGACGCTGCCCCTGGTCACCAAGGGCGAGACGCTCAAGCTCGACAAACTGGATCCCAAGCAGCACTTCACCCAGCCGCCACCGCGCTTCACGGAAGCATCGCTGATTCGGGAGCTGGAGCAGAAGGGGATCGGTCGGCCGTCCACGTACGCCTCGATCATCTCGACGATTCAGAGCAAGTCCTACGTCGACAAGAAGGAACAGCGATTCCATCCCACCGAGTTGGGGGTCATCGTCACCGAGCTGCTTGTGGAGTCCTTCCCGCAGCTGTTCGACGTGAACTTCACCGCCCGAATGGAGAACGAGCTCGACGACGTCGAAGCCGGCAAGATGGACTGGAAGGACCTCCTGGGGCGTTTCTGGGGCGGGTTCTCCCAGACGCTGGAGACGGCCAAGACCGAGATGCGCAACATCAAGCGCACCGAGACGCCGACCGATCTCAAGTGCCCCCAGTGCGACTCTGCGCTGATCATCAAGTTCGGCAAGAACGGATCGTTCCTGGCGTGCTCGAGCTACAAGGAGTCCAAGTGTCGCTTCACCGGTGAGTTCACCAAGCAGCCCGACGGCACTATCAAGATGGTGGAGGAGGAGAAGCTCGGTGAGACCTGCCCGGAGTGCAAAGAAGGCGACCTGCTCTACAAGCGGGGCAAGTATGGGCGGTTCATCGGCTGCACCAACTACCCCGACTGCCGCTACACCCGGCCGATCTCCACGGGCGTGGACTGCCCACGGTGCAAGAAGGGCTATCTGACCGAGAAGAAGTCGCGGCGCGGCAAGGTCTTCTACTCGTGCTCGACCTACCCCACGTGCGACTATGCTCAGTGGGACCGGCCCATCCCGGAGAAGTGCCCGACCTGTGGCCACGACCACATCAACGAGAAGAGCACCCGACGAGGCAAGGGGCCCATCACGTGCCCCAACTGTGGCTGGGAGAAGCCCAGCGCTGCGTAGGCTCTAAAGGCTGTGGGCGACACCGCCCCTTTGACAGACCGCGGGCCCGCGCCGTACCTTTGCTAGCGCACCAAAAGGTGCTTCGCGGGTATTGCGACAGCGGGAGCGTCAATGAGCGATGAACGCCGCAGGGGGCGTGGCAACAACGTCGGAGACATGCTGGTCGGCAGCGGAGTCATCTCCGAGGATGACCTGGCCCAGGCGCAGCGCGCCTCCGGTGGAGACGGCACCAAGATCACGGGTGCCCTGGCCAAGCTCGGCCTGGTCGAAGAGACCAAGTTGGTGGAGTTCCTGAGCCGCCAGTATGGCGTGCCCTCCATCAACCTCGACGACATGAGCGTCAACCCCGAGGTCATCGACCTCATCCCCAAGGATGTCGCCAGCAAACACGGCGTCATCCCGATCGACCGGCACGGCTCCACGCTGGTCGTGGCGATGTCGGACCCGTCCAACATCTACGCGCTGGACGACATCAAGTTCCTGACCGGCTTCAACGTCGAGCCGGTGGTCACCAGCGACACCTCCATCCAGACCGCGCTGGACAGCTACTACGCGGACCTGGAGGACGAGCTCGACCTGCTCGAAGGCTTCGACGAAGACGTCGAGATGGTCATGGAGGAGGACGACTTCGACGCTGCGGCGGCCGAAGCCGAGGGCCGTGAAGCGCCTGTCGTCCGACTCGTGAACCTCATCCTGGTGGACGCCATCCGCCGTGGCGCCTCCGATATCCATGTCGAGCCCTACGAGAAGGACTTTCGCGTCCGCTACCGCATCGACGGCGTGCTCTACGAGATCATGCGTCCGCCGATGCGGATGAAGAACGCCATCGTCTCGCGTCTGAAGATCATGAGCGAGCTCGACATCGCCGAGCGACGCCTCCCGCAGGACGGCCGCATCAAGCTGGTGCTGGGCCGCAACCGCGAGGTCGACTTCCGCGTCAGTGTGCTGCCGACGCTGTTCGGCGAGAAGACTGTTCTGCGTCTGTTGGACAAGTCCAACCTGCAGCTCGACATGACCAAGCTTGGCTTCGAGCGGGCGCAGCTGGACGACTTCCACCACAACATCCACCAGCCGTTCGGGATGGTGCTGGTGACGGGCCCGACCGGTTCAGGCAAGACGACGACGCTGTACTCGTCGCTGCAGGAGCTCAACAAGGCCACCGAGAACATCTCGACCGCCGAAGACCCGGTCGAGTTCAACCTGATGGGGATCAACCAGTGCCAGATGAACGATGGCATCGGGTTGAACTTCTCCGCGGCCCTGCGCTCGTTTCTGCGTCAGGACCCGGACATCATCATGGTCGGCGAGATTCGTGACTTCGAGACCGCCGAGATCGCCATCAAGGCCGCGCTCACCGGCCACCTCGTGCTGTCCACGCTGCACACCAACGACGCGCCTTCGACCATCAACCGTCTGTTGAACATGGGTGTGGAGCCGTTCCTGGTGACCGCCTCGCTCAACTGCATCGTCGCCCAGCGTCTGGCGCGTCGCATCTGCGCCGAGTGCAAGGACAAGGTGCCGGTCGAGGAAGACGTGCTGACGGACCTTGGGTTCACCAAGGAGCAGATCAGCGAAGCCGGCGGGCAGGTGACCGAGGGCAAGGGCTGCAAGACCTGCAACGACACCGGCTACAAGGGCCGTGTCGCGCTGTACGAGGTCCTCGACGTCAAAGACGAGATCAAGGAAGCCGTGCTTCAGGGCTACTCCGCCATGGAGCTCAAGCGCGAGGCCATGCGGCTCGGCATGCAGACCCTGCGGATGTCGGGCATCAACAAGATCCTCGAGGGCACCACGACCGTCGAGGAGATCCTGCGTACGACCCGGGCCGACAAATGACGACTATGCCTCCTCCGGGTGCGCCGGGGCAGCCACCGCGCCAGTCGGTGGACATCCACCGGCTGCTCCAGACCATGGTCGAGAAGGGCGCCTCCGACCTTCACCTCACCGCCGGGTCTCCGCCGCAGCTCCGCATCAACGGTAGCCTCTACCCGTTGCGGACCCCGCCGATGACGCCCAACGACATCCAGCTCATCGCGTACTCGGTGCTCAACGAGCGGCAAAAGAAGCAGTTCGAGGAGACCAGCGAGGTGGACCTGTCCTTCCGCTGGAAGGGTGTGAGCCGGTTCCGCGCCAACTTCTTCCGCCAGCGTGGGTCGATGGCCGGAGCGCTTCGTCGCATTCCGTTCGAGACCAAGGCGCTCCAAGAGCTTGGCTTTCCGGCGGGCTTCGAGCAGGTCGTCGACCGGCCGGTGGGGCTCATCCTGGTGACGGGGCCGACGGGCTCGGGTAAGTCGACGACGCTCGCGTCCATCATCGACTACCTCAACAGCACGCGTCGTCACCACATCATCACCATCGAGGACCCGATCGAGTTCCTCCACCAACACAAGCGCTCCATCGTGAACCAGCGCGAGGTGGGGTCGGACACGTCGACCTTCCGTGACGCCCTGCGCTACGTGCTGCGGCAGGATCCGGACGTCGTGCTCATCGGCGAGATTCGTGACCACGAGACCATGGAAGCCGCCCTGCGCGTGGCCGAGACGGGCCACCTGGTGTTGGCCTCGCTGCATACCAACAATGCCGTGCAGACCGTGCACCGCGTGCTCGACTTCTTCCCCCCGGCCCACCAGGAGATGATTCGGACCCAGCTGTCCTTCGTCGTCGAGGTGGTCATCAGTCAGCAGCTCATCGTCCGCGCCGACGGCAAGGGACGCGTGCTGGCGACGGAGATTCTGGTGGCGACACCGGCTATCCGGAACCTCATCCGGGAAGACAAGACCCACCAGATCCTCAGCTCCATGCAGGCCGGCCAGGGCAAGAGCGGCATGCTGACGCTGAACCAGTCGCTGATGCATCACGTCGCCCGGGGCAACATCACGCCCGAGACGGCGCTGTCGCGTACCTACGAGCCCGACGAGCTGCTCAAGGCCATCAATGATTGGCGCGCCGGTGGTGGCCAGCCAGGGGGACGACCCACCCGACCGACCCGGCGTTAGCCGAATGGTCGCGGCCTTTTACTGGCGTTGCGTCTGAAATCCAGTACTCTATCAGCTGCCCCAACCCGGCTGTCCCGGCGTTGGGTGCCTCGGAGGTACAGACCCAATGGCGCTGTTTGAGTGGGAAGCGACCAACCGGCAGGGGGAAAGCAAGACCGGCACCATCGACGCGCCGTCGTCGGTAGAGGTCGAAAACCGCCTCAAGTCGATGGGGCTCACCCCCACGAAGGTCAAGAAGAAGAAAGGCGAGGGGATGAACATCAAGATCCCCGGGTTTGGCGGTGTTCCCGTCAAAACCAAGGTGGTCTTCACCCGTCAGCTCGCCACCATGATCGACGCCGGCCTGCCTCTCGTTCAGTGCATGGAGATCCTCTCCGGCCAGGAGCCCCACCCCGAGTTCCGCAAGTGCCTCAAGAGCGTCAAATCCAGCATTGAGTCCGGCTCGACCTTCGCCGACGCGCTCAGCAAGCACCCCGACATCTTCGACAACCTGTTCACCAACCTCGTCGCCGCCGGCGAGATGGGCGGTATCCTCGACACCATCCTGAACCGACTTGCCATCTACATGGAAAAGTCGATGAAGCTTCGGGAGAAGGTCAAAGGCGCGATGAAGTACCCGGTAACGGTACTCGTCGTGTCCATCGGCATCACGATGTTCCTGCTGGTCAAGGTGATCCCGACCTTCGGCGACATGTTCAAGTCGATGGGCAAGGAGCTGCCCGGGCTGACCGCGTGGCTCATCGAGGTCTCCGACGCGACCATCAAGAACCTCCCGACGGTGTTGATGGTTCTGGTCGCCGTGGCGGGCGCGTTCATCTACACCATCAAGCAGCCCAAGGGCCGGCGGATATGGCACGCCTTCCTGCTGAAACTACCGGTCTTTGGTGATCTGCTCCGGAAGGCCGCCGTGGCCAAGTTCACCCGAACCCTGGGTACGCTCATCAGCTCCGGCGTGCCCATCCTCGACGCCCTCGAGATCGTCGCCAAGACCTCTGGCAACGTCATCATCGAGGAAGCGATCATGTACACCCGCGACCGCATCGCCGAGGGTAAGTCCATCGCCGGCCCGCTCATGGAGCAGGACGTCTTCCCTAAGATGGTCGTCCAGATGGTCGCCGTCGGTGAGTCCACCGGTGCCATGGACATCATGCTGTCCAAGATCGCCGACTTCTACGAGGACGAGGTGGACACCGCCGTAGACGGCATCACCTCCCTCATCGAGCCGCTCATCATGGTCGTGCTCGGCGGCATCATCGGTACTGTGCTGATCGCCATGTACCTGCCGATCTTCAGCATGGCGGATGGCGTCGGCTAGCGCGAGCGCCGGCGACGCTGCCGCTACTCCTGGCGCCCTGGCGTCCTCCGCCGAGGGCACAGGACGCCGCAGCGACGACACCAGTACCTACGACCGGCTGCTCGGGCGGCTGAGGTTGATGACGTTCACCCGCGTCATCATCGTGGGTGTGCTTCTGGGCGCGACGGCGCTGGTCGAGCAGCCTGAGCTGCAGCTCGGGCTGGTCGACGACTCCGACCCCACCGACTTCTTCCTGCTGGTGGTCGGCTCTGTCGTCCTGGGGCTGTCCCTGGTTTACGCCCTGGGGCTGCGCCTGCTGCGCACCGAGCGGGGGCTTCGGCAGTTGGCCTACGTGCAGCTTGGCGGTGACGGAGCGTTCGCGGCCGCTCTGGTGCTTCTGACGGGCGGCACCAGCAGCTCGTTCACGTTCTTCTTTTCGGTGACCATCCTGTTGGCTGCCGTGGTCCTGTACCGACCGGGAGCGCTCTATCAGGCGACGGCCTGCACGATTCTCTTCATCGCGATTGGCGTGATGGAAGTCACCGGTACCGGCCCGGCCGAGAGCCTGACCGAGCTCGCCGACAACCCAACCCTGCCGGGTGGCTTCGATGAGAGCGACCGTGCGGGCATGGTGGGCGGCCTGGTCTACAAGCTCATCAATAACGTCCTGGCCTTCTACGCGCTGGCCTTCCTGGCGAGTCATCTAGCGGAGTCGTTGCGCCTGCGTGACGTTCAGCTGGAGGAGACCGAGGAGAGCCTGGAAGCGCTCAGTGCCCTGCACGACAACATCATCGCCTCCATCCCGGCGGGAGTGTTGACCACCGACTCGAACGGGCGGATCACCTACTTCAACCCGCGCGCCGTGGACATCACAGGGGTGCCCGAAGAGGCCGCCTGGGCCCAGCTGGCGTCGGCGCTGTTTCCCGTTCTGGAAGGCCCAATGGCGGGCGTGGACGAGCGTCCCGTCACCGTGTCGTCGACCCTGGCTCAGGACGATGGTACCCGACGCCATCTGCAGTGGCAGGTCTCCCTGCTGACGTCACCCAGCGGCTCGGCTCTCGGGCACCTGGTGACCTTTCAGGACGTGACGAACCTGCGGGAGATGGAGGAGCAGGTGCGGGTCGGTGAGCGGTTCGCCAGCATCGGGCGGCTCGCGGCGAGCATCGCTCACGAGATCCGCAACCCGCTGACGGCCATCTCCGGCTCCATCCAGTTGCTCAAGCAAACCCTGGACGTGGAGGGACCGAACGCGCGCCTGATGACGATCGTCGGCAATGAGACCGACGCGCTCAACAAGTGGATCACCGACTTTCTGATGTATGCCCGTCCACGGCTGTCGGAACCGATGCCGATGAATCTGCGGGCGCTGGTCGACGACGTGGTGACCACGCTGGAGCACGATCAAGCGCATGGCGACCTGGTGCTCAAGGTGCGGGGCCCGGCGACGGTCATGACCATGGGCGACCCCACATACCTGCGCCAGGCCATCTGGAACCTTCTGACGAACGCGGCCCAGGCCTCGCCGGAGGGCGGAAAGATCGTGTGTACCGCTTCCGGCTACGGCACCGACCAGGTACGACTCAGCATCTCCGACCAGGGCCCGGGTATCGACCCATCCGTCCGGGAGCGTATCTTCGACCCCTTCGTCACTACCAAGGATGGAGGCACGGGTCTGGGACTGGCGACCTCCTATCGGGTGGTCAGCGAGCACGGTGGCAGGTTAACGTTCGAGACGCGCGTGGGGCATGGCACCACGTTTCATATCGACCTGCCTGCGGCGCCGAGTGACGAGGATGTCGCCACGGCGCAGGCCGTGGGGGACTGAGGAAGTCGGAGGAAGGCGAAGTCGGTGGCCGGTGAACGCATCCTGGTGGTGGACGACGAGGTCAGTCTGGGCCAGTTCCTGGAGATCATGCTGGCCCAGGAAGGGTACGAGACTACCGTCGTGACGGGAGGTCAGGCTGCTGTCGAGCTCATCGCGGCGGGTGAGGAGTTCGGTCTGGTCATGACCGACCTGAAGATGCCCAGGGTCGGAGGCATGGACGTGTTGGAGGCGGTCAAAGAGCGCTTCCCTCACACCGAAGTGCTCATCATGACAGCGTTCGCTACGGCGGACACCGCCATCGAGGCGATGAAGAAGGGGGCCTACGACTACATTCAGAAGCCGTTCAAGGTCGATGAGATCAGGGTCGTCGTCGAGCGGGGCCTGGCCAAGCGCCGCCTCGTCCGTGAGAACCTCGCGCTCAAGCAGCAGGTCCAGAAGCGCTACAGCTTCCACAACATCATCGGCCGTTCGCGGCCGATGCAGCAGGTGTTTCAGGTCATCGAGCGCATCGCCGACACCCGCACCAGCGTCCTCGTCACTGGCGAGAGCGGTACCGGCAAGGAGCTCATTGCGCGAGCCATCCATCACAACAGCCGCCGCACCACCAACCCGATCGTCACCATCAATTGCGGCGCCATCCCCGAAAACCTCATCGAGAGTGAGCTGTTCGGCCATATGAAGGGTGCCTTCACGGGGGCCACCAGCAACAAGAAGGGGATGTTCCAGGCCGCCGACAAGGGCACGCTGTTCCTCGACGAAATCGGCGAGCTGCCGATGCTGCTACAGGTCAAGCTGCTGCGTGCGCTTCAGGAGCGAAGCATCAGGCCAGTCGGGGCGACTCACGAGGTCCCCGTCGACGTCCGGGTCATCGCGGCGACCAACCAGGACCTCGACGTCGCGATCGCCGAAGGGCGGTTTCGCGAGGACCTCTACTACCGACTCAACGTCATCCACGTGCACATCCCACCCCTGCGTGAGCGCGTTGAGGACGTGCCGCTCATCGCGCGACACTTCCTGAAGCGCTTCGCCGATGACATGGGCAGGGTCATCGACGATTTTCAACCGGCGGTGCTCGAGACCCTCCTGCGCCATCGGTTCCCGGGCAACGTGCGTGAGCTCGAAAACATCGTCGAACGGGCGGTCACCTTCGAGACGTCGAACATGGTCACCCTCGACAGCCTCCCGCCGAACATCCTCAAGGGCGCGGCAGCACTGGCCGAAGCGAGTCCCTTGGCTGAGTTGCCGCCAGAGGGCCTGGACTTGGAGGGGATGCTCGCAGAGGTGGAAAAACGGCTCTTACGGCAAGCCCTCGATCGGACGGACGGCAACCGGACGGAGGCCGCGAAATTATTACATATTTCGTTCAGATCGATGCGCTATAAGCTGGACAAGTACGGCATTGGCGAGGAGCGGGATGGCTGAAGGGCAACCGGCTGGGGCGTTGTCCGAGGACGACAAGCGTCGCCCCTGGTACCACTCGCTGTGGTTGCCGAGCGTGCTGCTGCTGCTCCTGACGCCGATGGTCCTGGAGGAGACCGAGGACGTCGGCCTGAGCATGCTGTACGTGCTCGGTGCCATCGCGCTGCCGCGCACGGTCTTCTGGCTTTATCACTGGGGCGGGTTCTGGTTCGGCAAGCCCCACCGACGGCGGCAGGCGCTGGTCCTGATTGTGGTGGGTGTCGTGATGGCGGGTTGGACGCGGATGTCGCGGCTGGACCTGCAGCTCGCGGCCGCCGAGATGACCCCCGGCGAGCAGGCCGAGACGGTGTATCTGCCGCCCGCCACGATGCTGAAGGTGGCTTCCCTGGGGTATCCCAACTTCCTCAGTGACCTGCTCTTCCTTCGGGCTGCGCACTACTTCCACGACCACCTCGAGGGCGACCGCATCTTCGAGCACCTCGAGACGTACGTGGAGGCGGTCAAGGCCCTTGATCCCTACAACAAACGGCTCTACGGCTGGGCTGCGCAGGTCGTGAAGCTGGGGCAGGTCATCAGCAAGGACGTGATCGCGCGCAGCAACGCATACGCCTTCGAGGGCCTGGAGTACTTCCCCGACGATTGGCGGCTCTATTGGGACATCGGCTTCAACTACTTCCATGACTATCCGGCCAAGGACGAGGAGGAGGAGCTGGCCATGCGCAAGAAGGCCCTGCCCTACATCGCGCTGGCGGCGGCGCTGCCGGGGTCGGAGCTGGACGCCAACTTTGTCTCGGGGCTCTACGAACGCGAGAACGACGAGGAGATGGCGGTGTTCCACCTCTATCTGCGGTACTGGGAAGCCTCTCCGGAACAGCGCGAACAAATCCGGGGCAACCTCGTACGCCATGGCAGCCTTGCCAACGCGGAGCGACTCAAGCGCCTCGAGGAGCGCTGGAGGGCCGACAAACCCTACGTTCCCATCACGCTTTACGAGGTGATGGGCAAGGAAGCGCAGAAGGGTCTGGTACCTCTGAAGGACCAATCCTGGGCCACGCTGGAGCCACGATGACGACGAACGGTGTAGACGGGGAGACGATGGCGGGGAGACGCGTCTTCATCACGGGCGGTGCGGGGTTCATCGGGACCTCGTTGGCGCTTCGGCTCAGCGCCGAGCCGAGCAACACCGTGGTGCTGTTCGACAACCTCCACCGGGACGCCTACAGCGGGTCCGTGTTGACTCAGCGGAGCAACGTCGAGCTCGTTCAGGGAGACGTTCTGGACGCTGATGGGCTGCGCAAGGCCATGGCCGGGTGTGACGTCGTCGTGCACATGGCCTCCATCGCGGGGGTCGACACCGTCATGAAGAACCCCGTGTTGACCATGCGGGTGGGGCTCCTGGGGACCTACAATGCGTTGGAAGCCGCCCGGCTCGAGGGTGGCATCGAGCGCTTCGTGGACTTCAGCACCTCCGAGGTGTTCGGACGGTACGCGTTCCGCGTCACCGAGGGAGACGTCACCAGCCTCGGCGCGGTCGGTGAGGCTCGCTGGACCTACGCAGTCAGCAAGCTGGCCACCGAGCACCTCGCCCACAACTACTACAAGCAGTATGGCCTCAAGACGCTGGCCATTCGGCCTTTCAACATCTATGGCCCGCGGCAGGTTGGCTCCGGCGCGGTTCATCACTTTATCGTGCGGGCGCTGCGCGGCGAGACGCTGACCATCCACAACGACGGCTCGCAGATCCGCGCCTGGTGCTTCATCAACGACATCGTCGACGGCATCGTCGCCTCGATCGCCGCTGAGGAAGCGGTGGGCCACTCGTTCAACATCGGCAACCCCCGTTCCACCGTCACCATCCATCAGCTGGCCCGGGACATCGTGCGGTTGGCGGGCTCGAGCAGTCGGCTCGAGCACGTCGCGTGGGATTTCCCCGACGTGGAGTTGCGCATCCCTGACATCGGCAAAGCGCGGCGTATTCTGGGCTACGAGCCGAAGGTCGAGCTGGAAGAAGGTCTCGCCAGAACCATCGCGTGGTATCGGCAGCGGCTGGGGCTGGACGGTTGAAGTATCCCCTTCATCGACCGGTGCTGGGCGACGAGGAGGCCGAGGCGGTGGCGGCGGTTCTGGCCACGGGCTACCTGGTCAATGGGCCACAGGTGGCGGCCCTGGAGAGGGGGCTTGCGGACCGTTGTGGCGTGGCGCACGCGGTGGCCGTCTCGAGCGGCACGGCAGCCCTCCACGTGCTGTGCACCGCGAAGGGCCTGAGTATCGGCGACGGCGTGGTGGTGCCGGCATTCGGCTATCCGGCGACGGCCAACGCGGTCGAGCTCTGCGGCGGGCGCGCCCAGGGGGCCGATGTGGACCCTGATACGTTCGCGTTGACCCCAGACACCGTGTTGGCGGCCGCTGACGACACGACAGTGGGCGTACTGGCGGTGCACCCCTTCGGTATACCGGCGCCCATGGCGGCACTGGACGCGCTGTGCCAGGAACGCGGCTGGTGGCTGCTGGAGGACGCGGCGTGCGCGCTGGGCACGGATCCGGACACCTGGGGCAGTCATCCCGCGTGCCTGTCGTTCCATCCGCGCAAGACCCTGACCACGGCGGAGGGCGGCGCGGTCTTGACCGACGACGACGCGCTGGGGGCGCGTGTGCGCATGCTTCGCAACCAGGGCACCGACGTTTCTGTGAAGGGCTGGAACCGGTTCGGGGCCGCGGGTTTCAACTATCGGCTCAGTGACGTGCACGCCGCCATCGGAGTGGTTCAGCTGGGGCGGCTCGACGGCATCATCGCCAAGCGGCGGGAGGTCGCCGGCTGGTACCGCCAACATCTTGATACGGTCGATGGTGTGCGGTGGCCGCGCGGCTTCGACCGAGCTGGGTTGAGCATGCAATCGGTGGTGGTCGAGGTGATGTTGGGCGAGCGGGATGCCATCATCGGTACCCTGGCGGGCCACGGTGTCCAGACGACGATTGGCGGGTACGCGACGTTCGAGCAGCCCTACTACGTTGGGAAGTATGGTCCCGGGATGGGCGACAGGGCTTCGGTAAGCGCGCGTCTGGCGCGTCGGAGTTTGACGCTGCCGGTGACCCATGCGATGGGTGAAGACGACGTCAATGCCGTATGCGAGGCGATCTCCACGAGCATCCATGTCGGAAGCTGAAGTCGAGTCCAGCAAGGCGAGCGCCAGCGAGAGCGCCGCGAGTTCCGGGAGCCAGGGGGACGACAACGCCCTGGTCTTCGAAGGGGTGCACAAGGAGTTCCGGCTGGGCCTCCGGTTCAAGCGTGTGCACGCCGTCCGGGGCGTGAGTCTTGAAGTCAAGCGGGGCGAGATCTTCGGGTACCTTGGCCCCAACGGCGCTGGCAAGACGACCTCGATGAAGATGGCGCTGGGGCTCATCCGACCCACGCAGGGCACCATTCGTGTCCTGGGTGAACCGGTCTGGAGCCCGCACGCACGGGAGCGGGTGGGATACGCGCCGGAGCAGCCCTACTTCTACGACTTCCTGACGCCGGTGGAGCTCCTGGCCTTCTATGGGAAGTTGTACAGGATGCCGAAGGCGACAATCGCCAAGCGCACCGAGGAACTGCTCGCCACCGTAGGGCTCGAGGACTCCCGGAATCAGCGGCTGCGCGGGTTCTCCAAGGGGATGTTGCAGCGCGCAGGCATCGCGCAGGCGTTGCTGGCCAGCCCGGAGCTGGTGATTCTGGACGAGCCGCTCAGTGGCCTGGACCCGCTGGGTCGCAAGGAGCTGCGGGACGTCATCGTGGGCCTGCGGGCCGCCGGAACGACGGTGTTTCTTTCCTCGCATATCCTGCACGACATCGAGATGGTGTGTGACCGGGTGGCGATCCTCATCAAGGGTCAGGTCGAGCGCATCGGCGTCCTCGAGGAGCTGCTTCGGAGCGACGCCTCGAACGTCGATGTTGAGGTGCGAGGGGTCGACAGCGACCTGCGGGAGCAATTGGAGAAGGAGTTTGCGGTGGTGGACCTTGGTCGCGCCCTGCAGCTCAAGGTGCCAGAGTCGGGGGTGAGCGGTGTGCTGTCACGCCTGCTGGAGGCAGGGGCCCAGGTGAGTCAGGTGGCGCCGCGGCGGCTCAGTCTGGAGGAGCTGTTCATGAAGGAGGCGGGGCGTGAGTGATGCCGCGACTGGGACGCCGGACAGGCCTAAGCGTTCCTATCTCTCGGTAGGACGTATAGGCGCCATCGCCGGCAACACGTTCCGAGAGGCCGTCCGCCACAAGGTGTTCGTGGCGCTGGCGGTGGCTGGCGCAGCACTGCTGTTGTTCTCTATCGTGCTCAGCGAGCTTGCCGTCAGTGGGCAGCTCCGTCGGGTGTTGTTGGACTTTGGGTTCTTCGCCATCAGCCTGTTCTGCGTCGTAGCCGCAATCGCCCTGGGGGCGGTGCTGCTGCACAAAGAGCTGGACCGAAAGACTATCTTCACGTTGCTGTCCAAGCCCGTGCCGCGGCACGAGTTCCTTCTGGGCAAGTACGTCGGAATGCTGGGCGTCATCGGGCTGGGGCTGGTGGCACTGTCGCTGGTGTGGTTTGCGGTCCTCGCGATGCAGGGCGTTCCGGTGACCGTGGAGATTGTCAAAGGGCTCATCCTCATCGCGATGGAGGCCACGCTGGTGACCGCCGTGGCGGTCATGTTTTCGGCCATGTCCTCGGCCGTCATGACCGGATTGCTGACCTTCGGGGTGGTGGTCGTGGGGCGGCTGGTCTACCTGGTGGGCGAGCTATTGGCAGACACCTCGGACAAGGCGTTCTTCACGGAGAATCCCGGGTCTCGGTGGTTCGGTGAGGGGCTCTCGGCCGTGTGGCCGGACCTCAGCGTGTTCAACGCCAGTCAGCAGGTGTTGCTGGAGGTCGAGATCCCGGTGGGCTACCTTGGGCACGCGTTCCTGTACGGCACGTCCTATGGCCTTCTGTTCCTGGTCATCGGAATGTTCGCCATCGCCCGTCGCGACTTCGTCTAGAGGCCCACATGCGCCCGTGGATCATCGCCATTGCCGTCATCGTCCTGGGCCTCGTGGTCCGTGTGGCGATGGGCGGGTTCGGCGCCCTCAACCGGGCGCAGGCGGCGGAGTCGGCGGGCGACCTGCGGGTGGCGGTGCTGGGGTACCGGGAGGCGCTGGCGTGGTATCTGCCGGTGGCGCCATGGCGGGGCGAGGCAGCCAACTCCCTGCTGCGGCTGGCCAAGGAATCGGTCGTGGCGGCGAAGTGGGACGAGGCCGTCATGCGGCTCAACATGTTCCGCAGCGGGGTCCTCGGAGGGCGCAGTATCCTCGGCGTGGACGACGAGCGTCTGGCCACGGGGGATGCGCTGCTGAGCGCCGCTCTGGCCCAGTGGGAGATCCAGGCGGCGGTGGCCGAGAAGCGGAAGGTGCCTGGAACCGTGGCGGAGCGGACCAAGCATTACGCCGAGGTGCTGGCCAGGGACCCGATGCCATCACGTGGCTGGGGTCTTCTGGCAGTCCTGGGCTTCTTCCTGTGGCTCGGGGGAGCCTGGTGGGCTGCTGACGCCCAGCCAGGACGCAAGATGTACGCCTGGCTGAGCAGCGGCCTGGGGTTGGCGGGTTTCCTCGCCGGGGTGGGACTGGCCTAGAGCCGTCGACTCAGTCGAGTACGACCTCGGCCAACGCGCTGAGCTCCTCGTCGTCGGCGGCCATGGTGATGACGTCACGCAGGCGGCGCAGGTCGTCGATGGAGTCGAACGTCACGACGATCTTGCCCTTGCGGCCGCGTGACTCGACCGTGACCTCGGTCTCGAGGGCGGCGGTCAGCTCGGCGGCGATGGCGTCGAAGTAGGGTTGCAGCGGCTTCTTGCGGACCCGACGCGGCTTCTTCGGGGCACCCTCCGTCTTGAGCTTCTTGGCGGTGCGCTCGGCCTCTCGGACGGACATCTCCTTGGAGAGGATGAGCTCCACCAGGGTGGCCCGGGTCGCGTCGTCCACGCTGAGGATGGTCCGGGCGTGGCCCGAGGTCAGGCGCCCGTCGACGACGTGGCCCTGGACATCCTTGGGGAGACGGAGGAGACGCACGGAGTTGGCAACGGTGGAGCGGTCCTTGCCGACCTTGCGAGCGACGGTTTCCTGCGTGTTGCCAGGGCGGTCCAGGAGCCGCTGATAGGCCTCCGCCTCTTCGATGGCGTTGAGGTCGTCGCGCTGGATGTTCTCGATGAGAGCCAGCTCGAAGGCTTCTTCGTCCTGGACGTCCTTGAGGACTACCGGGACTTCGGCCAGCCCCGCCAACGTGGCGGCGCGGAGGCGGCGCTCACCGGCGATGACGATGTAGCCGGGGTCCCCGCCGCGCACCAGCAGCGGCTGGAGGATACCCTTCTCCTTGATGGAGGCGACCAGCTCCTGGAGCTTGTCGTCCTTGAAGGTCTGACGGGGCTGGTTGGGATCGGCCTCGATAAGGTCGATCCGGCACATGAAGTAGTCGTCGCTGAGGTTGGCGTACTTGGGCGGGGCGATGAGGGCGCCGAGGCCTTTTCCGAGGGCGTTGCGGCCGCGGGCCTTGCCGAGGCCGGACAGGGGGGAAGTCATGCGGAGGCCTCCTGAAGGCCGGTGGTGTCGTTGGTGGTGGTTCCGGTGTGGCGGGCAAGCATCTCCGCAGCCAGGTCGAGGTATGCCTTGGTTCCCGGCGCCGCGATGTCGTAGAGCAGCGCCGGCCTTCCGAAGGAGGGGCTCTCGGACAGGCGCACGTTGCGCGGGATGCGTGTCTGATAGACCTGCGAAGCGAAGTAGGCGCTGATTTCCGCTTCCACCTGAAAGCTGAGCTTGTTGCGCCGGTCAAACATGGTCAGGACGATGCCGTCGATGATGAGGCGGCGGTTGAGGCGAGCCTTGACCAGGTCCAGGGTGTGGAGCAGGTGGCTCATGCCCTCGAGCGCGTAGAACTCGCATTGCAGAGGGATGAGGACGCGGTCGGCCGCCGCGAGGGCATTCAGCGTCAGAAGCCCCAGCGAGGGCGGGCAGTCAATGATTATGTATTCGTAATTATTGAGGATAGGGGCAAGGGCCTCCTCGAGGCGACCTTCGCGACCCAACTCCGTGACGAGTTCCACCTCGGCGCCAGCCAGGTCCGGCGTCGCGGGCACGAGGAAGAGGCCCGGAAGCTCGGTGGGGTACGACACGTCGGCCATCGGAAGGTTGGCGACCAGACAGTGGTAGATGTGTCGGTGCAGGTCGCCCTTCTCGAGGCCAAACGCCGAGGTTGCGTTGCCCTGTGGGTCGAGGTCGACGAGCAGAACGCGTTTTTCGAGGGCCGCGAGCGAGGCGGCGAGGTTGACGGCGGTGGTGGTTTTGCCCACGCCGCCCTTCTGGTTGGCAACCGCAATGGTCATTGGGGCCATACGAGACTCCTGAACAAGGTCGAACAGCGAATGTTTCACGTGAAACATACGAGGCGTTGCCATGTATGGCAATGGCAACTTTGCCGCCGAGCGCGCCAACCTTAGCGCGCCGGTTGCAAAGACCTGCACCCGCGGCGACGCTCCGGGCATGCACGTTTCACGTATTGCTCTGCTGTCCCTGTCGATCCTTGGGCTCGTGGTCACGAGCACACCGGCCCACGCCTGGGGTGAAAACCCACTGGCCCTGGAGGCCGCGCTCGGTGCCAACATCTGCGCCGCCAATTCGAGCGGCGGGGATTGCTCGGAGATGGACCCGCTCGTCTACGGACGGCTGGGAGCCCACTATCGGCTGCTCCAGAACTTTGCCCTGGGTGTCGATATCGACGCGGGGGGCTTCACGACTCCTGACAACGTGACCGCCTGGTCCCTTCACGTCATCGCGTCCATACGTGCCATGTATCGCGTCGTGCCCCGTGTCCGTGTGTTTGGTGGCATCGGGCTTGGCTATGGCCGCCTCCAGCTCGACGTCGAGGAGAACGTCGTCACCAACAGTCTGGGGCTGAATGGGTTCAGTGTGGACGCCTTCACCATCAAGGTACCCGCCGGCATCAAGATCCGCATCGTCGAACAGATGTGGCTCGGCCTCGACTTCGCGTTCTATGCCCATCTGTCTGGCGACTTCTGCAGCCAACTCGCCGGCGGTAAGGTTTGCACCGACATCGAGTCCGACGAAGTGATGCACAACATTCAAGTCGGGCTCTTCTTCGCGTATCACATGTGATGATGCTGACCCGACGAAGGACTCCCATGCTACGACAGGCACGGTTCGTTGCCGCCGCTCTTCTTTTCACCTGTAGCGCCTGCGCCACGCAGCAGACCCACGCCAAAGCGCCGAAGAAGTCTGCCGCCAAAGCCGGGGACACGGTGATGACGGCGATGGTCGCCGAGTTGGACCGCTCGGCCAAGACGCTGAAGCTGCCCAACTACGACGCGCCCTACTACATCGCCTATGCCGTCAAGGAGACCCGCAACGCCTCCATCAGCGGTAAGAACGGCTCTATCTATCTAAAGAGTCGCATCGCCAAGCGGCAGGTCTATGTCGACGTCCGGGTGGGCGACTACAGCTTCGACTCGAGCGAAGACCCCGAGGTCGACTGGGTCGCTGATGGCGTGTACCAGCCCAGCGACGTCGGTCCCGTCAGCTCTTCCAAAGGACTCCGCCACGCGCTCTGGCTGCTGACCGACCTTCGCTACAAGCAGGCCATGTCCTCCTATCTAAAGATGAAAGGGCAGCGCATCTACGAGCCGGAAAAGCAGAAGCGGCCGAGCTTCTCCAAGAACGCCGCGGCCCGACGGGTAGACAAGCAGATCGCGCTGACCTTCGACGAGAAGCGTTGGCGGCGCGTCGTGGAACAGGTCGGCGCCGAGCTCGCCAAAGACCCCAACATCTTCGACGGTCACATCGAGGTCGACTTCCGAGTGCAGACCCGGTGGTTCACCAACACCGAGGGGGTCCGGATCCGTACCGAGCATCCCATCTATGCGGTGTTCTTCAGCGGCTATACGCGGGCGGACGACGGCATGCTCCTGGACCGGACGTTCAACGCCTATGCGCCGTCGGAGAAGGGGCTCCCCAGCGACGCCGCGCTGGTCAAAGCTGCCCGCTCGCTCGTCGCGGACCTCGCCGCCCTGCGTAAGGCGCCGGTCATGGACCCCTACACCGGGCCGGCTGTGCTGGCACCGCGCGCCACCGGCGTCTTCTTTCACGAAGTGCTGGGGCATCGCCTCGAGGGACATCGCCAGGACAACAAGGAGGAGGGGCAGACCTTCGCCGAGTACCGTGGCCGGCGCATTCTGCCTGCCTTCATCTCCATCGCCGACGACCCCACCCGGCGCAAGCAAGGCAAGACGCCACTCAACGGCTTCTACGCGTTTGACGACGAAGGCGTTGCTGCCCAGAAGGTGATGCTGGTCGAAAAGGGCATCCTGAGGAACTTCCTGCTGCAGCGACGTCCCGTAAAGGGGTTCACGGCAAGCAACGGCCACGGGCGCGCGCAGGGGACCAATCGTCCTGTGGCCCGCATGGGCAATACCATGGTCATCGCCCACAAGACGGTGCCTCGAAAGAGCCTCAAGAAGATGCTCATCGACGAGGTGAAGCGTCAGAAGAAGCCATACGGTCTCATCATCCGGGACATCACCGGTGGTGCCACCAACACGTCATCGTACGGGTTTCAGGCGTTCAAGGGCGACACCCGAATGGTCTACCGGGTCGATCCCAAGACAGGGGCAGAAACCCTCGTCCGCGGCGTGGAGATCGTAGGCACACCTCTGGTCAGCATCGGCAAAATCATCGCCGCTGCGGACGACATGGGGGTTTTCAACGGGTACTGCGGTGCCGAAAGTGGAATGGTGCCCGTCAGTACGGTTGCACCTTCGACGCTTTTCAGCGAGATAGAACTACAGCGCTCCGCGCGAGCGCGCTCGAAAGGGCCGATTCTTCCCAGACCCGAATGAAGGTCTCCCTGCCACGATGAGTTTGATGTCTCTACAGGCTGCCGTTCTTTCCGACGTGGGCTGCGTCCGCGAACACAATGAAGACGACAGCCTCGTCCTCGACCCCCACATGGTCTACATCGTGGCGGACGGGATGGGGGGGCATGCGTGTGGCGAGGTGGCCAGCTACATCGCGGTCAAATCGGTCGAAGAGTTCTATCAGGACGAGCAACTCACCGATCGCTTGCAGCAGCTCTATGCCGAGCTCCGGGCCAATCCCGAGGAGCTGGGCGACGTCACCAGCTTCCACGAGTTCCGGCTCCGCAGTGCGATCGAGTACGGCAATCTGCAGATCTTCCGCCAGGCTTGCTCGGACTCCCGCCTCGAAGACATGGGCACCACGATCGTGGGCATCGCCTTCGTGGGCAGTCGTGCCTACGTCGGCCACGTCGGTGACAGCCGCGCCTACCGCGCACGCAACGGAGAGCTGGTACAGCTCACCGAGGATCACTCGCTGGCCAACGAATACATCCGCATGAACCTCCTGCGGCCCGAGGACCTCCCCTACTTCCCCTACAAGAACGTCATTGTGCGCGCGCTGGGGCTGCAGGAAGAGGTCGACGTGGATACCCACTATTGGACCTGCCGCCCGGGTGATCGCTACATGCTCTGCAGCGACGGCCTCACCGACCTTGTCAGCGACGCCGAGATCCTGGAGATCATGGAGGCCGCTGAAACCGCCGAGGAAGCCTCGCAAGTGCTGGTCCAGCGCGCCTTGGACTATGGCGGCGTAGACAATGTCACCGTGCTGGTGGTCGATGCCAGCAACGGGGCGTGATTGACACCTCGCGGTAGCTGGGCAAACCTGCAGCTGAGTTGTTCAGAGTCACCGCGCCCGGCGCCAGAACGGGACCGAGGTCAGCTCTGAATGCATGGACACAAAGGCCGACCATGACCACCTCCAAACCCTGGGCTCGCGCACTCGGAGCGGTAGCGTTCCTGTTTGTCGCAGCCACCACGACCGCGTGCGGCAATCCCTGCGAAGAGATCGCCGAGATCGCGTGTCAGAAGGGGGGCGAAGCGTCGCCCGAGTGCAAGAAGACGCGCGAACACGCTGCGAACGCGTCGTCGGATGATAAGGCAGCCTGTGAAACCGTGCTCAGCCTGGTGCAGAGCGTAAACAAGCAGTAGGTCTCGCCAGGTGGCGGAAGAGTCGTCGGGCCAGCTATTCGGAAAGTACGAGCTGCTGGAGAAGATCGGCGCCGGCGGTATGGCCGAGATCTATCGGGCACGCTCGCACGGCGTCGAAGGCTTCGAGAAGATCCTGTGCGTCAAGCGGATCCTCCCGGCGTACGCCAAGAACCGCGCGTTCATCGAGATGCTGATCGCCGAGGCGAAGCTGTCGTCGCTGATGCAGCACGGCAACGTCGTCCAGATCTACGACCTCGGCGCACAGGGCAACCAGTTCTACATCGTCATGGAGTTCGTCGACGGCTGCGACCTGCTGCAGCTGCTGACGGCCGCCGCCAAGCGCAAAGAGCGCTTCCCGACCGAGCTGGCCCTCTACGTCATCGGCGAGGTGGCCAAGGGTCTGGCCTACGCGCACTCGGCGACAGACCGACAGGGCCGCTCGCTGAACATCATCCACCGCGACGTGTCGCCATCGAACGTGCTGCTGAGCTTCGAGGGTGACGTCAAGGTCGTGGACTTTGGTGTCGCCCGCGCTGACCTCGAGTCCCAGGAGAAGGAAGAGAAGGGCAGCGCGCTGAAGGGAAAGCTCGGCTACATGTCGCCCGAGCTCGTCACCGGCGGCGACATCGACCACCGGTCCGACATCTTCGCGTTGGGCATCATTCTCTGGGAGACCCTGACGCTGCGGCGGCTGTTCCTCGGCAAGACGGACATCCAGACGCTGATCAACATCCGCGACGTCAAGATCGACAAGAAGTTCGCCAAACACAGCTACGTGCCCGAGGGCATCCAGGCGATCATCCGCAAGGCGCTGGCGAAGGACGTCAACGACCGGTATCAGACGGCGACGGACATGCACGAGGCGATTCTCGACTACCTGTTCGAGAACCGCGTCCGCGTGTCGTCGCGCAAGCTGTCAGAGTTCATCAAGGACCGGGTCCCGCGCCGCGCGCCGCCGCCGGAGTCGAAGATCGACATCCGCGCCATCGAGGCCGCGGAGATGGCCGCAGCGGAAGCCGAGGCCGCAGCCGCGCCCGCCCCCGCGCCCGCTGCCGAGCCGGCACCCGCGCCTGCTCCGGCTCCCGAGCCGGCACCCGCGCCTGCTCCGGCTCCCGAGCCGGCACCCGCGCCTGCTCCGGCTCCCGAGCCGGCACCCGCTCCCGCGCCTGCCGCTGCAGCCGTCGACGTGGGCTACGAAGAGGACCTCGACGACCCGACGCCTGTCGATGACGAGGTCGCCGTTCGTGCTGCCGCCGCCGCGGCCGCGGCTGAGGCCCCCGCGCCCGCACCAGCTCCGGCTTCTGCACCCGCCCCGGCTCCGGCAGCCGCAGCTGCCGCCGCACCTCCGGCGCTTCCGGAAGGCTTCAACTACGAGGCGGCCATCTACAAGGTCCGCAACGACAAGGGCGAGGTCTTCGGGCCCATCACCTACCACAACTTCAGGAGCCTGGTTAAATCCCGCGGGATTACGTTCCAGGAGGCCATCAGCGTCAACGACACCGGGTGGCGCCGGTTGGGCGACCTGAAGATGCCGGGCATCGACCCGCGGTACCTCGAAGAGGAGCCCGAGCAGCCGCTGTACGAAGGGCCCATCAGCCGCATCCGGACCCCTCAGTTGCTTTACGAGCTGGCCATCTCCCGGGTCATCGGCAAGCTGAAGTACGTCAACGGTTCGACGCTGAAAGAGGTGTACTTCCAAGCCGGCGTGCCGGTTCACATCAACTCCAACATCAAGCCAGAGCTCCTGGCCAACTTCATGTTGGACAAGAACCTCATCCGACCGGCGCAGCTCAACGCAGCGCTGGACATGGTGAAGGAGAAAGGGGGCCGCCTTGGCGACGCCCTGGTGAGCCTGGGCCTGCTCAAGCCCCACGACCTCTTCCGTGTGGTCGAGTTCCAGTTCCGCCAGCGTTTCCTGCAGCTCTTCAGCTGGGAGTACGGCTGGTACGAGTTCCTGGAGGGCTACCCGCCGCCAGGCGATGTGGTGCCGATCAACGACGGCACCGTCCAGCTCATCGCGGCCGGCATCCGCACCCAGTTCGACATGGCGGCGCTGCGCGACGTCTTCAACGACTACCTCGACCAGGTAATCGTGATGCAGCAGAACCCGCACATCACGCACCACAACCTGCGATTCAACTCGCGCGAGCTTCGGATCTTCACGTACCTGGAGACCGGCCACACCCTGCGCGACACGCTCCAGCAGTACGGCACCACCCCGGAGGACCAGCTGTCCATCCTGCAGGTCGTATTGACGCTGCACCAGACGGACCTGCTGTCGTTCCGGTCCCCCCGCGGCTTCGGTCGCGCGACGGTCTAGGCCCCCATGCTCATCCTGGGGCACCGCGGGGCCATGGCCCTGCATCCCGAGAACACCCTCCGGGGCATCATCGCGGCGCTGGACGACCCGCGCATCGCCGGTGTGGAGTTCGACGTTCGGCTCTCTGCGGACGGTGTCCCGATGGTCTTCCACGACAAGACCATGGACCGCCTGACTGGCGCCACCGGTTACTTCGAGCGCATGACCACGGGTGAACTCGCAGCCCTGAGCGTCGACGGCGAGCCCATTCCGACACTGCAAGCCGTGGTCGATGCCTGGCGCCATCTCCGACCCGAGCCAGCGCCTCGTTCGTTCAACGTCGAGTTGAAACCAAGCAGCAACTACGACGCCCTCGTCGCAGCGTGCCGGCCCATTCTCGACCCGTTGGCGGGGGAGCGAGCGACCACCGCGGTCGTGGTTTCGTCCTTTGATCCCCGGGTCCTGAAGGCTGCACAGACCGCCGATGCGCCGTGGCGCTTGGCGCTTCTGTACGACAAGCCCGAGGGCCTGTCGGCGCTCCCCCACTTCGACGCCCCCGACACGCTCGACCTCCATCCTCACTTCAGTCTGCTCACCGATGAAGCCGTCGACAGCCTCCGTCGTCCTGGACGCGAGTTCCGGTGCTGGACCGTCAACGACCCGGCAGAAGCCCGTCGTATCGAGGGACTGGGCTGCGCTGCGGTGATCTGCAACGACCCGACGGCGATGGCCAACGCGCTCGGAGCTTGACCGGCGGCTCTGCTCGGCCTATTTCCGGGCCGATGAGCGCTCAAGCCTACCTGTGTACGAGCTGCGGTCACCGGTTCAGCCTGGAGCCGGGTGAGCAGCAACGTTGCCCCAAGTGTCTTCGTCAGTCCGGATTGGCCCCGGACAGTTCCGCGGAAGCGGCCGGTGCGCCGGCCGCGGGCGCCCCCAAGGCGGCCCCCGACAGCGGTGGCGGCGGCTCCTCCATGACGATGGTCGCCGCGGTCCTGGTGGTCGCAGCGATCGGTGCAGCCGTGTGGTACTTCACGCGGGGCCCGGCGGATGCCTCCCCACCCGCGGAGGCCGCTGCTGGAGCCGCAACAACGGGGGGTAACAAGGCCGCGGGTGCGGATGTCTCGACCGTCCCGCCGCCCTGGAACTCCCGTCTGGACGCCTCCACCACGGGACTGAAGAGCGCAGCCTCCAAGTGGCCCAAGGATGCGGCCGCCCTGGTCGCCGAGATCGCCAAGGCGGTGCCGCAGCGTACCGCGGACATGGACTTCGAGGTGGGCGCTCCCCACCCGGCGTCCGCGCTGGCCAACAAGACGTCGGGGCTTCGGGCCAGCTCCCTGGAGCTCGTGAGCCTGGCCGCGGGCATCCTGCGCGAGAACGGAGGCGCCGCTGAATACGGCGTGGTGACCGACCATTACCACGCCAAGACGGCCGTACTCCTGCGCCGGTTCGCTGTCCGGGCGAAGGGTGGCAAGTGGCTGGACCCGATGACGGGGGGCGAGGCCAAGGGCACCGTCGAGGCGCTCAGCGACGGGCAGGTCCTGGCCAATGTGCTGGCGCTCAAAGCGATGGTCGCCGTGGACCACCGTAAGGCGGATGACGCCTCCAAGGCTGCCGGTCACGCCAAGCGTCTCGCGCCCAACGACCCGGCCATTCTGTTCGCCTACGGTGAGGTGCAGCTGTTCAACGAGCTGACCGACATGGGCATGGCCTCGCTGGAGTCGGTGGCGAAGGACCACGCCGACGCGATGACGTGGCAGACGCTCGGGGAGTACGCGCAGCAGAACCGGCAGCTGTTCAAGGCCCAGCAGTTCTATGTAAAGGCTGCCGAGGCCGACCCGAAGTTCGTCAAGCCCTACATCATGCTGGCCCAGCTGAGCCTGGAGCGCCTCGAGGTGACACCGAAAGCCCAGCATGAGGGGCTGTTCGGCCAGATCGACGCCCACATCGCAAAGGCGCAGAAGATTGACGCCAAGTCCGCGGGCATCCGCACCATCCAGGCGCAGGTCGCCCTGGCGCGCGGCGACGGCGAGGCTGCGGGCAAGCTGATGACCGAGGAGGTCCAGCTGCACCCGATGTCGCGCAACGCGGTCCTGTCGCTGGCCCAGTACCACATCCAGCAGAAGCAGCTGGACGAGGCCTCCGAAGTGCTGGAAAAGGCTGCAAAGCGGGGCGTGCCGGGCTATGAACTGCATGTCGTTCTCGGGGGACTCCTGGCGGCCCAGGAGCTTCACGCGACGGCGCGGGAGCACCTCGAGAAGGCGCTGAAGATGGCGCCCTACGACCCGCGTCTGCGGCCCCAGGTGGCCCAGCTGTACGTCATGACCGGCAACGCCGAGCGGGCCCAGGAGCTGCTCAACGAGCAGGTGAAGCGATTCCCCGAGGACAGCAACTCCCGACTGCTGCTGGCCCAGATGGCGGTCAGCCTGCAGGACTGGAAGGGCGCCAAGGCGCAGCTGGCCGCCATGGGTGCGGCCGCCGCCAACGACCCGCGGGTCGCCATCCTGGCCTACTTCGTCGCGCTGGCCACCAAGGAGAATGTGGAGAAGGCCGAGCAGGCTGCCATCCTCGCCGTCCAGGGCAAGCGCTCCAATCTGGCGCAGGTGCTGCTCGAGCAGGGCATGCTGAAGGAGGCCGAGAAACTCCTGCAGGACGCGCTGGTCAAGGAGCCCAAGGACGAGCAGGTGCCCTACATGCTGGTCGCCATGATGGCGGCACAGGGGCGGGACAAAGACGCACAGGTCATTGTCGACCAGGTGGTCAAGAAGACCCCCAAGGACCAGCTCGATAAGGTGGCCGAGCAGTTCAAGCTGGCTTTGGAGCAGGGCAAGAAGGTCAACGCCATGCCGCTCCCTCCGGGCGGCGCGCCGCCGGCGGCCACGCCCGAGGGCGACAAGAAGCCCGAGGGGGGCGACAAGAAGCCTGAGGCTGGTGACACGAAGAAGCCCGCGACTGGCGACGCCAAGCCCAAAGCCGGTGGCAAGTAGCGACATCGCCGAGATTCGGCGTCAGGCCAAGGCTGTCGACGTCGACATTGACGCGGTCCTGGCGGAGCAGCTGCTCACGCTCCGAGACCTGATCCTGCGCTACAACCGCAAGATCAACCTGATCGCGCGCTGCACCCCGCAGGAGGCCATCGAGCGGCACCTGACCGACAGCCTCGGTCTCTGCCGCGTGCTGGATCGACGTCGGGAGTTGGCCCCAAACGCTCGGCCCGACATCGTCTACGACGTAGGCTCCGGAGGAGGCTTCCCGGGCCTGGTCCTTGCGGCCTGCTATCCCGACGTGGCGTTTCACATGGTGGAGCCCATTGCCAAGAAGGTTGCTCTGGTCGCTCAGGCTGCCCGGACTCTGGGCCTGGACAATGTGACGACGCACAACGCGCGTCTGGAGGCGATTGAATCGCCGAAGCAGCCTATCTGGGCGGTCAGCCGCGCGACCTTCCATCCCCGAGACTGGGCGAAGGTGGGCCGAGAGTTCGTGGGTGTAGGGGGCGCCGTGATCGTCATGGTCGGCGGCGCGGAGCTGCCCGATCTGTTGGAACAGGCTCATCACGTGGACCGTTTCGCCCTGCCAGAGTCCAGGTCCGCACGGGTCAACGCCGTGCTTTTGGGTTGAGCAATGGCGCCCTGCGCCGCTATGTCGTGAGATTGTGTCCACCGTTCTGACCACCCTCCTCCTCGCTTCGCTCGGCGCCCTGCCGGGCGGCGGGCCGCTGTACCCGCTGCAGCCCATCAGCAAGGTGGCCAAGCCGGTAGCGGCGGCGCACGCGGTCCTTCGGACCAGGGCCTCGGAGGCCGACCTCCAGAAGGCGCAGACGGGCCTGGCCGCGTGGCTGGCTCAGCCGGCGCGGGACGTCCACGCGCATGACGCGGGGCTGTGGCTGGATGGCGAGCTGCTGCTGCGGCTGGGCAAGCTCGACGAGGCCAGAGCGCGGCTCAAGACGCTGAGCGCCCAACGCTCTACTCTCGCCGACCCACTCCGCGAGCGGATGGCCGCGCGAAAGGACGCTACGGACGGTGACCTCTTGGAGGCGCTTGCGGTGTGTCCCCGGACCTCGACGTTTGCTTCGGCGTGTCGTCAGGTCGAGGCGCGACTGGCCAAGCGTGGTCGTCACGCGGCGACGGCGGCGCGGCTCGCGGACGTCCTGCTGGAGCCCATGTCGTTCTGGCGCCGGACGCAGCTTCTGAAGATGCGGAAAGCTCGACTGGCCGCCGCTGGAGACACTGCGGCGGCAGCCCGATTGGCGGCCCGACTATGGTGGCGATCGGGGCATCGAAAGACGGCACCTTCCACCGAGGCCTACTGGGCGCGTCGGGTGTTCAACGCCAGTGGGAAGGCCGCGGTCAGGACGCTGGATCGGGCCCTGCGAAAGGTCGACGCCAAGGTCATGGACGCCAACGTCAGAGCTGTTCTGGGCGGGGTCTTGCTGGGCACCCGCAAGAAGGACCGGGCCGCCGCGCATACGGCCGTCACCGCTGCGGCAGCAAAGCTCTACGAGGGTTCCCACGCGGTCATCGCCTGGTATGCCACGGCGCTTGCGCGTCGGCGGGTGGACGACGACCTGGCCGCCGTCGAGGCGTACCGCAAGGTCTTCGAGGATCATCCGGAGCATCCGTTGGCCAACGATGCGCGCCGGGAGGCCGCCTGGCTGCTGCTACGGCGCGGATTCCCGACGGACGCGCGGGCGCTTCACGCGCAGCTGGCCGACGAGGCGGCGTGGGGTTCGCCCAACCGCGACGGGTTGTGGCACGACGGTGTGGCGGCCTTCATGGCCGGCGAGTATGGCATCGCGGCGAAGCGGTTCGAACAGCTCGGACTGCGTTACGGGGGCCAGCGGGAAGGCTACGGACTGCCCTGGGCGGCGCGGGCCCACTACTGGCAGGCGCGGGCGCTCGACAAGGCGGATCAGCCCGCCGAGGCGCGAGCGGTCTTCCGGGGGGTGGAAACCGGTTTCCCGATGAGCTGGTACGCCATGCTGTCGCGCAAGCAGCTGCAGGCCATGGCGGTGGCCGGGCGGATCGACGCGTTCGCGGAGGTCGGGCCCAGGCTCGCTGCCCGCGGCAGACGGCGCGGTCGACGTCGGGCCATCCAGAAGGAGGTGGTGCGCCGGCCACACCTGGACCTTGCGGTGGCGTACTGGCGTCTCGGCGACCCGAAGAAGAGCCAGGATGTGCTCGAGACTCTCTCCAAGACCCGGCAGCTCTACGACAGTGCCCGACTGTTGCTGGCTGACCTCAAGCTGGCCAGCGGGGACAAGGCAGGCGCCGAGCGGCTCGTCATCGGCTCGGGGACATGGGCCAAGGCACCGGACAAACGGGATACCAAGGTCTTCAAGTCGGCCTATCCGATGCCCTACCGCAAGCAGATTCGGCGTCACGCCCAGCGCAATCGGTACGCGCCCGGGTTCCTGGCGGGCCTGATTCACGTCGAGTCCCGCTTCAACCCGCGGGTCAAGAGTGGCGCAGGTGCCGTCGGGCTGACCCAGCTGATGTACCGGACGGCCAAGTCCGTGGCCAAGCATCTGTTGAAGCGCACGCGACTGCGCAAGCGCGACCTCTACAAGGCCAAGACGAACCTGCAGATCGGTAGCCGCTTCCTGCGTGAGCTGTACGAGCACTTCGGCCGCAACCCGGCGCTGGCCGCGGCGGCCTACAACGCCGGGCATGGCGCCGTGCGTGGCTGGCTCAAGCAGCGCGGGCATCTCCCGACCGACCTGTTCGTCGAGCTGATTCCCTACGACCAGGCCCGCAATTACGTCCGCCGGGTGGTCACCATGAGCGAGATGTTCCGGACGCTGCACAAGCTCCCTGGGGCCTCGCTGGACGTGCCATTGACGCTTCCGCTGACGCTGGGGCCCTTCTTCGAAGAGAAGGGCTGAGGCAGCCAGCTACTCGCTCAGCTCGACGTCGAACGGGTAGCTGCCGGAGTGGCCGGCGAAGGAGCCGCCCAGGGTGCAATCTTCCTCGTCGAACCACCCACGATAGATCTGCATGCCGTAGCTCTCGCCCACGGTGAAGCAGATTTGCTCCTGATCGCGCAGGCCATTCACTTCACCAGGCTCGTCCCCAGCCGGACCGGTGTGACCGATCAGGGCATGGGTCGGCTCTTGGACCATGCCCACGCAGGGATTGTTGTCCAAGATGAACTCCGCCACCGGACGCTCCGCGAGCGTCAGGTCGAACTGATTCGACGTCCCGATGGTGTCGCGAAACGTCCCGACCCAGTAGGTCGTCTCCTGGCCGCACCGCTCTGACAGCGGCCGCGGCGACGGCGCAGGGGGAGGAGCTTGCGGTTCGGGCTCAGCGTCCGCGCGCTGCTTCCAGCTCTGCGGCGCGTAGGGGTCGCGAGACCCCTCGTCAGGGGCCTCCTCTTCTTCCAGCAGCGAGCCGTTGTCGCGACCCTGGTCGCAGGCCGGTGTCGCGGCTGTGAGGGTCAGAACCACAAGAACGGCCGTCAGATGGCGGTGAAGCATGGACAAACTCCGGGTTGTAGCGCCCACAGGCCGTTGCACACGCCATGCCACCTCGCGTCCGCCTGCAGAGGGGACCCTGATGGTCCGCTGTGTGGAGATGTTCCACACGTGGGCCTCTCGTTCACCGCGGCCGCTGTGCTCACACCGCGGAACGCCGTCGCACGAGCGCCAGCATCAACAGGAGCCCAATGAACATCCATGGTCGTGAACGTCCTTGGTCCCCAGCCGTGCATCCCTCGGGCGTCGACGGTCTCGGGGTATCGGTACCTGTGTCGGCAGACGGAGAGCTGACTTCGCTTGCGTCGTTTTCCCCGTCCGGCACCGTGGCAGCGTCGGCACGATTGGCATCCCCGGCAGCGCCGTCAGGCGAAACGGCCGCATCGACGTCGCCAGGCGCAGCATCGGAAGCTGGGCTACCGTTGCCATCGTCCGCGGCGGTTTCCGCCTCTATGTCGGGGTCTGCATCAGCGACAGGCTCAGGCCCAGTGTCCTCAACCGCGTCGGGCTGGGCGTCGGCGACGCTGCCTGCGTCCATCTCTTGCTCTGGCGCGGGGTCCGGCGCACAGGCGCCCTCGTCGGTGTCGCCGTCGCAGTCGTTGTCCAACCCATCGCAGAGTTCGTCGGTGCCTGGCGCCACGGCGGGCTCACCGTCGTCACAGTCCAACGTCGCGCCAGTCACATCTTCGGCGCAAGCTCCGTCACCGTCAGCGTCGCCGCTGGCGTCATCGCCCTGACACACATCCAGGTCGTCGCAGACACCATCACCGTCGGTATCGCCCAGGTTGTCGTCTCCGACGCATGCGTCGTTGGCGTCGCAGGTGCCATCACCGTCGGTGTCCTGCTGTTCCTCGTCGATGTCACCATCGCAGTCGTCGTCCACACCGTTGCAGGTCTCCTCTGCCCCCGGAGCAACCGCGACCAGGCCGTCTTCGCAGTCGACGACCGCACCCATCAGGTCCAGAGCGCAGAACCCGTCACCGTCTGCGTCGCCGGAAGTATCGTCGCCGACGCACAGGTCCGCCGAGTCGCAGGAGCCGTCGCCATCACTGTCTCCCAGCGCATCGGAAGGGCAGGCGTCGCAGCCGTCGGCGACGCCGTCGCCGTCGGAGTCCATGGCGTCGTCAGAGCCGTCGCATTGGTCCATCGCGTCGCAAACACCATCGCTGTCGCTGTCGGCGAGGTCCTCGTCCGTCGCGTCGTCACAGTCATTGTCGACGCCGTCGCACACCTCTTCAGCGCCCACGTGGGTCTCTGGGTCAGCGGGCCCGCAGTCTTCGGCGCCCACAAAGCCATCCCCGTCGGGGTCCGGGACGCACGCGCCGCCGGCGTCCACGGTTCCGTCGGGACAGACGCACGCGTACCCGACATCGAGGTCCATGCAGACCTTGTCTGCAGGACAATCGAACGCGTTCGGATCGGCGCATTCGTCGATACAAGCACTCGAAAGCACGGGGCATTGGCAGGTCGGAGGCGGGTCATCGAGCGCCAGCTGCTGACAGCCGGCCTGGGCGTTGGCGTTGCAGTTGGCGTCCACGAATTCCCCGTACAAGACGGCGCATACCTCTTCGGGGATGCAGCCGCCGAAACTCTGCAGGCACAGCACGTCGGCGCAGTTGCCCTTGGTGAGTCCGCAGTAGTCGCAGTCGTTGTAGAACGCCTGCTGGGTGGCGATACATTCGGTCTGGCAGACCTGGAGCGAGCATTGCTCCAAGGAGCCCTCGTTGCAGCCGTCGGGGAGGCCGTTGCCGTCCACGTCGACGGTGTCATCAGCGCCAAAACATGCGTCGACAAGGTCACACACCCCGTCACCGTCGACGTCGAGCTGGCCTTCGTCGGTCTGCCCGTCGCAGTTGTTGTCCACGCCATCACACACTTCGGCTTCCGGCACACAGTTCTGGGCCCGTGCCTGCCCGACCGTGGTCGGCGACAGTAATCCTCCGAGCAGTGCTCCCAGCGTCACGCTAAACATGGCGCACGAATGCACCGGTGATGTCCTCGTGGGCATCCCTTCCCCCTTTGGCTCTTGCAGGTTTCCGTGGCGCTTCCTCAGCCTCGGCGCCGACGCCTTCACGCTAGCAAAGGCGCAGTCTCCATTAAGGCCAACTCACGTGCACGGTGCAGATTCAGCCGGTGTCGGCGGCCGCCACGTTGGCGTTGACCGCGTCGCGAAACGTGGGGCTCCCAGAGTCGATACCGATTCGCAGCGAGGCGAGAAGAAAGAGAGTTCCGTAGTAGGCGCGCAGCCCCAACACCAGGTCAGGGGGCAACGTGATGTTGTGGAAGTTGGAGCTCTTTCGCGAAAAGAACTCAGCGAGCTGAGCCACGACGACATCGGCCGAATGCAGGGGGACACCCCCTTCGTCGAGGGCGCCGGAGTAGTAGTCCGGGTGGAACTTGGTGACGAACTCGGCGTAGTCGAAACGCAGTGGATCGACGGCGAATCCCAGGTCTCGGATACCTTGCCGCAGGCCGGCTTCGTCGCGGTTCATCATGGCCTGCCCGAGCTTGAGCCAGCTGAGACGCCGTCCTGGCTCCCACTGCGCGACGCAGCCGAAGTCGACGATGTGCAGCCTATCGTCGTCGAACAGGTAGTTGCCGGGGTTGGGATCGCTCCAGGTGTAGCGCCCGTCCACATAGGTGAACATCAGCCGAAGCATGGCCTCCGCGGCCGCTTTCCGATCCTGGTAGCTGGCATTCTCGGCGAACTGCGTCAGCGTGGCGCCGTGGACTCGGTCCATGGTCAGCACCTTGTCCGAACAGTGGTTGCGATGAACGCGGGGGACGGCGATGAGCGAATCGCGCAGGAAGTGACGCCTGAATCGTTCCTGATGATCGGCCTCGGCGCGAAGGTCACATTCACGCTGCAGCGACGCGTAGAGGGTGTTGAGCAGAGTTCGCCAGGGCACCTTCGGACGCATCACCTGGGCCACCGGGACCAGGAGACCCAGATGCCAGAAGTCGTGCCGGATGGCCTCGACGATTCCTGGAAAGCGCACCTTGACCGCCACCTCGGTGCCGTCATGGAGCCGCGCGGCGTGGACCTGGCCGATACTGCCCGTGCCGAGCGGTACCTCATCGAACTCAGCGAACAGGGTGCTGATGGGAGCCCGAAGGTCGGTGGCGATGACCGCCTTGATGGTCTCTGGGGCGATGGGCGTGGAGCTGTCCCGGAGGCGCTCGAGCTGCTCCTGGAGCGGCGGGGACAGTTCCAGACCCGCGGCCCCGAGGTGCTGGGCCATCTTGAGAAAAGGGCCCTTCATGCCGTCGACGTGACGTGCTGCCACCGCCAGGAGAGCCTCCCGCTCGTGGCTGGCCAGGCGCTTGGCTCGCTTACTTGCGGCGAAGAGTTTTCGGGTCCGCGCCACGCCAAGGGTGCTGGCGAGCTCCCAGAGCATCCCTGCGGTGTCGCCGGCGCGTCCCCGCCAGCTGCCGTCCATCCGAACCCTTGGGGGCGGTGCCGAGACGCTTTGTGGGGCGTTCATGATGTCGGTCACAAAGCCCAACACGTCCGAGCTCTGACCGCTGCTGAGGCGCAGCGACAAGTCGCGGTAGGGCGCCACAACCAGTTGCACCATGGCGCGGCGCTTTGCCTGGAACAACCAACGGGCGAGCCCTGCGAGGGTCACCAGGGTCAACTCGGCGTCACCGAATGAACACACGGCCCTCAGGTGATGCCCTGCCTTCTGAAGTCGCACGTGCATCGGAATCTCCTGGTTCCGACACTGGGAAAGGAGCGCAACCGCTGCGCCGAGGTCGGTCGAAAGGTCGGTGGGGGGCGCCACCTCGTCGACGCGGTCTGGGGCGAATTTTTTGGGGGCGGCGTGCTCGTACAAGGCCGCCCAGCCACGACACTCCCCGGCGTCTGGAGCGGCGATGGCCAACCACTCGCGTATCGGTCCCGTGTCGGCAGACAGGTGCATGCGGCAGCAGGCCGCCTGCCACGACGCCTCAGGGGTACGGGCCGCCAGCGTGAGCGCCTCGAAGTGGGCGCCGGCGAGCCGATGCGCGCGGACATCGTCGACGGTGGGGATGGAGGCGGGCGTCCACTGCGACACCCGACGCCGTATGTCGACCACCGCGACGTCTGCGGCGAGCTGTGTTCCGGTGCGCTCGATGACCGCACCGGAGCAGTCCCGGGCCGTGCCGCCACAGTCGGCGGCTAGCAGCTCGTTCCACACCCGAAGGAGTTCCTCACCGCGTCGTGCGTGAGCGGCTGCGGCGCGCTGGTGGAGGTCGACGAAGATGGCGGTCAATCGCGAACGTCGAGGTTGAACGCCACGCGCGATGAGTGCGTCGACGGCCTGGCGCTGGAGGAACTCGAGCTCGGCATCGGGCGTGTCCAGGCTCCGGATGCACCCGACAACCGTGTCGAGGACCGGATCGTCGGCGTGGCCCCGCTCGAGTGCGGCCTCGTAGGCGCGTCGGCTCCAATCCATTCCCATAGCGTCGAAAGCGTCGCACAGCCCCTGCATCCTCGGAAGGCCCGATGACACCGCCGCGGCCGGTACGTATCATTCACGCGTGAGACGACGCATCCTCATCTTCGACGACGAACTCATCCGCTACCCCGACTTTCTCTCAGAGCTTTCCGAGGCGCTGGGCGGCGACATCGAGCTGGTCTATCGCGCCCACGCCGACGACGCCGTGGACGAGGTCCGCAAGCTCCAGCCCGTGGCGGTCCTGATGGACTACAGCATGGGGCCCAGCCACTACAGCGGCGCCGGCGCCGTCAGCAACCTGCGGGAGCACTTCAACCAGGCCGAGCTCCCCATTGTCGGCATCAGCTCTGACAGCATCGCCAACCAGCGCATGCAGATGGCCGGCGCCAACACGGCGGTCGTCAAGATGGCAGCCCCTGCCCGGCTTCCCGCGCTTCTTGGGCCGCTGTTGAAGGGGACCGGCTGATGCGGGTCGGGGTCGCCAGCGAAGTTGGAACCCTCGAGGCGGTCGTGGTGGGGCCGCCGGGCGACGAGTTCGACCGCATGGTGCCCGCCAACCTCGAGGCCTATCGCACGGCGACGGACGGGAGTCGGGAGCCGAACCCCGACTATCTCATGTTCGATGACCTCATCCTGCTGGGTCGCATGCAGTCGGAGCATCGGCAGCTGGTGGAGGTCCTGAAAGCCGCGACCGGACCTCACGGCGTGCACACGGTGCGAGGAATGCTGGCGGCATCACTTGGCGACGCCAAAGTCCGCGCCGAGGCCGTGGCCGAGGTCGTTGCTCTGGAGCAGGAGCTGTACCACCTGTCCGACAGGGATGCGGCGACCCTCGAACGCAAGCTGCTTCCCCTGAACGCGACCCGCCTGACCGACACGCTGTTCACGGGCGTCGAGCGCTACTCCCACGAGCCGCTGCTACGCTGGCCGATCCCCAATGCCCTGTTCGCGCGCGACCTGGGTGCGGTGATGGGCTCCGCCATGGTGCTGACCTATGCCGCCCGGGCTGGGCGGCGAAGAGACATGCTGCTGGCCCGATTCGTGGCCCGCCATCACCCTCTGTTCGAGGGCATCGACATCGTCGACGTGGCGGAGGATGGCCCGGTTCGCCAGCCCGACGGGACACCGGTCGCGACGCTCGAGGGCGGCGACCTGCAGGTACTCAGCGATACCGTCGCTCTCGTGGGCTGCGGCATTCGGACCACCGTGGAGGCTTCCCGACGCCTGGCGGCAAAACTGCTCGCACGGGGCTTCCAGGCCGTGGTGCGAGTCGAGCTCCCCATGCGGCGGGGCGCGATGCATCTGGACACCGTGTTCACCCAGATCGCGGCCAACGAGTGCCTGGTGTTCCCGCCGATGGTGCAGGCCCCTCAGACTCAAGACGTCGCCATCACAGTCATGACCGCGGCCGGTGAGCAGCCCGCCGGCGACGATCTGCTGGGCGCGCTCGCCGGGCTTGGCATTCCGCTGGAGCCTGTGTGGTGCGGCGGCGACGACCCCATCGCCCAGCAGCGCGAGCAGTGGAGCGACGGCGCCAACGCGTTCGCGCTCGCTCCCGGAGTCATCGTGACCTACGCCCGAAACGTCCAGACGCTGCGCCAGCTGGGCCTTCATGGCTACAAGACGGTGACCTGCGAGGAGTTCGTCCGCAACGCGGCGTTCTATCTCAACGCCGGCAATTCCATCGCGGTAGCCATCGAGGGCACCGAGCTGGTGCGTGGCCGCGGCGGCCCGCGCTGCCTGACGATGCCGCTGCGGCGAAGCTAGGCCTCAGGACGCCTCCGCCATGGAGTGATCTTCGGGCGCATGGTCGGCGTCCATCTCGAATATTCCCGAGGGAGCGCGTCCCACCCAGCGGCGCAGGTGCACCACGACCTGGTCGCGCACGGTCGGGTTGGCGGGCAGCGGTACGGTCGTGCCTTTGACGTGGTCCAGGGCGCTCACCGACGAGCTCAGCCCCATCTCGGCCCGGGGCAGCAGGCCCTCGTGCACCTCGACCCGCTTGAACTGCCGAAGGTCATGCGTCCGTGGTGCGCCCAGTTGCCGCAGATGAAGCACCGGGCCGTCGAGGGTCACCATGGTGGGGAAGAAGAAGATCGCAAGGGCGGCCGTGAGACCCAGGAACGTGACGGTGGCCCACAACGGCGACTCGTAGGCGTAGCTGACGCCGACGGTCGAGCCGATGACGAAGGCGACCGCGAGGAGCGTCCGGATCTTGTGACGCCACGCCGGCCAGATGCGGTAGCGGATGCAGCCGCTGGCTACCTGCGGATCGACGTCACCGGAAAGCTCGGACTCTGCAGCGTCCATACTCGGTGACGGTACGAGCGGGGGGGCCGCACGGTCAATAAACAAGCGCTCGGGGGACGCCGCTGGGCGGCGGTCGCGCTTGACAGTTCGGGCCCCTGGTGACAAAGCCCATTAATCGCGTACGGGACCAAGCGAGGGCGCAGAGATGATCAGACGAACGCACGGTGGAAGGCTCGCCTTCGCTGTGCTCACCTCAGCTGCCCTCGGGTTCCTGGTGTTCGCGTCGAGCGGCTGCCGGAACGACCCGTCGGACGGCAAGTACCCGGCGCTGGTGAAGGTGCCCGAGGCCGAGCAGGCGAAACTGTTCGGCGGGCCGGCGAAGCCCGGTGGCGATAAGCCTGGCGACAAAGACGGGACCAAGCCCGACGACAAGAAGCCGGCCAACCCCGAGGACGCGCTGCGCTATGCCTCGGTGAAAGGCCCCGCCGGATATAGCGACAAGAAGGTCGTCGACTTCTTCAAGAAGGAGTGCGCGGGTCAGCAGACCGGCGAGGTGGACGAGAAGAAGGCTAAGGAGACCGGCGGTCGCGTGTGGGAAGGCAACCGGGTCCTCCCCGACCTGGGCAAGACCCCGCAGGACGACATCTTCTACTGGACCGAGGGGGACGCGGAATACCTCGACCCGAACCTCATCGGCGAGTCGGCCGGCAACGCCATCGCCCAGCAGATGTTCGACACGCTGCTGATTCCGGCGCCGGGCAACACCGAGCCGCTGCCGGGCATGGCCGAGAAGTACGAGGTCAGCAAGGACGGCCTGACCTATACGTTCTACATTCGCAAGGGCGCGGTCTGGAGCGACGGCAAGCCCATCAACGCCAACGACTTCAAGTACGCGTGGCTGCGGGGTCTGGCGCCGGCGACCGCCAGCAAGAACGCCCAGCAGCTCTGGTACATCAAGGGCGCCAAGCCCTACAACATGGGCAAGAACAAGGACCCCAACTCGGTAGGCATCACAGTCAAGGACGACCACACCCTGGTCGTCCAGCTGGAGGCTCCGGCGGCGTTCTTCCCGCACCTGATTACTTACGTCGCCTACGCGCCGGTCCCCAAGCACGCCGTCGACAAGCACGGCAAGCTGTGGACGCGCCCCGAGAACATCGTGGTCAACGGCCCCTTCATCATGACCGAGTGGACCCCGCGGGCGAAGCTGGTGATGAAGAAGAACCCCAAGTACTGGGACGCCGACAAGGTGAAGCTCAAGGGGACGGTGGTCCTGCTGGGCGACAGTCAGGAGAAGAACCTCAACTACTACAAGTCGGGGCAGGCCCATGCGGCGCGGGCCATCCCGCCGGACCAGACGCGGCAGATGGTGCAGCAGGGGCGCAAGGATCTGAAGATCGACCAGATCATGTGCACCTACTACTACGTCACGCGCATGGACAAGCCGCCGTTCGACGACCCGCTGGTGCGGCGCGCCATCAACATGGCCATCGACCGGGAGACCATGACCAAGCAGATTCTGGGGCTGTTCCAGGTCCCGGCGACCACGCTGCTGCCGGACATGTTCGCGGGCACGCTCGGGTACTCGGCGCTCAAGGGCGACGACTACAACCCGGCCGAGGCCAAGCGGCTCATCGCCGAGGCTGGCTACCCAGGAGGCCGCGGCATCCCGCCGGTGGAGCTGGTCTACAACACGTACGAGGGCCATCGGCTCATCGCCGTGTTCGTGCAGCGTAACCTCAAAGAAAATCTCGGGATTCAGGTCTCCATCAACAACATGGAGTGGAAGTCCCTGCTCAAGAAGCAGCGGGCCGGCGACTTCCAGATGTCGCGTACCAGCTGGTGCGCCGACTACCCCGACCCGCTGACCTTCCTGGGCGTGTTCCACAGCGACAGCGAGAACAACTACTCGTCCTACAAGAACCCGGCGTTCGACGGACTGATCGACGAGATCAAGCAGGAGACCGACCGCAAGAAGCGCAACACTGCCATCTGCGCGGCGGAGAAGGTGCTCAACCGGGACGTCCCGATGCTGCCGTTCTACTTCTACACCCGGTCGTACCTGCTGCGGCCGTTCGTGAAGGGGTACGAGCCGCAGTACCAGGACCACCACCTGCTCAAGCACATCTGGATCGACAAGTCCTACACGCCCGAAGCGCCGGGAGGGAAATAGATGATCCGATTTATTGTCGGCCGCCTCTTTGGCGCCGTCATCGTGCTCTGGGTCATCGTGACGCTGAGCTTCTTCATGATGCGCTTCGCGCCCGGCAGTCCTTTCGACGAGGACCGGAAGCTGCCGCCGGCGGTCGAGGCGAACAAGTGGATCGTCTACGGGATGGGCGAGGAGGTCGTCTCACCCGTCGAGGGCACCGTCGAGAAACGCGCCGACCTGATTCAGGGTGGCGAGTACGAAGAGGGCACCCTGCTGTGCGTCATCAAGGACGCCGGCGGCAAGACCCACGACGTCGTCATGGAAAACGGGGGGCAGCTGGTCTCGCTGCAGTGCATGAAGGGCGCACCGGTGGCCAAGGGGGACCGCATGGCGGTGATCCCCAAGTCACTGTTCAGCCAGTACCTGACCAGCCTGGGCAATTACGCCAGGCTCGACTTCGGCACGACCATCAGCTCGGCGGGCACGCAGCGGGTGTCCGACAACCTGGCCCTGGGCTTCCCCATCTCGCTGGAGCTTGGTCTCTGGGCGATGGTCATCGCCCTGTTCTTCGGGGTCACATCGGGGCTTCTGGCGGGGCTGAGAGCCAACACCTGGGTCGACTACTCGACGATGTCCTTCGCCATGATCGGCATCTCGGTGCCGACGATCGTGAGTGGACCGCTGGTCATCCTGCTGTTCGTCCATGTGCTCGACTGGTTCCCCTATGGCGGCTGGACCCCGGCACCAGGAGGCTATTGGCTGGCCTTCTTGTCGGGCCTCTTCATGCTGGGGCTCAGTAGCGCGTACCCCAAGGCGCGAACGGTTCTCATCCTGCTCGGCGTGGGTTTGCTCGGCTTCTTCTTCACCTTCGGCGGCTGGGAGCACATGCGGCACAAGGTGCTGCCGGCCTTCACCCTGGGCTTTGTCTACATGGCCTCGTTTGCCCGCCTGACCCGAGGCGGCATGCTGGAGGTCATCTCTTCCGACTACATCCGCACGGCGCGCGCCAAGGGCCTGAGCGAAAAGGACGTGGTCCTCAAGCACGCCTTCAAGGGCGCGATTCTGCCGACGGTCAGCTTCCTGGGCCCGGCTATCGCGCGCATCGTGACCGGCTCCATCGTCGTGGAGCGCATCTTCGCGATTCCCGGACTCGCCGAGTACTTCGTCACGCCGGCCCTGGCCCGTGACTATCCGATGGTCCTGGGGGTCGTCGTCGTCTACTCGGCGCTGCTCATCGTCATGAACCTGGTGGTGGACATCATGTACACCGTCCTCGACCCGCGGGTGACGTACGACTGATGGCTGATTCCAACACCAAGAAGAGACTCTCTGACCACGACCGTCTCATCGCCATGGACACGGCGACCGAGGCGGAGAAGGGTCACAGCCTCCTGGCCGACGCCTGGAAGCGACTCAAGAACAACAAGGTCTCGATGATCAGCATGTGGCTGCTGGTCGTCATCTCCATCGCGGGCTACAGCGCGCCGCTCATCAGCGAGCACCTGACCTACTTCTCGCTGGACGAGGGGCACAACCGCTACGCGAACCATCCTCCTGGCACCGAGGACGTGTCCGAGGACCGGCCAACCTTCGATGGGGTCAAGGAGACCTTCGCCATCGCCGACCTCAACGGCGACGGGGCCATCAAGTGCAGCCGACGACGGATTCGACGGTTCACGCTGCCGGCGCTCAAGCAGCTGGACCTGATGACCCGGCCGGCAGCGACCCGGGACAACCCCAACCCGCCGCCTTCCAAGCTCTATCTGGAGACCGAGGCGTCGGTGGAAGAGCTGTCCAAGACGTATCCACTCAAGGAAGTGGTCAAGCTCGTCAACGGCTCGTACGAGTGCCCCGAGCTGCAGGAGCTCCACAAGCAGCATCGCTTCTACAAGTTCCTGTTCAGCAACTACGACCGGGCGGCGGGCAACGACGCGCCTGGGAAGGTGAAGCAGCCCGATGGCTTCATCACCTGGAAGGAGTTCCCCAAGCACGATGGGGAGGTGAAGGCGAAGTACCGCAACCGTGGGCTGACCGGCCCGGACGCGTTCCGCAACCTGGACATCGATGGGGACAACGTCCTGCAGTCGTGGGAGGTCGGCGAGCGGAGCCGGTACATGTACTGGACCTCGACCTACATCGAGGCGCTTCTGGAGAAGCACGACAAGAACGGCGACCTGGTCATCACCCGCGACGAGTACCCGGGAGCCCCGAAGGCGAGGGTCTTCTGGCTGGGCACCGACAGCCAGGGGCGCGACGTCCTGACCCGCCTGTTCTACGGCGCCCGCATCTCTATCACCATCGCCCTGCTGACGACCCTGGTGGCGTTCCTCATCGGCGTCGCCTACGGCTCCATCGCTGGCTACATGGGGGGCCGCGTCGACAACATCATGATGCGCATCGTCGATGTGCTGTACGGCCTGCCCTACCTCATCGTCATCATCCTGCTCATCGTCATCCTGGGTCGAAGTACGACGAACCTGTTCATCGCGCTGGGCGCCTTCTGGTGGCTGAATATGGCGCGCATTGTCCGCGGGCAGGTGATCAGCCTCAAGACCCGCGAGTTCGTCGAGGCCGCGCGGGCCATCGGCGTCGGGCGGCTGAAGATCATCTTCGGCCACCTGCTGCGCAACTGCGTCGGCCCCATCATCGTCTACTCCACGCTGCTGGTGCCGGGCGTCATCCTGGCCGAGGCGTTCCTCAGCTTCCTTGGACTGGGCGTGCAGCCGCCGGACCCGTCCTGGGGCAACATGATCACCGAGGGCGCCAGCAAGGTCGAAGAGTATCCGTGGCTCATCATCTACCCGGGCCTGTCCCTTGCGGTGACGCTGTTTGCCATGAACTTCCTGGGCGACGGCGTGCGTGACGCCATCGACCCGAAGGCGCAGAAGGGGTAGGCCGTGGCGACGAAAGACACCTCGGGCGATGCGCCCGTTCTCAGCGTCCGCGACCTGGTCATCCAGTTCCGCGTCGACGGCAACTACGTCACCGCGGTCGACGGGCTCAGTTACGACCTCTACCGGGGCGAGACCCTGGGCATCGTCGGCGAGTCCGGCTCGGGCAAGTCGGTGACCAACCTGGGCGTGATGGGGCTGCTGCCGGTGCCGCCGGCGCGCATCCCCAGAGGCGAGATCCTGTTCAAGGGGCGGAACCTCCTCAAGCTCGACAAGAACGAGATGCGCAAGATTCGGGGCAACGAGATCGCCATGATCTTCCAGGACCCGATGACGAGCCTGAACCCGTTCCTGCGGGTCAGTCAGCAGCTGATGGAGATGGTCAACCAGCACCAGAAGCTGCCCAAGTCCAAGGCCGAGGACCTGTGCATCACGATGTTGGACAAGGTCGGCATCCCCGACCCGGCCAGCCGCTTCCACCAGTTCCCGCACGAGTTCTCCGGCGGCATGCGGCAGCGCGTGATGATCGCGATGATGCTGCTCAACGACCCGGAGCTGCTCATCGCCGACGAGCCGACGACCGCCCTGGACGTGACGATCCAGGCTCAGATCCTGGAGCTGTTGAAGGACCTGCAGAAGGAGTTCAACACGGCGATCACGCTCATCACCCACGACCTTGGCGTGGTGGCGGGCATGGCCGACAAGATCATCGTCATGTACTCGGGCAAGATCATGGAGTCGGCGCGCACCGGCGATCTCTTCGCCAAACCGTCGCATCCGTACACGCTGGGGTTGCTCAAATCGATCCCGCGGCTCGACGAGGAGGAGTCCGAGGAGCTGTACAGCATCCCGGGCATCCCGCCAGACCTGAACAACCGACCGCCGGGGTGCCCCTTCGCGCCGCGGTGTGACTTCGTCCAGGACCGGTGCCGTGAAAGCTTCCCCGAGCCGGTCAAGGTGGCCGATGACCACACGGTGACCTGTTGGGAGGTCGAGGCCGTGGCCAAGAAGCTGGCGGAGGAGGGCAACTGATGGCGGCTCCAGCAGCAGCAGACACCCTCATGAGCATCCGCGATCTGCGGATGCACTTTCCCATCTACAAGGGCGTCGTCTTCCGCAAGGTGAAGGCCGTCGTGAAGGCGGTCGACGGCATCAACCTCGACATCCGCAAGGGCGAGACCCTCGGACTCGTGGGCGAGTCGGGCTGCGGCAAGTCCACCACCGGGCGGGCGCTGCTGCGTCTGTACGAGCCCGGAGTCGGGCGGCTGTCGGGCTCGGTGGTGTATGACGGCAAGGACCTGGTGAAGCTGCCCCACAGCAAGCTTCAGCCGCTCCGCAAAGAGCTGCAGATCATCTTCCAGGACCCCTACGCCTCGCTGAACCCCCGCATGACGGTCCAGACCATCATCGGTGAGCCGCTGAAGGTCCACGGGATCGCATCGGGCGCCAAGGCCACCGAGCGGGTCAAGGAGTTGATGGACATCGTCGGCCTGTCGCCGGCGATGCTGAAGCGCTACCCACACGAGTTCTCGGGCGGGCAGCGCCAGCGCATCGGGATCGCCCGGGCCCTGGCGGTGAACCCCAAGTTCATCGTCTGTGACGAGCCCATCAGCGCGTTGGACGTGTCGATTCAGGCGCAGGTCATGAACCTCATGCAGGACCTGCAGCGGGAGTTCGACCTCACCTACCTGTTCATCGCCCACGATCTGGCGGCGGTCCGGCACATCTCGGACCGCGTGGCGGTCATGTACCTGGGCAAACTGGTGGAGCTGGCGCCGGCGGAGCAGATCTACGCAACGCCCACGCATCCATACACCCAGGCGCTGATCAGCGCGGTTCCCATCCCGGATCCCGAGGCCGAGCGGACGCGCCAGCGCATCTTGCTGGAGGGCGACGTCCCCACGCCGCTGAACCCGCCCTCAGGGTGCCGGTTCCACACGCGGTGTCGGTACGCCGAGGCCATCTGCCGGACCAAGGAGCCCAAGCTGCTCGAGCAGGCGCCGGGCCATTTCGTGGCCTGCCACCTGGTAGAAAGCGGCAAGCTCAAGCCCATCGACGACGGCGGCGCTGTTGGAGGAGACATGGTCGTGGACACCACCATCCCGAAGAAAGACGAGCGGTACTACCAGGACATCGCGGCCAAGGCGGCGGCGCGCATCTCGGCCAACGCGGCCAAGCGTGTCGCTGCAGAAGCGGCCGCCCCCGACGCCTCTCAGGGTGACGACGACGCCTGAGCCCCGGCCTTCCAGGCCTCGTAGCGCTTCAGCAGCCAGTCGGCGATCGCGTCGCCCACCTTCTTGTGACCGGTCCCGGTCAGGTGGGCGAGGTCGCCGCTGATCCACTTGTCGGCGCGCCACTTCCGGATGACGGCGTCCGCGTCGGCCCCAAAGAAGTCCGACGGGTTCAGGTAGGCGCAGCCCATACGCGCCGCGGCGTCCTTCTGAGCGGCAAAAATGTGGTCCAGCCGGCGATCCAGCACGACGACACCCCGCTTGCGCACGCCGTGGGGCAGCGGCGCAAAGAAGAGGCATGACGCGTCGGGCGCGCCCTTCTTGAGGCGGGCCATGACCGCCAGCATGTCCCCGAGGTGTTTCTTCTGCCCCATGCCGTCGACGCGCTCGTTGCCGCCAAAGGCACTAACCAGGAGGTTGGGCTTTCGGGCTTTGATCTGCTCGACGTGGTGGGCGGCCTGGTTCTTGAGCAAGCGCCGCCCGCGCAGGCCAAGGAAGCCAACCGTATCGATCACGACGCCCGGTCCTTTCTGCTCCAGCGCCACTCCGTAGACCCGGACGGCCCCGCCCTTGCCCGCTCGGACCCGCAGCCAGGGCGTGGCTTTCGGGAGTGGGAGCGTCCAGATGCGATCGAAGCGGCCGTTCTCGGTACGCGTATTGTGGGTCTGAGGCGTCCCGCGCTTGTCGAGGAAGAGCGCGATGTTGCCGCCCTTGGGGCCGGTCTCGTAGAAGACCTGGAGCGTACCGTCGAAGGCTGCGCCCTTGGAGACATAGGTGGTGTGCGCGCCGGCGAAGCCGAGGGAGCTGACACCGCCGTACCCGAAGCGAGCGTCCTTGCCGCCAAACAGGACACCTCGGTTGCGCCAGCCTGCGGGCAGGACCCGGGCCCGGCGGTTGCGGTACCCCTTGAAGGTGGCGGCGGCAAGCATGAAGCCCGGGCCCCCGTCGCCGAACTTCGTCTGCAGGCGGGTGCGGAGCTGACCGGTGTAGCCGTCGGTGACGATGGCCGAGTCGCCCCACCACGCGATGCGTGCTTTGGCGTCGGGTGAAGCCTTGGTTTCTGCGGCCTGAAGGGCCTGGAAGAAGGCGCTCAGGGGCTCGCTGGAGGCCGCGGTAGAGGGGGCCAGAACGAGAAGGCTGATCGTCGCCGCCATAAATCTGGTGGTGCGGGGCAGACGTGGCATGGACCGGCGCATATCATGGAGTACAGCGAGGTCGCACAGAAAAATCCCCGCCGCCGAACAGCCGGTCATTGCCTCCTTACTCCAGGGTTGCTATCTTCGGAGCGTCTCAGGGAGCGGTAAAAGTACCGGGGTCGGTCTATGCTCCACAGGAGGGCCCATGAGTACCAGCAGAGACAGGCTTCACTTCGGCGTCGCGTCGGCACTTGTCGTCGACAACAAGCATCCCGAAGGTCACTACAAGGTGAAGCTCCACTTCCCCTGGATCCGAGCCAAGGATGCGGGGGACGACGAAGACTTCCTGTCCAACTGGGCGCGCGTGGCCACGATGATGGCCGGCAAGGGCATGGGCATGGTCTGCCTGCCCGAGGTGGGCGACGAGGTCCTGGTCTGCTTCGAGAAGGGATCGCTCCGCTACCCGGTGGTGATCGGCTCGATGTGGAACTCCAAGGACGTTCCCCCGTGGGGTGGTGAGGCGCCGGCCGAGGTGGATGACCCCGGTCCTGGCGGTGGTCCCCTTGAGGTGGGCAAGATCGCCAAGGACAACAACGAGCAGGGCGGCAACAACGACGCCCGCTACTGGAAGACGCGTCACGGGCACGCGCTCGTGTTCGATGACAGTGCTGCGCCCAAGGTCGTGTTGAAGACGGCCAGCGGCCACACCCTGGTCCTCAACGAGAAGGACGAGCGGCTGGCGCTGTACAACCACAACCAGGAGCAGTACCTGGAGTTCGACGCGAAGAACAAGAAGATCACCATCGAGTCCGTCAATGGTGACATCGACTTCTTCTGCAAGAACGGCACGTTCAAGGTCGAGGCCAAGAAGATCGTGATGAAGGCGTCCACCGACGTCGAGGTCAAGGCCGACAAGAACAGCAAGTACGAGGCCGGTACCAACACCCTCATCAAGGCGGGCAGCACGCTCACCGAGAAGGCGAGCCTCATCAAGCTCAACTAGTCCGTCTCGGACGCCAAGGTTATCAACCCGCGGTCCTTCTGGGCCGCGGGTTTTTTCGTATGCCGAGAGTCCGGGGCAGGGGCTGACTCCCGACCCGTGCCCGCTGGGATAGCGGTGGAGTTCGTGGCAGGACTTCGATGGGAGGGTGGTGGAGGTCCGTAGCATCCCAGGACGATCTCATTCGCCCCCCAAACCCCCCGCTGGGGGGCTTCCGCCCCCCTTCGGGGCGGCCACTGCGCTCCTCTGCTCCTCCGCTCGCAAGCTCGCTCCGTCGCGCCGTCGCTCCGGGCCGTCCGACGGAGTCGGATGCGGACTGAACACGCGCCCAAGTCTTCAGAGGTGCGATGCGCTGTCGCCGCGACTGAGGTCTGCGCTAGAGGTTCTTCGTAAATCCTCGCGCTAGGAGGGAGCCCTACAGCGCCCAGTAGATCGCCGACTCGGGCAATGCGGCCTTGTCCAGCCGCGCCATCAGGTCCAGCACCACCCCGCCTGGGCGCAGCGCATGCCCGATGAGGTTCTGGATGCCGCCCTCGAGGTAGGCGTCGTGGGGGACGGCCAGGACGATGGCGTCCAGGTCATTCAACTGGTCCAGCGGTGTCAGCGTGATCCCGAGCTCGTCGGCGACGTGGCCCGCGTCGGCCAGCGGGTCGTGGCACAACACCTCCACCCCGAACTCGCGAAGTTCGGCCACCACGTCGGGGACTCGGCTGTTCCGGAGGTCCGGGACGTTGGCCTTGTAGGTCAGACCCAGAACCGCCACCCGCGCGCCCAGCACCTTGGTGCCCGAGCGGATCAGCAGCTTCACGGCGCGCTGGCCCACCCAGCGGCCCATCCCGTCATTGATGCGGCGGCCGGCCAGGATGACTTCCGGGTGGTAGCCCCCCACCTTGGCTTTGGCCGTCAGGTAGTAGGGGTCGACACCGATGCAGTGGCCGCCTACCAGTCCGGGGTGAAAGCGAAGGAAGTTCCACTTGGTGCCCGCGGCCGCCAGCACGGCGCGGGTTGGGATGCCCATGCGGTCGAAGATGATGGCCAGCTCGTTCATCAGGGCGATGTTGAGGTCGCGCTGGGTATTCTCGATGACCTTCGCCGCCTCGGCGACCCGGATGCCAGGGGCTTCGTGGATGCCCGCCCGGATGATGGGCCGGTACAGCGCGACCGTGCGCGCAAGCGTGTCCTCGTCGGCGCCGCTGACGACTTTGACCACGTTTTCGAGGCTGTGCTCCGGGTCGCCGGGGTTGATGCGCTCGGGTGAGTACGCCAGCTGAAAGCCCTCGCCAAGGGCTGTCGCGGAGCGGGCCTCGAGGATGGGGAGGCAGACCTCTTCGGTGGCGCCAGGAAACACCGTGGACTCGTAGACCACGAGGGCAGGAGCGCTATCGTCGAGGCGCCCGGCGATCGCGTCGCCCACGGCCGCTGAGGCTGTTTTCAGCGACGTCAGGTCGGGCTGTTTGTTGGCGTCGATCGGGGTGGGGACCGCCACCACGAACACCGTGGCCGAGGCAAGCGCCTTCACGTCGTCGGTGACCCGCAACGACGAGGCCCTCAGCGTGGCCGATGTGATTTCGCCAGTCTTGTCTTCACCCGCGCGCAGCTCGGCCACCCGCCGCGGACTGGCGTCGTACCCGAGGACCTCGTCGAAGTGCCGCGCGAAGGCCAACGCCAGCGGCAAACCGACGTATCCCAGACCGATCACGACGATTCGCTCTTGCCCACCCTGGTTCATCGGGAGCATGGTACACGCCCTCAGCGATCAGTCCCATGGCGCCCGGCAACCAAAGGGCCACGACCCGAAACCGCACAAGAGGACAAGGCGTGGGAGACACCACCGACACTACGGGCAAGAAGGCCCTCATCACCGGCATCACCGGGCAGGACGGCAGCTATCTGGCCGAGCTGCTGTTGAGCAAGGGCTACGAGGTCCACGGCATCATCCGCCGGGCGAGCTCGTTCAACACCCAGCGCCTCGATCACATCTATCAGGACCCGCACGTCGAGGATCAGCGCCTCATCCTGCACTACGGTGACTTGACCGACTCGTCGAACCTGTCGCGCCTGGTCGAGTCCATTCGGCCCGAGGAGATCTACAACCTGGGCGCGCAGAGCCACGTGAAGGTCTCCTTCGAGGTCCCCGAATACACCGCGCAGGTCGACGGACTCGGCGCCCTGCGCCTGCTCGACGCCATCAAGGAGACCGGCACCGACTGCCGCTTCTACCAGGCGTCGACGTCGGAGCTGTACGGCAAGGTGCGCGAGGTCCCGCAGAGCGAGACGACGCCGTTCTACCCGCGTAGTCCATACGCGGCCGCCAAGGTCTACGCCTTCTGGCTGGTCGTGAATTACCGCGAGGCCTATGGCCTGCATGCTTCCAACGGCATCCTCTTCAACCACGAGAGCCCGCGGCGGGGGCGGACCTTCGTGACGCGCAAGATCAGCCACGCCGTGGCCCGCATCCACCTGGGTCTGCAGGAGCGTCTGCACCTGGGCAACATGGACGCCAAGCGGGACTGGGGCTACGCGCCCGAGTACGTAGAGGCCATGTGGCGCATGCTGCAGCGTGACACGCCCGAGGACTTCGTCATCGCCACCGGCGAAACGCACACCGTGCGCGAGTTCGTCGAGAAGGCCTTCGCCGAGGTGGGTGAGACCATCCTGTGGGAGGGACATGGCGTCGAGGAGACGGGGCGCCGTGAGAGCGACGGCAAGGTCGTCGTCAGCGTCGACCCACGCTACTTCCGGCCCACCGAGGTGGAGCTGCTGCTGGGCGATCCGGCGAAGGCCAAGGCCGACCTGGGCTGGGAGCCGAAGACCAAGTTCGCCGACTTGGTCTCCATCATGGTTCGCGCCGACCTGGAGCTGGTGAAGCGCGAGCTGACCCTCCGCGAGGCGGGCTTCGTGGGACGGGGAGAAGGGGATGCCTGAATCCCTGAGCCTGAAGGGGAAGAAGGTCGCGGTCACCGGTGGCGGCGGCTTCCTCGGCAGCTTCGTCATGGAGGAGCTGGCGCGGCGCGAGGCCGATGGGTTCGTCGTACGGAGCGCCGAGTACGATCTCCGCGAGCGCGACGCCATCAAGGCGCTGCTGAACGATCAGAAGCCCGACGTCATCATCCACATGGCGGCGGTGGTCGGTGGCATCGGCGCCAACCGGGACAACCCGGGGCTGTTCTTCTACGAGAACATGATCATGGGGGTCGAGCTCATCGAGCAGGCCCGCGTCTTCGGCGTCGACAAGCTCGTGTGCCTGGGCACCATCTGCGCCTACCCCAAGTTCACCCCCGTGCCGTTCAAGGAGGACGACCTCTGGAGCGGTTATCCCGAGGAGACGAACGCGCCGTACGGCGTCGCCAAGAAGGCCCTGCTGGTGCAGTGCCAGGCCTACCGTCAGCAGTACGGGATGAACGCCATCTACCTGCTGCCGGTGAACCTCTACGGGCCGCGGGACAACTTCGACCTGCACAGCTCCCATGTCATCCCGGCCCTGATCCGCAAGATGGTCACCGCGCGCGACGCCAACGCCAGTCACGTGGAGGTGTGGGGCGACGGGAGCCCCAGCCGCGAGTTCCTGCACGCCCGGGACGCCGCCCGGGGAATCGTCCTGGCGACCGAGCGCTATGACGGCGAGGAACCGGTCAACCTTGGCACCGGGCGCGAGATCTCCATCAAGGACCTGGCCGAGCTCATCGCCGAGATCGTGGGCTTCCAGGGCGAGCTCAAGTGGCTGACCGATAAGCCCAACGGGCAGCCGCGCCGTGGGTTGGATACGACCCGGGCGCGGGAGCGGTTCGGCTTCGAAGCCGGCATCAGCCTCGAGGACGGGATCGCTGAGACCGTGGCCTGGTGGGAAGCGAACCGCTAGATGTCTCGGTGCACGAGATGGCCCATCCCGTGCCCGTGCCCGTGCCCGTGCCCGTGCCCGTGCCCGAACGATGGACGGACCGGAGCGGTCACTCGTCTCCACAGGGGATTCGCCGCAGCAGAGTCAGTGCCAGCTGACGCCTTTTCGCTCAGGAACGACTCAACGCGCCGCTCGACGCAGGCTTTTCGGGCACGGGCACGGGCACGGATTGGGGTGCTGGCCCGCGTGACCTCAGCGCTGAAGCTGCTCGGACGGGATCGCCAAAATCATCTGCTCGAACCCGGGCACGATGCTTTCGGTGTAGCCCCGGTCCAGCAGGTACTGCCGGCACCACGCCTTGCCGTCCTCGCTGTGGGTCGACAAAAGCCAACGCGGCCGGTGTCCCCGCGCCGGATCCAGCAACGCGTCGGCCTTCTGCAGCGCCTCGACCTCGGCACCTTCGATGTCCATCTTGATGACGTCGGGGCGTGGGTGTTCCTGCAGCATCTCGTCCAGCGTGATGCCCCGCACGGTGAACGACTCGCCTCCGCTGACCTGCGAGGCCAGGCTGCTGAGCATGCTGTTGGCCATGCGCATGAACGTCACCTCGCCGCTCTCCCCGGCCACCGCCGCGTCCAACAGCTGGTAGTGGGCGACGCCGTTGACGGTCATTTCCTCAGTCAGGATGCGTCCCACGTTGGGGTCGGCCTCGACCGCCACCACGAAGCCTGATGGGCCCACGACACGGCTCGCAAGCAGGCTGAAGTATCCGGCGTTGGCGCCAATGTCCCAGAAGACATCGCCCGGGCGCAGGTGGCTCTCGATCAGCGCCGACGTGTGGGGTTCCCACATGCCCAGGTGGTACCAGTACGGCAGCGCGTTGTAGCGGCGCCACTTCATCCCGCGCAGGGGGCCGACGCGCAGCGTATACAGCTGCCCCTCGCCAAGCTTCTTGGTGGCAAACCGGTAGGCGTCATAGGCACCGGGGACCCGGGCGAGACGCCCCTTGGCCTCCCACAGCCGCTCCAGCACGGTCCTCGATTCTGACATGGTGGTTTGCCTCACGATTTACAGCGGGATGAAGACGAAGGTGTTGATGTAGCCCGGTAGATGCGCACGCGTGTCGGGCTGCACCGGCTGGAAGACCTTGTCGCTGAAGAGCGTCGCCGGGTACTCGCGCCCGGCGACATTGAAGAAGCCGCGGTAGCCCAGCGCCTCGATGGCCGCCACGCCGGCTGCCATGCCGCCCTCATAGCTGTGGCCGTTCATCTCGAGCCACAGGGTCGGTCGAGCCACCGCCAGCAGGTTGGCGGCCCCACGGACGGCGGCCAGTTCATGGCCCTGGACACCGATCTTGATGAAGCCGATGTCGTGCACCGAGTGCCCCATCTCGTCGAGACGCACGGCCTCGACCGCGCCCGGCTGGAGGTGGAGCAGCTCCATGTGTCCAGCCTCGTCCGAGCATGCGTAGGGGTAGACCGTCACGTTGGGCGGCTTGCGCCGCAGCAGCGACTCGCGGGAGTCGCGGTCGGGCTCGTAGGCGTACACGTGGCGGCAGGTCTGGGCCAGCAGCCGGGTCACCGCCCCGCGGTTGGCGCCCACGTCGATGGCCGCGCGGGTCGGGTCCGCGTAGCGCTTGATCAGGTGCGCTTCTTCCCGGAACTGGAACCGCCAGCGGTGAAGCTCGTCGGCGACCGCCGGGGGGAGCGCGTTGCCAACACGTTGGCGTAAGTCTGACAGGGAAAGTGTGGCCACGACTCACACCTTCGACGGATGGGGCATGGGGCGCAAGTCGACGCGACGCGCGGGGACACCCGCCGCCTCGGGGACGGCCATGCTGGAGTAGTAGCCCACGAAGGCGCCCGCCAGCACCAGATACAGGATGAACGTGAAGTACGGCGCGACGAGGCTGGCCAATCCGCCGATGAGGATGAACGTCGCCCCCACCGATGGGTTGATGTTGGCCCGAGCGGCTCGCCACCACGTCAGCAGCATCAGCACCAGCAGCATCAGGCCCACGATGCCAATGTCCGACAGCACCTTGGTCAGCGTGTAAGTCGGTGTGATCGACGTGGTCTTGGGCAACAGATCCAGGCGGAAGTGGTCGACCAGGTAGAAGTCGACTCCACCAGCGCCGTGGCCAGCCACCAGGTACTTGGGCTCGTCCAGCACGTGGTTGACGTACGCCCCATCTTTGGGCTCGTACTTGCTGATGGTGTCAGTGCCCTGGAACAGCCGGTCGCTAATCCGTTCGTCCACGACGCGCTCGATCTCGGTCGACGCGAAGAGGCTGCCGACGCCGGCCAGAATCATGCCCGCAAACACGTAGCGCCGTAGCGCCGTGCCTTCGTTGCGAAGCATGGACAGCGTCAGCACCGTGCCCAGCAACAGCGCCAGACCCACGAACGACGAGGTGGACAGGGTCAGTGCGATGCCGCCCAACAGCGCCACGATCTTCCAGGTCGGGGCCGCAGCGCGCTGACCGGCCATCTGGATAGCCATTAGCAGGGCCAGCGCCAAGACGGCGGAGGCGCCCGTGTGTTTGGGCTCGCCGCCCAGGCCAAACAGCCGAATCTCGTTCATCGTGCGCTCGATGATGGCGTTTTCGTGGATGATCTCGATGACCGGTAGGGGCGTGCGCAGCGCCACCATCTGATAGGTGCCAAAGGCCAGGCTGATGAGGGTGCCGGCGACGAAGCCCGAGATGATTCCGTGAAGGTCTCGCTGCCCATCGACCAGCTTGGCGACCAGGTAGGCCGAGCCGAAATAGGACAGGAAGACGACGTACTGAATAGGGTGCCGCAGCGTGGTCTGGGCACGGCCCCAGCCCATGCGCTGGGCCTGGTCGATGAGGTGGGTGGTCTCCGAGTCGAACAGGAAGAAGTAGCCGCTGACCAACAGCGTCCACATGAACAGCCCGAGCATCAACGGCCCCCCGGGGAAAGCACGGCGGCGAGCCGCGACCGGCGGGGGATGGATGATGTAGGTCAGTAGCAGCAGCAGGGGTAGCAGACGCGCCCACTGCCAGCCGACCCCCAGGACTTCGACCCGGAGGCCCTGCAAGGGGAGAATGAAGCCGATGACGTAGAGACTCTGGTGTCGGCCGCGGACCAGCCCGACGATGACCGCCAGGGCGATGGCGGTGTGGATGAGAGCAGCAGTGAGGGTCATGGCAGGGGAGTCGCCCTGACGGGATCCGGCAATGCGGGTGGGTTGCCGCCCAGCTCGCGCGCCTTGTCGATGGCTTTCTGGGCCAACTGTTCGGCGCCGCTCTTGTGGAAGAGTTGGGCGAGCCGGCCATGCAAGGTGGCGCTTCGAGCGTCGAAGGCCATGGCGCGTCGCAGCTCGGAGATGGCGCCGTCGAGGTCGCCCTCGGCCTCGGCGACCCGGCTCTTCAACGCGTAGATGGCCGCCTTCTGCTTACGTCCCGCGCGCTTCTTCTTGCTCGCGGTCTCGAGCTTGTTCACCAACGCGGCGGCGCGCTTCGGCTCGCCCGCCGCGAGCCAGGCTGACGCAGCCCGGGTGCGGGGCAGGTGCGCCTTCTCGGGAATCTCACGCGCCGCAGCCTCGAACGCGTGGGCCGCGCTGCGCGGGTCTCGGTCGACGTTGACCGTGACGGCCCCCATCGAAAGGTATGCCAGTCGCCTGAGTTCCGCCTTGCGGGCTGGATCTTCGACGGTCTCGGCGCGGCCGAACAGGGTCAGCGACAGCGCGTTCAGCTCGACCTGACGGTGAGGCTTGTCGAGCCAGAGCTGAACCAGGCGTCCGGTCACGACCGGATCTCCGGGATGCTGGCGCAGGGCCCAACGGAGCGACTCCTCGTGAGCCTCCTGCCCTTGCCCGACCCGCAGGGTGTCGACCACCGCCATAGCGGCCTTCGGCGAGCTGGCGGCGAAGCGCTCGGTGAACCCCTTGGAGCCCGCTGCCGTGCGCGCCATGGCCACACGAGCTGCCTTGAATCCCAGCTTGAGATGCGCTGCGACCAGCCCCTCGAGGCACTTCAGTGACGCATCGTCGGGGCTATGGAGGCCACAAAGCTGCAGCGTCTCGGGGTGCTTCGGGGCCAACCGCAGAGCGTGGTTCACAAGCCCCTGGAGCCGCGCGTCCTTCTTGGCAGCGGCCGCCTTTGCGGCGTGAAGCCACAGGTAGTAGTCGCCAGGATGCGCGCTCGCGAGGGCCACGGTGGCGGCAACGTCAGCCTTGGTCACGTGATGGCGCGCCTGGGCATGGGTCGTGTGGCTGTTGGCCCGCAGCACCTGCTGAGCCAGCGGCAGCAGCGCCGCCAACGCGGCCGCTGCGGCGATACGCCACGCCGGGCCGATGTGGACCGGGGTCACCACCTTCTTGCGGATCTTCCGTTTCTTCTTGGGCGTCACGGCGTCCGCTTCGACCTCGTCCTCGACCTCCTCACTGTCAGCCTCTTCCTCGGCGTCCGCGAGGTCGGACTCCACTGCGGTGAGCGAGGCCTTCTTCCGGCTCCGCGTCCGGACCCGGGTGCGTTTTCGCTGAGCTTCGCCGGACGCCCACGCAAACAGCATAAGGGCAGGCATGCCCACACCCGGCAGCCACAGGCTGAACTCCACCACGTTGGCGGTGACCACGGCCACGACCGCCAGAACCGCCAGCAGGAAGTGCTCCTCGCTGCGGGTGCGCCACAGCGTCGCCGCCACACCCCAGCCCAGGAACCCCACAATCACGATGCTGGCGGGTAGGCCCCAGGCCGCAATGGCCTCCAAAAAGCCGTTGTGTGCGTAGGTGAGGTGGCCCAGCACCCAATCGGGTTGGACCTGGCTCGAAACCATTGGGAACGCGCCGGCGCCCACGCCGACGCTCAGATGCTCACGAGCCACCTCCCAGCCGATGGCCCAGCGGTCGGCCACCGCGACCTCGCTGACCTCCACGACGCCGTAGGCGGCCGCGACGACCAACAAGGGGACCGCGAAGATCAGGGCCCTCCGGCGACCGGGGGTGATGCCCAGGTTGACGAGCCAGCGTCGCAGCAGCACCGCCGCGGCAACGCCTCCGAGCAAGGCCATCCCGGCAATACTGCGCGTGAGCACGACACCGCCGCCGCAGGCCAGGGCGATGGCCCAGTAGCCCGGCAGCGCCTTCTTGTTGTCGGTGGTCATCGCCAGCCCGGCCGCTGCGGCGGCCCCGAGGATGAGCATCGCGGCCGCGTGGTTGTTGTTGATGAGGCTGGTCGGGAGGGGGAGCTGCGCCAAGGGAACGTTGGGCGCGTAGAAGCCGAAAAGGACCTTGGCGTGCAGCGCCTTGTGCGCGAGCCCTATCGCCACCACCAGGAGCCCCGCCAGGGCGACCACCTGCACCAACTGTCGGCGCCGTGCAGGTCGGGTGTTCAGCGCGATGAGATAGGCCCCCAATGCGGTGAAGAGGTAGAGGATCATGTCGGCGGTGGACGCACGGTCGACCGAGATTGCCGAGGTCCCTGCCTCGGAACCCAGGGCCGCGGTGGCTTGGGCGTTCAACGCCGGCGATGGGGAGCCGAGGCTCTCCACCAGGCCGCTGGGGAGCGGCAGCCACTGCACCACCGTCCAGAGCAGGGCCACCAGCAGACCGTAGGCCAGGGCGTCGAAGCGGAGGCGCCGCCCCATGATCACCAGGCCCCATAGCAACGCGAGCGCAATGACGGCGCTCAGCGCCACCCGTGTGGTGGGGTGGGCGGCGCCGATGGCCAGGGGCGCCGCCAACACCGCCAGAGCCACCAGCCCATGCGGTCCTACGAGCGCGCTCATGACGCCGTTTCGGCCTCGTCGCCGCCGTAGGTGTAGGTGTAGCTGTACGCGTAGGAGCTACCGTAGCCGTAGCCCCGGCGACGCTTTCCGCGATCGTTGAGGACCACGCCGAACACGTTGGCGCCGACCTGCTCCAGCAGGCGGAAGGCACCACGCAGACTGGGGCGCGTCGTACGCCCGGCCCGCGCCACGACGACGACACCCTCCACCTGCGAGCCGATGAGCAGCGCGTCGGCCACCGGCAACAGGGGCGGCGAGTCGAAGATGATGGTGTCGAAGCTCTCGCTCAGCTTGGTCAAGACCCGCTGCAGGCGACCGCCGTCGAGAAGCTCGGCGGGGTTTGGGGGCCGGGGGCCGGCGGGCAGGATCGAGAGGTTCTCGATCTCGGTGGGGTGTATGCCCTCGTCGTCGGCGCCGGCCAGCATGGTCGACAGCCCTGCGTCGGACTCGATGCCGAAGACCCGCTTGAACTGCGGGCGGCGCATATCCGCTTCGATGAGCAGCACCCGGTTGCCGTTGCTGGCGATGGCGATAGCCGTCGAGACGGCCACCGTCGTTTTGCCTTCTTCGGGCATGGCGGAGGCCACCAGCAGCGTCCGCAGCGAGCGGTCGACGGCTGCGAACGTCAGGTTCGTACGCAGCACGCGCAGCGCCTCGGCGCTGGGCGACGTTGGGTTGTCGTGGATGTGCATGGCCACCTTGCGGCGACCTTCCTGGGCGATGCTGGGGACGGTGCCGATGACGCGGGCGCCCACGAAGCGCTCCACGTCCTCCCAGCTCTTGATGCGATTGTCGATGGCCTCAAGCATGGCCGCCAGCGCGATGCCCAGCATCAGCGCCAGGAACGCCGCCACCGCGAGGATAAGCCCGCGACGCGGCCACACCTGCGGCGCGTTCAGGGCCGGAGGCAGCACGTGAACGTTGTTGGCCGTGGCCTGGGCCGTGAGTACGGCGTCGGTGTAGCGGGTGTTGAGCGCTTCGAACCGCTTCTTGGCCCGGTCACGCTTCTGGACCAGCTGGGCGTAGCCGTTCTCGATGAGCGAGAGCCCGAGCTCTTCCTTCTGGGCGACCTCCAACTGGTTGCCCAGGTCCAGCTGCCGCTTCTGGATCTGATTGAGCGTCGTGACGGCCGTCCCTGCGATGTTCTTCACCTCGCGGCGGGCACTTCGGACCAGCGAGCGCAGCTGCCGGTCCACGGCCACCATGGACGGGTGCTTCTCCAGGTAGCGTGCCTCCAGCGCTGATTTCTGCGCCCGGAGTTCGGCGATCCGGCGTCGAAGCATCTGCAGCGTGGCGCTGGCCAGGAGATCCGGCGCCGTCAGGCGGTCGATGCTGGCCCGGCGGGTGTACTTCTCGAGGGCGTCCACGCGCGCCTTCTCCGAGGCGTGCTGCACATTGAGCCGAGTGAGTTCGGCGTTCAGCGTGGCCAGCCGCTCGCTGACGTTCTTGCGGGCGTTCGGGATGGTCCCGATGTTGTGGGTCTCCTCGAAGGCCCGCATCGCCTGCTCGGCGCCGTCGAGCTTCTTGTCCCAGTCGGTCACCATCGGCTTGAGCCGCCCGATGGCGTCGTCCACGGCCTTGCGCTTGAAGGCCACATTCTGGGCCTCGTAAGCCTCGGCGATGCCGAGCGCTACCCGCAGCGCAAACTCCTCGTTGGTGTCCTCGAACTCGATGGCCACCAGCGAAGACTTGCCCACCGGCTTGGTCTCGATCCGGCCGGCTAGCATGGACGGCGTGTCCGCCTTGGCCATGATCTCGGCCTTCTGCTCAGGCGAGAGCTCGGGCCGGTCGTCGAGGCGGTGGAGGTGCTCGTCGTTCCACAGGTCCAGGTCGTTGAGCACCCGCTTGGCCACCTCGCGGCTGCGGATGAGCTCCATCTGGCTGTCGTAGTACTCGCGCGACCAGAAGTTCTCGCTGCCGAGCTCCACGACCTCCTGGACGTTGTTGAGGACCCGCGGCGCCTTGCGGGTGATCATGACGTTGACGCTGGCCTTGTAGCGCGGCTTCTGCCGATCCACCCACCACCAGCCCGCGGCCACACCCAGCGCGACCGTCGCCAGCAGCAGGTAGCGATAGCGCGAGATGACGTCCAGCGCACGCCGGACCATCAGCACGAAGCCGCTGGAATCCCCCTCTGGGGCGGCTCCCATGGGGCGCAGGAATTCCGGCTGGCGCGAAGGCGTCGCCTCGGCCGGCGGCGCGCCTGCCATGTCTCGAGATGTGGGTTGACTCATGCTCCCGCCGGTCCGTCATAAGGCGTGCGAGCTCTTAGTGATACGGGCGCGGGAGTATTGATCAAAAAGATCGACCGAGGCTACACCAATCACATGTACCCGCGGGGCTCCGACCAAACCCAAGCCGAAGAAGAGGATGGCTCTGCGCTCGCCCGTCTGATCGCGCGCGACGCCACGCTGTGGCTGCTCATCATCATGACGGTCGGGGTGCTGTCCTTTGGCGGGGTGCATCCCTGGGCCCGCGCCGGGCTTGCTGCAGGAGCCCTGCTGGGGCTTGCCTGGGCGTGGTTGCGCTACGCCTGGCAGGGGCGGCGCATGCCGATCGGGGCGATGGGGCTGGCCCTCGTTATCGCGCTTGGTTGGACGTTTCTGCAGTGGGTGCCGCTGCCGCTTTCGATCGTGGAGGTGCTGGCACCCCATACCGCCGAAGCCGCGAGGACCGCGGCTCGGGCGGCAGACACGTCGGTTCCGCTGTGGTTGCCGATGTCGTTGGCGCCGACGCGGACCGCCATGGGGTGGCTGACCCTGGCGGGCTACACGGCGGTGTTCCTGGTGGCGGCCGATCTCACCCGCCGCCGGCGTGGTCGCGCCGTCGTGCTGGCTGTCGAGGTGGTCGCGCTGATGGCTCTGGCCACGGCGTTGGGACATGCAGCGTTCGGCGCGAACGCGGTCTATGGCGTCGAGGGGGCTGAGGTGGCGTCCCCCTTCGTGAGCACCTTCCTGAACCCCAAACACGCCGGTGCGCTCCTCGCGATGGGCGCCATCGTGGCGCTGGGGCGGTGGCTCGAGGCCGAGGCCCGCTACCATTTGGGCATCGCGGCCCTCCTCGGCGCCGGTGTGGCGGCCACGGGAACCCGGTCCAACCTGGGCGTACTGGTGGCTGGCTGGGGCGTGCTGCTGACCTTGGCGTATCTTCGCCGCGGCGGTCGCGGGCGTCCCTGGATCGCCATGGTCGTCACGCTGGCCGCCGTCGCGGTGCTGGTCATGGCGGTCTTCCCCGGCGTCTGGTCCGACGCGGCCACCTCCACAGGCGTCTGGCGAGCCAGCATCATGGCGCACTGGAGCGTCGGCGCCGACGTCGCAGGCAGTCATCTCTGGGTCGGCACGGGCATGGAAGCGTTCCATGCGGTGGCGGCGGGCTTCACCGAAAGCTTCGACAAGGGCCTGCTGGATCACGCCCACAACCTGCCGCTGCAGCTGGTGGCGGATTGGGGGCTGCCGGTCTCGGTGTTGGTCGTTGGGCTGTTTCTGGCCGGCTTCGTCCGCAACATGCAGGCAGTCTGGTTCAACCTGGGGATGGTCGGGCTCGGCGTGGCCCTGATAGCGCTGGGGGTGCAGAACCTGGTGGATTTCTCCGCCTACATCCCCGGCGTGGGGTTGGCGGCGGCGGCGCTGGCGGGAGCCTTGTCGGGGTGTGGCGACGTGGAGCGGCTGCAGCGGGACCCGGAGGCCGCTGAGACCGGGCCGAGGTGGGCCCGGGTCGGGCTGGCCAGCGTGGAGGTAGGTGCGCTGTTGCTGGCCACCGTCCTGACCGCCACGCACCTCGTCGATCACGGGCGTGACCGGTACCAGCTGCGGGTCGACGACGCACTGCAGCGGGGTGCGCCACGGGCCGTCGACCTGGCTACGCTGGTGGCGCATCATCCCCACGACTACTACACCTTCAGGTTGGCGGGCCGCCTGGCGCTGGCCGATGGCGAGCCCGGTCGGGCCCAGGGTTTGTTGGCTCTGGGCGCCGAGCTTGCGCCCAGGCACGCGGGAACCCAGCTGGACCTTGCGCGGGTGGCCATTGCGATGAACGCCGAGGTGACCGCGGTGGACCATCTCATCGCGGCGTCTGCGTCCAGCCTGCTGGCGCGGCGGAAGGCGGCGGGGCTGGTGGCGCTGTGGCCGGTAGACTCGGGGGCGACCGCACAGTTCCTGGGGTCCTCGCCTCAGAACGCGCTCGCTGTGGTGACGCATCTCCAGCTCAAGGGCAAACACCTCCGAGCTCGGAGGGTGGGCGAGCGGGCGATGAACTTTCATCGCGACGCCCCCATGGTGTGGCTCCGAGCCATAGAGGTCGCGGCTGCGGCGCGGGATGCCGGACGGCTCGAGGCCCTTGCGGCCAAGGCCCTGGCGAAGGCACGGAGCGGCTCGGGGTATGCCCGACCCTGGTGGGTGGCAGGGCATTGGGCGCACGCGCTGGCCGCCGAGGTGCGCGGGGAGGTCCAGGCCGGCGCGTCGTCTCTTGCCGAGGCACGCAAGCATGCTGTGGCGGGAGAAACGCCACGGTTGGATCTGACCGAAGCCGCTGTCGCAGTCGAGACGCAGGACTGGAAGCGGGCGCGCGAGATTCTCACGGGGTTGGAGAAGAGAATCGGCTCCTCGCCGGGGCTGCACGTGAGGCTGCACCAGCTACGGTCGCGGATGGCGGTTAGGGACAATGACATGCAGCAAGCCATCGCGCATCTGCATCGGGCGCTGACCTATCTGCCCGGAGACCCGGCCACGCTGACAGCGCTCAGTCGGCTCAAGTCGAGCCCCTGAACGAAAAACGCCCGGCTGCCCCATGGACAGCCGGGCCAGGACCCGAAAGGAGAGGGGAGTCCTTTAGTTGGCGCAGGTCACGGCGTGGGCGACCACGTAGATGTCGCCCTGGAGCCCGGTGACCTCGAAGGTGTCGGTGGTGGCGGCCGACAGGGTGTTCTGGTGACCGTACTGGCCGGGGGCGACCGTGGACTTGCCGTTCTTGCTCGGCAGGGCGTCGCTGCCCACGTAGAGGTGGGTCTCGTTCATGCTGAAGCCAGCGTCCATGGTGTAGGTGACGATGGCGGTGGAGCCGTCGTAGTCGACCTGGAGGGTACCCACTTTGGTGCCCTTGGTCAGGTCGTTCTGGCCGGCGCCAGCGTAGATGTCGGTGGTGTGGACGCCCTCGCCCAGGGCACCGAGGCTCCAACCCCAGCGGGGGGTGTTCATCAGCGACTGGAAGGTGGCGTCGCCCACCGCGTAGGCGGTCTCGCAGCTGTCGATGCCGTCGGTGGTGGTGTCGTCGTCGTCGCCCTCATCGCCACCGTCATCGGTGTTGCTGTCATCGTCGTCGTCACCGTCGTCGGTGTCGCTGTCGTCGTCGTCGTCACCGTCGTCGGTGTTGCTGTCGTCGTCGTCGTCACCGTCGTCGGTGTTGCTGTCGTCGTCGTCGTCACCGTCGTCGGTGTTGCTGTCGTCGTCGTCGCCCTTGTCGCAGTTACCGTCCGAGTCGTCACCGGTGGGGATGGTGGGGGTGTCCTCACCATCGTTGTCGTCGCCGGTCACGCCGTTGTCCTCATCGCCCTGGCCGCCGTCCGTGATGTCGCCGGTGCTGCTGTCGGTGTCGCTGTCAGTGTTGCTGTCGGTGCTGTCGTCCGCGTCGCCCTCACCCTCACCGGCGCCGGTCTTGCAGTCCTCGTCGTCCATCAGCTGGCCATTGGCCATCGCCAAGAGCAGGTCCTCGGTGGTCTCGAACTGCTGGTCGAAGTGGGGAACGTTGAGAATCCAGGTGTTGGTGTGGGTGGCGGGCTTGCGGCCCTCGCGGCCGTCGCAGTGCTCGGCCCCGCTGCCCTCGCGGCGGACGTCGGTGTCCACGCCCAGGCCCAGGCCCATCATCAGCTCGTGGATGGTGATCCCGTCCGCCTCCAAGGTCACCTGGGTGCCGTCGTCATCCTGGTCGAGGCAGACTTTGCCTATGGGCTCGCCTTCAGCGTTTAGCAGGTCTTGGCATTGACCCTGGTCCCCGTCGTGGGCGGCGGCGATGGGCAGCTCGGGCTGGTTGGCGGCGCTGTCGATCTGGTCGCAGGCGACGAAGGTGGTGGCGGCGAAGAAGGCGGCGCTGACGAAGAGGATGCGGTTCATGGTGTTCCTTGGGTCCGTGGTGGCCCAGGAGATAGCGAGAACCGTGCCATGTCCTTAACTGTCTGAAATCTATAGATCGCACCCAATGGTACACGCGTGCCCCGCGCCAATGTCCGGACATGTCCCGGACATTTGTCCGGCGGTGTCAGGACAGGGCGGACAGTGCTCGGACATGCCGTCCGACTCCGCCCGACGGACGGACGTAGGGGCCGGTCAGGCTCTCGGACAGGTAGAAGGCGATGTCCTCGAGGACATAGAGGGACAGCGCCGCTCGGCGCTCCGCGGGTGTCCGCAGATGGGCCAGGAGTTCCGGCCGAACGGAGCCGTCGAGGTAGCCCCGCCATAGCGCCCCGAGGTCGTCCTGGTTCCGGGTGCCGAGACCCAGCGTGAAGCGGTCGTAGTCGATGCTGCGCGGACGACTGTGCTCCCAGTCGATAAGCCAGACGGCCCGCTCGCCCCAGGACAGATGCCGCGACACCAGGATGTTCCCGGGCTGCAGGTCGCCGTGGCTCTGGGCAAGCTCGACCTGGCCCATGCCGGCCACCACATCGGCGAGCCGATTGCAGGCGTCCAGCAGGGTCACCGTGGCGGTCCCGTGGAACCGGGCGTTCACCAGCCCCGCCAGGTGCCGCACCGCCTGCAGCCGCTCGGCCGCCACGGTCTTGGCGTCGCGCGAGCGACGGGTCTGGCTCAGCCAGGCATCCAGCTTGGCCAGCGCCGCATGCTCGGCGTCCCGCCGGTCGATCCACGGCGGGCACCGGGGAAGCGCCCACGCATCCACCAGCGGCTCCTCGAGCCAGCTGGCGTCAGCACCTTTGGCCAGAATGGGCAGGAACGGCCCGGACTGCGACCGGACCGCGATCTCGCGGGCCATGGTCTCGGCCGAGAAGCCCCACTTCACGAATACCCGGGTGGTGGCTGTCTGGAAGTCGAACACCCGGACGCGCTGGTTGCCCGGCTGCACGATCTTGGTGCCGGCGTCTGGGATCCCCGGGTCCACCCGGAAGCCCTTCTTGGTCGCCAGCATCAGCGCCGGCGATGTGGTCAGCAGCCCGGCGGCGAAGAACTGCGGCACCGCCCGTTTCCGATGAGGCGTGAAGCGAAAGGTGCTCGCGAGGAACCGACGGGTCTCTCGGCTGGTCGGGGGGCACACGTAGGCCGACAGCACCGGGCTGAGGCGCCACTTCTGACCGCGGGGACTGCGGTCCCAGGCCATCACCCGCAGGGGGTAGTTGTACTGCTCGCCCCAGCCCATGGTCAGGGTCCGCAGCAGGGTGTGCTCGTAGGGCTCCCGGGCCTCCATCTGCTCGATGCGCATCAGCGACCCTCCGCGTGTTCGACCGCTTCCACGATCTGTGCCTGGATGGCGTCCCGCGAACGGGTCCCGTCGATGACCTCGTAGCGGCCGCTGCGCGCCAGGTCCTGGTACATGGCGTAGCGCCGGTCCCGGATCTCGGGGGGATCCGGGAAGGGCTCGTTCTTCTCCGCCATGCGTCGCAGCATCTCGTCGTAGGGCAACGTGATGAGGAAGGCGGGGCGGGGCCGCGGGCTGATCCGGGCAATCGTGCCCAGCGCCCCCTGCGACCAGCGCTCGAGTTCGGGGAAGCGGAACGCCATGTCCATCATGGCGTCGTCCAGGTAGCGGTCGCAGACGACCGTTCGTCCAGCGAGGTCCAGCGCGCGGAGTTTCACCGCATAGTGCATCAGCGAGTCGGCCATCGCCATAGCCAGCCACGTGCGCCTGACGCGGGGGTTGGCGAAGGCCTTCTGGTGGCCGCTCCGATCGCTGTCCACGTGGGGCATGGTCCCGGGACGCAATTTACGGACGGCCGCGCGAAGGGCGTCCAGCTCGGCGGAGTAGCCGGGTCGGTACCACATGGACGTGGGGCGCCGGCCGCGCCGATCCAGGTAGGCAACCAGGCGGTCCAGCTGGGTGGTCTTACCTGCGCAGTCGACCCCGCTGAGCGAAACAATCATCAGCGACCGAGCACCCGGAGGCAGGCCTCGACCCAGCGCTCGGCGATGTAGGTCACGTCGCCCTCGCGGGCCGACTCGCGGGCGGCCGTGCCCATGCGGTGGATGGCTTGGGGGTCCTCCACGAAGCGGACCATGGCCCGGTGGATGTCGTCGCTGTCGGTCTGGCAGACGAGGCCGTTGACCTCGTGGCGCAGAAAGTAGCGGGCGGCGGCGACGTTGCGGGTGGCAATGACCGGCATGCCCGACGCCATCGCCTCCGGGACCACGAAGCACCAGCCGGCGTGGTGGTACGGCGCCAGCAGGACGTTGCTGTCGCGGAACGGGCGCAGCCGCTCGTCCCAGGTGTCGTAGTACCGGTCGAAGGTGATGCAGTCGGCGAACACCCGCGAGCGGCTCATCAGCCCCTGGACCAGGCTGTCCAGCGGGCCGACCCCGGCGTTGACGAAGCGGAACTGGCCTGGGTGGGTCTGGGCGAGCTTGTCGAAGGCCGCCACGATGCCGGGGATGTTGTTGCGGCCGACGAGCTGTCCCGAGAACAGGAAGGTCGGCATCTGAGGCGCGGCTTCGGGGCGCTCGATGGCGAAGACCGGCGTCAGATCCTGGCCATAGGGGACCATGCTGACGTCGGCGTGGGGGGCGATGCGTTGGTAGTAGCGCTGGGCCTTGTCGCCGATGGCCATGATGAACGGCACGTCACGCAGCTGCCGGCGGGCCATGACCTCGGTGGCCAGGCGCTTGCCAACGGGGCCGGTGCTGAAGTCGGGGTGCTCGAGCCAGGAGCCGAAGGGGACGCCTGGGAAGCGGTCGCGGATACGTTGGGTCGCGGCCCAGGAGATGGAGCGCAGGATGCCGTTGCGGACGATGATGTCCGGCTGAATCTCGCGCAGTTCGCGCTCGGTCCAGTCGGCGAGCTCGTCCATGTCGGCCCAGTCCGCCGAGGTGTGGATGTACCCCTCGCGGGACTGGTCGGCGAGCCAGTGCTTGCCTCGGTTGGCGGACTCTTTGACCGTGAAGAAGCAGTGGTACTCGACCGTGCCCAGGTCGTTGATGGCGCGCGCCAGCTCCACCTGAAATGGGGAGATCATGGTGCTGACGAGGGCGATGCGGGGCTTGCTGCTCAAGCGGTGCTCCGGGAGCGTCGGGCGTGTTCGAGGGTCTTGCGAAGGCCGTCGTCCAGGGACGTCTCGGCGCGCCAGCCGAGGACGCGCGCCGCCTTGGATGGGTCGAGCCAGCGGCCCTTCCCAGCGGTGATCACCTCGGCCAGGACCTCATACCGTGCCGCGGGGTTGTCGGCTATGGCGAACACGCGGTCGACGACGTCGAGCACCGTCCCAGGGGTGCCGGGGCCCAGGTTGAAGGCTTCTCCCGAGATGGCGTGAGGGTCGCGTTCGAGGGCTTCGGCGGCCGCGAGGTAGCCAGCGACCGCGTCGTCGACATAGAGGTAGCCCGCTTTGAACTGGCCGTCGCTTCGGATCTGCAGGGTGCCGCCGTCGCAGGCGACCCGCACGGCGTCCGGGATGAGTCGGCTGAGGTTGGGGTCCGCCGGGCCATAGACGTTGCCCTTGCGCAGACTGGCGACCGGGAGCCGGTACTCGACCATGAAGTGGTCCGCGGTTGCCTCCGCGGCGACCTTGCTCTGTGCGTAGGCGTGGGGGCTTTGAGTCAGCCGGTCGCTCTCGGCATAGGGCGGGGGCTTGTCGGTGTCGTAGACGGCGGCCGAACTGGCCAGGACGATAGCTCGTAGCGTGTCCTGGTGTCCGACGGCGGTGTTGAGGACGTGCCAGGTCCCGCCCACGTTGACGTCGATGGTCTGTTCCCTGGCCGCCTCGCCCTTGCCGACGATGGACTGCGCCGCCAGGTGGAACACGGCTGCGGGCATGGCCGCAGTGAAGGCCGCGGCCACATCCTCGGCCTTGGTGATATCGCCCTCGACCATGTGGACCTGGTTGGCGATACCGAGCGCCGCCAGCACCCCCGGTCCGGCGCCGGGCCGCTCCAGAGACGTCACGATAGCCTCACGACGGAGCAGCTCGGCGGCCAGGTGGGCGCCTACAAAGCCGGTGGCGCCGGTCACCAGGGCCCGACGCCCGGCCCAGTCCACCTGCGTCGTCTCAGCCACCGACCGGGGCGCCGTTTTCCACGCTGGCGAGTCCGTCGAGCTCGCCGTTGACCAGGGCCTCGTTGAGCTCGAGGTAGTCTTTGTGAGTGTTCATCGCCCGCCAGAAGCCACGGTGGCGCACCGCGTTGATGCGGTTCTCCTTCACCAGCTCCTCGAACACCTCGACCTCCAGTTCACCCAGGTGGAGGTAGCCCTCGATGGCCCGCGACACGCTCATGAAGCCGCCGTTGATCCACTGGGTCATCAGCGCCTTCTCCTTGAAGCCGGCGATGGTCCCGTCCACCGACAGGTCCAGGACGCCAAACGGGGAGTAGGGCTGAATCGCCGTCAGGGTGACGATGCTCTCGGTCTTGCGGGACTTGGCCTCGACCGCGCCCAGGTCGACGTCCGCCAGGTCGTCGCCGTAGCCGAGCCAGAACCGGTCGCTCTGGACGTGCTCGAGGGCGGCGGCGACGCGCTCGCACTTGGAGGCCTGCAGACCGGCGTTGGAGCAGACGACCTCCCAATCCGGGGACTGGCCGGGACCGTCGAAGTACTCGGCGATCTGGTCGCCCTCGTAGCCGACGCCCAGAATGAAGCGCCGATGCCCGTGGGAGGCGTAGTGCTTCATGATGTGCCACAGGATCGGCCGGTCGCCGATGGGGACCAGCCCCTTGGGGATCTCCCGGGTCAGCTTGGACAACCGTGTGCCCTTGCCGCCCGCCAGGATGACGACGTCCATACGCGACCGCTCCAGTGCCTTGAGTCCAACCTTAGTTAGGCCACCGGGCCCGGCTGATCAACTCGCATCCACTTTACTGTCGAAAGGGAGCGGGCTAAGACCCCCGGGCCGTGATCAATCCACGGGGTGCCCACAACCAAGGGCCATCCAACGGCGGGAGCAAGCGCGTGAATCCAGACTTCTGGAAAGGCAAGAAGGTCCTCGTGACCGGCCACACCGGCTTCAAGGGCGGGTGGCTGTGCATCTGGCTGCAGTCGATGGGGGCCGAAGTGGTCGGGTACGCGCTGCCGCCGCTGACCGACCCGTCGCTGTTCGTGGCGGCCCGGGTGGCCGATGGCATGACCTCGATCGAGGGCGACATCCTGGACCTGCCCAAAGTGCTTGCGGCATTCGAGACGCATCAGCCCGAGATCGTCATCCACATGGCGGCGCAGGCGCTGGTGAAGACGTCCTACCGGGAGCCCGTCCAGACGTTCCAGACCAATGTGATGGGCACGGCCCACCTGCTGGAGGCTGTGCGGCTGACGCCCAGCGTGCGGGCGATGGTGTCCATCACCAGCGACAAGGCCTACTACAACTCCGAGTGGGTCTGGGCCTACCGCGAGAACGACCGGTTGGGTGGCCACGACCCCTACTCGGCCAGCAAGGCCGGCGCCGAGATGGCCATCTCCTGCTGGCGTGACTCGTACTTTGGCGAGGCCACGCAGGACACGCGGCGGATGCTGCTGGCGCAGGCTCGCGCGGGCAACGTCATCGGGGGTGGCGACTGGTCGGCGGACCGGCTGATTCCCGATATCTTCAAGGCGTTCATGCGGGGCGACCCGGTGTTCATCCGGTCGCCGGCGGCGATTCGGCCGTGGCAGTTCGTGCTCGAGCCGCTGCGCGGGTACCTCGACCTGGCGGAGAAGCTCTGGGACGGCGACTTCAGCTATGCCTCGGCCTGGAACTTCGGCCCCGAGGTGACGCAGATTCAGCCGGTCAGCTGGATCACCAACTACATCGGCGAGCGCTGGGGCGACGACGCGAGCTGGAAGCTCGACGACGGCGTCCATGAGCACGAGGCCACGTTCCTCAAGCTCGACTGCACCAAGGCCAAGGCGCTGCTGGGATGGCAGCCGGGGCTGGGGCTCGACACCACCCTGGAGTGGATCATCGAGTGGTACCAGAGCTTCACGCGCGGTGAGGACATGCGCGCCCTGACCGAAGACCAGATCGCCCGCTACGACGCGCTGACACGAGGATAGACCCGCGATGGCCGACAAGCCCCTGTGCAACTTCTGCAAGACTCCACTGAGCCACACCTTCGTCGACCTGGGCTGCGGCCCGATGGTCAGCGCCTATCTGACCGAGGCGCAGCTGCAGGACATGGAGCCGTTCTTCCCGCTGCACTCCTACGTGTGCAGCGAGTGCCTGCTGGTGCAGCTGCCCGAAGCCCAGGCGCCTGAGGATATCTTCAGCGATTACCCGTACTTCTCGTCGGTGTCGAAGAGCTGGCTGGTCCACATCGAGACCTACGTCGAGGAGATGATGGAGCGGCTCGAACTGGGCGCCGACTCGCAGGTCGTCGAGATCGCCAGCAACGACGGCTACATGCTGCAGTTCTTCAAGCAGCGCGGGGTGAAGGTCCAGGGCGTAGAGCCAGCGGCCAACGTCGCCAAGGTGGCCATCGAGCAGAAGGACATCCCCACGGTCGTCCGCTTCTTCGGCAAGGAGACCGCCGAGCTGCTGGTCGCCGAGGGCAAGCAGGCGGACCTGCTGGCGGGCAACAACGTGCTGGGGCACGTGCCAGATCTGAACGACTTCGTCTCGGGCATGAAGCTGGTGCTCAAGCCCGGTGGCGTCTCGACGGTGGAGTTCGCGTACCTGCTGACGACGATGCAGGGCAACCAGTTCGACCAGGTGTTCCACGAGCACTGTTCCTACATCTCGCTCGTGGCGCTCGAGAAGATCTACGCGGCGCACGGCCTGCGGGTGTTCGACACCAAGGAGACCCGGACCCACGGCGGCTCGCTGCGTGTCTATGCCTGCCACGTGGACGACCCCCGGCCAGAGACCGAGGCAGTCCAGGCCCAGCGCGCCAAAGAGCGCGACTACGGGCTGGAGGACCTGGCGACCTACGCGGCGTTCTCGCAGCAGGCCATCGACACCAAGCACAAGCTGCTCGAGTTCCTCATCGGGGCCAAGCGCGACGGCAAGTCCATCGTGGGCTACGGCGCCCCCGGAAAGGGCTGCGTGATGCTGAACTACTGCGGCATCCGGGGGGACTTCCTGGATTACCTGGTGGACCTCAACCCGGTGAAGCAGGGGCTGTACATGCCCGGCGTGCACCTGCCCATCCTGCACCCGGACACCATCGCCGAGACCAAGCCCGACTACCTGCTCATCCTGCCGTGGAACCTGCGGGAGGAGATCATGGAGCAGCTGGCGTACTGCCGCGAATGGGGCGCGAAGTTCGTGGTGCCGAGCCCGGTGGTGAAGGTGTACGACTGAGCCTGCGGGGAGTTCCGTGCACTTTGCCGTTCATGTGGGCACCGCACGAGGCGCGGGCTCGGGCGTCGTCTGCCGCAACATCCTGGCCTGGCTGCCGGTGGTCGGGGCGGACCACCGCTTCACCTTTTGGGCCCCGGAGGAATGGCGCGCACGGCCGGACATCGTGGAAGCGGTGGGGCGCAGCAACGTCGCTGTGCGTTGGACGCGTCGTGGGCTGAAAGAGAAGTTTATCGACGAGAACGTCCGTATCCGTCGGTTCCTCCACGCCGAGCGGCCAGACGCCTTGTTTTCCGCGGTGGACACGACGCTCCCCGGGTGTCCGGTGCCGCACCTGCTGTTCGTGCAGCAGGCCTATCTCGCCTACCGCACCGATGAGCTGGGGTTCGCGCTGGACCGCCGGACCTGGGCCCGGATGCGCGCGATGGCGCTATACCTGCGCCTGGGGCTGCCGACCGTGAACCGGGTGACGGTCCAGACCGAGGACATGAAGGCGCGGCTGTCGCGGCGGTTCCGAGTGCCCGCACAGACGATCGACGTCATCCCCTCCAGTATCCCCGAGGTGAGCGGTACTGCCCGCCACGATGCAGTCGGAGGCCCACCGTTCCTGGCGTACGTGGCCACCGCCTCGCCTCACAAGAACTTCGTCGTGCTGGCGTCCATGATGCAGCGCCTGCGCGACCTGGGGCACGCCGAGCTGGTGTGTCGGCTGACCGTGACCCCCGACGACGTGCCCGCCCTGGCGGCCGAGGCGCGCCGCCAGGGCGTCTTCGACCGGTTCGTCTTCGAGGGGCGCGTCCCGCCGGAGCGCGCGATGGCGCTGATGGCCGGAGCCGAGGCCGTGGTGATGCCCACCTGGCTGGAGTCCTTCGGCATCACGTTCTACGAGGCCATGGCGATGGGCAGCCCGGTGGTCGCCGGCGACCGGGACTTCGCCCGAGAGGCCTGCGGAGAGGCGGCCGAGTACGCCGACCCTGCGTCGGGGCGCAGCTTCGCCGATGCCGTCCAACGCGTGCTCCAGGGCGACCGCGAGGCCTACGCTCGGGCGAGCAGGGCGCGTATCGCCGAGGTCAAAGCCAGCTGGGAGGACATCGCTGGCCGCTACCTGACGATTCTGGAGGCCCTCGGAAGCGCGCGCTGAGCGACGTCAGCTCGCCGCGCGCAGGACGTCCAACGTCTGTTCGGCGCAACGCTCCCAGCTGAACCGGTCGACGTTTTCGGTGCCGCGCGTGGTGAGCATCTCACGCAGTTCGCCGTCGGTCGTGACGCGCTCCATGGCGCGGGCCCAGCCCTCGACGTCCATGGGGTCCAGCAGCAGGGCGCCCTGGCCCACGACCTCGGGGATGGAGCCCGCGTTGGAGGCGATGACCGGCGTGCCGACTTTTTGCGCCTCCACGAGCGGCAGGCCGAAGCCCTCGAATTCGCTCGGGAAGACCAGCGCCTCCGCGCGACGGAGGAGGAGGAAGACGTCCTCGCGTCGGGGCAGGAAGCCCAGATGTCGGACGCGCGACTCCAGGCCCTGGGCCGAGATGCGCCGGGTGGCGTAGTCCCAGACATCCCCCTGGGCGCCGCACAGCACCAACTGCGCGTTGCTGCCGGTGCGCTCGATGAAGCGGCCAAAGCTCTCGATGAGCCGGCGGTGGTTCTTGTGGGGCAGCGCGGCGGCGGGATAGACGAAGAACGGCGGGGTCAGGCCCAGGCGCCTCACTGTCTCGGCAGCCGCGTCGTCGCCCGGGACGTCCTGTCGGACCCCCTGGTGGACAGTGACGATCGTGCTGGCGGGTACCCGGTAGCGGCGCATGACGTCGCGGCGGGTGAACTCCGAGACCGTGATGACGCGGCGAGCACGGGCGACCGACGTGGCAAAGAGGGCCGATCGTTGGAAGCGTGTCGCCAGCGGGTAGTACTGTGGCAGCCAGTGATGCCGCAGGTCGTGCACCGTCACCACCTGGGGCAGCCGCCGGGGCAGCAGCGGGGCGGCGAAGTTGCCCGGGGACCAGAGCACGTCGACGGGGTTGGCGTCGAGGTGGCGTAGCAAGCCCAGGTTCTCGTCACGCACGCGTTGGGAGCGGCGGTACTCGCCGCTGGCCGCCGTCACCACGCGCGCGCCGGCGTCGGCAAAGGTCGGGCCTGCCTCGACGCTGCAGAACAACGTCAGGGTCGTGTCGAGGCGGTCGGTCAGCCGCTCGATCACGTTGCGGACGTACACCTCCGACCCGCCGACCGCGCCCGGTCGGAGGTAGAGGAGGTTGACGCCAATTCGCAGCCGGTTCCCGTCTCGGGTCACCGTCCGTGGGCCAGGAACCAGTCGATCGTCTCGGCGAGGCCGTCGCGCAGGCTCACCTCGGTCTGAAAGCCGATCGCCTCGCGGGCCTTGCTGACGTCCATGTACCGGGCCGGCTGCCCGTCGGGTTTGGTCGGGTCCCAGGCCACCTCGCCCTCGTACCCGGTGAGCTCGGCGATGGTTTCGGCCAGCTCGCGGATGGAGGTCTCGACACCGGTCCCGATGTTCATGGGGGCGGGATCGTCGTGCAGCGCCGTGGCCATCACGATGGCGCGGGCGGCGTCCCTGACGAACAGGAACTCGCGCGTGGGGTTGCCCGACCCCCAGTTGACCACCTTCGGCACGCCCTCTTCGCGCGCGTTGATGTAGCGCCGAATCATGGCTGGGATCACGTGGCTGATCTCGGGGTCGAAGTGGTCCTCGGGGCCAAACAGGTTGGTCGGCACCAGCACGATCCCCTTGGTATCGTACTGCTCCCCGAAGGTCCGGACCGCCTCGTGCAGCAGGCGCTTGGCCATGCCGTAGGGCCCGGTGGCCCCGACCGGCTGGCCGTCCCACAGGGTCTCCTCGCGCAGCGGAATCGCCACGTCGCGGGGGTACGAGCAGATGGTGCTGATGAGAACGAACTTGTCGATCTCAGCCTTGCGGGCCTCCTCCAGCAGCATCAGCCCCATGACGCCGTTTTCGTAGAGGAAGCGGCCGGGGTTGGCGACGTTGGCGCCGATGCCGCCCACGGCCGCGGCCAGGTGGATGACGATGTCCGGGGTGCACTCGGCGTACATCCGCCGCACGTCCGCCTGCTCCGCCAGGTTGTAGTCCGAGCGGCCCAGAGGGATGGCGGTGGCGCCGCTCTCGCCGAGCAGGCGCGTGACGAAGCGTCCGAGGAAGCCGCGGCCGCCGGTGACGACGACGCGCTTGCCACTGTAGAAGTCGGGCTCGATGGCGGGCATCAGGCGTCGTCCTGCTGGGCCATGAAGTAGTCGGCGTACCAACGGGCCGAGCGGGCCAGGCCCTCTTCGAGGCCGACCTGCGGCTCATAGCCGAGGCCCTGGAGCTTGCCGATGGCGGGGCAGCGACGGGTCGTGCCGCCCTTCATGAGGGGGCCGGGGACCAGCGTCAGGTCGACGCCGAGGGCGACGCCGAGGCCGCGGATCAGGTCGGCGATGGAGACCTCGTGCTGGGTGCCGAGGTGGTAGATCTCCCCGGGAGCGCCCTCCATGCCAGCGATGTAGGCCCCGCGGGCGCCATCGTCGATGAAGCAAAAGGCGCGCGTCTCGCTGCCGTCGCCCTGAATGGGAAGCTCGATGGCCTTCTTCTGAAGGTTGTCGCTGAGCTTGACGATCTTCTGGACGATCTCGGGGATGACGTGGGCGAACCCCATGTCGGGACCGTAGATGTTGTGCGGTCGGAAGATGACCGGCTCCAGCCCACGCTTGCCACCCAGGTGCAGCGTCAGCAGCTCGGAGGTGATCTTGCCGCCGCCGTAGCTGAATCGGGGGTTGGTGACGTCCGGCACCATGATCCGCTCGCTCTCCGGCGTGGGGATCGTCGAGGGCTGGTTGTAGACCTCGCTGGTGCTCGCCAGGACGTAGCGACGCACGCCCGCGTCGAGGGCCGCCTCGATGGTGTGCAGCGCGCCTTTGACGCCCACTTCCAACACCATGTCGGGCTTCTCGTAGAAGAACCGCGTGCCGTTGATGTAGGCCAGGTGCCACACCACCTCGCAGCCTTCGGTCGCCTCACGGACCTGGTCGTAGTCACGCACGTCGCCGTGCACGAGCTCGATGGTGTCCGCCACGTCGTCGAGGCGGGTGGCGCGTCCGCGGGAGTGGTCGTCGAGAACCCGAACCGCGTGACCGCGGCCCACGAGCTCCTTGACCAGAGCGGCGCCGATGAAGCCGCTGCCGCCGGTGACCAGATGCATGTGACAGTCCTTTGTAGTGTCTGAAGGTGCGCTACGGGGTTTCTATTCGGCGCGCTAGGAGGCGAGCTCGCCCGCGCGGAAGAAGGTCAGGTCCGAGCCGCTGACGTTCCACAGGTCGGCCACCCACACGTCGGGGAGGCGGCTGCCCAGCGCTTTGAGCGCAACGTCGTACCCGCTGTGGTTGGTCGCTACGAAGACGCAGTCGACGCCGTCGAGGGCGGCGTCCAGGTCCCAGTTGCGGACCTCGCCGTTGACCGGGTCCACGATGACCGGGGGCAGGTGATGGTCGGTGACCCGGATCTCGGCCGGCAGCTGCCGTTCCACGTAGCGATGGAGCTTGGGCGCCAGCGAGTCCCGGATATCGTCGGTGTCGCGCTTGAAGCTGTAGCCGAGGATGGCGATGACCTTGTCGTGCAGCTCGGTCCGCTTCATCAGGTGCTGCACCAGGAACGCAGGGATGTACTCGTTCATCTTCCAGGCGCTGAGCAGCATGTCGGGGTAGGGCGACCACTCGTTGATCATCCCGAAGTCCTTGCGCAGGCACGTGCCCGCGGTGAACCCCGGCCCGGCGATGGTGTTGCGGGGGTACTTGTGGTTCGCCATCCGGCGGATCTGGTGGATGTTGGCCCCGAAGGTGTCGGCCACCAGGGCGAACTGGTTGGCCACGGCGAAGTGGACGTAGCGCTGGATGTTGTTGAACAGCTTCACCAGCTCGGCGCTGACGTAGTCGGTGGTCATGATTTCCGGCGCCAGCCGGCTGAAGAGCGCCGACGCCAGCTCCGTGCTCAGCGCGTCCTCGGCGCCGACGATCTGGGGCAGCGTCCGGAGCTCCTCGTGGGCTTTGCCCTCGGCGATGCGCTCGGGGCAGAACGCCAAAGCCAGCGTCTCGCCCACCCGCAGGTCGGTCTGCTGCTCGATGTACTTGCGGACGAAGGCGGTGGTGCCGGGGCCGACGGTGCTGCGCAGGCACAGCAGCTGGCCGGGGCGGAGGTGGGGCGCGATGGAAGACAGCACCCGCTGGATCTGACGGATGTCGATCTCGATGTGGGTGTGCAGCGGCGTCCCGACCGTGACCACGACGGCGCGGCTCTGGGCGACGACGTCGGGCGTGGCGTGAATCTCGAAGGCCCCGCGGGCGATGACGTCGTCGTAGCCGGGCTCCAGAAAGGGCATGCGACCGGCGGCGACGGCCTCCCGAACGGCGGGGTCGATGTCCACCCCGACGGCGTTGACGCCCACCTCTACGAAGGACAGGCCCAGCGGCAGCCCCACGCGGCCGGTTCCAATGATGCAGACATCGAATGCGAAGGCGTCGGTCATGAGGTGCGCAACTCGTCGTGTCGGGTGGATGGCTTCAGCGCCCCCTCTGTTGCCGATGGACGGGCGCACGATCATTCAGGGCCACGCCAGTGGCGCTGAAGGGTCGCCTTTAGGAGCCCGAAGGGCGATACATCTAATAGTCGAGGGATGTTAGAGCGCTTGGACGGCGCCAGCCGGGCAAGCGCTCGCGGCAGCCCGATCATTTGCACGTGCGATGGGCACTATGCAAGTGTTGCCGCCCGCCATGCCGAACCCACCCACCGAGCGCGTCATCGCCTTTGATCTCGACAGCGATGGCCATCATTCCAGCTACCTCCACGTCCTCGCTTCCCGGTGGTTGGAGCGCGAGGTGGAGACAGAATTGGTGGTGGTCGTGGGCGAGGACTTCCCCGAGCGTCACGCCGCCGTGGTGGCGCTGGCCGAGCCGGGGCGCGTCCGGTTCGAGACGCGGCGGCGACCCAAGCCCGAGATTGCGGGGCGCAGGCTTCCCGTGCTGGTGGGCGCCTTCGCCAGCGGCATCGCACAGTGGCGCGTGCTTCAGGAGGTCGTCCGCCAGGAGCGGGCGAGCCACGCGGTAGCGATGTATATCGACCCGCTGCTGATGGCGCCGATCCCCATGCAGCTGCCCATCGACTGCCCGGTCTCGGGCATCTACTTCCGCCCCTCCTTCTATTACCCCACGCTGGGCCACCAGGAGACCCGGGCCGACAAGGTGCGCTCGATGCGCCAGCGTCTGACCCTGAAGTCGGCGCTTCGACACCGGAAGCTCCACACCGTCTGGAGCCTCGATCCCTACGCCGTCCCGCACATCGAGGCCCTGGGTCTGCGTCCCGGAGGCGCTCGCATCGCCCCCATCGCCGAGCCCGTCGACGCGGTCGCCTCGCCGGCAGCGGTGACGCGGGAACTTCGCAAGCGTTATGGCCTGACGCGCGATTCGAAGACGCTGTTGCTCTTCGGTGCCCTCGGTCCCCGCAAAGGTATCGTCGAGTCCATCGGAGCGGTTCGCCAGGTGGCCACGGCCAATGCCCAGCGCGACCTGACCCTGCTGGTGGTGGGGCGCGCCCCCGAGCACTTTCGCGACCGCCTGGCCAGGGAGCTCGCGAGTGTCGAAGCCGCGGGTGTCCGCGTCGTGCGCAACAGCAGCTTCGTCGCCGAGTCCGAGGTTCAGGCCCACTTCGAGGTGTCCGACATCGTCCTGGCGACCTATCAGCGCCACGTCGGCGGCTCCAGCATCGCGGTGCGCGCGGCCCGGGCGGGCAAGCCGCTGCTGGGCTCGGACTACGGGATGCTGGGCGAGGCGATTCGAAGGGCCCAGCTGGGCGTCGGGGTTCCTACCAGTGACCCCGCAGCGTGTGCGGCCGGGCTCGAGGACCTCCTCAGTGGCCGCGTCACGCCCTCCAGCGAAGGCATGACGGGCTACGCCGATGGGAACACCGCCGGGGTGTTTGCCGACCGGATCATCGCGACGACGGTGGAGGGCGCGGTATGAGACCCCACAGAATTGTAGCGCTGATACCCGCCCGTGGCGGCTCCAAGGGCCTTCCCGACAAGAACATCCGGACGCTGGCGGGGCGGCCGCTCATCGCCTGGACCATCAAGGCGGCGCTTGCGAGCGACCGACTGGACCGGGTCATCGTGTCCACCGACTCGGACCGTATCGCCGAGGTGGGGCGGGAGTTCGGCGCCGACGTGCCGTTCATGCGCCCGGCCGAGTTGGCCGCCGACGACACGCCGGACCTTCCGGTGCTGCAGCATGCGGCCGACTGGCTGGCCGACAACGACCCGGCGGGGGCCGCGGACCTCATCGTCTGGCTGCGCCCGACGGCGCCGCTGCGGGGCACCGAGGACATCGATGCGGCGGTGGATACGCTGCTGGCGCATCCCGAGGCGACGGCGCTGCGGTCGGTGTCGGGGACCAAGGCGCATCCTTATTGGATGAAGCGTCTGGGCGACGATGGGCTGCTGGCGCCTTGGGAAGACGGCAAGGACGAGGTCAGCTACCCGCGGCGGCAGTTGCTGCCCGACGTGTACGTGCTCAACGGCGCCGTCGAGGTGGTGCGCCCCAGCGTCGCGGCGGCGACGGGCACCATGTACGGGGACCGGATCGCAGCGTACGTGATGCCGCGGGAGCGCCACGTGGACATCGACTCCGAGTTTGATCTCCAGGCGGCGGCCCTGCATCTAACGGCACAGGACAACGAAGGCTCGTGAGCAGCATGCAACGCACCGTGACCATCGCCGGTCGCCCCATCGGGCCCGGCCACCCCTGCTACGTCATCGCCGAGATCGGCGTGAACCACAACGGGGACGTGGAGCTGGGCAACACGCTCATCGACGCGGCCGCGGACGCCGGCGCGGACGCCGCCAAGTTCCAGATGTTCAAGACCGAGAGCCTGGTGACGGCCTCGGCGCCCAAGGCGGCCTATCAGGTGGAGACCACCGGCGAGGCCGGGGCTCAGTGGAGCATGCTCAAGGCGCTGGAGATGGGCATCGAGCAGCACCGGATCTGGAAGGAGCGCTGCGAGGCGCGGGGCATCACGTACCTGTGCACGCCGTACGACGAGGCGTCGACGGACGCGCTCGATGAACTGGATATCCCGGCCTACAAGATCGCCTCGACGGACACGACGACCACGCCGCTGCTGCGCTACATCGCGTCCAAGGGGCGGCCGACCATCATCTCCACGGGGATGTGCACGCTGTCGGACGTGGAGCTGGGATTCGGGGCGCTGCTCGAGGGCGGGCTGACCCGGGACCAGATCGTCGTGCTGCATTGCCTGTCGGAGTATCCGGCGCCGATGGAGCAGCTGAACCTGCGGGCGATGGCGACGATGCGGGACGCGCTGGATTGCGTCATGGGCTACAGCGACCATACGCCGGGTGTGGGGGCGAGCCCCTGGGCGGTGGCGCTGGGGGCGTGCATGATCGAGAAGCACTTCACCCTGGACCGGACGCTGAAGGGGCCGGACCACCGGGCGTCCATGGAGCCCGACGAGCTGGCCGAGCTGGTGCGGACGATTCGCCAGGTGGAGGCGGCGCTCGGCGACGGCGTGAAGCGGCCGATGCCGGCGGAGGTCCCCAACGTCAACCGGATGCGCAAGAGCATCGTGGCGGCCGAGAACATCGCGGCGGGGACCGTGCTCAGCGAGGGCAACCTGACGTTCAAGCGGCCCGGCGACGGGATGGCGCCTTCGCGGCTGGGCGAGGTGGTCGGCCAGGTGGCGGCGCGGGACATTGCCAAGGACACGATGCTGAGCCCGGGCGATGTCCGCTGGAGCTAGTCTGGCGCTGCGGGCGCTGGGGCACGGCGACGAGGACGCGCTGGCGGCCTTCTTCGAGGCGCTGGTGGCGGCCGGGGACACCGAGCGGTTCCACCCGCATCCCTTCGACGCGGGCGAGGCGGCGCGCATCTGTGGGTACGGCGGCAAGGACGTCTACGCGGCGGCGGTGGTCGACCGTGGCGACGCCGGCCGCGAGGTCGTGGCGTATGGGCTGCTCCGGGGCTGGGACGAGGGGTATGCGATCCCGAGTCTGGGGATCGCGGTCAGTCCACTGGCACGAGGGGCTGGGTATGGCCGGCTCATGATGGGGTGGCTGCACGCCCAGGCGCGGCTGCGGCAGGCGCCCAGCGTCATGCTGAAGGTGTACCCCGACAACGCCCGGGCCAAGGGGCTCTATGAGAGCCTCGGGTACGTCTTCGAGGAGGCGCTGGTGCAAGGGCAGCTCAAAGGATTCTGGGAGGTTCCGGGTGGCGGTTGAGAGGCGGCTGACGCTGTCGACGTCCTGCTTGTACCGAGCGGGCTACACGTCGACGACGACGATGGTGGACGACCTTGTGGCGGCGGGCCTGGATCGGGTGGAGCTGAGCCACTGCCCGCCCCTGACCGAGGGCGAGCTGGACCGGCTGGCCGCGCGGACGGACGTGGCGCTCAACGCGCACAACTACTTCCCACCGGCGGATCCGCCGTTCGTGATGAACCTGGCCAGCCCGGATCCCGAGAACCTGGCGCTGTCGCTGGGGATGGGGCGGCGCGCGGTGGCCATCAACGCGGCGCTGGGAGCGACCGTCTACGCGGTGCACGCCGGGTTCTGCGCGGAGCTGTCCGTGAAGAGCCTGGGCAAGGGCCTCGAGTTCGGGCCCATCGCGCCGCCGGAGCAGGTGGAGGCGACGATGATCGCCTCGCTGCGGGAGCTGGCGGACTTCGGCGCGGCGCAGAAGACGCCGGTGACCATCGCCGTGGAGAACCACCCGGTGGAGGCGCGCAACCTCATCGATGGCGAGAACAAGCTGCTGCCGTTCGCGGAGCCGGGTCAGCTGCGGGCGCTCATCAAAAAGGTCGACCGGCCCAACGTGGGCATCTTGCTGGACGTGGGTCATCTGAACGTCAGCGCGAGCGTGTTGGGTTTCGACCGGACGGCCTGGATCGACGACGCGCAGGACCTGGTCGTGCAGCTGCACCTCAGCGACAACGACGGCGTCGCGGACCGGAACTGGCGGATTCAGCCCGACAGCTGGGTCATCGCCCTGCTGCGCGAGCGGGAGGCGTTCGAGGACCTGCTGTGGACCCTGGAAATCGGCTTCGATGACGTCCCGTCGGCCGCCGAGCACGTGCTGGCGCTGGAGAAGCTGCTGGGGCTCTAGGGCGCCGTGCCCAATCGCAACAGCAGCAAGCCTCGATGCCCCATGCTTACGGCCATGCGTCCATCGGACAGGGCTTTCAAGTTCGTGATCTCGGCCTTCGACCCCAGCACGCCCGGTACTTCGAGCAGCACCTCCTGTTCGCCCGAGCGAACATGCAAGCCATCGGCGCTCGCCAACCAGAGCCTGCCTGTCCGGTCGCGCTCCATCTTCGAGGGGACGAGTCCGGGGCGCGGCCAGGTGATCTTGGCCATCGTACGGCGCTGTGGTGCGTAGGCCATCACGCCCTGCTCGGTGGCCAGGATGAGTCGTTCCCCATCGTGCAGATGGTCGGTCACCCTTGGACCTCGAAGGAGGGGTGTGAAGGTCCAGGTTTTTCCGGCCCGTCGGAGCTCGAAGAGGTCTCTCAGTCCGGACAAGATGATCGTGCGCGTGGTGTCCGACCAGATCTGCGAGGCACTGAAAATGGAGGGCTCCAGGGGCCCCGAGGCCAGCCGGCGGAGCCCCTGTTTTGTGAGCTCGACGACGTACTGCTTGTTGGTGTCGAAGTCCGCCGTCACCGCCATGACGGCCCCGCTGGGATGGACAAAGGCGGTATCCGGGTCGAGCGAAGCGTCACCCAACGAGAGCCACGGCTTCACGGCACCTGCATCGTCCATCTCCACGAGGTGGCGCTGGCCAGGCGTTGAGTTGTCCTGAAGGAAGACCATGAGCGAGCCGTCTGGCCTGACCAATGCGCGGTGCGACAGCCACGGCCTCTCGTCGCCCGACCTCCGTGGGTAGGGATCGATATCTCTCCAGGCCACTTCGTCCCAGGCGCAGAGCGTTTCGCTACCATCTACAACCAGGCCGTGGTTGGACTGAAGGACGGGCCCAACGTCGTGGGATAGCTGGTGGGTCGGCATAGACCGCAGTGCGGTCCCCTTGGCGAGGTCGAGCATGGCCAGACCGTCGCGCCGCGTGGCCAGCAGCACGCGGCCCGAGCCGATGGAGGTGTGCTGCCGAATGGCGGGGTAGCTGCCCACGGCGTCCGGGCGACCGCCATAGTTTCGCAGCCGAAACATACCGGCGTGGACGAGGGGATCGAGGCTCTTGTCGGCTCGAAAGAGCTGCTCATGGGTGATCACGTACCAGGGTGTCTTGCGGTCACCAGGGATGATCCCCACGACGGGGGTCATCCGATGTCCCTTGGGCAGGCCCAGCACTCGCGGAGAGAGCTCGCGTTGGGGCTGCAGCTGGTGGATGAACACCGACACGAACCCCATATGGACCATGCCGCCATGCGCGAAGACCCGTCCATCGGGCACCTTCGAGAACCCATACACGCCGTTCGACATTCTGGGGTCTGACGTCACGCCCGAGACGACATCAACGGACGCCACAAAGCCTCCCCATTCGCCCGCGTCAGCGCCGATCCAGAGCGTTCGGCCCGCCAGCAGGTACGTCGATCCGATGGGTGCCCGATGCCGATGCACGGTGCCGTCCGCCGCAACACGCGTGACCTCTGTGTCGCTCTTCTCGAGACGGCCTGACAGCACGTGTGCAGCCATGTTGGTGAAGTGCGGGCCACCGGGAAGCTCTCGGTGAGTGACCGCGATCAGCTCGCCATGGCTTCGGCGAGGGGATGGGGCTCTGGAGGACATCGCGCGCCCAGGAGGCGTCGGTCACCGTCACCGGCTTGTCCCGGCAACGTACCTGATGTCGCCCTGGACACGAATACCGGTGTCCTCCAGGTCCAGGGTCTCGGGGTGCACCCACAGCAACCGACCATCCGCCGTCCCCAGGAGAAGCTTGTCCCTGCCGCGCTCCTCAATCGCGACCGCAGATGATCGCATCAGTCGGTGCCCCGAGAGGCGAGGTACGCCGTCCACCTGTTCGAACGCCAGCACATGGCCTGCCCGCGTCAGGGCGACGCCCTTCGACCCGACGAGGCCAAAGCCATCGATAGCATTGCGGTTGAAATGGTACTCCCACTCCAGCGCCTGGCCGCCAAGGGTGGTGGAGCCGCGGATGGCTCCCGCCTGGTAGCCCGCGTTGGAAGCGCAGCCAACCGCTGTCAGGCTGATGAAGAGCAAAGCCAGTCGCTGCAAGGCAGGCATGACCTCCAATCCGTCGAGCCTTTGCGTTGTGACCCCGGACGGGTCACCAGTCAAGGCGTCGGGCACCCGCGCTGGACTAGCTGACGGAAGCGGCATTCTGGCGCTCGAACTCGTAAGGGCCCGAGTCCCGCCTCACCTGAATGCGGGCGACTCCCAGGCGGAGTTCCTTGCCGTCGCGGCGTTTGGCGACGAGCCGAGTGCCCCCGCGGACGCCCAGTTTGCCCAGCTGGGCGTTGGCGCGGGCGAGCCAGACGCTGAGCTGCTTGGAGGTCAGCCTGAGCATGTCGGCGAGCGCGTCGCGTGCCACCCAGCCGGCTTCATCTTCGGGGACACCTCCCTGCTGTTCCCGCAGTCTCAGGCGCGCGAGGGTGAGGAGCATGTAGTTGAGACTTCGGGTGCGCAGCCGGATGTCCGGGGTCCGTCCTTTGAGACGGATGCCCACGCGCTCCTCGTCACTGCTGACGTCGAAGGCGATCCGCAGCTCGTCCAGGTGGGGACGCATCAGGTCGCAGGTGACCGCAGAGGGATCGGGCACGAAGACATGGTAGGAGCCGTGGCTCGTCGCGAAGGACCTCCAGCCCACGAAGGCGTAGCTGGCTGCGTCCGTCTCCACCAGGCATTCGGCCCCGGCTCGCGCCATCCGCATCGTGGGTTCGTCGTTCGAGGGCAGACACACGACATCATCGTCCAGACTCCGGTGAGTACCATCGGGCAGCACAACAAACGGTGCGGGCGGCTGGATATCGACCAGTCTGAAGGCGACGCCGTCCGGTCCACCCACATGAAACGTTGCGCCCCGGAACAGCCGCTGGCTCTTGCCGGGTTCGAGGAACTGACCGCAGAGCGAGGTGCCGTTCTGGCTGTCGAGGTCGGTCAACTCCCAGAACCCGTTCGACCACGAGAGTTGGGCGTGGTGTCGTGAGACCACGGCGTCGCTGACCGAGATGACGTGCTTGGAGCTTCGACCCAGAAGGGTCCGGTCGGCCAGGTGCCACCGACTTCCGTCCGACGTTCGTTCCACGATTCCCATGGGCAGTGCTCCTGCAGTTGGGGTTGCTCGAAGGCGCCCGCCGCCTGGGCGAGCTGTCGAACAGCTCAATGCAAAGGGCGTACCGTCTGCGTGTGGACGTGATTTCAATAGGTTGCGTCGGCCTTCGGACGAAGTGCAGGTGATCGCTGGGGTCTTCGAGCCCCGATCGAGCAATCCCTGGTGACTCTCGTTTCCCTTAAAGGTTACGGCTGTCTAGCTGGCCTGGGCGGGGGTGGGTGGGGTCATTGCTCCTCGTCGAGGGACTCTTCGAGGCGCCGGGAGCGCCAGCGACCAAGCGCGAAGTCGCTGTAACGGCCCCCCAGCGGGCTCAGCGATCAACACATCTGGGGAAACCGTTGGTACGCGGGGCCGTCAAGCCACCGTCGCGAGTATGTAGCATCCGACGAAGTCGGACGCCCGCCAGCTCCGGACGTATGGAGCGAGCCACCATTGGGAGTGAACCCGGAGTTGGAGTGGCGCCCCGGAGGGGTGCGGAGCCCCCCAGCGGGGGGTTGGGGGGCGAATCCAATCGTCCTGCCATCCAACTTTCACCAGGAAATCACCTGGATCCAGCGATGTGATCACCCATGAGCCCAGCGGGGGGTTGGGGGGCGAATTAGATCGTCCTGCCATCCAACTTCCGCCAGGAAATCAACTAGATCCAGAGATGTGATCACCCATCAGCCCAGCGGGGGGAATCCCGTCGGCGGGTCCGCCTTCAACGCGAGCGCATACGCCCTTTCGTCGCCGGCACTTGGACCGAAGTGCAATACCGTGAAGCCACGATTCTGCAGACCCTGCGCTAGGTTCTGTTCACCAACAGACCCCCGCCTGGGACTGCGGTGACCCCACTTGGCCAAGGTCCCTTCTTCGCTCGCGATGAAGGCGCATCTGGCGTGTGGGCGTGCACATACGCGACCTGGAGTCCGGGGCCTCGACTTGGGTTGCGATAGCGCACTCCCACTCACACCAGAGGTCTATCATGCGCAAGATCCTTCTTGTCCTCATTGCGGCTGCTTCCATGCTTGGCTGCGAGTGGTTCGACGAGGTTGTCGTCCCAGAGGTCGACACGACCCCACCCACCGCCTGGTCGGGCTTATGGATGAACAATGAGTATGTGAAAGTCACCTACGGCTCGAACCCTGGTTTCGAGTACGAAATCACGGATCCCACCCAGGTCTTCGGCGTGTTCAGCGCCGGGACCGACAACGGCGGCATTGCGCATGTCGAGATGTATCCCGAGTACCGCTACAAGTGCCACCAGGGCAACATCACCCAGTATAAGTGGGCCACGCTCGTGCCCATCACCACCAGCCAGACTGGCGCTCCCGGGGATACCGTCTCCAACGGGTTGTACACCGGGGGCTTCGTTCAATTCTCCAACCTGCCGAACCTGTGCAATCCCGGCTGGGACTGGCAGGAGATCGAGGTGCGGTTCCTGACCTACGTCGAGGATCTGCACGGAAACAGCGACTCCCATGGCTATGTCTTCATCTCCCATACCTGGTAGCGGGCTGGACCGTAGGCGTTGAGCTCCCCTACCCTCCGGTCCACGTGAGAGCCTCCATGCGAAGAGCCCTGGCCGTGATGCTGTTTCTTGTCAGCGTTGCGCTCGTTGGCGAGCGCCCGGCCACAGCGCTGTCGGTGTCACCAGCGCCGCTGGAGGTCCTGCTCCAGGAAGCGCAGCTGGTCGTCGTTGGCACCGTCGTAGCGACCCACGTGGAGGCTGGCGGCGGGACGATTCATCGACGAACTCGCTACCGGGTTCGCGTCGATGAGCGGGTCTCTGGCGACATTGGTGAGCGGGCGTTCATCTCCGTCCTCCTGCCCGGCGGAAGCCTCGACGGTTACACCACGCATGTGTCGGGGATTCCCCACCTGACCGAGGGAACCCGCGCGGTGTTTCTCCTGGAGCAGGTCGCTGGCGAGTGGATGCCGCTTGGATACCGCCTCGGCGTGCTACCCGTCGCCGGTCTGACCACGGGCGGGGGGCTCATCAACGGCTACGTCAACATGCTGGCGCTGTCGGGCGAGCCCGCACGTTGGGATGCCACCTGCCTCACCTACTACCTCGAGACCGCGAGTTCGGCCGATCTCGTCCGGGAAGAGGTCGAGCCGCAACTCGCTGCCGCGTTCAACGAGTGGAACCGCGTCGAGGGGGCCTTCCCGGTGTTTGGATATGGCGGCGCCTCTTGCGGAGGCCCGGTAGGGCTCGAACCGCTCTTGTGGCGCAACATGGTCGTATTCCGTGAGGCCGAGGGCTCCTGGCTCCATCCCCCACGCGTGGTCGGTCTCACCTCGACCACCATCGACGACGGCAGCGGCTTCATCATCGACGCCGACATCGAGTTCAACGGTGAGCATCAACGGTTCGCCATCGACGGGGATCCTCTAGCCTTCGATCTCAGGCAGATCGCGACCCACGAGGTGGGGCACATGCTGGGCTTGAACCACACGCCAGTGGAGGAGGCCGTGATGTACGAGAGCACGGAGAAGGGCCTGAGAGACAAGTACTTCCTGCATCCCGACGATATCGCCGGACTCATCGCGAGCCATCCGACCGCGGCGGCACCCGACACCGAACCGTGCGTCTTCGCGGAGCCCTATCCGCAGTGGGAGCCGCTGTGCCCCGAGCCCGACGAAGGCTGCGGTGCGGCGCGTCCTGGCAACACGGCCTGGATACTGTGGCTGCTCGTGCTCTTGGGGGCGTGGCTGAGAATCGAATGCCACGCGCGTCGCACGGCTTGCGCCGCACGATCGCGCTAGCATTCGAGAACTATTGCATGTATCGCCCTTCGGGCTCCTGGCCGATCCCGACGACGGGGTCGCCGTGATCAGCCGCTCAGCTTGGGAAGCTCCGCGGACTTGAACAGCTGGTGGAGGCACTCGCAGACGTAGTCCACTTCGTCGAGCGTCGTGTTCACCGAGGAGGGCAGCGTCAGACCGCGGTCCGACAGCTCCTGCGACACCGTCAGCGGGCCGGCCGGGTAGGTCCGGTAGGGCGGCATGACGTGCAGCGGGTAGAACAGGGGCCGCGTCTCGACGCCGCTCCGGGCCAGCTGGGCCATGACCTCGTTGCGGCTACCGGCGGCGCCGTAGTCTTTGAAGACGATGGAGAAGGCCCAGTTGCTGTTCACTGTGTCGGGCAGCTCCACCGGCAGCTCGAGCGCATCGAGGCCGCTAAGCCGCTCGCGGTACCAGCCGGCCAGCGTGATCTTCTGGCCCACGAGGCCCTCGACCCGCTCCAGCTGGGCCACACCGATGGCGCCCTGCAGGTTGGTCATCCGGTAGTTGAAGCCCACGAAGTCGTGCCAGTACCGCTTCTCCGTGTTCATGCCGTGGTCGCGCAGCTGCCGTGCCCGGGCCGCGACGGCGTCGTCCTGGACGGTCAGCATGCCGCCCTCGCCGGTGGTGATGGTCTTGTTGGCGAAGAAGCTGAAGCCCGCCGAGTGGCCCAGACCGCCGACCTTTCGCCCACGCCACTCGCTTCCGAGCGCCTCGGCGGCGTCCTCGATGATCATCAGGCCGTGCTTGTCCGCCAAGGCCTCCAGCGCGTCCATGTCCGCCGGCTGGCCGTACAGGTGGACCGGCATGATGGCCTTGGTCCGCGGCGTGATGGCGGCGGCGACCCGCTCCGGGTCGATGTTCCAGGTGTGTCGGTCCACGTCCACGATGACCGGCGTCGCCCCGGCGTGGAGCACCACGTTGATGGTCGCCGCGAAGGTCAGGTCCGGGACGATGACCTCGTCGCCAGGCCCGATCCCGTGCGCCACCAGGGCCAGGTGCAGCGCAACCGTGCCGTTGGAGACGGCGATGGCGTGGGGGGCACCAACGTACTCCGCGAAGCCATGCTCGAACTCGCGGATGTAGCGGCCACGTGACGAGATCCAGCCGCTGCGGACCGCCTCGATGACGTACTCCAGCTCGCGCCCGTCCAGGTTCGGGCTGGCCACCGGGATGCGATGGTGCTTGTACGGGGTGGCGTAGTCCTTCACCCGCCGGTGCTCGTCCACCAGTGGGATCACCCGAATCTTCTTGGAGAAGCTGGCGATGACGTCCTCGGGCGGCGTGGTCACCGGAAGCGCCACGCAGTCCGCCAGCATCACGCCGTCGATGCGGTCGTCCAGCGTCTTGCCCTGCAGCAGCCCGCGCCGGATGTCCCCGTCGGTCGCCGTGCCGACCAGCCGGTCGTCCGCATCCACCACGAACACGATGCCCAGCACGTTGGCGCCGATGGCCGTGATGGCGTCCCGAATGGAGGCGTCCTGGCGAACGGTGAGGTCTTTCATCGCATCCTTTGTTGCCGCCACCGTGGCGACGTGATCAGGATGACACGACCACTTGCTCGGCTGGCGCCGACCAAGCGTTCTATCATCCTTCAACTATTAGACGTATCGCCCTTCGGGCTCCTAAAGACAGCTCATCAGCACCACTTCGTGGCACTGATGATCGGTTCGATCAATTGTTTTCTGCATCTGGCTCAGGAGCGCCGCACCAGTTGCGCCAGCGCCCTGACCGCCGGTTGCCGGGCGTTGACCATGTACTCCTCGAGGTAGGCCTTGCGCCGCGCGTCCCAGGCGGCCGCGAAGCCGTCGGCGCGAAGCTCGCGGAGCTGCGCAGTGATCTCCTCCACGGTGCTGACCGTCGGCGCCAGGCCGGCCGCCACGAAGCTGGTGAGCACCCGTTTGGCCGACGTCTGGCAGGCGATCACCGGGGTGCCCAGGATGGCGGCCTCCACCACGGTCGTGGACCAGCCCGACAGCATGACGTCGGCGGACTCCAGCAGGTCGAACAGGTCGCCATCGGCCACCGACCAGCTCACCGTCGCGTCGTTCCTGGCGGCCTCGTCCAGGTACTGCCGGGCGATGGGGAGGCTGTTGTAATAGGGGTGGCTGCGGTAGGCGACGTGCAGCCCCAGCCCCGCCTCTCGCGCGCCGGCGAGCAGGAGCTGCAGCCACGTCTCGGCAACCTGAGGCAGCTGGGCGCAGATGAGCACCACGACGGCGTCGTCGGAAGCAGGCGGGAGGCCAAGCTCCTCGCGGAGCGCCTGCCGCCGCGCGGGTGTGCGGCTCTCGGCCCGCTCGAACAGCTGATCGTGTCGCAGGCTCCCGAGCTCGACGATGGCGCCGTCGGGGTAGCCGGTGGACGTCATCAGTTCCCGCTCCCAGCCGCCATACACCAACATCCGGTCCGGACTGGGCACACAGCGGGCGCTGGGCGGGCTGTCCACGGGGCGCACCAGTTCGCCGGCTCGGCGATAGAGCCAGTGGTCGCGCGGGATGTTGCCGTGCTGAAAGCCGAACACGGGGCTGCTGCGGGTGGCCGCGCAGATGATGGGCGTCGCGATGGGCTGGAACTCGTTGCGCAACAGCACTGCCCGCGGCGCCGCATCGCTGACGGCGGCGCGGGCCTTCTCATAGGTCGAGGCGATCATGGGCAGCCGAAGCATCACCCGGTCCATCTGCTCCAGCAGCACAGGGCTCAGGTCTACGCCGTCCAGGGCCAGCGCCGGGTGGCCACCCCTGGGGTGCTGGATGCGGGCCCGATAGCGGCCGTATCGAGCGAAGGTTCGCGCCACTCGCGTGGCCGACACCGCCCGTCGGGAGAGGTCTGGCGTGCTCCAGAACGTCGGCTCCTCGTGCTCGGCGAGGATCTCCGCGAGCGTATCGACCTGGGCGCGAGAGCGCGGGTTGGGGAGCCACGCCACCCGGAGTCCCTCCGCCTTCATGCGCGCAACGGTGTCGCCCAGGTAACGGTTGGCCCAGACCCCGTCGCGCTTGGTCCAATCGAGGTACTGCGTGGCGATGAGGACGTCGACCTTGGCATCGTCCCTGGTGGGCGGGTCCCAGCCCCAGTTCTGCTGGATCGACGCCAGCTCGGTCAGCAGCAGGCCCAGATGGGGCCTGGTCTCCTGCTTGACCCGCTGCAGCAACGATTTGGGGCTCAGTCGGCGCTTCCACCGGCGACCGTCGACGCCGACCAGCCGGGTCTTCGCCGTCCATCCGGCCCGCTTCAGGAACGCCGCCGTGACGGCGCCCTCGGCCCGGGTCTTGGTCCAGATAATGATCTCCCGGGCTTGTGCCAGTGCGGCTCCGCTGGCCGTGGAGGCACCATGGTCGAGCCACCACAGCCCACGCTGCACGGTCAGCGGGAGGCTGCCGTGGAAGTCGTAGTTGTGGATGGCGAAGGGCATCAGCCACCACATGCTCAACTGGACGTCGTACGCCAGCGCCCGCGGACCGCCCGTGCTGCACGCGGCGACGAACCATTGGAGATACCGCTGAAGCGTGCGTTCGGTGTGCTCTGGACCAAACAGCTCCGGGTCGACCACGGCGTCGACAGCCTGTGCGGCGCCGTGCTGGGTGAGGTCGACCACCGTCGCCCCAGCCGTGCGCAGGGCGAGCGCGTCGGGGTCGGGGGTGTCGCACACGAGGTGCAGGGTCTGGGACGGACGGGCCACCATGGCCCGCCACGCTGCGACCACCGCCGACCGGTGTCAACGTATTCAGCGCCGCCGGGAGTGCCCGTGGTTGAATGATGCGAACCGAGGCGGCATGGTCGCCGGGTGACCGACGACGCCCTCGAACCTATCCCCTGCCCCATCTGTGACCGCCATGACGGCCGCTCGGTGGCCGATCACGGGCAGCACGGATTGCCGACCCACGTGGTCATCTGCCCCCACGACGGCATGGTCTGGCTGTCGCCGCGGTGGACGCCGGAGCGCTACCAGGCGTTCTACGAGGGCGAGTACGACACCTACTACCATCGCGATGGCGACCGGCAGCAGGAGCTGACGCTGACGCGGACCCGCGGGGAGGAGGTGCTTGAACGCCTCAAGCCCCACCTGCCATCGGCCAGCGACAAGGCGCGCGTCCTGGAGATCGGCGCGGGATTTGGAGGACCGCTCGTTGCGGTGGCCAACGCGTTGGGCGGCGAGAAGTTGGCCATCGAGCCGTCCCCGGGGTGTGCGCAGTACCTCGAAGAGACCGCCGGAGCTCGCATCGTCAGCCGCGACATGGACGCCGACTGGACCAACGGCCTCGAGAACAAGGTGCACGCCATCATGCTGCGCCAGGTCTTCGAGCACCTGCTGGACCCGGCGCAGGCCCTCGCGCGCATCGCCAAGGCGCTGAGTGACAACGGGGTCGCGTACATCGCCGTCCCCGACATGATGCACCCGGCCCGAGGGCCCGAGGTCTGGTTCCGGGCGGTCCACGTCTGGTACTTCAGCCGTGAGACGTTGCTGTGGATGGCCGCGCAGCACGGGCTCACCCCGGTGGCCTCGGCGGTCTCTGACATCGGCGAGCTGTGGGCGGTCTTCCGAAAAGGTGACGCCATCGCGCCAGACCTTTCGACGCTCTACCAGCGGCAGAGCGACGTCATCGCCCACTGGAAGAACCCCGCACCGCCAACCCCGGCGGAGAAGCTCGCGCGCCGCGTCGAAGGCGTCCGACGCCGTGTGAGTTCGGCCCTACGCCGGTTTCGCCCGACGCCGTAGCTTCCGGGTCAGGAACGCTCGGGCGGACGGCTCCAGCGAGTACCAGACCACCGCCAGGAACGCCGCGCCCACGACGGCTCCAGCGGGGAGCAGTAGCAGCCAGCTGTCGATCTTCTGGACCGGCACCCACAGCGCCACCACCAGGACGCCTGTCACCAGGTGCGGCGCCTGCCCGCGCCACACGGCCTTCAGGTACGCCATCTTGGGCAGCCCGATGCGGGGCCAAGCGACGAAGTATTGAAGTGGCGTCCCCAGCGCCATCCCGGCCAGGGTAGCGGCGATGACGCCGATGACGCCCCACTCGTAGACCCACCAGACGCTCAAGCCCGCGTTGACCACCGCACAGAAGAGCCCAATGAGGGTCAGGTGTTTGACGTGGCCCGCGCCCATCAGCACCCGCACCATCGGCGCTTGGGCCTGGTACACCAGCTGCCACACGCACGCGAGCTGGGCGATCCAGGCGTGGACGGCGTACTCGGGCCCCATCCACACCCGCAGCAGGGGCTCGGCGAACAGCGCGGTCCCCAGCGACAGCGGGGCCAACAGCAGGTTGTGGTAACGGGCGGCGTCCCAGGTGAGGCGCTCCAGGCCTTCCCGCCCTTCGGTCTCCTGGACCGCGCTGACCGCGGGCATGATGGCGGTCATCATCAGGCCCGATAGCTCGCGCACCAGATGGTAGGGCCGCATGGTGATGTCGTACAGCGTCACCGCCGCCACGCCGACCACCGCGCCCAGCACCACGTGGTCGAGGCGGTAGGCCAGGATGTTGCCGATCTGCCCCAGCAGCACCCAGGCGCTGAACCCCATCAGCAGCTTGAAGATGGCCTTGTCCAGGCTGCGGGGCGAAATCCGCCAGCCGGGCACCAGCCGCTTCACCGCCACGGCTAGCCAGATGGCGCGCAGCACCCCGCCCAGCTGCATGCCCACGAACACCGCCACGATGCCCAGGTCCGCCAGGGCCGCCGCGATGCCCAGCAGCTGGCCGAGCAGGCGGGTCACCCCGCTGATGATGTTTCGGCGGTGATGCTCCTGCAGCCCCTCCATGGTCGCGTCCAGGGCGTTGGCCGGCCAGGCGATGAGCGACATGGCGGCGGCCACCCATAGAACGGCGTTCATGGCGTCGGTCTGGTCGGGCGACACCTCGAACAGGCCCGCGCCGCCGAGCTGCACGAAGACCGCCAGCCCCGTCGCCACGACGATGCCTACCCCGACGAAGAACAGCAGCGACGTGTCGATGGTCCGGTGCAGCGAGTGCTCGTCCTCGGCGGCGTGGAACTGGGCCACGAACTTGACGGTTCCCGACGGCACGCCCGCGCTCAGCAGGACGAAGTAGCCGGTGATGGTGAAGGCCAGCAGGATGAGCCCGTAGCCGTCCGCGCCCACCGCGTCCACCAGGATGGGCACCAGCACAAAGCCCATCAGCAGCGTGATGATCCGCAAGCCCACCGTGGAGAGCGTGTTCTTGAGGATTTTGCTGGCGAGGGCTTCCAAGTCGGCTACGCGGCGTTGGCCGGGGTCGCCACGAAGACCCTCTCGTACTCCAGCAGGCCGTGACGGACCCGGAAGGCCTCGTCGCCCAGGTCCTCCGTCGCGATGGTCTTGACCTCCAAACCCGCCGCACGGAGGCGATGCTCGAAGTCGTCGCCGTAGAAGCGGAGGTGATCGAACCGCCCGAAGGCCCAGTGCCGCGCCTCCGGGTCCACGATGGACGCGTCCTCGTAGGTCGGGCCGCTGCGCTGCGGGACCATGAGGATGGCGCGTCCGGTGGGCTTGAGGACGCGGGCGATCTCGTACATCGCCGCGGCGTCGTCGGGGACGTGCTCCAGGACGTGGCTGCAGAAGATGACGTCCACCGAGTCATCGGCCAGCGTCAGTTCACACAGGTTCTGGGTCTCCATCGCACGGCCCGGGACGATGTCCGCCGACACGTAGCGGAGGCCCGGCACCGTGGTGAGGTACTCCGCCATCACCGGCTCGGGGGCAAAGTGGTAGAGCACCTCGCCGGGCGTTCGGCCCAGCAGGCCCTCGCGCTCGATGACCAGCCGCGCCAGACGGTGGCGCTCCAGGGCGCCGCAGACCTCGCATCGGGCGTGGGCCCGGGGGGGCCGGCCGTGGGGCACCAGGCGGCGGAGGTTGCTGCCGCAGCACGGGCAGTGGTGGGCGGTGCCGGCGAACAGGGCCTGCTTCACCGAGCGCTTCAGGGGCTCGGGTAGGCGACGTTTGAGCTGCAGTACCAGGGATGCCATCGCTACCCTCCCAGCCGCTTGAGTTGCTGCTTGAGGACCACCTGCGCCTTGCTGCGCGCCCGTCGGAGCAGTGCCACCGGGTGGGTGTCCATGGGAATAGCCCCCGGTGCGAGCCGCATTCGACTGCCCAGGTCGCGGCGCATCAGGTCCACCTCGGTGTCGGCGAGGATGTCCTTGATGGTGGGGGTTAGCGTCAACGTCGTGTCGAAGACGCTGGGCGACAGCGCCTGCAGCTCGCGGTGGATGGCGGGCAGCTCGCTGTCGGCGAAGATCCCGAGCCGCTTGAGCGCCAGGGCCCGGATGACGATGACCCGGCTTCTTGCGAGCCCGGAGACGCCCGCGGAAAGGGCGCGGTCAGCCGCGGCGGCGGCCTCGGACCAGCGCATGGCGACCAGCTGGAGTGCGGCCTCGAGCGTGGACGCGATGGCGTCGTGCTCGCCCCGTCCGATGGCCCGGACAGCCGTCAGCTTGCCGTCGACGTCGGTCCGCTCGTACAGCACCTCATGGAGCTGGGCCAGGACCCGCGCGGTCGCGTCGGAGACCTCGCCGGCAAGCACCGGCTCGCTCAGCGGCCCGATGTTCGCCTCCAGCCCCAGCATCACCAGCTGCCCCAGCACGTCCAGATGACGGGGCGCATACATCGGCGAGTCCTCGGTGCGCGCCGTCAGGTAGCACAGGTACGGGTTGGAGTTGAGGAACCCGCTGGGGCTCTTGCGGAAGGCCGAGAAGCGTCGGATGTCGAAGCGTTCGAGCCCGTAGTCGGAGGGCCGCTTGGGGCCGGCCTTGTCGTGGGCGTTGATGAACAGGAACACCCCGCCCGGCGCCAGCCGCCGCAGCGCCCAGGCCATGTACGCCGACACCGTGTTCTGCGCCATCTCCTGCAGGCTGAAGGAGTTGATGATGACGTCGAATTGCTCGCCTACCTGCTCGACGAAGTTCGGGACCGCCAGGATGACGTTTCCATCCTCGCGGTCCTGACCGTCCTCACGCACGAAAGCCAGGGTCCGGTCGGGCAGGGTCATGCCGAGGTAGCTCGACGACAGGTTCAGGTTGTGGGGCAGGTCGACGATGGTGTAGCTGGCGACGTCCAGCACCTGGTGGAGCTGGTAGGCGCACCCACCCCAGCCGGCGCCGATTTCGCAGATGCGCAGCGGGCCCTCGAGCCCGACTGTCTCCACCGCCCGGGTCACCTCGTGACTGGTGGCCAGGTTGGTCAGGAAGCTCTGGCTGAAGAGCTTGCCGCCAGCGGTCTCGAAGAAGCGCGGAGCGCCGAACAGGGGCTCGTCGAAGCGCTCGAGATACGCTTCCGGGGTGGTCCCGAGGACCATGGCCTCCACACAGCGGAACTGCCGCTGGTCGAGCTCGGCGGTGATCTTGTGGTCGCGGCTGCTGTAGTCGCCCACACCATAGCTGAAACCATCCCGCCGGAACGTCGTGATCTCGTTCAGGTCGGGGAAGTTGGGCCGCTCGGAGAGGAACCCCGTCCAGAAGTCGGACACCGTCGCCACGCCCGTAGCCTCGAGGTCGCGCGCGTACCTCACGTAGTCCTGGATACGGCGATAGACCTTTCGGAGGCGTTCGGTGTGCATGGCGGAACTCCGTTGCCGCCCAGCGCCTCGGTGATCACGCGAGGGGGGCCGCAGCAGCGGCAACTAACGCCGTCGGTGGACCTCCGTCAAGCCACCAATGGGGGCCAACACCGGCCGGCTGGGTGGGGGCTTATCGGAAAACGGCATGGCGCAGTGGGCGGCCCTGTGGTTTGACCGCAGCATGAGCGACGCAGACACCCAGCCATCGACCGAACCCACCGTCCTCGACGAGCTTGTCAGCATCCTGAAGCTCGAGCGCATCGAGGAGAACATCTTCCGGGGGCAGAGCCAGAACCTCGGCTGGGGCCGGGTCTTCGGCGGCCAGGTCGTCGGACAGGCGCTGTCGGCGGCGGAGCAGACCGTCCCCGAGGGCCGCTCGGTGCACTCGCTGCACAGCTACTTCCTGCGCCCGGGTGATGCGGAAAAGCCCATCGTCTACATGGTTGACCCTATCCGCGACGGCCGCAGCTTCACCACCCGGCGCGTGGTCGCCGTCCAGGACGGCAAGACCATCTTCAACCTGTCGGCGTCGTTCCAGATCCCCGAGGAAGGCCTGGACCACCAGGACGCCACCTACCCCGAGGACGTGACCCCGCCGGACAAGCTCTGGTCCGAGCAGGAGCTGGGCCGGCGCTACCTGGAGAAGCTTCCCGAGGCCGTGGTGAAACGCATCCCACGCGGGATGCGGGACCGGTTCGTGGCCGAACGGCCGATCGAGGTGCGTCCCATCGACCCGGTGGACCCGATGCGTCCCGACAAGCGCCCCCCGGTCAAGCGGGTCTGGTTCCGCACCAACGGGACCCTCCCCGACACACCGCGGCTGCACCAGTATCTGCTGGCATACGCCTCGGACTTCCACCTGCTGGGCACCAGCATGCTCACCCACGGGGTGACCTGGTTCAATCCGAAGATGCAGGTCGCCAGCGTCGATCACGCGATGTGGTTCCATCGTCCGTTTCGCTTCGACGACTGGCTGCTCTATGACATGCATTCGCCATCCAGCGGTGGGGCTCGCGGGTTGGCGATGGGCCGTTTCTTCACGCGCGAAGGCGTGCTGGTGGCGTCCACCGTCCAGGAAGGGCTCATCCGCGACCGCCGCTGAATGCTCGACGTCGGTCGAGTAGCAAGTGTGTGACAACTTGGTAGCGTTTCCACATTGGCGTCCGAATTCCGCTATGAGCGGTGCATGGACGCCTTTGTCGTTATCGCGACCCTTCTGGGGGCCCTCGGAGTCTTTCTCTACGGCATGAAGGTCATGTCGGAGGGGCTGCAGAAGGTTGCTGGCCGCAAGCTCAAGGAGCTCCTCGGCCGGATGACCGGCAACCGCTTCTCCGGCGTCCTGACCGGCTTTGGCGTCACCACGGTGGTCCAGTCCAGTTCGGCCACCACGGTGATGGTCGTCGGCTTCGTCAACGCCAAGCTGTTGAGCCTCAAGCAGGCCATCGGCGTGATCATGGGCGCCAACATCGGCACCACCATCACCGGCTGGCTGGTGGCGTTGCTGGGCTTCAAGGTGAAGGTGGCCTCGTTCGCGCTGCCCGCCATCGGGATCGGCGTCGCCCTGACGTTCCTGAAGAACACCCGGCGCCGCCAGATCGGCGAGGTGCTGCTTGGGTTTGGGCTGCTCTTTCTGGGGCTGAACCTCATGAAGGACGCGGTGCCGGACCTGGACCAGTCGCAGCTCGGCTGGGTGGCCCAGATGTCCGACATGGGCTTCCTGTCGCTGCTGCTCTTCGTCGGCATCGGCACCCTGCTGACCATCGTCCTGCAGTCCAGCTCGGCCACCATGACGTTGACGCTGACGCTCGTGGCCTCGGGGGCCATCGGCTACGACATGGCCGCCGCGATGGTGCTCGGTGAGAACATCGGCACCACGATCACCGCCAACCTCGCCGCCATCGGCACGTCCACGACCGCTCGCCGGGCGGCCAGGGCCCACTTCGTGTTCAATATCATCGGCGTCCTCTGGTGCCTGCCGCTGCTGACATTGGCCATCCTGCCGTTGGTGGACCAGCTGGTGCCGGGCAACCCGCTCATGAGCGTCGGCACGCTCGAGGGCAAGGGCGTCGTGACCGCGCATCTGGCCGCGTTCCACACCTTCTTCAACATCGTGAACACGTCGCTGATGCTGCCGTTCGTGGACCGCATCGCCCGGTTCGTCACCCGGCTCACCCCCGAGAAGGAGGGCGAGCGTGGAGTCGCCAAGTACGTCAGCGCCGCGCTGGTGCAGACCCCTGAGCTTCTGGTGCAGCAGGTTCACCTGGAGCTGCAGCACATGACCGAGGTCGTGCGCGAGATGTACGGCGACGCGTTGTCGGTCCTGTCAGACCCCGACAAGGACCTGAGCATCCTGCTGACGCGCACGATGGAGCGCGAGCGATTCGTGGAGCAGCTGGAAGCGGAGATCTCACGGGTGCTGACCCTGGTCGCCCAGTCCACCACGTCCGAGGACACGGCCGCCAGCATCGGCGACCTGGCGCTGGACGCTCATCGCCTGGAGCGGATAGCGATGCGCTGCGGAAAGCTGGTGCGCATCGCCGCCGACAATGCCAGTCGCCCGGCGGCCACCAAGATGCCGCCCTCGGCGGTCGAAGACACGATGGCGTTGGGCAAAGAGATCGACCGCATCCTGGAGATGCTGTCCGACGTCCTGGTCGGCGAGGCGTCCGTCGAGGAGCTGATGGCGCTGGATGCCCGCATCGACGCCCGGCGTCAGGCCTTGAAGCAATCCTACGCCAAGCGCATGAGCGGCGACGAAGAGGCGGTGTTGGCCGGCATGATGTTCCTGGACGTGCTGTCGCACTACGAGGAGATCGGGGACGGCGCGATGGTCATCGCCCGACGCTCTCCAGCGCTCGCCGGCTAGTCTCTCAGGCGCCTCGGGCCGGCTGCCAACAGTCCACGCCGCCGGCTTTGAGGGCCTCGACCAGTCTCGGATCCACCTTGCCCGTCTCGGGCGGGCGGTTGGCGTTGGCCAGCTGCTCGTTCTGGCGGAGCTGGGTCTTGGACGCGAATTCCGTGGTGCGCTCGTTGGGGGCGCCGTACGTGAAAAACAGCGAGCACCGGTCGGTGCGACCCTTGAGCTTGAAGTAAGCGCTCTCGGCGTGGGCGAAGGCCTTCGGGTGAACCTTGGGGAACCCCAGCCGGCGCGCGACCGCCATCAGCCGGTTCTCGTTCTTGTCGGGCAGGCGGCCCACGTGGTTGAGGCGGACATCGAAGGCAACGATGTCGCCAGCGCGCGTCTCCACGGGCATGGGCGTGGTCTGGTTCATGCCTGGGGTGAACTGGGAGCCGGGCTCGATGGTCAGCCCGGTGTCGTCACCCAGGTGGTCCTGCAGGTAGAGCGCCAGCTTGATGACCTTGATGCCCCTGTCGGGAAGGTAGTCGCCGGCGAAATAGCCCTCGGAGTCCTTGTGCCAGCCGCTGAGACGGTTGACCGCGAGGTCCGAGTGCACCGTGAAGACGGGGTGGTCGGAGCCGACCGACTTGCGGACCACGTCCAGGACGGCGGGGTGGGCAAAGAGCCAGCGGAGATCGGGGCGCTTGGCGGCCACGTTGAAGTCGTGCATGCCAAGGTGACTGCAGACGACGGGGTAGCGGCGGACATGATCGAGGCAAATGCGGCGGGCCTCGGCGACTTCGGCGGGCGACAGGACCCCACGGAACACCCAGTATCCCTGCGTCTCGATGGCTTCGGCTGGTGTCATGGTTCCCTCCCGACAGTCCGTAAACCGCACGGAAGTGTGATCAGTATTGAGGTTCAGGGCAACCATCCGCATAGTGACCCGCCCCGCCATGACACGGAGAAATGGACGATGCTGCCGAAGCGACTGAAGACGGCGTTGGCCGACCTGAAGCGCCGCCAGGGATGGCTCCTCGAGGGAGCCTCGCCAGGACAGCTGGCCAATCTTGGCCTGGCTGGAGCGTCCTACGCGACGGGATCGGAGGGCACGCTTTCGTACCCGGCGATCCTGAAGCTCGACATCTCCCCGATGTGCAACCTCAGCTGCACCGTGTGCGTGCATGCCAAGCCGAACGGCAACGAGGCCCTGGAAAAGCAGGACTTCAACGCGCGTCAGCGGATGAGCGTCGAGCAGTTCCAGCGGATCGTCGACGAGGTGAAGGGCAAGACATCGGCGCTGTCGCTGTACTACCTGGGGGACCCGCTGGTGCACCCGGAATTGCCGACGATGTGTCGGATCGGGCGCGACGCCGGCATGCGGGTCCACGTCAGCACCAACTTCAGCTTTGCGCTCAGCGACGACCGCATCAAGCGGCTGACCGAGTGCGGCATCACCCACTTCACGGCGTGCGTCGATGGGTTGAGCCAGGAGAAGTACGAGAAGACCCGCGTCGGCGGCAAGATCAAGCACGTGCTGAGCAACCTGGAGCGGATGCTGGACCACCGCGCCAAGATGGGGGCCGAGTACCCCAAGGTCGAGGTCCAGTACATCAAGTTTCAGCACAACCTGGACGAGGAAGAGGAGGCCATCCAGCTATTCAACCGGCTGGGGGTCGACCAGGTGACGCGCTTCTGGGGTAGTCTGCACAACTACACCGACCTGGACCCGGGCACCTTCGTGCTGGGTGAGGCCTTCGACCGCAAGGCCCTGCCGCACTGCTACTGGCCGTACTTTTCGATGGTCATCCGCTACGACGGCGACGTGATCCCCTGCTGCTCATACCGGCTGGGCCAGCAGTACACCGCCGAGCACGACCGTAAGGTTCTGGGCAATGTCTTCACCGACGGCGTCAAGAAGGTCTGGGACAGCACCAAGTACCGGCAGGCCCGCAAGCTGAGCACGTCCCCGAAGGCGTCTGACAACTCCGCGGAGCTCAAAGAGCACTTCTGCTACAGCTGCCCGGCGCTGTTCAACACGACCAAGGAAGAGAACACCCGCACCGGCCGTGACTACCGGTGGGAGGAGCTCTACCAGTTCGGCGACCGCGGTCGCGTCGAGAAGCGCAAAGTAGGAAGCTGACACCGGCCTCGAGCTCCCCTGAGTTCAGCGTTTGTGCAGCTCCACATGGATGTGGTTCGAGTGGTTCTTCACGTCGACGATCCCGTCCCGAATTCGCTGCTCGAGGTCGGCGCGGACCTTGGGATCCATCAGGCCCTCGGGGTCGAGGTTGGCGATGATGTGGTCCTCCAGCTGCTCCTCGAGTAGCCCGTCGACCAGGACCTTCTTGACCTCCGGGTGCGCCAGGAGCTCTTCGACCAGGATGGCGTTGGCTTCCAGGTCCCAGTGCGGATGCTCCTTGTCCAGGAAGTGCTTGCCGTCCTTTCGGTCACGGTAAGGACGAAAGTCGTCGTCTTTGAGGCCCTTCTGCTGGTTGTACAGCTCGCCGGTCGCGGGGTCGCGGTAGTAGTAGCCGATGTCGCCGCTGTTTCCGTGGTTGTGGGTCCCGTGCCCGTAAACGTCGTAGCGATGGACGGCCGAGTTCAGGTCCCGAACGTCCACCCGAGGGTCGGCTGAGGCGCGTCCAGTGGCCCGCACCCGGTTGACCGTGTCCGCGGTGGCTTGCTCCAGGACCTTCACCAGGCGCGGGTCAGCGAAGCGGAGCTCAGACTGGTTGTAGTCGCCCTTGGAGCGTCGGACGAATCCCTCGCCCTCTTCGGCCAGCACCGTGGTGCCCGTGGCTTGGGTCACGAACTCCTCACCCAGCGCGTGAGCCGCGCGGACCCAGAACTCCTCGACGACGTCGCCGTGGCCACGCTCCTTGTCGACCAGCCCTCCATGGGCGGCTTCGCGGGGCTTCTTGGCGTCGGGATGCTTTTTTTTGTGCTCCTTGTGTGCTTTGAGCTGCTTCTTGCGGGCCTTGGCCTTCTCTCGTCGGTCGACGTTGCCGTGCCAGTAGGCTGCCAGCAGCTCCCCGGCCTTCTGGTCGAACGGTTCCTGGAAGTCTTCCCGGACCCTGCGAATCTTGAGCGAGCTGACGCTTTCGCCGTTGATCAGGCGCGTCACGACTTCCGCGGCGTAGGCTTCTGCCTGTTCGGCGTTGGTGACCGGCCGCTGGTCGGCGATGTCCCACTCCTGGGGCACCTTGAGGCCCTTGGGAGGCTTGTACTCCGCCGAGGTCTCCGGCATCGGCAGTGCACCGCCCTTCCCCTGAAGCTGGTAGGCGTGGAACGGGCTGGTGAGGCGAACGCCGCCAGCGTAGTCCGTCTGCCGCTGCTGCTGGCGCAGCTGTTGGCGGTCCGAGGAGACAGCACCGGCAGCAATGATTGTGGACTCGGGCGAGGCAGCGATGGATTCGGCGTCGTACATAGGCGTTGAACCGAGCAACAACCGATCCAAGCCTCAGCCCGCGCCAGTGGCGGACGCGGGGGGCCACTTTGGGACTCAAACCCATGGGGCTGCGAGAGACGCCCCTGTGTCTTGCGTGAACGAAATCGACGAGGTGGGAACTAATAAAGTGCCGACCCCACACGTAGGGGCTCCGAACGTGACGAGGCGGAGCCGGAGAGCACATGCCCACATGGCCCTGGAAACGACGAAGCCGGCGTGCGGCGATGCTGCATGCGCTGGCCGAGAACCGTCATGCGTTGGTCCGCTACGTGACCGCCATGGCTGGCGGCGACGAAGATGTCGCCAACGACGCTGTGCAGGAGGCGCTGCTCAAGCTTTGGCGCGCCGAGGATGTGGTCGACGAGGAGCACGCCCGGCGATGGCTCTACCGCACCGCCCGCAACCTGGCGCTCGACAGGGTCAACCAGCGTAGCCGGAGGGCGCAGCTGCGCAGCATCCACGGCGGGCGTCTGATCCCCGAGGAGCCGGCGGCCGACCCGCTGCAGGCCTTGGAGGCGCGCCGTCTGGCGGAGGTCTTCTACGCCGAGCTGGCGGACCTGCCTCAGCGGCAGCAGGAGATCGTGCGGCTGCGGTTGTTGGCGCGGCTGAGCTATCGCGACATCGCGGCGGTTCTGAACACCACCACCAACAACGTCGGGGTGCAGCTCCACGCCGCGGTCAAACGCCTGCAGGTGGCTATCAAGGAGGCCCAGACGCCCCCGACGGACCCCAAGGTGCTGGGCATCGACGAGAAGGTGGGATCATGAAGGACTGGCATACGACGGCGTTTCTGTTGGACGAGCTGGGGACCCCCGAAAAGGCCGGGGTCGAGCGCTGGGTGGGCCGGGACGAGGACCATCTCGAAGAGCTTCACGAGCGACGCGCGGCGCTCACCCAGATTCAGGGGTTGCTGGACGCCGAGCCAGCGCCGAGGGTTCGTCCTCTTCGTTCGAAGCCCTGGGACGTCAACGATGTGGCTGCACCACCGGCCTGGACGTTGTGGGCGGTCGGGGCCGGGTTGGTGGCCGTGGCCCTGGTCACGCTGAGCCAGTGGCATGATGAGCAGCCAGCGCCGGTGTTCATCCCCACGCCGCCCAAGGTCGAGGCGAAAGCGTCACCCACACCGCCAGCAGCCAAGCCCGCTGCGACGCCGGTGGCGGCGCGGCCTGCGGCCAACAAGCAGGCAAACGCGCCGTTGCCTCAGCGTCTGACGGTGCGCTGCGTCCGCGAGGGCCAACCAGCGCTCGACGCGTTGGTCTACGTCGGCCGCGGTACGGTGGCACCCGACGGCCAGGGCGGCGCGGCCGTCACGGGGCTTGAGAAGGGGGCGATGGTGGCGCTGTCGTGCGTGGCGGGGGTCGCCACAACCCGGGTGCAGCATCGTGTGGCTGGAGGCGAGGAGACGGTGTATCTGACGTTGCGCGAAACCCCGCCGTTGGTGAAGCCGACCAAGACCCCCGCCGCCCCAAAGCGGTCGCGCAAGGTGCGGAAGCGTGAACGCCGGGGGCCAGCCAAGCTCAGCGTGGACGCCAAGCCCTGGGCCAAGTGCTCCGTTGGGGGGCGAGGACCGAAGACCACGCGGTTTTCCATAGAGCTGACGTCGGGCAAGTACCGAGTCATCTGCAGCAAGGGCGGCCAGAAGAAGAGCAGGTCGGTGACCTTGCGGCGCGGCCGGACCACGTCGGTGATGTTCGACTTCCGCTGAGGTGCCTGCCGCACCTGGACTCAGGAAGCCTTGAGGACCTGGGCGTTTTCGGTGTCGTACAGGGCGCCAAAGACCGCTTCGGTGCCGACCAATGCGGCGGCTACCGACCCGACCAGGGTGAACTCGAAGATTTCTGCGGCGGTCCGGCCGGCCTCGCGCATACGGTCGACATCTTCGTCGAGTACCTTGTAGGCCGCCTCAGCCAGCTTCTTGACGTAGATGGCGACGTCTTCTGGGAGGTCGTGCTCCGGCATGGGCAGCGACAACGCCCCCTGATTCGCCTCGCGCTGCGCCAGCACGGCGCGCGCGAAGTCGAACACCTGGGTGCGCAACTCTGGCGTGGTGGCCGCGGGGTGGGTCAGCAAATGACTGCGTCCCTCTTCCAGCTCCGTTGGTCGGATGATGCGATCGGGACCAGTGTCGATGGCGCTCCAGGAGGGTTCGACCCGCTTGCAGTTGGGTTTGCCTCCCGCGAAGTTGAGGATCTTGGCGATGCGCGCCCGCTCGTCGTCGTTGGGGACGTAGAAGTCGAGGGCGTCGGCGATCCGGTTGATGACGTTGTAGTGGAACCCCAGGTTCTCGGCTTCTTCGATGGCCAGGTCATCCAGGCCGGCCTCCCGAAGCTCGGCGATGAACGCCGCGTCGATGGTCCAGGGAGCGCGTGTGCTTGCCTCGACGAGCTTCAGCGCAGCCCGCAGTTTGGCCGGGATGATGGGGTCCTCACGGTTGGCGAAGGCGGCCTCCACGATCGTGGGGTCCATGTTGAGCGCCGCGACCGCGGCGTGGGCCTCCTGTCAGAAGTGGCAGGTGTTGACGTCGGAGACATAGGCGCCAATGAGCTCGCGCTCCCCCCGCGTCCAGGGTGGCAGGCTGGACATCCCGCGGGCCAGATAGCGGCGGACCAGCGGCGAGAACAGCTTCGGACGATAGGTCAGGACCACCAGCGGGCCGGGCGTGAAGCCGGCACGCTTGGAGATCGCCCAGACCATGAAGCGCATGAACCATGGACGTGTAGGGGATTTCGTGAGGTCGATACGCACAGGCGCCTCCTTGTCACACACCACCGTAGCGACCCTGGATTATTTTGCAAGTGTTCACTAGCATAATGGGGCAACGAGTCAGGAGGAAGCTGTGGCACGTCCGAAGATTCCTGAGGACGAGATCCTCGATCGCGTCGCGGAGGTGTTCGCGGAAGTAGGCTACGAGCGGGCCACGACGCAGCGTTTGGCAAAGGCCGCAGGGGTCGCAGAGACGACCCTGTTCCGGCGGTTTGGGTCGAAAGCCGAGCTCTTCGCAAGGGCCCTGGCCAGCGACGTCGAGGCGTTGGCTGCGGCCGGGCACCCCAGCCCGACGGCGGATCTGCGGGCCGATCTGGTGAGGCTGGTGCAGGGCTACCAGCAGATGTGGGCTCGCCGGGGGGCTCTGTTGCCGGTGCTGTTTCGAGAGGCGCAATACCTGCAGGAGCTGAGCGTCGCCACCGAGCTGCCATCCGGTATGGTCGAACGGGCGATGGGCATCATCCAGCATCACCAGGACCGAGGGGCGCTGATCGGCGCTACCCCGGCCCAATGCGTGACAGCGTTGTTAGCGCCGTTCCTGGTGGTTGGCCTGATGGCCAGTCTGCCGTTGCGAGTCACCCCGGCGACGCTCGATCCCGAGGAACACGTGGACCGCTTCCTCAGCGGTTGGCGTGCCTGAGCGGACTCAGGCGCTGACGCGTGACCGCTCCAAGGCGCATCCGTCCAGGGTGATGCGGTGCATGACGCGGCGCTGTCCCGGGTAGTCGTTGCGAGCGAAGTGCCAGGTGGCGCGGTTGTCCCAGATGGCGACCGACCCCGGCTGCCAACGGAACCGAGCGACGTGCCGTCGGCGCGTCGCGTGGAGGTAGAGGTACGCCAGGAGCGGGAGCGAGGTGAGCAAGCGCTGGCCTTCGAAGCGAATGGTGAAGGCCGGGTTGACGTAGAGCGACTCTCGCCCGGACAACGGGTGGGTGATGACGACGGGGTGGACCACGTCGTCCATGGCGTCGGCGAGGTCTGCGTTGTACGTTTCGTCGGCCCCACTCAGCTTGCGCAGGATGGCTCCCCGCGAGCCGAAGATGTGTTTGGCCGAGTGCACCGCGTTCATCCCACGGAGCTTGCGCTTGAGCCGCTCGGGAAGCCGATCGAAGGCGTCTGCGGTGTTCACGAACCAGGTGTCGCCACCGCTGGACGGTAGCTCACGTGCGACCAGGATGGAGCCCAGCGCCGGCTCCACGTCGTAGGAGTGGTCGGTGTGCCAGCCGCCTCCGATGTTGCCACGCTGATGGGGTTCCTTGCGCACCACTGCGATCTCGGGCCGCTCGGTGTTCTTGGGGAAGAAGCGGTTGACGTTGATGCTGCCGAAGCGTTCGGCCAGGGCGATGTGGTCGTCCTCGCCGAGGTTCTGTCCGCGAAAGAAGAGCAGCCCGTGTCGCGCGAACAGGTCGGTGATGGTCGCGAACTGCCCGTCGTCTGCCTTACGCAGGTCCACGTCCCAGATTTCGAGGCCTGCGCCGGGGTGGAGCCGGGTCTTCATACGGGGTTCGCCTCGGCCACAGCCAGCAGCCATCGAACGCGTTCCTCGTCGGTGCGGCAGAGCTCGACCATCGCCACTGCCGTGCGCACATCGGCCGACCCGCACAGCCGAGCAAGCTGCGGCAGCATGCGAGCACGAGCCTGAGGGTCCACGGTCGTCCGCAGGGCTCCCTCCATCCGCTCGAACATGTTTGTCGGCGGCCAGTCGGTGAGATGCGAGGTCGTCTCGGCGAATGCCGCGTAGACCAGCGCCTGCCACTCGGGGATCTTCACGCGGTCCACCAGCGCGCCCACTGGAACGAGGATGGCCGACCGGACGACGCTCGAGCAGCGCACCCGTTTGGCCAGCCCAGCGGCCTCGAACACGAGCTGCGCCAGTCGCCGGGGATCGGTGCGAAGCGGGAGGTCGCGGCGCAACGTCTGCATCGCTCGGGACCAGGCGGCCAGGCCCTGCTGGGTCGCCGCCAGCAGCAGCCCCTGGTAGGCCTGCATCCGGGGCGCTGGCTCTACCAGCCGGTACATGTCCTGCCAGGCGGATGCCATCAACTCGGCCGCCCGGGTGGGGTCGCGCCGCGTGACCACGCCACCCAACATGGCTTTGGGGTAGCCACGCCAGAGCCGCTCGGCCGGTTCGGCGATCGCCTCCTCGAAGGCAGCTTCGGCCCCGCCGACGAGAGCGTCGTCCTCTTCTGTCGCCGCACCCATCGGCGTTCGCACGGCCAGCTCCAACAACGCGCGGGCTCGTACCCAGGGCGACGCGATCCGATCCACCACCGGCAACCAACGCGCTACCGCGCCCGGCTGAGCGTCTTCGGCGCGACGCTGGAGGAGGTTGAGAAGGACGTCGTCACGCTCGCGGCCAGGCGCCAGCAGCCCCTCGACCCAAGCGACCGCGTCGCCTACGGCACGGGGGTGACCCATGGCCAGGCAGCGCTCGAGCGCTAGTGCCTGGACCTCCGGGTTCAGCGCGTCATACCCGGTCGCGGCGCGCTCCAGGTCAGCCCACAGACCCAGGGCGGCGACGTGCTCATGGCCACGGTCTCTAAGCTCGTCGACCGTCGAAGATATGAGCGGCAGCAGCGCCTCGCGGGGTGCCCGGTCGGACGCCGCGATGTCCAGCAGCAGCGCCAATCGTGCCGACGGTGGCATGTCTTCGAGGGAGGCGGGATCACCCTCGCCGAGCTTGACCCGCGTCGTCGTGACGAGGGCCGTCAGGAAGCGCTGAGCGCCGTTGGTGGCCGCGGAGCTCGCGATCGCGGCGGCTCGTCCGACCAGCGCGTGGCTGTCCAGCGCGGTCACCCGCTCCCCCCGTCAACCGGTGCGAACTTCTTGTCGCATCGTTCGCCGCCTAGCCCATGCATATCGCTCCGCAGCATACACAACCCCGGGGAGGTGGAACATGCGTGCCGTAGCTCGGTGGGGGATGGCGACGGGGCAGCGTCCCTAGGGGCAGCAGGGCGGCCCGCTGACGCCGCCCAGGCTCTCCCAGCCTGCGGGCAAGCAGGTGCTGGGGAACACCATCGTCGTGCCATCGGCCGGGTCGCGCCCGCAGGTGATGGCGCCGCCACAGGTCCCCATGGCGTCCATGCAGCCGGCCCAGACGTTGGGCCAGTTGGAGAGGTCGTCGGCGCAGTAGTCCGTCGCAGAGATCCCTGCGATACCGTTGCAGAACGGGTTGGCGGTGCATGCGGCCTCGTCCAGGGTGGAGCAATCCACGGCTTCGATGAAGCCACACAGGCCGTTGTCGCAGGTCGGCATCTTGGCAGCGCACGCTCGCTCAGTGCAGTCGGTCTGGCCGCAGCTGGTGTTGCGGAGTTCGGCTCGGGCCTGCGCCTCGCTGTCTCGGTTCACGGCGGTCAGCGTGCCGCCGTTGCAATGATCGCAGCAGTCGAGCTCGACCAGCACGCAGTCGGCCGCGTCGGTGCACGTCTTCATGCTGTCGGGAGGGAGGCTGAAGCCGTCGTCTGCGGGGCAGGCGGTCAGTGAAAGGAGGGCGATGGCCGCAGCGGCCACGCCAACGAAGGGAGCGCGTCGTGGGGGTGTGGTCATGAGCAGCGTTGTAGGCGGTACATACGGTGGACACAACCGGTCGTTCAGTTCTCTTCGGAGCCTCGCTGGTCCCGCGCAGCGGCGTTCACCTTGGCCGCGATGGCGTTGAGCTGATCGGCAATGCTGCTGCTGGATATACCCTTCTTCGCGAAGAGTCGGGCTTCCGCCTCTTTCAGGGCCGCCTGCGTGCGAAGCATCCCCTGCACCGAGCCTTCGCAGCCCGGGCAGGTACGGTCGTTAAGGCGCAGCGGGACGGCACAGTCACTATCGGAGCAGACATACCGTCGCCGGGAGCTCCCGAACCACCAACCGCCAGTGGCCCCAACCGCGACCGCGACACCCACCAGCGGCGCACTCCCGCCCAGCAGAAGCCCCGCGCCAAGCCCCGCCGCTGCGCCGATACCCGATAGAGGTAAGGCCTGACTGGAGACCGCCACACCGAATACGGGAGCACCTGCGTTGAGGGAGCGGCCGATGCCCGCCAAATCTGGGGCGCCCCATCCTTGAAGAAGCTCGTCACGCTTGGACGCCAGCGCTTTGAGCGCTTCGCTGAAGAAGCCCCGCTGGTTGCCCTCCAGGCCGGTCCTGACGGCCGTCAGCTCGCCCGGATTCGAGCCACGCGCGACGAGCTGTGCGGCCAACGCGAAGCACATCTCCTGGGTGGACAGGTAGCCGCCCGAGCGATGGGAGTAGCCGCTGGTATCGGAGCTGTAGCGGTAGCTGGAGTTGGCCGTGAGTACCCCTAACCCCATGAACACCGTCGTGAGGTCGGTCAGCTGCTCCTCGACGTCGTGGTCGTCGTGTTCGAGCCGGTGGTAGCGGCGATAGGCATGTGCCACCTCGTGGCACAGGGTGCCCACCATGATGTCGGGCTCGGTCAGCTCCGACGGGTCGACGCCGAAGCGGGCCTTGTCCCCGTAGTCCTCCAGCCCGCTGAACCAGGCCGCAGCATGCCACTGCTCGGGTGTGCCGTCGGATGCGGTCACGTCCCATCCTATGGAGGACGACTCGACCCGCACCGTCACCGGCAGTCGTCCGAGCCCCGCATAGCGCATGATACGGACCACCAGACGCCGTACACCGGCCACGTCGGGCGACCAGACATCTGGGAAGTCCTCGTCGGTGGGCCCGTAGATGCGCCCCATCAGAAAGCGTCGGTAGCCACGCCGCTGAACCAGGCCCCCGAGCTCGTCCAGCAGCCATCGGCGCCGCTCGGGCGTTGGCAGGAACTCCAGCCGACTCATTGTGGGTTCTCAACGCGCATGACCCAGAAAGACTACAGCTTTACGAGCGCTGAATCTTGACGTCGGAGCCCCCAACGGCGAGGTCTGGGTCGAGCTTTCGCCGCCATCCCGACCCAGGCCTTCCCTTGGATACATCTACCGTCCGACTTCTCGCCCTTGGGGCCGCGCTACTTGGGCTGTCCAGCTCGGCACTGGCAAACGACTTCGCCTGGAAGATGCCGTTCAAGGCCACCGTCACGGAGAACACGGTGAAGGGTGGCAAGAAGGTCAAGACGCGCTACCAGCTGGTCGGCGAAAAGGACGCCAAGTCCGGCAAGCTGCTGGTCGAGCACCGGCGGTTCAAGTTCCTGGGGCTGGAGGGGCTGGACCTCAAGAGCGCCAAGGGCAAGGTCCTGGTCCAACGGCTCGAGAAGCAGGCGGCGACGGCCATCCCGGGCATGCTGGTCGACCCGAAGTCGGGGCAGTTCAGCGGCCTGGTCGGGCTCGACGCGATGATCGCCAAGCTGAGCAAGGCCGGGTTCCTGAAGAAGGAAGAAGTGGCCCGGTTCAAGAAGCTGATGAGCAGCAAGCCCGTGCTGGAGGCCATCTCCCGCGAGGTCAGCAACCTGTGGCTGTGCTGGGGAGGCATCTGGGCGGGAGCGGCGCCGTCGGAGATCAACCCGACGTTCAAGAACATCACACTGGACGTCATTGGCGAAGGCTACCCCTTCCTGGTGCAGATCAAGGGCGGCGTGGACCCCAAGGACAAGGGCAAGCTGAAGCTGTCCTTCACCGCCGAGCTGAGCGCCAAGGACAGCAAGGCCCGGGTGAAGCAGTTCAGCAAGAAGCTGCAGATGGTGTCCGGCGGGCGGCGAGGTAAGGGCCTGACCGCCGTCAGCAAAAAGCTATCCTGCAAGGCGACCCTGGATGCCAAGACCTACATGCCGCTGCGCGTGGAACGTTTCGACCGGACCGTGCTGCACGAGAAGGTCGAAGGCAAAGTCACCAAGACTCCGGTCGAAGAGAAGCACGTCTACATGTTCAAGTGGTAGGTGGCTTTGATGGTTGAGGACTTCGCCGGATTCCCGCTGAAACGCCGGACGTCCAGCCGTCGTCGCAGGTAAGTAGCATCCGACGAAGTCGGACGCCCGCCAGCTCCTGACGTGTGGAACGACCTTGCATCCGGAGTGATCCAGGAGCTGGAGTGGCGCCCCGGAGGGGTGCGGAGCCCCCCAGCGGGGGGTTGGGGGGCGAATCCGATCGGAAAGATGCCGCGGCTCTCCCCATGCCCTGCATTCCAGCAGCGCTCCATCCAACCTGATGCCTTGCACTACCTAGGCAGTAGCCCCTGGCGGCTTCGACGGCGCCGGGAGCGCGAGCGACCAAGACGCGAAGTCGCTGGGGCGGAGCCCCCCAGCGCGCGGGGGGTTGGGGGGCGAATCTGATCGGAAAGATGCCGCGGCTCTCCTCATGCCCCACCGACCCAGACGGCGACGTCGAAGCCGCTAGAGGCCTGGGGGTGCGCTGACGGCTCCGTCAGGTCCTCAGGTCCAGGGCCTCGTTGAGGAACTCCCGGCTCCTCAGGCCGCGGCCGGCCTGGTCTGCCAGTAGGCCCTCGAGCACCGTAGCGACCCGCCGTCTTTGCGACGGGGTCAGCGGCTGCCAGCGCCCGCTGAGCCAGCCCTTGAGCACCTCGCGCGCCTCGGCGGGGATGGGGGTAAACTCGTCCAGGTCGGGCAGGAACCCCGTGAACTGCAGGGTCCGCAGCTCGAACAGCAGCAGCAGGTCCTCGGTCACGTTGGCCCGTGGGTCGTTGAGGTGCTGCCAGGCCTTCACCGTCAGCGCGTAGAGCTCCGGGTCGTGGTCGTGCTCCGGCAGCACCATCAAAACGACCTCGCCCATGGTCATCGCCAGCGCCATCCGCAGAATGTCGCTCTTGACGATGGGGAAGCCCTCCACCGTGCTCGCACGCTCCAGGCGACCCAGCTCCCAGTCGGGACGGGTTCGGACCACCACCTCGCTCAGCGTCAGTGGTTCGATGTGGGCGCCGAAGCGGCGCTTCGACTTCCGGGCGTGTCGGGCCACCGCGGCAAGACGGCCGGCGTCCTCGAGGAACAGCTGGACGATCTTGTCATCCTTGCTGTCGTAGCTCGCCAGCACCAGGGCGCGCCGCGCCTCGGCCTGGGCGCCAAACCCGGTGCGCCGCGCCAAGGTCAGCCGCCGGCGCCCGACGGGGGCAGGAACGCGCCGAGCAGGGTGGCGATGCTGAAGTAGGTCAGGATGCCCAGGATATCGACGCTGGTCGTGACCAACGGGCCGGTGGCCACCGCAGGGTCGATGTTCAGCCGGCTGAGGACCAACGGAATCGCGGTCCCGACGACGTTGGACACGATCATCCCCGCCGCCAGGGACAGGCCGATGGTCATGCCATAGAAGAACGACTGTGCGAACGCCCAGCCGATGCCGCCGATGAGCACCCCGAAGAACAAGCCGAGCACGATGCCGATGGCCAGCTCGCGGCGCACCACGCGCCAGTTCTTCTCGCCGTGGACCAGCTGGCCGACAGCAAGGGCCCGCACGGTGACTGTCGCAGACTGGGTGCCGACGTTGCCCGACAGACCCAGGATGATGGGCACAAACAGCGCCAGGTAGTAGTGGGCCTCGATGGTCTCCTTGAAGGTCCCCATCACGCCGGCCGCGATGAGGCCGCCCACGGAGCTGGCCATCAGCCAGGGGGCGCGCACCCTCAGGTTGGACCACACGCCGTCGGTCTCACCCAGCTCCGTACCGGCGCCGGCCATCTTGAGGATGTCCTCGGTGGCCTCGTCCTGGAGCACGTCGATGACGTCGTCGACGGTCACGATACCGATGAGCTTGTTGGTATCGTCCACCACCGGCACGGCGACGAAGCCGTACCGAGCCACCATCGTCGCCACGTCCTCCTGGTCGGCGTCGGTACGCACGCTGATGACGTCGGAGTCCATCAGGTCTTTGACCAGTGACTCCGGCGGCGCCGCGACGAGCTTGCGCAAGCTCAACACGCCCACCAGGCTGCCGGCATCGTCGACGACGTAGATGTAGTAAATCATCTCCACGTCGGCGGAGCGGCGCAGCGCTCGGAGCGCCTCCTCAGCGGTATTGTTGGCCACGAGAGCGACGAAGTCCGGGAGCATGATGCCGCCGGCGGTATCCTCGCCGTACGTCATGAGCTCTTCGACCTGTTCGGCGTCGTCGAGGATGTCGAGGACGCGTTGGGCCTGGTCCTCGCTCAGGTCCGCGATGATGTCCGCGGCGTCGTCGGTCGCCATCTCCCGCAGGATGGCGGCGGCGTCCTCGGGCGGGAGCGGCTCGAGCATTTCCTTGCCGAAGGGGGCCTGCATCTCGACGATGACGCCGGCCTTGCGCTCCGAGGTCGGCAGCCGTTCGAACAGCTGCTGCTGGAACCGCGGCAGCATCTGCGACAGCACCACCGCGAGGTCCTCGTCGCGAGTCTTGGCGATGACCTTGTCGAGGTGGTCGCCCGCGTTCATCTTGAGGTAGCGCCGCAGGGTCTCGTGCAGGAGGCGTATTCGCGACGTCGATGTCGGCGCCATGGCCGCCCCCTATGCGAGCCGAGACCCGCGGTGATGCTTCAACTGCTGCTGGACTAGCGCCCCGGAGACGGTGAACTGGCGTCGCTGATGCCCGAGTTGGGCGCGCGCCGCTCGATGCCAGGCTTGGTGGCCTGGCCGTTGTCGTTGCCGCCCTTGTTGGCGCCAACCATCCACCACGCCGCAAGGAACATGGAGATGGCCACCAGCACCAGAAGAATCTGAGACGACTTGCTCACCAGCCCTTCGGCACGGCGCCGGTTGGCGGCCATGTACGCCAGGTTGTCCCGGCGGCGGCGGCTCGAGCTGGACTCGACCACATCCAACGACGACGGCAGCGCACGCACCATCTCGTTGGGGTCCAGACCTACCGCGGAGGCGTAGCTGCGGACGAACCCTCGTGCAAAGGCGGGAGCGGGGAGCACCTGAAAGTTGTCGTTCTCGATGGCATCGAGGTGCGACCGCGAGATCTTCGTGATCTGCGCGATGTCCTCGAGCGACAGACCCCGCGTCTCGCGGGCGTCGCGCAATCGGGAACCAACACTTTGCATGGTTGCCTTTGCCGTGGCGGAAGCGACGTTTGGGGCGGTTGCCGTGTGTGCGTGAGAACTGCAACCGGATTACGCACGGAGCGTTGTCCCCTGTACCCGGGTGACGCCCGTGTGTCAACGCTAATGCGGGCGTCCAGCCCCTGCTTTCCTGGACGCCCGCCCGGGATGAAGGGATGCCGGCGTCCTCGGGACGACCGGCGAGTCATCAGCGGCCCAACGACCAGTCCAGACCGCGGGTCCGCATCTTGATGCGCTTCTTGTTGGTGTTGGCTGGCGCCGACTCCTTGGCGGTGGCCGTCCGCGTGGTCAGCTTCGTGGCGCTGAAGCAGCGCTGACCGGGGACGTTGGTCGCGGCGGGCATGGCCGTGGTGGGCATCTTGGCCCGCTCGTCGCCCGGCGTCGTCGCGCAGAAGCTGAGTGCACCGTTGGCGTCCGTGAACTTCATGAGCATCTTCATGGTGCGGGTCTTGCGCGGCACCATGGGCTTCTTGCCCGGCAGGATTTCGGCCTGGATGGTGACCGTCGCTTGCACGTCCATGCCGCCCTTGAAGTAGCTGACCTTGGTGCTGGCGAACCGACCGATCATGGTCCCGACCTTGTCGGTGTAGGTGACGTAGTCGCCGTTGAAGGTCATGGCGGCCTGCTGGGCGGGCCCACCCATGACCTTGAGATGCCAAAGCCCGTCGGTCTTCTTGGCGACGGCGTTGGTCGGCTTGGGCATGGTTTTTGGAGCCGCCTTTCTGGCGAAAGCGGTGGTGGCCACCAGCCCGCCACCCAGGACCAATGCTGCGACAATCATCAATGTTCTACGACGAGCCATGGTTCAAGTCTCCCTTGTCTCCAGTGGTGTGCGCGCCATGTTCGCCTTCGATGGTGGCAGCATCAAGCGGCGAGCCTATACCGAAGCATAAGCCGAACAGCGTAACGGCTGTCACACCCCCGATTATTCCGCTGAACGGGGCGCTGATGGCGGTGATGGGCCATAGCCCCAGGTTGTACCCCGCGTGGATCGCCAGGGCGGTCAGGACCGAGGCGACGATGGCCTGAGCCAGCAGCGAGTGTCCAGTCTCCTGAGGCCGGCTGCTGTACCGCTGGACGCCACGGAGCGTGACGACGAAGGCGGCGATCCAGGCCAGCACGGGCAGCTTGCCGAGGCGCCACATCCCGGCCGCCAGCCAGTAGTCGTCGGATGGGGACGAGGTGCGCGGCATGACGCCGTCCGGGGAGCCGAGCCAAAGGGACTGCCGGACCAGGCGGCCCAGCGCGCGGTAGTCGTAGCCCGCGCCGCGGGCGTGGCCGTCGGGGTCGAGGAAGCCGATCCAGCGTCGGCGGACGTAGGGGATGAGGGCGGAGGCGGCGATAGCCAGGACGATGGCGCCAAGGGCGACTACGGCGAGGCGGCGGCGGCCCGTGAGCCAGGCCACGACGAGCAGCCCGGCGACGACCTGGGGAACGATGGACAGCTCGGGCATGGCCAGGGCCGCGGTGGCGGCGCCCAAGAGAGAGGCCGCCAGCCAGGGCCACATGTGCATGCGGCCGAGGGCGACGGAGACGGCGGTGGCGTGGCAGGCGACGACCCAAAAGACGGAGGGCTGGACCACCATGGGTCCGAGCTCGACGTGGCGGCGGGCGGCCATGCGGACGACGCCCAGGGGTGTCCAGAGGAGGACGGTGAGCACGGCGGCGACGACGAAGAAGAGCCGGCCGACGTCGTCGACCGTGGCGCGGCGTGAGGCCCACAAGCCCAGGCTGGTGCCGACGAGGGTCAGCGCGAACTCGTAGAGCAATGCCGGGACCTGGGAGGGGGCCAGCATCCCCGTGACGGTCGCCCCGAGCGCGGCGAGGACCAACATCGCGATGACGAGCCGGGGCACCGGATGGCGCCAGCCAGCGAGGGTCGTTGGCGGATGTGGGGTGGATGTCACCCGGATGGCTTAGTGCAAAACGTTGGGTGTGGGCAACAGGTCACGGCACGGGCACGCGCCAGGGGCGACAGACGCCCGGACGTTCGGACGCTCAGACGTCCAGCCATCGTCGCAAGTAAGGAGCATCCGACGAAGTCGGACGCCCGCCAGCTCCGGACGTATGGAGCGAGCCACCATTGGGAGTAGGCCCGGAGCTGGAGTGGCGCCCCGGAGGGGTGCGGAGCCCCCCAGCGGGGGTTGGGGGGGCGAATCAGATCGTCCAGCCATCCAACTTCCACCAGGAAATCAACTAAGTCCGGAGATGTGATCAACCATCAGCCCAGCGGGGGTTGGGGGACGAATCAGATCGTCCAGCCATCCAACATCCACCAGGAATCAACTCGAGCCAGAGATGTGATCGACCGTGAGCCCAGCGCGGTTTGGGGGCGAGCCCCTACCGGACCACCCGCAGCTGGACCGGCCGCACGACCTCGACCAGAGCCTCACGCAGACCGCTGCTCAGCTCGGGCGTGACCAGCTCGCGCCGGACGAGCCGGTGGAACTGGTCAGTCTCGTACGGCGTCAGGGGCTCGCGCGACAGGTCTCCCCCGTGCTGGATCGATAGGACTGGGATACCCAGCTCGTCGCCGATTTTGGCATCCGGGTCGAGGCCGTGCGCCTCATCGAGCGTGATCTCCCACGGCCCAGGGGTGGCAGCGACGGTGGTGAGGAAGAGGTACACCGTGGACTCGCCAGCCATGACGCCGTCCACCGGTACATCATGGACGCAGCGGATCACGTCACAGGCCGCTTCGGCAAACGCTGCGGCCAGGCCCGGATTCGACAATGCGTACCAGTGGGCGCAGTCGTCACGACGTGCGCGCTTTTCAAGAAGCATCTCAAACGACGCCAGGTCGGCTTCCGTAAAGAAGCCTGATGGGTCGCTACGCGAGCGGAACGGCAGCTGGACGCAGACCGCTCCACCGACTACTGCCAGCGGGTCAATCGCCTGCGCCGCCTCGAGAGACAGCTCGTCCGCTCGCGAGGCTTGGAGCCTCACCGTGAAACGCGCCGACAGGCCAACCGAGCCATCCACGAAGTTCAGGACCGGAAAGATGTCCAAGTCAGGCCACGTATCCGCAGCGGCCTCGGGCGCGAGGTCCATGAGAAGCTGTACGTACCCTTCCGGCGCGTGGTCTTTCAGCCAAGCCAATCCGTCCACATCGAGCGCCTCATCGGCTTCCGCAATCGGCAGATCTACCTGCTGCTCCGGCAGAGCAGCGAGGTCAGCCTGACGCTTCCAATGCGTTGGCACATAGTCGAGGGCCGTCGTAGTCGGAACCAGAACATCGGCGGCCAATCGATGGGCGGATAGCGCCAACGAGTATTCGTAGCCTGTGGCGTCGCGGACGAAGCTCAGCGGGACGTCGAATACATGGTCGACGCCCCAGCCCTCTTCGTCGGTGTCTTCGGCCGACCGGCGTTCGGCTGCAGCCGTCCGCTCCTGCAGGTCCGCCGGCGGTTCTCCCGTCGCCCTCAGCTGGCCTTCGTAAGAGTGGACCGACCAGTGTTCTCGACCTCCCTCCCAACGGGCGGCGCCTGCGTACATTGGGCCCTCGTACACCTCGAACTGATAGATCTCGCCCTGCTCCGAGAGCGTCGCCAGCACGGCTTCGTCGACGGGGTTGTCGCGTCCCAGATCGATGACATACCAACCGCCCGGCATCATCACTCCGGACAGCTCGCCCTCGACCTGCACCTCGTCAGGGGGCAACGACAACCCCAGCGCCCGGAGGGTCTCTCTGGGGTCATGCGTTCGAACGGCAACGAACTCGGTATTCAGGCCCATGTCGACATCTCCCTGCTGAATCGTCGCCAGAGAGTACGCGCGCGCCGGTCGGCGTCAGCTGACGCCGTCTGACATGACCTGTCAGCGTGTCGCCGCTCCGTCGGGGCTCTGTCACAGAACGGTCAAACCCGTAACAGTACCGCATCACCCCGAAAATCATGGGTTTGAGGGGCTATGGTGGGTCCAGACACGACACACCGAGCAGACCGACCATGACCCACAGCGCCATCGCCACTCCGACCGCTTCGCTTTCGCTGGACGCTCTGAAGACCGTCCGCATGCCCATGCGGCATTGGGTGCTGGTGGGGCTCACGTTCCTCATCGTTCCCGGCGGCAGCATGCTCAGCCTGCTGCTGCTTCACCGGTTGATGAAGTCGGCCGCTTGAGCGCCTAGCCCTTCAGGTTCGCCAGGTGGAGGCCGCACTCCTTTTTGGTGGACTCCTCCCACCACCAGCGGCCCTCGCGCTCGTGCTCTCCGGGGTTGGTCGCCCGGGTGCAGGGGGCGCAGCCGATCGAGCGGAAGCCCCGGTCGTGCAGCGGGTTGTACGGCAGGTTGTGCTCGCGGATGTAGGCCCAGACCCGGTCGGCGCTCCAGTTGGCCAGCGGGTTGACCTTCACCAGCAGCCCCTCGGGGCCCGCGCCGTCGAAGGCGTCGTCGGCCTGCAGCATCGGCACGTCGGTCCGGGTCGGACTCTGGTCCTTGCGCTGACCCGTGATCCAGGCCTTCTTCAGCGCCAGGTGACGCCGCAGCGGAGCGACCTTGCGAATGTTGCAGCACTCGCTGTGCCCATCGCGCAGGAACGAGAACAGGCCCTTCTCGCGGACGAAGTCCTCCAGCACGTGGTGCTCGGGCGACAACACCTGCAAATCCAGCTTGTAGGTCAGCCGGATCCGCTCGAGGTAGTCGTACGTCTCAGGATGCAGCCGTCCGGTGTCCAGGGTGAACACCGTGAAGGGGTAGCCCGACTTGGCGGCCATATCGATGACGACGACATCTTCGGCGCCCGAGAACGCCAGGCCACAGTCCGTGCCGTAGGTCATCAGCGCCCAGCCGACGATCTCGTTGGGCTGGGCCTTGTCGAAGGCCCTCGCCAGGTCCTTCACCTGGTTGCGCGTCCGCGGCGACAGGTCGACCACCTTCTGCGACAGGGTGTCTTCCACCCCAGCGAGAACCTGCGTGATCTTCAGCACGCTGGTGATGACCTCGACGTCGCCGCCGCTGTCGTCGAACTCGACGATCCAAAAGGGCGCTTTGTCGACGCCGTGCTCGCGCGCAAGGTCCCAGCCGGGGGTGTCGGGGTAACGCTCGTCGGCGACCACGACCGTGTCGATCTGGTCCCACATGCCGCGTTCTTTGAGCCTAGCCTCGGCCTGCATGCACTTGTTGCAGGGCTCGCCGCTGGCCAGAATCTTCTTCACCATCGTGACTCGCATGCAGATCCCCTACTACGCCGCGAGAAGCGATTCCAGGTCTGACCGCTGAAGTTCTGCGTCGTGGTACCCCATCTCGATGAGGCGGCTGGCATAAACGCCGTCGAACAACAGGTAGCTGGCGGCGTCCGCGACGCCCGTCCGGTCCTGCAGCAGATCGCGCATCATGCGGCCCATCCGGCTCTTGAGACGCTCGGGGTGCTCCAGGATCTCGGAGGCGACGCCGCCGATGTCCTGGCTGGGCCGCACGCCGACATAGTGCACAAACGTGTAGGGCCGCCGCCCCATCCGCCCGAGCTCGCGCTGCATGTCACGCACCAGATCGTCGCCGCCGACGTGATGGGCGGCCGCGATCAGGTCGTTGATGCGGTGCATGCGGTCCAGGTCCCACAGCATGCGGTCGAGGAACACGCTGTTCATGAGCTTGCCGAGCAGGTGGCCCATGCCCGGGAAGCGGCCCGGCCGCGGGAGCGCCGACCGATGGGCCTTCACCGAGATGGCCAACAGCTTGGTCGCGCCCAGCCGTAGCGCTGGCGCCAGCGGCGTGTTCTGCCGCAGCCCGCCGTCGCAGTACCAGAGCTGGCCGATCGGCACGGGTTTGAAGAGCAGCGGCAGGGACGTTGACGCCAGCACGTGCTCGGGGCGCAGCTGAGTCGACCAGCCCACCATGCTGCGGTCGTCCGGCCAGCTGGGGTCCGGGACCCTGGCGCGGTCGTAGTCGAAGAACACGTGGGTGCTGCCGCTGGCGATCTCGGTGGCCGCCACCGCTACGGCATCCAGGCGGGGGCCGTGGACCGCCTCGAGGAGCCCGTCCCAATCCACGCGCTCGACGATGAGGCGGTTGAAGGGCGCCGTGTTGAACAGGCCGACCGGGTCTTCGTTTGGGCCGATCCCCATGAAACGCTGCTTCACCATGCGGCCGGCGCCCATGAGCGACAGGGTCATCACCCGGTCCATGGACAGGCCACGCCAGATGTCGGCCAGCGCATGAACCGACGATTGCGTGATCCCCTTACTCGCCAGGAAGGCCGCGTTCACGGCGCCGACACTGGCGCCCGTGAGCACCCGGACCTGGTCGAGAAACTCGGGCAGGTGGTCGGCGATCCAGAGGACCACGCCCACCTCGTAGGCGCCACGCGCCCCACCGCCGGAGAACACCAATCCGAGTGAGCCCATGGCGGGATACTCTGCGACTATCCCCAAGGGTTCAAGTCAACCCACCGTCGCCCACGCAGGCCGGTGCCCTGGGTCGCGTTGGCAATTGCCCTGCGATGACTTAGTCTCCAGCGGCAGGTAACCGTCCGTCGACCTTGACCATCGAGGAGCTGCAAGCCTTGGAGTTCACTACTCTCGAGCTCATCGCGACCGTTCTGTTCGGGGTCGCCATCGTCCACACCTTCTCGGTCAAACGCTTCGAGAAGATGGCCCATCGCTACCCCCACGGCAGCGTCGGCGAAAACGCGTTCCACATCCTCGGCGAGGTGGAGGTTGTCTTCGGCCTGTGGGCCGGCGTCTTCGTGCTCTTCCTGTGGGGCTTCGAGAGTGGCGGCTACGCCATGAACTACGTCGAGGGCAAGGTAGAGGGCTACAACGTCAACTTCACCGAGCCCATGTTCGTCTTCGTCATCATGACGATGGCAGCGACCCGGCCGGTCATCGACCTGTGTACCAACCTGATTGGGGCCGTGGCCAAGATACTGCCGCTGAACAACGAAGCGGCGTTCTACATCGTGGCCCTCATCCTCGGGCCGCTGCTCGGGTCGTTCATCACCGAGCCCGCGGCCATGACCGTCACGGCGCTCATTCTCAAGAGCCGATACTACGACCGCGGCATGTCGCAGCGCTTCATGTACGCGACGATAGGAATCCTCTTCGTCAACGTGTCCATCGGCGGCACCCTGACCAACTTCGCCGCGCCGCCAGTGCTGATGGTGGCGACCCCCGACCGGTGGAACTGGGACATGATCCACATGATGACGAACTTTGGCTGGAAGGCCTCCATCGCCGTCGTCATCAACACCCTCATCATTGGGACCCTATTCGCCGGCGAGCTCAAAGGCTTCCTGAACAAGCCCGAGGCCCCGAAAGACGGCGAGGACAAGGCGCCTGCGCCGCTGTGGCTCATCACCCTGCACCTCATCTTCACCGCCGGCGTGGTGATCACCGCCCACCATCCCGCGGTCTTCATGTTCCTCTTCCTGTTCTTCCTGGGCGTGGTCGCAGTGACCGACGAGTATCAGACGGAGCTGAAGCTCAAGGAGGGCCTGCTGGTGGCCTTCTTCCTGGGCGGCCTGGTGGTGTTGGGTACCTATCAGAAGTGGTGGCTGGAGCCCGTGCTGGGCTCGCTGGGTGAGGTCCCCATGTTCCTCGGCGCGACGGGGCTCACGGCGATTACCGACAACGCAGCGCTGACGTATCTGGGGTATGTGGCGGGCATCAGTGACCCAGGCCTGCAATACGCTTTGGTTGCCGGTGCGGTTTGTGGTGGCGGCCTTACCGTGATTGCCAATGCTCCCAACCCGGCCGGCTTTGGTATTCTGAAGTCCAGCTTCGGCGAAACCGGCATCAGTCCCATCAAGCTGCTGGGCTCGGCACTCGTGCCCACCGTCATCTCGATGATCTGCCTGTGGTTCCTGCCGTCCGTCTGACACCCACCCCGGCCCCCCGGTAGACATGACGCGTACTGTCACCCGCACCTGCCCTCTCTGCGAAGCCACGTGCGGGCTTCGCATCACCCTGGACGGTGACCGCGTCACCGACGTCCGCGGCGACAAAGACGACGTCTTCAGCCGCGGCTTCATCTGCCCCAAGGGCGCCGCCATGGGGGCGCTCCACCACGATCCGGACCGGCTCCGGTCCCCGCTTGTGAAGCAGCCCGACGGCACGTTTGCAGAGGTGTCGTGGGAGGATGCCTTTACTCGCGTCCACGAGGGGCTCAACGCCCTGTGGGACAAGCACGACCGAACCGCGTTGGCGTCCTACCTGGGCAACCCGACCCTGCACAACATGGACGGGACCTTCTACGTCAAGCCGCTGCTTCTGGCGCTCCGGTCGCACCACATCTACACCGCCAGCACCGTCGACCAGATGCCCAAGCACGTGTCGTCGGGCTGGATGTACGGCGACCCGCTGATGATGCCGGTGCCCGACCTGGACCGGACCGACTGGCTCCTGATGCTGGGCGCCAACCCCCACGTCAGCAACGGCAGCATTTGCACCGCACCGGACTTCCCTGGGCGGATGAGGGCCATTCGGAAGCGTGGCGGCAAGGTCATCTGCGTCGACCCGCGCCGCTCGCGCAGTGCGGCCAAGTCCGACGAACACGTCGCCATCCGACCGGGCGGGGACGCGTTTCTTTTGATGGCGATGGCGCACGTGCTCTTCGCCGAGGACAAGATCGACCTCGGGCGGCTGGCGGAGCACGTCAACGGGTTGGACGAGCTGCGGGCCATCGCCGCGGACTGGACACCGGAGCGTGTGGAGGCCCGGACGGGGCTGGATGCAGCCACCATCCGCCGCCTCGCGCTGGAGTTCGCAGGCGCCGAGGCGCCCGCCATCTATGGACGCATCGGGACCTGCACCCAACGCCACGGCACCCTGGCCAGCTGGCTGGTGGACGCCCTGATGGTTCTACGCGGGCGGCTGGACGCGCCGGGGGGCGCGATGTGGCCTACGACGGCCCACTCCAAGCATCGGCCGGACAAGACGCCCGGCGGGCGCGGATGGAACACCGGCCGCTGGCGCAGCCGGGTGCGCAAACTCAAGGAAATTCGGGGCGAGCTGCCGGTCGCCACCATGGTCGACGAGATGGAGACGCCGGGGCGAGGGCAGGTCCGCGGCCTGCTGACGGTGGCCGGGAACCCGGTGCTGTCGACGCCCAACGGGCCGCGTCTGGAAGCCGCGCTGGCGGACCTCGAGTTCATGGTCAGCGTGGATCCGTACCTCAACGAGACCACCCGCTACGCCGACGTCATCCTGCCGCCGCCGAGCCCCATGTATCGGTCTGCCTACCACCTGGCGTTCTACGACTACGCGGTCCGGAACGTGGCTCACTACCAGCCTGCGCCGTTGCCTTTGCCCGAGGGGCAGCGTACCGAGACCGAAATCTTCCTGCGCCTGGGAGCCATCGCCAACGGCCTTGGGCCCGACGCCGACGTCTGGGCGCTGGATGACAAAATCATGGCCCAGGCCATCAAGAACGAGGTCCGCGGGGCCGGTTCACCGGTCGAGGGGCGTGACCCGAAGGAGCTGATGGCAGCGCTCGGAGACCGTAAAGGTCCTGACCGGGCGCTGGACTTCCGTTTCCGCGTGGGCCCCTACGGCGACCACTTCGGGGCGACCCCGGATGGCATCACCCTGGACACCATGGCCGACGCGCCCCACGGCGTGGACTTCGGGCCGATGGTACCGAAGCTGCCGAACGCCCTGAAGACAGCGTCGGGCAAGGTCGAGCTGTGTCCGAAGCAGTGCGCCGATGGCGTGGCTGAGATGGCCGCTGACGCGGACGCGGCGGATTCGGACGGCCTGGTGTTGGTGGGGCGTCGGACCCTGCGTACCAGCAACTCGTGGATGCACAACCTGCCGCCGCTGGTGGCCGGGAAGCCGCGGTGCACGCTTCACATCCATCCCGACGACGCGACCCGGGCCGGCCTGACCGACGGGGGGCAGGCCGAGGTGGCGTCCCGGGTCGGTGCGCTGACCATCGCCGTGGAGGTGACCGACACGGTTCGGCCAGGCGTCGTGAGCATCCCGCATGGCTGGGGCCACGGTGCCGAGGGTGCGCGGCTGTCGGTTGCGGCAGCGCATCCGGGCGTGAACACCAATCGTTTGACCGACGAGCTGGCCATCGACCCGCTCAGCGGCAACGCCGTACTCAGCGGTATCCCGGTGACGGTGGGACCCGCGTAGTTTGTCCGGCTGACAAGAACGACGGGCGACAGTGGGGAATGACCATTTCTCAGAGCGAACTTGTCGCCTGAGCGGAAGGTGCTGATTTCTAAGTTCCTTCCCCCACTGTTGAGAGCCCTGCCATGATCCCAACGACTGTCTCCCGCTCGGGCATCGCCTGGAACGACCTCCTCGAGGCCATTCTGAAGGCCAAAAGCAACACCTTGTGGGCACGCATGGGCCGCCTCGATCCCATCGGCGGCCTTCATGTGCTCATGTGGTGGGACGGCAACAGCTGCCGCTGTCAGCTGAGCCTGCGCATCCCGGGCCGCTCCTTGAACGCCAGCGCTGAGCATGTCGCACCTGACGTCGCGTTGGACCGCGCGTTCGACCTGTTTATCCGCCGGATCGAGAGGGAGAGCGGGGTCGCGCCGCGGGTCGACGCTGCCTGACGCCGTTAGCCGCCGACCGTCAGTTGGTCGATGAACTTGCGGCTCTCGTCGGTGAGGTAGGCGAACTTGACCCCCATACCGGGGGGATCATCCGAGACTCGGACCACCGACCCGGTGCCCTCGATCTGGTGGATCTCGTCGGTGACGACCGTGAACTTCAGCCGCACCAGGCTGCCCTCGGGCAGGATGTCCTCGGTGTGAATGAAGCACCCGGTCTGCGAGATGTTGGTGGCGTACTGCGAGATGAAGTCGGCGACCGTCTCGAAGCGCTCATTGATCTCGACCCGTTTGGCCCGCTCGTGGAGCTTTTCCTCATCCATGCCGGCAGCTTCCGGGCTCGGGGGCGGTTCGTCAAGAGGACCCGCTGCACGCCTCCGTCAGCGCCTCGGCCACTCGGTCGCCTATCGCCAGACAGGCGGTCGCCGCCGGCGAAGGGGCGTTCAGAACGTGCACCACGCGGGGCCGGCGCAGCAGCCGGAAGTCGTCGGCCAGCGAGCCGTCGGGGTCGATCGCCTGGGCGCGCACTCCCGCTCGGTGGGGACGCAGGTCCGACAGCTGAAGCGACGGCATCAAACGCTGCGCTGCTGCCAGGAACGCGCGGCGATTCAGCGACCGCCACATCTCCGCGAGCCCCGTGACGGGGTAGCGGCGAGCCAGCTTGCGCAGCCCCTTGGATCGCAGCGACGCGAACAGGTCGCCGAGGCGGATGGATTGCCACGTATAGCCGTCCCGGGCGAGCGCCAGGACGGCGTTGGGGCCCGCGGTGACGCGGTGGTCGATGTGGCGCGTCAGGTGGACACCCAGGAACGGGAACCGGGGGTCGGGGACCGGGTAGACGAGCCCTTTGACGTGGCAAGCAGCCCTGCTGCCGAGCTGGTGGTACTCGCCTCGAAACGGGAGGATGTGCACCGGCGGTGCCGCGCCGTCGGAGGCTTCGGCAAGCCGGTCGGACCAGAGGCCGCCGCAATTGACGGCGGCGTCGGCGGCGAGCATGTCGCCCGCCTCGGTCTCCACAAGCACCCCGTCGCGTCGCGTGCGGATTCCACGGACCTCCGTGTTGGTTCGCACCGAGCCACCCCCGGCCTCGATGTCGTCGGCCAGCGCATTGCAGACCTGCCCATAGTCCACGACCCCAGCCTCTGGCACCCACAGCGCTTCCACACCCGCGATATGGGGTTCGATGCCATGCAGCTTCCGTCGGTCGATGCGCTCGCAGGCCACGCCATTGGCACGGCCCCGGCGCTCGATCTCGCCCAGACGCCCGCGCTCTTCCTCGTCGACGGCTACAATGACCTTGCCGCAGCGACGCCACAGGATGCCGCGTGAGTCGCAGTACTCCTCGAGCAGCTGTCGCCCGGCGGCACAGGTCTCGGCTTTCACCGACCCCGGCGTGTAGTAGACACCCGAGTGGATGACGCCCGAGTTGCGCCCCGACTGATGCATCCCGACGCGGGGCTCCTTCTCCAGCACCTGCACATCCCAGCCCCGGTCCGCGAGCTGATGTGCGGTGGCCAGGCCCACGATACCGCCGCCGACGATGACGGCCGACCGTTTGCTCATGCGGGGTCGGGGACCGGGATCGAGGACTGCGACAGCCGCTTGGGTCGGCGCTTCGCGTCGTTCACGTCGTCCGACGCGTCGGTCAGAGCAGGCTTACCCTCGGGCTCGGGGGTAAGCATCTCGGGCACCAGGCGACGCAACCCGGCATCGACCTCTTCACGGGTCCACGCCACGCCCAGCCGGCGCAGCTGCTGCATGCCCTGCTGGAGCTCATCCCAGGTCGTCGCCTGGTGCTTGCCGATGAAGATCTTCTTGTGCCGCGTCTTGGCCATCTTCTCGGCGTCGAAGCCGAGCTCCTCGAAGAGTTTCTCGCCAGGCCGGACGCCACAGAACTCGACCTTCACGTCAATGCCCGGCTCAAGGCCGCTGAGCTTGATGAGGTCATGCGCCAGGTCCACGATCTTCACCGGCTCGCCCATGTCGAGCACGAAGATCTCTCCACCCTCACCCATCGCGCCGGCCTGCATCACCAGCTGGCTGGCCTCCGGGATGGTCATGAAGTAGCGCTTCATTTCCGGGTGGGTGACCGTCACCGGCCCGCCGCGCTTGATCTGGTCCTGGAAGATGGGGATTACCGAGCCGGTGGAGCCCAGGACGTTGCCGAAGCGGACCGACACGAACCGGGTCTGCGACCGCTCGCTCATGGACTGGACGTAGAGCTCGGCGATCCGCTTGGTGGCGCCCATCACCGAGGTTGGGTTGACCGCCTTGTCGGTGGACACCAGGACCATCGCCTGGACCCCGAACCGGTCGGCCACGTCGGCCACGTTCTTGGTGCCGAAGACGTTGTTCTTGATGGCCTCGCCCGGGTTCCACTCCATCAGCGGCACGTGCTTGTGGGCCGCCGCGTGGAACACCGCATGGGGCTCATACCGCTGGAAGACCGTGGTCAGCCGCTCCAGATCAGTGACGTCGCAGAGCGCGGGCTCGATGGTGACACCGGTGAACCGCGTGCGAAGCTCGCGCATGATGGCAAACAGGGCGGGCTCGGCACGCTCCACCAGGACGATGGTGCTCGGCTTCAGCAGCGCGATCTGTCGGCAGAGTTCCGAACCGATGGAGCCGCCAGCGCCAGTCACCAGCACCGTCTTGCTAGCGAGCATCTCACCCACCAGGTCCGTCTCCAGGTGCACCGCCTCGCGGCCCAGGAGGTCTTCGATGGACACCGAGCGAATGCGCGACAGGTTGACCTTGCCGTGCAGGATGTCACTGATGCCGGGGATGATCTTGGCGGTGACGCCGGCCTCGTCGGCCTGGTGCACCAGCTCACGGATGGTGGCACCAGAGGCTGAGGCGATGGTGATGACCACCTCGCTGACGCCGTGGCGCTTGCACAACTCGGTCAGCTGCTCGGACGAGCCCAGCACCCGGACGCCCTGGATCTCGGTGCCCAGCTTCATCCGGTCGTTGTCGATGAAGCCTACCGCCTCGAGCCCCAGGTCGGGACGTCGCTTCAGCTCGCGCGCGACCTGCACGCCCGCACGCCCGGCGCCGACGAGCAGGATCTTGGTGGTCTCGCTGGTGCCCCGATGCTTTCCGGCGCTTCGACGCTCGTACATCAGTCGGCGGGCGATGCGCACCCCGGCGATGCCCAGGAACGCCAGTACCGCGTTGATGACGATGACCCCGGCGGGGATGATCGCGTACTGCAGGATTGGGGTCTCCCCGACCTGAAGTCCCACGACGAAGCGCACCGTGAGGAAGATGGTGGAGACGACGCCGACGGCCAGCGCGATCCGGCCTGCCTCACGTAGTCCGACATAGCGCCAGGCGAATCGCGGGATTCCGAACAGGGTCAGCACCGCGAACTCGAACAGCACCACGTAGGGCAGCAGGAACAGGAACCGCTTGAGCATCTGCGGCGGCAGGTCGAAGTCGAACCTCAGACCGAACGCTAGCGTCAGCGCCAACGCCAGGACGGCGAGGTCGATTCCATGCTGCGCAACTCGGTTGACGAGACGACTCACGGTTCCTTTGTGGTCTCACATCCGACGAGTGATCAAAACATCAAGGGGGCCTACGGCCGCAGCCGCATCTGCGGGAACTTACCCGCAAGGGCCAGTGCTGTCACCCACTTAGCGCACCCACCAGGCTATCGATGACCCGTTGCCGGTCGGCGTCGGTCATCCCGCTGCCGCTCGGCAGGCACAGCCCCCGCTCGAACAGCCGCTCGCTGACCGCTCCGCCGACCATTAGCGTGTCAGCAAACAACGGCTGCAGATGCATGGGCTTCCACAGCGGACGGCTTTCGATGTTCTGGTCGGCCAGGGCCAGGCGAAGATTTTCACGATCGACACCCGCCTTTTCCGGGTCGACCTGGATGCAGGTCAGCCAGCGGTTGGCGTGTCCCCGCGGGTCCTCGGGCATCATCGCCACCCCGTCGAACCCCCCGAGAGCCTCGGCGTAGGCGTCGAAGTGGGCGCGTCGCCGGGCGACCTTCTGGTCGATCTTGGCCAGCTGTGCACGCCCCAGAGCGGCCAGAAGGTTACTCATGCGGAAGTTGTAGCCGCGGCTGGAATGCTGGTAGTGCGGCGCCGGGTCCCGCGCCTGGGTCGCCAGGAACCGCGCCCGCGCAATGAGCGCCTCGTCGTCGGACAGCAGCGCCCCGCCACCCGACGTCGTGATGATCTTGTTGCCGTTGAACGACAGGATCCCGGCGCGGCCGAAGCTGCCGGCGGGGCGTCCGTTCCAGCTGGCGCCCAAGGCCTCTGCGGCGTCCTCTACCAGCGGCACCTCGTGGCGTGCGCAGACCGACTCGAGGGCGTCGTAGTCGGCGCACTGACCCAGCAGGTCGACCGCGATTACCGCTCCGACCCTGCGCCCGGCGGCATCCAGACGGGTCAGCTCCTGATCCACCAGCTCGGGGTCGATCCCCCAGGTGCGCTCCTCGGAGTCCACCAGCACTGGCTTGGCCCCGACGTACGTGATGGGGTTGACGGTGGCGACGAAGGTCAGCGTCGGGGCCAACACCAGGTCCCCCGGCCGCACCCCAACCAGCTCCAACGCCAGCTGGATGGCCGCGGTACCGCTCGACAGGGCGGCGCAGTGACCGACGCCACTCTGGGCTGCCAGATCCGCCTCGAAGCCGTTGACGTCCGGGCCAAGGGGCGCGATCCAGCCAGAGTCGAACGCCGCCACCAGGGCCTCGCGCTCGGCGGGGCCGACGTCCGGTGGCGACAACCACAGTCTCGCCGGCTTCGAGTCGCTGCTCATGAGGGGCGCACTCCGAGAATGTCCAGGATCCCGGCCAGCGAGGTGACCTCGCAGTCCACGTCGTCCCCGCTGGGTGCGTCGGCGTGCAGGCTCGACGGTCGCCGCAGTCGCACCGTCCGCCAGCCCAGCTCGCGCGGGGCCACGAAGTCTTTGTGGGGGTTGTCGGCGATGTAGACCAGCGCGTCACCGGACACGTCGTGGTGCTGCTGAACCTCGACGTAGGAGCTGGGGTGCGGCTTGCCGAACTCCTTGCCCTGCTGCCACCCGAAGACCACCGGCGCACAGCGCCGCGACAGCCCGAGCGCGTTGGCCTTGCTCCGCTGCATCTCCAGCGGGCCGTCGGTGATCACCGCCATGGGAATCTCGATGGCGTGGGCCACCTCCATGACCTCGGCGGCGTCCCCCAGCATGTGGATGTTGGGCGGGTGCTCCCGGTACACGCGCACCAGCATGGGGATGATGGTGTCGTCGACGACCTTTACCCGCAGCTTGTCCAACGCCTCGTTGAAGATGGTCCCTCGCACCCCTCGCTCGAAGGCCGCCCAGGCTTCGGCGAAGAAGCCTTTGACGCCGTGCTCCACAGCCAGCCATTCGCCCACCGCGGCGAACCCGCTGCGGGCGAAGTCCCGCTCGAGAATGAGGGTGTCGTCAACGTCCCAGACGATGACCTTGGGGGGCGTCTCCCAGCGCTTGAAGGGTATGTCGCTCATCGGGGGGGCAGCCCTCGTCCGTCGACGAACACGGCGTCGTCGTATCTCAACATGACAATGCCGTTGTCCCAGCTGTCGCGCTCCACCGTCGATGGCAGGCCGAGGATCTCCTCGATGAGCCACTGCGGGTAGCGGGCGCCGACTTGCCACGCCAGCGGGAACCCGCCGCCGAAGCGCGCGTTGATCTCGATGATGTTCAAGGCGTCGGTCGCCTCGTCCCAGAACAGCTGCACGTTCAGCGCGCCGTACGCCCCGGGGAGCCGCTCGACGACCTCCATGGCCAGGTCCTGCACCGCCTTGTTGCGCACCGCTCGGGCCTTGGACACCTCGCCGGCGCGCACCTCCAGTCGCTGACGGGGCACCGCGCAAAGTGCCTTGCCCTCGCGGTTGGCCAGCACCGACACCGTGAACTCGACGCCAGGCGCGATGCTCTGGACGACGTAGGGCTTGTCTGACGCCGCAGCCGCCACGTCCTCGACGCTGTGGGCCACGACCACTCCGATGGACGAGCTGCCATGGACGGGCTTGGCGATGACCGGGAACTCCCAGCCCGACGGGTCCGCCAGAAAGTCTTTGGCCGACGCCTGCTCGACGGTGGGCAAGCCCTCGTCGGTGAGCCACTGGTGGGTGGCCAGCTTGTCGCCGCCGACCGCCACCGCAAACGGCGAGGACACCGCCACGACCGTCCCGATGTCCTGAAAGTGGCCGCGGTATGCCGCGTACACCGACAGCTCCGTGTCGATGGTCGGGATGATGAGCCTTATCTCCTCGCGCTCGCACAGCTCGAGCATGAACGGGATGAACTCGTCGTCGGTGCAGCGCGGCACGTTGAACCGCAGGTCGGCCATCTGAAAGGCGGACGCGTAGGGCGACATATCGGTCGCCACGAGCCGGCCCTGCAGGCCCAGATTGGCCAACGCCTGCCGAAAGGTTCGCATCAGCGCGACGCGGCGTCCGGCACTTGAGATGAGCACGTTGAACGGGAGCTCGCTCATGCCGAGCCCTCCCCGAAGCTGGCCATGTCGATGACGACCTCGTTGTCGGCGGCACCCATGAACTCGGGCATGGTGACGTGACCCTCGGAGCTGATGCCCTCGCGGACGAACACCTTCTTGACGGTCTTGGCCAGGATCCCCAGATCCCGCCAGAACGTCGCGTTGTCGACGTACCACACGTCGAGCCGGAACTTCTCCGGCCATCCGATGGCGTTGCGGCCGTTGACCTGCGCCCAGCCGGTGACCCCGGGCGGCGCGTCGTGGCGCCGCGCCTGCTCCGCGCTGTAGCGGTCGAGGTAGCGCACCAGCAGGGGGCGCGGGCCCACCAGGCTCATGTCGCCGCGCAGCACGTTGAACAGCGTCGGAAGCTCGTCGATGCTGGTCTTGCGTAGGAACTGCCCGACCCGCGTCAACCGCGCCGCATCGGCTTCGGGGCCTTCTTCTCCGGGCTTGGGCGCTCGCATCGTGCGGAACTTCATCAGCTCGAAGCTCTTGCCGCCGAGCCCTGGACGCTCCTGCCGGAACAGCACTGGCGTGCCCATGCTTGCAAAGACCGCCACTGCGGCGCCCGCGATCACCGGGCCGGTGACCAGCAGCCCCACACCCGCGCCCGCCAGGTCCAGCGCCCGCTTGGCGCGCCGCGGCGGTCGGAAGCGGCTGCGCTCGGCACGTACCCGATCGATGAAGGTGCGCCACTGCCCCGCCAGCCGGGGCATATCGTAGTGCTCGCGGGCTACGGTGCGCGCCCGCCGGCGGGCAGCCTGAAGGGTGCGCGGCTTGGTGACGTAGCGCCGCAGCGCCTCGACCAGGGCGGCGTCATCGCCGGGATCGACCCGAACACCCACATTGTGCCGGTCGACCAGCTCGCCAAGGTCCGAGTCCGCCGGTGCGATGGCCACGACGGCGGCGCCCGCGGCGATGGCCGACTGGGCCTTGGACGGCATGCTGGTCCGGTGAGCCTTGGGTTTCAGCGTCGCCAGCGCCAGCGGCGCCCGGGCGAGAAGCCGCGCCCAGGCCCGGTCCGAAAGCGGGGGCTCGAAGCGGACATGCTCGGTCGGCAGGCCCTGCCAGGCCTTGCGAAGCTGGTCCACCCCCGGTCCGCTGGCGGCGATGAGCAACCCCAGAGGCTTCTTGGTGCTGTTCTTGGTGCCAAACTGAGCGAAGTACTCGCGGCCAGCCTCGGCCAGGGTCGCCCAGTCGTGCATGTGACCCATGGCGCCGACGTACGCCGCGACGGTGTGCTCATCGCACCAGCGCTCCAACTCGCTCTCGGCCTTTGTGCCGCCCAGCGCCTCGGACGAGAACTCGGAGACCTCGGCCCCGGTCGCCAGGATGGTGAACCTCTTGGGCGTTCCGTAGCGCTCCATCGCCTGATCAGCCATGCGCTGACCGATGAACACGACGCCGTCGGCGTGCTCGAACATCCAGCGGTTCAGTCGGCCGGCCAGCTTCGACGCTGGGTGGTCGGGACGAGCCAGGCCTGCGGCCTCGATGGCGTCCGGGTACAGGTCGTAGATGAGCGGGATGACCGTTCGGCCGTGGAGATGTCGGGTTGCAACCATGACCCACGGCAGGAAGAACGGGTTGGTAGTCGGGATGACGACCTCCGAGTCTCCCACGGTGGCTTCCACGACGACCTGCAGCGGGAACCGCACGAACGCCTCCAGGCGCGCCCAGATGCGACCGCCGCGTCCCTGCGACAGAAGCTCACGCCAGCGCTCCGGGGCCATTCCGGCCTCGACCCTGGCGTCCACCTGGGGCGACGCCAGCCGGTTGGCCAGCCGCTGCATGGGACCGCCGCCTACCGACGACGCGATCTTGATGGTGAGCTTCTTGAGCATGGTGCCTTCGTCAAGCGCGCTGGTAGCGCGTCACAATGTCGTAGACCCGCTTTGCCCCGCGGCGCAAGTTGCGCGGGGCGTGGCGCAGCCCCAGCTCCTCGGGGGTGGTGTCCAGCACAGAGGCTACGAGGCCCGGTGCGTCGTCGTACATCAGGGCGGTGATGACCATCATCCCGGGGCGGTTGAACTTGGGCGCGTCGGGCTCGAAGACGTCGACCCGGTGGAGTATTCGGGTGACCGCCTCGCGCTTCCAGGCCGGCGGGGCCAGCGCATCGAGGACCCGGTCGGGTACCGGGGTGCCAAGCAGAGCCTGGGCCAGGGCGAAGCTGAAGTAGACGGCGGTGGAGATGGTCAGGCCCTGGGCCATCGCTGCTACGGCGTCCCAGTCTGGCGTCTGGTAGCGCGCCAGTCGGTCGACGTCGGTGTGGAGGCGCAGCCCCGGGGCCCGCACATAGGTGTGCTTGGCGGTGTGGAGGCCCACCTGGATCATGTTGTCGACGGGGTTCAACAGTCGGACGTCCGTGCCTTCGATGGGCACCGACCGGTCGATCAACACGGCGCCGTCGGGCTCCTGGTCCTTGCGGATCCAGCGGCCCGCGACGGGGCGCCACTGGAGCTCGAACCACACCTCTTCGCCGCCGCTTTGCTTACGGTACTCGGTGCCGCCGCCCAACAAACCGTGCTCGAGGTCGGCGGGCTCGACGTCGGGGGCGCGGCTGTCCAGCGTAAACCCGCACTCCTCGATCAGCCGATGCGCCTCCCGAAAGCGGTCCTTGGCCACCAACACGTCCAGGTCGCCCATCGGGCAGGCGCCGGGCCATGGATAGATGCCGCGCGCGATGCCGGCGTTCTTGAGCGCCACCATCCCGATACCCTCGCGGGCCAGGCGCGCCGCGCAGACGTCGAGCTCGTCCAGGAGCACCTTCATGCGGCGGTCTTCGGCGTCGTAGATCGCGCGGCAGCGATCCGCCATCGGGGGGGCGTCGTCGTAGGCGTGCAGCAGGGCCAGCGCGACGATGGGGCCGACGCGATTGCGTTCGGCGAAGTCGAGCCACTCACCGACGACTCTGGTGCCGGCACTACGGATGGTGGCGAGGTGTGCCTCCCGGTCGTGAGAGGCCATGGCCGCCAGGGTCAGGTCCCTCAGCTGTACAGGGGCACGGTCGCCGACGACGGCGGAGCGGTTCAGGCGTGTCATCAGAAGAACGTATAGATGAGCGGCCCCGCCCCCGTCGACCCGGCAATGAGCAGACCGGCCACGGCCAGCAGGACCAGGATGAGGGGCAGCAACCACCACTTCTTGTGGGCCGAGAGGTAGTCCCACACCTGCCCCACGGACGAGCGGCGCGGCGATGCGGCGCGCTCCTCGAAGGAGGATGTCGGGGCTGACGGTGGGGTCGGATCTTCGGTCATGTCTGCCAGTAAGTTGCCTCTGAGCCGCCGGATGATCCGGAAAAACGACTCTGGTGTCACGCGCTTGTCACCGCTCGAGGCTATCAGGCTTAGCCTCTTTGAAGTCCAAGGCCCCGTGACCGCACCCTTTCCCCGTCTAACGACCCGTGCCCGAGCTCTGCGCTCGGGTTTCGCCACGAGCGTCCTGATGGCGCTGAGTGTGTCGCTTATCAGCCTTGGCGGGTGCGACAAGTCGGCGAAGAAGAAGACCATCCGCATCGACGGGTCCAGCACGGTCTACCCCATCAGCGAGGCGGTGGCCGAGGAGTGGATGCGCGCTGGCAAGGGTCGGGTCACGATCGGCGTCAGCGGCACTGGCGGAGGGTTCCAGAAGTTCTGCAACGGGGAGACCGACGTCACGGGTGCCTCGCGCCCCATCCGGCCGTCCGAGGTGAAGGCCTGCGCGCGCAAGGGCATCGAGTACATCGAACTGCCTGTCGCCCGTGACGGCATCGTCGTGGCCGTGCACAAGGATGCGGACTGGATCGACCACATCACCGTGGACGAGCTCCGCGCGATCTGGCGACCCGAAGCGCAGCAGCTTCTTATCCGATGGTCACAGGTTCGCCCCGGGCTTCCGGAGCGGGAGCTGCGTCTGTTCGGGGCCGGCGTCGACAGCGGCACCTACGACTACTTCACCAAGGTCGTGGTGGGTACGGAGCACTCCAGCAGGGGGGACTTCACCTCCAGCGAAGACGACAATGTCCTGGTGACCGGCGTCTCCCGGGACGCGAACGCGCTGGGGTTCTTCGGCTTCGCCTACTACAGCGAGAACCGCGACAAGGTGAAGGCGCTTGGCGTCAAGGGGCGCCTTGGTGAGGCGGTCGCCCCCTCGGTCGCCACCATCACCGATGGGACCTACGCGCCGCTGTCCCGCCCCATCTTCCTGTACGTCACCCGCAACGCCGCTGACCGTTCCGAGGTCGCGTCGTTCGTCGACTTCCTGTTTCAGCACGGCGCGCCGCTCGTGCGTGAGGTCGGCTTCGTCCCGCTCCCACCGGCGGAGTTCACGCGATCCAAAGCCCGCTTCACCCAGCGGACGGTAGGCACCGCGTTCGGCCCCAGCTCGACGGCCAAAGCCGACTCACCAGGAGGCCACCATCCGTGACGGCCGACGCAGCCAAGACACCGGCGCCACCGAAAGGGGCCCCGTTGTTCGCCGGAGGACATCGCGCTTCGGGTTGGTCGGAACGCCTCATCGAGTGGTTGCTGCTCTTCTGTGCCGGCGCGTCCATCGTCACCACGGCTGGGATCCTGCTCATCCTCGCCACCGAGGCGGTGAACTTCTTCGCCGAGGTGCCGCTGGGCGACTTCCTGGGTGACACCCAGTGGACGCCCCTGTTTGCTGACAAGCACTTCGGCATCTGGCCACTGGTGTCGGGGACGTTCCTGACCGCTGGCATCGCCATGCTCGTCGCGGTCCCGTTCGGGTTGCTGGCGGCCATCTATCTGTCCGAGTTTGCCTCGCCTCGGGTCCGCGCGCTGCTCAAGCCCGCGCTCGAGGTACTCGCGGGCGTGCCGACCATCGTCTACGGCTACTTCGCCCTGGTCGTGGTGACTCCGGTGTTACAAGGCATCATCCCCGGGCTGGCCGGCTTCAACGCCCTGGCCCCCGGCATCGTCATGGGGATCATGATCATCCCGATGATCTCGTCCTTGTCCGAGGACGCCATCCACGCGGTCCCGATGGGGTTGCGTGAGGCCAGCTGGGGCCTCGGCGCCACGCGTCTGTCCACGATCTTCAAGGTGGTCCTCCCCGCCGCCTCGTCGGGCATCATGGCCTCGGTCATCCTGGCGGTGTCGCGGGCCATCGGCGAGACCATGATCGTGGCCATCGCGGCCGGGCAACAACCGCGCCTGACGCTGGACCCGACCGTGCCCATCGAGACGATGACGGCCTACATCGTGCAAATCTCCATGGGCGACACGCCCACCGGGACGCTCGAGTACCGCACCATCTTCGCCGTCGGCATCACCCTGTTCGTGATGACCTTCGTCATGAACGCCCTTAGTCAGCGCCTAACGCGGCGCTATCGCTACGCGGCATAGGGAGCATGGGCGACAAACGGCACAGCACCTCATCGAGCATCCTCGCGTCCCGGACCCGGGTCGCCGAGCGCATCTTTGTCGGAGTCTGCATGGCGGCCGTCGCGCTGCCGCTGCTGATGCTCACGGAGCTGATGATCGACCTGGTGGGGGACGCTCTGGGCCGCCTGGACTGGGAGTTCGTGACCGGTCTGCCGTCGCGCCACGCGGACCGCGCCGGCATTCTGCCCGCCCTGGTCGGAAGCCTCTATCTCGTCGGACTGACCGCGCTGTTTGCGCTCCCCCTGGGTATTGGCGCCGCCATCTATCTCGAGGAGTACGGTGGGCGGAGCCGCTTCGCGTCCATGGTAGAGGTCAACATCGCCAACCTGGCGGGCGTGCCTTCGGTCATCTACGGGCTTCTGGGGCTTGGGCTGTTCGTCCGATTCCTGGGCCTGGACCGGAGCCTCCTGGCAGGTGCACTCACGCTGGCGCTCCTGGTCATGCCCATCATCATCATCGCCACGCGTGAGGCGCTGCGCACGGTCCCGCAGCACTTCCGCGAGGCGGCCCTGGCGCTCGGAGCCACGCGCTGGCAGACCATCCGACGGGTCGTGCTGCCGACCGCCCTGCCTGGCATCCTGACGGGCTCGATCCTGGCGCTGTCACGGGCCATCGGCGAGACAGCACCGCTGATTGTGGTTGGCGCACTGACGTTCATGCCGTTCCTGCCCGAGTCTCCCGCCGACGACTTCACGGCGCTGCCCGTTCAGATCTACAACTGGGTGTCCCGGCCCCAGGAAGCGTTCCTGACCAACGCCGCCGCAGGCATCGTCGTGCTGCTCCTGGCGATGCTGTTGCTGAACTCGACCGCCATCCTGCTGCGAAACCGCGCCCAGAAGAGGAACCGTAGGTAGTGCACGACGTCACCCAACCCGCCAAATTCAAGGTCCGACAGCTGCGGGCGTGGTTCGGCGACAACGAGGTCCTGCACGGCATCGACATCGACATCGAGGCCAAGCGCCTCTTGGCCATCATCGGCCCCAGCGGCTGCGGCAAGTCGACCTTCATTCGCTGCCTCAACCGGATGCACGAGATGGTGCCAGGGGCGCGGTCTTCGGGGGACGTCGCGTTCGACGGCGTGGACATCCACGGCGCTCAAGTCGACCCGGTGCTGCTGCGGCGCAAGGTCGGGATGGTCTTTCAGACCCCCAACCCGTTTCCGACGATGTCCATCCGCGACAACGTCCTGGCGGGCCTGAGGCTGACCGGGCGCCTCAACAAGGCCAGGGCCGCAGAGGTCGCCGAGCACGCGCTGCGCGACGCCGCCTTGTGGGACGAGGTGAAGGACCGCCTCGACAAGCCCGGCGGAGGGTTGTCCGGCGGTCAGCAGCAGCGTCTGTGCATTGCCCGTTCGCTCGCGGTCGAGCCTGAAGTGCTGCTGATGGACGAGCCCTGCTCGGCGCTGGACCCGGTGGCCACCGCGCGCATCGAGGACCTGATGCACGCGCTGAAGGCGAGCTACACCATCGTCGTCGTCACCCACAACATGCAGCAGGCTGCCCGCGTCTCCGACCGGACCGCCTTCTTTCTCGCGGGGGACTTGGTGGAAGTCTCCGATACGGATACGTTGTTCACTCAGCCCCGCGATCTTCGGACCGAAGATTACATCACCGGCAAATTTGGTTGATGCCCATACGAACCCACACCGACCGCGAATACTCGGCAAAGCTCGCCGAGGTGCGCAATCGCCTGCTGGCGATGGCGGGACGGGTGGAGCAGATGCTGGACCGGTCGGTGAGGGCGCTGGTCGAGCGGAACACCGACATGGCCCGCGAGACCATCACGTCGGATTGGTCCGTAAACAAAGACGAGGTGGAGACCGACATGCTCTGCCTCCAGATCCTGGCGCGTTGGCAGCCCATGGCCGGGGACCTGCGTTTCGTGACCATCGCGCTGAAGATGGTCACCGACCTGGAACGCATCGGCGACATCGCGGTGAACATCTGCGAGCGCGCCATCGAGCTCAACAGCCAGCCGGCGCTGAAACCGTACGAAGATCTGCCCCGAATGGCCGACCTGGTGCGAGGCATGGTGAGCACGGCCATCGAAGCGTTCATCCGCGGCGACGAGGCGCTGGCCCGTCAGGTGCACGAGGTCGATGACGAGGTCGACGCGCTCTACGACCAGGTGTTCAGCGATGTTCTGGCGCTGATGATCCAGGACCCGGGCAACATCCACCGGGGCATCCACGTGCAGTCGGTGGCCAAGTGGCTCGAGCGGGTGGGTGACCACGCCACGAACATCGCCGAAGAGGTTGTCTATATGCTGCGGGGCAAAGACATCCGGCATCGAGGCAAGCTGGGCGAGTGACCGCGTGGTGCGGTACGGTGCCGCGCATGACACGCTGGAATCTGCTGCTGGTGCTGGCGGCCGGGCTGAGCCTGGCCCTCTCTGGATGTCCCGAGGGCGAGGCGACCCAGACCGACGTGGTCCTGGTCGCCGATGCCATTGCTGATGCGGGGCGCGGCTCCGACGCCGATGCCGGGTCCGAAGCCGATGCCGACGCCGGGTCCGTGGCCGATGCCGACGCCGGGTCCGTGGCCGATGCCGACGCCGGGTCCGTGGCCGATGCCGACGCCGGGTCCGTGGCCGATGCCGATGCCGGGTCCGTGGCCGATGCCGATGCCGGGTCCGTGGCCGATGCCGATGCCGATGCGGTGACCGTGGGCGATGCCGATGCTGTCGCGGATGCCGATGCCGCCACTGTCGCGGATGCCGATGACGATCCCGACGCCGACGCCGACGCCGTCCAGCCGGATGCCTCAGAGCCGCTGCCGGTGAAGCGCGTCGTCATGGCCGGGGACTCCTGGTCGACCGGCCTGGTCAACCCGACCATCGATGCCCTGGCCGACCTCGGCTACAACGTCCCCCTGACCTGGGAGACGACCGCGATCGCTGGCTCCCGCGCCGACGAATGGGTCTCCAACCAGGACGGCAAGCTCGACGCCCTGGCGGCTGCGCTCGACGCCGACCCACCGGCCGAGATCCTGCTCGTCACCCTGGGCGGCAACGACATGAACAAGGCCGCCGTGGACCAGGATCTGGGCGAGCTGCCCAACATCCTTCAAGACACCATCATGGACGGCATCCGCGACGACCTGCAGGCGTTCACGGCCTGGGCGCTCGCCGGCCGCCCGCACCTCACCGTCGTCTTCGTCGGGTATGACTTCCTGCACTATGAGCTGCTCAACGCCTTCATCTCGCTCAGCGGCTTCGACACCAAGAGCTACAACGAGATCCTCATCGAGTTGGAGACCCGCAAGCGCGACTTCTGCGTGGCCATGGCGGGCTGCGAGTACGCCCACAACCTGGGCATTCTGCAGCACACCTACGGGGATTACCCGCACCCGCCGTTCACAACACCGCTCATCAGCTACGATCCTGGCTTCCTGCCTGCCCCCGGCTGGGCGCCGAGCTACGAACCCTGGCCCGGTGGCTTCGTCGACTTGCCGGCGCCGCTGGACCACATGCCCGACGGCATCCATCCCAGCCCCCAGGGCTTCCGCACCATCATCGACCACACGTTCGCGCAGGGCCTGAGCAACCTCATGGATGGCAACAGCTGGTACTGAGCAGGCTGTGTTCAGGCGGTGTCACACACCACATGTCACGGAACACGCAAACGTATTTACACTCAGGGGCTGTGACGTAATTTCAGCTGCTTAGAGTCGGCATGGCCCTTGCTCTAGAGCTCCTCACAACCTGTGACGAGGAGCCCTCATGACGCGCTTGCCCCTACGCTTGTTCATCGCCGCCGCGGTCCTGGCAACCATCCCCGCGATCCCCACGTCCGGTCGCGCCGACCAGGGCATCACCAGTCCGACCCATCGCGCCAACGTCGGCAAGATCGTGTTCTCCAAGGCGGAGATTCCCTTCAGGAAGGAGGATCCCAACAAGCTCGAGACCACGTTCCGGGCCACCGACACGGTCTACGGCAGGGTCTATCTGGCCAAGGCTGTGAACAACACGACCCTGCACCTGTCGGGCAAGACCGCGAAGGCCACCGAGGGGCGCTACGAGGTGAAGGTCTTCGTGAACGGCAAGAACAAGGCCATGCGCTTCGGGGTGTTCCGTCAGCAGAAGCTCAAAGCCAAGTCGGCAAATCAGTGGACCAGCTGGCGGTTCGAGCCCCACCCCGTGGCGGGCTACAAATACGCCGATAAGCAAGACACCACGCGTTGGGCGAAGATCATCAACACCATGCCGCCGGGCACCCACAAGGTGCGGGTCGAGATCCACGTGGTGGAGGGGCAGTGGCGCTCGAAGGGCCCGGTCGCCGCCGGCGAGATTTCCATCATCAAGAAGAAGGGCGACCGGCTCGGCGGCGGTGGGAAGTTCCCTGTCGACGCCTACAATGGCGGTGACAAGGCCGCGCTCAAGAAGGCTATCCGCAAGGCTCTGCTGGATAGTCGCACGGCCAAGAGCGCCAAGGAGATCAAGGACATCGCCCTGGTCACCCAGTGGCAGGAGGGCCGGTACCGCGGCACCCTGGTGAAGTACCGCAAGATCACCGCCGCTGTGCTCTGGGCGGATAAGAACAGTGACGGATTCTGCCGCTACGTCTCCTACAACTTCGTCAAGGACGCCAAAGGCAAGAAGTGGGGACCCGTACGGTTCAAGTCCTTCTGCAACAGTTGCCAGGAGGGAGACGTCGCCTGCCCGAAGTAGTCCTCCAGTGGGGCGTCCATGGCGGGAGTCTCCGCGCCGCCGCGGGCTCAAGCGAGTGCGGCGGTTACCTCTGCCATACTGGGCCGCGCCGTCGGGTCGCTCTGAGTCGCCCGGCTCACCAGCTCCCGGTCCGCGGCGTCGGGCCCGAGCAGCTGCGCCAGGATCTTGCCGAGCGCGTAGACGTCCCAAGCCGCATCGGGCGCTCCCGTCGTCTGCTCCGGGGCGCGGAACCCCTCCGTTCCAGCGCCTGCCGTACCGGCACCGAAGTCGGTGAGCACCAGCTCGGCCTCGCGGAACAGGAGGTTGGCAGGTTTGAGGTCGCCGTGCACGACCCCCTTGGCGTGAGCCTTCGCCAGCGTTCGTGCCGGGCCGGCCAGAAGCGCCGAGGCCTGGCGAGGCATCGGACCGACCACATCGAGGCGGTCCTGCAGCGAGCCGCCGCCGCAGAACTCCAGCGCGATGGCCTGCTGCGTCGGATACACGTCGAAAACGCGCACCACGCCCGGAAGGTCCAGCTCCGCCATGGAGCGGGCCTCGTCGCCAAACGCCGCCACCACGGCGCGGTCCGAGCCCAGGTGCGCATGCAGGAACTTCAAGGCGACGGTGCGCTCCAGCCGGTCGTCCACGGCCTCGTAGACCACGCCAAAGCCGCCGGCCCCCAGTCGCCGAACGAGGGTGAACCCAGGCGGCACGCGTTCCGGGGCGGGCGCGAGCACGGGGGCGCCCTGAAATGCGGTGGGTGCCGCGGGCGGCGGCAGGAGCGGGAGACCGTCTCGAAGGTCCAGGGCGCGTTCGAGCAACGCCGCGTCTCCCGGCGCGAGCACCAGCGCTCGCTGGGACAGACGCGCGGCCTCGGCGCGGTCGCCCGAGCCCAGCGCCGCATCGATCAGCCACGCCAGCGCCTCCGGGGCGTGCGCTGAAAGCGCGCTGAGCCCGCGCCACAGCTCGTGTGCCTCGCTCTCTCCCAGCCGGGCAAGCGCCACCTGCAAGGGGACGTGCCGCGGGATGAGCTCCCGGGCGCGCCGGAGGATGTCGAGTTGAACGCCCGGGTCTTCGCTCTGGAGTTCCGCGAGCAGACCGGCGAACCCATCAGCGGTCAGTCCGTCCAGCTGTTGCGCCCAGCGCGAGGCCTGCCGCGGCGCCTCCGGGCTCTCCGCCTCGCCCTCGTCTGCCCAGTCATCGGACCCGAACAGCTTCTTGAGCCAGCGCACGCTGTCAGCCCGCCGTGAAGGGGCCGAGCTGCTGCCCCCGCACCACGGTCGCCCCGTCGCACCGCCAGAAGCGGCCATCGCAGGCCAACGAGAGCCCCTCGAGTTCGACGGTTGCGCCGAGCACCAGGGTGTCGCCCACCAGTCCCGAGACCATCGGCTTGACCCGCCACGTCGTACCCACCCGAAGCGCTACCAGCTCGCAGCCTCCATCGAGGCTGATGCGCACCTCGGTCTCGGTCGGCTCCACGACCTTTGGCGCAAGCAGCGACTCGCCCGCCACCGTCACGGTGCCGGTCGAACTCAGGTTGGCCACTATCAGGGCGTCACCCGACCGCTGCAACGACAGGTGGCGCCGCGACAGCGACTGCACGCTCAGCACCAGCGCCACCCCTGGGTCACGACCGACCTCGGCGACCTCGTCGGACACCAGTCGAAACGTTCCCGATGGGCCAGACAACACGAGCCGTCCAGCGGCCGGCAGCGTCGCGTCCAGCAGTGCCCGCGCCTCCCGGGCTTCGGGCTTGCCTTCGCGCTCCGCTTCGGCCACCGCCTCGACGGCTTCGTCCGCCTTGCCCTGGTCCAGCAACACCTCGACCCAGGCTTTCAGCTCCACTTGAGGGCCACCGCCGCCTCCGCTACCCAGCGCAGCAGTACGCTCCACGGCCTCCAGATCGCCCGCCTGGATGTAAGCCTCGGTGGCCTGCTCGAAGTCGCCGATCTGTTCCAGCGCCCGGCCCGCGTCGGCCAGATCTCCAGCCTCGGCCTGGTCCCCCGCCTCCTGCAGCAGGGTGCCCGCCTGCCGCGCCAGCTCCTTCTGCTCCTCGGGCTCGACGACGCCGCAGAGGCGAAGCATCGCCCGCGCCAGTTCGGTCTTGCAGGTCCGCGCCTCGGGTTTGTCCGGACACCAGCCCAATGCGACCTCGAGTGCCTGTCGCCGCAGCTGCACCAGCACCCGCGGGTCGCTCTCCATCGCGGCGCGCTTGCGCACCACACGCAACAGCGCGTCGTCGGCGCCTGCTTCCGCAAAGCGCCGGCTCGCCTCTACAAGATCGCCCGCAGCCTCGGCGCCTTTGCCGGCCCGGTAGTCGCTGGAGAACATCCGCCGCCAGAATCCCATGCCGGCAGCATACCCAACCCGGGCCCGGATGCAGAGCCCTGCCGACCACCTAGGGGGTCAGTGCGCGGGCGGCCAGTCTCGCCTGGGCGCGGATGAGCTCGGGGGGCTGGCCGAGCACCATCTGGGTGAGGACCGTGGCGAACAGCGTGTCGATGTAGTGGGCGGCGAGATCGGGCGTTACCTCGGCGTTGCCCTCTCCGCGACCCAGGGCGGCGCGGTACCAGGCCTCGAAGGTGTCGAGCTGTTCCTGCTCCAGCTCCCGGACGCGCGCCAGCACGTTGTCGCTCAGCCGCGCCCGCATGGTGCGCAGTCGGGTGAACAGACACCCCGGCGGCGTCCCGACGTCCGATGTCAGCGCCGCCACCGCGCGGTCCAGCAGGTCAGCGAAAGGAACATCCGCCTTCAGAGCGCCCTGCCGGGGCACCAGGATCTGGTCTCGATACCGGTTCAGACTCGCCAGTAGCAGGCCTTCTTCACCGCCGAACTCCCGATACAGAGCCGGCTTGGACAGACCGGTGCGCCGGCACAGCTCGTTGACCGACACCGCCGACGGGCCAAGCCGCCAGTAGTGATCCACGGCGGCGTCGAGGGCGGCGTCACGGTCGACGGAGCGAGGGCGGCCGCGGCCGCGTTTTGGGGTCTCAGTCATGATTATGGACCGTACAGTACAAAAGTGCTTGACGCCACCGAGGAGTGACCTCACATTATTTACGTACCGACCGGTACAAATAATTCAAGACCCGGAGACACGGCCCATGATTCTGCTCGGAACCGCCAGCGCCAATGCCGCCATCGCGGCTCCTCTCGCTTCCATCGACCTCGGCGAGTGGATGTTCACCCTCACCTCGGACGAATACGCCGCCTGCGCCCAAGGGCACCAGAGCGCCGCTCAGGGCGTCCTCCCCTCGGGCAAACGAGTGTCCATGAACGTCGAGGTCGTGGGCGGCAACTTCATGGTCCAGCACTACGTCGAGGCCGTCGCCGAGCGGGACCACGTGCGCGGCGTCTCGCCGAACACCGTGCTGTGGGTCGACGACACGCACTTCGTCCTCGCCCGCATCACCTGGGATTTGAAGGCCGAGCGGGTCGACGACCAGACGAGCCGCCTCACATGCACCGTGATCGCGGAAACCGAGAACCAGGCGTTTGCCGAACGCGTCGCCGCGCTCAACGCGGACATCCCGGTCCAAGAGCGCGCTTTCCAGCAGCACATCCACGAGGAGACGCCGCTGTTCGCCAGGGATATCGAGCGTAAGGCCCTCGCTGGAGTGTGGCCGACCGTTTCCGCGGAAACCATCACGGCGGCCCAGGTCGTCGAGATGCTCGAGCGCCTCTATAACCACAACGATCCTGGCCCCCTTCGCGAGCTGGCCGCGCCCGACCTGCGTCACTACTCGTCGGCGATCGGCGATGGCGTCGATGCCTGGGCTGCCTATGCGGCGCGCTTCGAAGGCCAGCAGCCTCTGGTCGCCGTCCATCGCACCGTGAGCGAGGGAAACCGCATCGGCGTGCACGCGCAGTACCGCTGGAACCCCGAGCGAGCTGTGGACGGCGGGCCTGGCGTCGCCTCTGCCCACATCTTCAGAATCGAGGACGGGCGCATCGTCGAAGCCGTGGAGCTCACCCAGGCCGTCCGCCCGGAGACCGTCTCCGGCAACGACATGTTCTCGCAGACGGCGCCGTCGGTGGCCTCCCAGGACGTCGACAGCAACCGCGCCGTGGCCGAGCGGGTGGTCACCGAGTTCCTGACCGGCAATACCGCGCTACGCGACGAGTTGTTGAGCGACTACATCCAGCACAACCCGGTCATCCCGAGCGGCGCCGAGGGCATCGCCGGCTTCATCGACATGCTCGGCGGCAACCCCAACGACTTCCAGTGGTCCATGGCCGAGGGGGACCTCGCCCTGACCTACACCCGCTACACCTCGGACAAGATGGGCCTCCCCCCGCTCGTGACCGTCGACATCTGGCGCTTCGACGCCGCCGGCAAGGTCACCGAGCACTGGGACGTCCTCGAAGCCGACTTCACCAGCCCCGCCGGCCACGCCTTCCCGGGCTGAGGAGAACGACGATGACGATGCACTTTGAACGACAGACGGTGGCTGGATACGACCTGCGGATCGCCCGGGTCCAGCAGGGCGACCGCCCGACCGTGATGATGACCAACGCGTTCCCCCAGTCGATCCGCTGCTGGGAGTCCCTGTGGGACCGGCTGGCCGAGCACTTCGATCTGGTGGCGGTAGATCTCCCGGGCTTCGGTATGTCGGAGGGTGACGCCGACGTGATGCGGCCGTCCGCTCAGGCCGAGGTCCTTGTCGGTGTGATGGACGCGCTGGGGATCGACGAGGCGTACCTCATCGGTCCCGACGTCGGCGTACCGATTTCCCTGTGGCTCGCCTCGCACCATCCCGAGCGGGTACGGGGCATCAATATCTATGACGGTCCGGGGACCTGGCCGACCGACTTCGACCCGGCCCTCGGCTCCGCGGTCCGCTCCCGATTCGTGCGGTGGCTCGGGACCAAGCCCCTCGTGCGCGGTTACCTGATGCGCCAGAACTTCGACGCGGCCACGTCGGCGGGCTACCACCACTTCACGCCATCCGATGAAGCGGTCGAGGAGTACCGCAGCATCTGCTTCGACCCGATCAAGCACCGCCGCGCGTTCGAGTTCCTCGGCTCCTACGCAGAGGAGTTGCCGAAGATCGAGGCTCAGCTGGCGGACTTGGACGTTCCGGTGCTCATCACCTGGGGCACCCATGACCAGTTCGTGCGGCCCACCAACGCCAAGCGCCTTCACGAACTGCTTCCGCAGAGCGAGCTCACGGTGTTCGACAACGCCGGCCACTTCTCTCACGAGGACGCCGACGACGCCTGGCTGGGCCGGTTCGTGGCGTTCGCCCAGGCATGACCCCCAGAGCCGGCGGGCACGGTTGGAGCGCGGGGGGCAGGATGGGGTGAGCATGCCGTGTTGGTGCGTTGCTTGCAGTGGTGTGGCTCCAAGCATGCTGCAGCCTCGTAGTGACACGGAGGGCGTTGAGGATGAAGGTACATAACTTTCTCAGGTGTAGACATCTGCTACCCATCGGGCTGGCCCTCTCGCTTGTGGGAGCATGCAGCGGCGACGCGCCCACTGAGCCCGTTTCGGGAGCACTCGATGTGGTCGAGCCGACACCGGATGCGGCCGCTTCGGACACGGATGCAGCAGATGATGCCGACATCGACGCTGAGTCGGATGCGGACGCTGTCTTTCAGCCGGACTCCTGCCACTATGATTGTCCCGGTGGCGCCCAGTGCGTCGACGGGGTCGTGACGACGTACGGGTATGCGCCGAAACCATGCGAGCTCGGTCCAGGCTGCGAGCTCGAGGTGTACACCTGTCCGTCGGGACTGTGTGGGGTGGATTCAGCCCCCTACGGCCAGGAGGTTATGGACGCATCTTCCCTCTGCGCGCCGATGCCGGTTGACCAGGACGCTTCTGTGACCGACGCGGACCAGGACACGTCAGACGCCAATGGGCCCGACGCGCAAGATGCCTCAGGAGATGCCGACGCCTGTGACCCGGCTGAGCTCGAGGGGCTCTGCTGCTGCGACGCAGATGCGCTCGTGGACCCACAGTGCGTCGATGGCGCATGGACCTGCGCCCAGCCCTACTCGCTCTATGGCGGCTCGGAGTGCACCGACACGTGTGGTCCCTGTTCGCTCCCCTGCAACGACCCCAAACCGGGCTACTGTGCGATGGCGCCGACGTTCAATGAGGCGTCGTGGCCCACGCCGGTACCGGGGTCCTACTCGATCTCTGGAACTGTCGTGGACCCGGCAGGGGCTCCGATCTCCGGGGCCACGGTATTGGCCGCTTCCGAGATGCTTGCCCTGGCCGACTCGACCGACGGCACCGGTGGCTACTCCATTGACGGAGTTCCCGGTCAGCCAGGACGCGTGTTCGTCTCCGGGTTCATCAACGGCTTCATGGAGCTCAACGCCTACCAGGACCCGCAGGCGACCCCCGCCCTTTTGAAGGCCATTGTGCTCCCTCAGCTCCCGCCAAACGGCTCACCCCTTCCCGCCGACACCGGTGGAACCGTGACGCTTGCTGGCGGCGACCTCGTCATCACCGCACCGGCCGGCATCGACTACGACATCGGTCAGCCCGAGGAGCTGCGAGGAGCGCGTCTGTCCGAGCAGGAGCTTCCCCCGTTGGAACTCGACCTGAGTGCGTGTTCGGACCAACCGTTGGTCGGTTTTCTCGTCAACCCACTGCGTACGCGGTTGGATAGTGGCGCCTTCGAGGTGACCGCCAAGCTGGGTGCGGTCCCTGGCAGCGCCTGGTCGATCTGGGTCGTCGATCACCAGACGGCGACGCTGCGCAAAGAAGCGCTCGGGGTGGCTGACGCCAATGGTGACGTGGTGGTCGACCCAAGCACGCCGCTGCGCCATTTGGACCTGCTGATCTACGTCGCTGACTAGTCGGCCCCGTTGCCGGAAGAGAGAGCGCCCCGGGTTGCAGAGCCGACCGAATGCGGCAAAGTGTGACCTACACGCCGTATGCTCCGACCTGTCTCCCAAGGCCAGACACGCTTCACCGTCCCCGGCCTGATCGCCGACGCCCAGGGCGTCGCGTTCGGGCCGGACGGGAGCATTCTGCTGCCGACCATCAGTCACCTGGTGGGCTTTCTGCGAAGTGCCGGCCGCGAGCAGCCGCTCAAGCTGGGGCTGCCCAACCTGCAGCTGTTCAAGGCCCGCCTTGTTCGGGGCGGGCCAGTCGTCATCGCCGAGTTCGAAACCCGCGGGCGCCACGGCCTCGATCGCGCCAGCGCACTCGCCCGGCTGCACCAGGGGCAGCTCTACACGGGGCAGGGCCGGCATCGCGTGCGCTATCGCGACGCAGGCGCCGCCAACGGCTACGACGTCGCAAAGCTCTCCACCAGCGGCTCGCCCATTCGCAGCCTGTATGACCGGCCGTTGCCGCGAGAGCTGACCCAGCTCGAGCCCCTGTCCTTCGACAAGCTGGTCCGCCAGCTGAGCATGTCCCGCGATCACCTGCAGCGGTTGTCCCCGGAGATGTTCGTCCGGGCGCCGGGGACCATGATGCGGCGACTCGTCCGGCACCTCGCCACGCGCGGCGCGGACGTCAACGTGACCATGCTGGATGGCGACGGCGTGGCGTCCGAGACGTTGATCTCGGCCCGCAACGTGCCCGAGGGGCTGTGGCCGTTGCTCGAAGGCATGCCGCGCGTCCGGGTCTATCGGCGGGAGCATCCGCGCATCTTCGTCCAGAAGGGCTGGGCCCACCCGCTGGACCTGCCGGGCTGCGCCAGCCTGCTGGCCGGCGACGATTGGCTCTTCTTCGACGCACCCAACGGGGTGACGGTGACCCCCTCGACACCCCGGTTCGCCCGCGCCCGGGACATCGTCAGCCCGGAGCTGGCGACGCCGCCGCCCGATGCCGTCCGCAGCGTGAAGCCCGATCCCATCGCCGCCAACCGTTACCCGCTGAGGCTCGGCAAACGCGTGGGAGCCCAGGGGGCGACGAAGGCGCGCCTGTTGCGCGGGCCTCAGGCCTTCGCCTGGCTCGAGCGGCTGGTCTACATCGCGCCGACCGCCCTGCTCACCGGCAATCGGGTGGCTGCCTGGGATGACCACGTGTTGGTCGTCGGTGACGACGGAGGGCCGCCGGTGCCGCTCGGGGAGCCGCTTCGCGAGGCCGCGCCCAACGTCTTCGTGCCCGTGGATCATGGCCTGTCGCCCCGGCTTCCGCCGCGTGAACTGGGGGAGATGCTCGCGCCGACCGGGCTGACGGTGCTTCTGCCGGACGAGGGCTTCCACCTCCCTTCTGGAGCGCTGCGTCCCCTGACTCGGGCGGTGCTCAGTGAGCTGCCCCTGGCGGACGTCCTGCCCGTAGCGACCGACCCGGCCTCGCAGACCCTCGTCGTGCCCACCGAGCCCGGCGTGTTCCGCCGCTTCTGGGAGAAGCTGCGATGAGCGACGCCCCCTATGTGACGTTCGCCGAGCAGTTCGTGGTGCCGCTCGTGGTCGGCGGCGAGCTGACCCTGGACCTGCCTTTCGGCGGCGGCTTCTGGAGCGGCATCGACGCTACCGTTGCTGCAAGCCTGGCGCCGCATCTGGAGCCGATGCTGGGCCGCCTCTACCGATCCTGCCGGTCGTTCTGGGCGCGTTTTCCCACGGACCTCGACCTGGTCGCCTTGCTGCAGGACGCGAGCCTGGTGCACGACCTGCTGGTGAACTTGCACCCCGACCAGCAGGGGATGGACGTCCCCAAGCAGGTGGCCGAACGCCTCGAAGAGTGTCCCGACCCTCCGCCGCCCGAGCGGGAGGTCCTGCGCCATGTCCTGGTGGAGCGGGCGCTCGACACGGAGCGCCACGACCACATCGTGCGCTGGAGCTACATCGGCAGCAAGCGCGCCTACGGCCGCACCGTCGAGTGGCGCCCGTTCTTCTGGCGGCAGATGGTGGAAGAAGAGCACCCCATCACTCGTGGTGAGACGGCGATGGACGACGCCTTCCTGCGGGCCATTGCGGCGTTCAGCCCGCTGACCGCTGTGCTGCGGGCTTGGGGCGAGCACATCGACTTCGCCCTGGCCAGCCGGCTACTGCGGCATCGCCCGTTGGCGCGTCTGGTCGTCGACGCCGTCGAGCGCGACACCTTCTTGAGAACGCGCCTGGAGTCCACCGTCCTGGGGCTGGACGAACCCGCCCACGAGCGCTGGATGGGCGTCCTGGCCTACATCGACCCCGAGTCCATCACCAGCCTTCGGTTGCTGAGCGACGAACCGCAGGCTCATCAATGACACGCAGTGCGTTGATGAGCCCCTTTAGGAGCCCGAAGGGCGATACATCCAATAGTTGAAGGATGATAGAGTGCTTGGTCGGCGCCAGCCGGGCAAGCGCTCGTGTCATCCTGACCTCACAAGGAGCCAAGCCCATGGCTGAGGCTGTTGCCAAGGCATCCATTGACGCGCTGAACGCGGTGGCCGACACCATCGCCGACACGTTCCTCGATAAGGACGAGATCGCGCGGCTGTTGGTCATCTCGGCCCTGGCCGGCGAGAACCTCATCCTCATCGGTCCTCCGGGTACGGCGAAATCGGCCGTCATCCGGACCATGACGAAACTGCTGGGCTGCAACTACTTCGAGTATCTGCTGACCCGCTTCACCGAGCCCAACGAGCTGTTCGGCCCGGTCGACATCGTCGCGTTCCGCGAGGGCAGCTACAAACGGCGCATCGAGGGCATGCTGCCCCAGGCCGAGGTGGCGTTCCTGGACGAGGTGTTCAAGGCCAACTCGGCGATCCTCAACAGCATGCTCACCCTGCTCAACGAGCGGGTGTACGCGCACGGCGGGACCAAGATCGAGGTGCCCCTGCTGTGCCTGTTCGGCGCCTCCAACGAGGTGCCCGAGGACGAGGACCTGGGCGCGCTGTACGACCGCTTCCTGCTGCGGGTCTACAGCGACAACCTCGAGAGCCACCACTTCACCGAGCTTCTCAACGTGGGCACCCGCATCGAGCGCAGCAAGACCCAGGGCCGCAGCGCCACCAAGCCTCTGCTGGACGCCCCGACGCTGCGGGCCGCGCAGCGGGCGCTTCAGGCCAACATGAAGGTGTCGCCTCGATTCGCCGACGCCTACAAGAGCATCGTCTTCCAGATCCGCAACGAGGGGCTGAGCTTCAGCGACCGCCGGGCGGTGAAGATGGTGAAGCTGTTCAACGCTTCCGCAGCGTTGCGCGGGGCCTCCGAGCCCGAGGTCGCCGACCTGGCGCTGTTGCGTCACGTGTGGAACTCGCCGGGCCAGCGCCAACTGCTGGCCGACCTGGTGGATCCGGTGGTGGACGCCTGGCTCGTCGAGCACCCGCAGGCCAAGACCTTTCGCCGCGCCGAGGTGACCATCGACGCGCTGGGCAAGGAGATCGCGCTGGTCGAGGAGATGCTTGCCACCGGCGGGCCGCTCACCGACACCCAGATGTTCAGCCAGCTCAAGAACGTCAACGATGTGCGCAGCGCCCTCATCGGCGACGACCGTCCGGCGGCCAAGGAGCTGCTGAGCCGGGTCGATGCTCTGCTCGAGGGCCTCTTCGCTAGCAGCCACCTGTCTGACATCTAAGTGGCGAGCCGCCCACCAGGAGCCCGGTCCGACGCCCCGTCGCCCACTGCGGCGCTGGAACGTCAGGAGCGCGCCGGATACGCCCTGCGTGTGCTGCGCGGGGATGCCACGGACATGCACCTGCGGGCCACCGCCCAGCAGGACATGGCCCACCGGCTGGGCGTCCACCTGCCGCTGATGGTGCTGGCGGATCTAGAGGTAGCACTTGGCTCCAAGAAGTCGTCGATGGTCAACGAGGAGGCGTTCCGCGGGCCCCCGGAGTTGCGGAAGAGCATCGCCACCTGGCGCGACTTCATCGCCGGTGTCGTCGCCAGCGACACCGCCCAGGCCCTGGCCCGGTTGCGGCCCTCGCCGGGCATCCTGACCGCGCTGACGGTGCGCATCCTGCAGCCCGTCATCCAGCGCTGGCCCCCGGCCAAGGATCCCTTTCGGTTGGCGCTCAAAGGGGTGGCCATCGACCCCCGGGAGAGCCCGCCGACGCTGCCTCCCGAGGGCGTCGAGGAGCTCCAGGCACTGCTCGGTCTGGTCGAGATGCAGCGCGACCGCATCGAGGTCGGCCTGGCACGGACGGACCTCGACACCGTCCGGCTTCTGTCGATGCTCGAGCACGACGCCTTCGAGGCCCCATCGGCCGACGACCTGGCGCGCCTGCTGGCGGTGTTCGACATGCCCAGCGCCCACGACGTGGTGAACTTCGCCCTGGAGCTGCTGCCTTCCGTGATGGACGCCCGCAGCAAGCCCACGGCCCAGGTCTATGCGGTCAACGGCTACCGAGGCCTGGCGCGCAGCGGCTCCATCGACGACCTGATGCTGACGGAGCTGGCCTACGACGAGGACATCTTCCTGCAGCGGTTCGTCGAAAAGGAGCTCTTCTACCACGAGCGCGAGCGCACCCGGGACCGAGAGCCGGAGCGTCATCTGGTGCTGCTCGACGCCACGGCAGGCATGCGCGGCCTGCGTGACACCTTCGCTCGTGGGGTGGCGCTGGCCTTCATCCAGCAGCTGGTCGACCAGCGCAAACACGTCTCGGTGGCCTTCTTTGACAGCGGGCTGCACCAGCGGCTGCCGGTCAAGAAAGGCAGCCGGACGGTGACCTATCTGTTGGGCTTCGACCGCGGCCGGGGCCGGGACTACGACCGCGCCTTTCGCGATGTCCTGACCGAGGTCCGACGGATGCGGGACGAGACCCGCGACGACATCATCGTCACCTTCATCACCCATGGCCGCTGTCTGGTGCCGCGCGAGGTCCTCGTTGACCTGACGCAGTCGGCCAAGCTCCACGGCGTGTTCGTCATGCCTGCGGGTCAGTCGGCCAACGCCGGCGAGCCTCCGGAGTATGCCCACCTGCTTGCCGCCTGGCGGGTCGTCAACGAGAAGAGCCTGGCGCAGTCGGAGTCCCGGCTGCAGGCCGCCCGCTCGGTGCTGGGGGTGGGCGGATGACCTGGGGTTCAGCGCTCGAACAGAAGGGCTATGAGCTCGCCGACCTGGCGCGGACCAAGCCACAAGAGGCGCTGCGCGGGACACTGGACCTGCTGGAGAACGACTGGGTCCTGGACTACGAGGGCTATGACGAGTGGCTCCTGACCGCCGGCGAGTGCCTCGAGCGGATGTCGCAGCACGCGGCGGCGGCGCTGACGTGGCTGGGGCGCGAGGACCTGGAGGGGACGCTGAACCGGCTCAGCGAAACGGCGGCGCCCCGAGAACGGGCCGCGCTTCTGGAGCGGGCCGGCAAGGTGGAGGCGGCGGCGCGGCTGTGCGGGCGGATGGGCTGCTGGGCGCGGGCCGCGGTGGTGTACGAGACGGCCGGACGTCTCGACCAGGCGGAGGTCGCCTGGCAGGAGGCCATCGCCGCATACCCGGCGGATGTCGACCCCGTCGGCCACACCTATGCTCAGCTGGGCCTGGCGCAGCTGCTCTACAAACAGGATGACCCCAAGGCCCAGGAGCCGCTGACCGCCGGTCTCATCGGGCTGGCTCGCTTGGCGGTGGCTGCCGAGGACGACCGGGACCTGGCGAAGGCGCAGCAGCGGTACCGGACCCTGGCGACCATCGGCTCTCACACGGGGCAGCTGGAGGACCTCCTGGAAGGGGCGGTGAATCTCGCCCGGCTGCTGGTCGAGACGGGCGACATCCAGGGAGCCCTGGAGGTTCGGGTGGGGGCGGCGAAGGCCTGTCGCGAGGTAGGGGCGGCCCAGGCGGCGGCGACCTTGTGGCACGAGGCCAGTGCCCTTGCGGCGAGGACTTCGCCGTTGGCCGAGCAGGCGCTGCGCTTTCTGGAGGCCCAGGCCTGGGATGACGCGGCCGATCACATCGTGGACTCGGACCTGCTGGAGAGCCTGGCCGAGAACGCCCTGCTCGCTCGCATCGACGCGCTGATGCGCAACGACGACCTGGCGGCCGTGCGCGACACCTTCGGCAAGCTGGCGGACCTGGACCTGCCCGAGGAGCAATGCTTGCGCTACGCCAAGCTGGCCAAGCGCTATGCGAGAGCCGGGCAGAACATCGAGCCGCCGGACTTGCGGTGGCTGCAACGTTTTCGCCTGGTGAAGACCTACGACCGCTGGTGCGCCGAGCTCATCGAGCGCGAGTACGGCGAGGACATCCGCGCCGCCCTGCTGATGCTGACGGTGAAGGCCGACTCGATTCTGGGCCGCCGGCGCGCGCTTCGCGGGCTGCTGCGGATGTTTCTGGGCAAGGAGGATCGGGTCGAGTCGACCATCAACGCGGTAGTGCTGCTGGCTGCGGCCATCAACCAGCCCATCCCGCGCAAGGCCATCTTGAAGCTGTTGCACGACCCGTCCCCTCAGGTGCGTGAGGTCGTCGTGGCGACCCTTGGGCCCATCTCGAGGCGTGAGGCGACGGTGGGGCTGGTAGAGGCGTTGCGAGACAGCGATGCCGGCGTGGTGGAGACGGCCCACGAGGCGTTGCTCGACAACCCCCGCAGCGAGGCGGTGCCGATGCTGCTCAAGGCGGCCCGGGCCGGAAGCGTCGAGGAGGCGCGCATGGCCGTCGAGCTGCTCGGCGCCCTGGGCGACGACCCGGCGGCGCTGGACGCCCTGTTCGAGTTGTCTCGGGCCGAGATGAGTGCGTCGGCGCAGGCAGCAGTGGCGTTCGAGAGCAACTGCCCCGGGCATCTGAGGGTGGTGTACCGGCTGCGGGAGGAGCACGCCGGGGCGGATGGCCGTGGTTGAGGCGGTCGACGAGGGGCGCATCACCCGCCTCCTGGCCTCGGGCGATCTCCGAGCTGCGGCGGACCTGTTGGCCCCCGGGGCGCCTCGGCGGGCGGCGGACCTGTACGAAACGTTGTTGGACCATGGTCGGGTGGCCGACTGCCTGGCCCAGGTTGGCGATGGGGTGGGCGCCGTTGCGGCTGCGCTGAAGGCCAACGACTCGATGCGCGTGGAGGCCATCCACGCTCGGCTGCTGTGCGGAGCGCTGCCTGGTCTGGATGGCGTCGCTGTCCTCTACGAGCGCCATTCGCGGCCCGACCTGGCGGCGGACGCAGTGCAGGCCCTGGGCCGCAGTCGGGAAGCTGCGCGGTTCGCCGAGGCCGATGGGGACGGGGTGCGTGCGGGGGAGCTCTGGCTCCTCGGCGGGGACGTGGAGGCGGCCATCGCGGCGTTCGAGAGCAGCCTTCCGGTCTCGGCGCTGGCGCTGGGCAGGCTCCATCTACGGCTCGACCAGCCGCGGCAGGCGATAGCGGCCCTGGCCCAGGCCGCTGACAAGGAAGCGGCGGCCTCGCTTCTGGCGCTGACGTATCTGCGCCTGGGGCTGACGGAGGCGGCGCGGGAGGTGCTGCCGGGCCTGGGTGACCTGGTGGTGGCGCGCTCGAAGCTCGAGCGGGAGCTGGATGCGGTGGCGGACCCGAGCTTCCTGGGCACAGTGCGTATCGACGGTCCGGAGCTGGGCGGCGAGGGAGTCAGCTTCGTCGGAGAACTGGGCCCAGAACCCTGTCTGGTGCGGATTCTGCCCACCGACGAGGCGGTCGCGTACACACTCGCGGCCTTCGACCCGCCGATGCCGGGTACGCCGCGGTTGCTGCGCTACGTGGAGGGTTCGCGGCGCCTCATCGTAACCCGTCGGGGCCAGCACTTCAGCGCCTGGGCGAGGGGCGGGCCGCCGACGTCGGCAGCCGTCCGGGTCCTGCAGAGCGCGGCTCGAACACTGATGGCGGCGCATCAGCGGGGCTTGGTTCATGCCAAGTTGCAGATGGACGACATCCGGGTGCTGCCCGGAGCTTTGGCCACCCTCGACGGCTGGCATCGCGCCTGGTCGGCCACATCGGCGGTGACCCAGGCTGCCGACGCGATCGAGCTGCTGGCCCCAGAGGTGCAGCTCGGGCGCGAGGCGACGCCGGCCTCGGACGTCTTCTCCATCGCTCGACTAGCGGAGGCCGTTTTCGAAGACGTGGATGCCGGTGCGTTCACCGATGGTGATCCCACGCGTCGCCCTGGGATGGACGCCGTCGCAGCCTGGCTGGGTCGCCTGAAGCCCGCCGGCCTCCGGGCGGTCGACCACAGTCAGCCTGTCGTGGCCGCAACCCCGACCCAGCGCTACGAGCCCGTCGACGCGGTCGCAGGGACGTTTCGCGACGTGCTTCTGAACCGGCGGGTGCGGCTTGTTCCTGCGAGTTCTCAGGTGCCGCCACAAGATCTACTCAGCTGGACCGACCACGCCGGGGAGCCTCGGCTCGTGGTGCGGAGCGACCCATGACCGAAGCCGCCGACCCAACACCACATCTCGGACTGCTCCGGTCCACCGACCCGTTCGTCCAACAGGGCGCCGCCGAGGCGCTTTGGGAGATTCATGACCCCGAGCGCATCACGCCGGTGGTCGTCGAGGTCCTCAGGTCGATGCATCCCGACCACGACAACAAGCACCTCACTGCGGCGCTGCTCCATGTGCTCGAGCACCAGCGGGACAAGACGGCGGTCCCCATGATCGTCGAGGTGCTCGAGGCGGTGATGGGCGACGACATCATGCCTGAGGCCGCCTGCGCTGCCCTTCGAGCGATCGGCGACGTCGGTTGCGTGCCGCACCTGCTTGCGCTCTACGAGGAGGATGACGAGGGGCTCTATGCCGACGCGCTTGCCCCGGTGCTGGCGGAACTCGGAGGTCGCCATATCCGCGACCGCTTTGTGACCGACCTCAGTCACGCCGAAGAGGACAAGCGGATGGGCGCGTTCACCGTGCTGGGTCGCGTCGGTGTCGCCTCCGACGCCAAGCTCCTCATGGCCAGTGCCAAGCGCACGGACTCGGACTGGGAGCGGCGGGCGGCGCTCGATGCCCTTGCGCTTCTGGACCCTGCACTGGCCCAGAAGGGCTTCAAGCGCGCGCTGAAGAGAACCGACCGTCCCGACATCTTCCTTCCCACCATCGCCGGTCGGCCTGGGCTGGCGGGGCTGGCGTCGTTCCTGCTGAAACGTGCCCGCAAGGACGCCGACCACCGTGTGCAGTACCTGGTCACGGCAGCCTCGCTAGACCCTGGCCACGCTCTTCCCCAGCTGACCGCCCTCGCTGACAAGGGCCACCTGACGCCGGCGGGACGGGGCCAGATCCTGGCTGCGGTCCTAGCGGCGGGGCAGCCCAGCGTCGTTGAGGAATGCATCGCGTTCCTGGAGAACAACGGTGGCTTCGCCGAGGACCACCCCGGCGACCATCACCACGAGCGGATCGACGCTCAGAAGGCGGTCGTCCACGCGTTGCAGGCGCACGCGGACAAGACTCCCGCCGATTTCCTCAAGGTGTGTGATGCGTTCGATGCTCTGCGCAAAGAGCCCAGTGGGCTGCATCAGATCGCTGCGCACGAATGCCAGCGCGCCATCGAAGCGCTGACGGGGACCGAGCGATTCAGTCAGTACCGTCAATGGCGTAGCAGCCAGTCCTGATACGGCAGAGGTTGCTGCGAAGTTCCTTCATGCAATCTATTTGCATTTGCATGTCGGTTTGATTAACTCCACGCCATGCAGTCGGCACACGCAGTTGTCCATCGCCCCAAAGAACAACCTCCGTTCACCAAGATCCTGAGCCCAGGAGTCAACGTGTGGACGATGCCGCGGCGGTTCTCTTCCCAAGAAGCCCTGGCGTTGGAGGCTGTGGCACGCGGACCGCTGTTCGATCGGGCAGCGCAGCTCGACACCGCACAACCGGACCCCTCCGTTCTGCTGCGCGACGTGCATGACCGTGCCGCGCGAGAACTCCTGGCGGCAGACATCGCGGCGCTTGCCAAGGCGTTTGGAGCGCTTCTCGATCGGCGTCACCTGAGCGCTTCGCTATCGGTCGTGAGGCAGGACGCCTGTCGGAAGCTCCACTTCGATGCCGTGACCCTTCGCCTGCTGTGCACCTACTCGGGTCCCGGCACCGAGTGGGTTCGAGACGAAGATGCTGTGCGGGCCAACCTCGGCCGCACGGACGTCGACTTCGACACGGCGAATGACTCGGTACTGCGCCGGCCCGGTGCCCTGAGGCGGTGCGGTCCCGGCGACGTCATCGTGCTCAAGGGCGACGCCTTCGCGGGCAACCGGGGTCGCGGGGCGATTCACCGATCGCCACCGGTGGAGGGCACTGGGCTGTCGCGCCTGGTGTTCAAGCTCGATGAGCACGCCTGCGGTTGCTGAGGCGCGCCTCGCTCAGGCCCCGAACGGGAACGACACGATGGTGTCCACCAGGCGCTGTCGGAACGGAGCCTCGACGATGAGGTCCTGCCGAACCTCGACCTCCACCGACTGACGCTGATGCCTTATGGCATGCTTTACCGGGGAGTATGCCTGGCCCTTCTTTCCCGAGTACGGCTCGTTGAGTCCGACGGCGAACCCGGCCGCTGACAGATGGTCAGCGAACGCCTCCGCCAGCGCGTCGTCCCGGTCGTAGAGCACCCCGACCTCCAATGTGCGACGGGTGCCCTCGTACTCGTTGGTGAACGAGTGTATGGCCATCACCACCGGCGCAGAGCTCGCGGACAGCATCGCGTCGAAGGTGTCGTGATACGCATGCCAGTAGGCGAGACGACGCTCCCGCTCGGCGTCCGACAGCGCCTGGTTGAAGTGCACGGGCTTGCCCTCGGCGACGTCGCGAAAGAGGGTCGGCGAGTCCAGGGGCCGGTTGGGGTCGATGAGCAGGCGCGAGAACTCGGCGAACACCCCCGCGGCGCCCCACCGATCGGCGAGCTGATGGCACAACGCTGCCGCGCCGATGTCGTAGGACCAGTGGGTCCCTCTCAGCCACCCATCTTCGACGGGCCACCGCCATGGTGCTGGGAGCCGCTCGCTGGCGTGCTCGCAGCTGAGGAACACTTGTGCGTCGGGGTTCGTGGCCGCGACCCGCTGAATCGCGTTGCCTCGGTCGATGTGTGCTGGGTCCACCATAGATCGTCGGCACTAGCAGAGGCCGATAGCGGCCACAAGATCCGAAGGAGCCGTCGGGTTTCACCGACCTCGAGGTCAGGCGGCTTTCAGCCTGGGCACCAACTCCCTGGCCAGGTGCAGGCTCAAGACATCGACTACGCGTCCGGGCTCGGCGGCGTCGAGGCGAGGCAGAGGCAGGCGTGGAACCCCTTCGTGCGCCCATGACAGCCGCCAGAGAGCGTTCGCGGTCCCCTCCACGGCCCTCGCATCTTCGGCAAAGAGTTCGTTGACCGCGGCCCTGAACGGGTCAGGCACGTCTCTACGCTGCGCCAGGTCGGCGATCCAGTCCGGCACCCGTTCCACCGCTCTATTGATGAGGAAGGCCGTTGGCGGTCGCCCCATCGTCTTGGCCTCGCTGGCGAGATACGCCGCTGTCGCAGTCGCCGACTCGCTGGCGCTGGTCACCACCACGTAGCGCGTTCGATCACCCCGAAGCAGTCGCTCGGCGCCGGCTGCCAGCTCGGCGAGCTGCGGGCGCACCGCCAGCAGCAGCTCCAGCAGCTCCACCATCTCCACCACCGGTCGCTCGCCCACGGTGGCCTCCAGAATCCGAGCCACTGGCCGTCGCGCGAGGCGGCCCACCGTGCGCCTGAACGCCCCGGCGGTGCCGCTGCGGGTGCTCCCCAGCAGCCTGGCGATGATGGCCAGGGCCTTGCTGTCCACCAGGTCCACGACTCGGGATGCAAGCCGCATGGACTTCAGGGCGTGACGCGTGGGGGCCGTGTCGACGACGACGACTTCCGGTTGGTGGTCCGCCACGATAGTCGGTAGCCGGGCCACTGCCGCCATCTCGTGCATGCCGGCGAGGGCCCCCGACAGCGCCTGAAAGATGCGGTTGTTGTCGAGCAGCTCCCGGTCGTCGGGTCGGTCGCTGAAGAGGTCGTCCACCAGCGATGCGAACTCGGTATCGGCCTTGGGCTGGTGGATGCGCAGCCTACCTCGCGATGACTCGACTGCCTCGCCGAGGGCGTCCTCCAGTCGGCGCGCAGGGTCCAGCGTCACCGCCAGAGTCCGCTTGCCGGCATGGGCATACGCCAGTGCGAGTGCCGCCGAGCAGCTTGTCTTGCCAACGCCGCCAGCCCCAAGGCAAACGATGACGCGAGGGCCTTCGGAGGTGGGTGATGGGAGAGCGTCGTCGTTCATGGTGTTACCTCACGCTGCCGCCGAAGAGGCTTGGGTGGGTGGGGCGCCCTCGGCCAGCGTGACGACCGGTACGTCTTCACCGAACTGCGAGGTCGCATAGGCCGACCGGGCCCGAGCGATTTCACGTTCGCTCAACAGGTTGGCCATTCTGGCGGCTTCGGACGCCGCGGGATGCCGCGACGCGGCCAGGGACCAGGCTGCCCGTCGGGCCGACTCGTCGAAGGACTGGGGCGCGCGATTGACCACGACTGCAGCCGTGGTGATGTGGGCCTCGGCGAGAAGCTGGGCGCTCAGCCGCTCGGCCTCGAGCAACACGAAGGGTTCGGTGGTGGTCACCAGGACGAAGCTCGTCCGGTTCGGGTCCTCGAAATGCTCGGCCAGCGAGGTCGTCATCACCATCGCTCGTCCGCGGTCCACCACCCCGAGCAGGGTGCGCGGTGCCTGGAGCCAGCTACCGCCATGGCCAGTGGCGGGGAGGTCGACGACGACCCGGTCGTACTGCTCCGCGAGCTCTTGGACCGTCAGCAGCAGCGCCACTTCGTTCACCCCGGGGATCAAGTCCAGGACCCCACGAATCGCGCGCTGGTCGAGCACCAGCCGCGCCAATCGCTGCGAGCCAATGATGCGCGCAGCCTGGTCGCGCAGCGCCCGGGTCGGGTCGAGAACGACCTCGCGATAGCTGCTTTTTGGCTGTGTGTCGGCGAGCCCGTCGTTGGCAAACCGAACCGCCACGACGCGCTCACCACGCTCATCGAACGACTCCGCCAACCGGGTCGTGACGAAGCTCTTGCCAACGCCTCCTTTGCCGCCGACCAGTACGAGGGGCGCGAGGTCGGTGAGGAACTGGTCGAAGTCGGGCGTCATGTGGCCTCCGGGGTTCAGCAGCTCCGATGCAGCGATCGGCCCCGAGTCGCGCCGATAACCTCTGGAGTTACAGCTCGATCCGTCTGCTATCGGGGGCGCCGCAACCGAATCGGACCCTTGGCGGTGGAGGGATCGACGACCCTTCCACGTTGGGTGATCTCCAGTTCGCCCCGCGCAACCATGCGCCGCGCGGCTTGCCGGACCTGCTCCATCAGTGCCCGCCAGGCGTCATCGTCGGGCGCCACCGCGCGCGCGGCCTCGCTGGGGCAGATAGTCTTGCCCGGGCCGCGCCGCTCGACGAGCTCGACGATGGTCGCCTCGAGCCGCCGGTCGATGTCGCTGAGCCCTCGCCGTCGTCTGCACGCTTTGCTGCAGTACTTCACCTCGTCGTAGCTGCCCCGCCAGCGCTTTCGAGGCGTCATCGCGCGCCCACAGACGGCGCATGTCCGCGTCGCTTCGGTCATGCCGCTGCCAGCGCGTGTTCCACCATCACGAACAGCAGTCCGGCGCGCACCGTCCAGGCGATGGTCCGTAGCCAGTTGCCGCGCACCAGACGGCGATGCACATCCGCACGAAACCCATGGCCGAGAGCGGCGTGCTGCGGCACTTGGACCACTGCTGTCGTTCCCCAGACCGCCAACACCAACCCCAGGGCGGCCCACCCCAAGGCGGAGGTGACCCCGGCTGGTGGCGCCAGCGCCAAGGCCAGCGCAGCGAACAGCTCGGCGACCATGAGCGGGCCCACGACCACCGTGATGAGGGCTGCGTGGCGCTCGTGGTAGCGCTGAAAGCCGTGGTCGCCGACCTGGTCGAACAGCGGGTAGTGGACCACCTGGATGGTCCAGATGAGCCCCACGAGCGCCGACGTGAGCACCAGGTTGGCCAGCAGCAGCGTCATCCCGTGCGCTCGGCGCGGAGTTTCTGGACCAGCGCCTGGTCGGTGTCGAAGGCCAGCGGCGGTAGTGCGTCGAGCGCGAAGAAGCCAGCGTCCGACGCGTCGTCGCCGGCTTCCAGCGCGCCGCCGGTCACGGTTCCAGCAAACCAGATGCCGACGGTGAGTTTGGCCGGGTCATGGAAGTTGGAGGCCACGAACACCGGCTCGCCGACGTCAGCCACCAGCCCGGTCTCCTCCAGCAGTTCCCGGGCGGCCCCATCGCGGACGTCCTCGCCGTAGTCGACATAGCCGCACGGGATGCACCAGAGGCCTTCCTTCGTCATGCCCTGCGCGCGCTGCACCAAGAGCAGTCGATCGTCGTCGTCGAAAACCACCACCGCGGCTCCGACACCGGGGTTGCGGAAGTGGATGAAGCCGCAGTTGGGGCAGGTGTTTCGCTCCTTCCCTTTGGCGTGGCGGCGCTCCAGCTCGGTGGTGCACCGGGGACAGAAGCGGTACTCGCCGGGCCAGACCTTTGGGGTGGTGCTCATGATTCCTCTCGATGGCGGTCGACGTCGTTCGGTGCTCTCGCCCACGGCGACCTCGCTCGAGGGCCTGGGTCGGCAGGGATAGCCTTACCGCGATGGCGCGCGCGGTGCACATCGAGCCCAAGGGCCTGGCTAGGGCTTCTTCGGATTCATCGGCTTGGGGGGCACGTAGCCCATGGGGACCTTCAAGCGAACGAAGTCGACGTCGACCACGTCGCAGTTGGGAAACGACCCCTCGAACCGGCCACGGTGGTAGATCTCCAGGAAGAAAACCCCCTTGATCCAGGGGTGCCACATCAGCCGACCGCGGTAGGTGTGGCGATGTCGATCGAACCCATCCGGGATGGTCTTGAGCGTGTGCAGGAGCTTCTTGGTCTTACCGCTGCCCAGATAGAACATGCATCGGTTCTCCAGGTCCGTCTCCGGGCAGGCGCGGCGGAGGCGTTTGTCCTGGCGCAGCGGCTCCATCTTCATGGCGGGCAGCAGCCGCTCCAGAAGCTGGGCCGACTTGAGTCCCCGAGAGAGGGCGACGTTGCCGAACAGAGCCAGGGAGCCCTGGGTCACGGTCCAGGTCTTGCGAGGTACGTCCTTGCCGCAGGTGGGGCCTGCGTTGTCCCCCTCGTAGGTGCCAGCGCACCAGGAGAGCTTGGCCCTGAGCTTCCCCTTTGAGTCGCGCAGCAGGTAGTGAATCTGGGCGCCGTACTGCTCGCTGTCTTCATCCCCGATGTGCCTTCGATGGACTCGTTGAAGGGTAGAGCCGTCTCTGGCGACGCCGAGCGTGAGGCTCTTGCGCCACGGGTTCTCACAGACGGCGTGGGCCTGCGGCGTGGGAAGCGTGGTGACCAGCAAGGTGGTCATGGCGGTGAGCAGCAGGAAGCGTGCGTTCATGTCTGTCCGAGTCGGTCGCGCCTCGGACGTGATGTTTCTTCAGTGAAGGTCGGGATGAAGAGGTGGGCCTCAAGGCGCATCCAGCAATCCGACGCCGGGATACGGCGACCCCGCCGCCGGCCGGACGTCGTCGGGCGGGTCGGGCTGAAGCTCCCAGGTGGTCGGATGGTCTGGCGGGAACTTGTCGGTGTGGGCGCCCGGCTCGATGTTCCGATAGAGGTGGCCATCCCACATGACGTAGTCGCCCTCGTCATAGAACACCGGCTCGCTCCCCAGGTGCGGCGCCGTCACGTCGGTCCACATCTCCACGCGGAAGAAGTCGAAGTCAGCGGGGAAGCCGAAGTCGTGGAACGCGATGGCAGGACTCTCAGTGTTGGTATTATCGGTTGCGGTAACGTTGGGCCGGTCGGTCGACAGCGCAATACTGCCGTCCCACGTGTTGCCGACCAGCTCGATGGGGTTGGACTGGCTGCCGTGGATGCGGATGAGCTCGGCGTTGGGCCCGTTGTCCGTCACCTCGTCGTAGCTGAACACGAACTGGCGGAACGTGTTGTTGGCCAACCGATACGTCGTCGCCCCGTTGGCGTAGGACCCGATGTATGCCCCCAGCTGCCGCGAGTGGCTGTAGTAGTTGTCGAGGAACGCCACCACGTCGCTGGGATTGTGGGTGTCGTTGGGGGCCTCCACCGGGTGCATGTTGATCATGTTCGACGCGCCACCGATGAACACGTTGTGGTGGACCGTCACGCTGCCCATCCGAGGCGCCATCTGGCTGGCGTTGTCCTGGTAGTTCTGGAACGGCGACTTCCAGTCCAGGGCGCCCATCGCGAAGACGTTGTTGTGGATCTCGCTGCCGCCGCCGACCTGACCGATCTGCATCAGCTCGGTGCCGCAGCGCAGGACCCGGTTGTTGAAGAACCGCAGCCCCATGATGCGGTGTTGCGGCTGGCCCTGGGTGCTGCCGAAGTAGATCCCCTCGCTGCCTACGTCGTGGATGTACAGGTCGTGGATCGCGACGTTGACCATGTCCACATCGCCGTCGTCCTTCTTCAGCATCATGCCGGCGAACTCGGCGCGCGTGATCTCGATGAACTCCACCTCAATGTCGGAGGCCTCGCCTACCGCCAGACCCGTGTTGCCCTCGCGGATGAAGGCGTCGTCCACCAGCAGCCCGTAAGTGCCTCGCGAGTTCGCATAGGCGCCGGCGCGGTGGCCCGGGAAGCCTTCGTCACCGGTCGCGCTCACCGGGTCGTAGCGTCCCGTCAGCACCCAGTGGGATCCGCCGCCCACGACAAACAGGTAGTAGTGGTCCAGCCCCCCGACGCGCACCTGGCCACCGATGTTGGTGATGACCAGGCGGTTGTCGGCGCTGCGGTCGGGCAGGTTGCCGATGCGGATGAACGGGTAGTGCCCGGCGGGGATGTAGAGCCGATTGATGCCCTGCCAGTCGACCTCCGGATGGCTTGCCTGGATGTCGGGCAGATAGATGCCGCTGCCTTCGTTGGGCGTTGGGAGCGTGAAGCTCGCGCCGGGCGGGCCGAAGACCCCGTCGACCACGGGCTGTGGGGCGGCGTCGGGCGTGGTGCTTCCCTCGTCCGAGCCCGCATCTGGAGGGACGCTGCCATCGCTGGTCGCGTCCGACCATGCGTCGAAAGCAGGCGGCATCGGGTCTTCGGCCGGACAGCCGCAAAGGACCGCCAGGACGCCAAGCGCAGCGACCCACACGTCGCGTCTCATGGTCTCTCCTCTACATCCGAGAACGGGGTGCCTGCGGCGATGGTGCCTGATGCACCGCCGATCCCCAAACGCTGGTAGACTCCGCGCGTGGCGACACTCCTGCTCATCTCCCCGCCCGTGCTCTACGCCCAGCACTGGATGGGCAACCCTCGGGCCAACAAGCCCCACCTGGCCAGTCTCTCGAGCGCGGTGGCCGACCTGTGTGACGTCCGTCAGCTGGAGCTCGACCGCGGCCAGGTCCACCAGGACGCGATGGCTGAGCTGCTGACCACCCTGATGAATCTGCGCGACGACCTGCTGCTCGTGGGTGTGTCGTGTTGGACCAGCGGCCACTATCTGGGCGCTGTCCAGACCATCGACGTGGTCCGTCAGGTCGCTCCGGACGTGCCCATCGTCGTGGGTGGCCATCACCCCACTGCCGTACCTGCCGACTTCGACGGTCTCGCCGACTGGGTTGTTCTCGGCGACGGCGAGGGGGCGCTGCGCAAGCTCTGCGAGGAGCGACCCAAACCCCCGGACGCGACGGAGCATCTTCAGGGCGCCGCCCTGAGGCACATCGCCACTGCCGACATCGACTGGAACCGCTACGGTCCCAACGGGACGCCTCAGAAAGGCCTCCCCGTGTGGCTCACCACCAGCCGCGGTTGCCCCTTCAAGTGCCGGTACTGCCTCGAGCCCCTGCGGGGTACTACCATGGCCACCTGGAGCGTCTCCGAGACGCTGGCCATCCTCGACCGGCTCATGGACTCCCACGCACCGACCTCGGTCGCCTTCGCGGACCCGCTTTTCGGCGCCAATCGGGCCTGGACGGGGGAGCTGCTGGACGGTCTACGGGAGCGCGCCTATCCAACGACGTTCTGGGCGCAGACCCGCGCCGACGTCGTGACACGCGAGCTGCTGGAGCGCTACGCCCGGCTTCCATTCAAGCTCGACTTCGGGCTCGACGCCGCCAGCCTGACCATGGCGACGGTGATGGAGAAATCCCCCAACCCCGCAAAATACCTCGCGCGCTCTGCCGAGATCCTGCGAGTTGCCGATGAAGTCGGCCTGCTGCATGGCATCTATCTCATCTTCAACTACCCGGGGGAGACCCCCGAGACCACCCGCGAGGCCATGCGGTTCATCGAAGCGCTGAGCTCCGAGCTCGGACCCACTGCGGGCTGGCTGTCGGCCCAGACGTTCTTCATCCTGCCGGGCACCGAGTCGTATCGACGTTTGGACGGGTACGCCAAGGAGTACGGAACCGTCGTGGCCTACCCTCAGTGGTGGAGGCAGCCCGGTGACCAGTACGCCATGGCGACGTCGGTCATTCCTCATCGCGACTGGCGGGGTCGCGAAGCCGAGCTGCGCGACTTCGGACCATGGTCCCAGGGCATCAACCGCGGCTGGGCGCGGCGCCAGCCCCCCGAGCTGCTGGCGTTGGCAGAGGAGTTTCTGGGCCGACCGTTCATCGCGTCCCTGCTCGGCGAGGACCTGACCGTTGCGCAGTCGGCGCTGAAGGCTTAGCGTCGTAGCCGATGGAGGGATGGCGAAACGCTCTGACATCGGCGGTCGGAGGCGCAGCGATGCTGATGCCCGGTCCGCTCCTTGCGAGCGGTCCACAGTCGGCCAGGGTTACCACGGTCGCCGTCGCCACCCTGCAGCACCCGGCGGGCTCCGCATGCGTCGCACATCGCACCGCCGATGTCCTCGCCGAGGCCCTTGGCAAGCAAGCGTCGTCCGCATGGGCGGTTCTGTCTCGCACTCAGGTGCTTCGCCGCGAGCGTGAGCTGGCAGCGCCCGGCAGCCTCAGCGGCACCCAGCTCCCCGCGCTGGCCCAGCTGCTGAGCGCGACCGTCGTGGTCGGCGGCAGCGTCGGGCCGGACGGGACCCCGTCGCTCGTCCTCTACGACGTGCGGAAGGGCTCCAGCACCAAGGTGGCGGGGGCCGCCGGAGTGTCGAAGGCCCTGGGATTCAAGGGCACGCCGTCCATGACGCCTGCTCCTGCCTACCCCTCTGGCGCGTCGTGCGAAACCTATGCGGCGGCACGCGCTGGCTTCGACCGACGCTCACCGAAAGCCCTGAAGACCGCCGTGAAGCTGGCGAAGAAGGCGCTCAAGGCCGCGCCGAAGGACCCCCGGGTCCTCGCGCATGTTTCCCAGGTGTTCACCCGCTCGAACAATCCCGGCGAGGGCCTCAAACTGGCTATCGCGTCGTCTGCCGCCGCACCCCAATACGTCGAGGCGCACTGGGCCCAGGGGTTGGCGCACGACTACCTGGACGCCTGGGAGAACGCGATTGGGTCGTACACCACCGCCGCGGCGATGGACCGCGGGTTCGGGGACTTGCGTACCAATCTCGGCATGGTTCACCTCAGGCTCGACGACTTGACCAACGCGTTGGGGCATCTCGAGCAAGCGCTGGCATTGGACGAAGGGTCGGATCCGGCCCGACTGAACCTGGCGACGGCGGCCATCGCCGCTACCGACGGGACGCTGGCGCTGCGCGTCCTCAAGCCGATTCGCCGCGACAGTCCGTTCAAGGCTCAGGTCGACTTGACCCGGGGGCAGGCGCTGAACCTGCTGGGCCGCTCGACCGAAGCGCAGGGCGTTCTGGCCGGGCTGCTGCAGGCTCCCGGTCAGCTCGGCGCGGAGGCGCGCTACGAGATGGCCGTCGCCCAGCTGAGCGCGGGAGTCACCGACGACGCCAAGTCGGGTTTCCAGGCGCTGACGACCTCGCAGAACCCGAAGCTGGTGGTGCGGGCGGTGGTCGGTTTGGTGCGTGTCGCGTTGCGCACCGGCGACCTGGCGGGCGCTGACGCCCAGCTCGCGCAGCTGGCCAAGAACCCGGAGCTGCGCGACGACCCTCTGACCTTGCGTGCACGAGCGCTGGTGGCCGTGGCTCGGGGGGACTACATGAACGCCGATCAGATGCTGAAGGCGGCGGTCGCAAGGCGCCCCCGCGACCATGAAGCCTGGTACGACCTCGGCGTGCTTCGCCAGCGCCACCTGTCCAAGCAGGCGGAGGCGGCTACGGCCTACTCTCGGGCCATCGCGGCGAACCCCCGCGCCCACTGGGCCCATCAGAACCTGGGTATCCTCAGGCTCGCCGCCAACAAGCCTGGCGAGGCGGTCGCCCACTTCCGGGCCGCCTACCGTCTCCACCAGGCCAGCGGTGCCATCGCCAACAGCCTGGGCGTGGCGTTGGCGCGGTCGGGCAAACGCGAGGAGGCTCTGAAGACCTGGCGCGAGTTCGTCAAGCGCGCCAAGAGCGCTCGACCCGTGTGGCCGGTGCCTCCCGCCCTCTCCAAGAACCTCGCCGCCCTGGAGGACGCTGCCAAGTGAGCTCCAACGAAGACGACAAGGTCGGCGGCGGATCGGACACTGTCATGGGGCCGCGCCCTCAGGACCCCAAGAGTTTCGCGCGCACTGCAGCGTCGCCCAAGCCGTTGGCGGACCTCGTTCCGGGCGCCCACATCGACACCTCCCAGGCGACCGTGGGAGCGCCCAGCCCTGGCGCCCAGCCCGCGCCTACCGAGCAGAACGCCCCGACGGGATTGCCTCAGCGCGGGCAGGTGATCGCCGATAAGTACGAGATTCTGAAGAAGATCGGCGAAGGCGGTTTTGGCGCGGTCTACATCGCCCACCAGAAGTTGGTCGACCGGAAGGTCGTCATCAAGGCGCTGCGGCGCGAGCTGACGGCCAATCCGGACATGGTGCAGCGGTTCCTCGTGGAAGCACGGGCGGCCAGCAAGGTGATGCACCCCAACGTCGTGACCATCCACGACTTCGGCTACACCGACGAGGACATGGGCTACCTCGTCATGGAGTTCATCGAGGGGCGCGAGCTCGACGATGTCCTCAAGCAAGAGACCAAGCTCGAGTGGCCACGCGCCCTGAAGATCACCCGGTCCATCGCCGAGGCGTTGGCCGAAGCGCACAGCCACGACATCGTTCATCGGGACATGAAGCCTCAGAACGTGATGCTGACGCGGGCGGGGCAAGACACCGACTATGTGAAGGTCCTCGACTTCGGCATTGCCAAGCTGCGCGAGAGCGAAAAGCCGCGGTTGACCAAGACGGGCATGGTCATGGGGACCCCCAGCTTCATGGCGCCCGAGCAGCTGGAGGGCAAGGACGTGGGCCCGGCGGCGGACACCTACGCCCTGGGCTGCATGCTGTCCTTCATGCTCACCGGACAGCTGCCGTTCGAGGCGCCCACGATGACGGCGCTGGTGGTCAAGCACCTCATGGAGGAGCCGCCCGTTCCCAGTCAGCGGGTGCCGGACGCAGCGATCCCCGCGGCGGTCGACGCACTCGTCACCGAGTGCATGGCCAAGGCGCCCGAGCAGCGGCCCACGATGCTGGCGCTCATCGAGCGCATCGACAGGCTGATGGCAGGCGGCGCCGGGGCGGCGCCTGCGCATCTCGTGACCGCGCCGGCGCATGCGAGCAAGGTCGAGGACCTGCTGCCTCCACCGGCCGCGGGGGCCGGCAAGAAGAAGAGCTTCCCGATGGCGATCGTCGCTGGGGTGGTCATTGGCCTTGGGGCCGTGGCGGCCATCATCGCGACGAGCGGCGGGGACTCAGGCTCCACGCCAAACTCCGGCGCAGTCGTCGAGCGGCCGGCGGCCGTGACACAACCCGACGCGACCACGACCCAACCAGCGCCGAAGAAGAAGCCGGATGCCACGGTGGGGGTTGGGCCGACCCCCGATGCCGCCTCGTCCGCGGTGGCCAAGCCGGCACCCAAGCCGGCGTTGCCCAAGCTCGATCCGGGCGCGGGCAATGGCTTCCGCCTCGACGGCATCCCGGTTACGGTGAAGCCGCGCTGAACCGGGACTGGGCCTTGTAGGCCGAGGCGCTTCGCCTCAGACTGGGGCAATTCGACCCGGAGAGGCCCCGCCACCAGCATGACCGAAGCGACGCCCACGAGCCTCTTCGCCTTCGTCGATCGCGATACCGCGACCCGGAAGACCGTGAAGGCCCACTTCGAGGAAGGCGCGCTGAACGTCCGCGTCATCTCTTCGCTGCGCGAGGCCAAGCGCGCCATCGGTGACCCCTCGCTGTCGGCGCTGGTGACCGATTTGGACCTTGGGGGGCGTCGCGTCGGGCTCGACCTGTGCGCCTACGCCCACGCCCGCAACCCCGAGCTGCCGGTGATCGTGACGGGTGTGTCGGGTCGTGGAAAGGTCCGCAGCGACGTGCTCGCGGCAGGCGCCTGGGACGTGCTGCCCAAGCCGTTGGATCTGGCGCAGCTGGCCAACTCGGTGCAACGGGCGGTGGAGCACCGCGAGCTCAAGAACGAGGTTCAGCGGCTGCGCTCGCTGACCGCCGAGGTCCCCGACGCCATGGTCGGCGAGAGCGCCGCCATGGGTCGGGTGCACGACCTCATCGACCGGGTGGGGCGGACCGGGGTCAGCGTGCTCATCACCGCGGAGACCGGGTGCGGCAAGGAGCTCGCGGCGAAGGCCATCCACCGGGTCAGCAGTCGGCGCGACGGCCCGTTCGTGCCGGTCAACGTGGCGGCGATTCCGGAGACGCTGCTGGAGAGTGAGCTCTTCGGGCACAAGAAGGGCGCCTTCACGGGTGCCATCTCCGACCACCAGGGGCTCTTCGAGCAGGCCAGCGGGGGCACCTTGTTCCTGGACGAGATCGGCGAGATGCCGGCCGCCATGCAGGTGAAGCTGCTGCGGGCTCTGGAGGAGAGCCGGGTGCGCCCGGTGGGCAGTACGCGGACGGTGCGATTCGACGCCCGCATCGTGGCGGCGACCAACCGCGACCTGGAAGCGGAGATCGCGACCGGGGCCTTTCGGGAGGACCTGTACTACCGCCTCAATGTGGTGAGGCTGACCATTCCTCCCCTGCGCGACCGTGGCAACGACGTGCTGCTGTTGGCGCAACATTTCGTGAAAGAGTTTGGCAGCAAGCACGGCATCGCGATGGAGGGGCTGGACGCCGCCGCCTCCGAGGCGCTGCTGGACCACCCCTGGCCCGGAAACGTCCGCGAGCTGAGGAACGCCATCGAACGCGCGGTGGCGCTGGCGCAGAACAACGTCGTCACTCTGGGGGACCTGCCGCGCCGGGTCCGCGAGTCGGCGGCGTCGGTCGTCCCCGCGCCCGCGCTCGCACCGCCGCCCCAGGCGTCTCTGTCCATGCCGAGCGACGCCATCATCACGCTGGCCGAGCTGGAGAAGCGCTACATCCTCGAGGTCCTCGCGCGGCTGCAGTTCAACCGCAGCAGCGTCGCCGAGGTGCTGGGGATCGACCGTAAGACGCTGTACCGCAAGCTGAAGAAGTGGGAGGCCGAGGGTGTTGCTGTGAAGGAACAGTGACTCTTGGATCCGAATGGCATGAGCGCTTGCCCGGCTGGCGCCGACCAAACGCTCTATCATCCTTCAACTATTAGATGTATCGCCCTTCGGGCTCCTAAAGGCTGCTCATCAGCACCACTGGCGTGGCACTGATGATCACGACCGCTTGTTCATGTTGCGTCTGACCGTTTGGGCATGGATTCGTCCGACGCGCGGTTGGAACGAACATGTCACGGTCAGAAACCTGACCCGATCCCTGCCCCCGCGGTAGAACCTGAGACACGGCATGTTCCTCCCTCCTCCCATAGCGGCCGCCGCCGTGGCGCTTGTCGCATGGGTCTATCCAGGCGCCTGGAGCCACGCGTCGTCGGGTGACGATGCCCCGCCGTCGGCCAAGCGGCGTGTCTTGCTGGTGGGCATCGATGGATTGCGACCCGATGCGCTGAGGCGGTCGCGGACGCCTCACCTCGACAGCCTGTGGAAGGGGGGCGCCTACACCTTCGACGGACGGACGGGCAGCGTGCCACGCAGCGGTCCCGGTTGGACGTCACTGCTCACGGGCGTTGGCCTCGGCAAGCACAAGGTGACCAGCAACAACGCCATCGCTGCCTCAGCGGTGCGGAAGTGGCCGACCCTGTTCGAGCGGTTCAAGCACCATCGGCCAAAGGGCGAGACCATGGCGTTCGTGGCATGGACGCCGCTGGCCGACGAGATCCTCACCAACAGCGGTCTCGACGTCCTCATCACGGGACCTGATCGGGTCGTGGAGAAAGAAGCGGTCCAGTCGCTCGAGAGCTTTGAGCCGGAGCTTGTGTTCGTGCACTTCAACGCGGTCGATCACGCGGGCCACACCGCGGGCTACAACCGCGGGCGCGGCGCATACCGCGATGCCATCGAGCGCACCGACAAGCGGTTGGGGAGCCTGCTGGCCGCCATCGACGCGCGCGGCGACCGGCAGGAGTGGCTCGTCGTCGTGGTCACCGACCATGGCGGCAAAGGCTACGACCATGCAGACGGCCACATCCTGAACCGGCGTATCTTCGCCATCTTCAACGGCGCGGGGGTTGTCCCGGGGAAGCTGACGGGCCGTCGGATCCGGCTGCAGGACATCACGCCGACCGTCCTCAGCTGGCTCGGTCACCCCACCTCGGTCGCTGCGGGACTCGACGGGGTGAAGGTCGATTCGGTCGTGTCGCAGAGCGCCGCGGCGAAAGCCCCGAAGGGAGACGTCCAGGTCACCGACAGCCAAAAGCGCGCGGAGTCCGTGGCCAACTGATTAGTACGGCTAGCGCCGCAGCCGTGCTGATCATCGGTGCCACGCAGTGGCGCTGAGGAGCAGCCTTTAGGAGCCCGAAGGGCGATACATGTAATAGTTGAAGGATGATAGAGTGCTTGGCCGGCGTCAGCCGGGCAAGCGCTCGTGTCATCCTGATCCGTCCGGGACGACCGGGACACTTGCGGGACACCCACCCTTGGCACCGCCTTGACCATCTCGTTATTTCAGTGGGTTGGGGGTTGGCACGAGGGTTGCTTTGTGCAGACGAACGCGCTCGTCGTCGGCGAGTGTGGCACTGTGCAGAGGACTGGTTCACGACAAGGGGTGGAGATGAGAGGTGGAGCCATTGGATTCCTGGCACTGGCGTGCTTGGTGTCGGGATGTCCTGACGAGACGACAAGTACGCCGGATAATGGAACGGGTGTGGATGTCAGCACCGACACCACGGGATCGGGAGACGGCGTCGTAAGTCCGGACGGGACGGAGGACGTCGCACCGGATAGTTCCGTCGATCCCGACACGGTCGAGGCCGACGCTGACGCCACGGCCGATGGAGCGGCTGACATCGGGCCGGGCGATGCTGGCGGTGATGCGACGCTCGATGGCGGCGGAGATGCTGCCGCCGACGTTGCACCACAGGATGGCGTAGGTGACGCCAGTGGCGACGCGGCTGGCGGCGATGCGGCCGGTGACGCCACGTCTACCGACGCAGTGGCCGACGGCAGTAGCGATGCTTCGGCCGACGCTGGGAGTGACGCCACGGCCGACGCTGGGAGTGACGCCACGGCCGACGTTGTCAGTGATGCCACGGCCGACGCGGCAGCGGACACGACCAGCGATGCCGGCGCCGACGCGGCGGCGGATGCCTCGGCGGACGCTTCCGTCGATGGGGGCGTGGACGCCGCGACCGACGCAGCGTCGGACGCGAGCGTGGACACCACCCCGGACGCTTCCGTGGACACTGCGGATGCCGCCGTCGACGCTCAGCCTGACGCCAACCCGGATGGCACCGCCGACGGTGACGCCGGGGCCGAATGCACCATCGACACGGATTGCGCCGCCCTCGAAGACGGCGACCTGTGCAACGGCACGCTCGTCTGCAACGTGGGTGTGTGCGAGATCGATCCGGCCACGGTGGTCACTTGCACGCCCGCCGCGTGTCAGGACTCCAGCACCTGCGAGCCTGCAACCGGTCAATGCGTGCCGGTGGTCAGCGCCGATGACACCCCCTGCGACGACGGCAACGCCTGCACCCTCGACGAGGTCTGCACCGGTGGTACCTGCGCGTCAGCCACAGGTCCGGGTTGCGACGACGGCTCGATCTGTACCGACGACACGTGTGACCCAGCGGTCGGCTGCATCAACAGCCCCGTCGACTGCGCCGACACCGACCCGTGCACCATCGACAGCTGCGACGAAGCGCTCGGCTGCCAGAGCGCACCGGCCCCTAACGGTAGTGCGTGTGACGACGGCGACCTCTGCACCGAAAGCCTATGTTTGACTGGCAGCTGCCTTCCAATGGGGCCGGTGACCTGCGACGACGGGAATCCCTGCACCGTCGACAGCTGTGACTCGGCGGTCGGCTGCATCGGCACCGATGACCTGACCGCCTCGTGTGACGACGGCAACGCCTGCACCACCACCGCCTGTGTGGCCAAGACCGTGAGCACGGCCACCTGTGAGGAGCTGGGCTGGAGCGCCACCAACTTCGGCGATCCCACCATTTGCGGCGAGTCCGACGGTCTGCTGACCTGCAGTGGCTTCGTCGACTACGCCACGGCCCAAGCCCAGTGTGCGGCCATCGGAGCGCGCCTCTGCAGCGTGGTGGAGCTGGCCAACAACGAAACGCGCGGCACTGGATGTGGTTACGACGCCCAGCTGACCTGGTCGACGAGCCCCTGCGCCGCCGGCGGAACGCATCACTGGGTGCGCGTGGGCGGCACCAACAACGGAACTGCCACCGAGTGCCGCTCCACGACCTCTGGGCTGGCGGTGGTGCGTTGCTGCGCCGACACGGCCAATGCGACCGGCAACGCCACCTGCGATGCCGTGGGTGCCGAATGCGCTGGCAACGGGAGCGGTTGCAGCACCCTGACCTGCGACCCGGCCACCGGCTGCACCGTGGCCGACGTGGACCCCGGCACGTGCGACGACGGTATCGACTGTACGGCGGACAGCTGCTCGGAGTTTGCGGGCTGCGCCAACGTCGCCGACGCGACCCTGTGCGACGACGACGACCCCTGCACCATCGACACCTGCGACCTTGAAATCGGCGCGTGCACCAACCTCCCTGCTTGCGACGATGGTATCGACTGCACCGTCGACACCTGCGACGCCCTCACCGGAGCGTGCGCGTCCACCCCTGACGACAGCGCATGCGACGACGGTCAGGCGTGCTCCAGCGAGGTGTGTGACCCGGTGAGCGGCTGCGAGTACACCAATGACGCCGCCCTTTGCGATGACGGCAACATCTGCACCGTCGACACCTGCACCCAGTTTGTGGGCTGCGAGAATGTCCAGGACGACAGCGGCTGCGACGACGGTGACCAGTGCACGGTGGACACCTGTGACCCCAGTGGGAATGGCGCCTGCGTGTTCACGCCCAGCCCGGGTCTGGCCTGTACGACCGATGGTGGCTGCAGCACGGGCACCTGCGGGACCCCCGTTGCAAGTACCAGCGATTGCGCCGGCCTGGACCCTGCGGCGACCGGCAGTACGGATGTTTGCGCCACCAACGTCTCCGGCGCGGGCTGCGCCTCGACCCAGGCCGATGCGGCCGCGGCCTGCACGGCCGGAGGCGGGCGCCTGTGCACGCTGGGCGAGTTCCAGGCCGGGGAGGTCCCCGAGGGCACGCCGTGCGCCGAGGGCAACGGGTATGTCTGGACCGGGACTCCCTGCGATGCCGCGTCCAGCTGGGCCTTCCCGCTGGCCGCGCCGGTGGCGGGTCTGACCGCGGAGTGCGTCCTGAACGTCCAGGATTCCATCGCCCAGGCATGCTGCTACGACGAAGACCCCGCGACGGCCGCTGCACAGGTCGAGTGCGTACCCGAGCAGACCCCGTGCGCCGGGGACGGACAGCTCTGCACCCAGGTGGCCTGCGATGATGGTTGCGTCGCCCAGGACGAAAACGTGCCGACCTGCTGCGATACCGACTCGACCGAGTGCAGCAACTCCGCCTGCCTGGCTTGCGTGGGCGCCGCCGACGACTACTGCATCGACACCGAGTTCGACAGCTTCTGTGTGGATTGCGCCCTCGGCGGGGAAGGGTTCGGTGGGGCCTGTGCTGGGGTGGACTGCACCGCAGAGTGTGCCTGCGACCTTGGCTGCGACGACGCCAACGACTGCACGACCGACACCTGCAGTCCCACGGCGGGTTGCGTGCAGTCGCCCGACGATCCGGCGGTGTGTGGGTGCACCACGGACGCGGACTGCGATGACGCCGACCCCTGCACGGTCGACGTCTGCGACGGCTTCACCGGGTGCCAGAACTTCGTGGACCCGGACTGTCCGTAGTCAGACGGTAGGGATGCGGTGATCGGCAACCCGGTCACCGCGCTCCTACGCGCTGTTGGCGGTCACGACGGCCGAAAGGGCCCCTCCGGGTCTGCATCGGTCGCCGTGGCGCGCTCCCAGAGGCTGCCTTCGGGCGGCCTTCGTCGTAATGGGTCCCGCCCGAAGGCGCGGCCGACCAGACCGATGGGCGTGACGATCAGGGCGTAGATGCTGAACAGCAGCAGGAACGTCACGGTCACCCGGATCGGCGTCGTGACCACGTACAGGACCCGATAGAACGTCTCCATCAGGCCTCCCCGCCGCGCTTGCGCACGATGAACCGGTCCAGCACCAGCAGGTCCAGCTCCGACTTCAGGAACGTGTCCAACGCGGTCTCGGCGTCGGCCACGATGGGCTGCCCCGCGTCGTTGAAGCTGGTGTTCAGGACCACCGGGCAGCCGGTGGCCTGCGCGAAGGCTTCGATGAGGGCCCGATAGCGGCCGTGCCGATGGTCGACGGTCTGGAGCCGGGCCGTCCCGTCGACGTGGGTGACCGCGGGGATGACGCGTCGCTTGTCTTCCCGCACCGTCGCCACCAGCGTCATGTAGGGGGCGTCCAGGTCATCAGGGACGTCGAAAAACTCTGCCGCCCGCTCACGGAGCACCGCCGGCGCAAACGGGCGAAACGGCTCCCGATGCTTGATGCGGGCGTTGATGATGTCCTTCATGTCGGCGCGGGTGGGGTTCGCCAGGATGCTGCGGCTGCCCAGGGCTCGCGGGCCGAACTCAAGCCGGCCCTGAGCCCAGCCGACCAGCGCCTCGCCCGCCAACTCGGTGGCCACCGCGTTGACGAGGGCACCTTCGTCGTCGTGCTCTTCGACCGTGACCTCGGTGGCCCGTGCGTCCAGCGCCTCGCGCGCCGATGTCTCCGTGACGGCGGGGCCAAGCAGTGAGGCCTGCATGCCGTCCTCGCTGCCCACCGTCCGGGCCTGGCCGAGCAGCTGGTGGCGAACGTAAAGCGCGGCCCCCAGCGCGCCCCCGGCGTCGCCGGATGCGGGCTGCACCCAGAGGTCGTCGAAGGGCCCCTCCCGCAGCACCTTGCCATTGGCGACGCAGTTCAGCGCCACGCCGCCCGCCATCACCAGGTGGCGTGCCCCGGTCAGCGCTTTGGCATGCCGGGCCATGGTCATGACGATGTCTTCGGTGACCGCCTGCACCGACGCTGCCAGGTCCTCTCGCTTGGCCCCCTCGAACAGCCCCGCGAACCGACGATTCGTCATTTGGTGACCGACGCAGTAGTCGAAGTAGCGCAGGTCGAGCCAGAACGACCCATCCTCCCGGATGTGGACCAGATGGTCCTTGATGGTCTCGACGTAACGTGGCTCGCCATAGGGCGCCAACCCCATGAGCTTGTACTCGCCCTGCAGCACCCGAAAGCCGCAGAACTGGGTGAACGCCGAATACAGCAGGCCCAGAGAGTGCGGGAATCGCTGCTCCACCAGCGGCTCGATGCGGTGACCGCGGCCGTGCCCGATGGTCGCCGTCGCCCACTCGCCGACCCCGTCGATGGTCAGGATGGCGGCCTCCTCGAAGGGCGACGGGAAGAAGGCGCTGGCGGCGTGGGCTTCGTGGTGCCGGGTGAAGACAAACCGTTTTCCGTAGGCCTTCTGGAGCATGCGGTCGAGGCGCCGCCGGACGAACAGCTTCTGTTGAAGCACGATGGGCAGCGCCTTGAAGAAGCTTGTGAACCCGCGCGGCGCAAAGGCCAGGTAGGTCTCGAGCAGCCGGTCGAGCTTGAGCAGGGGCTTGTCGTAGAAGGCGACGTAGTCCAGGTCGGCCGGGCCGATGCCCGCCTGCTCCAAGCACCAGGTGACCGCCTGCTGGGGCAGCTCCCGGTCATTCTTGATGCCGCTGAAGCGCTCCTCTTGAGCCGCGGCGGCGAGGGTGCTGCCCACCAGCAGCGCGGCCGCCGAGTCGTGGTACAAGCCGGAGACACCCAAGATGGAGCTGGAGGCAGCGTCGCTCACGTCTGCTGAGTACCATAGCCTGGGCGGGACCGGGATGGGGCTGAGGTACGTTGACCAAACGTAACCGGGTCACTAACACTAACGGCGCATGTCCAACAGCAGCCGATTCGCCGTCGCGGTGCACGCGCTGGCCGTCCTCGCCCTCAAGCGCGACCGTCCGGTCTCGTCGGCGGACCTTGCCGACAGCATCGGGACCAACCCCGCCTTCGTGCGGCAGATTCTGATGCAGTTGAAGGCCGCCGGACTCGTGAAGGCGCGCCTGGGCAAGATGGGGGGCTCGCTGCTTGGCGACGCGCCGGACGCGATCTCGCTGCTGGATGTCTACGACGCCGTGGAGGGCACCAACCCGGTGTTTGCACGCCACAAGAGCCACCCCAGCGAAGATTGCGTCGTCGGCCGCCACATCCTGACCGTCCTCGACGAGGTCACGGCCCCGGCCGAGGACGCCTTCCGGACGGAACTGGCGGGTTCGACCATCGCCACGGTGGTCGACCAGATCGGCAGGCACGCTCCCGCAGGCTAGCCGCACAACTGCTGGCGCCGGACGTTGGCGACGCGTAGAACGTTGGCCATGCGTTTCATCGCCTTTCCGCTGCTCGCGGCGCTGCTGGTCGGCTGCGCTGACCCGGATCCCTCCGCTACCTCGGGCGCCGTCGACACCGTCGAAGATGTCAGCGCGCCGGACGCTTCCGCGGAAACGTCCGACACCGGCACAGCAGACGCCAGCGCTCCGAGTGACGGCGGTCCCGACGTCGTCGAAGACGTCGAAGAAGACGTGGCCGGCATCACCAACGCCAACGCCGGCGTCACCGAGGGCTCGCGCCTCATCCTCCACCCGGATGCCCTCGAAGGGTTCTTCATCTACGGCATCGGCGCTGACCCCGACAGCGCCATCACCCAGGTGGGCAACACCTCCATCGGCATGGTGTCGGTCGTCGCCGCCGTCGAGTTCGCCGACAACCTGTTCACCATCCGGGTGCTGGACCTGGAGACCGCGGTCCCGGTGCCCGGGGACGAGGGCGTCCTGGAGCAATACGCCGCCGAGCTGCTCGACGACGGCACCATCGCCGTCGACTTCGAGACCAACGAGGCGGGCCTCGAGGTCCAGTTCCTCGACGCGTGCACCTACCGGCAGACCCTGTACACGCTCGAGCAGCCGCCGCTGTACGCCGACCAGCTGCTGACCTGGGCCGCGGTCGAGATCTTCGCGCCGTTCGACTGCGACGACGTCGGCGTGCCCCCGTCGTTGGGCGTCAACGTTCACTTCCTGCGCCGGCTCCACGCGACCGACGACTTCGAGGTCCGAGTCGACGACCCGGACAGCCCCTTCGGCTTCTTCGCCACGCCCGTGCCCGGGCCGACGAAGGGGCAGATGATGTCGCGCCTGCCGGGCATCGGCCCCGACCACCCGGACGGGACGCTCACCTACCACGTCACGGCCAACCTCCCGCCCGAGTATCGCATCACCGTCGAGCAGGTGGTCGAGCGGTGGAACGACGGCCTCGCCGAGGCCGGCCTCAATCGCCCGTTCCTGGTGGAGGACGCGCCCCCTGGCATCTACCCGTGGGACCCTCGCTATCGGGTCATCTTCTGGGACTCGTCCAAGGACAGCGGCGCCATCGCGCCCTTCACGGACAGCCCGGTGACCGGTGAGATTTTTGCTTCCGACGTCATTCTCTGGCTCGGAGATATGGAGCGCATCGTCGAGAGCTACGACACCTTCTTCACCAAGTTCCCGGACTTCGATCCGGGGCCCGTGGACCCCGTTGAGATGGGCGAGATGGGCGAGATGGACGAGATGGGCGATCCTGTGGCGCTGCAGGCCCGGTTCGACGCCGCCGCGGCCACGCTTCCCGCCCGGGTGCTGCGGCGCCGAATCCACCATCGGCGTCCATTGAAAACCGGCGCCACCGCACGGGCGATTCACGACATGGTGATGGCCGACTTCACCACCGAGGAGATCCAGCGCTACATCCTGGCCGACTTCCTGACCCACGAGATCGGCCACAACCTGGGGCTGCGCCACAACTTCTTCGCCTCCATCGACGCCGACCATATCCCCGAGGGCGCTCCGGCGACCTCCACGATGGACTACGTCTGGGGCCTCACCGGTCCAGGCGTCTACGACATCGACGCGATGCGCTACGGGTACGGCGCCGGGCCGCTGGTCGACGACTACCTGTTCTGCACCGATCACGAGGTGGTGCACGACCCCGGTTGCGACCGCTGGGACTTCGGCCACCCCCTGACCTACTGGATGGGCGTGGTCGACGACCTGGCCGAGAAGTACCCCGCCGACACGCCCATGGAGGAGATGCTCGAGCTGGCGCAGCAGAAGCGCTGGGACGACCTGTTCACCCGGCTGCGTCAGTTCGTGAACACGGGCTACGAGCAGTTCGACCCCGCCCTCTTGGTGGACACCTTTGGGTTCATCCTCGACGTGGTGACCTGCGACGGCTACGCCTTCGGGGAGTGCCCGTACCACGTGTACTTCCGGGCGCGGATGGGGCTGCAGCTGCTTTACTGGGCCTACAGCTCAGGTGGCGAGCTCCTTGCTCTGCCAGAGCTGACCGCCGACCAGCGGACGCAGCTGTTGACGACGTACGAGGCGCTGGTCAAAGACACCACCCAGCCGCTCGATCTCAAGCAGCCGCTCATCGACAAGCTGGCCAATTCCCAGGTCGAAGGCACCAAGGAGCTGCTGACCGCCTTGGCCTTGTGGTTCGCCGACCTGTCGGCGCCCAACGACCACCAACAGGCGGTCGGGGCGATGATTGCCAAGGCGGTGAGCGAGCTCTAGAGGTCGTGCAGCACGACCCCCTCCAGAGCGCCGCGCCGTGTCCGCAGGTAGGCGAAGAAGGCATCGGCCACCACCCTCACCCGGGCCGTGTGCCGTAGGTCTGGGTGCACCAACACCCACAGTGAACTCTCGGCGCCCTCCAGGGGCGGTGAGATCCGGTGGATGCGGTCGTCCTGGTCTCCGACGAAGCACGGCAGTAGCCCGAAGCGAGGCGCCGACAGCAGCATCTGGTGCATCGCAGGGACGGACGACACGCGCATGGCAGGCGTGGGGGCCTGGGCCCAGGTCTCGAACCAGCGGAGAGCCGGGAGATGGCCCAGAGTCTCGCTGTAGCCCACCCAGCGGCTGCCCTTGGCATCCTCCAGGCGCGCCCCGGCGGGGCCGTAGACCGCCCAGCCGATGGTGGCGACGCGCCGCCCGACGGAGTCGCCCGGGGGCTGCGCGCAGGCGCGGATGGCCACGTCTGCGTCGCGCCGACCGAGGTCGTAGAACCCGTCGCTGAACTCGAACTGAAGCGTCAGCTCGGGGTAGTTCTCCTCCAGAAGCGTCGACGGCTCCGCCATCATCGGGAGCATGGATTCCGGCGCGGTCACGAGGACGGTGCCGGTGAGGCTGTCATCGGTGGCCGTGGCGGCCCGGCAGATGGCGTGGAATTCGTCCTCGATCCGCTGCGCGTGGGGCATCACGACGCTGCCGAACTCGGTCAGCTCGTAGGTCGTCGCGCCTTTCACGAACAGTTTCTGACCGAGGTCTTTCTCCAGCGCGTTGATGCGGCGCCACGCCGTGGTGTGACTCATCCCGAGCGCCTCGCCGGCGGCCGTGAGGGTCTTGTGGCGGTGGATGGCGAGAAGCACCTGGACGTCGTCCCATTTCATCGCTGCAGCCTATCATTGTGCACGATTGCAATCACAGCAATCATCGACGCGGCCCAAGCAGGTGCTATCCTGGGTCGCCCAACCGGCCCAAGGCCCAGCACCATCTCCATGCAGTCCAAGAGCGCCGCCTCAGCCATGTCGAACCTGGCGCCCGCGCTCGTCCTCAACACATGCGCCTTTGTCGTGCTGGAGCTCGGGCTCACCCGGATCCTGGCCGTCAGCCAGTGGTACCACTTCGCCTTCATGGTCATTAGCATCTCGCTGCTGGGCGGTGGGCTCGGGCCGCTGGTGCTGACCTGGCTCGGTGACGATACCCCCGAGGCGGCACTGGCTCGGCTTCGAAGAGTCGCGTGGGTGCTGCCGGTGGCTGCGTTTCTGGCGTTCCTCGGGTTCGACAACCTGCGCTTCGAGCCGTTCTTGTTGGGCACGGACTCGGCCCAATGGCTCTACGTGCCGCTGGGCTGCCTGTTGCTGGCCCTGCCGTTCTTCCTGGCGGGGATGGCCACCGCCCTGTTCTTCGTCATCCGGCACCACGAATCGCACCGGCTCTACTTCGTGGACCTGGCCGGAGCGGCGGTCGGGGCGCTGCTGTTCGGGGTTGCCGTGGGCGACCTTGACGCCTACACCACCGTAGCCGTGGCTTGTGCGCTCTGGGCGGGGGCGGGGGTATGGCTGAGCCGCGGCACCGACACCCAGTGGCCGGCGGTGGCCGTCGCGATCGCTTCGGTCATCGCCGTGGCGCTGGCTCCTGGTACCCAGGTTCGACTGTCAGAGACCAAGCGCATCGGCGGCCGCCCCGCACAGGAGGTCCTGTACGACTCGGCGCACACGGTGTTCTCCGACCAGACGGCGGAGGCGCGTCTGGACGTGGTGAAGACGCGCGACGGCTACCGGATGGTCCTCGATGCCGGCACCTCGGTCACCCGGATGCTGAAGCCAAAGGCCGCCGCCAAGACGCTGCGTGACATGCGGGCGGTGCTGGCGGAGCTCAAGCCCAGCAGTGTCCTGGTGCTGGGCTCGGGCGCCGGGCTGGAGGTGCGACACGCGCTGGACGCCGGGGCCAAGCGGGTGGTCGCGGTGGAGCTCAACCCGCTGGTCAACACGCTCGTGACGGGGAAGTTCGCGGGCGCCGCCGGAAAGGTGTTCGCCGACCCGCGTGTCACCCTCCACACCGACGAAGGCCGCAGCTTCCTGATGCGCAGCGACGAGCGCTTCGACGCCATTCTGTGCGTCCACACCATCAGCAACGCCGCGCTCAGTAGCGGTGGTCTGTCGCTCGCCGAGAATTACGTCCTCACAAGAGAGGCGTTCGAGACCTACTACGACCACCTGAGCGACCGCGGCTTCGCGTTCTTTACCCGGCCGCGGTTCCAGCTGCGGCGCCTCCAGGACACCGCGCGGGCGGCGTGGGCGGAGCGCGGCGTCACCGACTTTGGGCCCCACGCCATGGCCGGCGTGTCGCCCAAGCAGCGGTTCTACGGAACCTTGCTGCTGAGCCGGCCCAGTCTCTCGCCGGCCCAGCGTGACCGACTGGAGAGCGCGTTCAAGAACGTGGGTCTCCTCACGCCGCGGGAGCTCCCGGTCCCCGCGCGGTCCCTGACGACGCCGAGCACGGACGACAAACCCTTCTTCAATCAGCGGGTGGCGCTGACCGACCTGCGCTGGGAGGACATCACCAGCGTGTTTGGCGGCAACGCGCGGCTGGCGATCGAAGATCGTCCCGTGGCTGAGGTCACGATGCTCCTCTTGCTGGGCCAGCTGGCGCTGCTCGGGGGCTTCTTCTTCCTGGTCCCGCTCATCCTCGCCCGGCGTCGTCGGGCGGCGTCCGAGCGCGGCGGGTTCCTGGGCGCCGGGGTTTATTTCTTCCTGCTGGGGCTGGCGTTCCTGTTCGTCGAGATGGCGCTCATCCAGAAGCTGACGCTGTACCTCGGTCAGCCGACCCTGGCGTTCGCTGTGGTCCTCGCCGGGATGCTGGTGTTCGCCGGGCTCGGGAGCCTGACCGACCGTCGGTTCGGGCGCGAGACCAACCATCTGGTGCTGGGCCTCGGTCTTCCGGCGGTGCTCGTGGCGACCGTGTTCGCCCTGGGCCCGGTCATGAACGCCGTATTGGGGGCGAGCTTCGCCGTCCGCGTCATCGTCGCCCTGATGGTCATTGCCCCGGCCTCGTTCCTGATGGGGCGGCCGTTTGCACGGGGGCTCCGCTGGGTGGGCGAGCGCCGCGACGGCGTGGCCTGGGCCTTCGCGCTCAACGGTCTGGCCTCGGTCCTGTCGAGCCTGCTGGCGGTGATGCTCGGCATGACCTTCGGCCTGAACGCCGTGGTGCTCATCGCCGCCGGCCTCTACCTGGCCAGTGGGTTGCTGCTACGCCGACTGGCGTACCCGAGGTCACGCTGAGCGTTCGATCATGGGACCTTTGACCCCTGACCGGCGAGCCACTGGGCCGCACGGCGGGATGCTTCGTTGAGGTCGTCGGACAGCGGCAGGTAGAGCTGCTGGGCGACCGCCTCGAAGCGTTCGTGGGGCGCCAGGATCAGAGGAATCTCTTGGCCCAACGCCCGAACCCCGAACAGGTGTTGGCCGGTGCCGCTTACCTCGAGGAGCTCGTTGGTTGCGGCAACCACGCCATCGACATCCATGTAGCGTCCCATGGGTTCGACGCGTCGCGTGACGGAATGCCGGTCCGTTTCGATCGTAACGAACGTCGAACTCGTCTCGAACCGTGTCACCACCAGCTGCCGGCGGAGCATCCACGCCAGAGCTCCCACGAACGGTCCGTGGGGCGCTGGTTCGTGGGGTGTTTCAGCCACGACGGTGAAGCGCCGTGTGCTCAGGATCATCTCGCAAACCTGGAAATAGACCGGCCGGCCTTCGAGGCGCGCCCTGACGTGTTTCGGCACGAATGGAGGGGACAAGCCCAGGCCGGCCAGAAGTCTGGCCGCTCGGTCCAGGGTCATGCCGCTCATGGCCCAATGAAGGTTGGCCGCTATGCACGGGTGAACACGCTCACCGAGTTCCCGAAGAAGCTCGGGGTCCAGCGGCGTCAGCCGTGCGGCGGCCAACGCCAATGCTGCCCTTCGGTCTTCACTCTTCGCGTTGCGAAAGGCTACCAGGATGTGCGGGCCAAGCGAGGCGGGGCCGCCGTTCCGCTGAATCGCGTGCGCGGCGGCCATGCTCGAGTCAGGTCGATTGAGCTGGTCGACGAGGTTGTCCACCGGCACCTCCTGCGGCTGTTGGGCTGGCCAGTGAAGCGTGCTGCTCACAAAGAGTCCAGTCGCCGACGACTCGCCGGCCGTGAACGAGCGGACGTGAGGTATCGGTGCTCGCCGTCCTTCAGCGTCCGAGCAGTACCGCTCGTCTACGAAGCCTCAGTAGGTATAGGCCCAGCGCGACTTGCCGGTGGCGCCGTCGAGCAGGGCGACCTGCCGCATCAGCACCGCCAACACGTCGTCGCCGACGCAGAAGTACTCGCTCAGGTCTTCTCCGAGGTCGCGCTCCCACTTGACGCTACCGTCGCTGGTCATGGCCCTCAGCGCGTTCTCGGAGTCCTTCTCGATGCGTGCCACGGCCAGCCCGTTGCCTGTTCGTACGCACAGGTTGTCGGCACCAGGGACGGCCTGGGTGTCGACCACTGCGCCAGCGCCGCCGTCGACCACGGAGACGTAGTAGTCGTCGCCGTCGTAGCCCACCGTCACGAACCGGTCCCCGCCGGCCTGATGCACCTCGTCGACGCTGCCCTTCATGGCGAGACCGCGGCTCTTGCCGAACAGCTTGGCGAAGATGCCGGGTGCCGCCGGTCCGCTCGAAAGGGCAAACGGCCACGGGCCCTTGTCGCTGAGCACCAGCACGGTGCCCGCGCCGGTGGTGCCATCGTTGACCGAGGACAGGTCCGGCGCCTCTTTGGTCCATCGGGCTTCGCCCGTGGCCGCGTCCACCAGCCGCAGCGTGTCGTCTGGGCTATGGACCAGCAGGTCCTGGCCGGCGGACTCCACCCCGCGGGCCTCGCACTCCCACAGGACATGCCCGTCGCCGTCATGCACCTTCAGCACCCAGTCCTCGACGGCAGCGATACCCACGCCCTCGATGTGACGCCAGTGGCTGTCGGCCGGCACCATCGCCACCATTCGGCCGTCGCGCGCATCCAGGAGCACCACGTAGTCGTCGCTGTCGGAGATGCCGCAGCACACCCGCGCGCCAGCGGGCGTGTCGATGAGCTCCAACTCCAGCATGTCCGCGGCGCCCGCCTGCTTCCAGCGGCGCGAGGTGGTGTCCACCTCTTTGGGCAGACGCACCGACCACCGCATGCGGCCATCGGCGGCCTGTAGACAGACGAGCACGTTCTCCACCGAGGCGAACAGCAGCGGCCCGCGTGAGGCGAACCGGGGCGCGTAGGGCCCGAGCTGCAGGCGCATGTCGAAGGAGGTCTCCCACTCGATGGTGTCCGAGGTGGGATCGACGGCGCGAATCATCCAGCCGCCCATCCCATCGCGGACAAACCCGATGACACGCACCCCCGCCGATGTGACCACGGGCTCCGCACTCTCGTTGAGCTGAAACGGCCGGCTCACTGCGCCATCTCCGGGTGGTAGCTGGCCATGTTCCCCATCTGGACCTTCAGATGGAAGTCGCGCGCGGCCTGGGCGAATTCGGGCTTGTGGCTGTGGAGCTGGCCATAGGCGCCCATGGCGTTCTCCAGCTTACTCCGGCTGGAGACGTTGTATTTGGCGAGCACGGTCTTCAGGTCCTGCTCGTCACGGTCGACCTGGTCGAGGTCGTGCTCGATCCGCCAGAACATGGTGAGGTCTTCCGGGTCGAGCCCGGCGAAGGCGTCGCCCCGGCCGAAGAGGCTGCTGATGAGGTTGCTGAGGAAAGACATGACGCTCCTGACGTGAGGGTGAGCATGGTTGGCAAGCCGAGCGGCGCGGCATGAGAGAGCAAGGGGTGTGCCAGGGTCGAGCGTCTTTGGTTTCGAGGGTTTGGGCGGTCGGCCACGGAGAGGCGTGTCCCGCCTCGCGTGACCGGCCACACGGCCCGTCACACCGGCGCACACAACCAGGCCTGCAGGAAGTGGTAGCCGCGCCTTCGAGGGCGTGCTTGATTGCGCCCATGCGATACGCCGCCTTGACACTGCTGCTGGTCTCCGGCCTCTCCGGCTGCCCCGCCGAGTCCGAGCCAAGCACCCCCGTGGCCGATACGGTCACCGCCGACGCCGTCGCCGACGCGACCGTCGATTCAACGGCGACTCCCGACGCCGTCGTGACTGACGCAGCACCGGACAAAGGGGGCGTGGCCGATCTCCCTGAGGACGTGTCGGTCCCCGAGTTCGCGCCAGCCGATACCTATTGCGAGCAGACCCGCGACGCGTTCTGCAGCTTCTACATCCGCTGCGGGCGTATGGCGGTCGATGACGAAGAAAGCTGTCGCCAGGCCTTCGACGAGGCATGCAACGCCAGATACGAACCGCTCTACGTCGACCTGGCGGACCGGGGGCTCCTGAAGCTCTCCACCGCCGGCATCGCGGCCTGCACGACGCATCTGGAGACAGTGGCCTGTGACCAGCAGATCTTCGACCTCGACGGCCCCTGCGGTGACGTCTGGGCTGGGCAGGCGCCGGTCGACGCTCCGTGCGGCCCGGGCCTGGAGTCGTTCATCTGCGACGCCACCTCGACCTGTGTGTTGGGCCTGGACTTCTGCGGCACCTGTCGCCCGCTGGCGGCGGATGGAGAGACCTGCGACACCGACCGCCGTTGCCGCCCCGACGAGCACTGCGAGGAGGGCGCCTGCGTACCGCGCATCCGTCCGGGCCAGCCTTGCGACCCTGATATCCCCTGCATCCTGGGGTCCGGCTGCGTCGACGGGACCTGCCAGGCATCGCCCATTGCGGGGCTGGGCGAGCCTTGTGGCGGCCAGGTGAGCTGCCAGTACAAGGCGGAGTGCGTGGGTGGGACGTGCGTCGGAACCGCCCTGCAGGGGGAAGCTTGCGGGGGGACGGTGGGCTGCGCTTCCGGCTGGTGCGACGGCGCGACGTGTCAGACGTTCGGCGCCACGGGCGGTCCCTGCGCGAGCAGCGCGGAGTGCCTCGGAGCCTGCAGCAGCAACAGCTGCAGTCCCATCACCTGGTCATGCCTCTAGCGTCGCCCGGATCGCCTCCAGCAGCACGCCAGGGGCGAAGGGCTTGGGGATGAGGCGGATGGACTCCCGCTCGAGCAGGTCGGTCGGAAGTGCGTCTGCGGCGTAGCCGCTGGTGAAGACGGCTTTGAGTCCGGGGCGAAGCTCGCGCATCCGAAGGTAGGCGTCCCCGCCGTTGAGTTTGGGCATGACCGCGTCGAGGAGGACGAGATCGACCTCGGCGCCTGGGTCGGCGAGGTACTCGACAGCCTGCAGTCCGTCGCCCACCTCCACTACCCTGTAGCCTGCGTCCTCGAGAAGGCGCCGAACGATCTGGCGCACCGCCGGCTGGTCTTCGGCGACGAGGATGGTGCCCTCACCACGGGCGTGCGCGGCCTGACGGCTGGGCCCGACCGGGTCACTCTCCGACCTGGCTGACGACTCGGGCAACGTGATGGTGAAGGTGGTGCCCAGGCCTTCGTCGCTTCGGACATCGATGAACCCGTCATGGCGCGTGATGATGCCGTGCACCATCGCCAGACCCAGGCCAGACCCTTCACCCACCGCCTTGGTGGTGAAGTACGGTTCGAAGATTCGCGCGAGGTTTTCGGGCTCGATGCCGCTGCCGGTGTCGGTGACCGATAGCGCCAGGCACGCCACCCCATCCCGGGTGACCGCCGTTTGTTCGAACGTGATGCGGCCGCCTCGTTGCATGGCGTCGCGGGCGTTGACGCACAGGTTCAGCAGAACCTGTTCGAGCTGCGCAGCATCCGCCTGGATCCAACCGTCCGTCACGATGGTCCGCACCAGCTCGATGGACTCGGGTACAGCCCGTCGCAGCAGCGGCATCGCTCGGTCGATGACCTTCGACAGCTTCACCTGCTCGACGCGCATGGGCTGGCGCCGCCCAAAGGTAAGGAGCTGCTTGACCAGCTCGGCGGCGCGGTCTGTAGCGGCTCGCAGCTGGGGGATCTCCGCCTTGGCATCCCCACCAGAGACCAGTGCGTGCTCGAGGAAATCCACCTGGTTCATGATGACCAGCAGGAGGTTGTTGAAGTCGTGGGCGACGCCTCCGGCGAGCTGACCGACAAGCTCCATCTTCTGTGCAGCCTGCAGCCGTGCCTCCATCTCGAGCCGTTGCTGTTCTGCACGACGGTGCTCGGTCACGTCCGTCGAGATCAACAGCGCCCGGGGCTTGTCATCTTCGGGCGGCAGTGGAAGGACGCGAACCGCATAGATATGGTTGTCGGAGGGGTCTCGCGCCTCATAGGACGAGGGCTTGTTCTCACGGAAGACCGTATCGATGGCCGCAATGGCCGCTGATACGTCATCCGGGTGGGTCAGCTCGTCGATGCGCCACTGCGAAACGGCATTGTCGACGTGGTTGGCCGCCCGCGGGGCACGGTTGTTGAAGACGATGGTGCGCTCTTGGTTCACCACGCTGATGAAGTCGGGGGAGGACTCGGTGAGCAGGCGAAACCGCTCTTCGCTGCGCGACAACTCATCCCTGACGTCGGCGTGGCGCGTGACGTCGATGACCAGCTGGCACACCCGCGCGTCGCCGTCTGGACCCGGCGGGACGGGAAGGACGTGGTTGACGTAGTGCGACTTCAGCTCGCCATCAGCGTAGCCCATCACGTCGTATCGCGTGGCCTTGCCGGTTGCGAAGCACTCATCGATCGCGGCCATGGCCTGCGGCCTCGCATCCTCCTGGATGAACAGGGTGACCGGCTGGCCGAGCACATCCTCGGGTCGCAGCGTGGGGTCGAGGCGGTTCCACCACCGAAACCGGTAACGGCGGTCGAGAAGGACGACGAAGTAGGGAGCGCTCTTGATGAACGCAAAGGCCTGCGGTGCAGTGACCGGCTCCGCCAGCCCCACGCGGGTGTCCTCCTCCTGACTCATGTCCCCAAGGTGCCGTCCGATCCCCCCACGCGTCAATGCGCCGATGGCGTCGAATCCCTACTGACACAACGCTGACAACATAGCGGTCAAAGCGTCTGGCCAAGCGCTCGCCAGTGGCTAATCTTGCCCCGCTTCAACCCTCCAGGAGTGCCTGTGTCCGACCCCCGCCTGACCCTCTTCTTCGCCCCACGCACCCGTTCGTTCAGCGCCGTCTGGTTGCTCGAAGAACTTGGCGTCAATTACCGACTCGAGAGCTTCTCGCTCGCCGGAGGGGATCACAAGTCGCCGGAATTCCTGTCGAAGAATCCGATGGGGAAGGTCCCGGTGGTGATGGACGGCGACATCCCGGTCTCGGAGCTGGGCGCTATCGCCATCTATCTGAACGACACGTTCGCGGACGCGACACTGCAGGTCGCCCAAAGCTCATCGGACCGACCGGCGTTCCTGCGCTGGATCTTCTTCGCCAGCGCCATCATGGAGCCGGCGTTTGCCGAACACCTCTTCAAGTGGAACCTCCCGAGCCGCTCGATGGCCTGGGGCTCGCACCAGCACATGGTCGACGTCCTGACCGGGCGATTGGCGACGTCCGAGACCCTGGCAGGGGACCGGTTCAGCCTGGCGGACGTTTACGTCGGCGCTCAGGCCCGGTTTGGGCTTCTGTTTGGCGCCATCGAAAAGGGGGGCGCCATCGACGAGTGGGTCACCCGACTCCAGGAGCGACCGGCGTTCCAACGTGCCGCGGCCATCGAGGCGCGCGAAGGCGAGCGGTTCCCACCGCCCCCCAGGGACTAGCCCAGCCCGTCGATACAATCGGATACACGCCGTCACGCAACTGACCTGGTAGCTGCGGCCGCCGGCTCGTACCTTGGAGCCATGGGACAGGACCAACCCACCATCCTGCTCGTGGAAGACGACGCGCTGCTCGCCGACCTCGTCAGCGAATACCTCATCAAGAACGGCATGCAGGTCGACATCGAACCGCGTGGTGATAACGCCGTTGGGCGGATTCTCGACGTGCAGCCAGACGTTGTCGTGCTCGACCTTATGCTGCCCGGACTCGACGGGCTCGAAGTCTGCCGTCAGGTCCGGCCGGCGTTTCCTGGCGGCATCTTGATGCTCACGGCGCGAGGTGAGGACATCGACGAGGTGGTCGGGCTTGAGGTCGGCGCCGACGACTACCTGAAGAAGCCGGTCAAACCACGCGTCCTCCTGGCCCGTCTGCATGCGCTGCTGCGACGTCTCAACACGCTTGGCGCAGCCACGGCGCCCGCTTCCTCCTCACCCCCCGCCGACGGCTCCCGGGTCAGCGTCGGCGGTCTCGACATCGACCAGCGTAGCCGCGCGGCCAGCATGAACGGCGCTCCGTTGAACCTGACCACGGCCGAGTTCGACCTGCTGTTCTACCTGGCCAGCCATGCAGGCGAGACCCTGACACGCGAGCAGATCTACCAGGACGTCCGTGGTATCGCGTACGACGGCCTCGACCGCTCCATCGACCTCCGTGTGGCGCGCATACGCAAGAAGCTGGGTGACGACGCCAAACAGCCCGAGCTGCTCAAGTCCGTTCGCGGCGTGGGTTATCTCCTGGCGGTCCACGGATGAGGCGGCTGACTCTGCTGCTGCTGGTGGGTATCACGCTGGCCGCCGTGCTGGCGATGGTCCTCAACGTCGTACTGATCCGGGCGACCTTCGACGACGATGACCCACGAGCTGCTCCGGCGCTCCCAGGCCCGCTCATGAGGCTCGTCGGAGAGCTGCGCTCGACGATGGACGCCGGTGGACCAATGACGCCCGTGGTGCTGACCAAACGCCTGGGCGTTCCGGCGATCGAGGTCGACGCATCGGCGGTGCCGAGTGGCCTCGTCAACGCCCCCATCGGCGAGTGGACGCTCCACGTGTCCAATCGTGACCAGCGTGACATCCGCAGGGCGTGGCTGAAGCCGGCGTCCGGTCCGGCCATCGAGCTGAACCTGGACGACTATGGGGGCTTCTTCACCACGACCCGCATCACCATCATTCTGGGCAGTATCCTCACCGTGGGCCTGCTGTTCAGCGTCCTCATGGCCCTGCCTCTGGCCCGCGGCCTCGGTCGGCTGACCACGGCGTCGCGGGCGCTGGCCGCCGGAGAGTTCGAGACCCGAGCACCGCACGACAGCGGGGCAACCGCGGAGCTGACCACGGCCTTCAATACGATGGCCGGGCGCATCCAGAACCTGATGGAGACCCACCAGCACCTGCTGCAGGCGGTCTCCCACGAGCTTCGCACCCCGACGGCGCGCATCCGCTTCTCGCTGGAGCTGCTGGAGGATGAGGACGACGCCGAGGAACGCGCTCAGCGTCTGGCCGCCATCGACCGGGACCTGACGGAGCTGGACGAACTGGTTGACGAGCTCGTCAGCTATGCGCGCGTCGCCGTCGACATCCGGCTTACCGGGGACGAGCAGCTGCCGGTGCGAGCCACGCTCACCGAACTCACCGACGATGTGCTTCACCGACGGTCCGATGTGACGGTGACCGTGGCCGAGGGCGACGCCGATGTCGCGGCGATGGTGGAGCCGCGGACGTTCCGCCGAGCGGTCCGTAACCTCGTGCTCAACGCCGTTCGCCACAGCGACTCGGTGGTGAACGTCAGGTACAGACGGGTTGGGAACGTGGTGGAGGTCACCGTCAGCGATGACGGCGAAGGGCTGGCCCCCAAGGACCGCAAGCGCATCTTCGAGCCCTTCATTCGCGTGGATAGCAGCCGCAGCCGAGAGTCCGGCGGCGTCGGGCTGGGGCTCGCCATCGTCAAGCGCATTGTCGAAGCCCACGGCGGAAACGTGGCTGTGGACGACGCTCCCGAGGGTGGTGCGCGCTTTGTCACCACCTGGCCGGCGGCCGGTACAAACGCTTACAAAGCGTAACCCAACCGCGACTGAGCTGGTCGGGGGACGTGCTCAACCTCCTGGTGTGGCTATGAGGCCACGAAAGGAGATGAGTCATGAGCGCAAGCGTCATTCCCCCCAACACGGCGGGCATCGATCTCACCGGCCCGGCCGCCGATGACATCCGCAAGAGCCTTGGCCTCAGCGGACGCCGCCGTTGGCTCAAGTGGCTGGTGTGGTTGCTCGTGCTCGGCGCCGTCGGGACAGGCGGCTTCTACGCCTACACGTCCATGTCAGCGCCCCCACCCAAGCCGACCTTCAAAACCGTGCCCGTCGAACGCGGCGACCTGGTCAGCACCATCACCGCCACGGGGTCCATCCAACCGGTCCTGACGGTCGACATCGGTGCTGAAATCTCCGGCCGCATCGACCAGGTGCTGGTCCGCGAGAACGACCGGGTCAAGAAGGGGCAGGTTCTGGTTCGCATCAACACCCAGCGCCTGGAGGCCGAGCGCAAGTCGGCCCAGGCCAACCTCGACGCCGCCAAGGCCGGACTGACCGAGGCTCGGGCGACCTGGACCGAGGCGCGTGCCGCCGAGAAGCGGACCAAGAAGCTCCGCAGCAAAGGCGTCTCCTCACAGGCCGCCTATGAGACCGCGCGCGCCTCGAGAGCGCGGGCGTCCGCCCGTATCAAGAGCGCCAAGGCGCAGATCGAGCTCAGCCAGGCCCGGCTCGACACCGTCAACACCGACCTCGCCAACGCGGTCATCGTGGCTCCCATCGATGGCGTCGTGCTGAGCCGTCAGGTGGAGCCGGGCAGCACTGTGGCGTCCAGCTTCCAGGCCCCGGTGCTGATGACCATCGCCCAGGACCTGTCCAAGATGGAGCTTCGGCTCGACATCGACGAGGCTGACGTGGGCGTCGTGAAGGCCGGCCAGAGGGCTTCGTTTACCGTCGACGCCTTCCCCGACCGCACGTTCGAGGCCGAGCTGGTCTCGGTCTGGTACGCGTCCCAGACGGTCTCCAACGTCGTGACCTATCGAGCCGTACTCACCGTCGACAACGGCGAGCTCCTGCTCCGGCCGGGGATGACGGCGACTGCCACCGTGGTGACCGAGAAGGTCGAGGACGTCATGCACGTCCCGAACACCGCGCTGCGGTTCAAGCCGGCCGACGCCATGAGAGGGAGTGGCCGCCGTGGTCCCATGATGTTTGGCGGTGGCAAGAAGCCGACCCCCGAACAGCGCAAGCGCATAGCCGAGATGCGAGAGATCATGAAGGGGCCGAAGGTCTGGATCCTGCGCGACGGCCGCCCCCGCCCGGTGCGGGTGGAGCCAGGGCGCTCCGACGGCACCTCGACCGAGGTCCGCACCGACAGCCTCCAGGTGGGCGACGAGGTCATCACCGCTGTCGTGCAGCCCAAGGGTGGGGGTGACCAGTGAACGCCGCCGTCTCCATTCACGACACTGCCACCACGCCTTTGTCCGACACCGCTTCGGCACCCCTCATCAGTCTGCAGGGCATCACCAAGGTCTACGGCAGCGGTGCGGCAGAGGTTCGCGCTCTGGACGGGGTCGACCTGACCATCCGCGACGGTGAGTTCGTCGCGGTCATGGGCAGCAGCGGCTCGGGCAAGTCCACCTGCATGAACATCCTGGGTGCGCTGGATACGCCGACTTCGGGCGTCTACCGCTTCAACGGTGTCGACGTTGCCCACCTGTCACGGGACCAACGGGCGCTGCTGCGGCGCCACTACATCGGCTTCGTGTTTCAGTCGTTCAACCTGCTCAAGCGGACCAGCGCCCTGGAGAACGTGGAGCTGCCGCTGGTGTACCGGGGCGTCGGCAAACGCGAGCGCCGCGTTCGGTCGATGGAGGCCCTGGCGCTTGTCGGTCTGGCCGACCGGGCGTCGCATACCCCGGCGGAGCTGTCCGGGGGCCAGCAGCAGCGCGTGGCCATCGCCCGAGCGCTCGTGACCAACCCGTCGGTGCTCTTCGCCGACGAGCCCACGGGCAACCTGGACAGCAAGCGCAGTGCCGAAATCATGGACTTCCTGGCGACGCTGAACGCGGAGCGCGACCTGACCGTGGTGATGGTCACCCACGAGCCCGAGCTGGCCGAGTGGGCCAAGCGGGTCCTTTGGTTTAGCGACGGGCAGGTCCTCGAGGACGGGACGCCGGCGGAGGTGCTGTCATGATGGGGTGGACGACGCTTGCCATGGCGCTGCGCGAGATCAACCGCAACAAGATGCGGTCCTCGTTGACGGCGCTTGGCATCATCATCGGGGTAGGGGCGGTCATCGCCATGGTCCACCTGGGCCAGGCGACGACCAACGACGTCACCGCGCAGATCTCCAGCCTCGGTCAGAACCTCTTGATGGTCACGCCGGGCACCCGCACCCGTGGCCCAGGCGGAACGCGCACGGCGGCGACGCCCTTCGATGCGGCCGACGTGAAGGCCCTTCAGGAGCAGCTTGCGGGGGCGACGTTGGCCCCGAGCGCGGGCAGCCGGCAGGTCGTCGTCTACGGCAACGCCAACTGGCCCACGACGGTGACCGGCACCGACAACAACTTCTTCGACGTGCGCGACTGGGACATTGCCCAGGGGCGCAAGTTCGAGGCGTCTGAGCTGCGGTCGGCGACCCCCGTGTGTGTGCTTGGCAAGACCGTCGTCACCGAGCTCTTCGGCGACGAAGACCCGCTCGGCGCCAAGATTCGGGTCGGCAAGCTGTCCTGCAACGTCATCGGCGTGCTCCAGAGCAAGCAGGCCATGATGGGCAGTGACCAGGACGACACCATCCTGATGCCTCTGCGGACGTTCCAGCGGCGTATCGCCGGCAACTGGGACGTCAGCATGGTTTACGTCTCGGCGCTCGAGGATGGGACGACACCCCAGGTCAAAGCCGACATCGAGGGCATCCTGCGCAAGTCCCGCCGCATCGCCGTGGGCGCGGCCGACGACTTCAGCATCCGGGACATGGCCGAGATCGCCAAGACCGTGGGCAACACGACCGCCATCCTGACCATCCTGCTTGGCGCCATCGCCGGCGTGAGCCTGCTGGTTGGCGGGATCGGGATCATGAACATCATGCTGGTCAGCGTGACCGAGCGGACCCGCGAGATCGGGATCCGGCTGTCGGTAGGCGCCCGCGGTCGCGAGGTGTTGCTGCAGTTCCTCGTGGAAGCCGTCGTGCTGTCGACCATCGGAGGCATCGTCGGCATCGCGCTGGGCCTGGGGGGCTCGCTCCTGGCCACCCAGCAACTGTCGCTCCCGTTCGTCCTGGTGCCGGAGATCGTCACCATCGCGTTCATCTTCTCTGCCGCCGTCGGCGTCGGGTTCGGCTACTGGCCGGCCCGCAAGGCTGCGCGGCTCGACCCCATCGAGGCCCTTCGTCATGAGTAGTTCCACGTTGACCGCCAAGACCTGGACGCGTTGCCTCGTGGCACCGCTAGCCATCCTGTTCACGCTGTCGGGAACCGTCGCCATGGCGGCGGCACCCCTGACGCCCGACGACGCCGTCAAGAAGGCGCTGAACCACAGCCCGACACTCAAATCCGCAGTGCTGGAAGTCCAGCGCGCCCGACTGAAGGTCGATGGCGAAGAGAAGCGGTACACGCCGACCCTTACAGCCTCGCTCAACTACGATCACGCCGCCCGCAACACCCTGGCGCCCAACAAGGCCGTCACGACAACCGACTCGGACGCGGTGAGCATCGCGGTGGGCGTCAACCAGCAGTTCGCCTGGGGCACCTCCATCGCCGCCGAGCTCGGTTTCAGCGGTGAAGTCGGGGCCGGACTCGGGCCGGGGTACGGCGTCGACCTCCGCCTGTCGGTGAACCAGCCGCTGCTCCGTGGTCTGGGTACCGACCTCTACCAGGCCGACCTGAGGATGGCGCGGCTGCAAGGCCGCAATGCGCGAACCGCCAAGCAGCAGACCGCCAGCGAGACCGTCCGTGACGTGCTCACCGCCTACTGGGAGCTGTGGTATGCCCAGGAGTCTCTGCACATCCAGCTGCGGGCCCGGGAGACCGTCGGCAAGCAGCTGAGCGACGCCATGGCCGAGGTGAGGGCTGGCGCCAAGGCCGAGCTCGAGGTGCTGCCGCTCCAGGTCGAGCTCGCCCGCATCGACGAGGCCGTGGTGGCCGCCAAGGCGGACATCAAGCGCCGACGCGTGGGTCTGTCCCAGTGGTTCGGCATCCCGACCGCCGGCGAGGAGACCAGCGTGGCTGCCGTCGGTCCCGAGCTGCCGGCGAAGGCACCGTCGAGCAAGGTCGCGTCCCGCGCGGCCATCTCCCGCAGCTACCAGCTGGTGGAGCTCCGAAACGCGGTGGAGCAGGCCCGCGTGACCTATGGAGTGGCTCGCGAGGGCGCCAAGGTCCGCCTCGATGCCACGGCATGGCTGCAGGTCAGCGGTCTCGGCAATGGCCGGGTGGACGACGCCTTTGCGCAGTTCGGCGGTATGGGCGCGGTCAGCGGTGGCGTGGGGCTGCGACTCGAGTTCCCCACCGACAACGCTCTGGCCGACAACGAATCGGCCCGGGCGCGGCTGGCGATCGACTCCGCCGCGGCCCGGCTCGAGGCGGCCGAGGAGCGACTGGCTGCCCAGACCACCGACCTGGTGACCTCGCTAACGGCCACCAAGGGCCGGCTGAAGCTGGCCGAAGCGACGGCCAGGCTGTCGATCAAGTCGGTGGCCGGGCAAAAGACCCGCTTCGACAGTGGCGCCGGCACCGCGCTGGAGCTTGTTGTTGCGCAGCAGGACCAGCGCGAGGCCGAGCTACGGGTCGCCCGCGCCCGGGTCGACCTGGAGACCGCGCGGTTGGCACTCGCGCACCTCACGGGTGACCTGCTCTCTCAAGCCAAGGTCCGGTGAGGCCTCGGAGCGCGAACCACAGGGTGTGTCAGGCCATGTCAGTGGGCCAAGCACGGTGGAGGTGACAAGCAGGCCGGGTCCTCAACACCTTGGAGCAAGCCTCATGTACCCGGTTCGTGCGCTCTTTGTGTCGGCCATCAGTCTGGCCATCATCACCCCTTCCTTGACCATCGCGCCCCAGGCCCTGGCCGACGATGGGGCCGAGCTCCTCGAGCTTCGGCTGCCATCGTTCTGGTCCGGGCCGAGCCTCGTCCGTCGGGGTTCGGTCTTGGACCTGGACTATGTTGGCAATGGCTACGAGACGATCTTCGCCGGCGCGCCCGAAGCGCTCGACCACGCGTCGGTGTACCGCGCCAAGCGGATCGCGGGTGTGACGCTCTATGCCGCGGCCCTTGGTTCGTTGGTGGCCGAGCTGATCGTGCTGTTGGTCCAGCCCGACGCGTTGGGCACCGACACCGCCACTTTCATCGGAAACTCGATGGGTTGGCTCGCCGGGAGCGCGACTGTGGCGGCCATCGGCTTGGCAATAACCCAAAGCGCCAACGATGACCTGAACCGCGCGGTCGATGCGTACAACGCGGACTCCCGACGGGGGCCTCCGAGCCTTGGGTTGAAGATCGGCGGCCGTTTCTGAGGCGGGTTGACTAAGCGCCCTGAGGCGTCGGCTCGGGGCGCTTGGCGGGACGCAGTCCCCTGCGGCCCGGCCTGCCCGGGCCCTGGATTCGGTCCAGCAGAACGGGGGCGCCCAGGTGCGTGCCCGTGCCGCAGCTGCAGCCCAGGCGCCGTAGGAGCGCCTGCTGCTCGGCATTGTCGATGCCCTCCGCGATGACCTCGAGGCCCAGCGCCTGACTCAGGTGCACAATGGCCTCGAGCACGTTCTCGCCCGTGCCGGCGTGCGTCTCCACCAGCATCCGGTCCCACTTGACCCACGTGAGCGGCAGCGACGCGACGTGCACCAGGCTGGCGTAGCCGGTCCCGAAACCATCCAGGGCCAGCGCTATCCCGGCGGTCGCGAGGCGCTCGAGGACTCGAGCACCCTTGGTGCCGCCTGGCAAGGTCGCCGCTTCTGTGACCCGGACCATGACCCGGTCGCCCGGGATGTCGAAGCTCCGCAACAGCTCCAGCAGGTCGTCGGCGAACGCGTCATCCAGCTCGGGGCTGGCGTCGAGCGCGATGAAGCCGTCGCCCAGCGTCGCGCTGCCCATGGCCAGCAACCCCAGCGCTTCGCGGCGCGCCCAGCCGGCAATATCGGCCAACGCGCCCGAGGCCTTGGCCACGTCGAGGAACGCTCCGAGGGGGATGAGGTCCCCCTGGGCGTCTTCCAGCTGCAGCTGCAGCTCGTGACCCACGACCGCGCCGCCGTCGAGTTGCACGATGGGGTGGGCGCACAACCGCAGTCGATCCTCTTCCAGCGCGGCCATGATGCTGTCGCGGGTGGCGCGAAAGCGGGCGACCTCTGCCTCCAGCGATGCGTCAAAGGGGTGCCAGGTGGCCCGCCCACCCTCTTTGGCGCGCTGCATCGCGGCGGTGGCCCGCTCGTTCAGGGACTCCCCGTCTTCGCCCGCCCGGCTCAGCGCAACACCGGCGCTGATGGATACAGCGATGTGGGCACCGCCGACGGAGACACCATCTTTCAACGCATCGACGATGCCCTGGGCCGCTCGATGGACCATGCGGGTGTCGATCACGTTGGGCATGGCCACGGCAAAGACGTCGCCGCCCACGCGTGCGACCAGGTCGGAGGGGCGTACCCGAGTCTCCAGCACACGACTCACGGCGACCAGCGTCCGATCACCGACGGCGTGTCCGTGATTGTCGTTGACCCACTTGAACCGGTCGACATCGATGATGATGAGCCCTGTCTGCCTCTCGTCCTGGGCGACCAGCCGTTCCACGAACTGGTCGAAGGCGTCTCGGCTGTACAATCCGGTGAGCGTGTCCTGCTGCACCTCCAGAGCGAGGTCGGCCAGGCCATGGCCATCTTTACTGCGGTCTTCCAGGACGCACAGCACCTGCTGCCCACGACCGCCCACCGGCGTGTTGTCGACGACGTGCAGCGTGATGTTGCGCTTGGCCCCGGCAGCGCGAAGGGTGATCTCGGCGGACTGGACGGTGTCGCTGGCGTTGACCACGAGACGCTGCAGCAGCGCCCGGTGGGTGTCGGAGGCCTCCTCGAACAAGTAGGTCCCGACGATGTTGGGGCGCCCTCCGAGGAGGTGACCGGCCGCAGCATTGGCGTCGAGAATTCGTCCCACGTGGTCGACCACCACCACCGGGACCGGGAGCGCCTCCAGCAGCCGCTGGAACCGGCGTGTCTCGGCCTCGGCTTCGCTCCAGGCCCTGACCGCCTCTTGCTGCTGCGCCTTCAGCTCGGTGGTGTACAGCTCCATGCGGTCGACCAGTCGGGACCACGTCGCCGGCGAAGCCGTCTCCGCGAGCCGCTGCAGACCGCCAAAGTCGCCGGCGCGCAGCAGGAAATCGACCTTGGAGAGCTCAGGTATCATGGCCCACGACCCAGGGCGTCGTTTCCATATGGCTCACCACCGCGCCGCCCCCCGGCGCATCGAGCCTCACCGCGTCCATCACGAAGAAGCGCCGGTGGCTCGGGGAGTGGCAGGGGTACTCCAGACGGAAGCTCTCCTTGCGTCCCTCGAGGACGGCCTTGAGTCCTTCGAAGGCTTCAGCGCCCGTCGCCGAGTCGTCGCGCTGGGTCGCCTCGAGGTAGTTCGAGCCCACCGATGTGTGGCGGAGGTGCGGATCACCGTTGCGGCGCGCGAAGTCGTTCCAGGACCGGTTCACGTTGGTGATGATCCCCTGCTCGTCGAGGATCGCGATGTGCTGAACGAGGCCGTCGATGACCGACTGCCACGCCCGGGCTTCCCGCACGGCGGTGATGTCGAGCATGGTCATGACGACACCGGGTCCGCCACCCTTGCCCGATTCGTAGGGCATGACCTTGATGAGGAAGCGGCGTGCGCCGCCCCCGTCGGGCAGCCACGGCAGTGAAGCAACCTCCCGCTGGAACGGCAGCCCGGTCTCCGCCACCTCGCCCAGCGCCTCCATCAACCAGGGCGCCTCCAGGCGCACGGTGAAATGCTCCAGCGGGCGACCCACGTCGCTGCTGGTCAGCGCGACGAACTCGGTGATGGCCGGTGTGAACCGAGTGATACAGAGGTTCCGGTCCAAGAACAGCATCGGGATCCCGGTCGCCTTTGCCATCACGTCGAGGTCGGCGTTCAGCTTGTGCAGGATCTCGATCTTCTCCTGGTGCTCGGCGTTGACCGTGTACAGCTCCTCGTTGACCGACTGCAGCTCCTCGTTGGTACTCTGCAACTCCTCGTTGCTGGCGATGAGCTCCTCGTTGGCGGCCTGCAGCTCCTCGTTGCTCGCTTCCAGTTCCTCGATGCTGGATTGAAGGCTCGCTCGGGTCAGCGCGACCTCGTCCTCGAGTTCCCGCACCCGAGCGGTCATGCCGTCGGACATGTCGGCGCTGTCGAGCACCGACGCGTCGCTCACCACGGGCGACGCCTGCTCGTAGGCGAAGCTCAGCAGCACCAGCTCCGAGTTGCCGCGGAGACGTCGGCCCTCCACCCGGACTGCCACGCCGTCGGCGTCCATGGCCGACCGCGCCATGATGACCTCGCCGTCCTGGGTCGGCGTGTTGGGCGTCTTCAGCACCCGCAGCAAGACCGTCATGGCGACGGTGCCCACGCGCGGCGCTAGCATTCTCGTGATGTCGCTGGTGGCACTCCCTGACGGCACCTGGAGCATCGCGCCCGGGTCCCCGAACACATGCTGGACGTTGCGCTGCCCATCCACCATGACCGTCAACGGCACGTACTGCTGCATCAACATGCGGCGGCCGGCGTCGACGTTGGCTTTTCGACGCGCATGCGGGCCGATGGCGTCGCTGCCTGGCGGCCGCGTCCCCCGGGAGGACACGTCCAGCGGCATATCCAGCCGGCGGACGCAGGTGAACAGCTTGGCCTTGGAGTCGACGACCTCGAAGTTGAGGTCGGCGGAGCCGAGGGACTCGCTGCTACCCAGGAACAGCCAGCCACCCACGCCCAGCGCAAACTGGAAGCGCCGCAGTACCTGCTCCTGAACGCGTTGCTTGAGGTAGATGAGGGTGTTGCGGCAACTCACCAGGTCGACGCGGGTGAATGGTGGGTCGTTGGTCAGGTCGTGGCGGGCGAACACGATGTGGCGCCGGATCTCCTCTTTGACCACCAGCCAGTCGCCCTCTTCGTCGAAGTAGCGTTCGGCGTACCCCTCGCCCAACTCGGCCACCGCGGAGCGTGGATAGCGGCCGGCCTGGGCGCGGGACAGTGCGTCGGGATCGACGTCAGTGGCGAAGATCTTCACGCGGTGGCGAACGCGGGCCTCGCGCATGGCCTCTTCGAGGAGGATGGCGATGCTGTATGCCTCCTCACCGGTGGCGCAGCCAGCGACCCAGACGCGGATCGAGCCGGGGATGCGCAGCCCTTCGAGAAGTCCCGGGATGCACTGGGTGCGCAGCTTCTCGAACATTTCCGTGTCGCGGAAGAAGCTGGTGACGCCGATCAAGACGTCGCGGTAGAGGCCGTCGACCTCCTTGGGGTCGGCCAGGAGCAGGTCCAGGTAGGCGTTGCGCGACGGGAGGCGCCGGGCGGCGATACGGCGGTCGATGCGCCGGATAAGCGTGCCCGGCTTGTAGCTGCGGAAGTCGATGCCGGTGTGGACCGACAGCGCGTTGACGATCTCGTCGAGGGGTTCGGTCGCCTCGTCCGGCAGCGGCTCCGGCTCGAGGTCGATGTCGTCGGTCCGGCCGGTCGCGAATCGGACGATGCGGTCGGCAAGCTGTGTCGGCGACAGCACCTCGTCCACCATGCCGGTGGCCATGACGCTGCGGGGCATCCCGTCGAACTTGGCGCTCTCCGGCGATTGCGCCAGCACCAGGCCACCGTGTTCGTTGACGACGCGCGCACCCCGAGCGCCGTCGGACCCGGTGCCGGACAGCACCACGGCCACCAGGCGGGGGCCGAGCTCTTCGGCGGCGTCGGTGAAGAATCGGTCGATGGGGAGGTTCAGTCCGTGTTGGGCTTTGTCGATGAGGCGGAGCCGAGCACCCTCGAGGCTGAGGTTGTGGCTTGCAGGGATAAGATGCACGTGACCCGGGGTCAGGCGCATTTTGTCCTTGGCGGTGTGCACCGGCAGCTGGGTGTGGCGGGCCAGCAGGTCGACCATCATCGACTTGTGGGCGGTCGACAGGTGCTGGATCACGACGAACGCGGCAGGCACGGTCGGCGGCATGGCGGTGAACAACCGCTCGAGCGCTTCCAGCCCTCCCGCGGATGCCCCCACTGCGACCACGGTGAAGTCGTGCGATTGCTGCTCGTCGGCCATGACCACCTACGGTTGTTGGTGCGAAAACTCACGGTGCCACAGTCCCGTCTGAGCGGGAAGAACCGCGGGTCAGCGGACCTAAAACTTTCCGTTCGCGTTTTTCCACTCCGAGAGCGGAGGGACGGCCTCGATGGTGTCCCAGTGCTCGGCGAGCAGGCCGTCCTGGACCCGGAACAGGTGGTAGAACGCGGTGTGCACGCCGTCGCGGTGGCCCTCGCAGACGGCGAGGACGAACGAGCCGTCGGCCAGGACCCGATGCAGCGTGTCGTAGACGAGTCGCGGCCCTGCGTCCGACTGGTCGCGCAGCCATTGGTCGAGCGCGGCGACGCCGTCGACCAGCTCGGGGTCGTGTTGAAACATGTCGGGGGCGACGAACTCCGGCAGCCGTTCGAGCTGCCGGTCGACGAGTACATCGGTAACGAACCTGGTCACCAGCGCGCGGTTGGCCTCGGTCTTGTCGAGGTCTTCGGGCTCGGTAGCGCCATCGACCATACTGCGTCCGGCTGGGTTGGGTCCGCGCCGTGGCTGGATGTTGTCCCAGTGCTCGACGGCCTGTAGGCCCTCGAACCGAAACACCTCGAAGCCGATGCGGCGGGTCGAGAAGTCGTACTCGGTGTGGCCGAAGACGTAGTCGCCGTCGGCGAACACCCGGACGATGTTGACCCGGGGGTTCGACTTCGAGATGCGCGCAAAAAGCGCCGCCAGCCCTTCGCTCCCTTCGTGGGTCTGCGGGTTGTGCTGGATGTACTTGGCCTCGTTGACGACGGCGACCGATTCCGGGTCGCCCGTCTCGATGCCCTTCAGCAGCTTGCAGATGAGGGATTTACGCTGTTGGTGCAGGTCGGTCGTTGTCATGCGACCGACGCTAGCACGATGGGCGCTTCATGCCTGCAGCATGGGGCGAACCGCCGGGATTGCGGTGGCCAAGGCTTCCAACCCCTCGTCGTTGGCGTCGGCCTTCATGGCGACCACGGACTGCTTGACCAGCATCGGGAAGGAGAAGGGGATTTCCTCATGGTCGTGGGTCGACCAGAGGCTGCGCTCCGGCTCGAGCGCGCCGAAGTCCCCGCCGTACAGATGAAGCGCGGCGGAGGTCTCCGAGCAGGGGTTGTCGATGTGGTGGATGGCGTCGGCCTCCAACGTCATCACGTCGCCAGCCTGGATGCTAGCCACCTCGGCGACCTCCAGTCCGGACCCGTCGGCCTTTGGCTGGTAGATGGTGCTGACCTCGCGGCCCGTCAGCTGGGCCATGCACGCGAAAACCGTGTGGTTGTGGATCCCACTGCGGAAGCGGGCGGGGACGCGGGCGTAGAGTGACCTCGAGGTGCTTCTGGCGGTGGCACGGGGCGGGAGCCTCTCGGCGGCGGCGCGGACCCTCGGGGTCAACCACAGCACGGTCTTCCGCCGGGTCAACGCCATCGAGGAGAAGACCGGCGTGCGCTTCTTCGACCGCCTGCCGCGGGGCTACCCCATCACCGAGGCTGGGCGCACGGCGCTTCGCTACGGCGAGCGGGTCGAGGCCGAGTTTCATGCCCTGGACCGCGAGATCCTGGGCCAGGACCTGCGGCTGCAGGGCAACGTCGTGGTGACCTCGCCGCTATACATGGCGGTGACGATGTTGCCTCAGCTCGTCGCCGCCTTCCGCAAGCAGCATCCCGGCATCCACGTTCAGACCGGAGGAAGCGCGGTTGCCAAGGACCTGCGCCGGCGCGAAGCAGACGTCGCCATCCGCGCCACCAGCAAGCCCCCGGAGACCAGCTTCGGGCGGCGGGTCTGTGACTTCCGCTTCGCCATCTACGCTTCGCCAGGCTACGTCGCCGGCCGGGAGCACATCCCGCTAAACAAGCACGACTGGTGCCTCATCCATGGCGTGGAGAACTGGCTCGCCCCCCATTTCTTCGAGCGCTCCGAGGACGTGGTCGCGCGGCGCGTTTTCGGAACGGACTCCACGACCGCGTGCCTGAGCGCAACGGCGCTCGGGATGGGGCTCACGCTACTGCCGTGCTACGCCGGCGACCCGGATCCCCGTCTGATTCGAGTCGCCGACCCCATCGAGGGGCGCACGTTGCAGCTGTGGTTGCTGACCCACCCGGACCTGCGCCACACCGCCAGAGTCAAGGCGCTGATGGCCTTCTTCTACGAGGCCATGTCGGAGCGTCGCGCGCTCTTCGACGGGACGAGTGGTGCTGGCGACGTGAGCGTGCGACTTCCCAGCTAGATCGTTCTCTCCCTCCAGGCGTCTCCACCGGTACCACCCACACGTTCTTGCCGTCAGGAGACCCGTCCATGAACCGACGCCTCGCTCTGCCCGTACTCGTTGTGTCCCTCATGGGTCTGGTCGCGTCCACGACCAGCGCCGCGCCACCGCTGCGCCTTCCCGACGCAGCCCCGCCGGCCGTCACCAAGGCCGTCGACGCGTTCGTCGCCAAACACACCAAAGCCGGGCTCCACATCCGCGTGGGGCCCAAGGACATGCTGAGGATTCACTGCCCCATCGGTGTGCGCTGCGACAAGGCCTACGCCTACCGGGCGGTCAAGCACACGACCAGGAACCCGGACGTCCACGCGTTCAGCTACCTGTCATTCTCCACCTCGATCATCGGCAAGCTCGACGCCACATCGCTGCAGAACGCGTTCGGCCACATGTACGCCATCGTCCGCCCGGCCGAGTTGGTGAAGCTGGGGTGGGACGTACGGCTCGACTCTGGCGACGTATTCCGCAAGGGCGACCCCAAGTTCACGATTGTCGGGTACTCCAAGGGTCGTCTGCAGGCTCGGCTCAAGACGACCGTGACGCGAGTCGGAGGGCACAAGAAGCTCTGCGCACCGCCCGGCGGTCGCATGCCGGCCAAGTGCATGATCGACCGAAAGGTGAGCATCCCCATGACCATCACCTTTGACGTGCCGGTCGAGGATGGCGTGCTCGATTGCAAGGCCCCGAAGAACCGCGCGCGCTGCGGCTGAGGACGTCTCTCAGGAGATACCCAGCGAAAGCTGCCTGGACCGGTTCGAGGGAAGATTGCTTCGGCCCGGCGCCTGCTCTCGGGGAGGAGGAGCCTGGGCCGGGCCGAAGACCGTCATGCCTTTGTACCGGTGGGAGCGGCGACGCTCCCGGAAGACCAGCGTGGTCCAGTCGTCACCCCGGGCCGCCCGCTCGAGCATGCGGGCCTGGGTGTCGAGGGTGCGGACCGCGTGGAGGCGGTCCTTGTTGCCAAGCTTGGCGGCCGAGACCGCGTGCTTGAGGGTCCCGATGGTCTTGTCGAAGACCGCCAGCGGGACCGGGAAGGGGTGGCCGTCTTTGCCGCCGTGGGCGTAGGAGAAGCGGCCGGGGTCGGTGAAGCGGCTGGGCGCGCCGTAGATGACTTCGCTGACCAGGGCCAGGGACTCGACGGTGCGTGCTCCGACGCCCGGGGTGAGCAGGAGGTCGGCGAAGTCCTTGGGGCCGCGGTCCGCTGCGGCGGCGAGGGTGCCCCAGAGGCGCCGAATGAAGACGTCGCTGGCCTTCACCTCGTGATGATGCGGCAGCTGGCAGTGCGGCTGCCGACCGTCCCGAAGCCAACGAAGCGTGTCGACGACGCGCTGGGGCCCAGCCTGGGTGAGCTCCAGCGTGGTCTCCCGGGAGTGGGCGGCCAACCGGTCGGTCATGTTGATGATGGGGGCGTGATGCGTCGCGCCGTCCAGCGCCTCGATGGCGCTGTGGGGCTCCTCGACGAAGGACTTCACGTGCTCGCTGAGCCAGTGATAGCGGCGGGCGGTGCTGGTGGCGTCGTTCATTCCCTGCTGCACAACGACCCAGTGGCCGTCGGCGTCCACGACAAATGCGTGGAGGTAGAGCTGAAAGCCGTCTTGAACCGCCGCGCTGTCGACCTTGGCGACGAGCTTGCTGGTGCGGGCGAGGGCGTCGCCGTCGAGACCGATCTTGTCGCTGACCGCCCGCAGCTCGTCGGGGGTCTTTCGCGAATGCCGCCCACGGCCACCACAGACGTAGAGGCCCAGCTCGTCCTGAACCGGCCCGAGCCCGCGTTTGAGGGCACCGATGACGCTGGTCGTGATGCCCGACGAGTGCCAGTCCATCCCCATGACGGCCCCAAAACTCTGGAACCAGAAGGGATGGGCAAGGCGACGCAAGACCTCATCGCGCCCGAACTCGAGCACGAGAGCTTCGACGATGAGCCGCCCCAGCTGCGCCATGCGAGTGGCAAGCCAGGGCGGCACCCGCCCTCCGTGGAGAGGCAGGTCGGCTGTTCCGGCGCGGTGACCCATACGTGCGTTCACTGTATTTGCGTTCAGTGAACGGTGCAATTTTTACTGCACAAAAAATCAGGTCAGGGCTCGGGGCCTCATCACAGCAACGCATACCAACAGGAAGACGAGCGCGAGGTGACGACTTCCACCGGGATTCCCCCCGGAGCAGCCCTCGGACTCTCCGGACGAGGTGGGAGCGGGGTTGGGCGTCGCGGGGGTCACGTCCGGCGAGGTACTGCCGTCCACGCTGGGTCCGACATCCGGCGTGGGCGAAGCGTCTGAGGAAACACCGACGTCCGAAACACCATTGGGTGTTGCAGCGTCCTCCGCCCCGGTGTCCGAGGGTGAGACCGCGTCGTTGGCGGAGCTGGTGTCGAGCGCAGGGCCGGAGTCCGTCGCAGACGCTGCATCGGCGGGGGCGGAATCCGCGGCGGGAGCAGCATCGGACCCGCTGGAATCGTCGGGAGCGGCATCGGACCCACTGGAATCGTCGGTATCGGCAGCATCGGCCGAGCCGGAGTCAGACGGGCCGGTGTCCTCGGACGGACCGGCGTCGACCTCGCTGCCTCCCGCATCGGCCGGACCAGCATCCGGGCTCATCGTGACCAGGTCGGCCCCATCGCAGTCCTGGTCGATGCCGTCGTTGGGGATTTCCGTGGCCCCAGGATAGCGTCCGGGGTCGGTGTCGTCGCAATCGTCCGCCGTCAACGAGCCATCACAGTCTGCGTCGATTGGGAACGCAGGCGAGCTCGGGTTGTTGTCGTCGCAGTCCAGGTCGGCGCACCATCCGTCGCCATCCGCATCGCCGGCCGTGGGGCTTCCGGCACAGGTGGCACCCGCCGCGATGGGGGTGTTGGGCCGCGCTTCGTAGGCGAACCGCCGGAAGGTGACGTGGAGGTCTGGAGTATTGGGATCACTGCTTGCTGTGGGCACCAAGTCACTACTCAGCTCGACCCAGCCGAACCAGGTGTCGGTGCCGTCCGTTGCTGCTAGGCCGAGGTAGACGTCTCCCACGCCGGCATAGGGACCGGAGTGTGTGTGCGTGAGGAGGACCGACCAGTTGAAAGGATCTTGGCAATCTTTGTCGCATATGGAGTTGTAGATCGTGAACGTCTCCAGGACCTTGCCAGGACTGTGGACCAGTTCCTGCGTGTCGACGATTGCCCCGGCGGTGAGCGGGGCCGTGAATGGACAGTCCAAGGTCAACGTCCTGGTGTGCGTAGCGCCTTGCGTCATGAGCCCGGTGATGCCACCGATCCGCTCGCCCGTCAGGGTGCATCCAGGGGTCAGGGGACCGAAGAGCGCATAGGGGAGGGGCTCTGAGACAAAGGCATCCGGACCGATTTCCACAGGGGCGGGGGCCACCCATAGCTCGTCCGGATCGATGTCGGTGAGATGCACCTGGGCCTGGGCCCCGAGGGGCCAGAGCAAAAGGCAGCACAACAGGAGCCAGGGAATCGATGGCATGGTCCAACAGAGCGGAGAGGGGGGCGCGACACTTCACGGTGTCCCTTCAGTCCACCGTTCAGCGCCTCACTATGCCGTTCGTAGCGGTGCCAGCAAAGCGCTTGCCAAGACTTCGCCAAGGTTGCTGCGCCCAGCTCGTCACTCGAGGGGAGCGCGAATGGGGCGCATGCGCCGAGCAAACAGGGTGGCTGAGTGCCGACTCTCATTCATGGTCGTGGGTGCTGTCGAGGGTCTCGGCGATGGCTCGCAGCTCCTGAACTGCGATCTTGTCCTTGGGCCTTCCGACCGCCTCCTTGATGGTGATGAGCTGTTCCAGCGTCACTATCCTGACTTCAACGCCAGCAAGCTCAACAGTCTGGGTTGCCAAATCCTCGTACCGGCCCACAGGAGGAACCTCTCTGATCACGTCGAGTCGGCCTAGATCGGTCTCGATGAGCAGCATGCGGAAGGCGCTGAGGGTCTTACCGTCCTGCTTGATGGGTCCGAGATCGAGCCGCAACGCGTGGTGCGGGCGATACGGCCGGAGCGCCTCGAGAAGGCGGTCCAGAACCTCGGCGGTCATCGGCATGACCACGTCCAGGTCCTGAGTCAGCCGAACGGCGCCGTGAGCGTTGGCAGCCACTCCACCCACCACCACGAACGGCAACCCGGCCTGGTGGAGAAGCGCCAGAATGCGAGGTGTCTGCTGCGGCGGTCGCTCTGCCATGAATCACACGGTCAGGGCAGCGTAGAGCTCCAGGTCTTCCTCAAAACCATACGCCCTCACCTCCTCGAGCATCGCCCGCCGCTCGAGACGGCGTCGCTGGGCCGGTGTCAGCGTCTGTGCTTGTAGTTGGTCTGACAACCGCGCCATCGCTTCCAGCTGTGCCAGGCGCTCCTCGGGCGTGCGTCGAAGGTTCGAATCCAACAGAGCCAGGTCGATACCGAATGCGGCGGCTTGTTCGCGTGCGGACATGCTCCGATTATGCCTCCCTGTGTGCTTCCAGAGAAGTACTTGCGCGTCACCCTGCCCGTGTCGCGGTAGTGCCTGTGGCTGGTATTCATGACAAGCAACTGGTCGGCGCCGCAGTGACCAACCGACGGGTCGTTGGGGCTCTCGTGGGCAGTCGGATCCTGGCCCACCCCGAGGTGGCGGCGGAGCTGGCAACGTCCCTGGCCGAGGTCGAGAGCACCAGCCTGTTCACCGCCCCGACGCTGCTGACACGCCAAGATGGCTACTTCCACGTTTCGGGGGTGGTGCGTCCGATCAACAGCGCCGAGAGCAGCCCGAAGCTGAGGCAGCTGAGGTCGAGGCGAAGACGGTTTAGCCGCAGGAGCCGGTGTCCGCGACCGCGAAACTGAGGACGACACCAAGGTTGTGCCGAACCGCAACCGGCCGCTGCGGAACCGGCCGTTGCCGAGCCGGAAGCTCCCAAGAAGGTCGAGATTCGGAGTCAGCCGGTCGCGCAGGTCTTCGATGGAGAGACGCTGCTAGGAACGACGCCGCTGGCGGTCGAAATCCCGGACGGCGACGTACGCAAAGCGCTGACCCTCAAAGGATTCGCCGACCGACCGCTGACGATCGATCCATTCGCCGGAGCCCCGATCGACGGGCGTTGGCGGCATTGCCGAAGCCGCCAACGGAGCCGGTAGCGACCCCCGAACCGGCGCCAGAGCCGGTTGCCAAGAAGAAGACGGCGAAGCGCAAGCCGCGGAAGTCCAAGCTGGCGAAGACCAAGAAGCCGCCGCCAGAGACGCCCAAGAAGAAGATCCCCGTCTGGTAGGCACAGCGACAGCCAGGCGAGCGCGCGATGGATTCTGGCGGCGAAAGGCGCGCGCTGTACTATGACCGTATGCGGCTGACATGGAATCTGACGGTTGCGCTAGTAGCGCTGATGACGCTCTGCACAGCCTGTCCCGATAGCGCCCCAACTACTCCAAGCGGCAGCGACGCCACCGCCGTGGTCGACGCCGCTACCGATGCCGATGCCGCGGCCGACGCCGTGGCCGACGCCGCTACAGATGCCGATGCCGCGGCCGACGCCGTGGCCGACGCCGTGGCCGATGCCGACGCCGTGGCCGACGCCGTGGCCGATGCCGACGCCGACGCCGACCCCGTGGCCGATGCCGACGCCGACGCCGTGGCCGATGCCGACGCCGACGCCGTGGCCGATGCCGATGCCGACCCCGTGGCCGATGCCGACGCCGACGCCGTGGCCGAAGCCGATGCCGACGCCGTGGCGGATGCCGATGCTGAAGCCGATGCCGATGCCGATGCCGACGCCGATGCCGATGCCGTGGCCGATGCCGACCCGCCACCAACGTGCGTCGATGGCGATGGCGACGGCTATGGCCTGGGCCCGACCTGCCTCGGTCCGGACTGCAAGGACGACGATCCGACCGTCAACCCCGGTGCCGCCGACGTCTGCAACGGCGTCGATGACGACTGTGACCCGGCGACCGCCGACGGCTCCAGTGACCCGAACCTCGGCGCCCCCTGCGACGGCGACGACGCCGACCTATGTGAGGAGGGCGAGCTCAGCTGTGACACCGACGGCACGCTCGCGTGTAGCGACGCCACCGACGATACGCCCGACCTCTGCGACGGCGTCGACAACGACTGCGACCCGAGCACAGCCGATGGCGCCCATGACCCGCTCGTAGGCGTCACCTGCGACGGCGACGACGCCGACCTATGCGACGAGGGCGTCACCGAGTGCATCGGCCCCAACACGATCGCGTGCAGCGACCTGACCGACGACACGGTCGACGTGTGCGACGGCCTTGACAACGATTGTGACCCGACGTCGGCCGACGGCTCCGAGGACCCGCTGCTCGGCGCTCCCTGCGACGGCGACGACACCGACCTGTGTGACGAGGGAACCTGGAGCTGTGGGCCCACCGCGTTGGTGTGCGACGACCAGAGCGACGACGATCTGGATCTCTGCGACGGGGTCGACAACGACTGCAACCCGGACAGCGCTGATGGCGTTGATGATCCACTGATCGGCGTTCCCTGCGACGGCTCGGACGCCGATATGTGCTTGGAGGGCACCACGAGCTGCACGGCCGGCGGGCCAACGTGCGGCGACTCCTCCGACGACAGCGTCGAGGAATGCAACGCGTTCGACGACGACTGCGACGGGCTCGTCAACGAGCCGTGGGCAGGCCCGACCGAGACATGGGAGGACTCGACCGCTTGCCAAGCGAACCTCACAACCTGCGCGTCCCACGAGCTCGGGCTCTACCCCGATGTCGAATTGGGCAGCGGCGCCTGTTCGTTCCCGGACCCGTTCTTCGGGTTTCCGCTAAATCTCGTCCCGGGCTCAGAAACCGTCGTCGGCGAGTTCCACGCGCCCAGCGATTTGTACGACGTGTTCACGTTTTCGACCGAGCTCAACTCGGGCCTGATCGACCTCGGAGCGTTCCTGCTCGCCGCCGGCCAGCTCCCGTCCTTCTGCTACCTCGGCATCATCGACTTCTCGGCGAGCCAACCGATCACCGTGACCGTTTGGGTCGACGGCGTGCCCTACAGCCAAACCGGCGACTCGGGGACCATCAGCTTCAACCTGAGCCTCTTCGAGCTCTTTGGCGTCGACTACGAGGTTGTCGTGCAGCCCGCGTCGCAGTGGACCGACTGCGACTGGACGTACACGCTGTTGCTCACGATTCCGTAGCGGCGCTACTCGTCGTCGTCTTCGCTGTTGTCTTTGATCGTCTCGCTTCAGCCGCTGGCACACTGATTCGGCCAGCTCGGGCGACATCTCACTCGATAGCCTGCCCAACGATGGCGGCCGATGGACGGCGGGGCCGAGGTCGAAGCCGACCAGGGGCCCACGTGCGAGTGCGATGACGGCAACGCGTGCACCGAAGACACGTGCATGCGCGATGGCAGCTGCCAAAACACACTGCTGCTGGAGGACCCGGGCTGTGCCACTGAGCTGACCATCACGACCCCGGCTAACGGCTCTACCTACACGGTCGACGGCGCCGGCGCCGGTCCAGGCGAGCTCGTGGTGCAAGGGACGGCGACCTCTGGGGTGGCGATTGCCGGCCTCACGCTTAACGGCGCCGACATCACGCTGCCCGGGGCGGACGGCTTCTGGGAGGCGACATTGTCGCCGGCGCATGGTCTCAACGTCGCACTGGCCGAAACCCTCGACGACCTGGGCGGGAGCGACCGGGCAATGACGAGCACGCTCGTGAGCGAAGCCTTCTACCAGGTGAGCGCCGGCCCAGGGCCCGAGGCCGAGGTACCGGAAGGCATGGTGGTCCGCCTGGGTCCCCTCTTCTGGGACGACGACGTGGCGACCCTGGCGCAGGGCGCTTTCGACGGACTCGCGCTCAACGTCGCGACGCTGGCCGCGTCGTTAGGGACGTGCAACCACAACATTAATGTGATGGACACGGAATATCATGTGGGGTCGGTGCTCCTCGTCCCTGTCGACGGTGGGTTCGAGCTCAAGGTCGAGTTGTGGTTGCGCGCCACCGTGGACATCGAGGCAGGGCTTGGCTTTGGCTGCGTGCCTGCTGAAGGAAGAGTCGAGTTCCCCAGCGGCACGGTGAACCTGGGGCTCGCGGCATCGCTGGTGGACGGCGAGGTCGAGGTCGAGGTCGTCCAGGTGGATGCAGCGCTTGGGCAGGGCGCTCTGGTAGATGATGCTTTCATTAAATGGACGACGACGGCGAAGCTCGCTTGGGGCGATATCCTACCGGGCCCCCTCGGAGTGGCGCTCGAGAGCGCGGTGGAAGTAGAGTTTGGCACCGCGGCACAGGCGTTGGTCGTTCAGGTCCTCGAGTCGACGACACACGAAGAGACGACGATGACGCTCCCAGCCTGGGCGCCTGGCAGCGCGGGGACCTCGGTCGACATCGTGGCCCACCCTCAATGGCTGACCATCGACCCGGAGGGCGCCCTGGCGGGTCTCGCTGTGAGCGTCACCAATACGGATGAGGCTGCCCTGCCGACCCCACTGGGAGCGCTTGCCCGCGCAGGCTGCCTAGAGGGCGCTGAGCCTCCCGCCGAGGTCCCCAGCGACATGCCTGTGGCCACTGCGGTACACGATGACGTGCTCAACGCCCTGCGCTTCGCGAGCTGGCGTGGGGGGCAGCTAATCGGCGCGGTGCCGAGCGAGCTGACAGCCTCGCTGGAGCTGCCCGGTCTGACGCTGGTGGAGATCAGCCTCGCGCCCCAGCTCCCCCCGGTGTTGACCTCGTGCGGCTCTGAGGGCACGGGACTCCTCCAGCTGGGGGCGCTCGGGGTTACTGTCGAGGCGCTGATGGGCGAGGAACCAATCACCCTCGAGCTGGAGCTCAGTGTGTCCGCCGCGGCGACCTCTCAGGTGGCGGTTGGGAGTCCATCCGGCCAGCTCGGGCTTTCCCTCTTTGTCGACAAGTCTGTCCCGCTGACCGACCTGCACGTCGTGGTGCTCTCGCCGAGTGAGCTTCCCGTCGCTTTCGAGTCGCTGGAGGCGATGCTCGGTGAGCTGCTGGTGGATCTCCTCGACGGCGTGGGGTCCAGCGCGACGATGCTCTTCCCCCTGCCCCAGGTCGAGGTCGAGGGCACCAGCCTGTTCGTCACCCCGACGCTGCTGACACGCCAAGATGGCTACTTCCACCTGTCGGGGGCGGTAGAGTAGCAGGGCCAGGGCGCGTCAAAGCCCCGAACCCTTGAGCCTGGCCACACCTGCGCCACCACCGCTCAAGCCACGAGCTACCCTGGGCGACTCGCAAACCACCGCTACGTGCGTACCTCCGCCGGTGGGCCTATCTTCCTACTTGCTCTGGCCGTCGGTCCACGTCCCACTTACCCGCGGCGCTCGCCATGTCCGCCGCCAGGACGGTTTGGCGTGAGGTGGGGACAGCATCGCTGACTTCAGGCTCGATCACACCGCAAGTGTGGGAGCCGCTCTCGGACCGGTCAACCGGTGAGGTAAGCTCTGTCCGTGGACGACGCACACACAAAGCAGCCGGTCGGCGCCGCGGTGACCAACCGACGGGTCGTGGGGGCTCTTGGGGGCAGTCGGATCCTGGCCCACCCCGAGGTGGCGGCGGAGCTGGCTACGCTCACGAGACGTCTCCTTGAGGAGCGGCCCGTGCTGCTGGAGGTTGGGTTCGACCACGGGCGGCGGCTCACCAGCACGGCGCTCGCCAACCCGGACTGGTGCGTGATCGGCCTCGAGGTGCGCAAGCGCCGGGTGCGCGATGCCCGCAAGTGGGCCGAACGCGAGGGCCTCGAGAACCTCCACGCGTTCCGTCTGGATGCGCGCGCGGTGTTCGCTGGCGCCTTGCCCGAGGGGCGGTGCGACGTGGTCGAGGCCCTGTTTCCCACGCCCTGGCCCGAGGGGCGGCCGCGGCGACGGTTGCTGGTGACGCCGGAGTTCGTGAGGGACGCCGCAGTGGCACTGAAGCCCGGCGGACTGCTCCACGTTGCGACTGACGTTGCGTGGTACGGCGAGCTAATCGACGAAGCGCTCGACGGTGAACCGCTGCTTCAGAAGGTCGCCTGGGAGGACGCCGCGTCACTGCGCCCGCAGTGCCCGCAGCTTTCTCGCCGCGAGTGGCGCTGCGCCAGGGACGGCGTTCCCGTGTATCGCTTTGGGGCCATTCGATTGGAGTGACCCCTCGGATAGGCTATGAGCAGCGCATGACCGTCCGCAGCCCCTCTCTTCTGTTCCTGGTCCTCCCACTCGTCGCCTGCCTCGAGCCCACCTCCGGCGTGGTCGCGCAGGAGCTGTGCGAGCGCTGGACGGCGGTGGCTTGCGCATCCCGTGCGAACCCGCCGGGGTGCGAGGCGCATCACAGCAGCTTCTGTGAGGGGGACGTGGCTCCGTTCCTGCGGGCCCAGGTTGCAGCCGGTGCCGCTTCGTGGGACCAGGCCGCGGCCGACGCCTGCCTGGACGCGCTGGTCGCCGAACCCAGCAGCGTCGGTCCCGCCAGCTGCGAGGCAGCCGTGCTGGGAAGCAAGGCGTTGGGCGCGGCATGCGGCATGACCGAGGAGTGTGGCGAGGACGCCTGGTGCGACCGGTCGGCAGGGTGCCCGGGCGTCTGTACGACGCGGTCCACGCGAGGAGACCCTGCCCCGCCGTTCGAGCTCCCTGGCGAGGGTGAAGCGTGTGGCCCCATCGGAGGTTTGAGCATGGGCTGCGCGGCGGGGTTGTTCTGCGACGAAGGCATCTGCGCGACGCCGCCGAGTGTGGGCGAGCCTTGCCCGGCCGGCGTTTGTGCGTTTGGCGCCACCTGTGACTCAGACCGTGTGTGCGCCGCGTGGCCCGGTCACGGCGAGGCCTGTCTGCCCTCGGCCGGCCTGGGTGGTGGCGGTCTGGGCGGCCTGGGGTTCGGCCTGTGTCGGTTCGGGTGGTGCGATGGGGCGTCGGACAGTGACCCTGGAACGTGCACCGCCTTTCGAGACCACGGCGCGCCCTGCTCCTCCAACGTCGAGTGTGGCTACGGTCGGTGCATCGAAGGGCGCTGCGGGGTCCGCCCCGACATCTGCGGAGATGGCTTCTGGCGGGTCATCCCCAACCCGCTGGTGGTCGAGACGTCCGGCGCGGTGCCGGCTCCCGCGCCGGCTCCCTGAGCGTCATCAGGCGACTTCACGGGACTTCACAACCAGTGACTCAAGGTGGTCGATGGCCACGCGAGAGGCGTTTTTGACGACCTCTGGCGGGGCCTTGGCCCGCAGCATCACGAACATGCCCAGCACGTTGGCGGTGAAGAACCGCGCCTGAGAGGTCGTGTCCACGTCGGGCCGTAGGGTCCCGTCGCAGCGGGCGTTCTCGAGCGCCGTCTCAAACGCGCGCGACAGACGGGTGAAGTAGCGCTGGACGAAGCCGGCCCCGCTCGGGTCGTTGGGGCCCAGCTCCACGGCGGTGTTGCAGAGAAGGCAGCCACGACCGTGGACGGGGCCGTCGGCGGCGTGGGCGTAGAACCCGAGCAACGCCCGGACCTCGGCCACCCCAGCGTCCGGTGACTCGAGCGGGCCGTAGCTGCGGGCGATGACCTCGTCGTCGTAGCGCTGCAGCGCCGCGTCGAACAGGCCCTGCTTGCTACCGAACTCGGCGTAAAGGCTGTAGCGGTTCACGCCCAGCTCGCGCACCAGCATCTCTGCGGACGTGCCCGCAAAGCCGTGATCGCGGAACAGGTCCACGGCTTTCCCGATGAGCACGTCGCGGTCGTAGGTCTTCTTGCGTCCCATGGCTTTCCGTTTGACAGGGGCACCCTTGATACCATATCTAAACGATCATTCTGAAAAACAACTTCGCGTTCAGGAGAAGAACCATGGAAGGCAAGGCAACCCTAGTCGTTACCGCAGTCCCAAACCCCGCTGAGATGGCCTCGATCAAGGCGTACCTTTCGGGCGTGATGCCCCTGTTCCAGCAGGCCGGCGGCACGCTGGTGAAGCGGCTGAAGACCAGCAACGTCATCAACGGTCGCCCCGCAGGGATGACCCTGGTGATGGACTTCGAGTCCGAGCAGGCCGTGACCGACCTGTTCGCGTCGGACGCCTATCAGGCGCTGGTCCCGGTCCGTGATAGGGGCTTCTCGGAGATGAACATCCTCGTCAGCCACGGGATGTGAGGTTGGACGGCATGCGACAGCTGAAACCTGTCAGGATTGCTCTTGTCGCGACTGCGCTCGTGATCACTGCGAGCGCGTGCGGCGGAACTCCGCAGGCCGAGTCCAAGCCGGCGACCGCGCCTGCGCCGGCGGCAGCCACGCTGGTGGTCACGGCGATCCCGAAGCCCACCGAGATGGCGGCGGTGAAGGAGTACCTGGGCAAGGTGCTGCCGATCTTGAAGAGGGCCGGTGGTACTTTGGTAAGGCGGCTCAAGACCAACAAAATCATCGATGGCCGCCCAGCGGGCATGACCCTGGTGATGGACTTCAAGTCGCCTGAGGCGGTCACCGCGGCGTTCGAGTCGGACGCCTACAAAGCACTCCTTCCGGTGAGGGACCGAGGCTTCTCCGAAATGAACATCCTGCTCACGCAGGGCATGTGAGGGTTGAGATGGCCTACAACGAAGAACTCGCGGCTCGAATCCGGTCGGCGGTCGCCGGTCGCGACGACGTCACCGAGAAGAAGATGTTCGGGGGCCTGGGCTTTCTGCTCAACGGCCACATGGCTACTAGCGCCTACAAGGGCGGCGACCTGATGATCCGTTGCGCCAAGGAGGACTGGGAGACCTTTGTCACCGAAAAGGGTGCCCGACCCATGGAGCGAAAAGGCAAGGCCATCACGGGCTGGGTCATGGTCGATGTCGGCGCCGTGGCCGATGACGCCGCGTTGAACAAGTGGGTACAGCGCGGGCTTGATTTCGCCGCCTCGCAGCCCCCGAAGTAGCTGGGCGTGATCGGACCGTGGGCACGCTGGCAGCTATGCTAGCGCTGCAGTCGTGGAACGTCAGCGGTCGCAGCGCAGCTTCGAGTACGAGCCGATAGATGTGCACGGTCACATGCGAATGAGGACCGGCTTCAGACGTCGCGAAGCGATGTGCCGCCACGGCGCTCGAAGCCCGCGACGGTGATGCCGGCGTAGCCAATGACCGGGCACGAGTATTGCTCGGGCCCACAGACGTCGGGCGCCGGGCCATAGCATTCGCAGGCCAACGGGTCGAAGCCCAGCTCCGAGCCCGAGCGCCAGATGCCACCGGCGCAGCCTACGATGAGCTCGTTACTGGTCTCGTCACAGAAGCCCAGCTGCTCGTACTTGGTCTCGCACGCCTGCCCGGTGAGCGTCTGCGGATCATCGGGTTCCAGACAGGTGCTGGCGTCGTCGGGCGCGTCGGGGGTGGCGTCTGCGCCACCGTCCGCGGTGGTCTCTGCCGTGGCATCGGGGGTCACCACGTCGGCAGTGCCCACGGTGTCTTCCAGGCAGCCGCCGAACAGGGCGGCCGAACCCACGATGGCCAAGGGCAGCTGGCGGCGTCGCACCACCATCAGCTCAGCATCCGCAGCGACACACCTCCGTGCCGCTCGGCCCCAGCCTGGGCGATGCCTACGTAGCCAATGGCGATACAGCTGAGCTGATAGGGGCCACAGTTTGGTACTTGCTGAACACAATCACACAAGGGGAAGTTGGTCGCCGGCTGCCAGGTCCCAGCGCTACAGCCAACGACGAGCTGATTGCTGTCGTCGCAGAATCCTTGGAAGTCGTATTCGGCCTCGCAGGGGTGGCCCACGAGCTCCTGCATCTCCTGGTCCGTTGGTGTCCAGCAGGCGACCTCGCCGTCGTTCGAGGCGTCGAGGTCTGCGTCCGGCTGGGCGATGTCCTCCGCGACGTCAGCCATGGCGTCCGGCATCGAGGAGTCCTCGGCGATATCCGGCGCTCCGACATCCTGAGCCGCGTCCGGCACCGAAACATCGCCGCTGCCGCCGTCCGACTGAACGCCGTCGGGTTCTGCATCGGCGATGCTGGTGTCCAGGCCCTGCGAGTCCAGGGCGACGTCGTCGGCGGCGTCGAGCTGCACGTCAGGTGTGCCCGGGTCAGGCGTGGCGTCCACCGCCGAGTCGGCGGCCACGTCCGGAGCGCCTTGATCGGGCGTGGCGTCAACTGTCCCGTCCGGTGCGGCGTCCTGAACCGAGTCGGCCGCGGCGTCGCCACTCGTCGAGCCGTCGCTGCTCGTCTCGGCTACCGCGTCGGTGCCGGAGAGGCCGGTTGTCGTCGTGTCATCGGGGCAGCCGGTGAACAAGAGTGTCGCGCCAGCGATGGAAAGAGGCAGTCGAATCAAACGCATGTCGGCCAGGGTAGCGGCACGCTGTCCTCATGGAAAGAAGACCGGGACCCGTTGTGGTCCCGCGCCACCCCGGGTACAAGCCGCACATGGCCTACATCTTCGACCCCGACCGCCTCACCGACATTGCCCGCAATGCCATGCAGCAGACGCCCGACGATGCGCCGGTCGACGCGCTGCTCGACCGCATTACCGCCGACATCGACTCGGCCTACCCGGGCCAGGTCGACACGGGGCCGCGCAAGTGGATCTACAACACCGCCGGCGGGAGCATGGGGCAGATGGCCGTCATCATGGCGTCGATGAACGAGTACATCCTGTACTTCTCGACGCCTCTGTCTACGGGCGGCCACAGCGGCCGCTACAAGGTCGACCTCTGGGACATGGTGCTGCGCGGCGAGATGCTGACGTGGCGCGCGGGCGAGATGACGCCGCACGTACACCCAGCGGGCTCGATGAACGTGCTGCGGCCCGGCAACGCGCACGGGTACCGCCTCACCGACGGTGCCGTGCTGTTCGAATACGGCCGCGGTCCCATCGGCACGGCGCTGCCGTTCGCGCTCGCCGACACCCTGTTCAGCTCGCTGGACTTCAAGTCGTTCGCTCAGACGATGGGTCGCTACACCGAGCTGACCCTCAAGGGACTATTCAAGCGCTAGGCGCTAGTAGCGGTTGCCCTGTCCCTGGTCCTGGACGCCCTCGCCATAGTGGTTCTTGGCGAGGTTGTTGCCGTCGCCGGCGATGATCAGCGACTTGGTCACGCGCACGCCCACGATCTTGTTGCGGCTGCCCTGAACGATGAGGTTGCCGTCGATGACGGTGCGGTCGACGCCGTACCCTTTGATCACGGTCTTGTTGCCAATAACCATCAGGTCGCACTCGTAGATGCCGGGAAGCAGCTTGACCTTGCGTCCATCGCCCTCGATCGGCGGCGGGCACTGCTGCACGGCGAGCATGCCCTTCTTCCTGGGTGCCTTCTCACCAATGACCTCGGTCCGGCGGCAGCCGGTCAGCGTGGCGGTGAACAGAAGGGCCGCGGCGGTGGTGGCGACAATCAACCAGCTCTTCGTCTTCATCATCTTCAACCCAAACATCAACCTCGTCCCCCAAGCGGGACGGTGAGGGTCATGAGGATAGGCGCGTGGAGCCAGTAGATTCAAACGGGTCCCTCGCCCAGGTCAACCTACAGGCGTCGGGTCGGGGCGCTTGGCCATCGTCTTGATGTCGCGAACCATCGAGTACAGGCCGTTGGAGCGGCTGGGGCTGAGGTGCCCATCCAGCCCGATCGACTCGAAGACCGGCTTCACCTCGGTCGCCAGGATCGTCTCCCGGGACTTGCCGCTGAACATCATCATCAGCAGCGCCACGAGGCCACGGGTGATGTGCGCGTCGCTGTCCGCCTCGAAGTTGAGCACGCTGGCGTCCTCCGACGGCGCCTCGATGAGCCAGACGTTGCTGACGCAGCCCTCGACCCGATTGGCTTCGGTCTTGTGCTCTTCGGTCAGCCCCGGGAGCTTTCGTCCCAGGTCGATGATGTACCGATACTTGTCGGCCCAGTCGTCGAAGAAGTCGAAACGGTCGATGATCTCGTCGATGTCCGCGGATTCCATGCCGCGTTGGATAACAACCCCGGAGCCGCAGGGCAACGGCTAAGGGCGTCGGCCGGAGGGGCTACCGGAGACATGAATGTTTCCGTCAGGCGCCACCCTGACGGTGATGGCACCGTCGAGACCGGTTACCCAGGTTTTGATGCGGCGCCGGTGATAGCGGCTCAGAACCGACAGGTGCGGCGGTTTGTGGCTGTTGGCGCGGAGCTCTCCAGGAACCAGCGCCCAGGTGGGCCCCACCGCGTCGAGGAAGCCCGGTGTGGACGACGTCCGACTGCCGTGGTGGGGCACCTTCAGGACATCCGCCGCCAGGGCGTTCGGGTGGCCGGCCACCAGCTCGGTCTCCGTTTCTTCCTCGATATCTCCGGTCAGCAGGACCCGTCGTCCAGCGTAGTCGAGCCTCAGAACCACGGAGCCATCGTTGAGGCCGACCAGACATGCGTTGCCGTCCATCGCTGCCCGCCGGTCGGGCCACAAGACCCGCATGTGGAGATCTCCCCAAAGACGAGGCTCGGTGAACGTGTCCACCTCCTGCACGACGCCTCCGCCCTGCCGCACCGCGCGGACCAACGCGCGCACCGCCGGCCGGTCTCTGCCGCAGGGCGACAGCCACAGCTCTCGGACATGCATCCGACGCGCCACCCGGGCTGCGGCCCCCACGTGGTCGAGATGGGCGTGGCTGATGACCATCAGATCGATGTGAGCGGCTCCCCAGCGAGCCAGCGCAGGCACCACATTCCAGTCGGCGATCCAGCCGTTGGCCCTGCCATCGCCCCGGTCGAAGGTGCCTCCGGTGTCCATCAGCAGCGTTCGCCCGTCGGGGCTTCGAACCACAACCGCGTCGCCGTGACCCACGTCCAGCATGGCCATCCGCAACCCCGGCGGCGCTGGCCAGACCACCAGTGCGACGCCAACCATGCTCGCCGCCCCCGCCACCCACAGCCAGCGGCGACGGCCGACAAGCGCAAGGCTGACGCCCGTGGCCAGCAGCACTCCCGCAGCGTGCGGGATGGCCGCCCCTTGCGCCGGTCCGAGCCATTGAGCCCAGGTGTCCACCGTGTCCAGCAGCAGGCGCGCCGGTAGCTCCGCCAGCCCTTGCACCGTCGCACCCGCTTCCGCGGAAACGCTCGACACCATCAACCACAGTGCACCCAACGGAACGACCAGCGCGGTCACTAGCGGGATCACCGCCAGGTTCACTACCAGCCCGGTCCAGCTGGACTGCCCGAACCAGGCCATCGCCAGTGGCGCAGTCGCCAGCTGGCAGACCAGTGTCGTCGCCCCGACCATCGCCATGAACCTGACCGGCGTCACGAAGTAGGCTTCCGGCAAGCGACCCGGCTGCTGCAGCCAAGTATCCATCAGGGCGAGGTGTGGAGCGGCCGCGACCAGCGCCCCGGCCGCGGCGAAGGACAGCTGGAACCCGGGACTGAGCAGGGCGTGCGGATCCACCAGCGCCAACCCCGCCGCGGCCACCCACAGCGAGCGACCCGCGCTCGTCTGCCGAGCCAGCACCAGGGCGCCCAGATAGACGCTGATGAACACCGCCGCCCGCTGAGTGGCCAGAGAGTGGCTGCCGACCAGGACGGCGTAAGCCCAGATGATCAGGATGGTGGCGGCTGCCGCCGGCACCCGGGGCCGACCCGCCTGAGCCATACGCCGCGACAGCATGAACAGCCCGCACAGCAGCCGAAACAAGACCGCCGCCAGCACTGCCAGGTGGAGGCCGCTGATGGCCAGCAGGTGCGCTGTTCCAGTGTCCACGAAGGCGTCGCGCATGGCCGCCGGAAGCGCGCTTCGGTCTCCCAGCAGGATGGCGCGATAGAAGGCCTGGATATCCGCTGGACCGTCGAGACGCCGCGCCAGCGAGAGCCGCGCCCGGTCCCAAAACGACCCGGTAGCGACCCGTTGCGGCACGTCGTCGCTCGCGCGTGCACGCCAGCGGAGCCACGGCTGCCGCTCTGGCCATCCCAAGCCCGGATTGGGCTGGGTTCGCCGGCCCTCGACCTGGGCCGACGTGGCAAGGCGGTCGCCTACTTCGAAGGGCGCGTAGTCCTCCCGCCAGCCTGTCATCGGGACTCGTCCCGGGACCGGCGTTCCGTCGAGCACCACATCGTCGAGGGTCACCGAGCACCGCAGACCGCCGCCCTCGTCGCATCTGTTCGCAGCTACATCTCCCTCGATGGACACCCAGCCTGACGGTGGGCCCAGGGGGGGCGGAAGGGCGCCGGTGAAGTTCCCCACAAGCGCCGCAACAAGCCCCGCGAGCGCATGCGCACCGCGACCGCTGCGGGCCCAGAGCCACGCCAGCGCCGCGCAAGCCAGCACAGCCAGCACGATGTGCAGTCCCACGAGACCACCCCAGAGGGCGCCCATGATGATGGCGATCGCGAAGGTCACACCCTTGTCATGGCGTGGGGCCTGCGAAGTGTCTCAGATATCTGCGGCTACCTGCGTTTCTTCCCGGTCTTCTTGCCTTTCCGGCCGCGTACCTTCTTGGGCCGCGGCGGCGAAAGATCCAGGTGCAGCATCTGTCTACGATACAGCCAGTGGTAGCGCGCCAGGCTGCGGGTCACTCGGATGGCATAGCCACGCGCCTCGTCGTAGGGGATGCGCTCGACGAACTCATCGAGCTCCAGGCGCCCCATGTCCGACTTCTTCCAGCCCGCCACCGCGCCGCCGCCCGCATTGTAGCCCGGGCTCGCCAATGGAATCCGGCCGAACTTGTTCAGCAGCCCCGCCAGGTACCGGCTGCCCAGCCGTACCGACGTGTCGGGGTTGAACAGCTTCCGCCGAGAGATGGCGATGCCTTCCTTGCGTGCCAGCGTCTTCGCCGTCGGAAGGATGATCTGCATGGCCCCGTAGGCGTTGGCCCAGCTCACGGCGCCAGCGTTGAAGTTGCTCTCTTCGCGCATGATGGACCAGATCCAGTAGGGGTCGATCTTGCGGACTTTCGCCCACCGCTTCACCGACTTCGAGAACGGCCGGGGGTGGGCCAGTTTCCACAGCGCCACTGCGGGCGACCCTGGAGTCGGCCACCAGGCGCCGAAGTTGGGCTCCTCGCGCCGCGCGATGGTGGTCGCCGGGGTGTGCGCGCCGGCCGCGGACAGCACCCACGCACGGGTCCACACCGATGCGTCGGTGCCCTTGCGGCCAATCCGCGCCAGTTCGCGCCGCGCGGTGCGCTCGAGGCCCATCCGGAGCAGCTCGACCGCACGGTGGAAGGCGGGGTGCTTGTCGAACCAGGCTTTGCCAGCCTCAAGCAGGTCCGGCGCCTTCCCCTCGGCCAGGGCCTTCGCGGCCGTGTCCTGCGCGAATTTCAGGGCCCGCTTCGGGGACTGGGCGTGCAGCCGCGAATAGGCCAGCACCGCGTACCAGCTCAGCGGATGCTGCTCGAGCACCTTGCGATACTGAGCGTTGGCTTTGTCGACCTTGGCCCGCTGCTGCAGGATCCGCGCGTACCAGTAGCGGACCCGCCCCTCGGCCCGGAAGTGGCTCTCCCGCTGCATCGACCCGACCAGCTCCGCCGCCACCGCCTCGGCCTTCTTCCAGCGGCGCTTCTGGATGAGCGGCCACAACAGCTGCCATGCCGCCTCGTCGGCTTTGTCTCCATTCGGCCAGGTCTTCAGCATCATCCGAAGCACCTTCTGAGCCTCGGCCTCATTGCCGGCGTCCCGATGGCTCAACGCGATCATCAACGCGGCGTCGTCGGTGGTGGTCCGCTTGGGAAACGTCTTGATGTGGCGCTCCAGGATGCGCCGCGCGTCGACGAACTGCCCGGCCTTGAACCGGTTCTTGCCGCCCGCGAAGGTGGCCCAGTAGAGCGCTTCGTCTTTGCAGCCCAGGGCTCGCCGGTGATAGCGCCAGGCCACCGTTCGGCGTTTCATCTTGTCGTGGGTGCGGCCCAGCATCATCAGGGCCTGGCAGCGCGGCTCTGAGAAGCGCGGGTGCTTGTCCGCTGCGACCTTGAGGTGCTTGAGCGCGTCGCGATGGAAGTGGTGTTCGAACAGGGCCCGACCCACCCGCAGGTTCTCGCCCGGGGTCAGTTTCTTGGGACCGCCCAGGCCCTTGAGCGCCTTGCGCCCGCTTCGCGTGTCGGTGAAGTGCTCCACCAGCAGCAGCCGCAGCGACTTGGACCGGTCGGCGTTCTTGGCGGTATCGGCCTTGGCGAGCATGCGGTTGTAGATGTCCATCCGGTTGACCGGCTGGTCCATCACTCGAAGCTTGCGAAGCAGGGGTATCGCCGATGTCTTCGTCGCCTCGGCGGCGTCCAGCGCAAGGAGCCCGGCCCGTCCGCGCAGCACGCCCCACTCGGCGGCGTGCTCGGTCAACAGCTGGGTCGCCTTGTCGTAGCGCTTGGCCTTGACGTGGCAGCTCGCGGCGAAGAACCGCGCGTAGTGGGCCATCAGTGGCCACTCGTCGGCGAACGCCTCTAGGCGCGCCGTCACGGTTTCCTTGCAGTCGCCGCCATCGTGGCGGGCGAGCAGGGCCATCATGCGCGCCGGAAGCTTGCGGGGGTCATCCCCGTGGGCGGCGTTGGCGAAGGTCTCGAACGCCGCGGCCGCCTCCAGGTTGGCGCCCTTGTGGAACAGTTTTGAGGCCTTGCCCAGGTCAGGGGCCTGGAAGTAGCTGAAGGGCTTCAGGTCGGGCAGCCGCTTCACCGCCGTCGTGGTTGGGGGCCACGCCTTTCGCTCGGCGGCGGTGGGCTCCTTGACCTCGGGGGTCGGCGGGGGCCCGGGAGCGGGCTCGGACTCGCCCGCGGGCTCGGGCGCCTGGGCGTCGGCATCAGCCTCGACGACCGTCGGTGTGCCTGTGGTTTCGGGCTCCGCAACCGCCGCCTGCGTGGGTGCGCCATCCTCACCGCCGGTCACTTCGTCCGCGTCCCCGCAGCCGACCCACACAAGGGCGGCGCAGCAGAGGCTGAGGGCATCGCGGTAGAGCTGACGGCGTCTGAACATAGGTGGTCCCGGTCGGGACCGTGTTAGTCGCCCCGACCGATCCGCGCAACGCCAACCCACGCCGGCTTGTTCCGCCGCCCCTGTTCTAGCTCGCTTCGGCGGGCACCGGCGCGCCATCCGCAGAAGCCGTCGGGGTCTCCGCAGGTGCCTCCAGAGCGGCGACCCCTGGGATGGGGCCGAAATGCTCATCGGGCTCCGCGAACCAGGTCCGCAGGGTCTTGGACATGATGGCGGCGTGGAAGCCGTCGATGAAGCGGTGGTCAAAGGTCGCGTTCACGTTCATGCGCTTGCGGACGACCATCTCCCCGTCCTCCACCACGACCACGTCCTTGATGGCGCCCATGGCCAGCAGGATGGGCACCCGCGAGTACGGCACCAGCGGCACGAAGCCGGTGTCCAGCCCGAGCGACCCGATGTTGGTGATCATGATGGAGCCGAAGGGGTCTTTCGGCAGGCCCGGCACCGACAGGTTCAACGTGTACATCAGCCAGGAGATGGTCCGCATCACCCGGTGCATCATCCAGAATGGCACGATGTTGAACGAGTTTCGGGTTTTCTCCAGCTGCGGGTCCTTGCGGCTGCGGACGCGCTCGACCTTCTCCTGGAACTCCGTGAGGATCCCCATGAGGTCCTTCTTGTCGCAGTCCTCGATCATCGCGCCGGACAGGTCGACCTTGTCCTCACCCAGGTCGGTCATCACGACCTGAAAGAACACATTGATGTTCTTGCGCAGGTAGATGCGATGAAACCGCAGGATGGCGTTGGCGTCAGGCATCCGCTCCAGGGCCGCCGCGACCGCCTTGGCCATCATGTGCGAGACCGTCAGGCGCTGTCCGGTGGCGGCGCGGAACCGCTGCAGGTAGTCGACGGCTTTGTCCATCGGCAGCTCCAGCGTGCCGTAGACCGAGGGGTCATAGGCGGTCCGCCAGGTACCGATGGCGATCTTGCGGAACGCCGAGACGTCCTTCTTCTTCTCGAGCTCTAGGTGTGGCATTCCGGGAGGTTAGCACACGGCTGAGAGCCTGTCTCCGCGCCAGCGAGCGTCATCAGGCCAAGGGGGAACTTCGTCGCGCCAAGCGCTGCTCCAAAGCCGCCGTGAAGCGAACAAGACGGTCGATGAGCGCGTTGTACTCGCGGTAGGCGTCCTCTCGACTTCCCTCCTGTTGCAACAGCAGGTGATAGAGCCGCAGTTCGGCATCGGTGACGGCTGACTCTACCGGCAGACCGGCCCTCCGAAGACGCGTGGCGGCAATCGCGACCAATAGAGACCCCACTGTCTCTTGCCCGCTCGAGAGCTCCGACAGCCCCGGACCAATCCACTCTGCGCCTGGCAGTCCGGAAAGCACGCTTTCAAGCTCTTCAGTCGTCACAGAGAGCCTCCACGTTGGCCGCCAGCCGCGCTGGGTCGACGCGCGGGAAGCGGATCAACCGGTCCTCAATCCGCTGCAGAAGCTCGCGGAGCTTCTGGGGCTCGACGAGCCCGCGCTCGACCATCGCTGCGACATCCGACACGTCCCGGTCATGGCCGCGTTCCAGCTTTGAGAGCGCCTGGGCGTAGAAGTCGTAGTGGTAGAAGTCCACCCTGCCTTCGGTTCGAATGAAGACGCTCCGGTCCTGCCATCCGGGAAGCTCGGGGAGGAAGTCCTGAGGAGAGGCCAGCTCCACGTTGACATCGAGCCGGATCTTCAGGTCTCGGATCGCCTCGAAGATGCCCTGCGGTTCGGGGTCGAGCCGCATGTCGACGTCGACCGTTGCTTGACGCCAGCCGACGAGTAGCGCGCTCGCACCCCCCGTCAGGTAGACTCGGCCGGGGGACCTGGCCGCTCTGCCCAGGGCTTGGAGCAGCGCCTCGAGCTTCGAGGTGTCGACGTCTGACCGCATGCGCCAACGATCGCATCCCTGCCCCCGACGGGGCAAGGATGACGCCGTCTTCGACTAGCGCTCGCAGACCTTGTGCGCGCCGGGGTTCTTGCGCCACTCCTCGTCGTCCACCTGGGGGCAGGCGTCGCGGATGGCGGACTTGAGCGCCGAGACCTGGTCGCTGCTTAGCGCCATCGACGGGAAGACGATCCAGAAGTCCTCGGTGCCGTTGACGATTTCGTCCATCTTGGCCTCGTAGAGCCCCTCGGCGATGCCGGTGTCCCACATGCCCAGGAAGTTGTCGGCGAAGGCCTGCACCAGCTCGGGGTAGGTGACGGCGTCGTAGATGGCGCAGTTCTCGAGCGTGTTGTGCTCGGCGTTGTCGCTGTAGTTGTAGCTGCCCGTCGCCAGCCAGCGGCCGTCCACCAGCATGTACTTGTGGTGCATCTGCTTGGCGTAGGTGTAGTCCCAGCGGTAGCTGTAGTACTTGTAGCGCAGGTCCACACCCGGGTGCTGGTGGATGGCGTAGCCGAACTTGAAGCCCACATCCATGCACTTCTGGGTCTTCGAGGCGCTCGTGCCGGCCTTGGCGAGGCACTCGTCGAGGTCGACCTCCTGCTTGTTGTGGAGCCACTGGGACGTGTACTCCTGCCCGTCGAGGTAGACCCGGATGTCCAGCTCGGGGCTGCGGTCGGCGGCCCGCATCAGGGCCTCGGCGATGGGGCGGCTACGGAGGTGGCCGGAGGCGATCCAGATGCTGTCCTGGGCACCGTCAATCATCTCGACCAGGCGGTCGCTGACCGTGTTCAGGCCGGCGATCACGCTGAAGGTGTTGCCGTAGGTCTTGGAGACCCAGGTCCGCATGTTGGCGCTGGTGAAGACCACGTCGGCGCTGGGGTCGCCGGGGATCATCGCGTCGGTGATGGTCATCGTCTCGACGTAGGTCAGGTCCTGGTTCCAGACCAGGTCACGGCTGTTGGCCCACATGTGGTTGAACTCCTGCTGGAAGAGCAGGTTCAGCCGGGCGTTGCCGTAGTGGAAGACCGTGTTCTCATCGTACTTGGTGCCGGCGCTGTAGCTCCAGTTGCCGCTGCCGCTGACGAGGATGCCCGTGGTCGCCTCTTCGACCGACCACTGCGGGCCGTCGATGATGGCGTACTTGTGGTGCATGATCTTGTTGACGTAGCGCACGTCGACACCCATCGCCTCCAGGCGGGCCGACCGGGTTCCGCTGGGGTCCTTCTTGTCCTTGAGTGCTGAGTTGAAGATGAGGCGCACCTGCACACCGCGGTCGACCGCGCGCTCCAGCGTGTCCATCAGGCCGCCGTCGCTGAAGCTGTACATCGCGATGTCGATGCTCGCCTTCGCCTCGTCGAGCAGACCGTGCAGCTCGCCGAGGTGCGAGTTCCAGTAGTCCTGCGGCGAGAAGATGACGTCCATCTCGGACACCGTCGCGGCGACGCAGCTGTCGGTGACGGCGCGGCGGAGCTGGTCCATGGCCTTGGGGCCGACGTAGTAGACGTCGTCCAGCTGCCGCAGCGTCTCGAAGACCACGTCGTCGGCGGTGTGCGCGACACCGTCGGCGCCATTGCGGGCCTTGACGATGTTCTTGGCGGCGCGCGTGTGGACGCCAGCGAGCTTGAGCGCGTCGACCGTGGTGGCCGGGTCGCTGGTCCAGGTCAGGACGGTGTTGGTCTCGCACGGGCTCATTCCACCGTCGGCCTTTCCAGAAAGGGCAATGGCGAACTGGCTGTCGGTCTCTTCGTTGTCCTGATCAAGGGCACTCGCGCCACAGGCGGTGGCAAGAAGGGCGAGCGGCAGGAACCCAATCGTGAGCGTCGAGCGGAAGCGCATGACGAACTCCTGATTGGTCGGTCGGTCGGTAGCAGTCGGACTCAAATAGCTGCCGATGGTGTACGCAAGGCACGTGCCAGATCCTGGGTGTTGGATTTCATTGCGAATTTTCTACCGGGCGGACAGTTGTCCCCACCAAAAGCGCCCGATCGACCCGATCAGGAAGCCTTGTGGGGTGTAGTGGCCCCACCGACTGGGCAGAGACCTCGAGGTGGTTACTGTCCGCCCGGGAAATGTCCGAGACCATGCGCCAGAGACTGGACCGCCTGCGCGGCGTGCCGGTGCAGCGGAACCTGCGTCCGTACCGTCGGTTCGTCCGTCGGGTGCGGGAGCGCTGCGGCGGCGCCGCGCACGACGTGGAGGACCTGCGTGGTCGGGCGGTCGAGGATATGGGCGACGACGAGCTGGCGCGGGTCTTTGCGGCGGTCCACGACGCCGCTGAGGCGGAACTCGGCTTGTGCGCGTATGACGAGCAGCTCATCGCGGGGTTGGCTCTGGCCCGAGGGCGCCTGGTCGAGATGCAGACTGGCGAGGGAAAGACGCTGGCAGCGGTCTTTGCTGTGGCCGCGGGGGCACTCGCAGGACGCGGGTTCCACGTCCTGACGTTCAACGATTACCTGGCTCGGCGGGATGCCGAGTGGATGGGGCCCGTGTACGCCAGGCTCGGATTGACCGTCGGGTTTGTCCTCGACGGCACGCCCACGGACGACCGGCGGGCGGCGTACCTCGCGGACATTACGTATACGACCGCCAAGCAGGCGGGGTTCGACCGGCTGCGGGACGGGCTGGCGATGGTGCCGTCGGAGCGGGTTCTGCGGGCGTCCGACCCGCAGCATCGGGCACTGGTGGACGAGGCGGACGCGCTCCTGGTGGACGAGGCGCGGCTCCCGATGGTCATCGCCGGGGTGACCGGGGCTCCACCGCGCGACCTGACCGACCTGGCGGGCCTGGCCGCCGAGCTGAGGCCCGACGAGCACTACGAGGTGCTCGACGGCGGCCGGAACGTCGCTCTGACCCACGAAGGCAGCGCGTTCTGCCAGGAAGCGTTGGGATGCGGCGACCTGTATGACGAGGAGCAGCTGCCCCTGCTGACCGCCGTGAACTGTGCGCTTCACGCCCAGGCCCTGCTGCGCCGCGACGTCGACTATCTGGTGCGTGACGGGCGGATCGACCTGGTGGACGAGCTCACCGGCCGAGTCATCCACGACCGCCAGTGGCCGTATGGGCTCCAGACCGCCCTGGAAGCCAAGGAGGGCCTGCCGCTGCACCCAGAGGGCACGGTGCTCGACAGCATGACCGTTCAGCACTTCATCGCAGGGTATCAGCATCTGGCAGGGATGACGGCGACCGCCGTCGCGGCGGCCAGCGAGGTAAGCGAGACCTTCGGCCTGGAGACCGTGGTCATCGGCACCCACCATCCGTGCATTCGCAAGGATGCCGAGGACGTGGTCTTCGCGACTGCCGAGCAGCGCGACGCGGCCGTGGTCGCCGAAGTCGCGGGGGCCAACGGGCGTCCAGTACTCGTGGGAACCACGTCGGTGGAGGCCTCCGAGGCGCTGGCGGCGCGGTTCGCCGAGGCGGGCATCCAGGCACAGGTCCTGAACGCGAGACACGACGCGCGGGAGGCGGCCATCGTAGCGGAGGCCGGAGCTCTTGGCGCGGTAACCATCGCGACCAACATGGCTGGTCGCGGGACAGACATCCGGCTCGGTGGCTCGGACGGTGCCACTCGCCAGGAGGTCATGGCCCTCGGCGGGCTCTACGTCATCGGCACCCAGCGCCACGAGAGCCGACGCATCGACGACCAGCTTCGGGGCCGGTCCGGGAGGCAGGGAGACCCGGGCGGGAGCCGGTTCTTCATCAGCCTCGAAGACGAGCTGGTGGCCCGAAACAAGGTCGCTCAGCACATCCCGCCCAAGGCGCTTCAAACCGACGCTGACGGGCGTCTGAAGCACCCGGCCGTGGCGCGGATCATCGCCCACGCCCAGCGCATCATCGAGGGCCGGCACGGCGACATCCGGGCGTCGTTGCGACGGTACTCGGATGTGCTGCACTGGCAGCGCGACCGGGTGCAGGACTTGCGTGAGCCGCTGATTCGGGAGCCCTTCGACGACGTCGCCGAGGAGGTGCGTCGTCGGGTCGAGCTGACCTCCATTCGTAGGCTGTGGTCCGAGCACCTGGGGCTGGGCAGCGAGCTCCAGGAGACCTCGTTCTTGGAGCGGCTCGGTGGCCTCGACCCGCTGACCGAGTACGTCCGCCGCCTGGGCGCCGACTTCCGGCAGTTCGACGACCGACTTGGCGAGGTCGTGGAAGCTGAGCTGGCTCGCCTCGGCCCGAACCCGAGCCTGGACGACGCAACCCTCCAGGGCCCAGGAACCACCTGGACCTACCTCATCGACGACAACCCGTTTCAGGACAGCTTCGGCCTGGGCCTCATCGGCGCCCGAGGCTTCGGCGCGATGGCCGCGGTCGCCGCCGGCCCGTTGCTTTGGATGTGGGCAGCAGGCGCTTGGTTCAGGCGCCGCTGGAAGGCCAAGAACGTCTAGGGAGACGGCTTGCCAGGCGCGTCGGCTCCAAGGACCGACAGGACCTCCTTTTCGGCGGTCTCGGCGTCGGTCTTGCTGGCTATCGCGAGCTCCGAGGTCAGTTGCCAGAGCGCCGTCGTCAACAGTCTCTCTTCACCCCATGAGCGCTTCTTCAGTCGCCGCAAGTCACGCACCACCATGGCCACATCGTGCACCGACCCCGTCTTGATGTGCTCCAGGAAGGTCCTGTAGCGGAGGTCCCAGTCGGGCTCTACCGGCCGAGAGCGGTCGCGCAGCGTCGCATAGACCGCCTCCACGTCGTCGGTGGCGATGACGGCGCGGATGCCCACCTGATCGAGGGCCCCGACGGGGATACGAATGGTCGCACCATCATCCTTCTTCAGAACGTAGAAGCTGGCGCCATCGATGGTCGACATGCCCGCCACCTTCATGACGCCATGGGCTGGGTAGACCACGTGGGTGTCGACGGCCAGCCGCGGGGGGCCCGGCGAGTCTGAGGACATCGCGGTCGGTTGTGGCTTTGTAGCTTGCTGATTCGAACACGCGGCCGCTGAGCTCATCGCCACGGTCAGCCCCATGACGCTCTTCAATCGCTTCCATCCAACGTCGAGCCATTTGCTCATGCCACCCTCCATTCCATGGTGGGCGTGCTGTCTGAGCAAGCGACGTGCCAGAACGAGTCCCAGCGTTCTGGCCGGGACGCGGCCATGCGACGCATGTGTCTGCGCCCACAGCCACGTAGCCGGACGTGGCTACCGGCGACGTCTCATCGGTCCTCTACGGCTGCCGTGCTTCTTGTAGACCCGCTGGGCCTGGCTCTTGGCGGAGCCGGTCTTGCGGACGGCCTCGATGGCCTGTCGGGCGCGGCGCGAGGCGGCCTGGTGGTCCACGATGGGGGCCGGGTAGTCCTTGCCGATGGTGACGCCCAGCATCTTCTGGACGTGGCTCGGCATGCGGTGGGGCTCTGGCAGGAACTCGGCGGGGACGTTCTTCAGCTCGGGGATCCAGCGCTTGATGAAGACGCCGCGGGGGTCCTGGTCGGTCACCTGCTTGGCCGGCGAGTAGATGCGCAGCGCGTTGATGCCCGTCGTTCCTGCCTGCATCTGGTGCTGCGACCAGTGGATGCCGGGCTCGTAGTCCAGGAACAGGCGCGCCAGCCACAGCCCGACGGGGCGCCAGTGCAGCCACAGGTCGTGACACGCGAAGCTGACGAGCATCGAGCGCATCCGGAAGTTGATCCACCCGGTCGCGTTCAGGGCACGCACGCAGGCATCCACCATGGGGTAGCCCGTGCGAGCCTCGCGCAGCGCGTTGAACTTGTACGCGCTGGGCTTCTCCGGGCGGAGGCCGTCGTAAGCCCGGGACATGTTTTCGAACTCGATGCGGGGCTCGTCCTCGAGCTTCTGGATGAAGTGACAGTGCCACCGTAACCGACCCTGGAACGACGACAGCGACTGGCCCCAGCCCGGCTCGAGGTCGGGGTCTTTGCGCTTCTTGAGGCGTCGCACCTCGTCCTGGCGTTTGGCGGTGCGCTGGTACACCTCACGGATGGCGATGGTGCCGTAGGCCAGGTGGGGGCTGAGCCGACTGCAGCCCTCCCAGGCCGTGTTCGGCGAGGACATGTCGGTGCGGTAGTTGACGCCGCGGGCCGACAGGAAGCTGTCGAGCACGTCCTGAGCGAGGGACTCGCCACCACGCTGACGGTCGGTTCTCGGGTCGGCGGGAAGGTTCAGCCCCGCCAGGGTCGGAAGTGGGTCGCTGGCGTCCACGGCTGGGGTCATACGGTCCGGCACCGCCGTCAGCGGCAGATCCATGCGGGCCTGCCACTGCGCCGCCCAGCCATCCCGGTCGCGAAGCGGCCGGACCACGCCATGCTGAGGAATCTCGCGCCAGGCGACGCCGACCCGTCGTGACCAGCGTTTCACCGCCTTGTCGCGGCCGTACGTCCAGCCGTTGCCGGTCTCCTCGTGGCTCCAAAGCGTGTCGAAGCGGTAGGTTCGATGCAGCCGGTCCAGCTCCTCGACAGCGTCACCAACTCGGACGGTGAGCCGTCCGCCGATGGCCTCGAGATTGGTCGCCAGTTCGTCGAGGCACTCGAGGATGAACGCGACGTGCGAGCTATCGACGTCCGGCTGAGCCATCAACTCCGGCTCGAAGATGTAGACGCACAGCACCGGCCCCAGCTTCGCGGCGCTCGCCAGCGGTGCGTGGTCGCGGAGACGAAGGTCGCGCTTGAGCCAGACGCATTGAACTCGAGTAGGGGCTGTTGCGGTCGACATACCAGCTGCGATGCCTTGCGGTGTCGGCAGATGCTGCCCCCCCAGGCATGGCTACTGCTTGGTGCGCTTCTCGGCGCATGCCCGCGCCTGGGTCCAATCGGTGTTCGCGTCGAAGGCGGGCGCGAACTCGGCCAGGCAGGCTTCGATCGCTTTGCCAGCGCGCTTGTTCCGATGCTGGTTGAGGAGCCTGATGGTGGCGTTGAGGTCGGCGAATTGCTTCTGTGCGCAGGCCTTTCGCTCGGCGCTCTTCGGATGGCGTTTGGCGCAGTGCTTGTCGACGCCTTCGGAGATCTCGCGCATCAAGGCTGCGCGGTCATCGTCACCGTCACCGGCGATCCGGTTGGCCGTGGGTCTTGGACCACCGCCGAACATGCCGACGCCGACTGGCAGAACAAAGATCAGTGCGAGCCCGATGATGAGTGCTTTCTTCACGCCGGCACCATAGCGCGCTCGAGGCGCCAGGGCACACACCGAGCAGCAATCCTTCGCGCGACGCGTCCTGGCCCTCCTGCAACGACCGGTTGGCCCCAAGCGGCCGGTGCTTAATCCGCCTCACGGACGGAAGAACACGGGAGACGCTATGAGCGCATTGGCTTCAAAGGTCGCACTGGTCACGGGTGCAAACACGGGCATTGGGTTGGAGACGGCCCGCGGGCTGGCCGAGCAGGGCGCGACGGTCGTCATGACCTCGCGGAACATGGACAAGGGAAACGCCGCGGTGGCGGATGTCAAAGCCACCAGTGGAAACGACAAGGTCGAGGTGCTTCAGCTGGACCTGGCCTCGTTCGCGTCGATTCGGGCCGCGGCCGAGACGTTCCTGAGCAAGCACGACCGGCTCGATATCCTGGTGAACAACGCCGGGCTGATGCTGAGCGAGCGCCGCACTACGCAGGAGGGCTTCGAGCAGACCTTCGGGGTCAATCATCTCGGCCACTTCCTGCTCACCGACCTGTTGCTCGACCGCATCAAGGCGAGCGCGCCTGCCCGGATCATCAACCTGTCGTCCGCGGGACATGCCATGGGCAACAAGGGCCTCGACTTCGATGACCTGATGTACGAGACCCGCAAGTACAGTGGCTTCACCGCCTACTGCGACACCAAGTTGGCCAACGTCTACTTCACGCGCTCACTGGCGAAACGACTCGAGGGGACCAACGTCGTGACCCACGCCGTCCACCCGGGCGCCATCCGGTCCAACTTCGCCGTCGACGGTGACGTCAAAGGCGCGATGGGCTTCATGTTCGCCCTCATGCGCCCGTTTTTTCCGGGGACCAAGACGGGTGCCAAGACCTCGCTGCACTGCGCCATAAGCGCTGACGCGGGCACCTCGACGGGCGAGTACTGGGCCAGGAGCAAGCGCAAGAAGCCTGCGCCCTTCGCGCTCGATGAGGCGGCGGCAGAGCGTCTCTGGACTGTCAGCGAGGAGCTGATCGCCTCGGTGTCATAAAGGGGTCTTTGGGCTCTTCGTTTCCGCCCGATCAGGTTGTCTCGGAGACGAGCCGGTCCATGGCAGCGGACCATGTCCGCTTCTCCGCCGAGACGACGCTGTCCCCGGGAGCCCCACCTTGGCGAAGCGCTCGCAGGACTGAGCCAGGGCTCGGCTCGGGTTCGGACCGCAAGGGCGGGGTCGCGCCGCCGAGCGAACCAACTCCCAAACGGTTGATACCCTCGATCACCGCCTGCTTCCGCGCCCCGTAGTGCATGGCGCTCAGCTCCTCGGGACCGAGGGCCTGGCCGAACCAGATGTCCTGCGTCCCCATGCCGACCGGGAACTCCAGCCTTTTGTCGGCCGGCTCCACGGGCAGCCCGCCCACGAACCGCACCGGTACCACGGGCACTCCTGCCGCAATGGCCATGTCGAGGAACGCGCCGCTCATCTTCTTCACCGGCGTCCGGCAGCTCAGACTCCGCGTACCCTCGACGTGAACCATCACGCTGCGGCCTCCGCCGCCCCCAGCGGTCATCTCGGCGGCCAGCTCACCGATGATTCGGGGCAAGCTTGCCTTGTCCTCGCGGTCGAAGAACGTCATCAGCCGCGGGTCCGCGACACCGGGGTACTCGAAGCAATGCTTGATGAGCTTTCCGAGCCAGGTGTGCTTGTGCTCGATCTTGGCGAGCGTCACCGTCGGCACTTCGGTCAGCCCACTGGCGACGATGCTGAAGATCAGGCTCTCCACGGCCACCTGGTGGTTGGCCAGGAACAGCACGCTCTTGCCCTTCAGTCTTGCGAAGTCCTCCGCATCTTCCAGCACGACGCGGTTCAGGAACTTCTCGATGAGGCCATAGTAGATGTCCTCGACGGGCCAGGGGCCGATGTCGAACCACTGCCTCCAGAAGTCTTTGACCGACTGGATGTCCAACGTGCCCCTGCCGCCGCCGCTCACCGTCGCGTCGCCGCCAGAATTGGCTGAGACGCTGAGGTCGAAACGCGTGCAGGGCAGCCGATGTCTCACGTTCCTCGGGTGAAGCCCGTGGGCCGCCGCGATGTGCTCGTTCTCAGCGATCTCGGCGACGGCCGGGGTTCCGAAGACAGCCTCCACCGTTCCGGGCAGCCAGTCGGTGCTCTTCACAGTGTCGGCGGCCAGCGTCGTTGTCTCCTCGGAAACGGCGCTCAGGGACAAGCCCTCCACGAACGCTCGGTCTCGCAGGAAAGTCCGCCGGTCCGCCGGGCTCGCGCTCCCCAGCCTGCCTTTCGGGAAGCAGGCCTCTACCAACTTGAGTTCGGCCCAGACGCCCTGGTCGCCGATGAGTTGGATACGGAACGCCGGGTGGTCTGGGCCTCCCAGCACCCCCGCCGGGCGAACCTCGCAACGAATCGTTCCGCGCGTCGGCGTCGGGCCATAGACGTCCAGCTTCTGGAGCAGGGCCGGGTAGGCGACCTTGTCCGCACCGATCCGTGCGTCCCACATGGCCAGCCGGTCGTGCGGAATGCCGTGCGTCGCGCCGTCGAGCAGCGCCGGGTTCAGCACGCTCGTCGGTACCCCGCTCGCCGCGGCGAGCACGCTCGAAGCGCCCTCTCCCGTGAGCACCAGCTCCCGCAGCACCTGGAACGCCTCGCCGTGAAACAAGGTCCCTGCGTCGTACGGGAGGACCGCTTCCGAGTCGCCGCTCAATCGCTCCAGAGCTGCGGGTCGGGCCGGGTAGGAACCCGTGAGGACCCTGGCGCTGGCCAGCTCGTCGCCGGTGTCTGCGTCCAGCAGCACCACCGTCTCGCCGGCCCCGGTGCCCGCGTCGATGCGCGTCGAGAATCGGCGCGGTTGGTCAACCAGCACCCAGCTCTTGATCCTCACATCTCGCAACCCGACCACGGTGCCGGACACGCCCGCCGCCAGCATGTCCACGATGCTCATCATCGGCAGCGCCGGCGTCGTCCACGTCGGCCGGTGGTCGCCTATCCACGTGTCGACGTCGGGGGCCAGGACCACCACGCCGGGCTCACTCGACGCCTTCCGCGTCGTATCCGCTCCGCCGCTGACGATCCGCATCCCAAGGTTTTCGGCCTCGTAGATCCGCGCGCCGTCCACCCACAGGCTCGCGTTCGCCCGGGCCACAACGCTGCCACTCGGCTCGCGAACGACCTCGATCACCTCGACCGTGCTCTGGATGAGCCGATTGGGGATCCGCACCTGCCCGCGATACTTCCACGTCAGCGCGGCGTTCAGCGCCAACGGCTCGAACCGGGGATCCTCAATCCCGGCGTCCAGCCCCGCCTCCAGCATGTACACCTGGAGCAGCTGAATCATCGCCTCCACGCCCAGCGAGCCCGGCTGCACCGGGTCCTGGAAGAAGTGCGCCTCGAAGAACCACTCACCCGGGTCCACGACCTTCTCGCCGCGCAGCAACCCCAGCCCAGCTTCGCCATCCTCCGGCCAGTACCCGGTCACCCGGTCCAGCATCAGCAGCATCGGCTCGGCCAGCCGCGGTCGCTCGTCCTCCCAGTACCCGCCCTCCCGCGCTACCAGGTCCCGCGCGCCAAAGTCGCCTGAGTCCCGCTCCAGCAGGCCGGGGAACCCGTGGCCGCTCGTCATCGCCGGCAGCCCCGCCTGGCTCGCCAGCGCCGCTGGCTCGAAGAACCCGAACTTGGTCGTCATCTCGAACGCCCGGACATCCCCCAGCCAGCACACGACCTCGAACCCCTGGATGATCATCCCACCCATGCTCGAGACGCTCGTCAGCCGCACGTCCGTCCGCAGCGTCCCGCTGTCCGGGAACTGCTCCACCAGCAGCGTTCCAGTTCCATCCAGGTTCCGGAACCCAAGCTCCTTGTCGATGGTCAGTGCGCTGCCGACGTAGCTCGCCAGCCACCCGCAAGGCTGCAGCGCGGCCTCCAGCAGCACGGCAAACGGCATCACCCGGCACCCGTTCTCGTCGAAGTACCAGGCGTCCGCCGGGATGTCGTACGCCAACGACACCGTCGCGCCTGGCTCCATCACCCCGATCGGTCCGTCCACCTCCGACACCCGCGTCATGAAGTGGTACGGCGGCCCGGGCAGCCTTGCTACCTTCCGTGGCCCATCGAAGGGCGCGTACATCGTCCCGAAGGCCTTGCTCGGCTTGCCCCAGGCACAGGCGAGGAGCGACGCGTACCCGAACGCGAACCCGTCGTCGGTCACCGCCACCGGACCCGCATCCACGAACCCGTCCAGCAGCTCCGGCCGCGCCTCCAGCGGCCAATCCGGCACCAGCTCCAGCGCCACGCGCTTGGCATGGAACGCCTTCAACCCGTCCACGGTGCACAGCAAATCCGCGTACAGCGTCGGCTTCGGCCCAGCCACGACCTCCTCGACGAAGACCTCCGTCACCAGCATCCGGCTGCTCGGCAGCACCTGCCCGCGACAGCTCAGCGCAAACGGCATCTCCGCCACCGGCTGGAAGCGCCACCCATCCCGCGAGACGGTGTAGCCCATCCCCGCCAGATAGAATGCCATCGCCTGCAGACACCCCTCGAACATCAGCGTCCCGGGCATGCACGGGTCGTTCTTGAAGTGGCCGTCGAAGAACCACAGGTCCTCGACAATGTCCGTCTCGGCCCGCAGGTACCCGCGACCCCATGCCCCTGCTCCGCCGGGCGCCTCGAACCGCGTCACCCGATCCAGCAGCCGCATCTGCCCGCCCTGAATCGTCGGCGTCCGGGTATGCGCCATCGTGGGCTCGAACCCAGGTCCGAAGCACTCGGAAGCGCGACCCTCCGAGAACGCTAGCACCGCCGCCTCGTCGAACGCCTCGCGAGTGCACACGACCTCGGGCGCATCCACTCGCGCGTCGCTCAGCGGCAATGGCTCGGCGCCCTCCGGCGTCCACAGACAGCCGTCCGAATCCGCCAGCTCGGCCTCGCTGAAGAACCCGGCCTGGCCCTGGCGCACCGACAGCTGCGGCCGCACCTCGCCGTCCTCCCCTTCGACCACGCAGTCGTAGTGGAAGAAGAACAGCCGAATGTCGCCCTGCCGCGCGTGCCCGTCGACGTGGATGTCGTACCGCAGCGTCTCCCCGGCTCGCGCCAGGTCTCCGTGATACGTCAGCTCGCACCCGAGCAGCCGATACGCCCGCTCACCCTTAGTGATGAGGTCGATCCCCAGGTACGAGATCAGGAACAGGTCCGCCTGACCCGCCTCGATGAGCACCCCCGCGGGAATCCGGTCCTGGTTCAGGTACCACGAGTCCCAACACACGTCGGTCTCGGTGACGATGGTTCCCAGCTTCATCGACGCGGGCTCGGCGTCGATGTCGACGACCCGGTCGCACAGCAGCAGCGGCGGCTCCGGCATCCGAACCTGGCGCGCGTACTGGTCCTGTGGCTTGAAGGTCGGTCCAAACAGGGTCGAGATCTCACCGCTGGCGTGGGTGACCAGCTGCTCGCGCGTGAACGAAATCCTTGGTTTCCGAGCCGTTTCGACCACCGGAGCGACCACCGGAGCCGGCGCGACTTCTCTGCGCCTCTGCGCCTCTGCGCGCGGCTTTCTCTGGGGCGGTCGCGCTTGGATCGTCGGAACTACGGCGGGAACGTTCGCGGGAGCGGCACCGCCCGCTGCGTGGAGCAGCAGCTGAACCGCGTTCTGGCGCATCTGCAGGAACTGCGTGTGCAGCGCCTGCTGCTGTTCCAGGAACTCCCGCTGCAGCTGACCGAGCTGCGCGATGTGCGCCGCGTGTCGATCGAGCACCGGATGGTTCGTCGTCGGCGGAGCCGGGTAGGTGACCGGAGCCGGCGGCGCGGGCACGGGCACGGGTTCTGGAGTCGTTGAGACGGCTTGGGGCACGATGTGTGTCCACCCCGCGCCCAGCACCGACGGCAACGCCGGGGCCGGAGTCATCACCTGGGCGGGTTCGCTGAGATCCACGGCCGGCGGGTGTGCAGCGAAACTCAGGTCCCGCCTTCCCTCCCTCTCCCGAACGACCGCCGCCGGCAGCAGCGCCTCCAGCGCCGCCACGTCGACATCGACACCCGCCGCCCAGAGCGCTGCCACCGCGTCAAGCACCGCGCCGAATCCCTGGCCCTTGCGGTCCAGCGACACGACCAGGACGTCATCGCGGCTCGCCAGCGTCTCACGGATCCACCGCCCGTACGCCGCTTGCGGTCCATGTTCCAGGAACACCCGCACGCCGTCCGCATACGCCGCTTCGATCGTCGGCGGCAGCTCCAGCGTCCGGTCCGCCTGCTCCAGGATCGCGGTCGCGCAGGCGTCCGCGCTCGGCTCGTAGGCCCTCCCTGCCGCGTTGCCGTACACCCGTATCCCGGCCGGCGCCGTCGTCTCGCGCCGGTGCAGCTTCAGCCACGCTTCTTTGACGTGGCCCAGCTCGGGCACGTGGACCGCCAGGTCGTACCCCAGCCGCAGGCATTTGCTGCGGCCGATCGCATCGACCACCCGCGAGCATCCGGTGGCATCGCCGGCGACCACACAGTCGTTGGCGGTGTGGACGATCGCCAGGTGCACCCGGTCTTCCTTCGCCACCGCCGCGCGCACATCGTCGACGGGCGCCAACACCGCCCAGCTCGCCCACTCCACCGGTGCGGTCGACTTCCATGCCTCGCGGACGGTGTCGAACGACCCACCGATGTCGCGCGTGAACAGGCCCGAGGCCTCGCTCTCGGCCACCAGCGCGTCGATGTCGGTCCATGCCCCCGAGGCCAGCAGCGCGTTCGTTTCGCCCGATGAATAGCCGAGCACCGCATCCGGCTCCAGGCCCAGCACCTCCCGGGTCAGTGCCGTGTGCAGCTGGCACAGCGCCGAGGCACCCCACAGCTGCTCCAGGACCGTTCCAGAACCGGTGCCTTCGGCCCAGGCCCACTCGAGGGACGCAGGCAACCGGGACGTCCGTTTCGCCAGCGCGCTTCCTAGCGACGGGAGGGCAAGCAAGAGGTCCTTGCCCATCCCGCGGTAGGCCGACCCCGCGCCGGCATACGCAAACGCGACCTCGCCGTTGAGTGGCGCCTCGTGGAAGTGAATGCCCGGGCCGGCGGGCTGGCCCGCGCCGACCACCGCTCGCGCTCGGACGAGCTTCGCCGGCCGGTCCTCGTCGGTGGCGACGAACGCCAGGCGGCAGGGTCCGTCGCCGCCTTCTTCGCCGGAGACGAGCCTGGCGAGAAGGGCCTTTCGGTTGGCCGCTGCGAACCTCCGGAGGTGCGGATAGTCGCCCCGGGGAGGCGTCTCCGGGTCCTCGCTGAGGCGGACATCGCCGTGTTGGGCCCGACGGAGGCCTGTGGTCCAGGGGAGCCCGCCTGGCTGGGTTCTCGTGTGGAGCAAGAGGGCGGACGCAGTGGCGTTGACGAGGCCTGTGGCGGCGCCCGCGTGGCCCAAGAGGCTCACGCAGGGGCGTAGAGGCGCAGAGGGGACCTCGGTGGTTCGGTCGACCACAGCGTAGACGGTGTCGCCGGCCTCCCGGGCGTCGCTGAGGCGCTTGAGAACCCAGACGATGGCGGCGTCTGCAGGGGGACCGGCGGAGTCCGTGGCCACCTGGTGGACCGGCTCACAGGCCATGTCCGCGGCGCCCACGATGACTGCGTCGAGCTCGTGATGACGCAGGGCGCGCATGGCCAGTTTGGCGGCGACCAGGCCACTGTCGTCGCCGGCCGAGAGCGCAAATGCCGGCCCCGCCACGTCGAACTGGCTGGATAGTCGGTTTGCCGGAATGTTGGGCATCGACCCGACGACCGACCCCGACTCAAGCACGTCGACGACCTTGTTCCGCTGTTCGGGTTTGGACTCCGGGAGCCGCCATCGCGTCCCCCAACGCGCCACTTCCGGGTCGGGTTCCATCCCGATGAGGACGCCGGTCCGCTCCCGCGGCAGGTCACCGGCTTCGGCCACGGCTTCGCGCGCCGCTCGGAGCGTGGCCAGCTGCTGCCCCAGGCTCAGGTGCAGGTCCTTGGGTGGGAAGCGGAGCCCCCGCAGGTCCAGCTCCACCGTCTCGATGCGGGCCTCGCCGCCGCTCACCAGCGACTCGTCTTTGAGCAGCGCATCCTGAAGGGCGGCGCGGTCGGTAGCCGAACCGACCATGGCTCCGATGCCCACCAGGGCGATTGGCTCGTCCGTTCCGGTCGGCATGATGGCCGCCTCGATGCTCGGGCACTCCTCGCTGACCAGCAGGTGCGCGTTGTTGCCGCCAAACCCGAAGGCCGAAACGCCCGCCAGGCGCGGACCGTCGTTCGGTGCTTGCCAGGGCTCTGCCTCGTGCAGGATTCGGAACGGCGACTCGTCCAGAGCCGCTATCGTCGGCGTCGCGTGGAGCGTCGGCGGGCGCACGCCGGCGCGCATCGCCTCGAGCACCTTGATGAGGCCGGCCACGCCCGCGACTGTGATCAGGTGCCCCAGGTTCGACTTCAGCGACCCCATCGGCACGTCGGTCAGGCCCGCGAAGACCTCGGCGGTGCTGGCCACCTCGATACCGTCGCCCACGCTCGTTCCGGTGGCGTGGCACTCCAGCAGCGAGACGTCTTGCGGCGACAGCCCCGAGACCTCGTACGCCTGTCGAATCGCCCGCGCTTGACCCTCGACCGCCGGCGCCAACAACGACTTGCCGCGCCCGTCGTTGGACAGGCCCACACCCCGGATAACGCCGTAGATCCGGTCGCCATCACGCCGCGCGTCCGACAATCGCTTGAGCGCCACGAACCCGGCGCCCTCGGCCGCCACCAGCCCGTCCGCTTCGGCGTTGAACGGGCGGCTGCGGCCTGTCTTCGAGTACGCGCCCAGCGCGCAAAACCCCATGTGCAGGAACAGGTCGTCAGCGGCCTGGACCGCCCCGGCGAGGGCGAGGTCGACCTCCCCATCGTGCAGCTGGTCGCACGCCAGTTTGATGGCGTACAGCGAGCTCGCGCAGGCCGCGTCCAGACAGAACGCGCCGCCCCCCAGGCCCAGCGCCTCGGTCAGCAGCTTCGCGGGGCCGCTGCCCATGAACCGGTTCCTGCGATCGCCCGGGTCCTGCCCGTTCCAGACCGCGTTGGCGTAGGCCGCCATCCCCGCCGTCGGGAAGCCCAGGTTGCCGAACACGGCGCCGACCCGGGGGCGTTCGACCTCACCGCTGCGGCTGTCGCCAGCGTCCCGCAGCGCCTCGCGCGCGGTGTGGAGGACCCAGAGGAACACGGGGTCCAGTCCCTTCAGCGAGTCGGCCGCGACCGCGAACCCCGTTGGGTCGAACAGGTCTTCGAACCCCCGGACGTAGCCGCCGCGGTCCGACCAGGTACGGTCCGCGCTGTCCTCGTCCGGCCCGCACAGGGCGCGGTCCTTGGCGACGCCCCAGCGGCCCTCGGGGACCGTCGAGACCAGGTCACGGCCCGAGGCCACGGCGTCCCAGAGGTGCTCGGGCGTGTGCGCGCCGGGCAGAAGGCAGGCGCGCCCAACGATGGCGATGGGGTCGAAGGTGCTGGTCATGCTCTGTCTCGCCTATCCCGCGCTCGGGACCTTGAACGTCTGCACGCCCAACAGTTCCGCGACCCGTTGGCCGTTCTCGTCGCTCAACACGATGTCGGTGGTGACCTTGTCGCCGCCGACCTTTCGGCCCACGGCCACACACTTGAGGACTCCGTCGGCCGGCGTCGGTCCGAACGTCCGGACCTCGTCGATGGCCATGGGCAGCGTCGCGCTGTCCACCATCCGCCGGCCCCACAGCAGCGCCATCTGCAGCGCACCATCAAGGGCCGCGACGTCCGTCACCCAGTGCTCTCCGTTCCAGCCCGCGGCCTTGATGCCCTTGAGCTGGCCCGCGATGCCCTCGTCCGAGACGCCGTCCATGCGATCGATGACCTGGAAACGCCCCTCGTGGAACAGCACGTCGCCGTAAACCGTCTCTCCGTCGGCCCAGGCGTCCAGTGCCGGGGTTGGGCTCGGTTCACTCGATGTGCCGGCGCCTTCCCCGGCCGGGGCCAGCACAGCGCGCGCCCGGTACCGAGGCGTTCCCGCGATGTCGCGCAGCTCGAGCGCGACCTGCGGACCTTCCGACCCGTTCCAGGGCCGGCAGACCAGTTCGTACCGGTCGCCATCGCCTTCGAAGCCGTCCAGGCGGACGCCCTTGAGCACGCGCAGGTCGTGGAACGCCGCGATCGTCCGGTCCGGTCGAACGCCGCGCACAAGGCGCGTGAACCACTCGAGCACCATGACCGCCGGGACCACCGGCGTGCCGCTGATGGTGTGGCCGGCCAGGTAGCCGTGGCTTTCCCGGTTCATGTGGACCTCGACGCACACCTCGCGGGCTTCGCTGCCCACGACGCGCAAGGCGCCGGGCTCCGGTTCGCCGCCGAGGACCAGCTCGATGGTGCCCGGGCTGCCGCCACTGAGCTCATCGACGAACCAGCGCGCACCCTCGGCCAGCGGGATCATTGGGACCCCGAGCGCGGCAAAGCGGGCTGCCAGCTGCGGGGTGACCATGCCGCCCTCCCAGGGGCCCCAGCCCATGGCTTTGACCAGGCAGTCACCGCCGCGCCGGCGAGCTTCGGCGTGGGCGACCTTGTTGAGGATCTCGTTGGCCATCGCGTAGTCGGACTGGCCGTTGTTGCCGCACCGCGCGGAGACCGAGCTGAACAGGCACAGCACCTTCAGCGGGTCGCTGTCGGTGGCTTCCAGCAGGGCGCGCAACCCACCGATTTTGGTGTCGAAGACCTTGGCAAACTGGTCGTCGGTCTTGTCGGCCAGCCGCTTGTCGGCGAGAACGCCAGCGCCGTGGACCAGACCCGAGATGGGGCCCCAGTCGCTGCGTACTGCGTCGAGTACCGTGCGAATGTCATCGGCCCGGGTCACATCCGCGGTGGCGTAGCGTGCCTGGGCACCCATCGCCTCGATGGCGGCCAACGTCGCCCGAATCTCACGGTTGCGTTGGACCTTCCATACGAGGGAGTTCAGCTCCGAAGGCTTCAGCCTGGTCGTCGCGGCTCCGAGCAGCGCTTTCTTGAGGCCCGCGTCGTCCTCTGACGCGATGCCCGCCACCGCGGCGGGCTCGTCTTCCAAAGCCGTGCGACCGAGCAGGACGAACTTGAGCTTGGCCGTCCGGGCCCACTCGATGACGCACGCGGAGGTCACGCCCCGCGCTCCGCCGCTGACGACGACGACGTCGCCGTCGTTTAGCGCGGGTCCGATGCCGGTTTCGACCGGCGCTGGCACACTTCGCAGGGTCCAGCGCGTCCCGTCGGCGTCGAGACCCACCTCGGCTTCGGCGCCACCGGCCAGCACCTCGTCGGCGATGGCGGCCACCAGCTCGGCGTCGTCGCGGAAGCCTCGGGCGATGTCGATGGCTTTGCAGGACGCTGACGGCCACTCCTGGGACGCCGTCTTCACGAGCGCCGGGAGGCCGGCCAGCCACGCGCTGTTGGCCGGACCACCCTTGGAGGACAGCCCGAATCGGCCGCCCGTGTCCTGGACGGTGACCAGCATGCGGGTCGCGTAGCCATCCGACTGAGCCAACGTACGGGCGACGTCGAAGGCCGCCTGGTTGACGGCGACGGCGGCGTCGACCGTGGGGGCGGAGAGACCGCCCAGGAAGATGGCGGAGCGGGCGCCGCTGGGCACGGTGTAGGCCGCGCGCGCCATGCAGCCACGGGAAGACAGTTCCTTGGCCAGCGCCTTGGCCAGCGGGCCGCCGATGACCCAGACGGTGTCGCCGCCCACCAGACCCGGCTGCGCCAGCCGCGCCGGCGGGGCTTCGACCAACTCCAGCGCGAAGCGGCCGAGCGTGCGTGCGGGGGCGGTCTCGACGGTGGGCGTCGGGTCGGCGTCGGGGGCCGTGGCTGTGGTCGCCGGGCCTCCGCCCATCAGCGACTGCATGTACGCGACGATCTGGCCGAGGGTCGACAGCGAGCCCATGTGAGCGGCGTCGACTTCGGGCATACCGGGCGCCTGCTCCTGAACCTCGGCGAGGATCTCGACGCGCTTGATGCTGTCGATGCCGAGCTCACCCTCGATGTCCATGTCGAAGTCGAGCATGTCCGCGGGATAGCCGGTCTTGTCGGCGACCACGGCGAGCATCAGGGCGTTCAGGTCGACGCCTTCTGCACTGGAGGAGGGCGTCGCGGACGTTGCTGCGGGCGCCGGCGCGGCGCCCATGAGGGACTGCATGTACTCGACGATCTGGCCCAGGGTCGACAGCGAGCCCATGTGGGCGGCGTCGACCTCGGGCATGCCTGGCGCTTGCTCCTGGACCTCGGCGAGGATCTCGACGCGCTTGATGCTGTCGATGCCGAGCTCACCCTCGATGTCCATGTCGAAGTCGAGCATGTCCGCGGGATAGCCGGTCTTGTCGGCGACCACGGCGAGCATGAGGGCGTTCAGGTCGACGCCGGGAGTCGCGGAGGAAGACGCGGTGGAGACCTGTGCGGGCGCGGGTTGCGCCCCCATGAGGGACTGCATGTAGTCGACGATCTGGCCCAGGGTCGACAGCGAGCCCATGTGGGCGGCGTCGACTTCGGGCATGCCCGGCGCCTGCTCCTGGACCTCGGCGAGGATTTCGACACGCTTGATGCTGTCGATGCCGAGCTCGCCTTCGATGTCCATGTCGAAGTCGAGCATGTCCGCGGGGTAGCCGGTTTTGTCGGCGACCACGGTGAGCATCAGGGCATTCAGGTCGACGCCGGCAGGCTTGGCCACGGCCGGTGCCGAGGCCGGGGCCGGGGCCGAAGCCGGAGCCGGGGTGGGTGCCGGAGCCGGGGCCGTGGCCGGCACGAAGTTCTGCACCGGCGGCGCAGGATAGGTGACCGGCGGGGCCGGAGCGGGAGTCGGAGCCGCGACCGGGAACGGAGCAGGCGCCGGGACGACGGGGGCATCGCCGACCAGTCCGGACAGTCCGCGGAAGCTGGTCTCGGCGACCTGCAAGAACGCGGCGTGAGACTCGGCCATGGCGCGCTGGAAGCTCGCGTGGGCTTCCGCAGTCTGCCGCTGGGTCTCCTGGAACGCGGCGATCCATGCGGGCGTGGCCGCTGGTGCTGGGGCAGCGGCGGGAGCAGGAGCTGCCGCCGGGGCCGAAGAGGTCGCTGCCGGGGCGGCCGCTGGAACCTGGACGTACACCGTCTCGGGCTCTGGAACCGGCCGGGGCGGGTTCGGCTTCGGCAGCTCGGCCGCGCCACCCTTCGGCGGATACGGCTTCCCCGCGTTCGTTCCGTTGATGGGCACCGCCAGCTTTGGCTTCTTCACCGTCGCCGGGTCGACCGCCTTCCGGTACTCGTCCCAGATCCGCCCCAGGTCCATCGGGACGCCGGCTGCTGCCAGCTTCCCGAGCGCAACGAACAGCGAGTCTGCGCCGTCTTTGCCCTTCTTGTCGGTGGCCACCGCCACGTGTGGCTTGTCGCCCAGAATCTGTCCGACAAGCGCGGTCAGCACGCCGTTCGGACCGACCTCGACGAACGTTCTGGCGCCCGCGTCGTACATGGCCTCGACCATCTCCAGGAACCGCACGCCGTTGGCGATCTGGTCGGCCAATCCCTCGCGTTTCGCATCAGCGCCACCTTTGTAGGCCTCTGCGTGCATGTTGGAGTACACCGGCACCGTCGGCTCCTCGAACGTGACGTTCGACAGGAACTCGGCGAACGGCCCGCAGCTCCCGGCGACCACCGGCGAGTGGAACGCCGTCGCCACGTTGAGCCGCTTGGCGTCGATCTTCTCGGCTGCCAGCTTCGTCTCCAGCAGCGCGATGTCCTCGGTCCTGCCCGACAGCACGACCTGGGTCGGACCGTTGTGGTTGGCGATGGTGACCTCGGGCGCGTAGGTCGCCACGAGTTCACGCGCCCGCTCGACCGTGGCGCGCACGACGCACATCGCACCGGGCTGCGACGCCGCTTCCTTCATCAACTCGCCGCGCCGACGGGCGACCTTGAGCATGGCCGTGGCGTCCATCGCGCCCGCTGCGTGCAGCGCGGTGACCTCGCCGAAGCTGTGCCCGCCGACCATGTTGGCCTTCACGCCCAGGTCTCGCAGAACCGCCAACGTCGCGACCGACGCGCAGCCAATCGCGGGCTGAGCCCACTCGGTTGCGGTCACGCGCTTCTTGTTCGTGGCATCCCGGTCCGCCTCGAAGCCGGGCCGCGGGAACACGACCTCCTGGAGCGTCACGGACGGGTCGAAGGCCAGCGACGCCGCGTTGTCCCAGGCCGCGCGTGCCTGGTCGAAGCTCATTGCCAGGTCCGCGCCCATGCCGACGTACTGGCTGCCCTGTCCGGGGAACAGGAAGGCGACCTCACCCTGGTGGGCGCCGACGCCGTACGTCGTGCCGTCCGGCAGGGCCATGGCCTTGCTCGGGGCCTTCTCGATGCGGTCGGCGTTGGCCGTCAGCTTCTTGGCCAGGTCCTCGCGGTCCGTCGCCATCACGGCCAGACGGGCTCCGGCCGTGCTGTCATACGCGGCCAGGCTGCTCTGGGACAGCCAGGTCAGGGCGCCCATCCCGTCTGGCGCGTCCGTTGCGGTGGCCGCCAGGGCGCGTGCCTTCCGGGCGACCTCTACCCCGTCCGCTCCGCATACCACCACCAGCTGTCGCTCGAAGTGCGCCAGCCGCAGCGCTCGCGGCGTCGGGCCCGTGTACTCCTCCAGCGTGGTGTGGAAGTTGCTGCCGCCGAACCCGAATGCGCTGACCGAAGCGCGCCGCGGCTGGTCGCCGGACCGGATCCAGGGACGCGCTTCCATGCTCAGGTAGAAGGGGCTGTTCTCCAGGTCCAGCTTGGGGTTGGGCGTGTCGACCTTGAGCGTGGGCGGGATCACCTTGTGGTGCAGCGCCATGACGATCTTGAACAGTCCGGCGGCACCGGCCGCGCTCTTCGTGTGCCCGATCTGGCTCTTCACCGAACCGAGCGCGCACCACTGCTTGTCCTCCCGGCCTTTGCCATCAAAGACCAGCCGCAGGCCGTTGAACTCGGCCGCGTCGCCCGCAATGGTTCCCGTCCCGTGGGCCTCGACCAGTTCGACCGTGGTGGGGCTGTAGCCGGCCTCGTCGTACGCCCGCTGGAGCGCCTTCGCCTGGCCCGCCGAGACCGGCGCGTAGACGCTCTTGGACCGACCGTCGCTGCTCGAGCCCACACCTTTGATGACCGCGTAGATGCGGTCACCGTTGGCCTCGGCGTCCTCGAGCCGCTTCAGCGCCACCATGGAGAGGCCCTCGCCCAGCATGGTGCCGTCGGCGGTGTCGGCGAACGGCCGGCAGTCGCCCGTCTTGCTCAGCGCCGGGGTCTTGCTGAAGCACATGTACATGAAGATGTCGTTGAGCGTGTCGACGCCTCCGGTGACGACGACGTCCGAGGTGCCCAGACGCAGCTCGTTGACGCCCATCGACAGCGCCGACAGGCTCGAGGCGCAGGCGGCGTCTACGACGCAGTTGGTCCCGCCCAGGTCCAGACGGTTGGCGATACGGCCAGCGACCACGTTGCCAAGAAGGCCTGGGAAGCTGCTCTCCTGCCACGGCTGGTAATGGTCGGCGATGCGCTGGGCGATGTCCTCCACCTCGGACTCGGGCAGGCCCGCGTCGCGCATGGCTTTGACCCACACGGGGCGCTGCAGGCGCGACACCATGGTGGCCAGCAGCTCCTGCCCCGACGTCACGCCGAGGATGCAGGACATGCGCGAGCGGTCCATGTCCGAAAACTGGCCCTGGCTGGCGTCGTCGAGCACCCGCTGCGCGATGATCAGCGCCAGTAGTTGAGACGTGTCGGTGGCCGGGATGATGTTCGGCGGGACGCCCCAGCTCAGCGCGTCGAAGGCGATGTCCTTCAAGAACGCGCCGCGCTTGGCGTAGGTCTTGTCGGGCGCCGACGGGTCGGGGTCGTAGTAGTCCTCGATGAGCCAGTGGCTGGCCGGGACGTCGGTCATCAGGTCCGAGCCCCCGAGGATGTCCTTCCAGAAGCCGGTGGCGTCCAGCGACCCTGGGAACAGGGCGCTGACGCCGACGACGGCGATATCGGCGTTGGCAGTGCGGGGAGGCGAGGTCTGCGTAGTCGTAGTCATGCTTGGTTGGGACCTAGGACAGGGGGCGGGGGCGGAAATCGAAGGCAGCCGGCGGCACGGGGAGGCCACAGGCGCGGAGTTGGTGGGCGCGGGTCACGACCGCTGCGCCTTCCAGAAGGTTTCGGGCGACCTGGACGGCGGTCCGGGCCTCGGGCGGCTCGAGGAAGGAGCCTTTGACCCAGCGGTTGAAGGCGCCCATCGCGGGGCCGCACCAGATCTGGTAGTCGACGCGTCGGTCGCTCTGACCGGCGATGGCCCAGCGGCTCGCCTGGCCCAGGTAAGCCCGGAAGACGAGCGCCATCTTGTGTTTGGGGTCGGCCTCGGCGCGGGTGACCTCGGCGGGGTCGCGGCGCATCCAGAAGTCGCGCGTGCTGGCCCACGCTTCGTCGAAGGTGGCGCGGAGCGTCTGCTGTTCGACCTTGGCCCGGTCGGCGGCCGGGATGGCGTCGAGCGACGGATACGTCTGGTAGAGCTGGCGCAGCTTCTTGCCACGCACCGCGAACATGGTGCCTCGGGACAGCACCTGGACGTCGACGCCCATCTCGAACATGTCCGCGGCGGGCGCCATGATGACGTCGGCCAGGTCAGCATGGGCGAGCATCGCGCGGCCCGAAGCGTCCAGCCCCGACTCCATGCAGGCCTGATTGATGGACCCCGTGAGGACGAAGGCGGCGCCCAGGGCGAACGCGGCGGCTACGGCGGTGGGCGTCCCGATGCCGCCCGCGGCGCCGAGGCGGATCGGGCGGTCGTAGCCGTGGGTGGTCATGAGCTCGTCGCGCAGGGCCTGGATGGTCGGGAACAGCGCGGCCAACGGGCGATTGTCGGTGTGGCCGCCGGAGTCGGACTCGACGATGAAGTCCTCGGCCAGGGGTACCTGAGCGGCGAGCTCGGCCTCGGTAGCCGTGAGCTGCCCGCGGGCGACGAGGGCCTCGACCATGGCGCGCGGGGCGGGCTCCATGAAGGGGCGGGCGACCTCGGGGCGGGAGATCTTGGGGAAGACGTGGTGGCGGCGCTGGATCCTGCCGGAGGCGTCGCGGTGCAGGCCGCTGCAGGCGTACCGCACGATGGCCGGGGTGAGCGCCATGTAGGCCGACGCCGAGACGCGCCGCACGCCGCGGCGGATGTAGAGGTCGGCGATGGCCTCTTCGAGCGCGGGCTCGTTGGGGCTGTGGATGAGGTTGCTGCCCCAGGGGAGCGACGTCCCCAGCTCGGCCTGCAGGCGGTCGAGCGCGGCCTCGACGCGTTCCAGCGTCAGGCCGGCGGCGCCGAAGAAGCCCAGGCAACCGGCCCTCGCCATGGCCACGACGAGCTCGACGGTCGCGATGCCGTTGGCCATCGCGCCCGCGACGTAGGGGAAGCGGACGCCGTGGGTCTCGCCAAACGACCGGTCGCCGAGCCATTCGGGGTACAGCGGCGGGAGCGAACCGACGACGGCGAGGGCGCCGTTTCCGTTGGCCTGCCCGATGTCGAGCTGCCCACCGATACCGAGGCCGAGCGCGCCGGTGCCGGTCTTCTCGACCACGGCGGCAGGCTCGCGGATGCGGTGGACGGCCTCGTAGAGCGCGTCCGGTTCGAAGGCGGCCTGGCTGGCTTGGGGGTGCCAGAGAGGGCGGGGAAGAGCTGCGGTCATTTTTGTCGGCCTGGTTAAAGTGCCACCGGGTGGCGTTTGCCAATCGGTGGCGCGGTATACCCAGCCCTGACGCGAAAAGCCACTCAGGTCGTCCGAAGGAATGTAAAGAAACGGTCACAGGACGGTCTGGCGCGCCCCAGCCGCCGGTGCGCGGGGACAGCGGTTGCGCGACGGGGGCGCATCACGTGTAATCCAGGTTGGATGGGCACAGCTCCGACACTGCGCGACAGAAAGAAGGCAGCGACGCGGCAGCGTCTGCTCGACTTCGCGCACGCCCGGTTCCATCAGGTCGGCTTCGACAACGTCACGCTCGAAGAGATCTGCGAGGGATGCGAGGTCTCCAAACGGACGTTCTTCCGGTACTTCCCCAGCAAAGAAGCTCTGGTCTTCCCGAAGCGGGCTCAGCATCTGGCCGACTTCAAGGCCGTTCTGGCGGCAGCCCCCCGCGACGAGAACCCGTTCGACACCCTGCGCCGCGCCACGCGCGCCAGCTCCGCCGAGTACACCGCGAACGCGGCCCAGATTCTGGCTCAGCAGGTCCTCATCAAGCACTCGTCCGTGTTGCAGGCCACGGAACAGGCCATCGACCGGGATTGGGAGGCCGCGATGGCTACGTTCCTGGCCGAGAAGGGCGGGGACCAGGCCGAGCCGCTCCGGGTCCGGGTCCTGGCCGGGGCCATGATCGGCGTCATCCGTGCGACCATGCGGTATTGGTACGAGGTCGAGGGGAAGGAGGACCTGTGCCAGCTCGGTCTCGACGCCCTCGATTGCCTCCAGCGTGGGTTCCCGTTGTCGAGCGACTAGCTGGACGAATGGACAACTCATCGGGACGGGCGACCATTCTCCGCCGGTCGCCTGGCGCCGACTCTGGGAGGGTCAAACCCAGACCCCGGAGAGGTCCCCATGATGAAGTCCTTCGCTGCCGCCGTTCTTGCCCTGTCCCTCGTCGGTCTCGGAGCCTGCGCCGAGGATGCGACAACGCCCGCCGCCGAGACGTTCCCGCTGGATGGCGACTGGAAGGTCACGTCCCTGACGTGTGACGGCACCGACCAGGTCATCGGCGACTTCACGCTGAAGGTGAACGGAACCACTGGCCAGTTCATCCAGGGCTTCGGGCCCGAGTGCGTCCTCACCCTCGAGGAGACGTACGCCTACCCGACAAGCACCACCTTCTCCATCACCCCGACGGCCATCGCCTGCAACCCGAACACGGCCTGCCCGCCGCCGCTGGACGCTTGCCAGCTGCCACCGGCCACGTCCTTCGAGTTCGTCGTCAACGGGAGCACGGCGACCTTCACGAAGACGGCCGAGGGCCCGGGGGATGCTCCCTGCACGCCCGGCCAGGCCATGGAGTTCGGCTTGACCGCGCTGTAGCCTGGAGCTCGCCAAGTGGCGCCCCGGATGCTGGCTCGCTCCATACAATCGCATTCGCCCGCCGGCGGGCTGATAGTTGCTCACATCTCTGGATCGAGTTGATTTCCTGGTGGAAGTTGGATGGCGGGACGATCTGATTCGCCCCCCAACCCCCCGCTGGGGGGCTCCGCACCCCTCCGGGGCGCCACTCCAGCTCCGGGTTCGCTCCGGATGCTGGCTCGCTCCATACGTCCGGAGCTGGCGGGCGTCCGACTTCGTCGGATGCTCCTTACTCGCGACGATGGCTTGACCGCCCCGCGTTCCAACGGTTTTCCGGAGATGTGTTGAACGTTGAGCCCGCTAGGGGGCTCCGCACCCCTTCGGGCGCCACTCCACCCATCTCAGTCGGGAAACTCCTCGACACGCCGGAGCCAGCGTTCTGGATCGACCTGGTGTTGGTCGGCCCACTCCCCCTCGCATTCGTCGCAGACAAAGAAGTCAATATCCACCTGGTCTTTGGGAAGACGCGCACAGGGCTCACACACCGAGTACCAAGTCCCGTCGTCACACTTCTGAAGATAGAATTCAATGGGAACCCGGGCGTTTACGGCTTGGCGGACGTGTTCACAGACATGGTCCGTGCTCAGGGCAATCGTCGAAAGGCATGTTCTGTCCATCTTCAGCCTGGGGGTGGCCTCGAGGTCCACGCGGTCACTGGCAGCAGATTGCCAACGCCCAGAACGCTGGCAAGACCTTGCCAACTCGGGCGGCCAGATCTTGCCGCAGGTCGCTGACGTAGGTTTCGAGCCGAGCAATATCAGGGGGTTGGGTTCCTTTCGAGAGATGGCACGGGATCTGCTTTGTGTTTCTCCCATGGAGGCGCGGTCCTCCTGATCGGCGGAAACATTTCAGAAGCCCCCCTCTGGAGGAACCCATGGCGACGCCCTCGCAGCAAACGACCCTGGACACCATCACCAAGCGCCTCGGCGTGCTTTGCCCCCAGCACCACATGCCCTCGGCGGTCAACTCCGAGCACAGCGAGCTCGTGGCGACATGGGGCAAGGGCGGGTCGGTTTTCGAGCTACGCATCGACCCAGACGGGCTGTGTCACTGGACCTACTACAACCCGGACACCCAGCGTTTCGCGGTGTCGAGCGGGTTCTCCTCGGGGTTGGATGCCCGCGGCGTGTGCTACCTGCTGGAGGTGTGTCGCTACGTCGAGGCCTTCAACAAAGCCGTGTCGGCACAAGAACGTTCCGCGGTAGACGCGGCTCCACGGCGTGCTATACGGGCACGGCAATCCAAGGACGCTGGAGGCCGCGCATGGAGTGGGATGACCACGCCCCCACCTGGGACCAGGACGACGTCGTTCGCGCTTATGGAGCGGCGGCTTTCGAGTCGCTGAACTCCGTCATCGGTGACCACGGGTTGCGTGGTCTCGAGGGACTTCGGGTGTGCGACTTCGGCTGCGGGACCGGACTGCTGACCGAGAAGCTGGCCCCGAGGGTGGCGTCCATCGATGCCGTCGACATCTCCACGGGGATGCTGGCCGTCCTCGACGCCAAGATCGCCAAGCACGACTGGAGCCATGTCCGCACGTCGACCACCGTTGCCGAGGACGGTGGTCCCTATGACCTCGTTGTCGCCTCATCGGTGTGCGCGTTCCTGCCGGATTACCCCGGGATGGTGGCAGATATGGCCAAGCGCATGGCGCCGGGCGCCGCCTTCGTGCAGTGGGACTGGGAGCTCGACCCGAGCGCCGAGGACCCCTACGGCCTCAGCCGCGAGGCCATCCGCGCCGCGCTGTCAGGAGCGGGGCTGGAAGTCCTCAAGGTCGACATCGCCTTCGCCATCCCCATGGGCGAGATGACCATGGCGCCACTGATGGGCCTCGGCCGCAAACGCTAGCGGTCACTTCGAACGCTTCGTGCCGGGGATACGTACCGGAAGGACCGTGCTGGTCCAGTTCTCGCCCATGTCGGCGTCGAACTGGTCGACCAGAACGATGAAGAGCACGTCCGCTTTGGGGCCGGAGTAGATCCGGGCGACGTGCTCATTGTCGTAGGCGTCGAGGTACTTGAGTTTCTTGAGGACGTGCTCTTTGCGACGGTGCTTGAGGACGAGCCGACGTTTGTCGTCGACGATGACAACGGCCTTGGTGCTTCGGATACGGAATCGGCCCTTCTTGTCGGCGCGATGTTCGGTGCAGCGGAGGTGTTTCGAGGCGACCAGATGTTTGGCGATGGCCGGCAGCCCGGCGTTGAGGAGCTCGATGGCCTTCTGCTTGGGAGGGGACTCTCCGTAGCGCGCTCTGAAGTCCGGTTTGGGCGGTTTGTTGCCCAGCGTGGCGTAGCCCACGTCCAGATCGGTACCGTCTTCGTCGGCGACCGTGGCCTTGGTCACAAGCGCCGAGGTGCCGTCGGGGGTGACGCCAAAGCAGCGATGAATGTCGCGGCTCTCCAAAGGCAGGGGGGCGGCGTTTTTCGGGGGAGCGGCGGCGAAGAGAGCCAGTGTGGCGACCAGAGTTGCGAACATGAGGCGTCCTCGCTGGCGTTCTACAGCCCGCCGATGCGCGTGCGCAGGAAGTTCCGGACCTGCTGCCGGCGGTGCTCCGGGAAGTCGTCCGAGAACGACAGCTGAAACCCGCCAGGCCCTTGCTTGTGGCCGTCGACCCAGGCGCCGATGGGCAGCTGCAGGCCCGCCAGGAACTCGCGGGCATCGCTGTTGTTCATCGTTGGGACGCTGCCGGTGACGTCCACGCCGTTGGGCCGGACGGTCGCGCGGAACAGGTGCTTGCCGCGCATCACGGTGCGGAGTAGGTACAGAACGCCCGCAGCGAGGGCGGCGAAGAAGAGAATGCGTACGAACATGGCGTTGGCGAGTGGGCGTGTGTCTGAGGTCGGGCCGGGGTGGTAGCATAGTTCCCCGTCCCGTCCCAAGGATGCTGCTCGTGAGATTGATGCGTCGCTTGCAGGTCGCTGCTGCAATGGCTGTCGTGCTCCTTTTGGCGGGCACGGCCCAGGCCTATCGAATCGTCGACAAGGAAGAGATGCGCCTCGAGGTCTGGGGCTGGGCGCAGGCCGGCTACGCCTTGATCCAGGAGCCGGGCACTGACTTCCGCCACCAGCCTTACCTGGGGATCGCCCGGTTGGCGGGGCTCGTGGACAGCCCGCGCTGGGGCGGAGCGTTCATCCAGTTCGCCTCGGACACCGGCGACATCCCTGAGCTGCTCGACGCCATCGCCTACATCCGGCCCATCCAGGAGCTGGAGCTTCGGGTGGGCAAGTTCCGGACGCCGCTTTCGTTCGACCGCCTCATCGGCGCACCGTTCACCCCGTTCGTGAACCGCTCGCTGTCGATCGACCTCACCGAGGCCCGCCTCATGGGCGCCGAGGCCATCGGTACCTACGACTTCGGTCCTTTGACCGCCACGCTGCAAGCAGGCTGGTTCGCCCGCGGCGCGCTCGACTCACCGGGCTCCCTTCTGAGCCTGCGGATGCTGCTCGCCGCCGAGATGGGCCTGTCGGTCCACCTGGCCTACATGGACGAGGTCGACCCACCCAGCGACCGCCCTGCCGCCGAGCTCTCGCAGCAGCTCGACCTGGCGATTCAATACCAGAAGGACGGGTTTACCCTGCGCCTCGAGGGGGTCGTCGCCTTTCGTCGGCCCGAGCCCGAGCTCCCTGTCGGTGGGTACATCGAGCTGCTCTATGCCATCCCGCTTCCCAAGGAGCAGGCCATCGAGCCGGCGGTTCACTATGGCGCCGTCCGCCGCGGCGACAGCCTGCGGCAGAAGGCGACGTTCGGGGTCAACTGGTACATCTTCGGCGACTACCTGAACGCCACCCTGAACTACGAGCTTCTCGTCACCGACGGCGTGTTCGGCCACGCCGCCTTCTTCCAGCTCCAGGGCGGCTACTGAGGCCCCTTCGCCGCGGCGCCCGACGCGTCATTGCAGTAGAGACCCCGGTGCGCGGCGGGGTGCCGCACCAGCCCGGCAAAGCACATCTCGTCGAAGGTGCTGTCGCCAAACCGGACCTCCTGCTCCGTCGGGTTGTTCCACGTGCACGTCACCTCGAGCGTCTCCCCAGCCCGGACAAGGGTCGGGGCGATGGGATAGGCCCGCTGTTCATCGAAGTCGTAGGCCGAGTCGTGCAGTACGGCGGCTCCCGCAGCGCTGCGGTGCACCACCTGCATGTGACGCCCGAGGGTGTGCATGTGGGGCCAGATGACGTGCACGGTGGCGTCCTCCTCGAAGCGGCAGGCGCCCGTCGCGGTCGTGGTCGTGCCGGGACGCACCACGAAGTCGGTCGGCCCGGCAAAAAGCATCTCGGCCTCGTGTTCGACCGCCGACGGGTCCACCGTGTCGAGCCGGACCCCAGATCGGCCCTGACGGGGCTCCGGCCAGACGTTCAGCAGGTGTAGGTTCAGCAGCAGCTGTGAGCCGCCTGGAATGAACATCGCCACGCCCGCTGGCAGAACCATCGCGTCGGTACTGACGCCCGAGGCGAACAGCATGACGTCACTCAACGTACCGGGCTCGCAGGGAAAGACCCCGTCGCTACCACCCCCCGATGTGCGGGTCAGCAGCATGTGGTGTGTTCCCGGTGGCGCGACGGCCTCGAAGCCGCGGACCCACACGTCCTCAGGGACAGTGACGAGGGCGCAGAGAAACTGCTCCTCCCCGGGAGCCACGACCCACTCAGCCGCAATCAGGCGCGAGTCTTCGCGATCGCTGGCGCCGCCGTGAGCTTCGCAGCCCACGGCGATGCACACGGCGGCCACGGCGAGGGCTGCCTTCACGGCAGGAACACCGAGACCGGTGCGATGGCCGTGGGGAGTTCGTCGTCGCCGACGTCCTCCTGGGCGCCGATTCCCAGACGGCCATGCGTCCCTGCTCCCCAGCATCGGACCGTCCCGGATTCCAGGAGGGCGCAACTGAAGCCATCCCCGGCGCCGACCTGCACCGCCGGCTCTCCGAGCTGCACCACGCCGGCGGTCGCTACCGCCTCGTCGTCGCCGACGCGCTCGGTGTTCCCGTATCCCAGTGCCCCGTGGGCCCCGTCGCCCCAGCACCTGACGGTTCCACCTTCCAGGAGCGCGCACGTGTGCCGGCGTCCTGCTGCGATGCCCACCGCGTGACCGCCGAGGTCCACGACGGCCGCGTCTTCCGCGGAGGGGGCTGACCGCGTCTCGCCCCCGCCCAATGCACCATAGCCGCCCATCCCCCAGCACCGGACCTTCCCCTCCACCGACAGGGCGCAGGTGTGACGATGGCCGGCGGCGAGCTCGACTACTGGAGCATCAAACGTCAGCACATCCACCTTGGAGGCCGGCTCGTCGTCACCGATGTTGTCGGCCCCGCCGTGGCCGATGGAGGCCGCGTGGCCCCAGCACCGCACGTCGCCGCCCTCGAGCAGCGCACAGGTGTGCTCGCAGCCCGCGGCGAGGTGGACGACCGGTGCCGAGGTTCCAAGGGGGACCCAGCCCAGCCAGCCGCCGGTTTTGGTCGCGTAGCCGTAGCCCAGCGCACCCTCCGGCGAGTCGCCCCAGCACTTCACGCTCCCGTTGGCGTCCAGCATGCACGTGTGATGGTCCCCGGCGGTCAGGGACTGAAACGCCGTGCTGCCATAGACGATGGCGTCGCCCGCTTCGGCTGGCGTCTCGTCGTCGCCGACCGTCTCCGGGTGTGCGTTGCCGTTGCCGAGGGCCAGGTCGCCGCCAAATCCCCAACAGCGGATGCGGTTGGTGTCCAGCAGCGCGCACGTATGGCGCTCGCCGGCGGCCAGCGCGACGACGTGCCCGCCCACGTCGACGACACCGGCATCGGTCGGGGGCTCGTCGTCCCCGATGTTCCAGGGGTGCGCGTAGCCCAGCTGTCCCGCGTCGTTGCGTCCCCAGCAGGCCACATCGCCGTCCACCGAAAGGGCGCAGACGTGGGCCCCGCCCACGGCGATGCTGGCGACGCGAGGAGCGCTTTCGGTGGGACGCGGGAGGCCTGCGTCAGGAGGGGTTTCGGCGGTGGCGTTGGGCTGCATGGTCGCCTGCAGAGTTGCCCCGGATTCGTCGGGTGTGGGTTGTGGCGCCGGCGCCGGCTCGACGACGAACTGGCAGGCGGTCGCAAGGCAAAGGGCGGCGGATGCCACCACGGTCACAAATGCTCGTGAAGAGGTCATGGAGTCTCCTTGTGTGATGTCCCGCCATCACCCTAGGGAGCGCGCCAACTCGTCAGTAGCGAATGATTTTCACGGGTTTTGGTGACCAGATGTCACCAAACGAGGGGGGCATTGTGTGCTAGCGTTCACCGCCTGGGATGGAAATCAGTGACCTGCGATACTTTCACCACGTCGCCCTCAGTCGCAGCTTTGCGCGGGCGGCGGAGCGCTGCCATATCTCGCGCTCGGCGGTGAGCAAGGCGGTGCGCCGGCTGGAAGACGAGCTCGGCACGACGCTGCTGGAGCGAACCACGCGCACCGTCGTGGTCACCGAGGCGGGGCGGATTCTCCAGCGGCACTGCGAGGACCTGTTCGACGGACTCGAGGCCATGCGGCGGGAGATGGAGCACGTCACCGACACGGCGACGGGTCAGGTGCGCATCGGGGCGATGGAGGTGTTCCTGATCTTCGCGCTGCCGACCGCCATCATTCAGCTGATGGAGCAGCATCCGGGCGTCGATGTCCGCATGTTCGCCATGACGCCGGAGCAGATGCAGACCGAGCTGCTGGACGGGCGCATCGATGCGGGGCTCGTGGTTGGAGGTCGGGAGTCGCGGGGCCTTCGCTACCAACGGCTGGGGACGACCCGGACCACGCTGGTGTCCAGTCCAGGTAGCGCGGCCAAGCGGGTTGCCAATCAGCCGTTACCGCTGGTCTCCCTCGAATACTTCGACGCCGAAGCGCACCCCATGGCGGCCCCGACCCCGCCCGGAACGCGGTCCGGTCCCGTCGTCGACACCCTCTGCGCAGCGACGCAGCTCATCGTGGATGGCCCCTTTGCGGGCTACCTTCCGGAGCTGGCCATCCACTGCCAGCTGAACCACGACGAGCTGGTCCCCGCGATCCCTGACGGGGCCGATCATGGGCTGGAGCTGGAGCTTGGCGCCCTGACCACGGCTGGGGCGCCCAGGCTGGCCACGGTGACCCTGCTGGAGTCGCTGCAGTCGGTCATTGCCGAGGCGGCCGTCCGCGCCTGCGGGCGCACCATCGGGTGAGCCACCGCCCAGGTCGCATCGGTCGCAGCACCCGGTCTCAGACGATGCCCTGCACCCAGAGCAAGCCGCCAATGGCCACCGCGAACAGGGTGCCGGAGACCAGGGATGGCCCGACCAGGCCGGTCTCCTTACCGCTCATCATGGTCCCACCGTCGTACCAGGCCCAGCGGTAACGGCCGTCGGGTCGGGCGCTGATGACCTTGCCGAGCATGACGGCGGCGAGGATTAGGCAGAGGGCGATGGCGGGGTAGAAGCCGACCATGAAAGGTCTCCAGGTGCGAGTGGCGGTCACCGCGACGCGTCGTCGTCCGGCGAGCGGAGGGTGCTCACCGCTTAAGCGGTAGTCGACTTACGTGTCCTGACATTGGCTGGCAACTGTCCCGCGGGTGGGAAGACAGAGCGTGGCCGGCCACGTCCGCGATACACATGGAGACCCGCTGCAGCCCGTGAAGCCTGGCCTGCAGCGTGGTCGCGTGATGGCACGCAAGTTGCTGTTGCCCCGACCATGGGCAACTCCTACCTGGCGCGCGCAGATCATGACGCCGACCACCGTCGCGACGGCGGGCGTGAAGCCTCTTCCGCCCCCCAACGGCGGGCACCGGTTGCCGTCGACGCCCCGTCACCCCTCGGGTTCCCGGCGGCCCACATGGCTTCAAGCCTGGTCGCCTCGGAGCTCCAGATGGCGGCGCTGGATCGGGCTCTGGTCCAGTTTCGCCAGACCGTTCTGGGCCGCTCTCGGCAGGATGTGCATGCGGTCGCGGCCTCGGGCGCCCGCGGCGGCGGCGCGGCGTTGCCTCACCTCGCCACCATCCAACGCGCCTTCGGGCGGCACGATGTGTCCAGCGTACGTGCATACCGCGGGCCCGACGCTCGAGCAGCTACCGAGCAGCTCGGGGCGCGGGCGTATGCGTCGGGCGATCAGGTGGTGCTGGGCCCGGCTGGCGAGGACTTGCATACCGTAGCCCACGAGGCCGCGCACGTGATCCAGCAGCGGGGCGGCGTCGCGCTCGCCGGCGGGGTGGGTGCGGTCGGCGACGTCTACGAGCGCCACGCCGACGCCGTGGCGGACGCGGTCGTGGCGGGCCGATCCGCAGAGGGCTTGCTTGACCGGTCGCCAGGCAGCGGCACGACGGCGGGTACCCAGCTTCGCGCGGTTCAGTTGGACCCGCTGGACCCCGACCGGGTCCGCGCGGCCGATCGGCAGTCAGGTCCGCAGCAGGGCAGCATCGGGCTCAGTGAGCCGGAAGCCGAGAGTGGAGAACGGCAACAGATCCAGGCGTACCTGTTCCCGGGTCGCACCAACGAGCGCGTCCTCATTCTGGGCGCGGTTCATGGCAACGAGCGTGGTGGTACCGAGGTCGCCGCGGACCTCCTCGACATGCTGAACACGATGACCCAGCAAGGGCGACAGCCCCGCTGCACGGTCATCATCGTCCCGGTGCTTTGCCCGGTGAACGTCGAACGCCGCCATCGAAACACCGACCAGGGAACCGCCGGGGCTCGAAACCCCAACAGGAACCTCCCCGAGGCGGGACAGGGCTATGCGGCCGAAGAGAACCTGCCGGAGGGACGGGCCAACCCCCAGACCGACGCCCAGGAGCGCCCCATTCTGAGCGAGAATCAGGCCTTGATGGCGCTGGTCGACCGCTTCGGGCCGTCCCGCATCGTCAGCATTCACGGCACGGTCAATCCCAACCGGGCTGGCTTCTTTCACGAGGAGCACGACGGTCCGACGTCGCAATCGACCGAGGATGTCGACGAAGACCGCCGGGTGACGAGCGCCATGGCCGCCGACATGCGCGGGCGCGGTCATCGTGAGTCGGTACGGGGCAATCGACGGGGGCGGACGTCCTGGTCGGGCAATGCAGGCGAGGAGGAAACGGCCAGCAATCCGGCCGAAGAGGGCTCGACACTGGGGAATTGGGCTGCGCACGCGACGACGGACGGGGTGCGCAACCGGGAAGCGATGAGCGTTATCACCGTCGAGGTGAATGGGAACCCAAACAGCCAGGATGCCGGCCGCGAAGCGCGCCGGAACGCGACGCGAGCTGGGGCCACGCCCGACCAGGCGCGTGTAGCGGGCAACACCGCGCGCCGACGTCGACGCGCTGAACTGCGTGACGTAGCGCAGGTCATCATGGACCATATCGTCGATCAGCACGGCTAGCGCCGCACTGATCCCGAAGCGACGGCGTGACGAAGTAGCCTGGGTGTCTAGCGGCTATGCACCCATGGGCAATCGCTTCCCGAGTGCCGTCCAGTCCCGCCAAACATATTGGGCGGTTGCATCTGGCACGGCGTCTGCAAAGCTCTATTGGGGTCCAATCACGAGCGATAGGACTCAGCCACCCGGAGAGCCCATGAAAGCGCTAGTCACCGCCCTCGCCAGTGGCGTCGCCTTCCTGTTGTGGACGGCGCCGTCGGCCTTCGCCTGCCAACCACCTCCCTCCGAGACGGTCACGCTGTTCGCCGACAACGTCCCCGAGTGCCTCACCCTGCAGCAAGGCAATGGCTATGGATCGGGGGCCCCGTTGGGGACCACCAACGGATGTGGCGAGCCCGTCACGTTGACCTGTGTCGCAGGTTGCGGGGAGTGGAGCGAGCCCACCGTGGTTGCGGCGGGCGACTCGAGCACGACCCTGATTACCGGAAGCATGTCGGTCGATTGGGAGGTGGATGGACAGTCAGGCCGACTCGAACTGGGATTGAGGGAGCTTGCACCCAGCCACGATTGCGCTGAGCTCATGAATGGATGCGCCGCGGGAGCGTCTGAGACGCCCATTCCATGGCTCTCGGTCGGGCTGTTGCTAGTGGCGCTTGCCTGGCGGCGCCGGGCATCACCCTGCAGTGTCCATCCGTAGGGTTTTGGGGACGCTGACCCACCGGGTGCCGCCCACGGCCAGCCGCCAGTCGGCGTCGCGGTGCTCGGGCTCGGCGTAGTCGATGCCCACCCTCGGCCCAACGAGCACCGATTCTGGAGGCTCGCCCTCTCGGAGCTCGAGCCCGCCGGTCTCGAAGACACGGTGCCCGCTCCAGCTCGTGTCGAGGTCCAGCGCCGCGCCAATCTTGCCGGGCCCTGTCAGCAGCACGGGGCCCGACTTGCCTCCCCGTCGTTCCTGAATCACGTCCAGGCCGCCCACCGGCTCGCACGCCCGAATCAGCACCGCCGCTGGATCGCGGGTCACGACGTTGAGCATCTGGTGGATGCCGTAGATGAGGTAGACGTAGGCGCAGCCAGCCTCGCCGAACATCACCGCGGTGCGCTTCGTCTTGCCCGCCTTCGCGTGGCATGCCGTGTCCCAGGGGCCACGATAGGCCTCGACCTCGGTGATGCGCAGCCCTACGTCGTCGCGCCAGAGCTCCTTGCCAAGAAGGTCGCGTGCGACGTCCAGCGCGTCGCGTTGGTAGAACGACTGCTTGAGGATCACGACCCGCCTCCAAATAGGATGACCGGACGTCCGGCGTGGTCGAGCCGCACGCTGTCGACACCGTAGACCTCGGAGAGCCGCTCGGGGCTCAGCACCTCGGCGGGTGTTCCCTCTGCGGCGACCTGGCCCGCCTTCATCATCACCACCCGGTCGGCCAGCTGAGCCGCCAGATTGACGTCGTGGAGCACGCACCCGACGGCGCGACCCTCGGCCGCCAGCTCGCGACTGACGGTCGCCACCGCCAGTGCGTGTCGCGGGTCCAGCTGGCTCGTCGGTTCGTCCAGCAGCAGCACTGGCGTGTCCTGGCACAACGCTCGCGCCAGGAGGACGCGCTGCTGCTCGCCGCCGCTCAGCTGCCCGAAGGCACGTTCCGCCAGGTCCAATGCGTCGAGGCGCGCGAGGGCGTCTTTCGCCGCCACGTGGTCCGCTTCGTTCTCCAGTTGGCGGCCGCGCAGATGCGGCACGCGGCCCATCAGCGTCACCTCGAGCGCGGTCCACGCCTCCGGGCGCTCGGGATTCTGGGCACTCACCGCGATCGTTCGCGCCCGCTCGGCCGGCTTCAGCGTGCTCAGGGGTTTGCCGCCCACGGTGACCGCCCCTGAAGACGGCGCCACGAACCCGGCCAGAAGGCGGAACAGGGTCGACTTGCCGGCGCCGTTGGGGCCCAGGATGGCCGTTACCTGCCCCTCGGCGATGGTGACGTCCACACCTTTGACCGCGTCGCGTGCGGCGCCATCGTACCGGAAGCTGACGTTCTTCGCCACAAGCATCAGCGGCCCCCCGAGCTGCGACGAAGCAGCGCGATGAACACCGGGCCACCGACGAGGGCTGTGATGATGCCGACCGGCAGGTCGGTGCCGACGATGGGCTCCAGCCAGCGCACGAGGGTGTCCGCCAGCACCAGCACCGCCGCCCCACCAAGCGCTGAGGCCGGCAGCAACAGGCGATGGTCCGGGCCCGCCAACAGTCGCACGGCGTGCGGCACGATGAGGCCGATGAACCCAATCATCCCCGTCGCCGCGACGACGGCGCCGATGGGCAGGGAGAGCACCACGAACAGGGTGATGCGCAGGCGGTCGGGGTCGACGCCCAGGCTGCGTGCGGTATCGTCGCCCAACGCCAGCACGTCCAGCGATCGTGCGGTCCTGGCCAGCACAATAATGGCGCCCACGAGGGTCCACAGGAGCACCCAGGAGACCCAGGGTTGAGTGGGGTCCGCGCTGAGGCTTCCCATCAGGCGCAGCAGGATCCGCTGTACGGTCGCAGCCTCGGCCAGGGCCTGCAGCAGTAGCAGGGCCGCCCCCGCGAAGGCGTTGAAGATGACGCCGATGAGCAGCATGTCCAGGGGCCGCACGCGCCCATGCCGCGTGGCCAGCGCCGTCACGCCCATGAGCGCCAGCAGCGCCCCCCCGAAGCCGCCGACGAGCTCGCCGACGGTGGCCAGTCCGAGCACCGTCGCCAGGGCCGAGCCCAGCCCGGCGCCGCCGGAGACACCCAGGATGAAGGGCTCTGCGAGGTCGTTGCGCAGCAGTCCCTGCAGCGCTGCCCCTGAGATCCCGAGGATGGCGCCGGCGAGCAGCCCCGTGACGATGCGCGGGAGCCGCTGGTCCCACAGGGCTGCGGCGGCGTTGCTACCTTCTTCGGTCACCCGCGACCAATCCAGCGGCGCCGACCCCACCAGGAGCGCAACGACCGTGGCCCCGGCGACCACCAGCAGCAGCGCCACCAGCGTCAGCCAGAACCGACGTGGGCTCAGCGGGGCGTGGGCGCTCACTTCGGGAGCGCCTCCAGCCTACGCGTCAGCTCACGGATGGCACCAACGACCGCCGGCCCGTTGAGCGCCAGGGTGTCGTCCTGCCAGGCGATGATGCGTTTGCGCTTCACCGCCGGCACGGACGGGGCCGCTTTGCGCCAGAACGCCAGCGCGTCCTCGGGCGTCTTCATCTCGGGGTCGGGCACCACATGGACGATGGTATCTGGCGCCAGATGCGTGATGCGCTCCAGCGACAGACGCACCGTGACTGGTCCACCGGCCGCCACATTGCTGGCCCCGAGGGCCTTCAGGATGTCGTCGACGTGATCGCCGCCGCCGGTCGAGTAGAAGCTCCCCCCGCTCCGGCCGTACAGCACGAGCACGCGTGGCTTCGAGGCTGCGACCTTGCTCTTGCGGGCTTCTTCCAGGGCCGTGTCCAGGCTGGCGGCGAAGGCAGTGGCCTTGTCTTTGCGGTTCAGCGCGTCGCCCAGGCTCAGCGCCGATTGCTTCAGGTCGTTCAGGGTCACCACCCCGAGCGCCATCACGTTCAACTTCGCCTGCTTCAGCGCGTCGATGTCGGCGACGTTGGAGGGGAACTTCCCGATGGCGACGATGTCAGGTTCCACATAGAGCACCGCCTCCATGTTGGGGCGCATGCCCGCCACCACCGGAACCCCGTCCACCTGAGGCCCGTGCTGCGAGACCCCGACCAGATGCTTGGAGGCGCCCAGCTCGACCGCGAGCGCCGTGAGCGATGGCGTCAACGTGGCCAGCCGCGGCTTGGCGCGGTCGCTGGGCGGCGGCGCCATGCTCGACCCACATGACCCGGAGCATCCCGTGGTGAACACCGTGAACGCGAGCAGGAGGAGCAGTGGGGGAATACATCGCACCGCAGGTCGATAGCAGCTTGGTGGACGACGGCCAACCTGCTATCGAACGGTCCCCTATGAAGCGACTACTTCTCAGCGTGGTGATGCTGGCCTCCATGGCAGCGCTGCCCGGTCTCGGCGGATGCGGCAAGGCCAACCCCGGCGCGGCCAACAAACCCATGATCGACAAGGACGCGGTGACCAACCTGGGCAGCCGCCGGCGCCTGTCCATCGACGTGGAGGCCGAGCTGCAGAAGGCTCGCGAGTCGCTGTCAAAAGGCGATCCGCTCAAGGCGATCAAGGCGCTCTATCCGGTGGTCAACGAGGTTCCGGAGAACCTCGATGTGCGGGTTCTCATCGCCACGGCCTACAGCAGCGCCAACAAGCACGCCAAGGCCTTGGAGCACGCCAAAGCCGGCCTGAGGATCGACCCCCGGGCGAAGGGAGCGATCCTGGCCAAAGGCGTCGCGCTGGCCGGCATGGGCCGGGTCCAGGAGGGGGTCCAGGAGATCCGCGAGGTGACCCGCCGCGACCCGCGCCACAAGGGCGCGTGGCTGAACCTGGCGCGCTTCCATGGGCTGCTCAAACAGTGGGACAAGCAGGAGATCGCGCTCGACAAGCTGATCGCGCTCGAGCCTGACGTGATCGGGCACCGCGTCGCCCGGGCGAAGGCATTGGCCCGGCTCGAGAAGCTGGAACCCGCCCGCAAGGTGCTCGAAGCGGCGGTGCAGCGCGTGCCTCACGATGCCGATGCACAGCTGCTCCTGGCGGCGGTGCTGTATGAGCAGGGCAAGCTGAGCGACGCCATGGACCGGGCCGACATCGCTGCGCGCCTGGACCCCGAGAAGGCTCAGGCCTTCGACTTGTTCCGGGCATCCTTCTACGTCGCGGTGTCGAGCCGGCTGCAGTGCAAGCTCGGTGACCCGCCATGGGCCAAAGATCGGGTCGACAAGATGCTCGAGCTGTACAAGCGCCAGGGCATCGACAACGTCGAGGAGTTCTACGAGATCCACGCCAGCTACGGCGCCACCAAGGAGACCAAGGCCCGAATCGCGCGCCTGGCGCAGCGCTGCCGCGAGGAAGGCTCCAAACTTCCGACGAAGTAGAGCTACTCGAACGACGCGGGTTGAGCGACCCAGTCGGCCGTACCATCAGGGACGCGTCTTGCCCGTCGTGATCAGGATGACACGAGCGCTTGCTCGGCTGGCGCCGACCAAGCGCTCTATCATCCTTCAACTATTGCATGTATCGCCCTTCGGGCTCCTAAAGACAGCTCATCTGCGCCACTTCGTGTCACCGATGATCGTCCAGGGCAATACCATCCTCAACGACGGGCGAAGGGCGATACATCTAAGCACACCCGGTGACGGAGCCTCCTCACCCGCCGCCCAGATGGGACTCCCGATGCGGATTTCCGCTGGCGAGCAGCGCCAGCACCGGGCTGACGCGCAGGGCGTGCCCCTCGGGCGCCATCCCCTCGAGGTCGTCGGCCAGCAGCCGTAGGTCCTGGCTGACCTGGGCACGGTACGCCTTGGCGACCTTTCGGGAGAGCTGTCTGTCGCTGGCCTTCTTGAACAGCTTCGCGATCGCCTTGAGCGGGTCGTGATAGCCATACAGGGGCATCAGCTTGCGGTCATCCGACAACCGGATCCCGTCGGCGAGGTCGTCGATAAGTTTCGCCAGGGTGTCTGCATGTCGCAGGGCGTCGGTGCGGCAGAGTGTCGTCGCTGCTGCGTGACGCTGGCGACGGAACGACGCGTAGCTCCCCGGGGCGTCGCGGAAGTCCCGGTGGGCGAGGATGACGAACAGCAGCACCAGTGTGGGCCAGATGAAGTGGAACGGGCTGGCGAAGAAGTAGAAGACGAACCACTGGAACCACTCGAACCCGTCCGTCAGGGCCACCAGCAGGAAGCACCCTGAGTAGAGCAGCACCGACCACACAACGCTCCGCGCCAGCCCCTCTGACAGGGCGTGGAACCAGGTGTGCGGCAGGCGCGTGCTGCCCATCCCCATCAGCAGGCAGACGATCCCCCACAGCGCGGTCGGCTGATCGGACGTGGCCCGGGGGAGCCAGCCAAAGATGTCGAGCTGCGCCAGGAGCGGCGGAACCAGTGCCATGCTCGACAGAAACAGCGCGGAGCCGCCGGTCAGCACGAGGGTGCTGCGCGTGGGGTGTCCACGTCTGGCCCAGAAACTCAGCCCCACCCCGACCAGCGCCAGGGTTTCGGGGAACCCGGCCTCGTCCTCCACGAGCTCGAGAAAACCCTGCACAAGTAGACCGACGATGATGAGCCAGGGCCCCCACGCCAGCTGATGGGTGGGGGGCTTCTGGGGTGGCGGTGCCCACGGCGTGAGCGTGCTGGCCGGGGTTGTGCTGCGCGCGTACCAGGCGTCTTCAGGTCCTCTGCGGACCACGTAGTCGTCCATGATCAGGATGACACGAGCGCTTGCTCGGCTAGCGCCGACCAAGCGCTCTATCATCCTTCAACTATTAGATGTATCGCCCTTCGGGCTCCCAAAGGCTGCTCATCAGCGCCACTTCGTGTCACTGATGATCCAGCGCGCGTCGTTCAGCCACAGCAGGTAGTTGTCGTCCTGGTCGACCTGCTCGATGTAGGTCAGCGCGCTACTTCCGTCGCGTTGGCTCTCGGCGCGGTACTCGCCCTGCTCGACGACGCGCGCGATGTGGACGGTGGCGGGATCGCGCTCGTCACGGCGGTAGAGCGTGACCTCCTCCTCGTAGTGCTCGATGAGGCACACGGTGCCGTCGGCGGTGGTGAACTCCCGAATCGTCCACACGTCACCGTCTTCCCCGGGTTCTATGACGGTGACGACGTCGGTGAGTTCGATGGGTTCGTCGTCGAGTTGCACGGTGGCGCTCATGCTGGGAGCCTAACCGAGATTGCGCTCGGTAGAGCGAGGGGACACCATGAATCGACGTGAGTTTCTGAGATCGACGGCGGCGTTTGCGCTGAGCGCCTCCGCTCTGACCAGCCTGGGCGGGCGAGCCCGAGCCGCCGATGGCCAGGCGTGCCGGTTTGTGTTCGTTGTCGAGGGCAACTGCGTGGAGCCCGTCACGATGCTGTCGGACGCGGCTCGCAGTGCGCTGGACGGGGCCAACACGAGCGCCGTCGGCGACAAGCGCTGGTGGTACAACGACTACCAGCACGACGTGCCCCTGGAAATCCCCAACTCGGGTCTGGCGACTGCCAAGTCGATGGCCGTGCTCGCTGGCGACGGCGCCAACGTCGCTCTCGATGACAAGGCGATGGTCGTCTATGGCCTGTCGAGCAAGATCACTGGCGGCGGCCACACCACCAACAGCGGCGCGCTCACCTCGTCGCGTCCCAACGGCGCCACGCCGACGGGCCCGAGCATCGATGGCTACCTCGCGGCCCTCGCCCAGGTGCGCGGCGGGACTCCCTTCGAGGCTGTCCGGCTGGGCATCGCCCCCAACGGCTTCACCAGTCGCCTCAACTACGCCACCTGCGCCATCGCCGCCAACCGCCCGGCGCCCCTTATCGTCGACCCGACCACGGCCTACATCAACCTGTTCGGCAGCGTCGACGAGAACTACGAGGCGGCGTTTGCCCAACGCACCGACCTCCTCGACATCGCCATCAGCCGCACCCAGCTGAAGCTCTCCGGGTTCAAGGCCGATTGCGACCAGCGTCGCAAGCTGATGAACTACGAGGCGTCGCTGCAGGAGCTGTACGAGCGGCAGAGCATCCTGGGCGCCATGAAGCCGGCCATCTCGAGCGCCCGTGACGCCCTGCAGTACGTTGACCTGATGACGTCGGACAACCCGCACAATCGGCTCATCGCCCAGTTCGACATGGCGACCGCGTCCCTCATCGCCGGGCTCACCAACGTGGTGGTCATCGGCATCGGCACCGGCGGCACCTTCGACCTCGAGTATCCCGACTACGCGGTGCAGGCCAACGAGAACAAGCGCCACGACTGCCACCACCTGGCCCAGAACAGCGAAGACGCTCAGGCCTACCGCGACGTCATCCACAGCGTGACCGCCGACTATTTCGGGCTCACGGCCACCATGGCGCGGGCGCTCCACGCGGTCCCCGAGGGGGGCGGGACGATGCTCGACAACACCGTCATCGTCTACCTCGGCGGCAACGGCGAGCAGCACCATTCCAGCGCCTCGGAGTTCCCGCTGCTGGTCCTCGGCGGCCAGAACCTGGGGCTCAGGACCGACGGCCGGACGGTCGTGTATCCGGGCCTCTCTGCCGGGGCCAGCCATCGGCAACTGTCGTCATTCTACACCACGCTGGCCCACGCGGTGGGGGAGAGCATCCCGTCGTTCGGCAACGAGGGAGCCACCCTCGTCGCCGAGGGCCCGCTGGCCGAGCTGTGGGGGTAGGGCGATGAAACTTCTACTCGTGTCTTTGACCCTGTCGCTGGCCGCGTGCCAGGCCACCATCCACTCACCCAGCGGGCCCGCTCAGGGCGACGCGAGCTCCGACGCTACGGTTGCCACCGACGGCGCGACGACGTCCGACGCTGCAGTGGGCTCTGATGCCGGGGCTGACGCGGTGGGGGCTGACGCTCAGGGCGACGCTGTCGTGGTCCCGCCGCCGCCCGAAAACTGGGACCCCTACTGCACCAAGGAGCTGTTCCCCAACTTCGAGCCGGAGCTGGCCGACCCGAACTGCTTCGACCAGGACGCCCTGTTCACCTGCGCAGCAGATGCCCCTCCGGCATCGTCGCCCGCACGGGTGCGCCGCATCACCCGCAACGAGATGGTCCGCGCCGGCGGCCAGAAGCTGGCTTCGGACCTGGGGCGCAACCCCTTCGAGCCGCCATCCACCCTGTTCTACCCGACCTACGACGACAACGTGACGGTCGACGTGGTGACCCTCGACCTGTTCATGAACGTGCTCCACCTGCCGGGGAAGGGCTGGACCAACAAGAACACACCACGCATCAGCTACACCTACCAATACGGCGGTGGCGGGGGCCCGCCGGTGGACGCTTGCATCTTCGACGACGCCCAGCCTGACCAGGCCTGTCGCGACCAGTGGGTCAGCCAGTTCCTCGAGGGCGGGCTGCTCTTCCGACCGCCAACCGCCGAGGAGATCACGTTCATCGCGGGGCTGCTCGACGACGCGTTGGCGAACGAGGTGACCACCGGCGCAACGCGGGAAGAGACCCTCTCGTTCGTCGTATCGGCGGCCTGGCTCAGCCCGGAGGCCCTGTTCCGGACGGAGTTCGGCGACGACACCCCGGATGGGGATGAGCGCCATCGCCTGACCAGCGCTGAGATCGGCCACCAGCTGTCCTACATGCTGACCGACCGTGGCCCGGGCGCGCCCGCGACGCACACGTCGACGGGCGGCTGGCACACCGGCTGGAGCAACGCCATCGAGGGCGATCGCGTGCACTACCTCACCGATATCCGGGACGCGGTGGCGAATGGCTCCATCCAGCAGGCGGCGACCATCGAGCAGCTCATCCGGGACAACATCGGCGGCAACAACCCCGAGCGTCCCGACCTCCATGTGGACTTCGCGATTTCCAAGACCAGCCGCCGAGGGGCCTGGTTCCTGGCGACCAAGGTGCGCGACTTCTTCCGCGAGTGGCTGGGCTACCTGCCCGTCTCCAGCATGTTCAAGGACACGCCGGCGGCGACATCGCGGTTCACCGCGGAGACCTTCGACACGACGCTGTGGGACTACATCGACAACCCATACAGCAACGCGGCCACCGGCGGGTACAACGGCAACCTCAGCAACTCCGCCGGCGACAACGAGGCCACGTTGGTTCAGCAGATGGACGACTTCATCGCCCGCGTGGTGCTGGGCGACAGCAACGTCTTCGAAGAGCTCATGACGGCGCGCCTCTACCGCGTGCCGTCGAGCAGGCCCGGCGACCCGTGCAACTCGGACGCCGATTGTAGCTCCAAGTGCCTCAACGGGCGCTGTTACAGCTCCACCTGGGTGGGCCATCGTTACGCGGCGCTGGTCTACGACCTGGTGGACCATATCGAGGAGACGATCGATCCCGTCAACGACCCGCGATGGTCGGAGCTGCCCCAGGAGGACCGGGCTGGCGTCCTGACCCACCCGGCGTGGCTGGCGTCCCACGGCGACAACTTCGAGGACGGCCAGAGCGCCATCCTGCGCGGCCGCTGGGTGCGCGAGAAGCTCTTCTGCCAGCACGTGCCCCCCTTGTCGAAGGTACCGCCGGGGGTGGAGATCATGCTGCCCGACAGCCACCCGGACCTGTCCGCTCGAGACCGTATCCTGGCCGCCACCGACAACGCCTTCTGCGGGCAGTGCCACGTGCGCATGAACTCCCTGGGTCTGGCCTTCGAGCAATACAACCACGCCGGTTTCCTGCGGGCCTGGGACCATGACGAGAACCCGGATGTGGAGCAGGGCCCGGTGGACGCCACGACCTTCCTGGAGGGCGCCGGCTCGGACGGCGCGGTGCCGGACCCGGCGCTGCAGGGCGTGGACTTCACCAACGCCGTCGACATGGTTACGGCGTTTGCGGCCTCGGACGTGACCAAGCGATGCTTCATCCGCCAGGCGTTCCGGTTCTTCGTGGGGCGCGACGAGACCATGGCAGACGCGTGCACCCTCGATCAGATGGAGACGGCCTATGACGACAAGGGGTCCTTCATCGACATGCTGGTGGCCCTGGCCAACAGCGACACGATGCTCTACCGGTCGCGGCCGGAGTCGCCCGAGACGCTGGTCTGCCAATAGCCCTCAGGGCCTGCTGACGGTGGTTCCGCGGGTGTCGTAGACCCGGATGGTGTGGCCCAGGACCGCCAGCGGCGTGTGCTGGTCGAGCCAGCGGTAACAGTCTGCGGGACGCCTCCGGGGGCGGCGATACTCCACCTCGTGGATGGCCACGACACCGCGGACCGGATGGCACCCGAGGCGATGAGCGCGTAGGCCGTAGTGGTAGGGCAACGCAGACCCGTAGGCGCCAAGGTGGATGACCGGGTTGCCCCTCTCGGCCGCCCACTTCGCCAAGAGTGGGACGTCCTGGCCCCAGTCGCTGCGGACGATGCTGACCTCGGGACCGCCCTGTGGACCGCCGCCCAGCCCGTTGAAGTACATCAAATAGTGGGGGTGGATGGTGGCGACCGCACCGACCTGGAGTGTCAGGATGGCGATGACGGCGATTCGATGGGCCTTCAACCCTTCCACCAGCACCGGTCCCAACGCCCCAGCGATGATGAAGACGAAGGGCAGTGCCGACAGGAGGTAGCTGAATCCCAGCTGGGTCGCGCTGAAGAGGCTCAGGTAGACGAACAGGAAGACGGGGTAGCTCGCGAGGACCAGAAGCATCGGGCCGTGTGACCGCCGCATCCTGGCACCGCCCCAGAACCACGCGACCAAGCCCCCGAGGGGAACCTTCACGGCGGTCACGACCGCGAAGAAGTACCAGAAGCCCTCGGTGGAGATCTCGCCCAGGAGGTAGGTCTTGTGGCCTCGCTCGCCATGCTCCCACTGCCATTCAATGGCTTCACCGAAGTGCCCCAGTACGCCCCCCTCGGTCGTGAAGAAGTAGGTCGCCCAAAGCGCCACCACCGCGGTGGCCGTCACCAGCCCCAGATACCCCGCCCGCCGCATCAGGCTCGTGCCGGCGCCCAGGCCCAGTCGGGGCGCCAGGAGCACCAGCGCACCGACTATCGGGAGTGCGAACAGCCCAGAGATCTTGGTGGCAAGGGTGGCTCCCAGCGCCACGCCCACGAGGACGAAGCGCCACCAGCGCCCCTTGTCCAGTGCCCACCAGGTCGTCATCACGGTGACGAGGGTCATGAGCGTGTGCGCCATATCCAGGGTCGCCAACCGCCCGTGGGCCATCAGATTGGGCGAGAAGGCCGCCAGCGTCAGCGACACCAGGCCGCCGACGGGCCCGAAGAGGCCGCGAGCGACCCACCAGACCAGGCCGAACAGCAACACCGCCAGGGCGATGTTCATGGACCGGGATGCGAGCAGCATCCGCTCGGTCAGCCCAGGGCGGCCGCCGTGCTTGTAGAGGAATCGGGTGCCTTGGGTCGGCGCTCGTCGTGCGTCCGCGTCGTCGACCATCCACAGCAACGGCAGACCCAGCCAGTGCTTGGCGAGGGGCGGGTGTTGAGCGTTCGGACCAAAGTCCCCATGCGCCAGCTGGTGGTAGCCGCTGGCCATGTACGTGGGCTCGTCGTAGGTCGGTCCCTTGAGTCCATCCGACACGCTGGTGACCATGAGTGTGGCGCTGATCCCGAGGGTGGCGAGCACCAGGAACACGTCTGCCTTTCGACTCAGCCAGGTTGGGGAAGCGGGTTCGGGCATCGGGGGGCCAGGGTAGTGTGAAGCGGAGCTTCTGGGCAGGGGCCACCGAGCGCGAACGTGATTTGCATCGAGCGGTTTTCTTGGAATAGGACCTCGGCCGCGTCCGTTTTCGGGCCCAGCGAGAACTCGAGAGACCACCAGGAGACCCCAACCATGCGCCCCACCATGCGTCGGATGATCGCATGTGCATCCGTGTGCCTTGTCGCGGCCAGCCTCGCCGGCTGCCCGAGCGACCCCGCCACGAGCACCCCGAACCAGGACATTCCCACCACCAACGCAGACGCCAGCGATGGCGCGGGAACGCCGGACGCTGAGCCTGACGCGATCCCGGACGCCGAGCCCGATACGACCGGTGACGGTGGGGCGGAGGTCATCAGCTGCACGAATGAGTGCACGGAAGAGGACGCCCTGTCCTGCAATGGTGCCACGGTCACGCGCTGCGGCGACGGCGATGATGATGGCTGCCTGGAGTGGCTCGACCTCCTCACCTGCGGCGCCGGCACCACCTGTGATGCCGGTACCTGCGTGGCCGCCTGCCCCGACCAGGCGTGCACCACGGTGGGCGCCCGCAAGTGCGAGGGCAACAGCGTCGTCACCTGTGACGACTATGACGCCGACGGGTGCCTGGAGTGGGGCGCGGCTGATGACTGCGCCGACCTGACCTGCTCCAACGGGTTCTGCGCCATCAGCTGCACCGACGCCTGCACCGTCGTGGGCGCCAAGCAGTGTGAGGGCAACTTCGCGGTCGAGTGCGGCGACTTCGACACCAACGGCTGCCTCGAGTGGGGCAACCCCACCGACTGCGACACCAACGTCTGTTCCAACGGCTTCTGTGCCGCGTCCTGCACCAACGAGTGCACGGTCGCTGGCAGCACCGAATGCGACCCCGGCGGGGTGAAGACCTGCGGCGACTACAACACCGACGGCTGCCTCGAGTGGGGCACCCCGGTGGCCTGCGACAACGGTCAGGTCTGCTCCAACGGCGCCTGCGCCGAGACCTGCAGCGACGAGTGCACCGCAGCCGGCGCCAAGCAGTGCGACGTCGCCGGCAACGTCGAGACATGCAACGACTACAACAACGACAGCTGCCTGGAGTGGGGCACCCCGGTGGCCTGCAACAGCGGCCAGGTCTGCGCTGGCGGCGAATGCACCGACACCTGCCAGAGCGAGTGCACCGTCATTGGCGCCAAGCAGTGCGACGTCGGCGGCAACGTGGTGACCTGCGGTGACTACAACACCGACGGCTGCCTGGAATGGGGCACCCCGGTGGGCTGCGCCGACGGGCTGGTCTGCTCGGGGGGCAACTGCGCCGCCACCTGCACCGACGAGTGCTCGTTCGTGAACGAAAAGGAGTGCGTGGCGGGTAGCCAGGTGCAGTACCAGGTCTGCGGCGACTACGACTCCGACAGCTGCCTGGAGTGGGGCACCGCCCAGAACTGCGGGGCCGGGCTGGTCTGCTCGGGGGGCAACTGCGCCTCCACCTGCAGCGACTCCTGCCCCAGCGACGGCGACACCCAGTGCTCGGGCAACGCGGTCGAGCTGTGCGGCGACTACAACGCCGACACCTGCGTCGAGTGGGGCACCCCGGCCCCGTGCGCCGCCTATGAAGAGTGCGTCGCGGGCGCCTGCGAGGAGCTGTCCCCGCCCGCCACCGTGCTGGTGGCCGAGTTCATGGTGGACACGACCGGAAGCCCCGACACCGACGCCTTCGTCGAGCTGTACGCCCCGCCGGGCACCGACCTGGCCGGATACAGCCTGGTGGGCGTCAACGGCAATGGCGGCGGCGAGTACGCCACGCTGGAGCTCAACGGCGTCGTCGGCTCCGACGGCCTGTGGGTCATCGCCCACACCGGCGCCTCCACCGCGATCGCCGACATGGCGGACGCGCTGGACGACACCGTGGACTTTCAGAATGGCCCCGACAGCATCCAGGTGAAGTTCGGCTCCACCGTCGTGGACGCGGTCGGTTACGGCAGCTTCGGCGTGGACGACGTCTTCGCCGGCGAGGGCACAGCGGTCGCCAAGCCTGCCGCCAACGCCAGCCTCGCGCGGGACGACAGCTACACCGACACCAACGACAACGCCGCCGATTTCACCGAGGTCGCCGTCCCCACGCCGGGCACCGCCTCGACCCCGCCCAATGCGGCTCCCGTAGCCGCCCTCAGCTGCCCCAGCAGCGCCGTCGTGGGGGTCAACGTGGCACTCGACGCCACCGCCTCCAGCGACGCCGACGGCAGCATCGCCGACTACGCCTTCGACTTCGGCGACAGCAGCCCGGGCGTCAACGGCACCAGCGCTTCGGTCACCCACGCCTTCGCAGCCGCCGGCGACTACACCGTCACGGTGACGGTCACCGATGATGGCGGAGCCACCGACTCTGCCAATTGCGCGATCACCGTGTCGGCGGGTGACGGCCCCGCCGTCGTCTTCATCAAGCCCGTCCTGGGCGCCACCGCGACCCAGGGCGAGACCTTCCAGGTGCTGGTCGATGCCACTGCGGGCAACGGGAAGTCGGTGACCAGCGTCGAGCTTCAGGTGGACGGCGTGACCTTCGGAACGCCCGACACGAGCGCCCCCTATGAGTGGACCTACACCGTCCCGGCGAACGCGGCGACGGGGTCCACCCTGGAGTTCCAGGCTCTGGCCACCGACGACGCGGCTGCCATCGGTGCCTCCGAGATTCGCACGGTACAGGTCACCAACGACGCGCCCACGGCGAGTTTCACGGCGGTGGTCAGCGGCGCCCTGGAGGTGACCGTGGACGCCAACTCGTCCAGCGACACCGAGACCGACGCCGCCAACCTCGAGGTTCGCTTCGACTGGGAGGACGACGGCACCTGGGACACCGCCTGGGGAACCACCAAGGTCGCCTCGCACACCTACGCGGCGGAGGGGACCTACACCGTCCGTATGCAGGTCCGCGACGAGAGCGGGCAGCTGGACGAGGCCACCCGCAGCGTGAGCCTCAGCCTCATCCAAACGGTCAGCGGCACCGTCTCCACGACGACCTGGGTCGGCACCGTGGTCATCACCGGTGACGTGGTCGTCCCCAGCGGCCAGACGCTGACCATCGATGCCGGCACCTCGGTCCTGTTCACCCCCATCGACCAGGATAACGACGGCGTCGGCGACTACGACATCGAGATCGACGGGAGCCTCGTCGTCAACGGTACCGAGGCCGAGCCGGTCCTCTTCTCGGTCTACGGCGCCAACAAGGACCTGAAGAGCTGGAACCGCGTCCATATCGACAACAACAACGACGGTAGCACCATCAACTGGGCCATCTTCGAGTACGGCAACGACTGCTTGGAGCTGAGCGGTACCGTCACCATCAACGACACGGTCACCCGCTTCTGTGACCGCGGGGTGTACGTCCGCTCGGGCGCGAGCCCGGCTGACGTGACCCGACTGACCAGCCGCGACAACACGCTGCAGGGCGTCTTCCGCGAGAACGGCACGCTGAACCTGCTGGACAGCACCATCGAGGCCAATGGTGACAGCGGTGTGTTCATCGAGGGTGGCGCCGGAACCCTGACGGGGAACACGCTGCAGACCAACGGCGCGGCGGGCCTCGAGATCGTCGGAGGTGGTTCGGGGCTGATGACCCAGAATCTCATCACGGCCAACGCCTTCGAAGGTGTGCGGATCGCCAGCGACACCGGCAACACCAGCATCGACGTCCGGTACAACAACATTTACGGCAACGCGACGGTAGGCGCCCGCGTGTTCGCCAACATCTCGCTGTCAGTCAGCTCGAGCTCGTCCAGCTCCTCGGACCCCACCAGCGGGGCCTATGCGACTCCCAATGGCGAGACCGTGGACCTGGTGAGGGTCACCTACACCGACGGCACCAGCCAGACCGGGTACATCCGCAATGACGCAGGTAGCGTCAACCTGAGGACCGTCCCCAGCACCAGTAGCGCCTGGTACGACATCGAGAGCGGCGGCGCCAGCGCCATCGAGCTGCACATCGACGATGCCAGCTACTCCGGCTCGGCCAGCATGTCCGCCCACCAGGTCGCCTACACCGAGCTCGGCGCGGTGGCCGAGGTGACGGTGGCGACGGACAGCGAGATCGACCTTCGCCACAACTACTACGGCGTGTTCCCCAACGTCCTGACCATGGTGGACCTGGCCGAGCCCGCCGACGCCAACATCCATGGCTTCATCGGTGTGCCCTTCACGGACTCCTGGAGCAAGGGGCCCTACTACGGTGGCGAGCTACTGCCCGACACCACCTGGTCGGGAACCATCTACGTCACCGGTGACGTCGAGGTCGGCACGGGCGCCACGTTGGAGGTCGCTGCGGGAACCACCATCGAGTTCGCAGCCATCGACCAGGACCTCAATGGTGTCGGCGACTACAACATCACGGTCCGGGGCACGCTCGCCGCGACCGGAACCAGCGGGTCCCCGGTGACCTTCACGTCCCAGAAGGCCTCGCCCGCGCCTGGCGACTATCAGGGTATCGACACCGTCTCGAATGGCTCGGTGAACCTGACCCACACCGTCATCGAGTACGCCCAGATCGGGTTCTCCAAGGCCGGCTCTGGCAACCAGAGCTGGTCCAACGTGACGGTGCGCGAGTCGGCCGATGACAACCTCCGATTGACGGGCGGTGGGACTACCGCGCTGGACTACCTGACCGCGACCCAGGCTGGCGACACCGGCCTGTGGATCAATGGCAGCGGCGTCACCATCACCAACAGCACCATCACCTACAACAGCGGCTTTGGCGTCCACGTCGACAGCGGCAGCCCGACGGTCGACCACAGCAACATCCAGTACAACGGCGTTGGGGTCTACTTCGACGGGACCGGCGGGACGCTCACCTGGTCGAACGTGAAGTTCAACGACCACGAGGGCGTGCTCATCCGCGACACCTCGTCGCCTACCATCACCAACAACAACCTGTTCGGCAACGCCGTGCTGACCGGGCCGATCCTGGCCGACATCAACCTGTCGGTGGCGAGCTCCTCCAGCTCCTCCTCGGACCCCATCGGCTCGCCGTTCACCACGCCGATGAGCGAGGACATCCTGCTGGTCCAGTACACCTACACCGACGGTACCAGCCAGACCGGCTACATCCGTGACGGGGGCTCCACCGACATGGTGACCATTCCCAGCACCAGCAACGGCTTCGCTGACATCATGAGCTACGCCTCGGATACGGTGCGGCCGCGCATCGACGACGCCAGCTACTCGGGGTCGGCGAGCCTCAGCCTCCCGCGCGCGGTCTATCGGGTCGCCAACACCCCCATCGAGGTGGCGATTTTCCTCAACAGCGGGACCGTCGACTGTACCGACAACTACTTCGGGGTCTTCCCCGACGTCGAGTCGCGGGTGCTCATGAGCCAGACGCAGGCGCTGGACTTCCAGGGCTTCCAGATCGTGGAGATCACGGGCACCGGCCCGCAGTAGGTCGGGCCATCGAGGAGGGCGATGACCAGCGTGACGAGGTGGCGAATCATTCTCGATTCCTACCTCACTCCCCGCGTCCGAGGGGTACGAGTCGCAGCCGGCGTGCCAGAAGTGCTGCCAGCGCCACCATCACCGACAGCCAGAGCGTTCCAGGGCCGTTGGTTCCCGACTGGCAGCCAGAGTCGTCGTCGTTTTCGCTCGCCGGCGCCGTGGGCGTCGGGTCGGGCGTCGTTGAGGTATCGGGGCCACTGGCGTCGGGCGCAGACGTATCGGGCATGGTCGGACCGGCGTCAGCGGCGGTCGTGTCGGGTTCCGGCGCGGCGTCGGGCACTGGCTCTGCTGCAGGCTCAGGCCCCGTCGCATCCGCCTCGGGCGCGGCGTCGGGCACCGGCTCCGGGCCAGGTTCGGGCGCTGCCCCACACGGTCCCGTGTTCCCGACCTCGTTGGGGAGCCACACATAGTCGGGGCCCTCGCCGTTGGTGGCGCAGTCGTCCGGTTCACAGACGGTGGATGTTGCGCTGACCTGGCCCTGCGCGTCGTAGAAGGTCACGGTGATGCAATCGTTCGGCGTTTTCACAGGCACGACGAGGGTCATCAGCGATGCCCCTGCGTCCGTCAGCGTGAAGACCGAAAGGTCCGGATGAGCGTTGGTCGCGGACGCCAGTACCGCGGCGGTGGGGCCCATCGGTTGGATCTCCAATATGGCGCTGAGCGAATGGCTCGTGGTCATCGCATTCAGGTAGCAGTCGCCGCCGGTGACCTCGGGGTGGGTCACCTGGGTGTAGTGGATGTCCATACTGGTGGCGGCCGGGGCGCCGCCCGAGGACGACGAGGCGGTGAAGGTCGCCTCGGTCTCGAACCCCTCGACGCTCTGCTCGCCGATGAGGCCAATGGTGTATTCCTCTCCGTTCGTCAGAGGGGCGTCCGGCAGCACGACGTGTCTGCTCGGCTGGCAGGCCTCCTGGCTAGGGAACGACACCGTGTCAAAAGGAACGTCTTGCCCCTGAGAGTCCCGCAGAAACAGACCCGTCGGCGAGGTCGGGGTAGGCGTGCCGCCCGTGTGGCTGACGATGATTCCCGAGTTCACGTGCAGCACCTCGCCTTGCTGAGGCCAGGCGACGTTCAGGATGGAGTAGCAGCTGCACGCCTGGGCGGCTGAGGTGGTCAACGGCAGTGAACCGACAGCCACCAGCAGTATCGCCAGCAAGCGCGCCAGGGAGCGACGGGACGTCCGACGGACCAGCAACGGTGCGGATGTCGCGCGGCGGCGCCGAACCAGAAGAAGGAAGGCGAGCAGGAGGGCGAGCCCGACCGTGCCGGTGCCAGGGCCCGCCGATGCGCAGCCGTCGCTGTCCGAGGGTGTCCCTGCATCGGGTGGGGCGGGAGTCTGTGCGTCAGGGGCTTCCTCCGGTGTCGGTTCCGGACCCTCCTCCGGGGTCGGTTCCGGATCCTCCTCCGGACCCGCGCCGCACGGTCCAGCGGGGCCCATCTCGTTCGGGAGGGAGATGAAGTCGGGGCCCTCGCTGTGGGTGACACAGTCGTCCGGCTCACACACCGTGGCCGTCGCCCCAGCGATGCCCTGTGCGTCGAACAACGTCACGGTGACGCAGTCGTCGGCGGCGGTGAGAGGCACCGTCAATACCAGCTGTGAGTCCCCGACATCCGTCAGCACGAAACTGGAAAGGTCGGGCTGCGTGTTGGTCGCCGAGGCCACCACTGTCGCGCCGGCGCCCACCGGGTCGATCCGCAGAACGGCGCTGAGCGAGTGAGTTCCGGGCAGGGTCCGGATGTAGCAGCTGTTGCCGGCGATCTCCGGATGGGTGACCTGGGTGTAGTGAACATCCATCGAGCTCGGCGCTTCGTCGCCACCGGCCGAGGCCGACGCGGTGAAGGTGACTTCGGTGTCGAAGCCCTCCATGCCTGGCTCCGCGCCGATGAGCCCGACCGAGTACTCCGCCCCATCTGTGAGGGGCGCGTCGGGCACCAGGATGTATCGGCTTGAGGCACAGTCGTTCAGCGCGGGGAAGGCGGTCGGGGTGAACGCGACGTCGGCTCCGCTCGCGTCCCGAAGGAACAGCGGCATGGGGGCGCTGCCAATAGGCGGGCCGAGTGCCCCGTGGTGACTGACGATCAGCCCCGAGTCGACGTTGAGCAGCTCACCCGTTGGAGGCCAGTGAACCTCGATGAAGGGGAAGCAGCTGCACGCAACGGCAGAGCTCGGCCATGCGATCACGGCCACGACGAACGGCATCAGGATGTAACGCAGCATGCGAACGTCTTCAGCAAGCTCCGTACCAACATGGTCCCGTGCGCCTCAAGGCGTTCAGCGTGGACTGGCGCTCCCCGCGGCCGAACGGATGTGTAAACATATTTCCCACCGGGGGATCATCAGTGCCACACCAGTGGTGCTGATGAGCACTTCAGGAGCCCGAAGGGCGATACATTTAAGAGTTGAAGGATGATAGAGCGCTTGGTTGGCGCTGGCCGAGCATGCGCTCGTGTCATCCTGGTCACGCCGCCCATGGCTGTGGCCCAACAGTGCGCCGTTGTACTCTTGTCCGCAGTCTCGTTCTGGAGGGCCCTATCCATGTCGTCGAAACCCTGGTCGCACCGTCTCACGCCCCTCGTCACCTTTATCCTGGGGGCGCTGCTCGCCGTCAGCGTGACTGGCTACGCCAAGTCCAAGAAGAAGGCGTCGAAGAAGAAGCCCGCAAAGGTCGCGGCCGCGGTCACCCCCATCGACCAGACGCAGCGGCGTATAGCGCCCAGCAAGAAGGCCGCGATTCAGATCCTCGCGCAGGGCAACAACGCCTTTCTCGGCCTGCTGCGGATGGACGCGGGCGGAAAGGTGCCCAAGCATCGTGACGCCACCGAGGAGTACATCTACGTCATCGAGGGCGAGGGCACCATCACCATCGACGGCAAGGACAGCAAGGTCGCCCCGGGCACGACGATCTTCATGCCGGCCAACGCCGAGGTGTCGTTTGCTGGCGGCGCCAAGCCACTGGTCGCCTTCCAGGTCTTCGCGGGTCCGGACCCGGCCGCCAAGTACAACACGTGGAAGCTGATGAGCGCCCCCGAGCGCCCCGACGGCACCCTCGTAGAACCGCGCTGACAGAGGCGGCGTTGCAACGATGCACGAACTCACCGGAGTAGCCTTCTCCCACTACGTCGAGAAGGCCCGCTGGGCCCTCGACCGTTACGGCGTGCCGTATTCCGACCATCGCGTCATGCCGTTCTTTCACCTCTGGTTCGTCTTCAGGATCCACGGCGGGCGTGCAGGCAGGTCCGACCGCGCCTCGTCCAGGTTCTCGACCCCGGTCCTGAAAACCCCCGGCGGGCAGCTGTTGTGCGACTCGGGCGCCATCGTGGCCTACGTCTCCGAGCACTTCGCCTCGGCCGCGAACAGCCTTGACGCCGGTCCCGATGGCCGGGATTTCGAGCAGCGCCTGCACGACCGCCTGGGCCCTCACACCCGCCGGGTGGCCTACTCGGCCATGTTCGAGCGACCCGCCGTGCTGAGCCAAATGGCCCACGAAAACGTCTCGGCTGTACAGGCGAAGCTCTTCTCTCCCCTCGTTCCGGTGGCTCAGGCGGGAATGCATCGGTTGATGGACATCTCGGATTCGGCGACCGCGCGTTCGCTCGACGTCATCCGCGGCGAACTGGACGTCGTGGCCGACCACCTGTCCGACGGGCGCCGGTGGCTGATGGGGGATCGCTTCACATCGGTCGATCTCTCCTATGCCTGCATGATGGCTCCGGGCGTGCTGCCGCCCGAGTACAGCGCCTGGCTTCCGAGCCTCGACCAGCTAAGCGCCCGTATCGTCGAACCAGTCCGCGAGTTTCGCGCCCACCCTGCGGGTCAGTTCGCGTTGCGCGCCTTCGCCGAGGAACGGCGCCGCGTCGTGGGGCTGACGAGCGGATGACCGAGACGATCCGGCAACTGACTGAACTGAGCCAGACGCCCAGTGACCTGGCGGCGTGGTTGGAGCAGGGCGTGATGAACGAGGACCCGCGCCTGACCCTGGCCGTTGCCTGGCTCGGCGAGCAGGACGAGGTGGGGCAGCTCGTGCACCTGTTCGCGTTTGCGTGCGTCCATGGCGACACCAGAGTCCAAAGCGCCATCCGACATGCACTAAACGGTCGTGACGCCGCGATCGACGCCGTTTTGCGAGAAGACTTTGCGTCGGAGGCGGCCGAGGTGCGGAGGCAGGCGGCGACGGTGGCGGGTAGGCTCGGCTGTGTGGAGCTGGTCCCGGACCTCTGCGAGCTATTGGTGGACCCCTATCCGTTGGCGCGGGCTGAAGCTGCGATCGCGCTCGGTCAGCTCGGAAGCCCCGGCGCACTCGAAAAGCTCCGACAGAGCGTGCATGACGTCGATCGGCACGTGGGCCTCGCGGCGGTGGAGTCGCTACTGCGCTTGAAGGACCCCGACCTGGCCAAGGTCTTGTCCGGTGGTTTCGACGAAGATGGCATTGCCTACCGGTACGGGGTCTTGGACTCGCCCCACGTGGATGTCCGCCGGGCGGTGTTCGACCTGCTGCTCACCTACCGTCCCGGCAGTGCTGCGACGGTTCTGAAGGGCTACATCAGCGACGCTGAAGAACTGGCCCCGCCGGACCTGGCAGAGGCTCGGAGCGCGTTGGCGCTGATCAGTGCGGCGCTAGCCGTGCTGATCTGCCAGAGCCCGAAGGGCGATACATCTGAACGATTCCAGGCGCTTTGGCCAAGGGGGCGGCGAATGCCGACCTCTTGGTCATGTTGCGTCTGATCATGTCGACGTCATGACGGTCGCGCCGCGCCCCCGACACGTCCTCCCGGTCATCGTACTGTCGCAGTTTGCGGGGACGTCGCTGTGGTTCGCTGGCAACGCTGTGCTTGGGGATCTCCAGACCGCCTGGGGGCTCGACCCGAGCGCCGTCGGCTGGCTGACGTCCTCGGTCCAGCTGGGCTTCATCGTCGGTACGCTGCTCTTCGCCGTTTTGACGGTCGCGGATCGCTTTCCGCCGCGCCGAGTGTTCCTCGTCTGCTCGGTGCTGGGGGCGGTGGCCAATGCGGCCATTGTAGTCGCTGCCGACGGTCTGTACTCCTTGCTCGTCCTCAGGTTCGCGACCGGCTTCTTTCTCGCCGGCATCTACCCGGTCGGCATGAAGATCGCCGTCTCGTGGTTCGCGACGGGCCTTGGCAACGCCCTGGGACTGCTGGTCGGCGCCCTGGTGCTGGGCACGGCGTTTCCGCACCTCATCCGCTCGCTCGGCAGCGACCTCGAGTGGCAGTCGGTGCTGCTAGGCGTCTCCGGATTGGCGGCAGTGGGTGGGGTCGCCCTCTATGGGTGGGTCCCCGACGGGCCGCACCTGCCCAAGCGCACGGCGTTCGACCCTCGGGCGCTCGTCCGCATCTTCTGCGAGCCGGACTTCCGGGCGGCGGCCTTCGGCTACTTCGGTCACATGTGGGAGCTCTACGCGTTCTGGGCATTCGTTCCGGTCGTCCTGACGGCCCACGCGAGTGCCTCGACGGATGGTTCGCTGTGGTCGTTTCTCATCATCGCGGCGGGCGTCCTGGGGTGTGTCGTTGGTGGTGCCCTGTCGAACCGTTGGGGCAGCGCTCGGGTGGCTGCGGTGCAGCTGGCCATCTCGGGCCTGCTGTGCCTGCTCGCGCCGCTGCTCCCAGGGCTGCCTGACGGCGGACTGCTGGCCATCCTCCTGCTCTGGGGAACCGTGGTCGTCGGCGACTCCCCGCAGTTCTCGGCCCTGAACGCGCAGACGTGTCCCCGCGAGCTGGTGGGGACGGCGCTGACCATTGTCACCAGCATCGGCTTCTTCCTGACAATTCCAGCCATTCAGCTGGTCACGACCCTCACTGAGACGCTGCCGCCTGCGACCGCTCTCGTCGCGCTGGCGCCAGGGCCGCTCTTGGGTTTGCTGGCGCTGCGTCGCCTGGTTCGTTCTTCCTGGCTGCGATGACCTGTCTCTGGGCGTGGTGCGGTAGCTACATGGAGATGCGGCCCTGGAGCGGGCGCGGCTCTGGGAGGTTCTCCTCATCGACCATCTGCCGGACGTCGCGCTCGATGCCGCGGCTCATGGATGTGATGGGAACGTCGTTCGCCAGGCCCTCGAAGGGGTTCTCTGACCAGTCGCCGATGCGGTCAGCGCACAGAAAGACCCAGCCCACTACGGTCGAAAAGGGCACGGTCAGCCAGGCTTCGTACGTGGAGTTGACGTCGCCGAAGGTGGTGAGCATGCCCATGGGGATCAGCGCCACGAAGAGCCAGGCGAAGTAGGTGTTGACCGTGGCGTACTGACGCGGGAACGGGAAGTTCTTGATCCGCTCGGCCTTTCCTTGCTGGGTCATCAGCTCTTGAAGGACCGCTTGAAGGTGGATGTGGCTGAAGCCGTCGATGCGACCCTGCCGCCGCAGCTCAGCCAAGTCTTTGCTTTGGGCGCCCAGTAGGTGTGCGGCCGGATTGAGTTTGCTCAGGACGTAGTCGAGCTCGTCGGCGGACAGATTCGGCGCGAGAACCTCGCGCAGATCTTCCCTGTGCTCGGGAGGTTCGGTCCAACGGCGGGCCCGCTGCGCCTGGGAGTCGTCGTGCTCCCACGACTTGAGCTTGCGAAGCTGGTGCCTCAGGGCGTCCATCCAAGCCACGTGCCGATGGACCATTCGCGTGGCAGTGTCCTGGCGCTGTGTGTCGGAGTCGGCCGTCGGCAGATCCCGGACGGAGTAGGCCCAGTGGCGACTGGCGTTGACGATGGCGCCGTAGATCTTCCGCGCCTCCCAGGTCCGCTCGTAGCTCTTGTTGTTCTTGAATCCCAGGTAGAAGGCCACCGCGACGCCGACGACCGAGACGGGCAGCCAAGGGATTGGCAGGAAGTCCGCGCCGAGTGCCCATCCCCCGGTAACCATGACGGACCAAACCAGGGGGACGAACCAGTCCATCCGCGACCAGAGCAGGGTCTGGGTGAGGGGGTACCTGCGACCTACAAACATCGATGCGCCTCCGAGGTCCTGAGCAACTGATGGGTGAGCGCTTCAAATCTATCAGCTAGCTGCCAATCTGGCTTTCCAGGGCGGCGATGAGCGCGCTGCACGTCGAGGGGGCCATCGCGTCCGCGGGTGGGGCGTCGAGAGGCGTCTGATATCGTTGTCGAAGTAGGCACGCTGAGCCGCCAGGGGAAGTCATCGCTCAGCGCCGAATGCACCCTCACGGGGCTCAGTACCCGAACCGCTTTCGGGTCCTCTGCACCCACGCCAGCATGCCCCGGATGTCCTGCGCCTCGAAGACCCGCTCGATTTGGTCGAAGGCCTCGCTGGCCGTGGATCTGGGACCGCCGAGGCCGACACGCTCGATGGCCATGCGCATCGTCAACCAGGTGTCCAGGTAGCTCGTGTCGGGACCGACCCTGGCCGCGAGGGCTTCATCGAACAGGGCGAGCGCCTTCTTTCGCTTCCCCTCGCGGGCCGCCACGACCCCCGCAAGCGCGCGGTCGTAGCCTCGGAACACCGGGATGGCGCGCAGTGAGCGTCGGGCCAGCCGGGCGTTCTTGCGCAGGCGCGGGATGAAGTCGGGGACGCTGTCGACCCCGTCGCAATCCACCTTCCAGCACAACGCTTCGCTGAGCTCGATGTAGACCATGAACCCCCAGGCGGTCTCTAGACGGTGCGACCAGTAGCGCTCGCGGGCGTCCTCGAGCAGGGCGATGGCTGCGTCGTAGCGTTCCTGAATCAGGGCGGCGCCGCCCAGGACCTCGGTGGCCAACGCCGTGATGGACGGCAGCCCATGGCTCGGGTCGTCCACCAGTCCCTTGGCCATGGCGGTTCCCTCCGCCATGCGGCCGGTTGCCACGAGCAGTAGGCTCCGCCCGGCGCTGGCGTCGGCCACCAGCCAACGCATGTCGACCTCACGCGCCATGTCGTAGGCCGCCTCGAAGTCCGCGTCGCTGTCGGTCCACTCGCCCAGAAACAGCCGCGCATATCCCCGGCCCCCCAAGCTGAGAGCGTGGAGGAACCGGTCGCCGAGGCTCTCGCTTGCGTCGACGGCTCGGGAGAAGAGCTCCACCGACCGGTCAGGCTCCTTGCTCAGGAGCATCGTGGTCCCATGCAGCAGCTCTACCCAGGCGACCCCTACCGGGTCTCCCACGTCGGCGGCCAGGTCCCGGGCCATCTGATCCATCTGCGCGGCCACCTTGGTCCGACCCAGGAACGTCCAGATGGAGGCCTGCACCGCATAGGCTTCGATGCGATTTCGCGCGTCGCCGGTCTCGTCGGCCAGCCGTCGATGCGCCATGGCGTGCAGGGCGGCGCGTTCCAGATCGATCCACCGATTGAGGGCACCCAGCCAGCGGTGGGCCAGCATCCGCTCCTCGATGATGGGCGATGGGGCCGGCCTCCGCCTCAACCACCGACGGGTGGTGCTGGCGACCATGTTCCGGGCGATGCCCATGAACACCCCAGCGCGACTGGTCGGCGCGGCGTCGTCCAGCACCGCGAGCGCCTGCTCGAGCGCCTCGATACCGGCTTGTGTGTCGCCTCCCAGCAGACGCGCGATACCGAGTTTCCGCAGCAGCCGACCGGTGTGTACTCCCGAAGAGGCTGGACCATCGCCCAGCAGGGCATTGAGCTCGGACCGCGCCTGTGCCGACTTGCCCTGCGCCAGCAGCGCGTCCGCCAAAGCCTCGCGACTGGCGGCAAGCCGGGCCGCGTCCGGCGGTGTCACCCGCCCGAGATGCGAAACGAGCTGACGTAGATGACGCTCGGCCACATCCGGCGCGTGCTCCTCCAGGGCCTCGTCGGCGGCGGCCTGCAGCCAGGTGATGCCCAGCGGGACGTCCGGCCCACGGGCCACGTGGTGGGCGACGGTCACGGTGGCGGTGCCGGGTCGCGACAGCAGACGCTCGCCGATGGCGCCGTGCAGGGCGCATCGCTCGTCCTCGGGCATGTCTCGATACAGAAACTCGGCCAGCCACTTGTGGGTGAAGCCGTAGGCGCTGCCTTCCAGCTCCTCTACGACGCCGGCGCGTAACGCCTCGTCCAGCGCGTCGAGAAGCAGGTCCTCCTCCAGCCCCGAGACCGGGGCCACCAAGTCCAGATCGAACTCCGGTCCCACCGCGCAGGCCGCCCTGAGGGCGCGGGTGGTGGCGTCCGCAAGACCGGCCAGGCGCGAGCGGACCAGCCTCTCTGAGGTGTCCGGCAGCATCAGGCCATCCCAGCGCGCCAGCTCCAGGCGCCAACCGCCTTCCACCCGCGCCAGGGCGCCACAGTCCACCAGCGCTCTCAAGAACGACTGGAGCAGCAACGGGTTGCCGCTGGACTCACGCTGCGCTGCGGCAACCAGTCCGTCGGGCAGCTCGCTTCGTCCCACGCCGAGCATCCCGGTGACCATGGTCTGCTGGCTCTCGTCGTCCAGAGGCGCCAGCGCGACGAACTCCAGCGCGGTGGCGTCGCAGGGCCCCAGCTGCTTCAACTGCTCCCGTCCCACCGGACGCAGGGTCACTGCTACCGCCGGCCGCATCGCGACGTCGCGGGTGAGCAGTTCGTCGACGATGTCGGCCAGAACGGCCCAGCCGCCGTCGCCCATCTCGTGGATGTCTTCGATGACCAGCGCCAGCGGCGTCTCGGCGTGGGCGTCCACCAGGGTGTCCACCAGCCGCACCGCTCGCTGCCGACGTTGCATCGAGGCGTCGTCCATGCTGAAAAATCGCCGCGCGATGGACTGTTGGGCCTGCTCGAGGCTCCACCTGGCGCCCGACCAGCTGCCAGTGAGCTCGTCCGGCTCAAACCCGAACTGGCGGGCGATGCTGGGGAACGGCTCGAACGGCGACCCTCCGCGCTGACCGTCCACACGCACCATGACGCAGCGTCGGCCGTCGCGCTGCAGTCGGTCGACCAGCAGTCGAGAGAAGGCGCTCTTGCCGGCTCCGGCCTCACCCACGACCGCGACAAGCGCAGGCGGCGCCGAGGACTGGGTCAGAGCGACGATACGTTCCGTCAGCGCGTGGCGCCCGGCGACCGGCGGCCGATACAGAAAACCGTAGCCTCGTGAGCGCGGAATCGACGCCAGCAGGGCCTGACGCGCGCCCTCACCGAGCAGCTCCGCCAACGCGTTCATCACCTCGAGCGCCGACTGTGGACGTTGCGTCGGGTCCACCGCCAGCAGCCGACGGGTCAGCGCGTCCAGGCCGGGTGGAACCTCTGGGGCCTCTCCGAGCAACGACGGCGGCTGGTCTGAGGCACGTGCGGCCAGTCGTTGCCAGACGGTTCCCCGGAACGGCGGGCGACCCGTGAACAGCGAGAAGATGAGGCACCCCAGCGCATACAGGTCCGAGCGAGGATCGGCTGGCTCACAGCGAAGCTGCTCGGGCGACAGATAGTCCAGCGTCCCCAGAACAGTGCCCGTCTCCGTCAGGGTCGGGTCGGGGACCAGCTCGCCTTCGAGCTTGGCGATACCGAAGTCGGCCAGCTTCGGCACTGGCGGCTCGCCTGCCAGCAGTAACACGTTGGCCGGCTTGAGGTCGCGATGGACGATGCGCTGGCTGTGTACGTAGTCCAGGGCGGCGGCGATCTGCAGCAGGACCGCGAGCAGCGTCTCGGTGTCGGCCCCGCGCAGGCTGCGCAGGTCGCCGCCCTCCATGTACTCCATCACGAAGTAGGGGCGACCGTCGTGAACCCCCTCCTCGAACACCTTCAGACAGCCGGGGTGGTCCAGCCGCGAGATGGCCCGGAACTCGCGCCGAAAGCGCAGCACCTGTCGGGCCTCGGCGCCGACCTTGCTGGCCAGCAGTTTGAGCGCGACGACTCGCCCGCCGGTCTCGGATTCGGCCTTGTAGACTTCGCCTCCGCCACCCACACCCAGCTGCTCGAGCAGCCGGTATCCGCCGATGACCGTTCCGACGGCCGTGTCCCGCCTCCGAGACTCCCCGTGCACCGCCTGCGCCAGCGCAGCCGCAACGGCTGGCCCTGCCCCCGTGTCGAGAAAGTCGTCACCCTCGCCATCACGGTCATCGGCATCGAGCAGCGCCCGGAGACGAGCGGCGGTAGGTGGATCCGCCGCGTCCAGCTCGCCCAACAGCGCCGCGCGGGCCTCGGGCGTGGCCTCGACCGCGGCCTGGAAGAGTTCGGCGAGCCGGCTTTGGCTCATGCCCCGGCGCTTCCCGGATCGCCCAGCTCGACCCTCAGCCAGGCCTTGGCGAAGCGCCAGTCGTTGTCGACGGTGCGCCTGGATACCCCCAGCACCTCGGCGATCTCGGCGACGGTCAAGCCGCCGAAGATGCGCATCTCGACGACTGGGGCGTACCGCTCACCTTGCTGACTCAGCCGTGTGAGCACCTCGTCGAGGAGCAGCAGGTCCACCACCTCGGCGCCGGCGGACAGAGCGTCGGTCAACGTCACGCGATAGTGGTCGCCGCCCCGCTTGGCGGCGCGCCGCTTGCGCGCGTGGTCGGCCAGGATGTTGCGCATGGCCTTGGACGAGACCGCGACGAAGTGGGCGCGGGAGGCGAACTCGGGAGAGGTGCGGTCGAGCAGGCGCAGGAACAGCTCGTGCACCAGGGCCGTGGGCTGCAGGGTGTGGTTGGCGGCGGAGCCTCGGAAGTAGCTCCCGGCGATGGCGCGCAGCTCGCCGTAGACCAGCGGGAGCAGCGCGTCGGCGGCGGTCCCGTCACCATGTCGCAGCCGTCGCAACAGCGCCGTCACCTCTCCGGTACGCTCCGACTCTGCGTCCACGCCACCTCCACCGGGTCGTTGGGGAAACCCCGAAGACGATAGCACGAACTTTTTTGGTGAGGCGTTGCGCATTCCAGGCACCCGTTTGCGTGAACGGGGTGAATCCATCTGGAGGAGCCCCCCTTGCGCGACACCACCGACCAACGCCATCCGTCCGATCTCGACCTTCGACGACGAGCCTTCGATACCCCAGCGACCCAAAGCCGCGAGCGTACCGCGTCGGCCGCGAACGACGGCGTGTTCACCACCGAGCACATCCCCGCATCGTTGACCGCCACGCCGCTGCAGCTCGACGCCCTCGACGGCGCGCTGCTGCAGTTCCGCAGGAACGTGCTGGCGCGCAGCGGCCATGACCTGCACAGCGTCGCGGCAGAGGGGATCCGCGGGACCGCGGGGAGGCTGCCGCACCTGGACACGATTCAACCCGCTTTCGGTCGTCACGATGTGTCCGGGGTTCGTGCGTACACCGGTGCCGCGGCTGAGGAGGCCACCACGAGGATGGGAGCCCGGGCGTACGCCACAGGCGACGCGGTCGCGTTGGGGGCCCAGGGACAGGACCTCCACACCGTGGCCCACGAAGCCGCGCACGTGGTGCAGCAGCGCGGAGGCGTTGCGCTGAAGTCGGGTGTGGGCGAGGTCGGCGACCGCTACGAGCAGCACGCCGATGCCGTCGCTGATGCGGTCGTCGCCGGCCGATCGGCCGAAGCGCTGCTGGACCGGTTTGCCGGCACCGGCGGCTCCGCGGGTGACGCCGTCCAGCTTAAGGCGAGCGACTCTGACACGGACTCGGACAGCGATTCCGAGGACGAAGGCGTGCTCAAACGTCGGCACCCCGCCGCGCAGGCGATCGAGGACGCGGCGGACGAGGTCGACGACGACGATGATGACGCTGACGACGGGGGCGCATCGCCGGTCGCCGACGACAAAGACGCTGCCGCATCGCCCGCTGGGCCCCCGGCCGTTGTCGATGCCCGCAAGGCGCTGGTGGATCGGGTGTTGGCGAGCGCAGCGAAATGCCGCGCCGCGGTCGAGAGGGAGCACCAGCGCCGCCTGGACCGGTTCGCCATCCTGGACGCGCCGATGCTGCAGGACAGCATGCCGGCCAAATTCGCTCACGCCGTTGCCACCAAGCCGTTCAGGCACATTCACCTGCTCGCCGCGGTCCAGCGCCACGAAGCCGTGGCGCGGGATCCCAAGGCCTCGATGAAAGAGCTCCAGCATGCGCTCGACCGGATCAAGCGCCTGCGTGTGCGCATCACGGCGCATGCGACGAAGACGCATGGCGAGGGCGTCGGGAGCCGCGGCGAGGACGAAGCCGCCCACGAGGTCGTGGCCGCCACTCCCGACGACCGCGTGGTGAGGCTGGCTGCGCTCCTCCGGAAGAGGACCTCCTCGGGAGGCACCGATCGCTTCAATGGCGTGATGCTTTGGTTGTCCCGGCAGGGGACCTCGGTCAATGCGCTCGAGGCGGACTACAAACGCATTTCCGGCGGCACAGAGCTTCGCGCGGACCTCGAGGCCTCGTTCGGCAAAGAGCCCAACAAAATGAAGTATCTCAAGGACCTGCTCGACAACGGAGAGGTGTCCAAGCCGGCTCAGCTGGCGTTGGAGGTTGGGGCCATTCGTGGTGGAGCGCTGCTGGACTTCGACCGCGCCCGGGTCCGAGCGTTGGTGCAGGAGGACGCAAAGACGTTCCTGCCCCTGTGCACCGAGAAGGTGCCGGATGACTATCTCGCGATGGTCAAAGAACGACTGGCCGGTCACGCCATGCTGGCCGAGCTGCAGGCCTTCATCGGGCTCCAGACCGACACCTCGAAGACCAGCGATCCAGAGGCCGCGCGCGAGGCGAAGACGAAGAACCAGGGCAAGGCGTCCGCGTGGACCCCCAACCCCGACGCGAACTATCTGATTTCGTTGGTATTCAACGGGCACAGTAGGCGCGGTACGTCCAAGGACGTCGTTACCGCCCAGGTCATCGAGTGGGCCAAGACCAAAGGGAAAGCATCGCACCCCGACGTCACCGCCCTACTGGCTGCCGCACGGTCCGACAGTACACCCCTGAGCCCTCTCGCCCGTAGCGAGGACGGCGCCCGAAGCAATGGCAAGGTGCTCTGGGTCCAGTCGTATGACTTCAAAGCGTCGCATGGCGACAAGCCCTTCGAGGGGTTCTGGGCCTGGAGTGGACTCAGCCGCGCTCGGCGCAAACTCATCGCAGACCTCGTCGAGATCGAACTGACCGGCCCCTCGGGAGCGAAGGGCGGTCCGGATCGCCGGATGCTGCGGCTGGACGCCATCCTGAGGCACCAGCAGTCCCAGCTGGGCGTCACCAAACAGAAGGGGCGCGCGGGGCTGAAGTGGAAGGTCATGAACGCCTTGTCCGCGTCGAACGACTGGGATCCCCAGGCTGCCATCAAGGTCCGCTATGCGCCGGAGGGAGGCGACTTCGAGGCGGGCTGGACAGTGCTGTCGAGCAAATTGTTCCACGCGGGGCTGACCAAGTCCCAGGTGGAGCAGATCAAGCTGCAGGTGCTGGCACGAGCCGCCCATGAGGGCAGCGGCGAGGATGCGGCGGCGATCGACGACTTCCGCCGGATTCCCGTCTATCAGAAGCTTCGAAAGGGTGGCACGCGAGGCAACATGCGCCTGGAGGGGCGCTATGACCGAGGTGAGATCGTCGAGCTCATCGCTTCGGTGGAGCGGGACTCCCTGGACTGGCACATGATTCGCGAGGACCGGGAGCTGATCGGCAAGCTGAAGGCGCGCATGTTCGCGTTCGGCGACCAGCACGGGGCCAATACGCGGGACGCGTACCACCGTCGCGCCGTGAAGCACTGGAGCCCCATCGTGGCCATGCTGGATCTCGGCGGTGAAGACGCCCACGTCGGGGTCAACGAGAACACCCACGAGCGGGGCCGCACGAAGGACGCGACCAACAGCGAGCGCGACATCGCCGGTCATCGAGGCGGCACGGCCGGGAGCAGCCACTGGGCAGGGCGCGTCGTTGCCGAGTACAAAGGCGACCGCAACATCACGACCTGCCTGCAGATCGTCTTCGAGGCCCAGCAAGCCGGGATCGCAGCGGGCGCGCTCTACAGGGCCATCGGGCGGGTCAACGAGAAGACACCGGGCTGGCTCACCCGGACGGGACGTCACCTGAGCAACCCGATGCCGTCCAAAGCTGGAGGCAAGGCCCACGAGGTGCTCCACGCCTACTTCATCGACGGCCAGGCCATCACCGCCGAGAGGATGGTCGAGGCGGCCACCGCGCGAACGAAACTGGGCGGCCGTGAGGAGCCGGCCCATGCGGCGGTCGATGCGCTGGACGGGGAGGAGATCCTGGAGCAGTGGTGCGGAAAGTCCTTTGGAGCCCTGAAAGAGGCGGTCAACGCGCGCAACGCCCTGGTCATCAAGAAGCTGGCCAAGCCCGATGACTCCTCCCTCGACGGCCCCATCGAGGCGCAACGCGCTGAGGTGAAGCGGCTGCGCATCGACGTCGACGAGGCGCTGAACCGTAAGCTGCGGCGCGCCCTGACCTCGGACAAGGCGGCGGCGGTCAGGAAGAAGGTCGAGGCGAAACTGGGCGAACGACTGCTCGAAGGCCCGGTCGCGGGTCTCAACATGACCGGGGCGGAGACCCAGGAGCTGGGTCACCAACAGTTGGGAGCCGCAGCGATCAAGGAGCAGCGCTACCTGGAGTCGGGCATGGGGTGGCACCACCGCAGCTCTGCGTCCAGCATGGCCTCGGCGGCGATGGCGAAGTACCTCGACATCATGTGGGAGCTGAACCAGCTGGACGCGGACTTCCAGGGCAAGACATTTGACGACCGGACGATCAAAGAGCGCAAGAGGCTCATGGGGGAACTGAAGGAGGCGTTGGGGGCCGTCCGCAAGGAGCAGGCCCATTGGAAAGGCACGCAGGACCGCCTCACCCAGCAGACCCAGACCATCATCAACACGGTCACCGGCCTCGTGCTCACCGCGGCGGGTCTGGCGACCGGGGTCGGCGCAGCACCTGGGCTGACCCAGTTGATCATCGCCATGTCGCTGGCCACCGCCAAGCAGGGCATGAACCAGGTGAAGCGGGCGATGACGCGCAAGGGCGACTCGGACGTCAGGGACGCGATGCGCGAGATGGTCACCGGCGTTCTGACCGATACCGCCGGGTTCATGGTGGCCAGCGAACTGACTCTCAAGCTGGACCTTCTGATGATGGACCAGGTCCATCGCGGCGGACCGGCCGAGCAGATCTTCGGCAAGCCGATGCTCGCCATCGCCAAGAACCAGATCGCCAAGGCCGTCGGGGTGACGTCCGAGGGGATGGCCAACCGTCTGTTCGCCGACCATCCGATCTCCAGGCTGACCGGAGACGTCATGGACGAGCTTCGGGGGCGCATCCGGGACCTGCCGGAGGAGGCTCTGCGAACGTTCATCGCAGGGGTCGTCGCCCACTCGGCGATGCACGCCTACAACAACCTGGGTTTCGACAAGCACCAGCCCACCACCGGAGCGGCGGCCCTGTTCCCAGGGGGAAAGGCCGACGCCGCCAGCAACCAGTTCTTCGGCGCCAACTCCAACGATGGGTTCAACGGCATGTCCCAGTTTGTGGGAGGCCCCACGGAGCACATGGGAGCCAGCGCGTTCCTGGACAGCCGGACGATCGGCCGGGACATCGCTCGCGCCGTCAAGACGACGATCTACGAAGAGGTGGTCCTTTCCACCCTCAAGCAGACGGTGGCCGGGGCGACGCAGAACCTCACCGGCGCTGCCGTTGGTCGCGGCGCCGCGAAGGAGGCGCGGAGCAAGGCACCCGGACTTCCCGGGACGCTCCCCCGGACCGATCACCTGGTCGCCAAGAGCCTGGCGAAGACGCTCAAGTACGCGGTGGGCATGAATATCGACGACTCCCTCACCACGGAGTCCGCCATCTCGGACGCGGTCGTGGCAGCGCTGAACGTGAGGGCCGCGGAGGCCGGCGACGTCCGAGCTGCGATCAAGACGCTCTTTGCCCGGACGGCGCCCATCGTGCGCAAGAAGCTGGCGTCAGCGCAGCGCGACGCGGCGACGAATCCGCCGGCCGCGTCGGCCACGTCGGCCACGTCCTCGTCATTGCTGCCGGACCACGATAGTGACGACGACAGCGACGACGGTGTGGACGCGCCACCTCGCCGGGGGTCAGCCCGTCGGCCCGCCTGAGGCGACCACGAAGACGATGGGGATGGCGATCCCGACCGCAACCAGCAGGCCGCCTCGACCGAAGAGCCCCTTTCGCCCAGCGATCATGAACATGCCCGAGATGGCCAGGTACAGCAGCATGATGGCGTAGGCGTCGGCGATGTACGTCCACGCCGTGGTCTGGCGGTGCACGTGGAGCCAGTTGGCGATCCTCAGGAAGAAGCGAGGCTCCTGACCGTTCAGAAAGACCGTCTTGCTGGCGGTGTCGATGTCCGCCGTCATCTGCTCGTAGGTCAGGATGAGCTGGGTGTCCGTGGCCTGGTAGGCGTCCACGAGCTCACCGTCGATGTCGAGCTTCTCCGCCACTACGGACGCTGCCGCCTTGGGGTCGGCAGGCAGGTCGAAGTCGAGCGGGACCGTCTTCTCGATCTGGGTGAAGCTGGTGTCCCCCAGGTCGGCGATGTGATTCACCGCGATGCCGCTGATGGCATAGATGAACGTGAACCCGACGGCCAGATAGCCGATGTCACGGTGCACCGCACGAAGCACCTTGCGCCACTTTATGCGGCGCTTGCGCTTCGGCTTGGCGGCGGTCTCAGTGTCAGCGGCGGCGGATTCGACAGGTGCGGCTTCCGCCGTCGCTTCAGCCATGACGCTGCTCCTTCCAGGGGTCGCCGATGTTGTGGTAGCCGCGGGTCTCCCAGTAGCCGGGCTGGTCGCGGCTGGTGAAGCGCAGACCCGTGACCCACTTGGCCGACTTCCAGAAGTACAGGTCGGGGATCAGGGCGCGGACCGGTGCACCGTGGGCGCGCGCCAGTGGCCGCCCGTCGAGCTTCCATGTGATGAGGCAGTCGTCGCGCATGGCGGGTGCCAACGGCATGTTGGCCGTGTAGCCGGCGGCCGCCTCGATGATGAGGAACCTGGCCGACTTCTTCACGCCCGCTTTGGCCGCCAGGTCCTTGATGCGGACACCGGTCCACTCGGCCCCCAGCACGCTCCAACCGGTGACGCAGTGCACGTCGGCGGGCGTCGTGACGGTCTTCATCTTCAGCATCTCGCGGTAATCGAGCGTGAACGGCTTTTCGACCTCGCCGCGAATCCTGAGCCGAAACTCCGAGATCTTCGGGCTCCCGGGCGTGCCGCCCATGGGCTTGAGCTTGCGCAGGACCCGCTGGCCTGGCGGGAGGCGTGGCCGACCGTCGGGTCGTGTCTGGGCCCGCGCTTTGCGGGTGAGCTCGTCATCCAGCACATACCAGGCGGCGCCACCGAGGACCGCGATGGCGGTGCCCTTGGCGGCGGTGCGGATGAACTCGCGCCGCTGCATCATCTTCTCGACATATTCGTTGTTGGCGTCGGACATACGTATCTCCTCGCGCGCTCGTCAGTTGACAAGCCGCGTTCGGTGCAATGAAACCCACGTGCTCACGTATGAGGCCAGAGCGCGGTCGGTTACAGGGTGTGCGGCTCCATGAGCTGCTCCACGTAGCGCTGCAGCAGCGACGAGGCGTGGGGCGACTCGTCCATCGCCGCCAGGACCGGGTCGTCCTCGTGAGCCCCGACGCCCTTCTTCTGATAGTACTCGAGGTACCGCATGTAACGCAGGGTGTTGGCCTCGCGGTCCAGCTCCGGGTGGAACTGGGTGGCGACGACCTGGGTGTCCTCGATGCGAATCGCCTGGTACGGCGCCCGCTCGGTGTAAGCAAGATGGAGCATCCCCGTGGGCAACCGGTCGGCCCGGTCGGTGTGGCCCAGCTGCGCCTTGAAGTTGGGAACCAGGTCCTCCAGCAGGGGATCCTTGGCGCCATCGTCGGTGATATGGACGTCGAACGTCCCGACCTCGGCGTTCGGCTCGTCTTTGACGACGACACCGCCGCCGGCCATGACCAGCCCCTGAAAGCCGAAGCAAGAGGCAAACGTGGGTACTTTGTGGCCGACCACGACGTCCGACAGGAAGTCGAGGAATTCCTTTACCCAGCGCTCCTTGCCCAGCACCGAGTACTCGCCCGAGCCGCCCACCAGGAGGACGTTGTACCGCCTCACCTTGTCCCACGAGGGAGGACCGCTGATGAGGTCGTGGGTTTCCACCAGGTCGGGCGTCGTCTCCAGCGTCTGCACGAAACAGCGGTGCTCGTGCTCGGCCATCGGGTCGCCGGGATCGCGAGCCTGGAGAAGCAAATAGGACAAACGCTTGCGGGGCGGGTTCATCACTGCCAACCATAGCACGGCCTCGCGCCTCGATGCGCGCACCGTTTGCTGCCTGGGAGTTACCGATGGGTTCGAGATGTTGGATACGTGGTGCCCTGGTGGCGGGAGTGGCGTTGTTGACGAGCGCTTGCGGCGATAGCGGACCGGCGCCGGCGGGGCCCGCCACATCGGATGCTCTTGCTGTTGACGCTGCCGGCGATGAGGGTACGGGGCTGGCCGACGTTACGATCGACACCACCACTGATTCCGATGCGGCGACGGGTCCGGAGGTCCCCGCGGCGACCGATGTGGTGGTCGATCTCGGCCCTGTCGCGACCGGTCCCATCGGCGGCGACCGCCCTGCTGCCGTGACGCTGCCCGAGGACTACACCCACGCCGAAGAGTGGCCGCTGGTGATTCTTCTGCACGGCCTGGGCGCCAACGGGTTCATCCAGGACGCCTACCTCCAGTTCAGCGCCCAGGCGACCACCCTGGGGTTCGTCGCGGTGGTTCCCGAAGGCACCACCGGACCCGACGGCAAGCAGTTCTGGAACGCCATGCTGGCATGCTGCGACTTCTACGGCACGGGCGTCGATGACGAGGCCTACCTCCTCAGCCTCATCGACGAGGCGAAGGGGCTTTGGAACATCGATCCTGAACGCGTCTTCTTCATGGGCCACTCCAACGGTGGCTACATGTCGTACCGGATGGCGTGTAACAACGCCGATATCGTCGCTGGCCTGGTCTCCATCGCCGGCTCTTCCTTTCCGACCTCGGCGGACTGCGCGCCGTCGCAGCCGGTCAAGGTGCTCCAGGCGCATGGCAGCCTGGACACCGTCGTCGCGTACAGTGGCACCGCCTTCACGCCCGGCGCGCAGGCGCTGGTGGACCGCTGGGTGGCGCGGAACCAGTGCACCAGTGGCCCCGTCGACGGAGGCACCGGGGACTATGACACCGCCGTGCCTGGGGAGGAGACCACCATCACATGGCATCGCGATTGTGCCGACGGTGCCGAGGTCGGCTTCTTCGACATGGCCGGGACGGGGCATATCCCGACCTTCACCGACACCTTCATCGTCGACGCGCTGACCTGGTTGCTGGGCACGCCGAATTAAACAGGCTTGACCACCGCTTGGTGGTGCTTCCTTAATCGGAATCAGGTTCGCAGAGAACCTCTCTACCCAAGAGGTCTACCCCCCCTTATCTCTCTGCGGACAAGCCGCCGTGCGGTCTTCCCCCGACCAATCGGCGGCATTTTTTTGCCTGCGGCCTACTTGGTCAAGGGCGGCTTTTTGATGTTAACCCCCCAGGAAACAAGCGTTTTGTACGCTGCTTCCCGAGCCAGGAAGACGACCTTCTTCAATCCGTTCGCCGTTCGGGTCGCGGTGCCGGTGTCCTTGAGTAGCCCTTTGAGGCGAGCGATGTTTGCAGTCGACTTGAAGTGGCTCAGGACCTTGATCCCCTCGGTGCGCTCCCACACGTGCTTGTGGGCCAGGAGCGCGATGGCGCTGGCCTCCGTGAGGGCATCCAGGGGGACGGTGACCATCACGGCGCTGCCCGAGTAGTAGCTCCGGTAGAGCGCAGAGTTGAGGGGTGCGTCGAGGTTCACCTGCCCTGGCTTGAGGCCCTTGGCGCTGAAGGCGGCTCGGATGGCGCCTACGATACTGGCTTCATCGGTGAGCATCGTGAAGTCGCGGCTGGGTACTCCGGGGGCGGGGAGCTTGGCCAGGTTCATGACGGCCTCGGAGTGGTAGGCGTTCATGCGCGACGGGACCAACCGGCCCTTGAGGTGCGGCTGGCCAACCAGGTCCTTGCGCCGATCGGCCTCGTCGAGAAACGCGATGATGCGCTGACCATCGGCCAGCGTGCTGCGAGGGTCCTGATACGTGATGTAGCGAACCACCTTGATGGCCTTTCCCTTGAGCATGCGCTTGGTGGCGATGGCCACTTCGCGATACTTCACGCCGGGACGGTTGCTCGTGCCCGGGGCCACCTTGTCGGCGATGTCGTACACCGTGCCAATGACGACCACGTCGGCGCGATGGGCACGCATCTCGATGGCGTCCACCATGACGAGCTCAGCGCGAGCCTCATCGGAGGTGCCCATGGTCACCCCCAGGCTGGCGGCAACGAGAACCACAGCGTTGCAAAGCTTTGTGTGCATCATGCTCGGTACCAACGTGTCGTGTGATAGCCTTGTTTCCTGTAGAGCGTGCGAGGAGTCAGCATGAAACGACGAGGTTTTCTGGGCCGTCTGATCAAGGGGGCCGGCGCGGCCGCAGCCCTGGTGCTGATCCCTGCGTGTGACTCCGCCGGCGGCGCGGCCGCCGATGACGACCTCAGCATGCACGGTCCGGTGAGGATCGCCAGCGAAGTGCTGCAGCTGCCCGTGGCCGAGAGTGCGCTGGCGTTGTTCGCGCCGTACACCGACGGCAAGCCCTTCAGCCGCGGATGGAGCATCGCCCATGTCGCAAAGGGCCACGACGACCAGATCATGCTGGTGGTGGTCGACCTCGAGACCGGTGGCCACGCCGAGCTGGAAATCTGGCGCGTCGTCGAGCCGTACAGGCCCGTCGGGCAGAGTCGGTACTTCGGGGTCTACCTCGACAACGCGGGACACGGTGACGTGCACACGCCGCGTCATCTGGAGCGTCTGTGTCAGGCAGTGGCCGACGTCGTGAAGGCCAACGAGGAGCAGGTCACGCTGGATTGGGACCTGCCGAGCATCGCCACCAAGGTCGACCGTGAGCGGCATCGCCGCGGCCTGATCGAGCAGGCTCCGACCGGGGATCCCGAAGGCGAGCCCACGGGTGAGGCGGTCGGTGACCCGACGGGCGACACGGTAGGCGACCCGACGGGGGATCCCATAGGCGACCCGATCGGAGATGGCCCTGACTTCCTGGTGGCGCCCTGACGGGCGTCTACAGGTAGGGCTTCACCATCGCGAGGACGTGCTCGCGGAGCTCCGGGTCTTTCATGGCGAAGCCAATGTTGGCCTCCAGCCATCCACCCGGTGAACCGGTGTCGTATCGGCGGCCTTCAAGGAGCGCGCCGTACATCGCGTCGGTCTTGATCAGCTTGACCAGCGCGTCGGTGAGCTGAATCTCGCCGCCGGCTCCCCGCGGGGTGTTGGCGATATGCTCGAAGACCTTGCCCGGCAGCACGTAGCGACCGGCGATGGCCAGGTTCGACGGTGCGGTCCCCGGGGCCGGCTTCTCCACCATCGAGGTACAGAGGTAGCGATGGTCGCCCACCTTCTCCCCGGTGATGATGCCGTAGCGGTGGGCATTCTCGGGTTCCACCTCGACCAGCGCGAAGGCTCCGCCTCCGGTCTCGTCGTAGATGTCGACGAGCTGTTTGGTCGCGGGCGGGTCGCTGTCGATCAGGTCGTCGGGCAGCAGCACCGCGAACGGCTCATCGTCGCCCACCAGGGGGCGTGCCGTGAGTACCGCGTGCCCCAGCCCGAGCGGCCGGTTCTGCCGGATGCTGACGATGTCGACCATCGACGGCAGCTTGGTGATCCGGTCCAGCAGCTCGCGCTTGTGAGCCCGCTCCAGCGTGTCTTCGACCTCGTAGCTGACGTCGAAGTGGTCCTGGATGGACCCCTTGTAGCGGCCCGAGATGATGACGACCAGCTCGATCCCGCTGGCGACACACTCCTCCACGATCATCTGGATCGCCGGGCGATCCACGATCGGGAGCATCTCCTTGGGCACACTCTTGGTGGCCGGGAGCATGCGTGTCCCCAGGCCGGCGGCGGGGATGACCGCCTTTCGGACCTTGGAGCCGGTCACGGGACTATGCGTCCTGCTGCTGCTCGGCGATCCAGGCGCGCAGACCGGTGGTCTCGCTCTTGTAGAAGGCCTTCTTCTGCTTGGTGCTTAGCTCCGAGTAGGCGGCCTTGAGGGCCTTGCGCTGCTCGCGCTTCTTCGCCTTGCGCTCGGTGCGGTCGGTGATGTTCTTCGTGTTCGCCACTGTCTTATCCTGACTGGTGCAAGTGCCGCAGTTGGTGCCTCTCGGCGGTACGGCCGAGGCGTTGTACGCGAGTTGCCTGGGGGGATCAAGGAGTAAGTCTTCGCTCGATGCGCCGCCCCGACGGCCGTCGACTTCCAACGGGCATCCTCCGGCGCTACCCTGGGCCCATGAAGCGTAGCCTCTTGTCGTCCATCTTGTTGTTGGCTTTGGCGATTCCGGGGGGAGCAGCGGCGCAGACCGCGGCCGACGTCGGTCCACAGATCCAGAATCAGCTGGGCAGCGATGTGAAGAGCATCGTCCTGAACATGCCGGTCTGGATGGCCAGTCACGTCCCCGCGATGATGCCCTGGAGCGGCAACGGCGCCGGCATCGACATGGATCGCGACGGGGGCGACTTCTCCATCGGGCTGAACCTGGCCAAGATCGGCGTCATGAACCAGTTCTCCAGCGTCGGTGCCGGGACTCAGCTGGTGGATCTGGAGTCGCTGCTGCCGGGCGTGTTCCCGTGGCCCCAGTTCGGCATCAACCTCGGCCTGTCGCTGGGCGCGGGCTTCGAGATCGGCGCCGACATCATGTTCCTGCCGGAGCTGGACCTGAATCCGGCCGATGGGCTGACGGTCAACGCCGAGTTCTTCCAGGCCGCGGTCGGGATCGGGTGGCGTATCAACAAGCCCGACGGGGCGCTGCCGACCTTCTTCCTGTCGGCCAGCGGCTCGATCTATCACGGCAACCTCGAGGTCGGCGTCAACCACCGGGCGCCGTATTCCTACGATTCCGTCGTCGACGTCCCCGGCAGCGGGCCGCAGACCGTCACCACCGAGGGCGAGTGGCAGTTCGACGGCGGTCCGGACTTCAACTGGACCTTCTATCAGGTCAACGTCGAGCTCCGGATGGCCTGGGACCTGGAGGTCTTCCGGCCCTACTTCGGCCTCGGGGTGGGGTTCACCTTCGGCGAGGCCAGCAGCGGCGCGCTCTTCAGTGCGCAGGCATCGATCGACCGGGTCGCTGGACAACCCACCAGTGGCACCGAGGGGTTCGCCGAACAGGTCAACTACTCGACTCCGGCGGCCCAGTACCTGTTCCGGCCGCTGCTCGGCTTCGACATCGTGGCGGGCATCGTGGCCATCAACCTGCAGCTGGAGCTATCCCTCATCCAGCATGACAACCTCAACACCAACGTGGGTGACGCGGCCGACAGCCTTGACCCGACCCAGGACGTGCCGTTCAACAAGGCGCGCGAGGCCACCACAGCGGCCGCCTTCGTGGGCTCGCTGGGGCTGCGCTTCCAGTTCTAGCGGCTCGACACCTCGGTCAGGGCCGTGCGCGCCGCCGCTGCTGCCCCGGCGTTGCCAAGCTCCTCGGCGACCGCGATGGCTTGCTTGGCCGCCTGCTCTGCCTCCTGCAGCTCCCCTACCTCGAGATGCGCCAACGCCCTCAGTCGAAGCGTCTCGCTCAGGAAGGCCGTGAGCCCCATGTCACGCATCTGCGACTCCGCCCGCTTCAGCTGATCAAGCGCCTCTTCACCCAGCCTCAACTTGAGCAGCACGTCACCGAGGTTGGTCGCCGCGATGGCCATACCCCGGGCATTGCCCAGAGCTCTGCACTGGGCGATGACCATCTCGAAGTCGATCCGCGCTCGCGCGAAGTCTCGTGCTCGGAACGCCACGTTCCCCAGGGCCAGGTTGGCCATCGCCGCGCCAACCGCGTCGTTGCTTCGCGACTTGTAGTCCCGCGCGGTGGTGTAGTGGTGCCTGGCGCCCTCGTGGTCGTCGGCTTTGGAGGCGAGGTGGCCGAGGACCCCATGCACACTGCCGAGCCCGCGGTAGAGGTCGTCGTTGGGCGTGAGGTCACTGGACACGTCCAGCGCCCGCTCGGCCATCCGCTCGGCTTCGTCGTGGCGTCCCATCGTGTAGAACGTCATGGCTGACCGGCCGAGAACATAGACCTCCATGCCGCCGATGGACTCGCTCGCCGCCACGGCCGATTCGAAATCGCTCAGCGCCTCGGCGTACAGCCCCGAGGCCTCGTGCGCCTCCCCACGTAGACAGAGACCGCGGACAGTCTCCTCATCCGCTCCGTTCGCCGTGGCCATATCGATCACGACGGTGGCGGTCTCGATGGCCTCTTGGAGCTTGCCATCCTCCAGCTCCAGTGCGGCTCTGCCGGCAGCCGCGGCCAACAGAGCGTCGACGGCCTCGGAGTCGTTGGTGTCCTGCCGATACCATTGGCGGGCCAGGAGCATTACCGTGGTGTAAGCCTCGTGAGCGTCGGCGTTGGCATACGCCCGGGTCGCGTCGCGCGCCGCCGCCAACAGGTGAGGCACGGCACGGCGCTCCAGCCCCGCGGCCAGGCAGTGCTGGGCGATGCTGGCTTGAAACCCGGGAGGCCGGATGCCGGTCCAGCTCTCGCACCAGTCGGCGGCCAACCCGTGCAGCTCGGCGAGCTCCTTGGGGCCCGCAGCCGTCTGCACGATGCCCCGCAAGTGAGGCTGTCGGAACCCATACTCCTTGTCCCTTGCGTGCCGTCGGCGGCGGTGCTCCAGGAGCAGCCCGCTGGCCTTGAGGACTTCCCGGTCTCGGGGTGGGATCGGACGACCCAGCATGTGCTCGAGCAGGGCCAGCGGTGCATGCTGACCGGCCACGGCGACTGCGGTCAGCACCCGGCGCTCGGCGGGGGGCAGCCGTTCGAGACGCCGTCTTACGAGGTCCGACAGGGAGCTCTCGAGGGTTCCCACCGCGGCAGAGTCGCCCACGACCCATTCGCCATCGGCGGTGTGGGTGAAGACCCCTTCTTCTACGAGGGCATCCACCGCGTCCTCGATGTGGCGTGGATTGCCGCCGGTGAACGCGAAGATGGCGTCTCCCAAGGCCCTGGGCACGTCGAGGTTGCCGGACAGGATGGCGGCGACCAGCTGTCGGGTGTGGGTCTCGTCCAGGGGCTGCAGTTCGACCCGCGCGACATCCGTGCTGTCGTCGCGTGCCAGCACGGCGTTCACCTGGGTGGCGCGCTCATTGCGCACGGTCGCGACCACCAAGACCGGGAAGTCACGGCACGCGGCGATGATGTGCTGGAGCATGATGAGGGTTGGAGGTTTGGCCCATTGCAGGTCCTCGACTACCAGCACTACCGGGCACCGCGTCGTGCACTCGCGGACGTAGGAGGCCACCAGGTCGTACACCAGCTCACGCTCGGCGCCACTTGCGGGGTGCGCTGGCACATCGGTGGCGCTGCGTACCCCCAGGAAGCGGGTCAGCGCCTTGACCCGCGCGCCGACCTCGGCCATCGGCAGCTCGCTACCTTCCACGCCGGGGAGCGCGACGAGTCGCTCGGTGATGTCGCGGGCCGCGTCCGGGTCGACCAGACGTAACCGCGCGCGCAGCATCTCCGCGAAGGGGTCGTGGCCGTGGGCGTAGTCGGCGGGCTTGCAGCGCACCACGTCGACGCGCCACAGCTCCGGGGCGTCCTCGAGGTGCTTGGTGAACTCGGCCAGGATTCGGGACTTGCCGAGCCCGGCTCCCCCGACCAGCGACACCACCTGCTGGCGTCGTTCGTCTTCGACCACCTCTGCAGCGGCGTCTAGCGCCTGCAGGGCCTCCTCGCTGCCGATGAGCGGCACCTGTCGAAGGGCTTCGACCTCGAACGGGAACAGCAGGTCCTTGCGACGGTGGACCTCGCGCGCATCGCCGACCCCCGAAGCGTCCGTGTCGTACCATCCACGGACTTCCCGGTAGGCCCGGAGTCCGGCGCCCACCTGACCGGGTCGAAGCGCCGCGGCGAGCTGCCTCGCTTCCTGGATGGCTTCGCCACCGGCGAAGGCCGTTCCCCAACACGTGCCGAGTCCAAACGTCCGGAGCCGGCCGACCTCGACGGCGACCTTGACCCGAATGTCCAGCCGGGTCCTCAGACTCAATGCGGCGTCGAGCGCCGTAGAGGCGGCATTGGCGATGATCCCACCGACCCCGAACACCGCGGTGGCCTCGGCGCCCACCACCGCGAGTGCACGACCGCCTTCGCGCTCCACCAGGGCGGCGAAGGTCTCAGCAAGCTCGGCGTAGTCGTCGCCGTCCGTTTCGGTCCAGCGACACACCAACACGGCAGCCGTCAGAGACGAGGAGCGAGCGCCTTTGCCGTCCGACGACCGACGCCGCCCCTGGCGCAACAACGACGTGCCGCACTGGATGCATTGGAAACGCTCGCCACCGTGCGCGGTCCCACACGCCGGACACACCGGCACCGGAATGGGGCCTCCGCAGTCGGGGCAGAAGCGCGCGCTAGCGGACACGTGGGCCGAGCAGGACGGGCACGTGGTGGTGGCATCGGCGCGGGCGTCGATGCCCGCTGCCGCCGACAGTGCTTCGGCGAAGGCGTTGATGTCGGGGTAGCGTGCCTCGGGAGCCTTGGCCAGAGCCTTTGAGAGCACCTGCTCCAGGTCTTGGGACCAGGGCACAGTGGGCTTGATGTCGGCCAGCGCCGGCGCGGGGGCGTTGACGTGAGCGTACAGCACGTCGACCACGCTGTTGCCCACGAAGGGCTGTCGGCCGGCGAGCATCTCGAAGGCCACGGCCGCCAGCGAGTACTGGTCCGAACGCGCATCCAACGGGGCCGCCTGAGCCTGCTCTGGGCTCATGTACGCGGGCGTGCCGACCACGGCCCGGGAGCGGGTCACGCCCAGGGCGGGACCATCGTCCACCCCTCGCGCCAGCCCGAAATCAGCCACTTTGGCCAGGAGCGAGCCCGAGGCGAGCCGCCGCAAGAGGATGTTCCCCGGCTTCACGTCGCGGTGGATGATGCTCAAGGCGTGGGCCTCGGACAAACCGCTGGCCATCTGACGGATGATGGAGGCCACCTGTTCGACGTCGAAGCGGTCGCCCCGGGTCAGTGCGTCCGCCAGGGACTCGCCGTCGACGTACTCCATGGCGATGTACCAGTTGGACTTTCCGTGCTGCCCGAACGCGTGGATGCCCACGACATTGGGGTGCACGACCCGCGACAGGGCCCGCGCCTCGCGCTCGAACCGCACGCGATGCGCCCCCCCTTCGGCGAAGGGCGTCCGAAGCATCTTCAGCGCCACCCGGCGGTCCAGCATGCTGTCGCGGGCGACGTAGACCTCACCCATCGCGCCGGCGTCGAGGAAGCGCTCCACCATGAAGTCGTCCACCGTGTCGCCCGGCCGCAGCGCACGACCGCTGGCAGCGGACGGAGCGTCGGGCAGGGCAAACCCACCGCCGCTGTCTTTGGTGGCGTCGGTGGCGCTCGCCGAGGCCAGGGCTCGCTGGACCAGTTCGCGCGGCTGAGCGGCGTTGGCCGGTGGCGTTACCAGACGCGCCTGGGCGCCCGGCGGAAGCTGGCCCCCGGGCTCGCGCGTCAAGGCGATACACGGCGTTCCCACCGGGGCGTGGGCCAGCACTGCGTCCACGAGTCCCACGGACGCAAGCACGACGTCCACGCTCTGGTCGTCCAAGATCCGGCCGGCATGGCCCTCGTCCCTGGCCAGGCGGATGTCGTGACCCGTCTCCGAGAGCATCTCTCCGAGCACCAATGCGACGGCGGCGTCGGGGTCGACGATGAGCACGCGCGCTTGCTGACGGTCTTTCGGGCCGGCCATCGGCCCGATTGTGCCCGCCTGGGAACGGACCGGCAATCGGCCCCGGGTAGCCCGGGTTTTGGTTTACCTTCCAGTTGTGCTTGGCTAGGCTTTGCGCCGTCCAAGGAGCGAGTAGGTATGCGGCTCAGGTTTGTTTCGACCACCGTCCTCACTCTCGCTGCCCTCACCATCGCTCTGGTGGCGTCCGGCTGCGAAGAGTCATCGACGCTCCCCGCGGCGGCGTGCCCTGCGGGGACGTTTGCTGACGTGGAAGGCCCCGCTCTGTACGTCGCCGCTGCCTGCGGTACGGCCGACGGCGATGGGTCCCTGGCCAAGCCCTTTGCCCAGCTCGCCGATGCCGCCGCCGTCGCGACGCCTGGTACGACTATCGCCGTCGGCGCGGGCACCTATGATGGCGTTGTTCTGCAGGGTGGGGTCCACCTCGTGGGGGTGGATCGGACTCAGGTCGCGATAACGCCTGCCGCCGATGCGGTGGGGATCGAAGTCGCCGGAACAGGGACGACGGAGATTGGCGCTCTCACCGTATCGGGTGCCCGGTGGGTGGGCATCGACAGTCGGGGCGTGGCCCTGCGACTCGTCGATGTGACGGTGACCGACACCGACACCTCCAATGACCAGGCATTCAAGGGCCACGGCGTTCGGGTGGTGGAGGCAGACGCTCTCGAGCTCGAAGGGTGCTCGGTCACCGACAACTACGGCATTGGTGTCCTCGCCATACGGGTGCCCAACGTCAGCATCATCGACCCCACCTTCATCATCGACCCCACGTTCCGACCGCGCTCCGACGACGGGGCTGCGGGCATCATCGACCCGACCTTTCTGCCCTCGAGCCTCATCGACAACAACGCCCAGGGCGGCATCTCGATCATTGACCCGACCTTCCACCCGGACGCAGCTGGAATCATCGACCCCACCTTCCTTGTCGGGGCCACCAGCATCACCAACAACGGCCGCTTTGGCGTGGCTTCCTACGGCGCCTCGGGCAGCATCCAGCGCAGCCTCATCCAGGGCACGCGGGTGGCCCGCATCGACGAGGACCCGGCGGACGGCCTGTTCATCGGCGCGGGCCAGGGTGACGTCGCGGCCAACGTCAGCGTCGACGCCGACTCGGTGGTCGACGGCAACGAGCGCAGTGGGGTGTTCGCAAGCGGCAACGGTGTTCTGAACATCGCGGGTGCGGTGGCCCGAAACGGGTTTGGGGGCATCTGGGCGCAGCATGCCAGCTCCCAGGTCAATCTCGCTGCGACGGCCCTGCTGGAGGCCAACGTACGAGCCGGAGCCGTCGTCGGAGGCGGTGCGAAGCTGGACGTGGATGGCGCGACGATCCGGGCCACCGCGCTGGGCGAGATCACCCCGGTGGGCGTGGGAACAGGCAAGGATGCCGGCGACGGTATCGGCGTCCTGGAAGGCTCCTCCGCCTCGATTCGCAACGCTCAGCTGCTGGGGAACGCGCGCGCCGGCTTGCTTTGCGACGCTGCGGCGGTTGCGGCGGGCGGGGCGCTTGATGTGGCGCTGGAGAACACCACCTTCCAGGGCGGTCAGGTGAGCGTGGCGTTCAATACGAGCAACACCGGGACCCTCCCGGACCAAACAACCCTGGAGTCCAGCGGCAACACCTTCTCGGGGGCATCCACCGCGGTGGATCTGTCCGCCGAGCTGGGCGTGCCGGCGATTCAGCGGGACGCGGTCGAGATCATCGACCCGACGTTCGCCGAGAACTAGCGTCGACTACTGGTACAGGGGCGGCAGCGCCACCAGGTTGCCGTCGACCCGCTCGTTGGCCTCGGAGTTGCCGAACACCAGGTTGGCGTCCCGGGCGATGGTCACCACGCCGTCGGTCAGCATGCCCACGGAGTTGGCGCTGACCACGTTGCGCCCGAGACTGAGCTGTTGGCCTTCGGCGGTGTTGAACACGGTGATGCCAGCGCGCTCGTTGGCGGCCACCACGGTCCGTTTGATGGTCAGCTGGGGGCTGTACTCGGCGACGATGCCGTCGCCGGTGAAGCTCTCCTCGCCCGCGCCGCCCAGATAGCTCGCTTCGGCCGTCTGGGTGATGACGCAACCCTCCACGGTGGCATCGGTGCCGACGACGCTGAGGGCCACTGACCAGTTGTCGACGAACTGGCAGTGGGCGTAGTCGAGGACGGCGGGGCCAGCGGCGTAGGCAGCGCCTCCCCAGTACCCGTTGGGGTCCCGGAGTGTGCCGTCCACGAGGACACCGACGGCGCGGCCGGTGCCGTCCTCCAGGCCCAGTCCGACCACTTGGTTGGCCGACAGCCGGCTGCCCGATATCAGCAGGCTGTCTGCGCCGTTATTCATGATGACGCCGAAGCCGTTGATGACAGGCGCCGAGTCCGGCTTGGTCTTGTCGATCAAGACGCCCTCCATCACGGCCGAGGTACCGGCTCCGACCAGGCCCACTCCGACCTGATGGCTCGCGGTGATGCGCGCTGCCCGCAGGTGCAGCTGAGCACCCTCGTTGAGGAAGATGCCCGATCCGTAGCGCTGCTCGGACACGTCCTGGCGGGTGACGTCGATGAGAACGCCGGTGCCGGACAGTCGGGCTTGCGCGCCGTTGGCGGTGATGCCGGTGTCGTGGTTGAATGAAAGCCGCGTCCGAAGGAGCTTCACCGTTCCTGAATCGTTGATCATGATGGCGCGGCCGTGCTTCTGGTCGAAAATCTGCGGAAGGGTGTTGTCGATGAGGCCGTCGGTCATGTCGACCTGCGTGGCCGGACCCTGGACGAACAGTCCAAAGCCTGCGTTCCCGGTGGCGCGGACGCGGCTGAGGCTGAGGCGGCTGTTGCCGCTGGCCAGGAGGCCCCCGCCAACGACGTCGAAGGTCTCCGCGCCCGTTCCGTCGTCGACGAGGAGACCACGTGCGGTGACATCGGCCCCCCCCTCGGAGGTCAGTCCCCACGCGGCGGCGCTCGAGACACGTGCCGATTCCAACGTGACGGCCACACCAATGACCACGACGCCAACGCCCTGCTCGGTGGGAATCGCCACGGTCTTGTCCACGATGAGCCCGAATGCCGTCATCGGCGCCCCTGCGCCGATGCCATAACCCCGGGAGTCGGAAACTCGAGCGCCTTCGAGCCGGAGCGTGCCCCCCGATACGTGCTCGATGCCCCATCCATACGCGTTGCCGGCGGTCTGGCCCAGGGTCTCGTCCATCAGGAAGCCGACGAAGCGGGCATCGGTGCCGTCGCCGCTGACATGCATGCCCACCTCGCGAGCCCGATGGATGCGCACCGACGTACCCGTCACCGTGGCACCCAGCGTCGCGCGCAGGCCGTTGCCTCGGATGCCGGTGCTGGTCTGGGAGTTGGTGTTGTCGATCAACACGCGTTCCATGAGGAGCTCCGCGGTCTGCGCCAGAATCCCTGAGTGGGTCGCTCGACTGACCCGGACATCGCGCAGCTCGACCCTGGCACCCGCGTCCGACACGACGCCATAGCCACTGGCCAGGGTCGCCACGTCGGCCTGGGTATCGGCGATGACCACCTGGAACGCGTCGACGAAGGTGCCCGACCCGGTCGCCAGTAAGCCCGTGTCGCGGCAGCCTTCGATGAACACACGGTCCAGCATCACGTTGGCGCCGGTGTCGACGAGGACTCCGCCGCCGAACGCATTGTTGACGTCGGGGAGGGTGCCGTCGATGACGACCCGGTCGAGGGCCAGCGTGGTAGCCGCCGCTTTGGCGTGGACCCCGAACAAGCGGTTGCCGGTGACGACGGCGCGGGTGACAGAGAAATCGGCGCCACCGATCACCAGGATCCCCTGACCCTCGGCCTCGGTGCCCGCGAAGCCGCGGGTGCCATCGACCCTCAGCTCCTCGGCGGTGACCGCGCTGTCGGCGTCGTTGACCTCGATGCCGCGTCCACGACTGCCCGTGACGCGGACTCGGGTCAGCGTGGCGGTGGCGCCGAGGACGACGCCGACGCCCACGCCTTCGCTATCCGCCACCAGGCTGTCCTCCAGAACGAGGTTCGACCCCAGACCTTCGACGTGAGCGCCGGTGTTCGAGGGAGCGCTGATGTGGAGACGACGGCCGACGACGCTGCCCCCGTTGGCGACCGCCAGCCCATCCCCAGCGGGATTGGACAGCGTGACGTCCTCCAAGGTGACGACCGCGCCGTTGTTGGCCAGGACGAACTTGAGCTGGGTGGTGGCGGCGCACTCGCCCTTGAGGGTGACCACCTTGGTGATCGTGATGTCCTCGGCGTAGGTCCCGGCGGCCACGGCGACGGTGCCGCCAGGAGCCGCGGCTGCGATGGCCTCCGAGACGGTCTGGAAGGGCGAGCCGCTGCTCCCGTCGCCGCCGGCGGCGGCGCTGGCGGAGACATGGATGATGGTGGGGCCGGGTGCCACCGGCGCGCACGACGAGGTGGCGGGCTGGCATGCGCTGCCGTTCAGCTCGAAGCCCGGTGGGCAGGTCCAGGACACACCCAGCTCAACGATGTCAGGAACACAGGAAGGCAAGGCTTCACCGGCTCCGGGGGGACCCTCGGAGAAGCCGTCGGGGCAAAGCCGTGCCACGCCAACCGCCAGGCACGAGGCGGGGTCGGCGGGATCGGGCATCTGTCCGGGCCCGCATACCGACTCATTTTCGGCGCAGATGCGGGCGCTGCCGGTCGCATCATCCCAGCAGAACTCCGTATCGTCGGGCGCCGGGAGCGGGATGTAGGGCGGGGCTCCTGGGAGGTCGTTGACCAACGGGACCGCCGGTAGGTCTGCGACAGAGTCCGCCGCGGAGACGGGGATGGCGCCCAGATCGGGGAACCAGCCAGCGGCGAAGCACCCATCGAGTGGGCCTCCGGGTGTCTCGGCCAGGAAATCCGGGCCGGACCCGGCCGGGCAGCCGCCCCCTGCCGCCAGCTCTTCGGCGATGCACGCCCGCGGCGCCACCAGGCAGGCGTCCGTCCCGGCCACGCAAGACGCCGACCCCGAGGTGCCGTCGATGGTCCAGTCCCAGCACCACCGCGGCACGCAGGTCTCCGGCGCATCGAAGATGACGTCTGCACACTCGGGTGGGCCGACCGCTTCGCATTGGCCGGTGTCGTTCGAGAACATATGCCCGGCTGGGCAACACCCTGCTTCGGGCGTCTCCTGCAGCTCGTGGCAGCGCTCAGGCCCGGTGTCGACCTCGGCGCCTCCGTCATCGATGGCGTCGGAGGTGTCCGACGACACCACGTCGGCGGTGGCGGCGGGCGTAGCGGTAGGGCATCCGGCGCCGATCGCGACCATGGTGACGAGTGCGGCGCCGATCATCGGTGACACGCAGTGGCGCTGATGCGCAGCCTTCAGGAGCCCGAAGGGCGACACATCCAATAGTTGAAGGATGATAGAGCGCTGGGGCGGCGATAGCCGACCAAACGCTCGTGTCATCCTGCTCGACCGGCCTCTGCGGGGGCGCAATGTCGTCCTCATGGTTGGCGAGTGTAGCGCTCGCGCCCGGTGTGGGGAACGCCACCAGGGGAGGTAGGCATTATCGCGCAAATCCGCACCGAATATGGGCGGGAGCACAAATGCGATGACAACCATCGCGGGCGTAGCTAAGTTCGCTGCATGATTGCGCTCGCCCAACGCTCCTCCGCCAGCCCCGCACTGTCGGCGCTTCTCCGCTCCACCATCGACATCGCCGAGCTGGCCAGTTACCTGGACGGCCTCCCGATGTTCGAGCGCGTCGAGGCGGTGCGCAGCATCAACGGTGCCCAGCAGGCGAAGATCTGGGCGGCCTGTGAGGGACGCGGCACGGCTCTGGCCGACATCGTGCCCGAGGGCATCGCACCGTCGGTGGAGGTCATCCACGCCGGCAAGAACTCGCTGCCCATGTTCTCGCACTTCGAGAAGCGCTTCTGCCGCGTGGCGGGATACGACGATCGGCTCTACGGCTACAACGAGGGTTCCACGCGACAGCTGATCGGACCCGGCTACTTCGTGGCGCTCGAAGACCCGAGCCGGGGCGAGGTGGGCATCAATTACTACGAGGTGCCCCCTCACAGCGCTGACCTGCCTGCCAATTGGCCGACCATCAAGCGCAACGAACAGGGTCTGCAGCGGTTCGTCTACAGCAAGATGATCGACTACCTGCGCAAGGTCAGCGAGACGGTGACGATCGGCCGGGCCTACCGGCAGGGCAAAGAGGAGAACAACTACTTCCTCCTCTGCCGCACCGGCTACGAGGGCTAGCCTGCCTTCTAGCGTCGCTTCTCCCGCTCCCGCGAACGCTGCGAGTAGCTGAGGTCCCCCAGGGCGACGAGGTGCTCGGCCAGCAGCGCCACGGCGTCGTCCAGGGTGAAGATACCAATGAGGTAGCCCTCAGGGTTGACCACGGGCAGTCGGCGGATGGACTCGCGGCGCATGCGCGCCATGGCCTCGAGGACGTCGACATCTTCCTTGATCACGACCGGGTCGGCGTCCGGCAGGATGTCGCCCACCACCAATGCGGTGAAGCTCTCCGGCGCATCGGCGACCACCCCCACGGTGATGTCGCGGTCCGTCAGCATGCCGACCACCCGGTAGTGGTCCGGGTCGCTGCCGTCGACGATGACCAGGTCGCCCACGTGATGCTCACGCATCCGGCGGGCCGCATCGACGATGGTGTCTTCGCGCCAACCCACGATGGGCTTGTACGTGCAGACGTTGCCGACATTCATGACTGACTCCGTGTCGTAAGCGCTGTTCGGTGGTGCCGCGGTGGGCCATTTGCGTGTTTGCACGGCCCGTGCCACATCCGAAGGAGCAATACTCGGGTGTTTGTGTCGCCTGCATGGCGATTTCACACGGCCAGACGTCCCGGCGTGTGCGCTTTCACACATCTCCGCCGCGGTGGCATGACCCCATCCTCCCCAGCCAGCTCGTCGTCTCCGCAGACCCAGACGAGGACCTTCGCGCTCAAGTCGGTGGCCGTGGACCCTGGCCATGACAGGGCGCTAGCGTGATCGGGTGGCTCGTCCTCGTGGCTGGCGCCGTGGCCGCCCCCGTCGTGCTCGGTATCCACCGGCATCAGAAGTTGAAAGCAGCCTTCGACCGGATGGCGATGGCCCTCGGTGGGAGCGTCGAGCGGAACCGCGACGGGCTCTGGAAGACCCGTGGACGTATCGGAGATATCCCGGTTGTCGCCGAGGTGCAGCGAGGCAGTCGCAAGGGCACCCACGCCACCCAGCTGAATGTGAAGACCGACAAGCCCGAGATGACGTTGTCCAACAGTGACCTCGAGCGTTGGGTGTCGGGTGTCCCGCTCGAACCCGACGAGGTGCTGCAGGGGCCGGAGGCGGTTCCCTTGGCATGGCTCGTCCTCTACCTGCCCGAGGTCGAGGCGGCGCTCCGAGAGATTCGCGTGCTCGGCGGCAACATCGAGGTCATGGACGGCCGTATCGGCGGGTACCTGCCCCCCTTGACCGATGCGCTGATGGAGCGTTTTTGCGCGGCCGTGGTGGTGGTGGCGCGGGCCTTCGCCGAGGTCGACCTGGCCGAGACCCACTGGCTGCGACCGGTGGTGCGCCATCGCGACCCGGCCGTTCGACGGCGAGCGCTGGCAGTCCTGGTCCAGGTGGATCCCGACAGTCCCCTCACCAAACAGGCCACCCACGCTGCGATGGAAGATTCCGACCCGTGGCTACGGTTCCTCGCGTCGCCGCACCATGCACCGCTCGACAGCTGGGTGGCGCTGTCGTTGGACGGTGGGGCGCCCGTGCAGTTGCGACGGCAGGCCCTCGCCGCGCTGCTCCACCGCCAGAGACCGCTTCGTGAACGATTGGACCTTCTCGCGGCTCTCGCGACATGTCTGAAAACGGCTCCTGCGCCGCTCGTCCCCCACCTGGCCGAGGTGCTGGCTGCCACTGGATGCCTCGAGCCTGACGTCGTCGCCGGCCGGATGTCGGTCCTGGAGCACGCGCAGCGTCGGGCGTTGCTGGAGGGACTCGCGGACCGGGATTACGACGTGGAGCCTCTGTGCATTCCGGAGCTGGCGCGCCCGGGCGAGGCGCGGCTGACCGCCATCGACTGGCTGCACCACCACGGCAGCATCCTTGCCGTCGAGGCGCTCGACGCCGTTCCGAATAGCTGGGACCACGCACACACGAAAGCGCGGAGCGCGGTCGTGGCGATTCAGGAGCGGGCGGGGGCAAAGGCCATCGACGGGGGACTGACCGTCGTCGAGGAGGTCGACCCGGGCCAATTGTCGTTGGCCGCGGACCGACAAGGTGGCCTGTCGGAAACAGAGTCGTGACGGGCCCATAGCTGGACAGGGGCGTGTCCACGCTGGCGCATCGGTCGCGTTGTGCGCACCATAGCCCGATGACGGTTCAAAGCGCCCCGGCGAATCCCGGCCAACGGCGAAGGGTCCTCGTGCTCTTCGCCCACCCGTCCATCGACCGCTCGGAAGTCAATCGGCCCCTGGTCGAGGCTGCCTTGAAGGTCGACGGCATCACCCTGGTGGATCTGTACGCGGAGTACCCCCAGTTCGACATCGACATCGAGCGGGAGCAGCGCCGGCTCCTGGAGCACGACGTCATCATCTTCATGCACCCCTTCTACTGGTACTCCACGCCGGCCATCCTCAAGGAGTGGCAGGACCTCGTGTTGGAGTACGGCTTCGCCTACGGGGAGCACGGCACGGCGCTGCACGGCAAGGCGCTCATGTGCGCGCTGACCGCCGGCGGCTCCCAGAAGGGCTACTGCCACAAGGGCTACAACCACTTCACGGTACGCGAGCTGCTGCAGCCCATCGAGCAGACCGCCAACCTCTGCGGCATGACCTACCTCGCCCCGTTTGCCTTGTTTGGCGCCCGAACCGCCGTGGACGAGGGGCGCGTCGAGGCGCACGTCGCCAAGTATGTGCGGCTGCTCGAGGCGCTGCGGGACGACCGGGTGGACCTGCAGAAGGCCAACCAGGCGATGATGGTGAGCAACGACCTCGACGCCGTCATGAAGGACGCCGCGTCGCCCGGAGGTGCACCGTGAGCGGAACCCTGCTGCAGGCGTTCATCTATCTGGCGGCGGCCGTCATCGCGGTGCCCATCGCCAACCGGCTCGGGTTGGGGTCGGTGCTTGGCTACCTCATCGCTGGCGTCGTCATCGGCCCCGTGGTTGGGCTCGTCGGCGCCGAGACCCAGGCGATTCAGCACGTCGCCGAGTTCGGCGTGGTCATGATGCTCTTCCTCGTGGGGCTCGAGCTCGAGCCCAAGAAGCTCTGGGAGATGCGGACCAAGCTGCTGGGGCTCGGAGGCCTCCAGGTCGGCGTCACGGCCGCGCTCGTGACGGCGCTAGGGATGGCGCTTGGACTGGACTGGCGCGCTGCTATCGGCGTCTCGCTGGTCTTCGCCCTGTCGTCCACGGCCATCGTGCTCCAGACCCTGAGCGAAAAGGGGTTGACCAAGACCGAGGGCGGCAACGCCAGCTTCTCGGTGCTGCTGTTCCAGGACATCGCCGTCATCGGCATGTTGGCGTTGATGCCGCTGCTGGCCAGCCCAGAGCTGGCGGCGGCCGCGGCGGATGCCGCCCATCACGACGACGGGCACCACTCGGTGAGCCTCGTCGCCAACCTGCCGGGCTGGGCCTACGCCCTCACGGTACTGGCTGCAGTCGCCGCGGTGGTCGCCGGCGGACACTACATCTCGCGCCCCCTGTTCCGCTTCATCGCCCATTCCAAGCTGCGTGAGATCTTCACCGCCGCGGCGCTGCTACTCGTGGTCGGCATCGCCCTGCTGATGCTGCTGGTCGGGCTCTCGCCCGCGCTTGGTGCTTTCATCGCCGGTGTGGTGCTGGCCAACAGTGAATATCGCCACGAGCTTGAAGCCGATATCAATCCCTTCAAGGGCCTTTTGCTGGGTCTGTTCTTCATCACGGTGGGCGCAGGCGTCGACTTCGACGTTCTGACGGGGGCACCCGGCACCATCCTGGGGCTGACGTTCGGCCTCATCGCGCTGAAGGCAGCCGTCCTGTTCGGGCTGTACAAGATGTTCAAGCTGGCCGCCGTCGACGGGTGGCTGTTCACCCTGGGCCTGGCCCAGGCCGGTGAGTTCGGGTTCGTGCTGTTGGCGTTTGGCGTCCAGGAGGCGGTGTTTGCGCCAGAGTTGACCAAGACCATCTCGCTGGTGGTCGCGCTGTCGATGTTGTTCACGCCTGCGCTGTTCATCATCTACGAGAAGCTGCTGATGCCGCGAATCGGTGGGGAAGAGGAGCGCGAGGCCGACGTCATCGACGAGCAGGGCACGGTCATCATCGCGGGCATCGGGCGCTTCGGGCAGATCGTCAACCGGATGCTGGTCTCGGCGGGCGTCCGCACGGTGGTGCTGGATCTCAGCGCCAACATGATGGAGCTGTTGGCCAAGGTCGGCATCAAGAGCTTCTACGGCGACGCGACACGGCCCGAGCTGTTGCACGCGGCGGGCATCGAGCACGCCGACATGGTGGTGGTGGCCATCGACGACCGGGAGCGGGCGGTCGAGCTGGTCAAGCACGTCAAACACCACTACCCGCACGTCGCCGTGCTTGCGCGGGCCTTCGATGTCCGTGACCAGTACGCGCTGCACGTGGCCGGGGCCGACTTCGCCAAGCGCGAGCTCTTCGACAGTTCGCTCGAGGTGGCGATGCAAGCGCTCAAACGGTTGGGGCACCACCCGTATGCGGTGGAGAAGATGGGCCGCGCGTTCCGCAAACACGACGAAGACGGCATCAAGATGCGCTTTGAGATGTGGGACCAGGACCCCGAGTTCGCGGGGAACCCCGAGGTCATCCGCATGATGAAGGAGCACCTGGACCGGCTGACCGACGTCATGGCGCTGGATTCCATGGTGGTCCACGACCGCTCCGAGCGCGCCTGGACGCCGCCGCCCAAGGGCTACACCAGCAAGCTCGCGGAGGCGGAGCAGGGTGTCGAGGCCGCAGAAGAAGTCGCGCCCGTCGCTGGCTCCTCGCCTTCCGAGGCCTCCGGATAGTCGCTGCAAGCTGGCGCATGACCTGATACCCAACACGGGTGTGGGAAAGTCAGCTCATGATTCTCCTGTCGGCGGTCGCTACGGTGGCCATCGCCGGAGCGCTGTTGCGCAAGCATCGGCCCTGGGCGCCGTGGCTGCTGGCGAGCCTGGTGGTTTGGGGGGCGTCGGGTCTCGGGGTGGAGCATCTGGTGGCGCGCCAGGATCCCCTGCTCCACCCCGCGCGATATGGGCTCAAAGCCAACACACCCGATGCCGAGAAGCTGCTCGAGCCTCCCATGGATCTGACGTTTGCGAACGTGACGTACGACGAGGGCTACATCTCCCGACGCGACTACGACCGCATCGTGGGCGCGCTGGAGCGCAGCAGACGCATCGGCTATGGCGCGGCGGTGCCCTGCGGTGTTCTTGGGGCCGCACTAGCGGTGGCCATTGCTTCCGCCCTGCGCCGCCGCCGCCGGCGTCGCGACGAATGGGCCGCGCTGGACGAGGTGCCGCAGTTGGTGGGCGCCACGTGTTCGGTCTGCGGTGAGAAGGTCGTGACGGCCCACGAGGCGACCCACTGCTCCGACTGCAGAGAAGTTCTTCACAACGGGTGCCTCGCTGACCACGCCTGCCAAACACGGCCACGCCCAGGACCGGACTAGTCCTTGTCGCGGACCCCCTCCGGCCCGTACTTGGCGGTTCGGTCGAACACACTGAAGCTGGGGACGTGGTCGAAGTGCATGGAGTCCGCGGTCGACCAGGCGGCGCCGGTGTCGAACCCGTTCTCCATCATCACGCCGACGAACTCGCGGTTGAACACCGGCTTGAGCTCGTCCTTGCCCTTCTTCGCCGGAGCCTCCGATTCGCCCTCTGGCGTCTCTTCGATCTCCATGGCGTCGTCACGCAGGAAGCCGCGCGTGACCAGCTGCAGCATCGACGGGTTGTTGACCGTCTTGGCCTTGGCGCCAAAGACATAATCCAGGTCCCCCGAGAGCTTGCCCTCCAGCGACTGGAAGATGGTGAGGTTGGCCAGAGCGTTGAGCCGCGCCAGTGCCTCTTCTGCCACCATCTGTGAACTCCGGCTGGCGTCGGCTGGCGCGATGCCTTCGAACATCGCGACGTTCCGCTTGTTACTGAGCACCCGGTTGATGGATCGGCGCTTCTTCCGGGCGTAGCGGACCTGCTTGTAGGTGCGGCTGATGTGCTTGAGGTCCCACTTGGAATCCATGTCGACCCCTGCCTCGAGGGCGTGGCGGTGGACCTTGGAGGAGACCTTGTTGATCCAGGGGGCCAGGATGCGCTGGGCGATCTCCGTCAGGTCCAGGGTCAGCTTGTCGAGCGTCGCCTTCAGCCCCGCCTTCTGGGCGATGAGCTTCTGCACGGACTCGGTGGCATCGACCATGGCGTCGGTCACCGGCTCCGGGGCTTTGCCCTTGCCAGCGGCGCGCTTGGCCTTCCGCTCCAGGCTGCGGCGCGACCGGTTTCGAGCGCTGCCCAGCTTGCTGTCGACCTTGCGGATCTGCTTGCGCACGCTGCGGATGGTGCCGCGGCGCTGCCAGTACTCGGCCCCCGCCTCCTGCAGTTCCGCGATGGGGTCGGTGCCCGGCTCGGCATAGTCGATGAGCGACTGTCGCATGCCCCGGCTGGTCGCCATCATGCGGCTGTAGGCGCCATCCAGCTGCTGCATCAGGGCCCGACCAGCCGGGTCCCGCTCCTCGTTGACGATGGCCCCCTGGGCGGCTGCGGTCTCATTGCGCAGGCCGGCAATCAGCTTACGCCGCGTGCCCGAGCGCATCTCCTCGCCCTTCTTGCCAGTGAACGTCAGGTGGCTCGGACCCCCGGTGACCAGCTCGATGAGCTTCCGTTCCTCGGCGTCCTTCATGTGGGGGTTGTCGTAGGCCTGATAGTCCAGTGACAGCCCGAGCACATGGCCCAACATGCCGGCCGAATGGACCTGGTGGTGCCGGTTGCGCAGCGAGAAGGCCACGCTCGTGGAGGCGAACCGATGTCCGGGATAGCGACTCTCGAACATGGCCGAGGCGCGCTCCAGATCCTTGGCCACCGCCGCGGCCACCCAGGGCTTGCCCGGGACGTTGGCGGGTCCGATGCCCGAGAAGTGCGCCTCGACCTTCTCCGGGGTGCCGAAGACGCCGGTCATCATCGCCGCGAAGTTGTGGCGCGCGACCTGCCGTCCCTCCAGTCGGGTCACTCCCGAGTCGGGGATCGTCACGAGCGTCTCCTTGTCCTTTCCCTTCTGGCTCTTGGGGACGACGACCTCCAGCGGGGCCTTCTCCGCGCGCTTGGTGCTCCACGCTTTGATGGCCTCTTTGTGCGCCTTCTTGCGGGCCGCCCGCCTGGCCTTGCGGCCCAGCGCCTTGAACTCGGGGTCCTTCTTGAGCGCCGCGTTTGCGCGTTCCTTGATGACGGCCTTCTGACGCTTGCTGGGGCGCGCAGCCTTCTCGACGCTGTACTCACGGTCGATGTCCTCGCGGACCTTGCCCGGAAGGCGTTCGATCCAGGAGATGTCGCGACGCGTGTTCTGGAAGTCCAGGTCCACGACAAACTGCCCGTACGGGGAAATGCAGCCGTCGCGTTGGGCCGCGTCGCTGATGTTTATCAGGCGTCGCGGGTCGTTGGCGGGCGAGCGGGCGGCCACCTGGGCGTCGTAGCCCTCGGCGAGGTCTTGGGACCGGCGGGCGGTCGCGGTGTCGGCGCTGGAGGCGGTTGCGGGCTTGGACTTGGATGCACCGGTGGCGTTGGCGTACTTCATGGCAGCACTCCTGGGAGATTCGGGGGCGGTTGGGGGCTGGACGGAGCATGGAGCGCCTTGCGGCCGGGGGCGACCGCAAGGCGCTCGAGTCCGCTAGCGGAAGGCCTTGGACGGGGCCTTGCGACCCCGACCCTCGATGACCTTGGTGCTGACGAGCTTGTTGCCGCGGAAGGCGAAGCGCTTCATGCGCCACTTACGCGGGTGACCGGAGCGGAGCACCTCGAACCAGACGCTGGCCTTGGCGAAGTCGGCGGGCGTGTTCAGCTGCTTGCCGCGCTTGGTGTAGACCCGGAAGTGAATCATCTTCTTGCCCAGGAACGTCTTGATCTTGTCGCCCTTGAGCGCCTTCTTCCAGGGCGCAAACCGTGCGTCCTGAGCCGCCTGACCGGCGCTCTGGGCCTTGGCGATCAGGGCGCCGATGGGGCCACAGCCCTTCTCCTTGGCCTCAGCCAGCGTCATGGTGCCGTACTCGGTCTCGAGGCTGGCCTGCTTATTGATCTTGCGCTCCAGGGCCTTGTCGACCGCGGCCGTGCACTTGGTGTGGTACACCTCGGCGACCCGGGCGTCGGTGCGGCCCAGCTTCTTGGTAGCCAGCTGCTTTTCCACCCCGCGGGCTTCGTCCACGGCGCGGATGACGTCGCCCACGCCAACTTGGTTGCGCAGCGCCTGGCACATGCCTCGGATCTCCGACAGCGGTGCGAAGTGGACCGCTGTGCGGCCGGGCTGCTTGTCCTTTCGCCCGTTGGCGTAGCGGCTCGAGTCGTAGACCTTGGCCTCGTCGGCGTTCTTGAAGCCTGCGGCGAGGGCCGCGTCGACGGCGCTGACACAGCGGTCGATCTTGGTCAGCGCCTCGCTGACCTTCCGCTCGGAGCGCACGGCTTTGGCGTCGATGAAGGCCACCGAGGACTCGGCGACGCTCACCTTGCCGAGCAAGGCAACGCCGGGGTCGGGCGGAGCCGCTGCAGCCGTCGCAGCGATGCTCGTGGCGGTCAGAAAGGCGGTGAAGGGGGCGGTGATGCGGGTACGCAGGGTGGTCATGGTTCTCTCCTGATAAACGGATGGTGTGAAGTGCCTACAAGGGGGGCAGGGGCAGGGCCTTCGGGCCGGGCTAGCGGGCGACCTCGAAGTGGTAGCTGTAGCCGTCGACGGTCCCGCCCCAGGGACGGACCGAGAAACGGTAGGTGCCGGCAGCCACGGCGACGTCGCTCCAGGTGCCGTCGTCGGTGGTGATGAGGATGGTCCCGCCGGCCTCGGGCACGAGCTGGAAGTTCATCTCGGCGGGAGCGCCGTCCTCGCGGTAAGTGCCGGTGACGGAGCCCGAGAAGAGGACGTCCTCGGTGAACGTCACGGTGCCGTCGTGGAACCGGGTCAGCAGGATGCCCGGCCACGTCGCGTCCACGGGTGTGCCGACGTTGACGGTGTGCGACGGGGTAGGCCAGCAGGCCGCCTCGCCCGGGTAGGCGCCACAGTTGTAGCCGTCCTCCACGTCGCAGCTGGCGTTGCAGCCGTCGCCGTCGACGAGGTTGTTGTCGTCGCACTCCTCGTTTCCGACGCCGGCCTCGACCAGGATGCCGTCGCCACAGCCCTCGGCGTAGCAGTCGCTGCCGCCGTCGCGGTAGTGGCAGACGAAGCCATACTCGATGGCGCAGCTGTCGCACCCGTCGCCCCCCACGGTGTTGCCGTCGTCACACTCCTCGCCCGCCTCCCGGATCCCGTCGCCGCAGGTCGGGTCGAGGCCTAGCTCGATGCGGTAGTCACGCGCCTCGGAGCTGTCGAAGTAGGCTTCCACGACAGCAAAGACGGTCTCGGCCTGGGTCGCCGTGTAGGTCATGCAGGGCGTCGAGTCCGAGGAGCTGGCGGCGCAGGCGATGTCCTGGCCGGAGCCGCAGTCGGTCACGATGTAGTTGACGGTCAGCACCTCGCCGCGCTGGCACATCCCCAGGGTCTGTCCGGCTTCGAGCGGCACCGCGACCACCGACTCGACGTGGGCGTCGGCCAGCAGCTTGACCTGCTCGCAGCTGGCCTCGTCGAAGTGGAAGGTGTCCTGGAAGTCAGCGTAGAAGTCGTTGCCTTCCAGCGTGAGACCAGTCGCCGGCATGGGCTCGGCGCCGTGGCACTGGCCGCCGGCCACAGGGCCGTCGTCAGGTGTGGCCACGCTGTCCGGCGAAGCGGCCGCGTCCGGTTGGGGGGTGGCGCTAGCATCTCCCTGGTCGGTGCTCGTCGGGGTGGCGTCCGAAGATGCCGGCTCACACCCGACAGCGGTCAGCGAGAGAGCCACGGTGGTGGCGGTAGCGATGCGCAGAAAACGGTTCATGGGGCCTTCCTCCTGTTGGTGGCGGCAGGAGGTAGAGCACGGACCGTGCCAGACGCTGCTGGAGAGCTAGTTGCTCATGATTTCAGACGCTTAAGGTCGCTCGAAAATCTGGATCAGCGAGCGGTCCTGAAATCGCAGGAGGGAATTCCTGAAATGTCAGGAAACGCCAACCCGCTCCAGCTCGCCACAGATCCGGTCGAGCTGGAAATTCCGTGCGTGGACCCGCATTGCGGCCACGAACTCGGCATATCGGGGGTCGAGTGCCTCGATCGCGTCGAGCGCGCTCCGGACGCCGGCGATGCGACCCAATCGGGCCGCTTCCAGCAGGCTATCGAGGGATGTGCGCGGCGGCAGGGCGTCACGGGCCTGAGCCTCGGCCGAGGCGCTGCGGCGCGAACGCTTCCAGGTGATCCCGAGGTGCTTTCCGAGCTTGGTGATGAACTCGTCGGCCCGGATGGGCTTGGCCACGAAGTCGTCACCGCCGGCCTTCATGGCGTCTTCCTGGTCGACGGGGAAGACGCTCGCCGACAGCACGATGATGACGACGTCATCCAGCTCGGACCGCGCACGCATCTCCTCGATGGCGGCGTACCCGGTCATCTCCGGCATGATGAGGTCCATCAGCACCACGTGGGGCCGTAGCTCCAACGCCTTGTGGAGACCCTCGCGGCCATTGATGGCTTCGTGCACCTCGAACCCGAGCGGCTCCAGCAGCTGCCGCACGATGAGCCGGTTCAGCGGGTCGTCCTCGACGGTGAGGACGGTGTAGGGACCGCCCTCGAAGCCCATGACGTCGACGTCCAGCGTGTCGATGAGAGTCGTGGAGCCCGAGCGGGGCATAGGGATGCTGAAGCCGAACCGGCTCCCTTCGCCGGGCGTGCTGCGTACCCGCAACTCGCCCCCCATGACCTGGACCAGGCGATGGCTGATGGCCAGGCCAAGCCCCGTTCCCTGGCTGACTCGGTTACGGTTGATGACCTGACGGAACGCCTCGAAGATCTCCTGCTGGTCGTCCTCGGAGATGCCGATACCGCTGTCTGACACTTCGAAGCGGGTGACGCCCTGGTCCCAGGCCACCCGGAGCTGCACCTCGCCCCCTGGGTCGGTGTACTTCATCGCGTTGCTGAGCAGGTTCATCAGCACCTGGCGCAGCCGCCGCTCGTCGCCCATGACCGATGTCGGGATGATGCCGTCCACCTCGTAGCCGAAGCCGAGCTCGCACTCGGCCGCCCGCAGCCGGAAGATCTCGGCCAGGTTGCCCAACAGCTCGCGGAGCGAGAAGTCTTCGATCCGCGCCTCGATGGCGCCGGCCTCGATCCGCGACAGGTCCAGCAGGTCGGTGATCAGGGTGAGCAGGTGTTCGCCGCTGCGCTCGATGACCGCCAGGCCATTGGCCTGTTTGTCGGTCAGATCGCCGTCGCGCTTGAGGATCTGCGCAAAGCCAAGAACAGCGTTCAACGGCGTCCTCAGCTCGTGACTCATGCTGGCCAGAAACAGGCTCTTGGCCCGGCTAGCCGCCTCCGCCTGCTCCATGGCCTCGCGGAGCTCCGCGGTTCGCTGCTCGACGAGCCGCTCCATGTTCTCGTAGACCATCGCGTTCTCGATGGACGGCGCAGCCTGCGAGGCGATGGTGGTCAGCAGGCTCAGGTCGGCCGCCACATACTCCCGCTCGACGGCGGCGTGGCCCAGCGCCAGGACCCCCAACAGGCCGTTGGGCGTGGCTAGCGGCGCCCAGAGGACGGCCTGTACCGGCGCTTCGTCCGCCACCGAGGCGAACCGCGAATCGGCTCGCAGGTCGTTGACCAGCTCTGGCTTGGGGTGCTGCCTGGCCAACCCCCAAAGGTGGTCGACGAACGCTCGGTCGTCACCGCTCTTCGTGGCGGTCACGATGGTCGCTTCTGCCTCGTCGTCGCCCGACTTCTCCAGGAGCAGGACTCCCCAGGTCTGGGGGATGACGCGCCCCGCTTCGGCCAGGGCGACGCTGAGCAGGTGCTGACTTTGCAGGGAGCCGGAGAGCTGCTCGGACAGCTTGTAGAGCAGCGTAATTTCGCGGTAGGCGCCCAGCGCCTCGGCGGCCAGGGCTTTCCGTACGCCCTCTTGCTCGACCCATGCCTTCAAGAGGCCCGCGTACGCGGCGACGCCCCGACCCCGAACTCCGCCGACCTTCGCCTCGTCCAGTGTCACCGCCGTGGTTGGTGCATCCGAGTCGACCGTACCGCGCGTGAGAAGGGCGCGTCCCTGGGGATCGACCACCTCGAAGGCCACCTCGGTCGCGTCGAACACGGCGTCCAGGGCGCTCGTCAGGGGCGTCCCGGCGCGAAGCAGTTTATTGAGTCGAAGGCGCCTTCGCACCGGCTACTCCAGCCCCAGGACCTTCAGCGCGTTGTCGTAGAGGACGTCCGGGTCGAACGGCTTGGTGATGTAGAGGTCGGCTCCCACCTCCTCGCCCTTCTTGCGGTCGACCTCCTGGCCCTTGGCGGTCAGCATCACAATGAAGATGTCGGCCTTCTGCCACTCCTTCTTGACCGTTCTGCACACGTCGAATCCGTTCATCCGCGGCATCATGACGTCCAGATAGACCAGTTGGGGGCTCTCCGACTCGATGAGCGCCAGCGCCTCCTCACCGTTGGAAGCCGTGAACAGCTCGACCCCTTCATCCTCGAGATCCTCCAGGCTCTGCTCGATGAGCTGAGCGATATGGGGCTCGTCGTCCACGATGAGGATCTTCTTGGTCATCCGTCGTTTCCTTCCTGCTGCTGTGCGAGTACGTAGAGCGGGGTCCGGGTCAACGCAGGCTCCGCCCGCAGCTCCTGCACGATGGCCTCGTGGCCGGGCACCGAGGCGTCGATGATGATGGTGTCGGGGGCCAACTCCAGGGCGCGTTTGACTGCCTGGGTGCCGATCACTTGCTCCAGCGCGTGCTCGCCCGAGCGCTTCAACGTCTGCATGAGCTCGCTGGTGGAGGCGCCGTCGCCCACCACCAGGACCTTCTTGTTGGCGTTGTCCTGGGTGGTGAGGGTCGCGACCTCGCTGAGTAGCGCCGCGGTCTCGGTCGGTTTCGCCAGATAGCGGTCGATGCCCAGCCGATAGCCGCGCTCCCGATCCTCCACGATGGAGTGGATCATGATCGGGATGTGGCTCGTCCGGGGGTCGTTTTTGAGCACTGCGGCTGCATCGAAGCCGTTCATCTTGGGCATCATGACGTCGAGGATGACCAGGTCGGGCATCAGCTCCTTGGCCCGGGCGATGCCTTCGAAGCCATCACGAGCCTCGCGCACGTCGTACCCGCCAGACTCGAGCTCCTGCTTGAGGTACTCGCGGATGGCAGGCTCGTCGTCCACCACCAGGACGACCCGGCCGGCGCCGTCACCGGCCTCGACCGCCGTCGGGCGATCCAGCCGCTGTACCAGGGCCTGCAGGTCGAGCTTGCTGCGGTCCCAGGCCGTCTCGACGGGTTCTTCGCCAGGCGCGTCGGCGCCCTCGGGCACGGGTAGGGTGAACGAGAAGATGCTGCCTTCGCCAAGGGTGCTCTCCACCCAGATGCGGCCGCCGTGGTGGTTCACGATCTGCTTGGAGATCGGCAGACCCAGGCCGGTTCCCTGCGGCTTGTCGGTCAGGGTGTCACCCACTTGCTTGAACTTCTCGAACACCTGGTCGAGCTGGTCGGGTGCGATGCCCGTCCCGCTGTCGGCCACGGACAGGACGATCGCGTCGCCGTCGCGTTGGGCGCGCAGGGTGACGGCACCTTCGTCGGTGAACTTGGCCGCGTTCGAGATGAGGTTGATGAGGACCTGCATCAGACGGTCGCGGTCGCCGTGGATCACCGGGAGGTCGTCGGCGACCTCGCAGTTCAGTGGGACCGTGCCGTCGGCGAAAAGGGCGGACGTCGCGGCCTCAACGCTGCTCACCAGCTCCGAGATGACCACGTCGCCCATGTTCCAGACGATGCGGCCGGCCTCCATCTTGGCGACGTCGAGCACCTCGTTGATGAGCTTGGTCAGCCGGTCGCCCTCGGCCACGATGATCTCGATGTTGTCGGTGACGCGCTTGACGGCCTTGTCGACCTTCGCGTCGCCCTCGGGCAGCCGAGGGAACAGCTGGCGCTTCAGGTTGCGGCGTATGATCTTGGTGAAGCCGAGGATCGAGGTCAGCGGCGTCCGAAGCTCGTGCGACACGTTCGAGATGAAGTCGGTCTTCATCCGGTCGACCTCTTTGGCCGCCGTGACATCCCGGATGATGGCCATGTGCCCAACCGGCTTGGCGTGCTGCGTGTCATCGGAGGCGATGGCGATGCCCGTCGCGATCCCGATCCGGTCGTCCGGCAGGGCGAGCTCGACATCCAGCGGCGCCGCGGACAGCCGCGCCATCTCCAGGGCTCCCCGGACAGCTTCTGGCAGCACAGCGTCCGCCTGATGCCCGATGACGGCGCCGGACTGGAGGTCGAACGTCTTGAGAAAGCTCGTGTTGACGAGCTTTACGGTTCCCGTCGTGTCGACCACGACGAGCCCGTCGGTCATGTGGTCCAAGATGGTGCGCAGGTAGCCGAGTGCTTCCTGTAGGTCGCGGTTCATCTCGAAGAGCTGCAGCGTCTGCGACTCGGCGATCTGCTCCGCCGACTTTCGCGCCGCCCGCTCTCGCGCGAGCCTCCGCTCGAGGCGTGCGACTATGGCGTCGTCAGCCATCAGGGCCGTTGGGTCATGGTGAAGCGGACCACCGTGCGCGGCTCGGTGGCGACGTTTTCTCTGGCGACGTCGATGCTCTCTTCAAAGTGGGCGATGCAGCCATGGATGAGCCCCTCCGCCAGGTCCCCGAAGGCTCGTTTGGAGGAGTAGGTCATCACGAGCTGACCCGGCACGCTGGTGTCGTACTCGAAGCTGGGCAGCTCGGCATCGGCGTAGAGCTTTCGTACCTCGACGTGGATGTAGCCTTCCACGTTCTGAAGGAAGTCGAAGGCCGACCCCACGTCGGCGAAGAAGTGGGGATATCCCTTGGCGAACCGGCCAAACAGATGCTTGCCGAACACCTTCAGCAGGTCCGGTACCGGCGTTTCCGTGTGCGCACTCAGGTGGGTCACCAACTGGACCATCTCTTCGTGGTCGTAGGTGCCGAGCGTCGTATAGACGCCGCCCGAAGGGAGGTCGGAGTCCTCGATGATGGTGTCGGCCATATCGGGCGAGAAGGTGTCCTCCACCATCTCCAGGAATTCGGTAAAAACAACGCCTTTCACGGCAGTCCTCCGGGGGGCGGGGCGTGACTGTCGGGCCTCCACCCGCGGTGGGTTGAGGGACGCCCATGGTGCCCTATAATCGGCCTCCTGTTGAGCGCACCCGAACAAGTCCCTGCCACGCTCCTCATCGTGGACGACATCCCGAGCAACCTCGAGGTGCTCGTGGACTTCTTCCTGGACCACGGGCTGGACGTCCTCGTGGCGACCAGCGGCGAGGACGCGTTGCGCAAGCTGGACCTGGTGACCCCGGACATCGTCCTGTTGGACGTCATGATGCCGGGGATGGATGGGTTCGAGACGTGCGAGCGTATCAAGGCCCGAGCCTCGACGGCGCAGACCCCGATCATCTTCATGACGGCGCTGACCGAGACCACCGCCAAAGTGCGAGGCCTCGAGCTCGGCGCTGTGGACTACGTGACCAAGCCGTTTCAGGTCGAAGAGGTGGCCGCCCGGGTCGACACCCATCTCAGGCTGCAGCGGCTGCAGCAGCAACTCGAGACGGCCAACAGCCGGCTCGAGCAGCGGGTGGCCCAGCGCACCCAGGAGCTCAAAGAGGCCCTGGAGGCGGTCGAGAAGCTCAAGGACCGGCTCCAGGCAGAGGTCATCTACCTCAAGGAAGAGCTCAAGCTCAGCCACAACTTCGAACACATCGTCGGCGAAAGTGCGGCGCTGCGGAAGGCGCTCACCAAGGTCGAGCAGGTGGCCGACACGGACGCGACGGTGTTGATCCTGGGCGAGACCGGGACCGGTAAGGAGCTCTTCGCGCGGGCCATCCACGAGCGCAGCGGGCGCAAACGCCGGCCGCTGGTCAAGGTCAACTGTGCGGCGCTACCGGGACAGACGGTGGAGAGCGAACTGTTCGGGCATGAGCGTGGTGCCTTCACCGGAGCGGTTGCGCAGCGAAAGGGACGCTTTGAGCTGGCTGACGGCGGCACGCTGTTTCTGGACGAGGTGGGCGAGCTTTCGCTGGAGACCCAGGCCAAACTGCTGCGCGTCCTGCAGGAGGGCGAGTTCGAGCGCCTCGGCGGGAGTCAGACGCGGCGGGTGGACGTCCGGATCGTGGCGGCGACCAACCGAGACCTGGGGCGGGCCGTCGAGGAGGGGACCTTCCGCGAGGACCTTTTCTATCGCTTGAATGTGTTCCCGCTAACGCTGCCGGCCTTGCGCGAGCGGACCGGCGACGTGGCCCTGTTGGTGCACTACTTCGTCACCAAGCTGTCCCGAAAGCTGGGGCGCACCATCGGCGCCATTCCCCAACCGGTCATGGACCGCCTGACGGGTTACCACTGGCCAGGCAACGTTCGCGAGCTGGAGCACACGCTGGAGCGGGCCATCATCATGAGCACCGGCGGCAAGCTGATGCTCGAGGATTGGCGCCCGCGCGCCAAAGCGCTTGCCTCCGAGGGTGTGCTGACGCTCAAGCAAGCGGAGCGCCGCCACATTCTGGACGCGCTCGAGCTCACGGGAGGCCGCGTCAGCGGTGAGCGCGGCGCGGCCAAGCTGCTCGACATCAACCCGAAGACGCTCGAGTCCCGCATGAAAAAGCTGGGGATCACGCGCAAGTCGACGTTCGGCTAGGGCCATGAAGTGCGTCATCGCCGGTGGTACCGGCCAGATCGGGCAGCATCTTGTCGCGCACTGGCGGGGGCAGGGGCACGAGGTCGTCGTTCTGTCGCGCGGCGAACGTGACGGCACCGTCGCATGGGACTCGGCGACGCTTGGCCCCTGGGCGCAGCACGTCGATGGCGCCGATGTCGTCGTCAACCTTGCCGGCCGCTCGGTGAACTGCCGTTACGACGCCCGCAACCGCACCGCCATCTACTTCTCCCGACTCGACAGCACCCGGGTGTTGGGCGAGGCCATTGCGGCGGCCGAGAAGCCTCCGCGCGTCTGGTTGAACGCCAGCACAGCGACCATCTATCAGCACGCTACGGAGGCCGAGGGTCCGCAGAACGAAGCCACCGGCGTCATCTGGCGCGGCGACGAACCCGGTGTCCCCGACAAGTGGCACTTCAGCGTCGACGTGGCGCGCCGCTGGGAAGCGGAAGCGATGCGGGCCAACACGCCCCAGACCCGGCGGGTGCTGCTGAGAGCCTCGATGGTCATGGACCCCTCGCCAGACGGTGTCTTCGACGTCCTCCGCGGCCTGGCAAAGTGGCGCCTCGGCGGGTTCCAGGGCAACGGCCGTCAGCGCGTGTCGTGGATTCACATCGACGACTTCTGCCGCGCCATGGACTTCATCCTCGACGACGACGCGCTGGAAGGACCCGTGAATGTCTGCAGCCCGAATCCGGTGACGAATCGGGACTTCATGCGGGGTCTACGTCAGGCGTGCGGTGTGTCGTGGGGGCTGCCGGCCATGGCGTGGATGCTCGAAGTTGGCGCCGTCTTCATGCGCACCGAGACCGAGCTGCTGCTCAAGAGCCGTTGGGTGGTCCCCACGCGGCTGCAACAAGCGGGCTTCACCTTCGAGCACCCGACCTGGCCCGAAGCCGCCGTCCACCTCGCGGCACAGTGAACCGCCTGCTGACACCACGCTGAATGCCTGCTCAGGCGCGTTCCAGGGCCAGCATGTCGCGGTAGCCGTCCACCAGGGGCCGGGGGCGGAAGCTCAGGTCGTCCTGGGCGCGGACCATGGAGTAGCTGCGCCGGATGGGCACCGGAACTGGGAGGACGAACCGCGGGGTGTGGCCGCCGGCCTGGCGGTACGCGTCGACGTGGGCGAAGAAGCCCCGGTCCAGCTCGGGCGGCGACGAGAGGTTGTAGGCCTTGCCGCTGGCCCGGTCGCCGCGCTCCAGCATGCGGCAGAAGGCGTCGCCCAGATCACCTGCATAGACGGACGGCAGATAGGTGCCGACGGGGAATGCGGAGGCCAGATGGGGCCGCATCAGGAGCTTGAACCACTTGGTGAAGCTGGTGCTGTCGTGGGCACCATAGATGGTGTGAGGTCGGGCCGTGGACAGGGCCAGGCCCTCGCTGTCGGCCATGCGCCACGCTTCGCGCTCGCCAATGGCCTTGCTGGTGGCGTAATCGTTGATGCGGCTGGGGCGCGCCGAGGCGTCCCGGAGCGGGTCGCCCTCGACGTAGAAGTGGCCCTTCTTGGGGGCGTAGACGGTGGCCGACGAGACATGCACGCAGCGACCGACGCCGGCGTCGACCATGGCCCTCAGCACGTTGCGGACGCCCTCGACGTTGGCATCGATGAGCGCTTGGCGGCCCTGGTTGCCGATAGAGACGAGGGCGGCGTTGTTCACGACCGCGTCGCAGCCGCGGAAGCCCTCGGTCAGGGCGGCCTGGTCCCGCAGGTCGGCCTTGCGCAGCTCGACGCCCGGGGTGTCCCGCAGCGCGGGGACCTTGTCCGGGTTGCGCACCACCCCGACCACCTGCGCCCCGTGTTCGAGGAGGCTGCGGACGATATAGCGGCCCAGGAACCCGGTGGCTCCGGTGACCGCGACGGTGGCGTCGGAGAGGTTCACGTCGAGGGCCTCAGGCGGCTTTGGCCTTGGGCTTGAGGGCGCCGTTGGTGGCCTCGTGCTCCTGCAGCCAGGCGACGGTCCGGCGGATACCCTCGTCGAGGTCGACCTTCGGGTCGTAGCCAAAGTCTCGGCGGGCCTTCTCGATGCTGAAGTAGTGGTGGGTGCAGATGTACTTGACGGCGAACCGGCTCATGCCGTTCTCGGCATCCAGCTTGCCGCCACGGAGCCGGTCGATGGTCTCGGCGATCCAGGCGACAGTGTACGCCACCGGGTAGGGCACCGAGCCGATCGGCTTGGCCAGCCCCAGCTGCTCCAGGATGGCCTCCACGAAGTCGAAGAACTGGCGCGGCTCGCCGTTGGTCACGAAGTAGGCCTGGCCAGCGACGACCGAGTCGAGGCTCAGCGCTTCCTCGGCCTTCATCAGCCCCTGGATGAGGTTGTCGATGTAGGTGAAGTCGCTGAACTTCTCGCCCCAGCCCACCTTGAACTTGAGCTTGCCCGAGCGGGCGCGGTCGAGGATGGCCGGCAGGAATCGGGTGTCGCCCGGGCCGAAGATGACGTGCGGGCGAATCGCGCAGGTAGCGACGCCCTTCTCGCCGTTGGCGGCGAGGATCATCTTCTCGGCGGCGATCTTGCTGTCGGCGTACGGCGCCTGGCTGATGGACGAGTACGGCAGGTTCTCGTCGCCGTTTTCGATGTCCTTGCCCTCGTACACCGCGCTGCCCGAGCTGACGTAGACCAGCTTGTCGACCCCGTGGTCCTGGCAGGCCCGCAAGATGTTGCGTGAGCCGTCGAGGTTGACGCTCCACACCACGTGCTCGTGGTTCTTGCGAGTGTGTACGATGCTGGCGTTGTGGAACACGGTGTCGTGGCCCTTCACGGTCTCCGAGATCAGCTCAGCGTCGCGGATGTCGCCGTGGATCCAGGTGACGTCGTCGCGGTGCGGCTCGCCGCTGAACTCGATGACGGTGACATCGTCGCCGCGGTCGCAGCAGGCGTCCACGAGGTGGCGGCCGACGAAGCCGCCTCCGCCAGTAATCAGGGTCTTGCGGGGCTTGGGCATGAGATGTCCTAAGGCTCTACGAGCTCTACGGAGGGGGTGCGGGCGGCGGCGAGCCGCTGCAGATGCTGTTCGGCCACGGAGGGCGGGCAGAACGCGCGCAGGAACTGGCGCTGGACGGCGTACACGACGTCGTCGATGGGGGTGACGCTGCCGGCTTCGACCCACTCGGCCAGGCGAATCTGGTGCATGGCGATCATGGTTTTGACCATGAGCTCGGGCGGGTCGTCGTCGAGCATCTCGCCGCCCTCGACGGCGGCGCGGAACATCCCGGCGGTGAGCGTGACGCCGCCGTTCCACAGGTCTACCTGCTCCTGGCTGCGCAGGACGCCGCCCGAGGACCAGGCCCCGCCCTCGCGCAGGTGCATGCGGAGGTAGTTGGGGGTGTCGGCCAGGAAGTGGATGTAGGCGGCCACCCCGTCGAGGATGGCGCTCAGCGGCGTCGAGCGCTTGGCCGAACCGACGTAGCGCATGGCCAGCGCCATCATCTGCTGACCGCGGAGGTCGTGGATGGCGCGGAACAGGGCGAACTTACCGTCGAAGAAGCGGTAGACGGTGGCCAGCGAGACGCCCGCCTCGGACGCGATGGTCGACATTTTGGTGGCGTCGTAGCCGGTGCTGGCGAACACACGCTCGGAGGCCTCCAGCAGCAGCTCTCGATAGGCGCTGTCGCGGGCGGCTTTCAGTTTGTCCCGGGCGGCGTTGGATGCCATGGCGGACGTCATGCAATTTCGGCTTGGTAATGTCAATTACTATCGGTGTGCCCGTGTCCGTGCCGGCTTGCAAGCGGGTTATGTGGAGAGCCGACACATGGCTTCGAGCAGGGCATGTGGAGAGCCGTGGCATCTTTACTATTACATGGGCTTCGCTCGCTTCGCTCGCTCCGCTGCGCGCGACCGAGACACGCACCTGCGCTCCTGCGGGCGCGAGGTTGATTGACGGCTGGCGCCGCCAATCAAGCTCGCGTCCTCGTTCGCTCCGGCACGTGTCTCGGTTGTTCGCGCGCCTATGTAGTGGCGAATCGAGGTAAAGGTCACATCGTGGGCCCGTCGATGTTGACTGAACATGTTCTAGTCGATAATTGCCATTACTGATCAGCCGGACCTGTGCTACACCCGCGGCCAACGATTACCGGCGAGAGGACGTCTGGATGACCGCCAACTACATCGACCAACACGAGCCACCCCCGTCGACCCTGGAGGAGGCCCGCAACCGCCGGGAGCGCACCCGGGCCAGCGGGCTCAGCCCCAACTTCTGGTACGCCATGGAGTTCTCCAAGGCCATCAAGCCGGGCGAGGTCAAAGAGGTCACCTTCTGGAAGCGCCCTATCGCGCTGTTCCGCGGCAAGGACGGCGCCATCAACGCCATCTCGAACCGCTGCGCCCACCGGCAGGTCAAACTGACCGCGGGTGAGGTCATCGGCTGCCGGCTCCACTGCCCGTATCATGGCTGGGGCTACGAGGGAGACGGGCGAGTAACCCACATTCCTCACGAACTCTTCGGGCGCGACATGCCCAAGTTCAAGGTCCACAGCTTCCCGGTCCAGGAGAAGTACGGCCTCATCTGGGTCTTCCCCGGCGACGCTGAGCTCGCCGACCAGGTACCGATGCCGCACCTGCCCGAGCTGCACGGCGCCAACCCCTGGCACTGCGAGCCCGTCGACTTCGAGTGGAAGGCCCATCACTCGATGGTCCTCGACAACGTCAGCGACTACACCCACGGCTGGCTGCACCGAAAGTACGAGCCCTTCCGGGATCCCGTCCTCACGCGCTGCGAGACCATCGGGGACACGGTCCACGTCGAGTACCAGACGACGATTGGGGCCGGGAAGGTCATCAACGCCTTCATGCCCCGCAAGCAGGTGTCGTCAAACTCGATTCACCTGGCCTACGAGTACCCGTACCACACGTCGAACACCGACGACTGGATCAAGCACCTCATCGTCACGGTGCCGGTCGATGAACGCAACAGTCGGGTATTCTTCATCTTCTACTACAAGTCGCTGAACATGCCCTTCTTCAATCGGCCCATCCCTCGGCCGCTCATGAAGCTGGCGCTGAATCTGGGCAACCGGTTCATGGTCAAGCCGCTTTTGCAGCAGGACGGCGACGTCCTGGAGATGGAGCAGACCGGCTGGGAGGACGCCTGGAACACGCCGTTGGCGGAGATGAACCCCATCGTCAAAGAGTTCCAGGACCTCACCATCCGCAAGTGGAAGGAATATGAGGACAGCGTCCGCGCCAAGACCGCCAAGAAGAAGCGTTCCGTAAGGTCCATCAAGAGCAAGGGAGCCACGGCATGAGCGTCTCCACCATCGCCCCCGACAAGGCCAAGACCGCCAAGAAGAAGAGCACCCGGAAGAAGGGCGCCAAGGTACAGGAGATCCCCTGCATCGAGCCGACGACCCGGGCCGAGCTGGGGACCGTACCCGCGGCCACGCCCGACGACGTGCGGGCCGCCGTCGCTGCCGCCCGGAAGGCGCAGAAGACCTGGGCCCGAGTGCCCTTCTCTGAGCGCCGCAAGGTGTTGCGCCTGCTCTCCGAGCGGTTGCTGGCCGATGCCGACGAGCTGGTGGAGGTCATCTGCCGTGACTCGGGCAAGACCCGCGAGAACGCCTTGCTGGGCGAGATCTGGCCCGTCGCCGAGAAGCTCAAGTGGACCATCGACAACGGCGAGAAGCACCTGCGCGACGAGCGCGTCTCGGCTGGGATGCTGCTCCACAAGAAGGCGACGATTCAGTACCCGCCGCTGGGCGTCATTGGCGTCATCACGCCGTGGAACTACCCGCTGCAGAACATCTTCGGGCCGGTCATCCCGGCGCTGTTCGCCGGCAACGCCGTAGTGGTGAAGGTCAGCGAGCAGGTGGCCTGGTCGTCGGCGAGGTTCGCCGCCATCTTCGATGATGTCCTGGGCCAAACCGGGTATCCAAAGGAACTTGTTCAAATCGTCCAGGGCTACGCCGACACCGGCCGCGCCCTTGTCCAGAGCGGCGTCGACAAGATCGTCTTTACGGGCAGCGTGCCCAACGGGCGCAGCATCATCGCCGACTCGGCCGAGACCATCACCCCGGTCATCCTGGAGCTGGGTGGCAAGGACTCGCTCATCGTGTGTGACGACGCACACATCGAGCAGGCGGTCCACGCCACCATGGCCGGGACCTTCATCAACTGCGGCCAGAACTGTCTCGCTGCCGAGCGCATCCTGGTCTACGAGACCGTCTACGACGACTTCGTGTCGCAGCTGACCACGCTGGCCTCGGGCCTGCGTCAGGGCGCGCCGCTGGAGTGCGACCCGAACGAGCCCGTGGACTGCGGCGGCATTGTTTCGCCTTACCAGGTGGACCTCATCGAGCGCCTCGTGAACCAGGCTGTCGACGAAGGTGCCCGCGTCCTCGTGGGCGGCACCCGGGTCCTGACCGATCAGGGTCAGTTCTTTGCACCCACGATTCTGGCCGATTGCACTCCGGACATGACCATCATGAACGAGGAGGTCTTCGGGCCCATCGTCTGCCTGGCCAGGGTCCGCACCGACGAGGAGGCCGTCGCCGTGACCAACGGGACGCCCTTCGGTCTTGGCGTGACCATCCTGACCAAGGACCGGAAGCGTGCCGACCGCCTGCAGCGGCAGATCGACGTCGGCAACGTCTCCATCAACGACTTCGGCATGACCTACATGGCCCAGTCGCTGCCCTTCGGCGGTGTGAAGGATTCGGGCTTCGGACGCCTCAACGGCCGTGAGGGTCTGCGGGCGATGACCAACATCAAGGCCGTCCTCGAGGACCGGTTCCCGGGCATGCACATGCCGGCCAAGCTCTACCCCGTGGGCAAGATGGACTATGCCATGTACCGCGGCGTCATCCGGATGCTTTACGGCCGCGGAGTCCAGGCGAAGGTCTCCGGGCTGGCCGAGACCGCCAAGGCCGCCATCGCCAAGTTCCGCGGGAACTAGGCGCTTGGCTCTGACTGTCCACGCGGCTCCCTCCTGCCTTGTGACCAATCAGGTCCGTGCTGGTGGTCACATGGTGGTCAGTGGGGCCAGTGCAGAGCCGTCGCATCGTAGGACGATCTCATTCGCCCCCCAAACCCCCCGCTGGGGGGCTTCCGCCCCCCTTCGGGGTGGCACCTCCGCTCCGTGCTCGTCGTCGCAAGCTCCTCCTGCGCTGTCGCTCCGGGCCATCCGACGGAGTCGGATGCGGACTGAGCGCGCGCCGTGGTCGGCGGGCGGTCCCAAACTCCCTGCCCGCGTCCGGAATTCAGCCTCAGTCCGGGCACAATCCTCCATGCGAGAACATCATGCGAACGTTTGATTATGTGGTTGTTGGTGGAGGCTCCGCGGGCTGTATCGCCGCGGCTGAGCTCGCTCGGACCGGCGCCACGGTGCTGATGCTCGAGGCCGGTGACGCCTCGGAGACCCACCCCGAGACACTGTCGGCCGATGGCTACAAGGACGCGTTCATCAACGACGCCCTGATGCACGAGCGTATGAGCGTGCCCCAGGACTACTGCGGCGGGCTGCAGAAGTTCATGGGCTCGGGCCGGGTCGTCGGCGGCAGCGGCGGTATCAACGGTATGGTCTACACCCGCGGCGCCAAGGAGGACTACGCCGAGTGGCCCGAGGGGTGGCGCTGGGACGATGTCGTGCCGGCGTTCGACGCCCTCGAGGATCGCATCCGTCCGCGCCCACGGCCTGCCACCGCATGGACGACCGCGGCGCTGACGGCCGCCACCCAGGCGGGCTTCCGGCGCAGCGACAACCTCAACGACGGCGACCTGTCCGGGGTCATGGGCTACGAGCACATGAACTACGACGGCGATCGCCGCCGGAACTCCTACGTCGCGTTCATCCAGGAAGACCCTCCGCGGACGCTGACCATGGAGACGGGCGCCCTCGTCGAGCGGCTCGTGCTTTCGCAGCAGAAGGGCACGCCCCGCGTCGACCGGGTCGAGTACCAGCGCGACGGCAAGCAGCTGGCGGTCCACGTCGCCCGCGAAGTGGTCATGGCTGCGGGCGCCCTGGAGACGCCGAAGCTGCTGATGCTGTCAGGCATCGGCCCGGCCGACGTGCTCCGGTCCCAGGGCATCTCGGTGGGCGTCGAGGTCCCCGAGCTGGGACGTAACCTGCACGACCACCCCAACGTGGCGCTGTTCTTCCTGGGCCGCAACGAGGTCGACTGCAACTACCCACAACTCTACGGCTTCCACCGGGCCAACGCGCTCAACGGGCTGCCTTCGTGGCAGTCGGACACCTGCTACGTGATGTACCCGGCGCGCTCGTCGCTGGTGCAGGCCAGCCAGCGGATGTTGCCCACGTTCATGCCGCCAGCCCTGCGCCACAACGGAACGATTCGTACCGGCATGCGCGCCGGGCTCCGCAGCGTCTTCTCGCTGCCGCCGGCCCAGTGGGTGCTCAACCGGCTGTACGGCATCGTGGTCATCCTGGGTAAGCCACACTCGCGCGGCAAGGTGACCCTGGCCAGCGCCCGGCCTCAGGATCAGGCGCTGCTGGACCCGGCCTACTTCGCCGACCCGCGGGATATGGAGACCATGTACCAGGGGGTTCGCCAGGCGCGTCGCATCGCGATGGCGCCGGCGCTGCGCGAGTGGGGCAACCAGGAGCTGGCGCCCGGCCCTTGGCGCGACCGGCGCGACGCCATTGTGAGCTGGATCGGCCGGGCGGCCATGACGACCTACCACTACGCGGGCACATGTCGCATGGGACGGGACCGTCAGGCGGTTGTCACGCCCGAGTTGGCGCTCAACGGTGTTGCCAACATTCGCATCGCGGATGCATCGGCGGTGCCGACGACGCCAGTCTCTGCGATGAACGCACCCAGCATGCTCGTGGGCTACCGCGCCGCCCAGTTCGCGGCGCAGCAGCAGGAGCGGCGAGCGAGCGCTTAGGGACCCGTCACCGTCTTGGTGCAGAGCAGCGTGTTGTGGGTCTCGAGGTCCGAGCCCCAGATGATCTTGGCCGTGCTGTCCCAGTTCACCTCGTCATACCCATCCTTGGGACTGACGGCGGCTTCGCTGTGCTCGACAGCATTCGGCCACGCGCTGGTGTCGTAGCCTGATGCTTTCCAACCCTGCGGCTCGTCTTCGGCGCTGAACTGGCAGGTCGTCGACGGGTCGGCGTCCTTCTCGCAGGACGGGTTGAGCGGTGCCTCGTGGATGACTTTGCACTTCCAGCTGCTGTCGGTGACCGCTACGAGGCTTCCCGAGGCGTCCTTGAACTGCGCAATGAAGCCGCCGTCGCCCATCTGCTGCTTGGCCTGTCCGATGTACTCGAGGCCCGAGTCGTCAGCCTTGTAGTCCTTGACGATGAAGTTGAGCGTGAACGGGTAGGTGGCCTCGAAGCAAAAGCTCTCCTTGTTGAAGGAGCGCTCGGTCGTGATGGGGACCGAGTCCTCACCGACGAGTGCGTCGTCGACGTACATGGCAAACCAGTTGTCCACCCATATGTCGGCGACGAAGTCGCAGGCACCTCCCGATGGGTTGGTGGGTTCGCTCACGTCGGCATCGTCGCATGCCCCAAGGGTGAGCGGGGCGATGATGGCTGCTGCGGACACAAGGGTCGTGAATAGCTTCAAGTGAACTCCTTCGTTCGTGGTCGTCGCGCACATGGTGCAACCGGTGCGCCAAGAAGGGAGATTATGATGTTGGTGGGTTACGACCGTCGGGAGCCGCGATGTCCGGGACAGGTCCGGGACCATCGACGCCTAACTGGACGATGGTCGGGTGATGAGCCAGGCCGATACAGACACCCCGATCACCACCAGGATGACGCGCGGTATCGGGGCGGTGACGGCGAACACCAGCGTCAACGTGAACGTCACGATGATGAGCCCGACCGCAGCGATCTTGGCTTTCACCGGGATGCTGCCGCTGGTCTGCCAGCGGTAGACCAGGGGACCGAAGACGCCGTTGCTCAGGATGTAGTTGTAGAGCCGCCGCGAGGACTTGGCGAAGCACCAGGCGGCGACGATCATGAAGGGCGTGGTCGGCAGGACCGGCAGGAACGCGCCCAGAAGACCCAGGCCGAGGGCCACGACCCCGGCGGAAGCCCAGAGCCAGCGGGCGAGGGCGGGGCGTTGCAACGAGACGTCGCCGGAGTCACCAAAGCGCCCCCGCTTCGATGCCCACTCCAGGCGCCAGTCGTCATCGTTCGCCACGCCCCATCCATCGCAGCCCGGCGTGCGATACGCAACCGGGTGCCCTATGCTCGGGTCATGCTCCGCACCTATCTTGTCGTTCTGGTCCTTGTCGCACCTCTGTGTTTGTTCGGGTGTCCCGAAGAGACCGCGTCCAGTCCTGACCCCGTGGCCGACGGCGCCGCCACGTCGGACGCAGACGCCTCCGCCCCGGACGGCACGGGCAACCCCGATACGGCCGTGACCCCGGATTCAGGGGCGCCGGATGCCGTCCCGACGCCGGATACCACGCCGGACGCCGTCGTCACGCCAGACCCGGGCACCCCCGACGTGCCGGTCACCCCCGACGTGCCGGTCACCCCCGATGCGACCCCCGACGGCACTGGTCCGGATGCCCCGGCGCCGGACGCGACGACGGATGCGCCTGCGTCGACGGGAGATTGGGAGGATGACTTCGCCGGCACCGGGCCTCTGATGGGCTACACCACCAACAACCCCGACAGTCTGCCGGTCGTCGGTCGCGTGGATGGCCGCTACCGCGCCGAGCTGACCGACAACACCGACAACATCACGCTCCACTTCAACCAGGACCAGGGACGTCTGGACGCCAAGCTGCTGAGTTTCCCGTTCGACGTCGTCGCGCGGAACATCGGCATCGGCACCCTCGACGACTCGCAGCAGGCTCCGACCGGCAACGGCAACCCCTACATCTTCGCCGGTGTTCAGGTGCACGTGACGGACCTGGATGACCGCAACAGCTCCCACGTCGTGGTCGGCCACCGGGGCGGCACGCACTTCACGGTGGAAGGCAAGCACACGCTCAACGGCGACTCGAGCGTCAATGATGATGGCGCCAACATCGTGCCCGACGGCCGCGCCGACATCCGCATCGTGGGCAACGCCGACCGCACCATCACGGTCTACTGGCAGGTACCGAACCTCGATCCGGGGGTCCAGGCCGACAGCTGGAACCTCTACCGGGGCACCGGCGACCTGCCGCCGCCTCATCCGACCTACGGGGATCAGGTCTACGTCGGCCTGATCACCTATGCGTATCAGTATGGCGGCATCCCGTTCGTGGGCACCTGCGACGGCCTCGAGGGCGGCTCGCTCTAGTTCTCGGGCGATGGCTGTAGAGCCAGCTCCGAAGCGAGAGTGCTCCAGATCGTGTCGGAGACCAGCTGGCGATTGGCGTTCATGTCGTTGAGGAAGACCGTCACGCAGATGCCGGATTCCGGGTGAACACCCATCTGCCCACGTGAGCGGAAGGACCCGCCTACGTGGCCGGTCTGTCGCAGGCCGCCGTAGCTGAGCGTGCTGATGCCATGCATGTAGTCCACGTTCCCATCGGCCCGCTGGTACGAGAACTCGTGCATCACGGCCAACGACTCCGCGCTGACCACCTTCCCGGGGTTCAGGACGGCGCGCAGGAACCGACAGACGTCGGCCCCGACGCTGTAGATGCCAAACGCCGACCACGCCCAGCTGGGGTCGAGGGCGTCGGCGTCGGGTATGGGCTCTCCTTCCCTGAATCCGAGGCTGTAGTCGTTCGTCGGCGACGGGTCTCCCCAGACGTAGGTGTTGACCAGACCCATCGGTTCGACGATTCGCTCCTCCAGAATCTCGGCAAAGGGCTTGCTCTCCAACGCCTCAAGGAGAAGTCCGATGACGATGAAGCCGGTGTTGGAGTAGGCCCCCTGGCTTCCGGGTTCGAAGTCGAGGCCCTCCGCCACCGAAAACGCCACGATCTCCTCGGGGGTATACGGCGTCTTGCCCTCTACCAGGAGGAAGAGTGTGTTGGACGTGAAGTTGGCCAGTCCGCTCTGGTGGCCGAGCAGATGTCGGATGGTGATTCGCTCGTCGAGCCCCAGGTCGGGGAGGTGAGTCGTCACCGCGTCGTCCAGGCCCAGTCGTCCTTCCTCGCGCAGTTGCATCACCATCGCCGTGACGAAGGTCTTGGTGGCGCTGGCGATGTTGATGGCGGTGCCGGGTTCCATCGCCACGCCCTCCGATCCACTGGCCTCGTCCCACTTCCCGGTACCCCAGACGGCGGTCCAGGGTTCCCACTCCGCCGAGCTGATCGTGAGCCAGCCTCCAGGCGCGCCGGCGTCGGCCATGACGGCGTCGAAGGCGGTCAACAGCGTGCCGGCCAGGGCCGCAGGCAGCGGCTCTTGGGTCGTTGGAGCGTCGGTTGGCGAGGGTTCTTCATCGGCACACGAGGGCGCCAGCGCCATCAGCCCGAGGACCGCCACAAGTACGCGTAATAGCTGCATACCGCCGAGCCTGAAGGAGGACGGTCTCCGCCACAAGGGCTCAGGGAACCGAAGGTGCTGCCACGGGATCCGGCGACGACAGGCCGGTTGCCTCATTGCCCAGCTGCTCGTCCAGGTTGGCGCCCGCGCAGCTGATGTTGCGGTCCGATTGCATGAAGCAGGTGTGGTCCCCGCCCGCAGCCACCTGGATCAGGCTGTTGAGGCCCACCGTCTGAGGCGTCACTTCGGTGGCCGGGAAGCTTCCGAAGCCCAGCTGGCCCAACTCACCATAACCCCAGCAGCGCACCTGGTTGCCCAAGCGCGCGGCACACGTATGGGTGGCGCCAGCGGTCAGTGATGTGGCGCTGGTCGCTCCAGTCACGGCGCTGGCCGTGAGCACACCCGGAGGCGTTCCGTGGCCGAGCTGTCCGTTGGTGTTGTCGCCCCAGCACCGCGGCTCGCCAGAGACTGTCAGGACGCAGGCGTGGTCTTCACCCGCTACCACCTGCACAGCGCCGTCGACCAGCGGTGTGGGAGTCGCTGCCAAGACCAACGTGCCGGTGTCATTGCCAAGACCAAGCTGCCCGGCCGTCTCGGTCCCCCAGCAGACGTTGCTTCCATCGGCCATCACCGCGCAGCTGAAGCCGTCGCCAGCGGCGACGTCCACCGCGCCAGTGACGCTGCCCACCACGTTCGTGCCGCTCATCGCCACCGTATCTCCGGTGCCCAGCTGTCCCTCACCGTTATCGCCCCAGCAGGCCACGGTCCGGTCCGCCAGGATGGCGCAGGCGTGGCGCTTGCCGACCGCCAGCCGATGGGCGCCGACGATGCCGGTGTCCGTCGGGGGCAGCAGCGTCGCCGCCGGGCTCCCGTCGACCTGTCCGAAGTCGTTGAAACCCCAACACTGAATCGTCCCCGCCGCATCCAACGCGCACGCGTGGTTGACGCCAAAACCGACCTGCTCGAAGCCGCCGCCGCCGGACGCGGGGATCTCCACGGCCTCGAAGCTCGCGTCGCCACTGACTGCGTCACCCTTGAGACCACTGCCTCCACTGCCCCACAGCCACAGCGTTCCTGCCGTGGTGATGACCCCGGAGACCGCAGGACCAGCGACCACACGTGCGGGCTGTGTCATCGCTGGAAGCCCAAAGGACTGCGGCTCCGAGTAGTCACCGTCGGTCCCGGCGCCCAGGCCCAGGTTTCCGCCCGCGTTGAGGCCCCAGCAGAACGCCTGGCCGTCCGCCGACCAGCCGCAGGTGCTGTTGTTGCTGGCCGAGATGCCGACGTAGGTGTGGCCACCGGCGACCTGGATACGGGACGGCTTCGGGACCGTCGTGCCGTCGCCCAGCTGACCGTTGCCGTTGGCGCCCCAGCAGAAGGCGTCGCCGTCTGCCTGCAGGGCGCAGGTGTGCGCGTCTCCGCCCGTGATGGCGACCACGCCACTGAGCAGCTGAACGTCGGTGGGCGCATCCACGGTGGCTGTGACCAGGCCCGTGCCCAGCTGACTCGACCCATTGTCGCCCCAGCAGCGCGCCGTGCCGTCGTCGAGGATGGCGCAGCTGTGTCGTGCGCCTACGCCAATGGCCACCACTGGCCCGACCTCGGCCTGCACCGCGACACCGAAGTGACTCGCGGCGCCGTTGCCGAGCTGGCCCTCGTCGTCGCTGCCCCAGCACCAGACCTGACCGGGCAGGGTGATGGCGCAGGTGTGGTCATCGCCGGCCGCGATGGTCCGGATGCCGGTCGCCCCCACGGGGGCCACGGGAACGGGGTTGTGATTGAAGTTGCCGTCGCCAAGCTGTCCAGCCGTGCCAGCACCCCAGCACAGCAGGCCGCCATCGGTCAGCAGCGCACACGTATGGTTGGCGCCGACCGCCAGCTCCCTGGCGACCTTGCCGCCCAGGGGCACCTCCAGCGGGTCGACGTTGCCGTTGGCGCCGGTGTTGGAGGTCTGGCCCAGGGTGTTGTCCCCCCAGCAGTAGACACTGCCCGTCGAGGTCAGTGCGCAGGTGTGCCCAACGCCGACGCCGACCGACACGACGTCGGACAGGCCCGGGACCAACTCGCCCGGTCCCTCCGTGTTGGCGTTGGCTCCGGGGGTGCCCAGCTGCTCGTCGTCGTCGACGCCGAAGCAGGTCACGCCACCCTCCACCGTCACCGCGCAGGAGTGCGAGGTGCCAACGGCCAGCTCCGCGGTGCCGGCGCTGGTCATGGTGCGCCCCGTGACCGGTCCGACGATGTCGCCGGTGTTGCCGGCGGCGTCGACCGGGCGGCCCCAGGCGTAGTAGCGCGTGTCCTCGAGGAGGGGACTGTTGAGCGGGAGCTGACCGTCGCCAGTGGCGGTCGGGGTGTCGCTCGCCGTGAACGGGTCGCAACCGGTGGGGTCGGCGCTAATGCAAACCTGAACCCCCAGCTGGTCGATGGTGCTGACGTTGTCGGTGAGGCTGCCGTAAACCACCGAGGCCGACGTCGGGCTGGTGGCCGTGAGGGTCACCAGCGTCAGGCTAGGCGCCGTGTCGTCGTGCATCCAGCTGGCCGCCGTACCGCAGTTCGACGAGTTGCCGGCCAGGTCGGTCTGGCGTGCGCTCACCGGCGTGACGGCGTTGGCGGGGAGGGAGACGGGCACGGAGAAGCTACCGTCGTTGGCCACCTGTCCGCTGGCCAGCGCGGTGCCGCTGCAGTCGGCGCTGGCGAAGACCTCTACCAGGGCGCTGGCCTCGCCAGTGCCCGTGGCGTTCGTGTCGGTGGCGCTGGTGGACGGTGAGCCGGGGTCGAAGGCACCCAGCACCGGCGCATCCGGCGTGACGTCGTCGTGGGTGTAGGTGACCGCCGGAGCGCATCCCGAGGCCTGACCAGCTGCGTCCCGCGACCAGGCGCTGTAGACGTTGTCGCCGTTGAGCGTGGCCACTGTCTGGGCGAAGCTGAAGTCGCCTGTGGTGGCGTCGGCCTGGGTCGTGTCGATGGCGGTCCCGTTGCAGCTGTCGTTGTCAAACAGCTCCACGTCGGCCCCCGCCTCGGCGGTGCCTGTCAGGGTGATGTCGGCGGCGCTACCTGCGCCGGGATCCACCGCCAGAGTGGGAGCGATGGGCGCGTTGTCGTCGTGGGTGTAGTCGATCCCCGTGTCCACGCACTCCGAGGGGTTGCCGGCGGCGTCGGTGGCCATCACGTAGATACGCGTGGTGGCGTTGAGTGGAGCCGCGAAGCTGATGGTGCCGCCGTCGGCCAGGTCGGACGCAGGGCCCTCGCCCAGCAATGCGGTGTCGGAGCAGGCGGCGTCGGAGTGGACGCTGACCCGGGAGCCGTCCTCGGCGCTGCCCGCGATGGTGGGGTTGGGCTCGGGGCTGGGGCTCGTGGGCGCCACCGCGGTGACCGTGGGGCCGGCGGGGGCCGTGCTGTCCTCGATGTACTCGAAGCTGTCCGGGGCGCACCCGGAGCTGTTGCCGGCGGCGTCGATGACGATCGCCCGGAAGAGCGTGGTGCTGTCATCCGCCACGTCCACCGAGACGCCGGCGTTCTCGTCCAGCAGCGGGTCGGTGCGGGCTTCTACTACCGGAGTGCCCTCGCAGGTTTCGTCGGCGTAGACGACGAGCTCTGCGTTGGGCTCGGCGGTGCCGAACAGCTTCAGCGTGTTGGCGTTGCTCGGGGACGCTGGCGAGCAGCTGATGAACACCGCCGGCTCCGGCGGGATGTCATCGTGGGTGTAGGTCAATGCCCCTGAGCAGGGGGACAGGGACCCAAACGACCGTCGCGCATTGGCGCTGATCGGGGTCTCGACGTTGGGCGGCACGTCGAGCTGCAGCGAGAAGGTGCCGTCTTCGCCCACCTCCACCTGGCCCAGCTGAGCCCCGGTGCAGTTCGCGGTCCCGTAAAGGATGACCGTGGCGCCTTCGACAGAAGTGCCTTCCACCATCGGCTTGGCCACGGGCGAGGGGCCGTCCGGGGTCAGCCGGGTCAGCGTAGGACTGGGCGGGGTGGCCGTCGGATCCTCGGGCTCCTCGAAGACCTCGCAGGCCGACAGGGCGGCAAACGCGGTGAGGGACAACACTCCCACGAGACGTGTAGGACGGTTCATGCGCACAACTCCAAGACCAACCGTTCGAGCACGGTAGTGTCGTCCAGTCCGGCCGACTTCAAAAAGAAATCACTCGCATACAGGTTCTCGACAGCCAGTCGCAGCGCCCGCTCGTCGAACTTGCGGGACTGCGCCCACAGTTTCTTGGCCTGAAACGGGTGCAGCTTCAGCTGCTTGGCCAGCCGGTCCTGGCTCAGGCCCTGCCGCTGGCCCGCCCACACCTGCCACAGCATCCGGTAGTGCCGCATCAGCATGGCGAGGATCCGGATGGGCTGTTCACGATGCTCGAGCATCGCGTTGAGATGGCTCAGCGCCGGCTGCAGGCGCTTCTCGCCGACGGCATCCACCAGCTCGAAGATGCTGTGGGCCCGGGTCGAGGCCAGGACCTCTTCGACGGCGTCGGTGGTGATGGGCTTGTCCGGGCCGACATAGAGGCTCAGTTGGTCGACGACCAGGCGCAGCTGCAGAAGCGTGTTGCCGACCAGCTCGCCCACGAGCCGGGCCGTGGGGTTGTCCATCGGATGGCCCAGGGCGCGGGCCTCCGCCTGTAGCCAACCGGGGACCTCGCGTTGCTTGAGCGGGTTGAACGTCAGGATGGTGCCGTGCTTCTTGATGCGCTTGGACAGTCGGCTACTGCCGTTGAGCTTGGTGGCCACCAGGATCAGGGTGGCGCCAGGCTCCGGTTTGTCGGCGTACTCGGCCAGCTCGTCGCGGTCTGCGCCTCGCTTCTTCTCGTCGAGCCCCTCAGCGGCGCGCACCACCACCGCCGTCTTCGGATTGAACAGCCCGATGGCGCGGCACGCACCGATGACGTCCTTGGCCTTGGTGCCGCTTTCGGCCAGGTCCAGCCGGGTGACGGACATGGCGTCGTCGGGGTCGCCAATGGCGTGTTGCAGCACCAGGCGCACCGCCTGGTCCACCATCAACCGCTCCTCACCCTGGATCAGGTAGGTCGGCTTGGTGCCCTCGCTGCCGAGCTGGTGGTCCAGCGCCCGTAGGTTCGACATCTACGACCCTCTTGCTCCATCCATCCGTGTTGGGGACCTGTAGCATAGACGGGCTGAAGGTGCCGGCGCCAGGGGGAGGTGTCGGCGCGCGCCCCGCTGGTGCGCTCGCAGCGGGGCCCATCCTCAAACCGCATGGCGTTTGCTTTCCGCATGGGCGGAAAGCAGCAGCGCTTGTGACGGATGCATCCCGCCCGCGGTCAGGCGGCTCTGGCGGCGGCCTCGTTCGGCGGCGACAGTCGCGCCAGATGACGGGCGAAGCGCCACATCACCCAGAGGTGAGCCGGCGCCTGGGTCAACTTGTAGATGAACCAGGGCAACCGCGGTTCGAAGTCGTGGATGGCAGCGATGACGCAGTCGCTCTCCGGGAGGCTGCGGAACTCGAGGCGTCCTCGGCGACCGCCGGTTCGGGCAAGCAGACCGCCGGTGATGTACAGCAGGGTGCGGTCGGGCGTGGAGCGTTCTTCGGAGAGTTCCAGCTGCAGGAGTGGGCGAGAGACCCCACGGACAAAGAACCGTGCGACCGGCCCGCTCACCTCTACCTTGATGAAGGGGCGCATGCCCTCGGGGAGCCAGCGCAGGTACTCATCGGCGACCCAGGCGGCGCTGCGGTGGACAAAAGGCAGGCGCTGGATCGACCGAACGTCCGGCGGTCCCTCGGGGGCAGCCGGGGGCTTCTTGCGTGGCTTCGCCGGCTTCTTCTTCCCGGCGGTCTGGCGCTCGCCTTCAAGGGCTTCGGCGATGGCCTCGTCCAGGTTCAGGCCCGGCACGCCGAGCCGCTGCTGGTGCGTCAGATCCGACGCCAACATGGGGTGGCTGAGGCTTTGGATCAGGGGCTTGATGAGCTCCATCGGGGTCGAAGTGACGAGGCTCACCCAGAGCGCGGAGAGCTTCGGGGTCAGCACCGGCACCGGGCGGATCTTGGGGCGCCGCCCCAACATATGTTCGGCCGTCCGCTGCATCAGCTCGGTGTAGGTCACCACGTCCGGGCTGGCGATGTCGTGAGTGCCCCCCTGGGCCCCAGGCGTGGTCAGGGTGCGGGAGATGATGTCCACCACGTCGCGCAGCGCGATCGGCTGGGTCGGCGTGCGGGTCCAGGCTGGGCCGAGCATGGTCGGCAGGCGCTTCACCAGACGGGTGACGATACGGAACGACGAGCCGTGAGGACCGATCACCAGACCTGCGCGTAGCGTCGTTACCCGCATGCCGTAGGCGGCGAGGGCGACCTCGACCTCGCGCCGGCTTGCCAGGTGGGTCGACAGGTCGTCGTCGTCGGGCAGCTGCGGCACGATCCCACCCAGGTACACCGTGTGTTTCACCTGGGCGCGCTTGCAGGCACGGGCGAAGTTGTCCGCCAGGACCAGGTCCATGTCCTCGAAGCTCGCCTGCGTCAGGCGCGCCGAGGGAAGCATGGAGTGCACCAGGTAGACGGCCTGGTCGGCACCGTCGACGGCGCGCTCCGCGTCCAGCAGGGAGAACAGATCGCAGGGGCGTCCCTCCACCAATGGATGGACGATCGGCGGACGTCCCGACCGGGACAGCGCCAGGACGCGGTGACCTTGGTCCGCCAGCTGCTGACACAGATGGCGGCCAACGAAGCCGGACGCGCCGGCAATGGCAATCGTGGATGGCACGTCTCTATTGATGCGCTTTCCTGCCGGAAGATGGGCTTGTAACCCGAATGAAATTTCTACTTGCAGGTGTAACCTCTGCTCGCTACATTCGAATCAACCAGGTCTCTCCCCAACGAGCCCTACGCATAGCGACCCGCGACGCGCCAGACGTGTCCGGCGTCGAGTCGAACAGCAGTGTCTCGCGACGAGACGCGGCCTCAATGCGCAAAGGTGCGCCGAGACCCGTCCCTGCCGACATGCGAGACGCCTGCCCAACAAACGCATCCGCGCTGCCGACGCGCCAAGAGACGACGAAGACCATGCAGTTTTCGGCGGGCGGAGTGGTGCGCGCTGTTCGACCACGGACCCTGTGCCCGCCCCCGCGGGCTGCGCCGGGTCGCTTGGCGAGGTGTGTGTTGGAGGGGGCCGCTCTCTCCCCCCAACGACATCGAGGTATCCACCATGAAGCCCAAGCCCAAGCCCAAGCTCAAGCCGATGAGGAATCATCGCAGCGCGGAACGCACCAGGCTCGTTCGCGCCGCGTTCAACGCCAGCCTCTGCCGTGAGGGGAGCACTCCTTCGGCGGTTCGCCACGCCGTCGCAGCTCGGGCTGCAGCATTGGTGCTGTGCGACGACCCGGCCGACGAGCCGTGGATGACCGAAGACCTGCAGCAGTTCGTGTTCACCATGGTGGAGGCGCCCGTGCTGGCTGACCTGCGCCGGTTGGTGGCGGGCGGGCGCTCCGAGGACGAGGTCTTCGAGCTCGCCGTGGCCGCCGCGGTAGGGCTCGGGAGAGCGCGCTTCGAACAGGGGCTGGCGGTGCTCGAGGACGTGGCTGTCCACGACCTTCAGCCGAACCCGGGAGTTGCGGCATGAAGCTCGACACCATCACCGATGAGCCAGGCATGCGGGGCCGCTTCAAGTTGCTGGCGTTCCGCGCGATGTCCCGGGGCGCCTCGCCTCCCGATATCATCCGCCTGTTCCTGTACCGGCCGGACTTGTTCGGTCGGCCGATGGCGACGTACCTCGACCGCGTCCTGCGAGGGGACTCCTACTTCAGCGTCGGCGAGCGCGAGCTGCTGGCGGCGTGGGTGTCGATCCTCAACCGCAGCGCCTTCTGCTACGGCAGCCACCGCGCCGTGGCCGTCCGGGCGCTGGGCGAGGCAATGGTCGAAGCGGCATTGATGTCCCCAGAGAAGGCCCCCATCCCCGACCGAACCAAGGCCGCCATGGCGTTCCTGCGCCGGATGGTGCTGGACCCCGGTGACCTTCGTGCGGCCGACGCCCGGGCGGCCGTCTACCGCGGCCTGTCGCTGGAGGCCCTCGACGAGCTGGTCCACATCGGGACCCTGTTCTGCACGCTCAACGCCCTGGCCGACGCCCTCGGGTTCACCATCCCGTCGACGTCAGAGTTCGCGCGCATGAGCGCCCCCTTTCTCAAGCACGGCTACAAGGTCGTGTAGCGGGTCACGTCTGTCGCCCTGTCCCAGCACGGCGGCCGGCGTTCGCGGCGCATCCGAGAATTTCCCTCTCTCATAGCCCACAGGTCTGTCGGGTGCGCCGCTTCTTTCTCCTTGGCTCTTTAAGGTCCTTTAACATGCACCCTCTTTGATATCGATTGGTTGCACGTTCGTTGGGCGCGCTACGGACACATCAGGGACAGCGGCGACCGCCTGGGCGAGCCCGAGCGCCAGCCGCGGATCGAGGTACCGCCCTCGGGTCGCCAGGTCGTGTCCAACGAGGTACGCCACGGCTTCATCGTCGACCTGGAGCGCCTTGAGCCCGCTCACGAAACCCTTGCGGAAGGCGTGAGCCTGCTGCCGTTTCAGCCGACCAGGTGGAGCCCACACCTGCTTGCGGACGCCGGAGGCCTCCCAGGCCTCGGTTAGGCCGTCCATCCAGAAGCGCCGTGAGTGCGACGACAGCAACAATCCATCGCGCCGGCCCCATCCAGCCAAGCGGGTGATGAGGTGGGGACTCAATGGCAGGACCCGGCCGTGCGCCTTCTCTGCTCGACTCTTGCCCAGCTCGCCCCGGAAGTGCAGCTCCTGCCGCTCAAGGTCGAGGTCACCCCACTCCAGCCGGACACACGCTCCAATCCGTAGCCCGGTGAACCGCATCAGAGTGCACAGCCGGGCATGGTCGTCCGACGGCGCCGCATGGATCGCTGCGTCCATCTCCTCCCAGGTCGGGGCCACCGTTGTCGGCTTGGGCGGATCGTCAGGCAGGGCGACCTTGCGCGGCCGGGGGATGACCTCGCCCCAGTCGTCATGGTCCCAGGCCCAAGCCCAGAACCCCTGCACGGTTCGCATGTACTGGTTGCGGGTGCCGGCGGAGACGTCGTTGAGGTCGGTGGCGTACCACTCCTCAAGCAGCGCCCGCGACAGGACATCCGGGGGCACATGCTCGCCCCACTCCTCCTCCAGCCATCGCAGGAGGCGTCCGAGTGTGACAGCGTAGGTGGTGGCCGTTGCCACGGAGCGCACCCGACGGAGGTGGGTAATCCACGCCTCCGCGATCACCCTCAGTCCCGCCCCCTCGCCAAAGCGACGAGGCTGCCACCGCTGCCCGCAGGCGTGGGCCGTTTCGATCTCGAGCTTGATCCGGCGCGCCGTCGCCGCGTCCGGGCACTGGTGCCGGTACTGCCGGTGCCCCTCGCGCCACCGGACGCTGTAGCCGTTCCCTCGCTTCTTGATTGTAGCCACTGGCCTACCTCCTGGAACCATCGGTCGAGCTTGCTGGCATCCCAACGGTATTCCGCTCTCGGACCGCTCGAAAGACGGACCCATGGTTCGCGGAGTCCTGCCAGGCGTGACTCGGTGCGCAGAGTCGCCAGCTTCCGTACGCTGATGCGGAGGTGTTTAGCGGCCTCCTCGGTGAGGAGCCAGGTGGTCTGCGTCTTTGTGCTCACTTCGCGGCCTCCCGATCTGTCCTGCCCATCATCCACAGCCACAGCTCAATGGCTGCGACCTTGGCCTTCTCCAGGCTCGGCGCACACCCCGCCGCGACTCGCACACCGACCGTGTAGAGCCAGCCTTCTGCCGAGGTGAAGAGCCACACATGGGCCACGAAGTTGCCGTTTATCTGGAGACCCCACCGGCCCTCATCGAGATGCACCCACATCCATGGCACGGACTCCCGCCCATGAAAGCGACAGGTGTACTCCTGCCCATCCAAGGCGTAGGAACCCGCGCCCTTGCACACTGGGCAGTCTTTAGGGGCCTGCATCGCCCGCCTCCCGCGCAGCCTTGCGCGCCTCTGCCAGGGTGGGTGCGGTGCCCCAGGGCGACGGCCGTCCATCGATCTCCCACGTCCAGTGGGTGTCGTGCTGGTAGTACGTCGCCCAGTCGTCCCAAAGCACCAGCTGATCATGCTGTGTGCGGGCGGTGTCAACCTCCAGCCCCCGCGCCTCCCGCTCCATCACCACCGCGCGAGCAGCGGCACGGGCAGCACCGAGTGAGCCACGGCCGAAGGTCCAGCCGTGCGCGATGTTGTTCTTCCCGGGCTTGCTCCGGTACACCTTCCAATGCGCCCCGCCTCTGAGCTGGGTCGAGTAGTCGCACGTCCAGCCTTCAATGGTCTCGGTGTAGGAGCCCTTGCCCTGCTTCGTCAGTCCCTTGCAGCTCATTCCAGCAGCCCTCTGATCGTCTGACGAATGGCGTCGGCGATGATGCCCGTCACGAGCTCCTTCAACTCATCGCGGCGCGCCTCACTCAGGTTCGCCAGCTCATGCTCCATCCATTCGAAGATGTCTTCAGTTGCCTCGGCAGCATTGTCATGGGTGTCGCTCACCCCTCCCCCCTCGCAGCTTCCAGAACGGCCACCAGGGCGTGAACCTCGGTGGGCTGGGGTGTAATGCGCACGCTCCAGCGCTCAGCGTTGGTCAAGAATGCGCGGTGATGTGGGTGGTACAGCGGGACTAGCAGAGCGTCCTTGCATGACTCGCGGACCTGCTCCAGCAGCACGCCCCGAGTGGCGGCGTCGCGGAAGTCTGGAAGGTAGCCAGCAACCACCGTTTGTGGTGACCGGCCGTACTCGTCTGGCTCTTCACTGCCCAACTTCATCGCAGCCAGAGCACGCTTCAGGCGACCATACTTGCCATCGAACCAGTTGTAAGACTGTCTGCACCCGTCAGTGTCTAGAACTGCATGCTGAAGCTGGAACCCAGCCAACAGGGCCCGCAGCCCCAGCGCTTTCGCCTCTTCGTCGGTCATAGCTCCCCCAACAGCTTGAGGCGGTCCCGCGCGTCATGCGCCATGGTGTGTAGATGGCCAATCACGACCTCGGCGGTCACATGCGGCAGGCGCTTGCCCGTGCCGTCACAGGACGTGCACTCGTGAGTGGTCTCTGCGCCACAGGCCCCGCAGTCGTCGTCGTGCCAACCGTAGCCGTCACATTCGGGGCAGTCGGCGGACTCAATCCCGAGCTCGGCGCACAGGCTCTGCAGCACAGTTGATGGCCCTCCCGGGGCCGCCGGCTCTGGCGTCCGACTCTGGGGCACCAGCCGGGTAATCGAGACTACCCGGCTCAGGTGGTCGAGCACCTGGTGGTGGAACTCGGTTAGCTCGGTCACGCCGCCTCCTTGGCAAGCGCCGCAAGGCAGGCGTCCAGACCCTTGGCGCCGAATTCCGAGGACCAGGAGTTGTTGCGCTTCCAGCGCCCCGTACGGCAGCTGAACCACCAGGATGCGAGCTTCTCCGAGCCCTTGCCCTTGAACGTCACCCGCACCGTGGAGGGCCCCTCCTGCCGGCAGGTGTACCCAGCCTTTGTGAACGCAGCCATGACCTCTTCGGGAGTGCCATAGCGGGTCACCGTGGGGCTCGGCGTCGTGGCAGCGTCGGGCTTCGAGTACTCGAACGACCCCGCCGAGTTCTTCCGGCGCTGCGCCGCGCCCTCACGGCACAGCACCAGCGCCGAGTTGGCTACGGTGCTCGAACCCACACCCAGCCGGGTGGCGAGCTGGCGCGCGGTGTGCCAGCCGCCCCGGGCCAGGATTGCAGCAATGCGTCCCTTGGTGGTCACAGGGTGGGCTCCGTGTCCTTGATGTCCTGGAGACGCTCGTTCACGACCTCGTTGAAGGTGTCGCTCACGGCGTGGGCCTCCGCCCGGTGAGCATCCAGAGCATCGTTGATGCGCTGCACCATCTCCTCGGGGTTCCTGGGCCGCAGGGACTTGTTGACCACCTGCTCCGGCGTCGCGTCGCTGAAGCTGGGGAAGCCCAGGCAGGCCTCCTGCACGGCGTGGCGCGCTTCGTCATCCAGGGCGCGGATGTCGGGGACGAGGTCCTGCTTGTGCAGGTCGGCGGTGACAGCGAACCACCACTTCCGCAAGTCAGCCTTGGGGTCGCCGGGAGGCTTGGGGAGCGCCTCAGGTCCGCGCACCTGAGGCGCCGGCGTGACGTCGACGACGTCGGCCTGGGCCATCTCTTCCTGGGTGTAGACGCCGCCGAGCTCGTTGGGGAAGGCCTTCCGGAGCGCCAAGGCCTCAGCACACTTGCCCAGCATCGTTTTGGGCATCTTCGCCCACATGTGCATTGGATTCCCGTCCTGGAAAGTCTGCACGTACTCGGAGTAGCGGGCAGAGGCGGCCCACTCCCCCACTGCACCCTGCACCGAGCGCCGCACCGTCACCGTTGCAACCAGGTCCTGCCCACCGCGGAAGCCCGGCTCGGAGTGGAAGGCGACATCACTGCAGCCAACGAACTCACTGGTGCCATGGGCGATCTTCCGGTACCCGTCGATCGAGGTCTGGAAGGTGATCTTTTCCTTCTGCGCCCTCTTGTCCCACCTCTTGATCGCGTAGATCTCGCGCTTGAGAGGGTTGAGGCCCATGGCGTTGGCAACCTCAAGGAAATAGGCAAACTCCGAGTCGTTGCAGCCCGGGGCGATGTGCTCGCGGATGAGGGCTAGTTTGTCGGCGTCCCATCCGTGGATGGCGAGGGCGGCGCCGGCGTCGGGCACGGCGGACATAGCGGTGACATTGCTCATGAGTCTCTCCTCAGGGCAGGGGTACGGTGGTGAGGCCATCGGCGGGACTTGCACCCGCTCGCCATGTCCTCACCTTTGCGCGCAAGGTGGGTTTAGTTAGGCGACCCGCTATGGGCCCGGCATGGTTGTAGGGTGATCCCCGACGCGACAGATGCTGTCGCTACCGGACGGAATCCTGTATGCGCCGGACACGCTTGGACATCTTGCGATGGGCGTCCTGGAAGGCCTTCAGCGCCGGCCTCCAAGGCTCCTGGTTGACCAGGTTGGTCCAGATGAGTTCGGACCACTCCATCGCCAGACGGAGGTAGGCTCCGCCGAACGCGGCCTCATCCTCATCCGGTCGCCAGAAGCACGCCCACACGGCGTCCCACAGGTCGACGACCGGGGCGATTTCTTCGGCATCGGGGTGCGAGGCATCGGTTGCGGCCGTTATCGCAGCCCAATGGGCGAGCTTCTCCACGGACTGGCCAAGCTGGAGCACGAGCGGCGATGGTGCCCGGTGCAGCCCGGCGCGGAGGGCCCGCTGACTCTGGGCGATGGCCTCGAGGTAGCCGCCCTGGCGGGTGAAGGCAGCCAGCTGGCAGGCAGCGCCCCCGATGGACCAGCCATCCATGGGTCGGCGCAGCGGGTTGGGGCGGTCGTAGTTGAGGGCCTTGGTCGGGTGCGCGACGGTCATGCTGCACCCTTGAAGTTGCGAGGCAGCTCAACGCTCGCGCTGCCCAGGTGGTAGGCAGCAGTAATGCCGTCGGGGTTGGTTAGCGTGAAGCAGTCGCTTGTGAGTAGCGACTCCTGCCGGCAGTAACGGACTGCACGGTCGGGGTCATGGAAGTCCGCAACATGCTCATGGACCGCGGTTCCATTGGCCAAGTGGTATCTGCGCTGAACTCGATACATGGTGCAACCTCCGTCGTGTGAGGACAGGATTGCCCACCATTTGTTAGCGGGTCAAGGATAATGCTAACAAAGCGTTAAAACGAGCGCTCAATCTTGGTGATTACGCCAATGATCTCATGCTTCTGACTAAAAATGACCAGCTCGGATGAGCCCAACGGCTGGAACGCCTTTAGCCCCTGGTGTGAGACGAGTTTCACGAGCTGCTCGTTACCATCTGGGCGCCTGATCACGGCCAGATGCCCAGGGGACCACTCACGAGACCCCAGGATCCCGATGTCACCCTCACGTACGAAGTGCTCAGGGTGATCGTGAATGAAGAGAACGTGCCGGGAGGTCACCTCACCGTCCGGCTGCCCCTCCGCATCAATCGGTACAGCGACCTCGCGACCCGCTGAGGCTGGCATTGCGAAGTAGCTAGCCGGCAACCCAAGCGCCAGAGCGAGGCGTCGCTCCACCGGCCGGCTCGGTACGCGCCCCTTCGACTCCATCATGGTGACGTAAGGGCCAGAGACCTTTGCCCGCCGGGCGAGTTCGCGCTGCGAAATGCCCGCTGCTAAACGCGCCTGCTTAAGGCGCTCACCGAAGTCACTGATGCCCCACCCACCTTCATGTAGTGCGGGCTCCATTGTAACCAATGAGTTCACGCAGACAATATGGTTACATCTTCTCTTGCAGGCAACGCTAACAATGATTTACTAGTGACGCATGAAGTCGCTACACGAGATCATTGCCCAACGTGGGTGCACCATTGCAGGCAGAGAGCTGGGCTATTCCCGGAACTACATCTGGATGGTGCTAACTGGCCGCCGCGGAGTAAGCGGCGAACTTCTTGAGCGCGCTCACGACCAATATGGTGAAGAGCTGGACCTGAAGGCAACGGTGTCTCGCTCCAAGACCGCGAGAGCCACCGAAGGGAGCGCCGCCTGATGGGCCGTGCTGGGTTCAAGTACACCACCATGCCTGCCGACCTCCGCGACGCGGACGGCTTCCACGAGCTGTCCGACGCTGCCCTGCTTCTGCTCTACCGGCTGTACCACGAGACCCACCCCTGGGGGACCATCCCCCTGTCCTACCGGACGTGGATTCGCCGAGGCCTGGTGCGGGAGACGCCGGGGGGTACCCATGGGGGCCCCCTGGGGGGTACCCAGCAGGGGAGCCCTGGGGGCGAACTCCTGGCAGGCGGGTGGGTACAGCTTTTCCACAGCTGTGGAAAACCCTATCTGTACCTCTCGGACTACGAGTCGCACGTCTCGGCCCGGATGCGTGAAAAGCGGGGTCGTCGAGACGTCCCTGTCCCGTCGGACCCAGGATCTACGCCGATTTCTCTGGGGGCATGCCAGGGGGCCCCTTGGGTACCCCTTGTGGTGCCCCCTGGGGGGCCCCTCGGCCTACCCCACTATAACTCAGACTCAGACTCAACTCAGAGAGAAGAAACTCCTAGCAGAGTAGACACTACAGCGCGGGCGGGTGCGCGCGGTGGGGAGGGGCAGGACGCCCCGAGCCCTACCCCCAACACCCAGCCTCCCGCAGCTAGGAGCTTTCGCTCTCCCGATTCCGGCTCTGGTGGCCGGCCCGATGTCCCTTCCTCGGGGGTTGCGGGTGATGTGGTAGGCCCACCAGAGCCTCCTTGCACTGAGGCAGCCCCTGCACCGCTCATCGTTGCCAGCGAAGAAGCAGCGGGGGTTGCCTCGGGGCACCAGCCCATAGACCCGGCCACCTACCAGCCGGCCAAGGCACCGCCGGTGCGCCCAGCACCGGACCTGCCTCCTGAGCCCGACACCCCGCCGTGGCAGGTGAGCGCCCCCGGCGACTGGCGCAAGCGCACCGAGGCCGGACGCAGCAGCGGTGGCCCAACCTCGTTCGCCGAGGTGGCCAACCGGCTCCATCCCGACTTGGGTGAGGCCCCAGAGGACACGTCGCGGCCCCAGCTGCCGTTTCGCATCATGGCCAACGAGCGAGCCTGGGCACGCATCCAGCTCCCAGCCCTCGACGGCTTCTGTGCCGCCCTCGCCGAGCACTACACCCGCGTCGAGGGCAAGCCCTGGACGGCGCAAAGCGTGTACATGAAGCATCAGCAGTCGCTCGACGTCCTGGCCGACCAGTCGGGGGTGGTGGGCTACCTGGACGCGGTCGCCGAGGTGATCCGCGGTGGTGACCTGCAGAAGGACTACGGGGCGGTGCCCCTGCTGGAGCGCTACTGCGCCGGCGGAGGGCCGACGAAGCGGGAGCTTCGCGCTGGGGGTGCTGGATGAGCACCGCACCTGCCAGCAGCCCTCACCTGGAGGCTGTCAGCCAGCTGCCCCCGGACCTGCAGTCCGAGGCTCCTGCCGCCCGCGCAACGGTCAGCGCCGGGCCACCCGTTTACCGGCTGACGTACGTCGGCCACCTCCGAGCCCCCGACGGGGTTTGGGTCTACGGCCGCGCTGAGGGCGGCCAGTTCTACCGTGCCCGCTTGTCCCGCTGGATGAGCTGGCCCGCCTGAGGGAAGTCCGATGCACAACGAAATCACGGCCATTCTGCGCGCTCGCAACGAGTGCCTCCTGCATCTCCAGGAGCTGGAGCGCGCCATACCCAAGACGCAGCGGGAGCATGACAAGCACAAGCTCGACCTCGCCGCCGCCAAGCGCGACCTGAGGGACGAGACGCGCAAGCTCATCTGGCTGACCGCCCAGGACTACGACCGGACCGAGGGCATCATCCGGCTGCGCGGCCGCAGGGTGGTGAAGACCTTCAGCAACCCCACCAAGGGGTATGTGGCGCTCCGCTCCACCGGGCTGTCGGCGGACGACATCATTCCCCACAGCCTCTTCGATAAGTGCTGCGTTGCGTGGCCCCTGCCTGTCCAGCGGAGGGAGCATGCAGCTTGATCTCCTCGAGGCCCCGGAGCCGCCTGCGCCGGTTGTGATCCGCCGCAGCGCTCTGTCGCGGTGGCTCGCGGCCCGTCGCGACCAACCACAGGCGCTCCGACGCCGCGCCATGGAGCGCGCACGCCGCCAGTACGCCAAGGGTCCCAAGCAGCTGGACCTGGAGGACGCATGAGTCACAGCAAGCCCGATAGTCCCGCTGATGAGCCGGGCGAGCTGCGCCGGGACGGACGGGCCGCGGTGGTCCCGGAGGGTGGTGCCTTCGAGTTCCGTCCCGGCAACCCCTTCTTCGGCCACTCGCCGGACCCGGTGGTGATCTACTGCGCCAGCTGCGACGCCAAGGCTGCCGTCTATGTCGACGGCGACGCCCTGTGCTCGTCCTGTGCAGCAGAGCGGCTGTCCCTCGTGGGGCTTCGGTCAACGGAGGTGTCATGAAGCGACGAGCGCCTGTTCGCTGCGCCAAGTGCGCCGCTCCTGGGAAGCGCCTGCTGTACCGTCACAGCCTCCCGCCGGGCATTCCCGCGGCACGGTGCACCAAGCAAGGGGGCATGTGGGAGATACCGCTTTGCGGCCGGCACGCCCGCAAGCTGGAGCGCTGCTCCACGCCAGGGTGTCGGGGTCGTGCTGAGCGCAATGGGCTCTGCAACGCCTGCACCATGCGGATTCGCCGGCGCAGCCTCTACCGCAACTGCCCCAACTGCCTCCGCTGTGGCGTGTCCTTCGAGGAGGCGCCCTACCAGAGCTGCGGCCTGTGCAAGTCCTGTCACCGTGCGGTGCAGGGCGCCGAGGGTACGGCCAGGTACTCGGCCAAGCTCCGGGAGCTCAACGGCACCCCGCCGCTGAAGCTGCTGTGCCAGCAGCTGGGCGCCAGCGCCGTGGCTCTCATGCTGGGCACCGACGTCGCCCAGGTGGGTATCTGGATCAAGAGCGGCAGCCCACCCGCGGTTCGGGCCTTCGTGGTGGACGAGCTCACCAAGCTCGAGGAGGCAACCTGATGCCGAGGATGACTCCACCGGTGGAGGTGCGGTGGCGCCAACGCGTCATTGCCAAGGGCCACCAGGTCGACGACCGCCGTCGCCGGTGGTGGTGGCGCTGGTGGTACGGGCTCAAAGGGTGGTGGCTGCGGCAGCTGCGCTACCTCCGAGAGTCGCAGGATCACCGGCCTGACTGGAAGTGTTCGAGGTGTGGTGCCTCGATGGCCCAGCCTCCAGAGGACTGGTGCTGTGGGCTGCATGCCGTGGCCTCAGCGGGGCCTGAGGCGGATTTGGTGATGGATGTCGCTGGGGTGGTGACCCTGGTAGCCAAGGAGGGTGAGCAGTGAGTGACATACGGCAGCCGGGCGCTGGCTTTGCCCATATCTACATGGTCGTGCACCCCAGAGAAGGGGAGCCGTTGGAGATCCTGACGAGGGTAGCGAAGTGCGACCGAGATGCCGCCGAGAAGGTGGCTGGCACGATGGCCTGGAGGATGCTGGAGCACTGGAAGGAGGCCGATGGTGGATGACCTCATCAAGGATGCTCAGGAGCGCGCCGCGGTGATGGCTGTGGTGTCGGTGCTTGACGCCGTCACTGCATCGATACGGCTGCTGGCTCAGGCCAGCGACCTGCGCGAGGGGCCCAAGGCCAAGCGAGGGGCGCGCAGTCACCAGGTGTGGCGGGACATGTTGGCTTGGAGCAACGAGCGCATGGCGCCTGTGGTGCTGGCGCTGGGCGTGTCCACTGCTGCTGCCTACTCGAAGGTGGCCGAGGGGGCCGAGGATGGGTGATGTGGCCGGGTACATGCGCCGCGCAAGGGTGGCTGCACGGGTGACACTGCGTGAGCTTGCCGCGGCACTGGGGGAGTCCGCTGTCGTCGTGGGGTATATGGAGCGCGGAGAGGCGCCCTGGCCCACGAGCCATGTGGCCGTGGCCATCTCGCTGTTTGCCGAGCGGGATAGTCGCGAGGAGGGATATGTGGCGCCTGGTGGCGGTGTAGGACCGTTGAGGACACTCCCGGGTAGGTTCGATTCCCACCACGCTACGCCAGAGGAGAGGCATGCTGAGCGCTTGGCACGGCTGTTTCACGAGACATACGAGCGGCTGGCGCCGGAGTACGGGTACAAGACCAGGGAAGCATCGGCCGTGCCGTGGGAGCAGGTGCCTGAGCGCAACCGTGCGCTGATGGTGGCCACCTGCGCCGAGTTGCTGGAGGTGCTGCCGCAGTGGCTGGCGATGGAGGTGCTGAGTGGTGGATGACGTCGTGGCAGTTTGGGGGTGGGTGCTTGCGGGCGTCATGCACTGTGTGTGGCTCTGGACCATGCGGTGGCACAGGCGACAGATTGACTCGCTCGAGGAGTGCTACCTGAGGCTGCTGGAGCGTGAGCGACGCAAAGGGGGCCGTGGTGAGTGAGCGGGAGACCAGAGAGCGGCTCGAGGTGCTTGCCGACCTGTTGCTGCAGGTGTGCCAGGACGCCACGACCGATGAGGAGCGGCGTCTGATTCAAGATGTGCTTGAGGCAGCCGCGGAGCCTGCACGCTCAAGCATTGGCACCGTGATCGTCTCACACGAGCGACGAGCCAAGATGTTGCACCTGGCGCTGAATGGCGAGTGGCGCAGAAAGCTGGAAGTCAGGAAGCTGGATGAGACCACTGCTGCGCTGCGCCGCTTCCAGGGCGGCATGCTGGCCCTCTCTCGCCTAAACATACCAACAACGCAACTGATGGGCGCCGGTGTCCCTTTCCTAAGCCCGGAGGAGCTACGGCGCCGTGCTGCCCGAGCGATGGAGAGCGGTCGAGGAGGGGGCGATGGTGGCTAACAAGAATCGTGCCAACTTCACCCCCCATGTTTGGAAAAAGTTGAAGGATGGTGCGGTTTACTCGACCCAAAAATTTCCGGGCGCGCGCGCGAAACCAAAGGTAATCACTGAAATAACATGACGGTATCAAACGCCACAGGCTCCCGCCGGAAGGACCAGGCTCGGGCGATGCTCGAGAAGCAGTGGGAGTCCGAGCGCCTGGAGGAGCTCGAGCAGGAGAATGCTCGACTGCGGGCGCAGCTGAAGCTCCCGGAGCGGCAGCGCAAGGGCAGGCTGCCCAAGCGCTCCACGGCCGAGACCTGGACGCTGAAGCGGGCAAAGAAGCTCTGTGGCGACGGACGCACCAGCGCCGGCAGGGAGGCACGTGCCTTCATCCAGGACCTGCACGACAACGGCGTCGGCGGCAATGGGCTCCGGGCGATGATCGGCGCGCTCATGATTCAGTGCGACGCACTCTTCGCCGACCAAGAGCTGGAGGCCCGCGACCGCATTCGGGCTCTGGACACGAAGCTGAAGGCCATAGGCACCCTGCTGAAGATTCGGGAGGTGGAGGCCATGGAGGCGGCAGAGGTGGAGAACCAGATCACCCTGCACGTAGAGCACCACTACCCCAACGACGAAGACGCCTGGAGGGAGGCCATCGACGTCACGCCCCGCGAGGACTGACCTATGCGGGGCTCCCGCCGGCTGCTCCAGCCACACTACGTCCATGGCCACCGGCACATCCGGTGGCGGCACGCGCTGCCCACGCACCCGGTCCAGACCGACTTCGTGGTCAGCAAGGCGGGCTACAACTACTTCCTCGGCGGGGTGGGCACCGGCAAGACGGTGGCCCTGTGTGACCGCAACATCCGCAAGGCCCTGAGCAGCCGTCGCGGCCTGGTCCATGGCCTTTTCGCTCGCACCGGTCGAGACCTGCGCGACGTCATCCTGGACAGCTTCTGGGACCGCATCGAGACGTTCGAGCGCAACACCGGCATCCGGCCCTACAAGGCCTGGCGCCGAAGTGAGATGGCGGTGCGCTGGATCAACGACTCCTGGACGCTGCTCCGGGCGTATGAGATCCCCGACAAGCTCCGCGGCTACAACCTCGCCAGCGGCCAGGTCGACGAGATCGAGTTCGCCCTGTGCGACCCGGTCTACGCCATGGAGATTCTGACCGAGCGCGTCCGAAAGGGCCCAGCGCACCAGCGCTCCCTGGACTTCGCCAGCTCGCCCAACGGGCTCCGCGGGGTCATCAAGAAGTTCCGTCAGGCCATCGAGAAGGGCAACCGGGACTTCGCCGAGTTCCACGCGACGATGTACGACAACCCGTTCATCTTCGACCGCGAGGCCTGCCACGAGTGCCACGACGAGGAGCCAGCCAAGAGCAGCTGCCCCCGGTGTCGCGGCATCGGCCTGGAGTCGCGAACCATCCAGCGCATGCGCGCTGTCATGAGCCGCCGGCAGTGGCGGCAGGAGGGCGAGGGCGAAGTGCTGCTCCCGCTGTCAGCCGTCTTCGGCGACAGCTACTCCGAGCAACAGCACGTCATCGAGTGGAAGTGGGATCGGCGCTTCCCCTACATCCTCTGCATCGACTGGGGCGAGGCCCACGCCTACTTCTGCGCTGCGCAGCTCATTCCCTCGGACCTGCAGCTCTTCGATGGCCGCATCATCCCCGGCGGCTCGTGGGTGGTCGCCGCGGAGCGCAAGATGCAGCTGGTTAGCCGCAACGACTTCCGGCGGGCGCTGGTCGCCTTCATCAACGACGGCGACCTGGGCAAGGGCCGCCGAGTTCCCGGTGGAAGCCCAGGTCTGCCAGCATGGGTGGGTGCCGACCGCGCCGTGCCCGAGGAAAACAAGTGGCTCCGGAGGGAGTTCCGGGACCTGTCGATTCGGGTGGGCACCTGTGACAGCAAGGAGGACCAGGCGGTGAAGCACGGCGTGGGCATGGTGGACTTCATGCTGGCGCCCAACAGCGGTGCCCCGCGACTGTACCTGTCCCGCGAGCTCATGCCACCCGGCTCGTCCATGACCGGCCTGCGTGGTGCCCTCGCCGGCTACAGCTATGTCATGAATCGGTTCACCAACCAGCCCACCGAGGTCTTCAACAAGGACGACATCCACGACCACCCCGTGGACGCCCTGCGCTACGGCGTCGTGACGACGGCGAAGAAGCCACAGTTCCACGGTGGCGAGAAGCTGCTGTATCTGAGTCGTCACGTGGACTGGGAGAAGGCCAAGGCCGCGTGAGCGGCGACACGTTGGAGCAGTTGATCGACATCGGCGACGGTCGCCGACGTGACTGCTGTACCTGCATGGCGCCCTGGCACGCTCGAGGCACCCCCGACGGTGGAGGACTTCCTGAAGGGGCGGTCGTACCATTACGGCGACTTCTGCGCTGACAGCCGTCAGCTCGAGGAGCTCCGGACCCAGGACAACTCGAGCATCAAGCGGGAGATCGCCCGGGAGTTCAGCGAGGACCCGCCGCCGCCGGTGCCGGTCAACGTCATCGACCGGTCGTGCAAGGAAACGGCAGAGCTCTACGTCCGCAAGCCCATCCGCAGCTTCGAGGGCTTGTCCTCCGCTCAGGAGCGGGCGCTTGTGCGCCTCTTCCGGCGTGTGAAGTGGGACCTGCGCATGCAGGAGGCCGCGGAGCGGCTGGTTTCACAGAACAGCGTCATCGCCAGCGTCGACATCGGCCGGCGCATCGGTCGCCCCTGCGTGCGTACCTGGCTTCCGTACCAGTTTCGGGTCTTCTTCGACGACCCGGCCCGGGCAACGGAGAGCATTCAGGAAGCGGACCGGGTGGAGATTCGGGTGCCGGTACACGTGCACCACGAAGAGCAGACCGACACGGTGCACTTTGGCCTCCGGGTGTACACGCCGACTGAGGCCTGGCTGGAGCCGCCGCAGGCCGACTCCGACGCCGAGCCGCAGCGGATTCCGCTCATCGGCGACAGCATCGTCCACAACCTCGGCTACATCCCGCTGGCAGGAATGCGGCGCGTCAGCCCCCAGGAGGGCGTCTGGGTGCCCCCGCTGCCGCACGACATGCTGTGCGTGCACATCGCGACCGCCATGGGCATCAGCGACTGGCACCACATCGCGCGGTATCAAATCTACAGCGAGGAGCATTGGAAGGGCGAGGGTGCTGCAAAGGTGGCCCAGGAGCAGGCGACCAGCCCCCGCTTTGTCGCCGGTTGGGATGTCGATGAGGGCGACAAGCTTGAGCACGAGATCGTTGAGCGCGACCCGAAGCTGGAGAAGTACATCCAGGTCGTCGAGAAGACGCTGGAGCTGTACGCAGCGAATCGGAGCATCAGCCGCACGGCGCTGACGGAGTCGAGCGGCATCACCGGCGACGCGAAGGCCGAGGAGCGCGCCGACCAGGAGCGCGAGCGGCAGCGCATGGAGCAGGTGTGCGCAGCCTTCGAGGAGGAGGCCTTGCAGGTGCTGGTCGACATCGAGCGCATCGACGGCCGGTCACCCCTCTTCCGAACGCCGCTCATGCCCGAGGTGACCATCAAGTACCACTACGTCCCGGTCCGCGGAAACAAGCTCCAAGACGCACAGGCCAAGAGCGTCCTGTGCGAGCTGGACTTGGACAGCCCCGAGGAAATCGAGGCCCGCGACGAGGGCGTGCCGCTCGAGGACGCCATCAAGACTGTCGAGAGTCGCCGAGCCCGACGCTTGGCGCGTCAGCCACAGCAGCCAAGCTCCACGCCCGGCCTCAACCGGCTTGCTCCGGAAGAGGCAGGCTGATGCTGAAGCTGCGGGTGAAGGTGGCCCGCCCTCGCTCACGGGGAGGCCGCACCCCACGCAACAAGGCCTTGGCCATCGCCCAGGGCCTGCGCTGGAAGGTGGACCAGAAGGTGCTCCGCGGTGGCCAGCCCGTCGGCGGTCGCCCGGCGTACGCCAACCACGGTGCCGTGAAGGTGCCCACCGACTACGCCACGGGGGGCACCACCCAGCCCAGCGGGGTGAGCGTCTTTCGCAACTCGGCAGCGCTTCGGGCCGGCCGGGGTTACGGCAACACCTCGGGCGGCATGCGCCGTGGGCTCATCGTGAAGACCAAGGGCGGTGGCCGGGCGGTGGTGATGGTCGACGGCTCGTCCCAAGGCGCCAACCCAGTGTGGGTGGGTGGCCAAGCGCAGGGCCAGACAGTCTCCAACCAGGAGAAGGCCAGTACCATCCTCGAGGTCCACAACCGCAACATCCTGGAGCTGAGCGACGAGGACATCCGGGCGGTCCGCGACGCCGCCCTGGAGTGGCTGCGGCGACACGTTGGGGAGGCTCTCGGCGGCCGCATACGGTGGCAGCGCAAACAGCGAGTCGGCAGCAGCCTGGCTCGAAAGATTTTGAGGGGCTGAATGTTCATCCGAAACCGATACTTTCTGGCGCCAGAAGCCGACAACGGCTCTGGCGGTGCTCCCGAGGGGAATGACGGAGCCGACCAGACCACCGACGCCAACGAGTCGGAGGCGTCGGAGACGGCGTCGCTGTCTCAGGGCGAGTCCGAGTCCCCTCGCTCGGACTCGTCCGACCACACCGCCAGCCAGGCCGCCGAGCTCGCCGAGCTCCGCGAAAAGCTGGCCGCCATGGAGGCCCGCGAGCAGGCGTCCAAGACGCTCAAGGACACGGTGAGCGAGCAGGCCGAGGATTTGAAGTCCATCAAGGCCGACCTGGCCCGTGTTCGTCGAGCCAACACGCTCGCTGAGCTCAAGTCCTCGGGCGTCCCCAAGGACCTGCTAGTCGACGTCGCTGGGAGTCTCGGCGACATCGACGTGACGACCACCAAGGGCAAGGAAGCCTTTCAGAAGTACCTGGAGGCGCGGCCCTCGCTTACCGCCCGAAAGACCGCGGCGGAAGAGGTCACCACGGTGTCCAAGTCCCAATACGACGAGTGGGCCGCTGACCCCCTCGTCAACGACGAGCACTTCCGTGAGCGTCTGTCCCTGATCGAAGGCGGGAGGGCCCGAGGATGAGCAAGAAGAGCACCAAGACCGAGAGTCCCGCGCCCACCGTTGAGGAGCTGGCCCAGACCGAGAAGGAGCGCCAGGAGGCCGAAGAGCGCCAGGCCGCGCTGCGTGCCTTCTTCGAGGGCCAGCGCCGCGGCCAGGCCGGACGTCCGCAAAACGTGCCCGACGGCTTCCGGGTCGTCTCCATCATCCCCGCGGACTGCGAACCGGCGCACGCCAACCGCATCCGCAACCGCCTCCGCGCCCAACAGGCCCAGCCCGACCTCGATGAGGTGGTGACGGTGCCTGGCCTCGAGGCTGCGGAGGTGTGGCTCATGCGCGAGGAGGACTTCGAGCTTCGTCGTCAGCTTCGCCGTGAGCGTCACGCCCGACGCGTTGCTGCGCTGCAGCGCAAAGCCAAGTCCAGAAACGACCTGAACGGAAAGCCGCTGGAGGGAGCGGACATCAACGTGCTTCAGCAGATGCGGCAGTAGCCGTAGGAGATCTCCCCCATGGCGAACGATGTAGCAGCAATCCAGCGGACCGAGTATCAGCGCTTTCCGTCGCTGATTCGCGAAGGCGGAGCCCGAGCCGAGTGGCGCAAGGTGGCCGGTGATCCGATCACCTCGCAGGAGGCCTTCCTGCAGCGCGACAACATCTTCGGTACGTCGCACTTCACCGCTCAGACCGAGGGCTCGGACCCGGCTGTCGAGGACATCGACTCGGTGAAGAACGTGGTCGGGTCGGTGGTGTACGAAAAGCTCCACCGCATCACCCGCAAGCAGCGTCGCAACAACCCCAACCTTCCACGCCGCATCACCGAGATGATGGTGGATGGTGCTCTGAGCACCATCGCCAACCTCTTCTGGACCACCTTCGACGGGCTGGACGCCGTTGCGCACCCGGGCGACCAGGCGCCCTACCTGGGCGGTGGTGGTGGCGCGGCGTTCTTCGCCGACACCTTCACGGCGCCAAACGCGCAGGGCAACCTGCTCACGACCGCGCTGTCGGCGTCCTCGCTGGCGACCAACATCTCCACGATGCAGGACTACCTGAACCCCGCGGGGATTCCGGCCAACGTCAACGTTGACCCGATGAATCTCCTGCTGGTGGTTGGGTCCGCCCTGCGCAAGACCGCCTACGACATCGTTGACCAGGGCGGGCAGGGTGGCGGTGTCACCGAGTCCGGCTTCAGCCGCGGCATCGAAGTTGCCGTGGACAACTACCAGATCGACGCCAACGACTGGACGCTCGTGGCCAAGAGCCACCGCCCGGTCAAGATGTGGATCCCCCAGGCGCCGGTCTACTGGATCGAAGAGCGCTTCGGTCACATCTACTTCTACTGCGAGCTCGAGGCCAAGTGCTTCGTCGAGCCCGACGAGACCGGCATCATCGTCAACCAGGTGGCGTAGTCATGAAGAAGACCACGACCATCCCCCACGACTTCAAGGGTGACCGGGCCAAGCTCATCGCCACCCTGAAGTCCAAGGGCTTCAAGCGGGACAAGAAGCTGGAGAAGGACCGCCTGCCCGGGACCGAGGTCTGGGTGGGTGAGGTCGATTTCGAGGCCCGCCGGGAGCTCAAGGCCAAGCAGAGGGTCAACCCGCCGCCGGCGAAGGGCCCTCGCGGGTAGGTGATGGGTGACGATCACGGTACGCGAGAACACGACGACCACGACCAGGATGGTCACCAACGGCGATTGGACGACGCCGGCGCTGGCCATCCTGGACCCTTCGGGGTCGTCGGTCGTTGGCGGAAGCGCGACGCCTGACGCGGCGTCCACGACCATCAACGGCGCTCCCGCGTACCCGTATCAGCTCACCCTCGCCAGCGCCGTCAACTTCGCCGTAGGACGCTGGTACAAAGTCACCACCGACGGCGTCGCCAGCATCGTCCGCGCCACCCGCCTGGACGGCCTGGTGCTGCACGTCGAGCCGGCTCCCGCCATCACCCCTGAGGATGGCGACCCCATCGTCGGCGTGGAGGTGGCCGTCAGCATCCCGGCCATCACCCCGTCGCAGGGCCAGGGCTACGGCTACCAGGTCGTTCTGACCGAGGACGACCGGGAAGAGCGGGAGGACCTCGACGTCCTGCCGCGCCTCTTCCTGATGGACTTCCGCGACACGGACCTCCGCCGACTCATCGCGGAGAACTACCCGACGGCCATCCTTTCCGAGGTGGAGTTGGACGGCCTCATTGAGGACATCCGGGCCGAGATTCGGGACGAGATGATCTCCCGCGGGGTCTACCCCCACTTCTTCCTGAGCCCCAGCGCATTCCGGCGCGCGGGCTTCGCGGTGGCTCGCCGACTCCTGGCCCACCGCAAGAATCTCTACCCCCAGGGCCGCAGCCCTGAGGAGTACCTACGCGAGGTCAAGGCCGAGGAGTCGCTCGCCCTGGCCCGCATTCAGCAGAGCTGGCAGCCCCGCGACACGAACGACGATGGGGTTGTCGATACCGAGAAGTTCAAGGGCTTCATCGGGAGGCGACGACGATGAGCGTCCGCCGCCCCAGCGCCGTCTTTGACAGCATCGTGGCTGCCATCGAAGCGACCGAAATATCCGAGGACAGCACCTACGCCAGCCGCCGCCGTGAGCACAACGGCTTCCGCCACTTCAAGGGCGGTGAGAGCGACCTGACGAAAGAGCGGGGGTTCATCCTTCGGCCAACGACGGGCCCCGCCCGTATCAACGAGCGCAGCTTCTGTCGCATGCGGGGTATGGCGTTCGACTTGATCGTGGCCTACGGCGGCCCCATCGCCAACGTCTACCGGCGTGTGCTCGATGACTGTGAGGTTCTCGAAACCACGTTGCTGGGTCTCTACGGAAACAACGGAGTCGAGGGCGTCTGGACGTCGGAGACGCCGGAGGTGGAAGAGGACCCCGACCGCAGTCAGGTGCGCCTCATCTTTCCATTCAAGCTGCACTACTCGACGGGAGTCGCCGCATGAGCAACTGGCCTTTCAACGGAGAGGAGGTCGGGCTCTGGTTTCGCAGCCAGAGCGACTTTGTGACGGAGGCGGCCACCGGCACCGAGGCCGACTGGTCCAAGATGGTTGTCGACTTCGACCTGCCGCAGCTCGCTGACAACACCATCGATCTGCCCGACGCTGTCGGCCAGGCCGGCGCTGCTGGCCAGGCGCTGCCCGGTAGCCGGGACGGTATCACCTTCAAGGTCATGGGGCCGGTGCGGTCGCAGGCAGAAGGCTGGAACAGCACCGATGCCATCGCGCTCAGCCCGGAGGTTGAGCTCATCGCCGACTTTCTGGGCGCCTATGCGACGCGCAACTACCAGGCAGCGGCGGCCGACACCGGGGCTGACGCCAACACCGTGCCCATCGCCTCCGGAAGTTTCGCCGATGGGCACTTCGTTGGCTTCGGAGCGAACGCCACTGCCGTTGACGTGCTTGGCTTCATCAAGACCGCCGCCGGGCTTGAGCTCCTCGAGGATGCCGGGTCCGTCGCTGCCAGCGGTGACCACGCGTATGGCGCGGTGACCATCTATCCGACCACGGACCAGATGACCCCGCGCACCTTCCGGTGGCTGGGCGGCACTGCGTGGCAGGACTTTCGGCTTATCGGGTGCATCGCGGACAGCCTGACCCTGACCTGGGCCAACGGGCAGCCGCTGCAGTTCGAAATGACGTTCACGGCGACGGATTACGACTGGGCGAGCAACGGCGACGACCTGGTCCCCGCGCCTACGTACAACGTGCTCCCCGCTTTCATCGGCGCCAACGGTGGACGGCTGACGGTCGACCTGGTGGCCAACTCCGACGGCAACGCCGACAGTACCGACGTCTACTGCGACGTCGCCGATCTGACCATCAACATCACCCGAAACGCCAGCCGCAAGTCGTGCGGGACCTCGCGTCAGGGCGTCAGCAACGTACTGCTGTCGGCGCCCAACATCACGATCACCTGCTCGGTCCCGGTGGACAGCACCGAAATCAGCAGCAACGACACCATCTGGGGCGCTCGGCACGAGGCACAGACGAAGTTCAGCCTGTGCGCCTATGTCGGCAACACCGCGGGTCGGATGGCGGCGCTCTGCATCCCGCAGGCGCGTCTGCACAAGCGGCCCACGCTGGCCAAGGTCGGCGGCGATGTTGTCGGCCACCAACTCGAAATGAAGCCGGCGCAGTACACCGGCGACACCTCAACCACGGCGCCGGCGGACACCCCGTTTCGTTTTGCGGTGGCCTAGCATGATGGAGGGATCGTGCTCACAACCACAGATGAGTTCGAAGAGGTCACGTTCACTGGTCAGCTGACCTACAGCCACAAGGAGCCCAACGCGACGGCTGAGGGCGCACCCCGTTGGCTGCCGATCAATGACGCGCGGGTGAAGCTACACCGCCATTCCGTCACCTTCCAGGTGCGCGGCATGAACGGTCGTGAGCTGGGCCGCACAGCCCTGGCGCGTACACCAGTGGAGCAGCACGACCTGGTCTATGACGCACTGCAGCGGGTGGCGCATGTCGCCCAGGACGCCAAAGACCGGTGTCCGTCGACGGAAAACCTGACCATCCGCGCCGCGCACACGCTCTGGCTCTACAGCCAATGCATCACATCCGGCGAGGACTACGAGGCCAAGGTCAACCCCAAGGTGGAGCCAGCCAAGAAGGCCGACCCGGAGGACGACTGACCAGTGGTCGCAACTTGCCCGACTGGAGGCCTACCTCCCCGAGCTGCGGAAGCGGCCCGGGTGGGTCAGCTGCTGGGACAAGCAGGGGGGGCGCCTCGTCTGTCGCGGCGGCCCCAAGTGCCAGCGCCCGCGTCGTGTGCTCGGCCGCGACTATCCCATGTGTCCGGAGCGCTGGCGTCTGACACCAGGTCACCTCTTCATCGTGCAGCTGCGCAACCAGGCGCGGATCTCCCCGCTTGCGGGGTATCCCGACAAATACTTGGCGTGGGTGACAGCGCGTTTGGCACTCCTAGAGTCCGCCATTCTCGCACGGCAGGCCGAGGCCATGGAGACCGTGGGTAATGGCAACGCGGGGTAAGGTCGAACTCGAGGTCAGCACCGAGGAGGATGGCACCCAGTCGGTGGTTGCTGAGCTGAAGAAGCTCAACGCGGAGTTGAGCGACTTCGCGTCGGTGAAGCTTGAGAGCACCCTCAACCTTCTGGGCCAAGCCAAGGATGCTGTGCTCAGCCTGGGCGAGGCCTACGGCGAGCTTGAGCAGGTGGCCAACACCAACCGGTCTTTTGCAGCAACCGTGAAGGACGCGACCTTCAAGCTGCAGGAGGCCCGAGTCGCGACTCGGGGGATCTTCAACGACCAGGACCTGCGCAAGCGGGTCATGACCATGGAGCGGCTCAACCTCACCACGGGTGAGCAGTCGTCGCTCTTGGAGTCGATGGCCAAGATCGTCGTGAGCACAGGTGCTGACGCCGACACGGTCTTTAGTCAGCTCATCGACACGGTGACCGGCAGCAAGGACGCCCTAAAAGAGTACGGGATTGTCCTCACCGACACCAAGCGCCCGCTCGACGATGTGGCGGCCAGCATCGCGGGTATCGACCTCGACAAGATGTCCACCAACGTCCGCGAGGCGACCTCCTGGTGGGAGAATCTGAAGGGCGCCGTGGTCGAAGCTTGGGACTGGTTCAAGGCCCAGGGCATCATCACGGCCGAGGTCACTGGCCAAACAAAGGACCTGACTCAGAGCCTGAGCCAACAGCAGCTCCAGATGAAGGCGCTGCAGCACACTGGCTACAACGCCTTTCTTCGGGAGGTGGGCACCCGCAACATGGCCGCAGCCCAGGCGGCATGGGCGCACGCCAGCGCCATCAAGGCACTCAACGCGGCCATCAAGTCTGGCGCCGCCGGCGGTTTCAGCGCTGGGCCCCAAGGCGCCAACAGCATCGCTTCCGGGACGGATGCGTCGGTGACCGACTTCGCAGAGGCTGGCCTGGCACCCAAGGAGAAGCCGAAGAGGCGCCGCACCGGCGGGGGTCGCCGCCGAAAGCCCAAGGGCCCCGCCGTCGATACCGATGCACTGATCGCCAACGCCCTGGCCGGCACGGTGGGTGGCCAGGGCGACGCCAACATTGCCTTCTTGGAGCGCCAGGCCGAGCTCAAAGAGATCGAGCTGCAGACGACGCTCGAGCTGGTGTCCCTCACCGACACCCAGACGATGGCCACCGTCAACATGACCAAGGAGATCGAGCTGCAGCTGGTGGCGCTCAACGAGCGCAAAGAGCTGGCCCTCGCTGAGGAGCAGGCCACCCAGGGACTCATCAGCGAGGAAGAGCGGCTGCACCGGGTGCGCATGGCCAACGCGGAGGCAGAGCAATCGCGACAGCGGATCAGCATCAAGGCGAGCAAGGACAAGAAGAAGCTCGAGAAGGCGGCGGCCAAGGAGCAGGACGCCTCGATGCGGTCTCAGCTCGACATGTGGGGCACCGTCATTGGCACCATTGGGCAGGCTGCGGCCACCCTCGCGGATAACGAGCAGGACCGGGCGGCCATCATGGCCGTCTTCGCCGTGCTCGACGCGACCATGGCCGGCATTCGCATCATCAGTGACATGGGCGTCGCCGGCATCCCTCTCGCCGCCGCCACCATTGCACTTGGTGCAGCCACCGCTGCCGGCTACGCGTCGGCGTCGGGCCGAGGGCAGAAGCCAGCGGCCCCGGGTGGATTCGGCTCTGCCTTCTCAGCGGCCGCCATCCAGGAGCGGCCCGACGCTGCAGGCGCACCAGTGGTGATGAACTTCAACGCGCCCGTCGTCGGGGGCACGGCTCAGGAGATCGGAGGCACCCTGCGCGACTACACCAGCCGCGCCGGCGGCCCGAGGCGGGACGCCGCATGAGCCTGCAGGACGCTGGCATCTTCGTCAGCTCGACGGCCTTCGGTGGTGGCACGCTCGAGTTCGACGACGGCACCAACCCGGCCGAGACGTACCAGTACGACGACGAGCTGGGACTGGGCGCCGCCACGCTCTACAGCGTGTGTGAGAGCCTGGTGTCCTGGCTCAACGATGCGGGCCGCGCCTGGTCGGGCACCATCACGTCGGTGCTCGACGTCCCCGACGCCGCGGCAGATCCCTTTCGCGGCATCGACGTGCGTTTCAGCGGCGGGACCTTCGACGTGTCCGTGGCCGGCGGCCTGGGAGCCGCGGCCACAGGGTGGTCCAGCGGCAACGGCCTCACGCTGCTCGACTCCGCAGGTGCGCCGTCCGGGGTCGCCTGCCGTGTGGCGCTGCATCACTGGCACGACCAGTCCGCCGCACCGGGGGCCACGTGCCAAGGCGGAAGCTGGGCCATGCACGGTGGTGGCAACACCAGCGACAGCAAGCGGCCCAGCTGCCAGGCCCTCTTTACCGAGCCTCAGGCAGCCGCCTTTGCTGCGGCCCTGCGGAGCTCGGGCTCGCCGCGTCATGCCCATGTCTATGACGGGATCTCGGACGCCTGGCGCTTGGTGTCGCTGGGACCTGTCCGGGCGCGCTTCCTGGCGCCGTTTTACCAGAGCGTCACGATGCAGGTGCTGGGCTGATGGGTTGGGCTGCCGCACACCGCGTGGAGACCTTCATCTACGCTCATCCGTCGGGCCCGATTACCCTGCAGGTGTCCGAGGACAACGTCACCTTCTACGACATGACGTTGAGCGCCACCATGACGCTCACCGAAGCACTCACAGAGTGGCAGACGCAGGCCAACGCCCACGGCACCCTCGTCAATACGTACAGCTTCGACCTGTCCAGCAGTGGTGATGTGCGGCTGGCGAGCAGTGCGACGGCCTACTACAAGGGCCCCAACAACCTTTGGAAGCTGCTGGGCTTCGCATCGGAGACGCTGGGCAGTGGGACGGGCGTGTTTAGCTCGACTCAACCGCTGGGCGTCCTCGACAGCGATAACGACGGGGCCGAGGGTCTGGGCTATGCTCCCCTCGAGGAAACCGGCGAGCTGAAGCCCCAGTCCTTTCGGCTCGGGCGGTCGCTGGCGCTCAGCTTCAGCCACGCGCAGGTGGTGTCCTGGACCTGCAACCTGAGCCGGAACCTCTTCAACACGCTCCACGCCGGGCCGCTTTTCCGGGGGAAGGTGCGGCTGTGGATAGGCACAGGCTCCAGCAGCTACAGCCCCAGCGACACCCAGGGATATCTCGATGTGTTTCCGTCGAGTCCCGCCCAGTTCACTGCCGACGGCATGACCGACACTTGGGGCGAGCTCGAGGCTCTTGGCACCTTGGCCGAGGGTGCAGATCCGGCCATCCCGTCGGCTGGCAGCCTTGAGGAGCTCACCCGCGGCTGGAGCTATGGCTGGGGTGTGGTGTACGCCGTCAAGGTGGAGGGAGTGCCTTACGTCTTCGTTGAGAAGGACCTGGGCGCCAGCGACCCCGCCAACTACACGACGTTGACCGGCCTAGTGGTAGATCGGTCGGCGGCGATCGGTGCGGTGATCGATCGCCGCGACGGCCTGGGCGCCGGATTCGATCTCACCCTCAGCTTCATGGACGCCGGGTTGACGTCGGGTGGCACGGGGCCCACACGACAAACCCGGGCCGATGCTTCGACGATCCGCGACCTCTTCCGGACGCCGCAGGCGGTGGCGCGGCTGACGGCAGACCTTGCCTACAACGGCACCACAGCGACGGTGGACGGTACCAGCGCATTCCCGGCGGCGCCCGACTTCGCCTACGTCGGCAGGGAGTGCATCCGCTACACGGGCAAGACGGCTACGACCTTCACAGGGCTGACTCGAGGCGCCCCGGGTGGCGACTGGCGGGGCTACGACTACACGGTGGACTCGGCGGTCGCCGCCTACATAACCGACCGGCCGCAGATCTGGCGCGGGCGCGAGGTGGAACTCTACGCGGTACCAGTGGATCCCTTCGGCAACGTGCCAGGATCTGACCTCCTCGATGATGCTGTGCTCATCTGGCGCGGCCATGTGGTTGACGACCCTCGCCGCCGCGGTGGGTTGTGGCAGATGCCGTGCAGGCCCTATGACCGGAAGCTGACAGATCCCCTAGGCGCTGGAGTGTCGGGCCGTGCAGCCTGGGCGCTCGACGAGGACGGTATCGTCACCATCGACGACCCTGATGTCGCCTTCATGGCCATGGTCAACGTGGTCGACGGGGCAGAATTCGCGAAAGAATGGACGTACTTTCAGCCCTTCACTGCCTACACTGCTGGCGATACGGTCAAGTCGTCCACTTGGCGGGAGGCGCTTCGCTCGGCCTGCGAGACCGCCGTCGCGACGCTCACCTGGAGTGGTACTCCTGCCAGCGGCAATCAAGGCACGGGGTCGCTGACCAACCCTCCCACCATCGATGCTGTGGCCTGGCAGAAGACCTTCAACAACGGCCAGTTGACCTTTCGCCTAATGCTGCAGATGACTGCGGGGGCTGCTGGGCAGGAAGCCGGAATGGACATCAAGGTGTCATCTGGAGGTCCGGTGCCACTGCCCTTCCAAACCCTGACGGCAGCTGGCTCAGCCTTTGGCTACATGCCAAGCACAAGCCAAAGCTACTCAATGCCCTCGACTGGCATCTGGATCACCGCTGTCGGCACCTATGGTCTGACGGTTATCGTCGACGACGGCAACACGACCGGCATCCCCGACTCGGGATCGATCATCGTCGAGGGCGACGACCAGGTGAGCGTTTTCGAGTACGACAAGAAGGTCGTCGAGGGCAACTTGGTCTACCTGCAGCTCAAGCCCGGCCAGCAACCCAACCTTGCCCCCTTCGCTGAGGACCTCATCAGCGGCAAAGCTGCAGAGGTCAGCGTCCGCATTGGGTATCGCGACACCGGCCCGCTCAAAGATGTGTTGCGGCGCATGCTCTCCAGCAGCGGCCGCGGGGACAACGGGACCTATGACGTCAACGAACTGGGCCAGGGCTACGACCTCGAGCACGTCGACGACGACTCTTTTGATGCCTGGCTGAGTGGCGTCACGTGGAACAAGCTGACGCTTGACGTCGTCCTTGACCAGGAGACGAGCTACGGAAGCGCCTTCGGCGGCCTCTTGGCGCTGGGCAACCGAGCGGTGGTCACCCGGTGGGACGGCAGCCATCGCCGGCTCACCTGTGTCAGCACGGGACTCGCCGACACCGGCTACTATGTCACCACCATCACCGACAGCGAGCTGGTGATGGCCAGCCGCGGAGCGCCGAGCGTCCGTGTGCTCAACGACGCCTACCCCCGGCCCAACGCCGTCAAGGTCACCGTCGAGGCCATCCCCGACGTTGAAGAGGCGTCAGTAGTGGCCAACGATGTCCAGGCGCAAAGGGCTCACGGTGTCGAGCAATGGGACGTTCGGGCCGCTGGGCTCCGTCTCGACCAGGCCAGCTTTGCCCTTCAGGCATGGAGCAAGGTGCTGCTCGGGCTCGGCATGGTGCGTCCGCAGCTGGCGGAGGTGCAGGTGCACCCGGGCACGCCCGCCGAGGTTGGCGACCTGGTGCGGTTGGAGCTCACTCATCCAGACCTCTGGACGTACAGCACTGGCCTGCCAGGTTACAGCGGAGCCGCCCGCGTGCTGGGGTCTCGGCTTGAGCTGACCACCGGCATCAAGACGCTCACGCTGATGCTGGACGGCGCGCACAAGCAGCTGGCCCTTAGCCCCAGCGAGCAAATCACCGCCTTCGACGGCAGCTACGCACCACCGACGGCGCCCAGTTGGGTGGAGATTCGACGCGAGGCGTACAACCTCTTCAAGCAATGGCACGACCGAAGCGGCGACTTCGAGCTTGCTGCCTACATCCCCGGCAGCGATCAGGACGGCGAGCGGTGGACCATCAATGGCGTGACCGACACCGGCGCTGCCTGCCGCCTCTCGGTTTCCAGTCAAACCGGCAGCTTCACCGCGACCACCGACTGGTTCGTTGCCTGCCCTGACAGCAACGACACGACCGTGGCGCAGGACGACCACGCCCACTGCGACAGCGAGGGCTACTGGCTGTGACGATCACCATCCCCAGCGCCCCGCACTGGATCACGCCCGATCAGGTGCAGTTTGTGAAGCTCGACGAGGAGCCGCTGCACTCCATCCTTGAAAACTGCAACCGGCTCTACGCGTACCACTCCCCCGCGCTGGTCAACATCGGATTCACGGGCGATGAGGGCGGATCAGCGACCTACGTGTTCCCGATGCCGGCCTCTGCCGATGGGCTCGAATACACAGCGCTGCTTGGGTACTACAACGACGCCGCGGCCACCGTCACCGCCAACCTCTTCGAGCAGAATGCCGCATCCACCGGATCGTGGGGCTCGGCCGTCATGACGAAGGCCACGGCGCACGGTGCTGCTGGTCACCAGTGGGTGTCGATGTCAGGCACCATCAGTGCGGGGTATGGCTTTGGGCAGCTGACGCTCAGCACCAGCGCCGGCAACGTGCAAGCCCAGTCGCTGGTGATCTTCCCGAAGGTCATCACCAGCATCAGCGTGGCTGCGAAGGCCTCCGGTTTCGTCCCGTACGATGACGCAGCCCTCAACGACAGCGCTGGCGCGATCCACCGCGAGTACATCAACCGCGTCTGGAGCAACGTGCGGTCGGTGATGCGTGACCGCCGGCAAGCGGTCTTTGCCTACGTAGACAACGCCGTCAGCACACACCAGCGCTACAACCACACCGACGGTGCTGCCCAGGTCGTCGGCTTCGCCGGCGCACATCTGCCCGGCCAGTCTGGTGCGACCATCACATTCCGGGGTCGGGCGCAGAAGGTCAGCGGGGCCGGCACGGCAAAGCTGGTGCTTGCAGAGCTTGGTGGACAGCGCGCCGAGGTGGACTGCGACGACACCGACAACACCGCCACCCTCACCCTACGCTCGGACCAGCCACTGTTGCAGCTGTCACTTGAGTGCACTGGTGCAGCGTCCGTCAACATCCGCTACGCGACCGCCGACTGGAGGCCCGGAGACTAATGCCCGCACCCCAGCCCGTAATCGTGGCGCCCTTCGGTGGCGATGCCCTGGCCGCCAGCATCCTCGACGAGGTTGCGCCGGCGGCGTCCCTCGAGCTTCTCGTGGGTGCCAACCAGCACGTCCTTCACGCCCTCACGGCACCCTATGTCGTGACCGCGCTGACCTTTGAGGCCGCCAACACGGCGGGGACTCGATGGCACTACGCCCAGCGTCTCAACTTGGGCGCCCGCGCTTTGCGGGGTTGGTTCTGCCTGGGCGTGGTGCCCAGCACCGGCGGAAACCCCACAGCCGTCTCGGCCTTCTCCAGCTCGAGCGGCTCCAGTGCCTCCGATGAAGTCACGGTGGAGTGGGAGCAGGAGGGGTCTGCCCTTTATCCCCCGGGCCCCATTCCGCTTCAGGCCAAGAGCAGCACTGAGGATGAGGCGAGCCCAAGCGCTGCGATGGACCGGCTGTTCGAGCTGTTCGTCACGGATGCCGAGGGGGGATCGGTCTCAGGTGCCACCGATGAGCCCTATTGTGAAGCCTTCGAGGTGGCCAACACCCATGGCGTGGGCGGGGTGCTCCAGGTGGTGGCGGACGTTAGCGGCCTGTAGGGGTAGGTTCAACCTCAACGCCTGTCACAAAGCCCGTCGCAACTCCGACCTCCTCGATACTGCCCTGGTGGGTCGTGGTGATCTCAGCCCCAGTGCCTTGCTCAACCGACACGGTCACTTGGTAGGTGCCTGGGGGCACTTCGAGCAGAAAGCCTGGTTCACCGGGAGCCGCCTGAGCATCACAGGCGGCGAATTCGCTCCCGCCAGTGGCTCTTCCATCTGCCATCCTGCCAACGAGGACCAGAAAGACTCGGTCTTTCTCTGCCGTGCACACCTGGCCGTCAGGTAGAGCCCACCGCACATGGATGCCCTCGCCTTCCAGCGGGGACTCAAACGACCACTCTGGCGTGACCGTGGGTGTTGGGGTGGGGGAGTCGCTGCCAGGATCCGCACAGGCGGCCGCTGCCAACATAAGCAGTACAAGTAGGGGGCGCATGCCTCAACCGTAGCCCCGACAAGTATCTGGGTCCAGCAGCGGCGACACGTTGGGGCCCACCGGCAAGAGCGCCCACCCTGCGGGCATGAGTTGGAACGCCCTGAAGTCGTTTGAGGACACCGTCGGCCTCACCGCGGAGGACCTCGTCATTCCGTCCGGCCATGAGCAGGACCGATACGAAGGGGGCTTCTACCTGGCCAATACCCACGCCGACCAAGACCTTCATGTGGCAACTGGCGGCACCACCGCGACGGCCAGCAGCATGAAGATCGCGGCGGGCGACCGAGCCTTCATGTTCGGCCGGCTGACCAAGACCGGCAGCGGATTCAGCATCATCGGTTCGGCCGCTTCGACCAGCTACGCGGTCATTCCGTTCGGGTAGGGCGTCCATGCTGGACCCTGCCCAGATAGCGGCCCTGGTCATGCCGGGCCGACCGACCGGCGGCGGCTCGACGCTATGGGCCAACCTCGCGGGCACCGGCCAGTTCGACATCGACAGCATCATTGCCGACATCAACGCGGCGCATGCTTCTGGGACGTCAAAGAGCTGGGGCACCTTCGTCGCCTTCAGTCGGACCAACACCGTGGGCACGTCCACCCTGTTCGGCTGTGCTCGGAGCGCCGCCGCCAACGGATTCCAGCAGTGGTACGCCAACGCCAGCAGCAACGATCTGCTCACCCTGGTGAAGGACTCCGGCGGCACCAACCAGCACTTTGACACCAGCTGGACGAGCGTCCTCACCGGTGCCGACGACTGGCTCCTCATCAATGTCGAGTACAACGCCAGCCTGCGCCACGAGGTCACCGTCTACACGTCGGGCGGCTCCCACGGCACCAGCGGGGACACCTACATCGGCGTGTCGCACTGGGACTCGGCCATGGACCAGGCCACGCTCGGCGGCCTGAGGCGAAACGGCGGGGTCAACAACCCCCATGACGGC